>Ga0209809_1000001_pt1:0-960000 | contig 1012991 bp, 863 predicted proteins | sample YNPMSTMetaG_FD_186172 | JGI IMG/M metagenome (GOLD analysis project Ga0209809, IMG submission 186172) | Anoxygenic and chlorotrophic microbial mat microbial communities from Yellowstone National Park, USA - YNP MS-T MetaG (SPAdes) (version 2) ...
TTACATGGTGCGGCGTTCCGCAACTTCCTCGATTTCGTCGAAAAAATTTACCGTGCTTACGAAGAGCTTGACTGTTCGCTCCTTGAAATCAATCCTCTTGTGTTAACCGATGATGACCGTTTCATCGTACTCGATGCGAAGGTCAATTTTGACGACAATGCACTTTTCCGCCACCCGGAATATCTCGACCTTGTAGATATCGATGAAGAAGATCCACTCGAACAAGAAGCTGCGAAATTCAACTTGAGTTACATCAAGCTTGACGGGAATGTCGGCTGCATGGTGAACGGAGCTGGTCTTGCAATGGCAACGATGGACTTGATCCAGCTTGCGGGTGGTAAACCTGCTAATTTTCTCGATGTCGGCGGAGGCGCAAATGTCGAGCGGATTGCAAATGGTTTCCGTATTATGATGAGCGACCCGAACGTCCAGGCAGTGCTCATCAACATTTTCGGTGGAATTGTCCGTTGCGACCGTGTTGCAAATGGTATCGTGCAAGCACTCGAACGGGTAAAGGTCACCGTGCCAGTTATCGTACGACTGGAAGGCACAAACGCTCAAGAGGCTTTGGAAATCTTGCGCAATAGTGGACTTGAATTTCTCCTTGCAGAATCATTCGAAGATGCAGCACGTCAGGTTACGGCCGCACTCAGCCGTGTTGCAGCGTGAGTATCCCTTTGATCGAATGTATCATTACATTTCTCATAGCCGATGAATACGCATAATGTAGATGTTGTCGTCGTAGGAGCAGGACCAGGCGGCTACGTAGCTGCGATCCGTGCTGCCCAACTTGGATTGAAGACAATTTGTATCGAGCGTGACCGGCTTGGTGGCGTGTGTCTCAACTGGGGATGTATCCCATCGAAAGCGTTACTGAAGAGCGCTGAGTACAAGCAGTTCATCGATCATGCCGGCGATTACGGTTTTACAGTGGATGCGACGGTTGATTTCGCCAAAGTGATCGCCCGTAGCCGTGCAGTTGCTGATCGAATGAATAATGGTGTTGGCTTCCTGTTCAAGAAGTACAAAGTGCAGCATATTAAAGGCACCGGAAAACTACTTGACAACCACACAGTCGAGGTGCGTAATGGGGAAGGCAACGTCACCGATCGCGTCACTGCAAAACACATCATCATTGCGACCGGAGCTCGAACCCGAATGATCCCAGGTATCGAAGTTGACCGAACACGCGTGTGGACAAGCACTGAAGCAATGCTTCCGGATCGTATCCCATCGTCTCTTGTTGTGATTGGCTCGGGCGCCATCGGGGTGGAATTCGCATACTTTTACAATTCGTTCGGCTCGAAGGTTACGATCGTGGAGATGATGCCGACTCTTGTGCCTAATGAAGACGAGGATATTGCCAAAGAGCTTGAGCGGAGCTTCAAAAAACAAGGCATGACTATCATGACGAGCACGAAGGTAGTCAGCGCGAAGACAGTTAGCGATCACGTCGAAGTGACCGTCGAAGGTAAAGATGGCAAGCAACAAACACTCATTGCTGATGTTGCGCTCAACGCAGTTGGCGTACAAGGGAACATCGAAAACATCGGAATTGAAGAGCTTGGAATTCACGTGGAGCGTGGGTGGCTCAAGGTTGATCCTCTCATGCGTACCAATGTCGAGGGGGTCTATGCAATCGGAGACATAGCGGGACCGCCGTGGCTTGCCCACAAAGCATCGGCGGAAGGGATCCTCTGCGTCGAATCAATTGCGGGGCTCGAGGTGCATCCTCTCGATTATGGAAATATCCCTGGCTGTACATACTGCCAACCACAAATCGCAAGTATTGGTCTGACGGAGAAGAAAGCGCGCGAAGCTGGTCGTGACGTCAAGATTGGGAAATTCCCATTCACTGCAAGTGGCAAGGCATGGGGGATTGGGAAAACAGAAGGCTTTATTAAGCTTGTGATTGATGCGAGGTATTGTGAGATCCTTGGTGCACACATGATTGGTCCGGATGTCACCGAGCTTATCGCTGAGATCGGAGTTGCGCGCGCGCTCGATGCAACTGCCCATACACTCATCAAAACAATCCACGCTCACCCAACCCTGAGCGAAGCGGTTATGGAAGCAGCTGCAACAGCGTATGGAGAGTCCGTCAATTTTTAGAGCGCTTCTTTGCAGATTGATTCAATCGGCGTTGGGGCGATTACCACTTGTTATGCTATGCAGGTAACGGCTTACCTTTTGTTTCCCTTGCCCAAAACGATGCGATAACCGCTATCAGATAAGCGCTCGCAAAGAGCATGGCAGAATATGCAAAGCCTCCAAGGGCACGGACAATAACCCCGACAAAGAGCACTGCGATGGCTGTAATTAGTCGTCCTGCGTTGAGACAGAAACCGACTGCAGTTGCGCGAATCTGGGTTGGAAAGAGTTCGGGAAGGTACACATACATGATAGCTTGCGCCAAACCAATAAAGAAACCCAACACTGCTGATTCGATGTAGATGGCAGTGTCAAAGTGATCATTGGTGAGAAAGAGGACTGCTGAAGCCAAAAAGCACCCTGCATAGCTGATGACAATCATGGGTACTCGTCCAATCCGATCAGCCAACCAGCCAGCAAGTGTGCACCCTACGACTGCTGCTGAACCTTGCCACATCGTTGCAAGGGCGCGCTGAGAGCTTCCATCAGGAGGAGAGAAAAACGTTTGGATCCACGCCGGTATCCACGACAGTGATGCCCAGTATCCGATAAGCAACCCACCGAATGCGGCCGCACCGACAGCAAGGTTGAGGCGATGTTCACGTGCGAACAGAGATCCGAGTAACCGATAGTCTTCCCGCATGTGCTGTTTGCTCTCGAGCCAACGATCGCTTTCGCGGAGCGCAAGGCGAAGAAAAATCGTCAAGATGGCTGGCAACGCGCCAATGAAGAACACCGTCCTCCAGAAGGGAACGAATTTGACAATTATTCCAGCGACGAGGACACCAGCTTGGTAGGAAGTGATGAGTACACCGATCGCGACTGCACGCGAACGCTCAGGCCATACCTCTGCCAAGAATGTTGTGATGCTAACAAGTTCGCCACCGATACCAAGCCCGGTCAGAAAGCGGCAGAGGGCAAGATGCCACCACGTTTGACTGAAGCCTGCAAGGCCAGTGAAGAGCGCGTACAGCGAGATCGAAAGTATCATTGAGCGGATACGGCCGAGTTTGTCGCCAACCATCCCGATAAGCACTCCTCCGAACATCCATCCGAAGAGAAACGCTGACCCAACCAGTGAGCCATAGTACCCGATCATCTCCTGTGCAGTCGAATGCACCAAGTCCCCAATTGCTGATGGCAAAACGACGGTCATGAGCGTTGAGTCCATTCCGTCGAACATCCCACCTAACCAACAACCGATGAATACGAGTGTGTGATAGCGAGTAATGCGCTGTGATGCAGTTCCGCGTTCTGCCATCAGTCCAATCTCAGGTACAACGGGCGCAAACTTACGCTCCCTCTTCGAGACTGATGCTCACGTGTGGAGAGGTTTCAAACACTTGGTCTTTCCAACGAATCGAACGCGAGAGTGCTAAGAACGGTAGTGAAAGCTCCAGGACGCTAAAGAGAAGAGTCGTAGGAGCAATCCACCAGAGCAACTGATGACGATCAAGCTGTACAAGCGACGGTGCGTTGAGTATAATATCTGCTGCAATCCGGGAGAGTATGATGGCAGATGCCATCACCCAATTCGTTGTTCCTATTGCTACTATCACCCCTATCCAATAAAGGAGGGTTGTTCCGACGAACGTATAAGCACGCCATCCAAGCGCTCTTGCACCATGCACCCATCGCTGATGCTGCTGCAGGTACTCAGTCATTGTTGAGCATGCTTCTGTTTCGACAGTTGATTCTCTCGAACAAAGGTAGCGGATGGTACATCCAATGCGCCCAACTGCTTGGAGCAGCGCTAAATCTTCCGTGACGGAAAAAGGAATTGCACGATATCCACCTAGCAATTGGTAGACATCACGACGAAAAGACATGTTATTCCCAAAGCAGCCAAGGAACTGGCGATAGAAGACCCCAGCGCTTGCCATTGTATTGGTGGTGTTCCACTCGACTGCTTGAATTCGTGCGAACGGATCTGTTCCAGCGATGAGTGTGTAGGCACACACCATCGAAACGTCCTCCGAACTATACTGAGCAACGTGGGCACGAACCCATTGTGAATGAACTGCACAGTCAGCATCGGTGAGCAAAATGATGTCTCCGTGCGCATGGCGGATGCCAACGTCGAGTGCTCCAGCTTTACCTCGAAGGTTCCCTGAGCCCGGTTCAGTCACTGTGAGTAGTCGGAGTGATGGAATATCCGCGATGTGCGAAGCAACAACGTGAGCAGTTCGGTCGGTAGAGCGATCGTTGACGATGATGATCTCAAGCCGATCTGAGGGATAATCAAGCGCTTTGAGCGACTCTAAGCAACGCAGAATACGATGTTCCTCGTTTCGAGCAGGAATGATGATGCTCACAGCAGGAAAAGTGATGTCCTCGTTAGCGCTGCGTCGGCATGCTCGACGCTCTAAGTGAGCACCAATTACCATGAGGGCTGTGCGTACCCAGTAAGTAGCAATCGAAAGGAAACCAACGATTATAGCGATAGTCACTTCGTCAACGTTCTGGTTGTGCCTCACGTTAGTGAACGAAGAACTCGCCGCACAATATCCGGGGGAAAGCCGCGGCGGAGGAGATAGTCGCGTGTACGGCGTGCTCGCTGCTTCACCGGTAGATTGGCATTCCGACGCAGTGCTTTTGTGGCAAGGTCACGGGCGCGTTCCTCTTCCTCGGCTGAGGGGTACTCAGCTGCAATTGCCTCATCGACGATCGCTTCTGCAATGCCGAGTGCTCGAAGGCGCGTCCGAATTGCACGAGCTGAAAGTTTCTTTAGCTGAACCGCATCACGAACGTACGCTCTGGCGAAGCGCTCATCATCAATTGTGCCACTACGGTGCAGCAGGTCTATGACTGCGCGAATATCGCCATCGGTTGCACCAAGTGTGTGTAATCGTTTGGCAACTTCTCCACTCGCACGCATTCGATAGGTTAAAAATCGCTTCAGACGACCAACGAAGTTTAATGCCCGGTCGGTACGCTCAAGTGCAGCGAAAACGTCATCGCTGATTACAGCACCAGTGTCAAGCTGGAGATGATCGAAGACGGTTAAATCAAGCCGAAAGGTCTTCCGTTCGCCATCTGACGTTTGTAGCTCAACCGTAATGATGCCAGCGTTCTGGGCGAACCACCACCGTACAAGGTGTGCACGGGGCATGGCTTACTGAGCCGCTTGCTCGACTGGTAGTCCGAGTTTTGTACGGACGTCGCGCTCTAGTTCAGCCAGTAAGGCAGAATTTTCTTGAAGCAACTTTCGGAGTGAGTCTCGCCCCTGGACGCGATCACTCTTGTAGGTTAGCCATGAACCACTGCGGGTGATTATCCCGTGTTCGAGCCCGACGTCGATCATGTCACCAATTTTTGATATGCCTTCGTTGTAGAGGATATCGAACTCACACTCGCGGAATGGAGGAGCAACCTTGTTCTTGACAATCTTGGCACGGACGCGATTGCCGATAATCTCATTGCCTTCCTTGATAACGTCTTTCCGACGGATATCAATGCGAACTGAGGCGTAGTATTTGAGAGCGTTCCCTCCAGTCGTGGTCTCAGGATTGCCGTAGACAACCCCAATTTTTTGGCGCAACTGGTTGGTGAAGATGACTACGGTGTTGGAGCGTCCAATAGCCGCTTGGAGCTTTCGCATCGCTTGGCTCATCAGTCGTGCTTGGGAGCCCATTTGCGCTTCACCCATTTCACCTTCGATCTCGACGCGAGGTGTCAGTGCAGCAACCGAGTCTATGACGACGACATCAACGGCGCCACTTCGGACGAGTGTCTCGACAATTTCGAGTGCTTGTTCACCAAACTCTGGCTGCGAGACTAAGAGCGTGTCGAGATTGACACCCAAGCGTTGTGCGTACCCAATGTCGAGCGCGTGTTCGGTATCCACGATTGCTGCAATGCCTCCACGTCGTTGGGCTTCAGCGATAACTTGCAAGCAAACGGTTGTTTTCCCCGATGACTCAGGTCCGAATATTTCGATGATTCTCCCCCGCGGGAATCCACCGACGCCGATCGCTGCATCGAGCGAAAGACAGCCCGTCGAGATAGCCTCCACTTGCATTGGGGTGGCATCAGTGAAGCGCAGGATCGAACCCTTGCCGTGCTGCCGCTCGATTTGCTCTATCGCTTGCATGGCGAGCTTCAGCTTTTCTGGGACTGGCTTTACGGGTGTTGTGTTACCGGTGCTGTTTGCATCTGGCATGGGAATTCTCCAGGAGTTCGCACAAAAATACCGTCTCTACGAAAAAGAAAAGCGCTGGGAACATGGCAGAATTCCCAGCGCGTGGAGAGAAAGCCGATGATGTCAATCTTGATGGAGCTTCCGACGAATTTTTCGTTCGGACATGCCGCGGAGGTAGAAGAGCTTAGCGCGACGAACATGTCCGCGGCGTTCAACCGTTATGCTTTGGATAAATGGAGAATAGAGCGGGAAGATACGCTCGACACCAACACCGTTGGAGATTTTCCGAACACGGAACGTCTGGTTTGGACCTGCACCGCGACGTGCGATGACGACACCGGTGAAATTCTGCGTACGCTCTTTGTCACCTTCGATGACGCGGAGCGATACGGTGACGGTATCGCCAGGTTGGAAGTCAGGGATTGCCGCATCCCCACGTAAGGTGAGCGCCTGTTCGATGATTTTCTGTTCGACCTTCTGGAGCTTATTCATCGGAGAGAGTTTAGTGGTGTTCATTACGTTCTTTCAGTACGCAAAAATACGAGGGTGCTTTTGTACCCGTCTTCAGGCAAAGTAATTTTGCTTCTTCTACGCAGACATTTGCTCACCTAAAGCATCTTGATGGAGCGTATCCGCAACTTCTGCATCATTGCACACATTGATCACGGCAAATCTACACTTGCCGATCGACTGCTCGAGCGGACAGGTCGTGTGACTGCCCGTGAAATGGTGACTGACCAAATTCTCGATGACAATCCGCTTGAGCAAGAGCGTGGGATCACGATTAAGCTCCATGCTGTGCAAATGGATTATACCGCGCGCGACGGTACTCACTATACCCTCAACTTAATTGATACACCGGGGCATGTAGATTTCTCGTACGAAGTTTCCCGTTCGTTAGCCGCATGCGAGGGTGCGCTCTTAGTCGTCGATGCAACTCAAGGTGTCGAAGCGCAGACCATCTCGAATTTGTTCTTAGCAGTTGATGCTGGATTAGAAATCATACCGATCATCAACAAGATTGATCTCCCTGCTGCAGAAACGATGCTGGAAAGCGTAATAGCACAGGTCATGGACCTTATTGGCTGCAGCCGGGAAGAAATCATTCTTGCCTCTGCAAAAGCGGGCATTGGCATTGACGAAATACTTGAAGCAGTCGTTGCTCGAATTCCACCGCCTAAGGGTGATCCCCACGCACCACTTCGTGCGCTGATCTACGATTCACTCTATGACCCATATCGCGGCGTCGTCGTTAACGTCCGCATTTTTGATGGGACACTCCGCGAGAAAGATTCCGTTCTCTTCATGGCTACTGGGCAAGTTTACCAAGTGGATGAAGTCGGAGTACTCCACATGGAACAGCACCGGACTGGCGAGCTCAGTGCAGGTACCGTCGGGTATTTTACTGCTTCAATACGACGTGTTCATGACACAAAAGTTGGTGATACTGTCACGCATGCGCATCGCCCATGTTCAGAGCCGATCGCTGGCTTTCGCGAAGTCAAACCGATGGTCTTCAGCGGTATCTACCCAGCCGATAGCGACGATTTCGAGGACCTTCGCGATGCACTGGAAAAGCTTGCACTCAACGATGCAGCGATCCATTACGAACCTGAGACATCCGCAGCGCTTGGGTTTGGTTTTCGGTGCGGCTTTTTAGGCTTGCTCCACATGGAAATCGTCCAGGAGCGGCTCGAGCGGGAATTTGGACAGACGATCGTCACAACGGTCCCAAACGTACGCTATCTCGTACGCCGAACTGATGGGACAGAACAGTGGGTTGAAAACCCAGCACAAATGCCGGAACCAGTGAAAATTGCCGAAATCTTGGAGCCGTACATCCGCGCTCAGATCATCACACCGGCAGAGTATCTCGGTCCGATTATGCAGCTCTGTATTGAGCGGCGAGGAACAGTTCTTGGACAACACTACCTAACTCAGACACGAGTTGATTTAAACGTCGAGTTACCACTCGCCGAAGTTGTCTTTGATTTCTACGATAAGCTCAAGAGCATCTCGCGTGGGTATGCTTCGCTTGATTACGAGTACAGCGACTATAAAAGTGGCGATCTTGTCAAACTTGATATTCTCCTCAATGGCGATCCTGTTGATGCACTTTCGACGATAGTGCATCGACAGAAAGCCTATGAGTGGGGCCGTCGGCTCTGCTCGAAACTGAAAAAGCTCATACCACGGCATCTTTTTGAAGTCGTCATTCAGGCGGCAATAGGGTCCAAGATCATCGCACGTGATAGCATTGCGCCGTTGCGCAAAAACGTGCTGGCGAAATGCTACGGAGGTGATGTCACCCGCAAGCGGAAACTCCTTGAGAAACAAAAAGAAGGTAAAAAACGCATGAAGCAAATCGGGCGCGTGGAAGTGCCTCAAGAGGCGTTTTTGGCAGTCCTTCGTTTAGGCGATGAATCATAGTTGGAGGATTATGTAATGTTAGAAAAACTCTGGAAATCGATTGTTCGCTTCTATCATTGGCGCAAAGAACGGAAAGCGGAACGCAAACGGCGCTATCGCCAAATGACCCTTCCTCAGAGAGTAGTTGCATGGGTACGATCTCTTGCAGGTGCGTTTGTTGTCGTTGTTATCCTCAATGGGTTGGCGATCGCGGCGTTTGAGGTTCCAACCGGCTCGATGGAGAACACAGTGATGGCTGGGGAAAATCTCTTCGTGAACAAGTTCATTTTCGGGCCTTCGACGCCGCAGATTATTCCACTCTTCAATATTCCGTTGCCGTATTACAAACTCCCTCCATTGCGTGATCCTCAGCGGGGCGATGTGATTGTATTCATTTACCCCGGTGATCGAGATGAGGTCAAAGCCAAAGAGTTCATGTACTACCTCAAACGCTGCATCGCAGTGGCTGGCGATACGCTACTCATTCGAAATGATAGTGTCTTCGTGAACGGACAGTTTATGCCATTCCCTCCGCATGCGAAATTTCTTCCAACCCCCGATGATCCTTCTCGTATCTTCCCTCCAGGATCAGGGTGGACGCGGAGTAATTACGGTCCCTTGCGCATCCCCAAAAAGGGTGACATCATCCATCTTGATGCGGAAAACTTTATTGAATGGGAAATTTTTATCCGTCGTGAAGGACACCAAGCAGACCTCAGGATGGGGCAGGTGTTTATCGATGGCATACCTGCGACGAGCTATACCGTCGAACGTGATTACGTCTTCGGCATAGGAGACAACCGCAACAATTCACTCGATAGCCGCTATTGGGGATTTATCCCCAAAGAAAACGTCGTTGGCACGCCACTGTTTGTCTATTGGTCGTGGGAAAAGACCGACCTCAACGGCAATCCACTTCCACTTACCAAACGATTTGCGCGAATCCGATGGTCACGTCTTGGTACCATCGTCCACTAAACCGCTGCGTTGTAACGATTCACCATTGCCGGCAGCGTCCATGACGCAAGGCTGGCGGTTATTGAGCACGTTGGCTCTTGCAGTGATCGTAGCGGTAGTTGTACGTACAATAGCGCTGGGTGTGTTCATGATCCCAACCCGATCGATGGAGCCGACTCTGTTAGCAGGGGATGTTGTCTTAGTATGCAAAGTGAGTTATTGGTTGGGAATGCCACCGACTGTTCCTATGACGGACATTGTGCTTAGCCATCCACCACGATTACGGTGGCGATATCCTGAACGCGGTGAACTTATCGTCTTTCGATTTGCCTATCATGCGAACGTAGCTACGGAACATGAGTATTTCGTCAAACGCATCGTCGGTATGCCGGGAGATACCATCTGGGTAGTTGGTGATAGTGTGTATCGGTTGCCACCACAGCGCCGATACCGTCAGCGTGAACGGTACGACGGCTTTATCCTCGTGCCAAAGGAAGGCACAAGCATACAGCTAACCACGACGAATGTTCAGTACTGGAAGCCGTTCATTGAACGGGAGGGCCATCGCATCGAAGTTGTACGCGGTGTTGTCCTCCTTGATGGTCAGTCGATGACGACATATACATTCCAGCAAAATTTTTACTATGTTTTGGGTGATAATCGTGCACATAGCTTCGATTCACGTGTTTGGGGTTTTGTTGCTGAGTCAGATATTGTCGGCAAGCCGCTACTGGTGGTGTGGTCGCGTTCACCCGTGTTAGGTCATGTACGGTGGAGTCGTCTTGGGGTGGTACCGCAATGAAGCGATCGTATGGCCTCTACGTACACATTCCGTTTTGCGAGCATAAGTGCTCTTACTGCGATTTCTACTCAATTGTCTTGCTCGATGCAATGGACCGTTTCACTGACGCACTCTGTCGAGAGATAGACATCCGTTCTGAATGTGAGCAGCTCGATGGAATTGTGGATACAATTTATTGGGGAGGAGGCACACCATCGCTGTTGAAATGCGAACAGGTCGAACGCATTGCTGCTGCTCTGCGTTCTGCTTTTCCAATCAATCCAGACTATGAGTGGACAATCGAAGCGAACCCCGGTACGGTAACCTATGAGACGCTCAGTTGCTATCGCCAGCTCGGCATCAATCGTATCAGTTTTGGTGTGCAGTCCTTCGATGATCGGGAGCTTGCGTTCTTGGAGAGAATCCATACAGCAGAACAGGTAGTAGAAGCCTTCGAATTAAGTCGGCGTGCTGGCTTTGAGAACATCAACCTCGACGTAATCTATGCACTTCCTGGCCAAGAACTACAAACCTATCGTCGAACGTTGGAGCGTGTGTGTGCACTCAAGCCAGAGCATGTTTCAGCGTATAGTTTGATGTACGAGCGGGGAACCCCGCTCTACAATCAATTGCAGCAAGGGAAGGTGATTCCACTCAATGATGACGAAGAAGCAATGCTCTACCGCGAGACAGTAGCATTCCTTACAATGAATGGCTACCAGCAGTACGAGGTCTCGAATTTTTCACAGCCACAGAAGAAGTGTCGTCACAACCTGCTTTATTGGAGACGTGGTGAATACCTTGGCTTTGGACCATCAGCACATAGCCATATTGCGAACGTGCGCTGGAGCAATGTCCGAAGCCTGGCGCGTTATCTGGACACGATTGAGCATGGTGAGTTACCGATCGCATCTGTCGAACACTTGTCGCAACAAGAGCAACGAACCGAGATGATCTTTCTTGGCCTTCGAGCCGAAGGGATTGATCTGAATGTGTTTGCTCGAGAATTCGGTATTTGGCTCGGTCGTGGTGCGACACGTACGATACTGGAGCGTTGGCAAACCAGTGGCTGGGCACGACTTAACGATGGTTACCTGCGACTGACCTCTGAAGGTTATGCGCTCTGTGACGCTTTGACGATGGAATTACTCGAAGCTCTCGAGCGCGAACAGCCGGTCGCGGAGGTTTTGTAGATTGCAATGTTTGAATCACGTTTTCTACGTTCTACGAACACCGTTGTTTTCTCTATGGATAACCGTGCAAAGTGGATTCACCGCAGTTTTGCTACGATTGCTCTCTTGGTTTCGCTTGTTACTTACTCGCTGACGGTACAACCGACTGTTCCATTCTGGGACTGTGGGGAATTCTCAGCGGCAGCAGCGTGGCAACAAGTACCACATCCACCGGGTGCGCCGTTCTTCCTTGTACTTGGGAGGCTATTCCAAATGGTCCTTCCCTTCAATGGTCAACCTGATTGGGATACGGGAATACGAATCAACTTCGTCTCGGTCATCGCGTCGGCGTTGACGGTGTGGCTTTTGTACTTAACGATTGTGAAAGTGATCGTCCACTTCCGGAAGCGAACGATTGAAGGAACACTTGATGCGTTTCACGTTTGCGGAGCTGCACTGGTAGGAGCACTGGCGCTGAACTTTTCTGACACATTTTGGTTCAATGGGGTCGAATCGGAAGTGTACGCTGCTTCGTCGCTGTTTGTCCAGATCATCGTGTATCTCATGATGCGTTGGAATGAGGAAGCAGACTTGCCAGGCCATGAGCGATACTTGCTTGCCATCGCGTATTTGATCGGGTTGTCCACTGGAGTTCACTTGCTCTCCATTCTCGCAATATTCTCAATCATCTACTTAGTCTACTTCCGTCGCTACTCCCAATCACCAAAGCGGTTTCTTGTGACAACAGGCATAGCGCTGGTAGCGTTTTACCTCGTCTACAAGGTGATCATCATGTGGGTGCCAACGCTACTGGCAGGGAACTTGCCATTCAAGAATGAATTGAGAGAATACTACGTCGAAAATCAGGCTTGGGTGCGCTTCCTTGGCATTGCGCTCATAGGACTCATTGGGTACGGCATCTATTACGGTGCAAAACGTGCAATGCCTATGCTTCAGTTGTCTGCGAGTGCATTCCTCTTGATGCTCCTCGGATATACCACGTACACACACGTTCTGATTCGTGCAAATGCCGATCCCCCGATGAATGAAAATAGCCCCAAGACCTTCCGAGCACTGGTATCATACTTGGGACGAGAGCAATATGGTGATGCGCCTCTACTTTTTCCCCGCCGTTACGAAGTCAACGACCAGCAGAAAATTCGGAACTACCGCAAGTACGGCAAGTGGTATGAACCCGTCGGCAAACAAGTAACACGGAAGGATGGTCGCGTGGTGACGATCCCAGAACTGAAACGTCTCAACTATGCAGGTGAGCTCAATTACCTATGGCAGTACCAGATCAACCACATGTACATCCGCTATTTCCTCTGGAACTTCGTTGGCCGTTCGAGCGACCTCCAAGATGCCGGTTGGACGTTTGTCTCGACGAAGGAAGCAGATACGAAAAACTTCAACAGTGGTTATCGAGATCGTTTCCCAGTGCGCTTTTTTGCATTGCCGCTTGTGTTCGGAATAATCGGTTTCTTCTACCATTACCGGGCTGCACGCTCGATGTGGTTTGTGTACCTGGTAATGTTTTTGATGATGGGTGTCCTTGCGGCAGTCGCACAAAATCAGCAGGAGCCTCAACCGCGTGAGCGTGATTATTTCTACGCTGGTTCATTCATGGTTTGGTGTATGTGGATTGGCATCGGCACATATGCACTGATAGAAACGCTTTCCCAACGCATTTCGAAACACATTGCGGTAGCAGGTGGGACATCGGTCGCGCTGCTCCTTGTTCCGGTCAACATGGCGATTGGTGGCTGGCCAATTCATTCGCGAGCTGGGAACTATGTGCCATTCGACTACTCGTACAACATTCTCCAGAGTTGTGCGAAGGATGCAATCCTGTTCACAAACGGAGATAATGACACGTTCCCCTTGTGGTATTTGCAAGATGTTGCTGGCGTTCGGCGCGATGTTCGTATCGTCAATTTGAGCTTAGGGAACACACTCTGGTACATAGACCAGCTCAAAAATCTCGAGCCATGGGGCGCGAAGAAAGTGCCGATATCATTCCCAGATTCAATGTTGCGTACGGATGAGGAGAGCGACCAAGCATTGAGCTATTCGTTTGGTCCTGCGGAGACTGTCCGTGTACCAGTTGACCGTGAAATCTTAGCACAGTTCACGTCGGACACTGCTTTGATTGCTCGTGGAATGATGGAATGGACCTTCCGCGGTCAATCCTACGGCACCGAAGGTGACCAGCAACTCTACTTGATGCGGGTTCAGGATAAGCTTATCCGGAACATCATTGAAACGTCGCGTTTCCAACGCCCTCTCTATTTCTCGGTGACGGTAGGGTATCCTGGGAGTGATGTTTTCGTTGGTCTTGGTGACTTCCTCCGCTTGGAAGGTATGGCATATCGAATCTGCCCAGTACCTCAGAAACCGAATGCTGGTGGCGTTGCAATCAACGAAGCCGTCGTAGAGAAATGCCTCATGACGGATATTCCTGCTGATGTAGCTTACCGTGAGCCACATTATGGATTTAAGTTCCGCAATCTGAATAACTCTGGTGTTTACTACGACGAGCCGACGCGAAACTACCTTGAATCATACCGCCGGTTGTTTTTGCAGTATGCGGCATACTTGCTTGAACAAAAGCGAGATACGAAGCGTACTGTCGCGGTGCTCGATCGCATGAACGCCGTGATGTCACCAGATCAATTCCCAATTAACTACATTGACATGCAGAACATTGCCGAATTCTATTGGGCATGTGGTGCGTGGGAGAAAGCCCAACAGTTCGCGCAACGAATTGTCGAGCGAACAACCCAGATCATCAACAACCCAGAGTATGCCGATTATGAACAAGGAGCACGTAGTCCTGCATATGCACCGTATATCTACTTGGCCGATGCATATGCACTCTTAGGGCGTACTAAGGACGTCCAACGCACAATTGAAACGTACAAGGCAATTCAACCAGATGATCCACGCATACAGCTTCGGTTGGATTTAATTCCAGTCTGGGAACTCCTTACGCAACGGAAATATTCAGAAGCGCTCAATCGGCTTGAACAGCTCAAGACGCAGTACGAAGGACAAAACAATTTCTTCCCAGCCTCAGAATTGCGGCGACTCATCCTCGATGTCCAGTTGCTCATGACATCTCAAGCGAGCACGTAGAGTGAACCATCATGATGGTACGATAGAGCTCTCGCTCATCATTCCAGCATTTAATGAAGAGGAGCGCATAGCGCAAACGCTTGATATGGCGTTGGCGTACCTTGACGAGGAGCACTATCCCTGGGAGCTCATTGTTGTTGATGATGGATCACGCGATCGGACACTTGACGTCGTTGCTACGTATGCGCCGCGAGTTCAATGCCTTGCATTAGTGCAAAATCGAGGCAAGGGCGCTGCAGTCAGAACTGGCATGCTTGCTGCTCGCGGAACATACCGTGTGTTCACCGATGCAGATCTCTCCACACCCATCGAAGAGCTTGGGAAGATGCGTGCTGCATTCGAACGTGGTGCAGATGTGGTCATTGGGAGTAGAAGGCTTGCACCAGGTCTTATCAAAAAACATCAGCCCTGGTACCGCGAACTCATCGGAGTCGTTGGCAACAAATTAGTTCAAGCTGTTCTCTTGCCCGGATTCGAGGATACTCAATGCGGGTTCAAAGGATGCACTGCACATGCTGCAATCGAAATTTTCTCTCGTGCTGTGATTGATGGTTTTGCATTTGACATCGAGATGCTCTTTTTGGCACAGCGCCTTGGTTTTCGCATCGATCAGATTCCAGTCGAATGGTACAACGACGAACGCACGCGGGTTCGTGCGATTCGTGATTCGTTGCGAACGTTCAGTGAAGTCATTACACTGCGCCGCCGACATCGTCACAGCGTCATTCAATCGTCACGCGAGCCTTATACCGCTGAGTAATCGTCCGTGCTGCAGCTTCTGCTTGCTGGCGTGTGGCGTATCCCCAAAGTTTGATGCGAAACGCCGGTCTCTGTTCGATCATCACTTCCTCAATGTACGCATTGAACCCACGGTCTTGCCAACGGCGAAGCTCTCTGAGCGCTTCTGTTTCGCTCCACACATAGGTTGTGACTAACTCATAGGGGAGGAGTTGTGGATCGAGCCAGCGAAACTCGACACGCCGGTTTAGCTGAAATTCCTGAGCAGTGTTTGCTATCGGGTAAATCGGAAGCAAGTCACCAACTGCGCGCAGTCGTAGCTGGTGTGGCTGCACTCCACGTCTACGGAGAGCGGCAGCGACCGCACGGGCACGTTCGGCTGCAAGGTAGCGCTCCTGTTCACTATTCCCTTCGCCATATGAATGGCCAATCAATTCGATCACGTGCGAAGAGTTGACATTCACCACAGCAGCGAGTGCATCAAGAAGCGGTTCATAAATTGAGTCAACAGAACTTGACTCGCGCTCAAAGAGAGTGACAATTTGCCGGGGTAGTGCTACTTCATACTCGGGCGGTACTACGATTGAGTCTGCCTGATGAGAATCGTTCAATGGACATTGGACAATGATGGTGCAACCTGCCCTCACGCGATGAGCAATTGTAGCGGGTAACGCTACAGTAGCTCGTGTTGTAAACTTGATCGATCGGAAAATTTCTGCAAGTGTAGAATCAAGGGATCTGGGTGAGTTACGTGATTCTGTACGGTAGAACCGTCCTCCTGTGAATAATGCAAGGAATTCCCATGGAGCAGAGATCACTCGATCACCGAGTGCAATGCACCAGATTGACGTGTTCTGATCACGCGCTTGCTTGAGTAGATCGCTGGGCATGATATCGAACAGTGCATAGTCATCACTCCCGGTCATTACAACAAGGACATTCGGTTTGAAAGTATGCAATGTCCATAGACATCCATAGCTGAGTCGGCTAATACCATATCCTTCGAACTTGTTTTTGGCGATCGTGTGGTAGCTGACCGAATCGGGCGTGGACATTGGACAGATAAGCTCTGGAACAGCACGTGCAATTGTCAAGGCAAGCCTATCTTTCGCATCCAAATACGCTGAGACATGCTCTACTGCTGCGGCAATCTCATCTTTATAGTGAGCAGTGCTGATTGAGCCGTCAATGCACAAAGCGATTCGAAGATGTTCTACACCGGTGGATACTTCCGATTGGATCGCTCCAGCCCAAAGATTAGATGGAGCAGTACTGTCGAGCAAACGAACTTGGAGTGAACACTCGCTATTCCCTTGCAGTGGATCTAAAACTACCGCACCTGACGCATCGTGGAAAGCATACATAATGTGAACAGCGGTATCCGTATCGAAAGGTAACTTCAGACCATGGATACGAATGTGCAAGTGCCTACCGGTAGAATCGGAATTGATGGACGTTGGTGTCGATTCTTCGGGGGCTCCACTTGACAACTTTCGGTCAAATAGACTTGTTGTGAAATAGTTCCATTGCTCGCCTGTAGTGGCATTTGATTTGTGCACTTGGAAGAGTGTGAATACCAAACAGAATATCCAAGCGACTGGAAGATTGAAAAGCCTCGAAAGCATCTGGTCGATTCTAAAATGTGGCGACAAATTTACACGTGGTATTTCTCCCATATGCGCAAGAATACTCCAAATCACAGTTTTTCAGTGGAGTGCCGATACTACCGATAGCGAATTGGCACGTTTTTTACGTACCATCGTTGAATGAATACGGAGCATACACTCATGGCTGAGATCGAACAAGAACAACTGGTCACCGAGGATCCGCCGAAAAAGGGCATCCGTTTACCCGTCCTCATCGGCATAATCTTAGGCATCATCATAGTGCAAGCAGGAATTGTGCTTGCAGCGCTGAAAATATTTGCACCCTCGGCTGAAAGCAAAACTGCTACGCCTCCAAACGAGCATCTGGCAACTGACTCTACTGAAGAGGAAGGAAGTGGTCCATTGCTCGTCCAGAAGGTCGAAGGTATCATTACTCCCAAAAGCGACCTATTTATCAACCCACGTGGTTCGGCGTCGCACATCGTCGTGCTCTCAATAGGTATCGAAGTTTCGCCTGCGGAAAAAGCAAAAGAAGTGGAAGAAAAGCTTATGGTCCCGATCCAAGATCGTGTGATTGAACGGGTCTCGAGTTATACCCTCGAAGAGCTCTAAGATCTTAAGCTTCGTGATTCATTGCGTACAATTATTCGAAATGATCTCAAACCGTACTTCAATGCTATCGAAGGCGTCAAAATTCGTAACGTCTATTTCCCAAAGTTTGTCATCCAATAGTCGATACCACGGCAGAGTTCTTGACGCAAGAAGAAATTGATAGCCTCCTGCAAGCAGCACGGCAAGAAGCGTTCAGTGCTGACCAGCCGGTGAGCCATGATGTCATCAGCTACGATTTCCGCCGTCCAAATCGTATATCAAAAAACCAGCTCCGATCAATTCAAAACCTCCACGAGACGTTCGCTGAGACACTTAGCTACTACTTCGTGTCGAAACTCCAGACAGTGGCAACGGTGAACGTGATATTAGTTGATCAACTGTTCTATTCGGAGTATATCCTATCCGTAACGAATCCGAATTGCCTGTATGTATTCGACATTGAAGGTGCAGACGGTGCTGGAGTCTTGGAGATCAGCCCACCGCTTGCGCTGACACTTATTGAGCGACTACTCGGTGGGACAGCAGAGCAACTTCGCAAACCTCGCTCAATCACGCCAATCGAGCAAGCAGTGCTTCGTGGTGTTGTAGAGCACATTCTTGCTGATCTCACCGGCGCTTGGCGGTCTGTGACCGAGTGTACGTTCCGATACAATCGTTTTGAGAGCGAACCGGATTTTGTGCAGATTGCTCCATCGTCCGAGATAGTGCTCGTCGTATCGTTCGATGTCAGTGTTGGGTTGAATGCCTTTGTGATGAACATTTGCTATCCAACGTTTGCGCTCGAAGAAGTAATAGCGCGGCTCAATATGGAGACATTGGCGAGCCGCTATGTCGGGCGACGCCGCGATCAAGAAAACTCACGAACACTCCAACAACATTTAAGCGTCATTGAGTTACCACTTGTTGCGGAACTCGGCAAAGCAACGATTACGGTCCGAGAAATGCTCGACCTAGCAATTGGAGATGTGCTTAAACTCGATATCCCAATCACAGGAGAACTTGTTATTTCGCTCGATGGTAAGCCACGCTTCGCTGCGCGACCGGGCAAAGTCGATGACAAAAAAGCGATTCGCATTACACGAGTATTGGGCGTCGAAGACATTTTGATACATGGTACGTAACACAACATGGATAAGGACTATGACAATGACCCAAGAAGAAATTGATGCACTGCTGAAGCAGCAAGCTTCAGGAGAGAACCAACCTGATAGCGATGTGAAAGTTGCTATCGCAGATCCTGCATTTGAGGAAGTCGAGCCATCGTCAACCGTTACCGGAGGACAAGGTCTCAATCCAAAGTTGGATCTTCTTTACGATTTGCAATTATCTCTTTCCATTGAGCTAGGGCGTACCATAATAAAGATACGCGATATCCTCCGATTGGGGCGAGGCTCAGTCGTTGAGTTCGATAAACTTGTCAGTGAGCCAGTAGATGTACTCGTCAATGGGCGCATGATTGCGGAAGGGGAAGTCGTTGTCATTGACAAACACTTCGGTATCAGAATCACATCATTGGTTGATCCAAGTGATCGCCTGCGTTCGTTGCGCCGATGATGCGCAATAGACCAACCGGGAGCACGTTTACAGACTTGTAACTTTGCGTGCCGGTTGAATTCTCTTCTGCGTGTCATGCGACGTATCATGTTCAAATCGAAGGTTCACCGTGCAACCATCACAGAGGCAAATCTTCATTACGAAGGGAGCTTGACTCTCGATAGCCTCTTGATGGAAGCAGCAGAGATCCTTCCCTACGAACAAGTATCTGTTCTCAACATTAATAATGGTGAGCGATTTGAGACGTACGTGATCCCTGGTGAGCCAGGAAGTGGGGTAGTTTGCCTCAATGGTGCTGCAGCACGTAAAGGGCACGTTGGCGATCGTGTCATCATCATCACCTATGCAGAGATGACCGATGAGGAAGCACGTCATCACCACCCAACAGTTGTTCTGGTTGACGAGAGCAACGCAATTGTGGAAATCAACCACACGGTGCAAGCACACCGCTTAGTCGAATAGATATGGGCGGTATCGTAGGAGCCATTTTGGCTGCTGGTCAGGGAAAACGAATGAAGGATCCATCCCGGCCGAAAGTCTTAGCTCACTTAGGAGATAAGCCGCTCCTGTGGTATGTGCTACAGTCACTTCAACCACTTACTCTCGATCGCCTCATCGCAATTGTTGGTTATCAACGAGAGCACGTTATCGCATACCTTGCAGAACACTTCCCCTTCGTTGAGTATGCAGTGCAAGATGAACAGCTCGGTACAGGTCATGCTGTACTTCAGCTTACCACAATCCTCAATGATTGGGAAGGGACGCTCCTCATTGTCAACGGGGATGTTCCACTGGTGAAGAGCCAGACATACGCAACACTTCTTGCGCAACATCAGAAGAAGAATGCAGCGATGACCATCCTTACCACAGTTGTACCTAACCCAGCCGGATACGGTCGCATCATTCGTGATGAGTTTGGCAGCTTCCAAGCAATTATCGAAGATGCTGACCTGCCTCCCAGCCAGCGTCATATTACCGAGATTAACACCGGGATCTATGCAGCAGAAGTGCCACTGCTGTTCGATATTCTCTCTACGGTAACAAATTCCAACGCACAGGGGGAATTCTACCTGACTGATGCAGCGCACACGTTGCGTGCGAATGGAAAGTCCGTCTGGGCATGGTGCCATCCTGAATGGGAGCAGTTTCTTGGAGTCAACACCGCAGAGCAGCTTGCTGAACTCTCACGTATGCTACCCATAGCCAATGTTTCTTTTCCATCCGGACATCAATGATCCAGCATCTTTCACACATCGGTATTGCTGTGCGTGATCTCGAATCCAGTATTGCACTCTATAGGAAAATTTTTCAGCCCCACGAAGTACATCGAGAACATGTACCCGAACAGAAGGTTGATGTAGCATCGTTCATGGTTGGCAGTGTTCGAATTGAACTTGTCGCTGCATCATCAGATGACTCGCCAATTGCACGTTTTCTCGAACAGCATGGTGAAGGAATCCACCATCTCGCCTTCGAGACGGACGACATCAGCGTTGAGCTTGGTCGCTTGGAGCAGGAGGGCATCCAGCTTGTTCATCGAGCACCGAGTGCTGGAGCACACCAGATGCTCATTGCATTCCTTCATCCAAAATCCACGAAGGGAGTATTGATTGAACTTTGCCAGCATTCTTCGATAATATGATGAACCGGCGTCAGTTGTTAGCAACACTATTGAACGGTGCATGGGTCGGACTCCTCTGTGTAACTGGATTCCAGCTTGTGTCTTGGGTAAATTCACGTGTACGACGACAGCTACGGAAGGTAGAGCTACTATCAATCAATGAGCTTTCTACGCAGAGCGAAGGAGTCATTCTCATCCGGGGTGATAGCCAAATCTATGTCCGTCAGGAAGAACATGGTATCCACGCACTTGATATGCGGTGTACGCATGGAAACTGCACCGTCCGCTACGATGCTGGACTCAAGCGTTTTTACTGCCCCTGCCATGGTGGTGTTTTCGATCGTGAAGGGAATGTCCTTGCTGGTCCTCCGACAGAGCGGCTTCGCAAGCTCAATGTGCGAATGGAACATGATAGAATCTACATGCTCGACGAGTCGTAATGGATCGAGGTGAGAGCGTTATCAATAAGCCGTGTTGTGCCGATGCGAACAGCCAGCAGCAAGACGATCTGTTGGCCGGGTGCAAATGAATCTGGCTGGTCGAGTGTTTCTGCACATGCTGCTGCAGCATAATCAATGTGTGCATGGGGAATCTGTTCAATCACTGAACGCATCAATGACTCGAGCTTCTCTCGTACACGTTCACCTTGTGCTATCGCATCGAGTGCAGCGTGAAGTGCACGATAAAGCACTGTTGCATCGGAGCGTTCGGTTGGTGAAAGGTAAACATTGCGAGAGCTCATGGCCAAGCCATCACGTTCGCGCACTGTTGGGAGGACGCGGAGGGTAATGTTGTAGTTCAAATCGCGAATGAGCTGTGAGATAACAAGCGTTTGCTGGTAATCCTTTTGTCCAAAGTATGCGATGTGTGGTTTTGTCACGTTGAACAGTTTAGCAACAACCGTTGCAACACCTCGGAAGTGGCCAGGACGAAAGGCACCTTCGAATCGCTCACCAAGTGGTCCGACGTCTATAGTTGTCGTAAAGCCACGGGGGTACATCTCCTGAGGGGAAGGTACAAAGAGGATGGTTGTACCAGCAGCATGAGCAAGTGCACGATCGCGTTCTAAATCACGTGGGTAGCGCTCGTAATCTTCACCGGCGCTAAACTGCAGGGGATTGACGAAGACTGTTGTGACCACGACATCGCATTCGCTGGCAGCTTGTTCAATGAGGGAGCGATGACCATCGTGAAGATACCCCATCGTGGGAACAACTCCGATGGTTTTTGACGCCAAGCGCATATTCTCACTCCAACGGTGCATTTCGTCCAGTGATGTAATGAGCATAACGATAGACCTAGGAAACGAAGATGATGTCGAAAATACTCTGTCGTATTCATCGTCACGGCAGCAGTAGTTTTGTGACAGATGATGTGCCATTCGAGGAGATTCTACCATGCGATATGACCCACTGTTTGTTGCCCCAATGCGTGAGGAGCTTGTACGACTCGGTTTTGAAGAGCTTCACACGCCAGAGGATGTTGACCGTGCGCTTGCACGACCAGGCACAACGTTGATAGTCATCAATTCAGTCTGTGGGTGTGCTGCTGGCAGTGCACGACCAGCGGTTGCGCTATCGTTGCGCCATTCTATACGTCCCGATTACTTAGCGACAGTATTTGCGGGGGTTGATGTAGAGGCGACGCAACACTTACGCGAGAGCTATTTAGTTGGCTTACCACCGTCTTCACCCTCGATGGCACTGTTTCGTGATGGCAAATTGGTTGAGATGATTCACAGACATCAGATCGAAGGGCATTATCCTGAATCAATTGCCAATATGTTAGTCCAAGCATACGATCGCCACTGCCAAAAGCATGACATCGTAGCTGAATCGTAACACTCATTGCAATCGAGAGGGTGGCAACTGATGAGCATGGAACAGCGTGGGCGAGAAATAGGGGGAATCACGGTAGCAACGGGTCTCATTGCAGCATTCCTCTATTTCGCAGGTTTGCTGTCCAGTGGAACTGTGCCTCTCTTGCTCTGGGGAAGTGCGATGGTGTTTTTAGTTCCTCTGCGGCACCAATCAGAACTGGCGCGACGATTACTGGTGTGGTCGAATCTTTTATTGACGTTTTGGATTATAACGGACTTAGGTAGCTTACTCCTCCCATTTGCACTCAGCTTCTTTCTCGCGTACGTTCTTGATCCAATAGTAGCAAGGGCAGAGCGCTGGCACTTGCCGCGATGGCTGTCTGCTTTGATGGTGAACGCAGTTCTTGTCGGGATAATCGTCCTTATCGCTGTTTTTGTTGCGCCACTAGTGTGGACTCAACTACAGGACATTGTCCGGAGTATTTCCAGTTTTGTCACGGCGGCACAGCAATTCCTTGAAAGTCGGCAATTCTATCATTGGTTGGGCTCCTTCGGATTGCCAAGTTCACAGGTACGCTCGCTTGTTCAAGACTACTTGATACCGCGATTGGAGAATATCTCGCAGTACCTCTTCACATTGGTTGTTTCGTTCCTTGAGGGTGCTGCTGGTATCGTCGCACAACTGGTTAACATCATCTTAGTGCCGCTTCTGACGTTCTACTTTTTAGTGGATTTGCCAAGACTCAAACGGTTGCTCGTCAACATCCTGAGTGTGCGATCTCCACGAATACTCACTGACTTGCGTGCGATAGACGCAATTGTGCGTGCATACATCACCGGTCAACTAATCACTGCACTGTTCGTTGGTATTAGTGCAGTCATAGCGTTCACAATTGCTGGGATACCGTATGGGGTTTTCCTTGGCGTGATCTGTGGTTTGCTCAATCCGATTCCATACGTTGGTTTGCTCGCGAGCTTGCTGATTGCGACGGTAACGATAGTACTTACAAATCCACCCCATCCATTCGCGGACATTGTGATAGTAGCGATCATCGTAAACGTATTACACTTCATTGCAGCGTACCTGATTGATCCACGCATAACAGGAAAGCGTGTAGGATTGCACCCAATTCTTTTGATTGCAGCGCTTTTTGTGTTTGGGCATTTCTTTGGTTTCCTCGGCTTAATCGTCGCAGTACCAGCGACGGCTGTGTTGATGATGTACTTTACACGCTGGATGTCAGCGCTCCAAGCCAATCACGAGCGTCATGAACAACCGGTCAGTGCACAATGAATCGGAAAGACGCCTTTCTGATTCCCGGTGTCGAAGAGACGTATCCACCAGTACATCTTTCGCAGGACGAAATCACCGATTACATCGCACGCTTCATCGTTTCGCATGATGGATACAGTCCACACTCTGTCGGTACGTATAAGCGTTGTTTACGGGAGTTCGTGTACTACGTTACCTCTATTGATCGGCGGTTCCGCTTTACACCAGCATGCGTCGAGCGCTACCGTGATTACTTGCTCCATCGCAAACGTCGCCGTCGGTCTATTGGGGTTGGATTGACAGAGGTTGCAACGTCGCAGTACTTGACTGCTCTCCGCCGCTTTTGTCAGTACTTGGTCGAGCAGGGTGTTCTTGTGAAAAACCCAGCGCGTGTCGTCAATGGTGGCAAACGTTCGACCCAATATCATCGACGGGCATTGACGCTTGAAGAGCTCAATCGTCTCCTTTCCGTCTTAGAAGGAGGCGATGAAGAGAACCTACGCGATCGTGCGATGATACTGCTAATGCTCGGCGCTGGACTTCTCGAAGTAGAGCTCTATCATCTTGATATCGGCGACATTGAGCGTCGGGGGAAACTCTGGATTGCGCGTGTACAGGGAAAAGGCAAAAAGCAAAAGATAGATACCGTGAGCATTCCGCAACCGGCAGCGCATGCACTTGAGAATTACTTAGCGCTTTTTGAACCTTGCGAACCACACCAACCTGTGTTTCGAAGTATGAGTCGCCGTTCGCTTGGTAAGCGATTGAGTGTTCGTTGGATGCACGCTGCGATTGAAGCTCGATTTCTCGAAGCCGGCATCTGCAGCGAAAATGACTCGCTTAGGCTGACTCCCCTTTCGCTCCGTCACACGGGTGGCATTATTCTTGCAGAAAGCGGAGTGACTATCGAGCAATTCATGGAACGATGGCGCATCAACTGGCGACCAACAGCGGAGCGCTATTACAAACTCGCTGGCACGTTCGGAAGCTCCTCTCGCCCAGATATTCAGCAGCTCGTACTCCTTACAGAGAGCCGTCGGCCAATTCTCCATGGGGTATGATGATTGTCATCCTATTTGTGAGCTGCATGGTCCTCTTCCTATCACGTGTGTCAGCGACGCACCTTGTACTCGATGAGATGGGAAAACGCGTCCGCATCCCTGTTCTTGAGATAGGAATGGTGCGGTATGTGCCACTTGAAGCACTGCAAGGATCCTCGCGCATGCATCATCGTGCAGATGCCTTTCATCTTGGAGCATGGACATTGCAGTGGAGCGCACCCAGCTTCTTTTTTCTCCTGGAAAACCACGATGTCCGACTCATTCTGCAGAGCATATATCCTTCCATCGTTCGCAACGGCAAAATCCTGCTTCCACTGGATGAATGCATGCAGCTTTTAGCACAATATGGCGTAGTTCGCTGGGATCGTCAACGTCACCGAGTGGAAGTGCTTCAGCAACCAAACAGAAGAAAGCAACAGCGCATTCCACCTCACTACCAATTACCACCATCGATTCGCCGCCCCTCGATTGAACAGTTCAAGAGTCAAGCGGAATGTCGCCAGCCATGTCCAATCGTCGCGTCATCGCCCTTGTTGGCGAGTGCCACTGACGTTTGGCTCGATCGCTACCAGGAATCGGTTTCGATTGAACGCATCACCTCACAGATTTCGCGAGATACTACCCGTATTGTTTTTGCACTGAGCAGGGAGTTGCCGCCTGAATCTGTCCATCTCAATCACCGTGGAAATACAATCCGATTCGTACTCGATGGTGTAACCGGAAACCCCTCCACACTTGCCCCGCTTCGGACGATCCGGTTACGACAGTATAAACTGGAGCAGTCCGTTCATGGAGTTACCATTCAGCTTGAGCTCCTTCGAAGTGATCGAATGGTCCGTGCATTTTTTTCTTCGGCGCGTACTCTTGTGCTGGAAATCGCGCCACAACCGCGAACGCTACGTCGGTTGATTGATTGTATCGTTCTCGACCCAGGTCACGGTGGCCATGATTGCGGAGCAATTGGTGTACGGGGAACGTTTGAGAAAACGATCACTCTTGCAGTTGCCAAGCGTTTGGAGCGACATCTTGCGTCATCGCTCCCCGGGGTACGTGTACTGCTTACCCGTCGAGATGATCGCTTCGTTGAACTCCACCGACGTACGGAGATTGCGAACAAAGCCGGCGGTAAAGTGTTCATTTCGCTTCACTGCAATGCAGCAGCAACGAAACCTCATACGGCTTCAGGTGTGGAGGTGTACGTCCTCAGCCCTGCGAGGACAGATGAAGCAGCTCGCGTTGCTCTTCGAGAGAATGCATCCATTGAATTTGAGCGCGATCAAACTCGCTATCCGGCAAGTAATATCGAACAGAGAATTCTTGCTTCCGCCGCACAACATGGAATGCTTGATATGAGTCACCTGCTCGCCGCATCGATCGATAGTACACTTCACCATATGCTTGGTGTACAGTCTCGTGGGGTCCAGAGTGCTGGGTTCCTTGTATTAGTCGGAGCGGTGATGCCCTCTGTGCTTGTTGAACTGGGATTTCTCACCAACGCCGAAGAGGAGCGCTTGCTTCGATTGCAGAGCTATCAGGAACGCATTGCCCGAGCTCTTGCTACAGCAATTGCCGATTTTGTACGTCATTACGAACAAATACACACACTCTCTGGCGCAGTACGGTGAAGCAATCAAGTGCACGAACTGAAAAAGCGCGTCGCTCCAACAGGTTGAACCAGCAGCGGTTGGACCTCAATGATCCATCGCTCTATTTCAACCGCGAGTTGAGTGCACTCGATTTTCAGGAGGAAGTGCTCGAGGAGGCGCTCGATCCATCGCATCCGCTGCTTGAGCAACTGAAGTTTCTTTGCATTGTTGCATCGAACCTCGACGAATTCTTCATGATTCGAGTAGCTGCACTCAAAGAGCAAATCGAAGCTGGAATCGTCGAGCCAACACCTGATCGCATCCCTCCCCATGAGCAGCTACGTCGCATTCGGGAACGCTTGGTCGATCTCTATGCGCGGCATGAGCGTGCTTTGCTTGATGATATCATGCCGAGCCTTGCTGCTGAAGGTATTCGAATCGTTCCGTATAGCGAACTAAGTCATGACCAGCGAGCTTTCTTCCACGAGTATTTTCTTCGAGATGTGTACCCAGTTCTCACTCCTCTCATTCTCGATCCTGGTCATCCGTTTCCTCGACTTCTCAACCGGACAATCAACATTGCGTTCCACTTGGCTACACGCTCGCCAAGTGATGATCACCAGGAACGTGCGGTCGGTGTCCTCCAATTGCCACCAGTGTTGCCACGGTTACTTCCGATTCCTGAAGCGTCGGGACACGCATTTGTGCTCATGGAGCAAGTTGTGCAGTCGAATGCTGATCAACTCTACTGCGGTTGGGATGTCCTCGATAGTTACTGCTTTCGCGTCACTCGTGACGCTGAGCTGGAAATTGCTGAGGATGAAGCAGAAGATTTATTGAGTGAGATTGCCGAACAAACCCGCCTACGGAACTGGGGAGCTGATGCAGTTCGACTCGAAGTAGATGCAGCAATGCCCGATTGGCTCCGGAAGCTCTTGATGCGATCTCTCGATCTTGATGTGCACGATGTGTATGCGTACCGCCGACCATTGAACCTGCCCGACTTTCTCACCTTGCTCCGCCTTGATCTGCGGCACCTGAAAGATCAACCCTTCACTACGCGCATTCCTCCAGAATTCCAAGGTGATGCAAACCAAATTTTCACGACACTTCGTTCGCACGATGTCTTCGTTCACCACCCGTTCGACTCGTTTTCCAACACAGTCGTCAAGCTTCTGAGGACTGCTGCAGAGGACCCTCAGGTGGTCGCAATCAAGATTATTCTGTACCGAGCGGGTGGACAGTCACCAGTGATTGATGCACTCAAGACTGCTGCGATGAACGGGAAAAGTGTGACGGCCGTTGTGGAGCTCAAGGCACGCTTCGATGAGGAGAACAACATTGTGTGGGCGCGCGAGTTGGAGAATGTAGGGATTCACGTCGTTTATGGAGTTCTGGGATTAAAAGTACATGCGAAAGCGCTGATGGTTGTCCGTCGAGAGCAAACGGGCGTCCGAATGTACTGTCACCTTTCGACGGGGAATTACAACCAGAGCACAGCTCGTGTGTACACAGACTTCGGGTACTTTACAGCTCGGGAGGACATATGCCGCGATGTGGCAACGTTGTTCAACATGCTCACAGCAAATGCTCGTCAAGCGGAAACTCGGTCCCTTGTTTTAGCGCCAATGGCACTGAGCCACACTGTGCTGAACCTGATTGAGGAAACCATTGCTGCCCGAAAGGAGGGGAAGGCTGCTACTATATCTGCAAAGCTCAATGCACTAGTCGATGCTAACGTTATCACAGCGCTCTACCGTGCGTCGATGGCAGGGGTGCAGGTGCGACTACTAATCCGTGGGATTTGTTGCCTTCGTCCTGGTATCAAAGGAGTCAGTGAGAACATCGAGGTCCGCAGCATCGTCGGTCGCTTCTTGGAGCATTCTCGAATGCTCATGATCGAGGTGGGAACACAGCGCCGTGTGTTCCTGAGCAGTGCGGATTGGATGCCGCGCAATTTCTACCGTCGTGTTGAGCTCATGCTCGAAGTCCCCGATCGTTCGATTGCGACACACCTGAGCGACATATTCGAGCTATATTGGCGCGACAACGTTAAAGCACGAGTGCTCATGCCAGATGGGCGCCGAATCAAACGCGTCGATACGAACGGCCAAAAGCCATTTAACGCACAGAGTTACTTTCTCGAGCGTATCCGACGCCAAGCTACCACTTGAGGACGTTCACTTCGTCCACATACACGGTGCGCTTATTCCGGAAGAGAGCGAGCACAATTGCAAGTCCAATAGCAGCTTCCCCAGCAGCGACTGCCATCACAAAGAGGACGAAGATTTGGCCACTGATGTCGCCAAGGAACTGGGCAGCGCTTATGAACACAAGGTTGACTGAGTTGAGCATCATCTCGATCGCCATAAAAACGATAATCGCATTTCTACGGGTGACGACTCCAACTGCTCCAATGGTAAAGAGTACTGCCGCGAGGATGAGGTACCATTCGAATGGGACTGATTGAAGATTCATCGAGATGTGATCGAATTATTCGACTTTTCTCTTTGCAAGGATGATTGCGCCAACAAGTGCTGCCAAAAGCAGCAGCGAGATAGCCTCGAAGGGGAAAAGGTACGTTGTGAAAAGTGCTTGCCCAATGCTTTCTGCCGTACCGAGCATTGCAGCGTTGGACGAGAGATGGACGTGCTCACTTGGAGCACTGTTCATCAGAACGCTCACTTGCAAAAGGAAGAGCGCGGCAATAACGACGCCGAGCACCTTCCGCAGCGTGAACTGTTCGCGGAGCGCTTCTTCATTCCCAAGGTTCAGGAGCATGATTACAAAGACGACGAGCACCATGATTGCGCCAGCGTAGACAAGAATTTGTAGCACCGCCAGAAACTGTGCCTGAAGAGTCAGATAGAGCCCGGCGAGCATGAAGAAATGCGCAATGAGATTGACTGCAGCCGCCACTGGATTACGCCGTGTCACCGTACCGATAGCTGATGCGATTGCTCCAATACCGAACAGGATGAAGAGCGCTACTTCAAGACTCATACAATTCCGCACGCAATAAACAGCCGTCGCAAAAATAGAGCAGCAGTTCTTCAGCACATGCTATGCATCGAGTTCCTCGGTTTCTGGTGATGCTGTGAGACCATCGTCCCTCAGTTGCCGGATGCGACAGACACTGGAGTATGCACAGTTCTTGCAGACTTCTGAATCGCGTGGCATGACGGGAAACTGACCACCCCGTATTTGAGTGACTATACGCTCAGCATGCTGGAGTGCAAGATCGAGTAGCGACGTTAGCTCCTCGTGGTTAGCGACAACACGGCTTGATTTATTTGATTGAGAACGTGCAAACTGATTTGCATCACAAGGCATTGCAAGTGGTATGGCATCTTCTTCCTTCGGTTGAAGAATGTAGTAGATGCCACCATCGAGCACTGGCTCATCTCCCAAGTATTCGTGAAGGATCGTGCGTGCTGCCAGCATATACAGAGGCATTTGAAAATGGTATCCGTCCTTGATCAATTTATTCGTGACATTTAGTTCCCTTCGTTTATAGTCTGCAATGAGCACGTGCCAACGATTGCCGCGTCGTGCAAGTTCGATACGGTCAATCTTACCACGTAAACGAATTGAGTGCGACAGTTCCACAGGTGGTTGTAATTGCTCGCCATAGTGACTATGCATACCAAATTCGAGTTCGAACAAGGCGGGGTCATACTCCCAACCGTTTGCATAGCGCTCCAGTTCACGATCAAGCCATTGTTCGAGTAATCCTCTGAGATTGGTGGTGCCAAGGAGTAGCTCCGTTTCTAACGCAAACAACGGATGGCTATATCGCAATCGTTCGAACTCAACAGTTGCTACCTCGATAAGCATCTGCCGGTACCGATTATATGCAGTAGGGTTGAGTCGCACGGTACGGAATTGGCCAATTTGGCTCCCTTCTTGATCGAGGATAGTTCTGTAGAAGCGATAAAGAATTCGATGGAGCACGCTCCCAACGTCCAATGCTTTGAGTCCAAACTGTTGATCGTCAGGCTCTCGAAGTTGTAGAATATGTTTTGCGAAATATTGGTAGGGACATTGAGCGTAACGCTCAAATTCAGTAACGGAAAAGGGATCGTCAAGCAGTCGTGCAATGGCAGCTTGTGCTTCAGTGTCAAGTGTAATCGTATGCTGGAGCGACCACTGAGCGTTAGTATGTTCACTCCCGCGACGTTGCTGCAGCTCTTCGGGTGCTGTGATAGCAGTGATCCAAGCAAATTCTTTGCACTGCTCAGGGTCGCGGCGATACGCTGCAACAAGTGTGTGTGACTGGAAGCATCGTTCTTGGAGTGTTGTGATTTTGAAGAGCTTGTCAATGAACGAGGAACGCACAAGTTGTTCACCAGTGGAAGTCATTCGCGGATATGTGATGAGCATTCGCCAGCTACCCTTCTCGAGAGCTATCGGGTTGTTCGTCAACGCATCGTAAAATTGAATCCGCTCGGCACGGATGTGGCGTTCTTCGCTGTGTGGGAGCTCTTTGCCGAGAAAATACTCCGTTGAATATGCGCGCGGAAATTCACCATCAACCATCCCACAAAGAATGAATACATCGTACGGAATGCCGCGTGTTTGCTCAACCGATGTAATAGTGACGCCGTACGAAGGCTTTTCTGCGATTTGGTACCTCGTTGCCCGAATCATCGTCTCGAGCAATTCTGTGAATTCAGTTACTGTATGCCGCTGCTGTTCCTCTTGTGACCAAGCGTACTCGATTTCCGATAGTACATCGAGAATTGCTGCGTATGCACGTGTCTCCTGTTCGAGTAGTTCAAGGTAGACGATGTCTTCCGGTGAACGTTTCGAACGAGACCATGAACACTCAAACGAATCTTCAATGCTCTCTGCGATCCCCGTACCTTCGAGGAGAACCTTGCGGACGTACGTACAGAATTCTTGTGCAGTGATCTGGGTTTGATCACATTGAAGTATAGTGCTCAGGTGGCGTATATCGTCCAGTGCTCGAGCGATGTGGGTGCAATCTTGCTCTGCGTTACGACGATCGTTTGGATCAGCGTATGGGTCACCATTGAGCGACTGGCTGTATGCACGTGCATTTTCGAGTGCGCGCTCTAAGCGCGAGATCCATCCTTCAATCCCACCGTTAAGATGACCACCAGTGATACGTTGCCGCTCAGCGACGTTGTTTATCGTTGTGGCATCAATCAAGGTGCCATCGGCACGTTTGATACGGACAAGTGGGTTCGAGAGTGCGCGGTGGACATCCTCACGGCGCCAGCCACGCGTTATCACCGCAAGTAACGACATAAGCGCAACTGCAAGTGGAGAGCGATCCAATCGAAAACGGTCGCTAATGTTGGCGGGGATGCCATGGATGGTAAACACCTCACGGAAAAGGTCCGCATACTCTTCTGGATCCCGCATTGCGATGCAGATTTGGTGTGGCTTATAGCCAAGATTGACTAAGCAGTGTTTCGTGTACTTTGCGATAAGAGTGACCTCTTCGAAACGGTTCGTACATCCAATCGTCGTGATACAATCGTTAAAGTCAGAGTTACGGATTTCTTGCTCAGTATTGAAGAGCCACCGTTGGAGGTACGCAGTCCGTGGGCGAAAGGATAACGCTTGTTGTTCAAGCGGGGGGTCAAATGCTTGTGCGGTGAATCCAAGCGTACAAAGCGTATCGAACGAGCTCTGAAGATTGCCAAAGAGGGGACCATTGACATGAGAGTAATCCAGCATGATGCATACGGGAAAGGTCGCCGTTGCTAACGCTCCAAGGAATCGGATTTCCGGAACACGGAACTCCGAAAAGCCTTCGATGAGAATTGGGGGGAAGTCAATAGAACGCTGCTCGTTGAGCAACGCATCGGAAACGCGTTCGTATATGGTCGTTTCATCATGGTATCTCCCATTGAGTAGGCTTAGGTACCGCTCGTAAAGAGCGAGGATGTCGCCGAGGCGCGCCCGATCAATAGCGAATGGCTCGTCGGTGTATTCAAGATCACTGCGGAGATCGTCGGGCTGAATGCCGTCTTCGCGAAGTCCAGTTACGACGGAAGCAAGTCGTTCCACGATGCTCCAGTTCGGTGTACCTTGAGGTGCATAGAACGGTAGTTTGCTAGAGCGAGTCAATTCAGCGATTGCTTGCTCAAACAGGGCAAGACGCATGCCGTCACTCAATGGCAATGTGAAATCATCAGGGAATAGTTGACGGTGGAGTGCGGTGCCAAGCCGTGCAAGATTGTACACATCGAATCCAACGAGTGGACGGCCAGTCGCGCCAGCAACACGCCGTGTAATTTCGCGCAATAGCCAACGTACACGGCGCCCTGTCGGTACAACGTAGCAGATACGATTGCTGCCCAGGCGCGAAAAGTGCCGTTCGAGAAAACCAATGCTATCAAAGCCATCGGCACGTAGTGAAGCTGCAACATGTTCTGCAAACGATGACCCAGCGTGATTAGCAAGCAGATAAGCCATAGCAAGTGTGTGGTATGCGCTTTCATAAATATACAGGCAGTAAGAATGTTCACAGGTCTCATCGAAGAAGTTGGTAGTGTAACGAGTGTACAGAAGCATGGCGGCGGCCTGGACATAACGGTTTCCGCCCGTGTCGTTATGGATGATCTCTCTGTTGGCGATTCAATCGCGATCCAAGGAGTCTGTCAAACGGTCGTAGCACGAGGACAGGATTGGTTCCGTGTGATTGCTGTTGAGGAGACGTTATCGAAAACGACATTCAAGATGCTTGCTACTGGCAGCCCCGTAAACTTGGAACGTGCACTTTTGCCGACAAGGCGCTTGGGAGGACATTTCGTCCAAGGACATGTTGAAACAATCGGACGAATTGCATCGTTTGAACAACGTGATTCGGGCTGGGAACTATGGGTAGAATGTCCGGAGGAATATCTCCGCTATGTCATTCCGCTCGGTTCAATTGCACTCGATGGAATTAGCCTCACAATCGCACGCGTACACGAGTCACAGTTCATGGTTGCGATTATTCCTCATACGTTTGAGAACACAACGCTCCGCTATCGGCGCAGTGGTGATTGGGTCAATCTCGAGTTCGATATTCTTGCCAAATTTGTCGAGCGACTGTTGCAATGGCGGTAGCAGAGAGCATTCACTGAAGCTGTTGTCGTGTATGCTTTGTGTGTCGAGGGGGCTTATTTGCCGATGACGAGGACGAGATGTTCTTGCAGATTCTCGCTTGAGAGAGCATCAGTTGCTTCGAGGAGCAAGACGTAGGCGCCTGCACCCACGGCAAAGCCTGCATCGTTTCGACCATCCCAGAGCAGTGCGCCTTCTGCACCGGTGTACATGCCATTTGCCAAGGTGCGGATGGCATATCCAGCAGCGTCAAAGATGCGGAGCGTAACGCGCGCGCTTTGCCATGGAAGGCGATACGTGATAGTCGTCTGTTGCAAGTGTGGCTGAGTGCTTGTAGGTGAAAAGGGATTCGGAGATGCATTCAAGTGGGTCGTTGGATGTTCTTGTGGTAGGATACTGTTCGGTGCTGCTGGCGTTCCGCCGCGCGGTGATGTCGAACTCGACCACGATCGCTTTTCGTTAGATGGGAGTCTAGGCTCAAGCTTTTCGAGTGAGCGACCCTTGGTTAGCTTCATTCCCCAAAAGTGCCAAGAAGGGGCATATCGAAGTGAGTCTACCACACTGCCATCAGGATTTGCAAGCACAACGAGATCACCACTATTGTTCAGTGACCATGAGGTTTTGATTGTGATGCAACGTGCACTATTTCGGAGCTCGGGGAACGTTGTCCACACACTTGTATCGAGCGCAATGGCAACGTATTCTCCCGGTGGCATCAATACTGGAGGCAGCACTGTTTGTGGAGGATATGAATCCCCGATGAGTAACCCACCAAGCGATACCGTGTCCGAGCTAAGATTTGCAAGTTCGATGTACTCTCCAGAGCCGTCGAGCGGGTCGTACATCACTTCATTGATGACAATGTGTCTTGGTGCAAAGGGCAAAAACAGCGTGGTAGATGTTGTATCGTTCCAAGAACGGAGATCGTTCGCTTGTGCGATAGCCTGGAGCACATACGTACCAGGGCGGAGTTGCGTGTAGAGCTGAAATTCTATAAGGCGTACTGACTGAGAACTTGTTGCCGCAGGCGGGATGTACTCGACAATGATCCGGCCAAGATCGAGCCATAGAGATTCAGACGGTCGCCGGATACGCAATAAAACAGGAAGTTGCGCAAATGCCGTTCTACCTCGATTGGCAAGTTCAAGAGTCGCTACACGTGCAGAATCCACCCGAAGTGTCCGAAGATGGACATCCCGTTCGACGAGACTGAGCGAATTATCATAACCGCACGTTGCAGAATCAGGAGCGATGCATGCTCCGATGTTGTCACGCAAATATCCTGGCCGATATGGATCAATGCGCTCCAGAGTGCGGCCACGAATCCCCCAGCGCATATCGTAGTACACTGAATCGAGCACGACCGTGTCGCGGGTGGCAATGTAGATGCTTTCGGTTGTGTTATTCAACGATGGGAGTGCAACTGAATAGAGACGTGCAATTGGCGGAAGACGACGCACAAGCTTGAGATCATCGGTATCGCGTGTCAGGATTGCGAAACCACGTGCAGGTACGACAACAGATGCTAAACTTGCTCGCGAGGTGCGATCGTAGATGTACAAGTTTGTTAGAGCAACGTCAGTATCAGAAGTGTTGTAGAGCTCAACCCATTCTGGCTCGCCTGTAGGCGGCACCGGCTGCAGTTCATTGATAACAACCTGAGCGTGGAGGACAGCAGCCAAGACACTCAGCAGAAATGCACTACGCATTACTCTTACGAACGAGAACGTTCCACCATTCGTTGAGCAATGAGCTCGAGCCACTGGGCATCGTCAGCGGTAAAACGTCCAACGACCGGCGAATCTACATCGAGTACACCGATGAGCTCGCCATGATCGATGAGCGGAACAACCAGTTCTGAACGTGAAACTGGGTCGCATGCAATGTGCTCGGGATCGCTCGTGACATCGCTGACGATGACCGTTTGCCGTGACGAAGCTGCGCGCCCACATACGCCGCGACTTAGTGCGATCTCGATGCACGCTGGCTTACCCTGGAATGGACCTACGATGAGCCGACCAGCGACGAGACGGTAAAATCCACACCAATTGATGTTGGGGAGACTGTGGTATAGCAAACTCGAGAGAGTTGACATCGCTGCGATCTGATCAGTATCAGGTGGGATGAGCGCCTCAACTGCATCAAGCACTGCACTGTAGAGTTCCTCAGGCGCTCGATACTCACCGCTGACGACATACCTGGCTTCGTGCATAGTGCAAATGATTGTGATTGCCCACTCCAAAAGTAACGTGTGGGGAGTGTAAATTCGAACGAGTGACGTTCGTACTGGACGATGCAAGAAGAGCTTTTAACGAAGAATGATCCCGATGATAAACGCCGCGCTCACGAACGCATCGAGGAGTTGCGCACGCTCATTCGGAAGTACGATTATGCCTACTATGTTGAAGCGCAGCCGCTCATCTCTGATCGCGATTACGACCGGCTTCTTGCCGAGCTCGTCGAGTTGGAACGTCGTTATCCTGACCTCATCACACCTGACTCTCCAACACAGCGTGTCGGAGGAGAACCGCTTCAGGAGTTTGCACATGTTCAGCATCGGACACCGATGCTCTCGCTGGCAAATACCTACACCCGTCAAGAAGTACTCGACTTCGATCGGCGCATTCGGCAAGCACTCGAGGGTGAGCCGTATCAGTATTGCTGCGAGCTCAAATACGATGGTGTTGCGATTTCACTTCGCTACGAAGATGGACGATTCGTGCTCGGAGCCACACGTGGTGATGGAACCGTTGGTGATGATGTCACCGCAAACCTAAAAACGATACGCGCACTTCCTCTTGTGGTAAGGACTGATAGCGTTGATGGCAATCCGCTGCGCAGTTTCGAGGTCCGTGGTGAAGTATATATGCTTCGCCGTGATTTTGAGCAACTCAACCGCCAACGGATTGCGCAGGGAGAAAAACCCTTTGCAAATCCACGCAACTTAACTGCAGGTACGATCAAGCTCCTCGATCCAAGGCTTGTTGCCAAGCGACCATTGCAGCTTGTGTGTTACTACCTCGAATGCGATGAGGTCAATCTGCGCCGGCAAAGTGAGAACTTGAGACTCCTCCACGATATGGGATTTCCAATAAGTCAGCACTGGCGAGTGTGTGCGACGATCGGGGATGTATTTACGTACATTGACGAGTGGGAACATCGACGTCGTGAACTCCCTTTCGATATTGACGGAATCGTAATCAAGCTGGATAATCTATTTCAGCAGCGTCGGCTTGGCACTGTTGCTCGTTCGCCTCGGTGGGCAATTGCTTACAAGTATGAAGCCGAGCAAGCGCGCACGCTACTTAAGGATATTGTCCTTCAAATTGGGCGTACCGGGGTTGTTACTCCTGTTGCAGAGCTCGAACCTGTGGCACTTGCAGGCTCGACTGTCTCCCGTGCGACGTTACACAATGCAGCGTACATTGAACAGCTCGACATCAGGATTGGTGATACGGTGTACGTCGAAAAAGGAGGGGAAGTCATCCCGAAAATCGTAGGCGTTGACATGAGCATGCGTCCTGTTGATGCTAAGCCATGGCGGATGCCAACGCACTGCCCATGTCCGCATCGGAGTAAACTCCATCGCCCCGTTGATGAGGTGAATTATTACTGCGAGTCCCCGGCGTGTCCATGGCAGATTCGCCGACGGATCGAGCATTTTGCTTCGCGAGATGCGATGGATATCGAGGGCATGGGTGAAAAAGTCGTCGCTGAACTGGTCGAGGCAGGCTTCCTGCAGACAATTGCAGACATCTACGACCTCAAAACCAAGCGCAACGAATTGATAGGCCGCCCAGGGTGGGGCACAAAACGAGTGGATAACTTGCTGACAGCGATTGAAGCCAGTAAGGCACAACCCTTCCACCGTGTGCTCTATGGCCTTGGAATGCGGCACGTGGGAGAAGTGACTGCTAAATTGCTCGCGGATCATTTTGGATCGCTCGATGCAATTTGCCAAGCAACCCGCGAGGAGCTCGAAGCGATCCAGGAAATTGGGCCGAGAATTGCTGATTCCATCCGGACATTTTGCGATGACCCCGAAGAACGTCACATCATTGCCCGACTTAAAACAGCAGGCTTGAAGTTCTCCACAGAGCGTCGCCCTTCAAGAGCGCATCAACCGCTTGCTGGCACAACGTTCGTATTCACCGGTGAACTCGAATCAATGCCACGATCGCATGCTGAGGAGCTGGTCGAATCGCTTGGTGCACGGGCGAGCTCGTCGGTGAGCCGAGCGACGTCGTACGTCGTCGTTGGGCATTCGCCCGGATCGAAGTTTTCGAAAGCGCAACAGCTTGGTATTCCCATCCTCACTGAACAAGATTTCCTCACACTACTTCGAACGCATGGAGTGAATGTATGAGAACTATCCTTGCAACACTTGCACTTCTGATTCTCATAGCTAAGGCTCAACAGACGACACATCCTGTCGAAGGGCTACGCACCAAGCCGATACTATATCTTGCACTGACGAACGTGACTGTCGTTCCTGAGCCAGGCGCACGCATTGACGATGCGACGATCATCATCCGCGATGGCATCATCGAAGCAGTGGGGAAGAACATTTCAATTCCACACGGTGCGACGGTGCGCAACTCGAAAGGGCTTTGGTGCTACGCGGGGTTTATTGAGCCCTATGCGGTCGAGCGTGATACACTCTATCGTTTTGACGACGATGAGTCTCCACTAACGCCGCAAGTAACGCAAGCGAAGCATTGGAATCAAGCTATTCATCCCGAATTGCGCGCAATAGAACGATTAACGCTGAGTGAACGTCAAGCTGAGAGCTATCGCAAGCTTGGATTCTGCGCTCTCCACATTGGTGTTGCCGATGGTATCATGCGTGGGTGGTCCGCGTTCGTTGTTGCAAAAAGTGGAAAACTTGCTGAGACGACTATCCGCTCTGATGTTGCGCAGCTCCTCTCGTTTCGCAAGGGTAGTTCACGCACCCCATACCCCAGTTCCCTCATGGGGTGCATTGCGCTCATCCGGCAGACGCTCTACGATGCAGCGTGGTATGGTGCTGCGCAGAAAGTCAACCAACCCAGTTCATCGGCAGAACGACCAGAAACAAACGTTGCGCTCGAAGCGCTTGCGAATGCATTAGCATCAAAACGGCTATTTGTCGTTGAGACGGAGGATGAGCACGATGTCCTTCGCGCAGCAGCAATAGCCAAGGAGCACGGATTAGAGGCAGTCTATGTCGGGACGGGGTTAGAATACCGTCGTTTGCCATCACTGGCTCGCGAGAAGGTCAAACTCATTGTCCCGCTTAACTTTCCGGATGTACCGGACGTTTCCAGTTATGAACGTTCACTCGATGTATCGCTCGAGGAACTTCTGCATTGGGATGCAGCGCCCGAGAATCCTTTCCGATGCGACTCGGCTGGTCTGTGGTTTTGTCTGACGTCCTATCGGCTCGATGACCGCCAGAGTTTCTTGCAACGAGTGCGCCGTGTGGTGCAGTATGGCTTATCACCGGCGACTGCACTTGCATCGCTTACAGTACGGCCGGCAGAAATGTTGGGAGTTGCTTCGCAGCTTGGGAAAGTGCGTCCAGGGTATCGCGCAAACCTTGTTCTTGCATCTGGTGATTTGTTCACAGAGCAAGCAGAGATTCGTTCTGTCTTCGTCGAGGGAGAAGAGTTCACCATCACAGAACAAGACCCTGAGGTACGTGGTAGGTGGCTTGGGATCATCGGTAATGACACACTTTCATTCCGCATCGAGGGGAGCAGCACGCAGCCAACGGTGACACTATCCCGTAACAATCGGAACACGCGAGCCCAGGCTTCGATTCAAGATCGTACATTGGTTATGACGGTGAGCGCTGATTCACTCCAAATGGGAAATGGACTTATGCGCTTGAGTCTATGGTTGGAACGCCAGCGAGATACTCTCAGTGGTGTTGCTGCATACGCAGATGGGACGACACAGCAATGGCATGCTTACCGCATTGAAGTATTCCGTGATACGACACCAACAAAGCAACTGGAACGACGACGTTCGATTGGTGCTGTCATGTATCCATTCGGACCATTTGGATTGGAACAGCAGCTACCGCAGCGTGCAGTTCTCATCCAGGGTGCGACCGTTTGGACTTGTGCACAAGCCGGTGTTCTTGAGAACACAGATGTTCTCATCCGTGCAGGGAAAATTGCAGCGATTGGTCGTGGGTTGAGCGGTGGTGATACCGTCATTAATGCACGTGGTATGCATCTTACTCCCGGAATCATTGACGAACACTCCCACATCGCAATCAGTCGCGGAGTCAACGAAGGGACGCATGCGATTACCGCCGAAGTCGAGATTGGTCGTGTGCTCGATCCCGACGATATCAACATTTACAGACAACTTGCCGGTGGAGTGACTACGTCGCACCTTTTACATGGCTCTGCTAACCCAATCGGTGGTCAACTGCAACTCATAAAGCTGCGATGGGGTGAGGATGCCGAAGGATTGAAATTCCACCAAGCGCCACCGACGATAAAGTTCGCGCTCGGAGAAAACGTCAAGCAGTCGAACTGGGGTGATCGTTTCACAACGCGCTACCCTCAAACGCGGATGGGTCTCGAAGAAATCATGCGTGATGCATTTCGAGCAGCAATTGAGTATGAACAAGCGCGCACCGATGCGCAACGTCGCGGCATTCCCTTCCGTCGTGACTTGCAGCTTGAAACGATCCTGGAAATTATCCGTGGGCAGCGATTCATCCACTGCCATAGTTATGTCCAAAGTGAAATTCTTATGCTCATGCGGCTGGCTGAAGAGTTTGGCTTCCGTATACAAACCTTCACCCACATTCTCGAGGGTTACAAGGTCGCACGCGAGATGAAGGAGCATGGCGCGACAGCCTCAAGCTTCGCTGACTGGTGGGCATACAAGTTCGAAGTGTATGATGCCATCCCACAGAATCCAGTAATCATGGCTGAACAGGGAGTCATCACATCAGTCAACAGTGACGATGCGGAGATGGCGCGGCGTTTGAACCAAGAGGCAGCGAAAAGCGTGAAATATGGTGGCATCAGCCACGAGGATGCACTCAAGATGTGCACCATCAATCCTGCAATCCAACTTAAAGTTGACCGCTACGTCGGCTCGATCGAAGTTGGTAAGGATGCAGACCTGGTACTGTGGTCGGGCAATCCCCTTTCGAATTATTCACGCGTTGTCCAGACGTACGTTGATGGTCGGTGCTACTTCGACAGCGCGCGTGACGAGCAGCTCCGCGAGCGTGACCAACGACTCCGCGCATTGCTCGAACAACGAGCACTCGAAGCACTTCGACATGGAGAACCGACGAGCAAAGAATTATCACGTCGCGTGTACCGGAGCTACCATTGCGATGATGTCGAGGACGAAGTTGCAGGGTGGTAGCCGGAACTTTGGGCTCTTCACGATACGTTTGCGCATCCGTATGTTGAGCACATATCAACGGTGGCAGTAATGTCAGCTCATGGCTGGACAGAGGAAGAGTGGATACTTTTCAATCAGCGTTTGCGCGATGCTCTCCTGCGATCAACGAGCGATTACGACCAACGTCGCATCCTAGCGAATGCTGCATGGCGAATACTCCGCTCGTATAGTACGAGCTTTTTTATCGTGACACGTTTTCTGCCTCACGAAAAACGTCGCGATGTCGAATTGATTTATGCCGCAGTTCGATACCCTGATGAGATAGTTGACACCTTTTCGTTGGAAGAAGACCAAAAGCATGCACTCATTGCCACGTGGCGACAAGAGTACCACCGCGCACTCGCTACACCATCGCTATCTCAAAGCATACAGGAAGAGATAAGCCCCTTTGCGGCAGGATTTGCGGATGTTGTCCGGCGCTATGGGATTCCGCCTGATTATTATGATGCATTCCTTAATGCGATGGAGTATGACATTCGCCCGCTCCCATTCGAAACGTTCGATGAGCTCATTGAACGGTACGTCTATGGCAGTGCCATTGTCGTGGGATATTTTTTGGCGTACGTGTACGGTATATCCGAAGGACACACGCTCGAGGAAGCGCTCTCATCGGCACGGTCTTTAGGAATTGCACTCCAACTGACCAACTTTCTCCGTGACATCTACGAAGATGATCAACGCAGACGCTGCTACGTTCCAAATGAGCTCTTTCGTCGAGCAGGGATTAGTTACGAAGAATTCCTTGCGGGGAATAATCCATCGGCCACCCGTGCGATCGTGCGTGAGTATGCCCGTGTTGCGTGGGAGTACTATCACGAAGCCGAGCGTACGCTCGACTCATTTGACATCCGATGTCGAAGCGCTATTGAAGCGTGTATCGCTGTTTACGGTTCACTGACGACAATGTTGGAGCAGCAAGGGAATCTCCAGCGGCGTGCAAGTGTACCATGGTGGCGAAAGTTCGCGTGTCTGCCGCCATCGAAGTACTGGATCGTTCCCCTGAGTTTGATTACCCCCGAATATCGCCCATGAGTCAGCCACTTGCGGTCATTATTGGTGCTGGGTTGGGAGGACTGAGCGCAGCGATTCATCTCCGTGTGCGTGGTTATCGTGTCATCGTACTCGAAAAGAATCCACAACCGGGTGGACGAGCAAACCGCATCGTGGATGGTGGGTTCTCGTTCGATACAGGACCATCGCTCATTAATTATCCGTGGGTGTTTGAGCAGCTCTTCCGAACAAGTGGTGCTTCAATGGGAGATTACGTCACGCTGATCCCTCTTAATCCATCGGTGAAATTCTTTTGGCGTGATGGTGCTGAGCTCTCCTTGAGTTCGAACGTTGACATGCTCATAGCGGAGATATCCAAGTTCGAGGATGCAGCACACGCCAAGGTTACACTATTCCTGCGGGATACTGCACATCGCTTCCGCGTCGTGTTCGAAAACTTGGTCACGAGAAATAGCAAGAGCATATTGGAATGGATAGCACCCATCCCAAAGCGCGAGCTATTGCGCTTGGGTTTAGTGACCTCGCTCGATCGCAATCTGCGGCGGTACTTTCGTTCAGAGCGCATCAGAGCTGCACTCGGTTCCTATGCAATGTACTTAGGCGGATCGCCTTATGAACTTCCAGGAACGTTTACCATTCTTCCTTTTGGTGAAATTGCTTACGGTCTGTGGTATCCACGTGGTGGTATTTATGCGCTCGTAGAGGCGATTGCACGGAGAACTGAAGAGATAGGTGTTGAGCTGCACTATAACGCAACAGTAACGAGCATTAATGCATCCGGCGGTTGCATCGAGGGTGTACGCTTGGCAACTGGTGAGTTCATTCGCGCAGATGTTGTTGTTTCTAATGTGGACATTCCAACCTCTCACGCATTGCTCGGACGCTCCGAGAAGCGGCGACGGTGGCACATGACGCCTGGTGTCATGACGTTTTACTGGGGACTGAATTCGGATGTTGGGTTGGCTGCGATGCATCATCATTGCATTTACCTTCCCGATGACTCACGATCTGCCTATCGACAGCTCCGCAACCGATTGCAAGACGATCTACCATTTTACACTTGCCTTCCATCGCGGACCGATCCATCCATTGCACCGACTGGGAAGCATGCACTCTTTGTCCTTGTACCAACGCCGACTCTTTCGCAAGCCGGTATAACATACGACTGGGATGCTGCTATACTGTGGGCAAAAGAGCGCGTTCTTGAACGGCTCAATCACCATGGCCACGCGGTACAATCTCAATCTCTCGTAGTGGAGCATGTATGGACGCCACATGAATGGTCTAAGCGATTTGGGCTATACGACGGTTCTGCGTTCGGACTTTCACACACACTGACGCATATGGGACCACTTCGTCCGAGTAACCGTGACCCTGTATATCGTGGATTGTACTACGTCGGAGCGAGTACGACACCAGGCACCGGATTACCCATGGTTGTCCTCAGTGGTCAAATGACAGCAAAGCGGATTTGGAATGATACACATCGTTGAGTACGGTTCGGGAGAACAGATTCTCGTTGCGATACATGGTTGGGGTGGGGACCATCGAACGTTTGAGCCACTCACTGATTACCTTTCTGCGAGATGGACTCTGGTGTTGCTTGACTTGCCAGGTTACGGAAATTCACCGCTTGTCGAACCATTCTCCATTGAGCACGTTGCAGAGAAGGTCAAGTTGGTCATTGAACGATATCCATCGCCGGTACAGATGATCGGTTCTTGTAGCGGTGCAGTTGTTGCACTGGAGGTTGCGCACCAGGCACCAGAGAGTGTTGAGCGGATTATTGCGCTTGACTTATTTGCATACATGCCGTGGTATTTCCGTTTGTTCACGGTTGGTATGGTTGGGGAACTTGCTTATCGTCTTACGTTCGATTCTAGGCTTGGACGCTCTATTCTTAATCGTATGCTTCGGTCTCGGCGCTCCGAGCACACAGATTTGATGGGATCCTTTGCTGATAAGTCCTCTGAGGTTACACTCAAGTATTTGTCTGCACTAGCTTCGTTAGGTGGACCATATCGCTACCACTGCCTTCCGGTGGATGTGGAGTTGGTGTATGGTGCGCGAACGTTTCGAGCTGTTCGCAATTCAGTCGCTCGTTGGAAGCAGGTTTTCCCACGGCTAATCATTCACCAAGTCGATCGTGCCGGACATCTTATCGTTGATGAGGCACCTCGGGAAGTAGCAGCTATCATTGAAGGTCAGCGATGATTGAGTGGGGAATTGCTGTCGGGGCACTTTCCTTTGCAGTGATTGCAGTTGTCAATGCACTCACATTTCTCCGTGCGCAGCAGAGAACAATCACTGATGATCCGAGCGTTAGCATTCTGATACCAGCTCGGAATGAAGAACGCACAATTGCTGAGTGTTTGAAATCCGCCTGTCTGCAGGGCAATCTCATTCGAGAAATCTTAGTGTACGACGACCAATCAACAGATTCGACCGCAGTCATTGTACAGTCATGGATGGAACGTGACAAGCGTATCAAGCTAATCCATGGCGTAGCATTACCGCAGTCGTGGTATGGTAAGCCACACGCATGCTACCGCTTAGCCGAACACGCACGAGGGGAGTGGCTTCTCTTTGTTGATGCGGATGTTCGTTTGCACAAGCACGCTGTAAGCAAACTTCTTGCAACAGCTCTGAACTACCGCTGCAGTTTCCTTTCCGCATGGCCTGAAGTCGAAATGAGGACACCTGTAGAATTACTGCTGATGCCGATGCTCAATTTCTACGTGTTTACACTGTTTCCCTCACCGTTACAGCTTCTCTCGAATGCACCACGCTATGCGCTTGCACATGGGGCGTGTATTCTCTGCCGCCGTGCGGAGTATTGGGATGTCGGGGGACACGCAGCCGTTCGCACGGATTTGTTCGAGGACACAGCACTTGCACGGTTGTGGCGATCCCATGGTCATCGTGGGCTTTGCTGCGATGGTCGAGGAATAGTTCAGGTACGGATGTACACACGCTTGAGAGAGATATGGCAAGGGTTCGAGAAAAATTTTTTCCCCGGCTTTCGACGAAAGTGGATGTTTTTCCTCGTGCTGACAATCCATGCCATGTTTTTTACGGCACCGTTTGTTGGTCTCTTGCTATCACCGTCGTTACCAACCACTATTGCATCATGTGCTGTGTTGTTCTCACGAGTATCTCTTATGATCCGCTTTCGGCATTCGTGTTGGTCGGTTCTATTCCATCCATTAGCTGAGCTCATGCTCTTAGCACTTGGAATAAGCTCATTTGTCCGCTGGCAAGGACGGCAGGGCGTCGTCTGGAAGGATCGTGTGTACCGTCGTTCAACCACCACTTAGAGGATCGAGTGTGAAAAGAATGATTATCGTTGGTGCCGGTCTTGGAGGACTTGCACTGGCATTGCGCGCAGCACATGCTGGATGGAAGGTGCAGGTCTTCGATAAATATCATTCTCCTGGTGGGAAGATGAATCGGCTCGAGCAGCAGGGATTTACGTTCGACACTGGACCCTCGCTCATCACGATGCCGGACATCTTCCTTGCGCTCTTCGATGAATGTGAAGTGGATCGTTCACATTTGCAATTCCGGCGATTGCTTCCACTCACGTTGTACCGATATCACGATGGCACTGCTATAGCGTATCCCTCTTCGTTACCGGAACTTTTTACGCTACTTGAGCGACTTGAACCTGACGGTGGTGAAGGTTTCTGGCGATTGCTCGCCACAGGAGCAATGCTAATGGAGCTGTCCCGACATACTTTTTTCAAAACCTCCCCGAGCGAGCTTCCAGCTCGAACTGAGTTAAAGGGAATGCTTTCTGCACTTCGATGGTTGCCTCTGCGGTATGCATGGGGGAACTACTGGCGAATTGTTGAACGGCACATTACGAGCGCGTACTTGCAGCGCATTTTTCTCCGCTACCCGACGTATGTAGGATCATCGCCGTACCGATCACCGGCAACATTGATCATCATTCCCTACTTGGAGTTTGCATTTGGCGGTTGGTACATCGAAGGCGGACTTTACCGGATCGTGGAGACAATTCTTGCTGCGTTGCAACGGTATGGGGCAGAGGTTGTATGTCGAACCAACGTCCGCCGCATCGTCCATCAGAATGGAAAGGTCGTCGGTGTTGAACTTGAGGGGGGCGATATTGCCAGTGCAGACGTCGTTGTCTTCAATGGTGATGCTACAACGATCGACAGCCTTCTCGGTAGGTCAGAAGGACTGAAGCCGAAAGGAGAACGGTCGCTATCTGGGGTCGTCGCACTTGTTGGGCTCGCGAGCAAGTTATCGGAAGATGTCTATCACCATACCATCGCGTTCTCGCCCGATTACAGGCAAGAATTTGCGGAACTATTCGATGAGAAACGCTTCCCAACAAATCCGACAGTGTACTTGAACGTGACAAGTAAAACGGATCCGACAACAGCACCACCAGGTGGCGAGACGCTCTTCATCATGGCAAATGCACCGGCAATTGTAGGAGCGTTATGGCGGTTGCACGAAGCAATGCTTTGGGATCGCATTATGACGACGCTCGCTCGATGTGGAATTGACATCCCAGAGAGTCAGATAACCGTTCGTCACATATTGACTCCTGAAGATTTTGAACATCGGTATGCAATGCCTGGAGGCTCGATCTACGGTTGGGCTTCGCATTCATACCGAACGGCGTTCTTCCGACCACCACTTCGTGATCGTAGCATTCGAGGATTGTACTACGTCGGTGGAAGCACACACCCGGGTGGTGGAACTCCAATGGTGCTCCACTCTGCTAACCTTGTGTATCAGTTGATTTGCCGTTATGAATTTGCTTCGTAGAGTAGTAGCAGCCTTGTTCGTGATCCTCCTTGTTGGAGGGAGCCTGTCGAGCGCACAGACGAGTGATATCTCGCTCCTTCGACATTACGGCGAGATGCTCTTTCTCTGGGTTGCCGCTGCAACGCTTTTGCTGTATCCTCATCGAGCAACGTGGCAATTGATGCTTGCTGCCTGCATCGGTTTTGTAAGCGAGATTGTTGGTGTGCACACTGGAATGATCTACGGCACCTATCACTATACATCAACGCTGGGACTGAGCATTCTTGGAGTCCCTCTTGCAATGCTCGCGGCATGGTTCGTACTTCTATCATATAGCTGGTTTGTTGCAACGAGTGTTGTGCATTCGTTGATGCGTGCACGGATTGTTGCGGCATTGCTGATGGTGGCGTTCGACCTTGTCATTGATCCAGTTGCGATAGGACCGATGCATCTGTGGGTGTGGGATGATTCTGGACCATACCATGGAATCCCACTCCACAACTTTTTAGGGTGGTTCTCTGTAAGCTTAGTGACACTTCTCTTTGTCCGTGAGCGTATAACGATCAGCGCACCGCACGTAGTCGGTTGGGCTATCGTCGCGTTTTTTTCGACTGTAGCGTTCCGCAATGGGATTTCTGATGCAGGATTTCTTGGAGTAGTGATGCTTGCCCTTGATGCTGCTGTGATGCGCTCCCAATGGATGCTGTATATTAAGGCTGTACGGACTAGAGTACAACAATTTGTGCGGCGACACTAATGCGTTCTGCGTGGGTACTTGTTATCTTGTCCTTGTGCAACCTATGGGGACAGGGGATTTCTTCGCCCACATACTACAGAGAACAACCTTTCGACGTCCTTGAGTATCGTGCATTCATCGCCTTGGATTCACTGCCAACACCTGTCCTGGGTGAAAGTTCATGCACGATGATTGTTCGTTGGCGTGGCGTACCCGATACGCTTCGCTTTCTCCTCCGTGGTCTTGAGGTGTTGCGTTGCGAGTTCCTCGAATCCAATGGTAGCGTCCCTGTCCCATGGACAATCCGTGGGACAACACAAGATGCGACATACCACTATGCAGTCGCTGCGCTACCATATCACAGCATCGGCGATACAGTTGCATTACGCATCACTTATCGAGGAACGATGACCGGCGAACCAACAGTCGGCGGTATTTCGTGGGGAGGTGTCCAGCGTGAAGGAACAATCGTCTATGCACTTGGCGTGGGCTTTTACAACAATTACGTATCCGCAACGCAACATTGGCTCCCGTGTTATGACCATCCTTCTGATAAAGCACGATTCGATTTGACATTTCGCGTACCGGACACATACTTTGTTGCAAGTGGAGGGCAAGAATTCCCACCGCGTGACTCGATGGGATGGCGCTACTACCGATTCCGTTCTGAACATCCTGCGGCGACGTATCTACACACCTTTGCAGCAATACCAGAACGTTTGCTTTCCATCATCAGAGATACAGTCTCGCTTCCAGTGCCGATCGTGCTCTATGGCCGTCGCTCAGATTCGATTGCAACTGCGAAGAGCTTCCGCTTGCTTCCGCAAATGGTACGTGCCTTTGAGCGTCGCTTCGGTACATATCCGTTCGAAAAAGTTGGCTACGTCATGACGCAAAAAGGTGCTATGGAGCACCAAACGATGATCTCCTTTCCTACATCGCTTGCGCGAAGTGGTGATACCGTAAATCTTATTGCTGCACATGAGTTGGCGCATCAGTGGTTCGGCGATTGCGTGACGCCCTACGATTTCCGCGATGCCTGGTTCAATGAAAGTTTCGCCACCTTTGCAGAATCGCTCTGGAGAGAGGAGCTCGGCGGCAAGGAGGCTTACCTTCGGGAGCAACAGCAAAAGATCAATGCTTATCTCAACCAGTATGCAAAACCGGGCAACCCACTCTACGAAGGAATACTCACGATGTATGATTTCGACCGCCGGCTACCATCGTCGAACTACCCACATGTCATCTACGAAAAAGGAGCTGCGGTGCTCGGTATGCTACGCTTTGCACTGAGCGACAGTGTGTTCTTCTCGTGGTGCCGTACACTGCTTGAGCGTTACCGCTATGATAATGTCTCGCTCGATACACTTCGTGAAACTCTTGCACGCATGACCGTCAAACAAGCATACGTTGTTCGCTTCTTCGATGAGTGGATTCTAGGCAAAGGTTGGCCAGTACTCGCGATTGAAGCACTCCGCCAATGGTCTACCAAGGGGTGGAAAGCAACACTCCACTTCCGTCAAACACAACCAGACACGCTCGGCACGTACACGACGCTCCCACTTGAGCTCAGTTTTATCGGTAGTGATACACTCCACTGTCTCGTCACCATTGAAGCGCGCGAGCAGACAATTGAGATCGACTCTGTGAATGCATTCCGCAGCATTGCCATCAATAGTGGTCCAACTCTACGGTCGCTTGTGCAGCTTGCCTCGAACCCAATTGTGACAGAGGTAGATACTTACCACACCACTCCACTGCAAGTCTTCCCTAATCCTGCGAGCGAAGCGGTGTCTCTATCACTGTCGAATGATGTGGATAGCAGCGTGAACCTTTATGACGCTCGTGGTATGCATCATAGCACGTTTGAGGGTGTTGGCATTCATACATTCTCTACGAGTTCATTAGCTGGAGGGACTTACTTTACCGTTGCACGAGATCGTGCCCAACGAGTTTACATCGTGCCATTCGTTAAAGTGCGCTGACCATGCAGAGATTGCGGGTTGCGATTCTGTGGCATTTTCACCAACCTGATTATCGGCAAGGTGCCCAGGCGATTCTCCCATGGGTTCGGCTTCATGCGACCAAAGATTATGCTGAGTTGCCTACCATTCACCGAGAATACCCTTCGTTGCGAATAACGTATAATATCTCGCCCATTCTGATCGAGCAATTAGAAGACTACACAAGCGGACGACTCCGCGATGAGCATCTAGATGTTGCGACTATAGCAATTCGCGATACGTTCGCCCGTGCCGATCAAGCGATACGGTGGGGATTTATCGGACACACACCACGGCTTATCGAACCTTTCTCACGGTACCGTTCGCTCTGGAACGATGCACGATTCAATCAATGGAGCCGTTGGTCTGAACAGGAATGGCGTGATTTGCAAGTGTGGATGCGGCTTGCATGGTTTGGACAAACGACACGTGAGCAACGCAGTGTCGCACGGCTCATCACCCATGGGGGTAACTACACTCCGGACGTTCGCGCCGTTGTGGACATAATCGAATCCGAACTGTTGGCAAGTGTCATCATGCGGCTTCGAGGATTAGCGAGAGCGGGTCTTGCTGAGATAAGTTGCTCACCTTACTACCATCCAATCCTCCCACTTCTCTGCGATAGTGATGTTGTAGAGGAGTCGGATCCAGACCTGGAACGGATTGATCCGCCGTATGCATGGCAAGAGGATGCCATCGAGCAACTACAACGTGCACGATCGTATATCAAACATCGGCTCGACATCCTTCCACAGGGCATTTGGCCAAGTGAAGGGAGCATCAGTGATGCTGCACTTGCGACAATTTGTTCGACAGGTGTACTATGGACCGCGTCAGACCGTGTTCTGCTCGAACGGAGTGGTGTGTGTACTTCTCAAAGTACTTGCTATCAACCATTTGTCTGGGAGTCTCCACGCGGCGAACGATTAGTCGTGTTTTTTCGTGATCACACATTGAGCGATGCAATTGGGTTCGTGTACAGTTCTTGGGACGCACAGGCAGCGGCTCGCGATTTTCTCGATCGTCTCGGGACCATCTACACACAGATCCTTCATGAGGAAGGTCCAGCATTTCTCGAACGTGCCGTTGTTACGGTTATTCTGGATGGTGAGAATTGCTGGGAGTACTATGACAACAACGGTGCACCGTTTCTCCGTGCGCTCTACGAGGCACTCACCACCGATGAACGGTTCGAAACTGTATTACTGAGCACCTGTGCCGAACGAGCACTCAGTCATCCCGATACGCCGATTGTGAAGCACATACGTGCTGGTTCATGGATTAACGGAAGCTTCCGCATCTGGATCGGCGACGACGAAGATCGAACTGCGTGGCGTCTTCTCCGCCGAACACGGGCAGCGTTTGAGCAGTTACAATCCACACTTAGCGATGCACAACGCGAGGAAGCGTATCGTCACATCCTTGTCGCACAAGGGAGTGATTGGTTTTGGTGGTACGGACCAGAGCATCGTGCGTCGTTTCGCAGTGTCTTCGATGAATTATTCCGCAGCCATTTAAGAGCAGCGTGGGCTGCCATGGGAGTAGAAGCGCCGGGCGAGCTTACACAGTCAATCATGCATGGTGATAACACTGGCCAATACAGTGCAATGCATCCTGCTACTGCTCCCACTTGATTTCGACGCGACGATTGAGGGCGCGTCCTTCCTCGGTTTCATTAGGCGTGATAGGCTGTGATTTCCCATATCCGTTTGTTGTCATGCGTCGTGCGTCAATGCCTCGACTCTGGAGGAATTGCTGGATAGCGTTTGCACGAGCTTTTGAAAGTTGCACGTTGTAGGATTCAGAACCGGTATCGTCCGTGTACCCAGCGATAATAATCCGTTGAGCACGCTTCAAGATATTCACAATGCTATCGGGTACTGCGTTTGGTGGTGGAGTGCTGCTGTTGTATGCAAAGTGTACTGTCCAGGAAGACACAGGGAGAGGCTGATATTTCTTTTCGAGTGTTACAAGGTAAACTCCCATCCGTGGAGCACCATTGTCGCTCGAAATATAGACGGCTGTATCACCAGTTGGGAAGAGCCACCAACACGAATCCATTTCGTCTGTGTTAATTGGTTCGGGAAGTCGTATCGGCTGAGACCAGTGTTCCCATGTATCATCAAGCCGGCGTGTCATGACTATGTCATACTTGCCGTTAGAGCCAAAGCCTGTTGACGCATAGTAGAGCGTACGCCCGTCGCGTGCAAGGAATGGTGAACTTTCCATTCCTGGTGTATTTACCGTTGAGCCCAGATTCTGTGGTTTAGACCATGTCAATGTTTCTCCGATGCGATGGGAAACATAGAGATCGAGTCCTCCATGAGAATCAGGACCTTCAAGTGATAAAATCAACGTCCGCATGTCAGGCGTCATGAATGCGTAGTAGTAGATCGATCGGTTTGTATAGCCCTCAATTGTAATGGGTTCGAATGACCATTGCTGGCCCACTTGGCGAGCTAACACAAACTGTTCCGTTTCACCATTGCCACTGCCGCGCTGGACAAGTGCAGTTTTTCCATCGGCAGCAAAACCGAAGAGGACATCGCTATACGGTGTGTTTAGTGCATCGAGTCGCTCGGCTGTCCCCCAGGACGAATCGCTCGTGCGCCGAACGAACCAAATATCATCGGGGTCGGCTGAGCCACCGACGTTGCCAGGATAATACTTCCGCGAGAAATAGAGTTTGGTGCCATCCGGTGATACCACCGGGGCAACAACAGGCTGATGAGCATTGATATCTCCAGAGATCCGCCATTTGCGCGTGATAGTAGGCACATCACCATCGAGTGCGAACGAGAATGCACTCAGGATGATAAGTGCAGAGCTTAGTCGATTCCACATCGTTTGTAGAGATAGGGTATGTTGGACAAGGATTGTTCACCGCGGAAGATTGCATCGAGCTCATCAGGTTGGAGGTATTGACGGATGAGTGGTTCTTCCCAGAGCGTTTGACGGAGGTGGCGTGCTTCGTCCCAGGATTTCATGGCTGCATGCTGGACGGTGGCGTAGGCATCCTGTCGAGTGACACCACGCCGAACAAGTTCTAAGAGCACGGTTTGCGAGTAGATAACTCCATACGAACGATCAATCGTTTCGAGCATTCGGGAACGATAAACAACAAGCTGCTCGACAAGTTCAGTTGTGAGGGCGATCATGTAGTCGAGTGCGATCGTGGAGTCTGGACAGATGATGCGCTCGACGCTGCTGTGCGAGATGTCACGTTCGTGCCAGAGTGCGTTGTTTTCCAATGCAGCGATGGCATTCGATCGGAGAAGTCGTGCCAGTCCGCAGATTCGCTCGCTGGTGATTGGATTGCGTTTATGGGGCATCGCTGAGGACCCTTTCTGTCCAGCACTGAAGTATTCTTCTGCTTCATGAACCTCTGTGCGTTGGAGATGACGAACTTCGAGTGCGATCTTCTCCAACGAACTTGCGATGATTGCTAACGTGCAGATATATTGAGCGTGGCGATCGCGTTGGATAACTTGAGTCGTGATAGGGTCGGGTTTTAGCCCAAGTTTCGAGCAGACATACTCCTCGACGCAAGGGTCGAGATGCTCAAAGGTTCCAATTGCACCACTAAGTTTCCCGACCGCAATTGTGTCGATGGCGTGTTTGAGTCTCTCTATGTTGCGCAAGCATTCTTGGTGGTAGAGCAAAAATTTGAGTCCGAACACCATGAGTTCTGCGTGCACACCATGGGTACGTCCGACGCAGAGTGTGGTGCGATGTTCTCGTGCGCGTCGTTCGAGGACACTAGCAAGCTGTTTCAAACCACTCAGCAAGAGTTCCCCGGCTTGCTTAAGTTGAACCGCAAGGCACGTATCCAGAACATCGCTACTGGTCATACCCAAGTGCAGCCAGCGTGCGGCAGGGGATGCAACGGCTTCTGTAACATTGGTGAGAAATGCAATGACGTCGTGCTTGGTTACACGTTCAATCTCTGCGATGCGTTCCACGGAAAAACGAGCCTTAGCTCGGAGTTCATCGTAGTCATGCCGAGGGACAACGCCAAGTTCAACGTGTGCTTCCACAGCGAGCAGTTCGATTTCAAGCCATATCCTGAACTTGTTCTCGTCACTCCAAATTGCTCCCATCTCGGGACGTGTGTAGCGTTCAATCATGGAACGAACATGAGGGGAAGGTTCGACTATGTTGTGTTCGCACTCATCATAACGCGAAGATAGACTCACGCGACAGGGATGCGTCTACGCGGTGTGAATTGTTCGACGTAGAGAGGTGTTGCTGTTGCAGGGTTATTTCGAATTCCTGCAAGCGTAAGCTCGAGAGCACGCCGGGCGACAAAGCGTGCGGCAAGGCGCTCAAGCCCTGGAATGTGCATGCCTGAAGCCATCGTGCGAGCTCCAGGGCCACACACAATTGTTGTTGGTGTGATGGAGCGTTCAATCGTCGCAGTAGTCGAAAGGTGGATTGGGGAGAGAGGTTGGCCATCCGCGGTAAAGTGTTGCACGTACAGAAGCTCATCGTGCGCCAGCGTAAGTGCAGCAATGTCGCAATCGTGGATTAACCGTGCAATCGGAACAGCGGCTGCTGCACATGCCTCGAGTGTCGGTACTGCGATGAATGGAACATTCCGAGCAAAACAGAATCCCTTTGCAAATGCAAATCCGATACGCAGCCCGGTAAATGAACCGGGTCCGGACGAAACTGCAACAATATCGATCCCTGCATTACCTGAGTCTTCAAGGATGCGCTGTGAGAGCAACGCGAGCATGCGGTCATGAATACCTGGCTCATCGAGTGTGTATTCAGCAACGACTCTATCACCGCACGTGAGTGCAACTGAACAGACAGAGCCGCTCGTTTCGATTGCAAGTATTCGTGGGGGATAGTTAGGTGCAGCGATCGAGTGCATGGCGAACATCCTCAATAAGATCGCTGGTATCCTCGATTCCAATGCTCAGACGCACCAATCCATCAGTGATGCCACGTCTTGATCGCTCCTTTTCAGGGATGCTTGCATGAGTCATCGTTGCGGGATGACATACAAGGGATTCCACGCCACCGAGTGATTCGGCAAGTGTTATGATTTCAAGTGCATTGATGAATCGTTCCGCGTTCGATCGAGAACCTAACTCGATGGAGAGCATTCCCGAATAACCACTCATCTGCCGTCGAGCGAGCTCATACTGTGGATGCGATGGAAGGCCAGGGTAATAGACCTTCAAAACAGCGGGGTGTTCTTGACACAGTTGGGCGATCGCAAGTGCATTTTTCTGATGCTGCTCCATCCGGAGCGCAAGTGTCTTGACTGACCGGAGTAGGAGCCAACAATCGAGTGGTCCTGGAACAGCACCAACCGCATTCTGCAGAAAGTGCAAGCGTTCTGCAAGTTCGATAGAGCTTACGACAATCACCCCATGTACGACATCTGAATGACCACCCAAATACTTTGTAGCGGAGTGAATGACAATATCGGCGCCGAGTGTTAGTGGACGTTGGAAGTACGGCGAGGCAAACGTGTTATCGACGGCAAGGAGTGCGCCTGCTGCATGGGCAATCTCTGAAAGAGCTGCAATGTCATTGATCGTCATCAGAGGGTTTGTTGGGGACTCGGTAAACAGAAGTCGTGTTGTTGGGCGTAGCGCGGCTTGGACTGCATCGAGCTGTCGCATATCTACCGTGTCGAACTGAAGACCATGCCGCTGCAGGACCGCATTAAAGAGCCGAAATGTCCCTCCATACATGTCTTCTGCTAAGAGGATGTGGTCACCACTGCTGAACAATCGGGCAAGTGCATCGATCGCAGCCATCCCGCTGGCGAATGCAATTGCGTCGGTCCCTTCTTCTAAGGCGGTAATATTCCGTTCCCATGCGGAGCGCGTTGGGTTATTCGTCCGAGCGTATTCGAATCCTCTGTGCTGGCCAATACCGTCTTGGGCGAACGTAGATGTTTGGTAAAGTGGGACGGTGACACTGCCGGTCGTTTGATCGGGTTCTTGACCAATGTGAATTGCTTTCGTCGCAAATCCGAGCATCATAGAACGAGCATGAAGTATTCTACGCTACGAAGATAGGTAGCAACCCAGCCAGCACTTACTGTTTATGCCGACGGCGTTTGACCCACCCACCCCGTAGATCTTTGGCGGTAGTCATGACGATGAACGCACCTGGGTCTATACTCCGGATTGTGTTGAGGAAGCGAGTTACCTCTAGCCGAGTGATGACGCTGTAAAGCACTTCGGTGTTCCGAAGCTGGCCGTGCTCGAGAGAGAATCCTCGCTTGCCGTTGAGTACTGTGCAGCCGCTTCCGAGCTGCTCGATAATCGCACGACGAATGACATCGCTCTCATCGGAAACAATGGTCACAGCGATGTATTCTTCGATACCATCAACGACGAAGTCTACTGCTTTCGATGCTGCAGCGTATGTGATGATGGCATAGAGAGCAACCTCAACCGAGACAATGAATGCCGCGAACGTGAAGAGCACGATGTTGAAGATGAGGATTACATCCCCAATGCTCAGAATGGTGTTTCGACTGATAATCACTGCTAAAATTTCGGTGCCGTCAAGCACCGCGCCGCCTCGAATGGCAAGGCCAATCCCTAATCCAAGGAAGATACCGCCAAAGATGGCGTCGAGAAATTTATCACTTGTGATGAGGTTGATTGGAGCCACTGCAACAGAGGCTGCAAGGAGAGTAATAGCGGCGACGGTTCGTAGAGCAAGTTGCTTGCCGTGATTGACATAAGCAAGCACAATAAAGGGTGCATTCAGAACAATGAGCCAGACCGATAGCGGAACCCCAAACAGTTTCGCAAACAGTAGCGAGACACCCGTAATCCCACCGTCAATGAAGCCAATCGGCAAGAGAAAGCCACGTAAACCGAGTGTTGCTGAAGCGACACCAGCAAGGAGTAAACCTACTTCATATGCACTCGTTGCTCTACGAGTGGAAGCCACCAATGATTCTGCAAAGCGTGTGACACTCTACAAAGATGCAGCGTAATGGGTCAGTTCTTCACTCGCCAGACGTGATAGAGTGCCAACGCTGCGGCAGTTATCAACACCGTTGACAGAAGCTGCACAATGACTCGGAGTGGATGATGCATCGGCATGAGGGCAACGCTGAGCTGGCTAACCAATGATAATCCTACCATGAGGAGGACAACTCCAAGTGTCCTTCGATGTTTTGTCATAACTGACTGAGCACAGTGTGAGTACGAAATGAATCCACGGATCCACCCAGTATCGAGTTTCTGAGTGCGGAGCAGCATTTCGGTATTTTTGCTGTGCCTCCATTGTTTGTGTTTTCCAGCGACACGTTTATGGACATTACCCGCTCAGGGCACATTGTGCTTGTGCTCTTCGAAGACGAGATGCGTTCGGCGTATCTCGACTATGCAATGTCGGTCATCGTTTCACGTGCACTTCCGGACGTGCGCGACGGTCTCAAACCCGTACAGCGGCGAATTCTCTTTGCGATGAACGAATTGGGTCTTCTGCCGAACCGACCGTACAGGAAGTCAGCACGTTTAGTTGGGGAGGTGCTCGGGAAATACCATCCGCACGGAGATGCATCGGTGTACGATGCGATGGTGCGCATGGCGCAGGAGTGGACGTTACGATACCCACTCGTTGATGGTCAAGGAAACTTTGGCTCCATCGACGATGATGCGCCTGCTGCCATGCGCTATACTGAAGCGCGCCTGGCGCCCATCGCCATGGAGGTTCTCCGTGACATTGACAAAAACACTGTCGATTTCCGTCCCAACTTCGACGAATCCCTGCAGGAGCCAAAAGTATTGCCAACAGCAGTACCATTGTTACTTGTCAATGGCGCAGAAGGTATTGCTGTTGGGATGAGCACAAAAATTCCGCCACACAACTTGCGTGAGATTGTTGCTGCACTGCAGGCGCTCATTGCAAATCCCTCGATAAGCGATGAGGAGTTGCTTGAATACGTTAAAGCTCCAGACTTTCCTACCGGTGGAATCATCTACGGCTACGAAGGTGTCCGTGAAGCGTATCTCACTGGTCGGGGTTCCATTCATATTCGGGCACGAGCTGCAATCGAAGTTGCAAAGTCTGGCAAAGAAGCAATCGTCGTCACGGAAATTCCGTACGGGGTGACTAAATCGGGGTTGATCGAGAAAATTGCTGAGCTTGTTCGCAGCAAAAGTCTCGATGGGATTACAGACATCCGTGATGAATCCGATCGTGACGGTATCCGCGTCGTTCTCGAATTGCGTCGTGATGCGATCCCACGCGTAATTCTCAACAACCTCTACAAAAAGACGCAACTTCAGACGACCTTCGCAGCGAACATGATCGCTCTGGTGGGAGGACGTCCACGCCTGCTCACGTTGCGGCAACTTTTGGAGCTGTTCCTCGAATTTCGGAATGAAGTCATCGTTCGCCGCACGCAATATGAACTGGATCAAGCGGAACGTCGTGCACACATACTCGAAGGTTTCATCATCGCACTCGATAACATTGATGCCGTTATCGAGACGATCAAGACGTCGGATACTCCTGAGACTGCTTCAATCCGTCTCCAAGAGCGATTTGGACTGAGCGAGATTCAAGCCAAGGCAATTCTTGACATGAGGCTGCAACGATTAACCGGACTCGAGCGCGAGAAAATTCAACTGGAGTACCGTGAGTTACTCAAGACGATTGAGCGACTTCGTGCAATCTTAGCAAGCAAGGAGCTGCAACTTCAGGTTATCAGTGAAGAGCTCGAGCATATCGCAAGCAGATTTAGAGACGAGCGACGAACGGACATTGTCTATGATGCGCGGGAATTTTCTATCGAGGACATGATCGCCAATGAAGATGTCATTGTCACAATCTCGCGCAAGGGGATGATTAAACGAACGCCATTGACTAACTTCCGTCGGCAAGGGCGAGGTGGAAAAGGCTTGAGCGGTGCTGGAACGTATGAGGATGATTTCGTCCAGCATTTGCTCCGTGCTTCCACCCATGATTATCTGCTCTTTTTCACTGATCGTGGTCGAGTGTTCCGTGTGAAAGTCTATGACATTCCCGAGGGCGGACGCACCGCGAAAGGTCGTTCAATAGCGAACATCATTAACGTCGAATCAGGTGAACGCATCACAGCGTACCTTCTTGTCCAAGGTTCGTTTTCTCCTGACAAGTACATCTTCATGTGTACACGTCAAGGGATCGTCAAGAAAACGGTGCTCTCCGAGTTTGAAAGCGTCCGATCCAATGGGAAGATTGCAATAACACTTGACCAGGGTGATATCCTCCTCGACGCACGGCTGACTGACGGAACATGCGACATTATCATCGGGACACACCATGGTATGGCTTGTCGTTTCCGAGAAAGTGATGTCAGACCAATGGGACGTACCGCTTCTGGTGTTCGTGGCATTAAGCTCGAAGGTAATGACTTCGTCGTCTCGATGGTTGCCATCAAGCATCCCGATACGCATGTCGTTGTTGTTGGTGAACGGGGATATGGAAAACGGACTCGGTATCAAGACTTCCGTTTAACTCGGCGAGGAGCGAAGGGGGTCATTTCGATGAACATCACGGAGAAGACTGGAAACGTTGTGGCGCTCCTTGAAGTCACCGACGACGATGATTTAGTTGTGATCACCCAAAATGGCCGGCTCATTCGACAGCCAGCTCGAGACATTCGTCTCATTGGTCGGAATACCCAAGGAGTGCGGCTCATCCGCTTGGAGGAAGGTGAAGAGATTGCCGATATCGCAGTAGCTCCTCAGGATTCGGATGAGACAAGTGAGGGGAATGATATACTTCCACCCGATGTAAGTGATGGTGTACCTACTCCGAGTCTCAACTGAGCGTATACCTAGAGTTGTGTCTTCTACAAATGCAAATGGTACGATGACGGACATTCGACACACTGACATTGCAATCATTGGTTCCGGTCCAGCAGGATTAACGGCGGCCCTCTATGCAGCACGAGCACAACAGCACGTCCTTGTGTTCGAAGGGAATCAACCCGGAGGCCAACTGACGATTACAACGGAGGTTGAGAACTATCCTGGATTCGAACAAGGCATCCTTGGACCTGAACTGATGGATATCATGCGCAAACAAGCACAGCGGTTCGGCGCTGAGTCCATTTATGAGCATGTCGTTGACGTAACACTCACGAGTAAACCTTTCGAGCTCGTGACGGACCGCGAGCATCGCTACAGTGCTGATGCACTCATCATTGCGACGGGTGCGCGAGCAAAGATGCTCGGTGTTCCTGGCGAGGCTGAGTTTATGGGCTATGGTGTTTCAGCATGTGCAACGTGTGATGGGTTCTTTTTTCGTAACCAGCGAGTGGCTGTCATCGGCGGTGGGGATACAGCGATGGAAGAGGCGCTCTATCTTACACGCTTTGCGTCGGAGGTAGTCATTATCCATCGGCGGGAGGAATTTAGAGCATCGAAAATCATGCTAGCACGAGCCCATGAGAACAACAAAATTCGCTGGATGACTTCGACGGTAGTTGATGAGTTTCTCGGGGAGATTCTTCCGACTGGAGTAAAATGCTTGACTGCACTACGACTACGCAACGTTCAAACGCAAACAGTCTGGGATGAACCCTTTGATGGAGCTTTTGTTGCCATAGGCCACGAGCCAAATACGAGTATTTTTCAGGGCAAACTTGCAATGGATCAAGCTGGTTATGTGAGCACTGATTGCAAATCCACTCGGACATCAGTTGAGGGAGTCTTCGCGTGTGGCGATGTGCAGGACCACATTTATCGTCAAGCGATTACGGCGGCCGGAAGCGGTTGCATGGCCGCAATTGATGCAACGCGATGGCTGGAATCAATACGTCACGGGGTGCGGTTACACGCATAGAAACCTTGGAGAGCTGGCGACAAAACGTATGGGCGCTCTGGACCGCTCAAATGTTGGCGATGATCGCCATGAGTGCCGTCATTCCATTTTTACCGATGTTTATCCGTGAACTTGGTATCACTCGTGATGTGGAAGAGCGCCAGTGGAGTGGTCTTGTCTTCGCTGCACCGTTCTTTACGTCACTCATTGCATCACCAGTGTGGGGAGCATTAGCCGATCGGTACAGTCGTAAAGCGATGGTTGTCCGTGCGGTCATTGGTATTGCTGTTGCACTTATTTTGATGGGGTTTTCCCGAAGTGTTCATGAGCTGTTCTTCTGGCGTTTGGTTCAAGGTGGCATTAGCGGGTTCATTGCTGCTGCGCTCGGGTTCGTTGCAGCAGAAACTCCACCATCGCATCGTGGTTACGCCATCGGTGTACTTCAAACATCCCAATCGGTTGGTGCAGTCGTTGGTCCACTCCTCGGGGGTGTGATTTCGCAATACTCTGGGATGCGTTCGGTGTTTTGGATCATGAGTGGGTTATGCATCATCAGTAGTGCAATCATATTAGTGAGTGTTCAAGAGACCCACCATGCTGGTAATATGAGAAGACGCACTATAGGGGTGAGGGACAATATTCGTATTGCATGGACAATCCCTGACTTTGCGCTCGCCTTGGGTTGTATTCTCCTTGCCCAGATGGGAACAGTGATGCCCAGCCCGCAAATGCCTTTTTTTCTTGAAGAGCTCGGTGTTGGTGAACAACAATTACACCTGGTGACAGGTGTTGTTGTTGGTATTACAGGTATGAGTACGCTAATTACAGCACAACTTATCGGTAAGCAAGTTGATCGAAATGGTGCACGGGCAACGGTGCAAGTGAGCGCGGCGTTAGCAACGCTTAGCTTGATGATACAGGCAGTGTCAGACTCGGTGTGGATTGTCCTTGGTGCACGCATCATTCAAGGGATTGCTGTCGCTGGGTTGGTGCCAGCGCTCAATACCTTCGTGAGTATGCGGATCCCAGAGGGACGTCAGAGTGGGTTGATGTCACTTGCAACGAGTGCGATGCTGCTTGGTAACTTGGTTGCTCCTCCGATTGGTGGTTATTTGTCAGCCCATGTTGGTCTCCGAATAGTGTTTGGTGTAGCATCGTTTTGTACGGCGAGCATACTGATATTGCTATGGTGGGCACGGTATCGGAACACGGCTGTTCGAGCTGGTTGATATTGGCTGTATTTTTGTGTGTATCGGAGTGTAGCGCAGCCCGGTAGCGCACACCTTTGGGGTGGGTGTGGTCGCGGGTTCAAATCCCGCCACTCCGACGTATGGCGCTTGTACGGATACAAGCGCCATTTTGTATTTGGCTAACTTTGCCATGGAAACTGTACCGTGTCGAGCAATCGTGCCGTGAATTTAACTCGTTTCGGATACCTTAGAGTTGCAGCGTGCAGTCCTGCAGTGCGTGTAGCTGATGTTGCGTTCAATCTGCGCGCTATAGTGGATATGTACCATTTGTTACGTCGTGAAGGTGTGCAGATCGCTGTCTTTCCTGAATTAGCTACCGTTGGGTACACGTGCGGGGATCTTTTGTTACAGAAACCGTTACTCGATGCGTCGGACCGTGCGCTTGGCGCGCTATCAGAAGTTGTCGCTTCTGTTGGTGGGGTGCTCGTTATCGGCGCTCCCATCCGTGCGTGGGGACGGCTCTATAACTGTGCAGTTGTTATGGACAAACGTGGAATTGCGGGGATTATACCAAAGCAATTTATCCCGAACTATGCGGAGTATTACGAACTGCGTTGGTTTGCGCAAGGGATCGAGCGATCATTATCATCGGTGCAGATCGGGATGCAAGAAGTTCCGTTTTGTACGGAAATGCTCTTTCAAGCACGAATCGGTGATGAGAGAGCGGTTACATTTGGAGTTGAGTTGTGTGAGGATCTCTGGGCACCAGAACCACCGAGTGGGAAATTGGCATGTGCTGGAGCAGAAGTGCTGATCAATCTCTCCGCCAGTAACGATGTACTCGGAAAGGCAGACTATCGGCGTGATTTAGTGCGAATGCAATCGGCGCGTTGTATTGCAGGGTACGTCTATGCTTCTGCTGGAGCCGGTGAATCAACGATGGATACTGTGTTTGGCGGTCATTGCATCATCGCTGAAAATGGAGTGATTTTGTCGGAGGATCGTTTATTTTCCTTTGATAGCACGTGGGTCATTGCGGATCTTGATTGTGATCGTTTGCAGTACGACCGTCGGCGGATTGGGACATTTGGTCAGCAATCAAGACCACAGATGCACTACCGACAAGTAGAAATTCCTCAGCTTGAGGATGAGCGTCCACGTCGCGTTATGGACGCATCTCCCTTTGTGCCTGAGAATCCTTCAGAACGGACGCAACGATGCCGTGAAATCGCAACGATTCAAGAAACAGCACTTGCAAAGCGACTGCTTCACACAGGACACTCAGCAGTCGTCCTAGGATTGTCAGGCGGGCTCGATTCTGCGTGGGCACTGATTGTTTGTGTTGGTGCATTCGACCGCCTCGGATACAACCGCAGCGGTATCCACGCTGTTATTTTGCCGGGTCCAGGTACATCGGAACGCACGTGGCAGCAGGCGGAAGCACTCGCACGTGCACTTGGAGTGAGTCTTCTCGTCATTCCAATCACGGATGCGGTTGAACAGCATCTAACAGCACTCGAACATCGTGATCACTATGATGTCCTTTTTGAAAATGCACAAGCACGAGAGCGGACACAGATCCTTATGGACCTCTGTCATAAGGTCAAAGCGCTGATGGTTGGTACAAGCGACCTATCAGAACTGGCGCTCGGTTGGACAACCTATGGTGGTGATCACATGAGTATGTACAACGTCAATGCCGGTGTACCGAAGACACTTATTCGGTACCTAGTTGAATGGCGGGCGCAAATAGTTGAAGCTGCTGCTGCACGACGGGCAATGGAGGCAATTTTAGAAACTCCAATTAGCCCAGAGCTGCTTCCGACGGATCCTGAAGGTTCTATTCAACAGAGGACCGAGGATGTGCTTGGACCATACGAAGTGCATGACTTTTTTCTTTACAACATCATCCGTTGGAGTTATTCACCTGCAAAAGTGCTACACCTGGCGCTTTGGTCATTCGAAGAGAAGTATACTCCCCAACAGCTTAAGCAATGGTTATCACTATTTATCGAACGATTTTTCGCCAATCAATTCAAGCGTAGTTGTATGCCAGATGGACCAAAAGTCGGCTCGATTGCACTCTCACCACGTTCCGATTGGCGAATGCCCAGCGATGCTGACCCATCTGTGTGGTCTGTTTTCGAAGAATAGTGAGTATTCGAGTTGCAATTTGGCAAGTTTAAAGGTGGAAGCTTGAAGTGGAACCGTAAGTGTCGATATTTCCTACGAACGATCGTATAGGTGCTCCATGGGTCGTTTGCTATCACGACCTACGGAAAGAATTCGAATAGCTATTGCTGATGATCACGAGTTGTCGCGGGTTGGACTCAACCGCATCCTTAGTTCGGAAAGTAATCTTAAATTGTAGGAGAAGCGACTGACGGTGATGAATTGCTTGCAATTGTCGAACGTTGGAAGTCCGACATTGTACTACTCGACATCATGATGCCACGCCGGAATTGTTTGGAAACTGCTAAAGAGCTTCGTTGCCGAGTACCAGCAGGGAAGCCGTACATTATTACGCTTACGGCTTTTGAGGATCGACTTTACATTGAGCAAGCATTGGCGATCGGTGTAGACGGCTATCTCTCAAAAGATGTCAGCAGGGAAGAATTGATTACTTCATTGCAATCGGTGATGAAGGGGGAGCGAGTATTCTCTCATTCGATCTTCTCACTTCTGCACGGTATGCACTCCAGGCAGTCAGTAGAAACTCTTTCAACTGTGATTCTCACAAAACGTGGAGAAGAAATACTTGACATCGTTGCAAAGGGATTGACCAGCAATGAAATTGCAAATCGATTATTCATCTCACCACGGACAGTTGAAACTCACCGTGCACACTTGATGAAAAAGCTTGGTGCGAAAAATACTGCGACACTTGTTCGCTAAGCAATTGTTTCCCAACAACACCGCAGACCAGGTTCCCCCACTGAAGAGAATATTCGCTGAACAGATATTGATACCAGTGGTGAGATTGTTGCCGGGGTACTCAACTTACTGGGGACAAATGCACCCATCCATATTGGATGTAATCCTGGAAAAGTAGGTGAGCTGCTTGTTAGTAGTGGACCTCTATCACCGCCACAATGGACAAAGATACTTGATTCTTTGACGATACGGAGACTTGTTCTTCAACATGTCACTGCTGATGCGCTTTACGCCTGAGCAGGTCGAACTGACACTCTTTACACATGCCTTGGGCGAGCTGATACTGTTTATTCACGCGATGGGCGTATTGATACGCTCTGGAGTCACTTAGCACGAACTGACAGTATGATTGGACGATATGGCCGGTTTGATACACTTTACGTGCGTGATACTCTTTAGCACACGACGGGTGAAATGATACCCTTTTTAGCTTAATCGTATGGATAGATAGTTTAATTTGGCAGATTGGACGATTTGATACTCTATACGTTCGCGATGGACGCATTGATACACTCAACGTCTCCAACTTAAGAACAGATTCGCTCATACTCACTCGGCCAATAAAAATATCTGCACCATTTGATGCTGTCAAAACGGGAACTAACATTGGACAGAGACGTGGGTATCTCCATCAAGAATTTTTGGAAGTACAACATGGTTACATGGTGGCAATATGATCGCGTCGGAACAAACTTTGGGAACAGAGGATAATGTTGTCATATCAATAATTACAAACAATCAAGAACGCACTCTAATTACAGCAGAAGGTAGAATCGGTATCGGTCGAATGCACTGAATCGTTCTGCCTTAGTGGAAATGGCTAGTAGACCCAAAGGATTACTTCCGCCGCGAATGACATCCTTTGAACGTGATGCAATCACTAATCGAGCCAAGGGTCTACTTGTCTATGTAAACACCCCAAGTGAAGAAGGATATTGGTGCTTTGATAGCACTCGCTGGCTACCGTTCATCAGTACCGTCTCATCAAACTCATCAATCGTGACGCGCTATGAAAGTAGCGATGAAAGCGTGATTAACTCGAGCGTATTGCAAGATGACGATCATCTTTTTGTAACACTTGGTGCAAATCAGGTCTGGGAAATCGAAGGCATGCTTGAGTTCAGTTCGACGTCGGCAAAACTAAGCGTAATGTTCGGGCTTGCATTACCAAGCGGCGCTAACTTTAAGTTTAGATACCATAGTAATGAAGGCTCAGCGACAGGATTTCGTGCCAGGGTTTTCGCTACTGGTACTGCGTCATTTACTATTCCTGCGAATGGTTCTGTAATTTTGTATGCCCGTAGCGTCATTGTGATGGGCGGCTCAAATGGTACAGTGTGCTTTCAGTGGGTACAAAACACCGCCGATGCAACACCCACGATTTCGCGTGGAAGTTCGTACATGAAGTTCATTTGAATTTATTAAATTTGTAGTGCAATCAAGCATTTGGTGGCCGATGCCGATATTTTACGCGACCATGGACAGAACATTAGACGCAATGCTCCGACTGTACCCTATTGTAATGCTGGGTTTGTGTGCTGTGCTATCACTGCCGGCGCAGGTTATGGTGAACAATGGTACTACAGTTACGTTGACACCCCATGCTGTACTCCATATCAATGGGACGTATATAAGTCGTTCGAATGGAATTCTTACTGCAGCCGATAGTGCTCGAATCACTGTGACAGGTTCACTTCATGTACTATCAGGTCGGGTTGTTCTTGATGGCCGCTCGAGTGCTATTGTGGATAGTAATCTGACGACAAGTGGCGTTCCATGTGTAGTCGCTTACGGTACATTAGAGCGTCGGGGAACTGGCTTATTGATCGTCAAGGGTTCACTTGTTAGCGAAGGTTCAGTAGTATGTACCGGTACGGTTCACGTTTGGCGCGATTTCCTCAATCGTGGTTCCCTTACCAATAGTGGTCTCATCGAAGTGGGGCAACCATGATGTACCGCTGGTTAATATTAGCTCTAGCTCTTTTGACAAGTGTCGTCGCCCAGAATTTCCATAACGACTCATGCGGCCGTGTATCGAATACAGGTACCATTCGTCTCCGCTCAATCAATGCAGTATTTCGAAACGATGCACCGACTGCACAAGTAACAAACGACGGGACTATAGAGATGGCAGCCATGGGGAATCAATTTACCGGCCGTCAACCACTTGGCGCATCGCATGAAAGTCGGATCGGCGGAACTGTACTATGGTCTGCAGCAACCAACGATCAACGTGTCCAGGGCAGATGGTACACCAACCTGTCTCTTTCAGGAGCCCGTAAAACACTAAGTGATTCCGTTTTCGTTGGAGCAGTTTATTCGATTGCCAGCGGTACAGGAACTCGTACATATGAAGGGACTTTTTATTACGATGGTACACAGCAGCAAATCATCGTTCCTGAGAAAGGGGACAATGCTTACCGTAACCTTGTGTTCCTTGATGGTGCATTAGGACAACCGAAGCTTATTCAAAGTGATACAGCTACAGTTCGTGGTTTTTTCCTTAACCATGCTTCGAACGTTGGAGGTGCCAGTGTCAATAGTAGTGGGGTGCTCGATCTCCGCCAAGAGAGTCGTTCTGAAGCTCCCTTGGCTATTGTTGGTTCACAGAGTGCAATCCTTCTTACGGTCCCGACATCACGCCTTCGTCTAGCGAATGCTTCAGTTTTAAACGTTGATAATGCTGGGCATCTCCTTATTTCAAGCACTTGGAAGCCTGCAGCACTCACGATAGATTCTGGTTCAACCCTACGTATTAGTTCTACGGGTACAGCAGGGTTATTCTCACTCCTTGGCACTGCGGCAATGGATGTCCAAGGGACTTACACCAACACTGCACCATCACTTATCAATGCAACATATGAATGCGGAACAACTGTACGCTACGTTGGGACATACCACAACCAACTACTGCAAGCAACTTCGGCTGAACCAAATCACCGATATGGTATTCTCGAAACTCAAGGTGGGAATAAGCATGCAAATGGTGACATCCACATCGGCTGTAGTCTTCTCGTTAACACCGGTTCGATTCCACACACGATATCGATGGGGAATTATACCCTCACTGTGCATCACAATGGATCGACATTGACCCGTGTTCAGTTCGATACTGCGCTTGCTGATTGCTCTGCAGGATCTGAAATCGTTGGACGTGTTCGGCATGAAGGTTTGCAAAGCTCGATTGTTCGAAGCCAACCGTTGACGTTCAATAACCGCTTTATAACAGTCACTTTCGACGATACGACAGGCATGCCTCAGAGCATGACTCTGAAGGTCCTACCGAGGACAGCGCCAAACAGTTTCAACGCTGCAACGGACATTCAACGTAAGATTACAGTTGAATATGGTCCGAGCGCCATTACACCAGCTTGGTCCGCAACGATACGTGCAGGATTTAGGCTCGAGGAATCACGCGGTCTTACTGGGTTTGCGTCTCTGAACGGATTACGCACCTACAATGCCCCATCGACAAGTCTGCCAGTACGAATTGGGCGGAACTATACGCGGCAACTTGATACTACCTGTGCTTTCCTTTGGGTTACAGCACAAGGTATAACGCCAGATGGTGCTGATGCACTTTTTGACGGTAGTGATTTAATGCTCCGTGCAGCACCTGCACGAGTAATCTCAGCTCGAGATGGACGTTGGTCAAACCCTCATACGTGGGTTGATGAAAGTGAACCATTACCGTATGATACATGTGTGATTCATCACAACGTGTGGGTAGGATTTATGCGACCTGCTGCCAATGGATGGGATGACTATCGAGTACCTGAGCGTTATCCATTGGCATTGGCATCACGTATTATTGTTGACCACAGCAGCCACGATGCTGCGTTGATTTTTGGAGCAGACTCAACTGCTCCCTCGACCAACGGGCTCTTTGTAATCGGCGCAGTGAGTAATTATTTAGGAACAACGATTGGTCGCAACGGTGAACTTGTCATCACCGGATGTGATACGCAACAGACACCACGCACAAATCTTTCCATTACAGACTTTGAACGCTTTGCACTACAAACCACTGCAGCAGAACCGAAGGAGCGAGGGTTGGTCATCTTCGCATCGGAACCTCAGCCAACGGTACGCGTTAATACTCTCCGCAACACTGGATGGATACAAAATGCTGGACGGTTGCAAGTTGGCGATGAGTAGTGTTCGCTGGTCGAATACGTTTTCTACTGTGCTCGTTGCAGTTCTCACTGTGGCGGCAGCCGCTCAGCCTTTGCTGGAAAATTCAACGTGTGGACGTATTATCAACACAGGACGAATTGAAATCCGAGGCTCTCTCGATAGTCGTGCTGGTGCTACCATAGCCAATGAACGGGGTGTCGTCACCATCACTGGTGATGCAAGACTTGAGCAACCTGTGCTCGAAGGTCGTACAGAATTTATTAGTGACACTATTGGTCGAGCGCAGCGAGTCCCGCAAATAACATATCGGAACCTCTATTTCGGTGGTGCAAGTCAGAAGCTTTTCGATACAACTTCTCAACGCTCGCTTGTGTGCACCGACACTCTCGTAACGGCACACCCTAGTGAATTAGTCATTGAAGAACGCTACCCTTTGATTGCACGCGGTCGCGTTCATCATGATGGGGACGTCAATCGAGATCAACGTTATGGAGCAGTCATCCTCCAAGGGAATGTCGAGCAGGTTTTGACTGGTTATGGCACAATGAGTGCACTGGAACTCGACAATACTGCAGGTGCACGTTTGAATGATTCAGCACGTGTTAAGATACGTCATACACTATACCTACACAGAGGAGAACTCCATAACTCACCAGTAAGCAATGTTGTCATGATGCCAAGTTCGCTTGTTATTCGAACTGATTCGGCTTCTATTCGGGATTTCTTGGTATCCGAAGGGACGTACTCTGTGCGATATGATGGCACTAGCCAAATCGTGACAGGGAATGAATTACCCCTAAATGATAGCGTCCTCCAATCGCTCGTAGTGCGAAACAGCCAAGGCATCGTTCTCGATAGACATGTAACTGTTAACGATTCGTTGTATCTTGAACCACAAGGTAAGCCGACATTTATCATTGTTGAACCGGATTCCCTTCAACGCTATGTTATTACGTACACATCTTCCAAGCTCGACCCAATCTTCGCACATCCACGCTCAGAAATCATTGGTTCACTACGGCGTACCGGTCTCCGTGGTGATAGTCTACCGCAGCTCTATACTAACCGCTATACGTGGCTTGCACTGAGGGTCCCTAATGCGGCAGTGCCGGCATCAGTAACACTGCGGACGCTTCCTAAAACCTTTCCGCCCCTGCCCGATGGAACGAAAAAAGTGCAGCGAGCATTCTTTGTAGATGCTACGGACGCAAGAGGTGCATCTCTAATAGCACTACCGATGACATTCGGATACGCATGGTTGGATACCCCTTTAGAACCTGGCACGAATGAATCAAATGGTCTTGATAGATCAAACGTCATCCTTCAACACTGGAATGGAGCAGAGTGGCGAAACATACGGTCATCGCGCATCCCTGCATCACTCGATTCTTCTGGATGGGCATATTCCTTAGCCGATACAGTGTCAGTTTTGGGGGCATTTGCAATCGGTTATCCAGCACCTGTACAAGTCTGCTTCGATGCACGTGTTCTCTTGGAAGGTCCATATCGAAATGGCGTAATGGTTACCGATCTTGTTCGTCGCGGGCTTGTTCCATCGACACCTCCCAATATCTATCCCTACAATCGCGATCCTAACCGATCTTCTATCCAAGTTCGAGCGTTTGATTCAAGTATCGTTGATTGGGTTCTTGTCGAATTACGACCGAGGAACCCATCGAGTCAAGATCGTATTTATAGAACAGCACTTTTGCGAGCCGATGGTGCTATCGTGGACGTTGATGGTTCATCTCGATTATGCTTCGATCCAATGGTGGACACAACTACATACTACATTGCAATCCACCATCGCAATCATCTGGCAATCATGACAACCGAACCGCAGCGTCTTGTAAATGATGATGAGCCTACGCAAGCGCTGCTGTTAACTGTACCCAGCGTAGTGTTTGGAGGAGCAGCAGCACTCAAACCGATTGATTATTCACCAACTACGGGAGTGATTTTTGGAATGGTTGCTGGGGACGTCAATGGTGATGGAAGCGTTGACATTTCAGACCGTGCCGATTATGACGCCATATGGAATGGATGTGTTCAGGAAGGCTACCTCAATCACGATACAGATATGAGCGGCATCGTTACCACACGCGACGCGAATAAGACGTGGAACAACCGCGGTCGAACAACGAACGTGCCACGATGAAATACAAGACATTCTACGCATCCATTCTCGCATTCTCCATTGGAATTGTTGGAGCACACTCTCAACAAATCCGGCGTGAGATTCTCTCAATTGTTTCAATCGAAAATATTTCCATCGTTGATCCACAAACGATGGAATTTTCATTGACACTAAGACGCACATCGAACGAGTGGGAACGCTGGGCAAATGGCACATTTCAATTTCAAATTGTTGGTGTTGATAAAAGTCGCTACACCCCGAGTTCAATGCGCATAGATTTGATTCCGAATTCATCGGATTTACCATTGGCACCCTACGCAAACGCTCCGCTGACGGCATATAGTTACTGCATAGGATTGCATCCGGGATGGATTTCTTTATTCGTGTATGGTCCAGATGAATTCCGGAATGCGACGTTTTTTCCCCTTGATACAGCGCTTCGAATAGGGCGATTTCGTATCGCAATGACTGATGGTGAGCGCATCGGTACATCGCTTCGATGGATGGAACCAATAGACTACTATCAGGCAAATGCATACAAACTCGAGGTTGATAGCATAGCGTATGGTGTACGGTGGTACCGTACAGATGATAACGTAGAAATGCGGAACTACCCACGGCTTGATAGTACACAGCAAGTGATTGTTCGTATTGATTCTTTTCGCGTCGCTCCGGCTCCAGAACCCTGTTTAACACTCAAGGTTGGCAGTTTCCGTGCTGAATATCTCGGAGACCGATTGGTGCAGCTTTCGTGGTCGACACTCTGTGAGCAAGGAGTCAGAGGGTTCGTCATTGAGAGGCGATGTTTGTGTTCGTCGCTTCCACCAAGCGAAAGAGAATTTCGTGAGATTCGCCGGTTCGGTATACCGTACGATTCCGCACTTTTCTCAAAAGGACCAACCAACGTTGGTTTCGACTATTTGCCCTCCACACCTGATACGATCGATTTGAGAGATGTGATCTATGAATACGAACTCTCTGCTATTATGCATGATGGAAGCCGCCGTTACCTCGATACGACCTCGATTCGGATTCCCAATAGTATCATTACCAGCGCTACTGTTTACCCCAATCCAACGACAACGCAAGCAACGATACGCTACACTGTCTCAGATCGTGTGCGAATCACAGCGAAAGTGTATGATGTCACTGGTAAGGAACTTGCAGTACTGCTGGATAATGTCGTTATACCTCGAACAACTCCCGGCAATGTTAACACTATAGTATGGAGTGCACCGGACCAAGCTTCACAAGGACTCTACAATGTTGTGCTCATAGCAAGCCCAGTTGATGATCCAACAATCGAGCTCTCGCGCGCAATCTTAAAGATTCAATTACTGCGATAATGGTGCCATGATTATGCGAACGATTTGGATTCTCTTTGCCATGAGTTTGCCTCTGGCAGCGCAAGTTGCCGGCATTGACACGCTAAGGCTTTGCTACGTTCGCGATGATGGTGATACGATCATCTACACACGTTCTCCTGGAGAATGGCGTGTCGGACCGATGATATCAGGTACCTACCATTTACACTATGGCAGACTCATTGTCCCCGCGAATTTGGTCTGCCCAAGTGATGGCTATCTTGTACTCAATAGCGGTGGCATAGGCGGTGGAGGGGTAGGGATTGGAGGACAATATGTTTATCATCCGACAAGATCGCGATGGGGACTATCGTTCATGGTAAGCATCTTTGATTTCCGGCAAACGACATCAGTGACACGCGTCCCAGGAATGCCAGTTAATCCATCCTTCGAATTGGATAATACAATCATGACACAGAATGTGATGACGTACATCACATTTATGCCACAAGCACGCTACTACTATGAGGACTATCCCGGATTGCATTTTCTTGCTGGTCTTGACGTGGATGTACTTACTGCGAAGTCACTCGACCGTAGTGATATCGTCTATAAAGACGAGCGGATTGACGTACAACGTCGAGTGGGATTCGAACCAAATTGGTTGCGTGTAGGTGGACATCTTGGTGCAGGTTGGGATCTCTTCGCAGGGCTTTTAGGCTCTTGGAGAATGACGCTCACACCATTTGCGACACTCCATGTTGGTACGACAAGTTATTCCAAGAACGGTTCGAATTGGAATAGCATTTACGTTAGAGCAGGCGCGAGTTTGACGTTTGGAGAGGATATTATCACTGAAACGATATTACCTCGGAGTCCTAATGCTCCAATCGAAGCACCCGCACAAATTGTAACGATTGATGAGCAGTGGAAAGCACCAGTAGCACCAACTCGGGGACTTTATGTAGCGACACTGATACCAACAGTTGCAGAAAGTGATCTCGTGCCTCCTCTCCCTACACGTACGCCCCCGCCGGCTCTTCCGCGTGTACTGCCGAACCAAATCCAGATTTTCAATGGATATTCGAGCCCAATCGATACATCATTATCTGATGAGTTGCGGCGTTATCTTGATGCAGTTGTCGAGTATCTCAAACAGAATCCACGTGCAGAGGTCCGCATTGTAGGACATTCAGATAACTTTGGAGGTACACCAGCACAAATACAGCGCATCTCGGACGAGCGTGCACTTCAAGTTTTGCGGTACTTGATGAGCAAAGGTATCGCGCGTGAACGACTCCTTGCATCAGGGATGGGGGCTCGTAAACCAATTCAAAGCAACAGAACCCCACAGGGGCTAATGGCCAATCGACGTGTCGAGATAACCATTGTGCAGTAAGAGCACGCTACACTTTCTCCCACAACTGCCGATACTCTAACCGTCATACTATCCGACGGTTACTATCAATGTACACTGCTCTAACCGTAACGGAGAGTCACCGTTTCCGTTTGCCTCTTCGTAAGTATATTCCTGATGCTGTAATTGCGTTTATCGGTATTGCCGTTAGCGTTGCAGCGATGTATCTCCTCGATGATTCCATTCGTACCCAGCGGCAAATGGAATTTGATAAAGCTGTCAACTCAGTTGTAGCGCGGTTAGAACAGGGAACGATGACATATGAGAACTTCCTTCGAAACCTCGATGCCCTCTTTCGAAACAGTGTGCAGGTTGTTCGTGACGTCTTTGAGCTTTATTCAACGGTGCCTGCGGAATCAAATCCTGCCATTCGAAGCATTGGATATGCAAGCATGGTGTCACCACATGAGCTTGACCAATTCACCTTCTATGCTCGCTGGGAACGGCACTACGATTACCGAATTCAGCCTTCAGGAAAGCGACCACTCTATTTACCAGTGCTCTACGCAGTACCTTATCCCGAACGAGCTGATCTAATTGGCTTCGATCTGCTGAGTCGCCCGGAACTCGCAGAAGCCGCGATGCGTGCACAACAGAAGCGTACGATGGTTGGCTCACAGGTCTTTATGTTCCGTGGCGATACAGCGAACATAGTTCTCATGGTCCTGACCAATCAAAAGCGTTCAGCCGATGTCGTACTCCCAACTGCACATTCTCAGTACGATGGTGTACTCTTTGTCGAGATTGACGTGCGAACATTTCTCTCAACATCGCTCGGAGATAGTGTCGCATCAGATCGAAGCATCATCGTCCACGTACGTGATGAATGGCCCGGATGTCCACCGATTAAGATTGCAACATTTGGTGCTATGGGCCACGCACTACAAGATGCATTTCGAACGGTACGGCATCTTGCAATTGCTGATCGCGTGTTTACGCTGCAATTTGAGAGTGCACCGAGTTTGACACAGGGGATAGAAAACTACGCCGGTATCGTAGCATTAATTGGTGGATTAATCACGACGGCGATCTTCTGCAGTTTTTTGATCTCAGTACTCACCTCGCATGAGCGAGCCGTTCGGCTTGCCGATCGCATTACTGAAGGAAATCGGCGCATACTTGAAGCTTCATGTGACATCATCGGGACAATTACGCTCGACTGAAGATGGCAAACACTGAATCCTGCAGTCGAGTCGGTGTTGGGTTATGAACGCGACTCGTTGATTGGGCGAATGGTAATCCAATACGTTGCGACAGAGAACGATAGAATTCGCCTGCTGAGTGCACTTGGGAATCGAGAGCATGATAACTATGCATTAGAATTGGAAATGCTTGCCACTGATGGTACGGTCCGGTGGATAAGCTGGAATATCACCCTCGCACGATCGGAAGGAATTGCGTATGTCGTCGGGCGTGATGTTACTCTCGAACATCAAGCGCGGAGGGAATTAGAGCTTCCTTCGCGGCAAGTTCAATTGGCTGAACAATTGGCATTGGAAGCGACTGCGTCGAAATCTGCATTCATGCAGCGACTAACACGGTACTTGCGGTCATCGCTTGTGACGACGCTCGAAGGTATGCACCACATGGTAATGCAGATGGATCCAACTAACGAGCGACATACATGTTTTGTAAAGCTTGCAAATGAAAGCTCCGATCGATTATTTGCCATTGTAAGTGACTTGCTCGATGTTGCCGCTGAACATGACATCAATAACAATGAAATGGTTGAGTTGGAGAGAATTCTCCACCAAGCACAGCATAACTATCGTGTTGCAGGAGGCAGTTGCATATTCATCGAACGAAGTGTTGATCATGGAACAAAGCTTGCTGCTGACGAGCGAATTGTAACGGAAGCGTTCACGAACTTATTTGCTGAATTGACTGCTGGAGCACGAAGTGGCTCACTTGAGTTGACGACAATCATCAATTCGCAAAAGCAGGTCATCGAAGTTCAAGTGTTAGCCCCATTCCTCGATCATGTGGCCGAGCTTATCGGTTTCTACAATCGGTCACAGCAACTATTAGTAGATGCACTTGCACGCGATCGTGATGATATCCTTTTCCGCCTTGGGCTGGCTGCTTCGCAGATACGGCGTGTCGGTGGAACATTCAGCGTTGAAACTCTCGGCCAGGAGGGGAATGTTGCGTTAATCACCATTCCACTTGCATAACAATCGCGCCACTCACCATAGGGTAGTGGCGCGATGTTGATCGTTGTATCTCTCGCTGACGTTCTACAAAACAATCTACCTGCGATTCGACAGGTGGTAATACTATCGAACGATGAGCACTTGAAGCGTCCTGCGAACAGGACCACTTTCGTAACGGATAAAGTATAGTCCACTACTCATTTCATTGGTAGGGACCTCAAGTTGGTAAGTGCCTGTTGTGAGCTCTCCGTTGAGAACAGTGCGTAGTGGATTACCGAGAGCATCGTAGAAGCGAATCGTCGTCGGTGCATCAAAGCCCACACTAAAGCGGACAGTGACAACATCAGAAGCAACTGGGTGGGGATTAATCTCAACGATCGAAAATGGAGTCTGCGAAATTTTGACGAAACGACCATCAATGAAGCACGTTGTAGGCAAAAGACTATCACTAAGCATGGTTGGGACTACGCATCGGCGTAAACTCGCCCCAGTGCCATAGGGAGTACACTCTGCAAGTGAAGTAACTGCGAATCGTTGGTCGCTCAAGTCATTAATCAGGACTGTATAACGGAGCGTCGCGATGGTGCCATTTTCGGTAATTGGTGTCTGGCCACGGCCTTGTATGCTAAGCTCTGCCATCCCTGAGGTTGGGTCAACAGTTTCTTGTGCGGACAGTTGCCAGCTTTGATCGAGGTTATCCCCACGGCTGATGCTATTGGGAACGTAGAGAAGCTGATTGGCGTGATATCGAATACGCACATCAAAACCATGGACTTGTGCAGCACTCCAGTTGAGCGAGCGAACGTTCAGCTGCGCTGATGCATCGCTCCCAGAACGGAAGTTGAACAGAGGTGAATCAAACTTCGTCTGCACTTCAATTGGAATGACGAATCCCACCCCACGTAGCTCGGCGGTATCACTCTCTCCTCCACGGTATTCGACGCGAATGAATGCTCGATAGCCCCGAGGCTGGTCGGGGTTGAATGTGACGGAAAGAAGACGTGATTGTCCTGCTGGGACTACAAGTGGATTCATCTGCGTAGGGGGAGACTCCAGTGTGAAGTAATTCGCATCCGTACCAAAAATCGTTGCATTGATGACCTCGACATCTGAGGCGGGTGTACCAGCAGGTGCGGTATTGGTGACAAAGGCTGCTCCACGCGGTTGGTCACACGTAGTCACAGAACCAAAGTCGTACCCTTCCAGGGTGGGTTCGTTCGTAGTGTAACCATAACCAATCAGTTCCACGATAGTCTCAGCTTGTCCAGTGGGATCTGGAATTGGCGGTTCAGCGTTATGGACAATACGAACGCGTGCCTTTCGCTGACCTGCACCAGAAGGTTGAAACTGCACTGCAAGCAGTTGTGGTGTGGAACCTATTGGGAGCGTGATATTCTGCACTCCATCGAGCAATTGGAAATCTTCTGGATAGAGATTCTGATTTGGATCACGAATCGGGAGAATTTCTACTGAATAAACGCGAAGATCTGCCGATTGACTCGAATTGGTGATGGTTACATATTGTTCGATGTTACCCGGCTGACTCTGGGTTGATGTTCCTACAAGTATCGGAGTACGGAAGAGTGCACCGGTGGCTTCAATTTTTTCAAGGTACCCAAATGCAGTCAATGCATCTGATCGTGTACCGACACCCGCAAAATCACCGAAGAGACGGCTTGCAAGATCAAATTCCACTTGGGGTGTACAGGCGATCTGAACGTTGACAAGATCCTGGCCATTCGGGAATAATGTGAAGGGTGGCTGGCGGTTGATTTGTACAATTCGGAAGTTCTGCTCATTGGCAGGTAGATAAACTGCTGTACACTGCACTTGGTCTTGGCCATCATTCCGAATTAGTCCATTGAGCACTTTCGTTGTTCCCACTCGAACGCGACCCCAATTATTTCCAATGACAATTGGACCTGGAGATATTGACTGTCCTTTCCATTCTGACCATGGTTTGTCACTACCTGTACCTGGTGCATCGGACTGGAAGCGAACTGTAATGGAGAATGTGCTGTCGATGGTTGGGGAAAAGCACATTTCCTTGAGAAATATTTCACCACCTGGTGGAATCGTAAGAGGCAGCGATGGATCGGTTGGTTCGCTTAGACTAAAGGGTGGTTGGATGGTCGAACGATCAATTGCGGTAATCGTCAATATATCTGTTCCTGGATTACGAATGCGTAGTCCGCGCCCTATTTGTTGGGTGTGGCAGCGCGACTGGCCCGAGGAGACTGTTCCTGCATCCCAATCATCCACAATGATGTGGGGCTGAATGCCTCGTCCTATCACAAGAACTGCAAACGGAGCACATTGTTCTATGACCAGAAGGGAATCTTCATCGCGTTCGTTGTCACGGATGTGCTCGGTTTGAGGTGTATAGCGGAGGCGTACCTGAATGCTCTGACGTGGAAAAAGTGGTAAACCAGCAGCGGGGATGGTTGGTTCAACAATAGTAAACACTGTTCCTTTCTTTAACCGGAGCTCTGTAATGAGGAATGTTGAATCGGCTGTGTTCGTGATTGTAGCGGTCACTTCCTGAGAGCTTCCGACACGAACTTTCCCTGCATTGATTGGGTTCGGATTAACTGTAACCTTTGGAGCAACCCAAAAGACACTATCGTAGCTAAAGTTCAGCGCACGATCCCCGACGTAGAAATATGCTTGAGCGTCTTTGGCTTTATCAATGACGCGGAGACGAAACTTTACAATGCTGTTTTTTTGGTCTTGTGGAAGGATATTGTCGGTTATGAGAGTCCCGTCTGCTTCTAAGATGTCGATTGCATAATTGAACGAAGGCTTACCCTCGACAAAATTGATCGAGTTGATACCGGTCCCGACATGGTTGAGTGTATCGTTGATCCTGAAGTCTTGCCCAGTTTCTCGGGCGGTATAAGTATAATCTCCACATTGCTGGTCCCTACTTAAGGGTGGTGGGATGGTGTCAAATTCATCGAGTTTGCGATACGCTGTTGCTGCAGGCCAACCATAGGAGTCAAAGCTACCCCAACCATAGATGTAGGCGCCGAATGGTGCGTTGCCTTCTATTAAGTGAGCACCATTGTTGACAAAGAGCCTCGCATAGTGAATATTTGTGCCTGGAATACGATTGCCGAGAATATCCGGCGCGAGCGCTGTTACCGGAGTGCCATCAATTCGAATGGATCGAATATCTTTCTGTTCTGGGTCATTGATGTTCGCTGCTACGAGGAGATTGAAACGATGGCGACTGTACGCTGGATTAGAGGGTGATTGAAAAATAGTCGCTTTTGTGTATTGCTCGACGGGGACAACATAAATCATGAAAGGATCGAACAGGTTGTTGTTATCCCACTCAGCGGAGGCAGAGTATTGCATCAAGAAGAACGGTTTATTCGATTTCCAAATAGACATTCCGCGGACACCTGTTGCTTGACGCGGACCTGTAACGACAATCCCTGCATCCGGAATCGATCGAACTTCACCTCGCTTGAGTCCGGGAATGACGAATTCTTCAAGTTTCTGCTTGGTCTTAAAGTCGTACGTAGTGCAGATAATGTTGGTCCCATCTTGGAGCGCTACCATCCGAAAGAAATCGCCATAACCGTCTCGTTCGTACTCTACGCTGACGTAGGTCTTTCCCCACATCGACGTGGGTGGGATCATCTCAATCATGTGGTCACGACCACCGGAAATATCAAAGCTGGGTACCATCGTACGTTGATGGTAGCTGATAAAACCAATTGGTTTACTCGCTCGTACGATACTGCCAGAGAGGTCAAACTCACCACGGGTTGTACCATCGCCCTGTACGAGATAGCACTGACCCGGTTGTAGCGTTACAGTCCAGACTGCGCCGTATCTGCGGCCTTTCTCCGTTTTTGCGGACGTAATTCCATGGTCGCCGATGTTTGGCTTTCGAAGCTCAATGCTGACGCGTGTATCACGATACGCTGCGACGATTGCAAAGCCACCTTTCCAACTGCGGAATTCACGAAAGTCTGGCCAACCAAGATGAATGTACTCTGTACCCCATGATTGAACAGGGATTGCTAAGTAACCATCCGAACTGACTTGTTTTCCATTATACACGTAAACTGAAACAGGGTCATCAGCGATGATGCGTGCTGCAAGATCGAGTGGAACCTCACTCTCCTCAGCTTCAGGCATTGGAACATCTCGCAGAGAGAGTACCGTCACACGCATCGCTTGAACATTGAAAACTTTCTGAAATCCTAAGCCGGGGATTTCATATCGAAACTGCGTATTACGGGAGGAGGTAACGTAAATCTCTCTGGCTGTGACGGGCTGGATAGGACTGTCGTTAAGCGGAAAACAGAAGTAAAATTCCTTTCCTTGAGAGCCGTTCGTCAATAGCTCCTGTGCCGACGGTATACGATGAGCAGAATGGGATATCCGCTTTTGCTGTGCGAACCCATTACTGCCCATCAAGAGAGCAATCATCGCGCATGCCAATACACTGCGTTTCATTGGTCCTCCTCAAGAATTGTTCAATGAGCAATTATGTTCATTCAAAAATAGTTAGTGGTTACGTAAGAACCATACGTTCGCTGTATCGAATCAAAATACCCTGTGAAAACTCTCATAGTATAAGGTAGAGTTTGTTTGCGTTGAATCGTCCGTTCGCGCTTCGAAGTCGTGAATTATTCGACACTCCTTTGAGGAATGGTGCTCTCATACTCGGAGAATCCATTATGCAGGTACGCTATTTTTGCAGATGTTCGAGCATCCTTCCCTACATAGATCTACGATGAGTGCCGAATTCCCAGTTGTTTTTGAGTCTGAGACCTTCGACAATCGCCGTCGCCCTCCGCATGAGTTCGCTCCAATTGCCCAGATGATTCGTCGCGACATTATCAAATCGCTCGTCTTGGCGGGGTCGGGTCATAGCGGTGGACCGCTTGGAAGTGCTGACATATTCGCTGTTCTCTATTTCGGCGGATATATGCGTTATAATCCACAACAGTGGTGGTCACCCCGTGATCGCTTTGTTCTGAGTGCTGGTCATATGTGTCCAGTGCTTTACGCTACACTTGCAAATACTGGTGCATTTCCGAAAGAAGAGCTCCGAACGCTCCGTAAGTTTAATTCGCGCCTCCAAGGGCATCCGGGACGGGACATGGGCTTGCCCGGAATTGAAACCTCGACGGGCTCACTCGGGCAAGGCATCTCAATCGCCGTTGGTATGGCGATGGCTGATAAACTGCTCGATAACAACGGCTACCGTGTGTTTACACTCACTGGGGATGGTGAACTCCAAGAGGGCAGCGTATGGGAAGCAGCAATGGCTGCAGCAAATTTCAAACTTGACAATTTCTGCTGGATTATCGACAACAACGATTGCCAGATAGACGGACGCGTCCACGACGTAATGAGTATCTACCCACTTGAAGATAAATGTCGAGCGTTTGGATTTGACGTTATCACGGTCAACGGCCACGACTATACGGAACTGTGCGCCGCGTTTGACCACTTCATCGCCAATAGTGAAAAAGGCTTAGGTAAACCGACTGCAATCATCGCTCGTACGCTCATGGGCAAAGGTGTTTCCTTCATGGAAGACCGATACGAGTGGCATGGAAAACCGCCCACATGGGAACAGGCTCGCATTGCGCTTCGTGAATTAGGTGAGGATATCCCAGACCCTGTTGCTGTATAATTCACCATCACAACCCTGATAATGAGTACTTCATTTCCTCTCCGTGGCTCGAAACCAACACGCCAAGGCTTTGGCGAAGGACTAGTCGTTCTCGGCGAACGCTACGATAATGTCGTCGTCCTCGGCGGAGATATCACTGGATCAGTGATGACGTCATTGTTCAAAGAACAATTCCCTGATCGCTTCTTCTCAATCGGTGTCGCTGAGCAAAATGCAACGACGATTGCCGCTGGGCTTGCTCTCAGCGGAAAAATACCTTTCTTCGCCTCGTATGGTGCATTCTGCGCTCTGCGCAATGCTGATCAACTTCGCATCAGTGTGTGCTACAACGAAGTGAACGTGAAAATTGGCGGTGGACATGCTGGCATTAGTGTTGGTCCTGATGGTGCAACACACCAAGTTCTCGAAGAGATTGCTTACTTGCGCACACTTCCACACATGACGCTCCTTGTCCCGTGCGATTACCTCGAAACGAAGAAAGCAACAATTGCGATGGGAGAAATGGTTGGTCCAGCATATATCCGCTTCGGGAGGGCAGCAGTTCCGTTCTTTACAACCGACGATATGCCATTTGAGATTGGTAAAGCACAGGTTTTTCGTGATGGTAACGATGTTGCCCTCATCGCCTGTGGCGCAATGGTTTGGGAATCGCTCATTGCGGCAGAGCACCTTGCAAAACGTGGGATCGAGGCTCGCGTCATCAACGTCTCCACAATCAAACCCTTCGATGTCAAAACGATTGTCGAGGCAGCTCGCCAATGCGGTGCTATCGTAACGGCTGAAGAGCACCAGGTTCATGCAGGTTTGGGAGGGGCGGTGGCAGAAGTTGTTGGAAAGAACTTTCCCGTGCCGATAGAGTTCGTCGGAGTAAAGGACAGTTTCGGTGGGAGCGGCGAGCCTGAAGAGCTCATGGAAAAGTTCGGGTTAACGTGGAAAGAAATCTACGCCTCGGCACTTGTCGCAATGGAACGACGCGATCGTGGATTCATCGGCATACGTACTGTTAAGGATGTCCCACATTATGAACCAGCATTGCTTGAAGCTGATGGTCAGGTTAATCGGTAGATTCCTGGGCATCGTTATCGTGAGCGTCGTGGTCAATGCACAAACGGTGACATTATCTGTCGATTCTTCAGAACATACTGCAGTTACGATCTACAGCACTACTGCCATTGTGCGTCACCAGTGGACGACGCAGTTGACTTCTGGGAAGTCAACACTCCGCATCCAACATCTACCGGATATGATTGCACCACTCTCGCTGAACGTCTCCACAGAGAGTCAATTAGTCCAAACGCGAACAATGCAGTTGGAATCTCCTATAGCTACGACACTTGAACTCTTACAGAAATGTGTTGGGCGCAACATTACGCTTCGACGTCGAGATGGCATCATCGAAGGTGAGCTGGTTATGCCACCGACATCGTTTGTCAGTGGCAGTGAACCATGCTATGTTGGTGCTGCTGTCCGAACGCGGATAGGAGAGCTCTTGATCTCTCCATGCGGGGAACTGGTACTCCATCCACCAACCCCAACGATTTCACTTGCGCCAGTGCTATCAGTGGAGCTCTCAGCGCAGTCAACAATCTCAGCTCCGATCGAGCTCCGCTACCAATGTGATGGTTTGCAATGGGCCGCCACGTACGATGCCATTCTGCTCGGTGACGACAAACTACAATTGGAAGGATTCGCCCACATCCTCAACAACACACACTCTTCATTCCGGTGTGATGAGTTAAGGCTCATAGCTGGCTCAGTTAATCTGCGTACCGCCAGAAGCAAACGACTGAGCTACGATTCTCATACACTGCAAAGAACCAGCCAAGAAGCATCATCTCTTGCACCATTGGAAGAATCATTTGATGAGTACCATCTCTATACTCTCCCGTTTGGTGCGACACTCCCCTCAAATGCAACGGCGACGCTTCAGTTACGATCACGTGTCGTTCTCCCGATAAAACGTCAGTTCGTGGCGTATGGACGGAGCGGTAGAAACGTACATGATGATGGTAGCGTGGATGTACCCGTTTCCTCAGTGCTTGAGTTTACAAATACGCCACGGGACTCGCAAGCCCTGCCAGCAGGTACCTTCCGAGTGTGGCGACGCTCGGCAAGCCGATCACTCGAACTTGTTGGTCAGGATGAGATCCCCCATACTGCCGTGGGTGAGCGTGTCCGAGTTGAATTAGGCACTGCCTTTGACCTTCGAGTGCGCCGCCGTGAACTTGATACTCGACGTCTTTCTGAGCGTGTTACAGAGTACACTGTTGAGTTTACACTCCACAACACTCGAGCTCAACCGACGGAGACAAGCGTCATCGAGTCATTTGCAGGAAACTGGGAAATTCTTTCGAGTACGATACCATTTGTGAAGCGCTCGTCGCAGAATGTCGAGTTTACTCCAACTGTCCCTGCCAAGGGGACTCTATCATTCCGCTACACAGTGCGTCAGTCTTGGTAAACGATGGGTTACTGTGTCTTAGCCATCGAAACTTCCTGTGATGAAACTGCAGCAGCAGTTGTTGACAATCGTGTGGTACGGAGTAATGTCATAGCCTCTCAGCAGGTGCATCACGAGTGGGGAGGAATAATCCCCGAACTTGCCTCCCGTGCTCATTTGGAGCGCATTTGGTATGTTGTCAAGCAAGCACTTGAGGAGGCAGAGATCGGTGTAGCAGATTTCGACGCGATAGCATGTACTGTACAACCAGGTTTGATTGGGTCACTCTTGGTTGGAGAAAACTTTGCGAAAGGACTTTCCCTAGCATTGAGGCTACCCTGCGTCCCCGTTCATCACTTAGAAGGGCACATTTTTTCAGGGTACTTGATGGAGCCATTGTTGCAGCTACCGGCAGTTGTTCTTGTTGTGAGCGGTGGTCATACGCTCTTGGTGTTGCTGGAACACGAAATGAGGTATCGTGTGCTTGGTTCTACGCGAGACGACGCTGCAGGCGAAGCGTTCGATAAGATTGCGACGTTACTGGGGCTGGGTTATCCTGGTGGACCTCAGTTGGAAAGGTTAGCACGCGGAGTACATCCGGACATCGCATTCCCACGGCCGCTCTTGAACGATCCCACTTTTGAGTTCAGCTTTAGTGGGCTTAAGACAGCCATCCGACGTTTTATCGCTGAACATCCACCGCAGAGTGATACCGAGCGGTCACGTATTGCTGCGTCAGCCCAAGCAGCAATCGTGGAAGTATTGGTGACGAAAACAATCCGTGCTGCTAAATCCTATGGAGCACGGAGTATTGTTCTTGCAGGAGGCGTTGCTGCAAATCAGTCGCTCCAAACCACGATGAAACACGTCGCGGAGAAACACAGGATGCACGTTGTCGTTGCAAGCCCTGAGTTTCTCCTCGATAACGCAGCAATGATTGGGCTTGTGGCACACATCAAACTTGAACAGCACGGTCTCGATGCCTACCGCACTCTTGATTTCACAGTCGATCCAACACCATGGCGCATCTATCGCCACGGGAAGAGGGACATTGCTCGTTACGATGAAGTCGTGTTCTCTTTGTAAAACGCAGGTAATCCTCGTTCATCTAGTCGTACGATGATGCGGTCACCACTTGTGAAATCACCTGCGAGGATGCGAAGGGAAAGTGGATCACTGATGTGCCGCTGGATAGCACGCTTAAGCGGTCGGGCACCAAATTGTGGATCGAAGCCGATAGTCCCAAGCCAATCTGCTACTTCATCGGTGAGTTCGAGTTGAATATTGGCAGCTTCCAACCGCTTTTGGAGTGAGCGAACTTGGAGGAGGACAATTTGCCGTATTTCGCTTCGCACCAGAGGCTTGAAAATGATGATCTCATCGATACGATTGAGAAACTCTGGTCGGAACCGCTCTCGGAGGATTTGAGCAATCTGAATGCGAGCATTACGCATGATGTCATCGCGGTTTTCCTCTGTTACTTCGTGAAGCCGATCGAGGAGTACCTCTGTTCCAAGATTGGATGTCATGATGATGATCGTATTCCGGAAGTTGACCGTCCGTCCCTTATTGTCCGTCAGTCGCCCGTCATCGAGCACTTGGAGCAAGACGTTAAAGACATCATTGTGTGCCTTTTCGATCTCGTCGAATAACACAACGGAATACGGCCGACGGCGAACAGCTTCCGTGAGCTGACCGCCTTCTTCGTACCCGACGTATCCTGGTGGAGCGCCAATGAGACGCGAAACAGAGTGCTTCTCCATGTATTCGCTCATATCAATCCGCACGATGGCGTTCTCTTCGTCGAACAGAAACTCCGCCAGTGCTTTTGCCATTTCTGTTTTGCCTACTCCCGTAGTCCCGAGGAAAATGAATGATCCAATCGGACGGTTCGGATCGGCCAAGCCTGCACGTGCGCGACGAATTGCATTTGCAATCGTCGAGATAGCTTCTTCTTGGTCCACGATGCGTTCGTGGATGCGTTCTTCCATTTTGAGTAGCTTAGTACGCTCTGATTCGAGCATACGTTGCACAGGAATACCTGTCCATTTGGCGACGATCTCAGCAATGTCTTCTGCGGTGACTTCTTCTTTGAGGAGTGCACCACTTTCTTGCAGTTCCGCCAAGCGATTGTTCAGGGTGTCGAGCTCTTGTTGGAGAGTCAACAAGACACCATAGCGGAGTTCAGCGACGCGACCGTAATCACCAATACGTTCTGCATCAGCAGCTTCGAGTTTCGTTTGCTCAATCTGCTCCTTGATGTCTCGAATACGGCGAAGGAGCTCCTTTTCTTGTTCCCACCGTGCTTTGAGCCGGGAGTGCTGCTCACGGTAACTTGCAAGTTCGCGTTCAATTTCTTCTAACCGACGACGAGTAGCTTGGAGTGTGTCGTTCATGAATGCATGCGTTTAGGAAAACAACTTTGCACAAGACGAACGATGCACTTGTTTATGCCATTGTGCGCCGGTGATGCTGGTAATTTTGCATGCGAATGTTCCACGACCTTGATAAGCGGACACTGATGGAATTCGACTCGCCACTTCGGCTTGTTGTTATCGCACTGGTGAGCTACGTCTTGGGATCCTTTCCCACAGCGGTAGTGGTTAGCCGTCTATTCTTTGGGTTCGATATTCGTACCCGTGGGAGTGGGAATATGGGGAGCACCAATGCATTCCGCGTCTTAGGATGGAAATGGGGTTTGGTCGTTCAAGTTGTTGACGTCTTGAAGGGCCTACTTGCTGTCACCATTGTCGCGCATTTGATGGTAGGTCAGGCTTTGCCGTTTACGAACCGTACGCCGTTCGAGGACATGACGGTTGTGCGCTTGATTGCTGGTACAGCGGCCGTCATTGGGCATATTTTCAGCATCTTCGTTGGATTTCGCGGCGGTAAGGGCGTCAACACGGCAGCGGGAATGCTCGTTGGAATTGCACCAGTTGAAATTGCTATTGCAATTGGAGTATTCGTTCTCGCGGTGGTTGTTAGCGGCTACATTTCGCTCGGTTCGATTTCAGCGGCTATTGTCTTTCCAGGTGCAATGCTCATCCGGCATAACATCTGTGGCGCCGACATTAACGGCTACCATATCCTCATTTGGTTTGCTTGTTTTGTTTCTGCATTGGTAATCTACGCCCACCGAAGTAACATCCGGCGGTTGCTCGAAGGTCGAGAGCATCGTTTCGAGAAGCTCTGGTTGGTTCGACTCCGATGCTCATTGCATCGTTTGCATCGGGCATCTGTCGCGAAGGACTAATTCAATGATTATCGGAATTTTGGGAGCTGGTGGCTGGGGGACAGCGCTTGCCTGCGTCGCAGCCGAAAATGCCCACGATGTCATTCTCTGGGCACGTGAGCCGACTGTTGCTGAAGCAATAAGTACCACACGTGAAAACGTACCGTACCTTCCGGGCGTTCACATCCCACCAAGTGTTCGAGCCACGAACGATCCTGCCTTGGTGGCTCAGGCAGATATGGTTATTCTGGCAATTCCTACACAATATGTGCGTTCGACGCTGCAAACCTACCGTTTCCCCATCAGTGGTAGGCTCCTTGTCAATGCTGCAAAAGGGATTGAGCGCGGGACCCACTTACGTGTCTCGCAAGTGCTTCGGGAAACGATTGGGGTAGCAAGTGATAACTACGTCGTCTTGAGTGGACCGAGCCATGCTGAAGAAGTTGCTCGTGCTGTCCCGACGACTGTGGTGGCAGCATCGAGCAGTGAGAGTGCAGCAGAAATCGTTCAACGTGCATTGAGTACGCCGACATTTCGCATCTATCGGTCACTCGATGTCATTGGTGTCGAGCTCGGGGGAGCACTCAAGAACGTTATTGCAATCGCTGCTGGAATCGTTGACGGACTCCAAATGGGTGATAACACGAAAGCAGCGCTGGTCACGCGAGGCCTTGCAGAGATGACGCGCTTAGGCGTAGAGCTGGGAGCGAACCCGCTGACGTTTAGTGGCTTAAGTGGTTTAGGCGATCTCTTTGTGACATGTACTTCACGACATTCCCGCAACCGATTAGTGGGTGAACGCATCGGTCGCGGTGAGTCTCTCAGTGATATCCTTGCAAGCATGAAGATGGTCGCCGAAGGTATCGAGACGACAGTCTCTACACTCGAATTAGCAAACGACTATGGCATCGAAATGCCAATCGCTGAGCAAGTCTATCGCATTCTCTTCGAGGGCAAGAACCCTCGCACCACGATTGCGGAACTGATGACGCGTCAGATCAAGCGCGAGCATTAATCGCTATTGGAGCGCTTGGTCATGTGATTCGTCCGTCTGCTCACCGATGGTGATGATGCGCTGGCGGATGGATGCAAGTTGCTTGCGCAGCCGACGAGCAATCGCCATGCCTTCTTCGTAGAGCACAAGGAGTTCCTCAATGGGGTGACTGGCATCTTCCAGTTGTTGCTGGATCTGTTCGAGCCGGCGAAGTTGCTCGTCAATTCTGGGTGTCTTTTTTGCCATGGTGCGTTGCAAAGTGATACACTGGGTCAGTCACAAGCTGAACGCATGCGCTAACACTGTCAAGTTGGCGATGAATCCAAATGTGATCTTCCGGGTTTAGGTATTCAGTGCCTCTCAGTAACCGACCATCCCGTTCGATGAGTGCAAATCCACGACCGAGTGGACCGAGTGGGTGGAGTAAGCTCATTGCCATTTCGAGTCGTTGCTGATGCTGGGCGCATGCATCCACGATGCGTTCGATTGCGGCACGGGCACGCTCGATACTGCGTTCGAGTCTCAATTCCATTTGTTCATGATGGAGCGCAAGCAAGCGCACTGTCGCCGGAGAAAGAAAATCGCGAACGAGCATCTCTGCACGTTCCAAACGGCTACTGAGTGCAACCAGAGCACGGTCGCTCCATTCATCGAGCCAATACAGAATATCCTCACGCCGAATCGGTGTGCAGAGCTCTGCAGCTGCAGTCGGAGTCGCGGCACGCACGTCGGCGACAAAATCTGCAATCGTCACATCGGTCTCATGACCAACTGCAGAAACGATCGGGATTCGGCAGCGGAAGATGGCATCCGCGACCGTTCGTGTATTGAATGCCCACAGGTCCTCGATGGAACCGCCCCCTCGTCCGACGATGATAACATCGCAACCATATGATTCGAGTGCTGCTATTGCTTGGGCAATGTCATCGGCAGCCTCTGGACCCTGAACCAGTGTCGGGCGGAATACGATGACAGCAGCAGGATTACGCCGTTCTAAGGTCGTGACAATGTCACGAAATGCAGCACCGCTGGGCGATGTAGCAACCCCAATGACTTGAGGAAGGTGGGGTATCGGTCGTTTGTGTTCAGGATCGAAGTACCCCGCTGCAGCAAGCTCTTGTTTGAGCTGCTCAAATGCGAGGTACAGGTCACCGACGCCAGCGGGTACGATTGACCAGCAATCAATCTGGTAATTCCCTTGCAAGGGATAAACGGAGAGACGCCCACGTACTTTCACCTGCATTCCGTCTCGCAATTCGAAGTGGACTGGACGCCCACGCCAAAGGACGCACCGTATCTGTGCGCCTTCGTCCTTGAGAGTAAAGTAACGATGACCTGACTGATGGTGCTTGTAGTTTGAGATTTCGCCAAGGACATACACGAGCGGAAATTCCGCTTCAAGAACTTGGCTAATTGCTTGAGTCAGAAGTGAAACTGTTAGCACATGTTCATTCATAATGTGCAAATTAGCAGTTGCTGTCCCACGATGGATGAAACTATGCGGATTGGAGTTGGTGTGGATATTCATCGCTTCTGCAGTGGTGACCGATTGATGCTCGGTGGTGTTGAAATACCGGCACCGTACACTGTCCAAGCGCATAGCGATGGCGACGTTGTACTCCACGCGCTCTGCGATGCACTACTCGGTGCTGCAGCACTCGGAGACATCGGTGAGCATTTCCCTGATACGGATGCTGCCTGGCGCAATGCACCAAGCGAGAGATTCGTCGAAGAGGTCGTCGCTCTCCTCCACAAGCGATCATATCGTATCGTAAACATTGATGTGAGCATTTTGCTCGAATCCCCCAAGATTGCACCCTACAAACAAGCGATGCGCCAACGGATTGCTGCGATGTGCCATCTTTCGGTAGATGCAGTCTCGATCAAGGCGACGACCAGCGAACAAATTGGTTTTGTGGGACGCCGAGAAGGAATTGCTGCGTATTGCGTCTGTCTACTCGAGGAGCAGTCGTGAAGGTGCTCGGACTGCTGGTAGCGGGTGCTGCCATCGTTGCGGGTTGCAACTGGCGGGACGCATCGCGATTGCGCATGCAGATTACAATCCGTGAGCTTGCTAACGCTAGCGGTCTCCTCGCAGTAGCATTCGATCGAGATGGTATGATTCAAGGCTATAGCCAAGAACGCCATGCAATCGTCAGGCGTTTCGAAGACCGAGAGGAGATCATTGCTGCCGTTGAGGATTCAGTCCTCGATGTAGTGTGGGATGGAGAACGTCACATTCTTGCAGTTCGTACTGGTGATAGCGTCACAATACTATGCATTTCCAAGGGGACGTGCGATCGATATCGTACAGCAGCGCGTGGAGGGGCATTTATTCCGGTTGATCACCATGCGCGGTGGGCATGGCTATCGAGCGATGGCGAGCTTTACGTTCAGCCATATGCTACACAAGAGCCGTTATTGATTGGACGTGAGCTTGTTCGCAGCGGCGCGAAGAAGTATTTCGCGCTTGCTGATACTACGCTAAGTGTACTCGATGGTAGTGGAAGTAGCACTGATGTTGTTGTTTGGGAGGGAATTGCACTTAGGACGCATGGGAAACGCTTCTCGGGTTTTCTTCTTGCAAATCTCAATCAATCCGCCGCTACTGCCACTATTGCGGCTACTGTCATCCGTGTTGGAGAGGGATATGCAGTTGCGTGGTACAATCCTACCGAGCTGGGCGACATAACGTACAAGGTGCAAACGATGTTGCCGCCTGTGTTATGGGAGCCGCTGTCAACGATTCTCATAGGTGATACAGCACTGGTGTTCTTTCGTAACGGTATTGCAGTTGTCTCTCAACGTGGAGTACTTGCAGTCTCAAGCAATCAAGCTGCAAGTCGGATAGTCCACGTACGGTCGCTTGTTCGGCAGGGTGATCACATCATCATCTCCGATGGACGAAACGCTCGTTTGCTTGTGCTACAGGACAATCCATGGTGGTGGATCGAGAAGAGTGTACCCACACTCTTTCGCTTAGGCATTCTGACACTCGCTGCTGCAGTTGTCCTTTTCATCGTCAGTCGCATTGGTCGCTATCGACGTTTGGTCGGTGCGCTCTTGGAAAAGGGGACGCGTGGTGCACTTATTGTCGTCGATCGTAAGGGAAGGCTCCGGAGACTGAATTCTGTTGCTCGTAGTTGGCTCGGAATCGATCAAGGAACGCCACTGGGGCGACCACTTGCGGTGTACGTACACACGGACTGGGCTCCGCTCGGTGAGATTGTGACCGAAGCGCTCCACAGTAGCTCCGCTGTCGTTCGTGAAATTGCACTCATGCACGATGGAGTCGTCAAACGGTACCTTGTAACGATTGAACCACTCTACGGAATGTTTGCCCGATATGAAGGTGCACTTCTTTCAATCTGGGATGTTACCTCACAATACGAACAGTGGCAATTGCTCAACTGGGCGCAGCTTGCGCACGATCTGCAAACGACGGTTGCGACGATCCGACTCGATGCAGAGCAGCTTTCTGGCGCAATTCTGCCTCAAGGATCAGCGCTCCAGCAGCGGATACTCCGTCAGGCAAGTGCACTTCTCGGGCGCATCCGGGACCTCCTGGCGCTTGGCCGCGGAGAAAAGCCGGTCCTTGAAGAATGTGCCCTCGAGGAGCTTTTCCGTGAGGTTGCAAGTGACCTTGAGCCAGTCATACCTGCACAGATTTCTCTCGTCATTCGTCCTACATCGCTGGTCGTCAAACTCGATCGCCGCCGCATCGCGCGAGCGCTGCACAATGCAATTACCAATGCAATCCGAGCAATTGGTTCAAGCAACGGGATCATTGAACTCTCTGCAATGTTCGAGGCAGAAAGTATCGTTCTCTCCGTCCGTGATACAGGCGTGGGCATGGATGAAGAAACGTGCCGAGCGATGCAGCAGCCATTTTTCACAACCCACCATGGAGGGCATGGATTGGGTTCGATCATCATGCAGCGGATGGTGCGTGAGCATGGTGGCTGGATCGAGATTCACTCACGTCTTGGCGAGGGGACGACCGTCTTGTTCCACTTGCCGCGATCACTCTATGTACGACACCAGCGTTGATCCACGTTCGCTCAAACACCTTGTTTCCCACCGCCGTGGCGCAGCATTCGATTATGGACGGAAACGAATCGGGTGGGCAGTCTGTGATGAATATCACGTGACGATTACCCCGAAAGGGACGTTCCAACGCCAGTCGCCAACGTTGTGGGACGATATACTCCATGCTCTCAGAAGTGAGCGAATAGGATTCTGCTTGGTTGGTCTCCCTCTGCGGGAAGATGGAACGATCTCGTCACTGTTTCTCGAAATTGATCGCTTCGCGCGTGAGCTTGAAGAACGGAGCGGATTGCCTGTTATTCTCGTGGATGAATCTTTCAGTTCGCGACGTGCAGTGGCAACGATGTTAGAAATTGGTGACCGGCGCAGTATTCGTCAACGCCGTGGCAGAACCGACGAGATAGCTGCAGCATTGATTTTGCGTGACTTTCTTGAGGACGCGGGATGAAATGGTTGTTGCTCACCGCTCTGGGTGCTTGGCTTGTGTTTGCACCACCACGTGATCTGCGTCCTCAGGCGCTTGTCCAGCCAACGTCAAATGTCGTTGGTATCTACCATGCGTTCCCTACAGAATCAGCCGATTCCAGTCAGTGTATCATCGGTTACCGGGTCATCATTGGTGATTTGTTGTTCCGACAACATGTGAGCTCTTCCGATGAATTGATTGCGTACTATACTGCGACCATCGAGCTTCGGGATACACTTGGTGTGGTACGATATGCGCGTGTGTTTCGCGACAGTGTCATCCGACGAGTGTTACCCGATCGGTTCAGTGACGATGCGACCGAGAATGTTGATACCGTAAGACTTGCAAATGGTACCTACTCGATGAGTGTAGATATCACGCAAGAACAACGCCAACGACTAATCTGGCAGACAACGGTAACGTTTGGTACGACACCGGAGCACCAAGCTGGAGCATCACTTGGGTTCGCATCACCACAGGAACCGACAGACCGATTCTGTTTAGAATCGTGGGGGAAAGTCGTTCCATTCGGAGCACGGCGTGTATTGATTGTTACCTCTGTACCACGGTCGTGGAGTGGACGTGACGTTCTCACTATACGGGCACGATTACGACAACAGTACTTTCCATTTTACCGAGGGACCGACACCGCTTTCGTTACTCCAAGTGCATACGATGAGCGATCACTTATGGCGCGTCCTCTTGGTACAATTGTGTCGGAACGCGAGAAGAATCTGCCCTGCGTTGTGATGCTTCCTTCCCAACAGGTGCGATTCGTCAAGGCGTTCGTTGACGTCCGTCGCGCGATTCCTGGAGACTATGAGCTGGAAGTTATCCGCTCTTCGACGCATGACACGCTCCGTGTACCGTTTCGCATCCAATGGTTTGCACCGCCGCTGCATCTGTTCCAGAGTCGGTATGCACTGGCTGTCATGCAGTATGTCCTCACGGAGGAAGAATACCGTAGACTCTCGGATACTCCCGATTCTGATCGTGTTGCTGCAATTATTCGATGGTGGGAGGGGCAGGACCCGACGCCATCGACGCGCTACAATGAAGCGATGGTCGAATACTTCCGCCGTGCATACCAAGCTCGTACAACGTTTGCGACCGCGGTCGAACCAGACGGTGCGCTCACGGAGCGGGGCAAAATTTACATCCTCTTTGGTGCACCCGTCCGTATAGAAACGAACTTGGAGCATGGAAAACCGGGTACCGAACGATGGTATTACACGAATACGGTGCGCAAGCTATTCACATTTGAGGTTACTACACAAGGTCGCTACCGGTTGAGAAGCATTGAGTCACTATGAGGGTTCCCAGTCGTCCCCGCCACATGGAATCGAGTCAGGGCGGACATGCTCATCGTATAGTTGACAGAATTGACCACTCTCATTGTAGTGACGACACGAGCTGCAGAGGAGTTCTTGCTCGACCATGTGTGTATGCTCACTGAAGACGACAAACTGCCGATACGCAGGATAGACAGCATAACCCCACAAGAGCACAAGTGAGATCGGGATTGAGTACTCAATACCCCAAGAGTACCAGATTGCAAATCCCAAAAACATGACCAAGAGCGTTCGGATCAGACCTCCGAACACGATTGCCCCTGTAGCAAGACGCGGCATACCCTCGGCGTCGTAATAGCCGCGACGGATAAGGAGTTGATCAACAAGGGTATCGAGCATAGAAGATGGAGTATTTTCGCTAGGTACACCGAACGCACCAAAATACTATGCCGGCAGAACGCCTCGCAATGGAACAGCCGCAAATCGCCATCCTCCCTGATCACATCGCTAATCTAATTGCAGCCGGCGAAGTTGTACAGCGTCCAGAGTCGGTCGTAAAGGAGCTTATCGAGAACTCTCTCGATGCACAAGCGACGTCAATCTCTGTATTTGTTCGAGAGGGAGGCAAGTCGCTCATCCATGTGCTGGATGACGGTATTGGTATGAATCGGGATGACCTTGAACTTGCTTTGCGGCGCCATGCGACATCAAAGATCCGCTCACTTGATGACCTGCGTCGGCTTGTGACACTTGGTTTCCGTGGGGAAGCACTCGCTTCGATCGCCTCGGTTGCCGATGTTGAAATACTCACTCGCCGTCAATCAGATGATCATGGCTGGCGCCTTGTCAGTACGCCACTCAGACCACAGCAGATTGAACCTGTCGAGTGTCCTGTCGGTACCCAAGTCTTCGTCCGCAACATCTTTTTCTCCGTACCAGCACGTCGGAAGTTCCTTCGCACTGATGCGACCGAACTGCGCTACATCAGCGAGACGATGATCCGCTACGGATTGAGCTATCCTGAACGCTCATGGATGTTTCACGATGGTGGGGGGATGGTGTTCGAACTGACCCCACAGTCACTGCTCGAGCGGATCACTGCACTTTTTGGTAACGATGTCGCTGCAAGTCTCATTCCCGTTGATTACGCAACCGATCAGGTCCGTATCGAAGGATATCTCGGGCTGCCCACCATCGCGCGCACGACGAAGGCATCGCAATACCTTTTCCTCAATCACCGACCCATTGTTAGCCGAGCTCTTGCACATGCGATCTATCAGGGCTACGAACACTTGCTCGATAAGAGTGAGCACCCGTTCTTTGTCCTCTTCCTCTGGATTGACCCGGAGCGAGTAGATGTTAACGTTCACCCACAAAAGCACGAAGTGAAGTTCGATGACGAGCGTGCCATGTACCACGCGGTGCTCGATGCAGTGCTCCAAAGTATGCGAGAGCAAGGGCTTATTCCTACTCTCCGTGTGAAGAGTCTGGAGGCTGAATCACCATTGATGGCTGTTTCGACTCAGGCTCAAGAAACACCGATGGTGGTCAATCGGCTTACTGGTGAAATCATTCCACTCGAACAACCACCAGTCCATGTAGGGCGACATACTGTGCATCACTCTTCGCCCCAGACACTCCGAACGCAGCGTCCAGCGTGGCAGCCTTCCAGCGCTGAACAACTTGCATCATTGCTGGAACCATCAGATGCTCGTAACAAGCTACAGCACCATGAGCAACCACCGAAGCTGCGATTATGGCAGATGCACAACAAGTACATTTTCGTTCAGACCGAAGACGGTATCATGATCATTGACCAGCACATCGCGCACGAAAGGATTCTCTACGAACGAGCACTCGCCGCAATTGAACGATCCTCAAGTGAACGCTCGCAACGGCTCATGTTCCCTGTGACCTGTCAACTCACCCCTGCAGAGCGAGCCATATACATCGAACTTGAGAGTGATTTGCATTGTCTGGGGTATGAATGTCGTCTTCTCGAGGATGGTCTAACGATTGAACTCACTGCTGTTCCAATCGAAATACGCTCAGGACAGGAGACATCGTCTCTGCAAGAGATTCTCATGCAGTACGCTGAGTATCAAACCATTCGTCCAGCGACGGCACAGGATAACTTGGCGGCATCGTTCGGATGTCGTGCTGCTATCAAAGCAGGTGATCCATTGTCTCAGGAGGAAATGCAGCATCTTATCGAAGAGCTCTTTCGATGTCGCACGCCGGAGGTTTGCCCACATGGACGCCCAGTGATGATCCATTTCCCGCTTCGAGAGCTCGATCGCCGCTTTGGTCGCACCTCGTAACGGCATGCGTTAATGAAGCACATCCATTTCGTTGGCATTGGGGGCATCGGTATGAGCGGGTTAGCAGAGGTCGTACACGCACGAGGCTTCTTTGTGAGTGGCTCTGATCTTGTCGCCTCTCAGAATACACGCCTATTGGAAGCTAAAGGTATTCCAATAGGTATCGGGCATGCTGCAGAGAACATTCGTGGCGCTGACCTTGTTGTCTATTCGAGTGCAGTAAATCCTGACACAAATCCAGAAACGTTGGAGGCACGACGGCAAGGAATACCTCTTCTGCGACGTGCGGAACTGCTGGCGCATGTGACGCGACTTGGAAAATCGTTAGCGATTGCTGGAACTCATGGTAAGACAACTACTACATCGCTGTGCGGGCTTGTGCTTATCGCAGGGGGATTCGACCCGACGGTTATTGTTGGTGGTCGGCTTCGGGATTTTGGTGGATCTAACGCACGGCTCGGTAAGGGAGAATGGTTCGTTGTGGAAGCCGATGAGTATGATCGTTCGTTCTTGCAGTTGACTCCGAGCGTTGCCGTTATCACGAATATCGAACCAGAGCATCTGGATGTCTATGGCACATATGATGCACTTGAACATGCGTTCGAAGCATTCGCACGGAATGTTTCTCTGCTTGGTGCTATCATCATCTATGGGGATGACCCCGCCTGCCAACGGTTAGCTGCAAGGTTACCGCACCGTGTCGTTTCCTACGGGTTCAATGCACACTGTACCATACGAGCTACAGAGATTCAATGGACAGAAACAGGTTCTCTCCTCCATGTCCAGCACACTGGTCAATCACTCGGTTGGTTACGACTCAAGATTCCCGGTGAACATAACATCGCAAATGCATTAGCTGCTGTCGCTGTCGGTTGTGAGCTCAACATTCCCTTTTCCGTGGTAGCTGATGCACTGGCGGAATTCGGGGGGGTTAATCGCCGCTTTCAAATTCTTGGAGAGCGAGAAGGGGTTACTGTTGTTGACGATTATGCACATCATCCGACCGAAGTCCGGGCTACGCTTCTCGCTGCACGACATCGGTTTCCTGGACGACGAATTGTTGCAGTGTTCCAACCCCATACCTATTCCCGCACACGAGATTTTGCAGCAGCATTCGCAGACGCACTCTCAGCAGCAGATGTTGCAATTGTAACAGATATCTATCCAGCGCGCGAGACACCCATTGATGGTATCAACGGAGACCTGATCATTCGTCACGCACGTGTTCATGCCACACACCCGTACATCGAGGGAAACCGAGCAGGTAACCAGGCTGCTGAGATTGTGACTCTCCATACACAGCTTGTATCCGAACGCCAACAAAGACCACCGTTTTATTATGCACCGACGCTCAATGATGTGCATCACAGGCTCGATACGCTCCTTAAGCCTGGCGATGTTCTTATTACGATGGGAGCAGGTAACATCGTGCGAGTGGCAGAGAAATTCGTGAAAGAATGAGCTCACAAAGCGTGGGCATCCGACTAATTTTGTACTTCACATGCAACTTGTCTTATTAATACCAGCTATACGAATGCGTGTCATCCAATGGATGATCCTTGGTCTTGTGACAGCTTCGCTCGTTGCACAGCCGTCACGCGGTAGCACTTCGAAGCGTGTCGTCGTACGTTCGCCAACACCGACGACGATACTTGCGCGTGTCGGACCAGAGGTGGTCACATACGAAGACATTGAGGCAACATATTTGCACAATGCTAATCGAGCAGGGAGATCTTTGGCAGAGATGCCGCGGGATACAGTGTTAGAGTTTCTTCGATTGTACACGAACTACCGTCTCAAGGTGCTCGATGCTGTCGATCGGGGTTACGATAAGGATTCTGCGATTCTATCCGAAGTAGCAGCGAACCGTCGCCTCGTCGCAGAGACGTACCTCTACGAAAAGCGTATCGTGGAACCCAATGTCGAAGAGGCACTCAAACGGAGAGCATATGAGGTCAAACCAGCAGTGATCGTTATCACCGTCCCACAAGGCGATAACGCAGATACTTCAGCAGCATTTGCGAAAGCCGTGGCATGCTTACGATTGGTCCAGAACGGTGCATCATTCGAACAAGTCGCTAAGGATTCATCCGATGACAAGGAAACTGCTCGCAATGGTGGTGTGCTTCCATACATCACTGCGTTGTCAGGCGTGATACGCCCGTTGGAAGATGCAGTCTATGCATTGGAGCCAGGGCAGCTCTATCCTTCTCCTGTGCGGGCACGGTTTGTGTACATCATCGTCAAATTGCTTGATAAGCGCCCACGGGAGCTCGTTCGCATTCGGCACATTCTTCTTGTTCCGCAGGACGGTGAAGATTCACTTGCTGTTGAGCATCGTGCGGACAGTCTGCTCAAAGCGTTGCAGGGAGCATCGGTTGAGCACTTTGCAGAAACGGCGCGTCAATTATCGAGCGATAAATCTAGCGCTGCAAATGGAGGTTTGTTGGGTAACGGATCGTTCTATAGCCGCTCGCTTGGCTTTGAAGGGGATAACCGGCGACTTCTGCCACAATTTGAAGACGTTCTCTTTTCGCTCAAGGACGGACAAATCGGCATCGCCAGGACAGTCTATGGGGTACACATTATCCGGCGTGATTCGACAAAACCCTACAGGCCGGAGGATGAACGTGAAGCCGTGCGACGTCTTTACCGGCGGTATAACTTCGAGGATGATAAACGCGCCTTCCTCGATACTGAAAAAAGGCGGGCAGGCTGGTCCCTCAATGAGCCGGTGATGTCCTCCATGCTGACGATCCTCAACCCATCAAAGACGACACGCGATAGTGCGTGGGACGCTGCCATTAGCAATCAGATGCGCACGGAAGTCCTCTACTCCTTCGGTTCACGCGGAGCATTGACGGTCGGTGCATTCATTGACTCGCTCAATAAACGTCGCGAACCCTATACCCTCAACCGACAGGGAATGGAAACGGCGATTAACAAAATCACGGATCCTCTCATCCTAACCGAATTGACTGCATCACTTGAGCAGCAGTACCCACAGTTTGCACGCTTGGTGCGGGAATTCCGTGATGGCATACTTCTCTTCAAGGTTGAAGACAACGAAGTGTGGTCAATGCTCAAGTTCGATACCACTCTTGCACGTGCTTACTACGATTCGACCTCGTCGCGTTACAAAACCGAGCTTACGTACGACTTGAGCGAGATTTACGTGTTGAGCGATAGTCTCGCCAAACAGATTGCAGAGAAAGCAAAGCAGACCTCATCGCAAAGTGAGTTCGAACAGCTTGCCGAACAATACACTCAACGCGCCGGTTATCGTGAGAAGAAGGGTCATTGGGGGAAACAAATTGTTCGGACATCAGCGCTTGCCAAACTTGTTGCTTCGCGAGAGCCAGCCGAAGGTGACGTCATCGGTCCCTTACCATTCGAAAATGGTTACAGCATCGTTCGTGTAAACGCAGTTGAGCATCCACGACAAAAAACGTTTGAAGAAGCAATCCCGGATTTTGCTTCAGCAGTCCAAGAGATCAAGCAACGGATCCTGACCGAGCAGTGGCTCGAACGGCTAAAGAAGAAATTCCCCGTCCGCTACGAAATGGCAACCATCAACAAGCTATTCCGTAAGTGATGCAGGTTGTGCTGCTGCTGTGTGTGTGTGCCGTTGCACTTGTTGCGCAGCAGCCTGTGCTCCATGAAGGCGATGTCCTCGACCGTATCGAAGCGATTGCAGGTGGCGAACCGATCCTGAAAAGCGAAGTTGACGCGCAGTTGCTTCTGTTGGCACAGCAGAATCCTTCACTCAAATTCGATGATGCAGAACTGCGGAAACGAGTGCTCGATGCGTTGATCAATGAGCGACTACTCTTCGTGCAAGCACAGCTCGATAGCATCACCGTCAGCGATGATGAAGTCAACGCACAGTTGGATGCAACCATCGCGCAACTTGTTCGCCAAGCAGGTTCTGAGGAACGGCTCGAGAGCATCTACCAGATGCCGATGTGGAAGATTCGCAGGGATGGGCGAGAAGAAATCCGTAAACGGATGATCGTCCAACGCTACCAGCAACTAAAGCTCGGGGATGTCAAAGTGAGCCCTCGTGAGGTGGAGGAATTCTATGAACAATACCGAGACTCACTTCCTGTCATCGGAAAACAGTATGAACTGTACCACATCGTTCGATACGTCCAACCGTCGCAGGACGTTCGTCTCACCGCGTATGAACGTGCAAAAGCAATACGTGATTCAATTCTGAACGGAGTTGACTTTTGCCAACTTGCGCAGCGCAATTCTGACGATGCGAACACACGTTCGTCCTGCGGAGATCTTGGTATGCGTAACTGTAGCGACTTTGTCTCTGAGTTTTGTTCAGCATGCAAGAAGCTCCAGGTAAACGAAATTTCAATGCCGATTGAAACACCATTTGGTTTTCACATTGTACGGATGCGTGAGCGAACGCTCGAGCAGATTCACGTCCAGCACATCTTAGTGAGCATTCCCCGAAGCGAAAGTGATCGGGAACGGGTGCGGACCGAACTGGGACGCATTCGAGAACAGATTCTCTCTGGAAAGGTCACGTTCGAGGATGCCGCTCGGCAGTATTCAGAGGAACAAGACACACGAGGGTTTGGAGGTTCGCTCGGCAAGCTTGCTGCTACGTCACTGGAACCTTCGATTGGGCAACTGCTCGATTCACTTGCTGATTGTGCAATCACAGAGCCGTTGCCTTATTCAACGAATCCTACCAAGCAAGGCTACCATATCATCTGGAAGAAACGAACGATACCTCCTCATAAGCCAACGCTTGAGACTGATTACAAGGAAATCGAGAACTTTGCACTGTCGATGAAGCAACAACGACTCTATGAGCGTTTTGTCACCACGCTCAGAGAGCAATTGCACTGGGAAGTCCTCCGCTGATGCTGAAAAATGGTGCACGTATTTTTGCGCAGCCCTGGAGAGGTGCGAGAGTGGCTGAATCGGGCGGTCTCGAAAACCGTTAGGTCCGGCAACGGGCCTCGTGGGTTCGAATCCCACCCTCTCCGCAAGCTCCGAGCCCGGATGGCGGAATTGGCAGACGCGCTACATTCAGGGTGTAGTGTCCGTAAGGACGTGCAGGTTCGACTCCTGTTCCGGGCACTGGTGCTCCTAATGCTTGTGTTTATTCAAGTAGGAGCACAAGTAGCAAGGCGAATACCCCAAACACTCCTTCCCACGAGCACAGCACGAGAGCGAGCTGATTATTTCCTCAAGCAAGGACGTGTGGATTCTGCCGAGGTATACTACTATCTCTGGACCCGCGCCAATCCACGAGATACGACCGCCTTAGTTGCGTTAGCACGACTTCGCATGCAGCGAGGAGATCGCGATGGTGCACTGGAAGCACTCGCTTCTGCTGCAACTGCTGGCTTGACCCATCGCGAAGGAATAGAGCGGGACACGCTTCTTGCTCCCCTCCTTCGCAGTACGCGAGGTCGCCAAATTAGTGCACGTCTTTCTGCCAACAGTGCAGAACAAGCTGAGTACCCCATTCGATACACTCACCAAGAGCGAATCGGTCGGTATCGGGTTCTCTATCCTCCATCGTACGATACGCTCCAGCGATATCCGCTTGTTCTTCTGCTTCATGGCAATGGAAATGAACCAGTCATGATGCTGCGATGGGCTAAAGCATTAGGATTAGGGCGTGCCATCATCGTCTGTCCAGAAGCACCGTACGTCAAGGTTGCTGAAACCATTGCACAAGGACGACTCCGGCTATCGGCGGCAGGTGAAGATTTAGCAGCCCCTGATTCACTCAATCCGACAATTGTGGATCTGTCGGCGCAATGGTATCTACACGTCCTCGACGATGCTGAGCGAACGTTACCTGTCGAGCGTGCTACCCTGCCGATTGTCGTAGGCTTTTCGCAAGGTGGTTTTTACGCACAAGTGCTCGTTACTCGATACCCTGAACGCTTTCGCGCAGCGGTTCTTTTAGCTCCAAGCTACTACCAGTGGGGCGGTATCGCTCAGCGACTTGGTAATCTTGTGCGATTCGGTATAGACGTGCTCCATGTCCATGGCCGCGAGGATGCAATCGTACCGATCAAAACTGCACACTTGCTGGGTGAACTCTACACGCGAGCGAACGTCAACTATACACTCATCGAATTCGACGGCGAGCATTGGATCCCCGATGACCTTGCTCGCCGCATCGGAGAATGGATCGAACAGCGACTCCGCTAAAAATTTTCCTCCGGAGCATTCGTTTGCGAACTCAGAGTCAATTAACGATGATCTGATATGCGACGATACCTCTTGCCAGTTGTTGTAGTTCTGAGCGTTGGACTTGGGATAGTCTCAAGTTGCAACGCACGCCATTCGTCGGATGGATCGATCTATGTCGAAGCGTCATCGCAGCGATCTGGGACGCAGGCTGCTAACGCAGCGATTAGTGCCAGTCGAAGAAACGTCATTACAGAGGTTGCGTCGCGATGTTCGCCCGCAATCGTTGGGATAAATGTCATCGAGGAGCGTGAGATCATCGCCAATCCATTCGACGATATGTTCATGGATGATCCCTTTTTCCGTTACTTCTTTCGTGGCTTCCCAGAATTCCGCCGGCGACAGCAAATACGTTCACTTGGCTCTGGATTTCTCATCTCGCCAGATGGGTACATCGTCACTAACGATCACGTTGCAGGGAGAGCAACAAAAGTCATTGTAACAACCGTTGGTGGAAAAAAATACGATGCAGAAATCATCGGCAGTGATCCGGTGACCGATGTTGCGCTGCTGAAAATCAAGGGTGAGAATTTCCCCTACCTACGGCTCGGAAATTCGGATGATGTTGCCGTCGGAGAATGGGCGATAGCATTTGGCAATCCGTTTGGACTCTTCGACCGCAACGCAAAGCCGACTGTGACGCTTGGTGTGATTAGTAACGTCGGTGTCAACTTGGTCGAGCCAGCACAGCAGGTCCCAAACGGGAAACGCATTTACCGTGGAATGCTCCAGACGGATGCTGCGATTAGCTCTGGCAATTCCGGTGGACCGCTCGTTAATGCGGATGGTGATGTCATCGGCGTAAACACGATTATTTTTTCGACAGCTACCTCATACCAGGGCGCTGGTTCGATTGGTATTGGCTTTGCAATCCCCATCAATCGTGTCAAACGGATCATCACATTACTGCGGGAAGGGAAACAACTTGACCGTAACTTCTACACAGGACTAACGGTGGACTTTCTGAACGAGAACTATCGTCGCATGTCAAAGACAACTCAGGATGAAGGCATTATCGTCACACAAGTGCTCCGTGGGTCACCTGCAGAGAAAGCAGGAATCGAGCCCTACGACGTCATCGTGGAAATTGACGGTATGCCTATTCACTCGCGCGATGATCTCGACGTTGCAATCAACGATGGTGTCGTAGGGCAGCGTCTCCACGTTGTTGTCGAGCGTGATGGAAAGCGGCTTACGAAATGGCTCGCACTTGAGCGTCGTCCACGGTGAGCGTTGTCTATGGATGCCCCAAGCATTTTGGAAGCGCATAACCTCCTCAAAGTGTACAAACACCGTGCGGTCGTTCGTGACGCAAGCTATACAGTGCGTCAAGGGGAATGCGTAGGTCTGCTCGGTCCGAATGGTGCGGGGAAGACGACGTCGTTTTACATGATCGTTGGTATGATTCGCCCAGACGGAGGGCGTGTGCTACTCGATGGCAAGGACATTACCTATGCACCGATGTATCGGCGAGCGCGGATGGGAATTGCTTACTTGCCGCAAGAGGCTTCGATCTTCCGGCGACTGACGGTTGAGCAGAATATCCTGGCTGTGTTGGAACTGCAAAAACTATCGCGCACGGAGCGTCAGGAGCGGCTTGAACGTTTGCTCGAGGAATTTGGAATCGCAGACATCCGAAAAAGCAAAGGGTATATGCTCTCTGGAGGTGAACGACGACGGACTGAAATCGCACGAGCACTTGCAGCAAATCCGCGCTTTGTTCTCTTGGACGAACCATTTGCGGGGATTGATCCCCTTGCTGTGGAAGATTTGATGACGATGGTCCGACGTTTGAAGGAGCGGAACATTGGCGTGCTCATCACTGACCACAATGTCCACGAAACGCTCTCAATTACCGATCGCGCATATATCCTTATCGAGGGGCGGGTGTTCTGTTTGGGCACCCCAGAAGAAATCGCAGAGAATTCTGACGTTCGACGTTTGTATTTAGGTGAGCGCTTCTCACTTGAGCGGTATGCTCATCAGTGAGGGAATATGACTCGTCGGAAGAGTGCCCAGTCGCTGCGTCGAATGATGCCAAGCACAACTGCCGATCCAAGTGTAATGACAATCACCACCGTTACGTGTGCCAACCATGCCGGTACGTACTCACCAAGCAATATGCTACTCCCAGCAAGGAGTGACCAAATAGTCAGTCGTACCAAGACGTTCGCAAGCGCTGGCATATCACGACGGACCAGTAGCAAGCTTGCTCCACCGATAGCGAGGAGATGAGATGATGCCTTTGCAAAAACGATACCTTCTACCCCAAATGCTGTAACAAACCACCAATCAAACATCAGCGAGCCGGCAACAAGAAGCGCAACAGCTATCGCAGCAATGACGTAGTGTTCCAACAATCCACCTATTTGCTGGAGAGCAAACACGATCGCGGTGAGCATGACGAGCCAAGCCTGCAGTGCAAAGACACTGCTGTGGTTGCGATATGCGCCCTGTGTGAGTACTTCGACGACAATTGGAGCCGCAGCAGCGACAAGACAAGTTGTTATTCCAATCACCACCGTCACAATTCGGATCGCCTGCCCTATGCGCTCGAGTGCGGTGTCGTGATCTGCATGTAACGTACTGCTAAGCATCGGTACAAGTGGTGTCCAGAGAACACCCATCAGCACACTTGCAGGGAGTCCTGCATAACTTGATGCTCCAAATATTCCCACCATCTCTGCAGTACCAACAAGGCGGAGAATTGTGATGTCGAGCATCGTGTGGAGCGCAACAAAGAGTGCGACAGTGCTCAATGGACGAGCTGTGTGAACGAGTGCACGTAGAGTGTTTCGATCGAATGAAAACTGTAATGCTCCGCTGCGGAGGGCGAGGATGGCTAATACGAGGAAACTCGGCAGGGCGCTCAACACCTGAAGACGGAGTACTGTATAAGCGTTTAGGGATTGCTGTGCTCTATTGAGTAGAAATGCGAAGAGTGCTACATCGAGGATACTGAGTGTTGTCACTACCCCAAAGTGCATGCGTGCGTGGAGTGGCAGTTCGAGTGTTGTGCGTAGTGCTAATCCTCGTGTAGTTACCATTACAGCCAGAGCACCGACGATGGATAACGCGAGAGGAACATTGCTGACAGTATGCAGGATGATAGCGATGCACGCAGTAGTAAGGATCGCGAGACCTCCTCGAAGCCATACGATGGTTGAAAAGTGGAATTCGCTCTGCTTGTCTTGCCGAAGGTGATGGATGATAAAAGTGTTGTAGCCATTCATCATTGCAATTGAAAACGCCGCAGCAGTCCACTGTTGCACAAATGTGAGCATTCCGTTTTCTGCTTTCGGCAGAGTACTGAGGATTGTGCGAAGGCTGAACAGGTAGATGGCATAATAGGCGATTTGCCCTCCCAACAAGATGCCGCTGGCGCGACCAAATACACGCGCAGAATCGGTGTGCTGCATCAGTTAACGTCGAAGCGGAAAGTAATGACGCCAATCAGCACGCTATCAGAACGTTGTGGGCGAAAGCGCCATTGGCGTAGTGCGCGGATTGCGGCATTCTCTGCTTCAGGTGCACCCCGTACAATGGGGCGAACATCAACGACATCGCCTTGGGAAGAGACTACAAACCGGAGTTTGACAATCGTTGAACGTGTCAACGTCTCTGGTGCGCTTGGGATTACTTTTCGCACAACGATTGCACTGCCACCGCCGCCCCATTCAATATCACCATAGCCGAGACCCGCGCCGGAGCCTGAGCCGGAAGTACCTCTCCCAGTTCCAAGCGGTGAGCCTTTCATGTCACCGCGTGTTTGCATTCCACTTCCGTCGTCGGTACCTCGTGCAGCGAGTGTATCAGGTGCATTCGAGATTGGCTTTGTGGTCGATGCAATCAGGCGAGGACTGCCGTCTCCTTCTTTTGGTGTGATACGGTGACTGCGAGTTTGAACGCTCGATGAACGTGGGCGCTCTGCATCTTCAAGTGGAGCTGCTGTCCGACGGGCAAGTTGGCTTAGACCTTCGGACGTGAGGTTGCCTTTCTGTGCGCCCGTGCCGTCACTAGCGCCAAAGTTGATGGTTGCAAGGACTTCGTAGGGGAGTACCGATGGCTGTTCTTTGGATGGTGGCAATGTGCCAACGAGTAGCCCGATGAGCACAAGAAACGCGACTGCAGCAATGAAACCTTTTGCTGTATTGCTATCCCACGGGATGCGGAGTCGTAATTCGACTCCATTCTGTTCGCTGTATCGTTGCATCGTTCGCAAGGAACGCATCATTGATATAATGTCGCTTACTCAATCTGCACTATCCACACATCCGCAAGGCTCAATCCAAGAGCACGGACAGCTTGCTGGGCTTCCGTCTGTGAGCGGTACGCACCAACCCGAACTCGGAAGTACGTCTGTTCGCGGACGCTACGTTCGGTGATCGTCACTTGTTCACCATGGAGGCGCTCTTCAACAAAGCGCTTCCATCGAAGTGCTTCTGCGTACGATGGTGTCGAGCAAAGTTGTATGACGAATGTCGCGTCTTTTTTTGGTGGAGGTAGTGGCGGTGGTACAACTATCGTGATGTCCTGCTCTTGTGTACGGAGGGCAGGTTGCTTGATTGGTGATGATCGTTCGTTTCGCCTTTGGGGATAAGTCTCTTTAGGTTTTTCTTCTACCTTTGAGACGTTGGGGAGTGATTCAGTTAGCCTCTGTTTAAGTACTTTGGGTAATGGTGTATGCAGGGTTGTGTCCCCGCGAAGATTGGGTGTTGGCTGGGGTGCTTGTCTTGAACCTTCTGGTGCATTATCTGGTTGGTGTAACTGTTTCAGGTTATTTGTCTGAACGGTGGTTGTGTCGGACGATTTCTTTATCATCGAAACGAAACCATGCTCTTGAAGCATCAGAAGGATGCCTAAGATGACAACCAAGCCAGCAAGTGCAAGCAGGAGGGCGCGCTTTCGCTTCCTCCGGTGAGACACAGACTCAGATGTCGGTACAGTGACTTCCTGAAACTCATGTTCCGCATGATTATCCACCGGAGTTGAAGGAGGTTCATCCCCGATTTCTTGCGAGTCATCATGCAATTTGATACGGTCGTCATCATAACCACTGGTTGAACCGTGTAGTGATTCATCTGATGCGAGTTGTTCTTCTAAGCGTGCGAGTGGATCCTCCCCTTCGGTCGCACGTTGCTTCCGACTCTTCTCGATTTCTGCGGCGATTTCAGCAGCAAGTTGTGGATCGAGACGAATTGGTGTCTCAACAGATTCTGCATCAGAAGGTGACGCGAATTCATCGGTAGTCCCGGTTGGGATCGAGAGCGAAAAAGGAAGTGGCCCAGGGTACTGGTCTAACTGCTCGAGCAAAAAATGATCAGTGTCACGCGTGGTATAGTCGCTCGTAATAGAGCGGAGGATGTCGAGCGGCGAATTATCCATTGCAGTAGTCCAAGCAGTTAAAACCTGGCTGCCAGTCCGATGGCAACAAATCTACCGCGCTCGAGGTAACCTTGCCAGAGCTCAATAATGCTCCCGGCAAGGTTGTCAACTGTAACAGTTACTGAAAATGTGTCATTGAGTCGGTATTCTCCACGGCCTGCGATGATGAAGTACCCACTCAAGTGACCAGTGTTTTGTGTTCCCCCACGGCGTGCTGACACATACCCCGAGCGAATTGCGACCATCAATCGCTCTGATGGGGTTGTTCCATACTCCATATCCACAGTCCATGTGGGTTGATATGGCACACGACTTCCATCATGTAATGCTGCATCAAGAAAACGGAGTCTACCGCGAAGGTAATTATGTTGATTGGTACTGTACCGCCCGCTTAGCTCGACCCAACGCTCGTTCCACGAGGAATAACGGAGAACGAATGTGCCGTCTCCAATGGGGTCGAAATAAGGTGCACTCGAGTAGGAACAGAGGTGTACGTTGGCTGCGAATAAAAGATTTGAATTTGGCACAATGCTGATCCCTGCATTGAGCTGATAGGGAATAGCCTTTACACCTATTGCAGCGGAATCAGTCACGTATGGACAGTGAGCGAATTGATCACGGAAGTATACAGGTGTATTCCAACTTCTGATGCGGCTTTCGATCCAAGCCCATGGTACAATACGCCATTGTGCTCCAATATCTGCTATTGGTGAAAATTCTTCTGAACGCCACGAGGTGGTGCCAAGTTGCGCTCCAAATTGTGTGTCTACTGCGAACATCGAATCGGAGTAAGCTCCGGTCACGGTTACGGTGTGAAAATGCAGTGTGGTCCCTCTGTAGTTGCGAAGACTGAAGTCTGCTTGTGCTCCAAGCTGCATACTTCCTATGTGCCATGGTATTGTTCGTGCACGTGCACGAATCTCTGTTTCGTCAGTCGTAGCAGAGTCCATGTGGCGGAGGTTTACATTCTGAACTTCAACTGATGCGTGGTACGGCAAGCGGGAGCCGTCCACCTTCTGTTCCAACATGAGTGACGCAGTTCGCACTAACCGTTCTGGTGCTTGCGGGATGGCAAAGAGTCTATAAGACCACGTTTGTATGTCTACCATTCCGTTACCCATCATACGGTGAGTATCGGGAGCCGAGTGCGACGCAGTACGAGCAATAGCTGTAAGACGCGTACGGAAGTAGTCGGCATTAGGTCGGTATGGTCCTCCTCGGTCGAGCGTCCCACGGAGATCGAGGACGTACTGTTCAATCTGGGTTTGGTAGAGTGCATCAAGTGTAGCAAAACCATAGAGCCCGGTTTGAGCGATCAGTGCAAGGTTATCGGAAAGTGGTGGGAATATCTGTCGCGAGTACTGCAGTGGTTCTGATCGGAACAGCGGTGTTTTCTCAAGAGGATTGATGCTATCGAGTTCACGTTTCGTGTACGGTGCTGGCGGCTCAGGAGCTTGCTTGACCAGACTCTTGGGGAGATAGAGCATCTCTTTTCCTTCAATGACAATCGTCATGAAATCAATCGGCTCACCGCGCTGTTGTGCAGAGAGTAGTGTCGTAAGGACAGCGAGCGCAACAGAAATTCGCAGGGTAATCATGGGCGTTTCTCCAACCGTCGTCGTCGTGCTGCTGCAGTGCGACCGAAATCGTCGTCGGGGCGTAGAATCATGATTGTCTGGTACAGCTCACGTGCTTTTGCACGATCGCCTTGTGCCTCAGCGCACTCAGCCAAGCCAAGCAGCGAGAGTGTGTACCAATCTTCGATTCCTTCGAAGCGATCGAGTACTATGGAAAATGTGTCGGCTGCTGCTGTACAATTGCCTTGGCTTTGCCAAAGCTCCGCAATACGGTACGCAGCTTCGGCAGCAAGTGCAGGGTTATCAGTGTAGTCAACGATCGGACGGAACATCGCACGTGCGCTATCATTGGCTCGGCGTTCACGGTACCACATTCCAAGCCTGTAGTATGCTTGAAAAGCATATTCACCAGTCCCACTGGTTGCTTGGTACCATAATGCAAGGGCTGTTGACGTATCTTGCCGCGTCAGTGCGATCCGTGCACGTTCGAACGCAGCACGTGCAAAGCTCTGCGAATGAGGATATCGAGCCATGATAAGTGTAAAGAGAGAATCTGCACGTTGAGTATAAGCGTTTCGAACCCAGTAGGAAGCCATATCAACAAGTGTTAGTTCTGCTGCTTCGGTAGTGTCGTACTGCTGCAAGATTCGTCGGAGCACTCGATCGGCATCATCAGCGTTTCCTAACTCGAGTAAACTTTTGAGCAGACCGTAGAGCGCATCCGGTACGTAGCGGCTCTGTGGATACTGCTCGATAAAGCGTTCGTATTCTTTCATTGCAGCAGCAAAGTCCCGATTCTTCACAAAGATATCCGTTGTTCGAAATGCAATCTGAGCGGTTTGCTCTGAGGTCGGATTGCGCATGATGAATTCGCGCGCGACTTCGACGGCGAGTGAATCTTGTCCAAGATTGATATACGCATCTTGGATCGCTTCAATCGCTTGTCCTGCTAATGGGCTCGAAGGGTAGTCCGCTAAAAATTGTCGGTAGAGATCAATCGCGCGGGTGTACTGACCACCGTTGTAGGTGCATTGAGCAATGTAAAATCGAGCGTACGGTGCGAGCTCACTGTTCGGATAACCACGGAGTAGTGCATCGAACATTGCGATTGCATCGTTCCACTTGCCCTGGAGCATGCGTATCCAAGCGATGTTGTACAGTGCATCGTCGGCAATGGATGATTCTGGGAACGTGCGAACAAACGAGCGGAAATGATCGGCTGCGTTCGAATAGTCCCCAAGACGGTAAAGAGACTGTCCGACCTGGAACAGAGCGTATTCACCATCGTCGCTTTGTGGTGTCGTCTTAACGACCAGGCGATAGAGGCGAGCGGCATCAGCATATTTTTTCGAAAGGTAGAGGATATCAGCTTTGCGGAGTGTGACGTCCATTGCATAAGAGCTGCGAGGAAACTCTGCCAGGAGTCGGTCGAACGTACGTGTCGCTTCATCGAAGCGCCGCAGTCGGAATAGTACCCAGCCGAGGTTATAGAGTGCGTCCTCTCGCCGCTGAGAGTTAGGGTACTGGTTGAGGAGTTGTTCCAAGGCACTGGCAGCGTTGTCGAGCATGTTCGATCGTTCGTAGCATTCCGACAACCAGAGCAGAGCTTCGTCTCGGCGATGATGGTTGGGGTAGCGTGCAACGAATAAACCAAGATCGGTAATAGCCTCGGGGTATCGTGCATCGTAGGCAGCAGCAATGCCACGGAGGAGGAGAGCTTCTGCAACGAGAAGCTCAAGGTTCGGTACAACTGTTGCGTTGAGCCGTTGGGCATACTGTTGCAGTTCAGTGGCTGACCGAACTGTGCTATCCCATCGTCGCATATCGAATTCAGATCGCGTACGTAAGAGTAACGCTCGGAGCATCGTTGCGGGATCGCTTGCAGTACGCCAGGCACGGTCAAAGAGTACCCATGCTGTTCGGTATTGTGCGCGGGAATATTCAATTTGGCCTCGCTCAATCATTGCCTGCGCCCGTAGAGGGTATGCAGGATCAGCAATGAGTGCATCGAAGCGTTCTATCGCTGTGGGTGCATCACCATTCCGTTCGGTTGCAACAGCGCTGAACAATAGAGCTTGAGCGCGCTGGATCGAGAGTAAATCAGTGATGGTGTCAGTAACGATTCTGTACGCTGCAATGGCAGCGTCGTATTGTCCACAGTTGAGTTCAGCCCAGCCTATTCCTAAGTAGGCTTGCCACCGAAGTGGAGAGTTTTGAAGGTCACTGAGAGCCGCAACTGCTCGGTATCGCTCAAGCGCTTGATCAAACTGTCCAATTTGACTCAGTGCTTCCCCGTTGAGCAGTTCGATGAGGGCTTCTGGATGTGGCGGCAGATCCTGGGATGGAATCGTCGTCTGCCCATGTCCGATCGTTTGGAGGAGATGACTTGCCGATGCTAATCGCTGTAATGCTTGCCGCGGTTGGCGGAGGAGGATGAACTGCTGCGCAGCACGGATATGTGCGGTGATGCTCAGATTCCCATGTGGACTACATGAAAGCGCACTATCGTAGAACGCAAGTGCAGCCCGATAGTCACCGTTGTATTCAGCAATCGTTCCCAAACCAACGTATGCATCATCGCAATAGTGAGAAGAATCCTCGAGTAAATGACGAAAGGATTCGGCTGCTTGTTCAAAGGAGGAATGATGCATATATGCGACTGCCTTCCAATACAGAGACTGGTTGTACAGCTCCCGATCGGTGGTATCAGTACGTTCTCTAAAACGTTCCTTTGCAAGTGTGGCAGCCGTATCAAAATCGAGCGCTGCGCGGACGTATCGTTCGAGATGGAACTCTGCTATCGCTCGAAGGTAGTATGCCTCGGCACGAAAGGGGAGATATGGACGATATGCAATGTAATCAGTCAATCGAGCAATTGCAATCGAGAGATTGTTACGTAGAAGCTCCAAGCGCAGCGCATGGAGTTCTACTGATGCATCTAATATGGTCTGGATGGAAGGAGTAAGTTGACGATGAAGTGCTGCCGATGCGCGAAGAGATTGCTGGGAGTGTTCAAGCAACACGCTCTCGAGCGTGCGATGCAGGATATCATCATACAGTGTTGAAACGAGCTGCGCTGAGAGTGGTTGTAATATGCACCCTATAAACAGCAGCACACTAATCTTCTTGAATCGGCTAAGCCAAGTATCATGCATAGACAGCCCCCAATTGGTTAGCCTGCCTACTGATATTGAGGAGCACTCCAAGGGCGGACGCAGTAAAGACGATGCTGCTACCGCCATAGCTGACGAGCGGTAATGGAATACCGGTCGTTGGGAGCAATCCACAGCTTACAGAAAGGTGCACCAGTGCATAGATGCCGATGGGTAGCGTCACTGCCCATGCCAGTAAGTAACCGAGAGTATCGGGCGCATGCATCGCAATTCGAATCCCTCGTACGACGATGATGGCATACGCTGCCATGATAAGCATGATACCCATCATCCCATATTCTTCGCCGATAATCGCTGCTATGAAATCACCGTAGGATTCTGGAAGGAACAAATCGCGTTGCCGACTTAGTCCAGGACCAACGCCGAGGATACCACCACGTGCAAATCCAATTAGTGCTTGTTGCAGTTGGTATGATTCGCTCGCGTGGCCATCGGTCCCTAAGTAGCTGGTGATACGCTGGAGACGGTATTCTGCACCGACTGCATAGAGTGCTAATGCAACCAGTCCGATGGCACCAATGGCGCTTATGTGCTGAAGACGTGCGCCACCGATGAACAGCAAGGTCACTGCAAGAACAAATAATAACGCTGCTGTCGAAAGGTTTGGTTGGAGTGCAACGGCACTGGAGACGAGTGCGGTCCAACTAAGAAGCGGCAACAGCCCACGTTTCCAATCCCAGAGCTCGGCATTGAGTTGGCTCATTCGCACTGCAAGGTGGAATAGCAGCGCAAACTTTGCTAATTCGGATGGCTGCAAGCTGATGCCTGCCAGATCGAGCCATCGTACTGCACCCTTGAATTGAGTACCTTGAATGAGTACAAAAGCCAATAGAACAAGGCTCAACACGAGGATCGCTCGGCTCACATGCACAATGATGTGGTAATCAATCCTGCTGATCACTATCATGAGCGCCAGTGACAGTGCGACTCGGACTGCGTGGTTGATAACGAGATGTTCTGCATCACCAAGCTTTGCACTTGCAAACTCCACACTAGCAGAGTAAACGAATGCAATACCTGCTATCAAGAGCAGGATTGCAACGATGAGGACCATGCGGTCACTTCGCTGTGCGTTCATTATAACAGTTACGGTAGCTGCCAGACGAGCTCTTTGAACGCTGTACCCCGATGCTCGAAGTTGATGAATTCGTCGAAAGACTTGCACGCTGGTGAAAAGAGCACAACATCCCTATCCTCTGCAACACGATGGGCACATTCAACTGCATCAGCGAGCGTATTGACTTGGTAACATCGCACTATCGCAGAGAAGTGGTTGAAAATGGTGGGTGCTTGTTCACCGAATGCGATAATACACCGACAGCGCCGGCGGACAGGTTCGTCGAGGATTGCATAGTCATTCCCCTCCGCACGACCGCCGAGCATCAAAACAATTGGTTGTTCAAATGCTTCAAGTGCATACCACGTAGCGTTGACGTTCGTTGCTTTGGAATCATTGATGTATTCGACACCCCCAACCATACGAACATGTTCGAGACGATGCTCGACCCCTGCAAACGATCGAAGACAGTCGCGAATGTTTTCGTTGGTAAGTTCAAACGCTCGGACAGCGAGCGCCGCGGCCATCGCGTTGTACACGTTGTGTACCCCACGAATGGGTAGATCACTCCGATGCATCAGTTTTGCCTCCACAGTGCTGCGAACTTCGATGATGCTGTCGTCGCTCGAGCGAAGGTACATTCCCTCAGAAACAGGATTAAGGCTGAACCATCGCACAAACGACCGAGCATGCCGACCTGCCCCAGCTGCATGGGGATTATCGGCGCACAAAATTAGAATATCGTCGGGTGTCTGGTTCTGAAAAATTTTCCATTTAGCATGGACGTATGCATCCATGGAACCATGGTAGGTCAAGTGATCGGGGGTGATATTCAAGATTGCGGCTACGCGTGGATGGAAGTGCACTGTCCAGAGAAGCTGGTAAGAGCTCGTCTCGACTACAAAGACTCTAGCGTTCGGCAGTTGATGACGATCTCGCAAGACGACCTCTGATAGCGGTGTGCCGATGTTACCACATGCGATTGCATTGTAACCAGCGCACGAGAGAAGATGTGCCGTCAGAGCTGTCGTTGTCGTCTTACCGTTTGTACCAGTGATCGCAACGATTGGTGCCTCTGCGAACCAACTTGCAAATTCAAGTTCGCTCACCACGCAGATACCACGCCGACAAGCTTCATGGAGGATCGGTGCTGTTGGTGGAATACCAGGAGAGACAATCACAACATCCGTGTTGAGTGCACGCTCAATCGTGTGTGAACCGAATTCAGTTTCAATAGGGTGTTCATTAAGTTCAGAGAGATTACCGAGTTGCTCACGAGATGCAATGTCGGTAAGGAAAACGTCATGTCCACATGTAGCAGCAAGACGTGCAGCTGCAACGCCGCTGCGACGGGCACCAAGCACGGTGCATCGGCGAATATTCTTCGCTTGATGAATCATGGAGAAGGTTATCGTTCATCGAAGGTTCTCAAAACTACACCACTATTCAAGAGAGCTGTGTGGCAAGCCGATACTTCAAACTGTTCGATACAATGGATTGAATCGGAATGTGATATGGCTGCACGGAGCAGACTACTTCAGCGCTTTTTCCGCCGTGGCGATGATGGAGCGGTGTATTTCGTATTTGACACGTCAAAAGCGGGGAGTAATGAGAAATGTATGCACCTGCTCGTACGAGCTTCGTACCATTGGCGGCGCAGTGAATATCTCGTGGCCTCGATGTAATCAACGCAGCAATTGAGCTCGAGCCAGAATTAGAGGAAGCGTACCTTGTGTATGCATACTATGCGATCGAGGGAGAGTGTTGGGATTTGTTATCCCAACTGTTCGAGCGTGTTCCTCAAGAATTTCTTTCTAGGATGCCGATTGTAGCAGTGCACGCCGTCTCGTTAGCTTCGCAAGGCTCTGTACCTTCGGCGCACGCACAGCTGGAGCGGCTCACTGAACGCCATTCCAAGAACTGTTTTTTTCTCTTCGCCAAAGCAGAATTGTATCGCCTCGAGCATCGGTGGACTGATGCGGCAGAGTATTTCTGTCGGCTCTTTGCTCTGCAAGGTGATTTCCCCTATGGACACATCCATGCTGCGCAAGTGCTTGTTGCGCTCGGAAGAGCAGAGGAAGCAATCTCCATTCTTGACGAACGGCTCCGTTCACAGCCACGAAATGCAGAATTCTACCACTGGCTTGGTGTTGCACTCGAGACCATTGGTGAGGGATCGAAAGCTCTCCAAGCTTACCGAGAAGCACTCTGTATTGAACATGAGCGGTACACCACACATTACCGACTTGGAAAACTCGAACGACAAATTGGACATGTCGTCGCTGCTCTTCAGCATCTCCGTATCGCATTCAATGGGATGCCAGACTTTCTACCACTTCGACGGGAACTGGTAAGTGTCCTTATCAAATTGCAGCAGTGAGATGAAGCATCAAGTCTATTACCAGAACTTCTCCGTCGAAATCCGACACGGGATGATGTTACCATGTTGTTGCAAGTGACAAGTGCCCTCCAAGCTGCAGACACGTTCGTCTCTCTTCTCAACGAAGTGCTAGAACACTACCTACAGCATCTATGGCTGTGGTATGCGTACGGTGTTATCGTCCTTGAGCGTGGTGAACGTGATGAGGCAGAACGAGCATTCCGAGAGAGTATCCGGTTAGAGCCAAGTGCAGATGCACTTGTTGCACTTGGACGTCTCCATCGAGCAGCAGGTCGTACCGACGCAGCCATCGAATGCTATACTCACGCGCTTGAACTTGGTCGGAACAACATTCAAGCGTGGACAGCGATGTATGATTCGCCTGGAGTCAGGGCAAACAGATCAAGCACTGGTTGATATATCGCAAGCAATTGAAATCGCACCAGATGTAGGTCAGTTCTATTACCTTCGAGCGCGATGCTTGCTTGCATTAAAGCAGGAAGCTGCAGCGCTTGATAGTTTAGTCGCTGCAGTGCAACGCGATCCAACGTGTACTGATGCATGGCTTCTCAGTAGTTACCTCTGGCTCGAGAGGGGCAACTATGCACAAGCGATTTATGCACTCAAACAAGTCTTGACGATACAGCCAGACGACGTTTCTGCTCACATCGCAATGGCTGAGACACAACTTGCGATGGGGCGGTTTAATGCAGCGCGTCAGCATATTCATCAAGTGCTCGAGTTGCGACCTGAACAAGGCGATTCGCTATACCTACAACTTGGGAAATCACTCGAGGCACGCCACCTCTACAATCGAGCACTTGAACTCTACGAGGATGCACTCCAGCACTAACCTGAGTCGCTCGACCTACGGTTTCGATGTGGTTTGGTTGCTCTCAAAAAGCGGTGCGCTCGCAAGTTGTGCTCGACAAATCGAGGAACTCGTAGCGCTTGATCCCATTCGCGCGGCGACACAGCGGGATGTGTATACTGCACTATCTCAGGTGCGACGTGAGCGGTAGCTACTCGTGATTGCATGGAGGTACACAGATGCGACAATTTTTCCAATCGTAATCGCAATAGATGCTGCATAGAGCCCGACGAGCTGCGTACCGAGGACTGTCATCAGAGCAAGTGTGAGAATCGTACCTCCAACTTCGATGACTGTGGAGAATGTTACGTGCCGTGTTTGTCGCAGCGCAATTAAGCGTGCACGTTCGATTGAATACACAGCATTAGCCAGTGGCAGAGGAAGGAGAATCCCTGTTGCAGTGATTGCAAGTGGTATCAATGCTTGCTCAAGCTGGTAAGGGAAAGAGCCATAGATGAAGTTTAGAAGAGGCGAAAGCAAGATTATCCCAAGCACGATCGTAGTAAGTGCAGCTATCTCGTAACCAACCAGCGTAACACGCTGATTACTTACTCCATAGCGACCAAAAAGCGCGATTGCTACTTCTTGGTAGGCAAACGTTGGACTTCGAAATTGGAACACAAAACCATCAACTACTGGAAATGCTGCCAATGATGCAACAGCAGAAGGGAAACGCGCCATGAAGGCAGAAAGGACAGGACCAAGACCCATCGCGATGATGGACGTCAATGCAAGCGGAACGTAGAGGCTGATCAGCTTACCAAATGTCAGTCTATCGCCACTTGAGTCACGGCGGAGCATGAAGCTTCGTACGGCAGATCGTGCCATCATCCACGTCGCAATCATTTCGATGGTAACCGCAGCAGCAAGTATAGCGGAACCGATGATCGAACTATTCGTTGAGGGCCGTAACCAGAATAAAACCAGTATGCTTCCACTGAGAATTGTCGCTATGCGGAACATTGTACCCACGGCAATCGCGCGACTCATCTGTGCTCCAATCAAAACCCCTTGGTAAAACCGTCGTATACCAATTGTACCAGGCCACATAATGAGAGCAGCGATGCATCTATAGACGCGATCTGCAATTTCATGAGGTAATGCAAGGACGGTCGCGCTTAGCCAGTCATACACCGGCGCAATGAGTAGCACTCCCATGACGAGAGTAACACCACCTGAAAGCAGCATCGAAAGGAAACGCACGGTGCAATAGCTCTCGGCACCCTTTACGTATGCGGTGCTCGCACTCAAGAGCATGATGATTGGAGATTCAACGATGAAGGCTATACCGATTGCGACTCCAAAAGCGGCAAGCTCGACCGATGCGTTCGGTAGTCGGGAGAGCATGCTTTGAATTATGAGACCTTCGGCTGCCATCATTGCCCACGTCGCTGCAAGAGGGAGCCACTGCACCCAGATTGTGCGAGTCTGGAGCTCGCTTACGCTCGACATCAATGAGCTAACTCGATTTCAATAGTACGACTGTAGAATCGCCCTTCAGGGTACAAATTGTCATGAGGTAATACATCGCTACCAACTGGATTGATAGTCGCACGCCCGAGAATCCCTAGCGCGCGAGCGACCACAGTTGCGTGTCGTTCCGCAAGCGGTATGTTATAGACTCTGTCACCCATACGATCGGTGTAGCCAGTGATCATTATCCTTAAGGAGAGGGTGAAATTTAGCTACCAATGACATCAAGCGACGGCTGTTGAATGCTTGGGATGGATGCATCGTCGAAGTCGATGAGAATCAGGCTATAGCGCTCAAGAAGTCCGTGTGTCGTATCAGGACGAACAGCAATTGGTATTAGCCGTAATGTGTTCCAACGTGGTGGAACTGTGTGCGGGTGCTCTGCACTGAACTCAATTGAGCGTACCTGGTGAAAGCGTCTTCCAGAGATTAGGTACTGACAATCGTGCTTGTGGTTGACCAGTACCATACGTAGCAATAGCCGAGGTTGGTGATGTAAACGTAACCGTTTGGTACAGGCAGATAGTAATGGATTTCGGATGGGAGCTGATCAACGGTCTCGATAACACCCTGCACAAGTGGCATACTTATTGAAAGCGTACAAAGTAGCAATACCGTGCAGATAATTCGCCATCGAAGACTCATCCTTGCGTTCGGTGGTGTCGTTCTGCACAAAATTATTGCTGCTTGTTTAGCCACCTTTCACATTCTCAAGGAATGGAAACATACGCATACCCGGATGTTATCGTCTCGACTGATGATGTCGTCGAGATCATCGGTGATACCGAACACTATCGCATCATTGAAGCAGACGAAAATCCCTTGCTCTATGCAGCAGGTCACATACCTGGTGCAGTGCAAGTAGATTGGATCACAAACTTTCTCCATCCAGTGATACGAGACCTCATCACGCCAACAGACTTTGCAAGGCTTTGCTCCGCATTAGGAATCACACCGGATATGACCGTGATTTTTTATGGCGATCAATACAATTGGTGGGCATGTCATGCTTTGTGGGTATTCAACTACTTTGGTCACACACACTGTCGTATAATGGACGGCGGCCGTACGAAATGGTTCAACGAGGGCAAACCCATTTCATGGGAAGTACCGACCTATCCGCAGACCGACTACCCAACACCATCGTTTAACGGCGCAATTCGCGCTTATCGTGATGAAGTCATCGCGCATATCAAACGCGGTGGGAAGCTTATTGACGTCCGATCGAAGGCAGAGTACGATGGTCTCATAACACACCCTGCAGACTATCCTACAGAGGCAGCGATACGTGCTGGTCACATTCCTGGAGCAGTGAATATTCCGTGGAGTACGGCAGTCCATAGTGACGGAACGTTCAAAACTGCGAAAGAGCTTGAGAAGATTTACTGCGCTAATACCGGATTTAACACGAACGACGATATTATCGTGTATTGTCGGATTGGAGAGCGCTCAAGCCACACGTGGTTTGTGTAGGATTTAGGAACGTACGCAACTGCGATGGCTCATGGACCGAATGGGGAAATCCTGTCGCTGTACCGTTCGAGCGAACAATCGAGTGACGCACCAAGGAACTACGCGTAGTGTGGTTTGACGGCGTAAGGTATCGGATCCTCCACTCCTGCCATTTGAAAACCGCGGAGCCGTAAGGCACACGAATCACACATGCCGCAAGCAACATCGCTGCGGACGTAACAGCTCCAACTCAGCTCAAATGGAACGCCAAGACCGAATCCACGCTGGACTATCTCAACCTTTCGGTAATGAATGACTGGTGTCAGGATAGTTATGTTGGTATCCGGTTTCGTACCAAGTTCGATCACTCGTTCGAACGCACGGAAAAACTCCAACCTGCAGTCAGGATAACCACTGGAGTCTTCTTCAACCGCACCAATGCCAATTGCGGTAGCACCAAGCGCTTCAGCCCAACTTGTCGCAATTGCGATGATATTCGCATTACGGAACGGGACGTAGCTCGACGGTATTCCGCTGCGATGGAGATTTGCCTGCTCGACCTCGATAGAGCGATCAGTCAAGCTGCTGGAGCCGATTGCGGCAAGGTAAGTGACATCAACCACAAGCCGCTTCGTCACGGAATAGTAATCACAGATAGACGTGAAAGCTTCGAGTTCGCGCTGTTCGGTTCGCTGGCCATAGTTAAAGTGAAGGGCGGCAATCTCGTATCCCTCCGCACGTATCGCAGCGAGCGTCACGAGCGAGTCCATACCACCGGAAAGGGCAACGACAGCGATCTTGCTCATCGTTTAGTCGGAGGCGTGTTCAACAGATCTGGTCGGCGTTTCATAGTGCGGTTGAGAGCTTGCTGGTAGCGCCATCGGCGGATTGCCTCATGATCACCACTACGAAGAACGGACGGAACTTCCATGCCACGAAACACAGCTGGACGCGTATAGACAGGAGCGGAGAGTAACCCGTCCTGAAAAGAATCATCCAACGCACTTTCAGCATCGCTGATGACACCAGGTAGTAAACGAACGATAGCATCGACTATAACGGCAGCAGGAATCTCCCCGCCACTGAGGACATAGTCGCCGATGGAGAGTTCACGTGTAATCAATGCGTCGCGCACGCGCTGATCGACACCTTTGTAACGTCCTGCAAGCAGTATGAGATTGTTGGCTAACGAAAGGTGGTTTGCGATATCTTGCGTAAAAAGCTCCCCATCGGGTGTGAGATAAATGACGTCATCATACTCGCGTTCGCGTTGCAATGACTCAATGCACGCAAAGACTGGCTCACAGCGAATGACCATACCTGCACCACCACCGTATGGAGTATCGTCAATGTGACCGAATCGGTTATCAGCATAGTCGTGCAGGTTATGGAGCACGATTTCAACAAGTCCTTGCTTGCGGGCTCTACCGACGATACCGCTCAAAAGACACGATTCTATCGTTGTAGGTATTGGGCAGACGATATCAATTCGCATTTGAAGTGGGGAGCTGGCAAAAAGAGTACACATTCGGCAATGACGAACGACAGACATGCTCATTGACCGTGAAAAGGCGCTGGTATATTTGTACCCCGTATAGCTGAATCATCACATATGTGAATGCAAACCGATAGCACGAACGATCAGATACGCCGTCGCTACGAGGAACTCCAAGAGTTAGAATCTCGCGGAATTGAGCCATACCCCTACCACTTCGACCGTACCCACACTTCCCAGCAGATTCTCGCAACATTTCGCGACGATGATCACTCATCCCTTGCGAGTGTATCCATTGCTGGGCGGATCATGGCACTCCGTCGTATGGGCAAAGCGACGTTCTTCCACATCCAAGATGCGGAGGGCAAGATTCAATGCTACATCAAAGCAGACGAGTTGCCCGAACAATATGAGATGATCCGTTTACTCGATATCGGTGACATCGTTGGGGTGCGTGGCTTTGTATTCCGGACACGTACGGGTGAAGTGACGGTACACTGCCGCCAGTTGCTTCTCCTCTGCAAATCACTTCGTCCACTCCCCATCGTCAAAGAAGAACGCGATGCAGCAGGGAACGTCATCGTCCACGATGCATTCAGCGATAAAGAGCAGCGGTACCGCCGGCGGTACATTGACTTGATCGTCAATCCCACCGTGCGGCAAACGTTCATTGTGCGGAGTCGCATGATAAGTGCCATCCGTCAATATTTCGACCAGCGTGGATGGCTCGAGGTCGAAACTCCCATCCTCCAACCACTCTATGGTGGCGCCAGTGCACGTCCGTTCGTGACTCACTTGAATGCACTCGATATGCGCCTCTACCTCCGTATTGCCGATGAACTCTATCTCAAACGTCTCATTGTCGGTGGCTTCGAAGGGGTGTATGAGATCTCAAAAAACTTCCGCAACGAAGGCATTGACCGAATGCATAACCCTGAGTTCACCGCGCTGGAGATCTACGTTGCGTACAGAGATTACAACTGGATGATGGAAATGACCGAAGATCTCGTGGTGACGGTAACGACGCACGTACGTGGGATATCGGCACTGCTTGGCGCCAACGGTATGCACATTCCGCTGGAGCGACCGTTTCGCCGTGTCAGCCTGTTCGATGCACTTGCAGATGTGACCGGTGAACGCATCGAGGAGCAATCTGATCACGCATTAGCCGCGCTTTGTACACGATATGGTATTGAGCTGCCAGAAGCCGCCACCCGACCAAAGATGATCGATGAGCTCTTCAGCAGACTTGTTCAGCCAAAACTTGTCGAGCCTACGTTCGTGATTGATTATCCTGTCGAGATGTCACCACTGGCGAAACGGCATCGGAGCCATCCGTCGCTTGTTGAGCGCTTTGAGCTCTTCATTGGTGGAATGGAGATTGCCAATGCATTCAGTGAGCTCAACGATCCACGCGATCAACGACAGCGATTCCAGGAGCAAGCACGTCTGCGCGCACGTGGTGACGATGAAGCAATGGAGCTCGACGTAGATTTCCTCACCGCACTCGAAATTGGTATGCCGCCGACTGCTGGGTTAGGAATAGGAATTGACCGTTTGGCGATGCTCATGACCGGCGCTGCTTCGATTCGCGACGTGATCCTCTTTCCGCTCATGCGACCTGAACAACCGCACCATCGAAACGAAGAGTAATGGGTTATACACGGATTTCCCTTGAAACGGCTGCACCACCACGCGTGCGCCAACGCTACGTACTCCATGGCATCTTGTTTCTTCTCACGTTTGCATCGACGCTCATGGCGGGTACAGCATGGGTTGGTCGAGATTTTACCGCAGTGGAGAATTGGGGTGCTGGTGTGACCTACGCAGTGCTTCTCATGCTTTTCATTTCTGCTCATGAATTTGGGCATTACGTTGCCGCACGCGTACACGGTGTAGCTGCGACGCTGCCATACTACATTCCAATGCCGCTACCATGGCTTATGCCGTTTGGAACGCTCGGTGCACTTATCCGTACTCGCTCACCGATTCTGTCCAGACGAGCACTGTTCGATATCGGTGTAGCAGGACCGTTGGCAGGGTTTGCAGTGTGTCTTGTGATCCTTGCAGTTGGATTTGCCACGCTACCCGGTCGGGAGTATTTATATACGATCCATCCGGAATATCGAGCGCTTGACCACATCCCATCCTATGGCTTGACGTTTGGAGACACACTTCTTTTTTCTCTGATGCGCATGTTCTTTGCACCTCCAGATGCCTTCATACCCCCGATGAATGAAGTATACCATTATCCCTTCCTCTGCGTCGGGTGGTTCGGTCTGTTCGTCACAGCACTCAACTTACTTCCGATTGGTCAACTCGACGGTGGGCATGTACTCTACGCAATGGTTGGAAAATGGCAGCATCGCATTGGGCGATGGGTTGTCATCGTCATGGCGCTTGTCGGGGTAGGTCCAATCCTCGACAGTTTTCGGTTGTTGCTCCATGGTGACCATCCTGATCGGTTCCTGGTGCTGCTCCAAGATTTACTCCTTGGTCCGCTTGATTGGGTTGCAACGAATGCGCCCTGGGCATTTGCGGGTTGGTCAGGTTGGTTGCTATGGGCATTGTTAGGACGGTTCGTTTTCGGCATCGCTCATCCCCCCATTGATGACCCAATGCCACTTGATCGTAGGCGTATGGCTATTGGTATTCTTGCAATAATTGTGTTCGTTATCTCTATCGCGCCAGCTGGCATCTACGATGTTCCCCGTCTTGCGTCCAGTGGAGTCATTGGAAATCTCCTTAGCATGTTCCCATGAGATTCGAGCAAAACGTTGACCTTCAACCACTGACGACGTTCCGTACACGAGGCGCAGTTGCACGAAGATTTTACCGAATATGTTCCGAGCATGATGCAATTGACTTTGCTGAGCATGTAGCACCTAATGCCCAGGATGTGTTCGTTCTTGGCGGTGGCAGTAACATTCTTGTGACTCGTCCCATCGAGGTGGTAGCACACGTTGAGATTTACGGGCGACAAATTGTGGAAGAAACACAATCGACAGTAACTGTTCGAATTGGTGCAGGCGAGAATTGGCATTCCTGTGTGACGTGGGCAGTGGCGCATGGCTGGGCAGGCATCGAAGCATTAGCGCTCATTCCTGGGACGGCGGGCGCAGCACCGATTCAAAATATCGGTGCGTATGGACAGCAACTTTCGGATGTATGCCAGTGGGTCGAGGGTGTGGATCTCCCAAGCGGTAAGCCACGCAGATTCTCTGCCGTTGAATGCCATTTCGGCTACCGAGACTCAATATTCAAAGGTGAGCTGGCCGGAAAATTCCTCGTAACAGCAGTGGGCATTCGCCTCGCAAAACAAGAGAGCGCGGCCATTGTCTATCCCGAGCTTGCTCAGTCATTGGCAGGTGTTGCCAAACCAACCATCGAAGATGTCTTTGTACATGTTGTGCAACTACGGAAGAGTAAGTTACCACCACCAGAACTTGGATCTGCAGGGAGCTTTTTCAAAAACCCAATCGTTCCATTTGATGTTGCCTCAATGCTCTCATCGCAATACCCAACGATGCCGCAATATCCATCCAATGGGGCAGTGAAATTGTCTGCAGGGTGGCTTATCGAACAATGTGGTTACAAAGGAGTGCGACGTGGGGATGTCGGTGTTTATGATCGCCATGCACTCGTGCTTGTCAACTGGGGCTCTGCACAAGGAGACGAGGTCGTTCGTCTTGCTTCGGAAATTAAGGATGCAGTACGCACGCGATTTGGTATCGAGCTTGAAGAAGAAGTTATCATCGTTTGATGACACAATGAAACCGACGATTTCGACACTCGGTGAGCTCAAAGCTCACGGTTATCAGCCACGTTCAGTTAAGGAAGAAATTCGCACTAACCTTCTCGAGAAGATTCGCAGTCGCGAGAAGTTATTTCCGGGCATCATCGGATTTGATGATACAGTCATCCCTGAACTAGTTAACGCATTGCTGGCTCAACATGATATCCTGCTGCTCGGACTACGAGGTCAAGCGAAAACACGTATCGCTCGTGCGCTTGTTACGCTACTTGATGAATATATCCCCATTGTTGCTGGCTCCGAGGTCAACGACGATCCACTCCAACCACTTTCACGCTATGCACGCGATCGAATTGCTGCCGAGGGCGATGCGACGCCCATCGAGTGGATCCACCGATCCGAGCGTTATGGAGAAAAACTCGCAACGCCTGACGTCACCGTTGCGGATTTAATCGGCGATATTGACCCAATCAAAGCAGCGGTGCGACGCCTATCCTACTCCGATGAAGGCGCGATGCACTTTGGTATCATTCCACGCACCAATCGGGGTATCTTCGCTATCAACGAGCTACCGGACTTGCAACCGCGAATTCAAGTGGCACTGTTCAACATTTTGCAGGAACGTGATGTTCAAATCCGTGGCTTTTCGGTTCGTTTGCCCCTCGATGTGCTGATGGTCTTTACTGCAAACCCCGAAGATTACACCAGTCGTGGTCGCATCATCACTCCGCTCAAGGATCGTATCGAGTCCCAAATTTTGACCCACTACCCGCGCACGCTCGAGGACGCTATCGCAATCACTCTCGAAAATGCCTGGATTGAACGTTCCAGCAGCGTCGTTGTGCCACGGTTTGTGCAAGAGCTCGTCGAGATGGTCGGTTTTGTTGCACGTCAAAGTGAATACGTTGATCAATCCTCCGGGGTGTCGGCGCGAATGACGATTGCACTGATAGAACTGCTTGTGTCGAACGCTGAGCGACGTGCTCTTCTCGTAAATGAGGGGAGTGCGTGTGTCCGCATCCTTGATTTTCAGCGAGCTTTACCGGCGATCACGGGTAAAATTGAATTAGTCTTCGAGGGAGAACAAGAAGGAGTGCTCAAGGTTGCGAAAGCTCTTGTCGGGAAAGCAACACGTGAGCTCTTCCTCCGCTATGCACCTGATCCACTGGCAAAACTCCGCAGCGGTGAACACGACGTCTATGCTCCAATTATAGCCTTCTTCGAACAAGGGAACACAGTCGAACTGGACGATGAACTCCCGACCAAAGAGTACTACGCACGACTGGCTACGATCCCTGAATTGGAGCACATAGCTCGGCGCTACATCGCACCTGATACCGATGATCGAGCTGTCCGAGCAGTTGCAATGGAATTTATCCTCGAGGCACTCCATCATTGCTCGAAGATTGCGAAAGAAGAACGCACTGCTGGCGTTGCTTATAAGGACATGCTGGGGTCACTCCTTCGGGGAACACAACTCGACGACGATGACCACGATCGCTAATACCACACGATACTCCCGAAGCTTACGGCTGATTTAGTCTCGAGATCGTTCCATTGTCCATAGTCGAGCATAAGTCCTTTGCCAGGAGCAAAAGCTTCGAGAAAGGTCAACGCAGGAGGGAATCCGCAGATACGACGTGCGTCACCAGTCTGTGCAATGAGAGTAAATAGTTGTCTGCTGCTACCGCACGCGATGGCGTTAAGAATCTCATAATCCTCACCCCGGAGACGGTCGAGCATTGGTGCTGCGTCCCAGTGGTCACCAAACCGCCGTCCAATATGCGCAAGATCACCGCTGATAAGAATGAGTGGTTGCAGTCCACTCTCGCGGACGACCTCACTCAACGCGTTACAAAACGCTGAAAATTTTGCATCGCTGATTGGATACTCCGAACGATGCACATAGTCATGGAATGAGGTCACCAGGATAGGCAAAACGGTGTATTCACGATGAGGAAAGAGATGTTGGATAAACACGTGATGTAATTCGAGTGCGTGCTCAGGTCGGTAAGCAAGTTCGTTGTACGTAAGTGGTAATCCAACTTTTTGGCGCAGTGCTTCGACGAGCTGGCGATTAGTCTTGATGCGCCCAAGTGGAGTGTTGAAATCTTTGGTTGTTAGTAAAAAGCGATCCTGCCATCCATAATGGGATGTGCCGATGTGTATGATGAGATCAAATTCGGACCTCCGGAGTGCATTGAAAGGGTAAGCGTAATGTTGAGCTGCAACGCGGAAGTCAATGTGAGGGATGAACGCTGCACGTGCATGTTGGGGATATGCAGTTGCTGGCACTGAGTCGAGTATGCCATCGAGGTACGTCTTGAGAGCTGCGGGATCAGCAGGGTAAACACTCCCGGCGCAGACAGCATTTATCGAATCGCGAGCAAAGAAACGTTGAGCACTCGCAAATTGTGGGCTATCGAGTAGGAGCTCTTCATCGAACCATTTCAGAAGCTGGCGAACATGTGACATACTGATACTCGAATCGAATCGAGTGCGGAGTAAATCGAGTAATCCACCAATCGTGAGGCTCCCATCAAGGAGGTCGAACAGCGCGGCGAATTCTGGCTCGAACTCAAGATCAGGACGGACGTAGCCGTAGGGGTCGTCGAATCGGAGCATTCCATTCTTTCCATCGGCAACGATCCGAAGCTCTCGTCGCAGTGCAGGACGAACTGGAAGACTCACTGCTTACCAAGTTTCCGTTCGACATGTCGCATAAATGCGTAGAAGCCAAGACCAGCAGCAACCGACAGCACTGCAGCGACGATGAACCACACCTGGGTATTCTCGCCCACGACGGTTGCTGCACCAAGCATCAACATGGCGGTGATGTAGTGTGCAAGAGGGACGTAACGTCGGACTTTGGTTATGTTGCTATGAAGAGACATAGAATGAACGGGATTGGGATTTACATTCGGAGCGTCGCCTCAAGTGCTGTTTTAGCGTCTGTCCGTTCATCGCGATACTTGACGATAAGCATGCATGCAACTTGGAGGCTATGCTTGCGACTAAAGGACGAATCTCTAAGCTGTCTGGTGCCTGGTACGACGACAGCACCGGCGGGGATTTCCAACGGAAGATCACTTGTTGCACGGAGGATACGCTCATGGACGAGGTCGTACACGGGAACTGAAGCTGTTAAGATTACTCCTGCGGCGATGACCGCTCGTGAACGAACAAGCACGCCTTCGTAGATACCGACGTTCCCACCGATGAAGGCATCATCCTCGATTATCACTGGCTGTGCTTGCGCTGGTTCCAGGACACCCCCGATTTGTGTCGCTGCACTTATATGAACGCGCGCGCCGATTTGGGCACACGTTCCAATGAGTGCGTGGGAATCCACCATTGTGTGTTCACCTACGTATGCACCGATATTGATGTACATCGGAGGCATGCAGATGACCCCCGGTGCAACGAATGCACCGCGTCTGATTGCTGATCCTCCAGGGACCAGACGCACTCGATCGCTGAGCCAGAGACGACGGGGGGGCAACGTATGCTTATCGTAGAAAACTTCGCCACCAAATGGTTGTGGATGGAGTACGCCATACCGAAAGAGAAGGATGATGCCACGCTTAACCCAGGGATGGACTATCCACTGATCACCATTGGGTGAGGCTGCACGAATGTGCCCACGCTCTAATGCGGAGAGAAACTGCTCGGCAAATGCATCAATCGTTGCTCGTGATGGTGTAGATCTTTCGCTATCGAGTGTTTCAACCAGCTCGCGGAGGTCGTTTTCCTCGTCGAGGTTTCTCATAGGCAAATGCGATGTTGAGGAGTTTATACACTAATCGTGCTGCTGTCAAGTTGGGGTGATGGAGCTTCTTGATCGGCGCAAGCTCGACGACGTCGAGGCCGATAATGCGACGTCCGCTTTCAACAAGGCGCTTGGCCAGAGCAACACATTCCGAATATGTGAGACCTTCAGGTTCCGTTGTTCCCGTTGCAGGCATGATACTCGGGTCAAGTGCATCTAGATCAAAAGTGATGTAAACCTGTTCGCCGAGGCCATCGATGACGTGATCCATCCATGAAGGATCTCCTCGACGAATGTGGTGTGCAAAGAAGGTGCGTATACCAGAGCGACGAATGAACTGAGCTTCCTCGATCGAAAGGGCACGAATACCAACTTGCGTTATTCGGGATGGTTCGAGAAACTCGGCAATGCGTGCCATCACACACGCATGAGAATAAGGCGTTCCTTCGTATTCGCTGCGCAAATCCGCATGTGCATCGAATTGCAGAATCGAAATGTTCTGATACTTCTGCAGATGTGCGCGGACTATAGGCGCAGTGATTGTATGCTCGCCTCCGAGAGCTACACAGAATGTTCCAGTCTGCAGAAGTGCTGTTGTGCTTGCTTCGATGAGTATGAGTGATTCCTCGAGCGTCAGCTTTTTGAGCGGGAGCGGCTTGAGTGTTGCAATGCCTCGTTGAAAGCAGAGTTCGCCATCGAATTCATCGTCGTAAAACTCGACATAATGGCTGGCCTTGAGAATCTCGCGTGGTCCATCCTTGGTACCCTTGCCATAGCTTGTTGTTTTTTCAAGGGGGATCGGTTGGATCGTGATCGCTGCGTTCTCTGTACTGTGCTCGGGGGGGATGCCTAAAAAGTTCTCTGTCGGTGGCAAATAGGGAAGCATACGATTCGTTTCAATGCGACTATAAGTGTAGCGAAATTACTGCTCTTGTGAACGGCGTTGAGGAATTGACCCCAAACGCTTAAGGCAGAAACTATGCTCGAGCTCATCATCGGTTTTCTGACGCTGACGACACTCGAGATCGTCCTTGGGATTGATAACGTCATCTTCGTCAGCCTCGTCACCGAACGTGTACCCGACCACCGACGCCAGTTGGCACGGCAGCTTGGACTTGGTTTAGCGTTGGTCTTTCGAATTGGGTTGCTACTGAGTATTACGTGGATAGCAGGTTTGACTGCACCGCTCGTTGTTGTGTTCGGGCATTCGATCAGCGGTCGGGACATCATACTCTTCGGAGGTGGGCTCTTTCTCCTTGCGAAGGCGACGCGGGAGATTCACCATCGGGTTGAGGGACTTGATGTAAGTGAGCAGAGCGTACAACGTGTCGTTTCGTTTTCCTCTGCGCTTTCACAGATTGTTGTGCTGGACGTTGTATTCTCGCTTGATTCGGTTATTACAGCAGTGGGGCTTTCGCAACACCTTTCGGTAATGATAGCTGCTAATGTTGCTGCGATGATTGTGATGGTTGCCAGTAGCAATGCGATTGCAGCATACTTGCACCGCCACCCAACGTTGGTAATGCTTGCATTGGCGTTTCTTTTGATGGTAGGGTTTGTGCTCGTGCTCGATGGAGTCGGTGTTGAGGTTAGCCGTGGCTATGTGTACACAGCGATGGGGTTCTCGGTAGGCGTCGAGTTCTTGAACATGCGCCGCCAACGGAAGATCCGTGAGCGAATGGGCAAGGCACCCTCTACTTCAGTGCCGGAACAAGTTTCTTGACTGCAAGGGGGATGACGTCGAAAATGTGCTCAGGAGCTTTGAACAGGTTTCGTGCAGCGTGGGTTTGATCAGCGAGTTTTGTTGTGACATCGTACGAATAGAGGTTCAGCACCATTCGTCCACCGGTGATTTCGAACGAGCCTGTAATTGCACGTGAACAGTTGAGTTTCGCAACCGCACGCCAGATGTCGGACTCAAATTGTGGGGAATTCGGGTCCAGATTAAATTCTGCCAACGCTTGCTCCATTGAATCAGCAGGAATGACGACAAACTGTCGCCCATGATCGGGATGGGCGAGAAGGTGTGCACGGAGACTATCGGCGATTGCATAACTATATGTGAGCAACAGCATATTACCATCGAGATTTTTAATCGGTAGGACGGCGACTCGTACCTGTGCAAGTACGGACGCGAATCCGATGGCGATCATACCCATCAGTCGAACCATGTGTTGACTCCTACAAGTTGGTTGTACTACAGTCTGGAAGAGTCATGCCGCTGGCGCGGAGGTGAGATTCGAGAGTTTCCAACATGGCGTTGATGTGCACGATTGTTTCCGACACTGCATCCCATGCACCGCTCGATGCAAGCATCATTAGCTCAGTACCGCAGTCAGCCATCTCAGCAAAGCCAAATTGTCGCGCAGATCCTTTGAGTGTATGGCCAAAGCGATAGAGTTCAGCTTGGTTGCGCTCAGCAATGATCCTCGGTAGAATCGTCGCCATATCATTGCGCCAAGAGATACAGAACTCAGGTGCCAGCTCACGGAGAATTGGATCGTCAGGTAGTTGCATGGGGTGTTGCTACACTCTTGGTTCAAATAATGCAATGAGCGAGCGGCCCGATAAGCCGGATTCTGTTCAGCAATCTCTTGTGCAAGAGAAATGCTGATGCAGTCATGTATCTTGGGCAGAACATTGCTGTACGCCTCCTGTGCGACCTACCCGATGCGTGCTTCTCACAAGGGAGAAGCTCCTGCCAAGCTCAGGAATATCGCATCTACTCGGTCTTGCACCGCGTGGGGTTTGCCCTGCCACACGTGTTGCCACGTGTGCGGTGCGCTCTTACCGCACCATTTCACCCTTACCGCTGCTGCATAGCAGTGGCGGTGTCGTTTCTGTGGCACTTTCCGTCGGTACTTTCGTGAGCACCGCCTCGACGTTATCGAGCACGCTGCTTGGTGGTGTCCGGACTTTCCTCACCTGCATGTGAAGCTGGCGCGACTGCATGGACCGCTCGCTAATGCTTATGTGATTTCTTCTTCCTCGACTCGGTAGTGTTCAGGGTAGAGAATGCGCCCGCAGTGTTCACAGACGAACAAACGTTCAGGATGATTGCGCATCTCAACTTGTATCTGAGGTGGGATCGTGCTAAAGCAACCACTGCAGCTACCTTTTCGTACGTGAACTGCTGCGTCAGTATGGTAGGAACGAATGCGCTCGTATTCAGCGTACCAATCACTGGAAAGCTGTTCGATGATTGCTTTTCGTTCAGCCTGAAGCTGACGGAACTCAGTGTCTTGTTCAGTAGAAAGCTGGTTCAATTCTTCCTCCCGTTCTTGAAGGTCTCTACGGACTTCCTCCACGTCTGCTTGTTGACGGGAGAGCAATCCCTTGAGGTTCTCTTCTTTGATCGCGTTCTGAGCAAGCTCTTGTTCGATTCGTAGTCGCTCGGCACGAATGAATTCGATTTCGTGCGTGACAGCATCGAACTCTCGATTGGTACGAATCTGACCACTGAATTGGAGCTCGTTGAGCTTGGTTTCTTTCTCTCGGAGCTCTTCCAATCGAGCGTGCATGGTTGCACGGAAGCGCACGACATCCTCGAGTGATTTCTGTGTTTCTTCCACCAGCCGAATGTGTTGGCGGAGCTTGTCTTCCAATTTCTTGACAAGCTTTGGCAAATCGCCAAGCTCGGTATGCATATCATCGAGCTTTTCATCAATGTGTGCAAGTCGAGCGATAAGTTCGACGTTCAAGGGCATGGTTTTGAGTTAGGAAATGGTGGAACGTTCAATATCTACCGTATGAGGAGATTCGATGTGTACTGGTGTCGTGCGGGTGGTACTGACATGGATAGGAAGTTCAATGCAAAATCGGTTGAGGACTTGCTGAGTTATCTGCGCAAGAAGTTGTGGAACATGACGCTCCATTTCGAAGTGCCCAGCTTCAAGTAACGCGATGTGACCAGAGGCACGATGGAAGGTGTGGTACTTGATGTCGGAAGTGATAAATGCATCGGCACCTGATTCAATTGCAGCGTCAAGCAACGATGTACCACTGCCCGCTACGATTGCGACGCGATCAATAGACTCGTGCTTCCCGAGTGAGTAACGCACCGTCGTCCCAAGGACGTCTGCGACTCGGCGAGCGAGCTCTTGGATAGGTAGTGGCGGAACGATTCGTCCAACGATACCAAGTCCATAGCCAGTGCTACCATTCGATGGTTGCACCAGTGGGTGTTCTGGCATAATTCCAAGTGTGCGGGCAAGTGTTGTATTCGTTCCTTCAGGATGAGCATCGAGTGCGGTGTGAATGGAGACGATTGCGATGCCTTGTAAGACTGCGCGCATCACACACCGTGCTACACGATCGGATGGGCGTAGCGATTCCAATGGCGAAAAGATGAGCGGATGATATGTCACTACACAATTGCAACCACGCTGTACAGCTTCTTCGAGCACGTCATCAGTAACTTCATAGCAAGTCAGGATGCTCTTGACGCTATGGTGAGGCGGTTCAACTTGCACGCCAAGTTTATCGCCCGCCATGGCGAGATGGCGTGGAAGTTCGGTTTCGAGTAGTGTGAAGAGTTCTTCGGCAGTCATTGGCGGCGCATTGTATCGCGGTTCGTGTGCAAAACTACGGCACTACTTCCTCTGCGTACTGAGCACTTGATTGTCAAAGTGAGTATGAACATGACATGAGCTTGAGTGCTGTGACGAAATCAAGCGCATGACCGTTGGCGCTTTAAACTGTGTGCTCTCTGTGTTAAGATTGAACACAAGTGTTCATGGCTCGACAAGAGCGATTTTCAATTCTGAAAGTTGCGATGGCGGGACATCAGAGGGTGCTTCATCCATTAGCGAGAGACCGCTTGTCGTTTTTGGGAAGGCGATGACATCACGAATGCTCTCAGCTCCTGTAAGGAGCATAATCCAACGGTCGAAGCCGAGCGCAATGCCACCGTGGGGCGGTGCACCGTAGCGTAGTGCTTCGAGCAGAAAACCAAAGCGTCGGTGCGCCTCTTCTCGTGAGAATCCGAGTAATTCAAGCATTCGCTCTTGGAGGTGCGGGCGATGGATCCGAATACTACCGCCGCCAATTTCATGACCGTTGCACACAAGATCGTATGCTTGTGCACGCACTCGTAGTGGCTCACGATCGAGTAATTCGATATCCTCTTCAACAGGTGCTGTGAATGGATGGTGACGCGCAACGTAGCGTCGCTCGGTATCATCCCATTCGAGCAACGGAAAATCAACAATCCATGCAAAGTGAAACGTGTCTCTCTTTGTGAGCTTGAGTGTTTCCCCAAGTGCACTCCGGAGAGCGCCAAGAATATTCATACAACGTTCCCATTGATCAGCAATGATGAGTGCACAATCACCATCACGAGCTGCACACGCCAACCGAATCTGTTCGAGTGTTCCGCTGTCAAGATGTTTAGCGATCGGAGACTGAACGTTGCCATCTGTCCACTTGATTGGGGTCATGCCGCGAGCACCATGCTTTTTCGCCAATTCACCGAGCTCGTCGAGCTGCTTGCGCGATAGTTGTGCACCACCAGGGACTGGTAGAGCTGCGATAGTGCCATGTGGTTGAGCAGCCGTTGCGCGGAAAACCTCAACGCTGCTTGTGGCAGCAATTGAGGTGATGTCAACAAGCTCGAGACCGTATCGAAGGTCTGGCTTATCGCTTCCGAATCGGGAGAGAGCTTCGCGCCAGGACAGCCGAGCAAAGGGGTATTCGAGCTCGATGTCGAGAACTTCCTTCCATACACGTGCTGTGAATCCCTCGATGAGTTCGAAGATGTCGTCGCGCGTGATGAAGGACATTTCGATGTCAATCTGGGTGAATTCCGGTTGACGATCGGCACGGAGATCTTCGTCCCGAAAACATTTGGCAATCTGCATGTAACGGTCGAAGCCGGCTATCATCAAGATTTGCTTGTACAGTTGCGGTGATTGTGGGAGTGCATAAAATTTCCCTGGATGCAAACGACTGGGCACAAGGAAGTCGCGTGCACCTTCAGGAGTGGATTTCATCAGAATCGGCGTTTCCACTTCGAGGAAACCGTGCTCAGCGAAGTAGCGATGGGCAATCTGATAAACGGCATTCCGCACAAGGAAGTTGCGTTGTAACGAAGGACGTCGCAGGTCAAGGTAGCGATACCGCAGCCGGAGTTCTTCGCTCGGTAGAGGCTTGTTGGGATGCTCTAAGATTTCAAACGGAGGCAATTCCGACTCTGCGAGAATCGTTATCCGTTCAGCAAGCACTTCAATTTGTCCTGTCGGGATGCGCGGATTGGGGTTTTCGCGTGCACGAACCCACCCCTCGACAGCGAGGACGTATTCGATACGGACATTGTGTTCTGCTGTTGCGCGAACATCGTCCGGCGACTCTTCCTTTGCAACAATTTGCGTTATGCCGAAATGATCTCGGAGATCAATGAACGTAACACCACCAAATGTGCGATGGGCATGAACCCAACCACAGAGAACGACGTGAGCGCCAATATGCTCTGAACGGAGTTGGCCGCAGGTGTGCGTCCGTTTCGGGAATGACATCACATGGCGTGGAGTGTGTTACAGGGGAACAAAGATACGCTCACCTGTTGAAGGGGAGTTCTCGGTGAGAAGCTCAACAGCAGCGTTCACAACATCACCAACATCAATGGCATTGATGCTGCCTTGAGAAACCAATGCACGGTAGGGAGAGCGATAGGGATACCATGGCAGAAGCCCATCATCCCCGCGATGGTAGAGAACCACGGCTGGTACTTTCCGTGCTGCGGCGATGTGAACGATCGAAGTATCTGGTGTGATCAACAGCCGTGCGAAGTGGAGCGTTGCAGCATAACGGTGGAATGGTACAAACGGAAGCACGAATGCTCCACTTTGCATCGCTATCTGTCGAACGATCGCTTCATCGTCTTGTGTTCCACCAAGACCAACAGCAAGCGTTGGAAAGCGCCTACGGAGGTTCTGCACAAGTTCAGTGTAGCGTTGCCATTCCCAACGGAGTGGTTCGTGGCGTGTACTTATGTGGACGAAGATGAACCCACAGCGTTCAGGATAGACTGCAAGGTTGAGGTCGCATGCAGCTTGAGCGATATCAGACTCAGAAAGTGGATAGACGAGATCGAGTGAGCACGTACTTGGATCAATGCCGAAGGGGAGTAGAAGCTGTGCTATTCGTTCCACATAATGGTGGCGCGAGCGATCCAGCAACGGAACGCAGTGTGTATATGCCCATGCATTCTGCTTTAGAATTCCGATGCGATAGGGAGCTCGCGTTGCACGGAGTAACATGGTTGATGTTGTCGAAGGGTTATCCATCAGATCAACAACGACATCGTACCGTGCACGGCGGAGTGCGCGCCGAAGTTTGAAAAAGGAAAGAACTGATTTGTCGTATCGCCAAACGTGATCACACCAGTGGCGTACAATTGGTGAGAGTGTGATGTTGTTCCGGCTCAGGACGATGTCCAGCTGAGCGTTGGGAAATGTTCTGCGAAGTGTCGCAATGATTGGGGTCGAGCAGATCACATCACCAATCCGATCTTGTCGAAGGAGAAGGATACGCGGAGAGTTTGTTCCAATCACATTGCGAGGAGAATCAACTAGTTCACCGAGGAATGGACGTTCAGTGGAGCGCAGATAGAGCCGACGAACACAAAGTTCAATTTCTTTGATGCGAACGCCGATCATAGCAACACTTGGAGCTAACGCTGGTTGACGTTACTTGACTTCGATAAAATTGCGGTACTCTCCAATACGCACGCCAGTGTGGCGTTCAATCCAGTCGCTTAGGGCAATCAGCAAAGGTTTCCGTGGACGATTGCTCGGGTCAAAGTGTGATGCCCACTGGCGATCGCGCTCAATTCGCGGGAGCATGACAGCTGGGTGCGTGCCTGTGTATCGTGTGAGCTCATAGCAGCCGTTGGGAAACTCTTCTTTGGCCGGGATGTTTTCCTGAAGCCACTGGTCGTCGTGGTAAAGTCGGTTGAAAGCATAATGCTTTGCCAACATCGCGCGTGGATGACGTACCCAACCGTAATGGAAGATGCGTACATCGGTTTGTCGGGCACGGAGCTTACGGATTCGACCGCGTTGATCGTAGGTGCGAAAGCCTTGTGCATCTCTCCACGAGAAGACGTAGCCTGTATTGCGAAATGCTCTAATTTCTCGTCGATACCACTGACGACCGACACCAATGTACTCGTAGTTGCCGTAGAAATGGAGCCAGCGAAACAAGAGAGCCTCAACGTTCGGTGTACGGTCAGCACGTGCGATCTCGTGGCGGAGCAACGCGTCGTCTTCTTCGTGGATCAATTCGTCGGACTGGAGATAGAGGCACCACTCGAATTGAGCATGCCGAAGCGCGATATTCGTTTGACGTGCGAGTTCGCTTCCGCCGGAGCGATTCGTGTCGTCCCACAAGGTGTCTATGATGCGAACGCCAGCGATATTCGCTGCGACAATCGCCTCGCGTGTGCCATCGGTTGAATCACCGACAGCGACGATGACTTCATCACACAATCGTGCAAGAGTGTGGATACATTCAATGAACGGGTAGCCGCGCTCAATACCATTTCGGATAAACGTTATCCCAGAAATGCGGGGCATCAGACGTACGGTAGGCTGTGCGACGCGCAAAACTATTGATGTCCTAAAGGGGATTGTATTTTCGTACACGTTCATTACAGGTGCCCGCCTATAGGCGGGAGAATAGGGAAGCAGGTGAAAATCCTGCGCGGTTGCGCCGCCGTAACGGGCGACGACGTGCTCATGATGCCACTGCAGTACTGTGCTGTGGGAAGGCGAGCACCGAGGATGACCCCGAAGCCGGAAGACCTGCCTGTAATGCTCATCAGTACGCCAGTACAGCGCTGCGCCAACAGCGCGATGAGAGACGACCCTCTGGCTCCACGCCTCAGGTGTATCTCTCCTTCCTTGTTTGATTAATCCAGCCACTTGTTGGCGCAAGTGGAATGTTTCACATCTTTGGAGGAACTATGCGGAAGCTTTCCACCTGGCGAGCGGTGCTCGCTCTGTTTGTTGCTACCTTCTTCGTGGCTTGCGAATCGAATAACCCAACAGAACCACCTGTTACAGCAAAGCCACCCGATAGCATCGCAATCATCATCAACCAGGGTACATTCGGTCAAGATAATGCGAGTGTAAGTCGCATTGACTTCCGGACTGGAGCCGTCGATGTCGATTGGTTCTCGGTCGTCAATAGTGGTCAAAAACTTGGTGCAACAGCGAATGACATTGCAACCAAAGGAGATACTGCATACATCACCGTCACAACGTCCAAGACCATCGAAGCAATCAACATTCGTACAGGTAAATCCGTCGGCCGCATACAGCTTACCGGACAACAGGAGCCGTGGCGCATCACTATTGTCTCACCGACGCTCGGCATCGTTTCGACGACTAACGGTGATGGTATTGCGCTCTTTAATCCAACGACAATCCAACTTGTGACGACGATTTCAACGGGACCGGCGACAGAGGGGGTTGCAGTCAGCGGCAACTATGTGTTCGTTGCTAATAGTGGCTATGGCGATTTACGGCAAGGAGAACAGCACGCAGGCACGATTGCTGTTGTGAATCTTTCCACCCGGCAGGTCGAACGATACATCCCCGCTGGACCGAACGTGCGTGAAGTAGTGGTTTCGAGCGACGGGAAAAAACTCTACGCATTCTACCAGCACTTATATAGCCAACCAGATTCTTTGCAAGGAATCATCGAGTATGATGCTCAGACATTCCGTGAACTTCGACGCTGGCGTGGTCGGTTCGGAGGTTCTTTGCAATATGCTGGTGGAATTCTCTACGTCCTCGATTACGATCCCGCCACATATAGCGCAAAGAACATCCTCAAGTTTGATGTTTCGCAGCAAACAGTAACGCCAACACCGATCCCGCTTCCATCAGGTATCACAGCCAATGGTTTTGTGCACAATCCGCTTAATGGCGGCTTTTTAGTCTTCGACGCACGGGATTATCAGAGTAACGGTCGAGTGTTGTCCCTAAGCTCGAGTGGGCAGCTTCTTCGAGAGTATCCATGTGGAGTTGCACCTGTGCGGGCACTAATCTTTTAGGGACGATCTATGAGATTGGGCGGACAGGTCCTCGTGTTGTGCTGTGCGACTGCCCAACTATTAGCACAACGTGAGGATTCTGTCCGCTACTTTTTTACGCCAGTGGTTGTCGAGGATTCTGCCCAGGTTCGTGTAGCGGCAGCACCAACTGCTCAGATTCGTCGTCAGGAACTTGAACGAATTCCAGCAACTACGCTTGCCGATGCAGTTCAGGGCATGCCCGGTGTGTTCGTTCGGAATTACGGAGGACTCGGTGGGCTTAAGACTGTGACAATTCGGGGTGCAACTGCCTCGCAGACTACGGTTGTGCTTGAGGGAATACGGCTCAATTCGATCACGAATGGTCTTGTGGATCTCGGACAATTCCCAACAGCAATACTCGATGCAATTAGCATTGAGCGGGGCAGTCGAAGTGCGGTATGGGGAGCAAATTCGATCGGAGGCACCCTAGAGATACGGCTTCGCCAACCGAACGAAGGTATCTGCGCGCGTGGAACGATCGGTGCATTCGGAGAACGCAGCGTCGAGCTTGAATCATCATACCGAATTGGTGCGCACATACTCAGTGCGCTTGGCACCGTTCAATCCTCTCGAGGAAACTATCCATTCACGTTCAACGAATTTGGCAAACTCCAGCGTATTGAGCGTAGCAATGGCGATGCCTTGCTTGGGTCTGGTATCGTGCAGTGGCGTTTGCGATCATCACATGCGCAGTACGGCATGACACTCCTTGCCAGGGTAAGTGAGCGTGGTGCACCGGGTGCTGTTCTGCAAGGAGCAATTGAGAATACAGCTGCTCGGCTTTCTGATAAGGAGTTATTAGCGCTTGCGTCAGCCACTATCGGTGACGACAAGCCGTGGGCACTGACAGTTGCACTGAGGATATTCGACCAGTTCTACCGTGACTCACTGGCACGATATCGAGGACCACAGGGAGCCCATGATCACTTTTTCGCACAAGATGCAGCGGTCGTGATTGAACTTCCTTCGGCACAGATATGCGGTATAACGTTAGGGTCGAGTGTCGAAGCCTATGGAAACACGCTTCGTGGTGATCTCTACCGCTTTGGATCGGGATCATCGGCATCGCGATTACAGGTTGGCGTGGTCGTCCGTTCGCAACATGTCACGCAATTGGACTCGAGCGCTGTTCTGCTTGTTGAATCTGTGCTCCGTGGCGATCATTACTCGGATGTTCCCTCAGCTGTTGTCGGTCTTTTGCAAGGACGATTGATTTCGAAGCAACTTCCGTTCGCTATTCGAGCAAGTGTAGGTACCGGCTATCGCCCGCCATCGTTCAATGAACTTTACTACCAAAATTTCGGTTCAAAAGATATCCGTCCCGAGCAATCCCTTGATGTAGGTGCTGGCATTGTGTATCGTCAGCGTTCGGTAACGGTAGAGTTTGATGCATTTACGTTGTGGGTGCGTAATCAAATCATTGCAATTCCGCGAAGTGCGATTACGTGGTCTGTTCAGAACGCAGGGCGTGTTTTCTCCCGTGGCATTGAAGGTGCACTTCACCTACAGGGAGACTCGTGGCATCTCCGAGCGACAGGAACCGCGCAGTCTGTCACATACGACGATCCAACTTCTTTCACGTATGGCAAGCAAGTACTCTACACGCCAAGTATGCTCGGCATGATTCGATTCGAGCACCAGCTGTGGAAATGTGTCCGACTTTTTGCACAAGCAACGTATTTCGGCATACGCTTTACGCAGACTGATAATGCACCGAGCTCAGCACTCCCACCTGTAGGCACAATGGATTGTTCGGTAGAATATGAATTTCCATTGCACAATGTCACAGTTGCCATCCGTGGTGAGCTTCTCAATGCGTTCGATGCACAGTATGCGCTCATTCGCAACTTCCCAATGCCGGGGCGCGCATGGCGATTTCACATGACCGTGCGATGGCGTCACATGTAGTTTTGCTCCTCATAGGTTTGTATCTCCACGAAGATGAGCGCACCACACCGAACGAAGAATTCACGGAAGAGACAGTCTCCTGCTTGCATTGAAATCGTTGGAGCACAGGTCAATAACCTCAAGAATGTCACTGTCCGAATTCCTCGGAATCAACTCACTGTTGTTACCGGAGTGAGTGGGTCGGGTAAATCATCCCTTGCATTTGATACACTCTATGCAGAGGGACAACGCCGATTTGTCGAATCGTTGTCAGCGTATGCACGGCAATTTTTAGAGCGGAAAGGGAGACCAAACGTTGAACGTATCTCTGGCTTGCCTCCTGCGATTGCACTTGAACAGAAGCCACTGGCACGGAACCCGCGATCCATCGTTGCGACGAGCACGGAAGTGTACGACTACATTCGGTTGATGTTCGGTAACATCGGGAAAACGTACTGCCATCAATGTGGGCGATTGGTACGGAAGGACACACCTACGAACGTCGCCCATGAACTCCTTCGATGGAAGGAAGGAGAACGCATCGTTGTTGGATTCGCAAAAAAATCTCAGCTCGGCATCGAGCAGCTTCGTGCAATGGGATTTGTACGAGTCGCTCATCGCCGCCATTGGGAGATTGTCGCACTTGAGGATGCCGGCGACTTCCTCCATACTGAAGATGCCGTCATCGTAGTTGATCGAATCATCCTGCGACCATCGGATGAAGAATCAGTAAGCCGTCTAACGGAAGCGCTCGAGACAGCCTTTTCGCACGGAGACATCGTTGTGATTGGTCGGCTTGATAACGAGAAGGAAACGCATCTTTTTACCCCTCACTATGAGTGCTCATACTGTGGTATTCGATTCGAGGAACCAGAGCCACGGCTCTTTTCATTTAATAGTCCGTACGGAGCGTGTCCTACGTGCGAAGGTTTTGGTCGAACAATTGGGATTGACGAACGGTTAGTCATTCCCGACCCATCTCGAACACTTCTGATGGGAGCTATTCATCCATTTCGGAATTATCCAGTGCAGTCGGAATTGCTTGCCGCTGCTCGCCGAAAGGGAGTCCCAGTCGATCTCCCCGTCTCGAAACTTTCACCAGAGCATTATCGGTGGCTCTGGGAAGGGGATGATTCTTACCCTGGCATCAATGGATACTTCAAGTTTCTCGAAGAGCATGCGTACAAGGTGCAAAATCGTATTGCACTTGCTCGGTACCGAGGATACACGCGCTGTACAGCATGCGACGGCTCACGGCTTCGGCGTTCTGCGCGGCAAGTCTTTGTTGGGGGAGTTAATATCCCCAAACTTCTCCATATGACTATCGCTCAAGCGTGCGACTTTTTCGAGCATTTAGAACTTTCACCGGCAGAGCATACAGTCGTCGGTCACGTCCTTCGCGAGCTCCGATGGCGTTTGCGTTTGTTGAGCGATATTGGAGTGGGGTATTTGACACTCGATCGGCTTACGCACACACTCAGTGGTGGTGAATCTCAGCGACTCAACATCGCTACATCACTTGGTTCAACGCTCGTTGGAACGCTCTATGTCCTCGATGAACCGAGCATTGGTTTGCATTGGCGTGACACACACCGATTGATCGCAATGCTCCATCGGTTACGATCGTTAGGGAATACGGTCGTTGTGGTTGAACACGACCCCGATATCATTAGTGCAGCAGATTTCATTGTTGACATGGGACCTGGTGCTGGCGAACATGGTGGTCGAATTGTTGCGGCAGGCACACCGTCGGAGATCAAAAACAATCCATCGTCATTGACTGGTGCATATCTTTCAGGTCGCATGCGTATTGAAATTCCTCGCCAGCGTCAGGCACGCCGAAACCAATTTCTGACGATCATTGGAGCACTCGAGAACAATCTCAAAATCGAGCGTCTGGATATTCCGCTCAACTGTTTGGTTGCAGTGACAGGTGTTAGTGGGTCTGGAAAGAGTACACTCGTCGAACAGGTCCTTTACGCGAACGCGAAGCGGCATTTTGGAGGTGCATCGTTACCTGCAGGGAAGTGCCACGAGTTAGTAGGGCTGGATCAACTGTCGGACATCGAACTTGTGGATCAATCGCCGGTAGGTCGCTCATCGCGTTCAACGCCGGCGACGTACACAAAGGCGTTTGATGCAATCCGGGATGTCTTTGCTGAAACACCTGCAGCTCGTGCAGCGGGATGGACAAGTAGCCATTTTTCGTTCAACGTTGCTGGTGGGCGGTGTGAAGTGTGCGAGGGTGCTGGAAGTGTCCTAGTTGAAATGCAGTTTCTTCCAGATATCGAAGTTCCATGCGAGGCGTGCGGAGGAACACGATTCAAACGTGAAGCACGCTCAATTCTCTACAATGGCAAATCCATCATCGATGTACTTGCCATGACCGTTGATGAAGCTGCAATGTTTTTCAAAGGGAAACGGAAAGTGCTCGAGCGTCTCAAAGTGCTGCAAGATGTAGGACTTGGATACCTTCGCTTAGGACAGTCGAGTACAACTCTCAGTGGTGGGGAGGCGCAGCGACTCAAGCTTGCTTCCTATCTGGATGGTGCAGCAAATGGTCATGTCTTGTACTTGTTCGATGAACCGACGACCGGCTTACATTTACACGATATTGCGCAGTTACTTGCATGTTTCCGCCGACTGGTTGAGCGTGGTCAGAGTGTCGTCGTTATCGAGCACAACCTTGCGGTTATCGCAGCAGCCGATTGGGTGATTGATCTTGGACCTGAAGCTGGTGAACAGGGCGGACAGATCGTCTGCACCGGAACACCCGAAGAAGTTGCTGAATGCGACAAGTCTTGGACTGGAAGAGCATTGCGTGATTTTTTTGCCCGACAGCCAGTACAACGACGTCGCCATCTGACGAAATGATTGCACTCGAACGATGGGGACTCATTGAGTACTGCCAGGCGTGGGAACGGCAGCGACAATACGTTCAGGAAATTCAGAAAGGAGAGCGGCCAAGTACACTTGTTCTCTGTCAGCATCCATCCGTCATCACTATTGGGCGAGCTGGATCGAGACTGAACGTGCTGTGTAGCGATGATGAGCTTGCACGTCGGAGCATTGCGCTTGTCGAAACTGATCGAGGTGGAGGTGTAACACTCCACAACCCTGGCCAGATCGTAGGATATCCCATCTTCGATCTCTCATACTTTCGCTTGGATCTGCATTGGTTTGTCCGCCAGATCGAACGATGCATCATCGCTGCAATTGGGCGCTGGGGCATCCGTGGTGAGCAAGTACACGGCTTGACGGGTGTTTGGATTGAGCAACGGCGGAAAATTTGCGCCATAGGTATCCGTTGTTCTCGATGGGTAACATCACATGGGTTTGCACTAAACGTCTCGAACGATTTGACCCAGTTTGAGTGCATCATACCGTGTGGAATTGTTGATCGTGAGGTTACGTCGATGGAACGTGAACTTGGCATGTCTGTTGCTCTTGAGGATGTCGAAAGTGCCCTTGAAGAGGTGTTTTCTGAAGTATTTCGTTAGGGCTTGCAGGAACGCGAGAGGCGGTGTATTTTTGCACTGCATCGTTCTTCATAAGGGACGATTGACAGTAGGTACGTTCTCAGGTTGCGGGAATAGCTCAGTTGGTAGAGCACAACCTTGCCAAGGTTGGGGTCGCGGGTTCGAGTCCCGTTTCCCGCTCGAGATCGCGTCATCAGCCTAACGGTTGGAAGCGCGGTCGAGTTTTGCCTCCCTTATGCTGCATGTCCGGCAGTCAACTTCCCCCCAGACTGTCGGGCATTTTTTTGGATGCAGTAAATTGCACCTGTTTCACTTTTCAACCAGCATTGCATGTTGGCATTCCCTTCCATTTTGATTCCGACGGATTTCTCTGAATGTGCCCATGTAGCGGAACAGTACGGGCTCCAATTGGCGCGTACGTTCCAGTCAGCAGTGCATTACATCTACGCAGTCGAACCGATCGACACGTTCGCAACTATCAACGGGGTGGAGCAGAGCATCTACTTCGATGTCATGAGTGACTTGCGTACCTCTGCTGAGGAGCGTCTCTCCCAAATCGCGGCATCATTGCAACAGGAAGGTATTTCAGTATCGACCGCCGTCCGTGAGGGACGAGCATCCGAAGTGATCATCGAGTATGCCCAGCAGAACAGTATCAGTTTGATTTGCATTGCAACGCATGGGCGGCGTGGGTTTAGTCACTTAATCTTGGGCAGCACGACAGAGCGTGTTGTACGACGGGCACCGTGCCCTGTCTTTGTTGTTCGGGCAACATCAAACTGAGTGCTATAATCGCGTCAAGCGTCCAAGACCAAAACGGATACTGGTGTAGGATAGGGCAACGAACAAGGCAAGTGCAAGAAGTGGATGAACCTCCTGTCCGATCACAACGAGTGCTATCGTAAAGAGGAAGACTGCAATTGCCAAGACAGCAAAGCCAATAAGTGTTTTCATCACGGTGTGGATAGTTGTTCAACGTCGTTGCTAAAAATCTCGATCAACGAAGCAATGACCTTCTGTCGAGATGGAGGGATACGGAGATCGAGCAGAATACCGTGGTCGGTATCTTGTCGTTGTTCGACAATTGCGTTTGCGTAGAAGGAAGACAAACTTTTTATTGCAGTGAAGGGGATACGGAGGCGCACACGGGTGCTGTTATCGAGAACGTATTGCTCCATCATGCAGAGGAGCCGGTGGATATTATAGCCTGACACTGCGGAAACGACGAGTGCAGATGGGTAGCGTTCCCGTAAGTGCTCAAGCGAGTGACGGTCTGGAAGATTATCTACTTTGTTGAGAACAAGGAGCTGTGGCTTATTCTCCATACCGAGTTGCGTCAGAGTTTCTGTGACTGCTTCAATGTGGCGATCGAGAGCAGGGTGAGAGCAGTCAGCCACATGGATGAGCACGTCCGAATCGGCGGCTTCTGCAAGCGTACTGTGGAACGATGCAATAAGATGTGTTGGCAACTTGCGAATGAACCCAACGGTGTCGGATAGGAGTACGTCCAACCCAGATGGAAGCTGGCACCGGCGAACAGTTGTGTCGAGCGTTGCGAAGAGTTTATCTTCTACGGTGACGTTACTGTTTGCAAGAAGGTTGAACAGGGTGGATTTTCCCGCGTTGGTGTAACCGACAAGAGCAAAGCGAATAAGTTTCTCGCGCTCTTTTCGTTGGAGGGAACGCTGTTGTTCGATCTCGTCGAGCCGACGTTTCAGATGGGCAATGCGCTGTTTTATCAAGCGACGGTCTGTTTCAATTTGTGTTTCGCCGGGTCCACGGGTGCCGATGCCACCGTACTGACGTTCAAGGTGCGTCCACAGTCGCGTCAAGCGTGGATACAAGTACTGCAACTGCGCTAATTCAACTTGAGTCTTCGCTTCTAGCGAGCGAGCATGATGGGCAAAGATGTCCAAGATGAGCATCGTACGATCGAGAATTTTCACGCCGAGTGTTTGTTGGAGGTTTCGCAGTTGAACGGGTGATAGGCCGTCATCGAATATCACGAAGTTTGTGGCATAATCTCCGATGAGCGTTTGAAGCTGTGTTAGTTTACCCTTGCCAATGAACGTCGCAGGATCAAAGTGTTCCCGCTCTTGTACAAGTCGGAGGACGATTTCACCGCCCGCCGTAGCACAGAGCTGTTCGATTTCATCGAGGTATTCGTCAATGAGCACGCGATCAGTACCCTTGCGGATAACTGCGACAGCAATCCCTCGTTCTTCGCGCGCGGTGCTATCGCTTTGTTGTGGATTCAAGGAAAGCAGTGTTTGCATGAAGAGCGTGCGACGAATTTGGTTAGTAGTGAAACTTCTTAGGTTATTGACGCATTGCGTAGCACTGTTCGTGCTCACGTCAGCACATGCACAAGATACGATGCCACTCGTTATCGTGCATGCCGATCAGATGGTGGGGTACGAAATAGACCGAGGAACGGTTCGTGAGCTAACGGGTAACGTCGTCCTCCGTCAGGGTTCGGCAGAGATTCGTTGTAACCGTGCCCGTCAAGAACTGTGGAGTGGAAGGGCAGAGTTGGAAGGGAACATCCTCATTGTGCAGGGATCGCTCCGGATGCGTATGCAGCGTGGCGAATATCATTCGAATGAACGGCGTGCGTTTGGATATGGAATGGTAGTCATTGATGATGGCACGACAACACTACAAGCACCACTCGGCATTTATGAACTCGGCGAGCAACGAGCAATCTTTTATCATGGCGTTCACTTACGCGATAGCACCGTTTCAATCATTGCAGATAGTGTCGTGTACTACCGCCGCAGTGGCGAACGCTTTGGGTGGGGAAATGTCCGGTTGTATTATGAGCGAGAACGTACCACTGTGTGGGGTGATTCAGCATATCAGAATCCAAATGATCATGAGGCAAGAATCTGTGGACGAAGCTTGTTAGTGCAGACTGACACCGTTGCAAAGGGCGATACCCTCTACCTTGCAGCGGATTGCCTGCTCCTTCTACGCAAGAGCGATGACCAGGTAATACGGGCAATTGGTAATGTACGGACCATTCGTGGTGCGCTCGTTGCGGTTGCTGATTCAGCCTGGCTTTGGAAAAACGATAGTCTTCAATTGATAGGCAATCCAATTGTGTGGGCAGATTCTGCACAACTGACAGGCTCTACTATCGCCGCTATATTACATGACCGGAGGGTTGAAACTGTCGTCGCAACGGGCGGTGCGACACTTGGAATCGTTGACGATTCTGCATCGGTAGCACCCCATCAGCTTCTGGCTGCGGAAATCAAACTTCTATTTGAACGCGATTCTCTTCGCTTTGTTTCTGGTAGTCATGACGTACACACGCTCTACTACCACCGAAGGGAGGATGGTTCACCGGATGGAATGACGCGCGTTGCCAGCGACAGTATTTCGATTGCTCTTGCTGATGGGCGTATTGTACGAAGTACATGGTATGGAGCGGTGAAGAGCGAATACGTACCGGAACAGCACATTCAGCCAACGGAACGATATTTGCAAGGATTTCGCTGGTTTGGCGAAACAAAACCAAGTCGCGACGAATTATTCGAACACTGGCTTCACTCCGCGAAGCGACAATGACCATCATGCGACGACAGATACTTGGCGTGTGTATTATTCTAAGCTGCATTGGGGTCCCTGTACACGCTCAAGTGCTCGATACACTTCCTCGAAGCCGCCCGAACCGAGTAGAGGGTACGCACTTTTTCGTGGGGTTCATGCAAAATGAGATTACAATCCAAGAGTCGGGATTACGCCTGAGAGTGCTCATTGCGACAGCATACCCGAACCGCGTCATCATTCGCTATCCAGATGGTATTGAGCGTGCATATACGCTCCAAGCTTACGAGACTCTTCCACTGGTGTTGTCGGATACACTCGAGCTCCGCTGGTCGGAGCGACCTCTCCGGCGTGCAGTAGAGATTATCGCTGAACTGCCTATCTCCGTGATCGCGATGAGTAGCCAATACACAACGAGCGATAGCTATACTGCGTTACCGATTGACTTGTGGGGTACAGAGTACGTAGTACTCTCACTTCCGAACGATACCTACGGCGATGGTTATGGAACCCCAGTAGATCCTGCCGACATACGACAGTCAGAGTTCATGATAATTGCACATGAGAATGGGACACAAGTTGAATTTCAGCCTACTGTCCCGACCGAGGGAGGGCGCGCGGCCGGTCAGTGGCATACGGTGATGCTCAATCGAGGAGAGTGTTTTTTAGTCAAAGCTGCACCATCACAACAGGGTACCGGAGACTTGAGCGGTACGATGGTTCGATCGTCGAAGCCTATCGGCGTCCTCTCTGGACATGTGCGTGCATCTGTGCCGATTGGACTACCGCCAATGCTCGATAGTAAGGATCACCTTGTCGAAATGCTTCTACCAAATGCACTGCTCAGTTCAAGCTATGTGACAGTTCCATTTGCGACAGGTGGCAGGTTGCCGATTGGTGATTACCTCCGAGCAGTAGCGATTTATCCTGATACTCGCATCACGATTTACACTGAGCGGGAAGATCTTCAACGCGTACTTGCTCAGCCCGGAGATACCCTCACACTTCCAAACGTGAATTCTCCGACGTGGTGGAATGCGAACAAACCTTTTGCACTTGTCCAACTGATGACGACAGGGTCGGTTGCCAATAGTATAACGTTCGATCCATCAATGGTTATTGCACCCCCGATTGGGCGGTATGTATCGCGGTGTGTGATTCACACACCAGCGAATTTGAACGACGCAACGTTTTCCCGGCAATTCGATAGACACTGGGTCAATATCATTTGCGACGAGAATGCGAGGTTATCCCTCAAGCTCGATGGTGAGATAATTGCCCAGCGCATCGCACCAGAACTTGCTACGCAGAAATTCCGAAGCAGTGGAATGTTCTGGGCTCAAATACCACTATCGCCTGGAGTTCACGTCCTCACTGCAGATAGTGGCGTCTTTACTGGAGTTGTGTACGGTATGGGTTATACAGATTCGTATGCGCATCCTATCGGTTTGGCAAGTTCAAGCGGACGTGATACTATTGTTCCCAGGTTGATATTGCGCGATAGTTGCGGTTCACTCATGGGCAGTGCATACGATGAGGGTGGGTCGGGGATTGCCTACATTGTCGTCGATCCTGATAGCACTCGTAACTATGATTTCCGCATGACCACTACGAATGGGATCGAAACATTCCAAGCTGTACTCACTGACCCTTACCGTGATGCGACGATTGCAATCATCGCACGAGATAATGCTGGTAATGGTGTACGGTATCGTTATCGCTACTCGGCACCTACCATAGGTGTATTGCCCCGACCGCTCCGATTTCAGGTGCAGGTTCCATTGCAGGAGCAATGTACCGACGCAACGCTACGGAACTATAGTTTCCGCGATACTCTTGTGATTTATCGAATTCAGTTTGCGAACAGAGATGGCATATTTCGCTTGAACCAACTGAACTGGCCAATCCTCTGCCCACCTCGCCGCGAGGTGAAAGTGACTGTTTGTTTCGAACCATCGCGAGTGGGAACGTTTCAGGACACACTCCTGTGGGATCTCGGTTGTGGGCGCATCTACCGACAAGCGATCGAAGCGAAGGTTGCACAAGCCAGCATTGAAACAGCCGATCTTGATTTCGGTGATGTCCTTGTAGGTGATACCGCCTGCAAGGCGCTAATTCTCTGGAACACAGGAACTGTACCCACGACAGTAACACAGCTCATCCCATCACCTCCACGTTCAGCATTTGTACTGGACTCTCCGGCACTACCAAAGCAGATTCAACCTGGTGATAGTTTGCTCATTCGAATCTGCTTCGTTCCGAGCGATACCGGCAACTTTCAAACAGAACTCGTGATTGGCAATGACAATGCCCTCAAAGTAAGTGCAGCACTCCGGGGGCGAGGAATTCGGGCGCGTTTGCAAACGGTGCCCCTCGATTGCGGAGCGCGACGTATTGGAGTACGGTACGATACTGTTGCACACATCATCAATCGAGGGACAGCGGATGCTCGATTACGTTACCGAGGACAGCAGGGCGATAGCTCAGCGTTTTTGCATTCATTCCTTATTGGGGATACGATGTTCATTTCACGAGGAGGACAGAGAGCGATTCCGATTCGCTTCGCACCGGAGGTGGCAGGTGAATTTTCTTCTCTGTTGCTCTTCGATGTTGATGGTGGTAGCTCACTTGAGCTTGAGATGAAGGGCCGCGGCACTATACCGACAGTAACGATGCAAGACACAACGATAGGGCCTGTGAACGTCGGGGATCGGCGAATGTTTACCGTCACCGTGTTATCTGCAGGTGGAACTGAGGCATTAACGATCGACTCGCTATGGATTGGGGGTCCTGATTGGGATGCATTTGTGCTCGAATCAATACCACCGTTTCCAATTCAGGTGCAACCGGGGGAGCGCGTTTTTCTCCCAGTGTGGTTCCAGCCGCGCCGTGTGGGTATCCACGAAGCCTCGATTGTCGCTCGGCATGATGCTCAACCGAACTTTCTTCGAACAACCGCGAGTGCACACTTATGGGGTATCGCGATCGAGCGTGATACGAGTGATGGTGGGCCGACTGATACAACGGGAACGGCTGATACATCTGTGTTTCGCATGGATGTTGAATACGATCCAACACCGTTCCAGTGCAGTGCGCTGGATGTGCAACTCATCCTTACGAATGCTGGATCAACACCGCTCCGCATGAGTGAAGCAGGCTGGTCTGATCAGCGTGGCAATGCGGTCAATATCCTTCCACGACTACCTACCGTTATTCAGCCGGGTGAAGTAATCCGTAGTCGTGTCATAATCCCACCTCCACAGATGAATCGTGACATCACCATCCGTGTTGTAGCAAACGATTCACTCGTGCGACAGCGGATAGTTCGCATCACCCCAACTGTTGGCACAGCCGATGTGAATATAGCCACTGTCCATGGAAGCATCGATAGCGTTATTCTCTATCGAGTTCAGGGGATGATAGTACCTGCTCCACTTCAAACTCTTCCATTCAATGTTGAGGTACAACTTCCAATAGCACTTGCTGAGTATCCCGGTGATGGGGAGGTTCCTGTTGTTGCCTCTTGCAATCAACATAACGTCAATACATTAGCGAGCGTGACGTTGGTAGGAAACAATCGGCTACTTCTACGCTGGGAGTTCAAAGCCACCACGACAGCTCTGCACCAGAGTTCATGCACGTGGGAATTTGAACTACCACTCCGATTGCTCTACGCACTGAACCCCGTTGGGACAGTATGCGTGAATGTTTATGCTGGAGAGTGTTATTCAAGTGACACGGCTTGTGCTGTGCTATCGTCTAAGGAAGTATGTGGCCATCCACTTCGTGCGGTGAAGCTCGGGGGACTTGCTGTAAAGAACATTGTGCCCAACCCGATGACGGACCATGTGCAAATAGTGTGTGATGTCTATGAAACTACAGCAATGACACTTTGGGCGTACGATCTTCGTGGAATCGGCTACCGTATTGGTAGGCAAGAGTCTTTGGATGTTGGACAGCGAGTTATTATTTTTGGCACAGAATCACTGCCAAGTGGATGGTACTCGCTTGTCATCGAGACCTCAAGTGGCAGACAGATGGTAGAATGCTGTTTTCTGAAACACTAATTGGAGAAGGTACCATGAACTCAATGCGCAGTCTGTTGGTGGTGGCTGTGTGGATGCTTGCGATGGAGTCAACGTATGCGCAAGACCTTGCGAACCCTCTCGAACCAGCGAAAGCGCCATCGCGGATCTTTGTCGGTCCGGTCGTTGGCTTTAATCGGGTGATGCAGACAGGTGGTTTTCAATACTACGCCAATCCAAGTGATGCGCCGCTGTGTCCAACGTTAGAAGATGGATCGTCAAATGGTTTCTTCGTTGGCATTAATACGGAAATAATCCTCGGCGATCCGAAGGATTCGCGGTCATCGCTTATCTTCCGCGTCCTTTACGATCGGCTGCCTTCATCCTTCCGCCAGTTCAACGACAAATTGCCAACACGGATTGTTGATCAGCAAGGTCAGCCCACAACGATAATGACGAGTACTGAATTCGCTGCGGATGTAGTCTATACCACTATAGACTTTGAGGCAATGTATCGATTTGGTCTTGGCACCACAGGCTTTGGGATTCAGGCAGGGCCAGTTATCAGCTATGCGATGCAGAAGACCGTAACGCAATTATTCAATCTCATTGAGCCATCAAACGCTCAATTCGTTCCAGACCCACGCTATGAGTATCGCAACTTCAATCGCACAGCGGTGATCTACGATGGGGATATTCCAGAATCAAACGCTCTCCGCATTGGATTCAAAGCGGGAATTCAATACGAAATTTTCCTGCGTCGAATGACAATCGTTCCGTCGCTCAACTACAACTTTGGCATTACGAACCTGACACGTAATGAGAGCTGGCGTGTCAGTGCAATTCAACCTCAGGTTGATATTCGTTTCGCCTTTTAGCGTAGAGATCTACTTACTCGAAACGATATGCTGCCTATTCAAGAATGGATAGGCAGCATCCTTTTTAATGCCCTATCGGCATACAACAATTGGGTGTCGCCATACTTGAGCGCCGCTTTTTGCCGTAACGAGGTAGAAGCCACTCCCGATGTCATCGAAAGAAACTATGTGTCGGCCTGCTTCTACATCTTGAACCCAGACGCAACTGCCACGTATATCCCACACCTCAACAGTGCCAGCGCTCCAATCCTCTGGAAGGATGATGTTTCCCCGAGGGGTGGTAAGTGGATTTGGGTAAATAGTAATACCCTCCGATGGTGCATCTTCTGACCGATTGAGCAGATGATACTGCATGATTGCGAACCATGGTGTAGGTACTTGACGTTGATCGATGACGAAGCGAAAGCCTCCGCGCACCCGTTGAATTGGAACTGTGACGTTGGATAACGGTTGACCATTATCTCCAATCGGAATGACAGAAAGAGAGTCGTAACGACTTGGGAATGTGACGGCGATTGTTGTTGCTTCCAATTGTGTCGTACCATCTCCCCAGCCTTGCCAGAGGGATATGTTCTCCGTCCAACGTGCGCCCTCGTTTTGTGTTCGAGTGGAAAGTATAAGCAACGAACGCTGCGAGGAAGCAATCGGAAGAGAGTCGAGCGATGCCCAAACGAGACTTGCCATTTGTGCGGTTCCTGTATGCTCAAGTGTTATTCCATCGCGGTATGTTCCGATGAAATTTTTCATGCGACCATGGAAGCCAATGAAGCGGGGGGTGTTGATCCTGAGCCAGCCATCGTGTTGATTCCAGTGCAATTGCTCGCGGTCGGCTAGCATAGCACTCAAATCGAGTCCACCTTCGCGGTTAAAATCGGGGATAAGAAGATGTGGCATAAACGAAGGCGCATGGGCATTGAGTGAATCAAAGCGGATTGTCCGAAAAAATGGGATACGGGAATCCGTTGGAGAGGGGAGATAGTAAGCACTCCGCTGCAAGTAGGAGTGCTCGAGTATGTCACGGGAGAGCTGGATACGTACTTGGTCGGTGCTTGGTTGAATTGCTCCGATCAAGAATGCACGACGAATTCCAGGAATGAGGGCATGGAGCGAATACACAGCTTCTGTGGACCAGAAACTATTCGGTATGATACGATCCCAGGGTGGCTGATTATTCCATGAAAATGTGTTGTATACTGCGATACCATCCCAATCTTGATAGAGGCAATAGCTTGGTGCATATGTTAGAATTTCGTTGATGAATGGGCAGGGATAGGGGATGGTATAACTGGCAATGAACAATGGTTTCCCTTCAAGCGCTGCTAAGCTTGCCAAGTAGATGGTGCTCCCCCATAGTGCATCGAGAGAACCATCGCTCGATGCATACCACTGAGAATTTGGTCCAGTGTAATTGTAAATTCCGCCATTACCCACACTGGCTGTTGTAAAGTCAAGTTTTTTGAGTGCGACCAAATCATTTGCTGCTGCAAAGTCCGTCCCACCACCGACAAGTATGCGAAGTCCAAGAGTCTCGCGAATAAACTGGTATATACCAACATAATAGCGCTCCTGCAGCATTGTAAGAAATTGGGTTGCGTCCCGCAGACGTTCCGGTGTGGTCGTTCTATCAGGAGGAAGGAGCAGCACGGTCGCTTGCTCGATTGATTCCCCTTGACGCAAGCCCTCTGTTGGACGTGCAGCTAAGGCGACACTATCGAGAAAAACATCACCTTGACTGCCGCCAACGCCAATGCCAATAAATGCCGGTACCGAATCGGTTGCGATGAAATCCACCGCATAACATTGCCAAGAGGAAGTGATCGTGAGGTCTTTGTTAAGTCCTAGTTCCTCCCATGGATAACCGTTTCTAAGAATGCTTATCCGGATCGTTTTACCTTGTGGGTTGGTTGTTTTAGCCTAGAATTCAAGACGATAGATCGTGTGTGGCTCCAGTGTAGCTCCTGTTTGATAGAGAAGCACATCCCAGGGGTTTGTACCAACAGCATTTGGTGAAATCCGAATGCGAGCAGAACGTGAACCGTGGATTTTATCAGCGTCGCTGAAATCAAGAATCGCTTGTGTACCAGTAGAGGTTGCAAGTATCCACGACTGGGCGAAAAAGTCTTCGAAACTGCCGTCTGTGATACGGTTATCAGTTGAACGTGGTACAGTGCGCCAGGCTACCTTGAGTTGATTAGTAGTACCGTATCGTTGTCGAAGGTATGCATTCCATGCAGCACGGAGCTTTTGCTGCTATGACGGTGGAAGATATGATTGCAGTCCAGGTGACTTCCACCATGCAAAGAGCGAGTTGTTATCTGGCAACAGTAAGAGGGCAAGCGCAGGATCATCTCCGACACGCAAGCCAGTGTAAGGGTTGTACGTCGTCAAAAACGTTGGAGGACGGAACGATGGCGTATGCTGTAGATGCTGTCAACGTACTGGATATACCGTACGTTCCATGGGAACTGGATTGAATCGTTGCCGGATACACCATCGTCAGGTAATGGGATGAACCCATCGAAAGTTAATGCTGCGTACAGACCATTGCGTCGAAGCTCAGCCATAAGGTAGAGAAGTTTATCTAATTGCGCTTGATCGAAGGGCTGACTACTTCGGCGAGTACCATACCGCCACAGGAGTGGATAGTTACCTCCTGCTCCTGTGTAATCCCACAGTCGAAGGACGACAGCGTTATAGCCAATCGCACGTATCCATGCTGCCATCGCCTTTGCAGCAGTTCGATCGGGGTAACACGCAGCACTGGTAATTGTTGCAGCAAGGAGGCGGATGCGCTCACCACTGGCTGTAGCAAAATGACCATCTCGAATCGTAATGCGTCGTGACTCAGTGATAGCGGTCGCGGTAGTATCGCCAAGCCATTCAGATTGACGCAGTCTGAATGGATTGGGCGAAAACGGATACCAGACTTGTGCCGATACAGCTACTGTAAGGACGACAAGGAGAGTTCTGTACCACATGGTGGCATCGTTTATGGTGATAGAATGAGAGATCGTACATATCGCTCAGTACCACAATCAAGCAGAAACGTATACACACCGCTCGCGATCGGCGGAAGTGGAAGTTCGACTGCTGTTGAATGAATGGGAATAGCATCCCATCGTGCTATACAACGACCATCATATGCATAGAGAGCACCACCACGGGGCGATAAACATGCATCTCCAAATGTAATCTTGATCCCAGTTGTAGTGGGAGTAATGAGAGGTGATGACTTGGAATGGTCGTCAATACTGGACACTACAGGTGATTTCGAAAACTTGGCAAGAAACCATGGTATTCGTTTTGTCGTTGGTCGAGTGAGAAACGGAATCGTCCTCCCGTACCTTTCGCGAAATGGCCAAGGACAAGGGGAAATGGGCGTCCAAGCGAGTCGAGCGGAATGATGCGGAGCGTATCGGCACTATGGCGCCAACTGATGGATACTGTCATCGCTTTAAGCTGCATTGGCTCAGAGCCCCAGCGTTCGTATGTACTCGAATCACCAGACCAAAGAGCATTTGATGCAGCCGTTCGTGACAGGAGAAGGATGGCGACATTCTCTGCGGAATCGAGTGCCACCGTATCGAGCGAAAGGAACTCACACGTTCCTATCCAACCATTATTAAGCCGTTCTACGGAGTGCGTTCCCATCCCGCTGAGATCGAGAATTTTCCCGCGAAGTACACCGGTCGCAGTGCGGTAGTACGGCGTTCGGATGACAAAAACTGTATCGTTAGCACTCCAGAGTAGTTCTTCAGTGTCACTCAAAAGTTGGGAGGTATTGACAGCAGCTTGATCGGCAAGTGCAGGTATCTCACTGTGAGGTTGATAACTCTGGAGGGAAGCAGTAAACGAATCAATTGCTACTCGTCGAAACAACGGTATGCGTGCATCTGCTCCACTTGCTAAGAAGAACGCTCCACTTTGGTTGTACGGTGGATAGTCCAGTGCTTCACGCGTGTGTTCCAGGAGTAACTGCTCCTGTGCAGGGCGAATGAGCTGATTGCGGAAAACAGCCGTTGAGAATGGCAATGATGATGTCACGGCCGGATTCCCTGCATACTCATAGTGAGTAATGGTGCCAGCATCGTTAGGACCATAGCGATCGCGTACCCATGGGGTCAGTAAACTTGTACGATTGTACGCGTAGTACGTTAGCACATACACATCTGCATCCTGATAGGCGAGATATGCGGGAAAGGACGTTGTTAGCTAACACATCGCACTGAAAGGATAGGGGATGCTGTAAGAGTTGACCATTAGGGGTTTCCCAGCGATGCGTGCTCGTGCAGGGATGTAGATAATGCCACCATTACGATTTCCCAATTGGGGATCATTGATGATGTACCATGCTGAATCGCTCCTCGCTCCTGCGATACGACGGTAGGGACTATCCCACCCACTTCCAACCGACGGCAGGTCGAGTACTCTGGCGATGTAGATGTCATTGAGGAGTGATTGCTGATTGCCAGGAGCGATGAGTGCTTTACAACGAAGGGTGTCTGCAATGAGGCGTTTCATCCAACTGAACCATTGCTCAGCGAGCGATTGGTAAAACAAGAGGTTATCACGCCAACGGGGTAGCGAGTGCTCAGCATGTTGGGCGTTACGACTGCGGGCAACGGTGAAATTGCTGAAGGATTCTCCGCTTAAGAGCGCTGGTTCTTCGATTGCATTCACGCGAACGTTGTCGAGCCAAACATCACCCGGCATACCTCCCGCGTCAACACGGAATTCGGCATGTCCTTCGATGTAACTGCGGAATGTGTACGTGTACTCTTTCCATTGGGTACGAAGCGTGTCGCTAAACGAGAAATTGCCAATCGAGACGGTTATCAGTCGCTGGTTTACATCAGTCCGTGTCCACAGTTGGACACGATAGAGAGCATAACGCTGCAATTGTGGTTGGATATTACGATACCGAACATTCCTACTGACACCTCCAGGTTTTGAAATACGGATCCGCATCGAATAGTTGCCTTCTTTTTTGTCGAGGGGATCACGTTCGACGACTGCAAGTGCGTTACCACTGAGCGATAGAAGCCATGTATTATCGAATGCATCTTCAAATCCAGGATTACCAATAACATTCGCAACGGTACGTGGAATGACTCGCCACGCTGCTTGAGCAGCTTGTGCTGATCCGTATTTAGAGATGACGTACCGAACAAAAGCGCTATCAAGCATCCTTGAGTGGAGTTATGAAAGCTGTCCACCCTGGGCAATTGGAAAAACTGTATTGCTTATCCATTATGTGAATAACGAGTTATCCTGCTCGAGCTCAATGATTGCGATCGTAGGGTCATCCCTATATGGTATGCCGGTGAATTGATTACGAGCTGAGGAGGTCACGAACATAGTCGCGGATGAGCATTTGGTAACCCTGCAAGAAGTACGAGTAAATACGCCCACTGTAGCGGACTGAATCCCAGCCCGGAACTCCATCATCGCGGCGAGCAAGACGTGCAGCTCGAACAACGAGAGAAACGTAAATACCCTGTTGTCGTAATTGTGCGATGAACCAATCGAATCGTCGGAGCATGGAACTATCGAATCCTCGACTTGTCGTGCTCGAGCGAATTAATAGTGAAGCATCATTGTAGTTTGTGTAGTCGAAGAGTGTCAGTCGCACCAGATTGATACCAAGACTGCGGAGACGTGCTGCTACAGCAATAGCCTGGCTGCTATCAGGAAAGACGGCTGGTCCGACTATTGTTACTCCATACAGGCGTGCGCGACCACCATTGGGGTAGATAAGCTTGCCATCTGCGATGGTGATTCTTTCTTTGGCTTCAGTTGTTTGAGGAGGTAATCCTGGCAGGATAGAATTGTCGAGTGGAACGGATGGATCGAGCGTCCATGGGAATGGATTCATCAGTGGTTGTGCACTCGAAAGAGACGCCATAACAAGTATCCCAACAAGTTTCCCAACAAGCCATCGCATTGTATGCAACCGATATGTCATACCGCTAAACCAAAATTACATGAAAATTTCAAAAAAAGTGTGCCCTCCTGCGCAGAGGCAGAAGGGCACAAGGGATGGAGGAGGAACCGTGTCTAGTACTATGCAGTCAGTCTCTGCAAGACCCGTTCGATGATCGTCAGAGCCTCATCAATGCGTTCACGAGTGATATCGAGTGTAGGGCGGAAGCGTACGCTTTTCTCACCAGAACCTAAGATGAGCAGTCCCTCGACAAATACACGTCGGAGAAATTCGTTGCGGAGTGCAGCAGAAGGTAGATCGAACGCACAGAAGAGCCCACGTCCTCGTGCATTGCTGACAAGTGTTGGGTATTGTTTACTGAGTTGGACCAATCGTTCGAGCAAGTATTCGCCCTGAACACGTGCGTTTTTGAGGTAGTCTCGTTGATGGATAATACGGAGATAGGCAGTCGCCCTTGCCATATCGGTGAGGTTACCACCCCATGTTGAGTTGATGCGGCTGGAGACGTGGAAGACGTTCTCCGGGACATCGTCAATGCGCCGGGTGACCGCAATCCCGCAAACTTGCATCTTCTTCCCAAAGCAAAAGATGTCCGGTACCACACCGAGCTGTTCATATGCCCACCACGTACCGGTGATGCCCATACCAGTTTGCACTTCATCAAAGATGAGGAGAACGTCACGTTCATCGGCGATGTGACGGAGTGCTTGGAGGAACTCACTCCGAAAATGATTATCGCCACCTTCCCCTTGGATTGGCTCGATGATAATTGCTGCGATATCATCGCCATGCTCTTCGAATGCGACATCAATTTGCCGGAGTGCTAACTCTTCGTCTGCAATAGTCCGAGCAAGTGTTTCCTCGGTGAGAGGAAATGAAAGCTTAGGGTTGATGATTCGTGGCCATGAAAACTTGGGGAAAAAAGCTATCTTGGTTGGATCAGTATTGGTAAGCGACAAGGTATAGCCACTTCGACCGTGAAATGCTTGGCGGAAGTGGATAATCTTGTGGCCCACTTCGCGTGTATAGCCACGGTTGAAGTTTTTCCGCACCTTCCAATCGAAGGCAACTTTGAGTGCATTCTCAACAGCGAGTGCACCGCCCTCAATAAAGAATGTATAACAGAAGTCACTGGGAATTGCTGTTTCAAAGAGCGTATCAACAAACGTTGCGTATACGCTCGTGTAAATGTCAGAGTTCGTGATTTTATGAAGTGCAACAGTACCCAGTTGGGCAATGAATTCATCTGAGCGGAGATCGGGATGATTGAGTGAAAGTGGAAGTGCAGCGACACAAGAAAACATATCAAGAAGCTTGCGTCCGCTGCGTGCATCCACAAAATACCCGCAATGACTACGCTCAGTATCGAGTACAACATCAAATCCATCCACAAGCAAATGTCGCTGTAGGATGGATTGGACACGTTCAGGTTCAATAAGCTGGAGCTTCATAGTTGACACGGAAAATTGGAGCGAGATAAATCGTTGTACTTATAAAGTGTTGTTTTAGAGATAGCAGGAAAAAGCTATCGAATGGTAAACGACCAGTGCGATACCGCTTCAATCACTGGCCAAGAGCATCATGATACGTGAGGTAGGCTGGAAAAGATGACCGCTACCAGAAGCGAATTCCGGAGAATATGCGCGCTGATAAAAGCACTCCCACGGATTGTTCCGTGGTCGCGACAAACTGTAGAAGCGACTAATGTTGACGTACGCATGGCTTTACAAAGATACGTTCATATTCAGAAATCACAGAAACTATGTTGATTTTTAAAATGTAGCGTGCTATTTTTGCGCCGTCTGCATCAGCTTGTGGTGCAGCGTGTGTAATATTTCACTTCGGTTGAGGATGCCATCATGAGCGCACGCACAAATCCCAAAGCCCCAGAGCATACCCTCTACAAAGCGGGTGCTGTGCACTATCTATTATTCTTTGCGATTTTTCTTGCTACAGCTATCATTTTCCAAAAGCTGTTATTGGTTCGAATCGTCGAGAGTTTTGTCCTCTATCAGTTCAAGCCCGAGCGCGAGGAGTTGGCAGATTTCAACGGTGTCAAAGCGGTACCTACTGCAGAAGGGATCAAACACATTGGGGAAGAAGTTCGGCGTGAATACATCAAACCTGACTACATTTTCGATTTCACGGGGAAAGCCCGCGATGAAAAAACACACGGATACTCAAAAGCACCTGATGAATGGGTCGTTAAAGCACCAAAGTTGGGGGACGATCCCATCTACCTCGATCCTACATTAGGTTTTGTGATATTTTCCATTGATATTGGCTTCCTTGTGGCAGTGTTGCTCACTCTGATTTTACCTCCCGGCATTGGACTTATGTCCTTGAAGGTAGAACGTGAAATCCACAACAACAAGGCAAAAGTTCGTTTGCAGACAGGTTTCTCGGAGGGAATTGTCGAATTGCTCGTGATGCCTGATGATGAGTTAGCTGCGCTTGCTGAGACCGATCGCAGGCGGATTGTCGAGGCATTTCGTGTCGTGTGGAATCGTACAACCCCTGAGGAAGAAATTGGTGGCATGCGGAAGCAGATGGTGTCATTCGATGATGTATTCGAGCGCGATACTGATCCTGTCGCATTCCGCAACACGGTACTCTACATCCGCATCCGCGAACATTTCAGTGAATTTGTTGAAGGAAGTATCGAAGACATCAAAGCTGCAATTGGTTGGCAGCGGATCCGTTTACGTATCGGAGATGCACTCCGCTTATACATGGCCCATCATTTTACAGAGCGTTATTCAAACAATGTCACAGGCTTTGCATACGGAGGTGCAGCACTCCTCATCGTCGTTGTCGGGATTCGAGGATTGAAGTTTATTCCGCCGACACGACCGTCCCTCATTCTCGGAGCAATCTTCCTCGAATTCTCGATGCTTGCACTCTTGGCGTTCACCCTTTATTACACCGAGGAAGAAGAGCGCATGGACAAAATGCTCAAGAAAATGGAAGATGCCAGCCGAAATCAACTCGATATTCTCCAAGAACAGCAGCGAGACATTCGGCTATTCGTGGATAAGCTCATCGGTGAATCATCCGAAATGATCAAAAGGCGTGTCGAAGCAGCCCTGAGCGAGCACCTTTCCAATGACGAAGCGATGAGAGAGAAAATCAGCAAAGCAATCGTTGATAATCTCAAAATCGGTTTCAAAGAAAGCCTTGAGCAGTAACTGTCGTGTGATTGCGGACGGGTCGGCATCTAATCAATCGTAGCTTACCACGATACTAAACAGTTCAGCGCTGGGTGCAAAGGAACACTCAGCGCTGCTTTTTTATCATGAAGGCGAAACGTTTAGTAAGCGCATTGTAATATTGCTTTCAGTGGCTTTCATCATTGGTTACACATGTTTATCCTTCTTCTTTTAGTGCTGCTCAGTGTGCGGATGGTTGCCATTCCTTACGGAGGAACGGGGGCAAGGTCTTCGCCGAGGGAGCATTTTATTCTTACCCGCACTCAATCGATCACAGCGCTGCCACTGGCATATATCGAGACATCACGTGATGGAGTGGCAATGATACCGCTCTCTGATCTTTTGGGAGTAGTTCCGGAACTCCGCGGTAAACCAAGTGACGGTATGCATTTGGTGCGCAAAGGTCGTGCGATACCAATTGCTCTAGTTGATGGTGATGGAATGCTCAGCGATGATGATACGCTATTCTTTGTCGGATCGCGTCCAGCAGGAGATACGACCTATTTTGATGCTTATACATCGTATGCAGCATTCGAGGTATGGTATGATCCTCTCACTGCACCAGTGCGACTTCATCGCGAGGGTGCTTCACCTCAAGGACTAAACCTTCGGAAACACCTGCGAATCGAGCGCCATCTTGAGGAAGAGCATGAGTACGTCCAAGGTTGGCTCGATAACGATCGCTATCGCCAAACACAGACGACGTTCGTGACGGAAACAGTACCAGGTGAAGGGTGGCGTTGGTCACTTGCCTATTCAACACGACCATTCAGTACACTTCTGTTTGTTGCGCCCGATCCATCCCAAGATGACAGTCTGAGTGTTGAGCTTCACTACTCTTCAATTAGCGACGACATTTACACAAACCCTGACAACCGGCTGCAGCTACTCTATGCTGCAGCTCTACGTGATAGTGCTACCTACGATGGTGTTCGCGATAACGTATTCTCGTTTACTCTTCGACCTGCGCGTGATGGATGTATTGTAGATTCTCTCGTGCTTCGTAACACTGCCCCAACTATAGCTGCACAGGCAGTGGACTTTATACGGACACGTGGTACTGAGTATGCAGCAGCCTGGAACGATAAACTCGTTGGTGAGTGCTATTCCGCAGAACCTGAAGCAGTTGTGCTCGTGAATTTCCGTTCTCCAGATGTGGTGTTCTGCGATACGATTGCTGGAACGTGGGGAATCTACCATGGCGAACGAGGGTTACTATTCCGAGTGGCAGCACGTACTTTCCCTGAGCGACTGGGTATTGCTCTTGGAGATACCGTGTTTGTAACATCTCGATACCCTCTTGCTGTGGTTTGGTTTGATGAGAATCAAAAGGTCCAGCTTTTTACGGAGAACTCAGCAAGTGCCATCGCAGGACTCATCAATGCTCTTCCCTATGGAACTCCATATGCTGTCGCAATTGCGGATGGACGTTACTCCAATGACCAACTACGCACGCAACTGGCTGCTGAAGGAAGTATCGGTGCTGCACAGCTTCAACCAGGGATGGCATTCGTTGCGATTAGCATACGAGGACAGCTTAACGCATGGCGGGAACGCATTAATAGACAAGCTGCTGCACTGATTGAGTGGCTTCCATCGGAACGTTCGCAAAGTGTACGAGTCACCATTCCACTGGAGGGAGGTAAGCACGGGTTAGTAGCAACAGGAATAGCTAGTGTTGAGCGTGCACGTGTGCGGCGTTGCGGCGGAGCTGACCTGATAGCTGATACTGCTGGTGCGGAGTATCTCGTTATTACGCACGCAGCATTCCGATCGGCAGCAGAGCGTTTGGCACAGTATCGTGCGCGACGCAATAATCTCCGTGCACGCGTTGTTGATGTCCAGGACATCTTCGATGTGTACGGTCACGGTGAGAAGTCACCCCACGCAATAAAGTCATTTCTTCGATCTTCCGTACAACGATGGCGCGAACATACTCCACGTGCTGTGCTATTAATCGGTGATGCAAGCTGGGATCCACGTAAAGTATCGAGGGGAGCGACAAACGATGATTACATCCCAAGCTATGGTAAGCCTGTCAGTGACTTCTGGTACACGTTGCTCGATAGCACCTCATCACTTCAGCCTGCGCTGAGTATCGGTCGGTTGCCGGTACGTTCTGCTGCGGAAGCTGAAGCAGTGGTGGACAAAATCATTGAATACGACACACTGCCATGGCAGTCATGGCAGAAACATTTCCTCCTCATCGCTGGTGGTGCAGACCAAGACGAACAGTTTGACTTCTACCAATCAATCGTGTATTCACTTCTCCCACTCTTGGTTGACGAACATCAGCGTGCGTTGTGCGCAGAGACCACAGTTGTCTCATCGTATACTGGTAGTGGAACAGGTGCGACGCTGCCCGCAGCCATTGTTAACCGAATCAATAATGGAACGGTGTGGGTCAACTACATAGGTCATGGTGCTCCTCGTTCGCTCGAGATCGGTGGATGGGAACCGGAGCGTCTGTCGAACCGCAGTCGGTATCCGATTCTTGCCAGTTTCTCATGTCAAATTGGTGCCTTTGCAGAACCAAGCATCCAAGCCCTTGGAGAAGAGTTCTTGACAGCTCGCAATGTAGGGATGATTGCGGTCATTGCAACGACAGGGTTTGGCATTCGGTCCTATGACGATATTGTCAACAGCGGGCTCCTAGCCACCATAGCACGGACGCCAGTCCGCACACTTGGGGATGTACTCAATACTGCTAAACAGTACTTGAACGATGGCTCACAGCTTGCGATTAACACTGCAATGCAAACGACGCTCCTCGGTGATCCCTTGACACGGATACCGATTGATACGGTTGCACACCCGGTCCTCGATCCAGCGTCACTATCGCTAACAAGTGTTCCACATGCACCGATCCTCTCTGCTCAAGCTGATAGTGTACGTGCCGAAGCGACACTTTTCAATGCTGGCATCCATAGTGATACGACCATTGAGCTGCGCGTGATCCATCGCTACAAAGAATCGGTTGACTCATCCATTCTCAAGTTTGATCAATTCTGCTACCCAGAGCGATTCACAGTTACCGTTCCAATTCATCAGAAACCAGGTGCACACGTGTTGCAATTCATCGGAAAAACGAATCAACCAGCAGGGAGCACTTTCGATACCCTTACGATTCCGTTTTACGTGTATGCTGAGCAATTACTCGCGGTTGAACCCCTGCCTGGGTGGAATATATCGCCACGCGATACAATTGTTCGATTCCTCAATCCATTTGCGACCACAGGGCGCTATGAATATCAGGCGATGCTCTTGTCGAGTAGTGGCGATACACTTGCGTCGAGCCAACAACAGCCAGTCGAACAACATGAACTTTCATGCGTGTGGCGGCTGCCGTACCAAATTCAACCGTGGAGAGAGTATATCATTCTTCTCCGTGCACACAATATTGCAGGTGACACATTGACACCGTGGCTTCGGATACCCGTCACTGTTGTAGATACTGTTCGAGCGAACGAAGTTGTTCACCTGCAGGGAATAGAAAGTTGGTCAGAGAGCAAGTGGAATGGCTTTGATCCACAACCAGACGGTTCGCTTTCGCTATCGTCAACGATCGCGCTTGAGCTTTTATCGGCCGGTGGTTATCAGGAAAGCAGAAACGACACGATCCGCGTCGTGGTGCAGCCAGCCTATCGTCTCCGAGTAGGTGGTGTCAATGTTGCCTCTGAGCGTGGAGAAGAAACAGGTGTACACCTTGCAGTCTTATCGGCTCGTGATGGTACTGTTCGTGCGGTGCGATGGTTTGCAACGTGGACCACAACACCTGTACCGCGGAGTGATGGTGGTCCTCAAGAGCTTATAGCATTTCTGCACGATTCAATCAACGTTGATGAATATCTCGTGCTCGTGTCATGTGGCCCAGCTTGGGGGCTACAGTATTCGCAGTATGCATCTGCAGTTTCGAACGCACTTGCTCTCTATGGTGCCGATAGTGCAGCATCGCTCAGTGGCAGTCGGTCCTACCTGCTTATTGGGATGCGATCGGCGAAGCGTCCTTACATCGTTGAACGCGTTGGTGAACCCGTGCGTTGGCAAGGAGGCGATACGCTTCGGCTCTCAGTTGCACTGCCATTGTTTCCAGAACAAGCTACGCTTGAACTTCCTCCTGTAGGACCTGCTGACCTATGGGACGACGTCACCATTGATTGCCAATGTCAGCATGCTGATGTCCAGCTCGAAATTTATGGTGGACTGAGTGCTGATCGCACATCCACTCTTATCCTCGTTGCAGATTCCACGGAGCGCTCCTTAGCAAATATTGATGCCACACAATTTCCATTCCTGCGAATTGCTGTTCGTATCCGCCGTACTGAAATCGAAGACTTTACGCCGTGTATCATTCGGCATGCTGCGATTCGTTATCGTCCCTTGCCCGAATTTGCTGTGAGGCTCGAAGGGAACGATGACGCACCACTTCGCGGAGATACTCTCCTTCTCCAGGCGCGAGTGGTCAATCTTGTCACTCGTAGTAGCGAGAGGGCTGCAATCGTTCGCTGGAATCTGGTCGATGATTCGGGTACGCGCATTGCCAGCGAAACACTACCTGATATTCCAATTCAGCTCCGTATCGGTGACACGACCATTGTTAGTCGAATCGCTACAAACATGCTCCCAGACAAGTGCGTGGCAAAGATGACCGTCGAATTGCCTCCAGACCTTTACGTGTTAAATAACGTGGCGATACTGCCATTCCAAGTCCGATCAGACTTAGTTCCGCCGACCATCGTTGCAATGGTGAACGGTGACCAGATTAGTGATACGACATTCGTGCCACGAGCCGTTACACTTGATATCCTCTTGCTCGATTCAGCACGGGTGCCGATTACAGATTCGACTGTGTTTGTGATACGGCTCAATGGCGCTCTCCTACAAACCATGTCAACTTCATATGAGTTTTTCGGAACTACTGCTGCATTGCGTCGTTGGGCAGAATATGCTCTTGTGCGTGCAGCAGTATCGGCGAACACAATGTTGGAACGAGGAGTGAATGTCCTCCATATCACTGCACAGGATGCCACGGGGAATCGCACAACGATGCAGCGTGTCCTCATTGTGCCGGATGATCTCAGGCTCGATAGTACACTGGTCGTACCGAATCCGATTGGAGAGAGCGAGTTTGCACATGTTCACGTTCGCTATCGTGGTTTCGATCCGCTCGTCCCTGCATGGTTGGAGCTTTATGACGCTCGAGGTAGTCGCGTCCGATCTGATCGAGTCGTGCTTCGCAGTGGCCAGAACATTATCGAACTCCCGCTTCGAGATGAATCAAGTGGTGGGAGGATGCAAAGTGGTGCTTATTTCTGGCGTCTATGGATTGAGGCTCTTGGGAGCAATAGTGCAGTCGGAGGAATGGTAGTTGTGGTGCGCTGACAGTCAACCATTGCCGAACAAATGCTCGGTATCTTTGCATCGAGCGACGATTTTACTTCCTGTTGCACATGCAGCGTCAATTCGATCGCCACTACGATCCTTCCTCTGTCGAACACTCGTGGTACGCCGAATGGCTTCGGTTAGACCTATTCACGAGCCCTGATGAGACCGATCTCCCAACGTACAGCATTCTGATGCCACCGCCAAACGTTACTGGTGTGCTGACGATGGGGCATGTCCTGAACAATACGATCCAGGACCTCTACATCCGTTACAACCGCAAGCTCGGTAAGGTAGCATGTTGGTTCCCAGGGCTTGATCACGCTGGCATTGCAACGCAGAGCAAGGTCGAAGCAGAAATTTTCCGATCGGAAGGAAAAACACGGTGGGATCTGGGACGCGATGAATTTTTGAAACGTGTTTGGCAGTGGAAAGAGCGGTATGGTGGCATCATACTTGAGCAACTGCGTGCGCTCGGAGTCTCGTGCGATTGGAAGCGGACGCTTTTCACAATGGATGAAAGTGCATCGAATGCTGTCCGTGAAGCCTTCATCCGATTGTTCGATGCAGGACTTATCTATCGAGGGAAACGGATCATCAATTGGTCCCCCAAACTCCAATCTGCACTGTCGGATGAAGAAGTTGTCTATCGTGAAGTTGACGACACACTCTATACCCTTGCATACAAGCTCGAAGGCTCTGAGTCAGAGTACATTCCCGTCGCGACAGTGCGACCGGAGACGATATTTGGTGATGTCGCTGTTGCTGTTCACCCCGACGATGTGCGTTACCGCCACCTTATCGGTAAGCGTGTCCGCGTACCACTCACTGAGCGATACATACCCGTCATTGAAGATCACTACGTTGACCCAACATTTGGAACTGGTTGCCTAAAGATCACTCCCGCACACGATCCAAATGACTACGAGATTGGTGTTCAGCATCAACTGCCGGTGCTTGTTTCCATTGGTCCAGACGGTCGTCTCAATGAAGTCGCTGGTTGCTACAGTGGTCTCGATCGCTTCGAAGCTCGCCATCGGATTGTTGAAGATTTACAGAGTGCAGGGCTCATCATCGCCGAGCAAGTATATCGCCACAATGTTGGATTTTCTGAACGCAGTGGCGAACCGATCGAGCCGTACTACAGCGACCAGTGGTTCGTTCGCATGCAACCGCTTGCAGAGCCTGCCTTAGACGTTGTGCTCAATGGCACTATCCGCTTCTTCCCCGAACACTGGGTGAAAACCTACGAGCACTGGATGCGAAACATCCGTGATTGGTGTATCTCCCGACAGCTCTGGTGGGGACATCGCATTCCGGTGTATTATGCGCCTGATGGCCGCTATACCGCGGCAAGGGATGAGCGCCATGCACGAGAAAAATTGGGGCTTGCGCCGAGCGTTGAGCTGTGGCAGGATGAGGATTCTCTCGATACATGGTTTTCATCCTGGCTCTGGATGCTGACAACAATGCGCTGGCTCCACGATGGGAAGACCGAAGACACGCCACTTCTCCGTACCTACTTGCCGACAGACCTTCTTGTCACAGGACCAGATATCATCTTCTTCTGGGTGGCGCGCATGATCATGGCATCGCTCTACTTCCGTGGCGTCATCCCATTCCGCGATGTATACTTTACGAGCATCATCCGCGATGACAAGGGCAGGAAAATGTCCAAATCGCTGGGCAATTCTCCAGACCCGTTGATGCTCATTGAAAAGTATGGTGCCGATGCGGTGCGCTACACCGTTCTCTACCTCGCACCTGTTGGACAGGATGTACGCATTACCGTTGACCCAGTCACGCAGGATGCACCGCAAATGGAGCTCGGGCGAAACTTTGCCAACAAGCTCTGGAACGCAGCGCGGTTTTTAGCACTTAAAGCAGATGAGATAGGGATCGGGGCAGAACGAACACCCGTGCCTGAAGACGATGAGCTCAGCATTGCCGAACGATGGATACGCTCGCGGCTCCACGCAACGATTGATGCTGTGGCAAACTGCCTTGGACGCTATCGTATCAACGACTACGTCCGGACGATCTATGACTTTTTCTGGCATGACTACTGTGATTGGTACATCGAACTGCTCAAAGCGCGACTGGATGCAACGGATAATCTCACCTCACGACAAGCACTCGTCCGATTTGCGATTGGCATATTCGAAGATGCGCTCGGTTTGCTCCATCCACTGATGCCATTTGTGACAGAAGAAATTTGGCACCGCCTTGGAATGCGTCCGCAAGAGGAGTCACTCTGCACGACACTTCTTCCGAACTACGATCCAACGCAGCGGAACACGGTAGCCGAAGACCAGATGGCACTCTTCATGCAAATCGTCGAGTCGTTCCGCATGCTCAAAGCCACTGCGAATCTCAAGCCCAGTGAGCGACCGCCTGCGTACATCCGTGCTAATAGTACAACGTATGAGCCGCTCCAAACCAATCGCACACTCATCGCACAGCTTGCGCGAATCGAGATCCCAACGCTTCTCACTGACAGTGAACCAAAACCGTTAGGTGTACTATCAGCGTTAGTGCGCGATGTTGAGTTGTACTTAGTGGTAGGAGAACATACACTCGAACGCGAGCGTGCGCGGTTGCTCGCCGAGCGAGAACGATTAGAACACCTGCTTACGCAAACGCGATCACGGCTTGCAAATCCACAGTTTGTAGAGCGTGCGAAACCTGAAATTGTTGAGCGTGAGCGCGCAAAGGAGAGTGCTCTTGCAGAGTCGCTTGAGAAGGTGACCACAAGTTTGAAATACATTTCGGAGCATTCATAATGCGTGATGTGTTTCTGTGTAGCCCGCTACGGACACCCGTCGGTAAGTATGGCGGCCTGCTGAGCTCAATCCGTCCTGATGATATGGCAGCGCTTGTGCTTCGAGCGCTCGTCGAGCGTACAGGGATTGATCCAGCCGCTATTGATGATGTCGTCCTCGGTTGCGCCAATCAAGCAGGTGAAGACAATCGGAATGTTGCCCGCATGGCGACATTACTCGCAGGCTTTCCGTATCGAGTGCCAGGCGTGACAGTCAATCGGCTGTGCGCATCGTCGCTCGAAGCGGTGATCGTTGCGGCGCGTGCAATCGCTGCAGGAGAAGCAAATTTGATTATTGCCGGGGGAGTCGAATCGATGTCGCGTGCACCGTATGTACTCCCGAAAAATGTGAGCGGGCGAGCACTCTTTGGTAATCTCACAGCGTACGATACTGCCTTGGGTTGGCGCTTTCCAAATCCAGCGATGGAGAAATTATTCCCGCTTGAATCGATGGGTGAGACAGCAGAAAACGTTGCGGAGCGCTACCATATCCGTCGGGAAGACCAAGATGCTTACGCACTCAGGTCTCACCAACAAACACTTGCGGCTTATGCGGACGGATTCTTCGAGGAAGAAATTCTCCCAGTAACGATTCGCGATGCGAAGGGAAATATCACAACTGTTGAGAAAGATGAATGTCCACGTCCTGATACTTCGCTCGAGAAGTTAGCGAAACTTCCACCGGCATTTCGTCAGAACGGTACAGTGACAGCAGGGAACTCTTCCTCTTTGAACGATGGTGCTGGTGCCCTCATTGTTGCTAGTCTTGAGGCAGTCAAACGGTTCAACCTACGTCCCTTAGCGATCTACCGCTCTGGTCATGCAGCTGGGGTTGATCCGCGTGTGATGGGCATCGGCCCAGTCGAAGCAATTCCAGGTGCACTACGAAAAGCAGGTATTGAACTAAGTCACGTTGACCTCTTCGAGATCAATGAAGCATTCGCTGCCCAGGTGCTCGCTTGTCAACGGCTGTTAGAGATCCCGCTGGATCGGCTCAACGTATACGGTGGCGCAATCGCGATTGGTCACCCTCTCGGAATGAGCGGTGTTCGTATTCTGGGAACGCTCATCCGTGCCTTATATCAACGGGGTGGCCGCTACGGAGTAGCATCGCTCTGCATCGGTGTCGGGCAGGGGCTTGCCGTTGTCGTTGAACGTGCCTGAGAACTACCCAATGTCCCCCGAGGAACGCTTAGCTGCAGTACTTGGACAAGCGAGTGTTTCAACGGGACTCCTCGATCGCGTCGCGTATTCATCAGATGCCAGTCTCTATCAGCTTCTGCCACGCGCAATAGCACGGGTGAGAAGCGTTGCAGATGTCCGTGAACTCTTCGCGTGGTCAAAGCGCGAGCGTATCCCAATTACGTTTCGGGCGGCGGGAACGAGCCTTTCGGGTCAAGCAGTCACCGAACACCTCTTAGCTGTCGTTGAAGGCTTCGATACGTTTCGAATCGAAGCTGGTGGCGAGCGTGTCACAGCAGGGTGTTCTCTCCGTGGTGGTTATGTCAATGCTTTACTTCGGCCGTATCACTGCCGCATCGGTCCTGACCCAGCTTCGATTGATGCGTGCACGATTGGAGGAATTGTCGCAAATAACGCCAGTGGGATGTGTTGTGGAATTAAGCAGAATGCATACCACACCCTACGTGGTATGACGGTCGTGCTGCTTTCGGGCCTTGTCCTCGATACACGCGATATAGTCGCTGCTGATGCATTCCTTGCTGAGCAAGATCCCACACTCTATACAGGACTTGCCGAGCTCAGAGATCAGATACGCTCAAACCAATCACTTGTACGATTGATCCGCCATCGCACGCGCCTGAAAAACACGATGGGATATTCCTTGGCTGCGTTTCTTGATTATGATCGCCCTGCAGATATTCTCCAACACTTGATGGTTGGCAGTGAAGGAACGCTCGGCTTTATTGCAGATGTGACATTAGCAACTATCCATGAGCCACCTTATGCAGCTACTCTGCTTGCTGGATTTGATTCGATTGCGACGGCATGTGATGCCATCTCGCCATTCGACGATATAGGGGCTGTCGCAATTGAATTAATGGATCGTGCGACACTCCGTGCGATCCGGAGCTATGCACGTGATCGGAACGAGGTTTCTCTGCCTGAAAATGCTGCACTGCTTGTAGAATGTCGAAGTGTAAATCCTGAGGATGCTGCTCAGTATCGGGTTGAACTGGCACGTCTGGCGATCAGGTGCAACGCTCGGGAGCAAATCATTGCCAATGATGAACGTGAGCGTGCGTTCCTCTGGCGATTGCGGAAAGGTGCCATGCCCAGCGTTGGAGCAGCTCGACGACCGGGTAGTGTTCTTATCAACGAAGATGTTGCCTTTCCACTTTCACAACTTGCCAGTGCGATTAGGGAACTCGAGTCGCTCCTATGGACGCATGGATTTCAAGATGCTGTCATTTTCGGTCATGCCCGTGATGGCAACCTCCACTTTGCATTTTCGCTCGACAGCCACTCACAGGAGCGATACGCCTCGTTCATGGATTCACTCGCATCGCTCGTTGTCCAACGTTATGATGGTTCACTCAAAGCCGAACACAGTACGGGGAGAAATATGGCTCCCTATCTGGAACAGCAGTGGGGACCAGAAGCAACGAGTGTCATGTGGCGCCTCAAAGAACTGTTCGATCCGGAGCATTTACTCAATCGGGATGTGATACTCACACGTGATCGGACGGTCCACCTCCAAAACATTAAGTCACTCCCATCGGTGCATCCACTTATTGACAAGTGCATTGAATGTGGCTTTTGTGAGCGCGTTTGTCCATCTGCGAACGTGACGTTATCACCACGACAGCGCATTGTAGTGCGTCGTGAAATCGAACGGCGGTGGGCGTCAGGCGATCGCAACGCTGCACTGAAATTAGAAAAGTCATACCGATATGCAGGGGATCAAACGTGTGCTGCTGATGGTCTCTGCATGCTTGCCTGTCCAGTGGGTATTGATACAGGCGAATTCACGATATCCCGACGTGCGATCCGACGATCGTTACTCAAAACAGTTTTGTCGCATCATCCGCACGCGTGGATTACGACGATTGGCATCATGCTCTCGGCAGCTTATGTCGCATCCCGTATCCTGGGTAGGAGCCGACTCCATCGGATGATGCGCATGCTCTCGCAACGATGCCATTTACCGGTTTGGATTCCCCCGATGGGTAGGCCTGACCACATCGCTCCTCGCATCGTTACCAATGCACAGGCTGTGTACATGCCATCATGCATGGCTTGCTTTGGAGGCAACACCGATAATCTATCAGTAGCAGCAGCACTTCGTGCGATTGCTGAGCGTGCTGGTATTCCCATAGCAATTCCACAATCAGCGGGAACGGTTTGTTGCGGTCAACCGTGGTATTCATCTGGTGCAGAACAAGAGTTTCAACGGGTACGTCAACGGTGGATCGATGCTGCCCACACTGCGAGCAATCAGGGGCAAATCCCGATTATGCTCGATAGCTCTTCGTGTGCTCTCTCTCTTCAACACACGATTGGTAGACGAGCAATGCAATTCCTCGATCCGGTTGAGGCAGCATTCCTATTTGTACCAGCTCTGTCTCATCGTCTTCGGAGGCGGTACCGCGTTGTGCTGTATCCTGGTTGTTCGTTTGAACGACTTGGCAAGCGAGAACGTTTTGTTGAATTGTTTCAGGAACTTGGGTGTGATGTTGTTGTTCCACTGACAGCCGGATGTTGTGGGATGGCTGGTGATCGCGGTTTGCGGTATCCTGAGTTGCCCATGCATGCATTGGAAGAGGAGAGGAAAGAGCTCAATTCATTCGACGCTGACTTCTACGTTACTGTGAACTTGCCATGCCAGTGGCAGCTTACACATTCCACTACGAAACCCTTCCTCCATCTTTGGCAGGCATTAGAGCTGATGAGCCGATGACGTTGCCGCCAACACTCCAACGTGAGTATGAGCATTTTGCGCCAGCGATTGCTGCTCGACTCAAAGAATTCACCACGCCCAAAACTCATGAGGACATGTTCTACGAGTTCTGCTACTGCATTTGCACACCACAGAGCAAAGCGCTGCATGCGTGGCGAGTCGTCGAGCAGCTTCAAGCATTGGATTTTTACACTCACGGATTCGATCCAACCTTCGTACTTGCCGACCGTATTCACTACATCCGTTTTCATAACACAAAAGCGGCACGACTATTAGCACTACGTGAACAGTTCTCACGGGTCGAACGTACGTTGGCAGCAGGTCTCGATGCATTTGAGCTTCGGCGCTGGGTTGCCCGCAACGTCCAAGGATTCGGACTGAAAGAGGCAAGCCACGTCCTCCGAAATCTTGGATGGTTCGAAGTCGCCATTCTCGATCGACACATTCTCCGCAATCTCGTTCGTTACGGTGTAGTCAGTACCGGTGAGCCACCACGATCGGAAGAACAGTACACAATGGTGGAACGCGCATTTCAGAACTTCGCACGCACATGTGGTATAGAGCTTCAAGCACTCGATCTGTTGTTATGGGCAATCGAAACCGGAATGGTTCTCAAGTAGTCGCGCGAAAAGTTACCGTCTACGTTACAAGGCAGTGTGCTTACGTTGATCGGGATGGTGAGCGGTGCCGTCGATTAACAACGTTGACCCATCCATACTGTGCGCACCACACACGCGTGGTGCATGGTGTTGAGGTACGCGCTTCAACGATACCTGGAGCAGGGTACGGCCTCTTTGCAGTTCGCGAGCTACCAAAGGATACGTTGCTGTTCCATTATGATGGCGATCGTCTCTCGACTGAAGAATATGCTGAACGCTATAGTGCGCTAGGTTTTGGTCCGTATGCTATTGAGCTCAATAAACGCACAGTGATCGATGCATGCCGCACCGATGCTGGTGTGGCGCGCTTCATCTGCAGCTACCATGGTTCTGGACGTAAACCGAACGTGGAGTACTACACTACAGGACACTGTGTGGAAGTATGGACGTTGCGAACCATCAAACCAGGAGAAGAGTTACTCGCTGACTATGGGGAGAAAATGGCACGAGCATTAGGTATTCTTTAGCAGTGACAGATTGTGTTGTGCATAGGCGCGTTCGATCATCGTACGGATTTGCTCAGTGGGGAGTACTACCTGCACTTGCGATCCCCGCGCAATTTCTACCGTGCCGACTCGCGCAGTAATCGAACAAACGATACGGTTCTCGTGCCATTCTGTGACGGTCGCTGTGATCTCTACCCGAACACCGATAGGGCACATCGCGCGGTGTTCTAACGTAATGCCTGCACCGAGTGCGTTTTCTCCTTCGTCAAAGTATGGTTCGATCGCTTTTCGAGCTGCTACCTCTGCATGGTACGCAAGCCAAAATGTTGAGTAGAGTGGATGGATGGTACGTCCGTCAAGAGAAGCGACCATGTCAGGTGTGGTGGTGACGGTGATCGTTACACAACTGGTACGAACGTCAGGTTTCACGGCTGTAGCGGGAGGAGTATGAATCTAATTTTGTACAAATGAAAGCATCAATTGTGACCTTCGGGTGCAAACAAAACTACGCGGAAAGTTCAGCGCTCGCGCGTCAACTTGAGCGGGCGGGCTATCGTATTGTACCATGCGACGAAGATGCAGAGCTGGTTGTGATCAATACCTGCACTGTAACGGAAACAGCCGACAAAGAATGCCGAACAGCCATTCGTCGCGTGCGACGGCGCTCTCCCCGTGCCACAGTAGTCGTTACTGGATGCTACGCACAGCTTGAGCCGGAAGAAATTGCACGCATTGAAGGCGTACACCTTGTCGTTGGCACTGCTGAAAAGTTCGATATTGCATCGTACCTCTCCAAGGCACAAGAGAGTGATCGCACCATTATCATCCGTACGGAGGATTTGCGATCGAAAGAGCTGCCGTTTAGTCCAGCAATCTTTTCAGAGCATGATACTCGTACGCGTGCATTTCTCAAACTTCAAGATGGTTGCGACTATTCATGCTCGTTCTGCACGATTCCGCATGCACGGGGAAGGAGTCGTTCGATGCCATTTGATGAAATCCCGCTGCATGTACGACGCTTAGTTGATACAGGCTATCGTGAGATCGTGCTCACTGGTATCAACCTTGGCGAGTACCGTGCACCGACAGGAGAGCGACTACTGGACGTGCTACGGCTCTTAGATAGGCTGGGTCTTGATTGTCGCTACCGTCTTAGTTCAGTTGAGCCGAATCGGTTGGATTACGACATCATCAAGTTTGTTGCTGAACACCCGTGCATTTGTCCGCATTTCCACTTGCCCTTGCAGAGTGGTTCTGCAACGATCCTCCGCTTGATGCGGCGGCGGTATCGTCGTGAACGTTACGCCGAATCTGTCGAAGCAATCAAGGAACTCATGCCACATGCATGTATTGGTGCAGATGTTCTGACTGGATTCCCTGGTGAAACCGAAGAGCACTTCGATGAAAGTTACCAGTTTATCGAATCCTTGCCACTATCGTACCTCCATGTGTTCACCTACAGTGAGCGGGAATTGACTGACGCTGGGCGCCTACACAATCAAGTTCCACTGCGTATCCGCAAACGTCGAACAACCGAACTCCGGGAGCTTGGACGTCGAAAACGTGAGCGTTTCGCAGTCGAAAATGTCGGTTCGCTCCGGAGGGTGCTTCTTGAAAGCTACGATGAATCGCTTGGGGGATTTGTTGGCTACACCGAGAATTACTGTCGCGTTGTGATACCGGAAGGCATGGCAGGTGCAATGGTTGACGTTACAATCGAGCGCTGCAAGGGTGAGCTGCTTTGGGGGAGGTTATCTTCCTCATTTGCCCCGACGCAGTACATCGACTTGCCGGTCACTACCATCGAATGATGAAAACGTTAGTGCTCAAGCTTGCATACGATGGAACTGATTTTGTTGGCATGCAACGGCAGCCGAATGGAAGAACCGTCGAAGGGGTGTTGGCAGGTGCCATTGCACGCATCTATGGAGAGAAGTCCAGCATCGTCCCTGCGGGACGTACCGATAGTGGTGTCCATGCACGCGGTATGGTAGTGCATGTACGATTAGTGGACGCAGAGCGTGTTCCTCTCGAACGGATTGCACGAGCACTCAACGCAGAACTACCGAGTGATGTGCGGGTCAGGGGAGTTCAGCTTCGAAGTGATCGTACGTTCCATGCACGCTACGATGCGATTCGACGGACGTATCACTATTACCTCTCACTTTGTAGCGATCCACTCCTTCGTCGGTACGAATGGCAGATACCATTCCGCATTAACGAAGCATTACTTGTCGATGCAGCATCGGTGTTCTTGGGTACACACGATTTCACGACATTTTCAAAGTACAACCCAGAGCAACGCTCGTACATTTGTACCGTCGAGCGCTGTCACTGGCGTGTGCGTGGCAACGGACGTTACCATTTGGAAATCACAGCCAATCGCTTCGTGTACGGTATGGTGCGTGCACTGGTCGGTGCAATGATTGATTGTGCACGAGGGCGCTGCACTGTGGACGAGCTTGCTGATGCCTTTCAGGAGCGCAATCGAAGTCGCTTGCGTCCCCTTGCGCCACCGCACGGGCTTGTGTTCGAATCTGTGGAGTATCCCGACGAGCTTGGTGTTGAATTCCTTACCGAATGCGTCGATGATCAGCCAAATTATTCTCCGTAGCATTGTTGCCATTGGTCTGACGCTTGCTGTCATTACATGTGGCGTCAACATTTTTCCTGCAGTTTATGATGCTCAGCTTGGCGCTAATCTCGATCAAGAAATCCGCAAGAATCCGAAGGAGTACCCGATCCTCCAGAATGAAACGGTGCGTTCAGCAGTCCAAGAGATGGTCAACGAAATCATCCGTTCACCGCTTGTCGAGTATCGTTCACAGTTTCGGTATCCGGTGACGATCATCAACGATCCAACAACGCTCAATGCATTTTGCACGCCGGGAGGATACATCTACGTGTACACCGGCTTGATGAAAGCAGTGGACAATGAAGCGACACTTGCTGCAGTGCTTGGACATGAAATCGCGCACGCCGAGCGTCGACATGCCACCAAACGAATGACGAAAGTGCTCGGCGCACAGCTCTTACTCGACCTTGCGCTTGGCAAGAACAGCTCGCGGATGACCGAAGTGGCAGCGAATTTGTTTGTGGGACTTGCACTTCTCAAGAACAGTCGCGACGACGAAGCCGAAAGCGATGACTATTCGTTCCGCTATCTGCAGTCCACCCGGTGGTACCCCGGAGCGCTTGGTTTCTTCTTTGAAAAAATCAAAAGTCGGAGTGGTGGTGCCATCGAGCGACTCCTTAGTACACATCCTCTACCACAGGACCGGATTGATGCCAACGCTGAGCGCATCCGGAAGGCACAGTTGCCACCACCGACGGAAGCAACCCTTCGTGCACAACCGTACCAGGAACTCAAGCGGCTCCTCCCATGACCGCTCGTGACAAACTCTGCTCTGCGATCGAGGCAGTTGGTTCCTATCTGTGTATCGGAATTGATCTCCACACACGCTATCTGAGAAGGCTCCCAACAGAAGAAATTGTTGGGTGGCTCGAGCCTGTGATAGATATTGGTGCGAAGCATTGCATTGCATACAAAATCAATCTTGCGTTCATCGAAGCATTGGGACTACACGGTTGGAGTGTGCTTGAGCACGTAGTACGCATGATCCCTGACGACCGTCTCCTCATTCTTGATGGAAAGCGTGGTGATATTGGCTCAACTGCAGAGGCTTATGCTGCATCCGCGTTTGACATCTATCATGCTGATGCGGTGACAGTCAATCCATACATGGGGTATGATGTTCTCGAGCCATTTGTGGCATACAGGGAGAAACTCGCGTTTGTCCTTGCATTGACCTCAAATGACGGAGCAAGGGATGTGCAGTTCCTCGACTGTGATGGACGCCCACTGTACATGAGAGTAGTCGAATCTCTCCAAGCGATGCCATACAGTAGTCAAATCGGCTTCGTTGTGGGTGCAACACATCCAGAGCAACTTGCAGAAGTACGCCGCGTTGTGGGACGCACCTGTCCACTTCTGATTCCTGGCATTAGTTTGCAGGGTGGTTCTTCTGATGCTGTGATTGCGGCGAACGAGGGTGGTTTGGCAGTAATCAACGTATCGCGGGGAATTTTCGATCCCTATGCTGCCGATGGGATCAATGGGTTGCGTCAAGCAGTGATCCAGTTCAATAAGCATCTTGCAACGGCATGAACGCTGAACTTGAGGCGCTGCTTGCGTGTCATGAGTCGGAGCTACACTCAGCCGTGTATCGTTGGATGAGTGACCCATCACGAGTGTTGCAGACCACGTCTGGGAAGCGGGTGCAAATCTTATCGCCAGGTCGTTACAATCCTCATGGAGGGCCAGATTATGAGGATGCTGCAATTCTGTTGGACAGTCTCATCCTCCGTGGCGCCATCGAGTTCGACAAGCGACGTAGCCTGTGGATTGAACACCACCATGACCAAAACCCTGCATATCGTGCCGTGATATTGCACGTTGTCTTGCTTGATGATTGCTCGGCACAACCGTTCGTCGAAACTGTTTGCATTCCTGCTGAGGAACTTCGACACGTTTATGAACAACAAGGAGAATCGCCCCAGTCAGTATCGTTTGATGAGCTGCAGAGCTATGCACTGCTGCGGCTGCTCCGTCAAAGCGCTGAGCATATCCAGTATTACCGTGGTCGGAGCATACGGGAAGGATTTGCGTTATCTGTGCGAGCCTTTCTCGCACGGTATGCGTCAAAACGTCGTCGTCCGCGATACACAGGTGAGCACTTCGATCGTTTGATTGGATGCGTTGCGCAATCACCCCACGTTAGACTGTTGGAGGGGATCGCCGAAGGTGTTCCACTTGTGCTACCACAGCAACTTGCAGAACTCTGCCGAACACCAATTGCCGACGAAGGCGCACAGTTGCGGCTTGAGATTGTGACAAACTGCCTTGTACCTTCGGCATGCGTTTTAGCTAGTGAGCAGCTTCGTATTGGAGTATTCATGTGGTATTGGAGCGCGCCGGCACCTCATCGCTATGCTCTCCTTTCGAGACTTTTTTCCCAAGTTCCACAAACATATGTATGGCAACAACAGGGCATGCTCGAGCTGCATCGGCATCGTGGGATGCCAGTGACAATTGGTGAACTATTCCGCCACTACGGTTCATTGCTAACGCTCGATTTTTACCGAGCTGCTCACGAGCCGCCCTTGCTGGAAAATGAGCGGTAGCATACTGAAGGGATAGTCAGGACCATCATCGGCTGGGTAAGCCACATTCGTGCAGCGTCTATTTTTGCAACAGCCACCAAATATTCCTTCCATACGAATGCCAACACCGATGACTCTCATCACAGGTGCGGGCGGTGAGATGGGACATGCGCTCATTGATTCGCTCTACGCACACGGTGAAGCGATTATTGCTGCGGATGTCCGCATGATATCGAAGGATAAAGCCGAGCGCTGCACCATTGTTCTTTCTGGTCACGAGGGTGATGTCACTAGCCCACACTTTATTCGACGGGCTGCACAATTCCCGATCACGCGCATCTTCCACCTTGCAGCAGTACTCTCAACCGCAGCAGAGCGCGATCCCCTTCGTGCACACACCGTAAACGTTGATGGTTCGCTCGCTGTACTCGAGCTTGCACAAGAGATCGGTGAGCAATACAAACAGTGCGTGCAAGTAATCTTCCCGAGTACGATCGCCGTGTATGGTTTTACATCACTTGAAGAGAAAGTGCGGGTTAAGAAAGTTCGTGAGGACCAAGCACTGGCTCCGCACACACTCTACGGCATCGCCAAGCTCCATTGCGAACGTCTGGGGGAGTACTACACCTTTCATTACAAGAAACTTGCTAATCACTCGCGATGGGTAGATTTCCGCGCTGTTCGTTTTCCCGGATTGATAAGCGCTGAGACGCTCCCAAGCGGTGGTACCAGCGATTATGCACCTGAGATGCTCCACGCAGCCGCCCAAGGGAAGCCATATCGTTGTTTTGTGCGACCCTCTACACAAATCCCATTCATGGCGATGCCCGATGGTATCAAAGCACTTCGCTTGCTTGCCGATGCACCCGCAGAACATTTGACGCAGCGAGTGTATAACATTGGTGCCTTTGCGCCAACAGCAGAGGAGATTGCAACAATCATTCGCACCTACTTTCCTGGGGCTGAGATTACCTATGCACCGGATGAACGTCGCCAAGCAATTGTTGATTCGTGGTGCGCAGATGTCGATGATTCTGCCGCTCGGCGTGATTGGGGGTGGCAGCCAGAGTACGATCTCCACCGTGCGTTTGCCGAGTACTTGATACCACAAGTGATCCGCCGCTACCAACGCACTCCAACACTGCAGCAGTGAGCAATGCCTAACCTACTCGCTACAGAGCGCTCGCTCTACCTACGACAGCATGCTAACAATCCTGTTCCGTGGATGCCATGGTGTGACGAAGCATTCGAACGTGCTCGGAGAGAACACAAACTTGTCTTTGTGAGCATTGGTTACTCAGCATGTCATTGGTGCCATGTGATGGAGCATGAGTCCTTTGCTGATCCTGAGGTTGCTCACGTTCTTGAACAGTGGTACGTCCCAATCAAAGTGGATCGAGAAGAGCGTCCGGACGTTGATGCACTCTACATGAGCATTTGCCAAGCCATGACAGGACATGGCGGATGGCCACTGACAGTCATCCTGACACCAGACCGCGATGTTGTTTTCATTGGGACGTATTTCCCCAAGCGCAGTACCCCATATCGCATTGGCCTTATTGAGCTTCTCGAGCGTGTGGCAACGCTCTGGCGTGAGGATACAGATAAGGTGCGTTTTACCTCGCACTCGCTGATGCAACGTATTGCGCCACACCTTCTCTCGGCTCGCCAGGGAACGATTACGGCTGTTACTCTCGAATCTGCTGTGGAACAACTCACTCAACAGTACGATGCAACCTATGGCGGCTTCGGTACCCGACCGAAATTTCCCATGGCAGCGGCACTGTGGTTATTAATCATCCATGGCACTCGAGGCAACACTCGGTCACTTGAACTTGCAAGCGAAACGCTGGAAGCAATGCGCTGGGGTGGCATATGGGATCATGTGGGGTTCGGCTTCCACCGCTACAGTACTGATGAACAGTGGAGGTTGCCACACTTCGAAAAGATGCTCTATGACCAGGCGCTCCTCCTCCTTGTCTATGCTGAAGCAGCGCGGTGTACAGGAAACGACCTGTTTTATCGAACGGCACATGAAATCGCAACCTACATGGAACGCGACTTGCTCATCGAGTGTGGTGCATATGCATCATCTTACGATGCAGATACTGTTAATGGAGAGGGGGCGTTCTATTTGTGGCGCTACGAGGAACTCGAACAGCACTTTGCACCACATGAATTGGAGCAATTGCAATCCATCTTTCACCTTGAGCGAGAAGGAAACTTTAGACATGAAGCAACAGGTGAACGTACCGGCCACAATATACTCTACGCTGGCACACGCACGAGTGACGTCTTGAAGCGCTTCGGTGGCACATTACACGAGTTCTTTACCTGGTGGGAATCCGTACGGCAACGGTTGGAACAGTTGCGCGTAGTGCGCCCTAAACCATTACGCGATGAAAAAATGCTCTGCGATTGGAATGCACTTGCTGTTGTTGCACTCGCTCGTGGAGGACGGATGTTGCACCAATCGTCGCTTGTTGATCGTGCTTGTAGAGTCTGGAGCTACCTTGAGCGCGTGCACATGCTTCCTGATGGATCCATAGTCCATTGCTCCTATGATGGAGTGCCCGCAACGGATGGTTTCATCGATGATTATGCATTTACAGCGTGGGCGGCCTTAGAGCTCTATCACGCAACTGGTAGGATCAATTTCCTCTCACATGCACAAAGTCTTGTACGGAGTATTGCAGAACGCTTCACTGATGATAACGGCATTCTCCGGACAGCTCAAACGACAGATCTGCTTCCGCTAACGGAAGCATCAGATGGAGCGACAGTATCTGCTGTTGGCATTACTGCGTTGGTCTCAGCTATGCTTAGTCTGCACGGAAGTGACACATTCTTTTCGACATTCTCGCAACAGATCCTCGAACGGTACGGGGGTAACGTTCACGACCAGCCTGCTTGGCATGCTACGCTCTTGATTGCATGGCTTCATGCTACAGAGGGTACCGTACTCGACATTGATTGTCCAGTGCATCAGAGGGCACAACTTGAGCAGCTCCTCAATGACTTGTACGACCCACTGCGTCTCGATCGGGTGACTTTCTCTTCAAACGAGCAGCTACGCGCTCAGCGGTGTACAGCAACTGGATGTACCCTCATCAGTTCGTGGCACGAATTCAGAAACGCTTTATCTACTGTCGCACACTCACGGAAGGAGGTGCCAAACGACGGATGATTCTCTTAGATGGGAAACAAATCGCTGCTGAGATTCATAAAGAGCTTGCCTCAGATGTAGCAAGTCTCAACGCCAAAGGGATTGTCCCACATATCGCGCTGCTTCTGGTTGGAGACAATCCCGCATCGCTTTCCTATGTGCGCGCCAAAAGTCGTGCGTGCGAAAAGGTAGGAATTCGTTCGACGGTTGTCCATCTGCCTGAGTCAACCACGGAGCATGAAATCAGTCGACTCATCGAACAGTGGAATTCTGATGAGTCCGTGCATGGAATTTTAGTACAGTTACCACTACCCCCGCACATAGAGGCAAGCAGAGCGCTGCAAATAATATCACCGATGAAGGACGTTGATGGCTTTCATCCAGTCAATGTCGGTCGGCTTGTCTTAGGGCTCCCAACGCTTGTACCGTGTACACCGGCAGGAATCGTTGAGCTGCTGCGTCGCTACCAGATTCGTGTTGCTGGGAAGCACGTCGTCATCGTGGGGCGAAGTACGATTGTTGGCAAGCCACTTGCCAATTTGCTTGTACAGAAAGCTCCATGGGCGGATGCAGTCGTTACAGTATGCCACAGCGCAGCGAGTGACCTCCAACGGTACACGCTCGATGCTGATGTCCTCGTCGTTGCAGTTGGACGTGCTGAAATGATTTGCGGCAATGATATTCGTCCCGGTACTATCGTTGTTGATGTTGGTATCAATCGTCTTACCGACCCTACAGCACCGAATGGATACCGTATCGTTGGCGATGTGGAGTTTCGCTCGGTTGCACAGAAGGCAGCTGCTCTCACGCCGGTACCCGGTGGTGTTGGGCCGATGACGATTGCGATGCTCCTACGGAACACAGTTACCATCGCTGAAGGAAAAGCATGGGAAAAGCCACTGTTCCATTGATTGCTTACGAAGATGAGGCGATCGTTGCGGTCATGAAACCGCCGTCGTACCATACTCTACCCGATCGCTTCAGACGGGATATTCCTAATCTTCGGGACTGGCTTCGCGCACGTTATGGTGAGATTTTTGTTGTTCACCGACTCGATCACGACACAAGTGGTGCCATGATTTTCCCACGGACTGCGGAGGCACATCGGCATCTATCGTTACAGTTCGAGCAGCATTCCGTGCGGAAGCTTTATCATGCAGTCGTCGCTGGAGTCGTCGAACAGGATACGTTCGAAATTGACATCCCTCTCATTGCTGATCCATCGAAACCAGGGAGAATGATGCCATCAGCACGTGGTAAGGAGTCACTCACACGCATTAGTGTGCGTGAACGGTTTCAAGGAGCTACACTCCTTGAGTGTGAGCCAGTTACAGGGAGGCAGCATCAGGTTCGGGTACACCTTGCAGCAATTGGACATCCACTGCTGGTAGACCCTCTCTATGGTATCGGAGATGGTGTGTTTCTCTCGGCAATGAAGCATCGTTACAAGAAACCTCGCGAGCAACAGGAGCGACCAATCATTGCGCGTGCAACGCTTCACGCATGGCAACTGACCGTAGTACACCCAACGACGGGGGAGGACTTCACAATCGAAGCTCACTATCCCAAAGATTTTCGAGCGTTGCTGCACGTATTAAGCAAGTACGCTGCAAGTAGTGATCGGGAGCGTGATCATTGGACTTTTGATAACTTACATTCACCTAACACTGGAAAGCTTGACTCATGAACGTCATTCTCTTCGGCCCTCCTGGTGCGGGCAAAGGAACTCAAGCAGCGCTTCTACGCGAAAGACTTGGGATTGAGCACTTCTCAACAGGCGAGGAATTTCGCCATCACATTGCAAATGGAACTGAACTTGGTTCGAGAATACGAACAATCGTTGAGTCAGGAGACTTGGTTCCTGACTCAATTGTGCTCGATGTCGTTCGTGAAGCGATCGGACGCACATCTCATCATTCTAGCTGGGTCTTTGATGGTTTTCCTCGTACGCTTGAGCAAGCAATTGCACTCGATCATCTGCTCGCTGAGCTCGGGCAATCGATTGATGCAGTGCTTACCATTGAAGTGCCAGATGATGAGCTTGTCAGACGTATGCTGGCTCGTGGCAGAAGCGATGATACTGAGGCAATTATTCGTGAACGTCTCCGTATTTACCAAGAGCGGACTGCACCGGTGCTTGAGTACTATGCTCGTCAGGGTAAGCTCTTTCACATCCCTGGCAACAGACCCATCGAGCAGGTGCACCAAGCAATATGTACTATCATTGAGCCAATGATCACTTAGTAATAGTTGAATGTTCAACCCACGTAGGAATCTACGATGAAGCACTTTGTACGGAAAATCTGCATCGTCGCTCTAGTGAGTTTGGTGTATGCATCACTGCACGCGCAGTATGATGCACGTACGATACCACTCTACCTACGCCCAGCAAGTGAGCTTGATGGTATCGGTTTTCGCGCACCGACCTTCTGGATGAAAGCACCGACATACCCACCAGGAACGGAGAAGCACGTTTCTCGCTATCAAAACGGTCTCGTTTCTCCAGATGGGTTCCCAATCGCGAATGCATCGGGCGGTGCACCGTATGATCAAACGGAAACGTGGATTACCGTCAATCCCCGTGATCCACAGAACATTGTTGCTAATTCGAACGACATCGAATACAACGGTGTACGGGGATACCGAATGACAGCGTTCGTTACAAAAGATGGTGGACGAACATGGACGCGTACATTACTCCCAGATAACTCCACCATTGGAAGACCAGCGGGTGGAGGACAAACGAATTTTGATCCTGCACTTGCATTTGATGCACAGGGGAACCTCTATTATGGCTATGGGTGGGCACGGTTAGGACAAAACAACACGAACGGTGACAACTATGTCATCGTCTGCAAATCCACTGACGGCGGTATGACGTGGCGTATGCTCCCGTATGTGTGGTATTACGAGGGGCAAACGAATCCGCCGTTCAACGATAAGTGGCTTATGGCTGCAGATGATGATCGGAACTCACCTTATGCGAATAATGTGTACATCGCGTGGACACACTTTAGTCGGAATGAACCTAACTACATCGCGTTTTCACGCTCTACCGATGGAGGGCAAACGTGGGATCAACCACCTCTTCAGTTGGGGTTCGGGAGCATTCAATCCCCAATGCCCTGTGTTGGTCCCAATGGAGTCCTCTATATCGCGTATCGTTCAGGAGCAGGCGGTGCGCGGACAGATGCCATTGTACGCATGAGTAGCGATGGAGGTTATAGTTTTCGTCCAGCAAAGACAGCGCAGTCGGTACTCTCGATTGGGACATACAATTCATCAAACGGCCGCTTCGAGCTTACCCAGAAGCAAAATATGCGTATAAGTTCTTATCCAGCAATTGCAGTGGATCGCTCTAATGGTCCTCGACGTGGGTGGGTCTATCTGGTGCAAGCAGGAAAACATACGAGTACACAAATCCCAGGTGTGTACCTTGTCCGCTCAACCGACCAAGGGGAAACATGGTCGCAATCAATACGTGTTGATGATAACTCGCGCAACAACGATGTATTCATGCCAGCAATTGCTGTTGACCCTCACACCGGTGCTATTGGTGTATTGTACTACAGCTCTCAAAACTCAGCAGATAACACAGGTGCTGATGCATACCTTGCGATCTCGCGTGATGGTGGCTCGACATGGCGGCGCTTTCGCTTAACACCCCAAACATGGTACTTCCGTTCACCGAGTACTGTTTCACCACAAGGTGATAATGGTGGGAACTATTGGGGTGATTACACCAGCATCACGGCATGGGGCGGGAAATTCTACCCATGTTTTTGGATGCCTGATTCCCCCAATGGGGCAATGTCAACGAATGATACCTACGTCGCCATCGTTACGCTCGGACCACGCCCGGTTGAGAATTTCCGCATTTCGAACTCATATCAAAATCCAACCCAAGCACAACTCACATGGACGAATCCAACCACTACAATGCTTGGCGAGCCAATTGGAGACTACACTCTGATCGTTCGCCGTGATGGCCAGCAGATCGCACAGCTTCCTGCTGGGACGACCTCATATACCGATCAAGGTCTCAACGATGGACAGCGCTACTTATACGAAATCGTTGTCCGAACAAACGATGGACTCGAAAGTACACCGGTCTCTGAGAGCGTCTTTACCGGTGGTGCGCTAGAACCATTGCCCCCTACGGAACTTGTAACAAAACCTCATGATGATGGAATTCTCCTCGAATGGATCAATCCCTCGTTACACGTCGATAGCAGCTACTTCCACGATTTCGACCGCGTTGTGGTGTACAGCAACGGTCAGGCAGTCGATAGCATCCGCTTACCACTTGTTCAGGCTGGTCAACGTAGTTCACATCTACTCCGCCTTCCGACGAAGCAGTTTTACTGGATATCGCTTCGCGCAGTGGGTAAACGTGGTCAAAGCGAGACCTACAGTGCACAGACACAGCAAGTCCTTGCATACAGTGGCTCACCACTTGGTGACCTTCATGCAACCTTCGATCGTGATGCATCCGATACCGTAGCGTTTTATGGATACAACATTCGTAGCTCCGATGGCGTCATCGTTCCGACCAATCCACAATGGTCACGAACGAATATCCGATCACTATCGAGTCCGAACGCATTGACCGACTCCCCAAGCGGCAATTACCTGCCAGGCACTATCAACACAGTTGTCCTTGCACCCTTTGTAGTACCTGCCACCAAGACGACGTTCTCCTTTGCACACATCGCTCTTATCCGAGCAGCGTCATCACACTATGGTAGTGTTCAATACAGCACGGATTTCGGTCGCACTTGGAAATGGTGGGCAACATTCAACCGTTCATCCGTACCTGCTTGGGGCAACAATGCAACTGTCCAAACTGCTCCGTGGTATTGGGCACACTTTCCCCTTTCGCAGCACGTTGGTGACACTGTATTCGTCAGGTTTGTGCTTACTGCTGGCGCAATTGGCAGTGATGATGGATGGTATCTCGACAATATTGGCTTGACAGACAGCGTAGCAAGTGTCGATGTACAGCCAATTTCTCTCGGACCACGTGTTGACATCGCACCAATGCCTGCACAGGATGAAGTAACAATCCGGGTGACGACACCTCGACCTGATCTAGTGGAACTAACGATTGTTGACATGCTCGGGCAACTTGTTGAGCCACCTCTCCAGGTCACCACATCGTCTGTCGTTGAGCTTCGGTACAATGTATCGTCCTTACCACAGGGTGTGTATCTTGTCCGATGCGCAAGCAGAGAAAGTGTAACGGTTGAAAAATTCACGATTGCACGCTAACGTAGGTAATGAATCAAGGGAGGCAAACACTCCCAGGCCGATTTTCTGGAAAATCTTTCTCGGTGGGATTGTTCTTGCGAGCGTGATTGTCTGGGTCGCCTCGGTGCTCGATCTTGAGCGTGTATGGCGAACGCTTGAACGTGTCAATGTGCCGCTTGCACTTCTGAGCATTTTGCCCGTCATCGCTTCGCATTGGATGCGCGCTCTTCGTTGGCGTACGATGCTCCGATCCGTTCCGGATATGCCCTCCATACGGATGCGAGATTTATTCTCTGCAGTTATGGTCGGCTACACCGCAAATAATATCATTCCGCGTAGTGGGGAAGTCATCCGTCCTTACGTACTTGCACGTCGGGTAGGTACCCCCACATCTGTCGTGTTCGCATCGGTGATTGCTGAACGCGCGGTAGATGTTCTTCAACTCATCATCTTTTTTGCGCTAGGATTCCTCTTGCTACCGAACCTTCATACACAAGTATTGCCGCAGTGGGTAGTGAACCAGGCAGGCCGCTTGCTTGCGCTCGTTGCCTTGGCAATCGTCATCGCAGTCGTTGTGATAGGATTAACGTCAATCGGTGAGCGAGCAATTCTCTGGTGCGTTCGTTTGTTCAAACCATTAGTTGCAGAACGCATCCAGCGTATGTTCCAATCGTTCCGACGTGGTCTCCGGATTATTCGTCATGCTGGCGATGCGATAAGAATTCTTGTTGAGTCTCTCCTGATATGGGTTCTATATGCTCTCCCGCTCTGGATTGTACTCCTTGCAGTACCAATGACAGTGCCGGAGGGCGTACAGTGGACGTTCTGGGATGCATGTGTCATCTTGCTTGTCGTAGCAGTCGGAACAACGATTGCCCCAACACCAGGTGCCATTGGTGTGGTCCATGCACTTGTAGCCGAAGCGATGAAAAGCCTATATCGAGTTCCGATCGAGGAGGCATTTGTCTTCATCACCATTGCGCATGCACTCAATTACGGTAGCGTCATGCTTGTAGGTGGTCTCTGTGTTGCACGTGAAGGAATCTCCCTCACGACTGTTTTACGTTCACCGAATCTTTCTGGAACTGAACTGAGCGCCATGCCGCAAACAGATGCTTAACGCGATTGCGCTGGTATTTGCCCGTCGAAGTAACTGGTAATGAATCCGTAAAAAGCACAACTTTGGGGCATTTGTGGAATGGGAGTCGCTGCCTGCAAAATGCGATGATTTGCTCTTCAGATGCACCCTCAGCGGGAATAACAAGTGCTCCGACTTCCTCACCATAGAGGTCATGTTCAAAACCAACTGCGATACCTGCTTTCACTCCAGGGGCTCTTGCAAGAACCTCATCAATTTCAAGTGGTGCTATGTTAACCCCTCCGCGAATGATGAGCTCTTTGATTCGACCTGTGATGAAGAAATATGGTATCCCACGTGATGAACGAATGAAAAAACCTTCGTCACCGCTCCGAAACCAGCCATGAGCAAATGCTTCTTCGTTCGCAGTGGGGTTTGCATTATAACCGTTCATTACGTTCCATCCGCGAATGACGATTTCTCCCCGTTCTCCCTCGGGCAATGGATTACCATTTGCATCGTGGATTGCCATTTCGTTCTGTGGGATGGCTGCTCCGATCGAGGGGAAACCATAGTCTTGCATCCAATGACGGTGTTCAGCATCATCGAGATCGAGCTCAAGAAAACACGAATAACACGTCGTCTCCGATAGACCGTAGCCGTGGATAATTGGGATACGATACTGCTCCTCGAATCGTGCAGCTAAATCACACGTCAGTGGACCTGCACCACAGATGATGTGACGAAATCCATGTTCGACAACCCCGCATGAATCAGCGTTCGCCTCGAGCAGAAATGCCAGAAGTGTCGGTACAACAGACACAATGGTGACTCCTTCGCGCGCGATGCGAGGGAAAAATTGTTCCGTTTGAAATTTGCGATTGAGCACGACCGGTGCTCCTGCCCAGAACGGTGTGACGTGAGTGACAATCGTCCCGTTGACGTGATGGATTGGGAGCACACACATCATTCGATCGGTCGGAGTAATGCGATGCCACCCAGCAATACCTTCGGCATCGGCAAGGAGATTGCGCTGAACCAACACAACACCTTTGGGATTCCCCGTCGTACCACTGGTGAACACCAAGAGTGCCTCACAATCGAGCATCGGTAGTGAGTCGTCAATGTCGATTGGTTCGGTGCGTGTTAACTCATGATCGTACGACCGGTCAACAGGGAGAATTTCGATTGTACAGTTCCGTGTGAACTGCTCAGCTCTCTCGAGGTAATCAGGCCGGCAGAGAAGGAGCTTGGCTCCAGAAAAGCTCACGATGTATTGCAATCGTGCATCATCCTCGGTCATGTTGAGCGGTACTACGCAAGCCCCCAATAGCCACGCTGCAAAGTATTGGACGATTGTTTCAGCGTGGTTATGTGCTGCGGTTGCGATCCGATCACCGTGTTCGACACCGTATCGGCGCAAGAGTGCTGCTACCCGGCATGTCCGTTCAATGAACGAGCGGTAGTTCCACTCCGTCCGCTCACCGTGTTCGTCGTAGTATATGAGGAATGTTCGATCGGGCTGATTAGCGAGACGTTCACGGGCGATCTGTGCAATCGAGTGATAGCGTAGTGGAGCCTGCTGCGGTGGTATCCCACGATTTGTTTGAGCCTGGAGTATGCGTGCTGAAAGAGATTCCATTGGTGACAACGCGCGATGGTGAGCCGGTGCAAAAATCGCACGGTAGAATAATTGCTTCCAGGATGTTCGTCGCTGGTATTTTTGTGCTGTTATGCGGCACTATCCGATTGATCTCCGCAGCGATACTGTAACGCAGCCGACCGACGCGATGCGCCGTGCGATGGCGAGTGCTGAGGTGGGGGATGATGTGTATGGGGAAGATCCTACAACGAATCGTTTGCAGGAACGTATTGCCGAGCTTCTTGGAAAAGAAGCAGCGCTGTTCGTCCCAAGTGGAACGATGGGTAATCAACTTGCACTCACCGTTCAAGCGTCTGCCGGCGATGAGGTTGTCGTAGATGAGGAAAGCCACATTTACCACTACGAAACAGGGGTCCGTCATTGATTGCAAGGGTACAGTTACATCCTCTACCACTTCACGACGAGATCGGCTACGAGTGTGAATTGCTGGAGCAAGCACTCCGTCCTCATGCGTATTACTATCCGCAGACGCGAGGTGTTTGCATCGAGAACACACACAACCGTAGAACTGGTGCCATTCTGCCATTGAAAACGGTCCAGCAGATTGGTGCTTGGTGTCGTGTACGTGGCATCTTTTTCCATTGCGATGGTGCGCGCCTGTGGAATGCTGCCATTGCAACGGGTATCTCACTTGCGACGTGGGCGTCACCGTGCACGACGGTCATGGTCTGTTTGTCGAAGGGTCTTGGTGCACCGATCGGTTCGCTCCTAGTAGGTCCAAAGGATATCATCACTGAAGCACGCCGATGGCGCAAAATGTTGGGCGGGGGTATGAGACAAAGTGGTATGCTTGCCGCTGCCGGACTTTATGCTCTTGATCACCATATTGACCGTATCGTGGAAGACCATCACCGTGCACGCAAGTTTGCGACAGCCATTAGTGATGATTTCGAGTTAATGCTCGACCCACCACCAACGAACATTGTGCTCTTCCGTTCACGGTATGGTGTTGATAGTGAGCAGCTCCGAGTGCAACTGGCCAGTCGGGGTGTGCTTCTATCCTCTGGTGCTCCGGGGTGGCTCAGAGCAGTCTTTCATTTGGACGTACACGACGAAGACATTACAGCCGCAACGACGCTACTTCTTCGCACACATGCTGAGCTTCGCAGTAGCACTGCAGTTCCAAATCACTACGAGAGAATATCGCAATGAGCCACGGTGTTGTGATTCCAACGGCGCAGCAACGAGCTGAAAAGATTTTGGCTGAAGAACGTGGCCGTTATCGCCATGTAGTACGAACTCGTGTTCGCACTTACGATGTCGATCGCCAAGGTATTGTGCACAATGCCGTGTACTTTTATTGGCTTGAAGCAGCGCGTGTAGAGTATTTCCGAGCAATCGGCTTGCCGATCGAGCGTGATACCTTTGTTACGAAGCACCGATTTGTAGTTGCACATCAAGAGATTGATTACTTCGTTGCCGCTCAATTCGATGATGAGTATGAAGTTCTCACGCGCATTTCTGTAGTACGGCGCTCTTCCTTTGTCTTCGATCAATTGGTCGTGTTAGTTGATGGACCACTCCTTGTCAAAGCCAGTGCAGTGCTAGTGCATTTGAATCCAGCGACGAACGCACCAGAGCGAATCCCTGATTCATATCGTGCTCTCATCGCAGAATACGAAGGCGATCGTGTCGTGTTTGCGAATGAAACGTAGTGCACCATTGACCAAGCACTCAATCGACTCTTACGCATCGTTAGAGGAACTCCTCCACGCACAAAACATAGATGAGCTTGCGAGTACATATACTCGGGTGATCACAGATTGTGGTATGCCTTGGTGCGTTGCTGCTGCGGGGCGTCTGCCAGTACTAAAGGTAGTTGCTGAGTATGGGGATGCACCACCACTTGCTCGGTTGGTCGCAGTGCTGCCTGACCGTGAAAAGCTAAATGAACTACCAACGAACTTGGCAGTTTATACCTCGACGATCAAGGGGACGGTAATCGTGATCATTCTTCCTGAGCGGACGGCGACATCAGAGCACTTGTGGCTCGTTGCTCGTACAATGCATGGATTGATACTCGAGCGACAACAGCTGAAGACACTCGAACTTCAGTTAGCACAACGCACGCATATGCTCGAGACGATGTACGAGCTTGCGCGCGATGCGTCGCTTGAAACATCACGCGATCGTTTGCTCCACATTGCTGGACTGCGACTTATGGCTCATGCAGCAACAAGCCGATTATTTATCGCTTTGATGAGCGATGGTAGCATATCACAGTGGTGGGCGCGAGGAACAACAATCAATCCTCATGTTTTGCGCCATCTTGGAACAATTCTATCAGGACCATGCACACTGGATGAACTATCCGATCAAACGTTGCGAGAAACATTGCGGTCAGAGCGCATTGAACTTATAGCACCGATTGCTGTACGTGAGCGCCAGCTTGGTGTCGTCGGCATCGGCGCGCGCTTTGATGGGAGACCGCAGCAACTCGATGATTCATTTCTTGCTGCATACGTGGGAGCCCTTGCAGTGACAATTGAACAATTGATGCTTGCCCAGCGGCTAATTGATCATGAACGTCTTGAGCGTGAACTTGCCCTTGCACGCGCCGTTCAGCAACGCCTCCTCCCTCCAGGAGAGCATGTTCGTTCGTGCACCACGATTGAAATCGCAGCACGAATTGAGCCGGCACGTCATGTGAGTGGTGATTACTACGACATCTACGAACACAATGGTAAAATCCTCTGCGTCAACGCTGACGTTTGTGGAAAAGGTATTGCTGCAGCGTTAATCATGGCACACTTGCATGCTGCATTTCATTCATTAGCTCCACAAGGGGTATCGCCTGCTGAGATATTATCTCACTGGAATCGCTTGTTAGTTCGACACACAGAACCAGGATCATTTGTGACAGCAGCTGTCGTTGAACTTGATCCGAAGACTCGTACACTTAGATATGCAAATGCGGGTCATCCTCATCCAATTGTGATTACTTCAGAGGGGAAGACTCAGGTACTCGATCAAAGTGCACTCGTGCTTGGCATTGAAAATGTGTTCTATCAAGTGCACACTGCTACACTACAACCGAGGAGCATCCTCTGTTTGTACTCCGATGGCATCAGTGAAGCACCATGTGATGATGGTACTGAATTTGGGATTGGACGTCTCAGCGAGATAATCGTGCGGAACGTTACGGCACCAGTTGCAAGCATTATCGATTGCATCTTTGAAAGCCTCTCGTCGTCTAATGCTGCGGACACTCCACACGATGATCGAACAGTCGTACTTCTCCGCCTGACGAACGCATGATAGTCCGCTTAGAAGGTATCCTGCGAGAAAAGTCTCCGTCGTACGTTGTCATTGAGTGCAACGGTGTTGGCTATGGCGTTTCAACTTCACTTACGACGATGGAGAGCCTTCCGTCGATTGGAGAAAGTGCCGTATTACACACTCACTTAATTGTACGTCAAGACGCGATGGAGCTGGTTGGTTTTGCAACACCAAGTGAACGTGAGGCATTCTTGCTGCTTGTTGGTATTCCCGGTGTGGGTGTACGAACGGCACTCAGTATTCTGTCAGCATTGAGTGTCGCTCAATTGCAGGAGGCAGTCATTGCAAACAATCTTGTTTTGCTTCAACGAATTCCTGGTATAGGGCGCAAGACAGCTGAGCGACTTATCCTTGAGCTGCGGGAAAAGATTGGTGGCATCGTCTCTGGGCAAGATAGACATGTTCTGCCGATCCTCGATGAAGCGCTCCGCGCGATGGTGGTATTGGGTTATCACCGACAGCATGCCGAGAAAGCATTACGTGTAGCCTTCGATGAATACCGTGCTGAAGGGCTTTCCCCAAGCGTGGAACTTTTAGTTAAACGAGCACTACGACACGTTCATAGTACGGAGTAGGAAAGTGGTGCTCATCATCCCAGCGATCGAACTTGTCAATGGACTATGCCGACGTCGCATTGAGGGCCCACCTGGAACAGAGCTGTATTACACCGAGCTTCAACAATATCCTGAGCGGTATGCACAGCTTCTGCGGAAGGAGAATGCTCGCTCTCTCCACGTTGTTGATCTCGACGCCCTTGATTTGGGAATGTCTTCAGATAAGAATGCATCTGCAATCCGACGAATTGTAGATTCCATGGACATACCAATCGAGCTGTTCTCAATCTTTCGAACGAAGGAGGAATGCGAATCGTGGCTAAGTCATGGGGTGTTTCGGCTTGTCATCAGCGACCTTGTTGTCTCTTCTGCGGATGCAGTTGCGGCATTAGTGCGCCAGTATACTCCGTCACGGATTGTGCTTGGCATTCGGGCGCAAAATCGGTTCGTGACTGTTGCAGGTGAAACGCTCAGTGATGTGGACCTCGCACTCCGTGCACGAACCCTTGGTATTCGAAGAGTCATCTACAGTGATATTTCGTGGGAGGGAACCTACAGCGGACCGGACTTTCAACTTCTCAGATCCTTTGCACAAGAGTTATGTATGAACATTACGATAGCGGGTGGAATCGATGGACCGCACGAGCTTTGGCATTGCAATACACTTCAGCAGTACGGTGTAGATTCCGTGATCGTGGTGCGGGCGCTTGCAGAAAATCGGTTCCCATGTCAGTTTATCTGGCGCCATGTGGAAATACAATCGCTGAAAAAATAGGGTCACGCAAAAAAACTCTTGACAAGCGACTATAGCCGTACTATTTTTGCCGTGCGTTTGCAGTAGATGCAGCACTACTGCAGATGACTCAATCCGAAGACTGTTCATTTTATACAATGCAACCACCCAAGCGGCACGTGCAGCGCGTGCGAAGCTGTGTCTAGTACACAGTGGTGCTCACTGCACTGGAGCTTGTGGTTCTGAACGTTCCTATGTCGAACCAACCGCTACAACATCGGCCATCGCTTGGGCAGTTCCTAACTGCTGTGGTGATTGTAGGTGCGATTATCGCCGCAGCATTGTTATGGAACAGCAACCGTCCCCTCAAAATGGTTGAGATTGACGGTTGGAGCCGTGTCGCAGAACCGTATCGTGATTCCGTAACTGCAGTGTTGAAGGATGCACTTGCAAACGCCTCAATTACCCATCTCCGTCAGGCTGAGATTTTGGTTGAGCGTTTTCCATTTGTACGCAATGCAAGTGCCCATCGTATTGGCTCGACACTCCATGTCTCAATTGTTGAGCGCGAACCATTAGCACTCGTTAGGAACAGTAATCATAAACTGGAATGGCTTACAGCTGATAGTACGTGCATTCAATATGCACCTTACTACGGAGGTGAAGTTTTCCCATTTGTGCATCTTCAGCAGCCTGCCGAGATTGGTCAAGCACTGAATGTTCTGCGTCAGTTACCAAGATTTCCACATCTTACGGCTGCATGCTCTGAGCTAACTGTAGATGCTCGTGGTAATGTAACCCTGACGCTGGAACCTACGGGTGCACGGATGGAACTTGGTTCTCATCCTACAATCGAGTCCAAACTAGCGTATGGAGAATGGCTCCTTCAGTCACGGTGGTGGCACCCAAGTCTTCGTTGTGTTGATTTACGCTGGTCTCAGCGAATCATTCTCCCTAATGTTACCACTACCGCTCGGAGGGTGAACCTATGAATGTGCCTCATGGTGCGGTAAAGCGGACCCAACGTGGTATGCGTGCTCGTACGGATGCCATAGTGGGATTGGATATCGGAACGACGAAAGTTTGCGTAATCGTAGCGGCACCTGATGATCATAGCCAAACGCTGACGGTGCTCGGCGTCGGCACTGCGGAAAATGCCGGGCTTGCACGCGGCATTGTCGTCAACATCGAAAAGACAGTTCAAGCAATCGAGCATGCAATCGAGCAAGCGGAAACCACTGCTGGAGTTCCGGTCGAACGAGTAGTCGTTGGTATCGCAGGTGATCACATCCAATCGTTCCAGAGTCGGAGCGCTGTTGCCGTTTCAGGACTTGGGCGTGAGATCACTCGCAGCGACATTGAACGATTGCTTGACGATGCACGTACTTTTGCGCTCCCGACAGACCGTGTCATCCTACACCTGTTTCCCCAGGACTATATTCTTGACGGTCAAGATGGGATCATCGATCCTATCGGTATGAGTGGGGTGCGCCTTGAATCGAACATTCATATCGTTACAGGGTTACGCTCTGCAGTTGACAATCTCTTCCGCTGTGTCGAGCGTGCGGGGTTGGTTGTCGAAGATATTGTGCTTCAACCTGTTGCGAGTAGTGTTGCAGTGCTCGATACTGCTGAGCGCGAAGTTGGTGTGGCACTCATCGATATTGGAGGGGGCACAACAGACATAGCAATCTTCGATGAGGGCATCATCCGCCACACATCAATGTTCGGTATCGCTGGTAACAAAGTCACCGATGATATCAAAAAGGGGCTGGGAATCGTACATGCGCAGGCTGAACAAATCAAGATCGCCTATGGTCATGCCTTGCAAGAGAGCATCCTCTGCGATGAGGTGTTCATGATACCGGGCATCAATGGTCGTAAGCCGATCGAGGTAAGCAAAAGTTTACTCTGCCAGATCATCCAGCCACGTATGGAGGAAATATTCGAGTTTGCATTTGCAGAAATCCGGCGGAGTGGCTACGCGCGAAATTTGTCAGCGGGAATCGTACTGACTGGTGGGTGTGCACAGCTACGTGGCGCTGCTGAACTTGCTGAACGGATTTTCGGCATGCCCGTCAAGGTTGGCGTACCCTCATTAGGAGTCGGTGGCTTTGCACCCGAGGTACAATCTCCGATGTACGCTACAGCCGTTGGATTGGTTCTTTATGCACACGAAGCCAGGACTGACAAATCTACTCTTGGCGTTGGTTACCGAGCAAATCAACAACGGAATCACGTGCGGGTCGGTTATCGTGGGATAATCGAGCGCATCAAAAATTTTTTTGACCATTTGTAACACCACTGGTGGGGTAGTCATGCATCAAGAGCACCAACCATTTGACGTCCGCATTCACCTCGACAATCCAGCAATCGCAGGAGCTTGTATCCGAGTTATCGGTGTTGGCGGAGGAGGTAGCAATGCTGTCAACAGCATGATTCGACGTGGGTTGACAGGTGTTGACTTCATCGTTGCCAACACCGATGCACAAGCCTTGGCATCAAGTCCTGCACCGACGAAGATTCAACTTGGAAAACAACTCACACGTGGTCTTGGTGCCGGTGCCGATCCGACAATCGGTCAACGTGCAGTCGAAGAAAGTATTGATGAAGTCCGCGAGGCACTCCAAGGGAGTGATATGATTTTTGTTACTGCCGGAATGGGTGGTGGCACAGGGACGGGCGCAGCGCCGGTTATCGCACAATTAGGACGTGAGCTTGGGGCGCTCGTGGTTGGTATTGTCACCAAGCCGTTCAAGTGGGAAGCACGAAGACGAATGCAGGTTGCACTTGAAGGTATCGAATTGTTACGCCGTCAAGTAGATGCACTGATTGTCATTCCCAACCAGCGGCTAATGGATATCATCGAACCGACGACGTCTTTTGTCGAAGCGTTTCAGCGTGTTGATGATATCCTCTACAACGCAACGCGGGGAATTGCAGACATTATCAGCGGCAATGGGTACGTCAACGTAGATTTTGCTGACGTACGGACGATCATGAAAAACAAAGGCGATGCCATCATGGGCATTGGTACTGCGACTGGTGAGTATCGCTCACGTGAAGCAGCAATCAATGCAATCAATTCACCACTCTTGGATGGGATCTCAATTGCGGGCGCGGAAGGTGTCCTTGTCAACATTACCGCACGAGAAGACGTTAGCATGGGTGAAATCGGAGAGGCAGTCCAAACAATCGAAGAAGCCGCAGGTGAACAAGTAAATCTCATCTTCGGTGTCGTGTTCAATCCGGAGCTTGGTGATTCACTGATGGTAACCGTCGTCGCTACAGGCTTTAACCAAGCAGTCGTCGCTGAGCAGAAACCAGTCGCAACGATCAAACCTGAACAGCAAAGCCTTCCACTTCAGCAGGAAATCGAGACCCGTCTTGTTGCCAATGGTGCACCACCATTACACTCTATTGTGGAACAGCGCCCACTGCCAGATTCCGCTCCTATTGGGCATGTTGAAACGGCTAAGTACAACACCCCAGCATATCTTCGACGGAATAGTTCAGTGCCGATCGGTTCTTCGAAGTTTCATGGAGAAGAGTCAAAGCCACCGAGTGATAAACCAGCATTCTTACGACGCATAATGGATTAATCCCGAAGAGTTTCACCTCCACAGCAAGTGGCCTTTTGTAGCTGAAATGAGCGAGGTAAACATATTGCTCTAGCAATTACGAAGCATCGAAAGGGGACCATGGTACACCATCACATGCGCTGGCAGTCCTTTGGCGACCAGCGCATGATTTTTTACACGCTGGCATGCATCCGTTCGTTTTCTCATCCAAAGTAGGTCCATTGAACGTTCATCAGATGCGTTATGTGTGCATTGCTCTCCTTCTGTCGGTAAGTGTGAATTATGCACAACCAATCGTTCCTGGTAGTGTGCAAGAACTAGAACGTGGCGAGACAATACCTCGAGATACAGTGTTTGTCTTTCGTTCGCCACATCCTCTCCTAAGTGAGGATCAACGACGACTGCGTTCCACCGTTGGAGGAGGATTGGAAATCCTTTTCTCACAGAGCGGCTTTGGGCTCGGTGGGTTTTTGGAATACCGCGCTCTGGATGTACTCTCATATACGTTCGAATTGGGCTTCTCAGGCGCACGCAATTCGAGCGAAATTGAGACACTGTATGATCCAGTCACAGGGCGACTATTAGTTCCTGATAAAGTTAACCGATTGTTCATTGTTCCATTCATGGCAGGAGTGTCGCATCGTTTGTTTACCGAGAGTCTCGGTGAGACGATGCGTCCTTTCGTTTCAGCAGGGATTGGGCCAACACTCATTGTCTCGACGCCTTATGAATACGAATTCTTTGAGTCATTTGGCTATGCACGCGGGTACATCCGTGCTGGTGGATACATCGGCGTTGGCACATACATCGGCTCACCAGCTCGCGGTAACCTGGCGCTCCATCTACGCTACTATTACATTCCATTCGGTGGTGATGGACTCGAAAGCATCCGAGGCCGCCCAATAACCGTATTCGGGGGATTCTTCATTGCACTCAGCGTTGGCTTCGATTGAGATGCGTAGAGTAACTTTGTTGTCCAAGGTATTGTGAATCATTTACCATTTACCATGAGCTTTACTCGATTGGAACGTGATACGATGGGCACAATTGAAGTACCCAGTGAGATGTATTACGGGGCCCAAACCGCTCGCTCTCTCATCCACTTTGCAATCGGAACCGAGCGGATACCTCGCGAACTCATTTGGGCATTCGGTATCCTTAAAAAATCAGCGGCTATCGTCAATTCGGATCTTGGTTTGTTACCATCAGAAAAGAGTGACCTTATCGTCCGAGCTGCTGATGAGGTGATTGAGGGTAAACTCGATGCCCACTTTCCTCTCTCCGTTTGGCAGACGGGGTCCGGAACACAAACAAACATGAACGTTAACGAAGTCATTGCCAACCGTGCTATTGAACTTGCTGGGGGCGTTTTAGGATCGAAACACCCAATTCACCCAAATGATGACGTCAACAAATCCCAAAGCTCCAACGACACGTTCCCGACAGCAATGCACATCGCGACAGCTGATCGGATTGTGCGGCATCTTCTCCCAGCGGTACAGCAGCTCCGCTCGACGCTGGATGAAAAGTCACACGTGTTTTCCGACATCATCAAGATTGGGAGGACGCATCTTATGGATGCAGTACCCTTGACGTTAGGCCAGGAGTTTAGTGCATATGTCCAGCAACTAACGTATGGCATTGAACGTGTCCAATCAGCACTTGGTCGAGTCTATGAGCTTGCGATCGGTGGAACTGCTGTCGGAACCGGGCTAAATACGCATCCTGAATTTGCAGATCGTGTCGCTGCTAAAATCGCTGAGATTACAGGGCTTCCGTTCCGCAGCGCACCGAACAAATTTGAAGCACTCGCTGCTCACGACGCGCTTGTCTTCTTGCATGGTGCACTCAAAACACTTGCTTGTTCATTGATGAAAATCGCCAACGACATTCGTTGGATGGCTTCCGGACCACGGTGTGGTTTGCATGAAATCTTCATCCCAGAAAATGAGCCAGGAAGTTCTATCATGCCAGGCAAAGTCAACCCAACACAGAGCGAGGCAATGACGATGGTCTGCGCGCAAGTGCTCGGCAACGATGCGGCAATCAATGTGGGTGGTGCTTCAGGGAACTTTGAACTGAACGTATTTAAGCCGTTGATTGTTTACAACGTACTTCAAAGCATCCGTTTGCTTGGGGATGCATGTCTCATGTTCGATCGTCATTGCGCTCGAGGCATCGAGCCGAATCGGGAACGTCTCGCTTACTACGTCAACAATTCACTTATGCTTGTGACAGCGCTCAATCCACATATTGGCTACGATAATGCTGCTGCGATTGCCAAGTATGCACACGCTAACGGTATCTCACTTCGGCAAGCTGCTATCGAGCTCGGTATTCTCGATGGTGAGACGTTCGACCGACTTGTTCGACCAGAGTTGATGATCGGGCCTAATCTATCTCTATGAGCAGGCGGTTACAAACGCTCATCCTCATCCTTGGGATTGGTACAACGATTGGGGTGCAGGGGCAGCCACGACATGCTATGCGGAAACTCGAGCGTGCTGTTGCAGCTATGAACACAAAACGTTATGCCGATGCTGAAGCGATCTTGCGACGACTCATTAAGCAGTATCCGCGCTATAACGATGCACGCTATGAGTTAGCTCTTGCACTCGCAATGCAAAGAAAGTATGACGAAGCTCTCCGTCTCAGCACGGAATTGTGCGACACCTTACAACCAGTTACGGCACAACGTGAGCAGTACTATCAGTTACTCGGAGATCTTTATCACGAGCAGGATGATACGACACGTGCATTTGAGGCATATAACATTGGCTTGATTCGTTTTCCCAATTCAGCACGGCTCCGAGTCCAGCGAGCACTGTTGCTATTGGAGAATGGTCTCCACGATAGTGCTCGGGCAGAGATCGAGCGCGCCATTGAAGCCGATCCATCGTATCCGCTGAGCTATTATTGGGGTGCACGGGTCTATCGTTTCTCAAGTGAGCCACTTTGGGCAATCCTCTATGCAGAAATTTACCTCAACAAGCGACCTAATAGCTCCCGTGCCGATGAGATGAGTGCGATATGGTACAATCTCTTTCGAGAAATTGTCGAGCAATACGACGAAAAACAGCAAATTGAACTTTGGCAACCCACCAAGTCTGAAATGAATTCTTCTGCGGAACGGCTCCCGTTCCCAGAAGCATATCGCACGACGTTGACTGAATGCATTAGCACACTCCGGTTCAACCGCGACTTTGAATTGCCGATTGCGTCGCTTGATACTCTCCTCCGATGTTTCACAGCTCGATGGCAATCAAAGGGATATGACACGGTGTACACGAATATTTTGATTGCGCGATATGAGCAGTTAGAGCGCGAGGGATTGCTTGGTGCGTACGTCCATGTTCTTGCGCAATTTGGTAAGCCAATGCAATTTGACGATTACGCGAAGAAGAATCAGCGAATATTAAGGCGACTGGAACAGTGGATCAATCGTCATCCATTACGGATTACCCATGAGAACTACGTGAGCCGCTCGCGTTGGCAATAGAGAAATGCTAATTTCGCCGTTGTTCTTACACCACTTAGTTGTTGCAAATGAAGGTTGATGTTGTCATGCCCAAAATGGGCGAATCAGTGCAGGAGGGTAAAATTTTGCGCTGGCTGAAAAATGTTGGTGATCGTATCGAACGAGATGAAGTCTTGTTAGAGATCTCCACTGATAAGGTGGATACGGAGGTGCCTTCTCCCGCTGCAGGTGTAATTGTCGAGCGTCTTGCGAATGAAGGCGATACCGTCGAGGTTGGTAAAGTAATTGCACGCATCGAAACCGAAGTGAATGCAACTGTCGGCACTGCACCCGCAGCTCCACCGCCACCGATACACCATGCAGAAACACAAGCTCCTCAAGTGCAACCGCAGGAACCTCAACCTCGTGAAGTGGTCTCACCACCTACGTCGCTGGCAGAACCATCTCCCCACGTTTCACCGTCGAACGGTGGACACCTGGTTGATGTGGTTATGCCCAAGATGGGTGAATCGGTGCAGGAGGGGAAAATTTTACGCTGGGTGAAAAATGTTGGTGATCGCATTGAACGAGATGAGGTCTTGTTGGAGATTTCCACCGACAAGGTGGATACAGAGGTGCCTTCACCTGCAGCAGGAGTACTTATCGAACGACTGGCAAACGAAGGCGACACTATTGAAGTTGGAAAGGTGATCGCAAGGATTGCCACTGGGAAAACCACGACACAGTCACCTTCTGTTCCCACACCACAGAGCGCGCCCCAAGTGATGGTGTCTTCTGCGCAGACTACAACTCCTGCACAGACGAAAAATGGCACATCCCATCCATCTTCGCAGGTGACGGTCTCAATGCAAGAGCTGCCCAAAGAACGCACCATGAAAATTCCACGGAAGCATGGTGAGCGATTCTATTCACCTCTTGTGCGCACGATTGCAGAAGCGGAAGGTATTTCACTCGAAGAACTTGAAACCATCCAAGGGACAGGGCTTGGTGGACGAGTTACGAAACATGATCTCTTGCGATACCTCCAACATCGTACCGCGCAACCAGCGTATCAAGCGCAGCCAGTTGTGACTGCACCACAGCAACAGCCAGTTCAAGCACGCACACCGACTGCTCTATCCGCAACTGTTGTAAGTCCTCCACCTCCACAAGCGCCAAAACCAAGCTGGGGTGCGGATGTAGAAATTATCCCGATGGATCGTGTACGCCAGCTCATTGCGGAACACATGGTACGCTCCAAACAAACGTCGCCTCACGTGACCAGTGTTGCAGAAGCTGACGTTACGGGTATCATCCGTGCACACCAACTCTATCGTGAAGAATTTCAACGTCGGGAAGGAATCAAGCTGACGCTCACACCATTCTTTGCCAAAGCGATCGTTGAGGGCGTCAAACAGAACCCAATGGTGAACGTTAGTGTCGATGGCACCAACATTATTGTGCACAAGAACATCAACTTGAGCTTTGCAACGCTTCTACCGGACGGCAATCTCATCGTTCCTGTTATCAAGAAAGCGCAGCTCCTTAACATCACAGGATTGGCACACGCCATAACTGATCTTGCGACGCGAGCGCGCACCAAAAAACTAAATCCTGACGAAATTCAAGGGGGCACCATTTCTCTCACGAATATGGGTCCGTGGGGGAGTCTCTTTGGTACTCCGGTCATTAATCAGCCACAGACAGCGATCATCGGTGTCTATGCTGTTCAGAAGCGTCCAGTCGTCAAGGAAATCAATGGTGAGGATGTCATTATGATTCGCCACATGATGTACGTTACGATTACATATGATCATCGCGTCATCGATGGAGCACTTGGTTCGTCTTGCTTACGAGCTATCGTCCAAGCGCTCGAAGCAATGAATCCTGAAACGGTGAAGCTCTAAGAGAAATTATCCATTCATTGTGCCGGCGTTGTGTCGCAGTAACGCCGGCATTTTATTTTTCGAGCAGAATTGTTACGGGTCCCCAATTGATACTTTCCACTTCCATCATAGCTCCGAAGACGCCGGTAGCAACTTCAAGTGCGTAGTCATTTCGCAGAAATGTTACGACCTTTTCGTAGAATGGCTCTGCAAGTGTTGGATTGGCAGCTTCACTAAAGCTGGGACGAAAACCGCGTGAAGCGTCTCCATAGAGGGTGAATTGGGATACAACGAGAACCGCACCACACACGTCGCAAACAGATCGATCGAAGCGTCCATCATCGCTGGGGAAAATGCGCAGACCTGCGATCTTACGCGCCATCCACTCAGCAATTGTGTACGTATCATTGGGGTGAATCCCAAGATACACAAGAAGTCCTCTGTTGATCTTCCCGACAATGCTTCCATCAACGCGTACTTCTGCTCGATGAACACGCTGGATGACAGCTCGCATAGTCTATGCTCTGATATGGTGCGTGCGGAGGATTGCGTCACGAAGACGAAGCGCGAGCACAATCAACGCCAGAGATACTTGTGCATTTGATTCAATCGCCGCAATCGTACGTTCGACCGCTTCGATTGCACGTAGTAGGTTTGCACGTGTGTAATGTGCAGAAAACAGTTGAAGAGAGGTATATGCACTGCCATGTTGAAACACGAGCTGTTCCGTCGCATGGGGACCGATTGTGATTAAGCGATAGGCGTCGTGTAGCCAAAAAAGGAGTGTACGGAGCATAATCGTGATGTTCAGGCGATCATTTGTGGATGACATCTGTTCGATAGCTTTTACTAAACCAGTGCGAAAGCGATCTCGCTTGAGAGTTGCACGTAAAAAATCAATTGCTTGCGTTGTCAGTAAACTGTCTTCCTGATCCAATGCGGCAAGCTCTTGAGCTTTAGCGTAGCTTCCATGTGACAATGCCGCGATAATGCGAGCGCGGTCGAGTGCTACTCCCTCGCGTTCCACTAGTGCAGAAGCAATTGCCTCCGTACTCAAATATCCACAGTGTATGTGCTGGCAGCGCGACCGGATCGTCGCTGGTAGTTGCTCCCTGCGAGAGGTTGTCAAAACAAGTGTAGTCCGTGCGTGAGGTTCCTCGAGTGTCTTGAGAAACGCGTTGGCAGCTTCACTAGTCATCGCGTCTGCTTCGCTAATGATAACAACTCGCCAGCCGTGATCGATAGGAGCAGTCAGCTGAAGCAGTCGCCGCACGTCTCGTATCGCTGCGATGCGAATTTGTGTCGCGTTTGGAATGCTGATGTCGTGGTACGGATTGCGTGCTTTACGTGCGAGTTGTTCTTGGATGAGCGAGATTTGATCATCACTTAATCGAAGTAAGGGAGATTCATCGTCGCTCGATGATTTGGTTGATGATGGAAGGGCAAATACAAAATGGAGGTTCGGATGCTGAAGATGGCTCATCTGCAGGCAGCTTTGGCATTGGTCGCACGCTTCGATGCTCGATGGTGTCTCAATTGGGTTCATACAGTTGAGGACACGCGCAAGCTCAAGTGCTAATGCATCTTTACCGACACCAGGTGGTCCCCAGATGCAATAAGCATGCGAAAGCTGTCCTCTCTTTATCGCTGAGATGAGAAGTTCCTTCGCATGTTCTTGTCCTACAACGCGTGACCACGTCATACGCGACTCAATGTGTGGTATATGTTACCATTGTTTCCAGTGATTGTCTCAAGTTGTTGTAGCCTCCAGAGAGTTGCATAGTACCCATTCCGTTGGAGTAACTCATCGTGTCTTCCACGCTCGACAATACGTCCATGATGGAGTACGATGATTGTATCAGCTCTGCTGACCGTTGCCAAGCGATGAGCAATGACTACAATTGTGGTACGTTGGCGTGTTCGTTCAATAAGATCCATGAGCACCTTCTCGGTCTGAGAATCAACATGTGCGGTAGCTTCGTCGAGTATCAACAATTCAGGTTCACTTGCGATAGCTCGCAACAGTGCAAGTATTTGCCGCTCACCACTTGAAAGCGATGCTCCACGCTCGTGGAGCTGTTCCACTGAAGCAAGGCGTTGGGCAAGTTCTGGATGCGTTTTCCGCAGGAGTTCCCACAGCGGTGTGATATCAATTTTGCGGCCAAGCGTGATGTTCTCTGTTGCAGTGCGGGAGAATAAGAATGCATCTTGCAAGACAATTGCACAGCGCTGCCGGTGTGATGTTGTGTCAATCCAATCGAGCGGTACACCATCGAAGAGGATACTACCGCGCTGTGGCAAGTAGAACTTTAGTAAGAGGTTTGCTATCGTGCTCTTGCCTGATCCAGTCGCACCAACGATTGCAAGCATTGCGCCTGCTGGTATGGTGATGTTGATATCCTCAAGAACAGGTGTTGTTCCATCGTAGCTAAAGTGAACGTGCTGGAATTCGATGCTACGCGTTATTGGTTGTGCTGGCTGCTGGGTCCTTGCTTGTTGCTCCTGTTCATCTGTGGGTTCGTCGAGCAAGGCAAAGATCCTCTCAGAAGCAGTTGTGGCAGTTTGCAAAATGTTATACTTTTCCGTCAGATCGCGAACAGGACGGAAGAACATTTCACCATACATCAAGAACGACACTATCGTCCCGACGGTTATCGTGCCATTGATGCTACGACCGAATGCAGCATAGAGAACCAAACACAACGCAAGAACAGAAAGAAATTCGACGACTGGAAAGAATGAAGCGTAGTATGTCACCGTCTTCAATTGAAGCCGAGTATGCTCACGGTTTATCTCGTCGAATCGTTCTGCTTGGGGACGATGGTAGCCAAAGAGGATAATGGTAGTGATTCCCTGGAAGTACTCGTTGAGGAATGCATTCATCCGAGCAACTTGAACTCGGATCGCTGCGTACACTTTCCGCACCTTGATACGAAAAATCGTTGCAGCAATGAGGAGCAGAGGGATGACAATTAGTGCATACAATGTGAGCTCGACATCAATCGCAAACATGAAGAATAGAATCCAGACGAGAACAAGGACGTCGGAAATAATCATCACGACGCCAGATGAGAAGAGCTCGGCGAGCGCCTCGACGTCGTTTGTCGCTCTTGTCACAAGGCGTCCGACAGGTGTAGTGTCGAGCGATCGAAAGGGAAGGTGGAGAATGTGATGGAAGACGTCCCTGCGAATATCTGCGAGTACATGCTGACCAATCCACTGGAGGATAAACGACTGTCCGATTTGCAAAGCAGCGTGGAGGATGAGTACCGTAGCGATAGCACCAACAAACAGAAGCAGGTGATACCACCCATTAGGAGTGAGCCCCGTATCAATGGCATAGCGAAACAGCCACGGACGAAGCGGTCCAAGTGCAGACACGAGCTGCGTAACCCCCACCGCACCGATTAACTGCCAACGATAGGGACGTACGTATGTGAGGAGGCGGAGAAGAATTCGCCAATCGTTCGCTTTGGTGCTGTAAATGCTCACGGTGGGGGATGCTCACGCTCGGACTCAGCTCCAACGGAGGACGTGACCCCGGCAGGGATCGAACCTGCGGCCCTCTGATTAAAAGTCAGATGCTCTACCACTGAGCTACGGGGTCCGAATGTCGTAGATGCAAAAATACGCTTAGCTATTGTGAGCGATTGAGATCGCTGTGTTCAGTGATGTGGAGTGTATGCGCACTTGCTAGAAAATCAAGTGCTGTTTGTACAATACCATCGGTATCGAGTGCAAGCAGACGATAGAGTTCCTCCTGTGTTCCATGCTCGACAAAATGATCACCGATACCATGAATTTTGAGTCGAACCGATGAGAGTTGCTGATGAGCAAAGAGCTCAGCTACTGCAGAACCGAATCCACCTGCTATTTGAGCATCCTCGATTGTCATGACATGCTGAGTTGTCTTGGCGAGGCTACAGAGCAATTCCTTGTCAAGTGGCTTGATAAATCGAGCGTTGACGACTGCTGCGCTAATTCCATAGCGGGAGGACAAACGCTCTGCAGCTTCGAGTGCACGATACACCACTGGTCCAACTGCCACGAGAACTAGATCAGTCCCTTCACGCAGAAGTTCTGCTTTTCCCAACGGCAGAATTTGCATCGGGCGGATTGGTACTCCGACTGCATTACCGCGGGGGTATCGTAGCGAGACGGGGCCGCCAGTGTATGCATAGATTGCCGAGTAGAGCATGTCACGTAGTTCCTGCTCATCCTTCGGTGCCATAACCACCGAACCTGGAATAATGCGCATGTACGCAAGGTCGAGCAGACCGTGATGAGTAGGACCGTCAGCGCCGACAACTCCAGCACGATCCAGTGCAAAAACGACATGCAAGTGCTGGAGTGCAACGTCATGCACGATCATGTCGAATGCTCGCTGTAGAAATGTCGAATAGATCGCACAGATGGGAATGATACCTTCTGTGGCCATTCCTGCTGCGCTTGTAACAGCATGTCCCTCTGCAATACCAACATCGAAGACGCGTTCAGGAAATTCCTTCATGACGATATCAAGGCCGGTGCCGTCGGGCATCGCTGCTGTAATGCCAACGACGCGTTGATTATCGCGCATTATCTCACGCAATGCTTCGCCGAAAACCTTTTGATAGGTTGGTGGAGAGGGTACAGTTCCGGACGGAACAATTGCTTTGCCTGTGATTTTGTCAACTTTCCCGATAGCATGGAGGAATTGCTTATCGGATTCGGCAGGTTTGTATCCTTTGCCTTTTTGAGTGCGGACATGAAGAAGAATTGGCCCGGGCAAATCCTTGATGTGACGGAGTATCCGTACTAACTGTCCAATGTTGTGCCCGTTGATAGGACCGAAGTACTTGAATCCGAGCGACTCGAAGAGCATGCCAGGGGTGAGGACAGCTTTGAATCCATCTTCGATACGTCCGACCAGAAAGCGAATCCGATCTCCGATGGGACCGACCTGGGCAGATAATTCTTTGAATTGTTGACGGAGCTTTATTGCTGTGGGGGTTGTGAAGATCTCTGTGAAGTAATTCGAGATTGCCCACACATTTGGGGCAATGGACATGTTGTTGTCATTGAGCACAACGATGATGTTACGTTTCTGGACACCGCAATTGTTCATTGCTTCATATGCGAGTCCTCCAGTCATTGCGCCATCACCGATGACTGCAATCACTTTAAAATCGTCGCCTTTCAGATCGCGAGCGATTGCAATACCGAGTGCTGCACTAATGCTGGTTGACGCATGCCCTGCACCGAAGACATCGTAGGGACTTTCACTGCGTTTGAGAAAGCCAGATAATCCCCCGAGTTGCCGTATAGTCGAAAGCGCGTCACGTCGACCGGTTATGATCTTGTGGGGATATCCTTGATGACCTGTATCGAAGATGATGCGATCCCGTGGTGTATTGAACACATAGTGAAGGGCAACAGTAAGCTCGACAACTCCTAACCCAGCACCAAAGTGCCCACCAACTTGTGTTATTGTGTCGATGAGATACTCACGCACCTCCGCAGCGACATCGCGGAGCACTGTTTCAGGCAAACGGCGCAGATCTGCGGGTGAATTAATGTCGTAAAGGTACTTGTACGTTGCCACTCTCTTGAGCAAGTGGATTAACCCGATGGAACGATGCGAGAAACACGTTTATGTAACTGAATGTTCCATTGATTAAGGCGTTGTGCTTTCGATGATTACCTGCACAGTGCGACAGAGTTGTCGTCCAGTCGGACGATTGTTATCGTATAGTTCGAGAGATTCGCCATAGCCTGCTGTTTCATACCGACAGTCTGGACGCTTCGATTTGAGGTAATTCATGACAGCTGTTGCGCGGCGTCGGGAGAGATCGAGGTTATATCGAGCTTCACCGATACGGTCTGTATAGCCGTATATCTTGACCGTTGAACCTGGTGTGATTGCTGGCAGAATTTTTAGGTCAAGAATGCGTTGGTTGTCAGGTGTGATGATGTCACTATCGAAGTCAAAGAGTATGAGGCTAAATTTTTGGACTGATTTATTGCCACTTCGTTGTTGTATTGGACGTGTGCTGCTCAGGTAATCAACACCGAGTGAGCCACTGGATTCAGAGGCTTTTCCAAGGACAGATTGCGCACGGAAGACGTAGTCAATTGGAACCTGCTGTGGAGAGAGCTCGCTTGGATCGATCTTCCATGTGATCGGACGTGGTGTCCCATCGTTTCTGAAGGTGCGTAGGGTACGACCAGCTTGTGAAATGGTGAGCTCCCATTCTTTAATGGGATCGGACGATGAAACATCTGGCAGGAAGATGAGCACTTCGGGTGATGAAAGTCGTTCAATGCCAACGCGTGATTGGAACGGCTCCAAAATCTCTGGCGTTGATGCGCGAAATTCAACGCGTCGGTTTTCTGCCATACCGTCAGGATCATTCGGGGCGGATGGCTTCTCCGGTAAATCTCTTGCAGTAACGTTAACTCGTGTAGAATCAATGCCACATGCCAGAAGTGCTGCACGTAATGCATTTGCTCGATCGAGTGAAAGTCCGCGCTTTCGTGCTTCACCGCGGCCATCGTTTGTGCCGATTAGCTCAAGCCTTGCAGTTGGGTATTGTTTCATCCTCCGACAGATCAAGGGTAAGATATAGTCATTCACGCTAAGTGCGTTCTTGAGTGTATCGTAAGCTTCGATGCCCCCCGTCTCGCGTGGGATGGCTTGTTGGTAGTATTGGTAAGGTCTGTCGGAGTTTGCTGCGAAAAACACGTAGGGTACCAGCGGGTAGTATTCAGTATAGCGTACGTCCTCGAGTTTAATAGTGCGGACGTCAACGGTATCACCAGAGGGTGTAATTGTAATAACTCGCCCTATACGGGCACGGACGTATGGTTCGTTGAGAGGAAGTGTTGTATCGGGTGGTGAAGTGAAACTGAAAAATAGATTAGCACCAAGCCGTATTTGCGATATGGTCCAAGAATCGTATGCAGGATTCGATGAAACCTTCGTCAAAGGGAAACGAAGGCTTAGCTCAGGCTGAATTGACCATCGTTGACTCAGCGGGATGTCGTACGCGGTGCCAAGTGCAAGTGACAATCGTGTGTTTGGATCGGGAAGGTCACGATTATTTTCAGTGGTAGTTCCTGATGAGTCAATTGAATATGTAGGGGAAAGAGGTATTCCAATTTCAAGCCCACCCCAGAGCCAGAGAGAGGGTGAGAAGAGCAGATCATTTAAACCGATGGTAGGTAAGAGCTCTAAGTTTGGGAGAGCAGCGTGAAGTCGCTTTGCTATGCCGTTCGTACCTTCAAGAGTTGCATTTCCCAACGACGCGTACGTTGCGCGCATGCTGATTGCAAGTCGAGAAGTGAGCGGGAACTGTCCCACGAGTCCTATCGCTCCAGTAAAACTTGTTGTGCTCGTGGTGTAGCCTTGGAAATTTGGCGTGTGAAAGTTAGTATTGAACCCTCCGTGCACGCCAATTCGAGTGGTGGAGGTCTCTTGAGCGAACAGTGCCGTTGCAGCGAACGTCATCAATAGTAGGAAGCGGGTCATAAATAGTTATGAAAGAGTTCAACATTACTATCCGTATAGCGTGCCAAGACGTACGAGGCTTACCATTTCACGTACAGCTCGATCGAGACCGACGAATACTGCGCGTGAAATGACTGAATGTCCAATGCTGAATTCGACAATTTCTGAGATGCGTACAAGCGGAACGACGTTGATGTAATTTAGGCCATGGCCTGCAGTTACTCGAAGTCCACAGGTGTATGCGTATTCTGCTGCAGCGCTGAGTCGTTCTAGTTCACGACGGACATCCTCAGGTGTATGTGCATTTGCATAGGTACCTGTGTGAAGTTCGATGATGTCTGCACCAGCTTCGACTGCAGCATCAATTTGTTCGTGTTCAGGCTCAATGAAAAAACTCACCTCGATATCTTTTTCGTGCATGCGTTCAGCAAGGTCTGCGAAAAAATCAATACCGGAGGCGACGTCAAGCCCGCCTTCAGTGGTTCGCTCTTCCCGACGTTCGGGGACAATGGTAACTATATCTGGCAACACATCCAATGCGACGGAAATAATGTCTGGAGTTGCGGCCATTTCAAGATCGAGCTTCGTTTTAACCACTTCGCGCAGCAGCCTCACATCGCGGTCATTGATATGGCGGCGATCCTCACGGAGATGGCATACAATCCCTACTGCACCAGCAAGTTCTGCTATGATTGCACCAGCCACAGGATCTGGCTCAATTCCTCCTCGAGCTTCACGGAGCGTGGCAATATGATCTATGTTGATAGCAAGCTCAGCCATACGGTCCATCTGCACACCAGTTACTACCTGCAAATATCGGTGCACAGGGAACTAGTACACTAACAATCTCTGTTGGAGCGTCTAAAAACAGGACTCAAATTGTCTGATTTTACGAGAGCGGTACCAATGAGCGATCAACTCGATATTCTCGACAAGCTTACATCCGCCGACTATGAGTACAAGTACGGTTTCGAATCGCAAATCGAAGAAGAAATTGTAGCTCCGGGAATTAGCGAAGAAACTATCCGGTTGATTTCGGAAAAAAAGGGAGAGCCGGATTGGATGCTCCTATGGCGATTGCAGGCGTTTCGCTATTGGCTAACGATGCGGGAGCCGCATTGGGCGAATGTCCGCTATGAGCCAATCAATTATCAAGCAATTAGCTACTACGCAGCCCCGAAGCGCTCTGCTCATCCGCGCTCCCTCGATGAAGTTGACCCAGAATTGTTACGCACATTCGAAAAGCTTGGAATTCCACTCCAAGAACAGCAAGTTTTAGCAGGTGTGGCAGTCGATGCAGTTCTCGATAGCGTTTCAGTCGCAACAACGTTTCGCGAAAAGCTCCAGTCGCTTGGCATCATCTTTTGCTCAATGAGCGAGGCCATTCGCGAGCATCCTGAGTTAGTACAGAAATACTTGGGGTCAGTTGTCCCACAGAACGATAACTTCTTCGCTGCTCTCAACTCAGCGGTGTTCTCTGATGGATCCTTTTGTTATGTTCCACCCGGTGTTCGCTGTCCGATAGAGCTTTCAACATATTTCCGTATTAACGCTCGCAAAACTGGGCAATTTGAGCGAACGCTCATTATCGCAGACGAAGGGGCTTACGTGAGTTACCTTGAAGGTTGCACAGCGCCAATGCGGGATGAGCATCAGCTTCATGCTGCAGTCGTGGAGTTAGTCGCACTCGCTGGTGCCGAGATCAAGTATTCTACCGTTCAAAATTGGTACCCAGGGGATAAAGAGGGACGTGGTGGCATCTACAACTTCGTGACAAAGCGCGGAATCTGTCTCGGAGAACATTCGAAGATTTCATGGACACAGGTTGAGACGGGTTCTGCAATCACATGGAAATACCCGAGCGTTATTCTCAAGGGTGACAATTCCATCGGAGAATTTTACTCAGTTGCAGTGACCAACCATCGTCAGCAGGCTGATACAGGGACAAAGATGACACACATTGGACGTAACACCCGGAGCAGAATCGTATCGAAGGGAATAAGTGCGGGCTTCAGTCAGAATTCCTACCGTGGATTAGTACGAGTGAATCCGAGCGCTGAGAATGCTCGGAATTTCTCACAGTGTGATTCGCTCCTCATTGGTGATCAATGTGGTGCGCACACGTTTCCGTACATCGAGGTACACAATCCATCCGCAATTGTCGAACACGAAGCGACGACATCGAAAATTGGAGAAGATATCCTTTTCTATTGCAATCAACGCGGTATTGATACGGAGACTGCAGTTGCACTCATCATCAACGGTTATGCTCGCGAAGTACTTAGTAAGCTACCTATGGAGTTTGCCGTTGAAGCGCAAAAACTCTTAGCGATTTCTCTCGAAGGCAGCGTTGGATAAGTTTCACTCTACCCATTGTTACGATGACTCAACCGATTTTACGTATTCGAAACCTTCATGCTCGAGTCGGTGAATCAGATATTCTTCGCGGCGTTGACCTTGACGTATACCCCGGACAAGTCCATGCCATAATGGGGCCGAATGGCTCTGGAAAGAGCACACTCGCAGCAGTCCTCGCTGGTCGCGAAGATTACGTAGTGACAGAAGGCCAAGTGCTTTACCTCGGAAAAAATTTACTCGAGATGGAACCCGAAGAGCGTGCTCGCGAAGGATTGTTCCTGGCATTCCAATACCCAGTTGAAATTCCGGGTGTTACAACAGCAACCTTCCTGAAAACGGCACTCAATGAACTGCGTAAACATCGTGGGCAGGAACCTCTCGATGCCATGGAATTTCTCAACCTCATGCGTGAGCGTGCAAAGTTAGTTCACATTGATCCAGCATTCTTTTCTCGATCAGTCAACGAAGGTTTTTCGGGTGGGGAAAAGAAACGAAACGAAATCTTCCAGTTGGCAATGCTCGAACCTCGTCTGGCAATACTCGATGAAACTGATTCGGGGTTAGACATTGATGCTCTCAGAATTGTCGCCGATGGTGTTAATGCACTCCGTTCTCCCGAGCGAGCATTCATCGTCATAACGCATTACCAGCGCTTGCTCAATTATATCGTCCCTGACGTCGTTCACGTGCTCTATCGAGGACGCATCATCAAAACGGGACCGAAAGAGCTTGCACTTGAACTCGAAGCGAAAGGATATGATTGGGTGACAGAATTGGAGGATGTTGCACTATGACGACACTCCGTGCAGAGCTTAGGTCGCCACTGGAGCAGATCGCTTTTGATTATGCTCACCAAACGAAGGTGCTCAACGGGCAAGCAAGGAGTCTGTTGAGCACGCTCCGTCACCGGGCATTTGCTGAACTTCAACGTATAGGCATACCAACGGTTCGGCACGAAGAGTGGAAATACACCAATCTTTTCTCCCTGCTAGCGAAAGGTTTTCGCCATGAGACATTCGATGGAGACGTCCCTTCATTCGATGAGAGTTATTCTGCGATCCGACGGTGGGGGTGTATAGTTCCGCTTTACAACGGTTTGCTTATAGAGAAGGAGAGTCTACCATCTATAGTCCAATCCCTTTCTATTGCTTTACACGATCAAACGTGGTGCGAGAGGCTCGGGACGTTAGCACCAATCGAGGGTAACGCAATCGTTGCCTGGAATACAGCATTTCTTCACGATGGCGTCGTACTCGACGTCAGGAGCGATGAATCTGAACCCCTTGTGTTGGTATCAATACTCGACGCACGAACGAATAACGTAGTTGTTCATGAGCGACATCTTGTGAATCTGGCACCTCGGGCATCGTTGACGCTTGTTCTTGTACAACGTGCTCTCGGTGAGGGTGAGGCACTGCTCAACCAAGTACTCGAAGGGCGGGTTGGAGAGGAAGCAACGCTGAGGTTGATTGTTATTCAGGATGCATCAGCGTCTTGTCACTCCATCACTACTCATGAGTTGGAAGTGGATCGTTTAGCTCGGGTAGAGCTGATAACGGTCAGCATAGGTGGAGGTTTTGTTCGGAACATGCCTGCGGTGCGTCTCACCGGCGAGGGTGCAGATGCTCAACTTTCTGGATTAACACTTGCCGATGGTACAATGCTCGTCGATCATCACACAACAGTCGAGCATCGCGTCCCCAATTGCACGAGTAATGAGCTCTACAAAGCAATCCTCGATGGACGTTCAACTGGTGTGTTCAACGGGAAGATTCTCGTTCAACCACGTGCACAAAAAACTGCTGCCTACCAAGCTAATCGTAACATCATACTTAGCAGCCGAGCCACAATCAATACCAAACCGCAATTGGAGATTTTCGCTAACGATGTACGTTGCAGCCATGGGTGCACCGTCGGTCGCCTTGATCGAGAAGCGTTGTTCTACCTTCGCTCTCGTGGTCTAAGTAAGCAAGAAGCGGAAGCGCTTCTCCTTGCTGCTTTTGCGGAGGAAATCACTGCAACGATTCCACTCGAAACGATCCGCTCTGATCTCAACGCACGCATTGAACATCTCCTCCATGCTGATGAACTCGCATAGCATAACAACACTCACATACGATGTCGAGCGCATATGTCGGGATTTCCCCATCCTGACGATCCAGCCGTATGGCAAGAAACTCGCATATCTAGATAATGCTGCAACGACCCAGAAACCTCAGTGCGTCCTCGATGCGATGATGCATTACTACACACACGAGCATAGCAACGTTCATCGAGGAGTTTATTACCTAAGTGAGCGTGCATCATCGGCGTACGAACGTGCTCGCGATGTGGTTGCTGCGTTCATCGGGGCTCGACGGCGTGAAGAAATCATCTTCACGCGAGGAACGACTGAAAGTATCAATCTCGTCGCAGCATCGTGGGGAGGTACACATCTCCGTGAAGGTGATGAGATCGTTCTTACAGTCTTTGAGCATCACTCGAACATTGTTCCTTGGCAAAGGGTCTCGCAGCGGACGGGAGCACGGCTGCGGGTCATCCCGCTCGAACCAGATGGTTCATTTTCATTGGAACGTGCACTCGAAACGATCACCGAGCGAACAAGGATCGTTGCGATAACACACGTGTCGAATGTGCTTGGTCTTATCGTACCAGTTGCACCGATCATTGAACGTGCTCATCAAGTGGGGGCCGTCGTTGTGCTCGATGGAGCGCAAGCGGTTGCGCATGTAGAAGTCAACGTCAGCAATCTTGACTGCGATTTCTATGCGTTCTCCTCACATAAAGTGTACGGTCCGACAGGTATCGGTGTCCTCTACGGGAAAGCAGAATTACTCGATCGCATGCCTCCATACCAAGGTGGTGGCGATATGATTCGGCGTGTAACATTTGAGCAAACGACATACAACGATCTACCATACAAATTCGAGGCAGGGACACCACCTATTGCAGAAGCAATCGGACTTGCCCGAGCACTTGAATACGTGACAACGATTGGGCGCTCTGTCATCGCATCATGGGAAGATGAGCTCATTAGCTTGTGCATAACAAAGCTTTCGAATATTGAAGGTGTACGAATCCTTGGACCCCACCACGGTCGTGCAGCTGTTGTCTCGTTCAGCGTGGATGGCGTTCATCCGCACGATATTGCAACGTATCTCGACCGACAGGGTATTGCAATTCGTGCTGGTCACCATTGTGCACAACCACTCATGGATTTTTATGGCTTGTCCGCTACGTCACGCATTTCCGTTGCGATGTATTCAACTGAAGAGGAAATTGAGCGTGCAATTGCTGCACTTGTTGAGTGCATTGAACTATTCCGGGTTTCATGATGGTACGTTCGGATGATTTGCGGCAACTCTACCAAGAGATGATTTTAGATCACCATCGTTCGCCGCGGAACTATGGAATACTTGAACCTCACACGCACAGTGCGGAAGGCTATAATCCTCTCTGTGGAGATCAGCTCCACCTCTTTCTGCGCATTACCACTGATGGCATCATCGATGATGTGCGCTTTACCGGGCAGGGATGCGCGATAAGCCGTGCATCTGCGTCACTGATGACTGAAGCACTCAAAGGCAAATCTGTGAAGGAAGCACACCAACTTTTCGAACGTTTCCATCGAGCAGTCACAAGTGATCCGACTGAAATTCAAAACCTTTATACACTTGGTAAGCTTGACGTCTTGCTTGGAGTTCGAGAATTTCCATCTCGCGTCAAGTGTGCAACACTTGCGTGGCATACGCTCGAACAAGCACTCACTGGTGGTGGTACAACAACGACTGAGTAGCACATGACTGACCTGGCGACACTGAAGGAACGAATCATTGAAGCTCTCCGCACTATCTATGACCCCGAGATTCCAGTAAACATCTATGACCTTGGGTTAGTCTATGAAGTCAACGTTACTGAGGGGGGCAACGTCACGATCATGATGACGGTTACTGCACCTACTTGTCCAGTAGCGGATAGTCTGCCCAAGGAGGTTGAACGTATTGTCGCTGGAGTTGGGGGTGTTCGCTCCATCACTGTTCAACTAACCTTCGATCCACCATGGGACATGAGCATGATCCCCGAACACGTGAAGTTGGAACTGGGACTATTTTGACAAGCACTTCTATGCAGAATGGCTACTTACAAGAACCGACAGTCGTTCGGATTCGGCTTTATGGAGAAGAACGCGACGTACCACTTGAGCCTGGTGAAACAATCCTTGTTGCTGCGATTCGTGCGAAACTTGATCCACCGTACTCGTGCGTCTCTGGGCAATGCGCCACCTGTAGGGCAAAGCTTTGTAGTGGTACTGTGGTAATGGATAACAACGATGTCCTCACCGAGGATGAGATTAATGAAGGCTACATATTGACCTGTCAATCGCATCCAACAGTACACGGTGTCTGTGTTGACTACGATCAATAGCAATGCTACGCTTGACAAGAAAAGTTGAGTATGCTCTCATTGCACTCCAGTATATGGCAGTGCGACCAGGCGTAGTTCTTTCTTCAAAGGAAATTGCAGAGTGTTGCGGTCTATCGCCAGAACTTGTTGCGAAAGTGATGGGCAGTCTCGCGCGTGGAGGGATTGCACGCGCACACCATGGAGTCCATGGAGGTTTTGTGTTGGAACGTGATCCATCATCAATTTCACTCAATGATGTGATCCGCGCTGTTGAAGGGTACTCGGTGCATCTTGTACAATGCGAGGATGAGCATGGGCAGCCATGCGCGATCGAGCAGCGCTGTACAATACGTTCTCCACTAGTTGTACTTCAGGCTCAGGTTGAGCGTATTTTTGATACGGTGACAATTGCCGACCTGCTTGGTATGCCAACCGTTGAACTGGAGCTTCCTAATGGACACTGAGTGTATTTACCTCGACTACCACGCAACGACACCGCTCGATGACCGTGTGCTGGCTGCTATGGAGCCATACTTTTCTCGCCACTTTGGAAACCCTGCTTCAGCATTGCATCGCTACGGTTGGAAGGCAGAAGCAGCGGTTAATGCTGCACGTCGCTCAGTAGCTGAGTTAATCGGAGCGCGCGATCCACAAGAAATCCTTTTCATGTCGGGAGCTACGGAATCGGTCAATCTTGCACTCAAAGGTCTTGCTTTGGCAAGAGGGAGTGGTCATCTCATCACAGCAAAAACGGAGCACAGTGCTGTACTCGATACCTGCCGATGGCTTGAGCGTCGTGGATTTCGAGTGACTTATCTTTACGTTGATGATCAAGGATTCATCTCGCTCGAGGAATTAGAGCGAGCGTTAGAACCAGATACGATTGTTGTCTCACTCATGGCTGCCAACAACGAAGTTGGTACCATTCAAGATATCGCCTCAATCGGGCAACTGTGTCATGAACATGGTGTGCTCTTTCACACCGACGCTACACAGGCGATCGGCAAAGTTCCCTTTGATGTCGAACATTACAACGTGGATTTGGCATCGTTTACTGCACACAAATTTTATGGTCCAAAGGGGTGTGGCGTTCTCTACATACGGAAGAAGTTCCCACGTATTCATTTGGAGCCCCTCATTCATGGTGGTGGGCACGAATTTGGAATGCGCAGTGGAACGCTCAACGTTCCAGGTATTGTTGGCTTAGCAACTGCACTCGAAATAGCTCTTACAGAAAGCGAAGAAGAATCTCGCCGAATATCGCAGCTCCGTGCGACTCTCTGGCAGCGGTTGCAGCAAGCTTATCCCCAAGCTGTGATAAATGGACCAGCACTAACGTCGAAGCAACGACTTCCAGGGAACTTGAACGTAAGCTTCCCAGGCATTGAAGCGGATACGCTCATAAGCTTTTTAAGCAACGTTGCCATCAGTACGGTATCGGCATGTGGAAGTGGCACTCATCGTATTTCACACGTGCTTGAAGCGATGGGTGTCTCTCAAGAACGTGCGCGATCTGCAATTCGTATTGGCGTTGGTCGTTATACTACTACCGATGAGATTGGCCGTGCAGCTATTGCATTTGAAACTGCACTTACAAAGGCATGTGCACGGTTGTTTGTAGCACCGTAAGCGATAAGTTCAACATTTCTTGTGATGCAGAATGGATACAGTAGTCTCAACGACACATGGTGACATCCGCATTCCGACAGGGATAGTCGGAGCAGAAGAGAGCGATGACATTACGATTACTTCGAAGGCAATCTCAGAAATCAAGCGCATTCGTGAGCAGAATAACATCCCCGAAACATACGGGCTACGAATGGGTGTCCGCGGAGGTGGATGCTCTGGTTTTTCGTATGCACTCGGTTTTGATGCTGAACCACGTCCGACTGATATCGTACTTGATGCTGATGGAGTGCGTGTGTTCATTGATGCCAAGAGTATGTTTTACCTCATGGGTGTTACGCTTGACTTCAGTGACGGTCTGATGGGCCGTGGCTTTACCTTTAAAAATCCCAATGCCACACGTACGTGTGGGTGTGGCAGTTCGTTTGCTGCTTGATGTTACACCAATTGATGCACGACCATGGCAGAATGGAAATTCAATCCTCGCCCCTATACGGATGATGAAGCGAAAGAACTTCTCAAAGGTGTCATTTCTCCGGAGACAGCAGATTGGCACTACAACACCCACCACAAGGGCTATGTGACGTTCCTCAACAAAATCGAAGCTGAGTTGCCGAACGCTGATAAATCTGCCGCCAACGGTAATTGGTCCACGTTCGGAGAACTAAAGAGACGGTTTACATGGAACCATGCTGGTGCTCTTCTTCACGATGTTTACTGGGAAGTACTTGGAGGTGATGGTGATCCTTCAAAGGGGCCCGACGTAGTAGCTGCGATCGAACATGAGTTTGGATCGCTCGAGGCGTGGAATGAAGACTTCAAGGCGACTGCCATTGCAGCAAAGCTATCGGGGTGGGGGGTTCTTGCCTACGATATGCTCTACAGTGGCCGTCTTCTCAACATTCTCGTTGATGAACATCACTACGGTGCGATTTGGGGTGGAATCCCCTTGATAGCATGCGATGTCTTTGAGCATGCGTACTATCACAAAGACGGCCCAGCGCGAGCAAAGTACATCGAAAATTTTATCGCTAATCTTCACTGGGGTAGAATTAACGACCGGTACAAACGTTTCGTCGTGCGGTAGCTACAACCTGCAACGACCGAACCAGTATCATTCGCTGTTCTCCAGCGCACTTAATCCTAGTGAGGGATTGGTGGTGATAGCTTCTTCTCGACCGAAGAAATCCAATGCATTTAGATAGAAGTGGTGAGTCATGATGCTGATGTTTAAGCAATGTGGCACGTTTTGATTGCGATCGAGCGATGAGTCTCCTTAAGCATCGAACAACACATGCCACGTTCTTTCTTCATAGATGGACAAGGCAGTTTGTCCAGCTAATCTTGCGATGGAAGGTTAACGATCGGGGATGGCGCACAGAAGAGTACCTCTATATCATCAACGCTACGTAATGCAAAGCTTCCCAAAGATTGTAGGGATTGTCAACGTTACCCCGGACTCGTTTAGTGACGGAGGGCGTTACTTAGATCCTGCTGATGCGATTGCTCACGCTGATACACTGATCGAAGAGGGGGCGCAGATTCTTGACATTGGCGGTGAAAGCACAAGACCTGGTGCGGAGCCCGTGAGCGTAGCTGAAGAACTTCGCCGTGTCTTGCCGGTCATCGGGGGTGTTCGCAAACGATATCCTAACATTCCGATTAGTATTGACACGACGAAAGCAGAGGTCGCGCGTGCTGCACTCGATGCAGGTGCTTCGATTATCAACGACATTAGTGCAGGACGGTTCGATCCGTCTATAGTGTCACTTGCTGCCGAACGTGGTGTTCCGATTGTCCTTATGCACATGCAAGGAACGCCTCAGACGATGCAACGTAACCCAACGTATTCCGATGTCGTTAACGAAGTGTTTGAGTTCCTCAAAGAGCGTATTGCAATAGCCAAAGCGCATGGTGTAACAACTGTAATAGCTGATGTCGGCATTGGCTTTGGAAAGACTGTAGATCACAATATCACATTACTACGAAATCTTTCACGCTTTCGAGAGCTTGGAGTTCCATTGTATCTTGGCTTGTCGCGCAAGCGATTTCTTGGAGTTGTGACCGGAGTCGAAAATCCTCTCGAGCGCGATGTAGCAACAGTAATCGCTCATGCCCTGCTATTGCATGTACCGATTGAATACATCCGCGTTCATAACGTCCGATATCTTGTCCAACTCCGCTCGCTCTGGCAAGCATTACGAAGCGATGAATGGATAGCAGGAGAATTGCAATGAACACTCAGGTCAAGATTGCGCCATCCTTGCTTTCAGCAAATTTTGCCAAACTTGAAGATGACGTTCGTGCCTGTGAACTCGGTGGAGCGGATATGCTCCACTTGGACATCATGGATGGTTGCTTTGTGCCGAACATCACGTTTGGTCCGTTGATTGTCGCTGCAGTACGGGACGTGACAACACTTCCCCTTGATTGCCACTTGATGATCGTCCAGCCAGACCGGTACATCGAACAATTTGCACAAGCAGGGGCACAATGGATTTCAGTTCACGTTGAAGTCTGTAAGCATCTCCACCGTACGCTATCATTAATTCAATCGTGTGAAGCACGGGCGGGTATTGCTCTCAACCCATTGACGCCGCTCGAGTATGTATTTGAAGCAGCGCCGCACGTGGACTTTGTACTGATGATGTGTGTCAATCCTGGATTCGGTGGGCAGGAGTTTATCTCCAGTGTATTAGGACGTATCGAGCGCTTGCGTTCATGGCTTGAACGGGAACAAATAGAAATACCCATCGAAGTCGATGGCGGTGTGCATCGAAACAATGCAGCTACACTCATTGAGTCAGGCGCAAGTGTGTTAGTTGCAGGAGCAGCTATCTTCAATGGCGGCACAATTGCAGAGAACATTGCTGCGCTTCGTAGAGCCACAGAGAGGTAGAAAACAAAAGAGCCCGACACTGCTTTAGGGGAAGTGTCAGGCTCGAACCTCTTGCGCGGCATTCAGGGGAGAGAATACCGCTCAGCTCTGGTGCTTTTACGATTGAGATTCAGTATTATTGGATTCATCGGGCACAAAATTTAAAATTTCTTCGATGACAGCATCAACGATTTCCTCTTCCTTGACGCGGCGTACAACTTCTCCTTTCCGGTAAAGGATTCCAACACCGCGGCCTGCAGCAATTCCAATATCTGCTTCGCTGGCTTCACCGGGACCATTGACAACACAGCCAAGTAGAGCAACTTTGACGGGTTTCCGAACCCCTTTGATACGATCTTCGATTTGGCGAACGATTGAGAATAGATCTACTTCAATTCTACCACAGGTGGGACACGCAATGATCTCCACACTCCGCTGTGCAAGTCCAAGCGAACGGAGGATCTCTTTACCAACACTGATTTCTTCTTCTGGATGATCGGTTAGAGAGACACGGATTGTATCACCGATACCTTCAGCAAGCAATGTTCCAATCCCAACGGCTGACTTGATAGTGCCAACACGAGTTGTACCGGCTTCAGTCACCCCGAGATGGAGTGGAAATTCTGTTCGTTCTGCAATCATGCGGTATGCTTCGATCATCAAGCGGACGTCGGTGGATTTGACCGAAATAACAATGTCGTCAAATCCAAAGTCCTGGGCAATTTCCACGTGTCGCATCGCACTTTCAAAGAGTGCCTCCGCAGTGGGGTAGCCGTGTTTATCGAGAATATCTTTTTCCAATGAGCCACTATTGACGCCGATGCGGATTGGGATGCCCCGCTCTCGTGCAGCCGTTAAGACTTGCCGAATGCGTTCACGGGAGCCTATGTTACCAGGATTAATGCGGACCTTTGCCACCCCTGCCGCAATGGCTTTGAGTGCAAAGACGTGGTTGAAATGGATGTCTGCAACGATAGGCACAGGCGAACGCTGTACGATCTGTCCAATCGCTTCGGCTGCCTCCCAGTCGTTAACTGTCACGCGCATGATATCGGCACCTGCATCGGCACAGCGCTGAATCTGCGCAAGTGTGGCTTCAATATCGGACGTTTTTGTTTTCGTCATGGATTGAACAGCAATCGGTGCGTTCCCTCCAATTGGAACAGAACCGACCATTACACGACGTGACCACCGACGTCGGTAGGGTGCAGTAGCAATGGGAAGGTGTTGTGAGTCAACGACAGGAAGTTCCATCGAGGTCACGAAGATTGTTGCATACGACGACTAACTTCGTAGAGGATATCCTTCTCATGCTGGGTGAGCGAATCAATCCCACTTGCAGCGATTTTTTCAAGAATACGGTCCACCGTTTCTTCTGAGATGTATTCGCCCTTGAAGAAGAACGAAGCACCATGGAAAACAGGCTTCGACCCTGATGCAATACGGCTAGGAATCTCGATGAATTCCGCTTCGATTGGTTGGTGAGTGGTGAACGAATGCGCTCGCCTGTGACGGGTTGGTGATTTTGCTCGTTCGATAGCACTAAAGATCCGTAAACGGTCACCAAAGCGCAAGAGCAGAAATCCAGTAAGTGCTCCTCCCAAGTGCGCAAAGTGGGCGACGCCACTGTCGGTGGCAGTCAATCCTGAGAATAGATCGAGCGCTGCATAAATGATGACAAAAATTTTCGCTGGTATTGGGATGAAGAGCGGAAAAATCATAATCGGGCGATTCGGGAACGTCATCCCGTACGCAACGAGAATGCCCATGATTGCACCCGATGCACCGATCGTCGGTGCACTATTGACAACGACGTTGAGTAGTCCACCACCAATTCCACAAAGGAGGTAGAACGTTAGAAATCGTCGGGATCCCCACATGTAGTCAAGCTCTGACCCAAACATCCACAGGGCAAACATATTGAAGAACAAGTGCCAGAAACTTCCGTGGAGGAATTGATAGGTAATCAATTGCCAATAGGGGAAAAAGTACTCGGAGTTTAGCGGCATGAGACCAAAAAATTGCACAAGCCATTGGCTAAGCGATGTCCCCCGGTACGATAATATTCCAAGTACTAACCAATCGAGCACAAAGACCGCAACGTTAATTCCGACGAGTGCTTTAATTGTCGGAGGAATAAATCCACCGATTCCACTTATGTTCGACTGTCGCATCGCGGCTTCTGCTCGGTGTAGTGTTAATGAAACTGTACGCGAAGACGGATGGATCGCACAACGATTGCGTGATATTCTCTCCTGGTTATGTCATTCATCGAGGGCAACAATTCCTGGCAAGGGCTTACCCTCGAGATACTCCAGTGTTGCACCACCACCAGTAGAGATGTGGGAAATGCGATCATGGACATTTGCCATCGTCACTGCAGCTATTGAATCGCCTCCGCCGACGATGGACACAGCTCCGCGTTCAGTCGCATCTGCAACAGCAGAGGCTATAGCAAGAGTTCCTTTTCGGAATGGTTTTACTTCGAACGCTCCCATCGGACCATTCCACACGATAAATGCAGCACTCAGAATTAAATCAGTATAAGTGGCAATAGTATCTGGGCCGATGTCAAAAATTTTCCATTCACCTTCGTGGGGTACTTCTTGAATTCCAACAGTTGCGGTGAGCGCATGTTCACTGAGTTCATCGGCAATGACGACATCTACAGGAAGGTAAAGCTTGATGCCGTAGCGATCGTATAGTGCTTTCGCATGACCGACGAAACGCTCGTCAACGATGGAGTCACCAATATAGTGCTGTTGTGAGGCTAAGAATGTGTTGGCCAGTCCTCCACCAATTAACACAATATCTGCTTGTACCAAAAGGCTTTCGAGTACTTTGATTTTGTCCGCAATCTTTGCTCCTCCCACTATAGCAACGAACGGACGTGGAGGATCATGAAAGACTTTCGATAAATATGCCAGTTCCTGTTCCATCAGTAGCCCGACTGCACGGCGACCCACAAAGTGTGACGTGATCGCACTGATACTTGCATGCGCACGGTGGACAGTACCGAATGCGTCATTGACATAAACGTCGCCCAACGATGCCAGCTCTGCAGCAAACTGCGCATCATTCTGTTCTTCACCGGGATAGAATCGGAGATTCTCAAGGAGAACAAGCTCACCTTCTTGTGCGTGCATGATCGTCTTACGGGCAACCTCGCCAATACAATCGTCGGCAAAGTGGACAGCTCTTTGGAGAAGTGTTTGGAGATGATGAGCAACAGGTCGGAGTGAAAACATTGGTGAGCGGCCCTTCGGGCGACCAAGATGTGACAAGAGTATCGGGAAACCGCCGCGATCGAGTATAGCGTGGATTGTTGGAAGTGCAGCGCGAATCCGTGTGTCATCCCGAACTGTGCCCTCGGGCGTTATCGGTACGTTGAAATCTACACGAACGAGCACGCGACGTCTAGTGACATCGAGCTCTGAAAGGCGACGAATCATGCAGCCCTCCGCAATTAGTCGGCAAAACGCATTGCTAAATCGGCTAGCCGGTTCGAATAACCCCACTCGTTATCGTACCATCCGATGACTTTGACCATCGTGCCGACGACGAGCGTGGAGGTTGCGTCGAATACGCAAGAGTGTGGATTGCCCACGATGTCCGTGCTGACTAAAGGGTCTTCACTGTATTCTAAGATTCCACGTAGCGGTCCTTCTGCAGCAAAGCGAAATGCTGCATTGACCTCCTCCTTTGTCACTGAGCGGGATAGGATTGCTGTAAAATCGGTTAGTGAACCGTCTGGCACTGGAACACGAGCAGAAAAACCGTCAATTTTGCCTTTAAGCTCTGGAATAACTTCACCGATTGCGCGAGCGGCACCGGTAGTTGTTGGTATGATGTTCAGTGCTGCAGCTCGTGCTCGGCGTAAATCTTTGTGCGGCAGGTCAAGGATGCGTTGGTCGTTCGTGTAAGCGTGAACGGTCATCATCATTCCTCTCTCGATACCGAATGCATCGTGGAGCACCTTGACCATCGGAGCAAGGCAATTGGTGGTACACGATGCATTCGAAATGATGCGTTCGTTGCCTGTGAGAACTTGTTCATTGACACCAAGAACAACTGTCGCATCAACTGTATCTTTTGCTGGGGCAGAGAGAATTACAATGCGGGGGTTATGAGCAAGATGCTGTTCCAATTCACTCCGCTTGGTAAACTTTCCAGTACACTCGAGGATAACATCAGCGATACCACCCCATGGGAGTGATTCGATTGATTTCTCTGCGCTGACAGTGATACGCTCGCCATCAATGATAAGTGCGGAGTCATCAGCGACAACGGTACCAGGGTATCGGCCGTGGACAGAATCGTATTTGAGCAAGTGCGCTAAAGTGGAGGCATCGGTCAAATCATTGATCGCGACAACACGTGCTGAGTGCCCATAGCGTTGCCGTAGTGCTCGGAAGACTAAACGACCTATGCGACCAAATCCATTAATTGCAATTCGGACTGCCATTGATTGAGGAGATTCGATGAGTGGTACAAGCAACCGCTACTCCAACCATGGTTACGTGTGGTTCGAAAAATCGAACCAATGCAAGATGCGAGTGTGTGCTACCGTTTCTTTTTCTTGTGGCGATTTTTCCGCAAGCGCTTTTTGCGCTTGTGTGTAGCCATTTTATGACGTTTCCGTTTCCGACCACAGGGCATAGTACTTTCCAGAAACAAAAGTGGAACAAACAGAAGTAACCATCATTCTACAAGGAGTCACGCTGCATCTGGCGAATCTGCTCGATAGCACGTTGGGCAAGACGTCCCATCGCTGTCGTAGAGTCAGCTTCTCTGCAACGTTCCATCCACAGAAGTGCATCGTTGGTTCGACCACGGTCGAATTCCATCACTGCCATGTTATAGAGCGCAATCTGATACGTCGGTGCTTGCGCTATTGCACGCTTGGTCAATTGCATACCGCGCATTCGATCGCCTGATGCGTATAGCAAAAATGCGTAGTCGGTAAGTGCGACAACGTTCGGCGAACCGAGTGTGTCAATGTATCGTCTGTACGTTGACAGTGCGCCCAGTGTATCACCGACCGCAATTTGAAGCGTGCCAAGTGATACCAGCAACGATGTATCCCCAGGATTGCGTTCAAGCGAATCACGAATCTGCTCGAGCAAGACACGACGTGATTGGAGCTGCTGTTGCTCTTGGTTTGCCAATCGGATTTGTTCGAGTTGCTCAGCGATCTGTTGGTTGTATTGCTGACGTCCGTATGCTTCGTCACGCGCGACGATTGCACGACGAATTGCAAATGATACGACCGCTATTAGCACCGCACTACCACCGAGTATCAATGCTTGTCGTACTATGCTTGTCGATGGCATGCGGTATGACTAATGCGGTGAGCTCGTTACAGCAATTCGTTCGTATGGTCAGCTCGAGACTTGATTGCTCGATCAACGACCGCCAAGAATTCGTCAGACGGGCGGAAATGTGGAATAAATCGCTCGCCTAAGGGAAGTTTCGCACCCGTACGAGGATTTCGTGCCATGCGAGCACGTCGTGCCTTGACGCTGAAGATGCCAAAACCACGAATTTCAATCCGCCGCCCTTGCTTCATCGCCCGCTTAATGCCATCGAGGAATCCCTCGACGACTGCCTTGACTTCAAGTTTTGTCAAGCCGGTTTTGCTGGCGATGTAGTCAACCAGTTCTGCTTTCGTGACGTTCGTTGCCATCACGAGGTTGTAATTGTGGTACCTCCTCCATCCAGCCTGAACTGCTATCGTGCGTTAAGTGATCGAAAAGACATTTCAGACACGCAAATATACACTCATCATCATTTCGGATATGCATGGTGACTTGATGCTCACGTTAGAGGCACTATTTTCGCACTTACTTCATCTGATGCTTCATAGATGGTATGAACGGCCAACCGCTCCAATGGCTTCGAGAGCGTACGAGTGAAGACATTAAATGCCAGCATGCACTTATTGCTTTGGAACGACTGCCCCGCCATGTCGCAATCATCATGGACGGTAATGGTCGCTGGGCAACAGCACGGAATCTTCCACGCATCTCTGGACATCGCGAGGGCATCGAGTCGGTCCGTGATATTGTCAAAGCCTCTGCAGAGCTTGGGATTCAGTACTTGACACTCTATGCGTTCAGTACGGAGAACTGGAAACGACCTGAAGCAGAGGTACATGCTCTGATGCGATTACTCGAATATTACCTTCGTTCTGAACTCGATGAGCTCGATCGTAATAACGTCCGTATCAATGCAATTGGAAAGATTGTTGCATTGCCTAAACGCGTTCAGCACATTCTCCTGCGTGCGATTGAACGTACTGCCACGAACACTGGACTAATGCTGACTCTCGCACTTAGCTACAGTGGCAGATGGGACATCCTCCATGCAGTTCAAATGATAGCCCTTGACGTTCGGCGGGGGAAACTCTCTCCGGAAGACATCAGTGAGGAGCTCTTTCGTACATACCTTTCAACATCGCAAATTCCAGAGCCTGATTTGCTCATTCGCACCAGTGGTGAGCTTAGAGTAAGCAACTTCCTTTTATGGGAGATTGCGTACACAGAAATCTACTCGACAGAAACACTGTGGCCTGATTTCCGTCGTCAAGACCTCTACCGTGCTCTTATCGAGTATGCACGTCGTGAACGCCGCTTCGGAATGACTGCCGAACAAGTAGGGGCAATGAATAGAGCTGCAACGTACACTGCAGCCATCAAGCAATTTCTCGATACGTTCGCTCAACGGCATAAGCGATGAGATTCATCGTTAGCATTGGTGTCGTCTTGTTTCTCGGCAGTGGGTGTGCACTGGCACAAAGCTATCCCCGGATTGCAGGGGTTACGGTCGAGGGTAACCGCGTCGTGGATGAAGCAACGATTCTTGCAATCGCTCGAATTCGTGTCGGCGATCAGCTCGATCCACGGTCGGATCTACTCCAGCAAGCACTACGCAATCTCTGGCAACGCCGACAATTTTCCGATGTCCGCATTGTTGTTGATCGCGTCACTTCGCTGGGTGTGTTTCTTAAGATCATTGTGCGAGAAGTACCACGATTCAATGCTGTTGAAATTCGTGGCAATAAGGAAATCAGTTTAGAGAAAATCAAAGACGCGGTTGGGAAAGCTCCAGGGGATCTTTTGCCATATTATGAACTTGCGCTCATTCGCCAACGCGTACTCAAGCTCTATGAGAAAGAGGGGCTTCTCTTTGCCGATGTGCACGTTGATACGGTAAGCGCAACGCGAGCTGGTTACGTGGATGTCATTGTATCAATCACAGAAGGGGATGAGTACAGAGTTCGAAGTGTCGCTTTCTCTGGAGCTGTTAAAATCCCACCCGATGAACTCATGAGCGCACTCGAAGAAAACAAACCAAAACGATGGTGGCAATTCTGGCGTTCTGCAACTTTTGACCGCAAGAAATTTTACGAAAAAGATATCCCTGCTATCGTGCGCTATTACCATACCCGTGGTTATATTGATGCTGATACACTGAAGACTGACTTCGTCCTCGATCGTCAAGAAAAGGCAGTTGATATTGTCATCACTGTACAAGAAGGAACTCAGTATAGCGTTCGTTCGGTTCATTTCGATGGGAATACTGTCTTCCCAAGTGCATTGTTAATGCAACGGCTTGGTGTTGAGCAAGGAAGTCCTGCAAACCTCGATCTCATCGAGAAAAACATCAACGGTAATGAAGAGCAGACGGACATTCGATCGCTCTACCTTGACAATGGTTACTTGGAAACGACGATACTCTACGATCTCCGCCGTGTTGCACCTGATAGCGTGGACCTCAACATCCAAATCTACGAGCGAGATCGCTTCACCATTCGTCGAGTTGACATTGCAGGAAACACGAAAACACAAGATCGCGTCATACGGCGGGAGCTATACACACGTCCCGGCGATTACTTTAACAGAGCAGCGATTATTCGGTCAGTCAAAGGGCTGGGGGTACTCAACTTCTTCAATCCTGAAAAACTTCGGCCAGATGTGCGGCGCGTACCGGGAGCACCTAATCAGGTAGATTTGATTTACCAAGTGGAGGAACGCTCAACGGACGTGTTGAATGCATCAGTTGGCTATGCTGGGCAGTTCGGTTTAACAGGTTCTATTGGAGTTGCATTCAACAACTTCGACATTAGCAATCCACTCTTAGGTGGTGCTGGTCAAGTGTTCAGTTTCCAATGGGATTTCGGACAAGGGAATCGCTTCCAAACGTTCAGCATCAGCTTCGCTGAACCATGGTTATTTGGTCAGCCAACCTCAGTGGGGTTTAACCTTTACGACACTCGCTACTTTTGGAACATCGAAGGACGTCGCACTGGTGGAACGATAAACTTCGGACGGCGATTTCGCTTCCCTGATGATTTCTTCCGTGGCGATTGGTCGCTCATTTTCCAACGACAAGTTGAGTACACACAAACGCTCGAACCAACACGAACTTTCAACGAACTTTCGATTCTCCAAACCATCAGCCGTACAAGCTTCGACAACCTCATTTTCCCCTCGAGTGGCTCCCGATTCCGTTGGACATTGCAAGCGTCACTCGGTGCGCTTGGCATCGGTTCGTCTGATTTTATCAAGAATGAACTTCAAGTGGACTTTGTCAACCCTCTCCTTCAAATCGAAGGGTTCGATCGGCTCGTATTATACCTGAACACTGAGTTCGGAACGGTTAGTCGGATCGGGAATAGTACCACAGGTGTTATCCCGCTCATTCAGTACTATGCCATGGGTGGCAACGGCATAGCGGGGATAAATGTCATTCCACTCCGTGGATATTCTGATCGAAGTGTTGGGGTGCCGGGGAATAATAACCTTTCATACTTCCGTCAGACTGCGGAGCTTCGTTTTGCTCTTTCGCTCAATCCAATGCCGATTTACCTATTGACCTTTGCTGAAGCCGGCAATGCGTGGCCGCGGCTTCGAGATGCTGATTTGTTCACCTTAAAGCGCTCCGCTGGTGTCGGGATGCGAATCCTGCTCAACCCCATAGGCTTGATAGGCTTCGACTATGCGTATGGCTTCGATACTGACAACGTCACGGGTAATCGCAGCGGTTGGAATTTCCACATTCAATTTGGCAACCGCTAACCTATTGTTACACCATATTCGGATACTTCTCATGAAGTCTCGTCTGTTGATATTGCTCACAAGCGTTACGATGATATCGCTTGCACAGAAGGATACTGCACCGAAAGAACCGCCACTCCGGATTGCAATTGCGGATCTTGAGAAGATCGCAAAAGAATTACCCGAAGCAATGGCAGCAGATCGCGAACTCACTGAGCTTCGCAAGCGATTCCTCGATACACTACAGATGATGGAAACAAAGTTTAAGGAACGCTTCGAATCGTACCAAAAGGGGAAGGCGATGATGACCCCGGATGCACAGCGCAAGGAAGAAGATGAGCTCCGCGCACTTCAGCAACAGTATGCAATCTATCAAGAGGAGAAGTTCGGTTTGCAAGGAGAGTTGGCTCGTCGCCGTGATACGCTCCTGAGCCCAATTCTGAAAAAAGTCCAAGAAGCCGTTGCGACCGTTGCAAAAGAAGAGCGCTACAACTTCGTCTTCGACCGCGGTTCGAATTTCCTCCTCTACGCAGAAGAGAAAGCTGACATTACGTACAAGGTTCTCGATCGTATCAAGCGTGGCAAATAGAACGATAGCATTCTTTTTTTGTTCGGTAATCCTCTCTGTCATCAGTGGGGTTTGCGCCCATGCGCAGAAAGTTGGCTACATTGCATCAGATGCCATACGTACGCGCTGGCCAGAAATGCAACAAGCAGAGCAACGAATCCAAAGCATGGTTGATGATTGGAAGCGCGAAGCAGCCGAGCGTGAGAAAGCCATTAGTCAACTTGAAGCGGAAATCAGTAAACATCGGTTGATTTGGACACTTGAGGAGCGACAGCAAAAAGAGGCAGAACTTGTTCGAATGAAAGACGAACGGCAGCGTTTCCTCAAGCAAAAATTTGAACCTGGAGGTGAATACGATCAACAGTCCCAGGCTATCCTCCGCCCAGTAGAGGAAAAGCTGTTTGCTGCTGTTCAAGAAGTCGCAGCCAACGAAGGTTATGACATTGTGCTCGACAAGAGCACACAGGTGATTCCATACGTCAATCCCAAGTACGACCTCACCGTCAAGGTTATGAAAAAGCTCAACATCTCGGCTGATGACCTCGAAAAGGAACTCGCGAAAGCCATCGAAGAAGATCCGCGTAATAAAGCTGAACGACAGAAACAGTCGCCACCCTCACCACGACGCCGCAGCCGAACCGCGGACGAGAAGCCTCCTGAGATGCCAAGTGATGAAATCCCACGTTGAACTATTTGCTACCCACGTGCAATGACTATTTCCATCCGTCTTACGGAGCTTATCTCGCTGCTTGGATTGAAGAATCCGCAGCAGGAAGACCGAGTGTTTAGCGGTATTGCTCCCCTTGATCAAGCAGGGGCGGACGACATCGCATTTTTTTTTCGCTCACAACTCGCATCGTTGGCGCGTTCGACACGTGCAGGTGTTGTTATCACAAATTGTGCCCTTGCTGAGTACCTCCCACCTGAAACATTGCGCCTTGAGCATCCCGATCCTGAGGAAGCGATGGCAACAGTGCTCGAATACATTGTTGCTAAACAAAGACCCCGTGGAGGTGCAATCCACCACAGTGCCTCGATTGCGCCATCGAGTACGATTGCGAAAAGTGCACGAATCGGAGCGGGTACCATTATTGGTGAGCATTGCCAAATAGGGGAAGACGTTGACATTGGTGCATGCGTCGTCATCGAAGATGGAGTGAGCATTGGAGATGAGACTATCATCGAGTCGGGAGCAATCATCCGAAGTAGTACGACGATTGGCATGCGTTGCCGTATCGGTAGTGGTGCAGTGATTGGCTCTGAAGGCTTCGGTTATATTGAACGGAACGGTCGCTACCGTCATCTCTATCATCTCGGGAATGTCATCATCGGTGATGACGTTGAAATTGGCGCCAATACATGCATTGATCGCGGTGTCCTTGGCTCGACGATTATTGAACGCGGTGTCAAGATCGACAACTTGGTTCACATTGCCCATAACGTTATAATCGGAGAACATACTGCGATCGCTGCACAAGCAGGGATCGCTGGCAGTACTTGTGTCGGCAAGCGCAATCGAATCGGAGGACAAGCAGGGCTGACAGGACACATCACTACTTGCGACGATGTCACTATTGGTGCGCAAGCTGGTGTATCGAAGAGCATCGCCCAATCGGGTGAGTATAGTGGAACTCCTGCGGTACCACTCCACCGGCGGCTGCGGAGTGAGGCTGCTCTCCGACGGCTTGTTGAGTTAGCACCTATACTCGAATCCATAACGCAGAAATTCACGCCGAAACAGACTGATCAACTGCGGGATGAACAAGAGTAACTCTCCATCGAGGTTGTTGTATCCGCATTTGTTTTGAGCATCTATGGTTGAGCGTCAACGTACAATTAAGGAACCAGTAAGCATCACCGGTGTGGGTTTGCATACAGGGAATGCCTCCACCATTACGTTCTACCCAGCACCAGTCAATTACGGCTATCGCTTCGTGCGGGCGGATATTCCGAATAGTCCCGAAATACCAGCACTGGTGGATTTTGTCACCGATATTGCTCGAGGGACAACGATTTCGATCGATGGAGCATCCGTCCATACCGTAGAACACGTTCTTGCAGCACTCGTTGGGCTTCAGATTGACAACTGCCGTATGGAGCTCAGTGCCAACGAACCACCCGTGGGCGATGGAAGTGCACTTCCGTTTGTCGAAACCCTCCGCAAGACAACCGTCGTCGAACAATCCGCGCCCCGCGAATACTTAGTCGTTGACCAACCCATACGGTACACAAACGAGGAAAAAGGTGTTGATTTGGTTGCGTTGCCGAACGATGATTACCGTATCACGGTGATGATTGATTATAACAACCCTGCACTCGGAAGTCAACATACAGGGCTATTTAACCTGGAGAAAGAATTCGTCACAGAGTTTGCGCCCGCGCGGACGTTTTGCTTCCTCCACGAAGTTGAAATGCTCTGGGATCAGGGGTTAATCCGTGGAGGGAATTTAGACAACGCCATCGTTATCGTTGACCGTGAAATGAGTGATGAGCAGCTCCATACTCTCTTGACGAAGTTAGGCATCGAGCGGAACGTTGTGCTCGGTTCGAACGGGATTTTGAATAACACGCAGCTCCGGTTCAAGAATGAACCTGCACGTCACAAGCTGCTCGATTTGATGGGAGACCTGGCATTAGTTGGTGTACCAATGAAGGCTCAAATTTTAGCAGCGCGACCTGGCCACGCCAGCAACATTGAATTTGCACGAAAACTCCGGAAGCAATACGAACAGAAAAAGCTCCTCCGTCGCTACCAACCAAAGGAGTCAAATGGGGCAGTGCTCGATATTAACGCAATCTTGAAAATCATGCCTCACAGATTCCCATTTCTGCTGGTCGACCGCATCCTTGAGTTCGACAGTGAGCGAAATCGAATCGTGGGAATCAAGAACGTTACGATCAACGAACCTTACTTTCCTGGGCACTTTCCCGTCCGTCCTGTGATGCCGGGTGTCCTTATCCTCGAAGCTATGGCACAAGTTGGCTGCATCTTATTGCTGAACATGGAGGGCATGTACGATAGTAATAAGCTTGTATTCTTCATGGGAATCAACAATGCAAAATTTCGAAAGCCGGTCGTGCCTGGAGACCAATTAATCTTGGATGTTACCTTGGTTGGGAAGCGATTCAACACAATTGCATTCCACGCGACTGCGTACGTTGGCGATCACTTGGTTGCTGAAGCGGACCTTCAAGCAGCCGTCGTGGATAAGGAGGCGTAGTATGGGTGTTGCGATTCATCACACCGCGATTGTCGCTCCTGAGGCAACCCTTGGTGATGATGTCATAATAGGTCCATATGCAATTGTCGAAGGCGATGTGTGCATCGGTGATGGTACGATCGTGTATCCTCACGCAATCATTCTCAGTGGGTCGCGGATTGGGCGAAAGTGCAAGATATTCCCGAGCGCTGTCATCGGTGCAGAGCCACAAGATTTGCGTTACTCTGGTACGCCAACGTTCGTCGAGATTGGAGACCGAACGACTATCCGTGAGTTTGCAACCCTTAATCGAGCATCACATACGGATGCGACACGAATCGGGAGCGATTGTCTCATCATGGCGTACGTCCATGTTGCACACGATTGCATCATTGGCGATCACGTCATCATTGCTAACGCGGTCCAACTTGGTGGGCATGTTCAAATCGGGGACTGGGCAGTTCTCGGTGGCGTCGCAAAAGTGCACCAATTCTGTCGCATCGGTAAGCATGCCATGGTCGCTGCAGATGCAATGATTACAAAGGATGTTCCTCCTTATGCACTCATCGGACGCGAGCCGGTCAAAGTCGAAGGTATCAATCGCATTGGTTTATTGCGGCGTGGTTTTGCGGCAGAGGACATCGAAGCACTTGAAGCATTTTACTCAGTCGCCTTTTTCTCAGGACTCAACATGAGCGATGGTATCGCGGAATATCGTCGTCGGTATCCATCACTCAACGGAATCGTCGCCGAAGTCATCAACTTCGTCGAACAATCAGAGCGGGGAGTCTATCGGTGATTCGTGCTCTCATTCTTGTACTCGTCGAGCATGTTGTCATCGCACACATGCATGCTGCGCAAGTTCTCGACACAAGAAGTAATCTCAAGAGCGACTCGATTGTAGCGCTTAATTCTGCATCGCAGAGTACGCTAAACTTCCGGCCTCTTCTTGCTGCCATGTTTGAGCCACGTGTGGGTTTCCAATATCAGCTTGGACCACGGAGAATTCGTCTCGATATTGGCTACTCTGCAGATGTTTGGGGCATTGGTGAATTCGAAAGAGAACAAGGGGAATTCTCCTCGAGATCAGAGAATGTGACAATCGGTGTGGATGCATTTACCTACACCAGACTTCGCTCGGAAACTAACCTAAAGTTTCCCGTCGAAACGGTTGATTACCTCTTCGGCATTAATAGTACAGCTCGGAGAACCTACACCGGAGGGCGATCACTATCGGTTCGCGTGCGACTATCGCACATTTCTGCACATCTTGCCGATGGATATGCAGATTCAAACGGAATCTTACTTCAACGGCCATTTGTCTACAGTCGGGAGTTTTTCGATGCCATCGTCGCGCATGAGTGGACTACACCGAAGATTCGCATCTACGGTGGTGGCACTGTGCTTCTGCAGGTTAAGCAATTGCCGCTGCCCGTTGGTCGTATCATTCCACAAGTTGGCGTAGAATGGTGTAGCGATCGCAGCGAAACGGTATTTGCAGCCTATGATCTGCGTATCATTCGCATTGACTCCACGACACAGCCAGTACATAGCCTTCAGGTAGGGATAACGATGCTCCACCATCACCATGTTAAGCTTGTTCTCACTGGCAACTACTACGCCGGCTATTCAATGCACGGGATGTTCTTCAACCAGCGCGATGAATACACAGCGCTTGGCATGCAAGTGCTCTTCTAAGTCACCACATTTCCCCTTGTTTGAGCTATGGCATTATCGTGTGGTATTGTCGGACTACCGAACGTTGGAAAGTCAACGCTTTTCAATGCACTCACAGCAAACAATATTCCCGCAGAGAACTATCCCTTCTGTACGATTGAGCCAAATCTCGGCATCGTCCCTGTGCCGGACGTGCGATTAGAACGATTAGCACAGGCGTACAAGAGCGCGAATGTGATTCCTGCAACGGTTCAATTTGTGGACATAGCCGGTTTGGTTGAGGGTGCCTCGCGTGGAGAAGGGCTTGGCAACCAATTTCTCTCGCACATACGCCAGGTGAATGCGATTGTCCACGTCGTTCGGTGCTTCGATGATCCAAACGTCGTTCACGTATCGGGAAATATTGAACCGTTGCGCGACATTGCTATCATCGAAACAGAGCTCCAGCTCAAAGACATTGAAAGCATCCACCGGCGTAAGGAATCGTTAAGTAAAAAGAAGACTGGTGATGCTGCAACTGAAAGTGCATTCCTTGAACGACTTGGAGCGCACCTCGTTCAAGGAAAACCAGCAAGGACATTCGCGCTTGAATCTGAGGAGGAGCGAAAAATGCTTGGCGATCTTTTTTTACTGACTGCAAAACCGGTTTTGTACGTTGCAAATACAGACGAACAGGGATTTAGGACTGGGAATCAGTACACAGAAGTTGTTTGTGCACACGCAGCGGGCGAGGGTGTAAACGTTGTTATCCTCTGTGGGAAAATTGAAGCAGAGATCGCTGTATTACCACCTGAAGAACGAGCGTTCTTCCTTGAAGAACTTGGAATGGAGCGCCCAGCACTCGATCGCTTGATTGAGCAGGCATATCGACTCTTGGGACTCATAACTTTTTTTACTGCAGGGCCGAAAGAAACACGTGCCTGGACTATTCGAGCAGGAACACGCGCACCAGAAGCAGCAGGAGTAATTCATACCGACTTTGAACGAGGGTTCATCCGTGCAGAGGTGATGAGTTATGCTGATTGGGAGCGGTGGGGCTCAGAGCAAGCTGTCCGCGAGGCAGGGCTCTACCGAATCGAGGGCCGAGAGTACATCGTTGCAGATGGCGATATCATCTATTTTCGATTCAACGTGTAAGTATTGGAAAACCCTCCCGTTTGTCGTATGTTTGCGCCAAAAGGATGGAGGGAACAAATCACCACACGCAACTTGGAGGCATTACTACAGTTCACATAGTGGGACGCTCTCACCCGCATGAGTTGTATTTGTCGAACCATTTAGAGGCAGTTTTATGAAACCGTTGTTTCGGGTTCTGTCTGGTTTCGCTGCTGTGATCTACGTGATGCTTGTGATAGGCAGCGTGAATTTCCTCCATGCGCAGGATACGCGCCGAGTGACTGGAAAGGTCCTCGACGCAGAAACGAAGGAGCCTTTGCTCGGAGCTGTAATCAAGGTCAAAGGGACGAAGGTTTGAACGGTCGTTCGCCGCTAGGATGGTGAGTTCTCGATCGATGTACCGACAAATTCTTCTCAAGTTCTCATCGTGAGCTTAGTCGGTAAGCTCACTGAAGAGGTGAACGTCGCTGGACGCGATAACGTCACAATTTTTCTGAAAAACGACGTCTTGGAATTGCAGAAGGTTGTCGTTACCGCAGTAGGGATTGAACGAGAGAAACGTTCGCTCGGCTATTCGACTCAAGAAATTAGTGGGACAAGCATCTCGCAGAATCGTGAAAAGAATCTTGTCAATGCCCTTGTTGGGAAAATAGCTGGGGTGCAAATCAATTCATCCTCAGGTTCACCGGGGACAGCTTCCTACATACGCCTTCGCGGGGTGAACTCGATTACGTTCAATAACCAGCCGGCATTTGTTGTTGATGGAGTCCTTATTGATAATTCGGATTATGTAGCATTTACGAACGCATCGAACGCTGCAGAGTGTACAGCAGGCAATGCAGTAGCAAACGTTGACCAAGTTTCTCGAATACTGGACATTAACCCTGATGACATCGAAAGTATCAACGTCTTGAAGGGTGCTGCTGCGACATCACTCTATGGTTTGGCTGCCTCGGCAGGCGCAATCGTCATCACAACAAAGAAAGGGAAACGCGATGGCACTGTCAACGTCCAGTATTCGTACAATACAAAGTTTGACGAAGTCAACAAGCTCCCAGAACTTCAGAACAAATACTCACAAGGTGTCAATGGACTTTACCGAGGCCCTGAAACCGGACAAGGTGCCTCATGGGGTGCCCTGATTGACACTCTTCGCTACGACCCCAATACACCAAACCCATGGGATAAAAATGGAACAATCAATGGGGTTTCAGCTGCACCAAATGGTAAGCCAGTTGTTCCGTATGACAACAATAAAAATTTCTTTATCACTGGTGGTACGACAACACATTCGCTCGCGATAACATCAGGATCGAACTGGGGTTCGTATTACTTCGGTGTAACTGACGCTCGGACAACAGGTACCATTCCGCTCACGAATTTCCAGCGTACATCGCTCCGTCTCAATGGAGACATCAATCTCCGAAATGACTTTAAAATCAATGCAGTTGCTCAATATGTACTATCTGTGGACGCTGTATACAGAAGGGCTCGAGTATATCAGGCTTGATGTTAGGTCTTTTGCGAACAACACCGACATTCGATAATTCAAATGGCTACGGAACGGACGCCATAAACCATCCCGATGCGTATAGTTTCCCTGACGGCCGACAGCGCACCTACCGTGGGTATGGAATCTATGACAATCCCTTTTGGACAGTAACTCAGAATGCTTACACGGACGTCACAGACCGCTTCATTGGGTCTACAAAGTTAGATTATTATCCCGAATCGTGGTTCGGTCAGGATCTGATCGGTGATTTCTCGGCAACATTACGTGTTGGAATGGATCAATATGCAACGCAAGAAAAGAACGTCATTGCGATTAATTCTGCGACAGCACCAGCTGGTCGTGTCGTGCTCGGTGATGTCCGCAATCGCAACATTAATGCAGACCTTCTACTTACGTTCAAAAGGGAAATAACCACTGACGTGCAAGCACGTTTGACCCTTGGTACTCAACTTTTTCATAACGACTTTCTCTCAGCTGGTGTCGTCGGCGATCAGTTGACCGTGCCGAAATTTTACGATATCAGCAATGCAGTGAGCTATACCCCCTATGCAAGCAATGGCACATTACGCCGCTTAGGAACGTTCTTCGACGCACAACTTTCGTTCTAAGAGATGCTTTACTTGAATGCAAGCTATCGTGTTGAACGATCGACCACACTTCCGAAGGATAACAATGCGTTCGGCTATGGGAATATTTCCGCAAGCTTTGTCTTCTCTGAATTGTTCAAAGATGAAGGGAATGTGTTTTCCTTCGGTAAGATCCGTGCATCGTACGCTACGGTTGGCAGCGATGCGCCACTGTATGCACTTTCGACTCCGTATACTCGTGCAACGATCAGCGATGGTTGGGTTGCCACGCCCATCCAATGGCCACTCAATGGTGTGCCGGGCTTCATTCAAGGTGCAACGCTTGGTAACAACAATCTTCGTCCGGAGAAACGAGAAGAAGTTGAAGCAGGTATCGAGCTGAAGTTATTCGAGAATCGAGTCGGCTTAGATGTTACCTGGTACCAAACACGGAATGTTGACCAAATCCTTCAAGTACCGATCTCATCCACGACAGGATTTCCTGCACAATTCCTGAATGCAGGAACGATGAAGAATATGGGTATCGAAGCGGTACTCCATCTCGTACCGTACCTTGATGAGGATTGGAACGTCGCTCTCGATGTCAACTTTTCGACGTTTAGCAACACGGTGGAACGATTGGCGCCGGAAATCGAAACCATCTTTTTAGCAGGATTTGTCGGTACATCAGTCCGTGCTGTGTTAGGGCAACAGTATGGTCAGATCTTTGAGCCAGGATGGAAGCGTGATCCTCAAGAACGAATCGTTGTGGATGCCAATGGTTTGCCAATTGTGGATGTCGCCAATGAACGTGCATGGGGTTCCTTTATCCCCGATTGGATTCTCGGAGGTAACCTCTCTATTTCATACGGGGGATTCTCACTTACTGCAATTCTCGACTGGAAACAGGGTGGCAAAATGTGGAACGGAACTCGTGGTGCGCTCACCTTCTTTGGAACAGCAAAAGAAACTGAGGATCGCGGAGCACTCAATGGGACATTCGCAGGTGTGACAATTTGTGATGGCGTCGTTGACGGCGTCGTCGAAAAAGTAGATGACCAAGGGAATGTAACGTATGAACCAAACACGAAAAAGCTTCCCAATGGTGCTGACCAAACTTTTTGGCGTACACGAGCGAACTCGTTTACAGCCAGCAACACTGAACCTTTCGTTGAAGATGCTGGATGGATTCGACTCCGCGAAGCGACGCTTTCGTACCGCATACCAGGGTCTGTGGTCAATGCTCTTGGATTTTTGAAAGGCATTGATATTTTCCTCACGCGACGGAATCTCTTCCTGAGCACAAAGTACAAAGGTATTGATCCTGAAAAGTCGCTTGTTGGCTCAGTCAACGGTCAAGGGATTGATTATTTCAACAATCCCGGCATACGTTCCTATGGATTTGGTATTCGGGCAAGTTTCTGACGGAGGAATGACAATGTTGAACATTCTCAATCAATCAGCCATGAAGACTATGACAAATGCACTCCGTATTCTGAGCATTGGATCATTGCACTGCTCTCAAGCTGTGATCGGTGGGTTGATACATCCCTGAACGTCGATCCTAACAACCCTGCCGACGTCTCGATGGATTTGCTCTTCCCTGCTATCGAAGGTGCGCTTGCATGGCAGTATGGGAGCGATCCAAGTCGCTTTGCCAGTCTCTATACACAGCATCATAGTGGTGTTGACCGTCAACACTTAGGCTACTATCAAGATTACTCGCTTGGGGAAGGCGATATCGACAACTACTGGCAGAACATCTATCGCATGATGGGCAACTGTTACACGCTCATAAAGAAAGCAGAAGCTCAACAATAGCCATACTACGCAGGTGTCGCACGAATCCTCATGGCATACTCCATTGGTTTAGTAACCGATGGATTTGGCGATGTGCCATTTTCCGAGGCATTCCAAGGGCAAGCGAATACACAACCGAAATACGACTCGCAGCAACAGATCTACACTGCAATTGGTCGTCTGCTCGATACTGCATTGCAAAATCTCAACCAGGCACAGTCAATCTTCAAACCCGGAGCCGATGACTACTTCTATGGTGGTGATCTTTCGAAGTGGAAGAAGGCTGCCAACGCCCTCAAAGTTCGTTATGCAATACACCTAACCAAACGCGATGCCGCGGGTGCATCAACGGCTGCACTCTCGTTCTTGCCGAATGCCTTCTCAAGTAACGCCGATGACATGGTGATGCGCTTTGGCACATCGGTGACAAATGCAAATCCACTCTACGGCTTTGACCGAGATCGTAACGATATTCGGATTGCACCATTTTTTGCTCAGTTGCTAAACCGACTACAAGATCCACGGCGCCCCATGATCGGAGCTACACCTAAATCGGCTTCCGATTCTATCCCTGCTGACGATAAGCTCGGCTCATTCTATGCTTCGATAAATTCGCCAGTAGTCCTTCTCTCCTTTGCGGAGCAAAAGTTCATCTAAGCAGAAGCTCGCTTCCGTACAGGAGATTTATCGGGTGCTAAGACTGCCTACCAAGAAGCGATTCGAGCATCAATGCAATGGTTTGGAGTCTCCGATGCTGATATTGCTTCGTATTTGGCAAAACCCGCTGTTGTCCCCACCGGCGACATTACACTCGACCATATCATGACGCAGAAATACATCGCGCTCTACACGCAATTTGAGTCGTGGACTGACTGGCGACGAACCAATATTCCCGCACTTAGTCCACTGACGGGTAATAGAATTCCACGGCGGTTCCCATTACCACAATCTGAGCGCTTGTTTAACGGCCAGAACATTCCTCAAGGCTCAACAAGTAACGATTGGAGGTTCACTCCAGTCTGGTGGGACCAATCTCCCTGACGGAGTAACCTGCTAATGAGCATCATTACACAAGAGCCTCTGTTCGATTGAGCAGGGGCTCTTGCTTTCAGAGTTATGGTTGTGCTCCCTCAATGCGGCGTGCTGGTAAATTTGTAACGCTTCCTACAAGCACATTCGCATGACCTTTCCATTCGACGATCCAATTGTATTGAAACTCCAGCGTTTGGCACGCCGCCACAATGTAAAACTATACCTTGTTGGTGGCTATGTGCGCGATCGGCTTCTCGGGCGCAAGCGTACCGACATTGATTGTACAGTATTGGGTGATGCCTTATCGTTTGCTGAAACAGTCGCAAGACATTTTCGTTCCAAAGCCATCCTCTATGAACGATTCCGCACAGCAATGGTGCCAATTGGAGACTACCACGTTGAATTTGTGGGCACACGGAAAGAGGTTTACCAAGAGGACTCTCGCAACCCTATCATATTTGATGGCACGCTCGAGGATGACATCTTCCGACGTGACTTTACCGTCAATGCCTTAGCTGTACCGTTGATCGGTCCAGATCGAGGAACAATCATTGACCTGACGGGAGGATTGGCAGATTTAGAACGTCAGATACTTCGAACACCACGTCCACCGTTGGAGACTTTTAACGAAGATCCCCTTCGAATGGTCCGAGCTGCGCGTTTTGCTGCACAACTTCAGTTTCGGATTGCTGATGATGCATTCGAAGCAATCAAGCAGATGGCTGAGCGCATTACGATTGTCTCTCAAGAACGGATTACCGACGAGCTGCTGAAAATACTCGCATCACCCAAACCAAGCATCGGATTTGTCATCCTACACAAGACCGGGCTTCTCCGGTATCTTTTTCCTGAACTCGATCGTCTCGCAGGTGTTGAACTTGCAACTGATGGGGATCGCCGTTATGCTCACAAAGATGTATTCTTCCACACGATGAAGGTGCTCGACAACGTTGCCGCGTTGAGCGATAATCTCTGGTTGCGATTTGCCACGTTAGTACATGACATTGCCAAGCCAAGAACGAAGAAGTTTGTTCCAGGCATTGGCTGGACGTTCCACGGACACGAGGAACTCGGAGCACGTTGGCAGGAGCGAATTTTTCGGCGTCTCAAGTTACCGCTCGAACATCTCCGTTACGTTGAGACTTTAGTCAGACTTCATCAACGTCCAATGGCGCTTGTGGATGAGGGAGTCACCGATTCAGCGCTCCGCCGATTAGCAGTCCAAGCAGGTGAGTGGCTTGAGGACCTCTTTCTTCTCTGCCGTGCGGACATCACCACGCAGAATAAGCACCGTGCCGAACTGTACCTTGCCAATTATGACATCGTCTACCGTAAGATCCAAGAAGTACGCGAACGCGATCGCTTAGCAGCATTTCAATCACCCGTGCGGGGTGAAGAAATCATGGAGCTTTTCGAGCTCCCACCATCGCCTGCTGTCGGTGCTATCAAACATGCTCTCGAGCAATCAATTTTGGATGGCATCATACCGAATACGTATGAGGATGCGAAACGGTACCTCCTTGAGAATCGAACGATGTTCGAGCAGCTTGCCCAGCAAGCGAATGCACGATTTCATCACCGGCGGGATAGCGAAGAACGTGATGGTATTTTCGCTTCAGCGAAATCCTCGAGTCCGTAGGGCATGCTGCACTATCTTTTCCAACGCGTCCTGCTCTTTGTACCAACGCTGCTCATCATTACACTCATCGCCTTTGGACTAACGCGTCTGGCACCTGGTGATCCTGCTGCAGTCAAAGCTGGTGTTGGTGCAGAGGGAGCACTCTCGGCGCGGAATGTTATTTCGCAAGAAACGTTCGAACTTTGGCGTAAGCAGATGCGGCTGGATCGTCCAATCATTGAGCAGTACATTCTCTGGCTTGGTGACATTGTCCGCTTAAACTTCGGTGTTTCGTTCATTGACAATCGCCCTGTTGTCGAGAAGATTGCAGAACGGCTACCCGTTACGCTTACAATGAACATTGCAGCGGTGTTTATCGCATACATCATTGCCATTCCGCTCGGTGTCTATTCTGCGCTTCGGGCTGGGACGCTCGGTGATCGTATTGTTACATTCATCCTCTTTGCTTTGTATTCTTTGCCATCGTTTTGGGTCGCAACACTTGCTCTGACATTTCTCTGCAATCCGGAGTTTCTATACCTGTTCCCATCCCATGGGTTGTATTCCAACCGCTTTGACTTCTTGCCATTCTGGAGCAAGATCGGCGATGTACTCTGGCATTTAGTGCTTCCGATGATTGTGTACACCTATGGCTCATTTTCGTTCATTTCACGGCAAATGCGCAGCGCGATGATGGAATCGATTCGACAAGATTTCATCCGTACTGCACGTGCGAAAGGGTTACCGGAACGGCGGGTCATCTTTGTACATGCGATGCGCAACTCATTGATTCCCATCATCACATTACTTGCAGGTATTCTTCCGAGCTTGGTCGGTGGGAGCGTGATCGTCGAAACAATCTTTAGCATACCAGGGATGGGAGAGCTTTCGTATATGGCGCTTGTCTCGCGCGATTACCCAATGATTATGGCAATCTTTACGCTTAGCGCAGTGTTGACACTTGTGGGAATACTCTTTTCGGACATCTTGTACTCTGTTGTTGATCCGCGGATCGCGTATGGGAAACGCACGAGCTAACCAGAGCTACTTTGCATACGTGCGACGCCAGTTTGCGAAGAATCGGCTTGGACTCGTCGCATTTTGGGTGGTCGTCCTGCTTGGTGTGGTTGCTCTGCTCGCGGATTTTCTTGCCAACGACAAACCAATCGTTGCTTCTCATGGTGGACGAATTGTGGTTCCGATTGTCAAGCAATATGGAGTATCGCTTGGTATCACGCGTTGGGAGCATGATGAGGTCACAGCAAACTGGCAGTCCCTGCATTATGATTGGGCAGTTTTCCCGCCTGTTCCGTATCCAGCAGAAAGTGTTGACCCACTTGTTCGACGCTCGCAGGACCGTGCTCCATCGGCACGGCATTGGCTCGGTACCGACGACATTGGTCGCGATATCCTTGCGGGCATTATCCACGGCACACGTACAGCGCTTTCGATAGGGTTCATTGCAATGGGAATTGCGTTAGCAATTGGTATCACAGTCGGCTCGATTGCAGGGTATTTCGGGGGTTGGGTGGATTTACTGCTTTCGCGATTGATCGAGATTGTCATCTCGTTGCCGACGTTTTTTCTCATCATCACGGTTGTTGCGCTTGTCCAGGATGTTATCTATGCAGGGCGGCTATTGCTCATTATGGCTATCATTGGATTGACAAATTGGACTGCGGTCGCTCGTCTTGTGCGTGGTGAGGTACTCCGCGTCCGTGCGCTCGACTACATTGCCGCCGCTGAGGCATTGGGATTTTCAACACCTCGTATCATCTTTCACCATGTCTTGCCGAATGCATTAGCACCGGTAATTGTCGCAGCAGCGTTTGGTATTGCAAGTGCTGTGCTCATCGAATCAGCGTTGAGTTTCCTCGGCTTTGGAGTACCACCGACCGTTGTAACATGGGGCTCGATGCTGTTCCGTGCTCGATCCGATGTGAGCGCATGGTGGATGGGGCTCTTCCCAGGGATGATGATTTTCCTCACGGTCAGTGCGTATAACCTCATCGGTGATGCGCTCCGCGATGCAACAGATCCTCGCTTGCGTGGAACGATGGAGTAGCCGTTCATTAGCGCTCGTGCTCAGCATCTGCTTTGCCGAAGCACAAATCACTCCACCGTCGTTCGATACGACGCTACGGCAGCCATCCCTCATGGTAGGGATGACTCGGATTGGGTTTACTTCAGTTTTTCTTGGGGATGCTACCCTCGAACAAGCAGCTCTCGGCGGTATTTTATCGCTCCGTCAGCAGTATCGTGGGACGTCTCTATTGACGGGGATTCGTTCATTTCGTGATGACGAGCTCTTCCGACTCCAATGGCGATACCCAGTTGCACCATCACTTATGCTCGTTCAACGTGCGGAGTGGGATGTCTCCAATGATTCGCGCGCGCTTGGGATCGCACGCATGGAGCGATTCCGCGTTGCGTCAGGTGTAGGACATACATCGCTCGTGGGTCGAGTTGAAGCGTATGCTGGCGGTGAACAAGCAGAGCAACTTGGTATCCGCGAACGTGGGTTAGCGCTCGGTGTGCGTCTAATTTCGAACACTCTGACCATCGGTGACGTTTCGCTGGATATCATATCCGACGCTGAACAGGTGCATCTCCAACGCCGCAAGAATGCTGATTTGAGCGCTCGCTTCATCCTCTCTACACCAGAGAGCAACGTTCTACACCTTGCCACCGAGTATCGCAGGCAGCGACGGGACTATTACACGACGCTTGGGATTACACAGAGTATTGCACTTGAGCACCGCACCGAGGATCGCTGGACATTGGATGGAACGCTACGGCAGGAGATTGGACCGGTTCAGCTAACACTTGCACCGCAATTTTCCTTGCTCACAGTTGAGCGGTCCTTCGATGCACCTACACCATTGAGTGGACTGACCTACGTTCGTCGCGCGCTACAACAATTTGATGGTGGAGTCAGAGTTGAGTTGCACCTTACAACGGTGCGTTCGCTCCATCAAGTTGGACTCGACGTCCGCCAGCGTGACGAACGGAATCGTACCTACGACGTTTTCACACCTCCAATGCCGCAATTAGTTGAAGATGTTCGGCAGAGTGAAAGCATGCGGGATAACCAATCAACGCGACTACAACTCTGGATGAATCATGCAACAGTGCTCTCCGCCAGCGATTCGTTGGAACTTCGTGCACAAAGCACCATGGTTCGGTACGATACACCAAGTTTGCTTAACTACGATGACCGCGACGAGCTTTCGCATGGAGTGCAAATGCGCTATCGCCGACGTTGGTCAACTGCGTTTACTACTAATGTGACGACGGAGTATTCCGCTGTCCACTTTGTATTCCTCGCGGCACAGCGTAGTGCGTTGAGCAATTGGAACCGCACTCTGCGTACATCTACACAGTGTGTGTATGCGCTCGGAGATTTATCGTGGAATCCTTCGTTCGAACTTATAGCACAGTACACCACGTACGACTTCGAGGGACTAAGCGGTGTCCCTCAGAGCTTTTCCTTTCGACAAATTGCGTATCGCGATTCAGTCCGTGCTTCGTTGCGACCGTTTATGCTCCATGCACAGGTATTTGTACGCTGGTTTGTACGAGGAGATTTTTCATGGGCTCAATTTGCCGAGCGACCCACAGGTACTGGACGCGAGTTTTTCGCGCGTGTCATGCTCTGGAGGACTCTTGCAGATGAATTAGAGTGTGGATTTGGTGGGCGATGGTACGAACTATTCCAACAACTACGACTAACGTCGTTGGCTGGTCTTTCGAGCCAACAACAGAGCGTTGCACCAGAAGCTGAGATACGGTTCATCACCTCAGTGCTCGAGTTGCGATTGAATGGTTGGTTCGAATTGCGACGTGTCGTAGGAAACGAGCTTCAGCAGATACCAAATCTCCAGCTCAGTGTTGTTCGCTCTTTGTGAGAGTCTCCGCCGGTGATTGGAATCTACCATTCACAAGCGAAGGTTGCTTGTGGAAACGCTGTCGGAGAGCGCTAAAAAGCTGGGTAAGGTACGAGAACATGACGGGAACTAAGAACAGCGTTAAGAACATCGAGCTTGTCAAACCACCGATGAGTGCCCATGCTAAACCTGATTTCCACTCGCTTCCTGGACTGTTACTGAGCGCGATGGGGAACATACCGGCGACCATTGCTACGGTGGTCATCACAATTGGGCGGAGCCTGGATTGACCAGCTTCAACGAGTGCGTGGTGAAGAGGAAGTCCGCGCTCTTTAATGTTTGCAATCGTTCGATCAACGAGTAGAATCGCGTTCTTTGTCACCAATCCGATGAGCATGATAAGCCCGAGCATCGCGATGATCGTAAGATTCTTCATCGTCAATGCCAGCATTAAGAATGCACCGATTACTGCACCTGGGACGGAGAAGAGGTTCACAAAGGGATAGAAGTACGAATCGTAGAGTGCAACCATGATGAGATACACGAACACGATTGCACCGAGCATCGCGATACCGAGGTCTCCGAAACCTTGTCGCTGATTTTTGACATCGCCCGCATACTCGTACCGAACGCCAATGGGGAGTTTACCCGCAATGAGTTTGTCAAATTCATTCGCAATCGAGCCACTTGCTTTGCCGGAGGTTTGAGCATAGACGATCACCGCTGGATTGCGGTCGCGTCGCTGAAGTTTGGTGGGTCCTGAGCCAATTGTCACGCTCGCGAACTGTCCGATCTCGATTTGCTGTCCTTGACGGTTCATCACAGTAAGATGTGCGACTGCATCAGGATTCGAACGTGCTGTCTCGTCAAGCCAAATACGGATGGGATACTCATTGCCACGGTAACGATACTTGACATCGTCGTTGCCTTGCATTGCAATGCGGAGCGTGGAGCCGACATCTGCAATACTAAGGCCGAATTGGGCAAGTTTGTCACGATCAACGAGGATCTGTAGTTCTGGTCTCCCCAGTTCACTGCTTAGGCGGATATCCGTTGCGCCAGGGATTCGGCGGAGCGTTATGGCAGCAACTTGAGCTGCCGAATCCACAACTGCTCGATCACTCCCACTGATGATGATTTGGACAGGTGTCAAATTAGCGGTACCGAATATGCCCACCGGGTTGACGCGTGCTTTGACACCGGGAATCGAGAACACTTCTCTCTTGATAATATTGCCGATGTCATCAGTCGAACGCGTGCGTTGATTTTTCGGAACGAGGGTAACGCTGAATTCAGCAGTGTTATTCGAGTTCTGTCCCAAAAATCCTTCGCTCGATACACCAGTCCCAGTAATGACACGCTGGACTTCTGGTATGGAAAACAGGAAGTGTTCAATGCGACGTGCCTGGCGGTCAGTTTCTTCTAGTGTATAGCTTGGGGGGAATTCCACAGTCACTGTGAATTCACCACGGTCTGCCTGTGTAAAGAACTCAAAGCCGATGAGTCCATTGGCAAAGAGAATCGGGACGACGCCAAATGACGCGAACGTAATAGCAACGGGAACCCATCGCCGACGATTGAGCGTCCACCGAAGAGTACGTGCATAGCGTTGAGTTGTGCGGGTGAACCACTCTTCAAACGCGATTGCAATCCGACCAAATAGGGATGTACGAGTAAGTCGTCCGAGCTTGCCGAATCGCGATGCAAGCATCGGTGTCAATGTGAACGATACCAAAAGCGAAAGGAGCGTTGACGTCACAACCACCAAGGCAAATTCGCGCATGATGTTGCCGACGATGCCACTGGTTAACGAAAGAGGCAGAAAAACAGCAACATCCACAAGGGTTATTGCTAATGCTGCAAATCCAATTTCATTTCTCCCGCGAATTGATGCTGTGATACGATCATCCCCATGCTCGAGATGTTTGTAAATATTTTCCAGTACGACGATTGAATCGTCCACTAGTATCCCGATAACAAGCGACATCCCCAGTAACGTCATCAAGTTGAGTGTAAGCCCAAAGGCGAGCATTCCGATGAACGTTGCAACAAGGGACGTAGGGATCGCAAGCATAACAATGACCGAATTGCGTATGCTGTGGAGGAATAGCAACATCACCGCTGCAACGATGAGTACCGCAAGTCCTAAATCGAACTGGACAGCATGGACAGCGTCGAGCGTGAATTGAGATGCATCCTGTGCAACAGTAATCGCGAGGTTGATGTACGAGTACTGGTTCTGCAGATCCTCGATCTCAGCACGAACAGCCCGCGAGACATCGACGGCATTTGCTTCTGATTGCTTTTGAATGTAAATACCAAGCGAGGGTTTCCCGTTGAGTCGGTAGTAAGTTGTTCGTTCAGCACTTGCTTCACGGACATCAGCAAGATCGCCAATGCGGATTTCTTCTGCGTTTTGAGTACGCAGGACCACAAGACGGCGGATTTGATCGAGAGACGAGAAGGTACCACTGAGCCGAACGATGTACTGGTTTTGCTTATCGGTTACTTTACCAGCAGGGAAGTCGAGATTCGCTGTCGCGATCGCTTGTTGGACCTGGGTGAGCGATATACCATAAGCGCGGAGCTTGCCGGGATCTAATTGAACATGGATTTCGCGTTGCTCACCACCAAGCAGAATAACATCAGCTACCCCGGGTAAGCGACCGAACCGTGGCTTGATGTTGTCAACGACAAATTGGTAGAACTCCCGTGGCGGAAGTGACGATGTTGCTGCCATGCGGAGGATTGGTAGCTCGTCGAATGCAATTTTGTTGATAATAGGATCTTTGACACCAGCGGGAAGTTGTGCTTTGAGTGCATTCACTTTCCGTTGAACATCTTGGAGAGCAAAATCCACCTTCGCACTTTGGTCAAATTCAATCGAAATGATCGAGAGACCCTCTTGTGATGTTGCTGTGATGCTCGAAACCTTGTCAATCCCAGAAACGGCATCTTCGATCGGCTTGGTAACTGTCGTTTCGATTTCTTCCGGTGCTGCACCAGGATACGCAGTGATGACGGTCACAAATGGAATGTTGAACTTCGGTAGCAACTCGTACTGGAGCGTTGTGTAGCTGTAGGCGCCCAATAAGAGCAGTACCGTAAAAAAAACGACAACAAGTGTCGGGCGCTTAATCGAAAGTTCGGTGATTGTCATTGTGCAACCGTGGCAGTAGTAACAACGATCGGCGTTCCATCGGTGACGATAGTGTTGCCAGTGACGATGACGCGCTCACCAGACGTTAATCCTTCGATTACGGTGACGTAGCCACGTAGTTCCGCGCCACAGCGGATGCGTCGTTCGCGCGCTGTATTGGATACTGTATCAACAACGAAGACTCTTGCTTCACGCAGGCTGCCCAGTACTGCATCACGTGGGATGACTAATCCGACGACAGGCTTGAGAGCATCGAACCGAACTCTTGCGAACATTCCGGCTTTCAATTTCCCGTATGGCGGTGTGATGGTGACTTCGACAGGGAACGAATGTGCATCAGATGCTTTGGGTGCAATAGCAGTGATCCGTCCGTGAAAGCGCATTTCCTGGATGGCATCGCTTTGGATTGTTACAGGATCTCCCACTGAAAGCGAGAGAGCATCTTGCTCCGGAACGGTGAGGAGCATCTTCAATTTTGATGCATCAACAATTTCGCAGACAATTGTCCCTGGATTAACCGTTGCACCGACATCAACGCGCTTAGTGGTAATGACTCCATTGATAGGAGCCCTGATACGTGTATCATTGAAGGCACGGCGTGCTTGGATAAGTTGTGCTTCTGCTAATCGGTATTGCAGCAGCGCTTGCTCCCACTGCGCATCCGTTGCAGATCCCTGCTGCTTGAGAAACCAGTAACGAGCCGAATCGCTCTTGGCCTTGTCGAAATTCGCTTGCGCAGTCATCAGCTGTGCACGGCAAATTTCGTCGTCGAGCACGTAGAGGACATCACCTTGCCGAACGCTGCGACCGAGCTCAACGTTACATGCAATGATACGCCCATTCGCTTCAGATGCAACTTGGACGGCGTTGTTCGGTAGAATGGAGCCAACAAGTTCGATGGAGGGTTCAAGCGTATCCCACCGTGCTGCTTCAGCGACGACAGGTATGATTGTTTGCAAAACATTTTGGCTGCGGCGTTCTTGGAGTACGTGCTTGTTGCGAGCTAAGACAGCAATGACAACACCTCCGAGAATGATGACGGGGACAATCCACATGAGTCGTTTCATCTTGAGCAAGAGAGGTTAACGTGCTACTTTCCTATTGCGTTGAGGAACCGTGCGTGCGCAAGCATGTAGTCTATGCGTGCGGCAATTTCGTTGGTTCGTGCTTGGAGGAGGAGTGATTCGGCTTCGAGTACGTCGGTGCTCGTTGCAAGCCCAGCAGTGAAGCGATTGACAATCTGAGTATAGTTGTCTTCCGCTTGTGCTACTGCTTCACGAGCAACACTGATACGCTCGCGAGCAGGACGCAGCGCGACATAATTCTGGGTGATTTCTACCTGGGTGTTCTCTGCAATCAACTCTGCCGCTGCACGTGCTTGCTCATACTGTGCACGTGCTTGTCCAATTTGATAGTGTGGCTGCAACCAATTCCACACATTCCAGCTCATCGAGATACCGATATCCCATGTTCCGTCGAACTGTTTGCGGTTCGGCAAGAAACGCTGGTTGGGGTTTGCGTACAAGTAGCTTGCTACGAGAGCAATCGTAGGAAACCATGCGGCGGTCGAGGAAGCAATGGATGCTTCTGCAGCTCGGACGCGAGCATGGCTTGCGGAAAGATCAGGACGTGTCGCGAGTGCTTCTTTTATTATGGCGTCAAGATCAGTATTGAGCGAGTCGCTTACATTTGGTTCGGTTGCTAATCGAATTGTCGTGTTCAACGGGAGTGAGACTAAGTTGTTGAGTTGCACTGTAAGCGATTGTTCCTGGGACTCAAGCTCAAGCAATTGAGCACGCGTCGTTGAGAGTTGAACGCGGAGCTTGAGCATGTCGCTCGAGCTGATGAGGCCAGCTTTCAGTAGGTTTTCTGCGTCGTGAATGCGAGCCTGCAATTGCTGGATGGTTTGATCGAACGTACGACGAGTGGCGCGAAGCTTGTAAAGATTCCAATACGTTTGCCGAACAGCAAGTCGTACACTCCGTTCGTCGTTTCGATAATCATCGGCTGTCGCGTGTGCCTGCTCGGAAGCAGCTTCTTCGGTTGCGCGAATACGTCCGCCTGCAAAGAGGATCTGTTGGAGTTGCAATCGCATCTGCGTTTGATCGAGAATGACTGGTGCTATCGTAACAGGTTCGGCATTGGGGAATGGTGGGGTGAACTGGAAAGGAGGAACAGGAGACAGATGCGTATATCCCCCTTGGAATGTTAGTGATGGCAACTTCGCCGTTGATACTTCATTTGTTCGTAGTTCAGCTTGATCGAGGCGTGCACGGCTTGCTACGAGTACTTTGCTATAACGGATGGCACGCTGAAGTGCTTCGTCGAGCGTCAAATCAACTGATTGCTGAGCGAATGTGAGCGATGCGAAAAGAGCAGACAAAACGTAAGCACTGAACGTTCTTTGCATGGAGGGAGTAGTGCATCATTCTAAACAGTACAGTATAACGAATACTGCGATGAAAAAGTTTCGCGCTTCACATGTGATAGTTTCGCTTCCACTAGTTGCTTTTTATCGTAGTATCGCCATCCTTGCTTTGTGATCCATAATCTTCTGACTGATGGAAAGATTCTGTTTCGCCTTCGATCAGCAGACTATTGTCGTGTGTAAGTCCAGCGACATTTAGAAAAGCGACACCGTTGGTTCAGCAAGGAACCAAGTCTGGTAAGTTTTGTAATTGACAGCATTCAATTGCAACCGTACGGTAGTATTGCACGATGTACTGTGCAAGTTGAACATCATACGCTCACGTTTGCATTTGATAGCCCTATCGCTATGAAGCCAGAGGGGTGACATTTACAATGACGTTGCCGCGTTCATTTCGTTCGAAGGTGGGAGCGTTGATTTCCCCGAGCGGTGGCAATGCCGTTGCACGGTTCTATCCTGCATAGGTTTCGCGAACGGAAGCGTTTCCATAACCGTTCTCCCGAAACCGAGATCGCGAGCTACGTATCGCCAATGTACTGTTGGGTGCTACGGTGATTATGTCGACGCACGATGGTATCGATCTTGCACGGACTGATGGGACCGATCCGACTGGTGGCGCACACTGGCAACTACGACTTGCAGATGGTTCGCTACTGCCGGAAGGCATCTATCTTTTCCGCATTCGGCTTATAAATGACACCGAACCAGTCGTGCTAAAATTTCTCGTGATTCCATAGGTTTGTCTCTAAGCGTGCTTTATGCTGCTTCCTGAGGGCACAGTGCCTGGCGAAGACCACCAATGTTCCCATTGCTCAAGAGAATGAGGACGTCATCTGTTGAGATGATGCGTGAGAGAATTTCTAACGCATTCTCACTCCACTGGTGACCATCTGGTACTTGGTAACAGGGCACGCCTTGAGCCTCGAGATCACGTTGGAGCAAATCACGATCAAGACGTTCGTCGGGTATATAGCGATCTGCACGGTAAACTGGGCAGAGCACGACTGCATCGGCGTATGCGAGAGCCTCTGCAAATTCGCGCTGGAAGATGCTTCGGACCGATGTATTCGAACGCGGCTCAAAACAGGCAATGATGCGTCGCTCGGGAAATCGTTCGCGAGCTGATTGGAGTGTCGCTTTCACTGTAGTTGGGTGGTGTGCAAAGTCATCAACAACAGTTACTCCGCGCCATGTGCAGAGGATTTCGAAGCGTCGTTTCGGTGGAGTAAAGGATTGTAACGCGTGTGCAATCTGTGAGGTATCGAGTCCTACCAATCGTGCAATGGCGATCGCTGCAGTCGCATTACGAACGTTGTGTTCGCCATGCATAGGAAGGTGAAATGTCCCGATGCTCATCCCCCGTTCAGTGACTGAGAAGACCGTCCCATTCTCATCTCGATTGATGATATGTGACTGGAGGTGGCTTCCATCATCGAGTCCATAGCGAATAACAGGAACCAACGCACGGTCACCAATTGCACGTGCGCCAGGGTCATCGTTCGACACAACTATGCATCCATTGCGGGGAACAAGCCGCACGAGTTGCTCGAATGAGGAGCAGACACTCTCGTAGCTTGGGAAAATATCTGCGTGATCATATTCAATGCTTGTAATGACCAGTAGGTGAGGCATTGTATGCAGGAACTTGCTTCGCTTATCGAAAAATGCTGAGTCGTACTCATCACCTTCCATGACAAAATAGCCGCCGACTGGTGCTACGCTACAGCTTGCGCTGAGTCGCTCCACCGCGCCACCGATAAGATGGCCAACAGGTAATCCATTAGAACGGAGGATCCATGTAATCATGCTCGTCGTGGTGGTCTTTCCGTGTGTACCAGTCACGACAATCCGTGTACGATGCTGGAGAAAGTACCAGCGGAGCAGCTCTGGCAAGGACAACAACGGGAGATTCGCCTCGAGAGCGGCTTCGATGGTGGGATTGCCGCGACTAATGGCATTCCCAACGATGACGACATCTGGCTTAAATGATAAGAGATGCTCAGCGTTGTACTCTTGTGCATAGCAAATTCCACTTTGTTCGAGCATTGTACTCATCGGTGGATAGACGCCACTATCGCTACCACTAACAGTGAATCCCTGCTCTCGACAAGCGATAGCGACAGAGCCCATTGCAATGCCGCCAATGCCAAGGAAGTACAGGTTTTCTACTTTGTTCTGGGTCGGAGAAGGAATAGCCATGCTGATTGGGGGTCATCGAGTTGAACAAGATCAGGACGTAGGAGAAGATCAAGCGCTTTCGCTCGCTTTGCGATGAATACGACGTCGCGGTCAACACGTCCACTGAGGAGGAAGGATTCCCACCGAGACCGTTCGATACCGTATGCACGTGGACTCTGCTCTGGCCGACGTTTGCCGTAGAATAAGTGCACATAGGTTTTGAAACCAATTGGGTGGAGTATGACATCGCGGTTGCTATAGCGACGGCAAAACTCGACGAGCTCTCGTTGGGTAAAATCACCAATACGTGGTGCTACGACCCGAAGGAATGCAGATATACTCAGCGCGATGCCAACGGTGAGCACAATGAACGCAGAGCGTGGTATACGCTTATGCAGGAATAATGCGATGAGTGCAGCACTAAGAAGGAGGGCACCAGCTGACCATTCAATGCCTTTCCAGTGCGGACGAGCTGTTTCGATGATGCTGCGAGCGAACTGATCATGCACCAATGACAGAAGTAACTGCTTGTTCGAGAGAACAAGTGGGGTAGCGATCATCACACCACTGAGGATAATCGCACCAGTAATGAGTGTGTTGAACCACCATGCACGGTGCGGACTCATCCACCAACGGTAGAGCACTTGCGCAGCGAAAAAAGTGATTGGATAATATGCCAGAGAAGAATAGTGTACAATTTTGGTTTTGACGATTGAGAAGACCACGATAACGATACCAAGAAGAGTAGCCATGAGTAGTGTTTGGTTAGCAAGTGACTCGATCCGTCCCGTTTTCCGTAAAGTGCTGAGTGCAAGCCACGATGCTGGAAAGCAGCCGAGCAAGAGAACTAGGATGTGGTAATAGAACGGACCGCCATGTCCAGCGTCTTGTGTCGTCAGTAATCTCAGTTGGTATTCGGCAAAGGAGCGTGTGAACCATTGTCCATAAGCACTTTGATCGCTAAGCAACCACAGTCCAAAGGGAAGAAGACTTAAGACACCGATGATTAGAACATCCGTCGCAATCTTCATCCATCCGAAGTGTTTCCACCAGAGGACCAGCAACGGCACGCCAACGAGAATAATGGCTACAGGACCTTTTGTTAAGACAGCTAACCCGAGAAGTATACCGCTTGTGCTGATAAGAATCCATCGCCTTTGGCTCTCAATGCTCTCATATGCTGCCACGATAGCAGCGAACATCAAGAGATTGAACAGTGGGTCAATTAAGCCAGTGTGCATGTAAAAATTCGGCAGGAGTGAACCGACCCACACCATAGCCCATAGTAAACCAAAGGTACCATCAAGCCACCGTCGCCCAACAAGCGCGAGCAGAACGACTGTTGCAAGACCTACAATCGCATTCGGAAAGCGAGCGGCAAATTCATTGACGCCAAATAGGTGCATCGAAGCTGCCTGCAACCAAAAGAAGAAGGGTGGCTTTTCCCAAAATGGTTCAAAATCTATTTGTGGATGGAGGTAATCGCCGGAGACGAGCATTTCCCGAGCGCACTCAGCAAAATTCACCTCGTCCCAATCGAAGAGATACGTATTGCCGAGGAAGGGCAGCACTGTTCCTGCTACTAATACTATCAATGCGACGATAGGCTTCCACTTGATGGGCATCACGACCGCTTTCGACGTAGGTACACAAACATGTGTGTGTAGAGTAACATCCACAAAAGCCGATAAATGAGCGTAAGCGGGAGATTCTCCACTAATCGTCGCAAGTCATTGGACGTGTGTTTCTGTGCAACAACTGGATTCAATGCATACATCGTTTCCCTTGCAAACACTTCAGCACGAATGTAGCTGGCATGGCGAGGGAGTTTTAGTGCTGCGCGTGTAGTCGAATAGGAACAGGACACAACTCTACCATTGCTGATAAAGCGAACCGAATCTGCTGCTGCTTCTAGCAGGATGACAAGAGTATCATTGGAAAGTAACTGTTTGGGCACACCCACCGGAAGCAGTGCTTTCCGAGTGCGAACTGCAATCGTATGTCCATTTCGATAGGCGTGGTACAGATTTTTGGCTTTCCATGACTCCGGGAGGGCAACGAGGGTCAGGCATACACCAGTTTCACCCTCACTGGAAACGTCGTGACAATCATCGTTGCCCACTCCCCAAACAACAATACCATTGGTGAGTGCAGAATCCCAATGCACGAGGGATGTTCGATAGTGATTGAAGATTTCGATGCAGTCATACCCGCCTAATAGTGCCATGTCGTTAGGAGTATAACTTGGGCGCCCAAATGCTGGGTGGGCTGCAATAAGTACTTCGGCAGTGGGGCGTAAAATGTCGAGGATCCATTGCTTAACAAACAGCGTTTGTGGTAGGATGCAATCAAGCCATATAACAGAACGAGCACCAACAACGAGTTGGTGCGTTTTTTGGATGTTATAGCCATGTTCATAGCATGGAATATGGTGCCAACCGAATCCAAGTGAGTCAATGCGTTGATAGTTTGAGAGTGTGAGTGCACCATAGCCAAGAGCTCGGTACGCTGAATCAATAGCTCCGAGTGAGTTTGTGCGCCCATCGGTCGTACCGAACCAAGCATGGCTGTGAAGGTGGAGATTTGCCTTGTACCATTGTCCTACTGCTGTTGTGTATGGATTATACCATGATGTCGTATCTCCTCTCATTCCCATATGTGCTCCCACTGACCGCATCGTCGGAGTTGTTGTCTTGCCATTCACTAAAGGTGCGGGCGCAATTTCATAGATCGGTGCAGCAGCATAGGGAAACGTAAGAGCAAACACGATGAGTGCTGAGAGAATTTTCCCAATGTTGCGTATCATCAAGGTTCAATCACGAGGGAGAGGGTATGGAAAAACGATGACGTGTATCCTCAAGAAAGTGCATAGTCGAGTCGAATCGGAATTGATAATGGTAACGAAAGGGAGATGCCACCACTTAATGTTGTAGCTGGAAACAACTGAGGTACACCGTGCGATTCACCGTAGAGCGCGATGCCTTCTCGTACGGCAAAGAATGGATAAGGTATGACTTCTGCTCCAATGATGAAGGTCGGTGTTTTTGCTCCAGCACGGAGTTGGGCTTCGAACCCAACGAGTAGATGCTCTATGCTCGGTACTTCAACGGTGTCAGTGCTGCCGAGTGTTGTACTTGTTGTAGGGACATAATCGATCTGGAATGGGATACGACTACTCAGTCCAAGACGTAGCATCTTTGGTAGGGAGAATCGTTCAGAACCGAAGCTAATAACCCCGATCTGTTGTACACTGATACCGAATGTCGCTAGATCGAAGATGGATGTAACAGCTCCTAAATCGAGTGCAACGCCACTCCCACGTGATGATGCATCTGAACTTGACGATAGAAGGACACGACCACCTATACCCAAACTGGTCGTTGTCGTCAAGTGGTACGATGCAGCAATAGAGCTAAAACCCTGCCCTATTGTTTGAGTGCCTGCAATTGTGCCGTTCAGATCGCGTTGTGTAAGTGTTCCTGCGATCATACTTACGATGCCAGCACCGATAGTCAACTCCTAAACTTATGGGATGAGAAAGTGCGATGTTTGATAGCGAGCGGCCGAATGAGAGCAGCGTCGTGCTCGTGGTGATCATGGTACAATAACGGAGATATCCGATAGAAGTAGGGTTGCTAAAGAGGGCAGTGGGGTCGTCTGCACAGGCAACGTGCATGTTCGACATGCCAGCAGTTCGTGCCCCGATTGGTCGCAAAAGATAGGTCTCAACTGCCAACGATGAACTCTCCTGGCAATACACAAGACAGTCGATGGAACACAATGCAACGAGCCGATAGCAACTCATCCAGGTGGAAGTCTCTACCGTGTGATAAACACTTTATCAGCCAGACGGATATTTGAGCCTTGGACGGAAACTATGTAGAGTCCATTCGGTAACTCGCTCAGCGTAGCACTGTAATCACGAACAGTATCGTCAGCTTGTGCAGGGCCGCGATAAATTTCCTTCACACGTTTGCCAAGCATGTTGAACAGAGAAATCTCCATCCACGACTGTGACTCAGCAAGGTCAAGTCGAACGGTCAGAATATCACTTTGGGTATCGAAGCTCACTCCTACAATACGTGAAGCCTTGCGTGCTGTGTCATTGAGGATGCGTGCAAACCGTGCTGTCTGCAGTTGAGTTGCTGCAACAAGAGACTTTGACTTCGAAGATCGTAGGATACTCGTTCGAGCAATCAAATCATACGCGGATAATCCGGCGATCGCTACTGCTAATAGCATAGACGTTATAGTGCTTTTCATAGGCGATCGGGATAAAGTAAACGCTTACCACTTTGACAAAGATAGTTTCTCAACGTTGACTTCTCGATTGGTTTTTTCTCTGGTTCCGCATAGTCCTTACTGATTCGTTCAAGTAATGCGAGCAAGTCGCGTTCCTGGTCAGTAAGCTCGCGTGATGTACTGATTGGGTCAGAAGGACTTGGCTGCGGCTTTGCATGACTTGGGAAAAGCAGTTGTTCGTCGATCTGCTGCACTGTTTTTCGCTGCTCGATTTCACGATAAGTTTCTTCGTCAAAATCGAAAAGTTGTGCTCTCTCAGTTGGCTCGGACGTTGGTGTCGAAGAGGATGATTCTGAGTTCCCAGTGGCTTTAGCCTGCTTGGGGTTAGGCTCTTCAATCAGCTTGAGAAGCTCATCGAATGACGGCACTGGCAGTTCTTCGGTTGGATTTTGCGCGTTCTCCTCAGACTGGGTTACTGGAATCGATGGTTGCTTGACAGGAGAATTCTGCGCCATCGCTAAGCTTAGCTGCTCGATACGAAAGCGGCGCCAACGGAGATAGCCACGAAGTGGCACTAATCTAATCAGTAGTAATGTACCTCCACCAGCCAGTAAAAGGAGTGATACATTCCAATTCTCTGAGCTGTCATAGTGATGGGCAGTACTCGAATCGCTTCGTCCTTGCAATAGGCGAAGCTCCGCAAAGAGATCGCTCCCTATTGTGTCAACGCTGCGTGGTACGGGATGAACAGAATCGCTTGTATTTTGAGAAGTTGTGTTCTGCTGATGAGCAACGAAAATTTCCAGTGGTGAGAGCAGTAACGTGTTCGCTACGGTATCGTATTTGATACGGGGTGGTTCGCCAGGCTTAGTCCCGATGATATTGATAAATCGTTCACGGAATACCGCAGCGCGTTGGTAGTCAGCCTCTGCTTGATAAACGGCTGCTACTGCCGCGAATGCATCAGGAATGATGTTATTCGATGCAATGACTGACTCGAGATAGTCACGCGCTTCACGATTTCGACCTTCAAGTGCTTTCGCTATTCCAAGCCAGACGGATGCTTGCTGCTGTCCTCGTGCTAACGCAGAGCGCCAAAAACTTTCCGCACGGTCGTACCGTTGCCTCGACCACGCATCAATGCCGTATGCAAGGAGTTGTTCACCTGAGTCATTCCAGTTCACTGCTCGGATGTACAGTAAGCGAGAGTAAGGAAGTGGTGCAATAACGTGACCAACGTTTCCTGTGCGTTCGATGAGTAGCAGGCAGCCGGTAGGTTTCGTGCGTGCGTAGAAGGCACTGAAGGTGCTACCAGTTGGGAACGTTAACTCTCGGATGTTATCGGTAGGTCGAATTCCTTCAAGTTCAATGCGAAGAGACGGAGTAGAGGTTGAGAAATCTTCGCGCCATCGGAGTGATGATGCTGTCGTTACAACTAAAAGCTCTTGATTAGAAAGGCGCAATACACGCACGGCACTATCACTTACAGCGCAGGGTGCAGAAACTGCTCCAAACGCGAGTAGAATAATAACAACGAAACCATACGTTGCACGTTGCTCCATCAGTAACGGAAAGCGTTGCTCATGCTAATGTCGTCAACTTCAAGATGTTTCTACAAGGCGCGTGCCAGATTGAGCATCCTTGTGATACTAAAGCATCCACGATTGTTCACTTGAATGCAGTGATAGGAATTTGTGCCTACGGAAGCATCGGTATATTTGCTCCTAATCATTCCATGGAATTGAGGCTATATGGAGTATTACTTCGTTACTGGTGAACATTTAAGAGATCAGCACTTCGAGGTTTGTGTAGAAGGAACATGTGCAACGATTAATGATCGCTCATTTCGGATCGAAGTGATCGATGGAACAGGCTTATGGGAATGTAGCATGGAGGATCGAACCGTACCTGCCTACGTCGAATGCGATGCTACAGGCACAGTGCGTATTACCATCGGCGGCTATCCATACGTTGTCAAATGTTACCAAGCGGGCTTGCGTTCGCTGCTGGGCATTATCAACCATGCACAAAAGCAACACCATCATACGATCGCAGTTCGAGCACCAATGCCAGGTCTTATTAAAGCTGTGCACATTGCTGAGGGGACAGTTGTTCGTCGTGGTGAGAGTGTCATCGTGTTAGAAGCAATGAAAATGGAAAACCTCCTCCGAGCTCCTCTCTCTGGTACTGTTCGCTCAGTCAATGTTGCAGAGGGTCGAGCGGTCGAAAAAGGTGATGTACTGTGTATAATAGAACGTGACTGCCACGAGTAATACTATGGTGCGTTAGTGTTGAGTGACGTTTGTAACAATGGGGTGCACAAACGGATAGGAACATTCAATCGCATTTCCGCGCTCAAGTTTTTTCAATTTGTTTTTGAGGAGCGTACGTCGCATTGGAGCAATGCGATCGAAAAAGTAAACACCGTTTAGATGATCGATTTCATGTTGAAGCACACGTGCAAAGAGTCCTTCAGCCTCAACTCGGTGGTGACGAAGCTCCAGGTCGTCATACTCAACAGTTACTGCAGCAGGTCGGACAACAATTTCACGAATGCCAGGTACACTCAGACAACCTTCCTCATATTCACTGGTATCGTTCGATACAGCAATGATGTGTGGATTGAGTAGAGTGAGGGGAGGAAGTGCATCACCGTCCTCCATATCGCTAATGTCCACTACGATGAGCGCAAGTGATTTTCCAACCTGATTTGCTGCAAGGCCGATACCATTGGCATTTCTCATTGTCTCGAACATATTCTCCGCTAAGCTGATAATCTCCTCATTCGTTGCTGTAATGGGGTGGGCACGTTCGCGAAGGACTGGATGGTTGTAGAGATATATCGGAAGAATCATAGCGTAGGTTCACGAGTGTTGATGGAATCAATGACGTTCAAAAGGTCACTAATGTCTTCAAGGACAAAATCGGCGACGACATTTTGATTGCCAAATGCATCGCCATACTTCGCAAAAGCGGTGAGCATCCCGACATTCTGAGCGCCAACCATATCACGTTCAGCCCAGTCCCCGACCATAATTGATTCTTTCGGTGGGATACCGAGCTGAGCAAGTGCCGCTAAAAAAGGCTTGGGACTCGGTTTTCGTTCGCCTGTGTCGTCGTAGGTGACAACGACTTCGAAAAGATGGTGATAGTTGATATGACACAGTCGAAGCCATGCTTCGCGCGCTGGAGCATCGGATACAACCCCAAGTCGAATACCTCGACGGACAAGTGCCATCAGAGTTGCTGTTGCATGAGGATACGGAGTCAACGCTGCTTCCCGTGCGCGGCGATACGCAATGATGCCAGCAGAGAGAATTCGGTAGTCCACCCGTCCAAGGCATTCTTGCAAGAGCTGATCGAAGACACGCTGGTATTCGATGCCTTGCTCCTGGTAAATCTGGTCAATGTGAGCGCGTATTTTGTCAAATGTTAAATCTAATCCTGCATCGATCATCGCCACGACGGCGGCATCAATTGCTTGACGCTTCATAGCCATAAAGTCCACAAGCGTATTATCAAGATCGAAGATGACAGCGCGTATCATCGAGATTGCTCCGAGTTAGTCCGTCGTTGTAGACGCCGAAGGAAATCACCGAGCACAAGTGCGACTGCGGCTGCAAGCGATGCTGTCGTTACAAGTGACCCTGTTGCAAAGGTTGCCGATTCGTATCGTAACTCAAGCATGTGTTCGCCTGGACGAAGTGGAACAGCTCTCAGGCAGTAATCTGCTCGCACAAGAGGTGCACGCTCACCATCAACGTAGGCATTCCAAGCAGGGTAAAATATTTCGCTTAGCACAGCAAGTGCTGGGGAGCTACATCGCACCGAGTACTGCACAACGTTGGGTGCATAGTACTTAATGGAAATGCTATCACGATCACGCTCCGTCCCAAGCGGAAATGGTAGTTCCTGTTCTACAATTGCCGTTTGGAAGTAATCTATCGTTGTGTCGCTTTGCATGATTTGAGCGACTTCATGAGGATCAACGATACGTGCCTCATGGACCAGCCATGCCATGGGGAACGAGCTCTCTCGCCGTCTAAATGCCCAATGGCCAAGTGAATCGTTGGCAATTGCCCACCGAATGCTAAGTAAGTCGGCGACCTTCTCAGGTGATGCAACTGCAGGATGGCGTCGCTTGAGGAGAAGTTGATTGTATCCCTCAAAGAGCATGACACCATCAACAAGCCCTTGATTTCTCTTCAATGCGATGATCCCTGGACGACGCATCGAAACACGAAATACCTCTTTAGGTGGATTCGGAAGCAAAACACGACGCAACTCATCAGGGAAAGCTCTACGGTATTCATCAGCAGGGTTAATACGGCCCTGGCTAAATGATGCATGAGCTGCGTGAAGATCGAAAAAAACAACTGCACCAACCGCAATACTGAGCCATCCTGATCGTACACGACGTACTCGTAGCAGTGCTGCTAATGCTACAAGTGCAAGAAACGCCATCTGTCCCCATGCGCTCGATGCAATGGCACGTGTTATCTGTTCTGGTGGATTGATGAGTACACCGCTTCCAATACCAATGATGATCACAAGACACACACAGAGAATAGCCATTAACACAACAAACGAACGGCGTGGGACCGCGTCTGCTAATAAATCCCATCCCCGAGCAGCTAATAATGCTGCTACAAACGCAACGGCAAACATCATCCGTGCTGGAATTCGTACTTGTCCAAAAAGTGGGAGTTTATAAATCAAAGGGTAAAGAAAACCATTCGAACCGAGCGCGAACAGGATAGCTCCAATTGCAATGAGCACCAAAAGCTTCACAAATCTGCTTTGACGCCATGATACACATGCTGCATAAAGTGCAAGCACGACAATGCCAATCCCAAAGTAGAAGGCAGTATCCCAATAGAGGTGTGTTGTTTGAGATGCATAGTATGGTATTGGATTCGGCATACCCGGTGGCTGTACCACACCAAAGGCTTTCGGAGTGATTGCTGTCAGTAGGTGCTCCAGGGAGAGCGAACCTTCGGTGGCTTGTTGGTAACTCAACGTTGCGCGTTCGGATTCTGCGGCAAGCTCCCGTGATGGAAAATATTGGATGCCGTATAGCCCGACGGCAAGAATTATTATTGCAACCCCCTTGCTCAACGCGATGATACGTGCCCACCATCGGTTTTGCAGCTCGAATGCCCACCATAGCATGAACACCACACACAGGGTAAGTACGTAGAGACTCATTTGAGGAGCGCCCGAAAGTAGCATCATACCTCCGATGAGTCCGCCCCATCCGATGGCTGCAATGGAGCGCGTTGTAACTACGCGATGAATCATCAGCACAACCAGAGGCAACCATGCCAAATGCTCGATGAACATTGGGTGGTGCGTATGGAGCGCAAGTGGGGCGGCGAATGCGTAACCGATGGCGGCTAAACCGCTTGCTCCAAGAGAATACCCAAGCCGCCGTGCCAAAAGATACATCGTCAGTTGTGCCACAAAGAAATGTGCAATGATGAGCAACTGCAGCCAGTATTCTCCACGAGGTTGATGAGCACCGATCAATCTGTCGAAAAGCATGTGCGGTGGATAGTAAAGCGCGGTCTGGACATCAGCTTGAAATGGCATTCCACAGAAACTATAGGGATTCCACTCTGGCAATGTGCCTGATTCGATCATCCGACCTGCGTAGACTCGGTTGGGATACACTTGTTCGATAAAGTCATCCCAGAAATATGCTTTGCCCATGATGTGTGGGCGAAAAAACACAAACGTTGTCGCCAGGAATGCCACAACGGCAACGATGTATTCGTTACGAAGGATAGAGATGCGGTGAGACGTCACACCCGATCGTTGAATCGTGGATCAATCGTTACGAAATTAGCGTGCATCATTGGCGTGCAACGACTTGATGTAATGAAGCATCAGCATATCGGGTAGATCCCAGGACAGCACACAACCGGAGAATAAGCCTAACTTTTCGGGAGGGTAGTTGGAGAGCTCCTCTTGTTGAAAATCCAGACCCGTGTTGATTGGCGATTGTTCACCGAACTCACTACCGCATGTAATAAGAGGAATGCCTTCCGGAAGTTGACTACAGAGTGTATATGCATAAGCTGCAACGTTGAAACCACGCGTTGCAATACGTGGTGTATTGTGTGTATCAGGTGTTGCAAGAAAACGAAGGCAACTTTCGCGACAAACAGTTGCAGCGTACCGTCGAAAGGTAGGTATCGCATGTGCATAGTGCCATGTGTCCCCGACAACAGCATCATACCCTAGTTGCTCTGCGATGTGGTCGTGGCGGTCGAAGCTTTCTTCAATCAACAGAATGTTTGGTTTTGCGGCGCGGGCACGTTCAATGATTTGCTTGTGCAATTTGTAGGGTAATGCATGACCCATGTCAAGTAGGAATCCGTCGAGATCGAATCGCTCAAGCATAAGTGGGATCACATTGGCAATGTATTCCCATAACGCACGGTTTTCCCATCCTTCCAATACCGGGGGGACATAGCGGACGGTGTTGTACGCAAGGTATGGATACGATGGGTGCGTGTGAAGTCGGAAATACGTGATGTCCGTCCATAATGGCTGAGTATCATTCGGAGGATAATCAGCAAATGCGTTGGGCACGCGTACGATCGTGCCGTCTGCTGTTTGGCCGAGATAGGTTCCGTCGTCGGTGCACCATACGTGGTGTGGTGGCTCGGTAAAGAGAGCGCGATAATCTTCGTCAGGTTCTGGAAGATTGTCAAATCTTCTGGTAGCGACCGCCCGTTCGATTGTAGATAGAGCATCTTCAGAAAAGTGCGGTGGCGAAAGTGGTACCGGTGCATCAGCGCGTACCCAGTAAAACCACTCTGGATGTTGTGCGATGAGTGGGCAATCAAGCGAGGCAACGCGCAGTGCAACTTCAGCGATGACACGGATACCCATTCGATGGCATGCCTCGATCATCGCAGCAAACTGCGTATCTGCATCAAGCTCCACAATTGGTTCAGTAAGTGTGGGCTCGATTGTTGTATGGCGACGAGGTGCATAGGGGGAACCCAAGGAACCCTTGATATGCGAGCGACCGTGTTCCGAAACTGGAAGCAGTAGGAGTGTCGTGACGCCAAGCCACTTCAGGTATGGTAATAGTGCAATTGTTTTGAGGAAGCTCCCTGTTGTTCGCCAGCCATCAACGGTGAGATCATACGAAATGTTGTCACGACCATCGTGGTCCCATGCTGTAAGGAGGCGTAATGGTGCCAAGTAGAATAGTTCATGCTCGCTGATGCTTGTATGATGTGTATGAGGCGGATGTGTAAGAATTCGTTCGACAATTGAGTGATAGAACCTTGCTGGATGAGTGAGTTTACGAACACCTGCGTGCGAATGTGGAGCTATCCAAAGGCTTGGGATGCGGTATCTGTCCGTCGCTTGCTCGATGGAGGCAAGTTTTGTGGAGAGCTGCTCAAGTGCAGTCATCAAAGTTCCTCAATCGTAAGCTCAGCGTTGTTCGGTGAGGAATGAAAGTAGGAATAGATTGCTTGCGCAGTGCGGTGTCCAACGATTGCGGCGATTTCATCAACGGTCTTTTGCTTTAGTGCAGCAACAGAACCAAAATGCTGCAGGAGCTTGGTTGCAGTCTTTTCTCCAACTCCAGCGATTGACACCAGTTCAGTCGTCAACGTCCGTTTGGAACGCAGAAGCCGATGGTAGTCGATCGCAAAACGATGAGCTTCATCGCGAATGTGTTGTAGGAGCCGCAAGCTGCTTGATGTTCGGGGCAGGAGGAGTGATTCGTGCTCACCAGGTATGAAGATTTCCTCTAAACGCTTTGCCAACGCGATGATCGGTATCGTCTTTGAGAGTCCAAGCTGCTCCAAAACGGCACACGCAGCAGTTAGCTGACCTTTACCACCATCAACAACAATCAAATCAGGCAGCTGTTGTTGTTCTCTCAGTAATCGTTCATAGCGGCGACGAATCACCTCTGCCATCGCTTGGAAATCATCATTGCCAGTAACATTTCGTAAGCGGAAGCGACGGTATTCACTTTTGACTGGTTTTCCATTGGCAAACACAACCACCGAGGACACATACTCGCTGCCTTGAATGTGTGAATTGTCAAAGCATTCGATTCGAAGGGGAGGTTTGATCAATCGCAAGTCACGTTGCAATGCAGCAACGCTTCGGGGTAATGCTTGCTCGCGTTTAGCACGGTGCAGCAAGTAGTCTCGAAGTTGGTACTGAGCGTTTGCAGTCGCGAGCGCTACGAGCTTCCGTTTTTCCCCAATTTTGGGAAAGAGCAACTCGATCTGTTTACCTCTCGTTGTTGCGAACCATTGAAGCAGAAAGTCTGCTTGGTCACCGAGTTCGAGTGGAAGAAGAATCTCTGAGGGTACATCATCAGTCTCTAAGTACCAGCGTTCGAGCACAGTGCACACGATGTCTCTAGTCTCGCTGTCTGCACTGGGCACTATCCACTGTTGTTTCCCAATGACTTTCCCTTCACGAGTAATTAGCAGGACAATGCATGTATACCCATCCTCGGATGCTGCACCAAGGACATCGCGGTCAATCAATTCAGTGGTGACAACCTTTTGTCGTGCAACATAGGAACGTAGCTTCTGGAGTCGATCACGAAGCACTGCTGCCTGTTCGAATTTCAACTTCTCTGCGAGGGCATGCATCTGTTCCTCGAGATGTTGTTCAACGAGTCTTGTTTTGCCACGCAGGAAATTGATAGCATATTCGATGTGCTGGTGATAGTGTTCTCGATCGACAAGACCAACACACGGTCCTTCGCATTTGCCGATATGGTAATCGAGACAAACTTTAAACTTGCCTCGTGCGATGTTCTTCTGGTCGAGTGGTAACGAGCAGCTGCGGATTGGGAACAATGTTCGAATGGTTTTGAGCAAAAAGTGCATGGACTGTACATCGGCATATGGTCCGAAGTAGAGGCTGCCATCACGTACAACGCGACGTGTCGGAAAAATGCGTGGGTATTCCTCGTTTGTGATACGGATGTATGGGTATGTTTTATCGTCTTTGAGGAGAATGTTATAGCGAGGCTTGTGCTCTTTGATGAGATTGTTCTCTAAAAGGAGTGCTTCGACTTCCGTATCGGTGACGATCCAATCAAGTGTAGTGGCTCTCCGCAGGAGTGCTACGGTTTTGGCGTCGTGATGGCGTGAGTTGTCTAAATACTGCCGTACACGCTGACGGAGGTTCTTTGCTTTACCTACGTAGAGAATTGAGCCTCGTGCATCTTTGAATAAGTACACGCCTGGTTGCGATGGCAGTTGTGCTACTGTCTCAATGAGTGCTGGTGCGATTTCATACTGAGCCATAGCATGGTCAGTAACGAATGACACTGCAGGTATAGCGTAAATTTGTAACTACATATTTTTATAGGTACGTTCGATGTACACTCTTCTGATGATTCTTGCACTGTTGGTGAGTATTCTCCTCATCGCGGTTGTACTGATTCAGCCGGGTAAAGGTGATGCAGCAACAGGACTGGGTGCACTGGGTGGGCAATTCGGTACGATGATAGGTATGCGGCGAGCTGCTGATTTCATCATCAAGACAACGATCGTGTTGGCTGCTGTCCTGCTCGTGTTGTCCTACGCCGTCAATAAAATTTTCTTGCCTGAACATGGTTCGCACGAGCGGCCCCGCGTCGAAGGAGCGGAGGCGCCGGTTGAATCTACCACCCCTGCAACTCCAGCTCAGCAGTAACGCAGGCTCCATCGCGTTTACTACACTACTACACTACTATATTACTACAATGACCATCCTTGTCATCAACTGGCAGGATAAAACGAATCCCTTTGCAGGTGGGGCCGAAACACATCTGCATGAAATCTTCTCGCGCATCGTTCAACAGGGACATCGAGTCATCTTGTTGTGCAGCCACTACCCCGATGCCGCTTCGGAAGAAGAGCTCGACGATGGCATCTACGTAGTGCGGCGGGGAAGTCGTGCCCTGTTTAACCTCGTTGTACCCCATGAATATCGGCGTTTGAGGCAACGGTTCAAGCCAGACCTTGTTATTGATGACCTCAACAAAATCCCCTTCTGGACACCGCTGTACGTCCATGAGCCACTGCTTTGCATTAGCCACCACTTTTTCGGACGTTCAATTTTTCGAGAAGTGGACCCACTCCGGGGTGCGTATGTTTTTTGTGCTGAGAAGTTGGTTCCTTTCGTTTATCGTCATCAACAATTTGCCGTTGTTTCCGAGAGCACCAAGGATGAACTTATCCAGCATGGCTTTTCATCTGATCTCATTGAAGTAATTCACAATGGTATTGATCATCGATTCTTCCCTATGCAAGTCGGGGAGAAGTCTTCTCAGCCAATGGTAACCTATTTTGGCCGCATCAAACGGTACAAGTGTCCGGATCACCTTCTCACTGCCTTCGCACAGCTTTGTGACCGTTTCCCTCAAGCGGAACTCTACTTCGTGGGTGAGGGAGATTACATTCCAACGCTTCGTTGCCAAGCGAAGCGACTTGGAATTTCTCATCGTGTTCACTGGACTGGTCGTGTGACAGAAGAAGAAAAAATCGCGTTGCTCAGTCGAAGTTGGGTTGTGGTCAACCCTTCAATGAAAGAAGGGTGGGGAATTACAACGATCGAAGCAAATGCTTGTGGGACACTTGTCATCGCTGCCGATGTCCCGGGGCTCCGTGATGCAGTTGCTGTAGGTGTTTCAGGGTTACTTTATCCCTTTGGAGCAATAGATGTTTTAGCAGAGCAGCTTACTCGAGTGATCGAGGATGCTCAACTACGCCGCCACCTTTCCGAAGGAGCTGTTACATGGGTGCGACAGTTTTCTTGGGATACGTCTGCGGCACAGATGCTCACTCTTTGTGAGCGTATTGCTGCTTCTGCTAAATGATGCTAGTGACAAGATGTGTTTTCGACTACAGGGAAATTGCATGTTTCCCCCGAACGTGCGTGGGTTTACGAACAAGACCTAAATCGTACCCAGAGTTGTTTGACGAAGCGATGATAATTGCATTCCACAAACCGTACGGCGTGTTGAGCCAGTTTACAGCGGAGCATTCTACTCACCGTACGCTTGCTGAGTTTGGATTCCCACCAATGGTATATCCAGTTGGGCGGCTCGATCGGGACAGCGAAGGATTGTTGATCTTGAGTGATGAACCCTGGATAGTAGATCGGCTGCTCAATCCACACCACCACCATCCACGACGGTATTGGGCACTTGTTGAGCGTATTCCGTCCCGATCAACTCTCGATTTGCTCGAGAAGGGTGTGACCATCGGTACCTATCGAACACAGCCGTGCAGAGTACGACTGTTAGATCCACCACCGCACGTGCCACCTCGAGACCCGCTTGTTCGGGTGCGGAAGACAGTCCCCGATGTTTGGGTTGAAATTCGCTTGACTGAAGGAAAGAACCGTCAAGTCCGTCGCATGCTCGCTGCAGTGGGCCATCCCGTTATCCGACTCATTCGAGTAGCGATTGGAATGCTCGAACTTGAAGCGGTCGGATTATCACCGGGCCAGTGGCGAGAACTAAATACACATGAACGCACACTTCTCCTCCTCCGGGGATAGGTGCCGATTATTTTTGCACAGCAATTACCTAGAGATGACATAAACGATGCTCTACACTGTTCCGCACCTTGTCCTCCCGAAGATTGAACGTCTCCATGAGCTCGATGTCTATCTTTCGCATGGAGGGTACCAAAGCTACCGCAAGGCAATCGAACTATCACCGGATCAAGTCATCGAAGTGGTCAAAAAGTCTGGCTTACGTGGCCGCGGAGGTGCTTGTTTCCCTACGGGACTCAAGTGGAGCTTTATGCCAAAGGGTAGTGACAAACCAAAATATCTCGCAGTCAACGGGGATGAATCAGAACCTGGGTCGTTCAAAGATCGACAGATTTTTGAGTTCAATCCGCACCAACTCATCGAAGGTATCCTGATTGCAGGATATGCGATGGGAATAACCAAATCGTTCATTTACATCCGAGGTGAATACCACAAGTGGATTCGCTTAATGGAACGTGCGCTCGAGGATGCCTATGCGCGTGGGTTTGTAGGGCAAAAAATGATTGAAACATTCGGCGGTGAGTACTGGCTCGATATCGTCGTCCATAAGGGAGCAGGTGCATACATCTGCGGTGAAGAAACGGCACTCATGAGTTCGCTTGAAGGTGATCGCGGTTACCCGCGATACAAACCACCATTCCCTGCGCAGAAGGGTCTCTGGGGTATGCCGACGACAATTAACAACGTCGAAACTCTTGCAACGGTGCCGGCAATCCTCGCTCTCGGTGCAGAACAATACGCAAGCATCGGAACAGCAGGTCACCCTGGAACACTGCTCTACGGTCTCAGTGGGCATATCAATAAGCCTGGTATCTACGAGTTGCCAACAGACACACGGTTGGTTGATCTCATTTACACTTACGGTGGTGGCGTTCCCGGAGGGAAGAAAGTTAAAGCTGTCATTCCAGGCGGTTCGTCAATGCCGCCGCTTCGTGGTGACGAAATTGATGGTGTGGTGATGAACAATGAAGACCTGAAGAAGTACGGCACCTACATCGGTACTGGAGGTGTGATTGTGATGGATGAGGACACTGATATCCCACGAGTCCTCCTTCGCATCGTTCGATTTTATCATCACGAATCATGCGGGCAGTGTACACCTTGCCGCGAGGGATGTGGTTGGATGGAGAAAATTCTCCATCGGATTGTTGACGGCGATGCAACGAGCGAAGATCTCGATATTCTCATGAGTGTTGCCGGTCAAATTGAAGGGAACACCATCTGTGCTCTCGGCGACGCAGCAGCGTGGCCTGTCCAGGGATTCTTACGTAAGTTTTGGGATGAGTTCGCTATGCGAGTGAAACCACGACGTTCGTTCATTCCACTCAATGTCGTCCATGGCAAGCGTGCATCTCGCATGACGCTGCTTCCAAGCTAACCAGCGCATTACTCACTAATGGGATTGCGTGTAGGTATTCTTGGTGGAATGTTTGATCCTATCCACATCGGACACTGCATTTTGGCTGAGCGTTGTATCGAGCAAGCCAACTTACACATGTGTTACCTAGTGCCTGCGTACCAGTCCCCACTGCGTAAGCAGCCTGCTATTGCGACACCACACCAGCGGTGGATGATGGCGAGTATTGTCGCACGTACCAACCCAAAGCTCCGTTCGCTCGATTGGGAAATTCGGCGCAAGGAGACTTCGTATACAATTGAGACAATTGAATATCTCCGATCTCGGCGTCCTCAGGAAAAACTCTACTTGATCATCGGCGCTGATCAACTGATTCAATTTACCCTTTGGCATCGATGGCAGGAGATTCTCAAATACGTCGAACTGCTCGTTGCGCCTCGGAGTGGAGTTCCTCTTGATGGAACTCGACACGAGCTCGAGCAACACGGTGGCCGAGTCACGCTTATCGACATGCCCATGGTAGCGATTTCTTCGACTCTTATACGCCAGTACTGTGCTGAAGGAGCATCGATACGTTACTTAGTCCACGATAAGGTGCGCCGATACATTCTCCGCCACAAACTTTACCGTTAGCTGTGAAGAGAATCCCTCTTGCTCGTGTGATTGGACTTGGGATCCTGAGTGTTGGTGCTCTCATCATGATCTTCCCGACACTCTGGATGCTTTTGATTTCTTTACACGAATACCCTGAGCGGTATCGTACCTTGATTGAACTCATCGTTCAGCCATGGACACTGCGCAACTACACTGATACGCTCACCACCGATAACTTTGGACGCTACTTTGCAAACTCGTTACTTGTTGCAAGTTCAGTTACCATCGCTAATGTTATCAGTTGTTTTCTTGTTGCGTATGGGCTTGCACGGAAAACAGTGCGTGGGAAATCACTCCTTGTCGGAAGTGTCATCGGTATGCTTGCACTTCCGCCACACGTGCTCATGATTCCCCTTTATCGAATGATGTCCACGTTTGGGTGGATCAACTCGTATGCGGCACTCATCGTTCCATGGTGTGTTACGCCGTTTGGGATATTCTTTCTCTACCAATATCTGCAGTCGCTTCCGACATCGCTCGAAGATGCAGCTCGTCTTGATGGGGCAAGTGAGCGAATCATACTCGTTCGGGTTGTTGCGCCGATAGCGCGACCGGCATTGACTGTGTTGGCGATCTACACATTTCTGGCGAATTGGAATTCATTCCTTTTTCCCTTTCTGCTCACGAATGATGAAACACATCGTACCTTGCCTGTGGCATTAGCGTTCTACATTGGCAAACAATCCATTGACTGGGGGCATATTATGGCGGGCGCAAGTTTGGCTGCATTACCAGTCATTGTCATCTTTGTGCTCTTTCAGCGGACAATCATTACTGCGTTGACGGCTGGTGCCCTCAAAGGTTAGTTCCACCGACAGACCCTCGAAATGCATATGAGCGTAAGTCTCGAGACAATCATGTCACTTGCAAAGCGCCGTGGCTTTGTCTTTCAATCATCGGAGATTTATGGCGGACTCAATGGGTGTTGGGATTTCGGCCCTCTTGGAGTAGAACTTCTACGGAATATTCGGGAGCAATGGTGGCGAGCAATGACACTCCGCGATGATATTGTAGGGCTTGATGCAGCGATCTTGATGCACCCACGTACATGGGAGGCCAGCGGACACGTCGAACAGTTCACGGATCCCATGATAGATTGTCGCACAAGTAAAGCGCGTTATCGTGCCGATACACTGATCGAGGAGTTCATCGAACGACTCCGGAAAAAAGGGAAACATGACAAAGCAGATGCACTCCAAGCACGTCTTCGTGCTGCAACAACACCCGATGACTACTATGCAATTATCGCCGAGGCAGAGATACCCGACCCCGTCAGTGGCAGCCGTGATTGGACCCCCGTACGATTTTTCAACTTGATGTTCAAAACACATGTTGGTCCCGTCGAGGATGGTTCGAGTACAGTCTATTTACGTCCAGAGACAGCACAAGGTATCTTCGTTAACTTCAAAAACGTGCTCGACTCGACTCGACGGAAGCTACCTTTTGGTATCGCCCAAATTGGAAAAGCATTTCGCAATGAAATCAATACGAAGTACTTCCTTTACCGAACCCGGGAGTTTGAGCAAATGGAAATGCAATACTTTATTCCACCAGGGAGTGAGCAGCAGTATTTCGATTACTGGCTTAACGAACGATTGCAGTGGTTTTTCTCGCTTGGCATGAGGAGCGATGCCCTTCGCGTGCGTCCGCATGAAAAGCTCGCACATTACGCAACTGCTGCCGCCGATATTGAGTTTCGATTTCCATTTGGTTGGGGTGAAATCGAGGGGATTCACTCGCGTACGGACTATGATTTGCGCCGGCATCAAGAATACAGTGGCAAACGGTTCGAATACACCGACCCTTACACCGGTGCGAAGTTTATTCCTTATGTAATCGAAACGTCAGTTGGTGCAACGCGATCACTCATGGCGTTCCTTTGCAATGCGTATTCGGAGGAAGAAGCCCCAACTGCAGATGGAAAAACGGAGCTCCGGACAGTACTCCGCTTCCATCGGTTCCTTGCTCCCGTAAAAATAGCTGTCTTTCCTCTTGTCAACAAAGATGGTATGCCTGAGCGTGCTGAATCCATTTACCGTGAATTGCTTCGCCGTTGGAAGACGCAGTATGACGATAGTGGTGCAATTGGGAGACGTTATCGGCGCCAAGATGAAATCGGAACCCCCTTCTGCGTAACAGTGGATGGACAAACCATGGTGGATGGAACAGTGACTATCCGTCATCGTGATTCGATGGAGCAAGAGCGAATACCTGAAGAACGGCTTGTTGAGTATTTTTCTCAGCAGCTAAGCTGATGACATTGGGTTGTGAACTATGAGACGCGTGGTTATTGCGTTGCTTGCGCTTGCTGGAGTAGGATGGATAGCTCTGAGCGAATCACCCTACTTGCGGCTTGCTCGAGCGGTTGAACTCTTTGGTATGGTCGTACGAGAGCTGAATGAGCAATATGTGCAGGCCATTGACGCTGAGCAGCTCACCTACGATGCTATTGAGCAGATGTTGAATAAGCTCGATCCCTACACCGAATTCTATCGCGAAGAGCAGACAAGCGATCTTGATTTTCTCCTCCAAGGCCGTTACATCGGAGTTGGTATTCGGCTTGGAACAATGGATAGCATGGTGACGGTCATGAGTGTGACCGATGGCTCCTCGGCACATCGTGCGGGTGTTCGTCAGGGTGATGTTATCCTTCGGATTGACTCGGTCAATGTTGAGCGACGAGATGTCAACCAGCTTCGCAAGTACCTACGAGGTCCGATTGGGACGGTCGTGACGATTCAATTGCTCAGGGGAAGTGATACTCTTTCGTTTGCACTGCGACGCGAGGAAATCACGGTGCGCAACGTTACCTATGCAGGTATATTGCCGGGGAATATTGGGCTCATTCGGCTGGAACGCTTCTCTCGACGTGCTCCAGAGGAGTTTCGTCTTGCGCTCGATTCCCTTCGAACGGTTGGGGAACTTCGTGGGTTGATCGTAGATGTCCGGGACAATCCTGGCGGACTTCTCGATGCAGCGGTAAGTATTGCTGAGATGTTTCTTCGACCGGGCGACACTATCGTTGTGACACGCACGCGCAATGGTGCTGAGCAGCGTGCGTACGTAGCTCGTGCAATGCCCTATGTTGATACAACGCTTCCTCTCATAGTGCTTGTCAATAGTCGGAGCGCAAGTGCAAGCGAAATTTTCGCGGGTGCACTTCAGGATCAGGATCGAGCTGTTGTCTTAGGGGACACAACGGTGGGGAAAGGGTTGGTGCAAACAGTCGTGTCACTTCCTTACAATGCTTCACTGAAGCTCACAACCGCGCGCTACTATACACCGTCGGGGCGCACTATCCAACAAGCGCGGGGGTTTTGTCCTGACTGTTGGATCAATCGCGGACTTGATAGTCACCAACAACGAACGTTTGCAACGCTCCGCTATCGGCGTCCGATTCAAAGTGGCGTCGGTATTGTCCCTGATGTGACGTACGACTTCGTCGAACGTGATAGTGTACCTTCTGCAATCGGAAGGTCCGGAGTGTGGCGTTTTGCGACACGGTATGCAAGCCGGAGAGCAGCACCTCCTGCGTCTTTTGATCGCTCCAGTCTGTTAGCTGCCTTTGTGAAGTTTCTCGACAGTTTGCAGTGGGAATCATCATCGCTGGTGAGTAGGCTCGATCGCCTTATCGAACAGGCTAAAGTTGACGGTTGGGGGACGAGTACTCTCCAGCAATTTGTTCGACTACGGCAATTCCTTAAAGCTGAGCGTTCGAAAATTATCGCAGAATCGTCAAATGTCGTTGCAAGTGCGCTTGAGCAGGAAATCCTAAGCTGCTTTTTGAGTGATCGGCAGCAGGCAGCCCAGTTTGAGCCACACGACCGTCTCGTCTTAGAGGCAGCGCAGATGGTGCGGACACGGAAATATCGTGACTATCTCTTGACAGCTCATGGAAGTGAACGGTGAGCAGATCGAAACGCCATGCAGAAAAATTTGTACGCTCGATCGTGAACGACGTTTTTGTATTGGGTGCGGCAGAACGCGGCAGGAGATTGCGTCATGGGTTTTCTTAACAGCCCAAGAGCGTCGCACCATCATTGAACAATTAGAGGGGCGGCTTCTATCGCTAACAAACTCCAAGGCAATAGAAGATGGGCGCCATCCGTCAACGCACCATCGATGAGAGCCTTTGTTCTACCACTGGTTGTGTGATGCATGCGCATTACGAAACAATATACCAACCGTGAGAGCCAGTCACTGGACAAATATCTCCAGGAGATTGGGAAAATTGATTTGCTCTCACCCGATGAGGAGATTGAGCTTGCCAGGAAGATCCGGCAAGGTGGACCAGAGGGCGAAGCAGCACTAGAAAAGCTCGTTAAGGCAAACTTGCGTTTTGTCGTCTCTGTTGCGAAGCAATACCAGAATCAAGGTCTTTCTCTCGGCGATTTGATCAACGAAGGGAATCTTGGCCTTATCAAAGCAGCCAAGCGGTTTGATGAAACGCGCGGTTTCAAATTCATCTCGTATGCAGTGTGGTGGATTCGTCAGAGTATCCTCCAAGCTCTGGCTGAACAGTCGCGGATCGTACGACTTCCTCTCAATCGAGTCGGTGCACTGAACAAAATCAGTAAAAAGTTTAGTGAGCTCGAGCAACGGTACGAACGTGAGCCTACACCTGCAGAAATGGCTGAAGAACTCGAACTGAGCATCACAGAAATTGCTGAAACGATGCGAATGTCTGGGAGACACTTGTCGATTGATGCACCGTTTGTGCACGGCGAGGAAAGTCGTCTGCTCGATATCCTGCCCAATGAGTCTCAACCTCCCCCCGATGCAGAGCTGATCCATGAATCACTCTGTTATGAAATTCACCAAGCACTTCAGACGTTGCCTGAGCGGGAAGCTGCAGTCATTCGATACTATTTTGGTGTCGACGGCTGCCCACAACTAACGCTCGAAGAAATTGGGGAGCGCCTTGGACTTACGCGTGAACGTGTACGGCAGATCAAGGAAAAAGCTATACGCCGGCTCCGTCACGCATCACGCTCGAAAGAGCTCCGTTCCTACTTAGGCTAAGTAGCATGCCGACGCAACCAACCACTACGCTCTCTTCGGAACAGCTCTACCGTGAGCTCTACCATTTAGCTGATGGTGTACTCTATCCAAGCGAAACAGATGCTCCATTAGACGTGCTGCTGTGGGAAGTAAGCGCACGTGGTGCTCTCACTGTTGATGCACTTGTGGATACGTACGGAATTTTCTCCCAATCAATCTCTGAAGTTCCAGCGGAAGATTTTTTCGATGGAGTCACTGATACCTATGAATGGCACAGTGACGAGGAACGAGACATGACAGAGCGTTTCCGAAAAATGAAGGAGTTGTTTTTCTCAAACGTAAGCCATCCAAAGCACTACTGGATTGGTGAAAAGAACGTCCACGTCTTTCTTTGGGGAAGAACGCGTGATGGCAACTACATCATCCTCAAAACGGGGATTGTCGAAACGTAATTCCGTATTCGATGCCTGTTCTAACATATCTCGAAGCCATACGTGATGCTCTCCACTACGAACTACAACGGGATGAGCGTGTCTTTCTCATCGGTGAAGACATTGGAGTTTACGGTGGAGCGTTCAAAGTCACAAAAGGGTTCATCGATGAGTTTGGACCCGAGCGTGTGCTCGATGCACCGATTTCGGAAGCTGCGATTATTGGTGCAGCAATTGGTGCTGCACTTAACGGAATGCGACCTGTTGCCGAGATGCAGTTCATGGACTTCATCACCTGTGGTTTCAACCAAATTGTCAACGTTGCGGGAACAACTGCATACCGATGGGGGATCGGAGTTCCTATCGTTGTCCGTGGTCCAAGCGGTGGTGGTGTAGGAGCGAGTCCTTTCCACTCACGAAATCCAGAAAATTGGTTCGTTCATGCCACTGGACTCAAGGTCGTCTGTCCTGCATTTCCAGCGGATGCGAAAGGGCTTCTATTATCAGCTATTCGCGATGATAATCCAGTGCTCTTTTTTGAGCATAAGGGCCTTTACCGCAAAATCAAACAAGAAGTACCCGCTGGAGAATTCACCGTTCCGCTCGGAAAGGCGCACATTGTTCGGCCAGGAAATGATGCAAGTGTGATTGCATACGGCTCAGCAGTTCACATGGCACTTGAAGCAGCATAGCAGCTCGCTTCGCAAGGTGTTAGCATTGAGGTCGTGGATATACGGACGCTTGTTCCTTTCGATGAAGAGCTTGTTTTCTCGAGTGCATGCAAGACAGGACGAGTACTTATTGTACATGAGGCGGTACTTACTGGAGGTTTTGGCGGGGAGATTTCGGCACGCATCGCACAGCACTGTTTTGAATCGCTCGATGCACCCATCATGCGATTGGCAGCGTTTGATTCACCCACGCCGCTCGCACCGACGCTCGAATCAGCCGTGCTCCCAAGTACAGCAAAAGTAGTAGCAGCACTTGAGCAACTTCTCCGTTACTGACACAGCGTATTTTCGTGACCGTACCATCAAAGCAAAGAGATAGTTTATGGCAAAAGTTTTGTTTTCCATGACATATGTTATAGATCCAGAACGCCTTCCTGAATACCGTGAAGTTGTCCGTAGACTTAAAGACATCTATGCGGACGAAGGTATCGAATACTACGTATTTGAGGGGAAAAATCATGAGTTTACCGAACTGACGCTCTACCCTTCGAAAGAAGAGTTTGATTCAAGTGAGGATCGTTTGCTTGAGCGGAAAGACTACAGTGACTATATCGAGCGCATCAATCGTATGGCACGAGATGTGCGGTATCAGACGTTGCACGAATTCGAACTGTGAATTTTACAAATTCGCCCGACAACGATTTCGCGTGGCACAGCAGGTTAGAGGGTTATTACTTGGTGCAGCAGTGTTCCTTACGCTCATGGTAGAGGGCTGTCGATCTCTCCGGCCATCTACCAAGGTAGGGAGCTATAGGGTGACTCAGCGACATTCGGACTCAACGTATACAAGGACTGATACAAGCTCAAGCAATCATCCTCAGCGTTTGTTACCACTCCGAGTGTTCCTGGACTTACTTTCCCAACGCCACACTGCAATAGAATCACGCTTGGATTCACTTGAACTCAATCTTGCAGAAATTCAACGAATTGTTGAACAGTTAGCGCAAGAACACAGGTTAGAACAATCCAATGAAGACACGCTCATTGCCGGTCCTAAGGTTAGCGGTTCCTTTAGCGGTGAAGTTAGACTCCGCTACCTCCACTTCGTTAATCTACAGGGATAATCTTTCCTGATAATGTTGCTGCAGCAAGAAAAGATACTGCACGAAACAAGATATCGGAACAAAAGAGGAGACATAGAATCCCTACCAAGACTGTTGAGATTTCACACGATCATAAAACAGAATCGCAGCCATTGCATTACACACGTCCATCAGCTCGCACACGTGATACAAAACGCGACGAGTTATCGCTTCTTGACACTGCAATGGTTGCTCTCCGTGCGAGACGATTTAGTGATGCACTTGGGATACTATCATCACTCATTGAGCGAGACTCTCCGCGTAAAGGTGAATACCTTTACTGGCGGGCGATAGCATACTACCAGCAAGAGCAATACGATCTTGCACGATTGGATGCAGAGGCAGCATGGCAACTTTTGCGTTCAAGCAGATCACAGCGCCGGCCGGATTTACTGTATCTCCTTGCAGAACTCTACGTATTACGTGGGGTTCGCGAACGTGCGCGCCAGTACCCCCAAATGCTCGCTGAGAGCTTACCATCGAGCGACGCTGCAATTCTTGCCCGCCGTAAACTTCAGCAGTTGGCAATAAAATGAATCCCTTCCGAGTTTGGTGATTCGGAAGGGAAGAAGTATCGTATTAGTATATCCGCATTTTTTGTGCTATGCGCACCCGTAGGGATTCGAACCCCAAACCTTCTGATCCGTAGTCAGATGCTCTATCCAATTGAGCTACGGGTGCAAATTAAGCTATGCTGATGGTGAATTAGCAGCGAAGTTTCTGTTCACAAATCGTGCAAGTGCTGATTTTCGGTTTGCAGCCGTGTTACGATGTATAACACCGCGTGCAGCACTTCGGTCGATAATTTTAACGGCTTCCTGCAAGAGTCGCTCAGCTTCCTCATGGGAAGTTGCACGGTGAACGGCCTTGGTAGACCGCTTGATGAGCCACTTCCACTGACGGTTATACTGATTGCGCTTGCGAGATTGTCGAATTCGCTTCAGTGCTGATTTATGGTGCGCCATAGAGCACTTCGAAATTGTTTTGAGCGCAAAAATACAGTAACAAGTAGTGACTTCAGCACGTTGCTCTCTTGACTGCTCGAGGGGAGAGGACTATTTTCGCACTGATGCTTCTTTTCCCATTTGGGCCTACGATGCTTAAGGAACTACTCCTTCCGGAAATCCATGACCTCATTGAACAGCACGAATGGTCTCTCCTTCGTGAGGTACTCCAATCGTGGTCACCGGCGGAGATAGCGGAACTGATGCTAAGCATACCCAAGGCAGAACGTGTCTTGCTCTATCGAGCATTACCTCGAGACTTAGCCCATGAAGTCTTTGCCTATCTGGAGTCGGACCAGCAGGCAACGCTTCTTCGAGAACTCACAGATACAGAAACTCGAGAGTTACTAGCAGCACTTTCGCCCGATGACCGCACAGCGTTGCTCTCAGAATTGCCGGGTTATGTAACAGCACGTCTCCTTGCGTTACTCGATCCAGAAGATCTCCGCGAGGCACGATGGCTACTCGGCTATCCCGAGGAAAGCGTCGGGCGATTAATGACGCCAGACTTTCTCGCAATTCAACCAGGATGGAGTGTCTCTCAAGCACTCGACTACATTCGCCAGCACGGTAACGACAGCGAAACGCTTAATCGAATCTACGTCTGCGATCCGAGAGGTCATCTACTCGGTGTCGTACGATTACGAACGCTCATTCTTGCTGATCCTTCTACTCCAGTTGGGGAAGTGATGGAAAATACACCACGTCTTTCAGCATTCGAAGATCAGGAAGCCGCTGTTCGTATGATTGAAAAATTTGACCTTTCGGTGATCCCAGTTGTTGACTCCAACGGAATTCTTGTGGGGATCGTCACCTTCGATGATGTCCTCGATGTCGCAGAAAAGGAAGCAACAGAAGACATCCAAAAACTTGGTGGTATGGAGGCGCTCGATATCAGTTACCGCGCGACACCGGTAACTGTACTGATCAGTAAACGTGCTGGATGGCTGACTGTGCTGATGCTTAGTGAGATGTTGACAACAACTGCACTGGCTTTTTTTGAAAAGCAGATCGAAAAAGCAGTCGTCTTGGTGTTGTTTTTGCCGCTGGTTATCTCCTCTGGTGGAAATTCTGGCTCTCAAGCTGCGACACTCATAACACGAGCACTTGCTTTGCAAGAGATCACCTTCCACGATTGGTGGCTAGTACTCAGACGTGAACTGTTTTCTGGGCTTGCGTTGGGTGGTATTCTTGGCTTACTTGGATTTCTCCGTATTGAGCTGTGGACGCTACTGTTTGGTCCTATCTATGGTGAGCATCACTTTCTCATTGCGCTGACAGTTGGACTCGGCTTGGTCGGGATCGTTCTCTGGGGAACAACCATTGGAGCAATGTTTCCTCTGTTGCTCTATCGGCTAGGGTTTGATCCTGCAACGTCATCGGCACCGTTTATTGCAACGTTGGTAGATGTCAGCGGCATCATCATCTACTTTGTTGTTGCGATGCTGATTCTCCATGGGACGCTTCTATGAACCGCACCTTGTTTGAGCAAATCAGCCAGCTCCGAACCGAGCAAGCAAATCCGCGTACGGTTGCGATGGACGAAATGTCCACGGAAGAGCTTCTCACATTGATGAATGATGAAGATCAAAAAATTGCACTTGCAGTGCGTCAGGAGATTCCGCACATTGCCCGTGCCGTTGATGCAATAACTCATGCATGGCGATCCGGGGGTCGGCTCATTTATGTAGGTGCTGGAACGAGCGGACGACTGGGTATTCTTGATGCAGCTGAATGTCCACCAACATTCGGTGTACCGCCAACATTGGTTCGCGGGATCATTGCTGGTGGTCAAGCGGCAGTATTCGCTGCACAGGAAGGCGCTGAAGATGATCCCACGGCAGGTGCCGAGGCGCTGGCATCCGAGGCAGTAACGGTGTGTGACGTTGTTTGCGGCATAAGCGCATCTGGAAGAACACCGTTCGTCATTGGTGCACTTGCATATGCCAAATCATGCGGTACCACCACAATTCTGGTCACAACGAACGAACGACGGCAAGTTGAATCATTTTGTCCATCAGCTGATATCATCATCGCACCGAATGTTGGACCAGAAATCATCGCTGGCTCTACCAGGCTCAAATCAGGAACCGCACAAAAGCTAATCTTGAATATGCTTTCGACGGCTGCAATGGTTCGAATTGGCAAGACGTACAGGAACATTATGATCGATGTCCAACCCTTAAGTGCGAAACTCCGTGAGCGGGCATGTGGAATCGTTATGCGAATTGCTGGGGTAGATTACGACACTGCATCAGCCACGCTTCAACAATCAGGGGGGAACGTGAAAGTTGCTCTCATAATGCTCCTTAGAAAATGCGACCGAACGACTGCTCAAACACTATTGGATGCAGCCAGAGGGAGTGTGCATTTTGCGGTAACGTTGAATAATCGAGCAGAGCAGTAATCGTCTTGCTTGATGTTTGGATCATACCTGAAACCTAATGGATATCGTTGTTGCTTTGGTTGACACTGTCATCCATCTCGATCGCCACATCGTAGAACTTGTACAATGGAGTGGTTGGTGGGCATATGTCGTTTTATTCCTTGTGATCTTTGCGGAAACGGGATTGGTTGTAACGCCATTTTTGCCAGGTGATTCGCTTCTTTTTGCCGTGGGTTCACTGTGCGCGCTTGGCGTGCTGAGTTTAGAAGCAGTAATCGTTCTCCTCATTATTGCGGCTATAGTCGGTGATGCTGTGAACTACTCAATTGGCTATCGCTTTGGGCTTTACTTACTGGGACATCCACGATGGATGCGTTGGATTCGACCAGATCACCTGGAACGGACCCATTCCTTCTATGAGCGCCATGGTGGTAAGACTATCATCCTTGCTCGGTTTATCCCCATAGTTCGAACATTTGCGCCATTCGTCGCTGGGATGGGGAGGATGACGTACCGCCGCTTTGCGATGTTTAATGTTACTGGTGCAATTGCCTGGGTTATGAGCTTTTCGATACTTGGCTACTGGTTCGGGAATTTCCCTGTCGTCAAACAGAATTTTTCACTCGTCATTGTTGGGATCATTGTGGTATCGATGCTTCCAGCGGTGATTGAATTCATTCGTGAACGCCGCAGAGCGATGAGCGGCGAACGTGTACCATCCTAATCAATTATAGTATGCAAAAGCCAATTCATTCTCAGGCACGCATTATCTCACGTCAGACCGCCGACGAAGGAGGTAAATACCTTGAAGTACGATTGGAGACAGAAACAGCTGTGACGTACTTGCCAGGCCAATACCTCAATGTAGTACTCGACGGTCATCGGCGAAGCTTTAGCATCGTGAGTTTACCCGATGAGCTGCCGATCATTCAACTTTTGATTGAACGATTACATGGTGGACTAGCTTCTCGCTATTTTGATGAGGTACCACTGGCGACGGCTGTTGAGATCATCTACCCCTTCGGACGTTTAGTGCCGCAAATTGAGAAGGCTACCCACCATATACTAGTTGGTACAGGATCGGGTATCGCATCCCTTCGACCAATCGCCGATTGGCTTGTACGAAACACCGAACATAGTGTGCAGCTTCTCTGGGGCTTGCGGTACCGCCAAAACATCTTTTGGAAGGATTGGCTTTCCGAGCTACAATCATCACGAAAAACAATCAGCGCTGCGATCACGCTTACTCAGCCCGATGACCGATGGGAGGGACTACGTGGTCGAGTAACTGAACACATTAGCACGCTCCAACTCAGCGATCACGCAGCGGTATATCTGTGTGGTGGTAAACCAATGCTCGACGATATGCGACGACTGCTCAAAGAGCGAGGAGTTTCCGCATCGCAAATCCTTACGGAACAGTTTCACCTCTGATAGGTGCTATGAAGCCGGTCCTCACACCTACCCAGATGCGAGATGCTGATCGCACAGCCATCGAAGTGTATGGCATTCCTGCAGTGGTGCTCATGGAACATGCTGCACGATCGACGGCAGAGATCCTTCGCCAGCGATTTGAGCTCAGTCAGCAAAGCCAGGTTCTTATCGCGTGCGGAAGTGGTAACAACGGAGGTGATGGACTCGCTCTGGCTCGACTGTTGCACGAAGAGGTATCCGTCACTGTTGTGAAATGCGGCAGTGCTGACCGTATGAGCAAGGAAGCAGCCATCAACTACCAAGCATGCTTGCACCTTGGCATACCCATCATTGAGTGGCATGGACCTGATTCTGCTCTCCAATTACCTCCACGTCCGCATCTAATCGTAGATGCTCTCCTTGGTGTTGGTGCTCGTGGTGTACCGCGTCCACCGTTGGATTCATTCATTGAGTGGGCAAATGAGCAGCCAGCAAGACGTGTTGCACTCGATGTACCTTCGGGTCTTGATGCTGAAAATGGGAGCGCATCGCTACCATGCTTCCGCGCAGAAAGTACGATAACGATGGGTGCTCTCAAGACTGGATTGCTGTTGGGTGATGGACCCGAGATGTGCGGTGCGATTGACGTTGCGACGATAGGAATACCGCAGCGCACATTACACGAAGGAGCGACAGTTTGGTTAATCGAGCCCAGTGATATCCGAATTGTTTACCGGCCCCGCCGACCGCGAACAAACAAGTTTGATTACGGACGTGTGCTTGTTATCGCAGGTTCTGCAGCGATGCCGGGTGCAGCGGCGCTCTGTGCAAATGCTGCTGTTGCTGCAGGTGCAGGATTGGTTGAGTTGGTGACACCACAGGTACATTCTGCACTCATTCCGGAGGTGATGCCATTGTGCTATGATCGCCCGCAGCTCGATTGTAATGTTCTACCGCTTCTTGCTCAACGCATTGAACAAGCAAATGTCGTGGTTCTCGGACCAGGACTTGGCTCACACGATGATACTCTAGAACTTGTTCGCACCCTCTTAAAACGCTTTGGCGGCAACGTGCCAATTGTGCTTGATGCAGATGGCCTCCGAGCACTTGGCACCGAAGCTGTACTGCACAATATCACGCTTACACCACATCGGGGAGAGCTTGCTCGCATGCTTGGCTTTCGTAGTGCAGACATTGCACATTCAGCGCATGAGCGTGCACGATCATTTGCACAACAAACTGGTGCAACAGTTGTTCTCAAAGATTTTCCGATACAAATCAGCAACCCACATCAAACACTGTGGCTTGATGCACGAAACCCTGCACTTGCCACGGGCGGTACAGGCGATGTACTCAGTGGCATCATTGCTGCGTTGTGGGCTCAAGGATATCAACAATTCGAAGCAGCGTGGCTCGGTGTAGCCATCCACGCCGAAGCTGGGCGTATCGCTGCGATGCGCAATGGTGACCTTGCGACACGAGCGACAATGGTGATCGAAGCGCTCAGCGATGTGAGTCGTTCACTGTGCGTACCATGATTATGCCTCGATGGCTAATGCGTCTTCCTGCATTTGCTTTGAGTGCTGCTATTATCACTACACCTCATCAATCCATTGCTGTACCAACGCCATTTACCTTGGCAGATAAGGTTTATCACTTCATCGTTTACGCCATCTATGGTTGGACGCTTGTGCTCGCACTCAGAACCTGGCATTTAACCGATAGGCAGTGTTTCGTCATTGCTCTGATGGTTGGGGTGATCTTCGCTGCCATAGACGAGGTTCACCAAGCATTCGTCCCAGGGCGAACAGCAGATGTCCTTGATTGGATTGCAGATTCAGTGGGGATTCTCAGTGCGGTCTTTCTTACAATGCTTCGAAAACTCGATGCTCGTACGAAGTGAGTCGTTCGAACTTATAGCGGCTGATAAGGACACTAAAGCGCGGGCAGGTTTGCTCCACACCGATCACGGAGCAATTGAAACACCTGTCTTCATGCCTGTTGCGACACAAGGGGCGATTAAAGCGCTCGACCATCACATTGCTGAAAAACTTGGATATCGCATGCTCTTGGCAAATATGTACCACCTCTACCTTCGTCCAGGGACAGAGGTGATTAGAGCAATAGGTGGATTGCATCGGTTTATGCGATGGAGTAGTGCACTCCTCACCGATAGCGGTGGATTCCAGGTTTACTCACTCGATGAACTTCGACGTATTAGCGACGACGGCGTGCAATTCCGCTCACACGTTGATGGTTCGCTTCATCATTTCACACCCGAAAGTGTAATGCTACATCAGCGTGCTATCGGTGCTGATATTACGATGGCGTTCGATGAATGCATTGGGTATCCAGCAACATACGAGCATGCAGAAGCGGCTGTGATTCGGAGCATTCGATGGGCACGTCAGTGCTTGGACGTTCACCGTTGCACAGTGTTCTACTACGAGTGGCGGCAGCAACTATTTGCGATCATCCAGGGGAGCATCTTTCCAGATCTACGGCGGCGATGTATCGATGAGCTCTGCTCATTGCCGTTTGATGGATATGCAATCGGTGGCTTGGCTGTGGGTGAACCACGAGACATCATGTACGAGGTTGTCGAACGTACGTCGGATGAGCTTCCGGTCGAGAAGGCGCGGTACTTAATGGGTGTTGGTACACCGCAAAACATCCTCCGTGCGATTGCACTCGGAGTTGATATGTTCGATTGTGTCATGCCGACGCGAAATGCACGCAACGGTACACTCTTCACAACGCGTGGACGAATGAACATTCGCAATCACCGTTTCAAATTCAGTGACGATCCTCTTGACCCAGAATGGGAAGCCTTAGGTATCGAGCCGTATACGCTTGGATATGTGCGGCATTTGTTCGTCAGCGGTGAAATACTGGGATTGACGATCGCAACGATGCAGAATCTTGCATTTTACCGTTGGTTAATGCGAACTGCACGAGAGAAAATACTCGAAGGCAGCTTCCGTCAATGGTCACGACAATTTCTCGAGCGATACTATCCGGAGACGTGATAGGATGATCGCTCGAAACTTATTGTATCACAATCGGATGAAGCTAATGTTTACACCTTGGTTATTGATTGCGTTGATGGGTGTGCCACTGTGGGCACAGCAGCCTGGAGCGCCAGATCCAACTGGCCAAATGATTTCGACCGTTGTGATGTTCGCACTCATCATTGCGGTGTTCTACTTTTTCATCATTCGACCTCAACAGAAACGTCAACGCGAAATGAGACAAATGCTCGACCAACTCAAGCGCGGCGATCGCGTTGTTACAAGCGCCGGTATTCACGGCACTGTTGCAGAGATTGACGACAAAACGGTCCTCCTTCAAGTCGCCGATAACGTTCGCATGCGGTTTGAGAAAGTGTCGATTGCAACAGTCGAGAAAAAACAGTCGAACGATTAAATCGCCTTGAGGACTATGCCGTTTGACACTATTGAACATGCAGCTCATGAACTCCGCTTTGGACGGATGATCGTCATCGCCGATGATGAAGACCGAGAGAACGAAGGCGATGTAGCGTGTGCTGCACAGTTCTGCACGCCTGAGCATGTCCGCTTTATGGCGAACTATGCACGTGGTCTCATTTGTGTGCCGATGCGGAAGCAACGTGCGGATGCCTTAGGGTTGGAGCCGATGGTTCAATCGAATACAGCATTGCATGGAACTGGTTTTACGGTATCCGTGGACTATGTACACGGAACAACAACGGGTATTTCCGCTGCAGATCGGAGTGCAACAATTCGTGCGCTTGCTGACCCTCATGCTAAGCCGAGCGATTTTGCGCGGCCAGGGCATATTTTCCCGCTCATTGCACGGGACGAAGGCGTCCTCCGTCGAGCTGGCCATACCGAGGCGATTGTAGATCTATGCACCATTGCTGGTGTGGAGCCTGTTGGTGTTATCTGCGAGATTGTGGGTGATGATGGCGAGATGCTCCGTGGCAAGCAACTGATAGAATTTGCACGCCGTCACAACTTGGCGCTCGTAACTATTAAGGATCTGATCGCGTATCGTCTCCAACGTGAGCGGCTCGTCGAACTTCGAGCAGAGACGCGTCTGGCAACAGAGTATGGCGAGTTCACCTTTAAGGTGTATGTCAACAAACATGATGGTAAGGAACACATTGCTCTTGTCAAGGGAGCGATCGATTCAGCAAAGCCGGTTTTGGTACGAGTCCACAGTGAGTGTATGACAGGTGACATTTTTGGTTCACTCCACTGCGACTGTGGAGAGCAATTACACGCAGCGTTGCATACAATTGAACAAGAAGGAAATGGTGTCTTACTGTACATGCGACAGGAGGGACGTGGTATTGGTCTTGTGGCGAAAATTCAAGCATATAGACTCCAACAAGAGCACGGGTTCGATACAGTTGATGCCAATCTCCATCTCGGTTTCAAGCCAGATGCACGAGAATATGGCATCGGTGCCCAAATTCTCTATGACCTGGGTGTACGGAAGATGCGCCTGTTGACGAACAACCCCAAAAAGCGAGTCGGTCTCGAAAGCTTCGGATTGGAAATCGTCGAACGTGTGCCGATTGTCATTGAGCCGAATCAGATCAACAGGCACTATCTTGAGACAAAAAAATTGAAGTTAGGACACCTGCTCGACGGAATCTAGTCTCAATCCTTGAACATCGGTGAATTGCACCGCTCATAGTGCGGGCGGAGATTTTGTGTGATGTTGAACACTAAACGTATATGTAATGGCAGATACTGTGTACGTTACATTCGAACGCATGCGACAGCTCGAAGATGAGCTACATGAGCTCAAAACACATGGGCGCTCTGAAATAGCCCGTAAGATTGCGGAAGCTCGCTCTCACGGTGACTTATCGGAGAATGCCGATTACGATGCGGCTCTACATGAACAAGAGCTGCTCGAGCTTCGTATTGCGACATTGGAACGATTGGTGGCATCTGCGAAGGTGATTAAACCCAGCGATTTACCGAACGATGGGAGCGTGCACATCCTAAGCACTGTCGTGCTTCTCAACGAACGGACAAACACAGAGCTACGTTTTACACTAGTCAGTGCTGCTGAAGCAGATATTGAACACAACCGCCTCTCGGTGACATCAGTGCTCGGGAAATCACTACTGGGGAAAGTTGTCGGTCAATGCGTTGAAACGTCAACGCCGAGCGGGACTGTACGCTATCGAATATTAGCGATTGAGCATCCCAAATAAGCCTCAACACCGCATCCTATCGAGCTTCCAGCACAAAAAATGTTTGCAAAGTCCCCGTCCGGAAGTGTATGTTTGCGCTGCATTTTTTGGTATGTTTCACCATTGCATGGGGACAACCTATGAACAAAGGTGAGTTGGTCGAGGCAATTGCCAAGACTGCCGGGCTCTCGAAGGCGCAAGCTGAAAGTGCCCTTAATGCAACTTTGCATGCGATCCAATCGTCGCTTGCGAAGGGGGATAATGTGTCGCTTGTCGGCTTTGGTACCTTCGCGGTTTCAAAGCGCTCGGCACGCAAGGGCAAAAATCCGCGTACGGGTGAGGTAATCAAGATCCCGGCGCGAAAGGTAGCTCGCTTCAAACCTGGAAAGGCACTCGCCGATGTAGTCAACACCGGAAAAGTGCCGAAGGCTAAAAAGTAGCCTCATCGCAGAAGCCGCTCTCGTGAGCGGCTTTTTTTTTTGCCCATGCACTTCATCAATTATGCGAAAGCATGCACTGACAATTGCTCAGATTGGTGCGGAGCGGTGTCAAACAATCCTCGAGCTCGCTGACGAGCTCCGCTCAAAACACGCCATCCCCCAGCTCGATAGGACGGTCGCGACAGCATTCTTCGAACCGAGTACGCGTACTCGGCTATCGTTTGAACTTGCTGCACAGCGGGTTGGTTGCCGAGTTGTCTCGTTTACTTCGATTGGGAGTAGCATCGAAAAGGGTGAAAGCTTTGCTGATACATTACGGACATTACAAGCCATGGGGGCGCAGGTTGTCATTTTGCGGCATCGTGCAAGTGGTGCAGCGCACGCAGCATCACTATTCCTCTCGAATGCATCAGTCGTCAATGCCGGTGATGGTATGGGGGAGCATCCTACCCAAGCACTGCTCGATGCGCGAACATTGCTCGATGTCTTTGGTGATCTTCGAGGAAAGCGAATCGCAATAGTCGGTGACTGCCTCCACAGCCGAGTGTTCCGATCTGATTATTCGCTGCTTCGGCAACTTGGAGCAGAGATCGCACTCTGTGCTCCACCGTTATTGATGCCTCTGTGGCCTGCTGAAACCGATGCAGAACGATTTCCCGATGTAGCCTCTGCATTGTCGTGGGCTGACGCTGTGATCGTGCTCCGCCTTCAACGGGAACGTATGGCGTCGGGCCTTGTTCCATCCCTCGGTGATTACCGACGACGGTACGCTGTAACTGCAGAACTCCTTGAACAGTCGAAAGCCTATCTGCTCCATCCAGGACCAGTCAATGCTGGCGTTGAGTTGGATGCAACGATCATTGACCATCCGCGTTGTCTAATCGCACAGCAAGTAACCAATGGTGTGTTCATTCGCATGGCTTTGTTGATCGAGATACTCCATTTACCAACTGTTAAACATTCACGTGCAGCATAATGCCCCGACGGACAGACATTCATACAGTGATGATCATTGGCTCTGGTCCAATAATCATTGGACAGGCTTGTGAATTTGACTACAGTGGGACACAAGCATGTAAAGCACTTCGAGCAGATGGATACCGTGTCGTCCTAGTCAATTCGAATCCGGCAACAATTATGACTGACCCCGAAATCGCTGATGCGACATACGTTGAACCATTGACATCAGAGATACTTGAAACTATCATCGCAAAGGAACGACCGGATGCTCTCTTACCGACCATGGGTGGGCAAACGGGACTCAATCTTGCTGTTGAACTTGCCGAACGTGGAATCCTCGAGCAGTATGGAGTTGAACTGATTGGGTCTAATCTTCGTGCAATTCGGCTTGCTGAAGATCGGATGGAATTCCTCCGCGTCGTCGAACGATGCGGTTTGGAAATGCCGAAAGGAATGTTTGTCACCAGCGTTGATGAGGGATTGGCTGCTATTGAGCACATTGGGTTTCCTGCTATCATTCGACCATCGTTTACGCTTGGAGGTACAGGTGGTGGTGTTGCATACAACATTGAGGAGTTACGAGAAGTTTTGCGCAATGGATTACTCGCGTCCCCGATTCACCGTGTATTAGTTGAACAATCAGTGCTAGGTTGGAAAGAGTACGAATTGGAGGTCATGCGTGATCGCGCAGATAACGTCGTCATCATCTGCTCAATAGAAAACGTTGACCCGATGGGTGTACATACAGGTGATTCAATCACAGTAGCACCGGCTCAGACACTTTCCGATCGCGAGTATCAGCGGATGCGTGATGCAGCAATCAAAATCATTCGTGAAGTTGGTGTCGACACAGGTGGGTCGAACATTCAGTTTGCAGTCAATCCGCGGAATGGACGAATGGTCGTCATTGAAATGAACCCACGTGTATCCCGAAGTTCTGCTCTCGCATCAAAGGCGACAGGGTTCCCAATTGCGAAGATTGCTGCAAAACTTGCTATTGGCTACACACTTGACGAGATTCAGAATGATATCACACGACGGACGCCGTCATCGTTCGAGCCAGCACTTGATTATGTCGTCGTAAAAATTCCGCGGTGGGATTTCGAAAAATTCCGCGAAGCAGACGATGTTCTCGGTGTTCAGATGAAATCAGTCGGGGAAGTAATGGCTATTGGACGTACGTTCAAGGAAGCATTGCAAAAAGCAATTCGCTCGTTAGAAAAGAGCCGTGGCGGATTTGGTTTTGATTCACCAGAACGTTGCAAGCGCCTAAGTCTCGATGAGAGCCAATTGCAATATCTTCGAAGTAGGCTTAGTCGTCGCCGTTCTACATCGCTCGACGATCTGTTCGATGCACTCCGTTCTGGTATGTCTATCGACGAAATTCACGCACTCACGGGTTATGACCCATGGTTCATAGACCAGTGCGAGCAGATTGTAGAGGCTGGCTTTTCATGGATTGAGCAGGTAATGAGCAAACCGTCAGAAGCGTGGAACCCTACCATGCTTAGACGCATGAAACGGTTGGGATTCTCTGATGCGCAACTTGCGCTCATGAGTAATCGTTCTGAAGTAGACATTAGGAATCTTCGCCATCAGTGGGAAATTCTACCGACCTACAAAACGATTGATACATGTGCCGCTGAGTTTGAATCGGAGACACCCTACCATTACTCAACCTATGGGGAAGAGAACGAATCGCGACCGACGAACCATCGGAAGGTTGTGATTTTAGGGAGTGGACCAAATCGCATCGGACAGGGTATAGAATTCGACTACTGCTGTGTCCGTGCTGTTTGGGCAGCGCACAAGCTTGGATGGGAAGCAATCATGATCAATTGCAATCCCGAGACTGTTTCGACAGACTACGATACTGCCGATAAACTTTACTTCGAACCGCTCACACCAGAACATGTGTTAGATGTTATCGAATTGGAGCGGCCTGATGGTGTCATTGTGACGCTTGGAGGACAGACGCCACTTAAACTTGCACGAACACTTGTATCAGAGGGAATCAATCTTTTAGGAACACCGTGGGACGGTATTGACCTTGCTGAGGATCGCATGCGTTTCGGCAGATTACTTGAAGAATTGAACATTCCATGTCCCAAGTGGGGGACAGCACGAAGCGAAGAGGAGGCAGTAGATGTTGCAGCGCGTGTTGGTTATCCCGTATTAGTTCGTCCTTCGTACGTGCTGGGTGGACGGGCGATGCATATTTGCTACCGAGAAGAAACAGTACGTCGCTTTACGCGTGAGGCCCTCGAGTTATCGCCGGATCATCCTGTGCTTGTCGATCACTTCCTCGAACATGCATTTGAGTTTGATGTCGATTGCATTGCGGATGGTGATGATGTTCTCATTTGCGGTATCATGCAACACATTGAAGAAGCAGGTGTGCATTCGGGGGATTCCTCTTGTGTTGTTCCACCCTATAACCTTAGGCCTGCACTTGAGCAACGTATGATCGAATACACAGAGCGGTTGGCGCATGCACTCGGTGTCCGAGGCTTGCTTAACGTACAGTATGCCCTTCAAGGTGATACTCTTTATGTCCTTGAAGCGAATCCCCGTGCTTCACGGACAGTGCCATTTCTTGCGAAAGCGACTGGCGTACCGATAGTTGAGTTGGCTACAGGAGTTATGCTCGGCTATAGTCTCCGACAGCAAGGGTATGGCAGCGGGATACTACGACCTTGGGGTATTGCAATCAAAGAGCCAGTCTTCCCCTTTACCAAGTTTTCGCGTGTCAATGTATTTCCGGGTCCAGAAATGCGTTCGACAGGTGAGGTAATGGGATGCGACCAAACATTTGGTGCAGCATTATTCAAAGCGCATCTTGCAACTGGCAGTCGGGTACCTCTCCAAGGATGCGTGTTCCTGTCGTTACGCCCAGAGGACAAATGTGAACGTGCTGTTGAGATTGCGCGGGGTTATCGTGCGCTGGGCTTTGATATTATCGCGACAAGTGGTACAGCAGCGTATTTACAGGAACATGGAGTCGAAGCTGAAATTGTCTTAAAGCACTATGAAGGTCGACCAAGCATCATAGACTACATCAAAAACGGACAAGTCCACATCCTCATTAACACACCACTTGGTGAGCGTGCACGACACGATGAGTACATCATGGGGATGACGGCAATGCAGTACAAAATCCCGTTTTTCACCACACTTGCAGCGGCAGAAGCTTCGCTGTCCGCAATCAAGGCTCTACGATCTGGTTCAATTCACGTTCATGCACTTCAAGAAGTATCGAGGAATGGGTGAATACGGTACACTCCGTCAGGCGCTCCGACACATCACGCAACTACTAACTGAAGCTGGAATTGATAACGCACAATATGAAGCAGGGATCCTACTCTGCTCAATCGTTCGGTGCAGTCTTCTCACGATTTACACACAACCAGAGTTGACTCTCTCGGAAGAAGTCAGTAATCAACTTGATCAGTTGGTTCGAGATCGAATAGTAAATCGTGTTCCACTCCAATATTTGGTAGGGTGGGTAGAGTTTTGTCGCCTTCCACTTCGTATTACTCCTGTCGCATTTATTCCTCGACCGGAGACGGAATTCTTCGTTGAGCGCCTTATCGCATCAATACGAACATGCAAGTGGCTACCGCGACGTATCCTTGATATTGGGACAGGTTCAGGGTGCATCGCACTTGCGCTGGCGAATGCATTTCCAGATAGTGAGGTTATCGGCTGGGATCGGGATGACGCTGCTCTTTGTTTAGCTGAGAGTAATGCACAATCTCTTGGTTTGCGGAATGTGTCGTTCGAACAAGTGGACGTCATGAAATTCTCTCAGGAATGTGCACCGTTTTCACTGATCGTGTCCAATCCACCCTACATTCCCCTCGCAGATGTAGCTGCACTTCCGCGGGAAGTCCTTCATGAGCCACTCGGTGCACTCACTGATGGTGCAGATGGATTGACGTTTTACCGCTTTCTTCGAGAACATCTGGCATCACTGCTCGATGATGGGGGTGTGGTAGCACTCGAATGTAACGACTGGCAAGCAAGGGTTGTTGCAGGATTGTTCGAGAATTTCCACACTCATGTAGCAAGCGATCAATATGGTGTTGAAAGATTTGTCATTGTGGTTTCTGATCCAAGCCATCCAGTGTTACGGAAATTTTCCCTTGAGGAAAAACCATTGGCATCGTAGTTTTGACGCCGATTTTGAACAATCGTATTCACTGTATGGGTCCATCGAGTATCCGACGTGAGCAGCACGGTGAGATCGAGATTCTCGCGTTGCGCGGGCAGTTCGTCGGCGGAAATGAAACAGATGACTTACGTACATCGCTCAACGAAGTACTTGAAAGCGAACGAAAAATCATTCTACTCGACTTATCGGGCGTAACTTATTTGAACTCTACGGCGCTTGGAGTGCTGATTGCAGCGCATTCGAACATAACCAAGCGCGGTGGGAAGATTATTCTCTGTGGCTTGAGCGACTCACTCGAGAATATATTCGTTATCACCAAACTATCGATGGTCTTCGACATCTATCGCAATCGCGAAGCGGCATTTCAAGCACTGTTGTCATCATCCACTACTGCATAATGTGCTATGAAGAACATTTTCAATGCAATTGTAATCACGCTGGCGCTAATCGTTTCGTACAGCGTTTACTTTTTTGTGCTCGGTGCACCGAGTAACTTCAAAGGCGGTGACATCACCCAGCCTGTTAACACGCTGGGGATGATTTACACCGGTGGACCGCTGGTGGGGCTGCTCCTTGCATGTCTCCTCCTTGCGATTACGTTTTCGATCGAACGCTACCTCTCTATCAACAAGGCTCGGGGTACAGGGGATGTAGCGCTTTTCATCAAGAAGTGTATTGAGCTCATCGGAGAAGGGAAACTTGATGAAGCAATCGCAGAATGCGACAACCAACGAGGCTCAGTAGCGAACATTCTCCGGGCAGGGTTGGAGCGCTATAAACAGGTGGAGAGCGATCCTGAGTATGATGCAGAAAAGAAACTCAGTGAAGTGCAGCGAGCCATTGACGAAGCAACAAACCTCGAGATTCCACTGCTGGAAAAGAATTTGGTCATTCTCTCGACCCTGGCTTCTATCTCAACAATGATTGGACTATTGGGAACGACGGTCGGAATGATCCGTGCATTCCGTGCACTCGGTGAATCTGGAGGAACAGTCTCAGCCCAACAGCTCTCCATCGGTATTTCAGAAGCACTTTACAACACAGCGGGTGGACTTGCAGCAGCGATTATATCGATTGTCTCGTTCAACTTCTTCACCACGAAAGTGGATAACTTCGTGTATATGATTGATGAGGCGATTCTTACGATGATGGAGCTTCTCACTGTTCGCGTCAAAGAAGTCGCGTAATCAAGCGGTTTAAATCCCATGCCAAAGATCAAGAAAAAACGGTTAGGATTCGTTATCGACATGACGCCGATGGTGGATGTGACGTTTCTACTCCTGACGTTCTTTATGTTCACTGCTAAATTCAAAACTGAAGCAGAAGCCGAGCAAAAGTTTGTTATTAAACGTCCCTATGCTTCGGCGGACACTTCAAAGCTCCCTGATAAAGACGTAGCGATCATCAAGGTAGGTATCGATACGCTTACAGGGGACACGAGCTACTACTACACCATTGTCAACGAACTACAGCGCAGACAAGTTTATGATAACCTCGACCTTTCGACTGAGCAGCGTAAACCACAACTAAAAGTCGGTCTCGACCTGCTCGATAAGTTGATTATGCAGACACGAATTACCGGCCCTCGGACGCGATTTGCAATCGACGGTGACCGTAGGATTCGTTATAAGTGGATCGAAGATGCCATCGATGTCCTTCGGAAGAACAACGCAACAGCGTTCAATTTCGTCACAGAAAAACGGCAGTAATATGTTGTACAATTTCTTCCATTCTCCATGGCTGGTGGTGGCGGCGGCTTAGAATTGCCTGAACGGCAACGACGTGGGAAAAAACACAGTAAGCGAAAGAAAAAGAAACGCATCGGCTTTCGGATTGACATGACCCCAATGGTGGACATCGTCTTTCTTTTGCTGACCTTTTTTATGTACACGACGACGATGGTCACACCACAGGTCATGGAAATAAGTGTGCCTAAAGAAGTAGAAGAAAATGTTGAAGTCAACCAAGCAAACCTTTTCACACTCTATGTACGTGGAGATGGCAAGCTCTTTTTCAGTATGGGCACCGATGACCCCCAACCACTCTCCATTGGAGAGTTGCGCTCGAAATCTGTCGAGCTGAACTTATTGCGAAAGAATAAGCTTATCACCGCATTTAAGCCGTCGCCTGATGCACCGTATGGTGCCATAGTGCAAGTGCTCGACATTCTGAATCAAGCTGAAGCTGAAATTATTCGTCAACTCCAAGCCGAAGGCATCAAACGTGAACGGAAGTTTGCATTCGTCAAACTAAGCCCAGAAGAAGTAGAAAAACTCAAAGGGCTCTAATAATGGAAGTGATCAGCGCAATCCTCCCAAACCGACCGTATGGAGCTTTCGAGCTCAAAGAATGGATTAGACGTTACACTTATCGCGCATTTCTCATCGCGGTTGGGTTCCTGCTTTTCCTTTTCCTTGCCTTCTTTGTGTACAATTACTTGCACCAGCGAGCACTGGCATTAAAACCGAAGATCCCTGTTGTTCGCATCAAACTATCGGATTTACCGCCGCCACCAACGAACCAGCCGGAAGTTGCACCCCCACCACCAACAAATGTAGCGATTGCAGGAGGTCCGCCAACAGTAGCAGGCAATCCTGTTCCTGTTCCTGAAACACTGCTTTCCCCTGATGCGAAAGACTTTGCGAATGTGGAGGACGTTGCCCGTGCAACATCGAAAGGAGGAGAAGGAATTGATATGGGTGGTTTTGGTATCGGGGAAGGGACGGTCATTGCACCCGACACCCGAGTGCAAAAAGAACAAGAGCCGGATCCCGATGAGTTCGTGTTTGTCGAAAAAGAGCCTTCTTTTGACTACGCAGATTTGCAACGCCGCGTACAATACCCTGAGATTGCACGTCGTGCTGGAATTGAAGGCAAAGTTATCGTTAAAGTTCTCGTTGGGAAGGATGGTAAGCCCAAACGTGCGTTTGTTGCAGACTCCCCGAGTGATATGCTTAACGATGCGGCGCTGAAAGCAGTGCTCGCCACGACATTCACTCCTGCAATTCAGAATGGTAATCCGATTGATGTGTGGGTGACGATCCCCATCATCTTCAAGATTAAGTAAGTACTCTTGCATGTCATTCCTTGCCACCGCACCAACACGCTCGACACCGATGGACCGCGATGCTTATCACAACTGCAGTTGTTCGAGGGGCAATCATTGCATTTGGTATAGCGCTCGTGATTGCGGCACCAGACGAGACACTCAGGCTTGTCGGTCTGGTCGCAATCCTCTTTGGTGCATATCGCTTCTATCTCCTTTTTCGCTATTCCTCATCATCGGATGAAGAACGCGCAGATGATGCGGAATAGCTTCTTAGCACTCTGGTTCATTCTTATTGTCGTTGGTTGTCGCCAAGACCAACAGCAAGAGGGCGAAACGCTCTTTCGAGGCAGTGCCCGCATCGTATGCGATCAAGAGTTAGTCTCACTCATTCTTCCTCAACTGGATTCCTTTGCCCTCCAGCATGAAGGTGCGCACATCGAGCATGACACGCTACCTGCGCTCGATGCAATGCAACAGTTGCTCACAGGTAGAGCTCGTGCTGCGATTATTGCCCGCGATTACCTTCCTGAAGAGGATTCCCTTCTTCGAGCTTATGCGATTAAGAAACACAGACGCTTCCTCATTGCTACCGATGCATTAGTCTTTGTGGTATCAGCTAAATCATCGTTAGATACAATTAGTGAGGATATTGTACGATCGGCGCTCCAAGGTCAGCGATCATGGCCCCTGCAGTATCGGTGGGCAATTCCAGATCGACGTTCATCACTTTCGGCACACTTACGTATGATTGCAGGGGGTGTATTACGTCTTCCCGCAGTTCAAGCTTCAACAGGTGAACATGCAATTACACTGGTTGAAAAGGGAAGGGCGGATGTTGCCGTTGCACTCCTTTCGCAGTATCTCCATTTCAAAGCATATAATCCATCACTGCGAACACTGCGGATCGTCGTTCGTGATACGGGAACGGGTGATCGGATTGCTGTGTCACCCCATGCTGCAACGGTTGTAAAGGGAACTTATCCCTATTGTGTTCCGATTTACGGATACCTACTCGATACAGCGCGAAATTTCCCCTATGGAGTGATTGCATCCATCGCGCAAGAATCACGACCGCAACGGGCGATGCTTAATGCCGGAATCGTTCCCGGATATGCAAAGATTCACCTTGTTGTACCAGACGAACAATAGTCTATGGTTTGGCGATTTATTACGTTTTCACTTATACTTGTTTCATGCGCCACAGCGGATAATCTTGAAGAAATACGGCGGCTCTATCGCGAGAAGCAATATTCAGAATCAGCTCGTCTTATCGAAGCTTACTTACGCAGCGAACCCACCTCGGTTGAAGCGTTGATTCTTGCAGGGGATGTCTATGGACAACTTGATCAGCCTGAGAAGGCGTTAGAATATTACCGTGCTGCATATCAGCGAGAGAAGGAAAATCCTGAGGTATTGCGGAAATACGCACGACTCCTGAGCGAAAGAGGCCAGCATAGCGAAGCAATTGAGTTGCTCCGGCGTGCTGTACGTTCTCATCCACGAGATGTCATGCTTCGTCTTGCATACGGTCAAGCACTACTTGCTGCTGACTCCATCCAAGCTGCAGAATTGGAGATTACAAAAGTTCGTGAAATGAATAAAACGATTCCTGATGGATTTCTTGCATTGGGAGATCTTTACTACTCTCAACGTGTCTACCCTTTGGCGAAAGACAACTATGAGCAGGCGCTGACGCTCGATCCAGATAATGTCCCTGCTCGGGAAAAACTGGCACTCGTGTACTTCCGAATGGCAAATGCGGAAGTCGTGGATAATGTACTTGCTAACGAGTACTACAGCCGTTCACTACAACAATGGGCTGAAATCATAAAGCGAGATCCTACATACGCGCGCGCATACTTCGAGCAAGGGAAAATCTTTTTCTATGCGTCACGATTTCCTGAAGCCGCTGCTGCGCTCCGTGAATACGTTCGTTTACGTCCCGATGCTTCTAACACGCCACTGGCACGTTGGTATCTTGCCCAGTCGCTCGAGAAAATAGGGAAGTGTGATGAAGCTCAGGAGTATCTCGAGGCGACTATTGGCTCAATTGATTCCGTCCGCTCAAAGGCGAGATTACTCCTTGCACGATGTTACTTCGATACAAAACAGTATCAGAATGCGGCCAATACATTTCGCGATCTCCAAGCAGAAGAACCGTCCATGATTGAATTTACACTCGATCGCGAACGCTTTGGTTATGCTCTCATCCTTTCTGGAGATACGGCGTCTGCAATTCCTGTACTACGACAGGTAGTCGATCGCGATTCATCTCGCTGCCTGACGATGTACCGCTTAGCAGAACTCTACCGTATGCGGCAGCAATATGATGATGCTGTCACTCTCTATCAACGCTATTTATCCAACTGCCCCGATTCAATGGCGGCGCGTATCTATGCCTTGATGGGTGCCTCGTTTTTCTCTGCAAACAGACTCGAAGAAGCGATGCATGCACTTGAACAATCCGTTGAACGGGATTCGACACTCGTTTTCGCGTACCGTCTCCTCGCCACAACACAAAAATCTCTCGGTCAGTCACTCAAGCAAATCATACCTACGTTGCAACGTGGGTTACGGAATGCGATAACACCGGCAGATCGTGCTCTTCTTTACACACTCTATTGCCAGCTTTTACTTGAAGACCGTCACTACGAAGAGCTAAAGTTAGTCGCTTCCGGATGGTTCCGTAGTGATAGTGATCGTGCTGAGGCTGCATTGTACCTCGCAGTTGGATATCAGGGTATCGGGGACCGCGATAGTGCTTGCAAGTACTACCGAGAGGCACTCCGTCTCAATCCAACGCTCGAGGTTGCAAAAAAGAATCTCAAGCAACTCGATTGCAAGTAGGTGAGAGTGATTCAGACAAGTCTCTATTAGCAAACGTCAGTATATTTGCAACGCCTTGCACCATGCAGTACAACCGAAATGGGCAAGAGTTGAACGGTAGTTGCATGACGCCATTGATCGCTTGCAAGAGATGATTTGCCTTCCCATCAATGGTCTTTCGAATGGAGAGCATCCAATTGCGATGACTGTAGCAGTGGAAGATATTGAAGGTATCTTCCCAGAGTTTGTCGGAACCGTTGCAATTGGTGGGACGTTGAGTAAACTAGGGAAAAAAATTCTCCTCGATTTAGAGGTACGAGGCGTTGCGCGACTGACGTGTGACTATTCGTTGGAGATGTTCGACGAGCAAATTGAAGCAACGTTTTCTCTTGCATTCATGCAGGATACCGAACTATGCATGCGACAGCCTAACCATCGACAACGCATTGAGGATGATCCTTATGCTCTGCGACTTCTCCGCGATGATGACACCTCTGTTGATATCACTGCAGATGTTGCAGAAGAATTGTCGGTTCGGTTACCAATTAAACGTGTTGCACCTCAATTTCGTCACATGACGTTTGCTGAATTTGCCCACGAGTTGTTTGGTGACCGGATCCATGTAGCAGCTTCGGATTATCCACAAGCAGATCATCCCTGGTCAGCGTTAGAAGGACTCAATGGAAATCGCCACAAATAATTCATTCACAGTAGGAGCATTGCTATGCCAAATCCCAAACGGCGTCACTCGAAATCTCGGCGGGACAAACGTCGCACTCACTATAAAGCTGCTGCGCAAACAGCATCGGTGTGTCCAAACTGTGGATTACTGAAGTTAGCGCATGCTGTATGCACAGAGTGTGGTTACTACAACGGTAGAAAGATCCTCCAAGTTACCTGAAATACAGGCGGGGAGAGCATTCAGCGGTGAATACACCATTTCGCGTTGCTCTCGATGCAATGGGAGGCGATCACGCGCCAGCGAACGAAATCGCAGGTGCTCTTCATGCTACACAGTTGCTTGCCCGTGACGGAATCGAGCATTTAGTGGTATTAGTAGGTGAACCAGTGAGAATCCAGCGTGAGCTTTCACGCAACGGATCGACGCCATCTACGATAGCCATTGAAGCAGCACCCGACATAGTTGCGATGGACGACGATCCTGCAAGTGTTGTACGCACAAAACCGGATTCATCGCTTGTGCGTGGATTGGAACTAGTACGGTTAAACCGTGCAGATGCATTCGTCTCTGCTGGCAACACTGGTGCTGTGCTTTCCGCTGCAACCCTTATGCTCGGTCGTATCCCGGGCGTGATACGCCCAACAATTGGAGCATTTTTCCCAACAAGCAACGGCACTCCTTGCTTAGTACTCGACGTTGGGGCAAACGCAGAAGTAAAACCACAGTACCTCTATCAATTCGCGCTGATGGGAAGTCTCTATACCGAGTACATTGGTGGTATAGAACATCCACGTGTGGGATTGCTCAATATCGGTGAAGAGGCAACGAAGGGTACTGATACAGTACGCCAAGCGTATGAGCTTTTACGAAATAGCACCATCAATTTCATTGGTAATGTAGAAGGACGCGATATATTTCGCGGCGTTGCTAACGTCGTCGTCTGTGATGGGTTTACTGGTAATGTAGTACTCAAATTTGCCGAAAGTATCATGCCAATGCTCAAAGCTGTGCTTGAGCGGTATAGCCGGCGAAATCTCGTAACGCGAATCGCTGTAGGTTTACTTGCGCCGATCCTTCGTCGCGCACTAAGGGACTTTGACTATCAAACGTACGGTGGAGTACCGTTGCTCGGTGTGCGAGGAATTGTCATTATAGGCCATGGTAAGTCATCGCCGCTTGCAATTTCGAACATGATCCGCCGTGCGTGGGAGATGTATCGGCTGCGCCTTGGAGATCAGATTGAACATGCCCTGATGCAACAAGCACCTATGCAGAAACCAGCATGAAAGCACATATTACCGCGGTAGCTCATTACGTGCCACCAGATGTGTTGGACAACCATTGGTTTGCTTCCTTTCTTGACACAAGCGACGAATGGATTCGTAAGCGAACCGGTATAGTCGAGAGACGATTTCTACGGGAGGGTGCAACATCAGACATGATAGTGCCAGCGGCACAAGCAGCTCTCGAACAGCGCAACATGACGCCCAAGGAAATAGACTGCATCATTGTTTGCACTGTCACACCCGACCAATTTTTCCCGTCGACTGCAGCGAATGTGCAACGAAAACTCGGTGCATCGAATGCCTGGGGGTTCGACTTGAATGCGGCATGCTCGGGGTTTCTATACGGATTATGGGTCGCAGCAAAACTTGTCGAATCATGTGGAGCACGGAACGTGCTTCTCTGTGGTGCTGATAAAATGAGCTCGATTATCAACTACGAAGATCGTACAACATGTGTGCTCTTCGGTGATGGGGCAGGCGTAGTGCTTCTCGAACCAAGCGATAATGACTCATATGGTATCCTCGATGCAATCATCAGAATGGATGGAGAAGGAGGGCGCTACCTCTACATGCCCGCTGGAGGGAGCCTTCGTCCTCCATCGCTTGAGACTGTAGCGAATAAGGAACACTACGTCCATCAAGATGGCCAAACCGTTTTCAAAGCAGCGGTTGTAGGTATGGCAGACCTATCTGCTGCTATCATGGAACGGAATCATCTCGAGCCGGATGACGTCGCATGGCTTGTTCCACACCAAGCTAATCTTCGGATTATCGATGCAACACGACGACGGATGGGATTGCCTGAAGAGAAAGTCATTGTGAATATTGACCGTTACGGAAATACCACCGCTGCTACGATACCAATTTGCCTTTCCGAATTGTATCACGACGGAAAACTTAAAGTTGGCGATAATCTCATACTCGCAAGCTTCGGAGCAGGCTACACGTGGGGTAGTCTTTGGCTCCGCTGGTCACTACAACAAGCATAATACTTCGGATAGAAAATGGTGCAAGACTTAACCAGACCACGGACTGGATTCCTGTTCAGCGGACAGGGGTCCCAGTATGTTGGAATGGGACGTTCACTCTACGATTCATTTGAAGCATCACGGTTTGTCTTTGTACAAGCCGATCATGTCTTGGGCTTTTCACTGTCGTCCATTTGCTTCGAAGGACCAGAAGAAACGCTTCGGCAGACGCGTTATACGCAGTCAGCGCTCTTTGTGCACGAAGCTGCCATCCTTGCTGCACTTGGTGATCATGTCGTGCACGCTGTCGCAGGGCATTCGCTTGGTGAGTACACAGCACTCTATGCGGCGAACATGCTGACATTTGAAGATGCTCTGCGCTTAGTTGCTTTACGGGGTGAACTCATGTACTCCGCAGGTATTGAGCGTCCAGGTGCGATGGCAGCAGTAATAGGACTTGAGGATGCTCTCGTTGAGGAAATCTGTCGTCAAGCACCCCCAATAGTCGTCGCCGCAAACTATAATGCACCAGGACAAATCGTTATCAGTGGTGATCGGGATGCAGTAAGAGCAATACTCCCTGTACTCAAAGAGCGTGGTGCACGTATGATAACAGAACTGCCCGTCAGTGGTGCATTTCATTCGCCACTAATGGAAGCTGCACGCGAGACGTTGGCTCAAGCAATCATGCAAATTCCGATGAATGATCCGTCGCTACCTGTTTACTTAAATGTGACTGGAACTGCATCGACAACACGTGAGGAGATACGCCATTACCTCATTGAGCAATTGACATCACCAGTCCGTTGGACGACAATACTTGAATCCATGTACAGTGATGGCATTCGGCGGTTTGTTGAAATTGGACCGAAGAACATCCTCCAAGGTTTGGTAAAACGAACGTTGGGAAGGGATGTCGAAATTTTAGGTATCGACACTGAAAAGGATCTTCGTACCTATCACCAATTGGTTGCGACACAATGAATCTCTCAGGAAGGGTTGTTCTTGTTACAGGCGGCTCTCGCGGTATCGGTGAGGCAATTGTTCGTCATCTTGCATCGCTTGGCGCACATGTCCATGCAACGTACTACACTTCTCAAGATCGAGCTCTCGCTATAGAGGAAGAATTGCGACTGTCGAATTTGGTTGTACGCTTTTACCAACTTGATGTCCGCAATAGCAGTGCATGCACTGAATTTGTCGAGAAGGTCCTTCATGAAGAACAGAGTGTGGATGGTCTCATCAACAATGCTGGGATCACGCGTGACGCACTCTTACTTCGCATGAGTGAGCAGGATTGGGATGATGTGATACTAACGAATCTTCGGAGCGTCTTCTCTATGACGAAAGCAGTGCTAAAACCAATGCTCACACAACGAAGAGGACGTATTATTAACATTAGCTCAGTTGTTGGTGTCACCGGGAATGCCGGCCAAGCAAATTATGCTGCTGCGAAAGCTGGCGTGATTGCATTTACAAAATCAGTAGCTCGCGAACTATCATCGCGTAACATCCTGGTCAACTGTATTGCTCCAGGATTTATTGAGACGGAGATGACAGGAAAACTTTCACCTCAGCAACGAGAGAACTTGCTTGCTACTATTCCACTTGGACGTGTAGGTACCGGTTCAGATATAGCTACAATTGTTGCATTTTTGCTTTCTGAAGAGGCATCGTACATAACTGGACAGACGATTGCTGTCGATGGTGGCATGGTTATGTTACCATAGCCACAGATAGAAATGTCATAAGTTTTGTTTCACCCTTTTACGAGGTTTGCAGTATGTCAGCAGTTGCTGAGAAGGTCAAAGAGATCATCGTCAATAAGCTTGGCGTTGAAGAAAGCCAAGTGACACCGACGGCATCATTTACGAAGGATTTGGGTGCTGATTCGCTTGATACCGTCGAGCTTATCATGGAGTTCGAGCGAGCGTTTAACATCACAATCGAGGATAGTGATGCCGAGAAAATTCAAACCGTCGGGGATGCGATTAGCTACCTCGAATCGAAAGTTGGTGCAGAGTCATAGCACGTGCCGACAGCGCCTGCAACCGGTGTGTGCACGTTCACGCACACACCGGTGCAGATTGTTTCACCTGTACCACACGCTCTGATGCGCACCCGTGTAGTAATTACGGGCGTGGGGGCAGTTACTCCTATTGGCAATTCCGTCGCCGACATGTGGACAAATATGCTCATGGGGAAAAGCGGAGCCGCACCAATCACAAAATTTGATGCTACAGACTACGAAACACGATTTGCATGTGAAGTCAAAGGGTATGATCCGCTGCTCCATTTGAGTCGCAAGGATGTCCAGCGAATGGATCTTTTCACACAATACGCTATTTCATCAGTAGCAATGGCACTTGATGATGCTGGCATCGTTGAAGGGCAGCTTAATGGCGACCGCGTCGGTGTTGTATTTGGAAGTGGTATTGGAGGAATGTGGACCTACCATCGCCAACAGGAACTCCTCTATCAGCATGGGAGTAAACCCGACCGCATCTCGCCATTTTTCATTCCAATGCTGATCTCTGACATTGCTGCCGGACACATAGCAATTCGTTGGAAATTCCGTGGGCCAAACTATGGTACCGTTAGTGCGTGTGCGACGAGTGCGCATGCAATCGCCGATGGTGTGATGCTTATTGAACGAGGTCATGCAGATGTGATGATCGTTGGTGGAAGTGAGGCTGTGATTTGCCCCATGGGTATTGGTGGATTTAACGCGATGAAGGCACTCTCTACACGGAATGATGAGCCCGAGAAAGCAAGTCGTCCGTTCGATGCCGAACGAGACGGCTTTGTAATGGGTGAGGGTGGGGGTGCATTAGTGATAGAGTCACTTGAGCATGCACTGCGCCGCAATGCACGTATCTATGCTGAGCTTGCAGGCTTTGGCTTGACTGATGATGCATTCCATATTACTGCTCCTCCCCCAGGAGGCGAAGGGGCTGTCCGTTCGATGCGCCTCTGTTTAGAAGATGCTCGTCTTTCACCCGAAGAAATCAGCTACATCAATGCCCACGGTACATCGACGCCCTACAATGACAAAAATGAAACTGAGGCAATCAAAACTGTGTTCGGTCAGCATGCTTACCGCCTGGCAGTGAGCTCAACAAAATCAATGACTGGTCACTTGCTCGGTGCTGCAGGTGCAGTCGAAGCTATCGTAACAATCTTAGCGCTCTACCACCAAGTGTGCCCTCCTACGATTAACTACACGACCCCAGACCCTGATTGTGACCTCAACTATGTACCGAACATACCTGAGTATCGGACAATTGATGCTGCGTTGAGTAATTCCTTTGGTTTTGGTGGACATAACGTTACGCTTTGTTTCCGTCGTTTTGAGCAATAGCATCCATGTGATCATGCGTTCCGGTCGGCACGGCGAAACTTCAGTTACCGAGATTGTACGCTCACTCTACAACGGTCTTGTGCGCTTCACACTGCAGCGAATGGAAACGCTGCGTCGGAAAGCGCGCCGACCCATTGAGCAGGTAGTTGGAGAACGTCGCCAAGCCATTGAATCAATGTTAGGTGTGGAGATCCATAGTCCAGCTCTCTACGAGGAAGCACTCACACATCGCTCGTATTTGCAGGTGAAAAATGATCCAACTGTGCAATCAAATGAACGGCTTGAATTTCTTGGAGATGCAATCTTGGGGATGGTTATTGCAGAGTACCTCTTCCATCACCACGAAGACGTTGCTGAAGGTGAGCTAACGAAGATGCGTTCATGGTTAGTTAACAAACGCTCTCTGGCACTCGTTGCGCGCAAAATACAGCTCGACAAATACATGCTGATGAGCTATAGCGCGGCAAACGCTCTTGCGAAGGGAAATGATTCAGTCCTTGCCGATGCCGTTGAAGCGCTCATCGCTGCAGTGTACCTCGATCACGGTTTCGACAAAGCGCGAAGTTTTATTGAGGAACGATTGCTACCGTTGATGCTCGAAGAGTCCGTCATGCATGATACCAACTTCAAAAGCCTTCTCCTTGAGCACGTTCAAGCACGTGGCTTTAGTGCACCACGCTACCGTGTTATCGAAGAAACCGGTCCCGATCACGATAAGCAATTCACGGTAGCAGTGTACGTCGGTAGCTCAAGCGTCGGCATCGGAACGGGCAGAAACAAAAAGGAAGCCGAACAGAATGCTGCACGCCAAGCGCTCCAGTACTTCCAGAGCCGCTCGAATATACCGAGAACTGATCCTGAGGATTTTCTGCGATGATGCGTATTCTACTTGCTATCCTTGCGCTAACAATCGGGCTCGTTGCAGGTGAGTTGCGTATAGAACCAAAACGTCCCCAAGCTGGCAAGCCGTTGGAATGTTCATACACTGCTGATGCCGATTACTTCAGTGAGCCAGATTCGGTTTGGCTCTGCATCTACGTCTTTGACGATCGTCGTTTTTATCCAACTGCATTAGATGTACGGTTAGAACGCAGTGGACGAACCTATCGTGCCAAACTCGCAGCAATCCCATCGGACGCAGTGTTTCTTCTTTTTCGTATCGTCAGCGGACGGGAATATGACGATAATCGCGGACAGTTCTGGGATGCGCTCATGTGGGAGAGCGGTACACCTGTTGTGGGATCATATTTCCGTCAAGCAATATCCTATATGGGGCAGAGTGCGAGCGGTATTGCATCCGTATCACGACGTATAGATCTTGATCGTGCAAAAGAATTGCTCCAACGTTCATTGGAAACGCATCCTGATCACTTACCAACCAAATTTGCCTACGCAGGGGTACGATTCGATCGCAGTGAAATTCAGCGATCAGAGCTCGAACAGACGCTCGAGCGGCTCCTTCAACTCGAATGGGATTCAACCAATGAACTGCACGTCCGCAGCCGAAGTCGTGCACTCCGACTGCTCGAACATGATAGCGAGGCGATCAACTTAGAGCACCAGTATGCCGAACGGTTCCCGTCTAGCGAGCTTGCTGAAGAAGTAGAACGATCGTACTGTGCATCAGCGAAGACACCAGAGGAATTTCGCGATCGTATCCGAAGCTTTGTGCAACGCTTTCCTACATCACCGTATGGGCTAAAGATGTACACAGACCTTGTGAGCTTTTATCTGCAACAGGGGAATGGAGATGCTGCGATCGCGACAGTAAATTCCTATCCCATACCACCGGGAGTGACAAGCTCACCGCCTCCAGCGCTCCTGAACATGCTTGCAGTGACAATGGTGCGGCAGGATTCACTTCTCAAATTGGCCCAGCAGTACATTGAGTGGGCTATAAGGGCACTCGAATCAGAACGACCTGATGACAAACCTCGATACATTGCCTCGTGTGAATATCGTTGGCAACACCGGGAGTTGCGAGGCATCTGTCATGATACATGGGGCTACGTCCTTTACCGTATGGGTCGCACGGAAGATGCAGTCGAAGCATTTCGCCAGTGTGAGAACATCCTTGGACCATTTGCCAGTGGAGATATGCTCGAGCACTTGAGCGAAGCATGCTTAACTGCAGGTCGTAAGCAAGAATCGCTCGATGTTGCACGTCGGGCTATTGCAACTGGTCGGGCTCTGGCTCAGACGGTTGCACGATTCCTTCAATTGTCGCCCGATACGGCTGCGGCACGAGCTGAATATGAGCTTTTGCGTACTCAGGCGCGTCCGGCGAAGTTGCGCCGTTTACGACTGGAAATGCTTGCCCAGCCTCTCTTGACGATGCAATTCCGTCGGATTGATGGGAGCACATTTGTTTTCGGTGATGCTGTACTCACAACGCTTGATGGTCGCCCTATCCAACTTCGAGAGCTTAAAGGAAAAGTCGTCGTACTGGATTTTTGGGCGACATGGTGCGGTCCGTGCCGCATTTCGATGCCATACATGCAAAAGCTTTATGAAAAGTATCGCTCCAAAGGTGATGTTGAAATTCTCCTCGTAAACTGCTGGGAACGTGTAGATGACCGAGCTGCTCACGTGAAGAAGTTTTTAGCAAACAATCCAGACTATACATTCCCAGTTGTGCTCGATCTGAAAGATGAAGTTGTTTCAGGTTTCGGCGTAACCGGCATTCCGACCAAGTTCTACTTAGATCGGGAAGGTGTTGTACAGTTCAAAGAGGTAGGCTTCCCTGGTGGAGACGTCTTCATTGAAGAAGCAAGCGACCGCATTGATTTGCTCTTGCAACAGTAAAGATAGTCCTTGCATTACGATTTCAGTGCACGTTTTGGTCATCTTCATCAGGTATGAAGATATTCAGCAGCGATACGCTCGAACTCTCGACGGATGAGAATTTCTTCTTCAGCTAAGAGATGACGTCCCCTCCGTGCCATTGAGCGCCGTGCTGTATCAAGTGCAGTCTCTATTTCGTAAAGTTTCTTTCCAGATATCGCTCCCCATGTAAATGAGGAGATAGAGGTCGGCGTGTAGCCTGCTCCGAAAATGTTTGCACAGATGCCGACAACAGTACCAGTTGAAAACATCGTTGCAATACCCGCTTTCGTATGGTCACCGCAGAGTAGCCCAAGAAACGTGCGTCCAGTAGCAATTTTCCCTGAGGGTAACTCTACCGAAATCGGCCGATATGTGTTCTTAAGATTACTAGTGTTCGCACCTGCACCAATGTTCACCCACTCACTGATGAACGAGTGGCCGACGAACCCATCATGTTGTTTGTTCGAATAGTCTTGGAAAATGCTACACTCAATTTCCCCACCGACTTTACACCAACGTCCAATTGTCGTGTTAGGATAAATCGTCGCACCTGCTTTGATGACGGCATGATCACCGATTGCACAAGGACCAAAAATCGTTGAATGAGGCATGATCGTTACGTTATTCCCTATGATGATCGGTCCTCGCGAAGCATCGAGTACAACCATTGGTGCTATCGAGGAACCTTCTCCTATCGCAATAGCATCTTCATTGAGCAGTACGGTACATTCTGCTCCACGGTTTGACGTATCCTGTTCCGATTCAGCAAAGTATTCGTACTGTTCTGTGATGACATCACCGATACGATCGAATAAATCCCACACATAGGTCAACTGATGAGCACACGTGAGCTTCTTGGCAACCCACGAACGGGTAGAGGCGATTTGCTCAAGTTGATACCAATCTGAGACTGTAAGCTGCTCCCATTCATGGAAAGAACATACCAGTGCGACAAGTTCATTGTGAACGAAGTAACAAACAGGATCATTCGTAGAAGAGGCAGCATGAGCAATTTCTTTGACTACATGTTTCGATGGGAGCAAACGACTGGAGGCAATGAGAACTCTCCCTACACCAAGTTGATAGCCACCGTACTCAGGATAACGTGCAGAACATGAAGCACAATGTGCGGGGCGACCGACACATTCAAGTAGTGAAGCACCAGTCAGTCGTATCCACGTTTCGACCAGCGTCATTGCTCCGTACCGTAGCTCCCACGGAAGATGCAAGATTGAAAAAGGGTACAGTGTCTCCTTGTGTGTTGGATGCTCGATGAGGACAAGGTTAGTAATCATGGGTCCAATTTGACAAGTTCAAGATCAATGATGAGCGTTTCGTTCGGTCTAATGCCGACAGATGGTCGACCGCGCGCGCCATACCCAAGGTGTGGAGGAACAATAACACGCCGACGACCTCCCACACGCATACCGCGCAGTGCTAACTTGAATCCCGGGAACACATCCACTGAATCAGGTATGAAAGCAAATACTTTCTTTCCCGCAAACTCGGTAGAGAATTCTTCCATGGTTGAAGCTCGATAGCCGATGAAGCGAACGAATTGCCGTCGTCCCGTTGATGACACCTCTCCTTTCCCGTAAGCGATGTCAATGATGGTGAGTCCACTCGAGTCACGTTCTTCTACCATTGGAGCAGGTGTTGCACGCGATGTATCAAGTGGCAAGTGAAAAAAGTGTGTCAAGTTGACGCTATCAAACACATTCGGTGAGCCTATCGAATGTGCATACAGCATTGTCCCCGCAAGGAGGAGAACGCTACTCAATAAGATTTTGTGTATCATCAGAGCTTGCATCGTTTGAGCGTAACCGGAGTGCTGCTCGGACAAAGTGAACAAACAGAGGATGCCCACTTACAGCACGAGATTTGAGCTCAGGGTGAAACTGAACACCAATGAACCATGGATGCGTTTTGAGTTCGATAATTTCGACAAGTCTGTTGTCAGGAGAAACACCACTCATCACCAAGCCATGTGTTTCAAAGATGGCGCGGTAGGTGTTGTTGAGTTCGTAGCGATGGCGGTGACGCTCAAAGATGAGGTCTTGACCGTAAGCACGGTGGGCTTTACTGCCTGGTAGGAGGATGCACGGATAAGCACCCAGTCGCATGGTGCCACCTTTGTGCTCGACTCGTTCTTGGTCAGGCATTAAATGAATGACTGCATGCCGTGTTCGTTTGAATTCTGAGGAATTTGCATCTGTGATACCGCACACATTTCGTGCAAACTCGATGACGGCGCACTGCATCCCAAGGCAGATGCCAAAGAACGGAATTTGGTGTGTTCGGATGTATTCAATCGCAATGATTTTACCTTCGATGCCTCGCGATCCAAAGCCGGGTGCAACGAGGACTCCTCGCACACCTTCAAAGAGTTGTTCGACGTTTTCGCGATTGATATCCTCAGCATTGATCCACCGAAGTTCAACCTTGCAGTTGTTAATTGCCCCGGCGTGGACAAATGCTTCGATGATACTCTTGTATGAATCGTGGTAGCTGACGTATTTCCCAACGAGTGCAATCTCAACAGTCGTTCGTGGGTTCTTGATGCGTTGGACAAAGCGAGACCACTGTTCTATCCCCAGATCGTTAGACTTCAGCCTAAGCTTGTGGAGCACGATGGTATCAAGATTGCGCCGCGACATGATAATCGGAACTTCGTAGATCGTCTCGACATCTGGCAGTTCGATGACTGCTTCCTCATCAACGTTACAGAAGAGTGCAACCTTACTCCGTACCTCTTTGGGAATTCGATGCTCTGTACGGCAGAGGATGATTTCAGGGATGATTCCAAACTCCATCAATTCTTTTGCAGCATGTTGCGTCGGCTTAGTTTTTAGTTCACCTGCTGTTCGAATGAATGGAACATAGGCAAGGAGTATCGTAATGCATGAGCTACGTCCTCGCTCCAGTGTAAGTTGGCGCGCAGCCTCCAAGTATGGTTGAGATTCGATGTCACCAACAGTACCGCCAATCTCAATGATGACTATGTCGTACTCACCATCGAAGTAGGTCATACGCCGCTTGATCTCGTCGGTGATGTGTGGAATCACCTGGACGGTTTTGCCCAAGTAATGACCTCTGCGCTCGCGCTGAATGACCTCGTAGTATATCTGCCCGGTTGTTGCATTGTTGAAGCGGCTCATAGATACATCAAGAAAACGCTCATAGTGTCCCAAGTCGAGATCTGTCTCTGCACCATCATCGGTAACAAAAACCTCCCCGTGCTGGAGCGGATTCATCGTGCCGGGGTCCACGTTGATGTACGGATCAAATTTCAGAATTGTGACTTGGTACCCTCGAGACTTGAGGAGTAACCCCAACGATGCGCACGCAATGCCTTTGCCAACGGAACTGAGCACACCACCAACAACAAAAATGTACTTCGTTTTTTTCTTGCTCTGTGAAGCCATGGTCAGTGATTGATTAGTCTGAAGGAGATGAAACACAGGCGTGAACCAATACTCCTGCTGATAGAGCATGCAGGAAACGGTACACAGTAGGCAGTCGCGGGATGCAAGTTATGAATCGGTAGTTGAAATCACTCCATGGTGAATGGATGAACAAGTTGTAATGTTGGGATAAGCGATACTTACTAACTTTGCGATGTATGATAATGTTAGCTGTGGCTTGAGTATCTGGCAGAACGTTTTAACAAGCGCAATTTTAGTGGTTACTGTTGAAGTAGTCGTCGTTGCACAAGGTGTTACGACGGGCTCAATCAGTGGGGTGGTCAGCGATCGGCGGACTGGTGAAGCGTTGAACGGTGCTACAATCGTCGTAGAGCATATTCCCACAGGCACACATTATGGTGCGAAAACTCAACGCAATGGACGTTTCTCTCTTCGTGGTGTCCGTGTCGGCGGTCCATATCGGCTCCGCGCCTCGTATGTGGGATACCGTCCCGATACACTCGAAAACATTTTCGTTGAATTAGGACAGGATGCAACGGTTGCTGTGCAACTATTGCCTACGGATGCGATTGCAAAGGAAGTTATCGTCACAGGAGAGCGAGATAGAGTGTTCGCACCAACTAAGAGTGGAAGTGGGAGCAGTGTTTCAGCGGAAGAGATTGCGTCTCTTCCTGCGATCAATCGCTCGCTGTCGGATATAGCACGCGTCAATCCCTATGCAACGCAGACGACAGCATTTGGCGCCGATGATGGCTTGCAAGGAATCAGTGTGTTAGGAACAAACTCGCGGTTCAATAACATTCAGATTGATGGTGCAATTGCCAACGATATCTTCGGTTTAGGACAAGCGGGGACTGCAGGTAGTCAAGCTAATGCAAACCTTCTTTCCCTTGATGCGATTGAAGAGCTACAAGTGAACATTTCTTCGTACGATATTCGCCAAAGTGGCTTTACTGGAGGGCTAATCAATGCGATTACACGGAGTGGAACAAATACGTTCAAAGGCTCAGGATTTTTCTTTGGGCGGAATCAAGATCTTGTCGGTCGAAGTCCAGATGCACTGCGCCAACCCTATGCACAATTCAGTGATGCGCAGTTCGGTGTACGACTCGGTGGACCAATTGTTCGAGATCGTCTTTTCTTCCATGTTACGACAGAAACACGGCTTCGGAATCGCCCATTGGAAATAACACTCAACAATCCGAACGCTCTGAACAACTTTCCACATAGCAAGGCGGAACTCGAAGAAATCATCCGTGCTGTTCGTGACGTATACGGATATGACCCAGGCACAGCAGACTTATTCATCTCGCGGAATAATACCTTCAACATCATTGCACGCATTGATTGGAACCTTTCCGATCGGCATAAGCTGCAGTTGAGGCATAACTACACAAATGCGTTTCAAGACCGGAATGTCCTCCGCACACGACAAGTGTTCTCTCTTTCCAGCCAATGGAATGAATTCCGGAGCATCAACAATTCAATGGTGCTTCAGTGGAATGCGATTGTCGGAGACTACATTGCAAACGAATTCCGAGTTGCATGGACGCAAACAAACGATAAACGCGTTCTTCGCGCCGCACCATTCCCACAAGTTAAAGTGATGCTCGGAGCAGATCAAGTATTGCTTGGCCCAGAGCGGAATTCACAGGCAAATGCTCTCGACCAGTCACAGCTTGCGATTACAAATGACTTTTCAATTTTTCTTGGTGAGCACACCATCACACTTGGGACACACAACGAGCTCTATCGTTTCAATAACTTGTTCATCCCCGATTACTTCGGGTCATATACCTTTCGAGATGTCCAAGCATTGCGTGATCGTACACCGAGCTTTTATCAATTGAGCTACGCAAACCTCACCGTAACAGGTGGTGATACCCAACCTCGCGCACGATGGGGCATGATGCAAAGTGGACTTTACATAATGGATGAATGGACTGTAGTCCAACGCTTGCGGCTAACACTCGGCATACGCGCAGATGTGCCGATCTACTTCGACCGTCCCTACGAGAATTCACTGTTTGCAATGCGCTTCGATTCTCTTGCTAAAGTCTTTGCGTTGTTACCTGATTCACTGAAGCGCTACTATCAGGAAGTTCCGTTTGGCTTACGTACAAGTCGTCTGCCGGATGCAAGGCCTCTATGGTCACCACGGATTGGCTTTAATTATGACCTGACTGGTGATCGAAAGATTCAACTGCGTGGCGGTACCGGGCTTTTTAGCGGTCGAGTCCCCGCGGTTTGGTTATCAAACCAGTTTAGTAACACGGGTGTAGATATTCTCCGAGTAAGCATCGGACGCGATAACGACGCCAATGCACCGCTTCTGATGCGACTCGATTCTCCATCGGTTCCGCTCCGTGTGACGCTTGATCCGTTCAACCCTCCCAAGCCAGGTTATCCATCGTTTCCAGGGCAACCAATTCAGACAACTCAAGTCAATGTCACAGATCCGAACTTCCGTTTCCCACAAGTGTGGCGCTCAACGTTAGGAATTGATGCACAGTTCGAGCGATGGCTGCGGATAACTGCAGAAGGAATGTACGGGCAAATGCTCAACACTGTCGAATTTCGCAACATCAATCTTCGCCGCTCACGGGGGATGCCGCTATCGCCACTGGACCAACGACCGATGTATGCGCGCTCACCATCAGGACGGACGGACTCTAACGCTGTCCCAGAGTTTACCCAAGTGATCTTGCTTGCAACCAGAAATGCTGGCTACCAATACAGCGGTATGCTCTCCCTGAATTTATTAGAAAACAACCCAATCCTGCGCGGTTTGAGTGGAACGATTTCGTATGCCTATTCGGCTACTTTCGACCTTGCAGATGCGACGGCTGCAACAGCGCTATCGAATTGGCAGAATACTGATTCATTCGATCCAAATCGCGCAACAGTTGGGCGTTCAAACTTTGATGTACCTCATCGCATAACGGCGAGTGTTTTCTACCGATTTCGATTGATCGAGTCGCTTGCAACTTCGCTTGGCATTTTCTACACCGGTAATTCTGGGCGTCCCTATAGCTTTATCTACATTGGTGATTACAACGGCGATGGCGTAACACACAACGATCTCATCTATGTCCCGCGTCCTGAGGATTTCGGCACTCGCATTGTTGTTGTACCACCGGGCGGTTTAGATCTCCGCACTGCTGATCAAATTTGGAAGCAACTCATGGATTTCATCGAATCAAATCACATTCTGCGACGTTATCGAGGGCAAGTCCTTCCACGCAATTCGATGCGTGAACCTTGGATTAATCAGCTCGATCTTCGTGTCGTACAAGAATTACCGTCCATCGCTCCCACACGAGCGGAATTGACACTCGACGTTCAAAACGTCCTCAATCTGCTCAACAGCTCATGGGGTCTTCAACAGTATGTCAATTTCCAAAGCTACCGTTTGATAACACTTGTAACAGATCCAACAACCGGTAGTCCGTTTGATTCGCAAGGCCGCTTACGAATCTCGTACTCGACACCAACAACTTCAAATGGTAAGCCGGGCATCTACGAAACTGACTCATTCTTTTCACGATGGCGCGCGCAACTCGGACTTCGCATATCGTTCTGAGCACATTGTGCAGTTCGTTTCTCTTTTTGGCGCAGGGCTGCCAAGAAGCCGTAGTCACGTTCACAGGTGGGAAGGCACATGTTCGACTCTTCAACGGGCAGACAAAAACATCTGCCGTGGCGCTCTATGCCGATAGTGTTCAAAGAATATCCACCCTTCAGAACGGAGAATTGAGCGATGCTATCGCAGTACCGTCGGGTACATACGTACTCTTTGATGTTCGGAGCTCAGATGATACATCAATCCGCATCGCGTCGCAACGCTACGTTATGGCTGATGGTCAAACGTATATGCTCATTGTTCGTGGGAGAACGATTACTGATTTCTTTCGCCCAATCGTAGATACACTCCAGAGTCCCTATCCTGGGCGAGCGGCAGTGAAGTTGATCAATCTCACGGAAGAAACATTCGTCTCCGTGAGCGCCGATGGCAATGTCGTTGGGATGCCAATCGTGGATGCACAGACAGTGTTGCCATTTACAGCAATTGAACCCGGTACTGTGCGGATATCTGTTTTTGATGTTGATCGCAACACATCGATTGGACGTGATTCTACCGTAGTTTTGGAAGCAGGTGCGTGCTATTACCTCTTTGTCTACGACTCTACGAGCGGCACTGAACTCGTACAGCGTTGGTTCCTGCATAAAGTTGAATGATTCACCACAAGGATTCGTTTGATGAACAAGTTCGTGTTCCTGTTACTTGCTGCATTAACCTCTTTTGCACAGACATATCTTCCCATTGCACAATTGAAGCAGCGTGCATTCGGAGATTCACTTCGCATTGGAGAGCGAATCGCCGGTCGTGTCACTGTTGCTGATCAATTCCGCAACACAAGCTACATTCAAGATGCTACCGGCGGTATTGCTGTCTTTAATTCCGTTTTTCGGATCGGTGTACAGGTTGGTGATTCTGTCGAGATACTCGCAGGTACGTTGACTGAATTTGGCCAAACGACTGGGCAGCCTGGTACTGGCCTGACAGAAATCACCGGCTCAGTTACATTTCAAGTGATTCCTGTTACACGCGTTGAGCCTTCACCTCGCACGACCTCCATCCCATCAATTGGTGAGTCACTCGAAGGAATGCTCGTGCGTGTGCGGAATGTTCAGTTTGTGGAAACAGGCGTCTTTCAAGGGGATAGGAACTACACAGTACGGAGTGCTGCCGGTGACCAGCTCCAAGTTCGCATTGATGCAAATACAGAAATTGCCAGGAATAACTTACCTATTCCAACAGGAAGAATTGACATCGTTGGTGTTATTTCCCAGTTTCGGGGAACCTATCAGCTTCTCCCACGATTCGCAAATGATATTGGGCTGACACTTGAACGCGATACCGTTCCAAAGGATGCAACGCTCGATATTACGACGTGGAATTTACTTTGGTTTGGTTCAACAGACACGACACTCGGTGTTGCAAACAAACAGCGTCAGTTCAATAGCATTCGTATCGCGCTTGACACCATGCGTTCGGATATATACGCATTCCAGGAAGTTACAAGACAATCTGTCCTCGATAGCCTTGCGGGAGTTGTACAGGGTAGCTATCAAGGATACCTTGCACCAATTGAGCAACAACAGAAAATGGCTTATCTCGTATCGCGCGATGCTGTCATTGTGTTGGAAAACGGGCTAGCAGTCAATGGTGGCGCACAGGCTTGGGCAAGTGGTCGCTACCCATTTCGTATGACAGCCCGCTGTAGAGTCGGCGGGGTAGAGAAGAGCATTGTGCTTTTCAACATCCATGCAAAAGCAACAGGAGATTCAACTACTGCTCAGCAAGATTGGCAGCGACGTCGAATAGATGCTGAAACGTTCCATGATTACCTTAACACGTTCTATGCAAGTGTACCAGTGATTATTCTTGGCGATTTCAATGATGATGTTGTTGGCTCCGTGGTGGCACCCAATCCGACACCATATCAAGCGTTCCTCGATGATACCACGAAGTGGCGTGTCCTCACCTATCCACTGAGTGAACTCGGACTGCGATCATACATTGGCTCGACATCAATTGCACGAATGCTTGATCACATCATAGTATCCGATGAGCTTTTCAGTGCAATACATCGCACCTACCTCGAAGCTCCAAATGCGTTCTTGTCCAGTTACACTACGACGGTAAGTGACCATCTCCCAGTAACGGTTCGCATACGGCTACAGGACGTGCTCACCAGTGTCAATCGCGAAATGGAAACAGACGTTCGATTAGGCCCGAACCCAGCAACCGAACGTGCATACATCGAGATTGTGCGCACAAAGCCATCCGCAATTGGTGTAACTATCACCGATCTGCATGGACGATTGGTTTCCCGAATCGCTGATGAAACAATCGATCCTCAAATCCGAGTCATTCCCATTGATTGTGCGCACCTTGCACCGGGAATGTATTTGATCCGCACTGAAGTTGATAGTCAGGTTCGAATTGTTCCATTGGTAATTGTACGCTAACATACGATGGAGGTTGCTGCGTTGAGAACTTGGCATATTGAGGATTCAGCCGAGCTCTACAATATTGCAGGCTGGGGTATTGGATACTTCGGGATCAATGAGAAAGGGAACGTCATCGTAAAGCCACGGAAAGACCATGGCCCTTCCATCGATATCCGTGAGCTCATGGATGAACTTGCGCTCAAGGATATCAATGCACCCGTGCTCTTGCGCTTCCCGAACATCCTTGACCATCGTATTGAAAAAATCAGTGGCTGTTTTGAACGCGCACGCGCGGAGTATGGTTACCAAGGGAAGTACTATAACGTTTACCCGATTAAGGTTAACCAGCAGCGCCCTGTCGTTGAGGAAATTGTTCGCTTTGGCAAGAAGTTCAACATAGGCTTAGAAGCGGGATCGAAGCCCGAGTTACATGCTGTCCTGCCAATAATGGACAATCCTGAAGCGTTGATTATTTGCAATGGTTACAAAGATGAAGACTTCATCGAGCTTGCCCTTTTGGCGCACAAGATGGGGAAGAGGATATTCTTAGTCGTCGAAAAACTTAATGAGCTCAAACTCATCATCCAAATTGCACGACGCCTCAACGTTGTTCCCAATATTGGAATTCGCATTCGATTAGCTGCGAGTGGAAGCGGCAAATGGGAAGAATCCGGCGGGGATCAGAGCAAGTTTGGATTGAATGCAAGTGAGCTACTTGAGGCGGTCGAATTAGCACGCAGTGAAGACATTCTCGACTGGCTTAAACTCATTCACTTCCATCTCGGATCTCAGATTACGAACATTCGAAAGATTAAAGCGGGATTGCGAGAAGTTGCGCAGTTTTACGTCCAGCTTCACCGACTCGGATGTGCCATAGAGTATGTGGATATCGGAGGAGGCTTAGGTGTTGATTACGATGGCTCCCGAACCACGATTGCCAGCAGCATCAATTATTCAATTCAGGAGTATGCAAACGATGCAATCGCCACATTGCTTGATGCCGCTGACCGTCACGACATACCCCATCCGCACGTCATCACAGAAGCAGGGCGCGCACTCACTGCGCATCATTCAATACTCGTCTTCAACGTTCTCGAAACGGCGACAACACCTCTCTGGGACGAAGCACATCACTTCGTCGAGCCGAATGACCATGAGATCGTTCGTGAGCTTTATACGTTGCTCAACAACATTTCACCGAAGACAATTTTAGAAGTATGGCATGATGCTCTGCAGCTCCGCGAAGAATCGCTCGAACTATTCGCATTAGGCTTGCTCGATCTTCCATCACGTGCAAAAGTGGAGCGGCTCTTCTGGAGTATCGCTACGGCGGTAAATCGTTACGCACAAGATTTTCGTCATGTTCCGGAGGAGTTGCGCATCCTACCCAAATTACTTGCTGACAAATATTTCTGCAACTTCTCACTCTTTCACTCGCTACCCGATTCATGGGCAATCGATCAGCTCTTCCCAATCATGCCGCTGCAGCGCCTCAATGAAAAGCCACTTCGTCGTGCAACACTCCATGACATTACGTGCGACAGCGATGGGCGTATTGACCGTTTCATCGGAATACGTGAGACGATGCCGTATTTGTCGGTACATGACTTGCGTGAGTCTGAACCATACTATATCGGCGTCTTCCTGGTCGGTGCTTATCAAGAAATCCTCGGGGACCTGCATAACCTCTTTGGCGATACGAATGCAGTCCACATCGTTTGTGATGAAGACAGCTATTGGATTGATCAAATCATCGAGGGAGAAACAATCGAAGATGTCCTCGAATACGTCCAATTCTCAGCAAAACGACTCGTTCGGACGATGGAAACATGGGTCATGCAAGCTGTGAAAGAAAACATGATTACGCTCCATGAGGGAAAAGAGTTTTTGGCGATGTATCGCTCGGGATTGTACGGTTATACGTACTTAGTGTAGCCCCCGTTTCTTCGGAGTATGTCAGCAAAAACGCTGAATCATTGTTCGAAAAAGCAAATCGAGGCACCGGTACACGGTTCCGTTAAGTAACGCGAGCCCATCATTGCCGCACGTCCTGTTCGAACAAGTGACATCGTCGGTCGAGGTTGCATACCCTCTTCCCATAACACCATACAGCGAATTTCGATAAAATTATCCCCCAGGGGTGTGGAAAGCACCGGTGCGTAATCAATTTTTTCCATCAGTAGCCACTTGCTGCGCTCTGTTTCGAGGATGTCGTTCAAATCTTCATCCGAAGGTGTAAGGTTAACCCCTTTCCCAGCAAATGCAAACAGTGGTTTGAGCACGAACTGACCGATGGGAGGAATTCTCTCGAGTTGGTTGCAGAACATGGCACGAGGAACGCTCGGGTGCTCGAGAAAGGGAAGGGAGTATTTGCTCATGAGAAAATACCAGTTCGGGTGAACAACCCATTCAACATCTAATGCCGTGTTCCATGCGAAAGGAAGTTGAACTCCATATTGCTCAAGCTCATCCGGTATCGCACGCATATAGATGCGACGCAATGGTTGCAATCCGCCACCGCGTTTGTGGAAGAGCATACCATCTACATACGTCAAGTCGAGGATGTCAGTTGCTGCCATCCCTGTCAGTAAATACGTTGCAGCGAAATCAGGGTAGGTTTTTTGCTGGTGGGGATGATAGTCCACGAGTGCAGTGTTATCGGGGTTATGCACCCCGAGAAGCCAACGTGTAATAGTTGAACGATACTCATCGAAAGTCAACGAGGCATCGAAAAAGGGTGAAAAGTCTTCTCGTAGCTCGTACGCAATATGGTATGCTTCTGCAAGATAGAGTTGGTATGCGAACAATGACGGGAAGCCCTGCAACTCGACAAGTTTTGGTGTGATCGTACCATCCTCGATTGTGATTGCAAAGTCAACGACTGCACAGGTTGGATGAGATGGTACGTGAGGCATGCGATATTCGCTTGGGATTGCTGCCTCCATTGCATGATCAAGGTATTTCTGAGCGGTGCATTGCTTGACGAGCTCTATTGATGCATCTGCGATGAGTCTTCGCAGCTCGGAAGAACAAAACACAGGTGCTTCCATGATGCGGAATTCGATGCGCGTGCGAAGAACAGTTTCGAGGTGCTGCTTTAATCGAGCATAACGCTCGTTTGTGTAATGGTCACGGTAGAACCATTCTTGCCGTTCACGGTTCATACATGTTCGTAGAGAGTACCACCGACCACGGTAGCTAATGTACGTGTTTCGATTATTTCCTCAGGTGGACACGTTTCGATATTCCGATCGAGGATCGTCATATCTGCATCCATGTCGATCGATAGGTAACCACGACGATCGTTTGTATCTGCAGCACGGTGGGCATTGATCGTGTATGCCTCAATTGCCTCTAATTGAGAAAGGCATTCCGTGGGATGCCAAGGGTGATCACTGCCTGGCGGCTTGCGGCGGCAAAATGCATCAATGCCTAAGAGTGGATTGTGTGACTCAACAGGGAAATCTGAACCAGCACAGAGTAGAACGCCATGTTGTAAAAACGAGCGCCAGCGGTAAGCTGTTATTGTGCGATTGCCAAGCCGACGTTCGGCCATCACTGCATCGCTAATGCAGTGGATAGGTTGGACGGAAGCAATTGCACCAGTCCTCACATAGCGTGGTAGGTCATCGGGGTGCACCACCTGACTGTGTTCTATACGAAGTCGAATATGGTCAAGAATAGGATAGAGCGAGCCGACCAGTTCAAATGCATCGAGAACGGAGCGTACTGCACGGTCACCAACTGCATGGATTGCTACAGAGGTAAATCCATCTTCGAGTGCTTGGTGGATTCGGTGGAGAATGTCCTCGGATGAGAGAAGCAGAATGCCATCAGTAGTCTCATCGTCTGTATATGGTTCTAACAATGCTGCGCCACGGCTACCGAGAGCACCATCAGCAAAGAGCTTTATTCCCACAATGCGATGTAACTCTCCTGTTGTGGGGAGTATGCCTGCTGAATGCCAATCGAAGTGTTGACCGCGCACCCAGGAAAGAATACGGCAGGGAAGTTTACCCTCTTCTGCTAAGCGAGTAAAGATGGGTAAGTCGTCTGGATGTACGTCCATGTCATGGATTTCCGTAAGACCCGACCGACTGGCAGTTGCAGTTGATTCAAGTATCGCGGATTCGATATCCTCATCAGTTGGTGACGGGATGAGCTGTTCGATCAACGTCATCGCTTCGTCAAGCAAAATACCTGTGGGTTCGCCATGCTCATCACGGAGGATTCTACCACCAACGGGATCAACAGTATCGCATGTTATTCCCGCTCGTTCCAACGCACATGAGTTGACCCAGAGTGCATGACCGTCAACTCGTGTGAGAGCAATAGGAATGTCTGGAAATGCCTCATCAAGATCGTATCGAGTCGGAAACTGTGATGATGACCAACACTCTTGATTCCAGCCACGTGCGACTATCCATTCTCCGCGGTTCGGTCCATGACGATGCACGTGCCAGATACACTCTTCTTTCGATGCTGCATTATGGAGATATCCTTCTCGAAGGAATAAGCCCAAACCGACAACGTGAGCATGTGCATCAACAAAGCCTGGGAAAACCCATGCGCCTGGAAATTCAAAACGCCGAGGACCTATCCGCAGTGTCACTACCCCGTACCGTGGTTCTATGGCTCTAATTCTTCCTTGAGCGATAGTTAGCTCACCTTGGAATGCAAAAGACATGGTATACTACACGTCACATTCTGCGACGATTTGGATCGATGGAATCAAGGTACACAACCTTTTTCTCTAGTTGCTCAGGTGTTTCTGGGTTGAGTGGATCTGGTAGGCAACAGTCGACCGGACATACGGCAGCACATTGTGGTTCGTCGTGAAACCCAACGCATTCAGTGCATTTATCCGGAACGATAAAGTAGTACTGATCGGACCAAAAATCGCGCTGAAAACCGCCAGGGCTGGTTGAGTCATGATATTCAACTCCAGCTAATGTCCACGTCGAACCGGGTTCATAGATAGCAGTGTTGGGACACTCAGGCTCGCATGCACCGCAGTTGATACAATCGGAAGTAATGTAGAGTGCCATAGGTGTTGAGAGTAATTGGAATCACGCCGTGTCATACGGTGAGGCAAAATTACGGTTATCTATACGGCAGGACGTGGTTATTTACCTGTTATTCACGTTGTTTGCTCAACACGAGAAGCGTTGATACCTATACTCTCTCTCTCGTTCACTTGTGCTCGAGGGAGTTCGATGTAAAACGTGCTTCCGTGTCCAGGTCTACTAACACAACCAACGTAGCCGTGCATTGCCTCTACAAACCGTTGAACAATACTAAGACCTAAACCAGTTCCTCCCTCATTACCTTTCGCTGTCGATCGAGCGCGGGTGAATTCACGAAAGAGTCGTCTCTGTTCTTCTTCGTTGAGTCCTGGTCCTTCGTCGCGAATGAGAAAGCTAAGGTGCTGATCATGAGTTTCGATTGTGCAGTAGATCGTCCGTCCAAGTGGAGAATATTTGATGGCATTTGACAGGATATTGTCTAAACATTCTTGCAGACGTTTACTATCAGCTAAGACATAGAGGTCACTTGGGGGGTATTGCTTCGTAATAGTAAGAGATTTTGCCACTGCTCGTACGCGATGTGCTTCGATGACGACGTCGAAGAGCATCTGGGCATGGACTGGTTCGATAGTAAGCGTCATACGACCAGTTGAGAGCGCAGTAAAATCAAGTAAACTTGTAACAAGCTCCTTCATCGTTTCAGCAGTACGAGCTATCGCACTGGTATGGTTGGCAAGATCAGCTTGTGTAAGATTATGCCCGTAGCGTTCGATAATCGAAGCGCTCATGAGAATTGCAGCTATCGGATTTTTTAGGTCATGAGCAACAACCCCCAAGTACGAGATTTGCTCGTCCATGCGTTGTTTGTATTCTTCAACGGTTCTCAACGCAGAATTCATTTGTTGCTCGAGAACGTGATATCGGTTCTCAAGAGCAGAAAGCTCGAGCGCTTTCTGATGAATGGCAAGTTTGATTTCGGCTTGTTTGATCTCGTGCACAGTGCGAATGGACAGTGCTGTTGTACGGAAGTTGCTATATCGTTGGAGATGGGCGAAGGCTTTCCGATCATGTTTGATCGCTCGGTACGTCTGTGCAAGTCCCAGATGGATGCGTGCTTGGAGATCATAAAATGGCGCTTGCTCGAGGTGGGAAAGTGCACGGTGAAAGTGTTCAAGTGCTAGTGGTGGGCTATAGTAGGGTGAGTGTTTGTAGCTAAAGACATGAGCAAATTCGTAATGTGCATATGCAGCGAAATAGGGAAACAATTCTTCTTCCATATGTTGGCAAAGAGCTTCCCCGAGAGAACGAGCCTGATCCCACTGGAGAGATCCCCTATATGCACTGAGCAATACAATATCGTATATCGCTGCAAGAATTTTTGTGCGCAGTGTTGTAGTAGATGGTCGAAGCGAGGAAAGGAGCCTCATCGCTTGATCAAGATGTCCTTCAGCTACCAGAAGCTGGGCGCGATGTACACCGAGTAGAAGTGGAGCAATCTCACCATTGCAAGCGAGAGTTTGTGTTTCCAGAATTTGAGTTGCACTGGCGAAATCGCCGAGTTGATATTCGATACGCCCAGCTCCACACAGAGAGAGAGTCGTTAAGGTTTCATCAGAGGAATCACGTGACTTCAACACATCTGTATAAGAACGCAGTGCATCAGGATAATTTCCCGTTATTTCAAGGATTGAAGCCCACTGATAGCGCACTAAATGATGCAGCGAGGATTGTTTTGCGCATTCGAGTGCGGTTGATATCCCTCGGATTGCCGATTGGGTATCTCCAGCAATGAGTGCAAGTCTTGCAGACAGAGAGAGAAGATGGCATCGTAAGTGTCCTCGATGCCTTTGGGGATCATCCGCTATGAGGTGAGCATACTTGCGCGCGTCGGGAATCGCCAGAGTGCGAGCGAAGCTTCTGCGCGAAGAAGTAAATCCTCAAGAGAACAGCTATATTGTTCCTCCATTTCGGTGGATAGAATTTCACACGGTGCGATTATCGCACGGAGAAAATTCTCAATGTCGTCGTAATGATGCACAGCTTCGCCCTACGATGCACGTAGTTGATACGCGAATGTCGGCAGTGGTCATGTCACAGCATGGTTTGCCAAGGAATTAACAATGAAGCAAAAACCTACGAATACATTTTGCAGAGAGAAAATGTCATTTCACAGAGATGCGTTGTTAGACAGGAAAAGTATCGTCTTGCAGGAGGGAAAATTGAACCTGTCGTTAGACCGCAGCAATAGAAAGTCGAAGATTATCAGCACCGACTATACGCTCGAGCTCGGCGATAGTGGCACCCTCTAATCGAAACGGAAATTTCGGCATGCAATAGCATGAATGAATCTCCTCTCCTTCCATCAGATTTATGATAAGAGTCGCTGTGGTCTTAGCACCATTACCAAGTGTGGCGATGGAATCGAGAATAGAAGCATCGCTGCGGACGGAAAGGCGGATGTTTATCGTTTTTATGCGAGCATATGCACTTTCGAGAGGGATGAGTTCATCCACGATGATTCGTGGCAAAGCAGCTTCATCGCGTAGCTCGAGCTTCCCAACTGCAGCTACGAGTGCACCCTTTTGAAAGAAACGTTTGGCAGGTTCATACGCTGAATTCCAAACGATGAGTTCACCGATTCCTGTATAGTCCTCCATCATTGCAAAGGCTACTGTTCGTTCGTTGCGATCGAGTTTGGTCCGTACCTGCGTTATAAGTCCGCAGCAGCGAACAGTCGTCCCAGAGCGAAGTGCATCTGTCTTTCCCAGGTGCATCGTTGCGAATGCACGGATAATGTGCGTATGTGCATCAAGTGGGTGACCAGAAATGAAGAAATTGAGTACTTCGTGCTCACGATTGAGGAGCTCATCAGTTGTCCACTGAGGAACATCTGGTAATGGTGGTTCGATGGGTTCTAACACTTCGCTCTCAAAGAGGGAATCCATGCCTTGAGTAGTAGCGCTTAACGATTTTGCGAATTCAAGCGCTTGGTCGAGTGCAGCAATCAGCTGTGCACGGTGGCCGCCAAGCTGATCGAATGCTCCACTTGCAATGAGTGCTTCAATAGCGGATTTATTGACAACGCGTGTATCGACGCGACGGCAGAATTCAAAGAGAGAGCGAAATGGACCATTCGAACGTCGTGTCTCGATAATAGATTGAACAGCTTTGATACCAACATTTTTGATTGCGGCGAGTCCAAATACAATAGTTGTTGGTGATGTCGCGCGAAATGTCTCAAGCGATTGATTGACATCCGGGGGCAACACAGTGATACCGAACGCTCGAGCTTCTTCAATGAGTGCATTGATTTTTTCGAGCTTCCCTAATTCGGCTGTCATGTTGGCGGCGAGAAATTCTGCTGTGTAGTATCGTTTAAGCCATGCCGTTTGATATGCGAGGTATGCGTATGCTGCTGAATGTGATTTGTTGAAACCGTAGGATGCGAATTTTTGGATGAGGTCAAATATCTCGCCTGCTAACTGCGGCTCTATTCCATTGGTGCGTTGCGCACCCTCAATGAATGCTTGACGCTGCTGAGCCATGAGTTTTTCGTCCTTTTTGCCCATCGCGCGACGAAGGGTATCAGCTTGTGCGAGCGTAAAGCCAGCAAGGTCTTGCACAAGCTGCATCACTTGCTCTTGGTAAACGATGATCCCGTATGTGTTCTTGAGCCGTCGCTCCATGAGGGGATGCAGATACTCGATAGGCTTCCGCCCAAATTTGCGGTCAATAAATTCAGGGATATTGTCCATTGGACCGGGACGATACAACGCATTCATGGCGGTAAGCTCTTCGAGATTCCGTGGTCGCAGTTGTCGTAGGCACTCGGTCATTTTCTCTGATTCAAATTGGAATACCGCAAGAGTACGTCCTTGGCTGAGCATATCATACACCGCAGGATCCTCGTAATCAATAGTATCGAGGTCAATTGTTATGCCATAGTTCTCTCGAATTTGTTCGAGCGTACGATCAATAATCGAAAGAGTTGTCAACCCCAAGAAATCCATCTTCAATAGCCCGACGGCTTCAAGCTCTTTCATGGAGTATTGGGTTGTAGGGTTCGATCCTGGTGTCTGATAGAGCGGTACGAAATCGGTAATCGGACCAGGGGCTATGACAACACCTGCGGCATGGACCGATGCGTTTCGTGCAAGGCCTTCGAGAATGAGTGCGTACTCGACTAATTGCTGAAGCAATGGATCATCCGTATCGCGCAGCCATCGGAGTTCTGGTAGGTTAATCGCTTCACTAAGCTTTGTAACCTTTCCCAAAACGACGGGGATTTGTTGCGTTATTTCATTCAATGTCGAAGGTGGTATCCCGAGTACTCGCCCAACGTCCTTAATCACCTGTCGTGCAGAGAGAGTCCCGAACGTGATGATTTGGGCGACCGCGTCAGCGCCGTATTTGGCCCGAACGTATTCGATAACCTCGTCACGTCGCTCGTCATTGAAATCTACATCAATATCAGGGAGCGAGATGCGGTCCGGGTTGAGGAAACGTTCGAAGAGCAGGTCATGCTTGAGCGGGTCAATATTCGTGATTCCAAGAGCATAAGCTACGATGGATCCAGCGGCGGAGCCACGACCTGGTCCGACACTAATACCTCGTTGCCGCGCACCTGCTATGAAATCTTGGACGATGAGGAAATAACCCGAATAGCCCATGCGTTTGATTACATCGAGCTCAAAGCGTGCTCGATCGAGAATCTCTTGTGTAAGATTCCTATAGCGTTTCTCCAAACCTCGAAACGTGAGCTCTTCGAGATATTCATCGAGTGACTGTGCGTGTGACCCTGGCGGAATCGGAAATGTCGGCATCTTTGGTGCGAACGAGGGATCGAATGCAACTTTTTCAGTTATCGCGAGAGTGTTTTCGATCGCACGAGGAAATTTCCCCAGAAGTTCTTTCATTTGTTCAGCGGTTTTGAAATAGAACTCTGGAACTCGATACCGAAGCTGTGTTACATCGACCGTAGCACTATTCGATGACGAAATGTCTCGGATGTACAAATGGACATTATGTGCGACAGCATGCTCAGGGCGAATGTAGTGGCAATCATTGGTCGCAACGAGCTCGATACCAAGCTCACGAGCAATGAGTGGTGCGTGCTCTAAGACGATTTTATCTTCCGGCAAGCCGTGATTCTGAAGCTCAATGTACCAATCATCTTGAAATAGTTCTTTGAACCACCGTGCGTGTGCTCGAGCGCCTTCGAGATCACCACCGAGAATTGGCTGGTTGACCGGTCCCGCAAGGCATGCGCTTAGTGCAATGAGACCATCATGGTACTGTTCGAGCAATTCTCGATCAATACGTGGTTTGTAGTAGAAACCATCTGTGTGTCCGAGCGAGACAAGCTTACAGAGATTCCGGTACCCTTGATCATTTTTGACAAGCAAGACAAGGTGATAGTAATCCCGTTTCGCATTTCCGTTCTTGACTGGATTTTTCTCAAAACGTGAACCTTTTGCCAAATAGACCTCGCATCCAATAATCGGCTTGATACCAGCCTTTTTTGCAGCAAAGTAGAACTCCATACATCCGAACATTACACCGTGATCAGTCAACGCTACTGCAGGCTGACCATCATCGAGAGCAGCGGCAACTAACTGTTCCGGTGTTGCAATTGCATCCAAGAGAGAATAGTGAGAGTGATTATGCAGGTGGACAAAATCAGCCATGTGTTTCATTGGAGTAATAAAGAGCGAGGCGAAAATACACGCCACCTTTTTGGTCTCGATGTATAATGGTAGAATGATCGAAAAGTAATGTGCGATGTATCTTTGATTATTGCCCGGATGGCGAAACGGCAGACGCACAGGACTTAAAATCCTGGGCTCCTCGCGGAGCGTGCGGGTTCGAATCCCGCTCCGGGCACAGCAGACAAATACTCCTGCCGTTCGAAGGCTTTTTTGAGCTACAAAAGAGGAAGACTTCAAACAATGCTTCGGTCCTACGCAGCGTAGCCAGGAGTGGACGAACCGAAACTTTCTCCGCTCATCACATTTTCTCCCTTCTTGCGAATGTATTAGTCACGGCAAAGGATAAATACGTTAGCGCCTTCCGCCTTTCTGTGGTGTGCGCGAAGTTGAACTGTGCCGAGGGCTACCTGTAGGTCGTGAGGAACGTTCGGAATTGTAGTGACCTCCACTAGTAGGGCGATTACTTCCTTCACTGATATCCTCTGGTGGTGGAAGGAGAGCCTTCCGACTGAGACGAAACTTACCATCTGGCTGTATCTCGATGAGCTTGAGCTCGACAATGTCCCCCGGTTTCACGTAATCGAGGATGTTGTGCACTCGTTCGTGCGCAATTTGAGAAATGTGGAGCAACCCTTGCTTTTTGGGAAGAAACTCAACGATTGCACCGAGACCTTCACGGACTTCCTTTACTTTGGCGTGGTAAGTTTCTCCGAGTTCAGGTTCGCGTGTGAGTCCTTTAATCCAATCAATCGCCATCTGTGCATTTTCTTGGTTGACAGCGGCGATAATGACCGTTCCATCTTCTTCGATGCTGATTTCAGTGTTTGTTTGCTTGGTTATCTCCCGAATTGTCGCACCTCCAGGACCAATAACCATTCCGATCATCTCAACTGGAATTTTAATGGTGGTAAGTCGTGGTGCATACCGTGAAAGCTCCGGACGCGGTTTATCTATGCATTCGTTCATGATGCGCAGGATTTGAAGTCTACCTTCTCGCGCCTGCTCAAGTGCTCGGCGAACAATGTCCAGGGAAAGTCCTTTGATTTTGATGTCCATCTGGCATGCAGTGATACCATCAGCAGTACCTGCAACTTTAAAATCCATGTCCCCAAGATGATCTTCATCACCGAGAATATCACTTAAGATTGCGACTTGGTCGCCTTCAGTGATGAGGCCCATCGCAATACCTGCAACCTGCTTCTTGATTGGTATGCCTGCATCCATACAGGCAAGTGAACCAGCGCAAACAGTAGCCATTGAAGAGGAGCCATTGGACTCGAGAATGTCAGAGACAATACGAATAGTGTAGGGGAATTCCTCTTCACTTGGGATCATGGGTTGCAAGGCACGCTCAGCCAAGTTACCATGGCCTATCTCCCGTCTACTTACACCCGTCATGCGACCAACCTCACCGGTAGAGTAGGGTGGGAAGTTGTAGTGAAGCATGTACCGACGTTCGTAAGTTGGCAACAAGCCATCAACAATTTGCTCATCTTGCTTGGTGCCGAGTGTCACGGTAGTTAGGCTTTGGGTTTCACCCCGCGTAAAAAGTGCAGAGCCGTGCGTACGGGGGAGTAAACCCACTTCGCAGGTAATCGGACGGATGTCTGTAAGCCCACGTCCATCGAGTCGGCGATGTTCCTTGAGTATCATGCTTCGCATGAGCTCATACTCTATGTCGCTCACGATGTGGTTGGTCAGTTGTCCAATTGGTAGATCGGCGTACTCATCATGTTCGAGGACAAATTGTTGCACTTCGAGCAGTGTTTCATCGAGGAGTTTTTTGCGAAACTCGGAGCGCAATTCCTTTGATGATGATGAGTGAATCATGCGGTTGATTGGTTCGGTAACGCGGGCGCGAATAAATTGTTCTAGTTCCGGTGGACACGGAACGGCATGCAGCGGACGATGGGGGCGCTTGCCACCGCCAGCCTGTTTGAGGAGTTCTTTCTGAAGTTGATTGAGAATACGAATGTTCTCATGAGCAAATGCGAGCGCAGCGACAAAGTCTTCCTCGCTGATTTCATGTGCCATCCCCTCAACCATTACAATAGAATCATCAGTGCCCGCGACGGTGATTTCCATATCCGAAACTTCCAATTCTTGGTAAGTCGGATTGACGATAAAAGTCCTGTTGATTCTTCCAACATGCACTTCGGAGACAGGACCATCGAAGGGAATATCAGACAGCAACAGTGCTGCTGATGCACCCACCATCCCTAGCGAGTTGGGTTCATTCTTGTCATCCGCTGAAAAAACTGTTGCAACTACTTGTGTGTCAGCACGCCATCCTTCGGGAAACATAGGTCGTATTGGCCTATCGATGAGTCGTGCTGAGAGAATTTCCTTTTCGGTAGGTCGGCCTTCGCGTCGGAAGAAACTACCTGGTATTTTACCAGCAGCAGATGATTTTTCCCGGTATTCTACCGTCAACGGAAGGAAATCTACATCCGGTCGTATGTCTGGACTTGCACAGACGGTCACTAATACCATCGTTTCGCCGTACTGGACCATGACAGCGCCATCAGCCAGCTTGGCGAAACGACCAGTTTCCAGTGAGTATTCTTTACCACCAAGATTACAAGAAACTTTGACAATGTTCATGCGATGAATATCGAAACAATGCGACAAGAAGATGTCTCAACCCTACGAGCACAAGCGGAGGCTATGTGTAGAGATTTTTGATTGCTCCACTGAATGGCAATGGAAACGTCATGCTGCAATACTTACTTGCGCAAATTGAGTTGTTCCACGATCCGGCGATAACGTTCAAGATCGACGCGCTGGAGGTATTTAAGGAGCCTACGACGTTTATTGACCAATCCTATAAGCCCACGACGGCTGTGATGGTCCTTTTTATGGAGAGCAAGGTGCTCGGTCAGTTGATTGATGTGATCGGTGAGGATCGCGATCTGTGCTTCAGGCGATCCAGTGTTGAGAGGAGATCCACCAAATTGAGCAATGAGATCAGCTTTCCGCTCTTTGGTAAGCATCGGACGATTCTGGGGAAATGTTGGACATACACAATTGAGATGAAGAAAAAAAGCGTTCACACGTTTCGCGGTCGTCGCGCAGTTGCGACCAAAACATATCTACACTTTCAAAGCGACGTTCCTGACGAACGTAGCAGTGAAAGTGTAGGACGATTTTGTGGTCATATAAGTATCCATTGTAGTTGAAAAAATGCGCCTCTAATTGAAGATGTGTTGAGTCGGTGAATGTCGGGCGTGTACCAATGTTTGCCATCCCCGACAACCTGTTGCTCTCAATCGTTGCAGTAACGCAATAAACGCCAAGGGCTGGTAGAATCTTGTGAATGTCAAGCAATTCGATATTAGCTGTTGGGTAGCCGAGTCGCCGTCCGCGGCCATCACCTTGAACGACTATTCCTTCAACACTGTATGCATAGCCCAGCATAGCATTTGCTGTAGTGATGTCTCCACGTTGAAGTGCAGAACGAATTTTCGTGCTACTGATCGTCTCTCCAGATTCGAGTGTCACTGGCAGTACAGTCTCAACACTAAAACCATGCATTACTCCAATGGAGCGTAGCAATTCTTCGTTACCGTGGCGATCCTTCCCAAAGTAATGATCATATCCGATAACCATATGCATTACGCCTATCTGCTCAACAAGTACAGAGCGAACAAAATCTTCTGCAGGTGTTTGGGAAAACTCAAATGTAAAGGGGATAACAACAAGCACGTCAACGCCAAGCGCTTGAAGGTGTGCAGCTTTTTCGACAAGTGAAGTAAGTAATCCGATTGGCTGTTGTGTTGATCGTTGGAGGACGAGCCGTGGATGTGGTTCGAATGTAACTACTATTGTTCGCGCCTGTTGCGTTGTGGATATTTCTTTCATGCGTTCAATGATAGCTCGGTGTCCTCGGTGGACACCATCGAATGTCCCCACAGTAACTACGGAACGTCGATCATAGGGTATGTCAGCGACTGACCGGTAGATCTGCATGGCTCTTACTGTGGAGGTAATACGCAAGCTCTCGGAGTGTAAATGCATCTTCAACTCGATAGTTGCCGATTGCGGTTCTACGAAGGTCGGTAACATAGGCACCAACGCCAAGAGCGTTGCCAATGTCACGTGCTAATGCACGAATGTACGTTCCTTTCGAGCAGCGTACAGTCATCCGTACAAAGGGTAGTGCAATATTGACATCGTCAATTGCATGGACTGTCACGATGCGGGGAGACAGCGGTACGTTTAGACCTTGACGTGCAAGTTCATAGGCACGTTTTCCAGAAACATGGATCGCTGAGTAGTTCGGTGGGATCTGTTCGAAAGTACCGATGAAACGATTGATTGTCGCTAAAATAGCCGTCGAATGTAAATGTTGAATATCATTGATCTCTTCTTCGGGGGTTTCGGCATCGTCACTTGCGGTACGAGCACCAAGCTTGACTTCGACGCGATATTCTTTATCGAGAGATTGGAATGAACTGACATGCTTTGTCGCGTTTTCAACACACACGATGAGTAACCCGGTTGCCATAGGATCAAGCGTACCTGCATGACCAATTTTCTTTACATGAATGAGCCGGCGTAGCTTGGCAACGACGTCAAACGAAGTCCAACGTTGTTCTTTGTCAATTAAAATTACACCACCCTCGTGAACAAGGGAGTCCAGAGGATTATGAACGTTTGTTGTTCGAGTGATGATTGTTATCATTGCTCAGTTAATTTAGAATCGGAGGATTGTTCTGGTTCCTTCTGTTTGAGAAGTTGCTCGATACGTTCCATATCCTCCAACGTAGTATCGAGGTAAAAACGGAGTGTTGGTATTACCTTAAGATGCAAGGGTGCAAGGAGTGAACGAAACTCGGGCGATTTCTCATTGAGGAGAGCGATGATGCGTTCACCACCGAGGCTATTACCATAGACGCTCACGTAGAGCTTTGCCAGAGTCAAATCAGGTGACACCGTTACGTTAGTTACCGTAATCATCCCACCACCGTGGAAAGATGCTATGTCACTAATTGGTTGACTCAAGATCCGCTGTATTTCACGAGCGACGCGGTCCGGACGATATGTTGGCATTTGTTACTAACCGAGTTTCCGTTGAACTTCAGTGATGCGGTATGCCTCGATAATATCCCCCTCACTATAGTCTTGGAAGCCACTGATAGTCATACCACATTCGAAACCCTGTCGGACCTCACGGACATCGTCCTTGAGGTGTTTGAGGGATTGAATTGTGCCTTTGTAGATCTCGAAACCATCACGAATAATTCGCACTTTATCGTTCCGACTCAGTGTACCTGTAAGAACGTAGCATCCTGCGACGGTACCAACCTTGCTGATACGGAATACTTGGCGAACCTCGGCACGACCAAGTACTTCTTCTTTAGTTTCTGGGGAGAGCATCCCTTCTAGTGCAAGTTTAATTTCATTGAGTGCATCGTAAATGATCGAATACAAGCGGACATCAACGTTTTCGCGCTCTGCAACACGGCGAACTAATGCTGGCAACTGCACTTGGAACCCGACAACGATAGCATCCGAAGCAGCAGCAAGCATAACATCGCTTTCGCTAATTGCGCCGACAGCATGGTGAATGATTGAAATAGAAACTTCATCAGTGCTGAGTTTCTGCAGCGCGTCAGATAGTGCCTCGAGCGAACCACTCATGTCTGCTTTGAGTACAATGCGCAATTCTTTGACATCACCTTGCTGCATTCGTTTTGAAAGTTCATCAAGGGAGATGCGCTTGATTTGTCGGAGCTGTTGCTCACGACGCAGCATTTGGCGCTGTTGTGCAAGTTGACGAAGTTTGTCCTCGTCTGTGGAAACAACAAGTTTATCGCCAGCTTCAGGCAAGCCTTCGAACCCAGTGACTTGCACGGGAGTCGATGGTGGTGCATCCTCGACTCGGTTGCCACGCTCGTCATACATAGCACGTACGCGACCGAAGTACTGCCCACAGATGAACGTATCACCTGTATGGAGTGTTCCATTCTGCACAAGCACTGTTGCGACGTTACCCCGACCTTTATCAACGTGAGCTTCTATTACCGTTCCAATTGCAGTTCGATTCGGATTTGCTTTCAACTCCAATAGTTCCGCTTCGAGCAAGATCTTTTCCAATAGCACATCAACGTTGATACCTTTTTTCGCTGAAATCTCAGCGCATTGGTACTTGCCACCCCATTCCTCGACGAGAATGCCGTGATCGGCAAGCTGTTGCTTAATGCGATCAGGATTCGCAGTCTCTTTATCAATCTTGTTAATTGCCACAACGATTGGAACTGTCGCAGCAAGTGCGTGACGAATCGCTTCGACAGTTTGTGGCATGACACTGTCATCGGCAGCTACTACGAGGACCACGATATCGGTGACTTGAGCTCCACGAGCACGCATTGCTGTGAATGCCTCATGACCCGGCGTATCAAGGAACGTGATGGATTTGCCACTTGGAAGGATGACTTTGTATGCACCAATGTGTTGGGTAATCCCTCCTGCTTCACCAGCGACAATGTTGGAGCTACGGATATAATCGAGCAGCGAAGTTTTTCCGTGGTCAACATGTCCCATGATGGTGACGATGGGCGGGCGTGGGACAAGTGATTCTGGAGGATCGGGTATTGTTTCCTCATCAAGGGTAACCTCCTTATCCGTAAGAAATTCAACTTCGATGCCGTAGTCGCTTGCGATAAGTTGGATCGAGTCGCGATCGAGACGTTGATTGATGCTAACCATCAATCCAAGTCCGAGACACTTAGCGATCACTTCGGCAGGCGATACTCCGAGGAAATTCGCTAATTCAGCTGTGGTGAGGTATTCAGTGATGCGGAGAACGCCATGATCTTGCTTTAGCTCATCAGCACGTCGTTGCTGCCGTTCTTCACGCTGTTGCTTTCGCTGCTTTTTGATTTTACTTTTTATTCGTGCTTCCTCTTCTATACCAGCGAGTGTTTCGCGGATAGCGCGCTCTACTTCTTCTTCTGTTATGAGCTCACGGAGAGGCTTGCGTTTCTTTTTTGCTTTGTCTTCACTGAGCAAATCATCTTTCGTCGGTACTTTTTTGCCCTTATTCTTAAGTGGAGTACTTGGTGTAGTGTCAATAAAGAGAGGAGGTCGTTGCTCTTGGGCGGTGCGATCAGTGCGTCGTTCTGGTGTCGATCTGGTAGTGGTTTTGTTTGGAGTACGGGTGGTTGATTCACGTCGTTGAGGTTGTAATTCTTTATCGGGTTTCTTCTGTTGACGCTTACCTCGGCGTGGCTCATCGACGGGGAGTTCAATCTTTCCGACTACTGTCAGACCACGAAGTTTCCATGACGTTGAGGGTGAGTCTGGTTCTGACGTAGCGATAACGTTTGAAAGTCTTCGGCGACGTTTGGTTTCTCCCGTTTCATCAGTCGTCTCAATCGGTGGAGTAACATTCTCTTCAGAAGTCAGTGCGTCGGTAGCAGCTGCTTGGGAGGGAGTTAGTGTTTGGTCAGTCGGTTCCTCTATGAGTTCTGGTGCGGTGGTGCTTTCGCGTAGCAGATAGTCTGTGAACTCTGTCTCGGTAGTTACGGTGGGAGCAAGTATTTCTGATGAAGAATCTTTATCAACGGGGCTGACACCTTCCTCTCCAGGTTGAAGTGCCGCAGATGATGTGTCATCTTGAGCGACCGTGTGAAGTTCGATCTGTTGCGACGCTACCTCTGCTGCTGTTGGAGTATCAGTTTCAAAAACGATCTCTTCAACTACAGTAGATGGAGACTCCGTGGGTTCACTTGTTACAGTCTCCCATGATACAGTCGCATGCCCCGAACTAACCGAATCGGATACGATTTCAGATTGGCTAGTATCTACGGTGATTTCCTCAATTGTCGGCTTCTCAACTAGTTTCTGTGGTTGTTCGGGAGCAGTACTATCCTTTTTCGTCGGGGCTCGATGGCGATCGAACTGCTCGACTTTTGTTCGAATGCGCTCAGCTGCTTTTGCTTCTTTTGCAAAATGCCCCGCTACTGCTTCGATCATCTCGTCGGTCAGCTCGAAGCTTGGTTTGGATGATGCATCAAATCCTTTCGCTTTGAGATACTCAACGATCTCGTCTTTCGAGATGTTGAAGTACTTTGCGACTTTAAAGAGCTTGCGCTCTTGGGGCAACTGCAGCATTCTTCAGTCCAAAGAAAAACTAATTGTAAAACGGTGTTCTCTCAAGTCCATTGCTTTCGGCAATAGATTTATTCCTCGCTGGAAGGTTTGGATGGATCTTCAGGGATGAACCCATCCTCTTCATCCAGTTCTTCAAAAGATTCCGTTTGAAGCTCATCGAACATTGCATCAATCTCGTCAACTTCACCTTCTCGATGTTGACGTGCTAATTCACGTTCTTCCTCGAGCTGTGCTTGTGCAATCGCAACTCGCTCAGCGATGTCAGGATAGTCTGATTCACCGAATTCATCGAGAATGAGCCTGCGAATTTCAATCAGCCGCTGTGGCGTCATACCAGGGATACAGAGTAACGTTTTGAAGTCTGCAGCGAGGAATTCACGCGCTGTGTCAATGTGTGCTTCGATGATTTGTTCATAAAGTTCACGACCGATATCATCTCGGAATTCGATAAGCTCGATATCCTCGCTCCCTTCTTTGACAAGGGTGATTGTGTACCCCGTCAGCCGGGATGCTAAGCGTACGTTCTGACCATTCCGTCCAATTGCAAGGGAAACTTGATCATCGGGCACAACAACAATAGCGGTCTTATTCTCTGTGTCTACTTGAATTTGACGAACCTTCGCTGGAGAGAGCGAACGTGCAATGAACGTCACCGGATCGTCCGACCATTCAATGACATCAATGGTCTCACCAGAAAGCTCGCGGACGATAGCATTAATTCGAATACCTTTCATGCCGATACATGCGCCGACAGGATCAACACGGTCGTCATAACTTGTGACAGCAACCTTTGCGCGTTCACCAGGATCACGTGCAATCGCTTTGATCTCGACGATCCCGTCATATACTTCGGGTACTTCGAGTTCAAAGAGCCGAGTAAGAAATCGCTCATCGGCACGGGAAACGATGATGTCCGGTGTGCTTGTTGGTGTTGCACGACGGACTTCTTTTACAATCGCACGAATCGTTGAATTCTTTCGATATCGTTCAGTCGGTATCTGTTCTTCGAGTGGCATGCGCACTTCATTCTTGTTGTGCAGAATGAGGATATCGTTTCGGCGGATCTGATAAATTTCACCGACGATAATCTCGCCAATTTTCTGCTCATACTCTTGGTAAATGTTATTCCGCTCGATGTCTCGTATTTGCTGACTTAGGACTTGCTTTGCGTACATGATGAGCTGGCGACCGAATTCCTGGCTAATGTTGTCAAGAGAAATTTCCTCGATGTATTCATCCCCAATGTCGTATGGCTCATCGGTCCGACGCTTGACTTCGCCCAACGAAATTTCTTTCGCAGGATTGAGGACGTAATGCACAACCGTCCGTGGTAAATAGATTTCGATGTCACCACGATCCATGTTTAAGACGATGTCGGGCTCTGCTTCCTCGCCATATTTTTTTCGAACGAGGAGACGAAACATATCTTCTAACTTCCCTTGAATAAGATCACGGTCAATGCCACGTTCTTTCGCAATCTCGACGAACGCTGCAATGATCGCCTTTTTGTCCACTTTTGCTGCACTTTTCCGTGGCATGGTTACGGCTCCAATATGTTACCAATCAATTTCGACGTTAGCTCTTGCGATTGCAGAAAATGGAATTGTCACGGTCTGGCCGGCGCACTCAAGTTCGATCGCATGGCTGCTCGTCGAACGTAGTCGTCCACGATACTGAGCGCCGTCGTGGGTGTACACTGAGAATTTCCGCCCAAGGTGCTTCGGATATTGCCATTCAAATTGAAGTGGGCGGTCAACACCTGGGGAAGAAACATCCAAACGGACGACGTCTGCCAATGCAGGATCAGCTTCAAACAGGGGTTCAAGGTCACGGCTGATTGCTTCGCACAACGCATGCGTGACACCTTCTACACTATCGATAAAAAGTTCCAGAATGAGCGCGTGCGGCTGACCGCGTAGGGTGTATTCGATCAATTCAGCACTATGCTTACGGCACAATTGGTGGATTCGTTCGATTGTCGTTTCCGGTAAGGTGCGCATACGTAGTGCAAACAAAAAAAGGGCATACGTGCCCAATCCACAAGAACGCTAATCAGGAGCAAATATACGTCACAGCGTAAGGGATTAGTCGAGTATAATCGGGATACTTCGATGTAGTTGGTCAGTATCGAACACAAAAAAGTATGCACCCGCCGACAGCATGGTTCGAAGTACTGTAAAGGAATGCGCTCCTCGCTCCAGCATACCATGGTGGAGGAGTAGAACGCGTCTTCCCGTTATGTCGTACACTGAGACGGTTGCATAAGCATTGACAATCTGTCGAATTGTAACGGTAAGTGTTGTGCCATCGTCTGTGAATTCTATTGACGAACCCTGACCAAGTTCAATCAACCGTGAATCAAGGTTGCATTGATCCCGTAGCTCTAACGATCCAGGTTTGACAGTCGCAATTCGAACTGCAGTATCGCTTATGGTTATCGCATCTCGATCCGGGATGATCACAGTTCGTCGGGTACGACCCAACAATACACGTCCTCCGAATTGAGCAAGGGTACCGTCATTGGTGATTGTGCAATTGTTCAGCTCGAGTTGATAACCAGTCGCTGTACGAACACCGTTAATACTGCCATCTCTCAGTGCACTACCGAGAGAGAGATCTTCAATGGAAAGTAGAGACTGGTCAAACCAGAGAGGGATCGTCATACTTCCTAGAACAATGGAGCGGGATACACCACGACACTCCACGCTGTATCGAACGTATTCTCCTGGTGACGCTACATGTACTTCCGGAATCTCGATGCTCAACGCAACTGGTGATGATGCTAAACTATCGGAAATCCCACGGCCATTGATGATGATGACTAATTGCTTTGTACACGGTTCGATTGCATCAAGGACAATCGTGTCTTGGAATTCTCCAGGCTGCGATGGTGTAATCGTAAGTGTTCCAATTGACGTCGTTTGCGGCGCAATTCCTATGGAGAGGAATGGAAATGCAATTTCTACCCATGGCGGAATAGCACCTAAGGGTGCAAATCGCACCGATTCACTACTTCGGTTAGGAATACTGACACGTACGTTCGAAGAGCTTTCAACGAGTATAGCACCGAGGTCAACACGTAGTGTGTCGGAGCCATTTGCTTCTTCAAAGCCAAGCTTGAAATCATCAACCTGTACTACGATGCGAAGTGTAAGAATACGGCTACATGGCTCCAAGCGAATCGAAAGGGTAGCGGTATCATTCCCAAAAGTCAAGTTCTGAGGATTCACAACAAATTGGATTGGATGCGAACCATCACTGATAGTCCCTGGAGTAAGGAGGGGAAGCAGCCAAGAAGACGATGATGATACAGACTCAATTCGGTTACCGGCTAAATTGGGTGGTATGCTTGTAACATTGAGCACCACTTGGCGCACAAGCCGGGATGTATCTCGACAACGAAGAATGCTACCTATATCGACTGTTGACGTAGTTAGCTCAGCAAAGCTTCCAACACGCGCGCCACGCACAATCAGTACTTCTGATTGCGTGCATGTCTGATCGCCAAAGAGAATGATGAGTCGTTGCTCGGACGCGGTATATCCTGATGGGCTGTAGCGGATTCGTATGATGAGAGAATCTCGTGGAGGGATTCTGAGCGTTGGCGAGGGAATCGGCTGCACGATTTGAATCTGCTCATCCGGTAACTGCTCAATCTCTATCGGTGAAAGAGATGTATTGTAGAGTGTAATGGTTGTATCGGCAAATAGTGTTGAGCACGAATCAAGTGTTGGAAAGTGAATTTCACGTGCTGAGAGGGCAATGTATGGCGTCGTTAGTATGCCGCGCAGATAAACTTTCAGAGAATCTCGGCATTGAGCAGAACTATACCGTATCGTTATATCACCTACGTAAGATTGGTCGAGGATAGGTACAAACTCGACTGGTAATGCACGACGTTGTCCTGCTGGGATGGTAAAGGTCGTTGGAAATCCATACGCAAGTCGAAACGGTTGAGAGACGGAGATACTTTCAACGATCGCGTCATTAGCAGTTGCTGAAAGTACTATTGAATCTGCCGTTCGAGGGATTGCACCACCACAACGTTTGATAACACCGAAATCTTTTAGTGGCTGTTCTGTCGAGAGTGTTCCCGAGGCACCTGTTTTCGTGCCTTGTACATAGATCCACCAGATACGACCACATGGGTTAGTACGAATCCCTATACTGTCTGTCCACGTGCCTGACGTCTGAGGAACAAAACGGAAGGTGAGAGTTATTTGCTCCCCTGCTTTGAGTTGAACCGGAAGTGATGGGGAAACGATGAAAAAAGGTGCAGATTCACGGCTGCTCGTGAGCTCAATGGGAATACCTGATTGGTTCGTAAGAGTAAGAGTGGACTCCCTGGCAGACTCGCATCCACTCAGGGCAGGGAAGAGCACCGATGTTTGTGAAGTTGCTACCCGTACCCGCACTAACTGCACGGCGGTTGGGTTAGACTCTGCATTACATCCGAATTCGTTTATTACGACGACGCTATAGCTACCTTCAACACTTGCTAAGTACGAAGAGCTCGTCGCGCCTGCTATCGGTGCGCCATTGCGTTTCCATAGGTATCGCCATTCTGGTACGAATGGGGTAGTAATGAGAACTGTTGAATCTTCACAGAGCTGGATTAGTGATGATGGAAACGTCGTTACAGTTGGCGCTGGATAAACGGTCACGATGACGGAATCACTTAGCACGAAACAACCATCAGGTCGTCGAAGTCGCAATCGGTACTCACCACTACTTGTTGCTTGATAGGTTGTATTCGTTGCTCCTGCAATCACTGCACCATTTCGGAGCCATTGAGCTGTATACCCAGAGGGAATTGCGGGAATGCTAAGAGTGACTGAACCACCTTCGCAAAACGTAGTCGGAGCGCCATCTGTCTGGAGTGTCGGACCTTTCTCAACTTGTTTTAGTGCAGTGACCTGTGCGAATGATGACGTGTTATACTGACGTCCTCGCGTTGATTGCGGCAATGGATAGGTCCCATACTCATCATCCTGCCCAAAACGGAATGCAAATAAACGGTACGTGTAGCTGACACCACAGACAAGAGAGAGAGGATCGACATAACTTGACGTTGTGGAGGGAAGATGTGCAAGCACAACAGTGGAGCCAATACGTTCACCGTCGCGGTAGATGCGACCTTGTTCAGGGAGAAAATTCTGTCCTGCACTATCACGGACAAGGAGGTAGCCCTGCACACCATCTTGTGGATAAGGATCGAGTGCACTATTCCAAGACAGTTGAACATTTGCGTCCGTTACCATCGCTTGCATCCGAGCTGTACTCCATTGAGGTCGTCGGACGCTGTGCCAAAACTCCCAATTCGATGCGGATGAGCTGCATGATTTGTTTGGCAATGTTCGAGTGATGTTAACTGCGCATGCCTCCGAGAGTGGTGCTCCGTGAGGTCCGTTGTATTGGCTTACCATGCTGCCTGGAAATACACGGTTCGTTTGGCCATTGTTGAGCGCTGAAGCAGTGTTGAGCTTCGGTTCTGGCATCGTCAACCAGTACGAACCAGGCGTACCACGGTGGCCGAGCCCGTGAATGTGGTTCCCTTGTGCATCGAGAATCTGCATTATGTCACCTTCTTGTGCAAGATTCATTGGTGCTTCAGGGAACTGCACGTCGGCTGATGCATACAGCTCGAAAAATCGTGTGTCATTTCTGGCAAGCATAACCCGTCCATCAGCCATCGAGGTATCGAAATCCGAAGGTGAGTTGGAGATGTAATCTCGATGCCAAATACCGATGATAGTTCCACCACGGACATGTTGCCAGTACGGAATGTTCTTGAAGCGAATACCGCCTTGGCGGGTAGTTTGTGTTGCGTTGTTATCGGTCACTATCCACCCTCGAAGGTCAAGATTATCCTCGAGTACTAAGACTTCGGTCCACTCTTGGGGTGGATTGTCGTTGTAGTACTCACTGACCACCACCGGTTGTGCACTAAGAGGAAGCACAAGCGCAAAAGCCGCAAGAATTAGGGTGTACAAGTGTTGTATTCGGTTCATAGCTCGGCGGTTCGGTGCATAGTGTTTAAGCGATCGTTAATGCACAACGATGAGATGAGAACGAAGGATGAGTATACCATTGCGGTAGAGTTGCACATCATAAACACCACTTGGAAGCGATGAAATGTTGATTGATGTTCGGTTTCCACCATTCGGTTGAGATGGTGGTATCATTCCCGTAAGGCTTGTGCGACCGAGAATATCAACAATCGCATAGCTATCGAATTCTCTGTTGGTGATGATTGACAAGGACTCATGTGCAGGCTGTGGGAGTAATAGCAGCTTGTCGTATCGTACATCTGCAACACTTGACACTACATCAACGGTAGATGTATCTGAGAGTACAGCTTGGCAACGGCCGATAATTCTGCACTGATAAATACCTCGGTCGTTTCGAGTAACGTTGGGGATAGTAAGCACCGGTCCAGAGCCAATCGAATCAGGCAAAGGTTGGCCATCTTTTATCCACTCATAGCGTAACGAATCACCATGAGACGCTTCGACGACGACCGTTAACACGAGCGTTGAGCCTTCAAGGAGCTGAACAGTAGAACGTGGCTGACTCGTTATGCGAGGAGCATGGATGACTGAGTACCTAATTGGCTCAGCAGTGATGGTATCACCACATTGAGTAATTGCATATGCCTGTAGGACACCAACAGAATCGCTGGCAGGGACAACGACGCGAACGCCCGAAACATTTTCGAACGTCATTGGATTCTGTGTCTCTTGGTCTGAGAGTCTAAATGTTACAACTTGCTCAGAAAATGTAAAGCGAATGTCAAGTGAATCACCTTGGCAGACAATGGTATCGTGCGACTGTTCGAGTATCCGCACTGGAGGACGCACTCGTAGTCGGCGGATTGGTGTACGGTACATACTCCCACTTTCATCTGTAATCGTACACGTATAGGAGCCAGTATCAGATGATTGAAACTGGGTGATAGTGAGCTGCTCGCTCGAGGTACCGAGCACGCGATTTGATTCCTGAAGTGGCGATCCATCCTTGCTCCATTGGTAGCGTAGCGTTGAACCTGTCGTTGATCGTGCTGATACTCTGAGTGTTACTTCTTTGCCAAGACATGCGATGATGGTGGTGGTATCAAACGTTGCCTCAATACCTGTGAACCGTAGTGAGCCAGTGTCTGACGTAACACTCCCACAACTCGTCGTTACGACGCAGTAGTAATTGGAGCCATAGTCTGCCTGTTGGACGTTACGAATAGTTAGTGTGGCGGTTTGGCTACCAGTTATACGATTGTTGTCAATGATAGGTTGTGCGCCACGATACCATTGATAGCTTGCACGTGGGTCTGTTGCGTTTGTTTCAATTGTGAGTTGTGCAGTTTTACCAAGACCAGCATAGACAACACCCGGATGACGTGTGATTTCAAGTGCAGGGCGGACATTGATCGTGATGAAGCTACTGGAATCGTTCGGGCATGTGCCACCACCCCAAATTAGGCATCGGTAAACTCCCGAGCTACGTGCATTGACGTGTGTTAACAGCAGCGTATTAGTCGTAGCTCCCGCAAGTGGTTGACCATCTTTTTCCCACAAGTAGCGGAGATTTGTCCCTGATGCGAGCACAACCAAGCGGATACTATCACCAGGGCAGAGCGTTGTGTCTCGTGATTGTGAAATAAAGCGAGGAGGCGTGTTCAGTGTAAATGGTCCAGTGATCGCAAATACATCTTGACGTGCGATATCTACCACACGAAGGTAAGTAGCACTTGAACCGGCGAGAGATTCTGGGATATCAAGTTGTAGCGTTCTCACTCCAGGTAGGATTCCACTCATGAGTGGATACACCTCACCGTCACGAATGAGCTCAATGCGAGCACTATCAACACCACGAACAAGGAGACGAACAGCAAGTGGTTCATGGAGGCAGAGGGATTGACCGGCAAGCTGCGTTGCAAGTTCAATGCGTGGTGTATGAATAATGCTTGCGTTGATTCCACTGGCGGGTGTACGTGTATCTGCTTGCCCCCAAACTCCGTCATCATCCGTAAACGTTCGAAGAAGGGCACCAGTCTGCAAATCACGTACTTCAATGCGACGAATCGCAGTAGCTCCATTCGGAACTACTGTTGCAAAAGCACCGTTAATGCTATCAATTGCCGCGTAGAATGGCACTGCATTAAAGACCGCCGTTCCTTCATTTTGTACAATTGCCGTGGCGACAGGACGGGACTGGCCAGCGATGTCGTCGTAAAGACAAACAATCGTTTTCGGTGTAAGGCCGCTTGCAGAATCAACCATTCCTGATACTTTATTAGGAGTAGAGCCAAAGTAGAGTGCACGTGTACCCTGTGTTGTGACCATCCGTGTTTGAATCATTCGATTTGAATCAAGGATTGAAATGAGCCAGTACATCGTATTGCCTTCGGTAAAGCGAATGTTAGCTGTGGCAACAAGATTGATCCATAGAGTTTTGCTTGTTTGGCCTGGACCAGTGCGGAATTCGGAATAGCCGCCAGGCGCAAAAAAGTCTCGGGTTGTGGTATAGTTGAACGATTGCGTGTTCGCGTTATAGTGGAGGTTGTTCCCAGCACCAATAGTTGCTGTGACTTGCGAAATAGAATCTGCGCCGACGTAGTAACGATAGGTAGTGTTGGGTTGCAAGTTCTCTAAACGTACCAATGCCCATACTGGAATTCGTGTAGATGCATTCGATGAGAGCATAAACTGGGGCATTAGAAGCTCTACAACAGTTGGATGTGCCACAACATTTATCGTGTAACTTGCACTCGTGATATTGTTTGCAGTGAATGCGATGGTGTATGTTCCAGGTGTATTGAATATCATTCCAGTGAAGAGCGCAACCCCGTTGGTATGAATGACCGATGTTGTTCCCGAGGCTGCCCCAGGTCCACTTTGGATGATGATTGAGCAGGTATACGGAAAGTGTGTATCAATCGTTTGGTCAGGGCGACGTGCCGTGACAGTAAATGCTGGCAGTGCCAGCGTAGCGAAGCAGTTATGTACAAGACCCTCGACGGTTAATTGGGTAGCATTCAGGAGAACTGTAAATGGTACACTTACACCATTTGCGAGATTATCTCCTGCGGTGCGACGCACGCGAAGCTGTACGTTCGATTCGGCTATGTTGTACGTGACTCCTGTTAGCGTTAATGTATTAGTTCCAGCAACGAGTGTTCCAGTCAGAGTGCCGCCAAGCGTTCCCGTTCCGTTGATGAGTTCGAGTATGACACTGGTGCTTGCCTGAACATTTCGTGGTTGTCCTTGGTCATTTTGAGCTTGGATAGTAACGCTAAATGGAGCATTCCGAGAAGGTGAACTCGGCGTGATCGCAGTAATCGCAAGCTTGGTGGGTATCCCTGTGTTGACATCACTTTGAACAAGAATATCATCCACTTTCAACTGTGGGCGATTCCCTGATGTTTGTGGATACCGTTGGTAATAGCGCCAACGTATCTGTACAACCGGTTGATTCTCACATGATTGGGGAAGGGTAAATATTGGCATTGTTACCGTCTCAGCAACGACAGAGTTTCCTTGAATATTTGCGTTGTACTGAACCGTATCAGTGCCGATGATAGCAGTTTGCCAAGGTCCACTCGTGCCTACACGGAATTGCAAGAGTATCGAGTAGTAGCGAAAGCCGGTGAATGTAGAAGCAAGAGTTCCAGCTTTCCACGAAATGCGAATGTTGATACGATTTGTTGTGTTGATTGCTAAGACTGCTGCACCAAGATTACCAGGACTGGAGGTGTTCAAAAAAGCAAAACCATCAACACCGAGACCATTGATACGAGTGCCACTTGTTCCATTATACGAGCCGGTGTAATCACCGATAACTTGTGCTGTATCGGGTTGGAGATTATTATCAGCGCGGTTGAAGACATGGAAAACCATGTTTGGTGGGTATGTCCCTGGTGAATTTGTGGGATCCCAACTTGTTAAGGAATAGTCCCCAGAACTCAGCGAATAAGGCGTGGGGTTAGACTGTGCATAAGAGTGGAATGTAATTGCTATGAAAAGCAATGAAACGGTGAGGATGGAACGGTTCACCATTGTGCCCTCCAGGAGAAAGAAAATGTTGAACATGCACTACAATCTCTTAAATGCAATTTACTTAATGGTGAGCGCAAGTATGAGTTAACAAATCTCAATAGCCCTTCCCTGTGGGGAAGGGCCATTGAGATAGAATTTGAATATGGTTGATTCGCTTAGCGGTTGATTAAGAGGGACTTTGTGGGAGCAACCCATTGCCCGCTTGTCATACGGACAAAGTAGAGTCCACTGGGAAGATCACTTGCATCAAACTCTGCATTGTAGGTTCCTGCACGAAGGATTTGATTGACCGGAGTGCGGATGACTTCACCGAGAGAATTGACTAACTGGATAGTCGTAAACGCTTCGTATCCAACACTATAATGAATGACTATACGAGTTCCATCGCTGGGATTAGGCTCTGGATCCTGCAATGAGAAGCTGTTCAAACTAATGATGACATCGCGCAAGTTCTGTGCACATACTTTCGGTAGGTTGACCTTCCCAGGTTCAGCATCGACAAGCACCCAACAAGAACTTCCCGTTGGATCGAACATGCAGGGAAGTTGATCCTCGCTCTTCATTGTAAAGTAAGTCCGCAGTTTGAATTTGAAGAGCGTCCCCGTCCCTTGCAATGGTCGGTTGCTCGTTGGTTCATCAAGCTCAACCTCAAATTCCCCTGGCTTGTTGATTACTGCCTTACGAACAGTCCACCCATCACAGAGTGTTCCAGCAGTGATAATGTTCTCAGTACCAACTTCAGGAGAGAATAGTGCTGGGTCGTAATAGATGTATGCATGGAAGTTTGTCACCCGACCATCATCAATGCGATTGGGACGGTCGAGAATGTTGAATTCATACTCGAGCGGTTTATCATACTGGTACTCCTCAACTGTATAGGATGATTTACCCATAGGTTTTGTGGTAACAGTCACCACCAGATCAACCCCTGTGCCTGCAACAAATGATCGCACAGTGATTGGACGCCCAGCTTCATCTTCGAGCAACCAGTCAAAGCCATACGTCGTGGTTCCGTTTGTCTCGTAACGAATTGCTTGGCGCTCGCGATTTGCTACGTACGGTGGGCTAAACCGAACAGCCAGTGGAGTCGAAATCTGACCCGCTTCGATAGAGGAACCAACAACTGCCTGTAGATTCTCAAGTGCGAAAAGTGTAGAGGTTTCTGCTGAAGCAGGCTGGACGTTGACAATATGCAAGCGGCTTTGTCCGGTATTGCGAACGAAAAGTTCTTGGATAGAAAGTTTCGAGTTGCATTTGTAAACGTTACCAAAATCGTAGCTTGTTGCTTCAGCACTGCTGTTGCTTGATTCTCCAACACCGTACAGTGTTGGATGCTTGATTTCATCCGGCATTAAGTCACATGTAACCAGGATGCGAGCCGTTTGTAAGCCAGCACGCTGGGCCGTGAAGATCACGTCAATTGTGCGTTCACCATTCGGAGGAATGACGAGCGGACCATTGGAAAATGCAGCTTGATACCAAGCTTGGTCAATTCGAAATGCAGATGCTTGATCATCACTAACCCGAAGGTCTGTGACCGTTAAATTCATTGTACCACGGTTATAAATGTGTGCAACTCCGTGAACGACGGTACCAAGTGGTACAGGAACGTCAGTGCCCCAGCCAAGTGAATCTTGCACTGGAAGCACCGCTGTTCCTTGCAAGAGCGCAGATGCTATACGCTGTTCATCGTTGAATAAACCTGTGAGAGTAACTTTCACGACGTACTGCCCAGTCACTTGCGGCGTAAAGCGCACTGGCACTGACTCAGTTGTACCTGCAAACAGTTGGGTTGGGATTCCTCGAGTATCCAGCTGGAATGCTGCAGCAGGGTCATTGACACCGTTAGGGAGTTGAATTGCTTCGAGTGTCAACGTTGGGTTCAGTAGCGCAGTTCCAGCTGAACCAATAGCTCCGATAGTAATTGTGTGATCGTACGAGCGTACACCGTTGACCTGGACATTGTAGCGATCAAGTGCACGAACAACACCAAAATCGTGACCTGTAATGATTGGTCCTGCGTCGATTCCAATACCGGACCATTGGCTGATTTTATCACTGCAATCATCAGCTGCATCACTGATGACACGAACTTCAAGTGTATGGGTCGTTCCAACGTCGGGTGGTGTGAACCAAACGTTGAATTCAACAAACGATCCCCCTTCAAGGACGAATGGTGGATTAAGTGATGCAAAGTCATCCCGGAAGTACCGCTGGGTAGGATATGGATTGTTTTGACCTGGATAGCTAATCCCCTGGATCGTCGCGGCAAAGGGGCTTGTATTCGTGATACGACACTTGATGGGGGATGCACTTTCAACACCGACAGGTATCGCTGGGAATGTGACGTCGGTTACAGCAATACATGCTTTCCCTGTTTGGAGGCGCACAGGAATTTCCCACACTGTACATGTGAGAGAGACTGAAAGAATGTCGGTAATCGCTGTGCGTGACACACGCAGTGCGGCGGCTTTCAGGGTTACATCGATACTTTCATTAGGAGCCAACGTTACTGGTAATGGTTTTGAAATTCTTGACACCTCGAATTCCGCTCTGCCATTCTTGAGTGTAATTGCTGTAACTGTAATGGTGCGAGAGGATGTGTTCGTGAGCTTAATACTGCGTTCTGCAGAAGCACCGACTGTGAGAAAACCGAAGTCCACTTGTTGCGGCGAGAACGAGACAGTGTCGGGGATGTATTCGAATGTTTTCGTGATGAATTTGCCAGAACGAGTCGTGGCAATAACTTCTGCGCGTGCTGGTTTGGTTGGATCGGTTGGTCGCAATGAAAAATGTATTTCTTTTGCGTTCCGATCAAGTTCGGGCTTTAGTTCTAACTCATAGTTGTAGCTACCATCAACATTGAGTTCAACGGAAAGTATTTGTGCACAATCGGAGGTGGGTGGAAGTGCTTTAGCTACACCATCAACGATCCCACAGTTTTGGGTAGCTTCGAGTGCAACACTGTCCTCACATGCGAGAGCAAAATTGATCCCTGTGGGGTATCCGTAGGCAAAACCATCCTTGGTTCGGTCCCAATTTCCATAAACGTAAGCCGTGAACTTTGCGTTCGGCGATAGTGCTTCTATTGTGTGATTGCCTGCACCGACTTCACCAATGGCATAGCTGAATTCGCTTCCTGCAACTGCTTGAATCCGGCTTCCGAAGTAACCACGGAGGGAGATACCATCGAACTTGATGCTATCAATGTATTTCGTCAAGAATGTGATCATGACGAAGTTGTCAATGCCATCAGGAGAGTAAAAGGTAGTGTACGTTGCCCATTGCTCACGTGGTGTCAGGACCAACATCATTCCTTGGCCATTGCGGCTTGGATTCTGGCCCTCGTTCCCTTTTTCAATTCCAGGAACTGGGTTGAGACGCCAAGCCTTGCCATAGTGTCCTATCAGGATTGGTTTATTGCTCTTATAGAGACACGGTTCTTCCATCACAGTAAAATCGAAACGCTCACCCGCGCGAAGCGGTCGAGAAATCATTTGCCACGTGTTGTCCTGCCTTCGACGGTATTGAACTACGGTGTTGTCTTCGGTTGCAACGATGCGTATTAAATCTCCTTCTGATTCAAAGTCAAATGAAGAGCGGGGTCGATCGGCGTACATGATAGGAGCTGAAAAATACTCTCTTCCAAGAAACTCAACCGGCCACATGCTCTCGATTAACATGTTGCGCATAAAGTTTGCTGGTGTACCGAGCATCGTTGGTTGATATCGTGGGAATGCACCTTTGGTATGCCCTGATATGACCGAAACTGGTGCAGTCGCAACAATCTTCGTCCCCGTCAAGTCAGTCGTTTCGAAATCTTGATCGAACCCTGGTTTAATCTTCGCCTTCAAAAGCAATGTTTGACCACGTTGGAGTGTGTACACTTTCGTCTGTCCACCACGTGTACCATCGTCGAGATCAACTTTGGGAGTTACAACGACTTTAGTGTTGTCCGTCGTAGCGGTCACTAAAATTTGCCCGACACGTTCACGGTCAGTACGGTCCTGGTAGAGATTTAGGGTAAAGTAAACACGCCCGAGCTGCTCTTTCGGAATAATCTTAAATGCTTCCCCAGACCAACGGTAGCTCATATAGACAGTAGCTGTTATCGGCTGTTCGGATTGGATATGAATCCCGTTGTCGGCAATACCGGAAATTTTATTCATCAGTGCTTCCGGCACTGAAACAATGAGGGTGCGACGTGGTGTGAGATTGTATTGACCGAGAAAATCACCGGTTCGAGGTATGGATACGCGAACTTTTGTTGGGACACGGGACGAGAGCCAGAGTTGGATAGGCATTCCACGTGCCGCTTCCACGTTGGAATAGTCACAGTGCGGAATACCAAAGTAGTACTCGCGTCCTTCGAGAATCTCGCGCTGTTGTGCAAAAACCCAGATGTTGACCGTCGCGAACACCAACGCGACAAAACGTTTCAAAGGCGAGTTCATACATCATCCATAATGATTAGTACAAATGGTGATGTGCAAAGTTGATAAATACTGACGCCGTTACTATCGGCTATCCAAATTACATTGATTGTGTGTAAGTACCAAATATTTTTTAGAACGAATTTTCTCGAATCGTTGCAGCAAACAAACGAAATCGCTTCGCTTCCAACAGTGGCGGCGAAACTCCTTCAAATGCTTGAGCAAGAAAATAGCGATGTTCGTCGCATCGCACACTATGTCAAACAAGATGTTGCTATTTCTACAAAGGTTATTCGCGTTGCTAATTCTTCAATGTTTGGACTTCGCATTCCAGTAGCATCTATTAGCCAGGCTATCATGACAATAGGTCTGATGCGCATCTCTAACATCGTACTTGGTTAGTATGTTTTCGAAGTTTATTTTCCTCCGAACAATGGGCGGTAATTTTATTGACCAATTTTGGCGTCACTCTGCGGCCACAGCAACGTTAGCTCGTGCACTTGCATCAGCACTTGCATCACGTGCGAAGTTCAACTTCCAAGAGATGGAATTTCTTGCAAGGCTGGTTCATGACATCGGCAAATTCGCAATGCTCCAAGCCGAACCCGAGCAATTTCAGAAACTTCGAGAATCAATTGAAAATGGTACAGACGAACTCATCGGAGAGCAAGACATCTTTGGTGCGACGCAAACTGAAGCTGGTGAGCTAATAGCAAACATGTGGCATTTACCTGCACCAATTCATGGAGCTATACGATTACATCACGAAACTACCTGTCCGGTCGAGGAGATTGCATCGCTTGTTGCATTAGTGCGAGTAGCCGACATGTTTGTAGAAGAATTAGGCTATGGCATTGGTGAACAATTAGATCAGCCAATTGAATCACATCCTTTCTGGCAACTGCTTGCGCAACTTGTACCGTCGGTTTTTGGGGAAATCGGTCCAGTCCGTGAATTTCTCAGAGTAGAAATTGTTACTTCAAGTGCGCTGATAACTGCCTTAACGGCAGAATGATGGGGCATCCACTCTTCCCATCGTAGTTTCGTTTTGTACAAAGAATTTCTTATTCATCTATGCGCCCGATACTTTTTCACATTGGGCCAGTAGCCATTTACAGCTTTGGGCTTATGATGGCTTTGGCATTTCTTACAGCTAATTGGCTCTTCGTCCGTCAGGCTCGCAAGCGTGGATGGAGTGAGCGCTTTGTATCGAATGTCACTCTCTTAGCACTCGTCTGTGGGATAGCAGGTGCAAAGCTTTTTCATTTGTTAGAATATCCTGAAATCTTTCGCCGTGATCCACTCGGCGCAATATTCAGTGGTGAAGGGTTGACATTCCATGGTGGGCTTCTTGTAGCAACTGGAGCGATAGCACTCTATACACGCATCCGAAGAGTGCGTTTTTTAGCTCTCGCTGATGCGCTTGCGCCAGCACTCATCTTAGCCTATGGCATTGGTCGCATTGGTTGTCAGTTAGCAGGTGATGGAGACTACGGGATACCAAGCAAGCTTCCATGGGCAATGAGCTACCCCAATGGTACTGTGCCAACGTTATCAAACATTAACATCGAGCTTCGAAACAAATACATTGAGATGTATCCAGGAGAACCAGTACCCTACGACATCAAGGTTCATCCAACACCAGTATATGAAACGCTTGCTTCATTCTTCATTTTTGGAGTGCTTTACATGCTCCAGCGTCGTAGCGGTATGCGCGAAGGAGGACTCTTTGGGATGTATTTGATACTCCAAGGTGCTGAGCGTTTTCTCATTGAATTTATTCGACTCAACCCTCTTTACTGGGGGTTATCACAGGCACAATGGGTGTCTCTTGGAATGATTGGAATGGGAGCTATCATCCTTTGGCTTCGAGCAACGAAATCTCAAGCTGCAATGAGTGTTCGATAAGGTCTAGCAATCGAGTGCTGATACCGACATTGGCAAGAAGATTGGCGCGATAACGTTGCGCACATTCTTGGAGCTTCGGATTTTCAAGGATTTCACGTACCCATCGTCGTGCATCCGCTGCAGACCGAATGATGGATAAACATCCATAGGTAAGTAGCTCTTGGGCATCGTCGCTACGCTGAATTCTCGGACCACATGCGATAGGACACCCAGCAACTGCAGGTTCCAATAAGCTATGAACACCAGCACCGAAGCCGCCTCCGACGTATGCTGCCGAGCAGTGCTTGTAGAGTAACGCGAGCACACCAACGCGATCAATAATAACCACAGGAAATGACGCTTGGCATTGCTCGATTTGGCTCAAAAACACTGCTTCTGGAAAGTATCGTGATAGTTGCTTGTTACATTTTGTCGTTGGTTCGTGCGGAACAATGACGATCTGCACTTTGCTACGCATCTCGGTGTCTAATGTTGTCCATGTTTCAGCCCATAACTTGTGGTCGGGGTTCCAAGTGCTCCCCAGAATAATTCGAATTTTCTGGGCAGAGAGATATTTCGGTACTTCATCTGGAGTTGAATGCATCCTTTCGGTAAGCTGGTCAATCCGAGAATCCGGCATTGTGACGATGGGTGAGACTATACCAAGAGTCTGTAGCTGAGTTCGGTGGTGCTCGGTTCGAGCAATTATGAGCGCCGTACGATTGTAAAGGCACCTGAAAAAACTGCGGAGTAACCTGAAGCGATATGTTCGTGGCGCTGTTGCGTTGACAAGTACAATTGGAATGTGTCGCCTAGCAAGACTCCACGAAAGATTCCACCAAAGGTCATATCGTGAAACGATGACGAATAATGGTTTGACAGCTTCGATGAGTGTTCGCATGGCACCAAGTGCATCGTATGGAAGCATGAGCATCTTGTCAACCTCAATGTCGTTGTGCATGCGCCATGCCGATGGGGAATAGATTGTCAATATTATTTGTGCATCTGGCCAACGTTTACGAGTGAGTCGAATGAGCGGTTTAATCTGCTCAAGCTCTCCCATTGAAACAGCGTGGTACCAAATCGTGGCCTGTTTTGTACGTTTGTGTCGTAATAGTTGTTTATCCTGTAAGCGGAGAATCGTGGCACGATGTCGAAGTTTCTGAGATACCAGTATCCCGACGAAAGCAGCTAAGTATATGATTGGGACAACAACGACGTTATACACCCAATGCCAAATGCGGCACATCAGCGGCCAGAAAATATCGGCGTACGTTTTTCGAGAAAGGCACTGGTCCCCTCACGGAAATCGTCCGTCCCACAGAGGATGCCAAACTGTACTGCTTCGTCTTCGTAATGAGCGCTTAGGACACCGTAGGTAGTACGGAGGATGGCTTCGATAGCGCGGGGAGGAAGTTTCTCCAGCGTTGCGCAGAATGTGAGCGTTTCATCAAGCAAGCGCTCAGACTCGATGATCCGATTTACAAGACCAAGTTCATAAGCCCGCTGTGCTGAAATGGAATCTCCTGTGAGCATATACTCAACAGCACGTGCAACTCCAATCAAGCGTGAAAGACGTTGGGTGCCACCATAACCAGGAATGATACCAAGTTTGATTTCCGGTTGACCAAACACCGCGTTCGGGGATGCAAAGCGTATGTGACATGCCATTGCTAATTCACATCCTCCTCCGAGAGCATATCCCCCAACTGCTGCAACGACGGGAATCGGAAGTGACTCGATCATCGCAAAGACGCGTTGCCCACGACGTGCAAAGTCAGCTCCAGTCTCTTTAGTACACTCTGCAAGCTCAGCGATATCTGCACCAGCTGCAAATGCTTTTCCCTTGCCGGTAATAATCATCGCACGGAAATCACGGGTGTGTAAAATTTCTGTCACAAGATGCTCTAACTCATTAAGTAAGGTATGATTCAAGGCATTGAGCTTCTCCGGGCGATTCAATTCAACCAAAAGTGTCGAACCTACCTGGCGAATGTCAAGAGTAGAGTAGGGCATCTGTTAGAAAAATCCGAAATTCTACTGATTGAGTATAAAGTAAAGATACTCAAATTCTGTCGCAGTAAACCACAACGGACACTTTCTGCGATGCGCGAAGACCACGTCAGTATTACATTGCAGCGTCTTCAGCGTCAGAGATGGGTTCGATACATCTTTGTGGAAGCTCTCCTCGGGATGTTCGTCGGGTATTACATGCTTCCCAGGCTCTTTTGGTTTGCTGGTGTAGTAGCCCTGCTATCATGGTCTGTTGGGATGCAACTGTCAATCTTACGGCAACAGCGTCGCACGTGGCAATCGCATCACCTTCAGCAACTCATCGATGCCATCGAACGAATCAGCGGGGGACTTGCTCTGGTGTTCCTATCCCTCTATGGTCTGCTGGAAGTGTCGCACCATGATCTTATCGTAGCTGTTGGTGTATGGACAGCATTTTTCTTCATCGCAGGCACACCAAGTGGGGAATATTGGTGGCAGATGCGCCGCTTCCGACGACTGGAACATTCAGCTCAACTTCGCTACCTTTGCAATTGCATGCGGCGGCGACGCATTGCATAATGTCCCGTATCAAATGTTTCCCCCAACGGTTGTACTTCACTTCACACAATGTTGCATCGTATACCATTACTGAGCGCGTTCTTCTTCGCTTGTGTGCTCTTCATCACCCATACACTCTCTGCTACACTTTTTTGCGATAAAAACGATTCCATGCTCTTTCCTGGATTGAATACCACGTTGTCTTGTGCATCCCCAGACCCCACAGTTGTTGGAATGAATCAAACGCTATCTACGACAGCAACGATGCAGTCTCTTGTTGCGTTTGCATCCAGCATACAGAAACAACGTAGCACAACTGTTCGGAAAGTGCGACAGAAGAAATTGAGCCCCAGAATACGGCGCTTACGACGCAACACGAAACGAACCTCAATGCGGAACATTCCTAGAAGCTTAGGCCTCATCAGAACGATGACCATTATCTATGACACACTACTCGTACCTGGAGTCATCTACCGAAAGTTAGATGTTGAGTTGGCTGATTCTGCACATGCACTTGTTCACGCGGTTACTTGTGTTGTGCGGAACCCTCGGTACGGGATTGAGCTCATACAGGCACGAGAGCGAATAGGCGAACTGGAGTCGCTACCTTCACTGGTTCGACGACTCGATTCAACTCAAGGAAAAGCAGTTCTTGCTGCTGTCAATGGCAGTTTTTGGCGGTCAGGAACCTTCTTACCTATTGGCACAAGTGTATGTGATGGTGAGGTTGTCGCAGTAACGAACTCGTCTTGGTACACATTTTGGCTCGATAAAAAGTGGCGTCCCTGGCTCGATACAGGAATCCTCCATGGATCAATCTGCTGTATAAGTGACAGCACCTACACGATTGATGCATTCAACACGGCAAGCAGTGGATTACAATTATTCAATCGCTTTGCTGGTGACAGCATTCCAATTCTACCCAATCGGAAGCCATATGCACAACTAACGACTCAGAACGTAATTACCGGTGACACGCTCCATCCACAATGGACAACTGATTCACTTACTCTCCTGATAAACACTGATTACCGCCGGTGGCAACAAGAATTACAAAGTGCCAAAGTCTTGCTTAGGTACTTACGCCAACCACTTATCAATCAACCAACACCGTGTGTTGTGCTTGAAACACACGATAGTGGAAGAGTAGAGATTCCTCTTCGTGGGTGCATCCTTGCATTCCCAACGAATCATCCACTCTATCGTGCTCTTGTCTCTGGTAAACTCAAACGTGGTGATACTGTCACGCTACATGTCCGATCTCCATATCGGGATACATTGCCATTCCACACTGCAATCAGCGGAACACCTTTGCTCCTCACTAATGGTCAGGTTAAACCACAACTTGAGGATACAACGCAACGCGCTAGTCCTTTCGTTGAACAGCGGTTAGCACGAACGGCGATTGGCACGGACGTGATCCAATCGGTTCTCTACATGGTTACTGTAGAAAAAACTGCAGGCAAATCAGTTGGGATGACACTTCGTGAACTTGCACAATTCATGAAAAAATTTGGTGCAAGCGATGCCCTTAATCTTGATGGAGGCAGTTCAACGACGATGGTTATTGGTAATCGCTGTGTTGTACCCGTTAAGTGTACGGACGAATGTCGAGCAATAGCGAACGCCCTTGTCATTTGGAAACGGAGGGTACAAACTCGCTAAGGGTAAAGGAGATAACGCTGTCGCCGCATGCAAAATTCTTCCAATTCTACACGTTGTTCCAACGTGTGTTCACACGCAAATAATGTTATTCAGAATCGACTGTCACCGGTAATCTGCATTAGCCTGTGACGATAATGAGGCTTGAGAAGGCTATCGCGGAGGGAAGGGTAGAGCACCGCAAGCGTGTCAAGAAGTTTTATCGTAAGAGTGTAATTAGGAAGCTGGAGATTCGAAGGGAATTCAATACAAATACCTCTACAGAACATACCCGCGTATAGCCCGTGCTCAGGTACAAATGATACTTTCGTGGTTACAATTCCATACTGCGCAAAAAGTTTGGAGACTCTTGATGACGTCATCCGAAAAATCGGGCGCACCTATTAGTTGGAATGGTTTCTCTGTGCCAATCCCCACGCTCACTGCTTGCAGCTCCCCAAGAAGACCTAACAGCGCCATGCCCTTGAGCGCATTACTGGATGGAACATTCGGTGAAGTCGCTACCCAATCCCATTGGAGCGTATCCCATGTCATTGTTCGACGCCAGCGGCGCATTTTGACAACATGGAGCTTGCATTTTCGCGGCTGTCTTGTCAATGGGTCGCGTAAGAGCCAACCTTCAGAATTGATCATCAACGCAAGCTCGCCAATTGTCATTCCATGGAGGTATGGTATGGGTACAATGGTGAATCCACCTCGTTCACTTTGAGCAGTCGGTAGAACACCATCCACGACAACTCCACCAAGTGGGTTCGGGCGGTCAAGCACGTAAACATCAATCCCGAATTCAGCACTTGCATCGAGAACATTGAATAGCGTCATGAGAGTTGTTGTAGGGCGCAGCCCATAATCCTGCAAGTCAATGACGACTGCATCAAAACCATTTGGCATAGCCTTCATTGGCCGACGGTTGCCGGCAGCAAGGACATACGTTGGTATAGGTTGTGATAGTTCACTCCGCTTAGTCGAGGAAGGTCCCGCAAGCAGGACTGCTACAAGCTCAAGATTTTGGTTCTTAGTAAGCTCATTTAACACATCGCGTTGAAATCGTGTACGGCTCCCATCATTGCAAACGAAAGCAATTCGTTTTCCTCGGAGTGGCTCCAGACATAGGTCAAGAAGGTTGTCTATACCTGACTTGACCATAGACCTTTTCGACTGCTGAGCATGTACTGAGAATGAGACTGTAACAATTGCAAAAGCAATTGTTCTGAAGAAAGCCCAACAACGAGTGACCTTACAAAGCATCATATGCAATCACGCGCATAGTGTAAAACGCTTGTGATGCTGATGGGAGTATGAATGCGTGCACTATTTGAGGTTCTGATATCTTACCACCGCGGATGGAATCGCCGATGTACTTCTCGCAGGTAGAGGCGATCCAAGTGCGTGTAGATTTGGGTGGTAGATATATCGGCATGGCCAAGCATTTCTTGAACGGCACGAAGGTCCGCTCCAGCTTCAACCATATGCGTTGCAAAACAATGGCGCAGTGTGTGTGGCGTAATGTGGAGTCGAATGTTCGCAGCACGCGCCGCTGCTTGCACAATGAGCCAAACTGCCATTCGATTCAGAGAACGGCCACGAATGGAAAGAAAGAGGGCCGTCGGCACATACTTCGAAGAACGGAGAAGCGGATAGGCATCCCGGCAATAACGGTCTATCCACTCGAGCGCAACTTGACCGATTGGAATGAGTCGCTCTTTCGAACCTTTCCCATGAACACGTACTATGCCAGCATCGTAATCAATATCGTCGGAGCGCAGTTTACACAACTCGCTCACTCGGAGGCCGCACCCATAGAGAACCTCCAAAACGGCTCGATCGCGAATACCCAGTGGCGTCGTTGTAGGCACTGATTCCAATAACGATTCAACTTCCTCCACGCTCAAGACCTGCGGTAGATAGTGCTCGAATGTAGGTGTTTCAATGAGTTCGGTAGGATCGTGTGTGCACAAGTCATTGCTCAGTGCGAAGCGATGGAACTGGCGAATTGCACTGGTGTAGCGTGCACATGAGCGTTGGGAGAGTCCAAGCTCTTTCAACCATTGAAGGAATGTAACAATGTCTGAATCGCGTACATGCTCGAGTGTGGCAATTTGCCGTGAGGCATAAAGGTATTCAACATATTGCTGAACATCATGAGTATAAGCGCTTATCGTTTGTTCAGAAACACCTTTTTCAAAGCGCAAGTACTGAGCAAATTCTTCTACCTCACGTGCAAATGGTGACATCTTCACATCCATGACTACATATGGCATGGTTCTCAAGGATGCGGGTGTTCAATTGTTGATGTCGTTGCTGCTTCTGTCTGAGGTGATGAGTCTGGATTCTTGTATTCAGGTCGCTGATGGTGCATTCCAAGGAGGAGATTGGCAAAGAGCGAGCGAATTGTCGTAATCTCGTTGAATGTAAGTGGGCATTCATCGAGTTGACCGTCGTCAATTTTCTCATAGAACGCGCGTTCAAGACGCTCTTCAATATCACTCGGTGAATCTGCAATACGTGCAATTGCTTCGGATACATCTGCAAGCATGACAATTGCTGTTTCTTTGGTGTGAGGTTTGGGACCACTATACCGAAAATCGTTCTCATCCACTGTTTGATTCTTGAGTTGTGCCTCCTCAAGCGCTAAAGCGTAGAAGTGACGTATGAGCGATGTTCCATGATGGGTAGGAATAAATTCGATGACCTTTGGTGGTAAGCGATACTCTAATGCCAGTTCGATTCCTTCTTCGACATGCGAACGAATAATCGCTGCGCTTCTCCATGGTGAAAGTTCCCGATGCTTGCTAACCATTTCGATTTGATTCTCAGCAAAGTATTCCGGTTTTCGGATCTTGCCGATATCGTGGAAGTATGCGCCGACACGGGCAAGGAGTGGATTGGCGCCGATGGCAAGTGCTGCATGCTCAGCAAGATTCGCCACATTCAGCGTGTGTTGGTATGTCCCCGGCGCAGCTTGGCGTAACTTGACCAAGAGAGGATGCGTAAGTGTATCGAGTTGGAGAAGACGAACGTCGGTCGGTACATCAAAGACACGATCGAGCACAATGAGCACAACCCACACTACTAGTGGTGATACTGTTGCATTGACGAGTGTAGCTATTGCTGGTGCAGCGATATAGGTAGGACTTATTCCTCCTTCCAGCACCGTCGCTAGAAGAGGGAGCCACAAGCCAACGGCAATGAAAAGGATAGACTGAATGAATTGGTAGCGACTCTGAAGCGTGCGAATGCTGATAATTCCTGCCAAGGAACCAACGAGTATGGATAATCCAGATGGCAGATCGCCTGATCGTATCGAAGCATGGATAAATGCAACTGAGAGCACAAACACGTAGGAGAGACGTGTATCGTACACCAGCGCAATAAACATTGCTAATGCTGGAAGTAGGACCAAATACTCAGGCGCAAAACTTGCATCAACTAGCGTACTCAGCCATGATTGTACTGATGCTATAACGAAAAGAAACGCAATGGTGAGAACTGATCGATTGTCAGTAAGATGCTCGGTCCGCCCAATAAGCATATAGAGCCAGACGATTCCACACAGCAGGAGTGCATGTACAATAGAGGATAACATGGACTGTAGCAATCGTGCCGATCGTCCTTCGGCATAGATATCACGGTACGATGCGATCTTGGCAGCGACCGCTGCTGTCACTAAGTCACCTGGTGCAACGATCGTCTCACCGCGTCGGACGAAACCCAACGTCCTGCGAATACTTTGGACAGCGAGCTCACGCTCTTGTTCACTAAGCTGTGGAGAATAGCGTGCACCGGGGAGTGTTGCGATAAACTGAAGATGCTCAGATATCAACGTGTCTGCTACTCCGTACTGGCTGAGTGCTCGTTTGAAGGCACGTTCGACATCACTCCTGAGGCGAAGTGCCGTTACAGGAACGCGAAACCATGCTCCATTTGTAACATCTCTGACAAGCACAACATCAGCATTCGACTGTACAATCGTATCGACAACCAATGTACCAGTCAAAAGACTATCGAGCACCGACCATGCACGACGATAGTGTGAACGAAGAGAATTTCCTGCAAGCTGCGTTGAATTCCTGCTTGCAGTCAGCGTGCTATTCGATTGCACGCTTCGTTCTAGTTGCGCATGAATCCGTTCGTAAACGGGAGATGTAGCACGTCGTGCACTGTCGCACTCAGCCTGATATTCCAAAGGTAGCTTGAGAACAGAAAACGATCGCTCTGCAATGAGCGCTGTACCGCTCCACCGGGCACCTATCGCTGGACTACTATGAGCAATGCTTCCAGGTAGGAATTGTGATAGTGGTGGGATGAATATTGCGACGACCACTGAGGTGAGAGCAATTACACTCCATCGCAGTGCAGGGTTGTGAATCCACTGCGTATCATCCTTCCGTATTGATGCGTGGTACTGCTCAAAAAGGGTTTGAGGATTTCTTGCCATCAGTGACCACGGAACAATGGCGAACGTTTTTCGCGAAACGCTGCAACACCTTCACGGTAATCGTCACTCTCACCAGCTCGTTGTTGGTATTCTTCCTCAAGTGATAGCATCTCCTCAAGAGGTGAGACTAATCCTCGTTGCAGGAGCATCTTAACGAACCCATAGGTCTGAGTTGGACCCTGAGCATACCGCTCTGCGATCGCTCGGAGTGCACGGGGGAACGATCGTGGAGATGCGAGCATGTTCACCAATCCAAGTTCATAGGCGCGCTCGGCAGAGAGTGGTTTATTGAGCGTCGCAAATTCGAATGCTCGTGCATACCCCATCATCCGCGGATAAAAAAATGTTGCTCCGCTATCGGGGATAAGTGCAATTGCGATGAACGCTTCGACCAGCCGTGCTGCTGTGCTCATGATGCGTATATCTGCAGCAAGCGCAAGGGAGAGACCAGCACCTGCAGCAACACCGTTGATCCCAGCGATTATTGGTTTGGGTGTTTGCTGCATCAAACGAATGATCGGATTATAGCGCCGCCGGAGCGAATCTCGCAGGTCACGCTCTGTTCCTGGTACTGGTGCTTCTTTCAGATCCTGTCCTGAGCAAAATGCCTTACCCGCACCTGTCAGAACGATGCAACGCACGGAAGCATCATCGCCTGCATGCTCGAGTGCATCACGAAGTTCGCTGGTAAGCTGTTCGTTGCATGCATTGAAGACTTCCGGGCGGTTTAGTGTAATAGTCGCGATGCCGCCATCACACTCATAGAGAATTGTTTGGTAGCTCATCGATAGTCTGGAAATAATTACCGACCTTTCCAACTGGGTGTGCGTTTTTCAAGGAAGGCAGCCATACCTTCTTTCTGATCTTCCGTCGAAAAGAGCATGTAGAAATTCTTTCGTTCCAGTTCTAATCCGACTTCGAGCGGTGTCGAAAATGCTCGATTGACTGATTCCTTTGCAAGACGGAGAGCAAGTGGCGCCTTCTGCGCAATTTCCTCTGCAAGTGCAAAGGCTTCATCGAGGTAGTACTCGACGGGAACAACACGACTGACAAGCCCACGCTCGAGAGCTCGTTCAGCGGAAATCATCTGTCCACTGAGTACAACTTCCATCGCCAATGACTTTCCAACTGCTCGCGTAAGTCGCTGTGTGCCACCTGCCCCAGGCATGACACCGATGTTAATTTCAGGTTGACCAAAGATTGCAGTGTCGCTGGCAACGATGATATCACAGAGCATTGCAAGCTCACAGCCACCACCAAGTGCATAGCCACTGACGGCAGCAAGCATTGGCTTTTTGATCTGCCGAAGGCGCTCCCACCGTGCGAATTGATCTCGCTCGAGCATGGTGACAGTATCTGCGGTACTCATATCTCGGATGTCAGCGCCCGCAGCAAAGGCTCGGTCATCACCATGGATGACGATACAGCCAACCGACGCATCACGCTCATACTCCTCAGTTGCTGCTACAAGTTCTTCCATCAGTCGCAAGCTCAAGGCATTGCGTACTTCCGGACGGGAAAGCGCAATTGCACCTACACCTTGGTAGTCGCTTGGACGATACGGAAGGATACATGTATACTCCATGCTCTGCAAACGGTCGTGCAGTAATTTGTCGGCGCAAAGATAGAGATGCTTGGTATGGAATGTTTCTTCGCTCCTACACTTGAATCAAATAGCAGAGAGTTCTCTCTTGATGGAGATGAGCTCCATCATCTTCACGTGCTACGGGTGAAAAAAGGAGATCGCTTCCTGGTAAGCAATGGGCGTGGATTGCGTGCACTTGTTCGGCTCATTGCCTTCGATCATGCTCACGCACATTGCACAGTTGAACACCTTGAATGGATGCCCGGAGAACTCCCATTTCGTTTAACGCTCGCAGTTGGTATCCTTCTCGCACGAGATCGATTCGAATGGCTCGTCGAAAAGTGCACTGAGCTTGGCGTGGCACGCATCATTCCAATCATTGGTGACTATAGCCAAAAAGGAGACATACTACGCATTGACAGGCTCTATACAAAAGCGGTTGCTGCACTCAAGCAATCGCAACGAAGCGTTCTCCCTTCCATCGAAGAGCCTCAGCGAATCAAAGAACTCCTCGAAGCGACTCAGGGTGCTATCGTCGTCTGTGTTCCAGATGGTCGAGCTCCATCTGTGCCACGGTGCGATCTGACTATCGTTGTTGGTCCTGAAGGAGGCTTTTCTCCGCGCGAATTGCAGTGCCTTGCTGCAGGCAACATAGAAGCATGGTCATTGGGTGGATTACGGCTTCGGAGCGAAACAGCCGCTATCGCCGCCACAAGTATCGTTGGTGCAGCATGGCGCAGCTACATCTGACCGCGTAGCATACGGATTTGGCTTCGTGTTTGCGGAACAAGGATTGAATTCGGATAGCGCGCAAGGAGTTGATTGTAGAGCGAGAGCGCTTCTTCAGTATTACCACTTCGTTGAGCAATGATGGCAAGTCCCCAAAGAATGCGATCGCCATAGAGAGTCTCTGGATACTGGGTTAGGAGCATGTTCCAATAACGGCTGCTGGTGCTATCAATGCCTTGGTCAAGTGCAATGCTTGCTGCGTGGAGTAATGCTTGCTCTGCGATGTCACTCGGCATCGCGGCTAATGAATCAACCAAGCGAAAACCCAGTTCGAATTTTCGTTGATAGAATGCGCGTTCTGCTTGAGCCAACACACAAAGCCAGAGCGAATCCTCTTTGTTGCTCGTTAGAAGCGTTACCCGTTCGATGGCATCATTGGCAATTGGGTCATCCAGATTTGCTGTAGCTTGTTGATAGTAAGCCAATGCGCTTCCAAAACGGCATCGGAAGAAATCTAATTCACCTCGCGTATACGCTGCCTGTAAGCGGAGCGACGCATGGGAGGATATCCTCGGCAAATCGTGCTCGAAGAGAGCAACAGCACTATCGAGGCCGTAGAGTTCAACAATCAAAGGAAGCCGTTCTAGTAATCCTCGTGCTGCTTGCTCCGTTGCAGGATAACGCTCGGCGAGCACATCGAAGTAATGGAGTGCTCCACGTGTATCGGAGCCATAATCACGCTCGAGTTGGGCAATACGTAGGAGTGCTGTGGCAGCTAACGGGTGAGTAGGAAATTCACGAGCAATGGTTTCGTACTCCTTTTTCAGTTGTTCAAGTTCATTCTGTGATTTTATGCGCGAACTGAGCATGCGTTGCTCTATTGCTTGCGCTCGACCGAACAGAGCCATGGTACGGATATCAATCGGTACATTGAGTGTCTGGAGCGCTCTGTATGCATCGAGTGCAACATCGAGTGCACCTTCAGTCCGTGCACGTTCGGCAAACGCGTATAGCTCGCGACCACTCTGCCCCGTGAGTCGTTCGAGACGGATTACAACGTCGAGAGCTGTTCGGTACTCACCAAGTTCACGAAGTGTCCATTCATAGAGACGGAGGGCCAATGGCCAAGAATCATTCTCCTTGGCGAATTGTTTGACTCGTTCGCGTACGATTTTGGCCGTGCCATCCATTGACAAGAGTGTGGCGATGTACCCTTGCGTGCGTGAGAGGTTCTGCGTCGTGCGGAAATGGAGAAAGATCTCATCGAGAGCAGCATTAGCCTCACGAGCTGCGATTGCCAGTTGCGCTAAATCCTCAGAAAAGAGATCAGCTCTTCCAATCTTCTGTCGTCCTATGCGAAATGTCCGAGCGGCGAGCGCCCGAGCACCTGCGTCGAGCTGTAGACTTGCAATCGTGCGATAAAATGGCTCTTGTTGTCCAGGGATTTGCTCGAGTGACTGGTCCCACGCGCTCGTTGCTTGTTGCTCTTGACCCATGCGCCAAAGGGCATATCCATAGTAGGCAAGCGACTCCCACGAACGTGCCTCGGGAGCTGATGACTTCACGAGCTGTACAATTGCCTCTGTCTGACCTAACATTTTCAACGAACGGAGCGCGCCGACTAAATAACGCGGATTTGTCGGCTGTTGCGAGAGCATCTCTTGCCACAGTCGCGCAGCATTACGCCAATCACCCGCTTGCTCGTATGCAATGGCTACTCGCTCTTGGTCACGTATGCCTTGTGCGTGTCCATCAGTAGCGAAGGTTGTGAAGATGAGTGCGGTGATTATAAACCATAAACATATCATACATCAATCGTTAATAGTTCGCGTTGGAGTGGCTCGCTTGGTATGTGAACTTGTCCTGTTAAATCAATGACGACATCACACTCGCTCCGAAATCCAAATCTGCCGGAAAGGTAAATGCCTGGTTCGACGCTAAACGATGTACCGGGGAGTATTCGACGAGTGTCACACGTCTCGTAGTTATCCATGTTTGCGCCATAGCCATGAACTTCGGTGCCAATGTTGTGCCCTGTTCGATGGACAAAGTACTCACCATATCCAGCAGCTGTGATTGTTGCACGGGCAACATCATCCACCTCGTAGCCACGTAGTGTGCTGCGTGCCTCCATGCGCTGACGCACGATGGACAATGCAGCATCTCGTGCAGCGATGACAACGTGCGCTATACGCAGAGCGTCATCGGGTGGTGTATTCCCGAGCCATACTGTCCACGTTATGTCTGCATAGGTAGCATCAGCGGAGCGACCCTTTGCCCACATGTCAAGCAACAACATACTCTCTGGTTGCAGCATGCTGCTCGACAACGCAGTCGGTTCATAATGTGGAGATGCAGTGTTAGAGCCAATAGCAACAATCGGCGGGTGATCAGTAACGAGCTGCTCTCGATCAAATGCCGATCGCACAAATTGTTGGAGGTCATATTCGGTCGCGGTGCCTAAGCGGGCGAGAGATCGTGCCATTTCGATACTCTCCATCATGATGGAGCGAAGCTTCTCTGCAACAATCCGGTTTTCGGCTATTTGCTCTGCAGTCCAGAGAGCTTCAACATGCTGGACTAAATCAGCACTGCTAACAAGCTCAACGCCGAACGATCGAATGAGTTCAGCAGTGCCTGCATCAAGGTACGAGACTGACGGTAAATCACCATGCGGCGAATATTCGACTGCAATGCGACGAGTGTCTCGAAGGAGAGAGTGAACGATGTTCACCCACTCGATACGGCTCCTGTAGATGCGTCGTTCAAAAGGGAGGTGCTCGAAAAGATGCGTCTCCACTGCACTTGCAATCAATACTGCTGAGCCTTGGCGAGGTATCCAAAGAGCAAAGCGACGGGTGACGTGTGAGTCGGTGCGTAAACCAAGAATTCTATGAGCGATTGGGTTTGACCGACGGTAGTCGTAGATGAGCCAGCCATCAATGTCATAATCAGCCAGAAGCGTGGGTATATCGTCAAACGAAATCATGGCAAGATCTCGAGCTGATTGAGGATGTTCATCGCCGCGATGGGTGGGGCAATTGTACCTTGGGCAACAGCACTCTCGAGCTGGTCAAGCTGACGTTGCATGCGTTCGTTCACTCGTGAGAGCAGCTCTTGTTGAAGCGCTTCATACAACCAGCGGATGCGCTGCTGCCGACGCCGCTCTTCTATCAGTGTACGGCGCTGTTGGCTGAAGAACTCTTCGCAGATTTCCCACAGATTGCTAATTCCTTCTCCAGTCACACTTGACACAGCAAGAACACGCGGTTGCCAATCGTCGTCGTAGCTCCGCAGGAGTGGAAGTACACTTCGTATCTGCTGCACAGCGCGTTGCGCCGCAACATTATCAAGATCGGCTTTAGTGACAACGACAGTATCGGCGTATTCCATCACTCCGCGTTTAAGGGCTTGGATGTCATCACCAGCATTCGCGAGCGTTGCGAGGATAACGAAATCAACGGCTTCTGCTATCGCAGTATCTGCTTGTCCTGAGCCGACAGTCTCTACAATGACAACGTCGTAACCAGCTGCCTCACACGCAATGATGCGTTCACGGACGTGGGTATCAAGTGCATCTCCACGTCCACGGTTGGAACTTGGGCGAATGAAAACGTTCGGATGGTTTGAGAGATTCACCATTCGGATTTTATCCCCGAGAATGCTCCCGCCGCTCGATGGAGCAGCAGGATCGGTGGCTAAGACAGCAACGGAGCGACCTATCTGAACTGCCACAAGACCAAGGGCTTCAATGAGCGTGCTCTTACCTGCACCTGCCGAACCAGTGATGCCAATGCGCATACTGTGCTGAGTTGGGGCTGCCAAGAGGGAAAGCAGGTGATACTGAAGTGGCTTGTCGGTTAGACGCGTACTTTCGAGTAAACTCAACGCTTGCGCTAATGCGCGCCGCTCACCATTACGCACTCGTGTACCAAGTAGTTCAACGTCGATCTGGTGACGTGTGTTACGGACATGGGGATTATTGTTGTTCTGCATCGCAGACATTCCAATGGTGTTCGAGGAGATTGAGCACGGTAGCTGCAGCATTTAGGACCGGTGTTCCCGGTCCGAAGATGGCATGGACACCCTCGCGATAGAGCGCATCATAGTCTTTCGGGGGAATGATGCCACCGGCGACGACGAGAATGTCTTCGGCTCCTTGAGCACGGAGTCGCTCAATCAATTCAGGAATGAGCGTTTTGTGTGCGCCCGCTTGCGTTGAGATTCCAACGATGTGGACATCATTCTCAATCGCTTGGCGTGCAACTTCTTCAGGAGTTTGAAACAGGGGACCCAAATCAACATCGAAACCCAGGTCGGCAAAACCACTTGCAATGACTTTCGAACCGCGGTCGTGCCCATCCTGCCCAAGCTTTGCTATGAGAATTCGTGGCCGGCGACCAGTCCGTTGCTCAAAGCGAAGAACTCGTGCGTGCAGTTGCTTGAATGTTTCATCATGACCATACGACGAGCGAAAGATACCCGCAATCGCTGTCGGTGCGGCCTGATAGCGACCGAAGACAGCTTCCAATGCTTGTGTGATTTCACCGACTGTTGCTCGTGCACGCGCTGCGGCGATAGCGTAAGGCATCAAGTTTTCCCGTTCGTTACGTGCAGCATTTTCGAGTTGCTCAAGGGCACGACTGACTTCTTCAGCATTGCGTTCTGACTTGATACGTTCAAGTCGTGCGATTTGTTCTGCGCGGACTTTCGCATTGTCAACTTCCATAATCTCAACTGGTATTTCGGTTGGAGGTTGATACTTGTTGACACCGACAACGACTTCCTCGCCCCGGTCAATAGCTGCCTGCCGCCGTGCTGCAGCTTCCTCAATGAGTCTTTTTGCATATCCACTCGTAATCGCAGCAACCATGCCACCTTGAGACTCTATCTCTTCGATGAGTGCTCGTGCGTGATGCGCTAGTGAGGCTGTCAGCGATTCGACAAAGAATGATCCTCCAAGTGGGTCAACAACATGGCAAATCTTCGTTTCTTCTGCGAGGATAAGCTGGGTGTTCCGTGCGATACGCGCAGAAAATTCCGACGGTAGTGCTAACGCTTCATCGAAGGAATTCGTATGCAGTGACTGAGTACCCCCAAGTACAGCAGCAAGTGCTTCAATCGTTGTACGGATGATGTTGTTGTATGGGTCTTGTGCCGTTAGTGACCAACCAGATGTCTGGCAGTGGGTACGGAGCATCATCGAAGCCGGTTTGGTCGGAGCAAAGCGTTCGTTCATCAACTGTGCCCAGAGCAGACGCGCTGCTCGCAGCTTTGCAATTTCCATGAAAAAATTCATCCCAATTCCAAAGAAGAAAGAAAGTCGCGGTGCAAATTGATCAACATCGAGCCCGCGTGAACATGCTACACGCACGTACTCAAGACCATCAGCGAGCGTGAACGCTATCTCCTGCACTGCTGTTGCACCTGCTTCATGCATGTGATAGCCGCTGATGCTAATGCTGTTAAAGCGTGGCATGTGCTGACTGGTATAAGCAATGATATCCGCGACGATGCGCATCGAGGGCTGCGGGGAATAAATGTACGTATTCCGTACAAGGAATTCTTTGAGGATGTCATTCTGAATCGTCCCTCGCAAAGCCGATTGTTGGACACCTTGCTCTTCTGCAGCAACAATAAACATTGCCAACACCGGCAGCACAGCACCGTTCATTGTCATTGATACTGAGACCGTGCCAAGATCGATGCCATCGAAGAGTGCTTTCATATCCTCGACGGTGTCGATGGCAACTCCAGCTTTTCCGACGTCACCGATGACTCGAGGATTATCGCTATCGTAGCCACGGTGAGTCGCTAAATCGAAGGCAACAGAAAGCCCGGTTTGTCCTTGTGCTAATGCTTGCTTGTAGAAAGCATTCGATTCCTCCGCAGTAGAAAAACCCGCATATTGCCGAATTGTCCAGGGACGGTTCGTGTACATCGTCGCGTATGGACCGCGTACGTAAGGGAATAATCCGGGCATTGTTCGGTGATGGTCGAGCGTCTCTAAATCTTCCTCTGTGTAAAGTGGTTTGATGACAATGCCCTCTGGAGAGTGCCACGCGAGCGATTCAACAGGTTTCCCGTTCAACTCGCGTTCAGCGACTTCTTTCCATCGCTGTAATCGTTCGTGGTATTCTGAGTTAGTCATAGTGATGTTCCTAACGTGTCAGTCGATCAATCAAAGGGATCCTTGTGATGCGGGGAAGTTACTCTGTATGCAAATGACGATAGTTGCAGACGTAAATTTCTGCTGTGGCAACCATCTGATCCATGCCTTAATGCAAACGATTGGTGAATTGTTCGCTCATGTCACAGAACACTATCGCAAGAGCAACCGCCCAGTGTACATGAGAAAAAGCACGGGCGTTATGTGGGTATTAGATACGAGAGGCTTCGTACGGACGTCCTTGCATGTGCCATAGCCCTTGATCATTTGGGTCTGAAAGTAGGTTACCGGGTGGGGATCGTTTCCGAGAATAGATACGAGTGGGTACTTACTGATTTTGCTGTCTTGCTCGCTGGTGGTGTGGATGTCCCGATGTTTCCCACCCTTGCACCACGACAAATTGCATACATCCTCAACAATTCGGAGTCAGCGATCTGTGCCGTCTCCAGCAAATATCAACTCGATAAACTGGCTCAGGTCACTGGGAGCCTCGAAACACTCAAGATCATCATCGTATTCGATGAAGTATCGGATGTGCCTTCAATGCTCGGCGAGCGTATCCGGGTATATCGTCTCAGCGAGCTACTCAACCGTGGCATCACGTCGTTCGGTCAACAGAATCCGGATCAGATACTTACCAGCTTTTTAGAGCGTACTCGTGGCGATGACCTCTGCACGATCATTTACACAAGTGGAACAACGGGTACTCCGAAAGGAGTCATGCTTACGCATCGTAATATCCTTTCGAACGTCGAAGCAGCTCGGAGCGTCATCCATGTTGACGAGCGCGATGTCTTTCTATCGTACCTTCCCATGTGCCATTCCTACGAGCGAACGACGGGATTTTACATTGCATTTGCAAGTGGGGGAACAACTGCCTTTGCAGAATCGCTCGAAGCGCTACGCACAAATCTTCAAGAAGTTCGCCCAACAGTCATGACGAGTGTACCACAGCTGTTTGAACGGATACGAAGGGGAATCAATTCACAGGTTGCACGACAATCGTCTGTTCGACGTAGAATCTTCAAATGGGCTATTGAACTTGGACTGCAGCGGCTCCATGAGAAAGAACATCGAGGGAAGGTATCCCGCAGTGTTGAATTCCGTTATCACGTCGCTGATAAACTCGTGTTCACGAAGATTCGCCAATCCGTGGGAGGGCGCATTCGATTTTTCGTTTCGGGTGGAGGTCCACTGGCTCCTGACATTGCACGTTTTTTTCTGGGCAATTGGTCTACCCATCATCGAAGGCTATGGGCTCACAGAGGCAGCACCAATTCTGACGGTCGGCAGACCCGATGATTATGAATTTGGTACTGTCGGTAAACCTTTACCGAACGTCGAAATTCGAATTGATGACACGGGAGAAATACTGGCTCGTGGTCCGAATATCATGCGTGGTTATTGGCGAAATCCTGATGAAACTGCTCGTACGATAGATGAAGATGGCTGGCTCCATACGGGAGATGTTGGCTCTTGGACCGAGCGTGGCAATTTGAAGATTACAGATCGGATTAAGAACATCATCGTCACTTCCGGGGGCAAGAACATCGCTCCTCAGCTTGTCGAAAGCACATTGATGCAATCACGGTTCGTTGCGCAGATCATCGTCCTTGGTGAGGGGCGACCATATTGTGTCGCGTTGGTTGTCCCTAACGAAGAAGAACTCCGCAGCTTAGTGAGCGAGCTCGGCATTGATGCAACTACACCGTTGGACGTCCTCTGCGAGGATCAGCGCGTGGTTTCAGCTGTTCAACGAGATTTAGAGCGCTACCAACGTGATTTAGCAAAGTACGAGCGTGTGCGACGCATTGCGCTAATTCCAGAGCCGTTCAGCATTGAAAATGGACTTCTGACACCAACACTGAAAGTAAAGCGCCGTGAGATAGGCCAGCGATATGAAGCGCTATGTGAACGCCTGTACACCTATGCGGAATAATTTCCTGGTAATGCACGGATATCCAAACGAACACAGCCCCGATTTGTCATCCCCATAACTTTGTTTTGGAATTTGGAACGTCACAAAACGCCTATGCTTGGAATTATCGGGTCTGACATTCCGCATAACCTTGAGTACGAACGCAACTACGACCACAACAAAAACCTTTATCGCATCATCGAAGCGATCGCTGCACAAACGCGAAGTGGTGGTGGTCCCAAAGCAATAGAACGACACAAAGCCAAAGGCAAGCTTACTGCTCGAGAACGCATTGAGTTACTACTCGACCCTGGTACAGAGCCATTCGAACTTGGCTTGCATGCAGCTCATGGGATGTATCAAGATGAAGGTGGAGCGCCGAGTGCAGGGGTTGTGGTCGTCATCGGTCAAATAGCGGGTCGCGATTGCATGATCGTCGCCAATGACGCAACTGTGAAAGCTGGCGCATGGTTTCCCATGACCGCCAAAAAGAATCTCCGTGCACAGGAAATCGCTATTGAAAATCGTGTGCCAATCATCTACTTAGTTGATAGTGCCGGTGTCTATTTGCCAATGCAAGATGAAGTGTTTCCAGACAAAGAGCACTTCGGTCGACAGTTTCGCAATAATGCTATCCTCTCTTCTCTCGGTGTACCACAAATTGCTGCCATCATGGGACCGTGCGTCGCTGGTGGTGCATACTTGCCGCTCATGAGCGACGAAGCACTCATCGTTGACAAGACGGGGTATGTGTTCCTCGCAGGACCTGCATTGGTTGAAGCAGCGATTGGGGAAAAAGCTGATATTGAGCAGCTCGGAGGAGCAACAATGCACTCAAGCATTAGTGGCGTTGCTGATTACAAAGTTGCAAGCGACCAGGAAGCCATTGCACTCATCCGATCGCTCGTAGCAAAATTTTCACCAACGAAAGGGCGAAAGCCAGTCTTCGATCGTGCTGAGTCTACTCCACCGAGATTTGATCCTGATGAACTGTGGGGTATCATCCCTCGCGATCGAAGCCGTCCATACGACACGTACCAACTTCTTGCGCGTATTCTTGATGCCTCAGAGTTCGACGAGTACAAAGCTGGGTACGGGAAAACGATCATCTGTGGCTATGGTCGTATTGATGGTTGGGCAGTTGGTATCGTCGCAAACAATCGTCAAATAGTACGAACAGGTAAAGGCGAAATGCAGGTTGGCGGGGTGATCTATTCGGATAGCGCCGACAAAGCTGCCCGCTTCATTATGAACTGCAATCAACGTGGTATCCCGCTTGTTTTTTTACAAGATGTGACTGGGTTCATGGTCGGCACGCGTGCAGAGCAAGGCGGAATTATCAAGGATGGAGCAAAGATGGTCAATGCAGTAGCAAACACAGTTGTGCCGAAGTTTACCATCATTGTAGGGAATAGCTTCGGTGCCGGTAATTATGCAATGTGTGGTAAAGCGTATGACCCACGGTTGATTATGGCACTCCCGACAGCTCAAATAGCCGTTATGGGTGCACAGCAAGCCTCTCAAACATTGCTCTCGATACGGCTGACTGCGCTCGAACGTGAGGGCAAACAACTTCGTCCGCAAGAACAAGACAAGCTTCTGGCAGAAATTCAAGAACGCTACACGTCGCAAATGTCACCGCTCTATGCTGCTGCACGGCTTTGGGTAGATGGCATCATTCCACCTACGGACATTCGGCGAACTATTTCGATAGGCATTGCACTTGCAAGCCATAACCCTGAGATACCTCGTTGGAGCGTTGGTGTGCTTCAGACGTAGTGCACAACAAGCACCAGGGTTGATCGTTTACAGTTGTTGTTTGTTTCATATTCCACCGAAGAATATCGCTTGAGTTGGTGAAGCCGTTCCACTTTACAATGCACAAGACACATGCATCGAATCTTATGGGTCGACGATGAAATTGAGTTCCTTGAACCGCACGTCCAAATCTTACGAAATCGGGGATATCACGTTCAAACAGCCACAAGTGGAGAAGATGCTCTCGCATTAACCAATCAAGAGCCATTCGATTTAATCTTCCTCGACGAGATGATGCTCGGCATTAGCGGTTTGGAAACGCTTCAGCAACTAAAGCGGCAAGATCCTTACCGTCCTGTTGTCATGGTGACCAAGAACGAGCAAGAGTCTCTCATGGATGAGGCAATCGGACGCAACATAGATGATTATTTGACCAAACCAATTAGCCCAAGCCAAATTCTTGCTGTTTGCAAGAAATTTCTTGATGCTCGAGCCCTCCAGCAACAGCATGTCACACGCGAGTACCTACGAGATTTCACGCAGATCGAGCAAGGCATTGCTGACGCTCAGCACTGGGACGAATGGGTAGATATTTACCGCTCACTGGTTCAGTGGAGTCTCGAGCTCGATGTACACCCCGATGTAGGCTTAGATCAAACACTTTCCGAACAGTGGCGCCAGGCAAATCGCCTGTTTGCTCGATTCATCGAGCGAAACTATCCACACTGGCTTACGGATCGTCCAAAGGAAGGAAATCCACTTCTCTCACCACATATTGTGGATCGTTACCTCTTCCCATTCGTGCGGCAGAAGCGCCATGTCGTCTTTGTTGTGGTGGACTGTTTGCGACTTGATCAGTGGATGATCATTGAGCAGATCGTACGACAGCATTTCACCACTGAGCTTTACTACTACTGTTCACTTCTCCCAACAGCGACGATGTATGCTCGCAATGCTCTTTTCGCTGGACTCTATCCAGCGGACATCGAGCGTTACTACCCTCAGTGGGCACCTACTGAAGGTGAAAGTGAATCAAGTCAAAATGTGCACGAGCCAGACTTTCTTCAGGAACTTCTCCGTCGTCGTGGAGTTGAACTAGACGGAAAATTTGAGTATATCAAAATCTACGAGACTGAATTCGGTAAGCGCATTGAGAACGACGCACATCGTTTAGCGCAGAATGCGCTTACTGCAATCGTTGTCAGTGCACTGGATATGATGGCACACTCACGGAGTGACAACGCAATTCTGAAAGAAATCGCTCCTGATGAATCGGCACATCGTTCGTTAACTCGGTCGTGGTTCCAGCATTCGAGTCTGTGGGGTATCATGCGTGCGCTTGCATCCCATGACGTGACGATTGTACTCACAACAGATCATGGTGCGGTACGGTGTCTGCGCGCTGCACAAGTCATTGGTGATCGACAGACTTCCACTTGCTTACGATACAAAATAGGCCGAAATGTTCGCGCAGATGGGAAGTCAACAATTACGATAGGCGACTTAGAGCGTTATCGTTTACCAAGGCATTCACCAACAGAAAATCTTGTGCTTGCTAAAGAGGATTTTTATCTGGTGTATCCAACAGATTTTCATCACTACGCTGCACAGTATCGGGACAGTTTCCAGCACGGCGGCATTTCGCTTGAAGAGATGATTTTACCAGTTGTAATTTTGAATCCCAAATGACAAAAGCGACACTTATGGAGTCTGAGATTTACACGAGTAATTCCGAATCTGATACACATGCGATTGCCGAACATTTTGCATCGCAGCTGAAGCAAGGGGACATCATAACGCTCAGTGGCGAGCTCGGCGCAGGGAAGACAGAATTCGTCAGGGGGATTTGCAGTTATTTCGATGTTCAAGACATCGTCACCAGTCCTACGTTTTCGATTATCAACGTTTACACAGGTCATCTGCGATCAGGAGAACCTGTTCGGATTATACACATTGACTTATATCGCCTCAAGAATAAGCAAGAGCTCCGCACGATTGGATTGGAAGAATGGCTTGCGTTGCCTGATGCAATCAAATTGATTGAGTGGCCAGAGAAAGTCAATGGGAGTTTAACTCGCCATCAATACCATGTTGAGATTCGGTCGCTGTCAGGCATGGATGAGAGACGGCAAATTCACATTAGCAGAGCAGACGCTGCATATCACCGTCAGGTGGAAAAGTAATTTTGAACCAAGAACCATGCGCACGTCTGATTCTTGGTGTCCAAGTCCGAGCCGTGAAGAAAGAACTATCCGTTGTTCAAGCACTCATTGAAGATACTCCCCATGCACATTGCATCTCGTATTGAGCGGTTAGGAACTGAAACTGCCTTTGAGGTTCTCGCCAGAGCAAAAGCACTTGAAGCAAACGGCCGCTCAATCATCCATCTTGAGATAGGAGAACCTGACTTCGATACACCGGTAAATATCATTGAAGCAGCCAAGCGAGCGCTCGACGATGGTTGGACACACTACGGACCATCAGCTGGATTACCCCAAGCTCGAGCAACGATCGCAGAGTATTTCAATCGAACGAGGAATATTTTAAAGTACTCTGCAGACAATGTAGTCATTACCCCCGGCGCCAAACCAATTATTTTTTTCGGCCTCCAAGCGACGATTGAAGAAGGCGATGAAGTCATTTACCCGAACCCTGGTTTCCCGATCTATGAGTCAATGATTAATTTCCTTCGGGCGAAACCAGTTCCACTCCCATTGCGGGAAGAAAAGAACTTTCGATTTGACCTTGCAGATTTAGAAGCGCGTATAACTCCGAAGACTCGTATGGTCATTATCAACTCGCCACAAAATCCGACCGGGGGTATCCTCACGTATGAGGACGTTGCAGGTATAGCAGAACTTGCTGAGCAACATAACCTCATGATCTTTGCCGATGAGATTTATTCGCAAATCATTTATGACGGTCAGCAACACGTAAGCATCACTCAGTTCGATGGTATGGAAGACCGGACCATTGTGCTCGATGGTTTCTCCAAAACGTTTGCAATGACAGGGTGGCGACTTGGTTATGGACTCATGCCCTCGAGTGTAGCTACTGTCGTTGCGAAACTGCAAACGAACTGTACAAGTTGTGCACCGAGCTTTACGCAAATTGCCGGTATTGAAGCTCTCAGTGAACGTACACTGCCAGCGGTAAAGGCATTCGTCGAACAATTTCAACAGCGTCGCAATTCGATCGTAGCAGGACTCAATGCTCTTCCTGGTGTTCATTGCCAGATGCCACTGGGAGCGTTCTACGCATTCGCTAACATCACAGGAACGGGAATGAGATCGTCCGAGTTCGCCAACTACATGCTCGAGCGCGCCGGCGTTGCATGCTTGAGCGGAACGTCCTTTGGTACCGAAGGGGAAGGGTACGTACGATTTTCCTATGCAAACTCGCTTGAGAACATTCAACGAGCCATCGAGCGCATGAGCGTCGCACTTTCGGAGCGTATCGCTACCCAATGAAGTTCCTTTTCTACGCACTTTCATTGGCAAGTGCAATAACCATTGGTTTCGCTGGTAGCATAGTGCAGAGGACTTTTTTACGATCGATTGCTGCGATTGTTCTTATCATTGTTGGAATCATCGCTGGTCTTCAGCCACCAATCGTTGGTACATTCCGCGATGCACTCCAAGAAGCATTGAGCAATGGAGCACCAGTGACTGTTCTCATTCCACAAGGTGGCGCTACATTGGTCAATGATACGTCGCTTATATGTACCGACTATGCAGGTGGAAAAGTGACATGCATCACCCGGCATAGCACAGACGTAGCGGCTCAATCACAACGTACCAGATTACTCCTTCGAGGGAGATTCACCACACACGATCACGTTCTTGTACAATCTGTAACGCCTGCACCTGCAGTCATGCTGCCTCACATCCCGAGTTTAGGAGAGAAAGTTCGTATCATGTACTTTCACGTGCCACTTGCCTGGGTAGGGTTCTTAGCGTTCACCGTTACGATGCTTTTTTCCCTTCGTTATCTCAGATGGGGAGAAATCACTGATGATACAATCGCTCATTCATCAGCAGTAGTCGGGACTCTCTTTACAGTCTTAGCATACCTAAGCGGAGCCATATGGGCAAAGTTCAATTGGGGAAAGTTTTTCAATTGGGATGCACGTGAGCTTTCGGTACTGCTCCTATTGGCTATTTATGCAGCATACTTTATCCTGCGTGCAAATGTCCCTGCACCTGCTCGCTATCGTATGGCAGCAGTTTATGCAATTATCGCTTCGATTGCTGCGCTCTTCCTTGTGTTCATTGTTCCCCGTGTCACTGTCAGCCTTCATCCAGGTTCGAAAGATGACGTTAATATCGGTCCAATGTTGAGTCCGGAACAGAGTGCACTCGATTTGACGAAGGCTGCCGTCTTCAGCATTATGCTTGCTGGGTTTACACTTCTCTATGCTTGGCTCCTCAGTATGAGGGCTCGGCTTGACATTCTTGGTCAACGATTGATTGGTCACAAGACATGATTGAATATCTCAACACGCACCCACAGTTCGTCGTGTTGATTGTAACTGCACTCATCTGGACGGGCATTGCTTTCTTTCTCTGGCGACTAGACCGTCGCATTGAACAGCTATCGCAGCAGATACAAGAACGAACCTACGAACACGACAACAACGCTCACGCATAAATCGTCTTCCGACTCAACGATCGCCAGATGTTTCATTAATGCCATGAAAACTCGTTACGTCATCGGTGCACTCATCATCATCGCCGCAGTGAGCGGAAGTGTTTATCTACTCTCACAATCTGAAATTCAATACACAACGATCGCCCAAGCACGGACTCTGGGACGCAAAGTGCAGATTAAAGGACGCTGGGATACAAACGCACAAACGAGCTACGACCAAAACCGAAACCTCTTCTGCTTTACGCTCATCGATGACGAGGGGAATCGCATCCTCGTGGAATACACTGGCGCAAAACCGAATAACTTCGAGCTTGCACACTCGGTCGTCGTTCGAGGACGTGTCGAAGGGGAGCGTTTCCATGCCTCAGAAATTTTAACCAAGTGCCCTTCAAAGTACGAAGGGACTTCACCACTGGTACCGCGAACGGAATGACACCATGCTAGCTCAATTCTTAGTCCACCTTAGTTTCGGAATGGCACTCGCAGTAGCGACAGGATATTGGCTCGGTGCAGTTCGGAACAACCAAGCTACGACTGTAACCGCTCGGACGCTCTACTATGCGCTGGTGCTTATTCTCCTGTGCGTCGCTGCGATGCTGTTCATCGCTATCGCAACGCACAATTTTGATTACACGTACGTCCAGAGCTACTCTTCACGTGCTTTAGAGCCACCATTCCTCTATGCAGCGTTTTACTCCGGGCAGGAGGGCAGTTTCCTTCTGTGGACTCTTCTTACGAGCATCGTTGGAATTGCCGTAATTCAGTACAGCCGCACTCATAGGATCGAAGCCGAAACAATGGCATTCTATTCATTGGTGCTTGTGTTTTTGACACTCATGCTCGTTGCAAAAAATCCATTTACATATCTGTGGGAAAGCTTCGCCCGCGAAGGAACGACACGGGAGTTTATCGAAGCAATCAAAGGTGATCCGACACGCTATGAAGGGCGTGGACTCAATCCCGTCCTCCAGAACTATTGGATTATGATCCATCCACCGATGCTCTTTACTGGTTTTGCTGCGATGACGGCACCCTTTTCATTCGCAATGGCTGGTCTGATGCGTCGACAATACCACGAATGGACACGTCTGGCACAACCGTGGATTATTGCTGCTGTCTTGCTGCTCGGAATTGGAATCTGTCTCGGTGGATTTTGGGCCTACGAAACACTCGGCTGGGGTGGTTTCTGGGCATGGGACCCAGTCGAAAACTCATCACTCGTTCCGTGGCTTTTTGTAACAGCGTTGCTCCATACGACACTTGTTCAGCGGAGAACACGAGGACTTGTTCGCACAAACGTTCTCCTTGCAATTGCTGCGTTTTGTGCGGTATTGTATTCGACTTTCCTCACACGCAGTGGAGTGTTAGGGGATACGTCGGTGCATTCTTTCGTTGAGCCAGGCTACTTAGTGTACGTGTTGCTATTAGTTTTCCTCTTAGGATTCCTTGTGCTTGGGGTCGGACTTGTGATTCTTCGATGGAAGGATATGCTGCAACACGTGGTGCGGCATGGGATGTTTGCGATCAGTTCTCGGGAATTCATGCTTAGCATAGGGGCACTCCTCATAGTGCTCAGTGCAGTAATAGTTCTCTTGGGCACAAGCTATCCCATTGTTGCGGAGCTTGTCGGTAAACCGAAAGCAGCAATTGAACCCATCTTCTACAACCAACTCCATCTTCCTATCAGCATCCTTGTGCTGTTAATCAATGGGATATCTCTCGTCGCAATATGGTCCTATACACCATCGGCACGACTTGCAAAAGGAATTGGAACAGCTGCACTGGTAGCATTAGCAAGTGCAACAGCAGGTTATGCGTATAGCATCATTCCGAACTGGCAAGCAGCACTTGCCTTCTTTGGAGCAATTATTGCATTGTTCATCAATGGGCAACACATTCTCCGTCTTCTTCGTAATCGCAAGCCACGTGCACTTGGAGCCTTCATCTCGCATGCTGGCTTTGCAATACTCATTGTCGGAATCGTGCAATTTGCTTGGACAAGTACAACCGTCCATCTAAGGCTTGTCGAGGGAGAATCTACATCTGCGTTGGGTTATACATTCACTTTGCTTGGTAAAGAGAGATTGGAAAAGCATCTTCCCGATCGTGAGAAGTATCGTTACGTTGTTGCGGTCGAGAAAGGAGGTGCCGAGCGCTATGCCTATCCAATCGTGTATTTCAGCGACTTCAATAAGCGACAAGCTCCATTTCTCGAACCAGGAATCATCAGCACGCTTGGTCATGACATCTACCTTGCACCCAAAGCACTGGACATTGAAGAACGCGCCCCGACACTAACCTTGACGAAGCAGAACCCTCAATCTATACCCATTGATTCAACAGCAAGCATTGAGCTCTTAGGATTCGACATGAGTCGTGCGCAAAATAGTGACATTCCTGGGGCGCTCATGCTCGGTGCCATCATACAAATACGAAAGGACGGTGTCGTCAAAGACACGACAATCTACACCTATTTCGATGGGCAATCCTTTATTCCGAAGCGAGCGACTGTTGGCGATTTTATTCTCGAACTTGCCCGAATTGAAAGGAATCAAAAGCATCCCGAGCGATCGACAGCAACATTCCGAATCGGGAACATATCATTTCTTATCAGCAATGCACAGCGCCAGGTGTTGGTCTTGGATGCGTCACTCAAACCAATGATCAATCTCGTATGGTGTGGGTTCCTCGTTCTACTCAGTGGTGTCTTCCTGAGCACAATCCGTGCTTTTCGATCTCAAAAGAACACAAGGATAGCAAGCGAAAACTCTGACCCCCAATTGAGTCATTCAAGCGCTCACACTTCGGCAACAACGGAATCCACCACGGTACAACAGATGCCGAACACATGACCGTCGAGCGTCTTGAACTGGAAAATTTTCGATGCCACAAATCCGCTACTCTAAGCTTTGAACACACAGCGATTCTGATTACAGGACCAAACGGGGCAGGGAAGACCAGCATACTCGAAGCAATTAATCTTACAGCACTTAGTAAGTCGTTCCTTGCTGTCAACGATGGCGAACTTGTGCATCGTGGAGCACCTGGCTATCGAGTCACCACTCGATTGCGACACGACATAGGCACTCAGTTTACAATATCTGTCGAGTATGACCAGGGAAATGGCAAACGGATTCAGACATCAGTCGGTGGTGACTGCACAGCACAGGAGCTCATCGGCCTTTTGCCGTGCGTCGTCCTTGCAACGCATCATCGAGAACTATTCCACGGTGAGCCGATGGTACGACGCGCGTTTGCCGACCGCATTCTTGCTCAGTGTTTTGCATCGTACAAACATGCTCTCTGGCGACACCGAACAGCACTCCGACAGCGAAATCATGTACTCGCATTCGGTAGATTTCACACCGAGGAATTGGAGGGGTGGACCGCGGAGCTGCTTGAAGCATCGTGTGAAATCATTTGGCAGCGCATGCGATTTGTCGAGCGATTCAATGCGCTTCTACTCGACGTTTCAGGAATCTTCGATAATCATGTGGGATCTCTTACATTGCAGTACGAGTTGCCATGGTTTCGAGGCTTTGATGTATCTCAATTGAGAATGATTGCATCAATTGACGAGCTACGTACACTACTTTCCTATCATGTTGAGCAGTTAGTACCAGTTGACCGAGAACGCATGAGTACACAATGGGGACCACAGCGCGACCTGCTGACGTTCTGTGTAGAGCAACGACCTCTCTACACCGTTGCATCCCAAGGACAACAGAAGCTTGCACTGTACGCAATCAAGGTAGCAGAAGCGCTGTACATCCATCGCGCAATGGATAGAGCCCCTGTACTACTGCTGGACGATGTCTTCGCCGATCTTGATAGTGGAAATGTCCATCGAATTGAATCCTCAATACTTCAGCAGAGTCGTCAGTGGCAAATATTTGTCACAGCACCAACTGTTGCATTTCTCGATCATCGAACACAATTCCAGCCAATCGTTCTGGAACGGCACATCTCGACAATACATTGATAGCACAGTTGCATCTAATCAAGTTAAGTTTGCACGCCATGAGCACACCCAAGTCACTGGCGCATTACCTCCAACTCTTACTCGATGAGCGTGGCCTTCGAAATAGATTAGAGGAAGCCCGCCTTCCAGAAATTGTCCGTGACATTCTTGGCCCAACCGTCGTCCGACGATTGGATACACTCACGTTCCACAATGGCGAGTTAATTCTGCGTTGTCATTCACCCATCTGGCGAGTGGAGTTACGTCTTCGAGCAGAAACAATTCGCCAAACGCTCAACGAGTATTTCGGCCGGGAAATTGTACGCGTCGTTACCGTCCTCTAACACCCAACTTTCGTTGAAGTTCTTGCTGCGTTTTCGCAAGCACTGCATCCGAAGGATGTCCATTACGGCAGCCGGATTTCAGTATTTTTGCAATGGTTTTAGTGCATCCACTTTGGATGCTAATATGCAAGGTTTGCCTCGATAACGCGTACTCAGTGTACGCCCGTGGAGGGAGGCAGAACTTGAAACTAAATCGCTTTCCTGATGAGCAAAGATGTGCATCTAAAAAAACTCCTCAACCGTTCACGCTCTCTGACTTGTTATGACGACAAAAACTGCCCCAGGCCATTCCCACTACACCGAAGAAAGTATCGTTGCGCTCGAAGGTCTTGAACCTGTCCGGAAACGACCGGCAATGTACATCGGCGATACGGGGGAGCGCGGCTTACATCACCTCGTCTTCGAAGTTGTCGATAACTCAATTGACGAGGCACTTGCTGGATTTTGCAAGAACATCATTGTTACGATCCATGCTGATGGTTCCGTTTCTGTCAAGGACGATGGGCGTGGCATCCCGACAGGGATTCATCCCGATAAAAAAATCTCGACACTCGAAGTCGTCATGTGCACGCTGCACGCTGGCGCAAAGTTTGATAAGAACACGTACAAAGTTTCGGGTGGATTGCACGGGGTTGGAGTGTCATGTGTCAATGCACTTTCGGATTGGCTGATTGCAACAGTAGAACGGGATGGTAACATTTACCAACAGCGATACGAACGCGGCAAGCCTGTTACACCAGTCGAAATCGTTGGAAAAACAAAAAAGACTGGTACGACAGTGCACTTTCTCCCAGATGCGACGATATTTTCGACTATTACGTTCAAATACGGACGCATAGCGGAGCGACTACGCGAATTAGCATTTCTCAATCCAGACTTAACACTTGAGCTTCACGACGAACGCTCCGGTGAGCATGAAGTGTTCGCCTATCGCGGAGGGCTTGTCGATTTTGTTCGATACATCGATAGCACGCAAACCGCTCTCATCAAACCTATCAGCATTACCGGTATTGGAGGAGAACCCGGTCGAGAAGTTATTGTGGACATATGCTTCGAATACAACAACGAGTACACCGAGCGGTTGTTTTCGTACGTGAACAACATCAACACAACCGAGCATGGTACTCACGTGAGCGGCTTTCGCTTTGCTCTCACACGCACGATTAACGCCTACGCTGAGGCGAACAATTTGGCGAAGGTGCAGTTTGCAGGTGAAGATTTTCGCGAAGGACTCACAGCAGTAATCAGCGTCAAAGTTCCAGAGCCGCAATTCGAGGGGCAGACGAAAACTCGGCTTGGGAATAGTGAAGTTGAAGGTATCGTCCGTTCGATCGTCAATGACCAACTTGCACGGTACCTCGATGCGAACCCTTCCGTCGCTCGGCGGATCATCGACAAGATCACGCTCGCAGCCGAAGCACGAATTAATGCGCGGAAAGCACGGGAGCTGACGCGTCGTAAAAATGCGCTCGATTCGCTTTCCTTGCCTGGAAAGCTTGCTGATTGTAGTTCAACTTCACCTGAGGATTCTGAGCTCTTTATTGTCGAGGGTGATTCCGCCGGTGGCTCGGCAAAACAAGGACGCGACCGACGTTTCCAAGCGATTCTACCCATCAAAGGCAAACCGATCAACGTCCACAAGAATCGTCTGGTAAAAATCCTCGAAAACGATGAGATTAAGGCGATTGTGACCGCAATAGGTGGAAGCTTTGGTGACGACTTCGACCTTTCGAAAGTGCGGTACGGCAAGATTATCCTCATGGCTGACGCAGATGTCGATGGTTCGCACATCCGCACGCTTCTGCTAACACTCTTTTTCAATTTCATGCCAGATCTCATCACGGCAGGACGCCTGTTCATCGCACAACCGCCGCTCTACAAGATCAAAAAGGGGAAACAGGAGTATTACGCATACAACGATTCCGAACGCGATGAAATCATTGCACGAATCAGGAAAGAAAAATCAGATCGCTCAAAAGCAAAAGCAGCCGCGGACGAGCAGCTCACCAGTGATGATGGTGAGGTTTCTACAACACTTGACGGCATTGCCATTCAACGCTTCAAAGGATTGGGAGAAATGAATCCTGAGCAGCTGTGGTCAACAACAATGAACCCGGAAACTCGCGTACTGCAACAAGTCACAATCGAGAGTGCCCAGGCTGCAACGCATCTGATTGACACATTGATGGGGCATGATGTACCACCTCGGCGCGAATTCATCGAACGAAATGCACTCGAGGTACGGAATCTTGACATCTAATGCTTTCTCCATGAGAACTACCCCTGTGTTACGGTGCCCTATTTTCGTATAGCTACCATGGAATTTCCACAGTACGTAACACGATGATCGAACTTCCAGTCATTGAACAGTTCGACCCTATTGATCGCCGCCCACAGTGGCTCAAAGTACGAGCACCCGGTGGCGACACGTATGCTCATTTGAAGACTATGATGCGTTCGAAAGCGCTCCACACTGTCTGCGAAGAAGCACGGTGTCCCAATATCGCAGAATGTTGGGGAGCAGGCACTGCAACATTCATGATCGGTGGTGATACGTGCACGCGGTCGTGTGGCTTCTGTGCCGTAAAAACGGGCAGACCACTTCCGCTCGATTGGGATGAACCACGTCGTGTCGCCGAAGCTGTCCGTCAAATGCACTTAGTGCACTGCGTCATTACCTCCGTCAATCGTGATGAGCTCCCCGATGGTGGTGCACGACTTTGGGCAGAAACGATCCGTGTTACCCGTCAGCTCAACCCTACAACGACCGTGGAAGTACTCATTCCAGATTTCAAGGGTAGGCTCGAACAATTGCAAATTGTACTCGACGCACAGCCAGATATTCTTGGTCACAATACCGAGACCGTTCCACGACTTTACAGACGGGTTCGACCTCAAGGGAAGTATCAGTGGACTCTTGATGTCCTGCGCTATGCAAAACAGAAGGGATTTCGCACAAAAAGTGGTTTGATGCTCGGCTTGGGTGAAACTAAGACTGAAGTCCTTAGTGTTATGGAAGAGTTACGAGCAATAGGTTGCGATATTCTTACCCTCGGTCAGTACCTGCAACCGACAAAAAATCATCTGCCAGTTGCACGATTCGTCCATCCAGACGAATTTGCAGAGTACCGTGAACGAGGGTTGGCATTAGGATTCCTCCACGTTGAATCTGGTCCGCTCGTGCGGAGTTCCTATCATGCTGAGCGTCATGTCCAGTAGGATCGCTCCACAGCAGAAAGCTACGCTGCGACACACCGACTATTCAGACAACATCAATTCGATGTCTTGGTTAATGCACACATGCGAAGATTTACCGTACAGCGCACGGAACATTTGTTGAATTTCCTCTGCTGATTCTATGGCATTCAATGGCGTTGACTACTACAACCTCGATGAACTCCTCTTGCCCGAAGAACGGATGGTGCGTGACACTGTCCGCGAGTTTGTTGAGCACGAGGTTATACCCATCATCGAGGATGCATACCAGAATGCATCGTTCCCAATGGAGTTAGTACCGAAGATGGCGGAGCTTGGCTTATTCGGAATGACACTTCCGACTCAGTATGGATGTGGAGGCATGAACAACATGTGCTATGGTTTGGCAATGCAGGAGCTCGAACGTGGTGATTCTGGTGTGCGTTCCTTCGCTTCGGTGCAAAGTTCGCTGGTGATGTACCCAATCTATGCTTATGGTTCAGAAGAGCAGCGGAAGCGTTGGTTGCCACAACTATCAACGGCTCAAGCAATCGGGTGCTTCGGCTTGACAGAACCTGACTATGGATCGAATCCTGCAGGGATGATCACAACTGCTACAAAAATTGATGGCGGCTTCCTTCTCAACGGTGCGAAGATGTGGATCACGAATGGCTCGATCGCTGATGTAGCTGTTGTATGGGCAAAATTCGACGGAGAAATTCACGGTTTTTTGGTCGAGAAGGGAATGAAAGGGTTTTCTGCACCCGAGATGAAAAACAAACATTCACTCCGAGCATCGGTGACGTCGGAGTTGATTTTCCAGGATGTCGAAATTCCTGAAGACAATCTTCTCCCGAATGCACGAGGTCTCAAAGCACCGCTATCATGCCTCACACAGGCACGGTATGGTATCGCGTGGGGAGCTATTGGCTCTGCCATGGCATGCTACGATGCCTCCGTTCAATACGCCAAAACACGCATTCAGTTCGGCAAACCCATCGGTGCGTTCCAACTTGTCCAGGAAAAGCTTGCCTACATGCTGACCGAAATCACGAAAGGACAACTTCTCTGCTGGCGACTGGCAAAACTCAAGGATGCAGGAACACTTCGCCCTCAACAAGTTTCCCTTGCAAAGCGGAACAACGTTGCAATAGCGCTTGAGATTGCTCGCCTTGCGCGCGACCTCCACGGTGCAAACGGCATTACAAGTGAGTATCCAGTCATGCGCCACATGCTCAATCTCGAATCAGTCAAAACGTACGAAGGCACGCACGACATTCACACGTTGATCTTGGGTGCAGACATCACGGGCATCCAAGCCTTCTCATCGTAGCTTCACTGATAACTAAGTTCTAAACAGTACCAAAGGACGCTCGTGCGATATTTTCGCTGCCCCAGATAGGAATGCATCCGGCTGTATGCTTTGCTCCCTGCGAGTTGAGAATTTTGCAGTTATCGAGCACGTCGAAGTTGAATTCGGACCTGCACTGAACGTCATCACCGGTGAAACGGGTGCCGGCAAATCGCTCCTCGTCGAAGCGATGATGGCAGTTCTTGGAGAGCGTACATCGAGTGACACAATCCGTACAGGGGCTCGACGTGCCGTCATCGAAGCTACGTTCAACATTGAGGGAAATGAACGTGTGCAACAAGTCCTGACTGACGATGGTTACATTGGCGCCGAACCTACAATTCTCCTCCTCCGACGTGAAATTGGGCAGAGCGGTTCGCGAGCATTCGTCAACGACTCTCCAGCACAGTTACAGCTTGTCAAGAAACTTGGGGATTTGCTTGTTGATTTTCACGGGCAACATGAGCATCAATCACTCTTGAACGTGTCCTTACATCGAGAATTTCTCGATGCAATTGGCGGACACAATGACCTTGTCGCTCAGTACCGACACATTTACAACGCACTCCACACACACATTGAAGAGTATCGAACGCTCCGCGCACGTGAGACCCAACTCCGCAATGAGCGTGAGTGGATGCGCATGCAACTCGATGAACTCAACGCAATTGCACCACAGCGAGCCGAGCGGGAGGTACTCGAAGCAGAGCTCCGTCGGATCGAGCATGGAGAGCAACTATTTGAAGGTACAGCAACCATATACGAACTCCTTTACGGTGGAGATCAATCTACCCATGACAAGCTCGTCCGCGCATCCACTATCGCTGAACAACTTGCAGCACTTGACGAATCTCTCCGTAGTGCTGCACTTGAGCTACGCGATATCATAATCCGTTGCGATGAACTTGCCAAAGACATCCAGCGCTACAATGCACATTTATATTTTTCGCCAGAGCGCTCCCAGGAGATTCGTGAGCGGCTGAGCCAACTTGCACGTTTGGAAAAGCGCTACGGCAGTCTTGACAATGCTATCGAACTGCAACAGCGATTCACACGTGAACTCGAGCTCATCGAGAACTTCGATTCTGAAGTTTCGCATCACCTTGAGTCGATCACTACACTACGCCATCAGCTCGGCGAACTGGGTGAACGCCTCACTGCACATCGCAAACTCACAGCTGAGCGCATCGAACAATCAATTGCTGAAATTCTCAGCCGCCTTGGGATGCCGGACGCAACGTTTCATGTCATGCTTCAACGAAGATCAGTATCAGCGCCATCACCCGAAGATCATGTAGCTGAAGTGGAAGGGAACTATTACTCAGCATATGAGCATGGACTCGACGACGTAGCATTTTTCATCAGCACAAATAAAGGCGACACACCCGGACCACTCGAGCGAATTATCTCCGGAGGGGAAGCATCTCGGGTAATGCTTGCACTTAAAACGATCCTCGCAAAAAGTGATAAGCTCCCAGTCCTGATTTTCGATGAAATTGACACTGGGATTAGCGGTCGAATCGCACATCGGGTTGGAATTGCACTCGAAGAGCTCGGGGCATATCACCAAGTGATTGCGATCACCCATAATCCACAAATCGCTGCCCGTGGACATATGCATTTGGTCGTCGAAAAACGAAGCGACGGCGAGCGCACAACTGTTCAGGTTCGCAATGTTCGTGGTACTGATCGTGTTGATGAAATCGCAAAACTCATTGCCGGGGAGACAATCTCTGATGGTGCACGGAGGACCGCACGCGAATTACTGGAACAAGGTTTCACCGCCGACACAAACTCATGATGCTTCTCGACATCCGTTCGCTCTCAAAAACGTATCCCAACGGAACGCAAGCGCTCAAATCGTTGACGTTCGCAGTCCAGGAAGGTGAATTCGTAGCGGTGATTGGTCTGAGCGGATCAGGGAAATCCACGTTACTCCGTTGCATCAACCGATTAATCGAACCAACAAGTGGTACAATTCTCTTCGATGCTCAAGATGTAACACATATCAGTGGCGAAGCGCTTCGCCGTTACCGCAGAAAGATTGGGATGATCTTTCAGCACTTCAACCTCATAGGGAGGACCTCAGTACTGAATAACGTGCTCATGGGAGCACTCGGTTCGGTCAGCACGCTTGATTCAATCATCGGACGCTTTCCTCCGGCACTTCAGGAAATGGCGCTGCGAAATTTAGAAATTGTTGGGATTGCGGAGAAAGCATCCGTCCGAGCGGATACCCTTTCCGGCGGTCAGCAGCAGCGCGTCGCGATTGCGCGAGCACTCATGCAAGAACCACAACTCCTCCTCGCTGATGAGCCAGTGGCATCGCTTGACCCCGCCACATCGCATAGCGTCATGCGCTACCTTGGATACATTAATCGACAGCTTGGCACAACCATCATTTGCAACTTGCATTTTCTTAGCCTTGTGCGGGAATATGCCACGCGTGCGATCGCGCTTCGACAGGGTGAGATTGTCTTCGATGGTTCACCAAGCGAGATTACGGAAGAATGGTTCCGCCATATCTATGGTGACGATGCCGTAGAAGTTGAGATTCGCTAACGGTCAAACACACAATCGTTCCCATCGCCACTATGAAGCAACGTGTCTATCAATTTCTCGTTGATTGGTTAGCAGGTACCTACTTAGTAACAATTCTCCATCGAATTGTTTGGCTTGAACTCATTTGGGGTAACGATCAGTCGCCACGCTTGGGGACAGACATTGGAACGACACTCGTATCTGGAATTCCTGATTGGATGACATATCTATCAATTGGCGTGGTATTAGCTATTGGAGCAACCTATTCGAATGTGTCGCTATCGCTTCTTCTCCGTGGAAAACTGGATCGTTCAATGTGGCAACGCGCCGCCGCTCTCCACGTTGCATCACTTCTTCTGTCTCTGACGTTCATTACCGGGTGGATTGTCACAAGGATCTCGCTTGTGGATATGATAAGTGGTGAGCGACTGAGCGCCGCCGGTCGGATATTCTCAAGTTTACTTCAGCCAGAGTTCTCAATTCTTCCGCAAGCGCTCAGTGCAATTATCGAGACGGTGTACCTTGCGTTCATGGCAACAGTACTAGCACTCCCTTCCTCGTTTGTGCTGTCATTTCTGTCGGCCAGAAATCTCATGCGTGGGAATTTATGGGCACGCACACTTTACACACTGGTTCGAGCAGTTACAAATTTTACACGTTCGATTGAACCACTTGTCTGGGCTGTCATTTTCACAGTATGGGTGAAAGTCGGTCCATTTCCAGGAATGCTCGCATTAATGGTTCACACGATATCCTCGCTAGCAAAGCAATATTCTGAACAAATCGAAGACATTGATCCAGGTCCATTGGAAGCAATCGCTTCGACGGGTGCTCGGCCGTTGCAAATTTTATGGTTTGGTGTGTTGCCACAGGTATTCATTCCATTTTTGTCGTTCACCATCTATCGTTGGGACATCAACGTGCGGATGGCAACAGTAATCGGGCTCGTCGGGGGGGGTGGTATCGGGACAATGCTTAACCAGTACCAGATGCTCGCACAATGGCATGAAGTTGGGCTCATCATTCTCGTCATCGCACTCGTGGTGTGGGTAATGGATTACGTCTCTGCGCGTATTCGAGAGGCACTTCAGTGATGCGGAGCATGATATACCGAGGTGCGATACTACACGCATTGAGTCGCAACACCGATGAGTTCTTTCGTGATGGTGCTCTTGTTGTTGAGAACGGGAAAATTCGTGCGTGTGGGGACATTACCTCTATCCAGAAACTCTTTCACGGTTTGCCAGTTGTTGATTGGCGAGAAAGTATTATCGTACCAGGCTTTGTTGATACTCATGCACATATCGCACAACTTCCTGCAATCGGAGCAGAGCGTAGAAACCTGCTCGACTGGTTGAACCAGGTAATCTTTCCACTCGAAGCACGATTTCAAAACATAGTCTATGCTGAACATGTTGCAGAGTCGTTTTTCCGGCGTGCATTAGAAGCTGGCACCACATTAATAGCAGCCTATGCACCCCCGTACGAAGAGGCAACCGATGCATGCTTCCGAGTTGCTGAACGATTAGGAATTCGAGTCGTGATGGGGATGACGCTCATGGATTGTAATGCACCATCGGAATTGCTTTCGGAACCAGAGGAACTAATTGCTGCATGTAAACGGCTCATCCGTCGTTGGCAGGGATGTAACAGCGGCAGAATTCACTACGCTATCACGCCGCGCTTTGCAGGAAGTTGCTCGAGAAATCTTTTACGACGCTGCGGTCAGATCGCTCGAGAATATTCGGTGCATATTCAGACGCACCTTGCCGAATCTCCATCTGAAGTCGCATGGATTACCAATCTCTTCCCTGACTATCCAAACTACACGAGCATTTACGAGCACGCAGGACTTCTAACAGATCGTACAATTTTAGCGCATTGCATCTACCTCAGTCCGCAAGAGCGTGCGCTCGTCCACAATTACCATGCAGCAATTTCCCACTGTCCAACATCGAACGTGTATTTGCGCAGTGGGATCATGCCCTTGGTCGAATATCTCGATGAATCGCTCACGATTGGATTGGGAACGGATGTCGCTGCAGGCTACCATTCTTGTATCCTCGACGAAGCACGCTTCGCGCGCGAGGTAGCAAAAGTGAGACAATTTGCACACGACGAGAGTCCTGTTCCATCGCTGGAGGATGTCTTTTACCTTGCAACGCTCGGTGGGGCTAAAGCATTGGGCTTTGGTGACAGCTTAGGTAATTTCTGTGAGGGGAAGGAAGCAGATTTTGTTCGCATCACAATTGAGCCATATCGAACAATTGATACAGCTGAACACGCCTTGGAATATATCCTATACGAAGGTCGGGACCACCTTTGCTCGACGGTTATTGCTGGAGAGGTGGTGTGGGAATCACCTTAATGGACCCTAACAGAAAGTCAACGAATAGTGGTCGTACTCAATCTGGGTTCAGGGGGCTTTCAATGTCTGAGGTAAACGAGTGGAGGTGCCGGGAGTCGAACCCGGGTCCGAAGTACCAGTCGCGTAGCATCTCCATGCTCAGTTGCTCTTCGAGTGTTCGCACTGACGGAAGCGGAGCAACGCGCGCCGTCAGCACTATCGTTCGATGTTACTGCTCTCGCGGCGGAACGATACGCTGCGTGAGCAGGCCATCAGGTGTTCGATGCTGCGGTCGTATGCTTGATGGCGCACATACGGGCAGCAGGAGGTGAGGCGTTTCGCCCTCACCTTCCCACAATGGTGCCGTTAATTAGGCAGCCATTGCGTATGAGTAAGAGTTGGCATTTTGCCTTTGCTGGTTGTATTTACGAGCAGCACCAGCAAGCTCGGCATGCAGCTACGACGGCTGTCGTACTCCGTCGAAACCGTATCACCCCCGTGTGGTAATGGAAGACGTCATAAAAGCGTACTCTATTGCCTCTTCGAACCTTTCAGCAGTAGCAGTTCTTTGGTAATAGGTAATCAATTGTGCATTCTTTTTGATTCTGTAGCAGGATATCTGGTGTTATGGACGGCCATCGGATGACGGTGTTTCAACACCAGCCGCTTGTAATTCACGGAGCAATGCTTGGCGCTCAATCTCAAGTTGGCGAATGCGACGCTCGAGCACATCGAGTTCTTCAGGCAGTGAGTCAATTTCCATCCGAAGTTTCGCTGCTGCTTCATCAATGAGATCAATGGCTTTATCTGGTAGGAACCGATCGGTGATGTAGCGATGCGAGAGCTGCGCAGCAGCAACGATCGCAGCGTCAGTGATGCGAACACCATGATGTACCTCATAGCGTTCTTTTAAACCCCGAAGAATTGAAATTGTGTCCTCAACAGTTGGTTCATCAACGAACACTTTCTGGAAACGGCGTTCCAATGCTGGGTCTTTCTCAATGTACTTCTGGTATTCATCCAATGTTGTTGCTCCGATACATCGTAATTCGCCACGTGCGAGTGCAGGCTTGAGAATGTTCGCAGCATCCATACTTCCTTGTGTTGCTCCTGCACCAATAAGTGTGTGAATTTCATCGATGAAGAGGATGAGTTCACCATTCGAGTCAGCAACTTCTTTGACGACAGCTTTCAAACGCTCTTCGAATTGGCCACGGAAACTTGTACCTGCGACAAGTGCGCCCATATCAAGTGCAATGATTGTCTTCGTTCGGAGAGGTTCAGGAACATCGCCGCAGACAATCCGCTGAGCGATACCTTCGACGATCGCAGTCTTTCCTACTCCTGGTTCACCAATCAGGACGGGATTGTTTTTCGTTCGACGTGAGAGCACCTGGAGAACTCGACGGATCTCATCTTCTCGTCCGATGACGGGGTCAATTTTACCTTTCCGCGCTTCGTCGTTGAGGTTACGTCCATATTTCTGCAAAGCTTGGTACCGTTCTTCTGGATTTTGGTCTGTGATCCGGGAATCCTTCCGTATGTCACGAATGATCTTCATGACGGCATCCCGGGTAATAATCTGATCGAGTAGGATTCGTTGCGCTGTAGATTTCTCTGTGACAAGAGCTAACAGCAGGTGCTCGACACTTACGTATTCATCACGCATCTGCTGTGCTTCGCGGAACGCTTGCTGTAAGACACTGCTCAGCGTGCTCGATAAATACGTCTCCCCACCAGACACTTTCGGGAGCCGTTCGATCTCATCGGCAACTTTCGTCTTAATGTACGTGACATTCCCTCCAATCCTTCCAATAATTGTTGGAACAAGCCCCTGGGAATCCTGAAGGAGAGCTGACAACAGGTGTATCGGCTCAAGTGACTGATTCGATGCAGCCAGTGCGATCTCCTGAGCTCGTTGAAATGCTTCTTGTGATTTGAGCGTAAGCTTGTTGTAGTTCATGCTGGGCACTATGGTGAATTGTACTCAATCTTGACATCAAGACGAATGTGGGATTTTATGCGTTTAGAACCGCTGTTTGAGGAGTTCGATCGTATCCTCGTCGGTCAGTTGGAAACGAATTGGAGTGATGGCGATGTAACCGTTTTCTACAGCCACATCATCAGCGTTGGGGTCGTCATCGACATGATTGTAAATACCGCGGAGCCAATAGTAGGGTCGCCCCATTGGATCGAGTCGTTCTTCGTACGAATCATTCCAAACACCTTGTCCCTGCCGTGTGATGCGTACACCTTTGATTTGATTTTCCGGTAGTGGAGGAACGTTCACATTGAGCAACGTGTGCCGTGGTATTCCTAATTCCATGTATCGTTCCACCAGGTATGCAGCTGTGCGCGCGGCTACAGAGCAGTCGGCACTTTCATCGAATGAACCAAGCGAAACTGCTATTGCTGGTATTCCGAGCAACATCGCTTCCGTAGCTGCAGAAACCGTTCCTGAATACAGGACATTGATTCCTGTGTTATAACCGTGATTGATCCCCGAGACGACAATATCCGGCGGGGAATCAAGCAAGCGTGCAATTGCTAATTTGACGCTATCGGCAGGCGTTCCGCTCACTGCATAGCCAAAGAACTCCCCTTCTCGCCACATTCGGGTAACTCGAAGAGGTTCGCTTACTGTGAGAGCATGCCCAACTGCACTCTGTTGACGATCGGGAGCTACAACGTGTACTTTACCGAATGGCTGTAGCGCCTTCGCTAAAGCATAAATGCCGCTGGATGCAATACCATCATCGTTCGTTATGAGGATGTTCATTGCCTCTTATGAGAGAATATGTGGTCTATGATTGTTAGAATGGTGTCTTGAGCATGGTCACCAAATTCATAGAGAACGTGACCCAGCGGTGTCATGTGTCGAAGCCATGTGATTTGGCGCTTCGCATAGCGACGTGTACGCAAGATGATTCGCTCAATTGCCTCTTGAGGTCTCATCTTGCCTTCAAGTGTCGCGAGTGCTTCTGCATATCCAATCGTTTCAAAAATCGGCAGATTTCGGTCATAGCCTTCTTGGAGCAATCGCTGTGTTTCCTCAACCAGTCCTGCATCCCACATTGCACGTACTCGATCTGCTATCCGCTCGTAGAGAACAGATCGTTCTGGAAGTAACGTGATTCGCTCGATTTGCATCGGTGGTGGTTGCTGGTGATGGGATTTCTGAGCTTGGCTCAAAGGGATACCGTAAGCATGGTAGTATTCGAGCGCTCGCAGTAAACGGCGAGGATTTTTGTCGGTGTATCGAGCAGCCGATGCAGGATCGACCGCTTGAAGTTCTTCGTAAAGCGCTTGGCGTCCTCGGTCTAAAAGGCGTTTTGCAAGCATGGTGCGTATTGCGGGGGGTACGGATGCTGGCTCATCCACCATGCCTTCGGTAATTGCTGTAACGTAGAGTCCGCTCCCTCCGACGATGAGGGAAATATTCCCACGAGATGAAATTTGTGCGATCCAATTCCATACCCAACGAGCAAACTGTCCAGACGAAATGCTCTCAGTCGGAGCACAAAGATCTATGCCATAGTAACGATATCGCTTGCGTTCTTCTTCGGTTGGCTTTGCTGTTCCGATATCTAACCCACGGTAAACTTGGCGCGAGTCCGCCGAAATAATCTCGATAGGATATTTTTCCGCTATCGCGTGTGCAAGTGCCGTCTTACCTGATGCAGTCGGGCCTTGAATGATGAGCACGATGGGTAAGCTCATGTATCTACAATCATTCTATAATGGACTTATAGTTCGCCACTGTTAGACGAATGAGAAGGCGCGTTACTCTCTGGCGATGCATCTGCTCGAACAAACGGTACGAAACGAAAGTGTTGTGAAGAGGCATAGATGTCGAATTCGTTATCGTTTACTCGCGTGATGACGTACATACTTTGCTCTTTTTCACCTACTGGGACAACCATTTTTCCTCCAATAGTAAGCTGGCGTGCAAGGGTCATGGGTATTTCCGGTGCAGCAGCTGTTACAATGATGCGTTCATATGGTGCACCTGGAGCATAGCCTTCCCATCCATCACCGATGATTATAATTGGGGTGTAGCCTAAAGATGAAATGATCTTCCGCGCACGCTCCGCAAGTGCAGGGATACGTTCGATACTCCAGACATTTGCTCCAAGAGTACAAAGGATTGCCGTTTGGTAACCGCTCCCTGTTCCGATTTCGAGTACACGGTGGCTTGGCTGTACGTCGAGCAACTGGGTCATGTAGGCAACTGTATAAGGTTGTGAGATTGTTTGCCCGTAGCCTATCGGTAACGAGTTATCCTCATAAGCACGAACGAGCAGTGATTCTGGGACAAAGCGCTCGCGCGGAACTCTCTCCAGTGCACTTATCACATGAAGTGATATTCCACGTTGCTTGAGAGACTCAAGGAGCTGTCGCTTAGATTCTTCGAGAATGTAACGGTGAGTCATGTGCAGCGAGTGTGAATGCACACGAAAATCTGAATTTCTCACCCAACACAGAATTACCAAATGCTGCACAGAAGCCGGTATGGTATGTAGTCTGAGCCTGAACAAGTACTCAGTCCATGGGATGATGTTGTGCGTGGATGGATCATTGCCGAAGATCACCTCCTATATTGCAGCGCGTCGAACAATTCGCAACAAGAGCGATGGCGGATGTCGAAAAAGCAGTAATTATGGCTGGCGGTTTCGGAACGCGCCTGCGTCCACTAACAATCGACATACCGAAACCAATGGTACCGCTGGCAGGTTCACCGATGATGGAGCATATTGTTCGTCTGCTCGTTCGGCACGGCATGCGCCGAATGCTGGCGGTCCTTTACTTTCACCCTGATGTAATCACGACTTATTTTGGTGACGGTAGCCGTTGGGGTGTACAGATGGACTATGTCCTGGCTGCTGCCGATTATGGTACTGCAGGGAGTATCAAGAATGCAGAAGAACATTTGCGGTCTGGAAGGTTTCTCATCATTAGCGGAGATGTACTTACCGACTTTGATCTATCACAAGCAATTGGATATCACTGCTCGAAGAATGCGACTGCTACGATTGTACTGACGCGATCGTCGAATCCGCTCCACTATGGTATTGTCATCACGGACTCCGATGGACGCATTCGCCGATTTCTGGAGAAACCAAACTGGGGAGAAGTATTCAGCGACACGATTAACACAGGTATCTATATCCTTGAACCAAGCGTTTTAACCTTGATTCCACCTGGACGTGAATTTGATTTCAGCAAGGATCTCTTTCCATTGATGCTCGAGCGCGGTGACGCACTCTATGGTTACATCGCGGAAGGATACTGGCGCGATGTTGGGAACCTCTACGAATACCAACAAGCACATTACGATGTCTTAGCAGGGAACGTAAAAATCCAACTTGCTGGTACCCAACATGGCAGTGCCTGGCTGGGCGATGGATGCACAATCGGACCGCATGTCGAATTTCGTGGAAGGGTTATTGTTGGTAACTCAACGAACATTGGAGAAGGTGCTATACTCGACAATTGCGTCATCGGGAATAACTGTACAATTGGTGCCGGTTCGATCATTAGTCGCTCTGTTCTTTGGGATGATGTCCATATCGGAGTTGCTTCCCACGTTGAACGTTCCGTTCTTGCATCAAACGTCCTAATCAGCAAGCGAGTTGCTATCGAGGAAAATGTATTCATTGCTCAAGGGTGCGTCATCGGTGAAGGAGCGATCCTTGGACCAAACATCAAGCTCTGGCCTCAGAAAGTTGTTGAGCCGCATTCAATCGTTCTCCGCTCGATGATCCACGAAGAGAAATGGTCGCGGGAGCTCTTTACTGATGCACGAATTACTGGTACATCAAACGTCGAAATGAACCCAGAGTTTGCAGCACGATTGGGAACTGCAATTGGGACTGCGCTTCCAATTGGCTCAACGGTAATCGCCTCACGTGATCCAGACCCAACTTCACGAATGATTAAACGCGCATTGCTTGCAGGTTTGCTGTCGGCTGGTGTTTCCGTCGAAGATCTGCAAATGACCCCAATTCCACAGACACGCCTTGCAACGCGGAGTCGAAGTGTCGCTTCTGGCTTCCACGTGCGTCGGTCTTTCCGTAATCCAACGATGACCGACATCGTAATCATAGGCAGCGATGGACGTGATTTATCGACAGAGTTAGCCAAGAAAATCGAACGCTACTTCTTTGGCGAGGACATCCGACGCGTCCCCTACGAACGTGTGGGACACCTTCGATACCCAGAGCGGCAGAACGAGACATATGTTGCAGACTACTTGCGGGCACTCGACGTTGCTCGCATTGCAAAACGACGATTCCGCATCTTAATTGACTATAGCTTCGGCATGGCTGTCAGCATTTTCCCTAGCATTCTTGGAAGACTCGGGACAACAGCGCTCGCACTCAACAGTTACATCGATCCATATCGCGGGTCAACCACCGCAACCGATGAGGAAAACCGACGCGAAATCTCTTCAATCATGCGCTCACTTGGTTACGAAATCGGCTTCAAGATTGACCCAGGCGCTGAACGTATCGCCCTTGTTGATGAGCGCGGCTATTGGTTTTCCTCTATGAGACTGCTAACGATCATCACAAAGCTTTTCCTCGAGAGCAACCGAGAACATCTACCGTTTGCAATTGCCGTCCCGGTCGAAGCAACAAGCGAGGTAGATGTGATTGCTGCTGAGTACGGAGTTGAGGTTATACGAACGAAAAACTCCCACACTGCAATGATGGAAGCAACACGCAACGAACGCGTCCGCTTTGTCGGTGGAACACGTGGTGGTTTTATTTTCCCGGAATACAGCGTTTCGACTGATGGTCTCTACACTATTGGGAAAGTCCTCGAAATGTTAGCGCGAACGGGATACTCTCTTGCTGAGCTCGATAGTCAGCTCCCCAAACGTCATCAATACCGCAAGAACGTTCACTGTCCATGGGATAAAAAAGGCTTGGTCATGCGCCATGCAATTGAGTGGAGTAGCGCATATGAACGGCAGCTCATTGATGGCGTCAAGGTGTTTATGACTGATGGCAGAAGCGTCCTGATTGTGCCATCGAAAGAGCATGCGGAGTTCATTGTAGTCAGCGAAGCCGATAGTCCAACTGAAGCTGAACAACTTGCCAATGAGGTATCTGATTTTGTTCTTCACTGGGAAGGAATGCAATGAGAGCATTCCGAGTGTGAAGTCGGCGATAATTTTGCATCTTATTCACGTGTCATCGAACTTAACCAGTGTTTATGTGTGTTTGACGCGTGCAACTGTTCAATCACCAAACAACTCCGAATGTCATGAAAATTGCCGACGTCCTCTCGCCACGGAAGATTCGCCTCCGCATCCCTGTTTCAAATAAATGGGAACTTCTCGATTCCCTTATCGGGATCATCGAAGCAGAAGGGGAGTTACTGGACGCTGAAAGTGCACGACATGCTGTGTACGAGCGAGAGGAACGTCTCTCGACAGGAATTGGCTATGGTATCGCCATACCACATGCAAAGACTGATGCCATCGATCACGCTACAGCCGCTGTCGTCACGTGTGCACAACCTGTGGAGTACGATTCCCTCGATGGAAACCCCGTCGACATTGCAATTCTCATCCTCGGTCGTGCAGGTGATGTACGAACACACCTTCAACTGCTCGGAAAGTTCTCTCGCATTGTAGTGCGAGACGAATCGCGTGAACAATTTCGACGCACACTTCTTGGAGCGAACACACCTTCTCAAGTGTACGAATACTTCCAGCAAATGCCCGATAGCTCAGATGCAGACTAATCAACGCATTCAATCAGTACGCGGCACAAAGGATATCCTGCCGAGCGAAATTCATCAGTGGCATCACGTTGAATTTATCATTCGGCAGTGGATGGAACGATATGGCTACGCAGAAATTCGTACACCGATTATCGAGTCTGCAGAGCTCTTCTATCGCGGTGTTGGTGCAGCAACCGACGCTGTAGGCAAAGAAATGTACGTCTTTCCAGATCGCAGCGGAGATCTACTCGCACTCCGTCCAGAACTTACTGCGCCCATTGCACGTGCGATCGAGCAACATGGACTGGCACTGCATACCTCACTGCTGCGGCTGTGGTACTACGGTCCATGCTTTCGATACGAGCGTCCGCAAAAGGGACGTCAGCGGCAATTTCACCAAGTAGGTGCAGAATGTTTAGGTGTGTGGACGCCCGAAGCAGACATGGAGGTAATTTCACTTGCATGGGATATCCTCACATCTCTCGTTGACCGATCATCATTAGAATTGATTATCAATACGCTCGGCTCAGTCGAAGAGCAACAGCAATACCGTCAGCGATTAGTGGAGTACTTAGAGCGCTATCAAAACGAGCTTAGCTCTATATCACAGGAACGGTTGAAGACAAACCCCCTCCGAATCCTCGATTCGAAAGAAGACCGTGATCGTGCACTGTTAGTCAACGCACCGAAAATCACAGATATCCTTAGCCCAACAAGTTGCGCACACTATGATGCCGTGCGTATGCTTCTATCCGACGTAGGTATTCCTTTCTCCGAAGAACCACATTTAGTGCGCGGACTTGATTACTACACCCATACTGTCTTCGAATTCCGATCCAAGCACTTAGGTGCTCAGGATGCAGTCGGTGGGGGAGGACGTTATGATAATCTCGTTGCTGAGCTCGGCGGTAGTCCACTGCCAGGCGTTGGATTTGGCATAGGAATCGAACGAGTGATGTTGGCAATGGGTGATGCAATGAATGAACAAAGGTGGAAACCTGTAGCTTTTATCGCCGCTCAACCACAAGCCCGTGAGTGGATGCTGCGCGTTGCATGGTGGCTTCGGCACACGTGTGATGTTTCGTGCGTAACTGATTTACATTATCGTTCGCTGAAGGCGCAGCTCCGATTTGCCAATCGTCAGCAGTATGCTCTCTGCATTATCCTCGATGAGCGCACAGATACAAGCGACTCCTGCATCGTCAAAGACATGCGTGATGGAAAGCAAACGGCTGTACCCCTTAACCCAACTGCCCTCTGTGAGCATGTATCCATGTTGCTCAAAGAGAACTTTTAAACGATCTGAAGACGTCGTGTAAACTCAAATAACATAGTGTGACGATGGCTACCCAACCACATTATCGTTTGACTCTCCGATTGCTCGACTACGTGCCAAGTCAGAGTGAACGTTACCACCTGCGTGTCCAACTAGAAACAATAGAGCACTTCTCTGGCTTACCATATACGCTCTTAGTCGATCACCAGGAATCAAGACACATTCATACTTTCCATATCCGAGGATTGGCTCCAAGCGACCTCCTCGGTACACCGGTCGGGAGTGCATCGTACGTAGAAGACATCACGATTGCGACTGATGGAGCTGTCAATATCGTTGTCACGCGTTCCAATCAAATCCAAGTTATCCCTATCGTTTTGCAACGGGGAAAGCTCATCATCACGGACGATGTATCTGGTGGTTTTGTCGAAGTTCAACTTAGCCAGATGTGAAACGCTCATACACGCTGACGGATATTGTACCTTGGAAGCGTTGGACAATCTCGGTGGCATTTGGCGTCGTCGCTGCCGTCATCATAGCTGGCAGTCTCTATTACACGCAACAGCTTGTGCATTCGCTCGTCATCCGTGAACAACGCCTTGTGCGCTTCTATGCAGACATTTTGCAGAGCTTTGCCTCGGCTAACTCGATCGAAAGTTTGTTTTTGCTCGACCGTGTTACGCCTACCATTGATTTCCCCTGTATCATCACGGACTCAACGGGAACACCGCTTGAACCTTACGATCAGTTCACTCTAAACATCTCGCTCGATAAACGTGACTCACCGCAACGTCAGCGTCAAGCACTTCAACGGCTCATCAACGAGATGGCTGCTGAATACACGCCAATCGAAGTTCGCGACCCCAATGGGAACATCGTCAATTACATTTACTTCACCAACTCGTGGGTCGTCAAGCGACTGCGGGTATTGCCCTATGCAGAGTTTGCAATCGTTGCGCTGTTCATTGCTGCTGGGTATGGTGCGTTGATGATGCAGCGTCGTCGAGATGAGTCTCTCATTTGGGTAGGCATGGCAAAGGAAACTGCGCATCAGCTTGGAACACCTATCTCAAGCCTTCTCGGTTGGTTAGAGCTCCTACGCGAATACTTTCCTCGTGGGCCCAATCATAAGTTCGAAGAAATCCTGAACGAATTACACCGTGATGTCGAACGGCTCCGTAGCATAGCAGAACGATTCAGTGCGATCGGTTCCGCACCTCGATTGACGACTGCTAATCTTGCTGCAATCATTGAGCATGTGATCGAATACATGAGACCACGTCTACCACGTCATGGGAGAACACTTACGATCCAATGGCAACCGCCCAGCAACTTCTATCCCGTCATGGTCAATGAAGAACTGATTGCCTGGGTTTTCGAAAACCTCATCAAGAACGCAGCAGAAGCTATCGAAGAGCAACATGGTACAATCACGATTGCAACAAGTGAAACGAAACGGAGAGCGAACTCATACGTCCGCGTAACTGTTCGTGACACAGGAAAGGGTATGACACCAACCGTTCGTCGCTACGCGTTCACTGCAGGGTTCACGACGAAAGAGCGTGGCTGGGGATTAGGTCTCGCGCTCGCAAAACGTATCGTCGAGCACTATCACCACGGGAGGATTTACGTTTTGCACTCAGAGCCAGGACGTGGTACAACGATCGCGGTGGAGCTACCATGTGTAAAGGAGGCACCCCATAGCCAGCAGTAATTTGCGTAGCAATTAAAAATTCATCCACTTACAAATGCATCAATTGATAGTGATCGCTGGTCCGTGTGTTGTTGAAAGCCGCACAGTGACGATGACCGTTGCTGAACACCTTGCCACACTTTCGAAGCGATATAACGTTGAGCTTATTTTCAAAGCATCGTACCGCAAAGCCAATCGCACAAGCATCCGATCGTTCGTTGGGATTGATAAAGGCGAAGCGCTCACTATCCTTGCGAACGTGCGCGAGCAATTCCAGATTCCCGTGCTAACGGACATCCATGAAAGCGGGGAAGCAAACGAGGTAGCAGCATACGTTGACGCACTTCAGATACCTGCGTTTCTGTGCCGTCAAACAGAGTTACTCCTTGCTGCAGGGCGGACAGGAAAGCTCGTCAACATTAAAAAGGGTCAATTCGCAGCACCGGAAGATATGACAAAGGCGGTCGAGAAAGTCCGCTCGACGGGCAATCACCACATTATGGTTACTGAGCGAGGAACAACGTTCGGGTACCATGATCTCGTGGTGGACATGCGTTCCCTCGTGCGGATGCGCTCTTCAGGAGCTCGAGTAATTTATGATGCTACACATTCGCTCCAACAACCAAGCATAGGCGAGGTTTCTGGAGGTATTCGCAGTCTCATCCCCCCTTTAGCACGTGCAGCGGTCGCTATCGGTGTTGATGGCGTGTTTTTCGAGACACATCCCGATCCACAGAATGCACCGAGCGATGCCGCTACACAGTTGCCCCTTTCGTATGCTGAACGATTCATCGAACAAATACTTGAAATTGATGAATTAGTACGTTCTCGACGATGGAATGAGGATACACTTGACTCAAACTGGAAGTAGCAATTGGATACTACTTGCGTATGGATTCTGTAGCAACCTACATGAGCGAGAACACCGCGCACCTTGCTTTTCAGGGAAAGGCATCATAAGTCAGAATGTTGCTGTCACTCTAATGTCTGTATGGTTATTGGCATTAATCAGCATTGGATGCACAGAGGAGATCAAACCGGACAAAGACCCGCTGCCCTATGATGTACTGCCGAGCAATACGCTCTACGGAACTGAGATTCGATTCATGGACTCCCTGATGCTCAAAGCTGTCGTTCGCGCTGGTAGAGTTCAATGGTACTCTTCACAACAACTAACCCAGCTCGATAGCGGGGTGTATGTTGAATTTTATTCGGCACGTGGAGCCGTCGCAGCACGGCTATGGTGTGATAGTGCACAGGTTGAAAATGTTACGAGCAACATGTGGGCTTATGGTCGCGTGCGTGTTGAATCCGATAGTACAGGGACTCAACTAACAACAACATCACTGGAGTGGGATAATCGGCGCCGTAAACTTCGGACGAACGCTTACGTCCGAATCGAGCGGCCTGGTGAGCTCGTTGAAGGCGGTCAAGGATTTGAATCTGATGAGTATCTAAAGCACTATACGATCTTTCACGTCCGAGGCAATCTTCAACCATAAGCACAGATACATGGCGTTCTTAGTCCCTCGCTCACAATGGTCCTTGTACGATAGTCTTCGTATGCTGCGATCACGGATGTCTAACACGCGAACCGTAGCTACCGAATGAAGCCAATGATCATTGGTAATTGGAAGATGAATACTACAGTCGAGCCTGCACGCCGGCTTGCAGAAGAAATCTGCGAATACTATGATCAGTGTAAACTAAGCGAACGATGTAACGTCGTGCTTTGTCCACCGTTTGTGAACATTCCTGCCGTGCGTGAGGTGATCGGAGAGCGAGCGGTCGAGGTCGGTGCACAAAACTGTTGGTCGGAGCCCTATGGCGCATTCACCGGCGAAGTTAGTGCCTCTATGCTCAGAGCCATTGGTTGCCGCTATGTCATCGTTGGGCACAGTGAACGTCGGTCAATTTTTCATGAGGATGATCAATTGATTCTCCGCAAGCTCGAACGCTCGTGGGAAGAGGGGCTTGTGCCTGTACTCTGTATCGGTGAAACGCTTGCAGAGCGCCAGTTGCACGAGACGTGGAATGTGTTACAAACACAACTTGAACTTGTGACAGCCCACTCTCAAAGAGTTCTCCCTTGGATTTGTGCTTACGAGCCAGTCTGGGCAATAGGGACGGGGATTGCCGCTTCTCAATACGAAATCGAACAAGCGCATTCATTTCTACGTTCATTTCTCGATGCACGAGGCTGCTCGCATGTACCCTTGCTCTATGGTGGTAGTGTTACGGAAGAAAATGCACCAGAGATCGCGACCATAGAACACGTCAATGGTGTCTTAGTCGGTGGAGCGTCTTTAACCGCTAAGCGATTTATCAAAATAATCGAAGCGCACTGTCATGATTAGTACCAATCGAGTTGCCATCTTCACATTGGCGAACATCATCACCGCGCTTCGGATACTCGCAGCACCAGTGTTCTTTTTCCTTCTCATCCAGGCAGACCGATGGTCATACGGATGGGCGTTACTACTTTTTGTTGTCGCGTCCGTTACCGACTTTGTTGATGGGATTATGGCGCGCCGATTCGGTGAAATTTCAGAGTTGGGGATGTTCCTCGATCCTCTCGCGGATAAAATTCTGGTTCTCTCGGCACTCTTTGGATTTGTCTGGCTCGATCTTATCCCTCTGTTCATGGTTGTCATCGTTGCGCTACGTGATGCCTACGCAACGGTGCTTCGGGTGTGGTCTCTGTCTGAAGGAAGATTATTAGCTCCATCGCGCTTTGCGAAGTGGAAAACGCTTGCTCAAATGGGGTATGTGAGTATTGTACTGGCCTTACTCACTGTCACTTCGTGGAATCTCGGAGAAGCATCGCATCTTGCAGGATCGATCGTCCGATCAGATGCTCCGACATGGGGAATGGGAGGAATTGTTGTTCTGACGCTTGGAAGTCTTGCAGGGTATGTCCGCCATCATCAATAATCTGCGATTGCCCAGCGGTAAAATGCCTGAGCTGAAGCGTGTGATTGCAACGCTTCTATCTCTCGTTCCTGTGCTTCTGCCAGTAACCGTTCACGAAGATTAAGACGAAGCAAATCGGATTCACCTCGTTCAAAAAGCCTACGTTCGGCTTCGACCATTCGTTCTGCAGCAATTCGTTCAGCTCGTGCGAGGATTGCTTGCTCATAGGTTGCATTGACATTCGCTGCACCGATGAGGACATCGTTCTCAATTCGGCGGCGCAGTAATTCGATTGATGCTTCAAGTTGGACTCGTTGCGCACGGACTTCTTCGCTGACTCCTAGTGGACGACGATAGAGAAGTGGCAGTTCGAACACAAGACCTGCTCGCCAAAATGTTGGCATCTGTGTAAGTGGTTGGGACCATGCTGGAGAGTACACACTCACGGATGCGTTCAGCAATGGTTTGATCTGTTCGTTGGCAAGTCGCTGATCGATTGTCAGCTGTTCATACTCGGCTTGGACGCGTTGCAATTCTGGTCGCCGCTGCAGTGCACGTCTACGGTCAAAATCAATCTGCACTGGCTCTAAAAATTGAAGAGCGGGAAACGGCTCAGGTTCAAACGTTGCAAGTCGGGTTGGGCGATCCCACTCGAGACCCCAAAGGTTGAGCCAGAGGACAAGGGAACTTCGTTCAAGTTGATTGCGTGCTCTGACAAGTAAGGAGCGTCGTCGAAAAACCTCCTGGAGAAGTTCGACAGAGTCAATCGGCGCACGTTCACCGCGTTGAATTTCTGCAATTACCCAACGGTACCGGTCACGAGCTACAAGGTAGAGTTGTTCTGCTACGGTATATCGTGCTCGCGATGCTGCCCACGTGTAGTAGTCATTAAGTGCAACGAAACTGACGAGATTTCTCCGGTCACGGTACGAGGCTTCAGCACTATAACGAGCTTGCTCAGCGCGGAGGATCGATGTTCGCGTCGGGTCAATCTGGACGTTGCGCAAGAGGGGAAGTATAAGCCCTACACTTGGTTCACCTGCATCAGTTGTGATGTAATCTTGATTGAAAAATTCTGTCGAGCGTCGATACCCTACCGTTATCTGCTGTCCCCAGTAGAGAGGAACCGTCAACGCAGCAGTGAGATCGTTGTTCTTTATTCCACCACTGTATTGTTTTGCGCCCAATGATCCGCTTATCCTTGGGTCGAGCAAACCCCAAGCTGCCGTTTCCGAACCGCGTGCGCGATCAACACCTGCTGCAGCAGATCGAATGTCCGGATGTGCTCGCTGAACAAGTGTGAGATAGTACGTTGTCGAAAGGGTATCTGTCTGGATTGTTCGTTCAAGAATAACGCTCTTATCAATAGTCTCGATAATGCGAAGTGCTTCCTCGAATTGTGCAAAGAGGATGCTCGTGTAACACGACGCTATTATCAGCAGTGTTGTGAATTTGCTCATCTTCACTTATCTGCATCGAAATCTCCAACTGGCTGCGCATCATCTTTAGGGGAAAATGATTTATCTGATGGATAGGGGGCACGCTTTTGCGGTTTACGTCGCAGGGGTGGTGGTTCTCTAAGCGACGGTGGGAAGCCGTTCAGTTGGCGCCATATTTCATATGCGAGCGGAACGGTATTGAGCAGCATCCAGCCGCGTGCTCTCGTTCCTGGACGAAGCACTTGTGAATTGGGCCACGGCTCATCTGTCGTATCTGGCTTGATGATTGCGCGGAACATTCCTGCTCCGCGATCATCATCAACAGCATCAACGACGGAGACGATACCACCGAATGTCCCTACGTTCACTTGTGGGAATCCAGAAATCTGCAGAGCAGGAAAGCCATCAAATTGTATACGAACTTTTTGCCCCGGATAGACAAGTGGGGCATCATTTCCTTTGATGTAGAGCTCCACTGCAAGAGAGCTGAGCTCTGGCATCACGATTGCAAGTGGCTCTCCTTGGTTGACCGTCTCACCTGGACCGAGTGAGTATAGGCGAACGACAGTTCCCTCCACTGGGGAAACGACGATTGAGTACCGGCGCCGCATCTCAATATTCGATTTATCAATAAGCGCTTTCGCAATAGATGATTCTACTGCTGACAGAGACTCCCGTGCTTTGTTCAGCTCGCTACGGGTCTTTTGAATTTTTGCATTCCATTCATTCTGTTTGAGCGTGTACTCTTGGTTGGCTTGCTCTACCTGACTTTCAGCAGCGCGAAGGTCCGCTTGAGCGCGTTCGAACCGCGCCTGAGCTTGTTGGAGAGCGCTCCGTGCACTTTCGAAGTCCCGCAACGATCGGAGACCTTGCTCGAAGAGTGTTTTGCGGTCCTGGTAACGTTGCGTAGCAATTTCTAAGTCAATCGTTTCCTGTTGGAGCAGTGCCTTTGCTGCTTGGAGCTTCTGTTGCGATTGGATGATGTACTGCTTGGCTGCTTCGAGGGCTGCCTGTTGTGCCGTGATTTCCGCTTCAAGCTGCCGGTTAGTAGCCGCAACTTGTTCACGCAACTGGTTTGATCGTTCAATGAGCCACTGGACGTGCGCACCTGCTCGTGCAACGATGTTTGTATCCAAATACTTCGGGTCTATGTCTTGGAGTAACGCAATTGTGTCTCCGGCAAAGACATGCTGCCCTTCTGATACGTACCATCGCACAAGTCTCCCTGTGATCTGTGCATTGACATATTGAGGTCGTTCCACAGGACGTAACGCCGTCACACGCCCTTCTGCCAAAACAGTCTGCACCCACGGGGTTACAATTAAGACAAGAATCGTCACAAGAAGCATCACTAATATGACGCGGAGATAACGCCGAATAAGCCTCGGTGCCTCAATATCATCGAGCGCACGGATGTAAATGCTAGAACTCACCGAACGTTGCCGGCGTCGCCAGCGAGAGAGCCTCGTGTGACGTTCCTCGACTGTTTTATTCATCGTCTCTCTTGGATGAGAGTACTAAGGGTCGGGAATAGCTGTCGGAGCATGCTCTCTCGTTGAGTAAGTATATCTGCGAGTGGTCCACGCTCAATGATGTATCCATCATGGAGAACAGCCACAGTATCTGAGTGAACGACAATTTCCGGGTCATGGGAAATCGTAATAACTGTCCATAGGTTTTCTTTGGAATAGAGCCGGGTGAGGATTTCCAGTTTGATATGATCCTCTATACCGTTGAAGCCTTCGTCAATGATGAGGAGTGATGGACGATGCACAATTGCCCGTGCTATCATGATACGCCGGATCTGTCCAGTGGAAAGATTTATCCCTCGCGATCCTACTCGAGTAAGCAAACCTTTCTCCAAGCCACTTGCCCATTTATCGAGCTTTGCAACGTTGAGCGCCCACCACACGTCCTCTTGTGGAATCCAATCGCGACCCCACAGCACATTGTCAAGCAGTGTGCCATGGATTACTTCATCACTTGTCTTGATATATCCGATATATCGGCGATATGATGTACGATCGAGGAGTCGAGTGTCAATACCATTGACGTACACAGCTCCATAGTTCGGCTGCAACAATCCCATGATTAAGTGGGCTATGGTGGACTTTCCCAACCCACTTGCTCCTACGATCGCTATTCGCTCCTGTGACTCGATTCTGAGATTGATTGATCGAAGGAGTGGGACATCCTGACGGTATTCGAATCGAACGTTCGAAAGTTCGATTCTAATGCCAGCGGTCGTGGGACTCGGGGTAAACACAATTGTTCCATTTTTCTCATGACTAAGGCTTATGAGCTGCTCAAGTTTCTCCAACGATGTTAGCAGTGTGAAAAATGATGGTATTTGCTTGATGATGTTCTCGATACTGCTCAAAAAGAGCAGAATGATAATCTCACTTGCAACAAGCTGACCAAGTGATATCTGGCGATCTATGACCAACAATCCTCCTGCCATGAGAACGGTAACGATGATCATAATCCGCATCACGGTTGCTACAAGCTGCTGGCGAATGATAATTCTGAAATGCTCCTTCCTTCGTGCGAGCCACCTCTGAAGAGGCGCTTCAAACCGATCAACGATTTGCTGCGCGTTGGAAAAGATTTTGAAACTCACGATGTTGATTCCAACTTCATCGAGAGTATCAGCAAGTTCATATTTCGCGCTGGACTCTGCGATATTCGTGCGCACACCGCCATAACCAGCGACGACAATGAGTGCAAGGGTCAACAGGACAAGCAATGTCGTAATTCCCCAAAGCAAGGAACTGAAAATGGCCATAAACACTAAGCCGACCAAGATGGAGAGCAGCGCAGTGATTATATCGAGTGTAAGCTTCGTGAAGACTTTCTGAACGTTGACCACATCGAAGAAGCGGTTCAAAAGCGAGAGAACATCCTTATGCTCAAACTCTCGGATGTCAGTTTCCCATAACGCTGACGCTGCTCGGCATGTCGTTCGAACAAAGATGCGGCGTTCGATCAATTCTGCGATGTAAAGCTGGACAATACTGAAACCGCCACTGATAATCAAAAGGACGGTCATTGCTACTGTCACCACAATTAGTGGTAATGTTATCGTTCCTGCTGCGATAGTTGTTACAAGTAAGTCGATGGCTAATGGCACCGAAAGTGAAAAAATGCTTACAAGAATTCCATAACCGATGAGCAATCCGATATCGCGGATTTCAATTTCAAATAAGTTGATGAGTAAGCGAAGGGGCGATGATTTTTCTGTCACAGCTCAAATGCAGCAATGAGACTGATGTTCGGTGACGAATAGAAAAGCAACGGTATTTTCAGCTCAGGGTAATGTTATGCGGATTGAACGATTGAGAAAGCGTCCCTCCGGGAGAACATCTGTGAATTGACGCTCTATCCCACGCGCAACAATGCGAATGCGTTTTCCAGCTGAAAGTGAACGCAAATAGTCTTCCGTTACACGGGCACGATCTTCAGCAAGTCTGCGGTTGCGAGCGACATCCCCAAGGACATCGGCGCTTCCTCCGATTTCAACTGTTGCGCCCTCTGGGATCCGTTCAACAAGCTGACGAAGGAGCTCACGATTTTCTTGAGAAAGCTGACTGCTGTTATATTCAAAACGAAGTACGGCTTCAAATCGAACAGTGGAAAGCTCGACTCGCCGCCGCTCTAACGTGTCGAGTGCTATAGTGATGGTATCTCTCGATTCTATGTGTGTATCTGGGATGATGCTGCGTGCTTCAATCGCGATGTTTTGCGTTGCTGGATCGAGTCTTAATTGAACAGGTAAGCGATGCATACCAGTGTCCAGTCCTTGGACTGGTTTAGCACCTGTTGCTCTAAACTCAAGTGAAGCTCCATCGATTGCTGTACCTCCCACGTGAACAATAAGATTACCAACAAGAGCAGCAAATGTTTGCTTAGAAACGTATTCGACCAATGGAGCATTGACTAACGTTATGTCCACCCGCTGATTTTCTGCACGTCCTTCGGGATAATCCAAATTCGATGCTGCCCGTGGTAGCAGTGACCAGCGTGTACGGATACGTGTACGTTCAACTCCAACAGACTCAAGTGCCTGCGCAACAGCCTCGGCGCGTCGCCGTGCAAGTGATGTATCTCCATGCTCGTAATCACCAGATGTCGCACCCTCGCAGATGACTGTCGCAGCTGGATTCCGCCGGAGAAGATCCGCTACGACAAGCAGAACATTCCGGTGGGCAATAACTGGATCAGTTGTTTTAATGCTATCAGCAGAACGAAGGCTGTAACGCTTTGGGATTACCGCTGATCCCGCTTCAAAAAAGACTGCGTTGACAAGTGGGAGTGTTGCGATAAGTTCGGTGCCTTCCTCAAGATGACCCTCAAATGATCGAATTGAAAGTTGCAGACGCGGTGTTTCCAAGGGTGCAATCGTTGTCACAATGAATGGTGTATCCACCACGACTGGTGTCGGGAGTGTGTTCTGCTGCTGGGGCGATCGTTCAAGTATCATTCGAATTCCCAATTCTGCACGAAAACCCTGCATTGCCCAGCGAACGTCCCGAATGGGGGAGGTGAACATGTTGTCGTACGCAAGCTGCTGTACAAGCTCTAAACGTGAGCCAATCGGAAGGAGATGCTCAATGCCGATGTGTGCACCAATGGTGGGCTGTCGAAGCTGAGTCAGTGTACGGTAACCATCGGTCCAATCTATCGTACGCCGCTGGTTGCTAATGAAAACGGCATTGTCTGGTGAAAGGATACTGCGTAGTTGCTGCATCTGTGCAGTAAAAGGAAATCCAAACCGAACACCTGCATTGACCTTTATCGTTGATCGCCCAAACGTGAAGGGCGCCCACCAGAACGTTGGCGCTATCTCGAGATAGTCTAAGCGAACGTTCAGTGCATTTTCTGTGATGACATTAACCACCGATCCAGTCTTGCTGTCGAACGCTGGCTCCGAATCATTTGGGGTGAGCAATCGACCGCCGCGAGAAAGAAACGTTGCGGCAAGCCCCACGTGAAATCGGTCGCCAATGGGGTACTCTACCATAAGAGCAGTACCAAGAGCCGAACCCTTACCTGTGTTATACGTTCCACAATCAACAGTACCTGGAAGTGCACTAAATGATGGCGAATGGAACGTTGCGCTCCAAATCCCACGAAAGCTGAATCCTAATAACTCTGCTGGGCGGTTTGCGCGGATTTGCTCTTGTGCAATTAACGAAGGAACGACACTTACAGAGGCACTCAGAACGAGTAAGATCATGATTCGCATAAGAAGTTCCTTGACGTTACTGTTCACAATTATCACCTGCACCAAGTATCTCATAGTCAATGTCAGTATTGCTAACGAAGCCAGCCTTGTTCTTTGTACCAATTGATGGTATCTGCGATTCCCCGTTCAAGGGAGATTTCCTGACGGAAACCAAAATCTGACCGCGCACGTTCGTTAGAACAAATCCAGTAGCGTTGGATGATGTCTTTGCCTTTGTGGTAATCGAGCACCGGTGCTATACCTTGGAGGTGACCAATCCAACCCGAAAGTGCGGCAATTGCAAAAACGACGGTGTGCGGAATGACAACTGGTATTGCTCTCTTCGCCATTACAGCTGCAGTAGTTGTGCCGATCTGCTTCCATGTATAAAATTGATCACTTGAGATAAAGTAGGTCTTGCCAATTGTCGCGTTTGACTCAAGCGCATCTACGATCCCACGTGCAAGGTCACGAACGTGCACCAAACTGACCCATTTACTCGAAAACCCGATCAACGGAATGACGCCACGATGTACCGCCTGAAAGAACGGGAACGTCGCTTGGTCACGTTCACCATAGACTGCAGGTGGTCGAACGATCGTAATTGGCAGTCGCTCTGCAGAAGCAAGGACGACTTCTTCGGCTGCCTTTTTGCTGATGCCATATGGTGTGATAGGACGCAGTGGGGAGTCTTCCTTTAGCGGTGTATCGAGTGATGATGCTGGACCGCACACCGCAAGACTGCTAATGTGAACGAATCGCTGGAAGCCCGAGCGTGCAACACGTTCTGTCGCTGCAATCATCCGCGCTGTGACATTACGATTGCCTTCCATGAAATCCTCGAGCGACCGAGCTGCTATCATTCCTGCAGTATGGATTACAGCATTCGCATCCCCAATTGCATCCGCGATAGAGGAGATATCATCAAAGGAGCACCGGCGGAGTTCGTAAGGTTTGTTCTGAAGCCACCGATCGTCACTCGACGTGCGGAGCATACATCGTACAGTATGCCCGCGTTTCGAAAGCTCGTCGGCTATATGGCTTCCAACAAAACCACTGGCACCAGTAAGTGCAACAATCATCCAACATCAAATGGATTTGTCGAACAATTCATCCTACGAAACTATGGGCTCTGCTTTGTCTAAATGTTTTGAACAGGGTAGAAAAGTAGTGTCACTTGATGCACGTTAGAAATCTAACCCAAGGGAAAAGAGCCACCACGGCATAGACCACGACTGCCCGTCATATCGCCACGCGACGTCAATCTTGAATGGATAGCCAAGCAACACTGCCCGAAAACCAATACCAGTACTCATCATAATCGTGCCCGGAGCATAAATTCGGTAGGCGTTCCCTTGCACGTCATAGACTACGTTTGGCGGGCGCAACGCTATCGTCTCTGAGCCACTCCAAGCCGTTCCGACATCGAGGAAGAGTGCACCGAGGATTCCTCCTACCGAAATCGGCAGAGGACCACCAGCCAACGCGTAGAAGATTGGGAAACGCCATTCGGCATTGACGAGCATGTACCGCGTGCCACCCTCTTGGGCAAGATCGAAACCACGGAGAGGCATATCCATTTGGAGAAACGCTAAGTCTTCCGGTTCTTGGAAAATTTCCGCATCCACAGCAATCGTGCGATTGAACCAGTTATCAATGCCACCTAAGAAAAACCGTCGAGGTGAGCCACCCAGACTAATACCACCGGACACTCGCACAGCAAGTGTGTAGAGGTACCGGTACACCGAAAAGTACTGGCGAATATCAGTTCTAAAGATGCTGAACGACTTCGTCAGAGGAGAAAACTCACCACCGACAAACAACCGAGTCCCTCGGTAGGGTGCAAGGAAGCCAAAGTCAGTGTTATCGTACACGTACCGAATACTCGGGACAAGATAATTAGCCGAATAACCAGGATCAATGGAAGGGATATCAATGTTTTCGCGCGTAATTCCCACCCATCGGAGGCCAAGTTCCACACGCTGGAAAGTACTCCAAGCATAAGAGGCTTCAACACCTACACCAAACGTCCGTAAGAGGTTGTACGTGAAGTATGGGCCATAGGGTAACGACCAAACGACGGAAAACTGTTGAACTGTGGCAAGGTAATCCACGATACCCGGAAGGTACGCATACTGTGCATAGATATAGCTATTGCGTAAATCTTGCCACAGATTGATAGCAGTATAAATCTGATGATCACCCATCACATCGCTGAAGAGCATCTGAAGTACCCCTTGAGCTGTACCCCAGAGAGTATTGAACCCACCTGTACTCAAGATGAGATCATTTGTAATGGAAACCTTGTATGGCTTAGGGGTGAAGTCATAGCCCCGCGGTGTTTCATTCCGGTCAAGAGAGTATCCTGCAATGTCAGTAATTGCGGGCTGTTGCTGGGATGAAGGATTCGTTACCCCATCAGCAGACTTAGGCGGTGAAAACTCTACATCATAGCGTCCATACCCCTGGTAGCTCATCGGGGGGGATGCTTGAAGAGAATCGCTCGATTGAATAAGTTCTGCTATCGTACGTTGCTGACGACGCTCGAGTTGCTTAAGCTTTGTCAACGGAAGTGTGTCGAGCCGTAAATCCAGCTCGGATGGATTCCTAATGAGAAAGAGATCATAGCCGACATTGTTTTGCACCGACAAGACGAGTTTAGAATCATCGCGGGCTAAACTCATTTGCAGGAGAGCCTGAAGGGAGTTCGTCTTCGGCACTGTGCGCCCCGTACGTAGATCACGCTCATAGAGGTTATTGATACCGTTATTGTTGGCGATGTAGAACAGCTTTTCCCCGTTGCTCGCGATCGCAAGAGAAATCTTTTGATGTTCTGGATCACGGGTCACTCGTTCGATCGTCCCCGTTGTAATGTCCATGCGGTAGATGTCGCTGCGACCGAGTGGTTGCAACCACAATGCGGTGGTGCGCTTCGATGCTCGATTCGGTGAAAGATCATCGCCGCGATCAGAGACAAAGTAGAGCAGCAGACCATCGGGTGACCATGTGGGATGTTGCTCGGCATATAGGTCATCCGTAAGCTGAACGATTGATTTAGTGACTGTGTCGAACAGGTACAAATCTGGTTGCTCAGCGCGAACCGCGGCAACAGCAATGTAACGTCCCGTTGGAGACCAGGCAGCACTTGTCATCGTTGGGAATCCAAAGGTGTACTTATCGTAGTCACCGCTGCGGACATCTACAATGAAGAGAGCATCCTCACCACCAGCTTTTGCAGTGATGGCGAGTTTAGTACCGGTCGGATCCCACGAAATGCCGGGAGTAAGAAAGTTAAGCTCTTCAAAATCGAGTGTGCGTCCTGAACTAATGAGTTGCCGTATTCTTCGGGTCGCAAGGTCCATGATGTAAATGGCAAAACCACCATCACGATCTGATATGAAGGCAACTTCCTTACCGTCAGGACTGAGCGCTGGCGAGGAATAATAGTAACAGTTGTCTTTTGTGTGGTTCGTCAATCGTTGAGCAAAGTCATCAACTCGTGTAAAGATGTCCAGGTCGGGCCAGTACATTTTTCGCATCGCCATCTGCCACTCTTCGGAGAAATCTTCCAAGCTTTTCCCAAACGTTGCCTCAAATGCGGATGATACGGTCTGTGCCCCACGCAACTTGTGGATGAGCTCTGCGACCTTCCCTCTGCCGTATTGGCGTTCGATGTATGCATAGAACGCTTGTCCAGCACGATATGCGAGATATCCATCGAGTTGCTCCAGTGGTCGGAGTGCTTCGCTTGTTGCCAAATCTCGCATGAACATATCTGTTTGGTCATCGAGCCCATGAAGACTTTCGTACTCGCAAATCCCTTCATTCATCCACAAAGGAATCATAGAACGAGAATAAAGTGCCACCTGAATTGTACCCGCATAGAACATCTCGTTTAGGTACGCATGCACCAACTCGTGGTGGATAACGTGTCGAAACTTTTCCCAATCACCCTCAAACGGCAGAACCATGCGGTTCTTGAACAACTCGGTTACACCGCCCACACCTTCAGGAAGTAGCTGTCCGATGATGTTCGTTTGCTGAAATTGATTGTGCGAGCCGTAGAGGACGATGGTCATCCGCTTGTTCGGACGGAAGCCAAAGGAACGAATGAGCTCATTGAGAGCATCTTCGGCTTTGTACGCACAGAACCTTGCGATGTAGTCTAACGAGTCATGAAAGTAGATATCAAAATGTGGGGAAGTGATGTATCGCCATTCGAATGATTGGTATTGCACTTTGTTTTTTCCAAACTGTGCAGAGGCCGGTATTGTAAAAACGGCCAATAAGAGCACAACACTATAGAACCACCACACGCTCACGCAAGGGCGATTGGAAACAATCTGATGCCAAGTACGCATCACAGTTCGAAGGAGATGGTTGAGCATAAATAGGATGGTGTGTCCTCCACAACAACGAGGACAAGCTTCGTATCGTGGAAACGATACGTCATAAGAAAGAGGAAAACGCATGCCCGATCCCATCAGATGTTCTCTACAGTGCGATGTGAAAACACAACGGAAGCATCGAGCCAATATTGCGAGTGGGTTGCATTACTGTCATGCTTATGCACAATGATTCAGCTTCATGACATCTATTTAAGTGTGCAATTGGCCAGAGACTATCCCTGACGTGCGATACGTTCGATGGCACCAAGTGTTTCCTCGAGCGTTTCTGCTTCCCATTGGTGGCCATTTCTGGTATGCGCATATACTGCATTACGGATTGTCCGTACAATGATCTCACGGTTTGAGCGGCGCGACAGCATCTCCTCGGAGAAGGAGAATCCCACTTGCTCGACGAATCGGCGACATTCATCGTGAGAAATGAACAACCCGCCATTGAACGGATCGATAAAGATGTCGAGCGCAGGTGAATACACGATAAAATGGAGCGGCATTCCAATCCCCTATAGTTCGATTCCCATCCGCTCTGCAACAAGCATATAGATGCACGACAGTGTAATCGGTATGCCACAACGGTGCTTGAACACCGGTGCCAGGTAAATACGCTGTGGTGTATGGTAGTCATTACCTGCACCACGAAACTGCGCTTAGTCAAACATTGCGCGGTTGAGGGCAAGTAGTGCATTGACATCGGTTCGGGTTGTCATCGTGCGCACGGTTCGTTCTGCATCGAGCCACAGCCGATCAAGCTGCTCGCGTAGAGCATCGTGCTCAGTATCGGGGTATCCAAATACCGAGAGCAACGCAAGCGATTCTTCCAATGCGATGTCTGAATCTGCAGCACAAGCATCGAAGATTCGATCAATGAGTGTTGCGAGCGCGTTGGTGCGGATTGCACGTATGCAAGATTCATCATTCAGTGCAAGTGGGGATTTAGGTTTGCTGTTTACAATTGCAGCACGCAGGTAGGGTACCGCTCGTGCGCCATGCCAGATTAGCCGGTGCTGCACTGCAGTTGTTACCTGTGGGTCACTGTCGTCGAGCAATCGTATCAATGCATATAGCTCACTTGAAGACTCTTCCGGTGGTACAAGGAGCGGCATCTATTTATGTCTCCAAGTTGTGGATGCTAGGCAGCTCTGAGCGAAGATGTTCGAATGCTTCTTCTGGTGAGTTGACAAATCGGAATAGTTGGAGGTCTTCTGGCGAGATCACCCCAACTTCCACCATATACTCGAAATCGAGGATGCGCCGCCAGTACAATTCTCCATAAATGCAAATTGGCATGCGCTTGCGAATCTTGCCAGTTTGAACGAGGGTAAGAATTTCCATAAGTTCATCGAGCGTTCCAAATCCTCCAGGGAAGATTACCATCGCCTTAGCTAAGTACGCGAACCAAAACTTGCGCATGAAAAAGTAGTGAAATTCGAAGTTGAGTTCAGGCGTGATGTACGGGTTCGGAATTTGCTCAAAGGGAATGCTGATGTTAAGCCCGATGGATTTTCCCCCGGCAAGGTGAGCACCTTTGTTTCCTGCTTCCATGATTCCTGGACCACCTCCAGTACAGATGTAGAACCGCTTAGCCGCCGGTAACGTTAGTGACCAGGATGTAATTAACCGCGCAAGTTCGACAGCATCGTCGTAGTACTGGCAGATTTCAGCTTGCTGGAGAAGTCTCTGAAGACGTTCTTTGGCTCGTTCCTGCTCAGCTCCGGTACTTCGTTCGATGTGAAGTTGGAGTGCTTCAACTTCGTACTGAAATTGTTGTGGAGATCGTATCCGCGATGAGCCAAAGAAGATGATTGTATGATGGACATCTTCCAACCGAAACTGCGTTGCTGGATGCAGATACTCTGCCAATATCCGGAGAGACCGTGCTGCAGGCGAGTGAAGAAATTCTTCATTATCGTACGCCTTTCGAGGGCGTTGAAATTCCGGCATGTCTCGAGTAGTAGGCATTGTTGATCATGAAATGGTGTTACCGATAGGCTCAACGATGTGAATGTTCACACCACGCTCAGTCTGAAGCTGGCTGGGCGCATCTCGTCGAATGTACGCAAGCGCTTTTGTTGGGTGACCCTTCGAACCAACTGCTACAGAAGTAATTATCCCTGCACGTTCATGCTGGATGTCACCTGCCACATGGGGATGAGGAAATAAGTGATCTCCTTCAAACAGCATACCGTCGGGTGTTTCTATTGCGTACAAGCGCCAACGGAGCTTTTGCTGTACAGCAAGACGCTCAAGAACTTCTTGACCGATAAAGCATCCTTTCCCAAGTGCCACCAAATGCGTAAGACCTGACTCAAGCGGAGTATATGCGTCGTTGTACTCGTTTGGGTATTGACCGATACGGAACTGAATACGAAGTGATGTTCGCTCCTCGGAGGTTATCTCTTGCGCTCCACACGATGTAAACCAGTCTAACAGTGCATTCCGTAGAGAACTTTCATACTGTACAAGCACCATTTCTCCCCGAGTTGTCGGGCATGCATGTGCAGTCCAAAGTCGTATTGCCGTCACTGGAATGTCTCCAAGCTTTGTGTGGACCCAACTACCTTCGCGCGCCTCAAGTGTGGGAATAAGTTTTGCAAGTGCATAGTTCTCGCGTGCCCATACTTCGATACTTTCCATCTCGGTCGGCAGTGTAAGGCGAACATCATCCATGATAATGTAGCGTCGTATCCACTGGAACACTGAATTAAGACAGCCAGGAGACGTAACGATGGTCCAATGCGTGCCGCGATAGAGCAACGTGAGGACATCCACAATGCGTCCTTTTTCTGTGAGCAATACCGTGCGAATACCACCACCCGGCATGATAGTGCTCACGTCGTTCGTGGTCAGCCGTTGGAGCAAATCACTGGTATCTGCCCCTGATGCTTCAATAACACCATAAGCATTGGAGCGATAGAAGCCAATCATTAGGCGATGTCGGGTTAAGTGATATTCTATTCGATAGGAGCGAAACTACTATTGCAGAATGAGTAGTTTTGCTTTGGACAAATCAACTTATCGGCAATGGCGGTAAATTCATCCAATCATCACGCACTCTCACGATATGATCTTCGAACCTCTCAGTGGATTCATCTGCCGAGGGGATGGTGGTTCGTGTTATCAATACTTTTGGAACTTCATTCGCCTGATGCAACATCACAGATCGTTGGCACGTATCGTGTCTTCTTCCGTGATAAGGGTCCTGGAGTCTTTCTCCCAGGCAGCATTCTCTACCAAGCTGCCGAGCAAAACCTTGATCGGCGTGCTCGTGCCCGTCGTGCAAAAGTGTTAAGCCCTGACTCTATCATCACATTCAGTGATGCACCGGTTTACGGTCCCTACCTTGATGATCTTACTCGTAGTGGTGCCCGCGTACTCTTTACACTCCGTTGGCGGAACTACGCTGTCGTCGAGTGTGACTCGGTAACCGCATCAATTCTTCGCACCAAGCAGTATATCGCATCAGTTGAACCGACCTCAGCGGTCCTACGCCCACAAACGCATATACAATGGTGGCGTTCGAATGCTCTATCACCTTCGTACAACTATGGCGCTTCCCTTGAACAAATTGGTATGGTCGGTTTATCAACCCTACACGCACTTGGTATTACAGGTGAGAACACTCTCATCGGGCTCATTGACACTGGGTTCCGGTGGCGCACACATGAAGCATTACGCAACAGCCGTGTTGTTGCTGAATACGATTTTATCCAGCTCGACAGCATCACTGCTAATCAGGATGGAGATCATGTTAACCAGGATAGCCATGGCACAGCAGTGTTCTCCGTCATCGCTGGCTGGTACCCAGATTCCCTCATCGGAGGTGCACCATGTGCCTCGTTTGTCCTTGCGAAAACGGAGAACGTCGCATCAGAGCGACGAATCGAAGAAGATGCACTGGCAGCTGCCATTGAATGGATGGAAGCACAGGGGGTTGAAGTAGTCAATATCTCGCTCGGTTATAGCACCTTCGATTCAACGGAAGTGCAGTACGTCGCACAGGATTTTAATGGACGCACGACGATTGCGAGTGTCGCAGTTGAAGAAGCAGTCCGTCGAGGAATGGTTTGCGTTGTTGCTGCTGGTAATAACGGTGATGCACCGACGACGATATACTCGCCCGGCGAAGCACCACATGCACTGACAGTGGGCGCTGTAGCAAATACGCAACTGGACATTCCTCGCTTTACTTCGCGCGGTCCAACTGTTGACGGACGTCTCAAACCTGATCTTGCGGCGTTGGGGGTAAACGTCCGGACAACAACCAATGCATCACCGCTTGGATTCGGTTTAGCAAGCGGAACCTCGATGGCAACGCCGATCATTACAAGCTGTGTTGCAGCCCTCCTTCAAGCTCACCCAGAGCTTACACCATCACTCCTTCGTGAGTTGCTCACCACTGGTGCATCACATTCTCATGATCCTAATACTGCAGTAGGATATGGCGTACCAGATGTGTATCGTTCTGCGATCGAGTGGGGAATTGTTTGCTCGCCGCCGATTGTAATCCCACGCGGAGATAGTGTGTTCATCGGGCTTGCAGCAGCAAGCATTGTCCCAGTCACTTCAGCAGAGCTACGATGGAGCCTGCGTCAGTCGTTCGGAGAAATGCCTCTTCGATCAGCAGGGAGTTTGATGTTCGCTCTTCTCCCTCGCCAAGGTGTGGACTCGCTTGTATTCTGGTTTACACTCACTGATGGTCAGCGTACAAAGCGCCATCCAACGAGCGGCACATTTTACGCTCGAACAAGTGATACACTCTTGCCATGTGGTTGGCAACTACAAGATGTAAGTGCAATCGTTGACCGATCAGCAACCGATAAATCACGTAACTTTACGATGACACTTGCTCTCCCTATTGACCAACCGTACCTCATCCTCCCACAGCGTTGGCAAAGAGCGCGGTGCAGTGTGTTCGATCTACAACTGCGGAATCGTTGGACGGACATCATCTCGCCTGGTGAACGCGTCGTTCGAATCCCGATTGATCAACGAGGTACGTTCATCGTCCGCATTGAGTATGACGACGGTACAATTGTATCATACTTTCTCATGATGTATTGATGGAACGCACAGTACTTATTACCGGCGCAGCCGGTGGACTTGGACAGGTTGTTACACAGCATTTTATCAAGCATGAATGGGAAGTGATTGCCACTGCACTGACGCGCGAAGAACATGAATGGCTCGCATCGCTCGATCATTGCCGAACTGTTGAATGCGACGTCACCAATCATGATCACGTGGCGAAGCTTAAAGGAGAGCTACCACCTTCACTTGCTGCAGTGGTGCATCTCGTAGGTGGTATCCGTGCTGGAAAGCCAATTGAAGAGACTGCCGTTGAGGACTTCCACTGGATGTGGCGTCTCAATACTCTCAGCACATATTTAGTGCTCCACGCCACAATTCCAATCCTGAAGCGTAATGCCGGTGCGTTTGTTGCGATAGGGGCGCGCACAGTACTCCACCCAGAGACGAATAAAGCACTTTACGGCGCAGCAAAATCTGCAGTTGTGCATCTTATCCTCGCCGCAGCGGAGGAAGGGCGTGCGACCGGAATGAGAGCGAATGTCATTGTTCCGAGCGTATTACGGACACAAGCGAACCTCGAGTGGGCACGTGATGGGGAAGAGCAACTCTGGGTTGACCCCGCCCATGTAGCTGAAGTAATCCTGTTTCTTTGCAGCGAAGAAGGATGTGCTCTTACCGGTTGTGTAGTACCAATGTATGGCAAGCTTCCAGGGTAACGATTTAGTGGCGAGGAATGAGTGTCGTTGCTTTCGTCCACGAGGAAGGTGGCACCGGTGCTATCGGAAGCGCAAGGAGACCCCCTTTTGCCCACAGTGTAAGCTGGTCGGCAAAGTTGTTGCTTAACGGGTTACCCGAAATACCACCTGGTAGAACTGTGTAAACAACACTGTCACGCATTCGAGCGACGAACCGAGTCGATGCACCAACAGCGAGGGTAAACGGTTTCTGGATACGCCAAAGACCATTGGCGATTGTCGTTGCATCACCACCAATAGATGTTAACCGGCGCTCTAATAGGGAGCGATAGGCTGGAATCGTAGCCATTGGGTGTGCTAAAACGAGCTCATGTAAAGAACCCCACCGCCATTTGCGTGGATCTCTGTCGAGATGCGTTCGTCCGTATTCAACCGCGTCACTAAATGCCTCCACTATCGCGCGATCTCTCATCCTGCCAGCCGCCGAAGAATCTGAGTCGAACCACTCTGTTGGTCGTGCGATTATCTCTGGCAGTCTCCGTAGTGGCAATGATGCGATAAATGCATATCGAAGGTACTCATCCTCTCGGAGATGCACACGATAAACGTGATGCATGAGTCGCTCAAGAAAAATGCTGTACACGGCACTCGGTGCTCCGGAAGGTAGCAAATAACAATCCCAGCGTCGCAAGAGTTCGTAAGCAATGCGTTGTATACTATCGAGCGGACTTCGTTCGAGAACTGGTAATACGAAGGCGAGAAGCTGCTCCGCATAGAGTGATTTCACATCGAGCTGTTCGAGTTGCGCATCACGTTCGGTATACGATCGGTGCATGGTGAGGAGCTGGGTAATTCGCTCTGCACGTGCGCTTGGTTCCCATAGATCTGAGATGAAGAAGGTGCTCGAATCAATCGTCTTGTTGTTTGCGCTCACCACAAAACCGCTCGAAGGATTATACACGGCGGGGAGCACGCCCCGGAGAATGCCGCGCCATGCAAAAGCTGTGTCCCAACCTGCCAGGGGTAGGTTTGGATTTCCAACGCCACGTTTGGGAACGTATCCTGCAGGTTGGATTCCAATGTTCCCGGCGATATCTGCATACATAAAGTTGAGTCCAGGTGCGCCCCACCACTGAAGTGCTGTTCGAAATTCTGTCCATGAGCGCGCACGCATTACATGCATCAATGCGCGAACTTCATCGCTTGGTTCATAGCCAGTCCATGCCAACGACAGCATGTACCGAGCTGGTAGAGCACTGCCGGTTAGCAAAGTGGGAAAGCGGACAAGTGAGTCACGTTGTGATACAAGATGTGCGTCTGAGATGATGGGGCGTTTGTTGATCATTCGAATAGCGATGGTACGAGCTTTCCCCCCTCGAATATGGATAGTGTCATGCCGTACGTTGAGCTTGACACGCTTACCAGCTACACAAACACTCGTGCTTGCTAATGAATCAGCGCGTTCAAGGAAGTAGTCGCAATCATCGAGCATGACATTCGTAACGCCCCAAGCGATGTGCTCCGAACGTCCAATAAGGAGAACGGGGATACCAGGTAGTGTAGCACCAACGACATTGAACGTTGGTGTTGTCACATGCACTTGATACCATCTCGCAGGAAGACCAAGCACCAGATGGGGATCGTTCGCAAGCACAGCATCGGGTTTATTGTTGCTCACCGTTCGAATAGCCCAAGAGTTACTTCCACTTCCCACTGTGTGTATTCCTGCATGCTGACGAGCGCTTGTATACGCTTGGGCATAACGTTCGAATAGCTCTTGGATGCCATAATCAGGGTGGAGAGCTTTCTGTCCAGCTCGCAGTGATGGGACGATTGTCGGAGCAGTTGTGGGATAACCGGGTATCAGAGACAGTGCACGTGCAATCCCATACCGATCGGCAATTTCACCGAGTACAACATCACTCCAAAAACTCATGCTAAGGTCGAAAGCCATCAGTCGTCCAATCGCTAAGCAATCACTTTCACGCCATGGTGCTGGCACATACCCCAGTGCGCCAAATTCGAAAGGTAAATTCTTCCGATGCTGCGTCATAAAGAGGTTTACCCCACGTGCATAGGCAGCAAGAACATGCTTGGACTCTTTAGAAAGCTTCGGTAAGAGAACGTTATCAGCAATGTATCCTAACGAGAGTGTTCGAAAGAAAGCATCAGTTTCTACAAACGACTCACCAAAAATTTCAGCCAGTTGACCTCGTGAAATGCGACGGTAGAGGTCCATCTGCCAGAGTCGGTCAGATGCTTGCGCATAGCCGAGTGCGCAGAATGCATCCTCGTCACTACGTGCGTTGATATGCGGAATTCCAAATTCATTTCGCCAGATTGTGACCGTGTCGGCAAGTGGATAAGCAACGACGATTTCTCCACCTCCTGGCGCCTTGAATGCTAACCAGATTCCGAAAACTAGAAGGCTTGCGAGGATTATTATGATCGTGAGCAGTGTCACCACGAAACGAGACAGTAAACCAGGTGTGCGTATTGGCTTCATTCTGTGCCTTTGTTAGTAACTCAAAGACTGTACGTCGCTATATCACAAATATGCTTTGCCAGGAAGCAGCCTTTAAGCAAACGATACTGTGTTGCAACACGTCTTCATTCTTCGGCATAGAAGTTGTACACAGTTGTTAGTCTATTCATTTTGCGAATCATTAACACCCATCGGTGGCAGTAATTTCGTTTACGGATTCATGAGCAATGGACGGTATGTTTTCCCCAAACGATGTTTACGTCGAGGAGCTTTACTTCCAGTATCTCCGCGATCCCAACTCTGTTAGCCCCGAGTGGCAAGAGTACTTCCGCAATTATTCACGAGCGACAGTCCAGAACGGGAAGCAGCAAGTCGTGTCGCCATCACTTGGTTCAGAGCGTGTTGTAACCAGTGAACAAGAAGTCCTCGTCCATAATAAACAGGAGCGTCCTACTAATCTGAGCATAACTCCCACAACGGTACAAGGTGAGGAGGTTGTTCCGCTCACTGGTATTCGGGAGCGCATTGCTGAGAATATGACGCGGAGTCTCGGTGTACCCACGGCAACATCAGTCCGTGACATTCCAATTAAGGTACTTGAAGAAAATCGCATCCTCATCAATGACTTTCTCTCTGCTCGTGGCAAGCGAAAACTGAGCTACACGCACATCATTGCCTGGGCGATTGTCCGCGGTCTCCGCAAATACCCTCAACTCAATGATAGTTGTGCTCGAGCTGACAATGGAACTTACTATCGCATCCATCGCCCATCAATTAATCTCGGTTTGGCGGTGGACATTACCCGAACTGATGGAACACGAACCCTGGTAGTCCCCTCAATTAAAGGTGCAGAACGGCTCACATTTGCCGAATTTGTGGAGCAGTATGATGAGCTTATTGAAAAGGCTCGTCGTGGCAAACTCACTGTCGAAGATCTTTCAGGGGCGACGGTGACACTGACCAATCCAGGAATGATTGGGACCGTGATGTCTATGCCGCGTCTGTTGGAAGGGCAGGGGCTCATTATTGCAACCGGATCGATTGGATATCCTAGTGAATTCGCTGCTGTCATGCCTGAAGTGCTTGTGACGCTTGCGGTCAGCAAAGTAATGACTGTTACAAGCACTTACGACCATCGTATCATTCAAGGTGCCGAGTCTGGTGAGTTTTTGCATTACCTCGAGCGTCTTCTCAAGGGTGAGGACAATTTTTACGACCAAATTTTTGCAGCTCTCAAGATTCCTTTTGAGCCATACCGCTGGACAGCAGACAATCGACTCAATCCATTCGGTCCCCAAGAGAAAGAAGAGCAACTTGAAAAAGAGACACTCGTCAATAAACTCATTAACGCTTACCGAGTACGCGGTCACATCAGCGCAGATACCAACCCTCTCGGATACGAAGCATTCCACTACCCAGAGCTGCAACTTTCATACTATGGTTTGACTGTCTGGGACCTCGACCGTGAGTTCGACACTGGTGGTTTAGGAGGAGTTAAACGTGCTCCATTACGAGATATCCTTCGCATGCTCCGCCAGACCTACTGTGGGCAGATTGGAATCGAGTACATGCACATTCAATCACCTGAACAGAAGTTCTGGATACAAGAACGTGTTGAGTCCACGCGTTTGGGGAGAACATTCACAGCAGAGGAACGGTTGCGTATCTACCGTAAGCTATTGGAAGCAGAAATGCTTGAATCGTTTATCAATACAAAGTTCATCGGGGCAAAACGATTCTCAATCGAGGGGAGTGAAGCTTTTATACCAACACTCGATTCGATTCTTGCGTGTGCGTCATGTGCGGGCTTGACTGGTGCCGTCATTGGGATGGCGCATCGTGGACGGCTCAATGTTCTTGTAAACATCATGGGTAAACAGCCGGAAAAACTGTTCAATGAGTTCGAGGGGATTTTCGATGAAGATACGGTACTTGGCAGTGGAGATGTAAAGTACCACCTTGGATCGCAGGCTATTTATCGAGCGCCAGAAGGGTCGGAACTTTCAGTACTCCTTGCTCCGAATCCGAGCCACCTGGAGGCTGTTAATCCCGTAGTCGAGGGCATGATTCGCGCTCTGTGCGACGAATTCGGTGACCGATCATACTCTACGGTGTTACCGATCTTAGTCCATGGAGATGCTGCATTCGCTGGGCAAGGGGTTGTCCAAGAAACGCTCAACTTAGCTCGACTCCGTGGCTATCGTACAGGCGGAACAATCCATATCATCATCAATAACCAGATCGGCTTTACAACATCCCCAGAAGATGGACGTTCGACACCATATGCTAGTGGAATTGCAAAGTTCCTTCAAGTCCCAATCCTTCATGTAAACGGGGATTCGCCAGAAGCGTGTATAGCTGCCGTTGAATTCGCATTCGAATATCGCCAGCGATTCGGCGATGACGTAGTTCTCGATATCTACGGCTATCGCAAGTATGGACACAATGAGGGCGATGATCCAACAGCAACCCAACCACTTTTGTACCGTGCAATACGGCAACATACACCTGTTCGACTGCTCTATCGTGACCAGCTCATTGCTGAAGGAATATTAACGCCTGAGGAAGAGCAACGGATTGCAAATGAATATCACACCCAACTCGAGCATGCATATGACCGTCGCAAGGAATTACGTGCAGAAAGTCAGACTCGCTTACAACAGTCACCAAACTTTTTCATGCCTGTTCCAACTGCAGTGCCGTTGGAAACACTCAAGTTGATAGGTGACCGCATTACAACTATTCCGGATGGGTTCAATATCCATCCCAAGGTGGGGGAAGAGTTGAAACGGCGTCGTCAACAAATTGAATCGCCAGAGTCACTGGTTTCGTGGGGTATGGCAGAGGCGTTAGCATTTGGCTCACTCCTCCTTGAACGGAAGCCGATTCGACTTACCGGACAAGACTCACAACGTGGTACTTTTAACCATCGGCAAGCGGTTTTACACGATTATCAGACAGATTCACTGTACATCCCACTCAATCACATATCACAAGATCAAGAACGGATTCATATTTACAACAGCCCGCTTTCAGAATACGCTGTCCTTGGTTATGAATACGGATATAGCACGATTCGCACGCGTGGGTTAACAGTATGGGAGGCACAGTTCGGCGATTTTGCAAACGGTGCACAAATCGTTATTGATCAATTCATTTCGAGCGGGGAAGAAAAGTGGGGACAAGTCTCTAATCTCGTACTTCTGCTCCCGCATGGGTACGATGGCCAAGGTCCAGAACATTCGAGTGCGCGTCTTGAGCGTTACTTGCAGCTTTGTGCAGAAGATAACATGTTTGTTTGTTTCTTGACTACACCAGCACAACTCTTCCACGCACTCCGACGGCAAGTCCATGCACCGTGGCGTAAACCTCTTGTCCTACTCACACCCAAGGGTTACCTCCGAAAGGTTAAATCACCATTCGAAGAATTAGCACAAGGGTCTTTTCATGAAATCATTGACGACACGACGATCAGTGATTCTGCCGCTGTTGAGCGCCTAATTTTGGTTAGCGGGATGTTCTACTATGAGCTACTTGCAGCACGTTCAGCTCACGGGTTCGATGGGCGTGCTGCAATCATACGCGTAGAGCAGCTTTATCCCCTCGCCTTCGATCAACTTCGCCAAGTTCTTGAGCGATATCCGCATGCTCGTGATGTTGTCTGGGCCCAAGAAGAACCACAAAACATGGGTGCATGGCAGTATATGTTCCCAAATCTCATTCATATTGCAGCGACACGTCGTATATCATACGTTGGACGTCCAGCAGCTGCAAGTCCTGCAACAGGGTCATTTGTCGTACATAGCCAAGAGCAAGAAACTATTCTGCGAGACGCGTTTAGCGATCTTGTACCACTGTTTAATTGTAACGCGTTAAGTAGTTGATTAAATTCTCCAACCATCTTGACTCACAGTAATACTAATCGCATTCACCATACTGGGATTGTGACTCAATGGTATCTTACCTCTGACACAAATGGAAATATATTTGTGACTGGAAGCACAGAGTAGTCCAACCATGATGTTCTGCAGGAATTTCATAAACGATTTACAGAGAAGGAGATTAACGCGCCTCGTATGATAATTGTTCTAAGAGGTTTTTCAAAACACTAAATTTACATAATACATCTTGTATCACAATTCAGTTTTTCACTGTTGTACGTATTTCAAGTGACAAAAAAATCCTTGACATCTTATTGAGTCTGTTCTGTTCTATGAACCACATGCAGTCACTTCAGGACAGTATTTTCGCTTCGCAACACAGCTACACATGCGCGCTCTTGTGAAGAGTAACCTGTTTCTATTTCTAATGCCATCTTCTTAAAATGCCAACTCCTCTTGATGATGCCACAATTGAACGGGCCATTGGAAACCGTAAGCGGCGACGGCGACAAAGTGTTGAGGAACCACGTTCCCGTAATGCTGCTATCATTGGGATTTTGCTTGTACTTATAGCGTTATTGTTCTTCATTGCACTGATTTCATACTCACCAGCCGATCAGTCGAATACAGAGATATCAGTGAAAGAGCTCATCCAATTATTCCGCAACGATGATGCAATACGTGCCAAATTCGAGACAACACACAACTGGTTAGGAATTCTTGGTGCACTGATAGCCGATTTTTTCCTGCACGACACGTTTGGGTATGTCTCTTTACTCCTACTCTTATTGCCACTATGGTGGGCACGCGATCTCTTTCGAACAGGCACAGTAGATGACAGCACATGGCGTCGTAGCCTTCTCATGATGTTCTGTGTTTCTACGTGCTCTTATTGGTTCGGATCTTTAAGGCTGTTCTGGAGTGGACTTAGTGTTGAATGGAGTGGTCTTGTCGGAGAGTTCCTTGCCACAATAAGCTCAGCTATTCTTGGAACAGTTGGTTCTGTCCTTGTCAGCAGCGTCGCACTCTTTTTCGCATGCGTGTTCGTTACGGGGACAAATTTTGTTGCGGTCATCAACAGAGCACGTGTACTAATAAGCTATGTAGTTACTTTATTGAAGAAACGTGTCCAAAAGCGAGACAATCAGCCACCCAAAGCAATAGGAGAGAAAGATGATGACACAGGCGAGATTTTCACACTCTTACGTCGCAAAGCAGCACAATCAGAAGCCCGCATTGTGACGCCTGATGTGGACGAATTGTCAAATCAGGCTCCTCAACCCCAGAAACCTCCTTCTACTGTTTCTGGCTCATCTGTACCACAAGCTTCAACGATAACAGAACCTACTCGTAAACTCACACTCACAGTTGAGCAAGGAACTCCCTCTGGTCAACCATCGTCGAAAGGCGCATCAGACGAACCACCAAGGTTCACTGAACAGACGAAACATTACCGTCCCGATGAGACGATACTCTTTTCACCACCACCACTTGACTTGCTCCTTTCGAGCAGAGAAGAACAACACATAGACGAAGATGAGCTCAAAACAAACGCGCGTCTTCTTCAGGAAAAACTCGAAACGTTCAAGATTAAAATCGAAAATGTAACTGTCATTCCCGGTCCGGTGATTACTCAGTATGAGTTCGTTCCAGCGCCCGGCGTCAAGATCAGTCAAATCGAGGCACTCGCAGATGATATTGCTCTTGCGCTCAAAGCAAAAGGTATTCGCATCATCGCGCCTATTCCTGGGAAAGGAACGGTTGGTGTCGAAATTCCAAATCATACCCCAAGCTTAGTACGGTTTCGGAGTATAGTTGCCTCACGAACATTTCGTGATTTCCAAGGTGCATTGCCATTGGGATTAGGCAAGACAATCACAGGGGATGTGTACTGCTGTGATTTGGCAGAACTGCCGCACCTCCTCATCGCTGGTGCAACCGGGTCGGGGAAATCAGTTGGTATCAACACCATCATCATGTCTCTCCTCTACCGACTCCACCCACGTGATTTAAAATTTGTCATCATAGACCCGAAGAAGGTCGAGCTCACATTTTATACGAAGCTGAAACACCACTATCTTGCTGCCTCTCCAGATGTTGACGAAGTCGTTGTCACGTCACCATCGAACGCGGTCGTCATCCTCAAAGCACTTGTCGCTGAAATGGAACAGCGCTACGACCTGCTTGCCATGGCTGGACAACGTAAAATCAGTGATTACAACCGAAAGCTGGCAGAAGGCATGCTTAAGACTACTACAGAGCGACCGTGTGAGCCGATGCCATACATCGTTGTCATCATTGATGAATTAGCTGATTTGATGATCACTGCACGTAATGAGGTTGAAGACTCGATCATACGACTCGCGCAGCTTGCACGCGCAGTGGGTATTCATTTAGTCGTCGCGACCCAGCGCCCATCAGTTGATGTGATCACGGGACTAATCAAAGCAAACTTCCCCGCGCGAATCGCCTATCAAGTCGCATCCAAAGTGGATTCACGCACCATCCTCGATACAGTTGGTGCCGAACAGCTCCTTGGGAACGGTGATATGCTTTTTACCCCCGGTGGTCAGCGACCTATCCGCTTGCAGAACTCGTTCATTACAACCGAAGAAGTCGAAGCCATTACCGATTTCATCGGTAAACAACGTGGTTATTCGGTACCGTACATGCTCCCATCCGTTGCTCAAGGTGGCAATCGTACAAGCAGTGACAGCGAGGATTTCGACCCACTCTTTGTTGAAGCTGCCCGGATTGTTGTTCATGCGCAGCAAGGTTCGACTTCCCTCCTTCAAAGACGTCTTCGAATAGGTTATTCACGCGCGGCTCGGATAGTTGACCAACTCGAGGTAGCTGGAATTGTCGGACCATTCGATGGAAGTAAAGCTCGGCAGGTACTTGTTGAATCTGATGCAGAGTTAGATATACGCCTTGGACAATTGGGCCTTCTGTAACTGCAAGTCCACCTATTTTGTACACGTCCGCATGATGTAAACACCTCCTAACACTGGATCAAGACTGTGATGGTTGCGGATTCTCTCAATGTGAGATGCTTCAAGTACCGTCCCTTACGGAACGTGCTTGTGTCCAGCCGTCGTGATGATGTCACGCCCTACAATCATACCGGGAACCAAAATGTTCAACCCGTAGTGGAACGACCGCTGCTCGTTGATCTGAATGCTCGACCGTTGAAAGATATTGATCGAGGAGAACAACGATGCGCTGATCGTAGATACGGTGAGAACGCTGCTGGATTGTGCTAAGCGCTTCTGAATGATCATAGCCATCTCTCCAGACTAGTTCAGCATAGTCTACAACAACGCGAAGGATGCGTGCACCAACAGGGATATGCCAACCCTGACAACGATACGGTATCCCTGTGCAGTCGTAGTTCTCGTACATTGCCATTAACATCAACCGTGTGTGGGGGTATGCTACCAGAGCTTCCAATGCTTCTGACGCTGATTCGGGGACACGCGAACAGTTGTAGTTGGTGGGGACTCCATCGCGCATTATGGGAAGACGGAGATCAGTGTCGTTCAAATGCAAGCGACCAATTGCATAAAGTCTTGCTGCCAGGTCAAGTTGATGAAGTTCTACATTATAGCGGGGTGAAACACTCCGGAGTCGTTCCGCGATCCACCGTGAAGACTGGCGCGCAAAGTGTGTAACCATCGGCGATTCTGGTATGCGCTGATGCATGAGTTTCTCGACAACGCTGATCAACTGCACCTCAGTTTCGAGAGCTGTGTGGACTGTTTCCTCGGCGTTCTTAAGCTGTTGTCGCAGCTGCCTTCGTTCCTTCACAAGCTGCACCAAGCCAAGTAAAGGATTGCGGCTTTGATGCAAATAAGAAAATGGTGGTCGGATCGAGCTGCGTTCTCAAGATTGCTAGCGAGAGGTCCCACAAACCCATAGGACAACAGCACTCCCAGAAATGTCCCTACCAGAGCTGCAGCAACACTATGACCGATGACTTCAGGTGGTCGATCGATCTTGCCCATCGTGATCACGACCCCAAGGACAGCAGCAACAATTCCCAAGCCGGGAAATGAATCTGCAACGGTGGCTAATGCCGTTGGAGGTTTGAGCATTTCATGTTGCGCAGATTCCAGGTCAATATCCATGAGCTCCTCGAGGTCATGCGCTGGTATGCCACCATTGAGAACTACTTTCATCGTATCACAGAGGAAATCCACCGCATGTTGGTTCGCTAAGAAGTGTGGATACTTCGAAAAGATTGGTGAAGAGTGGGGGTTTTCCACGTGTGGTTCCAGCGCGATCAGACCGTCACGCTTCGCGAGCTGAAAAAGCTCGTACATAAGCTTGAGTAATTCAAGATATGCTTCCTTTGTTGGTCCTGCACCCTTAAATGAGCGCAGGATACCCTTGATGATCCCTATCGTTGTTGGCAGAGGATTAGCGATGAGCATCCCACCAAGTGCCGCACCTCCAATAATTAGAAACTCCGTTGGTTGCCAAAGTAACATGACCTGCCCTTCGTGGGCGTATAGCCGAGCAGGACCCCGGCAATCACGATAATAAATCCGACGATTACGAACATGAACGTGTCAGCTAGGTGGTTGTGACGCGCTGTCGAATAAATGGAGAAAGGCGTTGTCCTTTCTACAGGCAAATCGCGTATGGAACCGCTCCATCACTGTTAGCCTGCACCATGCCACAAAAACGACTAGTCTTTAAGGAAACAGCTCCTGTCTTAAGGTAGCCGAGAGCGCAAATAAATCCGTGATGGATCAACTTCAAGTGCTCGACGCCACCAGTAGTGCGCTTTGCTGGCTACACCAAGACTGTAGTAATTATCGCCCAGGTGCTCAAAAAGTGTAGCCGATGGATGCGGGCTTGATTCGAAAGCTCGTTCCAAGTACGTAGAAGCCTCTTCGTATCGTCCAAGCTTGTGAAGAACCCATCCGTATGTATCGAGGAATGATGCGTTCGAACTATCAGCATCGAGAGCGCGCTGAGCAAGTTCGAGTGCAATGACTAAACGCTCACCGCGCTCAGCAAGGATGAACGCAAGATTGTTCGCTGCTGCTACGTTGAACGGATCGTAAAAGAGCAATCGCTCATAAAGCATGAGCGCTCTACTGCGATTGCCGAGTGAATCCGCAGCGTGTGCAGCGTAAAATAATGCTGCGGGATCAGTGCTGTCGCGTGCAAGAGCCTCAGACAACAGTTGTAAATATGGTACACCTTGTGACTCCCCATATGTACGCAAAAGGTACACTCGTGCAATCGGTATCCATTGGTCTCTCCATACACTATCGCGTTGTATAAGTAGCCTACTGGCGCGCTCTGCGAAACCATACTGGCCTAATGCGTCAACCAATGCGAATGCTTCATTTTTTCCACAATCTCGCCGCATCAGCAGCACCTCCGCCAATGCAAGTGCTGCATCAGTTACTGATCGTTCAAACAACAATTGTACGACAAAAACACCATAACTGACCGGTACATCATGACGCTCACGGAGAAACCCAGCCGTCTGGAGAATAACAGGTGTTGGAACAGCATTGTGAGCAATCTTACTGAGCCATTCGCTCATCGAAGCACTTACATCTACCCTCTCCATGTGGTAAATAGCATAACGCAGAAATATCCATGCGGAATCCCATTGTTGACGTTGTGCATATAGCAACCACAGAAGACGTGCTAATTCCGGCCGGTCTGGATATTCGAACAGCGACCATCGCAAGAGAGCTATCGCTTGTGTAGTATCACGATATTCGATGCACAGCGTTATAAGATCGTCGGCGATCTCCTCAATGGTTGCTTCGCGAAGGATATTTCGTAACAACACTATTGCCTGGGCTGTATCAGTCGCTCTGAGTAAATACGCGGCCCGGAGCCGGTTGGATAAACTCGGATTGTGCGTTACTGCACGGCTGGCATGTTCTGATGCAAGGATTGGATTCGTTACAGCATAAAGTTCTGCGAGTAGCTCATCAGCATCGGTGAGAGTACTGTCGAGTTCCACTGCTCTTGTTGCAGCACTCACACTTCGTGCGAGTTCCCCCATGTCGCGATAGGATTTTGCAAGGATTAACCACAATGTGCCGCACGTTGAATCCTGCGTGATCGCTTGTTCGATTTCATGTTTTGCTCGGTGGGGATAACCAGCAACTAAGAACGCGGCTGCACGAACGACAAAAGGAGCTAGCTCAGTACGGTAAGAGCACAGTGGTTGAGCATCGACCGTTACGACGAGTAACAGCCAAATGCCCACACCGCAAAATGTTGATTGAAACGCTGAAAACAGGGCTATCGTCCGCCACAAATCATTGCTATCGCTTGCTGATTGGTAGGCTAATCCATACTTGCTGAATAAAGCATGTAGCCTCTCAAGGAAATCATGACAATGCACGCGAAGAAAAGTTTGAGCGACCGGTACATTAATGGTACGTATCGCGAATCATTGCCCGCAAACCTTTCTTTGTTACAGTCTTGATTGCACGTGCTGTTACACGGAGGCGGACAAAACGTTTTTGCTCCTCGTCCCAGACTCGTTTGTACTGTAAGTTTGGGAGAAACCGGCGGCGTCGCTTGTTGTTTGCGTGCGAGACATGATTACCATAGAGAATCGCCGTGCCGGTTAACTGACATCGTTTCGACATAACATACTCAAACGCTGTGGTTATGCTAAAATACGGCATTCGCTATTCACCACTTCCTCCCCGTTTTGCATTGATGATAGCGCTGAACGTCGTCGGCTGTTTCGGTGCGATGCTCATAAAACCACTAAGTGTCGTTGTTCTTCCCATCAGCATCGGTGTTCTGCTTGTGTGTACTGCAGGCTGTTTCGTTGAGCAGGCACGGAGACTCTGTTTTATCATTGCCTCACTCATGATTGGCTTGTGCATTGGCAGCCGTATTGTGCTTGATCTCCCGATAACGTCCACACACCCTTATGCTATGCCTGCATGGCTCGACGGAACGATCAGTGAAGTTGTCAGTACGAGTGATCGTCGTATGCGATGTATCGTTGAAGGAACACTTGACCCTAAGTTTCTCCCACCATTGAACGGCGTACGGGTAATCCTGGATTCAAAAGCGCTACAGCGTGCACCATCGGATCTGGTTGGATGCCGCGTTTTGGCTGCTGTTGAAACTCGAATTCCCCGTAGGCGTGAACTACCCATTGGGATATCTGAATGGCAAACAGCGATTTCAAACAATACCAACCTTTTCGCTACCACCATTGCTGGAAACGTTGCGATCCTTCCATCAAATACGCGACCAATTATTACAAGCGTTCGATCTTTCCTTACAAAAAGGATTGATAGCATCTACTCACAGAAGTCTTCGCAAATGCTTACTCGCGCTCTTGTTCTCGGCGACAGGTCACTCTTTGAACGTCCGACACGCGAGCTTTTTAGTCGAACAGGGACCGCCCATTTACTCTCTGTGAGTGGTTACCATGTGGGTGTGGTAGTAGCCATTGTTGCTCTCTTGAGCGCGAGTGTATCCCACCGCTTGTTTCGGTTTGTCTTGTTTACTGTCGGCATTTGGGCCTATGTTTTCCTAACAGGAGCTTCACCCCCGACAGTACGAGCAGGCCTTGCAGCAACGCTCGGTGCTGGAATGTTGTATGCACAGCGTTGGATTCATCCAATCCATGGGGTTATCCTTGTCCTTTTGGGAATGCTCATTATCGATCCGACGATGTTGTTTTCCGTATCCTTCCAACTATCTGCAGCAGCCATCATTGGTATCGTTACAATTGGCTTACCTCTGGGCAAACAGTGGAGAAAAGCGTTGAAGTTTCTTCCCCGCTGGATTGTTACATGCATTGCTATTACGATTGGTGCAACACTGGCAACTGCACCATTCATTGCTTATTACTTCGGCTCCGTGCCTATTGTATCAGTCGTCGCAAACATAGCGGTCGTACCGCTTGCCTCTGCGTTTATTGTGACGAGCATTGTCAGTATCATAGCTGGTTCACTTTCACTTGCTGCTGGAAAATTCTATGCAAGTGTTTCAGAATTCCTGGCAGATAATTTGCTCTGGACTATAGAGCGCCTGGCACAAATTGATTTGTCGCTGAGTGGGCCACTCCTTCTTCCACTCAGTGGCGGCATCATTTGTACAGTGTGGTACATCATAGCCAGCAAGACTAGTCGGCATGCATTGTTTCGGAGCACGATATCTGTGCTCACACTCATTATTCTGTGGGCATTACTTGAATGTAGTCGCAACCTCCCCACCACCACAGAGATTGCAAATGGAGCGGTTGTAATAGAACGTCGTGGTGATGAAGGTGCACTTATTACACTACGACGTGCCCCATTCCATTCATACACACTGGCACATGATATTGCAGAGTATTGCAGCCGTCAATCATGTAAGCACGTATATGTTCATGTTCTCACCCCAGCGGCAATGCCACTTGCCCGTCAAATTACCGAGCGACTCCCACGAAACTGTAGCACGTCGGTAATAACTCAGTGATTGATCTTCTTCTCTACAGAAAAGAACGCATCATCTATGGCATTACGCTGCGGAATGCCGGACGCTGGAGTGCACGAGGGTGGACAGCCCTTCCTGCACCGGATGTAACCATCCAGGAATGCATATCCATGCGAACAGCATTGGCTTTGCAACTTGGATTTGCTTCGGATGCTCTTGTAATACCAAATCAAGTTCATGGTACTACTCTTGCTGTTGTTCATGCTAATACGCCAAGCGAGCCTGCCGACGGACTCATAACCAGCACACAAGGACTCTTGCTTGGAGTGACACTTGCAGATTGTTGCGGCATCCTGATCTGGGCAGAAGATCAAGCGGTTATCGCAGCAATTCATTCTGGCTGGCGGGGCACAGCTGGTAAAATCACACAGCGGTGCGTACTCACACTGCAAGAGCGCTTTGGTCTTGATCCCTCAACTCTCCATGCCTGGCTTTCACCATGTGCATCAGGACAACGGTATACAGTTCGTGCAGATGTAGCGCAGTATTTTCCTCTTACCATCACACCTTATCGCGACGAGATGTTTCTTTTTGACAATGTTGCGGAGATTAAACATCAATTATTAGAGGCTGGGCTCTATGAGCAGAACATTTCCATTTCTGGTCTTTGCACAATTCGTGACGAACGCTTCCATTCTTATCGCCGTGATGGAGAGCGCGCCGGACGGATGGTTGCATTCATCGGAATCCTGCCGAATTCATAGCAAATGACATGTAAGTATTTTTGCATTGAACTATGACAAACGCACTTCTTATCGGAGCTGAAACACTATGCGCACCATAACGTCCGAGCGATTTCCATCCGCATTTGCCGGCGTACTATTGTTTCTTGCAGCAGCAAGTCGAGTGTTACCGCATCCGCCTAACTTTGCGCCGATCACTGCGATGGCTGTCTTTGCTGGATGGGTATTTCCCCGATACTGGCTCGCTGTCGCTGCTGTCACTGCAACCATGTTCATCAGTGACGTTGGGTTAGCACTGCTCCATGATAACTGGGGATATCTAATTCACGGAATGCTCCCAATCATCTACGGTACATTTGCGATTATGATCGCCCTAAGTCGTACCATTGCTCGGCAACGTCGTTCATACAGTGGAGTGCTTGTCGCTCTTGTCAGTAGCTCTCTGCTCTTTTTTGTGGTAACAAACTTTTTCGTGTGGGCATTTGGAACAATGTATCCTCACACACTCGATGGATTGGCAACGTGCTATGCGATGGCGATTCCGTTTTACCACGTGAATGGACTTGCGCCATTCGAGCTTTTACGCAATGCTATTGCAGGAGATCTCGTATATACCTGCGTCATTTGGGGTGCGTATTTCGTTGTGAACCGTCGTTGGGGATCAGTAGTAGCAGGTACCGTATTCCTACGAAACAAATAATAACAGGAGTATAGTTCAACACTCACTGAGTTTCTTTCCTGTTAAACGCATTTGCGAATGTTTTAATGGCGCTCGTTATCCCTGCAATAACTTTGGCTGCATCCATAAGGGGACCCTCAATTTTCTCCTGTATGCGTTGTTCGAGTGAATTGATTCGCTTTGAAACAGCTCGGAATTGTTCGAGACTTTCGCCAAGAACTGTTAGTTTCTCGTCGGCATTCTCGAGTGTACGTGTCGCTTGAGTGGACATTCCCTCTAAACTCCTCACCAGCGTGGGAAGTTCGCTCATGAGAGTAGAAATGAGCTCGTGCGATGAACGCAGTGCACTACTGGCGTCTTTCGCAACATCCTCAAGTCGGCGCAAAAGGCGAATACCCCATATCACTAAGGCCCAAAAAGCCACTGTACTGGCAATGAGTACAACTATCAGAGCTACTTCCATCATTCCTCACTCGAAAGTTCACTCTTGAACGCTTCAGCGCTCGCTTTTGCAGCCTCACGTACTCTCTCTATGTTGGCTTGGATCTGTTCTCTCGCTTGTGCTGCTTTTGTCCGAGCATCACGGAGGACTTGCTCCGCACTTGAAAGTAAGTTTTCTGCTTGCTCTCGAGCGGCAGCGACGATCGCCTGCGCACGCAGTTTCCCTTGATTGATCGTTACAGGCGGCAATTCTTCCCCAACTTGCTTTGGGTTGAGTGCTTCCTGTGCACGGTCGTAAAGCTCACTAGTTCGTTCAGCGATATCTCGCCGCAGTTCGCGTCCACTTTTCGGTGCAAATAGGAGCGCGACCACTGCTCCGGTCAACCCACCTATCAGTGCACCCGCTAAAAAACCACGATTGAAGCTGCTGCCGTCAGTTCGTTCCATTGTCAATCCTCCGAGTGGATGTACATACGCTTGCATCTTCCAAGACGTTGCTCATAGCAATTTTAGTGCCTAAAGCTTAAAATTCTCTATACAGCACAGGTGTACTTTTGCGCATGAATCGACAAGCACCAAGATTCACTCCGCTACTTTTTCTCATTACGTGGGCGGTACTGTGCGGATGTAATGGCTCACATCGCACAGCGAATCTCTCCGGGCAACATAGCCAATCGCACGATATTTCTTTCCCTGAGCCTCAAGCAGACCGTTTGCTCGAGCTTGTTGAGAAGCAACTTCAATGGGGACCACGTGTTCCAGGGACACCTGCTCATGATTCCTGTCGCCGCTGGATTATCGAGCAGCTAAAGAATTGTAGCGATACTGTGTTCGAGCAGCCATTTACAGCAACAGTTTATGGTAAGCGCTATGCATGCACGAACATTATTGCTCGACTATTTCCATCGCGTCACGATCGCATCCTTCTGTGTGCTCACTGGGATTCGCGTCCCACTGCTGATGAAGATAGCAACGCGAGGAATCGTGCTCTGCCGATTCCAGGTGCAAATGATGGTGCCAGTGGTGTTGCTGTCGTACTTGAGATCGCACGTCTTGTCTATGCACACCCTCCAAAGACCGTCGGGGTTGATATCGTCTTGTTTGATGCTGAAGACATGGGAGCCCCAAGCGATGCCGCGATGTTTTGTCTTGGTTCGAAATACTTTGCTGCACACTTTCCACTCCCTGTTCGGCCACGTGCAGGTATTCTCTTCGATCTTGTCGGTGATCATCAAGCACGTTTCCTCATCGAAGAAACATCACAGCAAGCAGCTCCTACATTGGTGGAACGCCTTTGGAAACTTGGACGATTGTACGCACGTGACTATTTTGTAGAGAAGGTCGGTGGCAGCATCGTTGATGACCACCACGCCTTGATCGACATCGGGATACCAACAGTGGATATCATCGATATTGAGCTTGTCGGTAATCACTCACCTATCGAACGGCGACGCTATTGGCATACGCGAGCAGACGACATGCGGAATATTTCTGGCTATACTCTTCGATCTGTAGCTACAGTTGTGTTAGCATTGCTGTATTCAGACGCACCATTTCCACTGTAGCATGATTCAGAGTCACACCTTTATCCGTGTCACTATTCCTTACGGAGGAGATCACGAAGAGCTAATTGCACAGCTCGACGGGGTGGGATTCCTCGGTGCAGAATACGATGCTGGTTCTCTTATACTGTGGTTCGATCCGACCACGATGAACACATCTTCCCTTTCCTCATGGCTTGCAGAGAGACTTGGTAGTCTTGCTGAGCATGTGCAAATCCAGCAGGTTGATAGTGAAGATTGGCTTGCGCAGTGGCGTTCTACGCTCCACCCAGTCACAATTGCTGAGCAGGTAACAATACTTCCATTTGGTAACACTGAACAGCAGAACGAAAAATGCCTGACGCTTTCAATCGAACCTCGCATGGCGTTTGGAACTGGACACCATGCGACTACACAGTTGTGCATTGAGTTTCTCCTTGAGACAGTACGACCGGGTCAAGTATGGATTGACCTTGGCACTGGGAGCGGACTCCTCGCAATTGTTGCTGCCAAACTTGGGGCATCCCATGTGATAGCGATTGATAACGATCCCGATGCGATTGAAGAAGCTCAAGACAACGCTGAAAAGAACTCTTGCCTTAGCAAAATCGAGTTTCAATGTGCTGACATATTGTAAAAAGAACTTCCATCGTGTAACGGAATTGTAGCCAACCTCCATGCCAACCTCCTTCAACAACTCAGTAACCGGATTACTCATCCTTTAAAGGACGGAGGAGTAGTGATTGTCAGTGGCATCCTTGCATCTGAATCATCAATGGTACTTGCACCTTACACTCAAAACGGAATAGCTCTCCTTAAACAACGAACAGTTGGAGAATGGGCGGCACTGCTCCTGCAAAACCGATAATTGCAGCGTCTCTAGATATCGGCACAAATACCATACTGATGACCATTGCGGAACTGTACAGTGCTTTCGATGATGGCACCCAAGCAACAGTGCCACAACAGTCCGGAGACTCTCACCTGCGATTCAATGATGTCTCTGTGCGAACAATCCTTGATGAACATCGCATCGCTCGGCTTGGCGAAGGGGTTGATCAGACCGGCATTATCAGTAACGACGCAATTCAACGCGCGTGCAGGATCATCGATGACTACCGCGCAGTAGCTGATTCTCTGTCTGTGACGGTGCGCCTTGCAGTAGGAACAAGTGTCTTTCGCAGCGCACACAATGGAAACGAAGTTTCACATATGATTGGTGAGCGTTGGGGTGCTCATGTGAAGATACTCTCCGGTCAAGAAGAAGCTGAACTAAGCTTCTGTGGCACTGTACCTGATGGAAAGCGGTCTGCAGTACTCGATATAGGTGGTGGAAGCACTGAGCTAACAGTTGGTGAACATTCAAACATCCTCGCACACAAGAGCATTGAACTCGGTGCGGTTCGGCTTGCCGAACGATACTGGAAAACTTTCCCCGCTTCATCTGCTGCCCTTGTTGACGCCTGGCATACCGCACTTGAGCAGTTAAGCCCATTTGCTGAACTTCCCCACGCTGAGAGTGTCTATGCTGTCGCAGGTACGCCAACAACGTTGGCACTCATGGCACAGGGTATCCAGGAGTACAATTGGCAGAGAACGGATGGCTTCCTCCTTCTGCGCTCCACTGTCGAACGACTTTGGCATGAGATAGCCACAGCAACACTCCCCGAATTACGCCAGATGCGAGGTGTCCATCCTCATCGCGCCGACATCTTACCAGCCGGTACACTTTTGCTTCGTGCGGTTATGGAAGTTTGTAATCTCGAATCAGTCACTGTGAGTGCACGAGGGCTGCGATATGGAGTGTTAGTGAAATTTGCACTAAATCATCGTCATGTCTTCGAAAACACACACAATACTTGATGCAAACCGTGTATATTTGCATCGTAACATGTTCAACATCCTTTGTGGGGTTCGCATGCACTCTCGTCAGCCACGATGGCTCGCGCTCGGTGCCAGTGTTGTGATAGCTGCCGCGCTCAGTAGTTGCACAAAGATGATCCAACCTGACCAGCTTACTGAACTCCGACAGCTTCGTGCACGAGAAATTCAACTTGCACAATCGATTCGTGATGGCGAAGCGCGAAAACAACGACTTGAACGTGAACTTTCATCCCGTCAAGACGAACTCAAACGTTGTAACGACTTACAAGCAACAATTCAAACACGATTAAACGGTTTCCCCTCGAACTTAGGCGATCCATTGCCGGAAACGCCCCCAGCACCGCCAGTCCAAAAAAAAGGTCGTAAGTAAGATCACGTTTAGGAGATACCCATGAAGCTGACAGTTGTTGAACACGTAACAAAGAATGTACTACGGTTCTTATGCATCGGATCAATTGTTTTGATAGTAGCGAGCTGCGGTTCTACTCAGGTTGTCCGAGCACCCGACAGCAAGCCTGATAGCTTGTTGACTTTCGACGAGGCGATTCTCCGACTGGACGACTGGCGCACGCGCATTCGCAAGCTTGAAGACGATGATCAAAAGATGCAAGGGGAAATCAAATCTCTTGAGGATCGGCTTAACGCAGTAGTTGCTGAGATCAAGCGTTGCCAAGATGAAACCAATCGTTTAATCGGCGCTACCGATGCACAGATCAACCAATTCCGTGAGCGTCTCGGTCGGCTCGAAGGTCGTATCCGTGAACTACGTTCATTAAGTGACAACGACTTTGAAGCGCGCCGGAGGGAAGTTTATACGCTTGCAGCTGAATGGAACCGAATGCGCAACGAAAAAATTGCAGTTCTGCCGGAATTTTTCGATCGCATGATCACAGCACGACGCGACATTCAAGGACTGCTGGATCGTAAGCCAGCCTGGCGCGGCAAATACATTGTTCGTCCGTGGAATGAGTCAAAAGATTGCCTTTGGAATATCGCCGGGCAGAGTGAAGTGTACGGTGATCCATTCCAGTGGCCCAAAATTTGGCAAGCGAATACCGACCTTGTCAAGAATCCAGACATTATCCAACCAGGTTGGGAATTGAGCTTACCACCACCAGGACCTCTCACACCAGAGGAAAAACGTGCCGAACGCCGATACTGGCGGAAAAAGCGCCAAATGATGGAAGCACAGCAAACCCAAGTGCAAGCGCAGCAACAATCACCTGCAACGTCTGTAAGCGAAGAAAGTGAACGTGGAGAGCGACGACCGTAAGATCGACGTGCTATATGTTTGATCTCATCAACGTTAACGACAGAGGGCACATGAGCAAGCGTGTGCCCTCTTTTTTTCACTTTGGAAGGATGAGCAGTTCCGTTGTAAATTCAATTCAGCTAATGTTCCACCTTTGCAGGACTTGATGGAGTACATCGAACGAAAGATCAAAATTGGCGAAGCAGATCCTATTGCACTCCTTGGTGCCAACGACGCACATCTTCACCTCCTCGAAAGTCGATTTCTTGCAACGATCATATTCCGCAACAATACCCTCTCACTCCGTGGTTCTCCGGAGGAGATTCGTCAGCTCGAAAGTGTTATCGGTGAGATGCTCTATGTCCTCAAGCGAAAGGGAGCGCTTACACTCGATGACGTTGAAGAAATCATTGCACTCGCCGCTTCTCCATCAACGACTGTCACAAACGACTTGATTGCGTCCGCATCGAACGCTCCAAGCGATGTAATCCTTTGGGGACGAAAAGATCCCATTCGTCCACGAACCGATCGTCAACGAGAATACGTCGCAAAGGTCAGTCGAAGTGACGTCGTCTTCGCAATTGGACCTGCAGGGACTGGCAAAACGTACCTCGCAGTTGCCCTGGCGTTAGCTGCCCTGCGCACCAACCGCGTCCAGCGGATTATCCTCACACGGCCAGCGGTTGAAGCCGGTGAATCACTTGGTTATCTTCCCGGAGATTTATTTGAAAAAGTGCACCCGTATTTACGACCATTGTTGGATGCTGTGTCTGAAATGGTTGCGCCTGAAAAGCTTAAAAGCCTCAACGAACGGCAAATCATCGAAATCATTCCATTGGCATACATGCGTGGTCGTACGCTGAATAACGCATTCATCATCCTCGATGAGGCCCAAAATACAACCATTGGGCAGATGAAAATGTTTCTAACGCGACTCGGACATGGATCGAAGGCGATCGTAACAGGTGATATTACACAAATTGACCTTGCTTCACGTGCGCAATCTGGACTACTCGACGTCAAAGAAATTCTCCAGGGCATCGAAGGGATTGAGTTCGTGTACTTCGAGAAATCCGACGTCGTGCGCCATCGACTCGTGATGGACATCATTGACGCTTATGAGCGAAGCGAACAACAACGCTCACAGCCGCAATCTCCATCGGATGCAGCACCACAATGATTGAACTTATTCGCATCGGCTTTGTAAGCGTTACGCTTGTGGATGTGCTCGATATCCTTTTTGTCGCTGCACTACTTTATACCGTCTATCGCACACTCCGTGCTACGGTCGCTGTGCAGATTCTTTTTGGATTACTCGCACTTGTTCTCATATCATTCGTCGTCAGTAGCGCAAACATGAAAGCGCTCAGTTGGGTGATCAATTCAATCATGAGCATTTGGTTGCTGGCATTTATTGTGCTGTTTCAGCCAGAGTTACGTCGCGTACTTACAGATTTCACCCAATCGCGCCTCTTTCAAGTGTTCTCCCGACGGAGTCTCGAGCAGACCATCGAAGAAGTCCTTGAAGCCATCAAAGAGTTATCGGAAAAACACATCGGTGCACTGATTATTTTCACTCGTGGGCAGAATATCAAGGTCACCATTGAAACTGGGATACCACTCAAGGCGGTTGTATCAACCGAATTACTCCTGTCGATTTTCAATCCACGTTCGCCACTGCACGATGGAGCCGTCGTCATCGAAGGGAATACAATCGTTGCAGCTCGGTGCATCCTTCCCCTCAGTAGTCAGCAAATTGTGAACAACCGACGCTTAGGTACACGACACCGCGCAGCATTAGGCATTTCTGAACAGTCTAATGTACTTACTCTCGTCGTTTCAGAGGAAACAGGTGCAATCTCGATTGCTGAACGTGGCAAATTAATCATGGGGCTCACCCTCACTGAACTTCGTGAACGTCTCTACCCGCAAGGTCTTCGAGAATCGGTGGAAGCAGCACTTGAGTAATTCAGCAGTACTTCAACTCCGTTCTGCATGACGCCACCATTCGCTATTTTCGCACGCGGTCAAGTTCCATGCGACCTCGCCTATCCCAACTCCGCCAGGTTCGGAAGAAAGCAACGGTCAGATAGCGCGAAGTGCGCGTGGTAAACTTGGCCGTTTTTGTATTGGCTGCCCGATTATTGCAGATTGCAGCATGACACAGGTTATCTACATGAGCCATTCGCTCGACGAAACTCGCATTGCAATCACCGAAAATGGCGAGCTTGTCGAGTACTTTGCCGACATCCCGGACCGTGAACGCCTCGTGGGAAGTATTTTTCTTGGTAGTGTAGAAAAAATCGTCCAAGGGATGAATGCAGCTTTTATCGACATCGGACTGGAGCAAGATGCATTCCTTCACTTTTCGGACGTTGATACTTCGCTTGAGGATCACTACGACACCAATGATGATACCGACGGATCACTTGTCACAACCGATGCGGAGAATCTCTCGGTAGCAGCACGCCAAGCCCTCCGCCTCGAGCATCCTCAACAGCGCTCACGAGCAAAACCAACCTTTCGGACCAAACGCTCCGGTGAAGTGGTTATCAATCTCCAGCCGCGGCAGATGGTGTTAGTGCAAGTCACGCGTGAAGCCTATGCGAGCAAAGGCGTCCGTGTGACAACACGGATCACTCTGCCGGGGAGATACGTCGTCCTGCTGCCCTTTGAAAATGTCATTGGTATTTCGAGGAAGATAGACTCGCCAACTGAGCGCAGACGACTCCGCATGCTCGCTCGGCGAGTGCTTCCACCCGGAGCTGGCTGTATCATTCGTACTGCTGCGGAACATCAAACCGAACATGAACTTCAACGTGACTGGGAATCGCTTCTTGCCAAGTGGCGGCGAATCGAGCAACAACTTGCAACCCGTACAAAACCTGGCTTGCTCTACCGCGAGGAAAATATTGCCAGTAGTATCGTTCGCGATCTATTGACACCGAACGTAGAACGCATTATTGTCGATAGTTCGCGGCTCTACCGCACGATTGAGACCTACCTTGCAGAAACTGACCCAGACTTGCTCCCCCGCTTACACCTTTACCGATTAAGTGAACCACTGTTCGAACATGCAGGAATTGCAAGCCAACTGTCACTGATTACAGCTCGCAGGATCTCGTTGCCAAGTGGTGGTACGATCGTACTCGACCACACCGAAGCAATGCTTGTCGTGGATGTCAACACAGGGCGTGCAACATCTGACGCCGAACAAGAACGAAATGCTCTGCGAACAAATCTTGAAGCCGCCGAGGCAATTGCTCGTCAACTCCGTTTGCGGGATGTAGGTGGCATCATCATCGTTGATTTCATTGACATGGCCAATCCCAAACATCGCCAGCAACTTGTCGAACGAATGCGAGCACTGGTGCGACGTGACCGTGCTAAAACTGTTATCTACTCTATCACCGAGCTTGGTCTCCTTCAGATGACACGACAGCGTGTGCGGCAAAATCTCTTCGAGTGGCTCACTGAGCCGTGTCCAACGTGTCAAGGTCTTGGGCGAATTAGTAACCGTTCAAGTGTTGTAAGTAGGCTCGATCGGTGGCTTGGCTATTACAAACGTAGTGGCGTTGAGCGACGCTTGATAATCCGCGCTCACCCAACGGTCGTTACCTATCTTATTGATGGTTCGATTAGTCGGCTCGTTCGGCTTATGGTGCGACACTTCCTCCGACTTCGTCTTGAGCCTGATCCAACACTTCCCCAGGACTGCTTTCGAATCATATCGCATCGAACTGGAACCGATATCACTGCACAAGTGCCCAACGTATGAGAACACTAACGATTCTTGGATCAACAGGCTCAATCGGACGTCAAGCGTTAGACGTTGTCGACACGCATCACCCGGATGTACGGCTCGGTTTTTTAACAACAAATAGGAATGCTGCCCTCCTGGCAGAACAAGTCGCGCGCTACCATCCCTATGGTGTTGCTATCGTCTCGGAGGATGCATACCGCATATTCAGAGAAATTTCGAACTTTGATGGACCAATCCTCTGCGGTACCGATGGCATTCTTGATGCAGCGGCATGGGAAGAAAACGACATCGTTCTCTCAGCATTAGTAGGCTTTGCAGGGGTAGCACCAACACTTGCTGCAATTGAACGTGGTACGACAATCGCTCTGGCGAACAAAGAATCCCTCGTCGTCGCTGGCGAACTTATTACTGCGCGTGCACGTGAGCGGAACGTTCCCCTCCTTGCAGTTGATAGCGAGCATAGTGCCATCCTTCAATGCATTGTCGGTGAATCATACTCAAGTATCGAACAAATCATCCTTACTGCGAGCGGTGGACCCTTCCGGACATACTCTTCGACACAGCTTATGCACGTAACCCCGGACGACGCGCTGCAGCATCCAACATGGACGATGGGTGCAAAAATTACAATTGACTCCGCCACATTAATGAACAAAGGCTTTGAGGTCATCGAAGCTCATTGGCTTTTCGATCTTCCCCCTGAACGTATTGGGATAGTCATTCACCCTCAGAGCATCGTGCATTCCTTTGTGATGTTCTGCGATGGATCTGTCAAAGCTCAGTTGAGCTTGCCAGACATGCGACTACCAATACACTACGCCCTCACCTATCCAGAACGGCGTCCTACTGCTTTGCAACGCATTGATTGGGATCATCTTCGCGTGCTGGAATTTGAAAAACCTGACCCCGCTCGCTTTCCATGCCTTCAATTAGCACTCGACGCACTTGCTACTGGTGGAAGTGCGCCAACCGTTCTCAATGCAGCAAACGAAGTCGCAGTAACTGCATTTTTACAGCGTACAATTAACTTCCCTCAAATTCCGCGAATTGTTGAGCAAACGTTGGCTACAATAGCACCATCACCCCTAACGTCGCTCGAAGACCTCACCGTGCTCGACCGTTGTGCACGGCAAACTGCATGGAACATTGTTCGAGAGATCCAATTGGAACACTAATGGAAACGATTCAAATTATCGGCGCGTTCATGATGGCAATCGTGCCACTCATTATTGTCCATGAGCTTGGGCACTTCTTTGCTGCAAAACTGACTGGAACACGTGCCGACATTTTCAGCATAGGCATGGGACCTCGTCTGTTTGGTTGGAACCGACGTGATGGCTTCGTCTGGGGTTCACTACCACCAGATTGGCGTGCCGATGGCGTCACTGATTATCGTCTTTCGCTGTTTCCCATCGGTGGTTACGTAAAGATCGCGGGCATGATTGACGAAAGTTTCGACACCGAAACGATAGCATCACCACCTCAACCATGGGAATTCCGATCGAAAAAGACATGGCAAAAAGCCTTCATGGTTCTCGGCGGTATTATCATGAACGTTTTCTTTGCATACATTCTGCTTGTAGGTATCGCAATCTCTGTAGGAAAGTCTGAGCTTGCCACAAGCAGGATCGCCTATGTGGCTCGCACTTCCCCCGCAAATCAACTTGGATTTCGAAGTGGAGATGAGCTGTTGAAGGTTGGCAATACAGATGTCTCATCCGTGGGGGAGTTTCTACAACTCTTAGCCCGTCAATCATACCATGGTGATGTCTCCATCCTCCTTCGACGCGATGGCCGCGATACACAGATTACGCTTGCTGCACGCCAGCTACGCCTGGCATTATCTCAACGACCTGATCTCGGCATCGTACCTGAAGGGATGCGACCGCTTATTCTGGGTGTCGAAACTCTTCGACCGGCTGGAAAAGCGGGGCTCAATGCTGGAGATACACTTTTATCGCTCGATGGCATACCCATAGCGTCAGTCGAACATCTCATTGAGATGCTCAGTGAGCGAAAGAACTCAGCAACGACGTTGATTTACAAACGTAGTGATGGTATCCACCGGGTTACAGTGACACCCGACAATGATGGCAAGATTGGTGTTCAAGTGAGTAATGTCATCACCGGAAATATCATTCGGACCCGTTATTCGTTCGTTGAGGCAGCATCGTTAGGTGCAACACAACTTTGGTCATACACGACGCTGCTTGTACGCTCTATCGGCTTGTTAATTACCGGTGAACAGTCACTAAAGCAATCGGCTGGCGGTCCGATTATGATTGCGCGTATGGCGAATCAAACAGCTGATGCTGGTGTGGCTGCATTCATCAGCTTTGTGTCGATGCTCTCGCTCACACTTGCTGTCATGAACGCCCTTCCTATCCCTGCGCTCGATGGTGGGCATTTAGTCCTCATCCTCATTGAGGGAGTTTTGCGTCGAGAGCTTTCCGCAAAGGTCAAACTTGCCTATCAGCAAATCGGTGTTGTGTTGATCTTTGCCCTGATGGTAGTGGTGTTTTACAATGACTTGTCACGGTAGAACTGATGAACAGAGCACCTTCACGCGTGACTAAACATCGTTGGGCATACGAGTTGTTCATTGCAGTGATTTTTCTTTCCACCCTTGTTGTGAAAAATTGGAGCGCATCGAGCCATTTTACCCAGTCGGAACAAGCCACCAGCTTGAGCGAGCGTATCCCCCAGCTATTTTCCTCACCACTATTACGGACAACGAGGTATGGAATCGAAGTTTATTCACTCGATCGCGACACAGTTCTTTATGCATATAACACTCATGACCTGCTAGTGCCTGCATCACTGACTAAGCTCTATTACACCGCCACCGCGTTTGCAATGATGGGTCCAGCATACCGCGTACGCACTGTCCTTGCAACTGACGGCACAATTCGTGATGGTACACTCGATGGGAACCTCTACATCATTGGCCATGGGGATTGCTTGCTTACCAATGGAGAAATTGAATCTCTCGCCGATCGTCTCGCTGCACTTGGTATCAAGCGTATAACGGGTGCTATTATCGCGGATGCATCTCACTTCGACCCAATTGTCGATCGGCAACAGTACAGCGGAGATGCTGAACAAATGGAAAATCTTCCGCCGATCACTGCACTTGGAGTAAATGGCAATCGCTTGACCGTCATTGTCACACGTGGTAATGGAGATCACGTCCGAATCAACACGTTCCCAAATAGTAGCGGTGTCGTTACTCGCACGTCGGTAATCTCCACCAGGCTTCCATCACGGTCAACACCTCATCACCAACTTAAGCGTAAACACCAGGGATATGGCGATCGAGTATTGTACCGTCACCGTGGCCGACGCAAGTCACAACGGATAATTGAGGCAGTTCGCGTTAGCTCTGCGCTACGCAATGACGGTGTGCAAGAAATTCATGTCACGGGTAGACCGCGTCCGAATGCAAGCATATCGTTTACTGTTACCATGTTGAATCCACCATTAGTAGTAGCAGGAGCATTCGAACGCGCGTGCACCGCAAGTGGAATTCATGTCCAGGGAGGTATTCGAATAGCTCGTGCACCAGACAACATTCGCGAGCTGGCAGCATACGAGCGACCACTCCATGAGTTGGTTACACTTTGCAACAAAAACAGTGACAATTTCATCGCCGAGCATGTGATGAAGATTCTTGGTGCATACTGCTGTGGCAACACTCAGTGTAATGTACATGCATATCGCACTGTTGTGGCACTTCTCGATTCTCTCGGCATCGGAAGTAATGGTTGTGTGCTCTTTGATGGATCCGGTCTTTCTCGGCGTAACCGGGTTACCGTTGCATCTATCATTGGACTCCTTCGCTATTGCGCCCGTCAGAGTTGGGGAGATTCTTTCTTCGAAACACTTGCCATCGCAGGGCAAGATGGGACACTACAACGACGAATGAAGGGAACTGCAGCAGAGGGTAACCTTCGCGGGAAAACAGGTACACATCGCAACGTTAGCGGCCTGGCAGGCATAGTACGTAGTCGAGATGGTGAGCGATTACTCTTTGCAACTCTTTGGAATGGTGGTAACGTTGGGTTCTATAAACGGTTGGAAAATCAGCTCGGTGAAGTGCTTGCTACCTATAATCCCGATGATGCCCGAAAAAGTATCGGTTCTTCCCCACAACGCTAAACGAGATTCTCTAACTCGATAAGTGCACGGTGATCGCCATGGTACCGCGCACCATATTGAGCGACTATCTGTGCCGCTGCTCGCGATGCTGCGTGACCAGAGCGCTCAATTCCCCACCCGTGTATCACTCCATAGAGAAACGCACCAGCATACATATCACCAGCACCGTTCGTATCTATTACTCTCGTTGGGTATGCTGGTATGCGCAGCATCTCCCCACGAATGTGGAGAAGTGAACCATCTGGTCCAAGAGTAAATACAAGATTGGGAACATTCGCAGCAAGCGCACGGAATGCTTCCTCTCGCTCATCTGTTTCAAGATATGCGCATGCTTCTCGATCGTTGCAGAAGAGGATATCCACATCGGGCAAAAGAGTCGAGATTATTTCTCGACATTCGTTAACTACAAATATATCTGACAAGCTCAATGCAATCTGTAAGTTGCGACGTCGCCCGTGATAGACTAACTCGAATACTGCGTCCGCGCCCTCTGTGCTTGTGAGTTTATATCCTTCGATGTAGAGCCATTCAGTAAAGTCAAGCCACCCGACTTCGAGCATCGAACGACAGAAGTAGTCACTTGCTCCAAGGTACGTTTGCATGGTGCGTTCCCCATCGGGTGTAATAAGCACCAGACATGTTCCCGTAGGTTCCTGTGGAACACACTTTTCGAACAGCGTTATGCCCAGTCGCTCAAATTCTGCACGGTAGAATGCACCCTGGTCATCACACCCAAGCGCTGAAATAAAACCTGCCCTTCCTCCGAATTGCTTAAATGCAACGACAGTGTTCGCCGCAGAACCACCACTCGACTGGCGACCAGCATGCGTCGGGTAAAGCGCAAGGAAGAGACGCTGCTGTGAAGAACGATCAGCAAGCGTCATCCCACCTTTACGGAGTCCGGTTCTGGCAAGCTCACTGTCGCTTATGCTGAATTCGATATCAACTAGCGCATTCCCAAACCCAAGAAGCTGCAAGCGACGAGACATTAGATTCCTTCAACGAGTGTCCGACATAGGTCCTCATAAGAAATGCCGCAGACTGCAGCAGCCTTGGGGACTAAACTTGTTTCAGTCATCCCTGGAATTGTGTTGATTTCTAAACACCATGGCTGGCCATCATCATCTAATCGGAAATCAACACGCGTGATACCGCTACATCCCAGTACGTTATGCGCTTCGAGTGCAAGCGTCGTTATGAATTCTGCAAGCGCTTCATCGAGCTCCGCCGGAACAATGTAGTCAGTCATACCTGGTGTGTACTTATGTATGTAGTCATAGAAGCCATCGTGTGGTTTAATCTCGATAATCGGAAGAGCTTGTTCATTGACGATAGCTACTGTGAGTTCCCGCCCGGGAATGTAGGCTTCGACAAGCGCGACACTGTCATACTCCCATGCTCGAGCAAATGCAGCGGCGATATCGTCGAGGTTCCCGCTTGTTACAATCGAGAGTCCTACTGTCGAACCGCCAAAATTTGGCTTGACGACCATCCCTTTGCGAAACTGTTCCCGTAGGTCATTGAGCAACTCAGGGTCAAGCGATGTACCAGCATCCAGCGTCATCCATGGAGGTGTGGGTATTCCGCGCGCAGAAAAAAGTAGCTTCGCACGGGCTTTGTCCATCGCCAGACGGCAAGCAAGTGCCTTGCTTCCAACGAATGGAAATCCACACAACTCTAAGAGTGTTTGCATCACACCATCTTCCCCATAAGGACCATGGAGCATGTTAACGACACAATCACACTCACCGAGTAACGGACTCGTTGCACAAGCAAGATAGCTCCGTGGATCATATAACGCAAGCTCTTCTGCTGTTGGTGCATGGTTCGGTATTGATGGCATTTGTTCGATCAAGCCATCAGCTCCCCGTGCAGGATCAATGCATCGAACTTGGTATCCCATCGAACGAAGTGTTTCCGCGACACTCCATCCACTACGGAATGAGATATATCGTTCCGGTGAAATTCCACCCATAAGGACTGCAACCTGTTTCATCACGTTAATTCGTTTGGTTCTGGAAGTGTTCCACTGCGGAGATACTCATCATATGCCTGGCGAAGCTTTTTCACATCCTCCCATACATCACGTTTGAGTTCAGGATTTCGGAGCAACGCTGCTGGGTGATAGGTCACGATAAGACGTGCGCCGTAGAAATCGAACCATTTACCGCGCACACTTGACATTTTCAGCTTTCTGCCAAGCAAGGTTTCTGCTGCAGTCAGCCCCAGTGCGACGTGGAATGGCGCACCGATGAGCTCAAGTTGTTTGTAGAGGTATGGCTTGCACTGTTCGATCTCCGATGGTTCTGGAGTACGATTATTCGGCGGTCTGCACTTGAGGACGTTGCAAATGAAGACATCGCTTCGCTCAAGACCAATCGAAGAGAGAATCTTCGTCAGTAACTGTCCTGCTCGTCCCACAAAAGGTTCGCCTTGACGATCTTCATCAGCACCAGGTGCTTCACCAATAAGAACAATATCTGCTGTAGCACTTCCGGCACCGAAAACAAAGTTCGTTCGCGTTGCGCCAAGCGGACATTTGTCGCAGGTGTGAATGCGGTCGTAAAGTTCCTCAAGCGATTGTGCCGTATGGTAATCGTTCTGCTTGTCGAATATGCAGTCTGAGGGAAAGAAATGTCTCGGCAAGACAAGTTGAATTTTGTGCGACTGTTCTTGCATAGTAGGTGAACTTGAAATCTCGATATGTTCGTGCGCCGGTGATTGATCTACTGATGTCATTATACTCCTTGTTGCTGGAAGGAATACCCGCTCACCGATTATCAAACGAATGTACTCCAGTAGTGCACGCGCTGCCTCGAGTGGATGCTCGGTATAACGAGAGGTCATGAGAGTAGCGGATGTTCGGTTGAAGTGAGCAACGATGCGTACTGCCGAGCGTATTCGACGTAGTCACCAGCGATGCGTCGTATTGCAGCTTGTTCTTCTTCATCAAGATTACGGATGACACGTGCAGGCACACCAGCAACGAGAACACCTGTGGGGACTGTGTCACCCTCACGCACGACAGCACCTGCCGCCACGATAGCTCCAGACTCGACCGTACAACCATCAAGCAACACAGCCCCCATACCAATGAGCACGCCATCATGGACACTGCATCCATGGATGATAGCACGGTGCCCCACTGTGATGTCATCTCCAATGGTGAGAGGAAATTTGCCGTTGGTGACGTGGAGCATTGAAAGGTCTTGGATATTTGTCCGCTTACCAATGTGGATTGAATGAACATCACCCCTTATGACACAGTTGAACCAGACAGACGATTCCTCACCGATGTGAACATCTCCTACAATGACAGAGCCTGGCAATACAACAACGTTTGGAGCTAACGATGGATAAACACCACTGTAAGGAAGGATAAGTGGGCTCTGTAATCTATGCATGCACAAAAACGGAATCAATCGTCATGTTCTGGAGCAAAATTACTACCCAGCATTAAGCGTTAATTTTGATTGCCCACATGGTAGAACAATACTTGCAACAATGAGCACTAAACGTTCTGCACGTCGCTGGATTATTGCTGTAGCCATCGTAGTGCTTGGTACGTCAAATGCCGTAATGAGACATTCAACACAACGTGATTCTACGTTGTCTCAAGGTACCGAGCCCCATCCATCCATCACGACAGAACGGATCCATCGAGCCGACAGTATCCTGGTTCGTCTGTTACGCGTGAGTGGCCGTGTTATCAAGGAATTCCAGCGCTTCTTCAATCACGAAGAATGAACCTACGCATACGGTTGGTTTTCCTTCACTGAGTGCTGCCTTGAGTGCATCCCCAATCGTGGGAAACGTGTAAGCAGTGGAGGTACGATTGCGCACACGCTTTGTTAACTCCTGGGGATCGCATGCACGTTCCGACTTAGGTGCTGAAATGTAGAACTGTTCAGCTATTGTTGACAGCGCTTCAATCATGGCGTCATAGTCTTTATCTCGCATAACACCGAAGACAATATTCCATCGTGTGGGGAATGGTGGTTTGGATAGGACATTGACTAACGCTCTACATCCTGCCGGATTATGAGCGACATCAAGGACAAGGAGTGGATCACGCTGGACAACTTCAATTCGTGCTTGCAGACCACTGTTGCGATATACGTTCGCTATCCCCAGCTCAATTGCATTCCAACACTTGGGAGTAATGACACCACCCCAATATCGGTCAAGTGCAGCAAAAGCAATCGCAAGGTTCCGTACTTGATGCTCACCATGCAAAGGCACAAACAAATTCTTGAAGGCATGTTCACCCACCATGAGATCGAGATACATTCCTTCCACCGTGTGGTCACGTAGTTGGTATTGCCAGCGAAGATCATTGAGGAATGTAATACTTCGTACGTGAACGTCGGCTGCACGCTTGCAAAAAATGTGGCGAAGCTCATCTCGCACTTCGCCGATAATGACATTAGTAGCGGATTTGATTATCCCAGCTTTCTCACCTGCAATTGCTTCTAATGTTGAACCAAGCCATTCTTGGTGGTCGTAGTCGATGCTTGTAATGATTGCAATGGGCGATTGAACCACATTCGTCGCATCGAAACGGCCTCCAAGGCCGCATTCGAGAACTGTAACGGTTGTCCGCTCGTGGAATGCTAAAAACGCCATTGCGGTAGTTGTCTCGAAGAAGGTAGCCCCACACTCCTCAGCGATTGTCTTAACACGATCGTAGAGCTCAACAATTTCCGCATCGCTAATTGGTTTGCCGTCAATACGTATTCGCTCGTTAAAACGGCGAATGTGTGGCGAGGTATAGAGCCCTACAGTCTCCCCTGCTTCTTTTAGAATCGAGGCAAGCACGGACGCGACTGTGCCTTTCCCATTAGTACCGGCAATGTGGAACACCGTCCCAAGCGCATGATGAGGATTGCCAAGACGCTCGAGTAGCGCACTGATTCGTTCGAGCCCAGGCTTGATTCCGCGGCGTTGTAACTGGTAAAGCTTACCAAGAATCTGTTGCATTTAAGATGTGTATGGTGTGTGCAGCAAAATTCTGACGCAGAAGCGCATGAATGTGTTCTGTGATTCGTCTCTGGTCAAGAGTTACTACACCACAGCAATGAAACGCAGTGATCGGCGAGTCTTAGTTGGAATGAGTGGCGGCGTAGATTCATCTGCCGTCGCAGCATTGCTTGTAGAGCAAGGCTACGAAGTCATTGGAATCACAATTAAAACCTATGACTACAGCATCACAGGCGGGAACGTAGGTAACGAATCCTCGTGCTGTTCTCTCGACGGCATCAACGATGCACGAAAAGTTGCACACCAGTTGGGTATTCCTCATTATGTCGTGGATTTTACGGAACCGTTCAAAGAACGTGTCATTGACTATTTCACCGCGGAGTACATGCACGGTCGCACACCAAACCCATGCGTTCAATGCAACCGTCACATCAAATGGGGCGAACTTCTCCGAAAGGCTGATGCACTTGGCGCGTCGTTCATTGCAACTGGGCACTATGCACGCATCCGAAAAGATCCTATTACTGGACGATTCATCCTTACGCGTGGACGCGATCGGCGCAAAGACCAATCATACGCACTCTGGGCCCTTTCACAAGAACAATTAGCGCGGACACTGTTTCCCTTAGCTGAGTGGACGAAGGAGGAGACCCGTGCATTCCTAACACAACGAGGGATCTCCGTTGCTCAAAAACACGAGTCATACGAGCTCTGCTTTGTGCCTGATAATAACTACGCACGTTTCATTGCTGAACACGTCCCGGAAAGCCACAATACAACAGGTCCGATTGTTTATGAGGACCGTATCATCGGCCAGCACCGAGGATATCCCTTCTACACCGTTGGTCAACGCCGAGGGCTAGGCGTGGCTTTCCCCGAACCACTTTACGTGCTCGACATTCTACCTGAGAGCAATACCGTGCTTGTTGGCAAAGAGAGCGAACTCTACCACCGTGCACTTATCGCTGATGCAGTTAACTGCATCAAATATCCAACGCTCAACGCGTCAATGGAGCTTGTGGCAAAGATCCGTTACAAGGATGATGGCGCACACGCTCACTGTTGGATGTCTCGTGACGGTGAACTTCACGTTGAGTTCGAATCACCTCGTCGAGCTATAACTCCTGGTCAATCGGTGGTGCTCTACGAAGGCGATGACGTCGTTGCCGGAGGGATCATTAGATCGCGTATCGCATAGATTCACGCTGCATTCTATGGTACTTTTGCACCTGACCACCGAATGTTCCATTTCCAGTCGTAGCTCATGCTGCCACCTGCATTTGCTGAACTCCTCAGAAACGAACTCGAATCTTTGCGCCAGGCTGGCTTGTATAAAGCCGAACGTATCATTACTTCTCCTCAAGGACCAGTCATTCGTGTGGAGGGCATTGAAAAACCTGTCCTCAACTTCTGTGCGAACAACTACCTTGGCCTTTCATTTCATCCGCGAGTGATAGATGCTGCAAAAGCAGCCATGGATTCACATGGCTTTGGGATGTCAAGTGTCCGCTTTATCTGTGGCACACAAGATATCCACAAACACCTTGAGCAGATCATTGCAGAGTTCTGTCAAACCGATGATACGATCCTTTATGCAGCGTGCTTCGACGCAAATGGTGGCGTATTTGAGCCACTTTTCAATGAGGCAGATGCTATCGTTAGCGATGAACTCAATCACGCGTCAATCATAGATGGCATCCGTCTCTGTAAAGCGAAGCGCTACCGCTATAGGAGTTGTGATACACACGACCTGGAGGACAAACTTCGACAAGCTCGTTCCGACGGTGCGCGAACAATCATCATCGCCACTGACGCTGTCTTCTCGATGGATGGTACGATTGCGCCGCTCGACCACATCTGCGATCTCGCTGAGCGTTACGAAGCACTCGTCATGGTGGACGAATGCCATTCGATGGGCTTTATGGGTGCGACGGGCAGAGGCATCGTCGAATACTGCAACGTTACCGGTCGTGTCGACATCATCACTGGCACATTAGGGAAAGCTCTTGGAGGCGGCATCGGAGGGTTCACAACGGGACGAAAAGAGATTATTGAGATGCTACGTCAACGCTCACGACCATACCTCTTTTCTAATTCCTTGCCTCCAAGCATTGTCGGTGCAAGTATCGAAGTGTTTCGGTTACTTTCCGCCACAACCGAATTACGTGATCGTCTCGAGCAGAACACAAAGTACTTCCGCTCGCAGATGGTTGCTCTTGGGTTCGACATTAAACCCGGTACACACCCTATCGTTCCGATCATGCTGTATGACGCAAAGCTCTCCCAAGATTTCGCTCGATTGATGCTCGATGAAGGCATTTACGTCGTTGGATTTTTCTATCCTGTCGTACCGAAAGGGCAAGCACGAATCAGGGTTCAATTATCGGCCGCTCACACTCAGGAACATCTCGATCGGGCTCTCGAAGCATTTGCCAACGTCGGCCGCCGTTTAGGAGTTATCTCCTGATAGCATTTACGGAGTAGTTCAATTTCTATCACACTGCCAGCCGATGGAAACACAACAGATCGGAGTCGTTGGTGCAGGAACGATGGGACGCGGGATAGCTCTTGCGTGCTTGATGCATGGATTCCACGTCACATTGAGTGACAAGAACACAGGAACGCTCGAAGCAGCCACGCACTTTATACATGAGCAACTCAACGTCGCACAATCGAGGGGAAAACTCACTCAAGAACAAGTAGAGCGTTCTCACGATGCACTAAGAACGGATACAGAAACTACGATTCATCGAAACGCTGACATTGTCATCGAATCCATCATTGAAGACAGTAGCGCAAAGAAAGCTCTCTTTGCAGAACTTGAGACGATCATTTCTCCGAGTGCACTCATCGCAACGAATACCTCTTCGATTTCGATCAACGCACTTTCTGCATCGCTTACGAATGCGGGACGCTTTCTCGGCATTCACTTTTTCAACCCTGCGCACATCATGAAGCTTGTCGAGATCATCCCCTCACTACGAACGGAGGACGTCACCATCGAACAAGCAACCATATTTGCGACCCGCTTAGGAAAAACTCCCATCGTCGTCGAAGATGTTCCAGGTTTCTTAGTTAATCGAGTCGTACGCAATTTTTACGTTGAGGCGCAGCGTATCGCTCTCGAACGTGTTGCAACCATCGAACAGATTGACCGCCTCATGGAAGCTGTTGGCTTTCGGATGGGACCATTCCGATTGATGGACCTCATTGGTGTTGATACAAATCTGGCAGTTACCAAGTCCATCTACGAACAATACTTTTACGAACCGCGCTACCAGCCAACTCGGCTGCAGCAAGCGTATGTAGATGCTGGTCTCTATGGTCGAAAGAATGGGCGTGGCTTTTACTCTTACGGTAATGAGAAAGAATGACTCTTGAGCAGGTATTCCTCGTAGCAAAAAAGGTTTTTGGGGGACGTCGGTCACGCTTTCTATTCTTCACCCATAGTATCGCACTCGGAAGTGTCGCATTGAGCACATCAGCGCTGTTAATCACACTCGCTGTACTGGATGGCTTTGAACAAACATTGGAAGAGAAGGTCTCTCTGTTCGCATCTCATGTTGATGTGCGATTTCTCACTCTGAGTGCGCAGCAATCCTCCAGGCAATGGCTCAAGCGCCTCTCCGAGGTTGATCGTTCTGTACATACCACGAGCTTATACACAGAGCTCGAAGCACTCATCAGCTACCGTGGTAATGTGGAAGCTGCTCTTCTGCACGCTGACACACCATCGGTCACGTTTCGGATACAAGCTCTCAAGATTCCGAACATGTCTCTTGCGCGAGGCTGTGCAATTGGAATTCCCCTTGCTGAACGTCTCGGTGTACAAGCCGGGGACACCGTTGTGCTCCTGGCAACGAGTGGTGGAGAAGGGCTATATGGAATGCCGATGATTCGCAGAGTACCCGTCATCGCCCTCTTCGAAAGTGGAATGAGGCACTATGACGAAAGTGTTGTACTCGTTGCACCGGAGAGCTTGGATCGTTTACGTCAGTTCTACCTCCCAACAGGGATTTCAGTGTGGCTGCATGATCCACAGCAAAGCTCTCGGATTGCTCGCCTTGTTGATTCACTTTACGGGACAGCAGTCTATGCCCGCTCCTATACTGAAATCCATCCAGCAATGTTCACATGGATTGCAATGCAGAAACGTCCCATTCCGTTGGTGGTAGGGATACTCAGTGTCGTCGCAGCGTTCAATATTCTGACCTTGCTCTTTGTCGCGTTGGTTGAGCGTCGTACGACCATTGCGACGCTTCGCCTCATCGGTATGCAACGCAAGCATCTTATCATGTTAGTCTCCGCATATGGGCTTGGTGTTGCCACAATAGGATTTGCGCTCGGAGTAACAATCGCGCTTGTCTTTAGTATTGTGCAACGGTCGCTCGGCGTCGTGCGTCTCGACTCAGCAGTGTACTTTATCGACCGGCTCCCGATCGAGCTCTTGCCGTGGCACATCATCTCAGTTGGAATCGCAGTTCTTGTTTTGACTCTTGCAGTACTCGTACTACCTGCATTGGTTGCTACTCGCATCAGTCCACTTGCCATCATCAGAATCCGATAGTTACGAAGTGGAATCGCACGGTTTTCGACGAGACCAGTCACGAACTCATACTGTGGTATTTTGGCATCCACAGCCAATTATGCTTCATAATTCCCTCTCAATGCAAATGAAAATCATTCCACTGTTTCATCATCTGTGATTCCTGCTCATGGCTCATAACCGAATTGTTGAGATTTTGGGTGACAAAGCACCCTACCTTCTGGAGCATCATTGCACCACAATTCCCAAAGAGTTGATTGCTCATCCTTCTCCTGATTGGGTTGATCGAATCTTTCTGCAAAGCGATAGATCAAACCGCGTCCTTAGTAACTTGGAACGGATATATTCAACTGGGCGTTTAGGACGGACTGGGTATCTTTCCATCCTCCCTGTAGATCAAGGGGTCGAACACAGTGCAGGAGCATCCTTTGCAAAGAATCCTGGATATTTTGACCCTGAGAACATTGTCAAACTCGCTATCGAGGCTGGCTGCAACGCCGTTGCATCAACGTTTGGGGTGCTCGGTTTGTGTGCTCGAAAGTATGCTCATAAGATACCGTTCATCGTTAAGATAAATCACAATGAACTACTGAGCTACCCAAACAAGTACGACCAGATACTCTTCGGTACCGTCAAGCAAGCGTACGATATGGGAGCAGCGGCAATTGGCGCAACCATCTACTTCGGATCACCGGAAAGTACACGGCAGATTCAGGAAATAAGCCAAGCATTTGCGCTTGCTCATGAATTTGGAATGGCTACAGTACTCTGGTGCTATCTGCGCTCGAGTGCATTCAAAACACCAGAACGCGATTACCATACAAGTGCGGACTTGACAGGACAAGCGAATTACATGGGTGCAACAATTGAAGCAGACATCATCAAGCAAAAGCTCCCCGAAACAAATGGTGGCTACGTCGCACTGAACTCAAACGGCTTTACATATGGCAAATTCGACAAGCGCATGTACGAGCAGCTTGCAAGTGACCACCCAATTGACCTATGCCGATACCAAGTTGCAAACTGTTTCATGGGGAAAGTTGCTCTCATCAACAGCGGCGGTCCATCAGGGGCCAACGATTTGTTTGAAGCTGTGTGGACTGCAGTCATCAATAAACGTGCAGGTGGAGCTGGCCTCATTTCAGGTCGCAAAGCATTCCAACGACCGATGAAGGAAGGCGTTGCATTGCTCAATGCAATCCAAGATGTTTACCTTGATCCTACAATTACGATAGCATGATTGCATACTGCATGGAGCGAATGTATGATCAGTGAGGACATCCGATCTCTGCACTATAGGATTCACTCTCACGATAACAACTCACCTCTCAAATGACGTCGCAGACGCGTACGAACTTTCAGCGATTGACAAAGCAATACCTGACTCCACGATGGATAACACTCGCGCTCGGCGGTTTGTTTGTGACACTTTCGAATTTGTGTTCGGCCTACTACCCACGCATCATCGGGCAGACCGTTGACACAATTGCACATGGAGTTGCATCTTGGGATGCAATCGCTGGCAACATCGCAAGAATTCTGCTCTTAACGGTCGGGAGTGGCACATTCATGTTCGCCACGCGTAAGACGATTATCGTCGCGTCACGCAAGATCGAATATGAACTGCGGCGAGATTTCCTTGCCTCGCTTGAGCGCAAAAGTCAACGATTCTATGACCGCATGCCAACCGGCGTACTTATGGCTCATGCGACCAACGATATTGCTGCCGTCCGCGAGTTTCTCGGTCCAGCAATTATGTACTCGGCGAATACGTTCACGACTTTCATCTTCGTGTTAGCCTTGATGCTAATGCTCGACCCGCTAGTAACTGCGGTAGCGCTGCTTCCATTACCGTTCATTGCTTTCTCAACCTATCGTATTGGAAAGCACATTTATACTGCTTCGCGCAAGGTACAAGAAGAGTTCAGCGACCTTGTTCGTCAAGCGCAAGAAGCGTTCTCGGGTATACGCATCATTCGTGCCTTCGTGCGTGAGAGCTATGAGGAGGCTCTTTTCAGTAAACAGAGCACACAATATCTTCGAAGTAACCTTCGACTTGCACGCCTCCAAGCACTCTTTATGCCTTCGATGATGCTGCTGGTTGGCTCGTCACAGTTGCTTGTATTGATTATCGGTGGGTGGCGTATTACTGAGGGTACGATGAGCGTTGGAGTACTCACACAATTTTTCATTTACATCAGTCAGCTGATTTGGCCTGTCGCGGCGATAGGATGGGTCACCGGTATTGTGCAACGCTCAGCAGCATCGCTGGACCGCCTCTATATGATCATTGATGAGCAGCCAGATATTGTGTTCCCGGACGATACGAAAACTCAGCCAGCATCTTATGCAATTGAATGTACTGGAGTTTCATTTCGCTATCAGCCGAATAAGCAAGTATTAACGAACATTACTTTCCACATCAAGGAAGGAATGCACGTCGGTATCGTGGGTTCGATCGGTTCTGGCAAGAGTACGCTTATACGCCTCCTTGCACGATTGTATGATCCTGAGCTTGGGCTGATCACAATCGGCGGTATCCCGCTCCGCTCATTCAGTGTCGAATACTTACGCAAGATTATACGTGTCGTGCCGCAAGAGTCATTGCTTTTTTCAATGACTATTGCAGAGAATATTCGCGTCGGCAATCCGACAGCAAGTGATACTGATGTCCTGGCCGCACTTCAACGTGCAGGTATTGCTGATGAAGTCATGCAGTTTCCGCAACGAATTGATACACTCGTAGGAGAACGTGGTGTACTCTTATCGGGAGGTCAACGACAGCGTTTAGCAATTGCTCGTGCACTTGTAGCTTCACCAAAGATATTACTTCTTGACGACGCACTCAGCGCTGTTGACACAGCAACGGAACGCCACATTCAATCTGAGTTACGGGCACTCTGCTGCACAACGATTATTGTGTCACACCGCTTCTCTACCATTGAACAGTGCGATATGGTACTCGTTCTGGAAAATGGACGTATTACAGCACATGGCACCCATGCAGAGGTATACGAAACCAGCACGTTCTACCGTTCGCTCTTTGAGCAGCAGCAATTGGAACAGCGTTTAGATGTTGAACTTACCAGTAATCGCTAAATCAATGGAATACTATGAGGATATTCTCGCGCTCATTGGCAACACTCCACTTGTAAAACTCAAGCGACTAACTCAAGGTATCGTTGCCCCCGTATTTGTCAAGCTCGAGACACGCAATCCTGGTGGCTCAATAAAAGATCGAATCGGTATTGCAATGATTGAAGCCGCTAAGCGTGAAGGGAAATTGAAGCCAGGCGGACTTATTATTGAAGCAACGAGCGGGAACACAGGAATTGGTATTGCACTCGCTGCAGCTGTTCAAGGATATCGTTGTCTCTTTGTAACAACGGACAAAGCATCACAAGAACGTGTTCGGTACCTAAAGGCATTAGGTGCCGATGTGATCATCACCTCTTCGCTAGCAAAACCTACTTCTCCAGACTACTATGTGAACATTGCAATCGAATTAAGCAAGACTATTCCGAACTCTGTTCTCTTCAACCAGTACGACAACCCAGCAAATGTGGAGGCTCATTACCGCACGACTGGTCCTGAAATCTGGCATCAAACGAAGGGTAAAATCACACACTTCATTGCTGGTATGGGTACCGGAGGAACGATTACTGGAATTGCACGATACCTCAAAGAGCAAAATCCCACAATTCGTGTCATTGCGGCCGACCCTGTAGGTTCTATTCTCAAAACATACAAAGAGACTGGTACGATTCCTGAAGGGACACCCTACTTGGTCGAAGGTGTTGGGCAAGACCGAATTCCAGCGAATTTAGATCTCGCACTCGTGGACGATATCGAGCTTGTTAGTGACGCAGAATCTTTCTCGATGGCTCGTCGCTTGGCACGGGAAGAGGGGATTTTCTGTGGCGGCTCCTCAGGAATGAACGTAACCGTCGCACTCCGTGTTGCACAGGATCTCCCTGCCGATGCATGCGTTGTGACAATCATTTGTGATACAGGCGAACGCTACTTGAGCAAACATCATTCAGAAGAATGGCTCCGCACCCAGAATATTCAGCTCGATAGCCAACTGACAGCAGGACTAATCCTGGAGCAGAAACGTAACCGTGCACTTCTTCCATCATTAGTCACAACCAGCAGTACTTCAACAACGGGGCAAGCACTGGAACTCCTAAAGCGTTATGATCTCGATTTCGTCCCAGTAGTGGATGGTCACACTGTTATCGGCACAGCCGAAAAAGCGACATTGCTGCAGGAAGTCCTGTGCAACTCACAAATTCTCAATGAGCGGATAATTGACCACATGTCTCCGTCACTCCAAACTATCGATTCTCATGCCACGTTTGAAGATCTCTGCCAAAACCTTCGATCGTTTCCAGCCCTGATAGTGACGCTTTACAACTTCCCGATCGGCATCATCACACGTGAGGATGTACTCGAATACATAAACAGGACGTAGCGCTTTCGCACTACGCCCTGCGCATTTTGTTTGTACACTTTAGTACAAACGGTAAAGCAAAGTTACGAATCACCTGCTTCATTTCATCCTCCCTTTTTGTTCACCACAAAGGCAAGGTAACTGCTCCTCTTAATCCCAGTTGATAAGTAGTGAAAATCGCATTGTATTAGCTAGTGGATGATTCTGCTCGATTGTGTTGATGAAACTAAAATCAAGGGTGAAAATATCGTAACGCACGCCCGCTCCAAATGTCCAGAAACGACGTCCCCCAATCCGTGTTGGCTCACCAAAGTAACCTGCACGTAATGCAATGACTTTTTCATACCAATACTCAGCACCAATTGCTGATTCTATCCCTGGGTTTTGCCAAGCAGTTACAAATGAGCGTGGCAAAGGATCTGAGCCAAATTGATCTCGCCGAACGAGCAATTTCCCAATGTCAGCAGCGATACTTAAGTCATTGAATTCATCACGTACTAAGTTTAGCGCAATCCCAATCTTAAGCATCGTGGGAAGGGGATCAGCCTCACTGCGGTAGGTCATCTTCGGACCAACATTCTGCAAGTTGAAACCGAGCGCCAATTTAGAGCCTAAATCCACTCCAGCTATAGAGAGAGAAGATGGTTTCCACAGCAAACCGAAATCGAATCCACCACTGACACCGACCCCTGGTGCTGTTTGGCCCGGTTGAGCAGGCGCCAAGTTCGATTGGATATATCTCAGCTGTACACCTGCACCGAGATCATCTGCAATGAGTGTTCCATACGATATGCCCACAGCAAATTCGTTCGACCGGAAGGTACCAAGCTTATTTCCATTGATATCGCGTCGTTCAAATTGCCCAAGATTCATTAGGATGAAATTGGCTGCAATCATCCCATCAAGTTCCTTGAAGTAGCGCCCATAAGTACCATAACTGTAAAAGAGATCGGCATTGAACTGTGGCAGCCATCGGGAGAATGACAGTGCAACTTGTTGATCACGTTGGAACGCTAAGCCCCCCGTATTCCAGTGCACAGCATAGAGGTTATCAGCCACGGCAGTGCCGCATTCTCCCATTCCACTGGCACGAGCATCAGGGGAGATTAAAAGAAATGGCACGGCTGAACCACCAGCTTGAGCATGAAGGTCAACGGTTGGATAGCCAACCGCAAGAGCTATCGTAACGATTACGATGAGGGATTGTACCATGATATGTATGTATGAAGTGGTGCTACTGCATTTTGACGAGAAATCCGCGTAGGACATTGTTTGATCCATAGATGTTCGAAAGCTCAATTGTGTACACATAGACGCCAGGTGAAAGTGTTTCCATATTCGTGCTGAGACCATTCCACCTAACACTCGCACTTTGGATTTCAGTTGATAGACTTTGAATGAACCAAACTACTCTACCGCTCAGATCCATAATTCGCACGGTCACGTTAACAGGGACGCTCTGATTGTGATTGTAAACAATGGTCACATTGTCACTAAACGGATTCGGATACGCAATTACACGCCCGGTCGTGATTATTGAATCATTAGGAGCTACGATAAACCACACCTGTGCGTAGCTGTAATTGTTCCACACATCCCAGGCACGGACACGGATGCGATGTACACCAGGACTGAGGCCAAACAGCTGACGCTGGGCTGTACCACCTCGAGCGTCATTAGGAGATGTTTCATAGTACTCTGTAAGATCGAGTGCATCAAGATTATCGTCCAACCATGCCTCGATTTTATGGCCGATTCCGATGCCTGTTGCATTAATGCCAGATTCATCCCAGAGATCTGCGATAAGGACCGGATTGCTTCGCACAACATCACCAGATTGAAAACGGCGCGAGTCCAGGTAAAGAGCAATCTCTGGACCTGTATTATCCTCGACAGTCAATTGAGCAATACATGTAATCTTCATTGAACGCGCCCATCCCATCGCATCCGATGAATCGTGGGTATTAAAGGCATACATATGCAAGCGACAGGGATTTTCGCTGAGTGTAACATCTTTAGGGATAATGAATTCTGCTACAAGCCGACCACGCTCTATGGCGTAATTACCACGGTGTATCATACCACCAACTTTCCAAAACTGGAATGTCGTGGCATCACCAAGAAAAGCTAAAGCACTCTGGTCTTTGATTTTTAACTGAGTGTCTGGATCGAAGAGTGAGACAACACTAGTGCCGTTAAATGACTCGAGAATCTGATCATTGAGGGGATCTCGAATGGATGCAGCAAGGCGGACACTCTCGAGTGCGCAAACAGTAATACTGGTTGTGTCTTGTTCGATTGGGTTTCGTTCGATTGAATCAAGTGTAATTGATGCTGACGGAAGTAAAAGACGCATCGCCGGATCACCGAGGAGAAGGTATCGACGATCGTTATCACTGAACAATCGCTGCTTGATTGCAAGGAGGAGATCCCCCAGTGTTCGCCGAGTTCCATCCGGGTTGCGCAATCCAAGTTCTTGATAAAAGCGTCGATTGATTGCTTCATTCGCGATTGTGTACACAACTCGGGAAGCCGAAAATGCTCCTATCGCACCTCCGTATTGCCACTGAATGAGCGCTTCCGCTCCGCTTTGAACATCAGGCATGTCGAACCGTGCAAAATCACAGGTGGCAGCAACGACGAAAAAGTTTTTCGCCTGATTACGCATGAGATAGACTGTCCGATCACGATCAAAAACTTCCTCATGCGCCCACACACGTGGGTTACCATGTCCCATCCAATTTAGCAGCAATGTTCCTTGACCATTGATGATGGAGAGCATCGCTTCAGTAGCAGCAGGTTTGCGATTGCCACTGGAAGCATTCGATAGAGGATACTCGCAGAGATAGACTTTCCGTTGGATCATCGCAGGTAGCTGCTGGCGTATGACAGTAGAAACTGCTTCAGAAGAATTGACGTGTAACGCACCATCAGTTCTTCCAGATGATGTTGGACCATCATCTGCAACAAGTGTGACTGTCGTTTGCCATGCGTCGCGAATAGATTGCGTTTCATATCGGATAATTTTCTCGACCATCTGTTGCCCGATTGTATTCGAGGTTATCGGAAGTCTGCCTATTGCAACGTCCATAATGAAGTCATCTCCATCGACACACCCGAAATAATCTTCAGTGGCATAACTATCGTCGGCATAGGACCAATCGTAGGGTACACCAATACGCCTTTCAACATTGTCGTTTTCGTACGGAGGTATCCAGTTCGGTGTCGTCGTAGTGATACCTCTGTAATCGTAGTGGCCATCGCCCCACAAAAGGACATATCGTGGCCGATTTTTCCAGAAGTGATATGCAAAACTGACAAAATCCCTTATTGAGGTTGGATTAGGCATTCCGGCAGCAAAAGCAGCATAAATCTGTTCCGTTGTTGCAACAAACACATTCAACCTCGAACGCGCCCTACGGTATGATGCATATTTGAGAGCACTTTCAACGAATTCTGGTGGAGTGATTACGATCATATCGGCATCAATCGAAGTATCACGCGCTTGACCTATATCCACACGTGTGAGCTCTGGTTGGCGTCGTTCAGCCGAAACGTAGAACTGCCGTGGACGAAATCGCTGGGAACTATCGAGCAGAACGCGAAACGTGGCTTGCTGTTCGACTATTGAAAGATTACGCAGAAGTTGTGGTTGTCGTGGATCTGTAATGTCAAAACAGAGTGGTGAACGGCTAAATCCACTGACTGCGTACTCAACAACGCCGGTATCATTCGGTTCGGTATAAACGTGCAGGGCATCGTTGGAGGCAATAAAGAGCGACGGATAGTGGATTTCAACGTAATCGAGAAATGCCGTGCCCAATGAGGAACTGGGATTCTGATATGTCAATCGGAGAATACTCCGACGGTCCGTTGCTACCATTGCTACTGGAACACCGATAGTATCGAGAATCGAAACGTACTCACTATAAAAGAGCGTAAGTGGTGGCAGAGATACCGTTCGAAGAACTGACCCATGCTCTGCAACTGTGACCGTACCACTGCTATTTAGTTTATGCGCAACACAGAGAAGATACTCCAACCTCGACGCATTGAGTGCAAGTGATGGAAGCGAGGCTGTGATTGTAATGCCCGTATTGCCATCAAAGGGTTCTCCAAACCAACGCCGTCCACTCGGTGAACCGTAAGGATTGATACGGTCTGTCTCAAACAGCATACGTTGAGTAAAATACTGTGGCGTAACAGTCACAGATGCCGATGGTGGTTCTAAACGTTCCGCTCGACGTCCAGCAGCCCCACCCCACGTGAGTAGGTAACACGTTTTCGAAGTGTATGGGTTCTGGTAGCGTCTCCAGCGTCCCATGTTCGTATCAAATTGAAACCCACGTGGTCCCGCCGCATAGAAGACGATGGCACGCAACGAACCATCGGGGTTCGTTTCAATTACGATTGGCTGTTCAATTGGTGTATTCTGCACACCGTCTGAAGGCTTCTCCGATAATGGTTCACCACCATATCCATAAAGCTTGATTGTTGAGATTAGTTCGGTAGGAATTCTAATGCCTATCCGTGCAAGTTGAGCAACATCAATCGCATACACTCCTTCTTCGCTGATACTCACCTTCAGATAGGTAGCTGATGCATCGAATACTAGAGGTGATATCCGACGTTGTTGCGAAGTTCCCTTTGATTGCGCACTCCAGGTCACCAGTTGCTGCTCATTCAGAATAGGCAACATCATATCGATGGATGTCCTACGCACATTCGGTAAAGTGGCAAACCGTATGCGTACGGTACACTGTTCAATAATCCGTGAGTGATATGTTGCAGGATCGAAGTCAACAACCGGGATTAGTAAGTGTCCGATTGGGATGCCACGCGTGATGCCGGCATATAGAAGTTCGGCGTTTAGCATCTGATGATCACGGTAGAGCCGGTTGTCAGCCTCAAAGGACAATATGCTGTTATTATCGGATGAGCGATCCCCACGCGGATATGGAGCAATCGGAAGCGAAATCCATCGCTCGCGCACATTCGACAGTTCTACCGTCCAGCATGGTATGACCGAGGTTGATGTGCATTGCTCGGGTTGTGGTACTGCAAGGGTGAAGGATACAACCTGCACCATTGGTGCCCCTTCTTTTGTATGCCGAACGTCCACTGCTCCTCCCCCGCGTACCAACAACGCTTGCTGCCCGTCACTCAAGACAATTGTGTCGAGTGTCACGGGCGGAAATGTCACTGCAATAACTAATTCGTCAGCAGTGTATGAAAGTACTTGTGCACGTGGCTCATTAGTATCACTTGGAAATGAATGAGCTGTTGCCGCAGCAGTACATAAGGCGAGAATACCGTGCACTACAAACATCACGAAGCGCACGACTAAATCGCTTTGCATTTTTTCTACCACTAAACAAGACACTCAAGGAACAATTCTCGCAGCGGCGTTTCAACGCGATGGTTTTGCTCGACACACGGTTCTCTTGCGCAAACTTAGTGTTCGTTGAGCTAAAATACAAGCGGCCGGACAAGAATACGTGTTCTACTGATCATTCGGCACTATGACTGAAGCGATTTCGTTTTTGCGCATAGTTGCTAAACGAACCACTTCTAATTTTCATGCATCCTATCAGCCAGCAAGTCGCACATGAATTAGCAGTAGCACGCGACGCGACAAAAAGCGGTAACTATGGCCTTGCACGTGTCTGCGCTCGTCGAGCAATATGGTTTGCGCTGTCGGATGTGATACCTCCATCTCTCAATGCGATGCAAACACTTCGTCTTTTGGCTGGCGTGCTCCCCCCTGAATTGGCACATCGTGCAGAACTCCTTTGTAACGGTGAACGACACCGACTTCATGGATCCGCTGTCAGCACTGATCCTGCACATGATGCAGAATTGATTATCAACTATTGCAATGAGAATGCAGTGATTCGTCAAGAACTTTCTGCGCGTAGTTCCTCGATTGCTACCCGAATGCCGCTGCTTATCCTTGCCCTGATCTTTGGACTTACAAGTGTAGCTTCAAGTATTGAACAACCAGCTACTTGGTCTCTACAATCACACATGTACCAAGCAAAAGCCGGCGATACACTCTCCCTTATCGTTCATGTCAGCATTGCTAAGGGATGGCACATTTATGGCATTGGCAATTATGTGACTCCAGATGGGGTCGGACCTCAGCGAACAGAGTTTCATCTGACACATCCTACTCACCACATCCTCCACAACCGAATACGCATCTCTCCACCAGCGCAGAGCGAATATGATTCGGCATTTGAAATTAACGTCGAAAAGATAAAGGGAACAGCTCGCTTTACTGTGCCGTTTGTGGTCGGCCAGATTGCAGCTTTAATGCATCGGGATACACTTCGAATCCTTCACCAACTCTGTACAAGCCAAAACTGCTTGCCTCCCGATGAGACTGCACTCCCTTTGGAGTTGCGAATCCTCCCGGCGACAACCTCGGAACATAAACAAACACAATCACAGAATAGTCCGCAACTATTACCCCGCAGTGCTACCACATCGGTACAGCAACAGCAGTACGTAAGTCCTCGAGAGCTTCCTACTGCACCAGTAGCAGCCAAAACTGAATCACCGGTGTCCACATGGTGGAGTTTACTTGGGCTTGCACTTGTTCTTGGGGTTGGATCGTGGCTTATGCCGTGTGTGTACCCAATGATACCCATCACAGTGTCATTTTTCACCAAACGTGCTGAGAAAGAGCACACTCGTCCTGTGTTTGATTCGGCAATCTACTCGCTCGGTATAATGAGCACTTTCATCGTCTTTGGGGCAGTGGCAGCATTTTTCTTCGGTGCAACTGCTGCCCGAGACATCGCAACTAATCCCTGGCTGAACCTCTTTCTCGCACTATTGTTTCTCGTCATAGCAGGGAATCTCTTCGGCATGTATGAATTGCGGTTACCATCGCGATTGATCAATGCACTCAACCGAGAGTCCACACGGGTGCACGGCTACCGCTCTTCATTCCTCATGGGTATGGTATTCTCCCTGACCTCGTTTACATGTACTGTTCCATTTGTTGATATCATTGGGAAAATGGCAGCAGGAGGAGAGTGGTTCCGTCCGCTGGCTGCGATGACTCTCTACGCAGCGGTGTTCGCTCTTCCCTTTTTCGCATTGGCACTGTTCCCAACCGCCATCACACGCATGCCACGGTCTGGGTTATGGATGAATCACCTCAAAGTTTCGTTTGCCTTCATCGAAATTGCATTTGCTATCAGTTACCTCGCACGTGTTGACAGTATCCTCGGATGGCAATTACTCACGCGAGAGCTTGTTCTAGCAACATGGGCAAGCTGCACGCTCCTGATAGCACTCTATGTTCTCGGACTGTTTCGAACCAAACTCGATTCTCCCTTGGAATATGTTGGAGGTATGCGCGCAAGTATCGCGACGATGTTTATTGCTCTGACGCTGTACCTAATTCAAGGTATGTTTGGCGGTTCCGTTGGTCCGCTCGAATCGTTCGTGTATGTCGAATCCGCTCGTCCTACCGCATTGGCACCGGAGGTACCGCATTCCCAATCATCAACAGCACTTGCTCCTGGCGAATGGACAGAAGACCTTGATGCTGCGCTCCAAAGCGCACGCATTCATGGATTACCAGTCTTTGTTGACTTTACCGGTGTTAGCTGTACAAACTGCCGATGGATGGAGAAAAACATGTTTACCCAACCGACTGTTCGTTCGCTCATGGATCGTATGATTTTAGTACGAGCCTTTACCGATCGGGGGAATAACCCGCGCGACCAATACTACAAGCGTTACCAGCAAGAACGGTTTGGCTCGACGCTGCTGCCCTTCTATGTTCTTCTTCACCCTCAAGGTGGTGTCATTGCTACAGCAACGTACACCGCAGATCGTGATGAATTTATAGCATTCCTCCAGAAAGCCGGATCAGTGTTGACGACACGTGCACATGTTCCCTAAAATCCAACCGGTGGCGGTGGTTCATCGAAACTGAGGGCAAGATTTTCAAAGCGTGCAAAGTCCTTCAGGTAGGCAGTGCGAACGGTACCAATCGGTCCATTCCTCTGTTTGGCAATGATTAACTCGGCAGTATTCTCAGTCGGTGAACCGTCATCGTAGGTAGCGATATCGTAAACTTCAGGGCGCGTGACAAACATCACAACATCTGCATCTTGTTCAATTGCACCAGATTCACGCAAATCAGAAAGCATCGGACGCTTATCAGAGCGGGATTCGACGCTGCGGTTAAGCTGTGCAAGTGCTACAACAGGAATGTCAAGCTCCTTTGCAATTTGTTTCAGCGTACGGGAGATGATTGAAATTTCACGCTCGCGACTTTCTGCCTTTGGGGCATGGATGAGCTGAAGGTAATCCACAAAAATGACTTGCACGTCATGTTCTGCTTTGAGGCGTCTGGCTTTTGCTCGTAGTTCCATCAAGTCAAGCGCAGGCGAATCATCAATGAACATCGGCGCTTCAGCAATGCGACCGATTGTTTTGACAATCTTTTGCAATTCCTCATGGCTTAAGCGACCAGTGCGTATTGCATGTGCATTGATCCGTGCTTCAGCGCTCAACAGCCGCATGACTATCTGCACACCTGCCATCTCAATCGAGAAGAACCCGACCGGCAGTTTAAATTCGATGGCAATGTTCCGAGCAATGCTCAACGCGAGCGCTGTCTTCCCCATCGAAGGTCGCGCAGCAATGATGATCAAATCCGACTTCTGCAATCCGCCGAGCAATTCATCAAGCTTGACAAAACCCGTCGGCACACCAGAGATCCCATGTTCGACACCACGCTCCTGCAGTCGTGTAATGAGTTCGAACGTCGCACGTGCTAAGCGGTTGATGCTCGTGTAAGACTTTCCCAACCGTTGCTCAGCGAGCGTAAAGATTTCATATTCAGCACGGTCAATGAGTTCAAGCGCGTCAGACGATTCGTCGAACGATTGCTCGATGATCCGTGCTGCAGTTTGGAGGAGTTGACGTTTGAGGTACCGTTCCAGCACTATTCGCGCATGGTGCTCAACTGCAGCGCTCGAAACCACGTTCGTCGAAATAGCGACCAGGGTACCTGCACCACCGATGTATTCCAAATAGCCACGATGGCGAAGCTCGTCGGTTATGGTAACGACATCAACCGGTACCCCGCGTTCAAAGAGTGCAAGAATAGCCTCATAAATTTTTCGATGGTGGTCATGGTAAAAAGCCGCGGGCTCAAGAATTTCGATACAGCGTGCAATCGCTGAACGATCCAGAAACAGAGCACCTAAGAGCGCCACCTCTGCTTCTGTAGCGTGTGGTGGTGTCTTTCCGCTCAGTAAATGACTTCCTTCAGAGGCTGTACGCTGCCGATGTGTACCGATCACCTTTTCAAGTGGATAGCCATAGTCTTCTTGTGCATGCGCCATTGTCGGTTCCTCAAGGTATATAATGCAAATTACCGCAGCTGTACTTGACTGAAGTGTCCTATTTTTGAAACACAAAGTTTGGTCACCCATAGCTCTGTCATGATCTTCTCCCGCGCTTCAGAATACGCTATCCAAGCGATGCTCTACTTGGCAAAGCGTTGGCTCGATGAACGCAAAGAGAAGACGTCTGCAAACAACCGTACGCATCACCGATACATTCAAACGAGAGAAATAGCAGATGCACACGGTATGCCCTATTACTTCTTGGCGAAACTCGTTCAAGATTTAACGCGTGCTGGTCTTGTCAGCTCAATAAAGGGTCCCGGTGGTGGTATTCGCTTAGCACGCGATCCGAACAAAGTCACCATACTCGACGTTGCACGCTCGGTTGACAACTTGCAATATGTAACCGACTGTGTCATCGGTTATGAAAAATGCAGTCCAGACCATCCATGCCCACTTCACCATGACTGGGAGCAGATTCGGGCTCGCATCTACGAAATTATTCGAGATAAGACGCTCGCTGACCTCGTCAAGAACGCAACTTTCCAGGACGGCCGTCTCATGGCACCCCACCAGCAAGAGAATCAGGCAACCTAATCTGTTTCTACAATGGGGACGCTGATGGAGGTTATGTTATAACAGCGGCGGCCTCGTTTGGGCAAGTAAACAATTCTGGCGACTCGATTTGCAAGGTCGAGGCCATGTCCGCTCCGTGCCAAGTTAAATTCACGACGAGGCATGCGTACAGGGTTGAATGGGGGTGCTGTATCACGAATCGTTACTGAGCATGAATGCTCGTCCATCGAGAGTCCCAATGAAAGTGTTTCTCCATCTATCAAACGATAACCATGGCGTATGATGTTCGAGCAAATCTCATCGCACGCAAGCACAAGCGCCCAACACTGTCGCTTCGAAACGCCCCACTGCATGCAATGCATTTCAATGAACAGCCGTATGTCCTTGAGTGCCTCAAGACGTGCTGGGAAGGTACATTCGACTCTTTGGTGCTTACTCGTAATGTTCATTGTTAGTCTGAAGGTATCTCAAATGCTCGAAGTGCTTGGTCAAAGTGCTCTGTGATGTGGAAGATGTGCTGGAAGCCAAGCATATCCATAATCATCGCAATCCGCTCATTGAGCGAGCAGAATTTCAAATCGCCTCCTGCTGCTCGAATAGGTTCAATGTAGGCCATGAATACACCGAGCCCGGCGCTGGAGATGTAGTCCAATTCCGCACAATCAACGATGATACGATTGCTGTTCTGCTCGAGTAATCCCGCAATCAGCGTATCCAGTTGTGGAGCGGTGTATGCATCCAGATAACCACGGAGACGAATGACAAAGATGCCTTTTCCTTTTGGTTCGAGATCAGCACGGAAGCCCTGATTCACTGGTCACTTTAGTATTTGTGGAACATCGTAGTACGACCATCGTCATATCGTCATGGAGGATATGCTCGCCAGCTCGCTGTCGGAGAACAGTTCGGAGATTCTCTGCTATCTCAGCTGCACTTGCCAAATGACTAGCCTGAGATACAAGGTCAGAAAAACCATCAAGACCTAACTCTTTGTTCGAAGTTACTCCTGCTTCGATGACGCCATCGGTGTAGAGCACAAGCTGTTGCCACCGATGATCGAGCTCGGTCACTTCTGTGATTTCTGAAAATCGTTCAGTGCTTACAAGTCCAAGAGCTATCCCTCGTGTCGAGAGAATCTCCACCTTTCCTTTGCTTTGAGAAGCAAATGGTGGTGGATGTCCCGCTCGTACTATCGTCGTGGAACCATCCGGTGCAATTCCGATAGCAGCAAGCGTAATATAGACTCTTCGTTCCAAGACACCTTCGAATGTCTGATGGATGCGTACAACAAATTCATGTACATCGGAACACATCGGTGCAAGAGCAGTACACACTCCCTTAAGCTTTGCCATGTACAGTGCCGCCCTGATACCTTTCCCACTGACGTCAGCCACCAATACACACGCTGTACCTCCAGACAGCCAAAAGTAGTCGAAGTAATCGCCTCCAACTTCATAGGCTGGCTCAGACCACCCTACGACTTCCCAACCATTGAGTGGCGGAATATCATCAGGTAAAAGTTTCTGCTGGATTTCTCGTGCCATTGATAATTCGCGCTGAAGGCGCTCACGCAGGAGCGCCTCCCGCATAAGACGATTGTTCGCTAAAGCGATCGTAACTGCTGGAGCAAAGGCATCGAGCAGTTGGATATCGCCTCGTTCGAAAGCAAAGGGTTGATTACTCAACAGTACGATAGAACCATAGTACGTATCGTTGTCAGCCAAGGGGACTACCACAAGCGACTGTGCATACGATTCAACTGATCGTGCGATGCGATAGAATCGCTCATCTTCTCGGAGCCATGGAATAACAACCACATCACGTTCAAGTGTGCGACCGATAAGCTCCGGAATCATAAGTGCTTCGGCACGATCGACATCTATACCCGCAAGTACTGCAATCCGCGGTTCGCCTGTGTCATCGTTCAAATACAGCCATGCACTTGTTGCATCGCTCAATCCAAGTGCAAGTGTAATGATCGTTTGGTAAAGCTCTTCCGGTGTATCATGCTGCGAAGCAACGCGGCTGAGGAATGTAATCGCATCAAACTCGAATGCTTTCCTCTCTGCAGCACCTTCTCCTCCGACAACTGTAGCAACAACGACGACGGCATACGTTGATACCATCAAAAACAGTGAGCCTGCCAGAATATTGCTTCCGACAAACCACTCCCTGAGAGCCTGTGCCTGGTGAGTTTGTCCGTCAAAGAGAGTAATCGCCGCAAACGCTGCTACACCTGCAAGAACTGCTGCCCATCCAGCAAGACTCCACCGTTCAGCGCGGGTGGTAAGTCGCAGCCATCGCCGTCGGCGAGAAAGGAGCAATGTGAGCACAACGAGCACGAGCACATTGATCGCTTTTGCTGCTTTAAGCGATTCAACATCAGTCAAGTGCTCAATCCATTCGAGCAAGAGCGTCACTGCAAATACAAAGCTCACTCCCCGCAAAAGAAACGGTGTGCGCGCTGTGCGGTAGTGGTAAAACACCGAGAGTAAGCCATGAGATATCCATCCTACCAGTGCGAGTATTGCTCCTCCTTCCAGTGCTAAATAAACAACATGCTGAACATCATGCTCCACGATAGATGGTAACAACAACAGCATCCCAACGGTCCCAATCGAACTCCACCGCAACCAATTTCGGACTCGTCGTGGATCAGGTGCCTCGTGCTGCTGACTTTCTCGAATAACACCCCATCCAAGCACACCGATAGCTGTAAGCGATGTGGTAACTGCAAGTGCTTCAAGCAACATCAATACCAATGGTGGTAACCAGCGTCCAAACGTCTCACTCAGCGTGACAACTATCACATGTGCACCTCCGAGTGAAATCCCCAACAGGAGCAGCGACGATGTGGTTTGTTGTAACGGAAGGAAACGATGGACGACCATTGAAAGCGCAAGAACTTGAGGGGAACGGTTATTGCTCCTTGCTACGCGAAGATCGCCAATTTGTTACAAAAAAGCCCGAAGTCGCATACTTCGGGCTTCCATACGATGAGCCAACAACCGGACTCGAACCGGTGACCTGCTCATTACGAGTGAGCTGCTCTACCAGCTGAGCTATGTTGGCATGCAGACGCAAAAATACTGTGCTCGTTCGAGATTGTCAAGCGTTGCCGTAGATACGCTGAACTTTCCGTCTGGCGTATTCGATGAAGTCGTCAACTTTGAGTGTGCTCCCCGTGACCTTCGTAACAAGTTCCGAAGGCTTCATAGTTCGTCCCCACTGGTGAATGTTGCTTCTGAGCCACTGATGAATCGGTGCAAAGTCACCATTGCGGACAAGCTGCGGCGTCTCTGGAATCGTCTCGAGCAACGAACGTCGGAACATTGCGGCATAGAGCTTCCCAAGTGTGTAGCTGGGGAAGTACCCAACCCCCCCGAACGACCAGTGGATGTCTTGCAAACACCCGCGTGCATCATCAGGCACATCGAGACCGAGCAACTGGTGAAATCGGTCATTCCAATAGCTTGGAATCTCGTCCACTGAGAGGCTTCCTTCAAGCAATTGCTTCTCTATCTCATAGCGTAAAATGATATGCATGTTGTAGGTAACTTCATCTGCTTCAATGCGGATTAGTGATGGTTCCACTGCGTTGATTGCTCGGTACATCTGCCGAGGTGTTACTTCTCCAAGCTGTGATGGGAAATATCGTCGGAGTAAAGGCAACGCCCAATGCCAGAACTCTTCCGACCGTGCGATGATGGCTTCCCAAAAGAGAGATTGCGATTCGTGGATGCCCATTGAAGCGCCTTCCCTTGCGAACGTTCCATTGAAATCAGCTCTCATTCCCTGCTCATAGAGACCGTGGCCCGCTTCGTGAATCAAGCCAAACAGGCATGACCGCAAATCATACTCATTGATGCGAGTTGTCAATCGCACATCAGTATTAGCGAACGAAGTGCAGAAGGGATGCGCGGATAAATCAATTCTCCCTGCAGTAAAATCGAACCCCATTGCTCCAATGATTTCTCGTGCAGCCTGAAGCTGGTTTTCAGCTGGGAAATACATCTCGAGTATTTTCCGATCTGGCTTCTTCGCCGAGGATGCAACAATTTCGAGTAGCTCACGAGTAGAATTGGCAAGTTGCGTAAACAGTGGGTCAAGCTCCTGCACCGTCATGCCAGGTTCGTAGAGGTCAAGCAACGCATCGTACGGGTGATGCTGGTATCCGCGATGGCAAGCTTCTTCACGAGCAAGTTCCACAAGACCTCTAAGGTCCTCTCGGAAGTACGCGAAGGATGATTGCTGACGTGCCTGCTTCCAACGTTCCTGGGCAAGCGTAGTGGCACGCGCCTTCCGCCGTACAAAATCCTCGGGCAATACAGTTGCTTGCTGCACTTCACGAACAAAGACTCGAGCAATGCAATGCTCAAGTTCAGTTAACTCACCGTTCTGCGCAGGCAACGACCTCTCGAAAAACTCAGCGAGCTGCTTGGTACGGTCCTCTGTGAGGAGGGTATGCGCCATCACACTGAGCGTTTCAATCTGTTCTGCTCGTGCTTCTGCGGCAGCCGTGGGCATTTAGGTCTCTTGGTCCCAGCTCAACAGTGCAATGGCGGAGCGCAGATCACTGACCTTTCGCATCAATTGGAGCGTTTCTTGGTAAGCGATGCGTACATCCATCACTGTACGATTCTGAGGAGGTAACTCTGTTACACAAATCATATCGTCACATCACGACAATCAGGTGCAGTTGCACGTGGATCATTGTGAGCCTTACAACATCATGGTGTGCTCGCTAAGCTCAACCCACCCGTTGTTCATAGTCCAGCAGGTATTCCAACCATGCGATGCCGAGCACTTCGAGTACGCTATTCATTGAGAGCCGATCGCGGAGGTTCTCGAAATCCACGTGGTCGAGTTCTTGGTCTTGATTGAAGCACGAAAAAACGGGTACAAGTTCTCTTCCTGTCTGGGGGTCAACATGCTTCTGTAAGCACTGGGCACAGATTTCTTTCATCATACACTGCATCGGAGAATTGATAGAACCAATCGCAACATGCCGACCGAACGCATGACGAAGGACACCCCATCGGGCACGTTTGACAGCGTGCATCATTCCATCGCTCCCGATGGCAATGATGCGGTTCACGGTAGGAAACGGCATCAGTGGGTCCCCGAGCTTCCCTTCGTGGTAAGCGACCATCGCTTCGATGATTGTGCCACGGACGTGTTTGTCTTGGAGGCGTCGTGGAGAAATCTCTGGTCCACCATCAGTACACCAGATGACTTGATCGGTTGCTTCTTCTATCGCATTCATTTTGAAAACGTCCGCACCATACCGGTACCCTGCAAAGTAGAGAACACGGCATCCCTGCGCCTTGAGCGCTTGAGCGATGGAGAAGAGTACTGCATTGCCAAGTCCACCACCACACAACAAGACATTTTCGTTCTTCGGGATCTCTGTTGGTGTCCCTGTCGGTCCCATGACGACGATTTTTTCTCCCGGCTCAAGTTGCGCAATCATCCTGGTTGAAGCACCAACTTCAAGCGCAATCATCGAAAGCAACCCCTCTGAAGGATTGGTCCATGCACCTGTCATCGCGAGCGCTTCCATCACTAAACGATGATTACCATAACATGGTGCCGTCGCAGCGTAGTTCTGGAGTCGGTAAAACTGTCCTGGGCGAAACTTCCGAGCCGCCTGTGGTGCGCGGACAATGAGCTCAACAATCGTTGGCGTCAAGCGCTCGATGCGCACGACGTGAGCTGTAAAGTCATGCTCAAGTGATGAGAAAAAGTGCTCAAGTTCCGCAGGTATGGCCTCCGAGTCCGGTTCACGTGAACTGGCAGCAGATATGTCGTCGGCAAAGAGACGTGCGATATGACGATGACCACGTCGTGCGCTCGCCATTGCTCGAACGACACTACCAGCGTAGGCTGGATGACTATCACCGAAAAATGTTACATATCGGCCATCGCGACTGTAAGAGGTAAAAAACGCTTCGTCGAGGCGTTCTCCTGGTTGCAGGTGGAAATCGTTCATTATGTGAAGGGTCAGAATCCTAAAAAGCGCGCTGGCTTTGGACGAGTCAGCGCGCTTGATAGTGCCGAGGGAGGGATTCGAACCCCCGACACGCGGATTATGATTCCGCTGCTCTAACCTACTGAGCTACCTCGGCACATGTCATGATTGGCTACTTGTCAGCCGCTGGATTTCATCACGGATACGTGCGGCTCGCTCGTAGTCTTCGTCTCGAATTGCTTTTTCGAGCTCACGTTGAAGCTGATCCAGTTGAGATGATGACCCTTTCTGTGACGATTTTTCCTCACCGTGTTCTTCTTCGTGCTGGCGAAGTAAACGCAAGAGATCATCATCCTCATCCTCGTCGTCCTCATCGAGGTCGTCATCATCAAGCACGTCAATTTCCTCAGGAACCACGCCAGCTTCTTCCAAAACCGAGTCCATCACGTAGATGGGTGCATCAAACCGAAGTGCAAGTGCAATTGCATCGCTCGGACGAGCATCTACGTGCAAATCGAGCCCTTCGATGGTGATTTGGGCGTAGAAAATGCTCTCCCGTAATTCGACGATACAAACCTCGCTGACCGTACCTCCTGCTTGTTCGATGATGTTCTTGATCAAATCGTGCGTCATGGGACGTGTCGGTCTGATACCTTCCATCTCCGCTGCGATAGCTTGTGCCTCCGGTGCTCCAATGACAATGGGAAGGCGCCGCTCCCCTGATGTTTCCTTCAGGATGAGTGCGTAGGCTCCATTGCTGCCAGTACTGGCAGACAAACCAATTACTTCTACTTTGACCTTCGTCATTGGGTCCTAACCAGAAGCTAACGATTTGGAAGCAAAATTACGATGTTCCGCGTTGCTTGAGGGCACGGATGTGTTCGATGAGTTTGGGGATCACCTCGAAGACGTCGCCGACGATACCATAATCGGCAACTTTGAAAATTGGTACATCCTTGTCCTTGTTGATTGCAGCAATCACCTTCGAGGACGACATCCCAGCAAGATGCTGGACTGCCCCACTAATGCCGCACGCAAGGTAAAGATTGGGCGAGACTGTTTTCCCAGTTTGACCAACCTGTTCACTGTGTGGACGCCAGCCTGCATCAACCACAGCACGAGAAGCACCGACAGCTCCTCCAAGAACGGATGCGAGTTCCTCAATGAGCACGAAGTGCTCTGGACCTTTCATACCACGCCCACCAGAAACAATGATATCGGCTTCAAGCACATCGAGTTTGCCATCGTTGCGGACGATGTCCGTGACAACAACACGGCAGTGGTTCTGGTCAAGTGTCGGTGTAAATGTTGACTGCACTGGGTTGGTTGCCTCGTCGCACATGCGAGCTGTAAACATGTTGGGCCGGAGGGAAAAGACCGTCCGGCTGGTCAGTGGCTGTACTGTTGCACGTACTTTCCCCGCATAGAGTGGACGAGTTGCCTGGATGTGTCCATCGCTTTTCGACAGTGCGATGCAATCTGGTAGGTACGCAGCGTCGAGCAAGACTGCAACGCGAGGTGCGAGTTCTTTCCCCATCGCAGTTGCACCGAACAACAGGGCCTCCACGGGACGCTGCTGTATCCATTGCGCGATCGCCTCCGCAGCGGCTTGCGAAGAGTAACGTTCTAAGAGCGGGTGTTCGATAGAGACAACTTCGTGAACACCGTAAGAAGCAAGCACATCTAATTCACCGCGCCCTATCTCAAGTGCAATGACTGTATCGGCAAGCGAGCGTGCGGCTGTCACTGCTTCAAGGGCAGCACGCTTGATGACACCACCACGCCGTTCGATGAATACCGCAACTGTTGACATTGGATGGGTAGATTAGTTCGACATCAAAGAACCTTTGCCTCCTCATGGAGGAGCCGGATAAACTCGGCGATATCAGCATCACTATCACCGAGGATTTTATTGGCACGTTTGAGTTGTGGTACTTCAAAGCGTACCATCGTCGCTCGAGGTGGTACAGTAATTGGCTCGACTGTTTCGATTGGTTTCGACTTTGCCTTCATGATCTCAGGTAATTTGGGATAGCGTGGGTTGTTGATCCCTTTCTGGACGCTTACAACAAGTGGTAGCGTTGCTTCGAGCAGTTCTTTCCCACCTTCGATATCACGTTCAGCATAGACGCGGTCACCGGAAATTTCCAGCTTCGAGACAACAGAAATTGATGGAAACCCGAGCAATGCACCCACAGTGCTCGCCATCTGGAAGGAATCGTGGTCAATGCTCTGGCGACCAACGATGATAAGAGATGCATCAATGGCTTTTGCATAAGCAGCAATGTTCGATGCCACCCCGAATGAATCGAATGTCGTTGCAGGCACAATCGCTGCGCTATCAACACCCATTGCTAATGCTGTACGGAGAATTTCCTTCGCTGCATCGGGACCTACTGTGAGCGCCACTACTCTCCCGCCATGACGTTCGCGTTGGAGTAACGCTTCTTCGATCGCAAATTCATCGTACGGATTGAGGATGTACTTGACGCCCTCTAACTGGAGGGCTGTACCATCACTTGTTACGCCAATCTTCGCAGCAGTATCGGGAACATACGAGATGCAAACAAGAATTGTCATTGAATCTGCCTAATGACCAACATAGAGCATGCAAAACTACACCGTGTACACACTCTGCCGTCGTTTACGTCCATCAGAAGGGAGTGTCGGTGAGAGTTCTTTCCGTAGGTATATCCCAGTTAGTGATGCTGGGTTTTCGACGATGTCTTCTGGTGTACCAATCGCGACGATACATCCACCATTACGACCGCCACCTGGGCCGAGGTCAATCAACCAATCTGCACATTTGATGACGTCGAGGTTATGTTCGATAACAACGACTGTGTTACCGCGCTCGACTAACCGTTGGAGTATCTCGAGCAGAATTCGAATGTCTTCAAAATGTAAACCAGTCGTCGGCTCATCAAGTATGTACAGAGTTCGTCCTGTACTTGTCCGTGCGAGTTCAGTGGCAAGTTTTAGGCGCTGCGCTTCTCCACCACTTAAGGTTGGCGCTTGTTGTCCAAGTCTGATGTATCCAAGCCCAACGTCTGAGAGCACAGCAAGTTTTCTGCGGATCTGTGGTATCTCCGCAAAGAAGGCAAGCGCTTCCTCCACGGTCATCTCGAGCACATCAGCAATACTTTTGCCCTTGTACGTTACGGTAAGCGTTTCACGATTATACCGTTTGCCCCCACACTCGTCGCACGTAACATACACCTCTGGCAAGAAGTTCATCTCAATGACCTGCAAACCAGCACCCTGGCAGGCTTCACACCGACCCCCTGGGACGTTGAACGAAAATCGGCTTTGAGAATAGCCCCGAATTCGCGCCTCAGGAAGCAGTGCAAAGTGCTGTCGGATGTGCGTAAAGACACCGGTATAGGTAGCTGGGTTCGATCGTGGTGTCCGTCCAATGGGACTTTGATCGACGACGATGACTTTATCGAGATGCTCCAAACCACGAACATCTCGAAAGGGCAACACGTCGAGGTTCGTGCGGTGTAACCGATTGCTCAACAACGGATAGAGCGTATCAATGATGAGCGATGATTTACCCGAGCCAGAGACACCAGTGATACACACAAACCGACCCAAGGGAAGTTCAAGTGTGACGTCACGGAGGTTATTACCCGTTGCCCCCTCCACAACGAGCCATTGTGTGCTCCGTGGCCGACGCTGACGAGAAAGGTCAATTGATCGTTCACCAAGCAGATATTGTGCTGTGAGTGATTGATTCCGCATCGAGCGCGATAGTTTCCGTAAGCGCGATGGCTTTTCAACAAACAGCACGTGGCCTCCATGCACACCAGCACGTGGACCCAGATCAACAAGCACGTCTGCACTTAGCATCGTTTCTCGGTCATGTTCGACGACAACGACGGTGTTTCCGAGATCGCGCAGCCGTCGGAGTGAATCAAGCAACGCTCTGTTGTCGTGGGGATGTAGTCCGATGCTCGGTTCATCCAGAACGTAGAGTACTCCCACAAGCTGAGATCCAACCTGCGACGCAAGTCGAATCCGCTGGGACTCACCACCACTGAGTGTCCGAGCAGGACGGTCGAGTGTCAGGTATCCGAGACCTACTTCGCAGAGAAATCCTAAGCGTTGGTGAATTTCTTGGAGAACGAGTTCAGCGATCATCCGTTCGGTCTTGGTTAACTTGTCCGAGAGTGTTTCGACCCATTGCCGCAGGGCAGGAATTTCCCATCGAACGATTTCGGGGAGCCGGTATCCATCCAGCCGTACTGAACGACTTGATAGACGAAGTCGCTCACCCGCACACTCTCTGCAGGGTACGTTCCCCATGAACGACTCTAACCATGTTCGCACTTTGGAAGATGTCGTCGTTCGATACTGGTGACGAAGCACTGGAAGGATCCCGTGAAATTCTTGTTCGACAAAAAATCGTTCACCATCGCTCTCTAATTCGATTTCGAGTCGGCGCTTTCGCGGTGTGCGGCAACCTTCAAGAATCACCTCGAGCTGTTGGATGGGTAAGTTTTCGATTGGAATGTTCAACGGAATGTTTTCGTTCAGACAGAGTGCTGCCACTTGTTTCCAGAGAAGTGTCCCTCGCTGTGGTCCAAGTGGTGCAATGCCGCCATCTGCAAGTGAAAGACGGGGATTCGGGATAACACGCTCAATGAGGAAATCATGAAGCTCGCCCAATCCTTCACATGCAGGGCACCAACCGTACGGTGAATTGAAGGAGAATGCATTTGGTGCTAACGGTTCGAAACCTTTTCCGCAGGATGGACACGCAAGAGTTGTGCTGAAGATCTGCTCGGTCCCGCCTTCTTCCATGACGACAACGATACGCCCCTCCCCCATCGACAGTGCAAGTTCGACACTTTCTCGCAAGCGGCGCTCACTTTTGGCTGCTACGGGCATACGATCGATGACGAGTTCGATCGTATGAACTTTGTAGCGATCAAGCATCATCCCCTCAGTGATCTGGCGATAGGTGCCATCGACTCGTACACGCGTGAATCCGCGACGTTGAAGCTGCGCAAAGAGCTCGCGATAATGACCCTTCCTCCCGTGCACTAACGGAGCAAGTATTGCAACCGATGTTTGTGCAGGTAGATTCAAAAGCGACGCGACGATCTCATCACTCGATGTGCGACGGACAGGAACATTGCAATCGGGACAGTACTGTGTCCCAACCTTCGCATAGAGAAGACGGAAGTAGTCGTAGATCTCTGTAACAGTTCCTACTGTTGAACGTGGCGTAAATCCACTCGTTTTCTGTTCGATGCTAATCGCAGGTGAGATGCCTTCGATACTATCCACATCCGGTTTTCGGAGCACCCCAAGGAACTGTCGCGCATAGGGCGACAAACACATGACGTATCGCCTCTGCCCTTCGGCGTAGAGTGTATCGAATGCGAGCGACGATTTTCCTGAGCCCGATACACCCGTAATGACGATGAACTGATCTCTGGGTAATTCAAGAGTGATGTTCTGGAGGTTGTGCTCGCGAGCACCAACGATTCGTATCGTTTCGATCGGTCCGTCGGTCTTGTGTCGGTTGTCGAGGTTGGGATTCATTGCCCAATGGTATGGCGAATTCAAACGCTTGAATTTCGAAGATACTGTAAACAACAAGGTTTACCTTTCAAGCGCAAGCAGTGCAGCACCGAGGATACCTGCCGAGGCTCCAATCTCCGATCGGACGACAGTGACATGATTTGCAATGGCTGGGAGAGCATGCTGTTTAAGGACAACTTGAACATAATCGTAAAACATTTTGGGGAGCGCAGAAATTCCTCCACCCACGACGACGTGTTCTAATCCCAAGAGTGCAAGTGCGGACGCAAGACCCAGTGCGAACGTGTGCGCAACTAATTGGATTGCTCGGCATGCTGCTTCATCACCCTGCTCTGCTGCATAACTGATACGATCGACATCCAACGTACCAGTGTGAAGCATAGAAGTCGGGTAGCTCGGCAGCAGTGCCTTCGTACGTTCGATGATCGCAGCTCTGCCGATGTATTCTTCGAGTACACCTGTACGATACAGCGGATTACGAGCTGGTGCATCGGCAGCGATGACCATGTGACCGATCTCTCCAGCACATCCACGTTCACCACGGTAAATGTGCCCGTCAAGCACGATTGCACCTCCAACTCCAGTTCCGAGCGTGACATAGAGGAATGAGCGCCACTGACGACTATAGCCGAGCATACACTCAGCATATGCTGCAGCATTCGCATCGTTATCGAGTGCAACAGGTAGCGATATATGTTGTTGGATAATTTGTCGCAAAGGGAGAGGGTGGGCTGGCCACCATGGAATATTAGGAGGTACTGTCACTGTGCCGGTATCCCACTGGACGCATGCAGGAAAGCCAATTCCGATTGCTTCGACATTCGATAGCTCTGCCTTCCACTGCAGAGTACGATCAATAATCCACTCGATAAAGTCATCCACACTACGAAAGGATTTCGTCTCTTCAAGGCAAGATGCTATCATGTGTGGTACTGTTCCATCCCACGCAATCGCACCTGCTTTCACCGACGTTCCACCAACGTCGAACCCAATTGTAATACGTGGGGACATTGGAACTTGTTAGCTAAGCCGCATCGGCATGACAAGTGCAATGATCCGATGTGTCGTTTCATCTGGTGGAGTAATCAGCGCAGCTCTTGACGGTTGAGAAAATGCAAGTCGAACGCGATCGGTTGGTATGTGCTGCAGTGCTTCGATGATGTACTTATAGTTGAATCCTATTTCGAACGGATCGCTTGTGTATTCACACGGAAGAGACTCTTCTGCACATGCACCAGTGTCTGGATCTGTAGCGGATAGTTTAAGGGTACCAGCACTCCATTGGAATCGCACAAGTCCAACAGTCGTCCCCGCAAAGAGAGCCATACGACGCACAGCTTTGATCAACTGCTCGCGCTCCACTAGTGCAATGCGGGAAGCTTCAGTGGGAATGACGTTCCGCCATTGCGGATAGGCTTCATCGATGAGCCGTGCAGCGATAGTTATCGAGTCAGTCGTTATCATCGCATGGGTTTTGCTCAATCCGAGGATAACATCTCCATGTGCTTTCGAGAGAAGCTCGATGACCCGTGCAGGAACGACTGCCTCTGCAATTGTATTCGACGATGATCCGAGCGGAATGGTAATGGTCGACAGACGATAGCCATCGGTCGCAACTGCAATAAGATCGCTACCGAGTTCAACTTTGACACCTGTCATTGCGGGACGGTATTGCTCCACCGAAGCAGCATAAACTGTTGCGGCTGCAAGCGCCTTTGCGTCTGCCTCGGTTAGTGTAATCGTCGTCGCGTGCTCTGTCCGTGGCAATTCAGGGAATTCATCTGAATCTAATTTCGGTAGCTCGTAGCGACCAATTGATGTCGAGAGAACAAACCGTGCGTCACGTCCATCGATCGAACATGAGAGATCTTCCGGCAAGGCACGGAGGATGTCCGAAACTTTGCGTGCGGGGACGAGGAGTGCGCCAGGTTCACTTATGTGCGCAGGAATGCTTGCCGTAATCGCAAGTTCCATATCCGTTGCAGCAAGTTCGAGACGGTCACGTTCTGCACGTAAACTGATATGTTCAAGCACCGGAAGGGTTGACTTTGTAGGAACTGCAGGAAGTACCCGTGTAACAGCATTCGCAAGATCAGCAATTGTCGCATGTGCAATGTGCATAGCGAAAACATCTCCGTGTAAGACAACCTCGTTTCTGCACAATCCTGCCGATGAGCGGTCAGTCAAATCCTGCAATGGAGCGTAGTTTTGAACATCTTTCACAGAACAAGCGTTCATACACTCTCACCGAGCACCCGCTCTCGAACAGCGGCAATGCAAAATACGAACCTCTCGCTGTGCGATTTTGTAATAACATCGTGGACAATGGGCATCATCACACGGTACGGCTACGATAACTTTTTCGTTTTCCTCGCGATTGGTATTTCCCTCGGTGTCGGAGCATGGTTACTGCGTGGACATAGTATCCTTGCTCTTCTTCTTGCAACATGTAGTCTTCTGCTCATCGCTTTTAGTATTTGGTTCTTTCGGGATCCGGAACGTCGGATTCCCGAGAGTGCAAACGATGGACATACTGTTCTATCACCTGCTGACGGGCGCATTGTGGAGATAACTGACTGCATCGAGAATGAATACATTCGTGATCGCGCTATTCAGATAAGCATCTTTCTCTCTCCACTTGATGTTCATGTCAATCGCTATCCGATCAGTGGAATCATTGAGTACGTGCGTTACTACCCAGGTGAGTATCTCGTCGCGTGGCATCCGAAAAGCTCGGAGAGGAATGAGCGTTCTGTCATTGGAGTCCGTGCAGAAGGTGGTAAGGTGCTCTTTCGGCAAATCACAGGGATCCTGGCGCGCCGGATTGTTTTTGAGACGCGCGTTGGTGATACCATCTCTGCCGGTGAGCGTTTCGGAATGATGAAGTTTGGATCACGAATGGACGTAGTGCTCCCGCGGACGGCAGTGATTGCAGTCTCCGTCGGACAACACGTGCGTGCAGCCGAAACTATTCTTGCGCGCCTTCCATGAATCCATCGCTTGCCCATTCTCCTCGATACATCACTAGATGGGCTTCAGAGTAACTCGCTCGATCGTCCCCAATTTGTTTACACTGGGGAATCTCTTCAGTGGTTTTTTAGCTATTGTAAGTTTTGCGCAGAGCGTCAACGATGAACGATTCATTCCAATTGGTGCACTTTACGTCCTTGCGGCTGCAATCTTCGATATGCTCGATGGTATCGTCGCTCGACTTGTTCGTTCTGCCAGTGAACTTGGTGTCGAACTCGATTCTCTCTGCGACCTTGTTTCGTTTGGTATCGCACCATCAGTGCTCCTCTACGTAGTCTATTACCACAACACTGGTCCAATCGGTACACTCCTTGCAGCGCTGCCAGCAATGGCTGGAGCGTACCGATTAGCACGGTTCAACGTTCAACTTACTTCACTCGAAGACAAGCAGTACTTCCGAGGATTACCAATTCCAGCAGCAGCACTGACTGTTGTGTCCTACGTTGTCTTCTACCTCCACCGAAACATCATCTCAGCCGATTGGATCGGCATTACGACTAATTTTGTAACTACTACAGTAGCCCTTGCGATGATTAGCACTATTCGGTACGACAACATCCCCCGTCCTAACCGCCACGCTATTGCGCAACGTCCGATTTTCACAGTGCTCGCAGTCCTTGCTCTTGGACTAATCATCGCAAGCAAGGGAAGCCTTGCGTTTCCCATCATGCTGATTTACATTTTCGGTGGCGCGCTCCGACATACAATCGGATGGTTAAAACAGCGTTCAGAAGAATCAACGGATTTTGACGAGTTCGAGGATTGAGTAGCCCTATGCCCCAGTACCGAGCAACCATCATCGTTACGCTCCGCCCAACAATTTTGGACGTCCAAGGGAGAACTGTCGAACATGCCCTTCACTCGCTTGGCTTTGAGTCTGTTCGTCAAGTGCGCATCGGCAAGTACATTACGCTTGACTTAGAGGCATCCGATCCTCATCACGCCACTGGTCAATGCCAAACAATGTGTCAGGAGTTACTTGCAAATCCTATCATCGAGGATTTCTCTATCGCCACAATCGAACCCATAGCACCGTGAAGGTTGGTATTGTTGTCTTTCCTGGTTCCAACTGCGACCGAGATGCATTCTTCGCCGTAACCCTTCAGCAAGAGGCAACGGCACAGTACCTATGGCACAAGGAGAGTGAAATCCCACAGGGGCTCGATTGCATCATCTTACCAGGTGGGTTTTCTTATGGTGATTATCTCCGGAGTGGAGCAATTGCTCGCTTTTCCCCCATCATGCGTGCGGTTCGAGCATTCGCCGATCGTGGCGGACTTGTGCTCGGCATCTGCAATGGTTTCCAGATTCTCACGGAAGCAGGGATGCTCCCTGGGGCGCTCCTGCAAAACGCAGAGCAACGATTCATCTGCAAAAGCGTAACTATTCGAGTTGATAATTCTGCAACACCATTTACGAACGCGTACACAAAGGGGCAAGTGCTCCGTATCCCGATCGCACATGGTGAAGGACGCTACTACGCCGACCCCGCCACTATCGCGCAGCTTGAGAAAAATGGTCAAGTCGTTTTTCGATACGTTGATACAGACGGTATACCAACTCCTCAAAGCAACCCGAACGGTTCGATCGCGAATATTGCAGGTATCATCAACGAGCGTGGGAACGTCCTCGGCATGATGCCACACCCAGAGCGTGCATGTCAAGCACTTCTTGGTAGTGAGGACGGACGTGGAGTGTTTGAGTCCGTAGTGCACTATTTTGCCTCCGTTGGTGTCTAAAGCATTGCAAGTGTTTCACCATACCAACTAATGCCATGTTTGGCTTACCGGGCGGAATGGAATGGCTGGTCATACTCCTTGTCGCTCTCCTCATCTTCGGTGGGAGAAAAATCCCTGAGTTGATGCGCGGCCTGGGCACTGGCATTCGCGAATTCAAACAAGCTGCCAGCGGACAGCCACGCTCAACGGAACAGCCACCGAACGATACACCATCCTCACAATGAGCGATGTTCGATATCGGCGGCGGTGAGCTCCTTCTCATCCTGCTTGTGGTATTGCTTCTTTTCGGGCCGAGGAAACTTCCCGAGGTTGCCCAACTTATCGGGAAAGGAGTCCAAAAAGTCCGTCGTGCACAGGAAGATCTTGTCGAACAAGTGCGGCAAATCAACAGCACCGTCGCAGAGCAGGTGGAGCCTATTGCACGTGAGGCAACACAATTGAACGAGACGATTGCTCGACCGTTGGAGCGAAGACAACTGCCACCGACATCACCATCAGATGAAGAGCAGCGTACATAGAAGAATCCTACAGCATGTCCACCCCACCATTCGTGACAGTTACACCTGTATTCGGTAGCCTATGGTAACAGAAACCTATGAGCGTTTTCGATTTCGCGTTTATCACGGCGAGACATCGTGTGTTGAGGAAGTTGAACGTGCTCTTGAGCGCATTTCTGCATCCGAACACCTTGGAGCTTTTGTTACCGTGGCTGAAGATGAAGCACGCCGTAGTGCAGAAGAAAGCGATATTCGATTCCGCGATGGCAAGCCGCGCCCTCTGGAAGGCATGATTGTGGCTGTCAAAGACAATATCTCAACGCGTGGCATACGCACCACGTGCTGTTCACGTATGCTTGAGCGCTTTTTCCCAGTTTATGATGCGACAGTAATCGAGCGACTCCGTGCACACGGCGCTATCATTATCGGAAAAACGAACATGGATGAATTCGCAATGGGTTCATCGAATGAGACATCGTATTTCGGATGGGCTCGTAATCCGCACAATCCAGACTACGTACCCGGAGGATCGTCTGGAGGGTCTGCTGTAGCAGTCGCAGCACAAATGGCACATGCTGCCCTCGGTTCCGACACCGGTGGATCGATTCGCCAGCCAGCTGCATTTTGCGGTATCGTAGGATTCAAACCAAGCTATGGCCGGGTAAGCCGGTATGGATTAGTCGCATTTGCTTCGTCCCTTGACCAAATTGGTCCCATGGCTCGCTCTGTCCGTGATGCATCCCTCCTTGCCCATGCAATCTCCGGCTATGATCCTGCCGATAGCACCAGTAGTACTCTTCCGCCAATTGATCCAACATTACAGCCGTTCGAACAACGACCAGTACTCGGAATCGTCGGCCATGACATTCTCGACGGTTGCACAGACGATGTGCGAGCATGTTACGATTATGTTTGTACTGTCGCCCGCAATGCTGGCTATGAACTTGTCCCGATCACATTCGACACAGTGACGGCGTGGATACCGACCTACTACATTTTGGCTACAGCTGAGGCTTCATCAAATCTTGCACGCTACGATGGTGTTCGCTATGGATTTCGAGCAGATCATGTTCACGACGAGGACATGATCACCGCCACACGAACGATGGGGTTTGGCGTTGAAGTCAAGCGTCGGATTATGCTCGGCACCTACGTGCTTTCGGCTGGTTACTACGACGCTTACTACCGTAAAGCACAGAAAGCGCGCCGCTGGATTGTGGAAAATTATCAGCGGATCTTCACACAATGCAAGGCAGTACTGCTCCCAACTACCCCCACACCGGCATTCCGCTTTGGTGAAAAATCCAGCGTTCCCCTCGCGATGTACCTCAACGACATACTTACCGTCTCTGCAAACTTAGCTGGAATTCCAGCTCTTAGCCTGCCTGCTGGAACATCAGCATCGGGATTACCGATTGGAGTGCAACTACAGGCTGCATTCGGTGACGATGAGTCTTTGCTTCGCATAGGGTACGATCTTGAACAATGCTTGACCGAAGCAAAAACACAGTAACTCTATCCATCGTACTGGGGCTGGCACTTGCAGGACTTCTGTGGAGCTGTAAACAACGCTATTACATCCATCATCTCCGTCCAGGAATAGGAGACGTTCGCTATGGCGGGACCTACCGCATCAACATGCTCCGTGGCAATCCGAACGGTCTCGACCCTGTGCTCATCACCAGCAAGCTGGCTGATGACATTGCGCTCCAAATCTTTGATCGTCTCGTGACGTTCGACTCACTACTCAACGTGCAGCCAGAGTTAGCACACCGTTGGGAAATCTCCACCGATGGCACACGGTACACGTTCCATCTCCGCACCGACGTGCGCTTTCACGATGACCCCTGTTTTCCCAATGGTCGTGGACGGAGCATGACAGCACACGACGTTGTGTATTCTCTGACAAGAGCGTGCGACCCTCTGGCGAAAACGACCGCATTCTGGATTTTCAAGGATAAAGTACGCGGTGCTACACGATTCTACACTGCTCGCGCACTTGGCGACACAACTGTGCGAAGAATCGAAGGAATTTCGGCACCAAATGATTCAACAGTCACGATCGAGCTTGAGCGCCCCTATGCACCGTTCCTGCAACAACTTGCAAATGCCTTCGGTTGTATCGTCCCTCCTGAAGCAATCGAATACTACGGCGAGAACTTTTTCCGTCATCCAGTGGGCACAGGACCATTCCGACTTCACTGGTGGAAAGATGACTATGGTATGCTCCTTGTCCGGAACGAGCACTATTGGCAACGGGACGAGTTTGGGAATCAACTCCCCTATGTCGATTCGCTCTTCATCACGTTCATCAAGGACGACAAAGTTCAGCTCCAACAATTTCTCGATGGACATTTGGAAGAATCCTATTCCATCCCGACAGAACTGTTCGATGTTTTCATAGAGCCACAGACTATAACACTAAGGGCGGGATATCCATTTCACCTCCAAGTGAAGCCAGCACTGCTGACGTGGTTCATCGATTTCCACTGCGATCGACCACCATTTTGGGATCGAAAGCTACGGCAGGCAATGTCGTGGGCTATTGACCGTGAAAGACTCGTGCGGTTTGTCTTGCGGAATGCTCCGTGGGCAGCTGCCACGCATGGAGTGACACCACCGGTCATCCCTGGCTATGACATTTCCCACATCAAAGGGTATGGCTTCGATCCTGTCCGTGCGCGACATCTACTTGCTCAATGTCGGGATGTGCCAAAGAGCATTGTCTTGCACGTGTATCCAGAACCTCGACTGCTACAAGTTGCCGAAGCAATTCAAAGCATGGTGGCTGAACATCTCGGCATTGAGCTTCGCATCGAGGTGATACAATTTGCACAGTTTCTCGATATGGCTGAACGCGGAAAGCTCACGATGTGGGGTACACGGTGGTATGGTGATTACCCAGATGTAGAAAACTACCTTAGCCTCTTCGATGGAAGCCTGGTCCCTCATGACGATAACACACCGAGCTATCCCAACAGTACACGATACCGGAATGATACAGTCTCGGCGCTCTTGCAGCACGCTGCATCCACAACTGATCCTACAATCCGTTCAGGGCTCTATCTCGACGCAGAACAGCAAATCATGAATGATGCACCTGCAGCAATGTTGTTCTACGAAACTCATTACCGTCTCGTTCAGCCTTACATACGGAATTACCCGTTGGATGCAATGGCTCGCCCTATTCTCAAGCGTGTCTGGTTTGCATGGTAATGCCAATGGAAACACTTCGATTGGACGCCTCGAATCCATCAGATCTGGAGTGTGCTGCGGAGCTCCTTATTGCTGGGAAGCTTGTCGCCATTCCGACGGAAACTGTCTATGGGTTAGCAGCGCGCACCTTTGTTCCTGATGTAGTTGCAGAACTCTATCGCGTCAAAGGACGACCTCAGGATAATCCGCTCATTGTGCACTGCGCGACAGCAAAGGATATCGAACGCATAGCAATAGATATTCCGCCTATCGCGTGGCGTCTGCTGGAGCGCTTTGCGCCTGGGCCGTTGACGCTCATCCTGAAGCGGCATCCTTCAGTACCACCGATTGTTAGTGCTGGATTACCCACTGTTGCTGTCCGCATCCCAGCGCCCGCAGTGACACGTCAACTCATCGCTCGTGTTGGAGAGCCACTTGTGGCCCCCTCAGCAAACCGCTCAGGTAGACCGAGCCCAACACGTCCCGAGCATGTCCTTGAAGATCTCGGTGGTCAGATTGCAGCGGTACTCGATGGTGGTCCCTGCAGTATTGGCATCGAATCTACTGTGCTCAATCTCACAGATGAACCGTATGCGATCGTTCGTCCCGGTGCAATCGGAGCGGTGGAACTTTCTCAGATGTTGGGTTATGAGCCGCCTATTGTACGTCATAGCCAAGACGTTGCTCCGGTAGCCCCAGGAATGAAGTATCGCCATTATGCACCGCGTGCACCCGTATTTTTGACTTCGACACTCGATGCGATCCCACATGGAGCACTGGTACTCACAACTGAGCCATTGCCAAACGAGGACTATCACATCCGTCCGCTCTCACGACAAACGCTCTACGATGAATTTCGTCGAGCAGATCGTGAACAAGCACCGGCTATCTATGTTTACCTTACTCCGTTAGTTCTTTCCGATGAGGCACTCATGAATCGGTTGGAAAAAGCCGCAGTTTCCTCGCAACATACCGATAATTTTACCCGATAGGTTGAACGATTGAACTGCCCCTCTGAGCATGCTCGATTGTACCATGGTTGAACGCACCGTTGTTGTCCGTAATCGGGCGGGACTCCATACCCGTCCGGCAGCGATGATCGTCAAGCGCGCAGCACAATTTATGTCCGATATCTACATCGAAAATGAGGATCACATGCGTATCAACGCAAAGAGCATCATTGGAGTAATGACGCTCGCTGCCGCCCAAGGGACCACACTGAAACTTATTGTTTCCGGACCGGATGAAGAGCAAGCAGCAGAATCAATTGCTGAGCTTTTCGAAACCGGCTTTGGCGAACCTATCTAACATACCCCACGACGATGGATAGTGACACTGGCGGCTCTCCGCGATCAGTACCACCTCAGCGTTTCCAGGGTACTGCTGCTTCGCATGGGATTGCCATCGGACACGCGGTAGTTGTTCATGCACCGCAAGAGCGACTATTACATTGGAGCGTTGTCCCAGCTGCTCAGCGGCAGAACCAATTGGAACGCTATCACCGTGCACGTACACAGCTGGTGGAAACAATACGCGCTGGATTACAGCATCCAGGCGCCCCACTTGCCGATGCCTATGCTATCGTCGAATCATACGAGCTGATAGTCAACGATCCTGCACTCGAACAAACGATCCAACATCGCATCCTCGGCGAAGGAATGCCAGCCGAAGTTGCTGTTAGTACAGCGTACGATATGCACATCCACGCATTGGCATCAGCACAGGATGCCATCTTACGCGAACGTCGCTACGACTTGGACAACATCCGGCAAAAGTTACTTGCCACGTTGTTGAGCGAGCATCGCCCTGCACAACCTTTGCACGGGGCAATTCTCATTGCTCCTTCACTTCTTGCCTCGGATGTCCTTCAGTTTCATGACCAGGGAATCTCTGGAATTGTAACCGAAGTCGGAGGTATATCAAGCCATGCATGTATCGTTGCACGTACTCTTGGTATCCCTGCAGTCATTGGGGTCCGGAACGCTACGCGGATGATCACCGATGGCACACTCGTCATTGTGGATGGATTGCTGGGGAATGTCCTCGTCGCGCCAGATGATGCGACGCTCGAGCACTACCGACAGCTTAATAAGACACCAACTCACCATCACAGTTCAGCGCACGTAGCAGCCACAACGCGTGATGGAATCGCAATCCCTGTCTATGCCTCAGTTGATTCTCCCGAAGAAGTCTCTCAAGCACTCGCTCTTGGAGCTGACGGCATCGGCCTTGTTCGAACGGAGTTGCTCCTTCTCCGTATGCAGCATTTCCCAAGTGAAGAGGAACAGTTCTCCTGGTACCGTGCTATTGTGGAACGAGCATATCCGAAACCGGTTACACTCCGCCTCTTTGACCTTGGTAGCGATAAAGCAATCGGTGGTATGCCGCATGAACCGAATCCTGCATTAGGACTACGGGGGCTGCGCTTTCTTGCCCAACGGAACGATCTACTTGTGGCTCATCTCAGGGCGATACTTCGAGCATCAGCTCAGAAAACAGTACGACTCCTGGTACCAATGGTGACCTCGCTTGATGAGGTGGACTTCCTTTACGCATTGCTCCAAGCCACGAAGCAGGAGCTTCGTGACCGCGACCAGCCATACGATGACCGCATACCGATTGGCATCATGATCGAAACTCCCGCAGCTGCGCTCCTTGCGGAAGAACTTGCCAGACGAGTCGCCTTCTTTAGCATCGGAACTAATGACTTAACGCAATACACGCTTGCTGCTGACCGATCGAGCGATTTAGTCGCCCATCTATTTGACCAACTTCATCCAGCAGTGTTGCGGTTGATCCATCTAATTGTTCGTGCCGCCAGACGGCAAGGCATCCCCGTGGAGCTGTGTGGCGATCTTGCATCGTTCCCTTCGGCAACAGATTTGCTCGTGGGTCTCGGCATCAGTGCGATGAGCGTTACTCCAACATCTATTCGCGCACTCAAAGACAAAATTCGCAGCATCCGTATGGCAGATGCACAGCACCTTGCTGAACAGGCGCTCCAGGCAAGCGACTCCACTGCTATCCACGCACTGTTGAATCACCGCATACCCTCCCCGTGATGGAAAAACTCGCAAAACTTGTCATTGCCAACCTGCAACTATACTCATATCATGGAGCAACAACTGCAGAACAACAGCTTGGTGGTCGCTATGAAATTGATGCTGAACTCTATTTCGAAGCGAGCGCAGCGATTGCCCACGACGACCTTGACCGTACGGTCAACTATGCCGATGTGATGACGTGCATCAGTGACGTCGCAAGTGCGAAGCGAAGGCGTCTCATCGAAACGCTCGCCTGTGAAATTGCTCATGCAATCTTAGAGCGATTCAGCCAAGTTGAGACGGTCTGCATCCGCGTGCGAAAACGAACGGTCCCTGCAGGGAGAGTCGTTGACTACGTCGAAGCAGAATGGAGAGCGCATCGCCAGTCATAACCGAGCCGGTTCTCTTAGCCTTAGGGAGTAACTTTGGCGACAGGCTTGGCTATCTCAAATCTGCAATGGGTGCGATCATTGAACGCAACTATCTTGTCAAGGTTAGCTGTTCTCCGATCTACGAATCTGCTCCCGTTGGATATCACAATCAGCCAGACTTTTTGAACTGCTGCATCACTGGGAAAACATCGCTGCAGCCAGACCAACTGTATTGTAAGCTAAAAGAACTCGAATTAGAACTTGGCCGGCAGCATCGCCCACGCTGGCATGAACGGGAAATTGACATAGACATCATCCTCTATGGTTCACGAATCCTCCAAAGTGTCCATCTGGAAATACCTCATCCACGTGCCCTTGAGCGAGCATTTGTTCTGATTCCAGCCCAAGTGATCGCATCGGATTGGATTGTTCCCACCTCTGGACGCACGATCGCAGAGCACGCCGCTCAACTTCCAGACAACCACACCCTCCGTATGTACGTTGATCCACCACTCATCTAAGGTATTGACCAAAAACAGTATCTCTGAGAACAATTTTCTCGTCATTATTAAACAATGCGATTTTTGCATCGCTTGCGTCTTGCTGTGAGCATTTCTCGTGCCTATACCGGAAACAACCATCAACGAAATACGCCAGCATGCTGACATCGTCAGCATTATTGGGCAATACGTTCGCCTCCGTCAACGTGGGAAAAATTTCGTGGGGCTCTGTCCTTTCCATACAGAGAAGACACCATCATTCAACGTGAGCCCATCGCTTGGCATTTACAAATGCTTCGGATGCGGCAAAAGCGGCGATGTGTTCACCTTCCTGAGAGAGTACGCCGGCATGAGCTTTACGGAGGCAGTCTACCATCTTGCCTGTCAGCTTGGAATCTCCATTCCAGAAGATTCACCCCAGGTAAGCGATGCTGCCGAGCATCGCCGTCGCCTAATCGCATGTCTTGAAGCAGCGTGCACCTTTTTCCGATCGCAGGCGGATCAATCTCCCGAGGCCAAGAAATTTTTCCGTGAGCGGATGCTGCCGGAGTCTGTGATCAAGCGTTTTCGACTTGGGTATGCTCCCGCTGAGTGGACTGCAACAAGCGACGCACTGCAGAAACAGGGCTTTTCGAGAGATTTACTCATCGAAACGGGACTATCCATTCGACGCGATGATGGCACAACATATGATCGCTTTCGCCATCGGATCATGTTTCCAATCACAAACCACACAGGGGTTGTTATCGGTTTTGGTGGACGGTACCTCGGTTCAGATCCTGATCAACCGAAATACATCAACACGCCACAAACAGTACTCTATGACAAAAGCGCAACACTGTTTGCACTCGATCGAGCACGTCATGCGATCATCCGGCAGCAATCGGCGTTCATCGTCGAAGGCTACATGGATGCACTCGCTCTTCATGGAATCGGTGTTGAGCATACTGTTGCAACCAGTGGGACAGCGTTGACTGAACAGCACATTGAAGCCATTCGGCGATTGACTGACCACGTTGTGTTTGTCTTCGATGGCGACCGAGCAGGTCGCAAAGCTGCGCAGCGTGCACTTGCTCTTGCTCTGCGGCTTGGGATTGGCGCAGAGGTTGTTCTCTTGCCCGAAGGAGAGGACCCAGACAGCATTGTCCGCACTCGTGGAGCTGATGCTGCCAGAGCACTCCTGGAGCGTCGTCTTTCGCCCGTGGAATTTCTCGTTCAATGCAGTAAAGCAGACGCAGATTGGTCCGACAGCCATAAGGTAACCGCAGAGATTCGCACGATTGTGGAAATACTCGCCGCAGCTCCGGATGTTCTGTACCGAGAGCTCCTTTTGCGCGAACTCTCCGATCGTGTCGGAGTGCGACGCGAGCTACTCCAGGTACCGTCTCCACCCTCAGCAGAAAACAACCGGCAGCGACGACAGACCATTTCAACATACCAAACGCAAGCTCTCCAAGCGCAGCGACTCCCTGCATTGCCAACCGACTCTCTTCATCCTGAAGAAGTGGAGATTCTCCGAGCAGTCCTCTTTTCGCGATCTGCTGCCTCAAAGCTCTTCGACGAGTACCTCTTTGAGCCCTCGTCACTTCTTAGTCCAATTGCTGAGCAACTCCTCTCATCACTTGCGGAGTACCACCGCTCTCACAATGCAATCGAGCCATTTGGCGCTGCACTACCGAAGCTCACGCTCCCTGACAGTGCTCGTCAGCTTGCAGAATGGCTCATCTTCTCCAATGAAGAACCGAGCGATCGTTGGTCTTCGTTTGGGGTTGAACTCGATCATGACCGTATTTGGCTAAGCATTCTCGACGATGCTCTTACCAAACTTGAAGATCGAAGACTTGAAGCAACGCTTCAAACGCTTAGCGCACAGTTAGCATCCGACCCGTCGAACGTTACATTGCTCGAAGAAATTGCTCGAGTCCAAAAACTGCGCGCTCAAGCTCAAAAGCGTACACCGTAGATTCGTTTTGTTCCACACTGTAATACATGGTATGCTTTTCCGCGGTACTGCAACTGCTCTCGTTACCCCCTTTTACAGCGACGGCCGTCTCGATTATCGAGCATTGGAGCGTCTCGTCGAATTTCAAGTTTCGGAAAACATCGAAGCACTTGTGCCTTGTGGATCCACAGGAGAAGCAGCCACGCTCGACACACAGGAGCGACTCGAAGTCATTGAACGAACGGTAGTAGCTGTCAATCGGCGCATTCCTGTTATCGCTGGCACTGGTACCAATAACACTCGGACAACGATTGAACTAACCAATCGTGCCGTTGAACTTGGCGTGGATGCTGTACTCGTTGTCACGCCGTTCTACAACAAGCCGACTCAGCGTGGTCTCGTAGAACACTTCCGCGTTCTCATTCAAGAAACCGATGCCCGGATCATCCTCTACAACGTGCCGTCTCGGACCGGCGTCAACATGTTTGCTGAAACGCAATTGGAGGTTGCTGCCCTCTCCGAACGTATCATTGGGACGAAGGAAGCCTCGGGCAATCTCGAACAAATTCAAGCGATCATTCGCGATACTCCACCCCATTTCGCAGTGTACAGCGGAGATGATGCTCTCACACTACCCGCGATTGCATGTGGTGCTCACGGGGTTGTGTCGGTCATTTCCAATTACCTTCCCCGCCGATTTGGTGATGGCGTTCGCGCTGCTCTGAGTGGTGACTTTGCGACTGCACGCACGATATTGATTGACATTCTACCGCTCATGCAGGCTAATTTTATCGAGTCGAATCCATTACCGGTGAAATATATCCTTTCGCAATTGGGAATGATTGAAGAGGCATATCGCATGCCACTTGTACCGATGTCCTCCTCGAACAAGAAAAAGATTGACGAGCTCCTCATGCGATTCGGAATTCTCCCGCAAACACCACGAACAACGTCGGACGTGTACTAAAATTCTTCGCGGATAAGGAGCAACACTGCAGATTGCGGCACGATGACGTAGCGCTCACCTTCATATTCAATCTCGATGGCATCGCGTTGGAGATAAATCGCTAAATCGCCCACTTGTGCTTGGAGTGGAATGTAACGAGTGCGTTCGCTCGGATCTTTCCATGGCTCATCAGTATCCATCGGGATTGGCAATGGATAACCGGGGCCTGTTTTGATGACGTATCCACTTTGCGTCTTCTGGTTTTCCTGGACTGTCGGCGGCAAGTAGAGACCGCTCGGCGTCTGCATATCAGCACGGAGTGGCTTGATAAGAAGCCGATCCCCTATCACGATGAACTTATCTGTAACGACTGGCTCGTTCATTGAACCTTGTTAGCGAAGTGACTTTGCTGTAGGTTAGGACAACAAGGCATGCGTGATATTGTACGTTCCCACCGCGGCAATGTAAGCAAGAACAAACATGTAGATGAAGGCAAAGACAGTCCACTTCCATGACCCTGTTTCACGACGAAGTACAGCTACAGTGGACATGCACTGAAGTGCGAACATGTAGAACGCCAAGACAGCAAATGCTACAGGCGGAGCAAGCTGCTCCTGTACGGCGGCGCGAAGACTGGAATTTGACGAGTCATCGGATCCAACTGCATAGAGCTGCCCCATCACTGAGACGAAAACCTCTCGAGCAGCGAACGACCCGATGATTCCAAGCGTTACATGCCAATCAAAGTGCATGGGTGCAAACAGTGGCGCAATGGTTCGCCCTAACTGTGCTGCATAGGATTGCTCAAGCTGCATGCGGCGATACTCTTCGGCACTCATGTGAGGCTGTGGCTCCACGCGTGGAAAACTAGCAAGTGCCCAAAGGAGCATGGAAATAGCTAGAATGATTGTCCCTGCCGTCTGCACAAAATCCTGCATGCGCATCGTAGCGCGGACCATCAGATTTCTCCATTGCGGCATACGGTAAGGTGGAAACTCGATGAAAAATAACGTTCGATCATCGGTAAGGAGCGTTCTGCGAAGTACAAATGCTATCACAAGACCGATGACAGCCGCCAGTACATAGAGACTTGCAAGAATAAGCGCTTGAGACGAGAGGAATCCACCAATTTTCCGTTCAGGCACGAATGCAGCGATGAGTAACGTATACACTGGAAGTCGTGCAGAGCAGGTCATCAGTGGAGCGACGAGCATTGTTGCCATCCGTTCAGCAAACGACGGGATCATGCGTGCTGAGAGAATGCCCGGAATTGCACATGCATACGAACTAAGGAGCGGAATAAACGAGCGTCCCTGTAACCCAAAAACACCGAGGATACGATCGACCAAAAATGCTGCTCGTGCCATGTAGCCACTGTCTTCGAGAAACGTCACCAGTACCATTAGAACAAAGATTTGCGGCGCAAAGACCAGCACACTCCCAACTCCAGCTATGATGCCATTTGCAAGAAAATCCAGCAAGAGTGGTGGTGCGACACTATCGCCAACAATTTTCTGTCGAAGCACACTGAATGCATAGTCAATCCCATCCATCAGTGGCTGCGACCAGGTGAAGATTGACTGGAAGATTAGCATCATAATAACCGCAAATGCAACGAAGCCCCAAATCGGGTGCAACAGAATTTGATCGAGCCTTTCTGTTCGTTCATCTGGTTGATCGTTTCGGAGTACACTTGCCACAACGTTGCGTGCCCATGATACCCGCTCTTCAGGCGATGAATCAAGTGGAAGTGGCTCTCGGGGTACATGCCATCGTTGTGGATCGAAGAGTAATGCTTTCAACTCACGTATCCCAATACCCTTAACTCCCACAATTGGGACAACTCTAACACCGAGCTGAGATTCTAACGTCATATCGTCGAGCAACGCACCGCGACGTTTGATCTCGTCGATCATCGTCAGCGCAATGAGCATTGGTTTTTGGAGCGACGCAAGTTGCGAAAAAAGAAACAGCCCCTTCTCAAGATTTGTTGCATCGAGAATAAGCAGGATACCGTCGAGCGGTGGAATTCTGTCGAGCGTTCCACCTAAAGCAGCGGTGGTGATGTCTTCGTCAGTGGATTTCGGGGAGAGACTATAGACTCCCGGCAGGTCAACAAGCGCAAGGGACTCTGCGTTATGCTGAACGATTCCAACCGATGGCTCAACCGTCACCCCAGGATAGTTTGCTACTTTTTTCCTCGCACCAGTCAGTGCATTGAATAGTGTTGTCTTCCCAGAATTTGGGACCCCAACGAGTGCAATGTGCCTTCGTAGCCTTTGTCGCGTCATCTTATGCGGCGTGCACCTCTGGGAGAGCCACCTGCTGCGTGTGGTGCACGGACTCAACGTAGAATGCTACAGTATCTGGGAGTCGTACAGCAAGAGTTGAACTTCCATATCGAAGCTGTACCGTCCCTCCAAAGAGAGAGCGCCGGACGACTGAGACGATTGTACCCTCGACTAAACCAAGCTCCTTCATCCGTTCGACTACAGAGGGCATTCCTTCGATTGAAACCACACGAGCTGAGATTCCGCATGGCAACGCATCGAGCGATAGCATACGTTCAATGTGAATTTAGACTTGTTCAAAATTACATACGGAGTTGCCCGAACGTATGCTGTTACGCTTGGTTTGTCACAGATTCTTGACACTCAGCACGATGAGGTGTTAGGAGTGCATGAAGTTCTTCTTCAATTGCTTTCCGTCGGGGTGGATCAAGCTCAATGGCTCGTTGGAGCGCATGTTGAGCTGACGTACTATAACCAAGGAGTAGGAATACTTTGACGAGAGCGATGTGTGGTTCAACCCACTGTTGTTCGAGAACGGCATCACGTTGAAGGGCTTCGATTGCGTCAGAAAAGCGACGAATCGCTACGAGCACGAGCGCATAGTCGTACCAACACTTAGCATTTCGTGGATTGAGTTGCAGCGCTGTCTCAAAAGAATGTATAGCGTCCTCCATCTCTCATAGCTTGACGAGAACTTCAGCGCGGGCATACCACAGGTCTGCGTATGAACCCTGGATACGAAGTGCTGCATTATAATCAGCAAGAGCGCTGTGGTAATCTCCAAGCGCATCGTAGCATGTACCACGACCAACGTACGCTTCAAAGTGATCTGGGGCATGTCGGATTGCTTCTGTGAAAGCCTTGACAGCGTCATGATAGCGCCCAAGCTCAGTAAACGCACTACCAAGGTTTTGCCAGATTGTTGGGTCGTGTTCGTCAAGAGTGACTGCCTTGCGGTAACATTCGATTGCCGCCTCCAGCTTTCCAAGGTGCACAAGCACATTCGCTTTGCTGAAGAGTGCCCCCATGTGCGTTGAGGAAATGGAGAGTGCGAAATCGAAACTATGGATTGCTTCCCACAAGCGATGTGCGTGCGTTAGTACGACACCACGGTTGAACCATGCATCGGGATTATAAGGATTGAGCTCAACCACACGGTCATATGCGAGGATAGCATCGTCATACCGTTAGCAACAGTCGTAGCAATAGCCAAGCTCAAATAGTGCATCCTGGGCATATCGAGGAGAATCTGCCAGCCGTTCGTACAGTTCAATCGCATCACGGTAATAACCACGATGCTGTGCAAAGATGGCTTTTTGCCAGATTGCATCTTCACAGAGCGGGTCAAGGATCAATGCAAAGTCGAAGTGCGCTTCTGCTTCCGCAACAATTCCTGCTTCGGCATATGCTATCGCCAAGTGAAGGATAAGTTCGTTGTCACTGGGATTGCATGCTAATGCGCGTTGGAAGGCTTCCACTGCCTTTTGTGGTAATCCAGCACTGACATAAGCCATACCGAGTTGATCCCATCCTTCGGCACTATAAGGTGCCAGCGTAGTCCATAGTGAAGCGACGGCAATAGCTTCAGGAAAACGTTTCTGTTCTAAGCAGTAACTCGTCAGGCGCTCAAGTTGCTCTGGCAATATCAGGTTACTCTCGAAGGGTTCAAATGAACCTTCCCCATGCGCACGCAGGCATTGTTGAATGAACTCTTCCACGTTGAGCTCAGAGCGAGCATCGAACCATTCGGACAGATCACTGAATTCGAGCATCCTAATACCCAAAATAATTCAATTGCCGATGGTGGCGAACTTACCGCAGCATTGCTCCCTCTTCAATCCGTAGAAGTACGCATTTGAAAAACATCTATTTTTCATGAGCGGTAGAGGGGCGGTGTAACCCGCCCCTCTCATCATACGTTCGTGAGCCACCTGCCGGACTCGAACCGGCGACCTGCTGATTACAAGTCAGCTGCTCTACCAACTGAGCTAAAGTGGCATCATCTCTTGGCGCAAAATTACGATACATCCAGACCTGCTGCTCTCACCACGTCAGGGTAAAGCTGAGCTTCAATGATGCTGCACCAGATATGCCCAATCGTGATGTGGCATTCTTGGATGTGAGCTGTGACTGTGCTTGGGACGATAACCGCATCATCGCAGAGCGGTGCAATCGTCCCTCCATCACACCCGAGCAAACCAATGACGATCACACCCTGCTGTCGTGCTTGTTCTGCGGCACGGCGCACGTTTTCAGACTTGCCACTCGTACTGATAGCAACAAGAACATCTCCGCGTCGGCCGAGCGCTTCAACTGAACGAGCGAATACGTTCTCAAATCCTATGTCGTTGCCTCCCGCTGTCATAAGCGATGGATCAACGGTGAGTGCAATCGCTGGTAGTGCAGGACGCTGTACCTGCCCACGATAACGTACGACAAGCTCTGCTGCGATGTGTTGTGCATCCGCTGCAGAACCTCCGTTACCGCAGAGTAGCACTTTCCCACCTTGTCCGAGTGCATCCGCCATGCGTCTCCCTGTTCGAACGATATCAGGGACGCAACGCTCCAGCAACGCACGCTTTGTTTGAATCGAATCTTCAATGTGACGATAGGCTAACGTATCCACACACTGCATCCTCCGAAAACAGACTGCTGCAAAAATCGTCACTGCCGTCTGCTATGGCAGAATTGAATCCATCAGAGCTTCGTTTGATTGGCACCATCGTTCGTCCACACGGTAACGATGGGGCACTTCAGGTTGACCTCAACAGCACCGTTATCCTCGACCGCGGTACACGCGTCTGGGTAGGCTATAGCAAACAATACTGCAAAGAATACACCCTCCAATCCTTCACACACTACGGTAAGCGCGCAATCCTACGCTTCAACGGTATCACAACACGCCACCAGGCTGAGCAGCTTCGTGAACATGGTGTGTTTGTTACATTTCGTCTTGAGCAGGCTCATTCAGAGCCATCCTCGTTGCTCGGTTGGCTAGTGGTGCTCGACGATGGAACTCAACTTGGCACTGTCAACGATATCGAGGAAAATCCCGCTCATCCTCTCCTGTGCATTGAACATCCTCTCCACGGTAATGTCCGCATACCACTCGTGGACGCTTTCGTTCAGCACTCAAACCCTCTCGAACGAGTTGTCATACTCACGCTTCCAGATGGGCTCCTCGATTTACAACAATCATCGGTGCCGTCGTGCAAACGCAAGCGCTAATCGAAGGTACGGATAGTCGAACTTTCCATCGAAATACGCATGCACATCGCGGAGAAGTGCACGGGGTTGATAGGAGAGAAATCGGCAGACTTCTTCGTAGAGTCCATCATCAAGAAGCTGTTCTCGTGGTAGTTCAATCCCGACACTGAGAGCTTGCACAAGATGGTTGACCACGGTCGTTAGTGCAAGACGCCGTCGTTCTGCGATTTGGCCAAGGAGCAAGCCGCTCCGCGCAAGCTCAACAGTTGCTCGTACAGAAGGATCGAGGGCGCGTTCGATCGTTGACTCAATGGATTCAGATCTACGTGGCGGAGGCGATATCCCAAGGTGCTTCCAACCCTTGTCCGAAATTCTCAGTACACGCAATGGCGGAACTTCAACCAATAGTCCCTGCCAAATTAATTGGCGCACCGTGTCAGCCAGGATTGAGCTGCTCGCTGCTGTCAGCGCGCCAAAGTATCGAGAGCGATCAGCATGCACCGCAACCGTAGGCTCTGTGAGTCGTCCACGCGCTACATCACACAGCGCTCGTGCTGTGAGCATTCCATCGAACTCAGCAACTACTCCTACGAGAACGGAACGCAAATACTGCTCGAACGCAGAGAGTGTATCTGTGGCTGTAACAGATCGTGGCAATTCATCCTGTAGGCATATCGAGCAGCGTCCACACTGAGCAGGCGTCTTCTCCCCGAAATACTCCAACAAAATCGCACGCTTGCACCGCTGCGCTTGCACATACTCTACAACGGCTCGAGCTTTCTCTGTGACGGCCTCAAGACGGCGCTCAATGGAAGCCCAATCAACGGGCAACCGACCACGCCCCCAACGGGGCCCACAAAGACGAATCCCTTCTCCACTACTCAGTGGGAGTACTTGAAGAATTCGTGCAAGTTCAGCTGTACGGAGTGCTCGCTGCAATTTGTCTGGTTCGACACTATGCCGATGAGGAAGTTCTTCGAGGTTGAGTTCACAATGCTGCTCAAATGCATGTGACGGAAGCGAGCGAAGGAGTACTTCGAGAGCTTCTGAAACGTTCGGGGGTGAGTGGCGTACAAATTCGATCCACCGCTCTCTGCTTGTCGTGATACGCACGGCAAGTCGCGATTCATTCGACGAGCGAGTAATGAGCTGCTCACGTTCAAGGAGTGCTAGTGCGCTCTCGAGCTGGCGCCGATTCATCCGAAGGCGGCGTGCTAACGCGGTAAGGTCACACGAAAGCGGCGTACTACTCGATGATCCAACCCCGATTCCAAGTGCGTCTGCAATTGTATGGTAAACGAGCTCTACCCACTGGCGTGACGGGAATTGCGCTTCGATAAGGCGACGTTGCAAGCGTTCATCACCCGGTGCATAGAGTAGCACGCAGTCTGCTGGTTCCCCATCGCGACCTGCACGCCCTGCTTCCTGGTAATACCCTTCGAGTGAGAGCGGCAAATCACAATGAACAACGAGTCGAACATCACCTCGGTCAATCCCCATACCAAACGCAACAGTCGCAACAACGATTGGTCTCTGCTCCTGGATAAACCATCGCTGAACCTCAGTGCGTTGGTGATCGGTCATCCCAGCATGGTATGGACGTGCATCGAGAGACATCGCTCGAAGTTGGGCGGCAATGTGTTCAGTAGCCTTCCGTGTTCCAGCGTAGATGATTGAAGCACCTGTCTTAACGTTCGCGAGCCAATCGGTGATGCGAGAAACTTTTTGTGCATCGTTCCGACTCGGTGGGCATTGCTCTACGACAAGCTTCAAGTTTGGTCGGTCGAAATCCCCAATGAAGACAAATGGATTTCGGAGTTGAAGCTGCTCGATGATTTCACGTTGTGTTGGAACAGTTGCGGTCGCCGTCAATGCGATCATTTGTTTCCGACCAACAGCGCTTGCAAGTGCTCCGATTCGTCTATACGACGGGCGGAAGTCATGTCCCCAGTGACTAATGCAGTGTGCTTCATCGACAACGATACGATCGAGTGGAATTTTCCGCAATTCTTCGATGAATGTGCTGCTTTCGAGCCGTTCCGGTGCTATGTACAGCAAGCGTAGAGCACCTGTTTGTGCCTGGCGCAGCTGGTATGAAATTTCATCGTGTGCATGCGCTGCGGTAAGTGCTGCTCCAGGAATGCCACGCTGCTGGAGCGCTAAGACTTGGTCGTGCATAAGCGCCACCAACGGTGAGATCACAAGCGTCGCACCTGGACTTAGCAATGCAGGAAGTTGATAACAGAGCGATTTCCCACCACCGGTAGGGAGAATGCCGAGCACATCACGTCCATCGAGCACCGCTGTGATAATTTCCCGCTGCCCCGGACGAAAGGACGAAAAGCCAAACACCTCTGCGCAGAGCCGCTTGGCTTCAGCCAGTCGGTCCATCGCTTACCATCGTAAAGTAGTTCGTCGGTGCATCGGTATGCAGGACTAAAAGCTCCGCACGCACAAGCCGAATGAGCAGTTGGAGTGCGCGCCGTCGAGAGATATTGACCAGTCGTGCGTATTCTGCAACAGTGATTTTACCGTGCTCATGGAGATAAGCGAACAACCGACGTTCACGATCTCCGATGTAGAGCTGTAGCGGCTGCGCATCTGGACGCTGTTCTCGCATAAGTCTGACCATTTCACGGCTGGCTTGAACCGACTGCGCCTGACTACGGATATAGACCACACCTCGTGTGTCGTCAGGCTGTTCGACAACACGATGGGGTCTCTGGCTACTTGCAACTACGTGCACGACGACGACATCCTTCCATTCAATTTCGATGACTTCAATATCAACGTGCAGCGGAGGGACAACGTAAAATTCCGATGCAGTGCGGACAAGTTCGATTTGCTCTTTTTCGCTCTCAACTCCAACGATTGTGCCGTCATCATCAACACCAAAGAGGAGGTAGCCACCACGAGTGTTCGCAAAGGCGCAGAGTTCTTTGGCAATTTTATCGAGCGTGGTAAAGCGACGTTTGAATTCCACACAGACACCTTCGCCCTGCTCGATAAGCTCGCGTAACTGGTGACGTTTCATTACCTCTACTCGACGACGTGTTGCTGAAGATGCGGTGGGATAAACCACTGTTGCAATAGGTACGGCGGACGAACTGAGTAGAAGTGAACATTCGCGATTCTGCGATTGAATGCCGTTAAAATTTGTGGTGTCCACAAAAATGTATATGGCGCCTCTTCGTGGACGATTCGCTGGAATTCGCGCATGAGCTCACGACGCTTTGCTTCATCGAATTCAACGCGATTGCGTTCGATGAGTTCATCGGCTCCTCGATTGCGAAAGCCGACATAGTTCGATCCTCGATTATCCGCTTGCGATGAATGCCACAACTGGTACGGATCACTGGGAATGTTGTCGTTCACCCATGCACCGATGTACGCATCGAACTGGTGTGTACTTAGCTGCCTTAAGAAAACAGACCACTCAAGTTTCTGTACATGGCAAACGATGCCATACTTGCGGAGTTCGGCTGCATAAAGGATTGCGATGTTCTCGCGCGTTTCATTTCCAGCATTGAAGCTGAGGGAAAACTCAAAGTTGACGAGTGCCCCATCGATGACGTTATCGAGAATACCATCACCGTTGCGATCACGCCATCCTGCCTCAGCAAGCAGGGTCATTGCGCGTTGCGGGTTGTAGTCATAGGCTGGCATTGTCGAGTCATACTCTGGCCGATTTAGATAGATCGGACCATCAATCGGCACAGCATATCCGCGTATAATGGTTTGAATCCATGCGTTGCGATCTGCCAAATGCGAGAGCGCTTGGCGAACGCGGCGATCGCGAAAAGTTGGATGTCGCATGTTCCAGCCGATGTACGTATAAACCGACTGTTCGTACGTTCCCTTCCGAAGGTAGATGAGGCGGCCTGTATCGAGCTGCTCGTCATAGAGTGCGGGAGGTATTGCGTCAATAAAATCCACTTCTTCTGTTTTCAGAGCCGAGAGAGCAGCAGCACGGTCATTGATCACAACACCCACGATTGCATCCGGATATGCGGTACGCCACCAGAGTGGAGTCGGCCAAGCTCTTTTGTTTCGGATAAGCACGACTCGCTTTCCCGTTTCCCATTGTTTGAAGACATAAGGACCGGAACCAATCAAAAACCGTGGTTCTCGACGCAGCTCTGCACGTGAGAACCATTCTGCAAATTTTTTGACTTCGGGATTTCGTTTTGCGCGATCTGGATCGTTGACATCTGCGATGCTATAGTGATCGGTAATACCGTCAGGGTCAAGAATGTGTTTGGGAAGTATTCGCAAATCGCCCAGGAAGTATAGTGCGAGAAAGTATGGCTTGCGCATTGTGATGATAACCGTTGAATCATCAGGCGCTTCAATGTCGCTAATATCATCGTAATAATTCCGCAACGCAGAAGCTTCGAGGATGAAGGGGTTTTTTACCGCTTTGAAACTGAATACAACATCGTGCGCAGTCAGGCGAACGCCATCGGAGAAAGACGCTGTTGTCCGTAGATGGAACGTGTACCGAAGGTGATCAGGAGAGACCTCAGGGAGTGTACGCGCAATACTTGGCTCGAGCTGGAGCGTCTCTGGATGTTGTTCGAGCAGTGCATCGAAGATCAAACGATTGAGCATTGATGCAGTGTTGTCGTTCGATGTGTAAGGGTTCAGTCCTTGAGGATCAGAGAGGAGGTGGACGAAAATGACATCTCCTTCGATTGGTGGTCCCTCATAGTGGTAGTCATCGGGGGAATGGACGATGCGCTTGCACGCGATGAACACGAATACACAGACTATCGCAACAGTCACAATGAAACGCTGCATCAGCATCGCACTCAGTCTATGGAAGGCATTTGCAAATTACGATAGTTATGAAAAGCATATAGTATATATTGCATTATCATTAATTTTCGATCAGCAACAACTCGGTTTCATTCCATGCGTAAAGAAGCTTCTCAAGCCAAACGGTGGTCGTTCCCCTTGGAGCGGCACAACGTTATCCTCTTAGCTATCGGTGTAGCTATCATCATCGTTGCTTACATCTTGATGCTGACGGCGAATACAAGTGACCCTGCACAGCATCAACAACTGTGGAATAATCCACTGGCTGTGACGGTAGCGCCAATTTTACTTGTACTTGGATACGCAGTAATTATCCCTATCGCGATCCTATACCGGCCGATAAAGAGTCATCAACGGTAGTACTACCGACGCCAGCGTTTCCGTTGTCCAGGATAACGACGGCGGGCGCGATGCTGCTGGGGTTGTTGATGGGTTGGTCGGTGCTGTTCGTAGGGATTACTCAAGGTGTAGTTAACAATCGGTTGTTCGTAATCGTATCTGTTGCGCTCGGTATCCTTAATACGATTGCGCTGTGGCTCGCGGGTACGTCTATTTCGGGGAAAGCGCCGTTGTTCCTGACGGTAAGCGTAGCGGTCATCAGCACCCTCACTACGAGTTCTGGCGGCTCCTGCCATTTGGTTCGTGCGATCATTATGTTCATTGGATCGCACGTTACGAAATTGGTCACTGCCATCTTGTTTTGTTTTTTCTCCTACCTGTTGACCATTGTGATCATGAGTTATCGCTTGTGTTGTTGCCTCCTCATTTTCATCATCGTCAGATGCTGCTAAGCTAAGGTTGCTTTCCTCAACGAATGAATACCAACCCTTAGCAGATGGATTACCTTCAATGACAATGGCGTACTCTCCGCGAAATCGGTTGGTTTTAAAGTGCTCATGTAGTTCGGAGAGTGTACCATAGTGATGTGACTCATTCGGCATCGTGAGGTTACAGCCAATGTAAGCACGGCGATCGGGCATCACCTCTGCAAGAGCACCGAGCACAGTAGTCAACCGATAAGGTGTATCCAAGAGCACCATCGTTCTCGGCTCAAGTGCAAGCATGCGTACCTGATGAACACGTTCGTCCTTTTTCCGGCTCAACATTCCCGCATAGAGAAATTGATCCATCGGCATACCAGAACGTACCAATGCGGTCAATATGCTCGATGGGCCTGGTACCACATGCACAGGATATCCATACCGAATCGCTGCTGCTACGAGCAAACTGCCAGGATCAGCAACGACTGGAGTTCCGGCATCACTGATAAGCGCAATCTTTTTCCCCGCTGCCAAGAGCTTGACTGCCGTGATCGTTGCCTCTGTGTCGTTGTGCTCGTTGAGTTCGAGTAGTTCTTTGTTGATGTCGTAGTAATCGAGCAGCCGCCGGGCTTCTTTCATTTCCTCGCATACAATAACGTCCACCGACTGTAGAACTGCAATCGCGCGAATCGTGATATCATCGAGATTGCCAATCGGTGTGGAGACAACGTAGAGCTGCCCGCCTGAAGCGGATGATTCAGTGCTCATTGGGTTTGAAAAATCGTTTGTTTGGGAATAATACTCCGCACTCAATTTCCGCGGAGTGGTTGTAAGCGCGAACGTTCACTCTCGCCCTGCAATGATTAGTGCTCATCTATGCGAAGCTATCTTCCGTCTTGTCAACGAGGATATGAGCGAGAGGGGTAGAATTTTCAGTTGCAATATACGGTGCACTCTTACCCACGTTCTATTATCATCCAACACCTTATTGCAGAACCGTAAGCTGAGCACTCATTGCTATTACTCTCTAGAGTATGTGGAAGAATCTGGCACGCTTTTTACGGCGACAACTATAGGTCATCACTCAACTTTGAGCACACTGCATGGAGGCACTTGTGCACGTAGCGACTCGAACGAAGTAATTCATAGCCCCAACACTACGTCAAGCACTCGACGCTATGCGGAAAGAGCTTGGCGATGATGCGCTCTTACTGGCGACACAGTCAGGCATCAACATTGATGGCATGCCGTACGCCGAAGTTGTTGGGATGGCAGCTCAACGTTCAGGTAGGACATCCACGATTCTTTCCGATGCTGTTGGCGCACCGGCTCCTTCCCGGCGTACGATCGTTCGCACTGATTCAGCAACTGAACCTATCCCTTTACGATACTACATTGAGCGTGGGGTTGACGCAGCGGCTAACCATGCAACGATAGAACAACTCCAAGATGACATTCACCGCCTTTCGGCTAAACTAACTGCTCTTTCTCATGCCGTTGCGTATCACTACCGCGCTATTCTGCCCGACCCATATCGTCGGCTGTATGAGATGCTTCGTAATGCAGGATTTGTGGAGCAATATGCAGGATTTCTGGTCGCACAAGTCGCAAATGGAGAGCACCTTCCTACAATTGAGCATTGCTTGGAACGGCTTCGGTCAATTTTGACATCGCTCCTTCCTATCGTGCGTCTCTTTATCTCGAGTGTGCCACGGATTATCGCATTTTCAGGACCGAGTGGAAGCGGAAAGACCACTACACTAATGAAGGTCGCTCTTTCGCTTCGGAAAGCTTATCCTAACCGCCGCCTGCAGGTGATGGCCACTGATTCGGAGCGAATTGCGGCACAAGACCAACTTCGATCGTTTGCAGGAATCGTTGGCTTAGAGTTCACGATGGCACACACCGAAGCAGATTTTGCTGCACTACCACCTGATGATATTGCACTTGTCGATCTGCCACCTACAAGTGGACGCAGCAGTGCAAAGAGCACTACGTTGGCCGATGCCGTCGCCAATGCAGGTGGTATCGTTATCGCTACGCTGCCATCACCATGTGATCGCGATATCGCACGTACCCTCCTCGAACACATCGCTTGTAGAAATCACTACCGAGTTGCACTAACCAAACTCGACGAGGCACCACGATGTGGGCATCTTCTTCCCCTGTTTTGGGAATGCGATGTACCGTTATCCTTAGTGACGACGGGTACACGTTTACCCGATGACCTCGCCGAGCTAAGTATTGACCACTTAATGCAATTTCTGTTTTCATCGCAATAAGACAAACCAACGTCGTGGGAGGACAATGGGCAAACAGAAACGAACAACAACCGACTCCGCTCGTGATGCTGTGGGCACAACCCGACTTCCTATCGGAATAGTGTTTCACATCAGCACGTTGATTGCATCACTCAGTATGCTCATTCAGATAGCACAAGGTACAAACGATCTCTACAGCATCCTTCTACGTACGACAATTGTGTTTGTGGGTGTAGCGATAGCAGGCAGCGTGATCATGGTTGCTATTGTGACCGTAATCCACCGAACGAAACAAGAAGAGCTCGAGCAGTTACTCCGCCTTACTCGCGAGGAACAAGATAGCATCACAACTCTCAATGCAGCAATCCGCTGTTTCCTCTCACCCGACACCACAAGATCTTGAGCATTCTGTCACTCAATGACTAACCGAACGATGGCAACAAAACAACCCACTACTGTTGAGACAAACGCTGAGTTGACCTTCGCGAATTTGGAGGGAACTCCGTGCTCGCCGAACACCCAAGGCACGAAAAATTGAGATCAAGCGACAACTGCTCCTCCACTACATGTGGATTGTGCGGTATACACTCTACAATATGACAATCCCTTCGCATTCGCTGCTCAGCGAAGAAGATTTTCTCCACGTAGGTCTGCTTGGTTTGAACGACGCCATCGAGCGTTTCGAACCAGAGCGCGGCATCAAGTTTGAAACGTTTGCGGTTCCCCGTGTACGCGGCATCATTCTCGATGAAATGCGCAAACTTGATTGGCTCTCACGTTATGCTCGTCGGAAAGTCCAGGAGTTTACCGAAGCCAGTGATCGGCTCCGGAGTGAACTTGGTCGTGAGGCATCTGCCGAAGAGCTACAGACATTACTAGGTATATCACCTGAGGAGTACCAGTCATACCTCGAGGCGATGGCAGCAGGGAATGCTTCTTATGCAATCTCAACACCTGAGACAACGTTCGACGACGACGGCAACGAGCACGATACCGTCGAGGAAATACCTGATCATGACGGCGAAAATCCCTTCACATTACTTGCTCATGATGAGCGCATTCAGTTCGTGCGTGACTACATTCAAGGGCTGCCTGAGCGGAAGCGGATGGTTATCACGCTTTACTACTACGAAGAGATGACCTTCAAAGAAATTGGTGAAATGCTCGGTCTCACCGAAAGCCGTATCTGTCAAATCACCCAGATTTGTAACGAACTCCGTAAGAAGTTAGAAATGTTCGAAGCGGAGTATAACCCTGCAGACCGTTCTCACGACAATAAGCATACCTCCGAATAACTACGACACGCTCCTGTTGGAGCGTGTCGTGAGTTTATGATTGGCTCATCTGCTGTGGTAACGAAATGCAGCCTACTTAGCGATAGCGTAGCTGCGATGCTCGCGGATGACTGTAACTTTGATTTGTCCAGGATATTCCATCTCTTGCTCGATGCGTTTGGCAATATCCTGTGCTAGTTGATCAGCGGAGAGGTCGTCTATTTTTTCAGGTTCGACGATCACGCGAACTTCGCGACCTGCCTGAATTGCGAATGTTTTCTGCACCCCATCAAAACTCATCGCGATTTCTTCCAATTTTTCAAGCCGTTTGATGTATTGCTCCAACGATTCCCGTCGAGCTCCAGGGCGTGCACCACTGATTGAATCAGCGGCTTGGACGATAACGGCAATCGGAGTTTCCATCTCGATGTCTTCATGGTGCGCCCCAATGGCATTACATACGACTGGATGTTCTCGGTACCGTTTGGCAAGTTCCATACCGAGCAACGCGTGTGGACCATCTGTGTTGCGGTCAAGAACTTTGCCAATATCGTGGAGTAAACCCGCTCGTTTCGCATGTTGAACGTCAAGTCCAAGTTCAGTAGCCATGATGCCGGCGAGAAATGCTACTTCGACCGAATGAGCCAAAAGGTTCTGCCCATAGCTGGAACGATATTTCATCTTCCCTACATGCCGAACAAGCTCTGGATGCATATTGTGGATACCGAGCTCCATCACTGCATGCTCACCAGCTCTGACAATTTCCTCATCAACGTCTTTGCGTACTTTTTCGACGATTTCCTCAATGCGTGCTGGGTGAATACGGCCATCTGCCAGTAATCGTTCGAGAGCAATGCGCGCAACTTCTCGGCGGTAGGGATCAAAAGCAGAAATCGCTACTGCTTCTGGCGTATCGTCTATGATGAGATCAACACCAGTGGCTGACTCAAAGGCACGGATATTCCGTCCCTCCTTCCCTATGATTCGACCCTTGAGTTCCTCGTTTGCCAGAGATACAACTGATACGGTAGTCTCAACACAGTGATCTGAAGCAGTCCGTTGGATTGCTTCGATCACGAGCTTTTGTGCTTCACGTTGGGCCTGCTGCTTGGCTTCGTCCCGTATCTGCTTGACAAGGAGCGCTGCTTCTGCGCGCGCTTCGTTGACCATGTTTTCCATCAAGAAGCGCTTTGCATCTTCTTGTGTCATGCCGGTGATGCGTTCGAGACGCTGATTCTGTTCGGCGACGAGTGCTTCGGCTTCCTTTAATTTTTGCTCGATGATGCGTTGTTTCCGCTGTAGCTCATGTTCGGCTTGTTGAAGCTGCTTTTCTTTCCGAGCGATGAGTTCGAGTTTACTGTCAATTGCCTCCTCTCGGCTTGCGAGCTGTTTTTCTTGGTTTTGGAGTTTAGCACGTCTGGAGTTGATTTCTTTTTCCATCTCCTGACGTTTTTTGTGAATTTCTTCTTTCGCTTCGAGGAGTCGCTCTTTTTTGAGCGTGCGTGCTTCCTTCTCTGCGTCTTCTATGATCGCTTTCGCCTTCTCTTGAGCATCGGCTATACGCGCTGATGCAGCACGCGTTCCTGCGAAATAGGCAATGCCAAAGCCGAGTACTAAGCCGATGACACCGAGTATCAATACAGTCATGTATTCCATTTCTTCCAGCCTTGTGAAGTAGTGAAACCGAGCAAAAAACACGAGCCGTACTTCATCCATCGTTCGCTCTTGATGAGCGACTACGGGTATCGCCAGAACCCTTCGAGCACACAGTGGGTTGTAGCCCTCATGCCGCTGGCTCCTGCCGTCAGCCATGCTGACCGTACACTATTGCACGGTGCAGTCTGCCATTGGGATGCGGAGCCTACGACCCTGCTTCAATACCATCGGTTCTGTGCTACGCGTGTGCAACGATGATGCAGTACGGCTCGTTACATTGTCCATTTTCCAAAGAACGGATAACTGTTTACCGACCGAACGCCAGAATACAGCGTAGCCGCTTATGCAGCTGCTGCGACTGCTTCTGCAATTGATTGTTCTATGTGTAAATGCATAGCACGCAGCTCTTGACAGAGATAGTCAACAGTCTTGCGGTGGTGCTCACTGAGCCAATCATGCCGTTCGGCTACATTGAGCGCAGCTAAGATTGCTAACGTCATCGTGGATTGGTCGGTGGAATTTTGACGCAGCACATCTAACAATCGATCAATTTCTTTAGCAGCTCGCAGCGTGCGTTCGTGATTATCACATCGTAGGCGAAATTGACGTCCATCGATCGTAACAATCACCGTTGTCATCGGATCGTCATCATCGTTGCACTGGCTAAATTTACGTATTTGACCAATGATGAAAACGGAAAATGAGTTCCTTTGTTGTAGTTCATTATGAACGAGTAGATTGCCCAAGTCGCTCCTCAAGAAGCTGGCGTGATTGGCGCAGAGCTTCCTGTATCAAAAGATTTTCCTGCGTGTGAATCAGAGGCTGGAAGAACTTCCTAATCTCATTGGTTAGAGCCTTGATCTTATGAAGATGCTCGCTCGTATCGTTCTCTAATTCCTTGGAATGTGATGACTCGAGCAATAAAGCCACTTGTTTCAGTTGTTCGAGGAGACGTAAAATAGGCGTCTCGAGCTCGTTCAATTCGGACTGACGAAGCTGTCGTGTCAGGAAGATATTTCGTTCGCGTTCAGTACGGAGTTCATCGTTGTGCTTGGAGATGTGCTCTCGTTGAGTGGCAAGTTGTTCCTCAAGGTGGATGCGCTGCTTTTCGGCAGCCTCGAGTTCTGCGCGAAGTGGCTCAACTGCTTTCGAGACATGCAGCTCGACATCTTGCTCGCTGAATTGTCGCGAACGTGTTGCTTCACGTAGTGCATCGAGTTCGCTCATCAGTGCTTCTCTCTCCTTCCGTCGTTGCTCAGTGAGCTCATTGAATGTCTGCTGTAATTCGCGAAGCTGCTCATCGCGTTGTGCGATGATTGATTGTAACTGTTCGACCTTACGTTCGAACAGTAAACACTGTTGATGGAGACGCTCTTTTTCGGTTCTAACAGTGTGTAATTCCTCCTCGAGCCGGTCCCTTCGTTCGAATGAGAGTTCTTCAGCGGATTCAGCATTCAGATGCTTGGTGTGTTCAAGCATTGTCCGAAGCTGAGTGAGCTCGGCATTCTTTTGCTCCAATTCTATTTGGTATTGTGCAATCGTCTCTTCCGCTTTCGATACAATGTTCCGGAGTGTTTGGATCTCCTCCAACGGTTCCAATTGCTGCGAGAGCTGTTCCTGCGCCCGCTCATAAGCTGTGCGTAAATGTTCGACGGTGGCGCGCAGATAAGCTAATTCCTCTTTTTCTGCAATGGACCGGAGGTTGCTTTGTTCGAGCTCAGCAATCCGTTCGCGCAAGCGCTCGAGCTCATTTTCGAGAACACTCATTGATTGAAGTTTCTCTTGGGCAGCGCGATACTCTTCGGCAATTTCTGCGTAACGTTGTTGAAGTGACCCCAGTTCAGTACGTAGAGAATGAACTCGTTCCAGCTCTTGTTCGCGCTGAATCATTATCTGTTCCCGCTCACTTAGAGTCCTCTGCAGAACGTCGATTCTTGCATATGCATTCGAAAGTTCAAGCCGGACTGTCTCGATTTGCTGGGTACGTTCTTCCAGAGTGCGAATCGTGAGCTCTTGTGCTTCTAGTTGATGACGCTGCGCTTCAACTTGTGACTCCAGTTTGCGATTTGCTTCGCGAGCAGCTCGAAGTTGCTCAGCAAGAGTCTTAAGTGTTGCAGATACACTGTAAACTTGGTTCCAGAACTGTTCGATCTCATTCCGCAGCGTGTCGTGTCCTTGTTCCATTGACCCTTCCATTTGTAATGTTCTCCTATGATCTCCGTAGCTGCGCACCATGGCGTTGTGCAAGGGAGTCGACCACATGCTCTATCGCATGCTCGACTTCCTCATCAGTTAGAGTGCGCTCCTTCGATCCAAACGTCAGCGTGAATGCAAGGCTCTTGTTCCCTTCCCCAAGCGAGGGGTGTTCATACACATCAAAGAGTTCAACAGTCTGTAAAAGTTCTCCTGCTGTCGCTTGTATCGTCTCCGCAAGGATCTGTGCTGGGATCGTTCTATCTACAATGAATGCAAGATCGCGCTCAACGGATGGATATGGTGAAGGTGGTCGGTAATGCTGTACTTGTCGTAGCGTACCATAAATGGGCTCTAACGACAATTCTGCAAGGAATGCAGCTTCTGGAACGTCTGCACTGTGCGCAAGCCGCTGATCAAGTTGGCCTACTATACCAATGACGTGACCATCATGAACAATCTCCAGTATTGGCTTCATCAACCATGACTGAACATCAGATGGTTGATCATGACTGTTCCACTGATATGAGACACGGAACCTTTTGAACAGACCATCGAGAATTCCTTTGATGTCGTAAAGGTCTACGTTCCGATGCTCCTCTAACCAATGACGTGGTCCATGATGACCTGCAATTGCAAGCACAAGATGTTCATGCTCCTCCGCTATACCATCGCCATACTGTGATGTAAAGAACACCTTCCCAATTTCAAAAAGACGCATTGAACGCGCACCATACCGCGCATTTCGAGAGAGAATCTCGACCATTGCAGGGATAAGCCACTGGCGCAGTACACTTCGCTCACGCCCGAGCGGATTGGCAAGCTCGAGACACCGTTCAGGTTCAATGAGCGTTGAGGGGTCTTGCAGCGAAAAGCTGAGCGACTCGTGGAAACCGACGTCCGCAAGCCAGCGTCGCAGTTCTCCACGACGTTCCGGCACCGCCAACGTTTGTGGAATCTTCTGTGCAGAGAATGGTACGACGGCAACTGGCGAAGCTGGAATCGTCTCATAATCACGGGCGATCGCAACTTCTTCGATTAGGTCGATTTCCTGAGTGATGTCAGTACGATATGATGGTACGTTCACTGTGACAAGTCCTGAACGTTTACGCCTTGCCATCAAACCAGATCGGCGAAGAGCTTCATCCACTTCATCATCACTCAGTGGAGTACCAAGAATTCGCGTTACACGATCAGTTCGCAATGAAAGTTCGAGCGGTACTCGAGGATGTGGATACACATCCAACATCGTAGAGACACGTGCACCAGTGTATGCAGCGATCAATGCGGCTGCACGGTCAAGTGCGTACGGGATCATCTCAATGTCTGTTCCTCGTTCGAAGCGATAGGATGCTTCCGTCTGAAGTCCGAGAGCCTTGGATGTCCGTCGGATCGACGATGGATCAAAGTAAGCAGATTCGATGAGCACATGAGTTGTTGATTCAGAGATTGCGGAATAAGCTCCTCCCATAACTCCCGCAATCGCATGGGGACGTTCGGCATCAGCAATACAAAGCACCGTCGAATCAAGTGTCCGTTCGATACCATCAAGCGTCGTTAGTGTTTCGCCATCGCGGGCAGGGCGAACGATGATGTGTCCTCCATGAATCGTCGCAACGTCGAATGCATGGAGAGGCTGCCCGCACTCAAGCATGACGTAGTTGGTCACATCCACAACAAGATTCCGTGGACGGATACCAGAACGTTCTAATCGTCGTTTCATCCAAATCGGTGATGGCACGATCTGCACATGTTCGAGCACACGCGCAGCATAGCGTATGCACAATTCTGGTACGGACAACTCAATAGTACACGGTATGGAGAATGATTCCGCTACCTTCATACAAGGCAAGCTAGATGAAAGGCCGAGCGATGCAGAAAGCATGCGCGCAATGCCGAAATAGGAGAGTGCATCTGCACGGTTCGGTGTTATCCCAATTTCGAGGACAACATCAGGCGGGAATAGCTCTGATAGCAAGGTGCCGGGTTGTATAGTACCCTCGAACGTTAGAATGCCCTCGTGATCATTTCCGAGACCGAGTTCCTGTTCCGAGCATATCATTCCTTCCGACTCGATACCTCGTATGGAGCGCAGTTCAATATGTGTACCATTTGGAAGTTCAGCACCTGGAAGTGCGAGTGCAACACGCTGGCCTTGCCGTACATTAGGTGTACCACAGACGATACGACGCGACTGCTGCCCATCAAAGACGGTGCACACTCGTAGCCTATCTGCTTTAGGGTGTGCTAACACCTCCAAAACAGTGCCTACAACAACCTTGGCAAGTGAACCACCAACAGACTCGATTGATTCAACTTCAATCCCCAACCGTGTCAGTGAATCCGCGAGCTGTTCAACGCTTCCATTCCATTCAACGTATTCACGTAACCAAGAGAGAACAATGCGCATAGGGGCGAAATCAAAGATATGCTTTCACAAAATTAGCCGTCTATGCTTTCAATATCTTGCACGATTGAGCGACACTTCGTATTTTCGCGTAGAAATTCGATCGCGGGGTAGAGCAATTGGTAGCTCGTCGGGCTCATAACCCGAAGGTTGCAGGTTCAAGTCCTGCCCCCGCTACAGAGTAACTCGGCGGTAGTGCTGCTACCGCCGAGTTTAATTAGAGGCAACGTGTCCGCCCTCCGTCAATGCGAATGCATTCTCCGGTGATGTATCCAGCCACATCGGAACATAGGAATAGTGCCAATGCAGCAACCTCATCTGCTTCAGCAAATCGTCCAAGTGGAATTTCTCGAAGCATCTCTTCCTCAATAACGGATGGTTGCACACCTCGTGCAGCGGCACGAAGGGAGATCAGTTCGTGGAGCCGTTCTGTTCGTGTCGCCCCTGGGAGAATACTGTTGACCGTAATACCATATGGAGCAACTTCCGTTGCGAGAGTCTTCGCCCATGCTGCTGTAGCTGCACGAATTGTATTCGAAACACCAAGGCCTTCAATCGGTTGACGTACCGACGTCGATATAACGTTGAGAATCCTCCCCCACCGTCGAGAGCACATTTGTGGTAATGCGTAGCGTACCAACAAGTGCGAAGCAAGGAGCAAGCGATCGAGAGCACGATGGAATTCCTCTTTCGCAGCTTCGATAATCGGTCCTGGTTGAGGACCACCAGCATTGTTGACGATGATGTCCGGAATGAGAGCCTTCGTATGGAGGCGTTCAATCAGAGATTCGATGGAATCAGGCGTGTCATAATCAGCACAAAGCGCCTCATGCTGACTATCACTCAACTGTGTAAGCTCCACAAGCCTTGAGCGGAGTCGCTCCTCCGTACGCGCTACGATGACGACACGGGCACCTGCTCCAGCAAATTGTCGTGCGATAGCCCAGCCGATACCGCTGGTCCCACCGCCGACCAGTGCGCATCGTCCAGTAAGGTCAAGTTTCATACGAACGCAGCATTAGTGATACTTCCAACGGTTGTGTTGCCACACCCATTGCTCTGGGGCACGAAGTATTGCGCGCTGGAGAAGGTCGTTATATCGCGCAACTACTTGGTCCACCGACAGCGAATGATCGTGCACTTCCGGAAGCGGTTCGAAGAACACTTCATATCGCCCATCGTGTCTGCGAAGACAATATGCAAAGAGAAGCGCTGCACCACACCGTCGAGCGAGCACCACAGGCGCCTTGTGCGTAGCAGCCGGAATGCCGAAAAGCGGTACAAACGGGTCGCTCCGAGGATCGGCGGCTTGATCACCGAGTAATGCAACGATCCCTCCATTCTGTAAATGTTCAAGCATTGGGCGCGCGGAGTTGAACATTGGGACAAGCACATTTCCTGTACTGCGACGTACCTGCTCAAGCCAGCGATTAATGGTACGGTTCCGCTGCTCTTTGACGACAACGAGCAGAGGTTGTCCAAATTCAAGTGCTGCCACAAGAGCGGACCACTCCCAGTTTGCAAGGTGAGCACTCCAGAGGATCGCTCCATTCCCATGGTCGAGCGCATTGCGGAGTACATCGGGATTATTGAACTGAAACGACGCCCGAAGTTCGGAGTGGGTGAGGTATGGAGTTGCAAGAAGTTCTTCGAAGACTATCACCAGGTTCGCATACGTGGCACGCGCCAGACGCTTTCTTTCTGTCGCTGAAACAGTAGGAAATGCCCGCCTCAAGTTTGTGAGCGTTAGATTCCGCCGAGATCGTACCAAGAGGTAGAGGATACACCCCAGTATGTCTGCAACAATTTTGCGTCCTCTCTGCCCACTCCGCCAGCAGAGCCATCCAAGGATACGAAGAATGCGCATCCGCTATCGCACCGGTCCGTTGGGGTCAAGATAGTTTGGGAGGGCAAACTGGCGGTACCAGTTTTCATTGCGAATTTCGTTCAGTGCTGTCGAGTGAACGAGAATGAAGTTTTCCGTGCCGTCCACATCTACGAACACGAACATTACCCCGCCTTGAACATTGTCATATCGCCAGATTTCGTGCGGTCGTGCAGCATCCATGTTGAAGTATGCTCGGTCGATTTGCGTTGGGAACCCATACTTGAGCAGCACACGGCCTCTGTCGCTATTCCAGCCGTGAGGATAGCGTTGAGTACGGTAGTACTTTGCAGCGTACTCACGTGCTTTTCGAAATTCTTCAAAGCGTTCATTGATGGTTGTCGTCGGATCCGGGTCACGTTGAAGCCAAAAACGGAACAGAAACCGACGTTTGGCAACCGGCTCGGTTAACTGGTCGTAAGGATCAAGTTCTGAGGGTCGCGCAATCAAACGTGCAGAAGCAACTTCGATAGCAAGTTGAGATTCATCCATCGTTGCAAATGGACTTTGGAGAAATAACTCATCCTCGCTCAATAAGTGTGGTTGCTCTGGGGGAATTTCTGGGTTAATGAGATAAAATTGCTGCCGTCCTAGGATGATATCAGCCGAGCGATCACGTTCAATGCCGAGAGTAAGATAGTATGCACCACTGGGAATACCATCGAGTGGAATTGAGACAACTTCTGCTTGGTCATTGCCCAGGACAGGACGGCGATAGCGAAGATCGAATACTTCATTCATTGCAGCGTTATGAATACGATAATGGAGCGTGATGCTATCAACAGCGCAGCATTTGAGATTGTACAGCTCGGTATATGCATAGAGCATCGGCATTGTCCCCTCAAACGTTGCCGATGGCAGTGGTACAACGTATAGTCCATTCTTCACAAAACTTCGATTCACTTGATGAGGATCAGAAGTATCATGGCGTGCTATCCACTGAGCAAGCTCGATACTACTGGAAGTGATGGTATCAGTGCTCCAGCGCCGAACAACGATTGGAACGGTGCGCTGGAGTGTTGCACTTTTAGCGCGGTAGGCATCACGAAGACGGATGCGTAGCGTGTAGTGATCCGATGGAACTACAAATGTTTGCTTTCCGATGAGCAGGTTAGGAAGAAAGTTCCTAATAGGTTTTGTACTCTCGAGGAATACTGTAACCGAGTCTGATCGAATGCTGCTCTCAAGGATTAGGTGAATCTCCACTGCAGCATCTGCGACGCCATGTTGCTCGTTAACACGATAGACAAGGTGAGTATCGAGGATGCTGTAGGCAATCTCGACACGCGTGCGATCTTCACGTTCTCGGAATTGGGAGACGGAAACAGTTAGCGGAAACACCCTACTTCCCTGCTCAGAAACAGCATCCGATGTGAAGATGAACGTAAACAAACAGGCAAGTAGGCATGTGGCACGCATGACGGACGCGCCTCAACGTGAGTTACCGTGAATCTGCTCTATTCTCAGTCGAGTCGAAGCGTTATCGAGAAACGGTTGATAATACCAAGCGTCGTCGTAGGTTGAAGTGAGTAATCAAGCATTCCTTCGAATCCACTGCCGATATAGCGCAGACCGACCCCTCCGCTCAGACCGAATGAACTCTGATTGAAGCGATATCCAGCGCGAAGGGACAGGAGATCTTTCCAGGTATATTCTGTCCCAATGGCAAATTGTTCGGGGACGTCGGAGAGTGTTTCGAACTCGAGTGCTGCCAACCACCGGTGTTCGCGTGATTGGTTGAGTGCAAGGTTCGGATCGGAATCGTACAGTCCAAGCAATTCTGACGTTAAATCAGCAGCAAGCCCAGCTTTGAGCGAGATTGGCGCATTGTATGGATTGACTAAGTACGACGCATCAATCTGCTGGTATTGTAGTTCTCGGTAGATATCAGTACGGAAGTTCAAATCTCCACCTGAAAACTGGAGCGGAGGACCAAGATTGCTGATAGAAAAACCAAGCCGTACACCACGAAAACGGTACATCGTTCCAACATCGGCAAGAATGCCACTAGCGCTCATTCCACTTATGCCATTCTGAATGTATTTGATAGTAACGCCAAATGAAAATTGGTCCGTCAGCTGTGCAGCGAACGTTCCACCGATCGCAACATCAGTGATGCTGTACGTCGTGTTGAGACGATTTTCATCCTGCACTGTAGTGAAGGGAATTGGGCCACTAGTAAAGGACGTAACCGATAAGCCAATTCGATATTTATCCGCAAGTGGAATGATACCGGCAATGTAGTTGTGCGAGTAGCCACCAAACCAAGACGTATACGTAACGTTGCCTGCGTAGCCAGCAATGTCAACGATGCCAGCATTGTTAAAGAACAACGCGGTTGGGTCATTCGCAATCGCAGTGAAAGCACCCGCCATCCCGTTAGCACGAGCTCCAGCAGCAATTTTCAAGAACTGGGCGCCTGCAGCACCAACTTTTCGAAACTCACCAGCTGATGAACCCTGCGCCTGCTGCGCATGAGTAACGGTGAGAACAAGCACGCTCAAAACGAAGCTGAGAATTATCGTTGCTTTCATTGTTGTAACTCCTAGTGAATTTGGTTAGCGACCAAGTATTCGTGCTCCACCAACAACGACAGCAAACTTTTTGACTGTTTGCGCTCCGTTTGGTGTCTCAATGACAGCGATCAGACCTTGGGATGCTGCGCGCTGACGGTTATCACTGAGTAAGTCCCACACGTCCATGCCATACCGGTAACTACCGTCTTGGTCCACATGCCGGATTGTACGGATCAAGTCACCGGCTACAGTGTAAATCTTAATTGTGCATTCTTTCGGCAGACGAGTGAAGTAGATTTTTGCATCGTAGCTGGACTTCTGACCGACGTGCGTGATGACATAAGGATTCGGCACAATCAATACCTGATCAAGATCACTGTCGGTGAGCTGTCCTTGAGGTATATTCGTGTCAGCGACTTTAAACGTTACCTTCGCACCTGGTAAGGGGAGTCCATAGGGACCGCCTATCGTTTCGATCAGGATTTTGTCACCTTCTTTGAAATCCTCCGTTGCAGTTGCACTATCAGGAGGATGGACAATAAGTCGTCCAGCCGCTCCTCCTTGGCGGCCGCCTTTACCTGCAAAGTCAATCCAAAAGGTGCCACCATCAATGATGAGTGCATGCGTAAAGTCAAGTGTGTCACCATCCGGTGTGATGGTCGAAAGGTAATAGCGACCCTGTGATCCTACTGGGCACCCAGCGTTCGCGCATCCCGCTTGCTGTTGCCGTTGCGTGGCAGACTCTTTCGCTGTGAAATTTGCTTTTGTATAACGACCATTGAGCCAGGCATAGGCACTGAGATTGAACGTACCGATAGGCAATGCCCTTGCTGGTGGATAGTTGTACACATCAGAGCTTAACGTTCGATTGAAGTCCGCTAAGTCAACAGGTAGTGTCACCACTGTATGAGGTATTTCGACAAGATACGATACATCAACGGAATCCCCTTGGGGAGTCGGACGCTTGTACGTCCGAAGATTACGCACTCGCACGTTCAAATACGAAACGTCAAATGTCTTTGTGAGTGTATCGAACCGTCCAATTCCCGCCGCTCGGAGGAACTTCGTCGAAATAGTTTCAACGCCACCAGGTAGAAACTCGACTTCGTACTGAGCTGCACCATTGTTGAACCGTTGGTATTGACCAGTTCGGTAATTAATAGCAAACCCTTCAAGTTTTGGTGTCTCCGTCCTGCGGAACGGTCGGAATTCAAGCAAGGTGTTCGCTGTTCCCGAAATACGCTGCATACGATGGGGACGCAGGATTCCCCCATACTGTTGGATGTAGTAATCAAACGAAAGCGCAAATGTCCCTTGTATTGTGCGTTGGGAAGCAAGGCATGGCTTGTCAGTATTCCACGTTCCCCCGCGAACGGTAACATCGGTGTTGTATGGGTGCACAAAACTTGCCGGATTATCCCGAGCATCTTCGCACAAATTATTGATTTGCGATGTTGTATTCGGCGATACATACACCATCGCAACATCTGAGAAGGGATTATCGAAGAGACAATCGGCTGGTTCGTAGAGGACAAAATATTGGCTCAATGTGCGCCCTGTAGTTTTATCGCGAACGGTGAGAAGATTCCCGTAGTATCCTTTCAACATCTGCGCGCCATTGTTCCAAATAGTATCAATGCATTGATAGAACGTCGTAGCAGAACCGGCTGGCTGAAATTCCAATTCGATTTCGTGACCGCTGAACAATTGTGCAAAACGGTTGGCATCCTTCGGTGTCAAGCGGAAGTTGTAGAGTCCACCAAGGCGATCACGATCTTCAATGGTTGTCACGGACGGTTCACGGTGAGGACCCTTAGCCAGAGCAAACGCTTGGATCACGTTGATCTTATCGATTGCAACGCTCGATTTCACCGGTGTACCCTGGAAATAATCACCCTCATCAAGCGCCAGGACTCGGTAGTAATAGTCAACGTTGTTGAGAATCTCCTCACGACGCCGGAGGTCATCATCTTGCGAAATCACCCCATCTCCATTGTCATCACCAACATCGAGGAAGGTGCGTCCGTTTGTTACGCTATCGAGGTAGTTACGAATGATAGCCCGTGCCCACGGCGAATCAACCCAATCATCTGCAAACCATTGCACTCGAACAGTCCCCCTCGCAAGCTGAGACCAGATGCTTGCCATTGCCTGATTCATCGTTGTGGTATCGGTTGCACTTGCTGGGTTCGGTGGAATTGTACCATTGGGCAAAATGGTGACTTTCCCAAGCGTAAGGGTATCGTACCGCGTCTGCGTTGTTCGCGTCGCTGGTGGTAATATCGCATTCCAGAATGATGCCCATGGTTCCGTCACAAGATTCGGCAGACGCCATACAATGATGACACTGTCGTTTGTGACATCGGATGCAGAGATCAAGCCTGGGTATAGCTGTCGTAACGTGCCTTTTGTTGTTCGTGGGTATACCCGAATCCATGGATATCGCGCACTGTTGATGTCACTGCTATCCGAAAGAATTGCTGTCATCCGAAATGGTGATGGCACTCGCCACTCTCGGATGAGTTTCCAGCCGAAGGGACTTTTACCACCCGGATAATCTGCGGTTGGTTGAATAAAATTCACGTCGAACGTATCTTGTGTCGGTACCCGTGAACGGAAGATTCGAAAGCCCATGATATCCATGCCTTTCTCTTCACGGTCGTATGATGCATAGCTTGTTGTATCCCACTTGACAATGATTGCATGGTTGAGTGGTTCCCACGATACTTGCGGTGCTTCCGGTGGCTGTGGCGCCGCAAATCCATTGTCATAGACTCGCTGTGCGAAACGTGTACGACGGATGAGGTTCTGTAAGTCCTCCTGAGTACCATCGGCTTCTTCCTTGACCGGTGGAGCTAAAATCACGCCAACGACAACTCGTGCTGTATCGCCAGGACGCATATTGAATGGACCTGTTGCCATGAGGAAGCGCTTGTCGCCTGGTCCTGTGTCACCTTCGCGAACACCCGCAGCCATGAAGTCATAGCGTTGGATGTCTGTTGTTGGGTCATTTTCGATAACCCAATTCCGGAACGTCCGTAAGCCAAGTTGGTCGCTCACTGGGTAGTAGTTGCGGTCCTTGCGAATGAAAAATTGTTCGTCAACAGCAGGACTTTCCAAGAAATTCATCCCAATGTAGCCAAATCCTTTCCCTCGTTCACCACGGTCGGTATTCGTCCACTGATATGCAAGGTTCAGTGTGGTGTCTTGGAAATAGTAGCTCACACGGTCGTTACCGGCACCCGTCCCATAGTTTGGAAAGGCAGCCAAATCGAAGTCCATCGCTGGTGCCATCCAGCACTGATAGAGGGTATCTTGGGAGCGATTGATGATGTTGAAACGGATGAAAATAAAATGTCCATACTCGCCAAAGCCCCATGAGTAGATTGTTTGCTCAATTTGGACGCGGAGAGGATAACCGACCGCACGTGCCTGATCCTCCCCTATCTCGTATGCGCGCAGGTCAGTGTCTTTGTACACACAGAAAATATCCTCTTGCGAAATAAAGGCAGGACCCTTCGAAAACGTCGCTGTCGAACGCTGTGCTGTATCGTTAATGTAGTAGCCAACATATCGCGATTGATCTTTGATGAACGCGCGATTGATCAAGGTATCATTGGGGTTCGCATCCCAGATCGGCCAGTTAGGACCATCTGCAGGGTTACGAGGTGTACCGTTGACCCGCACAAAGTCAGTCGAGAGGTATAATCTGTTTTTCAGCACAGCAGATGAGCTTCGATCTGCAAGATCTCCATCATCAATTGATCCAGGTGTCAGCCATGAAATTCCCGAATTCGGATTATACCCGATAACGCACATCTTCCGCGGTTGTCCGTTGATGCTCTTGATAGCTCCAAACCAAACGCCACCCCCAAATGCATACTCATTAGTAGAACCTCGAGGCCAAAATCCTCCGCCTTGATTGCGCGCAACATTGAGAAAAAGAACACCGTAATTGGTCACATAGAAATCGAACTTGCTGATAGTGTTGCGCCGCAAGTCGTTGAATTGAGCAGCTTGAACGCTTGGACCTTTACGTTCCCTATGTTTGGCACGGTCAACATCCTTTGCATGGACGTTCGCTGCAATCAAAAGGGTAATGAGCGCCAATAGGGATGATACTCCTGCCTTCATTGGTTCCGATTGCATGTGATTCAACATGGATTATTTGTTCAATCTTGTATTCATTGCCCACACTAAAATCGGAGCATCACTCCAAAGAATACTGTGCGGGGAAACTGGTAACGAGGACGGCGTGACATTGCATTGTTCACAAACTGCAAGTACGATTGGTACTGTTCTTGTTGGGTAACAATCCCATCGCTATTGAGGTCAGCTGCTTGGGTGTAGAGCCGCTTTCCGGTGCGGTCGTATTGGCTCTGCGCTATTGTGGCGGGGTTCGCTGGATCAGGGCGTGCGTACCATGGACCTGCGGGGAAATCCCCTGGTTGACGATAGAGACTGACACCATCGTTATCGGGGTCTCCTGTGCGGGCATACACTGAGATTGGTCCCGTCAGGTTAGGAAGATTGAACACATCGAGGAAGAAGATGAGCTCTGATCTACCGAACGATTCTCCGAAGAAATCACGCAGTGGCAGAGTCCTCTGAAGCCGCATGTCGAGTGTCCAAACCGATGGCTGACGCTCCGCATTGAAATCTCCAATTTGATTTCCTCGTAAGTCAAGCCGCGTATATGGTGTACCGGTTTGGAATAGGCCTGTAAAGTTCAGTGTAACATTCTCGAGGAAGTGAATCCCTCCAATCGAGGGACCCTCGCCCTTACCCCACACGAAGTCAACGATATAGTTGAAGCGGTGCCGGCGGTCGTAGTCGAGTGGATACTCTGTCAGTGGAAACTGACGCACACCAGTGAACGGATCGGCGCCAGAAATGATCACATTGTAATTCGCACCAGGACTTGACGATGTCCCTTGCGCAAACGAGAGCGTGTAGTTCACGTTAAAGCCAAAGTTACCCGTCAGTCGCTTTCGAAATGTAATCTCGATACCACGCGCGTTGCCATATTCGCCGTTTGAAACAAGTGCATATGGGAACCGATTGTCTGGGATGAATGCAAGCCCCGTCAGACCGTAAATGTCTTTGTAGAAGGCTTGTACATCTAACGCATAGTCATCAGAGAGCTGGACGTTGTACGCAACGTTATACTGCTTTGCATTCTCTGGTCGAAGGTCGGGATTACCAACGATATTGTTACCGCGCGTCAGTGCAGAGACCGTGTTATTGTACAACAGTGCAAAGCGCGGCACCTGAGTGTACCATCCATAAGCGATGGAGAAAAATGAGCGATCGCCGATGGGATATGAAATGTACATGCGAGGGTTAATCTGCACCTTGATGCTCGCTGTCTTTCGATCCGGTGACGATGCATCCGCTGGATTTGCCCTGTACGTTGTGCTGGGATCGAACACATCAATACGGACCCCAGGATTGATGTTGATTCCTTTGTACGAGATTTGATCTTCGAGATAGACGGCAGAGATGATTGCATGCTTCGGTTTGCTTCCTTCTGCACGTTCTTCTGGTGTGAGGCTATAAATGTCTCCTCCCCATTGATCGGTAAAAACATCGTAGAATGGATTACCCGTCCATGGCAGGCTATTGTTATGCCTACGCACGGTGTAGTAGCGAGCATCTATCCCTGCCTTGAGCAAGTGGCGCACGTCGCCCGCAAAGAGGTTGAGCTGATAGTTCCCATCAACTTGCCAAAAGCTTGCACTCTTGAATTCAAAGCCGCGACTGACCGCCCCGTCGTCATTACCACGCATGTAAAATTGACCCAGTGTTCCGTAAGGATTTGACGTTCCTTGCAAATCCGCCGACCCCTCGACATAACCTGTCAGGTTACTCGGGACCAACGTATAGAAAGGACGATTCGGGTCGTTGTCGAGATAGACGTTCCCATACGTCTCAGCGTAGTAATCAATGATTTTATCTCCACTTGGCCCACTTCTGGGTACTTGCCTTCCACTGGAGCGATCGAGGACGTAATCGTCCACCGGTTTCAGGATATCCCACCCTGTGAAAAAGTTATCTTTCGGTAACACGGTCGAGACCTTCCCTACATCGAGTATTTGACCGTTCCGAACGAGAGAACCTTCACCGAGTGTAATTCGTCGTCTGCCATCCTCAGAAATGTTGTTGTTGAATGAGAGCGTCAATTCATAGAAACTCGTTTCTGAGAGAATATGGTTGATTCGAGCAAAGTAACTGTAAATGAAATTGTTGAGTGCGTTGACTTTTGCGATTCTCTCTGGCACAGTCGAGAGTAGGACTGTATCGTTGAGACCAGTCGAAGGATTAAATTGGAACTGCATTGCAGGGGTGTTTGCGTAGAGCCATGCCCAGTTCCCAAAAGCCAAGCTTGTCAAGCCCCACGTTCCTCCAAGGATAAACTTGATATCATCAGTGAGTTGAAATGCTAAGCGCCCCGTGATGTTACGGATTGCTGAGGTGTTGTCGGGGAATTGTGTAATGCTGTTGCCTACACGATCACGCGCATCAAGACCTGCTGATCGGTAATCCTCCGTAACGTATTTCGTTGATAGGAAGAACGTCGATCGCGTGAGCCAAGGTATCGGTCCCCCAACACCGAATTCATACGTACTTTGGTTTTGAGCAAGAGCTTTGAGCCCATTCCCTGCAGTCCCAAAGAGGAATGGAACATCTCTCCGCCACCGGAGGAAGCCTTCATAGTTATCCGTTTTTCCAGTTTTGACGACTTGGTTTATGACACCACCCATCGCATTGCCATACTGAGCGCTAAAATTACCTGTGAGAACCTGGACTTCTTCGGTAGCGAACGCTGAGGCAGTCGGAGCGTATTGTATTCCAGCACGCGCAGATGCATCACCAAACCCACCAGTAATTTGATCTGAGACGTCTTGTCCATCAATGCGAATTTGGGTATCGGTAGGACGGCTTCCACGAATGGAGAGTCCACCTCCCGTACTCAGCACCCCTGCTTGCGTAAGAGCTATCTGTTGAGCTGTCTCACGTGTCGTCCGCTGTAATTGTTCACCGCTCACTTCACGCGTAATTCCGACTGCTTTGTCGTCAACCAATTTAAGCCGTGCGGATTCGACGACAACTTCCTTCCCTTTGATTTCCGCGCTTTCCAGAACAATGTTGAGCGTTGTCGTATGATCAGCCCTGATGGACACTTCAATATTCTTTTCTTTGTAGCCAACTGCGGTGACTTTGACTGTGTACGTTCCCGCGGGAATATTGATGATGAGATATTCGCCGTTGCTCTTCGCTTTCGCCCCGCGGACAGTACCCATCACTCGAATTGTTGCTCCTTGAACTGGCTTACCTTCGGTATCCTTGACTGTCCCAGTCAAGTTTCCATTTGTACCAGCCCAGACCAGAGCAACACTTACAATCCCTACAAGGAGAGTTACTATTCCTTTCATCATGCTCCTCAACAAGTGTTGTTACCGAATAATGCGAAATATGCTACTCAGAACAGCACTGCCTCCATCAATCCGACAGCGGTAAGCTCCGGTTGCGAAGCGCGCAACATTAACTGTGTGAAATTCCTGCCCTGGCATTGAAAAAGCATGATAGACGACTCGGCCAAGGATGTCAGTGATCACAATCTCGCTTCCAGAACGAACAAATGCCGACGGGATAGTGATGGTCGCTTCCGTACTGGCTGGGTTGGGGACAACAAGCACGTGATCAATGCTTTGATCATCACGCACACTTACCTGTGTCGTCCATTCTGGAAGTGCCTCGTAGTTAATCGTTGAGTATGTCACATATTGGCGATAGCGCAGTACTTCATCAGGTGTTGGGTCCTGAGATGCTGCTGCTAAGCGGAATTGATTCGTCCATAAATAGTCCCACTCACTCCCCTCGCGGCTTGCCGCCTGGACTGTAAGTAGTGGAAACTTTGCGGGATCGTTGGGAAGCACCTTGGGAATCCAAGTGATACGGTCAAGGATATCACTCTGTGTTGCATTCCGTAAGACATCCCACGTTTGTCCATTCACATCGCGACCAGAGAGCACAACGTCTGTTGTGAGGTAATCTTGACCATTCCGATTGACAATTTTCGCTTCAAGCGATTTGAATATGACTGCGCTGTAATCCTCTGTTCTACTTAGTTGTAACTCGCATCCAAGCTGAGAAGGCGCAGGTGTCCCATCTCCACTTTGGAATGCCCACTGAGCATTCGTTTCGAACAGTGATGCATCTGCAATCTTCCGAATTCCCCACTGATTTCCGTCGTAGTAAATCTCAACGTAGTGGACATCTTGAATTTGGTTGTTCGCAACGAGCATCATCTGCGCAGCAAAGCTGTACTTGTCCTCTCCCAACACGACAAAGTCCTTTGCTGCCGTCACACGGGTGTTCGCAACGTTATTCCATGCCCAGCTGAAGGCAAAACCTGATTGTGCAGGGTCTGCGCCATTCGCTGATGCATAAGCTTCTATCACACTCATCGGGAGAATGTTGAGGTTGCTCCATGTTTGGCCATTATCACTCGATTTCGTCACAGCAAATGTAACACGAGCTGTATCAATTCCCTGCTGGCTGAACCGACCAAAGACGCCCGCATAGAGATTAAGCTGTTGGTCAATATCGAGTGCAATTTCACTGCTGGTCCGAGACTGCGTAGATGCAGGATCAACAAAGTTGGTGGAGCGAAGAGACTGCGGAATCATTGGTTGGAATTGGTTGACCCCTGCATAATCAACTTTGACGATGCAGAGATTGCTATTCATGTTTGTGGGAGCAGAGCCCTGAGGAGAGGGAAAGAGCGTTGAATAGCCAAATCCATAGACTTCATCTGTGCTCCGGCTGAACGAAGCTGTATTGAACGTTGTTCCATACGCGTAGAGGTATTGACCATCCTCATACTTATCAACGAACTCATTTTGTGGTGCAGCTCCTTGTGTTGTGGGGATAATCCCAACTGCTATGCCAATCCATTCAGACCCATTCGTGATGGGAGAAAAGTACGCAAACGCTGCTTCATCGAGAGATGTTATCGTGCGATCACCATAGAGGAGAGCAATTGCAGGATAGCGTGGCGCACCGTTCGGCGCTAACACGCCACGCGCACCTTCCAAGACTGGACCAAGCCGTTTCCACGTTGTCCCTTGGTCGGTCGTCCACAGGATGAAGATGTTATTTCCATGGTCGGAGCTTGTCTGTGTTGTCGGTGGTAGTGCACCACGTTTAATTGTGATGAACGCTTTAGTCTGGGGATCCCATACGACAGGTGTTTGGTTGCTACCATAGTACGAAAAGGCGTTGAACAGCGAGTCAATGACTGTGTATGCCGCCTGCTGAACATTTGTGCCGGGGATGTATTGGGCGTGTGGGATTCGGTTCCATAGGGAAGGTGCAGAAGGATAATCTGGTGCATGCGGCTGTGGAAGAAGCCGTGGTTCATTGTGTGTGTTTGCAATCAGCACACCAGTTCCAAGCGTCATCAGCAAGGTGAGAAAACGGAGAAGTTGCATCATCGTTAACCTCCAGAAAAGTACCGTTCATTGATTTATTGCAATATACCAAGCATCATCACAAAAATCAGCGCGTTTAGAAATCGCCAGATACCACCGCCCGCTCTAACCACCGCTCACGGAGCGCACGTTGCCGCTCTGTCGGAGACGCATTCACACGCAGTTCATACTCTTGGGAAACAGGTGCATCCAACATCGTCTGGTAGAGGAGTCCATCGCAACATGCAACAACGCTACATGGCCACTCAATCCGACTACTGATGAGCTCTACCTCTTGGGGTGACGTCACACGTCGATGGGCGAGTGCAATGATTTCGTCGTCAACAGCGATACCTGCACACCACGCTGGCGTTCCTTCTTCAACCGATGAAACAACAAGACGTCCACCATCGTTGCGGAGCTGCATACCATGAAACCGAGGTGCTGCTTGCAATTGTGATTGAGAATGGACGGGCTTGACAATCCATTCAATACCAAACGGCTCAAACGCGCCGCTGATATCAAGCTCATCTGTACTATTGAGCCAGTGCTCGAACTGCTCTCGAATGGTGCGCGTGGAGACCTGCTCTATTGCATCGAAGACATCCCCTTCTTGCAATCCATCGTATGGCCGCTGCTGGTAAGCATTCCACAGTAAACGCATCACGTCATCAAGCCGCCGCTTCCCATCCGTTGCGTTGAGAATTGCCAAATCGAGCAGCAACGCAAGGACACCACCCTTGAGGTAGTACGACGGAAAGCGGTTTTGCCCATCTGGTGATTGTGCGTAAAGTTTTACCCACGCTAAAAAACTCGACTCGCGAATGCTCATCGTTCGACGCCCAGGGATATGCAGGAGTTTGCCGAAATGATCACGCGCCAGCAGGTGCAAATACTCTTCCATTGAATAGAAGCCAGCTCGGTACGCGAACAAGTCATCGTAGTACGATGTAAACCCTTCAGCAAGCCAGAGCATTGGTGAGTGTACTTCTCGCGTATAGTCGAACGGTCCATACTCTCGTGGCCGAATACGCTTGACGTTCCAAACGTGGAAATACTCATGACAGAGTAAGGCAAGCAGAGACTTGGATTTTTCCACATCCATGAGAGCACTAACATCACACATGTTCACAGAACATCGTGCATGTTCGAGCCCACCTGTCAAATTCGAGCCTGCATACACGAAGAAGACGTACCTGTCGTATGGCACGCCGCCAAACATCGCTGCTTCGGTCGTTACAATCGTCTTGCAACGTTCACTAAGCCAATCAATATCCAATGGCACGGGTGCAATGAGAGCAACCTCATGGTGAGCACCGAACGCTGTAAACGTTCTCACTTGATGGGACCCGATTTCCGTTGGAGAATCTGCGAGGATGTCATAGTTCAGTGCCCCAAGAATGACTGGCATCGTTTGCTGGCTGATGGGCTCAACCGGAGATAGTGCAGTCGTGAGTGTAGGCCAACTGGAGCGATCGTAGTAGAGCAACACATGGTGAGTTTCCTGCATTCTGCCCTCAACGTAGAACATACAGTTAACCGGAAATATGAATGCCCGCCAACGGGAGACATGCATCGTCCGCACCGTTCGTTCATTGGCGTAGAAGGTATACTCGACCGATAGCCGATGCGCCGTTCCCGTTCGTATGCGAATGCTGCTTTTTCCAATCCACTCGTACGGGAGCGGACGTTGCTCTTCGTTATACGCATGGAGGTTCCCGACGTGTGTGATGAAGTCTCGGATTTTGTAACTACCCGGTGCCCACGCAGGGAGCGTGAGCTGAACCTCATCACGTGTCGAACTATCGAGCTCAACTTCCATGCGAATCCGCACAAGATGTCGACTTGCGTCATCGAAGTAACAGTGATACCGAATTTGTGCATGCGATCCGAGAAGTTGCTCGTCGCGTTGTTCGATGTTGTACATCATGTCTCGTTCTTCGTTCAACATCCAAAATACCGCCGATGCCAGAGTGCAAGGTTGAGCAGTAAGTAGATGCTCTTCCCGACACGTTGTCTTTTGTGTTCGAGCAAATAAAACAGGTGCTGGACGCCAAAGCGGCTTAGAATGCCATTACGCACAAACGGGGACTCCAGGATGATGTGCTTTGCACGATCACGCCAGACCGTACGCATCCATTCATCCATCGGTGCAGCAAAGCCTTGCTTGGGACGCCACACAATTTCTCGGGGCAGCACGTGCTCAGCCGCCCGCTTGAGGAGAAGTTTGGGCGTCTTTCCATCCGGCAATCGCACATGGTCTGGAAGATTCATCGTAAACTCAACGAGTCGGTAATCGAGGAATGGTACGCGCGCCTCAACGGAGTGCGCCATCGTGAGTTTATCCACTCGCATGAGGAGCAGCTCGGGCAGCCGGTGTTCAAATTCGTACCAAACCATTTGCTGGAGCAATGTTGGCGATGGAAAGATGTGCGCTGCGGCATCGGTTAGTTCTTGTGCATAGCGTCGAGGGACGTTAGTGTATTCTGCCCATCGGCGTGTAAACAATAGAGAAAGATAATCAGGCGCAAGATCAACCGCGCCACCCCAATAGAGCGGATCGTCCGCTGCGGCACGACGGACATACTCGAGTGCACGATACCAACCACGCGACTGGAACACTGGCTTTGTAATGTGGTAGAGTGCATGCCGCATCGACTGTGGAAGCAAGTGATACGCTCGCCACCAGCGTTTGCCGAACTTCCATTCACGCAGCAACCAGGGGTAGCCGATAAACTGCTCGTCACTCCCCTCCCCGACTTGAACTACCACCGTACCAGATTGACGTGTCAGCTCCGCTAAGAAATAGAGCGGGATGCAAACTGGATCGCCGTTCGGTTCATCCTCATGCCACACCATCGTTTCGAGTAATGGCCACGCCTGTTGCTCACCGATGAGTACCTCGTGATGGTTCGTCCCAAATCGTTTGCTCACTATACGCGCATACTCATGCTCGTTGTAGCGCGGCACATCATGGTAGCCGACGGTAAATGTCTCGACTGGGCGGTCCATCAGCTCCGCCATGAGCGCGACGTTCAAACTTGAATCAAGCCCTCCACTAAGGAGCACACCAAACGGTACGTCGCTCATCATTCTGTCAGCAATCGCTTGCCGAAGGAGGCGGAGAATTTCACGCTCGGCTTCTATCGGTGTCATACTGACGGCGTCCGCTCGAACGCCCGGCTGCCAATAGCGTTCCATCACCAACGTCCCATCGCGCCCCAGGCGTAGAAGGTGTGCCGGTGGTAGCTTCATGATGCCTCGGAAGAGTGTCCGTCGGTGACTTGTCATTGAAAAGCAAAGGTAATTGGGGAGCTCTTCCCACTCTACTTCCCGCTCAATGGTTGGATGCTCCAAGATTGCTTTAATTTCAGAAGCGAAGACAAAGCGGCCATCCCGATGCCACCAGTAAAGTGGCTTCTTTCCAATTCGATCCCGAGCGCAGAGAAGCTGCTGAGCGTCTTCATCCCAAATGGCAAGTGCCCACATTCCATGCATGTGTTCGAAAATTCGTTCGCCCCAGGCATCATACCCATAGAGAATTGTCTCTGTATCGCTACGTGAGCGATAACGGTAGCCAAGTGATTCCAACTTGGCACGAAGTTCACGGTGATTGTAAATCTCACCGTTGAACACAATTGTCAAACGCCCATCGGGAGTACTCATCGGCTGATGACCCGCAGGCGACAAATCAATGATCGCCAAGCGACGAAAACCAAGACCACAGCGGCGACTTGGTGCTATCCATGTACCGGCATCATCAGGTCCCCGATGCGCTATCGTTGCACTCATACACTCCAAAAGCTCTTCGCTCACATTGGGCTCATGGGCAGCGTATTCAACAACCCCGACAATACCGCACATGTGCTCAACTCTTCAACAGGAATGATGCAATAGCACCGGCACCAAACCACACTGCCAGCAACGCAATAGCCGCCCACCGGTAATGCTCAGATCGGCTCGTGCTTGCTGCAAACAGTGCTCCCCACCAAACGAGCAGAATCAGCATTGTTGCATCAGTTGGTAGTGCATGGAGTAATGCGAACGGCACACCGAGGTACCACTCTGGCTTACTTTGGGCACTGTCAACGATTGGCGATACAACGGCTCCCCATGTAAGACCACCGGCAACGAGAGCAAGTGCAGCAGCACCACTCAATAGCCATGGGAATGGCGTACGTAAGCCACAAACACAACCGCACCAACTCAATCCTAAAAGCATAGGCGCAAACCATAAGGCATGGATTGCGAACTGTCGCGCTGCATCCGAACGCTCGGGCAATCCTTCCGCTATGATGTCCCCAAGAATGGGAAGATTTTCCACTATCAGCGTCCTCCCAATAGCATATGCATCATCACCGCTACAATCTCCCGAGAGCGTCGTCCCAAGCCAAGCATTCACCATCGTAAGAAGAACGACACCAAGTACTGCCCACCGGCGGAGCGGTGAATTGCCCGCAAGTACCATCGCCACCCACAGCAATGCAGCCGATAATACAAGAGCACTTGCTGCGAACGAGTGCACATAGAGCAAACTTCTGCCAGCAATGCTCGATTTGATGAGATTATGGGAAAGCGTTGCAATTGTCTGGTTCGCGCTCGATGTATCACCCAATACGTGAACAATTCCTCGGTAAGGAGGCATGTTCTCAACAAGTGCGATCTCTCCCCTACGGAGCAAGATGGCACCACTTGTATCATGAATGTCGCTTTCAGCGCAGTAAAGTCTTCCGAACATTGGTTTGCTCGAAGGCTCATACACAAGTGCAAGAAATGCGCCGCTGACAAGTATAACGGCAGTACTTGCGACAATCGCACACCGTGCAATCTGTGCGACATATTCATGCTGCGTACTCATCATCGGCTCAAGTAGTACTCCATCAACTCTGCAATTTGATCGTGTGTGAGCTGCGGTTGCTGGTACATACCAGCGTTCATCCGCTGACGGAGTGCTTCGAAGAGAACTACTGCGCATGCCACAGAAATGTTGAGGCTTTGGACCATGCCCATTTGTGGAATGACCAGGTTTGCATCAGCAGCAGTACACGCTTCCATACTGAGTCCTGTATGCTCATTGCCAAATGCGACTGCTGTCGGTTGCGTCAAATCGAATGTGTACAAACTCTGCGCTGGCTTACCGAGACACGTTGTCACGATGCGCATCCCACGTGCACGCAGTGCAGTGTAGCATTCCTCGATCGAGTAATGTTTGACAAGGCGCACCCATTTCCGCGCACTTGCGCTCGAGCGCTCACCGAGTTCTGGGAATTGCTGTCCGCCAGTATACACAAGATGTACATCAAGCACACCGACTGCATCGCACGACCGTACCACTGCAGAGACGTTATGCGGATCGTGCACATTCTCTAAGATCACGGTTAGCGTCGGCTGCCGATAGGAGAGCATGCGGAGAATTTTCTCTCGGCGCTCTGGTGTGCCACGTGTCGGCTCGATGGAAGCAGGTTCGATTCGATCAATCATCACTTGTCCGCTTCACCCATCACTGGGTCGATACCACCGATGATTGCAACGATATCAGCAACCATGGATCCTTCTGCCATGTGTGGCATCGCTTGCAGGTTTGCAGCTGAAGGTGAACGAATCTTGAGCTTCCACGGATACCCTGTGCCATCGGCAACGATGAAAAAACCGAGCTCGCCTTTTGGCGATTCGATCGCGGTGTAGGTCTCTCCTGCAGATGCTGGCGGACCGAAGTTCACGATCATGAAATCCGCGATCAACTCTTCCATCTTCGTGTAAATCTCATACTTTTGAGCCGGGACATGGACAGGGTCATTGAGCTTGACCTCCCCTTCAACAGGATGATTGAGTAGTTGATGAATCATCCGAATTGATTCGCGCATTTCCCGTAGTCGGACCATGAACCGCGCGTAGCAATCGCAGTCGTTTTCAACGACAACGTCAAACTCGAGTTGATCGTACAACAAATACGGCTGGTCCCGACGCAAATCACGTGCAACTCCCGACGCACGGAGCACTGGACCTGTGAGTCCAAGCGTGATAGCTTTCTGTGCCGAACAGTATCCGACACCCGCCATTCGATCAATGAAGATGCGGTTGCGACTGAGGATTTTTTCCACATCCTCGAGTTGGCCAATGAATTGATCAGCCCAATCACGGATTTTTCGCAGCACCCAATCGGGAATGTCGTTCGCTACTCCTCCAATCCGTGTGTAGCTTGTTGTAAAGCGGGCACCACAAATGAGCTCGAAGATGTCATAGAGCTTCTCACGTTCAGCAAAGGTCCAGAGGAAGACCGTGAGGGCACCAACGTCCATCGCTGTTGCCCCAGTTGCGAGCAAATGAGAGGAAATCCGCGCTAATTCACATACGAGCGTCCGTATCCATTGTGCCCGTGGAGGCGCTTCGATACCCATGGCGTTCTCGATCGCCAGTGCAATGCCGACGTTGTTCGACATTGGCGCCAAGTAATCGAGACGGTCGGTATGAGGAATGAACTCAACGTACGTGCAACGCTCAGCAAGCTTTTCATAGCCACGGTGGAGGTAGCCGAGTTCCGGGACACATTTTATGACCGTCTCACCATCGAGTCGAAGTAACACGCGAAGCACACCATGGGTGGCTGGGTGCTGCGGTCCCATGTTGAGCACCATGTCATTTTCAAGTGGATCCTCAAACAGGACCGTCGTATCGCGGTCGAGAAGCTCCTTGTAAATTTTCTCCTGTCGAAGCGTCCGGACACGCTCAAGAGTTGCAAGGGGTCCAAGCTGGATGACGTCGCTCATTGTAACCGTTCACAAGTAAGGAAACACGGCGAAAATACGGCTTGGTTTGACCGGCACTTTAGCACCATTGAAACCACTGCGGATACTGTTGTAGTTTCGCACGTATCCTATGCTTTTTCGACGATGACTATTTACACTCCAGCAATTGAGCGTGCGATCGAAGCACTTAGCTCACTGCCTACGATCGGCAGAAAATCAGCACAGCGGTTGGTGTTCCACCTCCTTCGCCAGCCGAATGACAATGTCCGCCAACTTGCAGAAGCACTCATCACGTTGAAAGAAGCAGTGCACTTCTGCTCAGAATGTTACACGTTCACCGAAGACGATCCATGTGCTATCTGCACGTCGTCCCATCGCGACCGTGAGCTGTTGTGTGTTGTCGAACAGCCGAGCGATGTCTATGCGATTGAACGCACCGGCGAGTACCGCGGGCTTTATCACGTGTTGCATGGAGCACTCGATCCTCTCCGTGGTGTCACTGCTGAACAGCTCAAGATCGAGCCTCTTGTCGAGCGTGTGCGCCGCGGCGGCATTTCTGAAGTCATCTTTGCACTGAACCCAACAGTCGAAGGCGAAGTGACGACGCACTACCTAACGAAAATGCTCGAACCTTTCAATGTGCGGCTAACACGTATCGCTCGCGGTGTGCCAGTAGGACTTGATCTGGAATTTGCTGATGAAGCAACACTATCCCGAGCATTAGCAGGTCGGAGCAATGTGCACTAAGCACTTGGTCATCATCATGCTCTCCCTTGTCGCAGTCAGTAGCTGCGATGCATTTCGGACGCGAACACCGGAACCTCCTGGGAGCGGGACGACACAGTTCGAACAACCGACGAGCGAACTGATTGTGGTCGCCAATCTCCAAAGTGCGCTCAAGCAAAAGAACACCGAAGCGTTCTTACTGTGCCTTGCCGACACTGGGCAAGGGTTCTCCCCATGGCAACAATACCGCTTCGAGCCGTCAGCAGAAGCTGGCGCTCGTTTTGGAACGAAATTCTCCACATGGTCGCGACTGGATGAACGGCAAGCATTTCTGGCAATGGTTAGCCGTCTCGGTCCAGACCAAGCGCCCGTCCTTACTCTCAATGATGCACACTTTGATGTTCGTCTGCCAGATTCTGCCGTGTACGTTGCGACCTATTCACTCGAGCTTCCGATTGCCCTGCCGTCAGTTCCGACTCGCGTTGCGGGAACGCTCCGTTGGACGATTGTTCCGAATCGCTTTGGTTTGTGGGCAATCGCACGATGGCGTGATGCTCCCTCTCCGGCAAGCGACTCTACACCCGATACCTGGAGTACCCTCAAAGCACTCTTGGTGAATTGATGCTGTACCGAATGCTGACACTTATCATCTGCATAGCCAGCTGGTATGGATGCACGAATCCATTCGCTCCTCGCTTGCTCGATGAACCAAGTGCTGGTGGTGGCTTAAGCGATCAACGTACACCCGATGGTGTCTTCCAAAATTTTCGGATCGCCTACCAAAGCAAGGATACGCTCACCTATGGCAAGCTCTTAGCACCGACGTTTACTTTCCTCTATCGGAACTATGATCGAGGTGTGGACCTCTCATGGGGACGAGACGAAGAGATGCTCGCCACCAACGGCTTATTTGGAGCAGCTCAAAGCCTCGATTTGATGTGGAACGACGTCGTCCTCTCAGCGGGAGATTCACTCACGTTTGACGTTGCACGCGGGTTTATCCTTACAATCACGTTCTCTCCGACGGATATTGTCCGTGTGCAAGGACGAGTCAACCTCCGGCTTGTACGCTCACACAGCAATGACCCGTGGCAAATCGCTGTCTGGCGAGACGAGTCAAGCTACTGATTCTTCTCAGGTGAGGGCGGAACGTGCGCCATGAAATCTTGGACGAAGCGCGGGTAGTATTGTGCAAGAAGCTCTTCGATACGATCAGGGTTGGGTGAGCGGAGAATAAGTCCTGCATAATGCGGCTTCCGTTGGACCCAGCAGATTTCTGGATCCGTGTAAGAGCTCATGTCAGGCCACTCTTGCCGTGCCAGAGTGAAAATGGCTCCACCGTACTGTCGTTCCGGTTTAGGGGGAGCATATTCATCATCGTCGCGAAGTTCTAAGCGTGCCCATTCGTGCCATAGACATACACCAGTTGCATGCCATATGACATCGGGGATTCGTGCGCCTCCAACGCGTGCACCAGCCTCGAGAAAATAGAACTGCCCGTCGTTGCGGCTTCGGATGTACTCGATGTGCGTAATACCTTGCTTAAGTCCGAACGCTTTGATAATCCGCGCATTCATGGTTTTGAGCAGTCGCTCTTCCTCACTGTTCCTTCGAACCATCCGTGTCGTAAATATGCCACCACTTGTATTGAGATCGAGCATCGGCACCCCATAGCGCGAAACGACTGCGAATACTGGTTTGTATTTCCAGACAATTGAATCTACGTGATACACATCCCCAGGGATATACTGCTCAAGCAAATAGGAAGATTGTCTATCGCCAAGTTGATCGAGACATTCCCAGACTTCGTTCGGATGATAGACTTTTCGAACTTTCGCTGAAGACGCCTCCATGCGCGGTTTGAGCACCCATGGTGGCTCGACACACTGCATAAAGTCACTGATGTCTGGATGGTAAAGGATTCGTACAAACTCTGGAACACGGATGCCTTCGTCGCGCGCTTTCATGCGCATTGCGAGCTTATCACGGAAATAGCGGGCTGTCGTCTCCCCCATACCACCGATGCGTGTGTGTTCGCGAAGTGCTGCCGCAACTTCAATGTCAAATTCTCCAAGTCCGACGATACGGTCAAAGCGTGTGGTCCGCGCTAAGTAGGTGACAACATTACGGACGACTTTTTCATCGTACAGGTCCGGAACGGCAAAGAGCTCATCAATCTGGTCGCGTGGCCAGTCTTCGCGGAGGTACTTCTCCTCGGTCATGAGAAACACCCGCCAACCGAGTCGTTTGGCTTCGAGCAGAAAGGGGCGCCCGAAGAGCGCTCCTGCAATGCAGAGTACAGTTCGTTCCACGGGTGACCCTCTACGACGTGAGCGATGAGTGTGATTTTGGCGAATATAGTGCTTGGATACCCTCAGCAAATGTAGAACGCCAGTTGCCCCACGTGTGGCTCTGCGAGTACTCGAAATAGGAAACATGTGCACCCACCATCCGCAGTCGCCGCGCCATCAAGGATGCCAGCTCTCGTGCATCGCAGATCGTCCCAGTTTGGATGACAACATGCAGATTTGCGGCGTTACCGAGTGCTGGAGATCGGAAAATCTCACCACGGTTCCACCAGTACGATGGCGATTGCGCAAGTACAGCACCAAACGTATCAGGATAGAGCAACGCAGTTTTTGTCGCGAGCAACCCCCCGAGCGAAGCGCCCATCACGGCTGTTTCCTTGCGTTCTGCTCCAACTGTAATGCCTCGCTCTGCGTACCAGCGAATAACAACCGGCAACAATTCCTCCGTACAGAAGGTGATGTAGGAGTCACTGTCTGCATACTCAGAGTTCCGATTGTGCGGGGGGAGAAAGCAAGCAGCAGTTGGCTCAAGGAGACCAAGTGTATGGAGGTTATCAAGAATTCGTGGAAATTTCCCGAGCCGAATCGCTTCCTCACCGTCATGGACGAGCAATAGATTCATCCTCGTATGCAACGATTCGAGCGTGGGCGTGTAGAGGATTATTTCCCGCTTTGTTGGAAGAATACTACTTTCCAACATGAGGCGCTCAAGGCTACCTGACGGTACAGGGCGGCCAATGGTGAGGAATGATCGGTCACGATAGTCGGGCATGGTGAATTCATTGTTGAGCCCGAAACCCTCTTCGACAACCCGGTTGTTTGCAGGATCGAGCTCCCACTTGCCGGCAACGATGAGCTTGTACTGAAGACGTGCGTCAGAGGGGAACTCTAAGACTGTGTAGTGTAGTTGTGTTCCTGCGATACGATGCATCGGTGCGCTCGGCTGCCAATACGTCCAATCACCGACTAATTGGATCGGTTCTTCGTTTGACCAGTGCACAAAGAGAGCGCGCGTCCCTATCGTAACTGGATTGGCTTTGGCGGACAACACAGCGAGCCATAGTTCCTCAGCATGCTGCGCTCGTAGTGCGTCGGATCGCTTGTCGAGGAGATGGTAGAGCGTTTCTTCCGTTTCCGTTCGGAGCATGGTAACATCGCATGGTGCGTTACGACGAAATTGTCGGAGCACAAAAATGCACCAGCAACGAGAACCATACAATGATTTCGATGTGCTACTCCTTGTCCGCAAGAGAGCGCATATAGAGATCATAGCCAGCAACGAGAACCATACAATGATTTCGATGTGCTACTGGCTGGAGCCATGAACCTTCGTGAAAGTCTGTCGTGCATACTATTTTTGTAATCCGATGGCATTTTCCTGTGGGCATATAGCTCAGTTGGTAGAGCGCTTGAATGGCATTCAAGAGGTCAGGGGTTCGAGTCCCCTTATGTCCACAGCTCTCGAGGAAGGAATCGTAGCTCAGCTGGTTAGAGCGCTGCCCTGTCAAGGCAGAGGTCGCGGGTTCGAGTCCCGTCGGTTCCGCATGCGGGTGAGCCCACTTGACATCGCAAGTGGGCTCGCGTTTTTTTCTACCCCCCAAACACCTCATCATGAACAGCATGTGTGATGATTTTACCACTCGTCACATAGGTCCGCGCCCTGATGAAATCGAGCAGATGCTTTCGACGCTCGGCTATCGTTCACTCGATGAATTCAGCGACGCCGTTGTTCCCGATGATATCCGTTTACACGAACCGTTGGGGCTTCCTCCACGATTGAGTGAAGAGTCGGTGCTCGACCGACTCCGAGCTCTTGGCTCCCTGAACAAGCGATTCCGGTCGTTCATTGGTATGGGGTATTACGGAACAGTTACTCCTCCGGTGATTCAGCGGAACGTCATCGAAAACCCAGGCTGGTACACACCATACACTCCATACCAAGCGGAAATCGCACAGGGTCGGCTCGAAGCGCTGCTAATATTCCAAACGATGGTATGCGAACTGACGGGGATGGAAATCTCAAATGCATCGCTGCTCGACGAAGCAACGGCAATCGCTGAAGCAATGCATATGATGTTCTCGATCGCAGGGCACGGAAGTACGCGGAACGTGCTCTATGTCGACGAGACACTCTTTCCACAATCACTGGCCGTGCTTCAAACACGGTGCAGGGCAATAGGCGTTGAGCTTCGCATTCGTCCATGGCACGAGTGGTCACTTGATGAGCACACACTTGGGGGCATCGTTCAGTTCCCCAATGGATTTGGTGCTATCGAGGATTATCGCCAGCTCGCTGGCGAGATTCATGATTGCGGTGCGCAGTTCTGTGTCGCAACGGATTTGCTTGCTCTCTGCATTCTTGAACCGCCTGGCGCGTGGGGCGCTGACATTGTTGTTGGCTCAGCGCAGCGGTTCGGTGTGCCGCTCGGTTATGGCGGTCCGCACGCTGCATTCCTTGCAAGCCGTCAACAATTTATCCGCTCGATGCCTGGGCGAATTATCGGTGTTTCGATTGATGCTGAGGGTCGTACCGCATACCGGATGACGCTTCAGACTCGCGAACAACACATCAAACGCGATAAAGCCACCTCAAACATCTGCACTGCACAAGCATTGCTGGCAAATGTTTCTGCATTCTACGCAGTCTATCACGGCCCGGAGGGGCTTAGGTGTATCGCTCAACGTGTCCACCGCCATGCAACGACACTCCATACGCTGCTTGAGGGGATGGGCATCGAACAACGGAACGCCCTCTACTTCGACACGCTCTATATACCGCTCTCGCTTGAAGAGCAAGGTGCAGTCCGTCAAGAAGCACTCAATCATCAGATGAACTTCCGATACTTCCCCAATGGGGCAATCGGGATCTCATTCGATGAACTGACCACGGATGCGGATGTCAACGCCATCGCTGGAGTATTCGCTCGTGCACTCAACCGTCCGATGCCCAACGGAAGCGGAATAGCACTTGGGGTGGAATTCCCACCACCATTTGCTCGCACGCTTCCAATGCTCGAGCACCCCGTCTTCAACTCGTACCACTGTGAGACGGAGATGATGCGCTACCTAAAGCGTCTGGAGAAGAAGGACCTCTCGCTTGTTCATTCGATGATTCCGCTCGGCTCGTGTACGATGAAGCTCAATGCATCCGCCGAAATGATGGCGATCACATGGCCAGAATTCAACCAGTTGCACCCGTTTGTACCACTTGATCAAGCGCAAGGTTACCGAGAGCTTCTTGCAGAACTCGAACGAGATTTAGCCGTCATTACTGGTCTGGATGCTGTCTCCTTGCAACCGAATTCTGGCGCACAAGGGGAATACACAGGTCTGCTCGTTATTCGAGCATACCACGACAGTCGAGGCCAGGACTTCAGGAGGATTGCGCTCATTCCAGCATCCGCACATGGAACAAATCCCGCCAGTGCAGTCATGGCAGGTTTGCAAGTCGTCGTTGTCGCAAGCGATCATCGTGGGTACATTGACCTCGATGATCTCGAACGTAAACTCACTGACTATGGAAACCGCATCGCATGTTTGATGGTGACGTATCCATCAACGCATGGTGCATTCGAGGAGCACATCCATCACATCTGCAAACGCATCCATGAGGTTGGTGGACTTGTGTACATGGATGGCGCTAATCTCAACGCGCAAGTCGGTCTGACGTCGCCCGGTCGCATTGGTGCCGATGTTTGTCACATCAACTTGCACAAAACGTTCTGCATTCCACACGGCGGCGGCGGACCGGGGATGGGACCTATCGCCGTGCGACGAGAGCTGGCTCCCTTTTTGCCAACGCATCCAGTCATTCCCACCAACGAACACCCGCAGAGCATTGGCACCGTCGCTGCAGCACCGTGGGGAAGCGCAAGCATCCTCGTCATTTCTTGGGCATACATCCGCATGATGGGGGCAGAGGGACTTCGCCGTGCTACCCAAGTTGCATTACTCAATGCCAACTACTTGAAAACACGTCTCGAAAAGGCATACCCAATCCTCTACACCAGCACGAACGGACATGTTGCCCATGAGTTCATCGTAGATATTCGTCCCTTCCGCCACCAGACGGGGGTTGATGCCGAAGATGTTGCCAAGCGCCTCATGGATTATGGATTCCACGCTCCGACAGTCTCCTTCCCTGTCCCCGGAACTCTAATGATTGAGCCTACCGAAAGCGAATCACTTGCCGAACTTGAGCGCTTCTGCCAAGCAATGCTCACCATTCGCGAAGAATTAGCCGAGATTGAACAAGGCCATGCAGACAGAGCCGATAATGTGCTCAAAAACGCACCACACACGCAGCGCATGGTTACAAGCGACGTATGGGAACATTCCTACTCACGCCAGAAAGCGGCATTTCCCCTTCCATTCGTCGAAGAGCGTAAATTCTGGCCTTCGACCGCTCGCATCAACAACACGTATGGTGATCGCAACATCATGTGTGTCTGTCCACCTATCGAATCATATGCACAGAACACGACTCACACGACACCGTAGCGCTTGCGGAGATACCATTCGAGCGCAAAAGCACTGATTGCCAGTGCTAGCAATACCCAGCTATTCCACACAGCGATCGTTCGCGATTCCGTTACTATCCGCGGCTGAAAGTTTGGGAGTTTTTCGATACGTTGCCATAGCGCTTGTGCATCAAGGTGATCTGCTTCGTAGAACGCACCACCTGTTCGCTCAGCAAGTGTACGGAGCAATGTTGCATTCATCGGGATGCTTTGGTACTCGAGCATTATCTCACCAACGGTAAATCGTCCTTCGTCAGTACCAAGCAATTGCTTGCCACGAAGCGCATTCCCACGAAAACTATAATCACCGCCTGCTAGCATAGGGACCGACGCGATATACCGCCCGCCACCGCTCGGTTGGAGCACAAGTTCGAACGTGCTCTGTGCTGATCGAACTGTGACACTGACTGTTGCGTCGTCGATGGGTTGGAGCGCTTCGTCATGGACATCGGCAATGAACTCGATAGGCTCACCGCTCACGTACTGTCGTTTCGTCGTTCGGATACGGACATTCTTGGAAGCGTCGTCGTTCGCAAGCCAACGGAGTGCATTCTGCACAAATTGTTCAAACACAGCAGGCGGTTGCTTCCCACGTGTTCGCTCACTGCCCTCAGAGAGCAATTTCCAACGATAGATGCCATATCCCAACACTGCGATGGATCGTTGCCCCCCACTTGACCGTGCAACAAGGAGCGGTTCATCGAGACGTGTTGAGCCTATTGCAATCGTTGCAAGCACCTCGGCTTGCGACTTCGGTGAAACGAATGCCTCTGGACGATAGATCGGTGGTAATCCGTTCCATACCTCAAGCGCAGAGCTTTGGCTGTCACTTGTTCCAAGGAGTGCGTGAGAACTGGCACGATCGGTAACGACAGGTGTGACCTGCATTTCAGCGTTTCCCCACCGCTCAACAGTGAACGGCAGTGCAGGCTCGAGTTTCGATAGTTTCCACGGATCGATCGATGGTGACGCGATGAAGAAGACAGGCTTACCACGCCGTGCTTCATCGGCAATCATGGCTACGAGTGCGTCTGGAGAAGAGGCTATCGGGAATCCTACGAGTATAATGCTCTCTGCACTCCGAAGATCTGCTGCAGTCGGTGCTGGACCATAGAAGTCTGATCCGAATTTTTGAATGAATGACCGTAGTCGAATGCTTCGATCACTATTGATGGCTGTACTAATGAACGCTACGTCTGGACTGGGTGACCCGGCAATGAGCACAATGGTTCGTTCGTTCGGTAGGATGGTGACAAATTCCGATCGAGAATTATTGCGGGTGGTGAACTCTCCTTCCATCGGTTCGATGCGAGCGGTGAGCTTGTGCACACCTTCGGTCGTCGGTATATAGCTGAAGACATGACGGTAGAGTCGTTGTCCAGCGTGGAGTCGAAGCTGTGTCCGTCCAACTTCTTGAGCGCCATCGCTGAGTACGAGCGTGGCTAATCCCTCAAGAGCATCGGCAGTAACACTGACCTGGACAGGCATCTCAACATTCTTATAACCACGTTCGTTGACCACGATGGATGTAAGAACTACATCCTTGAGTACTGCCGTATCACCGACGCCGATGCAAAAGACAGGTTTACCAAGGCTTAAGGCTTGGTACAGAGGCATGCCTCCACTGTTGTAGGCACCATCAGTAACGAGTACGACTGCTTGCACGTTTTCTCGATGACGCTCCGAAAGTACTGCAAATGGAGCCTCAAGATTTGTGGCAGCGTCGTTGAAGCGAAGAGAATCCCGCACAAGTGCCGGAAGCTGCTCGGCGGTCCTCCCTGTTCGAAACGGGAGTACTGCATGGTGCGGAAAAGATGCGTTGATGTTATCAATTACTGACTGTGCAAGGGTGCAACGGTCGAAGCGCGCATCACGGATACGCATCGAAGCGGAATTATCGACGACGACTGCTACCTGTGGCTTCTCTGCTCGTGATGATACAAAACGTGCAACAGGCACAAAGAGCGCAGTGACTAAAGACGCCAAGCCAAGCCAGCGCAGGAGTGTCAGGACAGCACGTTGTCGTGGCTGCAACGAACGTTGATGCACTGCATAGTACCAGGTACTTACCAGACCCAATACGATGAGCACTAATGCATACCACCACCACGAGCTGCCCAACTCGAGATTGAATGACTCCATGAATTCTTCACGCATACGTATGGACGGAACAGAATCGCTGCAACGAATGACCCGCGGGAAAATTTCACCGTGCGAGGTCGGGACAAGCTGTATTTTTGCTCGCATCGCGGGGTGTAGCTCAGCCCGGTAGAGCACTTCGTTCGGGACGAAGGGGCCGGAGGTTCAAATCCTCTCACCCCGACTGCTGCAAGCGCTGACTGGATAACGGTCAGCGCTTTTGCGTTTGCAATGTAACTTCGTATGGCAACCAACGACCACTGGTAATGATTCCTCTACACGATACAATCCCTTCCCGGCAATTTCCACTTGCAAATTGGGTCATCATTGGGTTCAACACAGTTGCGTTTCTTTTTGAACTATCGCTCCCTGAGTACAAGCTGGAGCTGTTGGTTCGCTATTTCGGACTTGTACCAGCTCATTTTACCGACCCTGATTGGGCACAGTGGATGGGATTCCCGCATTCTTATCTGCCATTTTTCACAAACATGTTCCTCCACAGCGGATGGGGACATTTCCTTGGCAACATATGGACGCTCTACATTTTCGGCGACAACGTCGAAGATCGCATGGGCTCCCTGCGTTATGTGATGTTCTACATAATAACCGGGCTTGCAGCAGGTCTTACGCATATGCTCATCCACCCGACATCAACGATCCCCGCAATCGGAGCATCCGGCGCTATTTCAGGTGTGATGGCAGCGTACATGTTTCTTTTCCCGCACAGCCGAATTATCTTCTTTTTCCCTGTGCTCTTCCTGCCGTACTTTATCGAACTACCTGCGCTGCTCTACATAGGAGTGTGGTTTGTTGGGCAGTTTATCAGTGGCATTAGCGTCCTTTCGATAACCCAGCAAGCAGGAGGAATTGCTTTTTGGGCACACATTGGCGGCTTTGGTGCAGGAGCAGTGATTTACCGGCTCTTTGTTCGGTATCGTTATCGCCGCACGTATGACGATGAATACATTCGGTCATATTACAACTACGCTTAATCAGCTATGGATCTGCTCTCGCTGTTCTGGCTCTTTGTAATGATTAGTTCGTTGCAACCTATCATTCGTCAGCGACTCATTGAAGCAGCGCGCCAACGACTCATCGCTCGCATCGAACAGGAGCGCTCCAGTCGCGTCATATTGATAGTGCACCGGCAGGAAACCATGCGTCTGTTAGGTTTCCCGCTGGTAAAGTACCTGACAATGGAAGACTCCGAAGATGTGCTCCGTGCCCTCGAAGCAACCGATGATGATCGCGATATAGATTTAGTGCTCCACACACCCGGCGGTCTCGTAATTGCAGCACTTCAGATTGCGCGTGCGATTCAGCGGAGAAATGGCAAAACGCGCGTCATTATCCCACATTATGCAATGAGTGGCGGAACCCTCATCGCACTTGCCGCAGACGAAATTATCATGAGTAAGAATGCCGTTCTCGGATCAATTGACCCACAGCTTGGCGAATTCCCTGCACCATCACTTGTTCGGTTACGTCAGATCAAAGATGTCAACGAAATAGACGATCGCACGCTCATCCTCGCTGATATTGCCGAAAAAGCACTCGAACAAATGCGTCAAGCAGTAACAGAACTGTTAACCAAACACTATGATACCAAAGTTGCCACTCGAGTTGCCGAGCAATTAACACTCGGTCAGTGGACGCACGATTTCCCGATCACACCAGCTATGGCACAGGAGATGGGGCTCAACGTCTCGACCGATATCCCTGAATCATTTCTCCAGTTGATGAGTCTCTATCCCCAACCTGTACGGATTCAGCGGAGCGTGGAATTCCTTGGCATGGATAATTAACGCTCCAGCATTGCGCGAATCTTCGCGTGTGCACTAGTAAGCGCGTCGGATGCACTGCTCTTGCCGTAGAGAACATCCACCGTGGCGTTTTCGAGAATCTGCTCGATGTCGAGCCAACGTGGGTTAACCGGCGTTATGCGAGCTGAGCGGAGTTGCTCGGCAAAGACTCGTTTGATGGGATTAGTGGTTAAGATGGAGTCTGCAAAGCAGTCACGTCGTGCAGGGAAGCCGGCCTCAGCAATACTCCTACAAAATCTGGTCACCTGCGGTGGAGCTGTTATGTATCGGATGAACGCACGCGCTAAGGATGGATTGCTGCATGTTCGCGCAAGTGCCCAGTATTCACCACCAGCGAATGCGATTCCTGGCGTCGAACGATCGCGACCGGGCATGAGTACTGCAGTATACCGAAGCGACGGATTCTCATGGTGAATTTTCTCGATGAGCCAACTGCCGGAATTCCAAAATGCCACCTCCCCACGTGTGAAGGCAGCATCGAGCTGCTTTTGGGTATCAATGATTCCGTAACGGGATAGTGCAGCGTAGAGTTCGAGTGCTCGTATGTTTGCTTGGGATGCCAGCACGCACCGTCCTGCACTATCGAGCACATCACCACCGAGCGTCCACATGAGTGGTAGAATTTTTTTGTACAGTCGGTGATTGTCTGCACCTGTAGCAGCATATCCAGCGACACCTGTGCGCTCTTGAATTACCAGTGCTGCTCGCTCAAGCTCATCGAGGGTACGGGGGACATCAACACCTGCTGCTTGCACAAGGGATGTGTTGACAAAGAGCACTCGAGTATCAACTACCCATGGTATCGCATAGTAGCGACCATTCCAGCGACATGGTGGAAGCGTCCACTCAATCCAGCTCAATGGTTCAACATCGCGCTCACTCAACTCTGCAAGAACGCCGCTACTAGAAAATTGAGCTATCCAATCGGAACCAAGCTCGAGAACATCGGGTGGCGTACCAGCATTGAAGGCTGACATAAGTTTCGTTTTCCCATCGCTCCAGCTCAGTGGGGTAAGTTCTACCGTACAGTGATATTGTCGTTCAAATTCATCAATGAGCGAATCGAGCACTGCCTGATGGTGAGGGGCACTCCAAAGGTGCCAAACGCGTAGAGGTGGTTTGTCTTGTTCTTTATGCGAGCACGCGCTCAGCATGCTGGCAAAGAGGATTGAACCTAAGCGTAAGAAACGTTGAATCATGGTTCGAAAAGGTGGCGGTGTGACTCGAGTTTTTTCAGTAGCAGTTGCCGTGCTCGGAAAAGATGAGCCTTGACTGTTCCAAGCGGCACTCCTAAGTATTCAGCAATGTCTGCATATTCCATCTCCCGCTCATGGCGTAGCTCGATGACGATGCGGTACTTTTCGGGAAGTGATTCGATCGCACTGCGAAGGATGGCTGTACGCTCTTGACGAATGAGTTCTTCATCGGGGATGGGACTATCATGATCAATGTATTGACGCACAGGGGCATCGCCGCTGCTATCGTCAAGTTCCAATCGCTCCGGTGCAAAGCGTGTACGACGAATGTAATCAATGCACGTATTCGACGCAATCTTGAATAACCACTTTTCGAAAGGATATTCCTGCTTGTAGGTATCAAGTGCACGGAATGCCTTCAGCAGCGTGTCTTGGACAAGGTCCTGCGCATCGTCGTCATTACGAATAATCGAGCGAATCACACCGTAGAGCTTTCGGCGGTACTTGCGGTCAAGCTGCTCAAATGCATTTGTGTTTCCTGCCAAGACTGCACGGATAACTTCTAAATCCTCTCGATCAGAAGCTGTGCGATCGAGTTGGTGTTCCGGCATCGAGCGACTGCACACAGTGATGCGGAAGGAGAGGGATTCGAACCCTCGGTACCCTTTCGGGTACACACGCTTTCCAGGCGTGCCAGTTCAGCCACTCCTGCATCCTTCCAGGATAGTAGCCGCAAAAATACAGGAGCTATGAGCAGGTAAATTCGCAGTAACACGACTGATGCAATGCTTCTCCATGCCGACTCGGCGGGACATTCTTCGCTTCATGGCAGCCGCAGGAGCACTGACGTTCCCCACCCTTCGGAATAACCAGGTGCGGCGTCCTCGCGCCTTACTCCAAGGTGCTACAGTAGGCATCGTAGCACCTGCAGGACCGGTAGAACGTCGTCAACTCAAGAAGGGAATAGAATTTCTCGAATCACTCGGGCTTAGAGTCGTGCTTGGACGGTATCTTACCAACAACAGCGGTGGCTACCTTGCTGCGCCCGACCGTGACCGCGCCAATGAACTCATGGATTTTCTTCTGCGCCCTGATATAGACGCGGTACTTGCTGCTCGCGGTGGGTATGGTGTTCTGCGTATTCTCCCCCTTCTCGACTATGCGGCTCTGCACCAATGCACTAAACCAGTCATCGGATATAGCGACATCACAGCATTGCTTCTGACACTCTATCAACGCACAGGCCTCGTCACTTTCCATGGTCCCATGGCGTCGAGTGAGTTCGACACAACTACTGCTGGATCATTCATCGCAACGCTCTTTCGCTTTCGCACCGAACAGATGTCCGCGACAGAAATGCAATTGATTTACAGTGATGATTCTTTGCACCCGGTTGTTGCAGGTACTGCCGAGGGAACGCTCCTTGGGGGAAATTTGAGTGTCTTCTGCTCGCTGCTGGGAACACCATTCGAGCCGGACACTCAGGACTGTATCCTCTTTTTCGAAGATGTCGGTGAAGAACCGTACAAAGTCGATCGCATGCTCACCCAACTTGCCCTAGCAAGAAAACTAGATGGCATCCGTGGGATGGTCCTCGGTGCGTTCACCAAACAATCCTCTCTGAGCAGCGAGTCCTCTGGTGGGATTACGGGCACAGCAATTGCTGCAATCGCCGCAGAATATTGTGCATTACGAGGTATTCCTCTCATGACGAATTTTCCAATAGGACACATCGAACGAAAAGTCACCCTGCCAATCGGCATTCGTGCACGACTCGACTCAGATTCACGAACGCTCCACATTCTCGAAGCACCGGTTATCCAGACACCTTGAAACAAAAATTGCCAGTTTTGTGTTACTTCTGCGTACAACCACGCACTTAAGAATCTGTTAAATGATGGAGAAAGAACAATGCGTATTGCCAGGACATTTGTAGTATTACTCCCAGTCATTGTACTTACCCTTTCTGCTCAAACGATCACGTTAATAGACGCTGACGTCTCGGCGTTTCCTCGTGTCCGGTCGCAGTTCATTGCAGTCGATCAACGGGGAAACCCCTACCAAAATTTACAGCCAAGTGATTTCTCCGTTCGTGAAAATGGGCGTTCCATGCAAGCAACACTGCAGGTTAATTGTATCGAATCCCAGGAGAATCCAACAGCAAATATTGTCCTCATCGTCGATAAGAGCACATCCATGCTCGAAATTGTCGATCGTAACACGAACGAGACACGCTGGGACTGGGTCAAAGAAGGGGTACGTGAGTTTGTAACGCAATTTCCGTTCAACCCACCATCATCAGTTGCGCTCGTATCGTTTGCGGGTGAGGCATATTTAGAAAGCGATTTCCGGACGTCAGCACAACCAATCATTGATGCGATGAAGCGAATTCGACCACAAGGCTCGACAAAGTACGATCCTCCACTCCTTGACACGTTGATTGGTGCAATCAAACTTCTTTCTCAAAAACCACGCGATATACGGCGCATCATTGTGTTCTTGACTGACGGCCAGCCCGACACCAAGCCAAGTACAGATACTATCATTGCTCGCTGCCGACGCGAGGCAATTACGCTCTACGCAATTACCGTCGGATTGAATATGAACGCTGATTTAGAGCGTATTGCTCAAACAACAGGTGGAAAAACGTTCGCTGTTTTCTCGAAAGATAGACTAAAGGAGATTTACCGCCTCATTGCGTTAGAAACAGTTATTCGCTACAAATGTTATTTGGAGTGGATTGCCCCGTGGAGTTGCTCCGAACAGGAACGCATTCGCAACGTTGAGGTTAGCTTTAACCGTACTACACCGCCGATGAATGCAACGCTCCAATACGTTGCTCCCATTACATCGCTTGCTCGACTCGACATCCAACCTCAAGTTGCCTACATGGGCAATCCCAATCCTGGGAATTCGACGACTTTGAAGCTGTCCATCAAAGCCATCGGCGCACCGATGACAATTACTGCCTTGCCAATCGTTCCAGCAGGTTACTATTCAATTGTGGATATGGCAGGGAAAACGTTACCATTTACGCTCCAACCATCTGAAACATGGGAACCAACAGTACAATTCACACAGCAAGGTTCTAAGCAATTCCGTCAAGCAACCTTAACATTTGACGGAAACCCGTGTCCAGCCGCTATCACTCTCATTGGTGGGGTTTCTCGTGCAATCGTACTTGCACCAAATGGAGGCGAACTGTTTTCGACGTGCGATTCTGTTGATATCCGCTGGGCAGGAGTTGAGCCGAATCAAGGGGTTAACATCTACTACGCGCTGAACGGCGATCAGCCATCTCCCACATGGCAGTTGTTGGCACAACGCGTCACAGGCTATTCTTATCGCTGGAATCCGCCACAAGCAGGGCAGCAATACCGCATCCGTGTCGTCGTTCCACCTGATTCTGCGTACCAATGGGCACAGCAAATTGGTGGAGCTTCATACGACACCTGTCGCTCAATCGCACTCGATGGTCGGCAAATGTACGTGCACGTTGCCGGTACATTTACCAATACAGCAACTGTGAACGGCACAACGCTCACAAGCTTTGGCGAAAGTGACATGTTCGTTGCACGATTCGATACTGATGGTAATCTAATCTGGGCACGTAGTGGCGGCGGCAATCGTACTGATAACGGTTGCTGCCTTGCAATCGATGGCAATGATAATATTTATGTCGCAGGCACTCTCCGAAGTAACTCCGCCCAATTCGGGGGTGTGGTCGTCAATAAATTGAGCACATTAGATGTCACCAACGCATTCATCGCATTGTACAACCCGTCGGGGAATGCTGTTCAAGTCGCCGTTGGTGGTGGAACAGCCACAACGTCGTGCGAAGTGTATGTTGACTCGATTGCCTTCACATCTGGCTCGATTTACGTCCATGGACGCTTTCGAGGACGACTGCAGTTTTCGACAACGCCAAACGTGTTCATCAATAGCGTCAATCAAAACCAATTTGACCGCTTTACAGCAGTCTTCAACACCTCGCTTGCTGTTACCAGCCTGCAACGAGCGTACCTTTCCGCTCCTTACACCAAAGCCAGCGTACGAGATAACAACGGCAACCGCTATGAAACAGGTGGCTTTTCGACCCAACTCCAAAGCGGTTCAATCACACTCACAAGCCGTGGTGGCTCTGATGTATTTGTTCGCAAATTTGGATATATCCCTGGGTCTGAAGATTTCAGCGATACGACGTTCCGCGTTCAATCACCGCTCGTTCGGTTCCGCTCAGCATCGCTCGATGTTGGCTCGGTCGCTGTCGGTGATGCCACTAGTCAGGTCTTCAGTGGCGTGCTCTGCAACGATGGCGAAATTCCTGTCATCATCTCTTCATTGACGTTCAGCGGACCAAACGCATCGCAGTTTCAACTTGTGTCGAATTGGAAAGACTATGTGCTCAAACCAGGTGAGTGCATCAGTGTTGAGATCCTCTTCCTACCAGCATTCGAGGGACAGCATTCTGCAACATTAACGGTCGTTGGGAACTGCGGCTCACCTGCAACGACGAACGTCATCGGACTTGGTCTCCCGCCTTGCCGCTACACCCTGACCACGCCGCCAACACTGACAACGAGCATCAGACTGCCGAAACAACTACAAGGAATCTGTATCGTGCGGAACGATGGTCCCGAGCCGCTTTCCGGTACTATCAAATTGCTCAACGATCCAACCAGTGCATTTAACGCTACAATACCTTTAACTGGGTGCACGATTGATGCAGCGACAGGTTGTCCTTTCACAATCACACCGGGTCAATGCTTAACTGTTGACTTGATATTCACCCCTTCGATCGCTGGTATCCAAACTGCCCAGTTCCAAATTGTTTTTCCCTCGAAGTGTGGTGGTACGCGGCAATTGTCAATAAGAGGTGTTGGCATAGCTCCGGTATTTGATCTAAGGGTTCCATCGTTTGGAGATCGTCGCGTATTGACATCTACGACACTACCAGCACAACTACGGAATACGAACGATTCTCTCGATGGCATTGTCAACGACATTCGTTTACGCACTGCTGCAAACCAGCACTTTACGCTGGCGAATCTCCCCACAATGCCCGTTCGCGTACCGGCGGGCGGTGTGATTACATTCGATGTTACATTTACTCCGAAAGCTGAGGGAGATCTAACGGAAATCATTGAAGCGGCTATTGAGGGGGTTGTCGATCCAATCGCAGCAACAACGAGTGGACGCGGAATCCTTCCTAAAATCGCAGCAAGTGATCTTACCTTTCAACCGACGCCTGTAGGGGTTTTATCCCAAGAAGTTGGTACGCTTGTCATTCGCAATACAAGTCAAACGGCGCCACTCCGCATCAAGAGTATCTCCCTACCAAGTACAGCAAGCTTTCTGATTCCACAGCTACCTGCAACTCCACAGAGTATTCCAACAGGCGATTCGCTTCTGATACCAGTACAGTTCCGACCCACACAACCAGGGATGAACACAGCTACAGTGACAATCATTTCCGATGCTGCACCAGGTCCAAACGCAGATCCCGACGCGACGACAGTAGTTACACTGAGTGGTATCGGTTTAGCACTTACCATCACGACACCCGAAGACTTCGGTGAAATTCTCCTCTGTGAAACGAGCATTTCACGAACCATCACCATTGCCAATCCTGGCACTCAAGACGAACACTTCCGCATAACTGCCAGTGGTGACGTTGCAAACTTCAGCATTACCGTTTCTGATACGATCATCCGCGCTGGTGGCACAGCGTCAATCACCATCCAGTACATTCCGGATCCTGGGAGACGCACGATCACACTCGAAATATCATCCCCAGCGCTACAGCAACCATATCGCATCACGCTCACCGCAATCGGTGTCACACGTACTCTCGAGCTCACTGTTAACGATGCAACGATTGATATCGGTCAAACAAAACCCATCACGATACGCTTTGCTACTCCACCAGATGCAGGCTCTTTAGTCCACCAAATACGCCTCCAGCTCGCATACGAAACGACGGCGCTTGAGATTGCAAACGATAAATTCCAGCCGCTTCAAAACGGCTGGAGTTGGTCACTCCAGAACCAAACCAACGGTGCAATACTCGACGGCACCAGTGCGCTTGGGATCACCTCAGGCTCCCTCGAGCTGCAGGTACCATTTACAACGTTCATCAGCTCAATGCTCAGCCATCCTATCACCCCGACATTGCTCAATGCCGATTCTTACCCCTGCCTCATCGTTCAATCCACTAGTGGCAAGGTTACCACACCCTATTACTGTGCTCAGCAAACACGTCAAGTTGTGTTAGTTGAACAAACAACCTTTTCTATTCACCAACAAGGCTCTGACCTTGTCGTTAGGCTCATGGTCGGTGAAGACATTCCCTACCAACTCGACATCTACTCGATTACCGGTGCTCACGTCACACACCTTGCAACTGGTAATCGCCGCGGCGATTTCACATACACCATCGGTAGCGACATCCTGCCCAGTGGCGCATACTTTGTTCAACTCATGACACCGCTCCGAACCTTGGCTCAACCGGTATTCATTAGTCGGTAACATTTCGGAACAATCGCATTGACACACGCGGTGCAGACGCACCGCGTGTTTGTTTTGGTAAAAACCTTGGCACGCATCTTGCTGTTAATCCGATCGAAGGATGTTCCGTACATAACAGCAAGCAGGATCCTCAAGGAACTTTACACAGCCGCACTTGGCATGTTGCCGCAACAAATGCGGCTGGAGATGACAGCCAACAACCTTGCGAACGCGAACACGGTTGGCTTCAAACGGAGTGGAATTTTTGAACAATCGCTAATCGAAGCACGGGAGAACCTTTTCAACATCAAAGGTGATGCAGAAAGTGAAGACCTCCCTCTTCAACAGTATAACGATTTTCGACCAGGCACCCTCCAGAAAACAGGAAATCCTCTAGATATCGCACTCGATGGTGCAAATACGTTTTTCGTTGTGCTTGATCGGGATGGAAATGAGCTTCTCACACGTGCTGGTCATTTTACCCTCAGCGAACAAGGAACTGTCATAACTTCTGACGGGAAGGTACTCCTGTCGTCCAATGGCCCTGTCCATATCGAACTCCGCCAACAGGGTGACTTCGTGACGAATGACCACGTCGCACGACAAATTCAGATTTCACCACAAGGTGAACTCCAACTCAATGGTCAGTTTGTCGCCCAGTTGCGCGTCGTGGAAGTAACAAATCCACAATCATTGGAACGTGCCAATAGTACCTGCTTTCACCCTACAGACGACACATTCATTCGTGACATTGAACCAACCGAGATTCGCGTGCAACAAGGGTATCTCGAAGCTTCCAACGTCAACGTCGTCAGTGAATTAGTCTCGATGATTCAACTCCAGCGCATGTTCGAGCTGGGACAAAAGGTCATTCAAACAAATGATGGAACGCTCAAACGCTCCATCGATATAGGTCGCTTCACCTCGTAACACCATGGAGGCTTAATACGATAGACAAAACACTAACGACCGCTGCAATTGGATTGAGCGCCCAGCAACGCTTCGTCGAAGTGATTGCGAACAACTTAGCAAATGTCAATACTCCAGGGTATAAGAAAGTGCGCCCAGAGTTTCAGGATCTTCTCTACGAAACGGTACGCCCGATGGGTGCGACAACTGCAGCGGGAGTCGAACCACTGCCCGACGTTCAAATAGGCAGCGGTACAGAACTTGTCGCGACAACACGGCAATTTTCCCAAGGCACTGTCACCGAAAATGGGAACAGGCTTGATGTCGCAATCAATGGTGAAGGTTTTTTCCAAGTACTCCGACCCGACAATACAATCGCGTATACACGCGATGGATCGTTTACCGTCAATCGAAACGGTGAAATCGTGACCTCCCAGGGCTATTTCCTTGAGCCCCGCATTACGATTCCCGACAACGCAACAGAAATCCGAATCAGCCGTGATGGAATTGTCACTGCTATGCTGGACGGGAACCAAACCGACGAACGCGAGATTGGTAGAATTATGCTCGTTCGCTTTGTCAACCCAGCTGGACTACGCTCAATAGGCGACAACCTCTTCCTTGCCACAACTGCCTCCGGAGTCCCAATCGAAGAACAACCTGGTACCAATAACACAGGTGAACTTATTCAGGGACATCTCGAGTCGTCGAATGTGGATTTAGTGCAAGAAATGGTAAACATGATTATCGCGCAGCGTGCATATGAAATCAACTCAAAATCAGTTCAGACTGCAGACACGATTCTCGGTACAGCGGTCAATCTCAAGCGGTAATCCAATGCTACATTGGTGTTGTGCTCTCTTGTTTCTCTCTTTGCTGTCCAAGAGTATCGCTGAGCAGCCGAGTGGGTCATACTTTAGCGCCGCAACGCTGCAACGCGGGATAGAATCATACTTACGCGCGCAACTTGGTCCGGATGACAAGATCACGATTTTGTCACCACTTACCGACTTCCACTTCGAAGAACCTATGGTGGTTGCACATTGTCGGATGGTCGGACCCCTCGTTGGACGAACAAATGTCGAACTTACATTCGTCATCGGTACACGTACTCTGCGAAGCATTCGTGTACCAGTCAAGATCAGCGCATATCGTATGGTACCCATCGTAAAGCGTGCACTTTAGCGCGGCACTCTCCTTACACAGGAGGATATCGCTTTTGAATTGAGAGACGCCTCTCAACAGCTCGGTACCGTGTCCGACTCTATAGTCGGAAAGCGCCTGGCGCAGTCTGTAATGCCCGGAACAGTACTTGTCAACTCGTTGCTCCTTGGCAGCGGTAGCGTTCGAAATGGCGAAGAAGCGACATTACTCATTCGAAGTGGCACGATTGCCTGGTTACGCTCGACAAGCGGTCACGCTAAGACCAGGGGAAGCAATCCCGATCGGTGGTACAATGCTCGGCATGGGGGTTTTGGCTATAAGTATTCGACAGTTTCGCGATCAATTGATAGAACGTGACGCCAGAAGCTACACGACAACGCAGAGTTACTACCAGCAGAGTTCAAGCATTTTACAGCGTATTGAGGCGGCCATCGGCGAACCTGCTGATCAAACAATACAGACCACACTACAGAAATTTTTCGATGCAGCAAGCCAGCTTGCCTCGAACCCATCACGAATTGCTAATCGCCAACTCTTTGTAGCACGAGCACAAGAACTTTCTACGCATTTTAACCGAGTAAATACAGCACTTGATGACCTACGAACGAGCATCGCTGACCGCGCTTCAGAAGACATCGAGCGTGTCAATCAACTCATTGCGAAACTGGCGCGGATCAATCAACAAATCAATGCGACACTTAACAGCTCCGGACAAGCTGCGCCATCGCTTGTTGACCAGCAACATCAAACGCTTGAGGAACTCTCCAGCTACCTCGATCTCACTCTCAATCGGTCAGCAACAGGAACCGCGACTGTTTCCAGTGGCGGCATGATGCTCGTTTCACTCCAGTCTTCATTGGTTCTGACGATCCAGAAGAATCTCGATAGCGGTACAGGTGCTACGACACTGAGCATCCTCGCCCAAAAACAAGATGGCACAACCCTTGGTCCGGTCAATATTGGAAGTGGTGAGCTAAAAGCTCTCGTCGAACACTACAACACTACACTGAATCCAGCTGCTCCAAGCGGTACATATTCCATCGCACGCGAGATGGATATACTTGCTGCTACCCTTGCTGACCGTGTCAATACTATTGCAGCAAGTGGATATGGCCTGAGCGATAGCGGTCCACTCCCACCAGGAAGACCAATCTTCATAGCCCAAGGAGGTGGTAGTATTACTGCCAGAAAGATTATGCTCAATCCGATACTGAGCAACGATCCCACACTCGTCCCAACATCCTCTTCCCCAGCAGAGCCCGGCAACAATACCGTAATCAATGCAATTGCCCGATTGGCAAGTGACCGATTATTTGGTGGGATGTACACACCAGAAGGATACTACGGTACCATAATCGCGCAGCTTGCTCACCACGGAGCAAGTATGAATGATGCATTAAGCGCTGCACAAGCAGCACTTAGGCAAGTCAACCAAGAACGCGAGTCACTTAGTGGTGTCAATCTGGATGAAGAAGCAACGAATCTCATCACCTACCAACGCGCATTCGAGGCAGCAGCACGCGTAGTGACGGTGACATCAGACATACTCTCAACTATCGTTAATCTCGGACGTTAACCATTGACGTAAGTACTATGCGAGTAACACTCCAATCGCTCAGTTCGACAACTCAATCGCAATTATCAGAACTTACAGCACGTCAAGCCCAACAACAGACGCGCATCGCTACTGGACAACGTTTACTGCGATTGTCGGATGCCCCAGCGGACATCTCCGATCTTACGTCCTATCGCAGTAGCATTGCTTGAATGCAGCGTTATTCCTCCGCACTCGAACAGGCAATTGCTGAACAAAACACTGCTGACAATGCACTCGAGCGCATTAGTTCCGGCTTGAGCTCGATACAATCTCTCATCGTGGATGCACTTAACATTGCCAACCATAGTAAATGGAGTACACTGGCAAAACAGCTCCGCATTACGCTCTATGCAATCGTCGAAGCAGCGAACACTACCCATGGTGACATCTACGTATTCGTTGGTACAAAAAACACTGCATCAGTTCTAACTCCTACTCCACCAGAAACGACACACCTTCCATTTGAAATCGTAACAGTCACATCGACAAACTCGAACCCATCCGGGTTGGAGGCGCGGTTCAAGGGAAACAATGAGTTGCGAACAGTGCAAATTGGTGACTCCAGCGCTAAGCAAGTATCCACCACTGCAAATGCAATCTTCGGTACGGACGGAACCGCGCTGTTCGAAACATTGATTTCACTTTACAACACACTCGCTTATAATGCTGATGGGACTATACGCTCTGATGGACAGCTTCCTAATCCTGAACAGCTTGATCGTTTAGGTAACTTTGCAAAGCAACTTGCTGATGCATCCACAACAGTCAATGCCACAACTGCTGAGCTTGGCATACGCACCGAGCGCATGACGAGCCTTCAAGCACAGATGCAGGAGGACATCACACGTCAACCAAGCTTTCTCTCTCAACTATCTGATACCGACGTTGCGCAAGCAACACTGCAAGTCCAGCGTGATCAAATCGCATACGAGTACAGCCTCAGGGTCAGTGCACGGTTGCTGAACCTCTCACTCTTTGATTTCTTGCAATGAGGCGTGTGCATATCATAGTTATCTCGAGCATTGGTATCGCACTCGTTGCTACAACTCCAGCACTAACGACGGGTACTATCGCGTTCCTTTGGAATCCTGAAGCGATAGCGATAGTCCTCGGAGGAAGCATCCTTGCTTCGATTGCTGGGAGCTCACCCGAACACATGGTTGCCGCATTGCGTGCACTCCGTGCAGGGCTTCGACCAAACGCTGATGCGCTCACTATTGCACAGTGGTGGATTCAGGCTGCCATCCAATGGCGCCACGAAGGTTTTCCTGGATTGACCAGGGCTGTTTCCAGTGCACCGAGCACAACCGCAGCAGCACTCGCTGAGCTCTGTGCTGACGGTCTCGATGCTGAAACGATCGTCTCACCGGCAGAGGAAATGGTGGAGACCCACTACCGTTCGTACGAAGGAGCAATTAGCGTCTATCGCCGCCTTGCAGGCTAAGCTCCTACGATGGGGATTATCGGAACAGTAATCGGTCTTGCCGCCGCACATGGCAATAGTGGTGCAGATCCAATCCAACTTCTCTCTCGCATCGGCTTTGCCTTCAGCGCAACACTTTGGGGACTTGTCACCGCAAACTTTCTGTGGCTTCCACTTGCACAACGCTTACAATCAGTGCTCCAGCAAGACCGTGCACTCAATGGACTTAATATCAGGGCTGCAAATGGCTGCACAAGGCACATCCCCTCTCTTGATGCGTTACCACCTTGCGATGCTTCTCCCCGAGCAGCAGCGTAAGCAGTTCCTTCACGAATGAGTCCCTACGTCTGGAGTGCTATTTCCTGGTCTGCATACGATTTCGGCTCATCAGGTTCCTTCACGAATGAGTCCCTACGTCTGGAGTGCTGCCTCGATCAACGCCAGAGCTCGAGAGCGAACTTGCTCAATTGTCGCTCCCCGCAGAACTGCAGCGGCAGCGTTCCGGTGTCCTCCTCCACCAAGCTGCTCCGCAAGACGTGCTACGTCGAACACACCTTTCGATCGGAAGGAAATTTTCACTCCGTTGCTTCCATCGAGTAATTCACTGATGAACATCCCAACGTGAGCACCCTCAACAGTCAGTGTATGCTGGACAAATCCCTCCGTATCATCTTCAGTGGCACCAACGTCACGTAAATCATGTCTGCGGAGCTCGAGCACGACACACTTTCCATCGAAGAGTACTTCAAGTCGTTGCAATACTACTCCTAAAAGTCGTAATCGTGCTGGCGAGTTTCGATCATAGATTGCCTCCGCAATTGCAACTGGATCGGCACCGTACTCGATGAGCGCAGCAATGATCCGGTGTGTCCGTGCAGTTGTCCGAGGGAAGCGGAAGTTGCCCGTGTCAGTAAGAATCCCAGTGTAAAGAGGAGTCGCAACTGCTGCACTGAATGTTTCGGGAAATGCAAGATCAAGGAGCGCCACAACAAGTTCTGCCGTCGAAGCGACTTCAGGGTCCCACAGCATTGCGGCAAAGCAACTATCGGGATCCAAATGATGGTCTATTAAGAGTCGAACTGCTTGTGATGCCTCAACCGTAGCTTCCATTACGTCGAGACGATTCAGTGCGTTGAAGTCGAGGCAGACGATCGTATCAGCAGTAGCAATCAGTTTATCGTGTATCGCTGCTTGATACACTTCGATGGCATGACTTCGTGGGAGGAAACCTAACGATGCTGGCATCGGTGATGGGATGACAAGTCTAGGCGCTTTACCAAGTGCACATAACGCATTTCCTAAGCCCAGTAGTGACCCAATCGCATCACCATCAGGGCGAACGTGTGTTGTCAGTACGATTTGCTCGCTCGATGAAAGCGCTGAAGCAATAGCTGCTGCAGCATCGTTGTATCCAGCAAATTCTTCACGTAGCATGCGATGTAAGCGTTATGATTGCAATTTCTGGTGGGGATCCAACGCGGAGTGGAATACCGATTGTTCCGACTCCGCGCGTAACGAACAATTGTGCGTTTCCACGGCGATACCATCCACGGATATACGGCGAAAACAATTGCGTGATGGTTAAATAGTTGCCTGCTCCATGTTCGATCGCAAGCTGTCCCCCGTGCGTATGCCCTGCAAGTACAAGCGAGCGTGGATTGATAGTTGCCAGTGCATCGAACACTGGCGGACGATGCACAAGCACAATCGGGCACAAAGATTGACCGAGCTTCTCCATCAGTGGAAACTGTACGCCCCCATTCAATGCTTGTACTGGCGCGTTCCGACATTCATCACTAATACCAACAAGCTCCAGGCCATCATCAGTCACTGGCACTGCACGGTCATCGAGAACGATGACACCACATGATGATAGCATGGCGCGAAGCGTTGGGGCTGCACCATTGTAGTAATCATGATTACCCAACACTGCGTAAACTCCTCGTGGTGCAGTAAGGCGTCGCATCGCCGTGCAGTAGTCACGGAACTCTGCTGCATCCGCTGTGATGAAATCACCAACGATTACACAAAGGTCAGGCTTTTGGCGGCGAATGCATTCGATGTAATACTCAAGATGTTTTGGTTCTAAATATGGGCCTGCATGAATGTCTCCAATCAGTGCTATGCGCAATCCTTCAGCCGATTGTGGCAGATGCGGCACCACGCAAACGTGTTGTTCGATAACAACGTCTGCCGGATCATACATCGCTATCGTTCGTCCGACCGCAACACCTGCAATCGCAGCAGCACAATTGCTCAACAGACGGCGGCGCTCAACAAGAAATGGCTTTTGATGACGGATGGCAAGCATTTCAGCAACAGCACGTACCAAGAGCCAGAAGCTCAACGCTCCAACAACGACCCAGACTGTGATGACCGAACCATCCAATCTGCCAACCAACACTGATTTATAGAACAAGAGCCAATATCCAAGCACCACAACAGAAAGGATCGCAGCAATACTACCAAGAATGAACTCTCCCCTCCGTCCACAACGCCAGAGAACAACAAGCGAAACGCTGAACATCACAATTGTCAGCACAACAACGGCACATGCCAGAATGAAGTAGTCACGTGCTTCAGGCATGTTCTCTCCAGCCAGTGCTATGTTTGCGCGCATTTGTACCAGCATCTGCGGACACTATGAAAGCGTTCGTCCGTGCACTCATTCACGATCGGCGAAAACGAACATTCATCATCGGAGCTGCTATTGCGCTTGGTGTCTTAATAGTACTCGACCAAGTGATTATGCCATTAGTGATCCACAGCCGGCGCACAATCACAATGCCGTACGTGATTGGCATGCCCCAGGAACAAGCAATCACCCTGCTGAACCAACATGGTTTAGTCGTACACGATGTTCGGCAGCAGTATGATTCGACACAACCCGCTGGGCGAGTAGTACTCCAATCACCGTATCCGGGTGCAACGGTCCGCACGGGTCGGCGTGTGTATCTTGTTATCAGTCGTGGCGATGAAACTGTCGAACTACCATCGCTATTGGGAATGTCTCTTCGCCAGGCACAAGTCACGATCATCCAAACAGGCTTGCAGCTAGGAAACGTTCAGACAGTACCATGTGACGTGTCTCTTCCTGGAGGAGTCGTGGAACAACTCCCACCGCCAGGGGCACGAGTCCGCCTTGGGTCCAGCATCGCGCTCGTCCTCTGTCAAGATACCATGCAGTCAGTTGTCGTACCAAATGTACTCTACCGCAGCCAACTAGAGGCAGAAGCAATGCTTGCGGAAGCAGATCTTGCGCTTGGCGAGGTTGTCTTGCAACATGATGGGACGTTCGCACCTGGTACGGTCCTCCGCCAAGAACCTGCAGCTGGGAGCCGCGTTCCGCGTTCGACACCAATACGTCTTTGGGTTGCATCGGAGCTATAACTTTCGCGAAACACTCTTTGCTTGCAAGAACAACAACAAGTAGTCCCTCCCTCCGGCTTTCGAATCGGTTCCGCTCATATTGAATCCACCGAATGGATGACCGCCGACAAGTGCGCCTGTACACTTGCGGTTGAGGTAAAGGTTACCGACATGGAATTCAAGTTTTGCACGCTCCAGTTTTTTACGATTGCGTGAGTATACTGAACCGGTCAAGCCATAGATAGTTCCATTGGCGATGCGAAGTGCATCGTCAAAATCCCGTGATTTAATCACTGCCAATACCGGTCCAAAAATTTCCTCCTGCGCGATTCGAGCATGTGGTTTGACATCAACAAACACAGTCGGTTCGATGTAGTATCCTCCCTCTGGAACATCGATTGCATTCCCACCAATGAGCAATTTCCCCTCTTGCTTTCCAAGTTCGATGTATCGTAAGATACTCTGCTTTTGACGTTCGTTGACCACAGGACCTACAGGGAAGTTTTCTTCAGGCGGTCCAATCTTCAGTGCCGATACTGCATCACGGAGTTTCGGAATAAACTCTTTGTACACTGACCGATCCACAATCACACGTGAGCATGCAGAGCATTTTTGCCCTTGAAATCCAAATGCAGAGGCCACGACTCCCTGAACTGCTGCATCGAGATCAGCTTCGCTATCAACGATAATGGCATCTTTGCCTCCCATCTCGGCAATAACGCGCTTGATCCATAGTTGGCCAGGCTGGTGCTTTGCTGCAAGTTCATTGATGTGTAAACCCACTTCCATCGAACCTGTAAATGCGATGAAGCGCGTACGGGGATGTGCTACAAGATAATCGCCTGCCTCGGCGCCACTTGCAACTAGGAAGTTAAGCACACCGTTCGGCAACCCGACCGACCGCATGATATCTGCAAAGAGCCAGCCCATCATTGGTGAGTCACTCGATGGTTTGAGCACAACAGTGTTACCAGTTACAATTGCTGCACTGGTCATCCCTACTAAGATTGCAAAGGGAAAATTCCATGGGGGTAAAATAACACCCACACCAAGAGGAATGTAAAACAGTTCGTTCGCTTCCCCTGGAACGGGTGTGACAGGCTGCGGCTGGCTATATCGAAGCATTTCACTACCATAGAATTCGAGGAAGTCAATAGCCTCGCATGTATCAGCATCGGCTTCCGTGTAGTTCTTTCCGACTTCGCTGATCATCCATGCGTTGATTTCAAAGCGGCGTCGGCGAATCTCACGAGCAGCCTTGAACAGGTACTGTGCACGTTTTTGGGGTGGTGCGTGCTTCCATTGTTCAAATGACTTCGCAGCGACACTGATTGCCAGCTCAGCATGATCGGACCCACTTTTCTGGAAGATACCGATAACTTCATTTGGGTGCGCTGGATTCCGTGAGAGCGTTTTCCCCTCGGTTACGAGCTTTTTGCCTCCTACAATGTTCGGATATTCCTTCCCGAATAATGCACGGACATGCTCGAGTGCTAGTCGTTGCTTACGGACATTCGACGGATGAGAAAAATCGAGTACAGGTTCGTTACGAAATTCAGTCATTGGTTACAGTGCATTAGAAAACACACTGCAAAGTTACGCTGAGGATTGGGGCGTATGTTGTTGCACCGAAGCGATGGTCTCCAGAAGTACTGCTTCGGTGAATGGCTTTGCAAGGAATGCTGAAACGACGTTACCTTCTAATGCTGCAAGCGTTTCCCGTTCCAGGAGACCGCATAAGAGGATGATCTGAAGCTCTGGTTTAAGATCTTTCATCGCGCGTAGTTTTTCTTGGGGGAATTGGGAATTCTCAGAATGATCGGCAAGGACGATATCAACCGAATTTGCAGCACTCAGAAATGTCGTAAGTGTTTCCGCTGGTGATTGTGCCTGTAGTACACGGTAGCTTGCTGCTTCGAGTGTAGCAGTAATCAGGTGACGCAACGTCACACTCGGAGTGACGACAAGCACTCCTGCATGGTGAGGATCGTGTATGTGATTTGTTGGGAAAAACAGACTCACCCGTGTGCCGTTCTGGTTGCTCTCGACATCAATTGCACCACGATGACGCTTGACAATTGTACCTACTGTGAACTGACCCAAGCCGGGTCTATTAGGCTTTGTTGTAACAAACGGTTCAAACATCGTTGGACGAATGTCTTCTGGGATTCCGTGGCCAGTGTCTGAAACTTCGAAGACAACGTACGAATTCCCACCGAGCCCTTTCGCAGTAAGTCGTGGATCATCTGCTGGTGCTGCGTACACTGCAACGCTAACAGTACCGCCAGTATCATCGAGTGCATCGGCAGCATTCGACACCAAGCATCCTAGTGCCTGCATCAACTGATCTCGATCGGCAATGAGGGGTGGTATTTGATTCGGTGAATGGCGTGTCACGAGCTCGACTGTTGGTGGGAACATTCTACGATAGTACCGTTCAATCTCCTCGAGAATATCGGCGGGATGAACCAATTCATAGTTGGTGTCAATGGAGCGGGAAAAGCTGAGCACTTGACGGACAAGCTCTGCACCCCGTTTCGCTGACTGTTCAATCATGGCAAGTACGTTCCGAGTGCGCTCATCAGATGCTGTCCATAGCAACGTTTGAACACCGAGCATGATCGGCAATAGAAGATTGTTGATGTCGTGCGCTATACCGCTGGCAATCATTCCGAGGACATCGTTCCGTTGTCGTTCGATGTGTTCATTTTCTTGCCGTCGCCGTTGAGTGACGTCGTGGAGGAAGTAAATCAGAACGTCTTGCCCCGAAACGAAGGCACGTTGCGTACGTAGAGCAGCATAGCGCAGCCGCCCATTTCGCTGTGGGATTGCAACATCTGATGTGTAGTCAGAGCTGATCTGGGGATGAGCAAGTTCCTCGCCGATAAGTTCACCAGTGCTACGTCCGAGCAATTCTTGTGCAGCAGCATTGAGATAGAGGATGCGCCCACTCAAATTCGTCATAATGACGGCATCGGGGAGGAACTCCAAAAGTGTGCGATATTGTGCTTGTGATTGCTTGAGTTGTTCGGTTATTTCTGCAAGTTGGCGTTCCAGTTGTGCACGTTCCCATGCAGCTATGATTGTCCGCAGCAGAGCAGTCGCTGAATATTCACCTTTGACTAAATACCCTTGGATGTTCTTATATATCGCATGGCGCAGCATTGAGGCATCATCAGTTGCTGTAACAACGACAATCGCGCAATGCGGCAGAATTCGTCGAAGGCTGTGAAGTGTTTCAATGCCATGGCTGTCCGGCAAGTAGAGATCGACAAGACATACATCTGGTACATGCTCACGCACGAGCATAATAGCTTCCCCAAGTGTCGTTGCAAAATGCACGTCGATCGAAAAATCCTCATAGAAACTCGGCTGCATGAGCTGACGTTCAAAATTTGGCGATCCAATGAATGGTCTTCGATTCAGAGAATGCGGAGGACTCGTTGTGAGGTGCTCCGTAGGCGGCTCATATCATAGCCAGGCTCGTTCAACCCAAATATAGGCACTCGATGCATTAGATGTGTGGTTGCGGAAACGATGTGGCAGCTCTGGGGGAATTACCAAGATGTTGTCCTCCAAAAGGAGATGTTCTCGAAATGGAGTTTCCACTAAGAGTGCACCTCGGGAGCAAGCAATTGTGCATCGCACAGGCAGCATGAGATGTTCGCGCCAAAGTTCACTTCCCGGAGGAAGTCGCAATAACAAGTGTTCTGGTTCATCATGTGTATATGTTGGTATAAGGAGAATCAGCTGTGGCTCGCGGAGGTCATGTCCAATTAACAGGATTGGTAACGGTTCGATGGCACCATTGTATGTAGATTCTTCACGTTGGTCTGAAATCAGAAGCCGTTCAATGTGTGAAAGAAACACGCCGAGCGAAAATTCATACAGCTGCAGAACACGGCGTAAGTTCTCACCCCCAAGAGTCCGACGACCGTGCTCTGCGTTTGCTAAATGCGAGACTGAAATGCCAACCTGCTGCGCCACATCTGCCAATGTCTTGTCTGCTTTTTGACGCAGTGCGCGGAGGTTACGACCGATGATCACTGCACGCTTTCGTTGGACAGTGTTTTGGTCATCGAATACCATGATTTCGTAAACTTGTCCACCTTACGTTGTGCAAAGCTATGCTCGACCAATTCATTGAATCACTCGCATCGTTACCATCATGGGGTGTTGTTATCGCTGCTTTTCTGATTACATACACAGAAAACATTCTCCCCCCATCGCCGAGTGACGTCCTCCTTGTCTTCATTGGAACGCTCGTCGGTATCGGCTCGGCAACCTTTGGGCTCACACTTGTGAGCGCGACAATCGGGAGCATTGCGGGCTTCTATACAATGTTTACGCTCGGGCGCATCTTCGGCGATCGATTGGTTCAATCCAGATTGGTAAGGCTTTTTCCGATTGAGCTACTGCTCCGTGCCGAGCAGTGGTTTCAGTGCTGGGGATACTACATTATCGTCGTCAACCGCTTCCTCTCTGGTACACGATCCATCATCTCTCTCTTTGCGGGGATGTCGCACCTGGAGCCCATTCGTACGACTATCCTCTGTGGTATTAGTGCATTCATTTGGAATGCACTCCTTCTATGGGCAGGAATGAAACTCGGGCAGAACTGGCGCTCCATTGAAGAGTACTTCCACACGTATGGCGCCGTCCTCTGGTTAATCATTGCTATAGTTGCTGTGCTCGTTATCTTGCGGTTCATTTTCCGGCATCGCGAAAGCGCACGCTCCGGCAATCCGCAAGTGGACGATAAGGACTAGATGGATAAAGCGCTTGAAAGCGTTCAAACAGTTGTACTGCCATACGCCGTTCGCCATGGATGCAGTGTACATGCCCCAATCGTACGAGCGCACGCTGGTGGATGTCGGGGGGCACTCCTTCGTTTCGATATGCGACTTCTCTGAGAATTCGGCACGCTCGGTCATACTCGCCGGCAAGTGCCCAACACTCGCCGAGCTGAAACAGCGCTTCCCAATAGATTGAGTCCTGCTCAGTGTGTGTGATTCCACTATTGAAAGGAGCGTTCTGATTGCACCAGGCGTCGTATGCTGCACACATTGGTTTACAGCAGAATCGAGTGTGGGATTTCCTCGAGTTGATGCCGTCGTTCGCGTTGGATGCGGGACATAATACGCCAGCGTAACTACTTGAGTATCCTTAAAGCGGGACTTCTGCTGATCGGAGGAGACGATGGTTTTATTCCATTTGCATATGCATTTGGTGACGTGCGAAGTGATTTGAGGCAACCCGTACACAACAAGCAGCACATTCCCCCAACCAGAAGGAGGACCGTGAACATTGTGTATCTACGAGTTGTTACCATCCCACCAGGTGATATCAATTGCGTCCTCACCGCCATCAGCACCGATGACATGTGCATTGATCCACTGCGCTTCTGGACGTACCAGCAGTGTGATAATCTTCGCAACGTCCTCTGGCGTTGTCAACCGATGGTTGGGATTCCGCATGAGCGCATTAGCAATCAAGCGCTCATTACCAGGAATTTTGCGTAGCGCAGGTGTATCGGTCACGCCAGCACGAATTGTGTTCACGGTTATCTCAAGTGGTGCAAGTTCCAGCGCAAGCTGGCGGGTATACGATTCAAGCGCGGCTTTTGCTGCTGAAACGGCACCATACATCGGTAAATTCCGATGGCTTCCTGCACTGGTCAGGGATAAGATTCGGCCACGACGTAAGAGCATCCCTTCTGCATAGAGATTCTGCACCCAGTACACAAGCGAATTCGCCATGACATCGAGTGTCATTTCGAGTTGACTCTGTGTGATGGCATCTTCGCGTGCCGGTGCAACAAGAGGACGGAGTGAACCAAATGCTAAGGAGTGTAGCAGGAGATAGACTCCACTTCCAGGGTGCTCAGCAAATTCCGTTCGAAGCGCTGCAATGATTTCACTACGACGCGCAGCATCGGCTGCGTTGGCATTGAAAAAGATTGTTCGCACACCATAGGACTGAATCTTGTTTTTTAGTTCTTCGACCATTGGTGCTGCTGCGGCACGATCAAGATGCACTCCTATGATTGGGTATCCTTCCGCTGCCAACGCTAACGCCGTCGCGCGTCCAAAACCACTCGACGCTCCCAAGATGAGCACATAACACTGTGCTTTATTCATACGGCAGCTCAAATGTGAAACATTATGACGTAGGACGCCGAATCACCGACGCCCACCGATAACCATTACCAGGGATGTAAAGTCGTGTCCGGAGTACCATCAGTGTGTCTCGACCAAAGAGCATCCATGGTGTCGAGAAACGCACTGCGACGTACCCAGTATCGATGACTTGAAGGCGACCCAGCCGATCGATGATGGAAGGATTATTCCGCGTCAGCAGTGCAGCATCTTCTGGGCGAAGCTGACGCAGCTCATCGGGATTGACTACGTAAACTTCGAACTGAATAGCACCAGTATCGTCCTTGTGTTTGGGGACGTACCGATGGTAAAGCATTGTAGCGAATCGCGCAACGTACACTGAATCGTATTGGTTAGTCGCAACTGTTGCGAGGATCCAGCGAAAACCGTTGGCAAGTGTGGTATCGAAGACATCCACCGTCTTCATCTGCGAGATCGTAGGCGTCTCAACCTGTATCGCTACTGCGACTGTACCAATGATGACCGCCGCAATGACTACAATCGAAAGTGTTGCTTGATCGAAGCGATTCATTCAACAACCAAAAGAAGTTCACCAGATGGAACAATCGCTGACAACAACCACATCGTCGCACCGATGCTTACGGGAATAGATACGTTGTCATCCATTTTCAACCGAATAGAAAGGTTCTCCGCTAATGAACCGACAATGGCTGCACTGACTGCAATGACAAAGTAGACAGTTGGCATACTGTAGAGAAACCCAATGATGCCAATGACAACCAGCGCGGAGACAAAAAAGGCAATTGTGCCTTCAAGCGTTTTATTGAGAAATGGATGTGTACCGTAGCGACGACCCACGATGGCAGCGCTAATGTCACTGATGATTAAAATCGCAAAGGACGTTATCGCAATAATCTTCGGGAAGAGTGCAACCACTATGCACGCACTGATGAGGACGTACGATGCACCATTGAGAAGTAAGCGGTCGTCCCGTAACTCATGAGGCCGTAGAAGTGGACCAACAAGTCGCAGTGCCAAGCGACGAACCGGCATGCTCCAATGGATGAGGACATCTGCTATGATGAAGGCGAGCGTCAGTGGAACCAGAATCATGAGCGCTTGCCTGCGGCTCATAAGTGCATAGCCGATCGGTATCGAAAGCGACAGCATGTGAATTCCCTTCCGCAAGAGCTCGGCACCGAATGAGATATCGTCCTTTCTTGTGTTCGATAATTTCGCGCTTTGTTCAATCGCATGTGTATTCATGCTCGAGCGTTGTGCATTCGCAAAAATCAACATCGGCTTACATGTACTGGGGAAGCGGGATGATGGCTACCACTCGATTGCAACCATCTTCGCTCCTATCGCGTTTTGTGATTGTATCCGCTTCGAACCATCAGAAGCTTTACACGTACAGATGGTGCCACCATACGGCATACCTGAGCAGGAAAATCTTGCCTGGTGGGCAGCGATGCTCTTACGGCGGCAGCTCGGATATACCAGCGGCGCAAAGATAACCATCGCAAAACACATTCCGCCTGGAAGCGGGCTTGGAGGCGGTAGTTCTAATGCTGCGTGTGTGCTCCGTGGACTACTCACTTTCTGGGGAGTTTCCCTCACGGATGAAGAGCTCTACAACATCGCACTCGATCTTGGAAGCGATGTACCATTCTTCCTCTCCCCTCGTTTAGCGTATGCTCAAGGTCGTGGGGAACAACTTACCCCACTGCCACCAATGAGAGAACGCATCGTATTACTCGTTCTCCCGCCGTTCCGAATCTCAACAGCTTGGGCTTACGCAGCGCTCAACCGTTTCGGTGAACATTCATCTCCACGATTGCTGGGCGATGCGCTCCTTGCCTCAGAACTCGATGATTCGTTACTCACAAGTGTTTGTACGAACGATTTCGAGCCGGTGGTCTTCTCTGCATACCCTGAACTTGCTCTGGTTAAAGAGCAACTTTACAACTTAGGTGCTCACTATGCATCGTTAACCGGCACTGGATCGGCACTCTTCGGTTTTTTCGAAAGTCGTGAATCGGCACTCCACGCAGCTGCGGTGCTACGGAACTATCGAACTGTTGTTACTACAACTTCTGCTAACCACGATGACAATTCTTGCAGTTGCTGCTGAATGTGCTCCCTTTGCGAAGATTGGCGGTTTGGCAGACGTTGTTGCTGCACTTGCCAAACAGTGGAACGCACTTGGTCATGACGTTCGTATCGTGCTACCCAAATATGGATGCATCGATTGCGAACGTTGGCGGATCGAACCTACACGCCAAATCATCTCAATACCAATTGGGTGGTGGCACGAGTATGCACGCATTTGGCGAGGCGTGCTCCCTGAGACAGACGTACCTGTGTACTTCCTCGAATCGCGGGAATACTTCGACCGTCCCGGAATCTACGGAGAGCATGATGAGGGATACACCGATAACGACCGACGATTTCTCTTCCTTTCGCGTGCTGCCTTCGAGCTTGCCCCCGTGGTAGATGTTGCACCCGACGTTGTCCACGCACACGATTGGCACACAGCCTGGACAATGGCGTTCCTCAAAACGCACTATCGTCACCACCCGCACTTTTCTCATGCAGCGGGAGTATTCACAATCCACAACATCGCATATCAAGGTATCAGCGATCCCCAGGTTATTCTGCCACTGGCTGTATATCCACTCGAAGGCTTCGCTGGTTCGTGGTTTGAACACAGCGGTGCAGTTAATGCGATGAAAATCGGAATTATGTTCGCCGATAAAATCACGACTGTTAGTCCAACCTATGCACGCGAGATCCGCTGGACAAGTGCTGGGATGGGAATGCAGTACTATCTCAACATCCGAGGTGGGGATTTCATCGGAATTCTCAACGGCGTTGACTACACAGAATGGGATCCGCAACGAGATCCTTCCATCGCTGTACCGTATTCGATCGAAACTTTAGCTGACAAAGACTGCAATAAAGAAGCACTGCTCGAAGAATCTGTCCCACCACACGAGCGAACGCTGGAGATCCCAATCTTGGGAATGGTTTCACGGCTTACTCGGCAGAAAGGCATTGAGTTATTGCTCGGATTCATGGAGGAATTCATACGCACAGGTCGTGTTCGATTCGCTATCCTCGGGAGCGGTGAATATCGTTACGAGCATGCTCTCCATAGGCTTGGTCGCCGCTATCCAACGCGTGTGCTGATCTATACAGGCTATAACGCTGGACTCTCCCACCATCTCATCGCCGGCTCGGATTATTTGCTTGTGCCTTCCCTTTTCGAACCCTGCGGTCTCACACAAATGTATGCACTTCGCTATGGCACGGTCCCCATCGTCCGGGCAACTGGTGGTTTAGCTGATACAGTTGAAGACTATGACCCGCTAACAGGACAAGGGACAGGCTTTACTTTTCGTGAGTATTCAGTCACAGCGTTCGCTGCAACAATAGAACGAGCGCTCCGATATTACCACGATCCGGTGCACTGGGACCGCATCCGACGTAACGGAATGCTGAAGGATTTCTCCGCAATGAAAAGCGCCCAGCGGTACTTGGAGGTATTTCGCTGGGCGCTGGAAAAAATTGGGAGAGCAGCGTAAGATTATGGTCTTCCAGGTTGAAATACAGGTGACGTCGGCTTAAGGACGTTACCATATACCGGTACTTCTACACTTGGGAAATCTGGATGCGAAGTAGAAAACTTTACTGTACCACTGTAGTAGCCTTCTTTGTCAGGGACGAGTGTCGCGCTTAGCTTGAATTCCTCACCCGGTTTGAGCTCAAGCTTTCCTTTCGGGGTAACGGCAAGACCCGCAGTGCCTTCAAATCCGAAGAATGTGACATTCTCGCTTGAGTTATTCTTGACCGTAATACTCGCAGTTGACTCTTTACCGATGTTCAAATCTGTAAAGGCAATGTACGGCATTGAAAGCATGATTGCACGTACCACCTCTGCCTTGAGCCACACGATCTTGGTTTCATTGTTCGGATCGTTAGAGGAAATTGTAATCGTTTTGGTGACCTGTCCTGTTGCAGTTCCAATGTTGAGAGACACGTCAACCGACGCAACCTCTCCGGGTTGAAGTATCTCCTTATCGAGTTTCGTTGCAGTACACCCACAGCTTGGTTTGACCGATTTGATTTCAAGTGGTTGGTTTCCTGCATTCTTGAGCTTGAGTGTACCTTTGAGTGGATTCGCAGAGGGCTTGACTTGACCCCAACTGTATGTGTCACCTCCGACCACCTCGAGCTTCGGCTGGGCTATTACTGTCAAACTGATAACCACCAACGACAAAGCAATCAAACGGAGCATGTCAGCACCAGATTTTGTGAAACATCATCGAAATGAGAATGCTACAGGTACGGTAATTCCTATCCGCCAGAGACGATAATCTCCAGGCTTGAGCGTAAGCGGCACCGTCGCATATAGCGAGGGCGAACTGTACCACCCGATCGTAAGCGGGACATCATAGCCCATCGCTACCGTCAGCGACAGGAGTACATCAATTCGATCTGACGACGTTGACGCAAACTGCACTTGCTTGCTCGGGGGTGTGGTCGAAAAAAAGTACCACGCTGGTTCAATCACGCGCTCAGTCTGCACGATACGGCGTTGAGCATAGATCGTAGCATCCAACCCAAGGCTTGCCCAACTGTACCGCCACGCCAACCGTTTTTTAGCAGCTGCTTGGACATTAAATCCAAGCCGTGACGTTGATAGTACATATTCCGTCCGTAGCTGTTCGCCCGTCACAAGCGGCGCAATTGTTCCCGGAGCAGAGTGATTGCTCTGGATCCATCCAATGCCGACCAAACCATTCACCGATACATCTGGTAAAATCCACCACTCACCACCAACGTTAGCCCCGGTGCTTGTTCCACCGCCTGAGCCGTAACGTACGCACACAACCGTACCATCGGAGAGTACATCAGGATCATCCACACGCACGTAACCAGCAGTAATTCCTACCACACCGTATAGCTGTGGGATTCGAAAGGGACGAAGGTATGTTGGGATCCAATCGAAGCCCTGCGCACAGAGCGTACCAACCAATGATCCACTTGCGATGAAACTAACGAACCAGAACCACACACCGTGCCTCGTCCGAGTTTTGCTGGTTATTTACCCGTATTGCATAGATCCCTTGAGGGACGCGAAGTGGAAGAGGATAACGCCGAAGACCTGCATCGAGCTCGAGTGTCCACTCACTAACAATGCGCCCATCACTGGAAAAGAGCACGGCTTGCCCATAACATTTCTCTTGTGACCAGCATTCAAGCTCGATAGCGTGATAAGCATCTCCTTGCGCACCAAGAATAACAAGAGAAGGGAGTGAAATTGGAAACTTATAGCTCATTCCACAGAATGGAGCGACTCTGAGCATCCCTGCAAAAGCATCACCAGTGACAGCATCAGGACAGGTCGCATTGCCTGCATGTACATCAACAATGGCTATCGGTGACGAAGGCATTTGACCAAGGAACGTTTGCCCAAGGAGAATGATGAGAGTATCACGTTGAAACAAGCGTGCTGGCGTTGAAATCTGGATGCGGTACTGCCCTTGCCCTAAGGATACAAGCTGAGTGGTAGCTCCTTGTGTAGCTGTACCCGCAGTGTGAACGCCCGTCACTTGCATCATTGTAGGGTCGAACGAAATCGTTACACGCACCGCTGAGTATAACGAAATGGTCGTATCTACTACAATCGGAATTGTAACAAACTTCCCTGGGACGTACTCAAGCGAAGGAATACGAAGTTTCGGTGGTGGAGGTTGAATAAATCGAACGTGCAACGGTACTTCAAGAGGTGAATATGCTGTATCTGTACTCTCAATACGGAGCGTGCCGGAGTATGTACCGGCTTCCATTGGATAAATTTCGATCGGTATGGTAAGTGTTTGACCTGGATAGATGGTGATTGGTGGTGAGAGCACCACATGAAATGGCACAGGTGCGTCAAACGCAGTAATCGTCACCGCATTAGATGACTCATTACGCAGTGTGATCGTGTCCCTCTGACGTTCTGTGCAGGTGCCAAGGGAGAGAATCGTTCCTACATCATGGACGCCGTTTGTGGTTAGTGCCACAAGTTGTGGCGGAAAACTTTCAACAATAAGGGTGAAGTGCGACGCTGCTGCTTGCGTAGGAACGCCCCAAAATCCACGCTGCAAGAGGTCAGTCAGCACATCGACACGTACACGGGATGTCCCCGGTTGTAGCGGATGTACAGCGATCACGATCGTATCGTACTGCTTCGGTGCCAATCGAAATTCGTTTTGCATTCCTCGAAGTAATGTGTATTGGCGTGCATCACCATCAAGCTGTGTTTCCACTGCACCGATGGCGATGTTTCCAACATTTTCCACAACGATAGCTATCGTATCACGAACCCCAACCTTTCGATGCCGTGCAATGACAGTATCGCCAACGATGGCAACGTTTCTTCCCAACACCTGGCGTATTGCGAGTCGCTGCGTAACACCTACACCCCGTAATTGAATCGTGGTTGTATCAGGTCCACCGTTACGTAGTGGTGAAGGATGAACAAAGAGCAGGTCGAGCGCGTAGAGGGCCGGAGCAGATGGCTGGAAGTGAACCGTGTATTCTTTCAATTGCTCACTAGAAAAATAATCGCTTGGATCTGCATCGAGCGTAAACGCACGAAGACTTTGTGAATCACCCTTCTGTATGATTTGAACCGGTACACCAGCCCGACGAACATTTCGGACTTGGAGCAACATCGCTTTATCGAGTGGCGAATTGATGTAGACTGAATCAAACCAGATACGTTGGACATCGCTCCAGAGAGGACGGAAGGACTTCGTAGCACGAAGAACGAAGCGTCGCGATGCAAGGATTGTCGAAGTATCTTCACTTCGTCGAATAGTAACATTGAGCGCAACTTGATGCCGACCATCAGGGTGAAGTTGTTCAAAAAGTGTTGCTGCGTAACGGAGTGGATACGTGCGAATAGTACCACTACCGATACGAAAAGGAAATAATGCCTCGAGGGGGAATTCATCAGGATCGTTTTCGCGATACGGTGGCGTTGCTTCAATCCAAAAGTATGGTCGTGTTCCCTGCGGTATGAGAGTTTCTCCATCGGTAGCATTTTCGATATACAGCGCCCGAACGACAGTATCGCCTGCGAACACATAGCCGAAATCGAGCGTGTCTGCACCCTTGTTATGCGGATCGATGTATAGCGCTACACCTTGTTGTGCATACGCTGCAACAGCAAGTATTGACCATACAAGCTGCAAGTACAGCAGAGCCTTCACGGCACTATGAGTAAATCTATTTCCAAAAACTTGAAAGAAGTGATTCGAGTGCAGAAGGTACAATGCCAAGGACGATTACCGCAGCAGCAGTAACCACAAGTGGCAATCGCTTGGTGGCACTCATCTCAGTAGCCCAAATAGTCTCGCGTGCATCTTTGAAATACATGTACACAACAACGCCAATGTAGTAGTAGACTGAAATCATCGAGCCGATAACGCCAACGATTGCAAGCCACGTGTAGCCGGCTTCGATTGCCGCAGTAAAGAGATAGTACTTGCCGAAAAATCCAGCCATCGGTGGGATGCCGGCAAGGGAGAACATAAACAGTGCCATTGCTGCAGCGAGTCCTTGATGCTTCGTGGCAAGACCAGCACAATCGTCAAGCTCAACACTCCGTTCCACATCTCGATCGAGAATTGCCAGTACGACGAATGCGCCGAGCTGCATGAATAAGTATGCCACTGCATAAAAGACTAATGCAGTAAGTCCACGGTGATTTGCTACAGCAAGACCGATGAGCATGTAGCCTGCATGCGCAACGGATGAGTATGCGAGCATGCGCTTGATTCGTCGCTGGACAACTGCTGCTATATTCCCGATGATAATCGTCCCTGTGGCGCTTAGGGCAAGCACTGTTTGAACGCTCTGTTCGTCGAGCGAAATCATATCGAGCACAACCGGTATGAATGCACCAAGTGCAGCAGCTTTCCCTGCTGTACTCATAAAGCCTGTGACGACAGTCGGTGCACCATCATAAACATCGGGTGCCCATTGGTGGAACGGGAAGACTGCCACTTTGAAACCAAGCCCAACAATAATGAGTGCGATCCCAATTGGGAAAAGACGTGGGAAAGTGAGCGTGTGATTCTTGATTGCTGTACCGATACCGCCAAAGTCTAAGCTCCCTGTGGCGCTGTAGACAAGCGCAATACCGAAGACGAGGAAACCAGTAGCAAATGCACCAAGCAAAAAGTATTTGAGTGCACTTTCGATCGAGCTCACAGTTTGACGGAAATATCCAGCCAACACGTAAAAGCTCAGCGACATAACTTCGATACCAATGAACAATATCAGCAAATGCTGAGCATGTGCAATAAGCATCATTCCACTTGTAGCGTAGAGCACAAGAGTGTAAAACTCGTCATGCTCGAAATTGCGCGCTGCGATATACGGTCGTGCCGCAATAATTGTCAATAATCCACCCACAATGAAAACGCTATCGAGAACAGCTGGAGCGCCTCCCGTCCGAATCATCCCACTAAATGCTAACCCATTCGCTGGAACTGTGATAATTGCAGCAACCAATGCGATTGCTAATGAGACGAGCGAAAAATGGTACGTTGTTCGTTCACTATTGGGTGTAAGCGCATCTACGACCAGCGCAATGACTGCTGCAAACGATATCAGAATGAGTGGCGATGCACAAAGCCATTCGTTCATCATGGACGTTCTGTGTGTAAGGAGACTTTTATTGGTTTGTCAAAGGTTGAGGAATTGGAGCTCTGTCGTGTCAGCCCCGTGACCTTCAGCGGAACTGAGTAGTTGAGCACTTTTTGAACAACAGCGTTCGTACTCGAAGCACTGGCTCGCAAGAATGGCTGCGGATAGATCCCTATCCATACAAGGAAAATCACAATTGGGATAAGCGTCCACCGCTCTTGCAATGTCAAATCGTGGAGGTTCTCATTGGCAGGATTGACAATTGGTCCGTACATGACACGCTGGAACATCCATAGCAGGTACACCGCAGCAAAGATGACACCTGTAGCGCTGATGATGCTATAGGACCAGCTATTGAGGTACGGAGATCGGAAACCTCCAAGAAGAGTCAGGAACTCACCGACAAAGCCATTGAGACCAGGCAGACCAACCGATGCAAGCATAGCCAATCCGAAGAGTACAGCAAAGTGTGGCATCACTCGTGCAATGCCACCGTATTCGGCTATCTCTCGTGTGTGACGCCGCTCGTAGAGCACGCCAACACACAAGAAGAGCATTCCTGTTGATAGACCATGATTAACCATTTGCAGAATTGCGCCTTGGATTCCCTCATTCGTCATCGAAGCAATGCCGAGCACTACGAATCCCAAGTGGCTAACCGAAGAATACGCAACGAGCTTTTTCATATCTGGCTGTACCATCGCGACCAGGGCACCGTAAATGATGCCAATCACTGCGAGTACTCCAAGGAGCGGAGCAAACTCAATGGCAGACTGCGGAAAAAAATCGAGGTTGAAACGAATCAAACCATAGGTACCCATCTTGAGCAAGATGCCGGCAAGAATTACTGACCCTGCCGTTGGTGCTTGCACGTGCGCATCTGGTAGCCACGTATGGAACGGGAAGATTGGCACTTTTATCGCAAATGAAAGCGCAAACGCAGTAAAAAGCCACCGCTGCGTCTCGATGGGAATGCTCGGTGCGAGCTCTCGAAGTTTAATGAAATCTGTCGTAAACTGTCCAATTGCTGATTGTGCATAAATCCCCAGCCAGATGATCGCAACAAGCATGAGGAGAGAGCCAACGATCGTGTAGAGAAAAAACTTCACAGCAGCATAGATGCGATCCTGCCCACCCCAAATTCCGATGATGAAGTACATTGGAATCAATATCAACTCCCAAAAGACGTAGAAAAGGAACATGTCCAATGCTATGAAAACCCCAATCATCGCCGTCTCGAGCAGCAAGAACATCGTGTAGTACTCTTTCTCCCGTTTCGTGATGATACCATTGGAGGCACCGATTGCAATCGGCATTGTAAACGTTGTCAGCAGCACTAACAGTAAGCTCATGCCATCGAGTCCAATGCGAAATCCTGCATCGAGGGATGCGATCCATGGTATTGAAATAACGAGTTGAAAGTCACTCCGTGTATGGTCAATCAACCAGTAAAGTGGCAGCGAAAGGAGGAAAGTAATTATCGCTATTGCCAATGACACTCTACGATGGATTACGACTCGATCGCCAGGTACCGTAATCAATCCAAGGGCACCTGCAAGAGGAAGAAACAGAACGCTCATCAAGAGCACATGTCCCATTCGCAAGTCAATACTTATTATTGAACGAAAGCACAGAATGCAATATACCAAGCATCTGACAGGTTATCAGGCTTCATCACCTTAAACCCAAACAATGAGTCCAATGTCCACAGGATCAGGGACGTGGGGATGATGCGGAAGCACGCGCAGTGCCACACCATGTTGACCACTATCAGGTGTAGTATAGGTACCCTCGAATACTGCACGCGTACCGATAATGCTCGTCAACATCAGATTAGTTACTCGCGTTTGCACAAAGTCGCCATGTGCAGTGAGCGGACCGTAGTACACCTGCACGAGGAGTTCGTCAGGATGCATTAATCCACAGTCGAGTACTAAACGGACCGGAATCGGCTCGCCTACATGGATGTAACCACGATCCGGAATGTCAACGTTCTCTATGTTGAGCGTTTTCCATCGTTCCGGAAGTGTGCGTTTCCACTTGTAGAGTTCACGTGCAGCTTGTCCCTGGCGCTCAGCTAACTCTACTCCAAGTGCTGCTGCAGGCTCGTAGAAGACCACACGATATTCTTCAAGCATTCGATGCGACGAAAAGCGCGCTGCAAGTGAAGTGATGGCGGACTTCATCCGTTTGACCCACCGACGTGGCACACCAGCTGCATCGCGCTCGTAGAACATTGGGATGATGTCATTTTCCAGAAGTTGGTAGAGACTTTCACTTTCGTGTGCATCCTGCTCATCTGGTGTGCTATACGCTTCGCCGTGACCAATAGTGAAACCATTAGTCGGTTCAGCAGCCTCCGCCCACCACCCATCGAGAACGCTACAGTGGAGAACTCCATTAATTGCAGCTTTCATACCACTGGTGCCTGAGGCTTCATAGGGACGACGTGGTGTGTTGAGCCAAATGTCGGCTCCTTTAACGAGTGCACGTGCTATACCAAGGTCATAGTCTTCGAGGAAAATCACATGTTGTTCAAGTCCGGCTGTCCGAATTCCACTCAGAATGTGTTGCATCATCTCTTTGCTTGCAATATCCTGGGGGTGTGCCTTCCCTGCTAAGAGGATCGTCACTGGTCGTGATGGATTGCGGACGATTGAAGCGAGCCGTTCCCAATTGCGAAAGAGCAAATCAGATCGTTTGTACGTGGCAAAGCGCCGTGCGAAACCAATGAGAAGACAATTAGGATGAAGCGCTGCAATCGCTCGCTGGCGATGCTCTTCGTCGTAATAACCGCTCCGTTGGCGAATGTGCTCACGGACAGCCTCGAGCAACCGTTGACGACGGCGGACATGGACTGCCCAGAGCTCCGCATCGGGAAGAGTAACAATCGCCTCCCACTGTGTGGGATCATTTGGATGTGTGCGCCACTCTGGTCCGAGCACACGGTCATAGAGTGTCGCAAAGTCACTTGACACCCATGTAGGAATATGGACGCCATTGGTGATACCTCGGATGGGCACTTCATGACTTGCTACATGTGGCCAGAGCGATTGCCACATTGCTCGCGCCACGATACCATGCAACTGACTGACACCATTACGATGATTACTCATGTGCAAGCCAAGAATAGTCATCGAAATACCCTCATCACCGGTACCATGATTAGGTTGACCAAGTTCGAGAAGTTCTTCCCATTCGATGCCAAGCTGATTAAGATAGCGTGAGAAGAACCGCTGGATGAGCGTTTCCGAGAAAATCTCATTACCTGCAGGCACGGGCGTGTGTGTCGTAAAACAAGTCTGAGCACGAGTAATCTCTGCTGACTCGTAGAAGCTCAGACCAAACCGTTGCGACAGTAACCGTGTACGCTCCAGAGTGCAGAATGCAGCGTGCCCTTCGTTGACATGGATAACAGACGGCTCAATACCCAACGCCGCTAGCGCACGGACACCGCCAATTCCAAGTAGCATTTCCTGCATGATGCGTGTTTCGTGCGTGCCACCATAGAGCTGATCAGAGATACTTTGGTAGGTTGGATTAGTACTATTTGCAGCGATGTTTGTATCGAGTAAGTAGAGGGGGACACGCCCAACATCAGCTCTCCACACTTTTGCTGCAACATCACCATCTGGTAATTCCACACGAACAATCAGCTCTTCTCCAGCGTCTGTGGAGATTTGACGGATCGGAAGCAGCGAAAAGTCATAATCAACGAAATGTTCTTGCTGCCATCCATTGTATGTAACATGTTGATGAAAGTAGCCCTGTTGATAGAGCAACCCGACTGCCACCATCGGCAGACCTAAGTCGGATGCAGTTTTCAGATGATCACCAGCAAGGACACCTAAGCCTCCACTATAATTCTGAAAACACTCGCTGATTCCATATTCCGCGCAGAAGTATGCAATAGGTCCAGGATACTGCCACAACTGCAGTGGAGGACGGTTCATGTATGCATCATACTCTGACTCTACCTCTTCGAGTAATTGACGATATGACGCATCTATAGCAAGCTGGCGGAACCGTTCTTGTGGTGTTTCTTTGAGAAGCCGTACGGGATTGCGTCTGATCGTTTCCCACCGTATAGGATCAATGATCGAGAAGAGAGATTCTGCTTTGCGATTCCACGACCACCAAAAATTATACGCTAAACGCTCGAGGAATCCAAGCTCTTCTGGTAGTACAGACTCAACTGTGAGAACTTTCAAGGGACGGATGCGCATGGCAGCTCAAGATTAAATGATCAGCATAGCATCGCCATATGCAAAGAAACGATACCCCTCCTTGACTGCATGGCGATACGATTTCACTAAGAGCTCCGACCCTGCAACGGCACTTATGAGCACTAATGACGTCGAATTGTGCGGATGAAAGTTTGTCAACAGACGGAAGTTAAACTTGAAATCATAAGGTGGAAATATGTACTTGTCTGTCCAACCACGATTTGGTTTAAGCATATTCGTTGTCAGAACGCTCGACTCGAGTGCTCGTAGTGTCGAGCAACTGACAACGTAAACGTTCTTGCGAGATTTCAGCGCTTTATTGACAGTCTCCGCTACGTCACGACTCACTTCGAAATACTCGCTGAACATCCGGTACTTGCTGATATCCTCCATTTCGATCGGTTCGAGAATGCACTGGCCGATGTGCAGTGTAACGTAAACGATCTGGACACCTTGCTTTGCGAGTGCTTTGAGCATTTCTTTCGTAAAGTGGAGCCCCGCTGTCGGTGGTGCGATAGCAAAACGTTTGGTTGGGTGAGCAAAGACTGTCTGGAACCGTTCGCGGTCTTCATCCGTGTGCTCGCGGGTGATATACTGCGGGAGTGCCATCAACCCAATACGGTTGATGAGTGGGGTCATGTCGCCTTCATATGAAAACCGTGCGATACGACCACGTGTAGTTGTGTTTTCGATAATCTCACAGTATACACGCCCACCATCGAAAAAAACGCGGTTCCCAATACGCACTTTTCGTGCCGGTTCGACGACAATATCCCAGAGTCGTTCAGCCCGCTGGAGCTCCCGAATGAGATAGACGTCAATGCGGGTATCACCTTTCTCTTTTACTCCGATAAGGTGCGATGGAAATGCCTTCGTATCGTTGAGGACCAGAACGTCGCCCGGTCGAACGTACTTAGGGAAATTTTTGAATTTATCATCGCGAATCTCACCGCTGGAGCGATCAGCTACGAGCATTCGGGAGTTGTCTCGTTTAGGAAGGGGCTGCTGAGCGATTGATGCTGGAGGGATGGGGACGTACAAATCGGAGAGCTTAACCGGTCCTGGTGCCATACAATTGAGCGAATTCGTAGCTTTACAATCTGCAAAAGTACGTCATTTGCAAGAGGATGTCAAGCATTATCGTGCCCCATACGATGGCAGAACGCAGGTTTCACCTTGTCGCACCATACGAACCCGCAGGCGATCAGCCGCAAGCAATCGCACATTTGGTCGAAGGTCTCCAGCGAGGGGATCGCTTCCAGACTCTTCTCGGTGTGACTGGGTCAGGCAAAACGTTTACGATGAGCAACGTCATCGCAACAGTCCAACGCCCGACTCTTGTCATTTCTCCCAATAAGACACTTGCGGCACAACTCTACGGAGAGTTCAAGCGCTTCTTCCCAACCAACGCCGTCGAATTTTTCATCAGCTATTACGATTACTATCAGCCCGAAGCGTACATTCCAAGCACCGATACCTACATCGAAAAAGACATCGCAATCAACGATGAAATTGATCGTTTGCGACTCCGCGCAACCTCAGCATTGGTTGAGGGTCGGCGAGATGTCATTGTCGTTGCATCAGTCAGCTGTATCTATGGCATTGGCTCGAAAGATGAATTTGCTGCAATGATTCTCCCACTCCATGTTGGGATGCAGATCGGGCGGAAAAAGTTTCTTGGGCGCCTCAACGAATTGCTGTTTTCGCGGAACGATACAGAGCTCGGCCGTGCCTGCTACCGTGTTCGTGGTGATATCATCGATGTTGTCCCAGCGTACGAAGACGAAGTTGCACTGCGCATTGAACTCTGGGACGACACCATTGACCGTCTTTCGCTTATCCGTCTGGCAGATGGCAAATCTTTGGAGTCGTACGATAGCTACACACTCTATCCCGCACGACAGTTTGTAACGACGAGTGCGAACCTCCAACGTGCAATTGATGCAATCAAAGACGAACTCTACCACCGCCTCAAGGAACTCAATTCGCAGGGTAAGTACGTTGAAGCTCAGCGTCTTGAGCAGCGCACGCTCTACGATATCGAGATGCTCAAAGAAGTTGGCTACTGCTCTGGTATTGAGAACTATTCGATGCATCTTTCTGGGCGCACATTTGGCCAACGTCCGACGACACTTATTGACTACTTCCCTCCAGATTACCTTCTCATCATTGACGAAAGCCACGTAACTATTCCCCAGCTACGAGCGATGTACAACGGTGATCGGCACCGTAAAGAAATTTTAGTTGAGTACGGTTTTCGATTACCCTCGGCGATGGAAAACCGTCCTCTCCGATTCGAGGAGTTTGAGTCACTGATTCATCAAGTGATCTTCGTCAGTGCCACACCCGGCGAGTACGAGCTCACACAATGTGGTGGTGTTGTCGTTGAGCAAATTATTCGTCCAACTGGGCTACTCGACCCTCAGATCGAAGTGCGCCCTGTGCGAACACAGATAGATGACCTCCTCGAAGAAATACGGTTGCGATCTGCACGAAAGCAGCGAGTCTTAGTAACGACGCTGACCAAGCGAATGGCTGAAGATCTCGCTGAGTACTTGGGCAACCTTGGGATCCGAGTTGCATACATCCACAGCGAAATTGACGCGCTCGACCGCGTCGAGATCATTCGGAAACTTCGGCTCGGAGAATTCGACGTCTTGGTCGGAGTCAACCTTCTGCGCGAAGGGCTCGACATGCCAGAAGTTTCCCTTGTAGCAATTCTCGACGCTGATAAGGAAGGTTTTCTGCGTAGTGAGCGTTCCCTGCTCCAGATTGCAGGGCGGACAGCTCGCAACGAGGATGGCTTAGTAATCCTCTACGCTGACACGGTGACGGGCTCAATGCAGAGAGTCATCGATGAGACCAACCGCCGACGTCGCATCCAGCAGGAGTACAATCGTATCCATGGAATCAATCCGAGGACGGTGTACAAATCACTTGAGGAAATCCTTCAGGCGACGACCGTTGCTGATGTTAAGCTCCACCGCCAAAAAATTAAGCATGAAGCAGAAGCCATCCGCCAACGTCAATCTATTGAACCGCTCATTGAAAAGCTCAGCCGTAAGCAACGTGAGCAGCTCATCGAAGAGCTTTTTGCTCAAATGAAAGATGCCGCTCGCAATCTCGACTTTGAGCGCGCCGCACAACTTCGTGACGAAATCGAGCGTATTCAACTTGCGCTCCACGTTGATTCCCCATCCAATTAGGGTGAGTAGCTCCTCTTACTCTTAAGAACGTCGGTAGCTGATGAATGTTTGTAGCGACGTTCGTGATTTGATCTGTTCTTCTGCCTCCGTGAGGGTGAATTGAGTAGAGAGCAGATCACTAAGTTCCTCGCGACGGCGGATGAGGAATGCTTCACCCCCGAGGATGAGCACTTCTGCTGGTCGCAAACGGGCATTGTAGTTCGAGCTCATAGCTATGCCATAAGCTCCCGCACTCATGATACAGAGGATATCACCTTGCCGAATCTCTGGTATCGGACGATCCCAGGCGAACGTATCAGTCTCACAAATATTCCCAACAACCGAGTAGATTCGAGGTTTTCCTGAGGGATTAGAGAGATTTATGATGTGGTGGTACGCATCGTAGAACATTGGGCGTAGAAGATGATTAAAACCAGAATTGACGCCTGCAAACAGATTTGAGACAGTTTGCTAAACGGTTGTCACTTCTACGAGAAAATATCCGACTTGGCTGACTAAATGTTTTCCCGGTTCAAACCAGAGAGCAAGGCGACGTCCATGCCGCTCACAAAAGTTGAGGAATGCTTTGCTCATGACTGCGCCAAATTCGACAATGTCAGTAGCAGTATCATTAGGCTTGGATGGTACTTTGAAACCGCTACCGAGGTCAATGAATTCTTGATCTTGAAAATGTTCTGCAATCCCAAACAATACCTCCGCAGCTGAAGTAAACACTTCGGCGTCGTAAATATTAGAACCTGTGTGCATATGCAACCTAATGACACGGATATCATAGCACTCGATGATCCGAAGAAGATGTCGAAGCTGCAATATCGAAACCCCAAACTTTGAATCAATATGGCCAACCTGGATGTGCGGATTCCCACCAGCAGTTATATGCGGATTGATGCGAATACCACAGCCTACACTGCTTCCATAAGCATGTCCAAATTGCTCAAGTATTACCAGATCGTCAATGTTCACGGTAACTCCAGCAGCAACACCACGACGGATTTCATCAAAAGAGACACAGTTGGGTGTAAAGCAGATTGCAGACGGTGCTACACCGGCACGGAGTGATCGCTCTACTTCCTCGATTGAAACAGCATTTACTCCACACCCATAACGGTGCATGAGTTCAATGACAGCAAGGCTCTGCAGTGCTTTACATGCGAACTTGACCTCAAGAGGAATTCGCGAGTCGAATGCCTGGACGAAGCGCTTATACTGATGGATGATACGCTCACCGTCGTAAACATAGAGTGGCGTTCCATAATAACGTGCGAGATCAAGGAGATCAATGCCTTGGACATGGCGTGGCTGCCAGCAGTCCCGCTGTTCCATGGATAACTACCCAAACAATGGTCAGTAAATAGACTTTCGTGTCGTAGTGTCGATGGTAAATCGTTGCGAAGAGGTGGTATCTCGAGTTAGTGCGCTCGAGTCGGCTGGTTGAACATGCTCATCATCCGAGAGGGTGTCGCATACGTCGAGTTGCTCATCATCATCTCCCAAAATTGTGATGTGAGGCAGAAAAGGGAGCGAACGACTGAGGTCTTGAAGGACTCGCCAATCGAACATAGCGAGGCTTAATACGGATGCAAAACATGCACCAGCAATGAGCGAGCTTATCGTTTGCCCAATTTGCGAACGCGCAATGAATGACACACCAAGAATGACAAAACCGATCGCAACAATGATCGTGATCATGGAGCCATTGGAGACATCAATCGGTATTCGCTCGTGACCGAGCTGCAGGAGAATACCCCAAACGATGCATAGTGCACCCCAGAATGCATAACTACGCTTCATAGGTAGCTCCTTCTAGTTGCTCTTGCTGACGATCCCGCGCTTGGCGCCATCCACGATAGAGTAACAACGCACCCCCGATGATGAGCAGAGTTGGCAGAACATCTACCTTATACCACAGCAAATATCTCTGCAGAAAGAGTACTAAACCAAGCGTAATCAACACGATGCCAACCCCAACGCTCTTGCGTCGTACAGAAGTCGGTGCTGATGTACCATGCACAGGTGTAAGTTGGGGATCAGCACCCCCATCTTCCTGAGACCATTCTTGCTGTGCGGGAGGATTCGGCATAACAAGCCAACATACAAGATACCCGATGATTCCTATCCCGTTAAAAACTGCAAGGAGGAAAGCGAAAATCCGCACGAGTGTCGAATCGAGCTCAAAGTACTCAGCGATACCACCGCAGACACCCGCGATTTTTCGATCACTACGTGAGCGGTAGAGTCGTTTTTGCATGGCGTATCATCAACGTGTTAACACACGAAACTACGCACAGACGAGCAAAAAGTTACACCATGCACACATCACTTCCTCCCCTCAAAGGGAGTAGTACGTAGTCACGCTGTGCGTTTCACTAACTTTCAAATTGGGTCGTATGCACCAGTATGATAGTCCAAGGACTCATGCAAGTATGGATCATTGCACGCCACAGCAGAATGACGAGCAAATGCACGACTTGCAACGATGAGTAGTGCACCAAGCATCATGAGTATACCACCCCACCCTGTAGCGACAAGCGACCATGAGAGCTGATATGGTTCTCCGTGAGGAGCAGAAAAGACAGGGAGAATTACCCAACTTAAATCGATAGCATGTGCAATCAACAAGACAATAGCACCAATCGTCACAAGGCGTGGATTCCGCTTGATATCCTGTCGGAGCAAAAACAAGAACGGTATAATAAAGTGACCGATAAGCGAAGCCAACCCGAAGACCTCCCAACCATGAGCAAGACGCTTAGTGAAAAACACTGTCTCTTCGGGGAGATTGCCATACCAGATGATGAAATATTGTGAAAAGGCAACGTACGTCCAAAACACTGTGAAGGCAAACAGAAGTTTACCAACGTCATGGTAATGTTCTCGACTAAGGACACCCGCCAAATACCCGCTGCGATCGAGCATTCGCATGAGGATGAGAGTCAATGCAAGAGCAGCGACAAAATGCCCTGCGAATGAATAGACGCCAAATATTGTACTGAACCAGTGCGGCTCGAGTGTCATGACAAGGTCTAACGATGCGAACGTGATTGTCAGCGCATAGAGCAGTACAACGGGTGGAGAGAGCTTCCAATTCCGTTGCGTTGGAGTGATGTCGTTCGTGTCATCCTGGCGAATCGAATTGCCTACGATGATGCGATACATCGTGATCCACACAATAGCATAGAACAGTAACCGCGCCCAGAAAAACGGCTGACTCAAGTAGAACCCTTTGAAACCATGGTGGAGATGTTCATCATTGGAATGCATCCATTCGTAAAGGTTACCCGTAAGTGCACCAATGACTAACGGCACTGCTGCAATCGGTAGAACAAGAATGAACGTTGAAAGTAGCTCAGGAATCCGTCGTATTGCTGCCGTCCAACCTGCATTTACTAAGTACGACAGTGCCGAGAAAAAAACAAGCGTTACACTCACACCCATTGCATACACAAAGCCAAGGAGGTACCCGCCCCACCAATAGTGCGGATGCCCCATCCCGCCAGCGATAAACGTAATTGCTCCGATGATGGCAAGAATAACGCCTGTACGCAATAATGTGGCTGGGAACGGGGTTTGACCAAGCATAATACGATACGTGCTCATTGCATACTTTTCGCCGTAGTGGAACCCTGTGCCGTAGTGGCAGCAGCACTAGTGAGTGCATTGCCAGCGCTGTTCTGCAACTGACGGACATAGTGAACGATCGCCCACCGATCGACCTCAGAGATGCGGTCGGCATACGCTGGCATGATATTCTGACCAGCACTGATGACATGGAAAATTTTTGCATCTGAGTATTGCCGCGCTTGTTCGCGGATAAGATTCATCGTCTCTTGGTTACCAAATCCACGTTGCTGCACTAATCCATCACCTGTGCCAGTATAGTTGTGACACGGTGAACAAAAAGTGTTAAAACGATTCTGCCCCCGAGCAAGCACAAATTCAGTCTTCGGAAGTGGATTGCCCGTTGCAAAGTAGCGTTCGGCTGAATCAACGTCGCCCATTGCAAACGGATAGCTACGTCCCTGGCGAGGAAGCGTACCAGCGACTGGATCACGTTGCGCTCGATTGTCCGCAAAAAAGCGGGCTTCTCCTTGTGGTTTAAGGTGGAACTGATCATCCATATCCGGAATGATCATGAGCGGTGGTTCTTCACTAAACCACCAAATCTTGCCAGAGAGGACACCAATCGTAAACGGCGCTCCTATGACAAGGAAAGTAGCGATGATGATCTTCCACGCTGTGCTCATTGGTTGTTAAGGAATGTTGTGACTCGTGGCAATATCGTGCTTAGCAACGGGCGAAACAGCATGCACGTGCACATTCGCCCCACCGAGAGATTGCAAGAGCTCTTGCGTATCCTTCACTGTGTAGCGTGGGTCATCAGCATAGATTGCGACAACGAATGTATCATCCGTCGCCCGCTGAAATGATGGATCATCCTGTAACGGATGCCACCACGTCGGCAGCTTACACAGACCCAGCAACCCAAAGAGTGTAAAGAATGCACACAGGAGCACTGTCAGTTCAAAGTCAACGGGAACGGAAAATTGGATTGCAAAAAACGGCTTCCCACCAATGTTGAGCCGGTAATCGTACCCACCTGTCCACCACTGCAGAAGAAGTGCACTGGCCAGTCCAGTTACACCTCCGAGAAATGAGATGTACGATAGTACTGTGCGACGCACCCCCATCGCGCGATCAAGTCCGTGGACTGGGTATGGCGTGTAACAATCAAACTTTGTGTACCCACGCTCAGAGACCGCGCGTGCAGCAGAGACGAGGACGTTGACATCATGGAATTCTGCGACGGTAGCAACTGGTTTACGTTCCATAGCGTCAGTGATGAGCGGGATGTTTGACTTCGTGAATCGAATCGTGCGCACCATGGTGTGATGAATGTTGCGGCTGTGCACCAGGGAGTATCGCCTTCACTTCTGCAATCGCAATGACAGGAATGTATTTGGCAAAAAGAAGAAACAGTGTCAGGAATATGCCGAACGTCCCTGCAAAAATTGAGACCTCAACCCATGTCGGTGTATAGTATCCCCAGCTTGCTGGGAGGAAGTCATGGTGGAGACTCGTGGAGATGATGGTAAATCGCTCGAACCACATTCCAATGTTAACGAGTATTGAAACAATGAACATCACAGGAACATTCCGCCGAAGCCGACGAGACCAGAAAACCTGTGGAGAGATGACGTTGCAGAGTACCATCGTCCAGTAAGCCCAGGCATAATCCCCCGTAGCGCGGTTGATGAACACAAACGCTTCGTATGGGTTGCCCGAGTACTGAGCAATGAAGAACTCCATCGCATAAGCATAGCCGACCATCATCCCTGTTGCCAGGATGATCTTGTTCATGTTCTCCAGGTGCTTCATCGTGATGAGCTCTTTGAGATCGAGTACCTCACGGGTAATAACAAGCAGGGTCATCACCATCGCAAAGCCCGAAAAGATCGCACCCGCAACAAAGTATGGTGGGAAGATCGTCGTGTGCCAACCAGGAAGAATACCAGCAGTAAAGTCGAGCGACACAACGGAGTGCACTGAGAGAACCAGAGGCGTCGATAGACCCGCTAAAATCAAATACGCCATCTCATAGTGGTGCCAGTGGCGCATCGAACCGCTCCACCCGAGCGAGAAGAAACTGTAGAGACGCTTCGCAATTTTGTTCTTGACAACATTTCGGAGCGTTGCTAAATCTGGGACCATCCCCAAAAACCAGAAGATGAGAGAAACCGTCAAGTACGTCGAAACAGCAAACACATCCCACTCAAGAGGCGAGCGAAAATTTGTCCACATTTGCATTTGATTCGGATACGGTATCAGCCAATATGCGAACCAAATCCTCCCAACGTGAATGAGCGGAAACAATCCAGCACAAATCACTGCGAAAATGGTCATCGCTTCCGCAGAACGGTTAATCGCAGTACGCCACTTCTGTCGGAACAGAAAGAGTATCGCTGAAATGAGCGTGCCTGCGTGCCCAATCCCAATCCAGAACACGAAGTTGGTAATGTCCCATCCCCATCCGATAGGATTATTGAGTCCCCACACACCAATACCGGTCAGGATTGTGTAGAGAATACATCCGATGCCCCATGCTGCAATACCAGCAGTGAAGCTGAGTGCCAATAAATACTTTGGTGTTGGCTTGTCTTCAGCAATGCTGGCAATTTTCGTGGTGATATCATGGCAAGTCAGATTGCCGAGCACAAGTGGCTCTCGTTCAACAAGGATGCCATCACCATGGAGATGGGTTTGCTGTACGGCTGTTGTCGTACTCATTGTTACACCACATAAGGAGTAGTGTTACGAACTTTTGCAAGGTAGGTTACCGAAGGCCGCACGTTGAGTTCTTCGAGTACCAAGAACGACCGTTCACTGGTGCGGAGCTTCGCAACGCGGCTGGATGAATCGTTGAGATTACCGAACGTAATCGCCGATGCAGGACATGCCTGTTCACACGCTGTTTGCACTGCACCATCTGGAACACGCGCATGTCCCTGATCTTTTGCGTGATATTTTGCTTCGTTGAGACGGTGGACACAGAACGTACATTTCTCCATCACCCCACGCATGCGTACGGTAACATCGGGATTCATCGCTAAATCGAGCGGATGGGGTTCCGCGGTACCTAACCGTTCCTCATAAAATCGTCGGAAATATGCAAGGAAGTTGAATCGCCGCACCTTGTATGGACAGTTATTCAAACAGTATCGTGTTCCGACACATCGGTTGTAAACCATCTCATTGAGTCCTTCGGGTGAGTGAACTGTCGCTGCGACCGGACAAACGTTTTCACAAGGTGCATTCTCACAATGCTGACAGAGCATCGGTTGCACTACGCTGCGGGGATCATTTGGGGTGCCAAGATAGTAGCGATCGAGCCGAATCCAGTGCATGACACGACCACGCATAACTTGATCTTTCCCAACCGGTGGAATGTTGTTTTCACTTTCGCATGCCACGACGCACGCGTTGCATCCCGTACAAGCGGACAAATCAATGACCATTCCCCATTTATGCCCTTTGTACTGATATCCATCGACGATATTCAGCGGTATTTTGAAATGTCCATCGGTACCAACAAAGGGGAATTCAAGACCTTCCGGACGTTTACCTGCTTTCAGTTCATCAAGTGTGAGCTCATGGACGATCGGGCGAAACTTGTCTTCTCCCGCATCTGGTTCCCAGTGCTTCGTAAACTGTGAGTGGAAGTACTTCTGTGTGCGTGCAATCGACGAGCGTTGACCTGTTTTCGTAAGAAGTGCAGCGTAATAACCAAACCTCATAGCGCTAAGGAGTGCATACGTATTCTGCCCAAACCCAGCGGCAACTTTTCCTGCGTGACGGCCGTAGCCTAGCGTCGTGACTACGACGCGGTCATGCATGCCATACTGAGTCAACACTGGAAGCTCAACAGTACCCGAACCAACTGTAATACGCACGACATCCTCGTCGTGAACTCCAAGTTGCTGGGCTGTCTCAGGTGACATGACTGCGACGTTTTCCCAGGTATGTTTCGTGACGGGATCCGGACACTCGAGCAACCAAGGATTATTGGTATGAGAGCCATCATAAACAGAACTGCTCGGCACCACTAACACTGTAAGCTCACCCTGATCAAGCGATGGCCGAACGTTTGATAATGCAGAGATATTTGGCTGAGGGATAGAGGGTGCTGTGCCTGGCACGAATCCTGTCCGCAAAAGCTCTTCCCATCGTGCTTCAGAGCCAAGGCGCTTGAGGACTGATTGTTTGAAATAATCGAAGTAGGTTTCTGCATTGCCAACTGCATCAGGAGCGAATGCCTTGAGGATGCTGTAGAGAAGTTCACCCGTTGATAGCGCATTGACTGGGAGTGGTGCAATGAGTGGCTGCTGGACACAATATGATCCATCAAATGCGATGGCATCACCCCACTGTTCGTATTGGTGAGCTGCAGGAATAGTAATGGTGCACTGCTGAGCAGTTTCGTCGTCAATGAGCGAATGAGCAAACCGATGGTTCACTCGCCGCAATAGTGACCGAAGTTCAGCATCTGCTGTGTACTCCGGATTGACGTTACTAAAGATCACGACGCCGACGCGCTCGTTCTGTAGGTCGTTTCGCAAGGATTCGAGCGCTGGTCTCCGCATGTGGCTCATCGGAAGGACATATGCAAACACCTTTCCTTCCCCAATCGAACCAAGCAATGCGTTGATGGCGAGTCCTACCACATGGGCATAGGGCGAAAGATGTTCTCCAACAAGAACGCACCCTCGATCTTTGGCAGCGAGCAGTTCCCGCGCAACTCGTGCGGCGCGCTCTTCATGCGACGTTGGATAGCTCAGGAGCTGTACCCCTTTTTCACGTGCGATCGTGTTGTACAGTGCAGTGAGAAACGACTCGTAATCTCGTGGGTGGATGACAACCCGCTCATCCGCCGCTGCTCCAGTCTGACTGTATCGTCCCTCGACGGCGATGAAGCGATTCATCTCTGCATTTGCGCGCGTTGGGCGTCGCCGAGCAGCAAATCCGCGCGTAAGGTAAACCGCGTTTCGGTCTGTACCAAGAAAATCTGAATCAACACCAACGATAACATCGGCGCGCTCTAAGTTCGGAACGAGAGTCGCCTCAATACCGAACAGTGCTTTCGTTGCCTCCGCGGCACTATCGGCAATCGTCCATGGGAAAAGAACTACCTGCGTATTCGGCACATGCTGCTCGATGAGCCGCGCAAGTATTTCAATCGTCGGTGAACAATGCTCATCGAGTAAAATGCGGATGTGTTTCCCCTCTTCACTTGTCGAACGAATCGCTTGCACAATCTGAGCTATTGCATTTGCCGGTGTCGAATAATTTCCACTCGGAATAACACCCGGACGACGTCCAACTAAGATTGGGCGGATGCGTTCAGGATCGTAGAGTTCGAACAACGTCGCTTGGATTAGTGCGCTTGATTTTCCGCTTACAATCGGATGCAAGTCATTACCCTCGACTTTGACGGGTCGTCCTTCACGGACGCGAACAAGCAAGGGATGCACAACGTTCTTGTGCATGTAGCAGGTGCTATAGTAAAGCGGCACACCTGGAATCGCATACTCCTGGTTATTTACTGCAGGCACAAGCTTATAATCTGGTCGTCGGCAGGCTGCTGCGGTGACCGCCATTGCCGCAGAGAGCATCGCTATGAACGACCGTCGAGATAGTGGCGTTTCCAAAAACGGTGGCGCATCGTTCGGCTCAGAGGAATCCTCACCGACTATTCGTGCAAAATGCTCCAGTGATTCCTGCATCAAGTCATCATTCCTGGTCGTTGCCATCGTTCGTTACAGATCAGTAGTGACACGCAGAACAGTTCTCCGGACCGTAGCCGGGCAACTTTGGATGTGGGATACCCGCAATCGTCGGTGTTGGCACATCACTCTCCCATGCACCAAACTGGGGATAGGTCAGTGGTCGAACACGCATTGAAACTCCTTGGACAAGATTCGAATTGATAGGCTCAAACAGATGCTCTTGGATATTTTCGGGCAAGCGCGCTCCTGTAAATATTCCTGAGATTGGACGCGCAGGGATGATGTTCTTTTCAGGATGTCGGTGGCAATCCAAGCACCATCCCATTGAAAGTGGTTTGTTCTGTGCGATGACGCCTTGGATTTCCACGTTTCCATGGCAAGACTGACAGTCGATCTGTGCCCGAATGTGTCGCGAGTGATTAAAGTGCACGTAATCCGGAAGCTTATGGACGCGACGCCATTGGATTGGGATCCCTTTTTCCCAGCTATCTCGGACAAGTTGAAGCTTCGGACTTTCCGCCTTGATTACAAGGTGGCACCCCATACATGTGTTCGTTGTTGGAACAGGCGAATGTTCCGAGACCTCGACACCTGCGTGGCAATACTGACAATGGATCTGCAGCTGCCCGACGTGGAGTTTATGCGAAAACGGTACTGGTTGCTGCGGACGGTATCCTACATCGCTTACGTCATTACGCATGCCGAAGTACATAATAAGTGCACCGACGATCAGCGCAGCTCCACCACCAAGAATCGAAGTTTTTAGAATTCGGTCAACACGTTGCGAAAACATGCTTCATCGCACTATTCTTCGACTACGACCGCCATGCATAAAGCATGACGTAAACAGCAACACCGCTCAACGCAACATACAACCACAAGGGTAGAGTCCAACGAGCGATTCGACGGTGTCGAACATACTCAGCACGCCACCCTCGCACGATTGTAAAGAGAGCCAGCGGAACAATTATTGCTGCAAGGATGATGTGTGAAATGAGCACGACAAGGTACACACCCCGAGCAAGTCCTGTGCCGGTAAAGTACACTGGCTCTGCCTTCTGTGTATGATAGATTACGTACGAAATCAAAAATAGCGTCGAAAGAATGAAGGCGCTCACCATGAGTGTTCGGTGAAGCGCAATTTTCCGCGATCGAATCGCGATGTAGCCAATAGTGAGAATGACTGCGACACTACCATTGAGGAACGCATGGAATGCAGGAGCATACGAGACATCAAGCTTCCCAATCCGTAATACTCCAGGGTTTGCAAGGATAAATGCCACAAGTGCTGTCACAACAACAGCGGTTGCGTAAATGGCAATACGGAGTGTCTCATCACGCAGATTCAGAAGAAGCCTAATCATTGGTTGAACGTGACGTGACGTTCCACATATGCTTGGAGTAGTCGACGGAGTTGGGCAATGTCGCTGGTATCGAGACTGTTATAGTATCCCCTGATTTGACCCCCATCATCAACAAGGACAAGACGTGAGCTGTGGAGATCGGGAGTCTTTGGGTCGGAAAGTAGAAATCCATCACGTGAAAGCATCCGAACCGAATCGAGCGATGTCCGAGTGATGTACCACACACCCGGACGGGCACCATATTCACGAGCATAAGCCGCAAGCACTAACAAACTGTCTGTTTCAGGGTCAACGCTGAATGAAACGAAGCGTATGTATTCTCCGAATGCTTGTTGTAAGTCTGCGACGTGCTTGTTCATTACAGGGCATACACCCTGACAGGTTGCGAACATGAACGATGCCACCCACGGACGTCCCAGAAGTTGCTTGCTCGATAGCGGCATACCATCATAGTTTGTCACTTGGAACATAGGTGCTTCCTTGATGCGTGGAAGCTCATCCCATACTGTATCCGCACGTTGGCTGCAGCTGATTGCACCGAGCAGAAACGCGATGAACGCCAAATTCATGATCATTCGATTCATCCTACATCCACCGCCATAAACAGAAACAATCCCATCAGAAACATGTACGTCGCGATGAGCACACGCCGTCCTGAATTTGTATCTGGTTGTCGAACAAGTTGCAAACATTGAACAAGCAACCATACACTGAAAATTCCCCATCCAAGTGCATAGAGGACACCACCACGCCCCCAAGCCCACCATGCTGCACTTGAGACAATAAGGAGCACTGCATGGATAAGGGTATGAATTGCAATACGTTTTGCATTCCCACCGGCTAAGAGAATAATACCACCACGTCGGTAATCTTCGGCGAACATTATCGCGAGTGCGAGAAAGTGTGGCAATTGCCACCAGTACATGATTGCACCAAGGATTGCCGCTTCGATTGACAACAGGCTGCCACCACCAGCGACCCACCCGCCAATAACCGGCAATGCACCTGGAATGCCCCCAAGGTACAGCGCAAGAGCAGTTTTTGTCTTGAGCGGTGTGTACACGATAGTGTAAAGCAAAACTGTTACTGCACCAAGAATCGTCACAGTCCAACCAAGTGGCGAAAGAGTACAGATTCCTATTCCAAAGAGAAACCAAGCAAATATTCGTGCAACGGCAACGGTGATTCTTCCTTCAGGGAGCGGACGGAATGATGTCCGCTGCATCATAGCATCGGTGGTTCGTTCGAGCAAATGGTTAAAAGTTCCAGCACTTGCTCCAAGGAAGAGCACACCGACCGAGAGGAGACTCAATCGGAGAAGGACCTCCCAAAGCTCCATCCTGAGCCACGGCTGAGAAACCCAGTACCCTACTGCCGCTGTAACGACCTCCATCAACGTAATCCCGGGTTTTGCGAGCTCTACCAGCGCACGCAGATCGCGGGTACGTGGAGATGCATCCATTCTTGCAGAGACTGCGGGTGCAGTTACTGTTTGCATTAGAGGGGCTGCTCGAGTTCTGCTTCGGTGTATTGCGTCGTGCGAAATTTCGTCGCTTCTCGCACACGTGTGACATCTTCAGGCTTTACTTCCCCTCCAATATTCCCCCAACTAGTGCGAACGTGGGTCAAGATCGCAGCAATTTCTTCATCAGACAGTACAGAGTGCCAGGGTTGCATGACGCCGTTATACTTGACACCATTCCGTACAATCGCACCTCGGAAACCATGGAGCACGATCCGGATTGGCTTCGAGACATCCTCGCTATTTGCGAGTGCAGAACCTACCAACGGAGGGATACTTCCACTGATGCCATTTCCCGTTGTCTGATGGCACGATGCACAATTCTTATTGAAGAGCTGTTCGCCGAGCGATAGTTCAGCATCACCGGTTTGCTGCTCTTCACTTGGTCCATTCCAAACTGGGTCGTCCGTCTGAGAAATAAAAAAGCCGCGGATGTTACACGCGGCGAGTGTCATTGTCATCGCAATCGCAAGAAATCTCTGATGCAATCGCATAACAGTTATGTGCAAAATTTAGACTTGAACGGTGCTCCAACGAATAGTTGCGCGCCATACGCTCGCACAACCTTGTGCATCCACACGCTTCACTGGAAAGCGATGCGCAAAATTATACACCAGCGTACAGATTCACCTCATAGCATCTACAAATCGCATACCCACACGTTACAACGATTGATTGCATAGCGTGGCTTACCGCGTAGCTCCCAACCAACAAACGGTGTGTTCCGTGCCTTCGTGCGAAAACGTTCGGGTACGACGGTCCACTCTTCGTCAAGCGCAACGACAGTCAGTATCGCTGGTTCACCGACTGCAATTCGCGGTTGCTTAAGTCCGAGGATTCGTCGTGGCCCCGTACTGAGTAACTCGACAATACGGAGGACTGGTAGCCTGTGCCGATGATAGAGCTCAGTCAAGGTCACTCCAACTGCAGTCTCTAATCCAACGATTCCATTGGGTGCAAGAGGAAACGGCTGCTGCTTTTCCTCAATTGTATGGGGTGCATGATCGGTCGCAATTGCATCAATGGTTCCATCTGCGAGCGCTTCGATGATCGCCTCTACATCTGCGCGTTCACGCAACGGTGGGTTCATTTTCGCGTTCGTGTTGTATCCATCGGCTGCTTCCTCCGTTAGCGAAAAATGGTGCGGTGTTACTTCTGCACTCACACGCAATCCCAAGGATTTGGCAAGGCGTACCAATCGAACAGAGCCGCGTGTGCTCAAATGAGAAACGTGGTAACGTCGGTTTCCACATGCTTCTGCAAGCAAGATATCACGCGCAACAATCACCTCCTCGGCAACACTCGGATAACCACGCAAACCAAGTTTCGCAGCAATTATACCATCGTGCATATCGAACCCCTCTGTGATAGAATGCTCCTCACAATGCTGACTTATGAGTGCATCGAAGGGTGTAGAATAGAGGAATGCACGCCGCATGAGTTCAGCACTCTGGACGCATGAGCCATCGTCGGAAAACATTACTGCGCCAGCCTCAATGAGCTCATGCATGGGCGAAAGCAGTTCGCCGCGGCGTCCGCACGTAATCGCTGCACAAACATGGATGGTTACTTGCTCCGTTGCCCGACGTTGAATGAATTCAATAGTAGCACGAGAATCAATGGCAGGCTCTGTATTAGGCATGCAGACAACATCCGTAAAGCCACCATTGGCAGCGGCGGCTGATCCTGAAGCGATTGTCTCTTTCTGCGTTTGCCCTGGTTCCCGGAAATGAACGTGCATATCCACAAATCCAGGCGCTGCCATCCAGCCATCGGCGGCGATACGCTCGGTCGTCGGTGGCACTTCATCAGGTGGTTGGATGCTACAGTGCGTTATGACTCCATCACGGACCCAAAGGTACGCTACTTCGTCACGTCGCTCGAGTGGGCTGACGATGCGGATTCGTTCAAAGAGGATATCCACAACCGAAACGGTGTGATGATGTGTGGGAATGCAAATTAAAGCACTTGCTGTTGGGCAGTGCGTGCACGCCACTTCGTTAAGAACATCGCCCTGTGCTCCGGTGTTGGTCCCCATTGATCGAGAGCGGCAAAATGGTCCGAAGTGGGATAGCCTTTGTGACGTTCAAACCCATACTGCGGGTAACGCTCGGCCAGTTCGACCATGATGCGGTCGCGTGTAATTTTCGCCACGATTGAAGCAGCGGCAATCGAGGCACAGCGTCGATCTCCACCAACGATTGCTGTAGCAGGTTGTTCGAGAGATGGTAAATGCGGTCCGTCAACGAACACGTGGTCCACCGGTGAGTTGAGCTGGCGAACGGCACGCTGCATCGCGAGCATCGCTGCGCCGAGAATGTTGTGCTGCTCAATCATCTCAACGCCTGCGATACCTATGCTCCATGCAGCAGCGCACTGGGTGATTTCGTCGTAGAGACGTTCGCGAACAATCAGTGTGAGTGCCTTCGAATCACGAACAGCTTTGCATAGCGTGCGGTGTTCAGGACGAAGAACAACGGCCGCTGCAACGACTGGTCCCGCGAGTGAACCACGTCCTGTTTCATCAACCCCGGCAACGAACCTACCAGCAAGCCAGAATGTCTGCTCGAACGTCGTCGGCGCCATCGTCAAGGCATTGCAAGACGGAGAAACTCATTCCGCAAATTTGAATCGTTTTGTAAAGCACCACGAAGTACAGAGGTAATCATGTCACTCTGTTCGTCGTCGGCTTCAACTCCGCGTGCGATCATGCAGTAGTGTTTGGCGCTGATGATGACACCAAGCGCTCTTGGTTTGAGGAGGTCTTCAAGGTAATCGGCAATTTGTTCTCCCATTTCCTCTTGTATCTGACCCCGCCGTGAGAACCACTCCACAATGCGCGTGAGCTTACTTAAACCAATGATGTGATCACGTGGCATATAGCCAATCGTGCACGTGCCACTAATCGGTTGCCAGTGATGGGAGCAGACGGACATGACCTTGATACCTTTGCTGATGATGAGTTCGTTAACTTTTTTACGGTTGGGGAAGATTGTAATCACTGGCGGAGGAGTATAGCGTCCGATGAAGAGTTCATTAACCCACATCCGCGCCAGTCTGCGGGGTGTCTCGCGGCTGTTCGGATCCCGGCTGCGATCGATGCGGAGTATATCCATCACCTCGGCAAACTTTCGCTCAAGTTGCTCAACCATACGCTGCCGTTCCTGATCCGACAATGGCAGATTTCCATTAGCGTCAAAGACCGGTACGTGCTCACTTGTAACACAGCCGTTACCATTCTTCTGCTCGAGTGTCATTGGGCATACTCGGAGTGTTCGACAATGTATCGTGGGACTTCCATTGGCTCGCCGCGATATTCGACGAAATTGTTCTCTGACTCATACACTTTGATCGAGTAGAGCTTACCGGCGGGAATGTGTGGCTCTAAGACATTCCAGAATGCCCATGCAAGATTTTCCGCCGTCGGAATAATGCCACGAAGGAATTCTACGTCTTCGTTAAGGTGCTTGTGATCTACCTTCGCGATGATGTGTTCCTCAATGAGTGCATTGAGGTGCTTTAGGTCGAGAACGTATCCAGTAATCGGATCGGGTACACCCGTAACAGTAACTTCGAGGACATAGTTATGACCATGTCCTCGTGGATTGTTGCATTTGTCGTAGATGCGTTGATTCTCAGCGTCACTAAGCCATGGATTATGCAGGCGGTGCGAGGCTGAGAACGTCGCTCGGCGTGTTATGTACACCATCCCAGTGCTCAAATGTAATGGCACAATACCAGTTGCAAACTACGCTTTCGAACATTCTCGGTGCATGGGTAGTTCCATTCATTCTGCTCATGACGACTTCTGCTTGCAAAACAACAGAGATTCGACCGTCACAGTCACTGCTCAGAGACACTGCCGGTCGTTCAGCCCCGTTGCCACGAGAGCAGTTAATGGTGAATTCTGGTACCTCATGTAGCTTTTGTATCCTTCGTGGATCGCTCGACGTCCACACACCTGCTGTGACAGCAAACGGAACTTTTACAATCCACCTTGCCCAACGAGATTCGCTCGAAGGTACCATATATGGACCGTTTGGCATCGTCGCTGCACGTGCATACTGCACACGCGACGAGCTCGTGATCCTCGATATGTTGGCGATGGAGGCGTACACTGCACAGCTACCCCTTCCGGACACGCTGCGCCGATTCCTCTTGCCCTTGTCCAGTGAGGACGTATTTGCGCTTCTGCGCTGCGAGCTTCCACGCCCTGATTCCTGCTACCATCTCATGGGTCACCGCACCGAGTATGGTACCACGCTCTATCTATGCCGTGGTTCGACGTTTGTTGACATCGCAGAAATCAGTCCTGATGGTACGCTGCGCGCTTACCAGCGAAAAACACTCGATAACAGGCTCCTGTTTTCCATTGAATACGGCAACTACCGTCAGTGGGCGACTATTCGCTACCCCGAACGAATTCGCATTGCTGCGCCCGCTCAGGAACTCGAAGTTGTGCTTGAACCATCCGAAATCGCAGAAATCGAAGAGCAGACGCCTTTCCGCTTTCGCCTGCCTCGAAACGTTCGTCGCATCCCAATCGAGTAGTGATGCGAGCATTCATCTGCGCTGTCCTTACGATAAGCACTCTCTTTAGCCAGCAGCTCGATACCACACAGAGCCGCCTCAACGCAGTCACACATCGCGCAACAACAGATAGCATCGTTGTTGCGCGTGCACGTGACTCAGTGGTCTTTGACCCCTCAACACAGCGACTGTGGCTCTATGGTAATGCGCAACTCAACCACAAAAACCAAGCACTCGAAGCAGCGATTATTGAAATTGATTTTCGCACAAAAACGCTTCGTGCATCGTGGGCGTATGATTCAACAGGACGGCGACGTGGCTATCCGATTCTGACTGATGCAGGCAAGCGTTACGCAGGTGAACATATGACTTACAACTTCGCAACTGGACGTGGAAGTGTTACACTTGGTGAAACGTCCATCGAGAGTGGTTTCTACTTTGGTTCAACAATCTACAAAGCCGACAGCGCGACACTGTATGTTGCTGATGGTTGTTACACAACGTGCGATGCTCCCCATCCACACTTTTTCTTTCGCTCGCCTCGAATGATGGTCGTACCAGGGGATCGCGTGTATCTCCAAGATATCGAGGTTGTTGTTGAGGACATCCCCGTCTTCTATCTTCCACTTGGAATGGTGTTCCCAAATCGCAGTGGACGACAGTCTGGTTTTCTTACTCCCCAACCAGCATTTTCCGCTCAACGCGGCGTCATGCTTTCGAATTTGGGTTTTTACTGGGCTGCAAGCGATTACATCGGGATCCTTCTTTCGAGCACGTACTTTTCCAAGGGTGGCTATGAGATCAACGGCACGATGGATTATGCACTCCGCTACCGCATGAATGGGCAACTTGCACTCTCGTTTGCAAACGTTCGGCTCAGTCCTTTTGAACCGTACTCACAGCAGTATCGCATGCGTCTTTCGCACCAACAAACACTTGGACCATCAACTTCGATGGCAGCGAACCTTGACTTCGTCTCTCAAGGGTACATCGCTTCGACACAGTTTGCGCTTAGTCAACGCATCTTAGGAAACGTAACCTCAAGCGCTGGTATTTCACACACGTTTGAGAATGGCATCGGTGTTTCGTTCAACTACCTTCGCAATCAAAGCATCACATCACCAGCCAATGACAACCGCGCAACGTTGTCGCTGACCGTCCCCTCGACAATGCCACTGCGCGGTGTATTGCCAAGTTCGAATTGGCTATCAACGCTGACGATAAGCTATGCGGGCACAGGCTCTGCTCTCATTGCACGTGATGTTGGTTCGACGCCCTTGACGTACGATTCTGTTCGTTGGAGTGGAACGATCCAGCACTCACCGAACCTGACCATCAACCCTCGACTGGGTTACTTTTCACTAACACCCAGCATTAGCATCCGTGCGAATACCTACTTCCGACGCATCACGCGATCGTGGAGTTCTGCGTTATACCGGGCAGTCGATCGGATTGAATATGGCGTCTTCAATGAATATTCCGTTAGCACAGCGTTGTCTCTTCGAACAACTCTCTACGGGAAGCCGTTGTTTTTAACAAATGCATTTGCAATCCGCCATACCATGATCCCAACCATTTCATTACGCGTAACTCCCGATCTTTCTGCACCACGCTACGGGTTTTACGATTGGTACACGATCCCTGGCGATACGCTCCGCTCTCCTCAGACAGTGCAGTATTCACGCTTTGCGCTCGATGGTGACGGTATTGCACCGCGCGGACGTTCGCTCGCGCTCGACTACACGCTCGATAACGCACTCGACGGGAAAGTGTTCGGCGACACAGTGTCACGGAAAGTGGAATTATTCCGATTTACTGTGAGCGGCTCGTATAACTTTGTCGCCGATTCGTTCCGGTTGAGTGACCAAACCTGGACGTTCCGTTTCCCAACGATTGCTAATCTGTCACTGTCTTCTTCGATGCGGACAACACTCTACGATGAAGTGCCAGTCTTCGACGCTCGGGGGACACTCATCGGATATCGGCAAGTATCACGATTCAGAGCTGAGCGCCTTGGCCTTCTAAGTGCTATCCGCATGACATCGTTTACACTGAACTTTTCGACTTCGTTCAATCAAAGTGGGATTCTTCCTACAGCACGCTCTGCGCATTCAGTCGCTCCGACACAAGACACAAGCGCAGAGCAACTTGGAGAGCGCTTCCGTACTCGGCTCGAACAAGAAGAGGAAGCGCTTGACTTGTGGGGTCAACACTCACCGGGCTGGTCACGTCCAGTGTTTCCCTGGGAACTGTCGTTGAACGCCTCATACTCTTACGCTAAACCATTTGCAGCGCAACCAGCATCGGAGCAGTTCAACATTTCGGTAGCGGGGTCACTCCAGCTAACGCGAACCTGGAGTGCTGCCGGTGGTTTTGCGTACGATGTAATCAGTCGCGCACTCAATGGTATCAACATTCGGATAACCAAGCAGCTCCACTGCTGGTCATTGAGCTTTGTGTGGTATCCGGTAGGTATCAACAGCGGTTTCTACCTTGTCCTCAATCCGATTGCCAGCGTCCTCCGCGATTTGAAAATTGAAAAACGAAGCACACCAGTGTTCCAATAATGCAGTGCAACGGGCGTGTCACACCGTGAACGGAGGATGATGCGCTAAGCGCCATCCTAATTTTGGCAAAAGAATACCATTCGAATTACTATGTGCGGCATCATAGGTTACATCGGACATCGGACAGCACTTCCCATCGTTCTCGAAGGTCTTCGTAACCTCGAATATCGCGGATACGATTCAGCCGGAATTGCAATCAGCGATGCTACAGGTATACGCATTGCAAAACGTGCTGGAAAGGTGGCAACACTGGCAGCAGAAATCGAACCTCAGCATTTCCCCGGAACATTGGGTATTGGGCACACACGATGGGCTACACATGGTGAACCGACCGATATCAATGCACACCCTCACACCGATGCGTCCGGCCGTATCGTGTTAATCCACAATGGCATCATTGAAAACTACGCCATCCTGAAAACTCAACTGGAGCGCCAAGGATATTCGTTCCGATCCGAGACTGATACAGAAGTACTGGCAGTGTTCATCGGAATGCTCTATGATGAACTGGGCGATTTCGAATTGGCTGTACGCACAGCGTTGCAAGAAGTCGAAGGGACGTTCGGCTTGGCAATTCTGCTCAGCGACGATCCTAACTGCTTGATCGCAGCTCGGCGTGGCTCCCCAATTGTTCTTGGCATTGGTGATGACGAATTCATCGTTGCCTCCGATGCGTCAGCAATTATTGCACACACCCGGCGCGTCGTGTACCTCCGCGATGACGAGATCGCAGTCCTTCGTCGCGATGGCTACACGACGAAAACGATCCGAGATGAGCACATCGCACCCGAGATTCACGAGTTAGACTTCGAGTTGGAGCAAATTCAGCGTGGGAATTTTCCACATTTTATGCTCAAGGAGATTTTCGAGCAGCCGGCAACGTTCCGGGATTCAATACGCGGTCGTCTCTTGCTTGACGATGGCAACGCCAAGCTTGGTGGACTAACAAACGTTGCAGACAAACTTCGAACTGCGTACCGCATTATCTTGACAGGTTGCGGTACATCATGGCACTCAGCACTTGTGGGAGAATACATCATCGAGCAGCTTGCACGAATTCCTGTCGAAGTGGAATATGCCTCCGAGCTACGTTACCGCAACCCAGTGCTCAATCCGGGGGACATTGTTATCGGCATTTCACAATCGGGCGAAACCATTGATACACTTGCCGCTCTCCGCGAAGCAAAGCTCAAAGGTGCGACCATTCTCGGTATTGTCAACGTTGTGGGATCGACGATTGCACGCGAGACGGATGCAGGTGTTTACCTCCACGCTGGACCAGAAATTGGTGTGGCATCGACAAAAGCATTCACATCACAACTTGCGGTGCTCACCCTGCTTGGGCTTTACCTTGGACGGCAGCGTGATCTGTCTGCAACTGAAGGTCAGTACCTCGCACGAGAACTCCATGCAATCCCTGGTCATATTGCAAATCTCTTGGATTCAGCGCCCGAAATCGAGCGCATTGCGATGGAATACGCTGAAGCAACGAATTTCCTCTATCTTGGTCGCGGGGTTAACTTCCCCGTTGCGCTCGAAGGAGCACTCAAACTCAAAGAAATTTCCTACATCCATGCTGAGGGCTACCCTGCTGCTGAGATGAAGCACGGACCCATCGCACTCATTGATGCACACATGCCTGTTGTATTTATCGCCACGCGCGATGATATTTACGACAAAATCATTTCGAACATCCAGGAAGTTCGTGCACGTCGAGGGCGAATTATCGCCATCGCGACTGAAGGAGATCGTCGGATTGCAACGCTCGCAGACCACGTCATTTACGTCCCTCCGACGCACCCGCTACTGACGCCCATCCTGACAGTTGTGCCACTCCAACTGCTTGCATACTACATTGCCGTTGCGCGTGGATGTGACGTGGATAAACCACGCAATCTTGCAAAATCAGTGACCGTCGAATAAGCCACAATGCATTGGGAAGCACTTGTTGGAATTGCTGTTTGCATTGTTGGAGCACGACTCCTTGCTCCGCGCGGCACACCGTTTCCCTGGCGTGTTCTACTGTGGGGTTTAGGACTTCAACTTGCGCTTGGTACATGGCTCCTGCATAGCTCGAGCGGAGTTGCTCTCTTTGAGCGTGTCGGCAGTGCAGTTACCAGCTTCCTTGCCTTTGCCAATCGAGGTGCCGAATTCCTCTTCGGCAACATTGTGAAGGCAGAATATCGACAGACGTTCGGCATGCAAGTCGCACTCGTCATTGCGCCGACGATTATCTTCTTCTCAGCCGTCATTGGGATGCTCTACCATTTAGGAATCATTCAACGCATCGTCTATGCTGTCGCGTGGCTGATGGCGCGTACGATGGGTACATCAGGACCAGAATCGCTTTCAGCAGCTGCGAATATTTTTCTGGGGCAAACATAAGCTCCGATTCTGATTCGGCATTACCTTGCGACAGCCAGCATATCAGAACTACACGCTATCATGGTTGGTGGTTTTGCAACGATTGCGGGCTCGGTGCTCGGTGCTTACGTACAACTGGGAATTTCTGCACAAGCACTCATCACCGCATCCTTGCTCTCTGCACCGGGGGGACTGATGCTCTCGAAGTTAGCGCTGCCACCCAAAGGCACTGAACGTCCGATAGAATCATACCGCACTGAGCGGACCACTCAATCACTCATGGATGCTGCAACCAGTGGAGCTCGCGATGGGTTGATGCTTGCACTGAACGTCATCGCAATGTTGCTTGCCTTTATTGCAATCATGGCTTTGCTCGATGCGTGTTTTCAGTGGATCCATTCCATGGTTTCATGGGCACCATCATCATTGCGCCAGTTGCTCGGTTGGGTTTTTCTGCCTCTTGCTTACGCCCTTGGAGTTCCTACAGCCGACGTTCAAGCAGTCGCACAGCTTTTAGGAACGAAAGTCATAGCAAACGAATTTGTTGCCTACACCGACTTATCCGTGCTCATGAATGCTGGCGCGATCAGCCCACGCGGTGCAATGATTGCAACATACGCACTCTGCGGCTTTGCCAACATCAGCTCTATAGCAATTCAGATCGGTGGTATTGGCTCGCTGGCACCAGATAGGCGCAGTGATATCGTTCGGCTTGGATGGCACGCAATGATCATTGGCGTATTGACCAACTGCCTAAGCGCCTCGATCGCCTCACTGTTCGGTTAGTCTGGCTCTTCAAGCGGTGGCACACGGCGGCGATCACGATCACGCAATGCAGGACCTCTCCGTTCCAGAAGAGTGCGTTGCAACCCCTCTAAAAATCGCACTTCGAACACAACGAGTTTCGCATACTGTTGTGGGCTGAGAAGAGGTCGCACAGATTCGAGTCGCTCCAACAAGGCATTTGAAAGTTGCTGCATCGCTTTCGTTGCCGATTGTGTTTTCGTCGAAAGCTCAGTCTCCGAAACATTGGCACGAATCGCTGCCTCTAACTCCTTGACAGCATCTCGGAGGCTCTGGCGAGCTTGGTTGATTTTCTTTTGCCCTTCATTGTACCGCACAAAGAACTTTTCCGCTGTGCGCTCGTCCAGATCGAGCGTTTCGATCAACTTGAGCTTCTTCAACTGGGCTAAGCGCTCGGCTGGTCTAGCCGCCGATGGACGTTCGTCGGATTGTTTTGGCTGAGCAATAAGAAGGGAAGTCGCTAAAAGCAAGAACCATAATCTACTGAACTGTCGCATCGCTCAACATCTCGGCAAATTGTTCAACAAACTGGTGGTCAATTTCATCGTATGGGAACGTTGCAACCCAGACAGCGTCAATTGATGCGATTTCCGCCAGGGTTGGGAAAGTCGTGTTTGAGATCGCTCGGTTTGGTACAACTGCTTTCGTAGCTATTCGTACGTGCTGCTCGTTTCGGTGCACAGGTACTGTTTCCATCGCTTGAGCCGATTGCCCAAGACGGGGGGGCTGCAGTTGCTGAGGATCATTGCTCGGCGTGAGTGGTCGGTGCTGCATGACAACAACTGCAATGGCTAAAGCAGCACACGTCGTCCCGAACGCAAGCCAGTGAATCCAACGACGCTTTTGGCTGCTTTCACGGCGTAATCGTTCGATGACTTGGACACTGAGCATCCGCGAGCGCCAATCGTACTCTTCTACAATGCGTTGAGCGGGAAACGTATCGAACAGCGCAACAATTTGCTCGAGCTCTGCTCGAAGCTCAGGCGAATCCTTCAATGCATCTTCGACAAGACGTCGCTCGTGCTCGGAAAGCCGTCCGGTGGCATAATCAGGAAGGAGTAGGCGAAGAGAATCGAGTTTCATCGTTTACCTCCATTCGGTATGGGATGACCGAGTATGTCAGCAAGCTTGCGTATGGCGTGGTAGTAGTTGGCTTTTAAGCCACTAACACTTGTACCAAGGATCGTTGAGATTTCTTCGTAACTGAGACCCTCGACATACCGCAGGTAAAACGTCTCGCGTTGCTTCGGTGGCAGTTTACTGAGCATCGCTTCGAAGCGCTCAAGAAATTCTGCGTCCTCTACTTGACGATCGGGGGTTGGAAGTTGCGATGCTAACTCTTCGGCATTTTCGAGGACTTCTTCGAGTCGAACAAACTTTTTCCATTTCCGCCGAAAGGAGATACACGTGTTGACAGTAATGCGGTAGAGCCACGTTTGAATTGAGCTATCACCATTGAATCGAGGTAACGCGCGGAATGCACGGATGAACGTTTCCCGGGCGACGTCGCTGGCATCCTCGTGATCACCATCGAGGTGTCGTAAAGCGATGCTATAGACGAATCGCTGGTAGCGGCGAACAAACTGTGTCGCTGCGCGTTCTCGGTTACCGTGGAGGAACTCTTCAACAAGCGTTGATTCGTCTACCGAGAGTGCCATTGCGCGTGCTGCCATCGTGGGGAATACCGATGTTACGTGACACGCAGCCTTTGACGCAGAAACTCTCTGGGACGTTTAATATCGGTTTTGGTTTGGGTTATTCAACTCGACGACGACCGCTACTGTTCGGTACCGATGACGTCAGCAGCACGTTTCCCTCCTGCCATAGCAACAATTTCGTCGTCGTAGTGATCGGCAATGATCGCAACACTCATGACGGTGGTCACGAGCTCATTGCGATCCATGTTCGATGCAGTGATGGTATGAGAGAAGATAATGGTATCGTCGAAGAGTAGTCCAAAGCCTCCGAGATGGATCTCGGCATTCTTTCGAAGGAGGAAGCGCATGAGCTCTTCTTTGATTGTTGCTCCGGAGACGACATGCGCAATGCACTCGACGACGCATTCGTGCTCTGTAAACGGTCGGACGACAATGATGACTTGGGTCGAACCGTGGAGAACAGCAAATGATCCATTTGAGAACGGCACATATTCAGGAAATGCTTCTCGCAGGATGTTCTCGACACGCTGTCGTGTCGATTCGATTAATTCCGGTGGTGTTGCCATCATAGTACGTTGCTCCAATGGAGAATGTTACCCTACACTTTGTTCTTGTTGAGGTGGGAGCTGGCCGAGCGATGCTTTGAGTTTAGTGAGCTCTTCTTCGACCGTAGTCGACGATCCAAGAAGTTTGAATTCCTGTTCGAGGGATGTACTCTCACCTGCAAGCTGCTCGAAAGCGCTTGCTTCGGCTTCGAGTTGTTCGATTTTCCCTTCGAATTTGTCGAATTTCGAGAATGCATCGGACCCAACGCCGCTGAATACTTGTGCGATTTGCTTCTGTGCTTTTGCTGCTTGCGAACGTGCGATGAGTGTGCTTTGGCGTGCATGGGCTTCGTCAAGCTTCGCCTTGAGCTGGTCGAGCTGTTGCCGAAGTTTTGTCGTTGTTGCTTTCGCCTGTTCATAGACCGGTTGCAAATCGGCCAGATTTCGCTCGGCGACTGCCTTTCGTTCTAATGCAGCACGTGCTAAATCTTCTCGCCCTGCTTGGAGTGCTTGAATAGCCTTCTGTTGCCAACCAGTGGCATCCTGCCTTGCCTTAGCGAGCTTTCGCTCAAGTGACTTTTCATTTGCAATAGCTTGTGCAACAGCCATCGTCGCCTTATTGACGGACTCTTCCATCTCGATGACCATCTGTTTGAGCATTTTTTCAGGGTCCTCGGCGCGATCGAGCGCATCGTTGACGTTTGCTTTGAAGATATCTGCGATCCGTCTGAAGATGCTCATGGTTTTTGTCGTTTCTTAGGATACACTGGACGTCTACCCAAAACTACGAACTACTGCCCGCCAGACGATACGCCCACGGACGACGGTCTGCAAATAGGTCGTTGTACGGATTGAACGATTTCGATCGTGTGCGACAAGGCTCGATCGGTGCAACTGCAATGCCTTCGGTATCAGGCGGTAGTTCAGCGAGTGTCGAACCGTTATAGCTATAAATTGCCGAGCATCCATTGAAATAGAGCGTATCATCTCCACGTGTTTCACTCCCAATCCGATTGGCAACAGCAAGGTAAACTTTATTTTCCAACGCACGCACCGGCATTGCCATTCTCCAGACATGTGTCACAAGATTCGACGGGCATGCAATTAAATCAGCTCCAGCTAATGCAAGCGTTCTCGCTGCTTCGGGAAAGCGCCAATCGTAGCAAATCATCATTCCCACATGGAGATCAAACGGGGATACTCTTACAACCTCAAACCCTGTATCACCCTCATCGAAGACCAGTCGCTCTTTGTAAAAAAGATGCGTCTTGCGATAGAAATGACGCTCTCCTGTCGGAGAAACAAGCATGGCGGTATTGTACCGGTGGTCCCCATCGTTTTCAGGGAATCCTACGACGATAGCTTTCGATTGCTCTCGTGCGACACGTGCAATTACATCAAGCATTGGTGAACTCCGCTCGAGTGCAACTGCATCAAGTTCTCGGCGGGTAGTAAACAAGTAACCACTGAGCGACAATTCAGGGAAGATCACTACCTCGGCTTCCGCCCGACGAACAAGTTCGCAGACACGTTCGAGGTTTGCTTCTACGTTACCCCACAAGGGGTTCATTTGAACGACAGCTATCTGCATCGCACTTCCATCCATGAAATCTTGAGGAAAATTACGTTTTGCTTTGGTAAGCTCGAAGAAGATCTGTTTGGCACTTTCGCTGGCCATCGGTGGACTGGACGATCCTCAATGCCGTGATAATCACTTGCGCTACAGTTGGCGGGTTATTTGGACTTGCAATACTCGCTCGCCGGTTTACCCGCACAAGAAGCAGTGGCGAGAACATCCCATTGCGTATTCTCTCCCGCCAACCACTGACCCAGAAAGCATCGCTTGTCATCGTTGACATTGGAGACAAACGCCTGGTGCTGGGGGTAACAGAACACACCATCACAGTACTTGCAACACTTGCGAACGGTTCGCCATCTGCGACGATGAGGAGCGCTCCCTTGCAGGGGCAACCGTTAGAACCCCTCCCCACCTCTCTACACGGGGAGCTTTCGTTCCGTGCATATCTTGCCTCGATGTTTCAACGCTCAAACAAGTAAACTCACGATGGGAGTAGAACTAAACCAGATTCGACAGTTTGTAGTTTTGCGCCGCCACTTCTGCCTGCGCGCACTCGGTCGGCACGGTGTGGTAGTTCGAGGACCGATTCCCCCACGTACACATGAAATTTTCATTTTTCTCCAATGACATTGCCATTGATCTTGGCACTGCAAATACACTCGTTTGGATGAAGGGTAGAGGCATCGTGCTCAATGAGCCTTCAATTGTTGCCTACGACCGAACGACAAAGAACGTCATCGCAGTTGGACATGAAGCCAACGCAATGGTTGGCAAAACGCACAAAGAAATCCGCACGATTCGACCGCTCAAGGACGGTGTCATTGCTGACTTTGAAATCGCGGAGGAAATGCTCCGGGCGTTCATTCGCAAAGTCTCACAATCCTGGCAGCCAGTCCGTCGCGTAGTCATTTGCGTACCATCGGGGATTACGGAAGTCGAAAAACGTGCTGTACGCGATAGCGCCGAACATGCAGGAGTAAAGGAGGTATACCTTTTGGCTGAACCCATGGCAGCGGCAATCGGCGTCGGGCTCGACGTCCACGAACCCATCGGTAACATGATTGTGGACATTGGCGGTGGAACAACCGAAATAGCAGTCATCGCCCTGTCGGGTATCGTCAGTGATGAATCGATTCGCTTCGCTGGCGATGAGATGACCGACGCTATCGTGCAGTATTTCAAGCGCAAGCACAACATGCTCATTGGCGAGCGAACCGCCGAGTTCATCAAGCACGAAGTGGGTTCTGCGTATGCTGTCGAAGAGGATGTGATCATCGAAGTCAAAGGGCGAGATTTGCTCGAGGGTATCCCACGTATGATTGAAGTTAGCTCTGCTGATATCCGCGAATCGCTTCAGCAATCGGTACAGCTCATTATCGAGGCAATCATGAACCTCCTGGAACGGACGCCACCGGAGTTATCAGCAGACATTTTCGATCGCGGTATCATTCTCACAGGTGGTGGTGCACTGCTCAAAGGTCTCGACGAGCGCATTGCACGCGAAACGCACCTTCCCGTCCACATTGCCGACGATCCGCTCACAGCAGTTGTGCGTGGGTCGGGGAAGGTCCTCGAACATCTACAGGAGTACTCATCAGTGCTGCTTAAATCGAAGCGGTATTGATATCAGCGATGCAACGTCTTGCGGAATTTCTCTTTCGTTATCGCGACCACATTGCTGCTGCTCTGCTGGCAATCATTGCACTTACGCTCATGTCGTATGGCAACGTCACGCAACTTGGCGGCTTCCGTGCCCTGATCATCGGTGGATTAGGTTTGGCGCAAGAAGCATTTGCATGGATTCCCAATCCTATTGCGCTTGAAAAAGAAAATCGTGCACTGCGACAGATCAACCTTGAATTGCAACAAGAAGTAATGGTACTCCGACGAGCGGGGGTGGAAAATGCTCGGCTTCGACGTATGCTCGAACTGAAAAGCGCAAACAACTTGCCACTACTCCCCGCATCTGTCGTAGGAAAGACCGTCTTTCGTACCCGACAATTCCTCACAATCGATCGCGGTAGTAAAGATGGCGTTCACCCAGGGATGACGGTAATAACCGATGCGGGATTAGTCGGGAGTGTCATCGCAACAAGTGCGCACTATGCAGTGGTACAAACTCTCTTTAATCGTGATGTGCGCGTCAGTGCACGGCTCGAAACGACACGTCAGGAAGGGATTGTCCAATGGGATGGTTTCGATTACTTACTGCTGCAGAACATTCCGAAAACTGAACCTGTTAACGTAGGCGATCGCGTGCTCACCAGTGGGCTGAGTACACGTTACGTCCCGGAAATACCCATTGGTCGCGTGACAACTGTCATCAACGACCCAACTTCGATGTTCTACCGCATTACGCTCGAGCCTGCAGTTGAATTTGGAAGGCTTGAACACGTCTTCGTTGTTCTCAAACCTCCTCCACAAGAGCAGCTTTTGCTCGAGCGTGCACTCCAGGAGTACATTGACCGTCGCATTACCGGACGATGAGTACCCTCCTTCCGACGACGGTGCTGCAATGAATCGTGATGTTAGCATCTTTGTTCTCATCGCACTGCTCAGCATCCTCTTTGGGACGATTGCGAGTAATTTCCTCGCCATTGGTGGGATTACGCCAGACCTGCTACTCATCGTCGTTGTTGCATATGGGTTGCAGAAAGGACAATTACACGGTGTTCTCTTCGGATTCGCCAGCGGTTTAGTGTTCGACGTTGTCTCCACTGATGTACTCGGATCAAATGCGCTTGTAAAACTGCTTGCAGGCTATTGCGCAGGCTTATTCCATCGCGACGATGGGTCAGTGCAAATCACGATCGGTTCCCCGCGCTTTATTGGTGTTATGCTCGGCTGTGCTTTAATCCATAACGCTGTGTACTCGTTCCTCTACACTCGACCGGCGGATATACCTTTTGTAGCATTCTACCTTAAGAACGGGATCGCGGCTGCGCTCTACACGACAGCCTTGGCACTGATTCCGTTCTTCTATGCATCTCGTCAACGAGAGGAGATGTACTAAAAATCCCGCTCGGAAAAGATCCGCTTACCTCGAAAGAGAGGATATCCAACCCACCCAGCAATGATTAGTGTAATGATGAGAATACTCCGCTCCGTGCCAAATAACTCGCGGAGTACCGCACCTGTAATACCCATCAGTGCTGATGCGTCCGAATGAAGAAGGAGTGCTACACGTACTGCATCAATCGGGTTGAGTGCAAGTAGTACCAGGAGCATCTTCTCGAGTGGATAGTCTTCAAGTAACACAATTGCGACGACCAAGACTGCATCATAGAGTACCGCACAGTAGAGCCATACAAAGAGGGTTAGTCGCCAAGAAAGTTGATGTGTCACTGAAAGGCCAGAGGACTTGGTTTAGAGTTCTACTGCCTTCCCATTGTCTTTTAGCGTATGAGATTTCGTTCCTTCTGTCACGACTTCGCATCTTGGTGGCACCGTCAACGATTACGTTGACACACCCATACCCCTTCATTCCTTGGTATAGTGCATAACAGGAGTTCGTGCAGTAGATGAGGATACTCTCCGGAAAGTTTGGGACCCAGTTGAGCATTTGTAATTCGCCCAGTATGGCAAGCAGTACCGCATTAAGTGCACCTTGCACGGCAAAACCATCTGGCATCCATTGTATTTTGCTAACCGTTTATCGCTAATCAAATCCGAACGATGTATCTATCTCGCATTGAACTTCACGGCTTCAAATCCTTCGCTGATCGAACAATTCTCCAACTCAGTAATGGCCTTACAGCAATCGTCGGTCCAAATGGTAGTGGCAAAACCAATATCATTGACGCTATCCGATGGGTGTTGGGCGAACAAAAAACGTCGCTCCTGCGAACCGATGCGATGAATCAAGTCATCTTCAACGGTACCCGCACACGCAAACCACTCGGAATGGCTGAGGTCTCGATTGTCATCGAAAACACACAGAACATACTCCCTGCTGAATTTTCCGAAGTCGTCGTTACACGCCGGCTGTTTCGTGATGGTGAAAGCCAGTATCTCCTCAATGGTAGCCTCTGCCGTCGCAAAGACATCATTGACCTTTTCACCGACACTGGAATGGGTGCCGATGCCTATTCGGTCATCGAACTCAAAATGGTCGAGCAAATTCTTGAGGATCACTCGGACGAACGGCGTCACCTATTCGAAGAAGCGGCTGGCATCGTCAAGTACAAGCAGCGACGGAAAGAAACGCTCGCCAAACTTGAAGCCACACGTCATGACATTGACCGTGTCATCGACCATATTGCGGAAGTTCGTCGAACTGTTGGTTCACTCAAACGTCAAGCAGAACGTGCTGAACGGTTTGCTGCACTCAATGCTGAGCTGCGTGCGTTAGAAACAGAACGTCTCTTTCGCACATGGAATGCACATCGTTTCCACCTTGATCAACTAATCGGCCACCAGCGCTTGTTGCAAGAGCAGCTTGAAGCCCTTGCATCTTCCTTAACGAGCGAGAATGAACGCATCGTCTTGCTTCAGGATCGCATCTATTCTCTCGAGCAGCAAGTTGATGAACTGCACACAAGAGAGCAACAACTTCTCACAGAACAGAATGCTCACTCGAAGGAATGCGCCATTATCGAAGAACGGCTTTGCTCAACACAGAAATCCATTGATTCCTTACTCGAGCACATTCGTTCTCGCTCTACTACCCACGACCGGATTGAACGTGATCTGGAAACGTGCCACATCCAGCTTACCACTGCACTCGAAGAACTGCAGAAATCAGATGTCCACATCGCAGAGCTTCGATCATCTCTCAACAATGCTCGTAAGAGCTATGAGGAGCTTCTCACAACTCGGTCACAATGTTCCGATCCACTCAGAGCTCTTGAGCGTGACCACGAGAGGCTGCAAACGATGCGTTCACATGTACGCCAGACCGTTGACCAACTAAGCAACCGTGCCAAACGCTTACGTGATGAACTTGACCCTCTCCGCGCTCGTTCACTCGAGCTAGAGCGCCGCATTGAGCTCACCACTACCGAACGTGAGCAGGTACAGGTGGAGATCACACAGTGTGAACAAGCACTCACCGCGGCACATCAGAAAAAGCACGAACTCGAAGCTGCGATTGAACAACTACAACAATCCCGGCATCACCTTGCCGAACGTCTGACACAGTGCCGTGCCCAGCACTCCCTCCTTGAAAGCATCGTCCATCAGAACGAACTTGATCCCAAGCTCCTTGAGAGGGCACCTGTGCGACCGATATACACACTCGGTGATCTCATCACTGCAACCGACGATGTTGCAATCGCTTTGGAATCAGCACTGGGTAACCTCGCACAGTATCCTGTCGTCGAAACACGCCACGAGCTTGAGTTGGTAGGTAATTGGCTTCGTTCCGATCTAAAGCGTAAGGCTCATATCATCTGTCTCGAACTGATCGCCGAGCATCCACGGCCAGTGCCACTCCCAACTGATGCAAATGCACAGTGGCTCGTCGAATTCGTTACTGCATCCACTGCAATCACATCGTTGCTCCGCTGGGTTCTTGAAGGAATTGTACTCGTCGAATCCCTCAGTGATGCAGAATCGTTGTTCATGACATTCCCCTCGATGCACGCTGCTGTTGATCGAAAGGGGCAGATTCGCACTCGTTCTGGTATAGTGCGTCTTGGCATACCAAGCCAAACGGAAGGTCTCCGCATTGGTTGTCAGCAACGATTGCACGAGGTTGTCGAGGAGATCGCCCAGCTTGAACAGCAACACCGATCGATCGAACACCAATTAGCCGATGCTCGTTCTGAACGCGTTGCAATTAACCTCGATGCACTCAATGCAGCTCTCCGAGCGGCTGAACGCAAGCTCCTTGCCGTTGATCAAACGCTTAACGACGCTATATCGAAGCATGCTCAGCTTGCAACAACCACAAAGCGACTCCATGCTGAACTCAAGGCGATCGCCGACGAACAAACTGCCTTGCTTGCTCAAGATGTCGCACTTGATAAACAACTCCAGAATAACGAGCAACAACAAGCTGAACTCATTGAACAGCAGGAGGAAATCAACGAACGGATCAAACAGTTCGAGCAGATGATGTCGGACTATGATCAAAAGATCCGATTGAGTGAGCTTGAAGCCACCCGCATCCGTGCACGCATCGAATCACTTCGTGACACTATCGCACGACTTGAGCACCAGCGCCAGCAACTTCTGTCGGACCAGGAGGACACCCAGGCAGAACGTGAACATCTGCAGGTACTCCGTTCGCAATTACAAGATCAATTGAATGAGAAATCCCGACTGTTATCAGACCTCTCCTCACAGCTTGAAATACTCCGTGCCAAGCGCCAACAGCTCGATGGTGAGCTTACTCTCCTTCGGAGTGAACATTCAATCGCACAGCAACGCATCGAGTCACTACGCACTCAACGTGAGCAACTCACCACGAAGTTGCATTCCCTCGAGGTTGAGTGTGAGCACGTTCGGACGTTGCAAGAAACTCTTACGGAGCAAATCAAGTGTCAGTTCGACATTGATCCCACTGCATACCAATCAACCACTGACTGTCCCTATGACGTACTTGATGCAGCGATTAACCGATTGACGTCACAGATTGCTGCACTGGGTGCAATCAATTTTTCTGCGCTTGAGGAATACACGAGCGAAAAACAACGTCTCGATGAGCTCGAAACGCAATACAGAGATCTCCAACGCGCAGAAGCCAATTTGCGTGATACCATTACAGAAATCAACACTACTGCCAGTGAACAATTCCTTCGTACGTTCGAAGCAATTCGTACACATTTCAAGGAGCTGTTCTCGTTACTTTTCCAAGGCGATGGTGATGCTGATTTGCTTTTGGAAGGTGACGACCCACTCGATGCGAAAATCAACATTGTCGCAAGACCGAAAGGCAAGCGGCCGACGAGCATTGACATGCTCTCCGGCGGTGAAAAAACACTCACTGCAATCGCACTCCTGTTTGCGATTTATCTCGTCAAGCCATCTCCCTTCTGCATTCTCGATGAAGTGGACGCACCGCTCGACGATGCAAACATTGACCGCTACTTAACTCTCATTCGGCAGTACAGTGCCACAACGCAGTTCTTGCTCATCACGCATAACAAACGCACGATGGAGGCTGCTGATGTACTCTATGGCGTTACGATGCAAGAACCTGGTGTATCGAAAATTGTGTCTGTCCGTCTAACAAACCCACATCATGATCCACTTACCCAATCGTGACCATGAGACTCGCTGTAGGTATTGTTCTCATCCTGAGTGGAGCGTTTTACTCACCCATTCTCTATGCGCAAAAGCAAGATTCGCTCGTAGTGCTCCGTGATACATTCGCTCGTCCATTCCCAATTGTCTGGCGCGCAATCAAGCAAATCATCGAAGAACAGCATTGTGGTATCGAAAGTGAGAAACAAAGCTTCGATGAACAAACGGAACGGTACCGTGGCAACATTCGTTCAGCACCCTGTGTGCTTGCATCTGGCGAAGATTCCACGTACGAAGTGCTCAAACGGTATGGCCGCGTACCAATCATTCGTGGTGGGGTTTGGACTTCAGGGCGAATTCAGTACAATTTCAACGTCAAAGACATCGACAACAAAAAAGTTCAAGTTGTACTCACTGCCGAGCTGAGTGGATTCGAAGCGTACGTGACACACCTATCGCACGCATGGAACGCCAACGGCATTCTCGAGCGTCAAATGATGCAACGCCTCCGCGAAGTACTCGAAAAACCAAAAGAAGAAAAGAACAACACCTCTGGTCCGTAAGTCTCCCCACCCTCGACAACGCCACACGAGTAAGTAATGGGAATGTCGTTCTCAAAGAGCCGACAAATCACGTTTTTTGCTTTTTCTTATGTGCTGCAGGGAAGAGGATGTTGTTGAGAATCAACCGATAGCCGGCTGAGTTCTTGTGGAGCGAAAGATCTGTTGGTGGATCGCCGACTGCATGCTGATAGTCTTCAGGATCGTGGCCAGCATAGAACGTAAAGGTGCCTCTCCCAAAGTTGCCGTGAATGTACTTAGCAAAGTCTGTACCTTCACGCTCGGCAAGGATCGTAACGGACTTCTTGATGAACTGCTTTCGGAAGTAGGTCGTTTGCCCTAAGAAATTTTTGATTACGTTGACGTGACACTGCGTCAACATCGTGGGAACTGGATCGTACTTGGCTGAAAACTCAAAAAGTGTGAAGTAATCCGCTGCTTGGTTTGGGATGAGGAGCGCTGGGTCAACGTCAATGTCCGAAAACTCAACGATCGCCGGGTCGGTGATCACGTGAAAATTCTCGAATGCGAAGCATCGCGCAAAATCGAGCTTCGATTGACAATCTAGGTCAACAGGAGTACCATCGAAGATCGCAGGGACAATATCGGTGTTGTGCGCAGCTTGCGCAATGTCGTACGTATCGGTGGCAGTACACATTGCGAACATAAACCCACCACCCCCGACGAACTCACGGATTTTATCCACTACTGCTCGTTTGAGTTCACGAATACTTCCATAACCCAGCTTCTGTGCAGTCGTCCGGAGAAGCTGCTCTTGTGCGATATACCATGGAGCTGTCGCAAACGAGAAGTAGAATTTGCCAATTTGACCAGTGAAATCCTCGTGGTGTAAGTGCAGCCAATCATAACCGTCGAGTTTGCCCTGGAGAACTTCTTCATCCCACACTTTGTCGTACTTGACTTCTGCATACTCAAGGGCAAGAGTCACTGCATCATCCCACGGACGAAAACCAGGCGGTGCATAGACGGCGATCTGCGGTGCTTTCTCCAGCCGTACGACGTCCATGTTGTTCCGTTCACTTGCTATTTCCGCGAGGATACTCGCTGCTACACCAGCATCGAGCACTTCAAATGAAACACCACGTACACGACATTCTGCAGCGATGGCATCGCTGTAGTCAGTCATGAAGGATCCACCACGGTAATTGAGCAACCAATCGACAGGTTGACCGCGTGTGAGCACCCAGTATGCAATACCATATGCTTTGAGATGGTCAGATTGCGTCCGCGCATCCATCGGGATCAATAGCTTTTGCCCATGAGCTGTTAAGCTGGTAAGGATCAGAAATAGAAGAAGGACACGCATGTAGTGTTCACAAGACCATGGTAACGAATCTTGCCGTCACAAACGAGCGCCAAGGCGGTTTATTTTCGCCGCACCATTTTCTACTCTCACATCGATGAGATACACTTGCGCACTTGCAATCGTTATTTTATGTACAACGTTAGCATTCGCTCGCTTATATGCTACTGAAAAGGATTCGATGTGGATTGCCAGCCAGTGCAGCCTCATCATGAACCAGCGTTGGGCGGAAAAACCATTCCCTGCGCTCTACGCAATGGTTGCCCAACTTTTCCTTGGCAGTCCGTATCGCGCTGGCACGCTCGAGGGAGAGCCATTCGAACGCTGCCGCTTTACTACTGAAGGATATGATTGCGTGACATTAGTCGAGAGTGCCATTGCGCTCGCTCGTAGCGCTGCGCTTAGGGAATGCTCTTACAGCAAGTTCTTGCGCCAGCTCGAATTCATTCGCTACCGACAGGGCAACCTCGATGGATACCTTTCGCGTCTCCACTACACCAGTGACTGGCTTGCTGACAACGCATCAAAACACATCCTCCATGACATCAGCAAGGAGCTCGGTGGCATCGCGATACGGACAACTCTCGATTTTATGAGCACCCATAGAGAACTCTATCCGGCACTTCGTGATAGTAGCGCGCTCATCCAAACGCTGCGTGAAATAGAACGACGTCTTTCACGACGCCGCAGGTATGTCATCCCGCTTGAGCGACTTTCGACTGCGATTGGGAAACTTCAGTCTGGCGATATCATCGTTATTGCTACAACGAAACCAGGTCTCGATTACGCACACATCGGCATCGCTCTCCGCTCTGGCGGGAAACTCTCCTTGATTCACGCCTCCTCCAAAACTGGGACCGTTACAATTGAGCCAAATGCTGAAGCATACATCCGATCTTACCCAAGTGTGCGCGGGATAAGCGTCGCACGTCCACACCCACCAGTGTATCAATCACCGTGACACTACGAACGAACATGTTCAACGCGAATCAGTGGATTGATCGCCCGACGGAGGAGTCGTTCGATCCCAATTCGAAGCGTCATCATCTGAGCACCACAACTGTGACAGGCACCCCCTAAGCGTAGTCGTACCGTCCATCCATCAACATCGACGAGCTCTAATCTTCCACCGTGCATCTCGACATAAGGAATAATCTCTTTCTCCAGGAGTGCGTGGAGTTGTTGGATATTGATTGCTACTTCATCTTTCATGAGAGAACTCCTTCTGGTAGAATGCACTGCTAAATTGCATCACGATGAGTAAGCGTATTCTTCCTCTATCGTACGACGATGCAGCACTGCGTGATGCTGCCGATGTTATTGCCCGCCAATGTCCATCGCCTATCTCCGTAGCGATTATTGCGGGTTCAGGCATCGCTCCTGCATTTGAGAGTGATACCATTGCGTCCATTCTATATGCATCAGTGCCAGTACTTCCACCTATTAGTGTTTCCGGTCACGCAAGCAAGATTGTGCTTGCTCGCATCAGTGGGAAGGTTGCGATCATCTTTGCCGGACGATACCATATCTACGAAGGATACTCACCATCACAAATTGTACTGCCAGTGCTTCTTACCCACATGCTCGGGATTCCAAAGATTATCATCACGAACGCTGCCGGTGGTCTTCGCCAGGACCTTCGCAGTGGAGATATCCTCCTCGTCGATGGCGTCATTAACATGACGGGACGCGCTCTTGCATCGAGCAAACGAACGTGGTTCAATCTCTGCAACACATGGCGCTCGTCCTGCGCTGAACGAGCACGGACAACATCCGTTGCATTTGCAGAGGGGACATACATCGCCGTTCATGGTCCAAGCTATGAAACACGCGCCGAGGTACGATTTTTCCGAATGCTCGGTGACTGCATCGGGATGTCCACCGTCCATGAAGTTCACGCCGCTGTTCAGCTCGGTATGGAGCCGATCGTCATCAGTGTGATTACAAACACACTCAGTGAGTATCCGCGCCAGCATCCACTCGATCATGAAGAAGTACTCGAAGGATCCCGTCGTGGCCAGCATCGTCTTCGAGCATTGCTCACATGTGCCATCACTACTGAAAATGAAATCTCGTGAGTGTTGAATGGCTCGTTCTCGGTTTAGGAAACCCAGGCGCAGAGTATGCCAACACCCGGCATAACATCGGCTATCGCGTCGCTGAGCGATTTACCAACAAGCATCACGGTGTATTGAAACCTGGTACTGGTCCATGGCTGGAAGCATCGCTTCGATACGCACAGAAGGAGCTGCTCGTCGCGGTTCCGACAACGTACATGAACCGATCAGGCGTAGCTGCACGAAAGTTCCTTGCTCTGCACCGCTTAGCTTCGGACCAATTGATTGTGATCGTGGACGAATACAACTTCCCAGTCGGACGCATCCACATCAAACTTGGAGGTTCGGATGGCGGCCATAATGGGATTGCGTCTATTATTGAAGAACTTGGGACGGATCGCTTCTGGCGGCTCCGCTGCGGTATTGGGCATGAATTTGGACCTGGGGAGCTTGTGGACTACGTTCTTTCACCTTTCCCACCAGAACAGGAGGTGCTTGTCGAACAGATGATCGCCGATGCTGTACATGCGCTCGAGCGTATCGCACGTATTGGCATCGCTCGTGCAACAAGTGAAATCAATGCAGTCGCAAAGCGCCGCTCACAGCAGTCATCTACGACTCCTTCTCACGGTTTCGAAGGAGGAACGGGCGACGGTTCAACTGGAATAGGTTCTGGTGAGGGAGATGGTGCAGGCGGCTGCTGAGGCTCACTGGGAATCGTAGGAGTTCCTGGTGGCAACGTCACTGACGGCTGTAATCCCGGTGGCTGTTGCTGCGGCAACCATGGATCGAAGGATGGAACATTCACACCAGGTACTGGTGATTGAAGCTGTTCAGAGGCAGACTGGGGTATGGCTTGTTTTGCGTTCTCGTCCTTCCACCAGGGTGGTGCTGAACCATCTCGATGAATGAGTGCAGCGGCAACGCTCCGCGATACATCCTTCGCATAAATACTCGTGGGATAGTTCCGAACAAGAAGTGTATAGTAGTAGAGGGCGCTGTCGTTATTGCGCAGGTGATGCTCCCACGTCCAGCCCATCAAGTAGAGTGCACGCGCTGCGTTGCGGTTAGAGGGATAGGTACGTACAAGACGCCAAAACTGCTGTAAAGCAAGCACGTATGACTGCGCGCGACGCAGATGTTCACCACTGGAGAGCAAATCGGCTGCAGTATCCCGCACAGCGTAATCAGTAAATCCAAGTCTCTGTTTGGCCTCCCGACCATACTCCGTGAATGGATACATCTCGAAGACGACCATGAGCAAGGAATCAGCACGCCGTGGTTGTCGAAGCTCTTCAAGTCGTGCTAATGTGTAAAGGTATTGTGCTCGAAGGGTATCACCTGTTGGCGCACCATCAATTGCGACATGGTACCAATAAGCTGCACTATCAAAATTGCCAAGTTCGTGGTGAGTCCGACCAAGCTCGAAGGAAACATACGCGCGTACTCGACGAACGCTGTCACTTGAGTGGGATGATTCAGGTATTATAGCTAATTGCTGGAGCTTCTGTTGCCGAATGTTGAGCAAATCGAATAGTCGCTTTGCACCATCGAAGACTGGGGAACGGCGTACTCGTGCAGTTGCGAAATACTTAATCGCCTTGTCATAGTCTTTTGCTCGGAAATAGTCCAAGCCGCGTTGGAATTGCGCGACTAAAATCGCATCGCTGGATGCGGTTTGTTGCGCACTTGCACGTTCGAGTGAATCTAGCTCGCTGAAGCGCCCAGCAAGCCGGTAAAGCTCCATCCGCGCTCCAATAAGGTAGCCTTCACGGATGTATCCATCGAAACGACGTTCAGACTCAAGCTCGTCGAAGATTTCCTCAGCTTCAGTGAAACGATGTAAGCGGATGAGTGCTAAACCTCGGTAATAGCGGCACTCGAAGAGCCGAAGATTATCGGGAGAATAGTGTTCGACAAGAGCGAGTTCGCGCTCTGCTGCAGTGAATCGTCCAATGCGGTAAAGGAGCAATCCCAAGTCCACTTGCCAGAGTGCACGCTGCGACTGGTCCGGACACTGAGCAATTGCTTGACGGTATGGGCGGACAGCACGATCGAGATTACCTCGCTCAATTGCTAATTCCGCTTGTAGTCGGAATGCCTCCGATAGCACATCGTAGCGCAGCATCTCCCACGCAACATCTACTGTACGTGAGAGCATTTGCTCAGCTTTTGGCAGGTTACGCTGCATGAGGTAATTTTTGGCTGCCAGCAAATGAGCATCAGGTGCATATGAGCTTTTGGGAAATTTCTCGATGAGCTCCATGCATTTGATGGCTGATGGGAGCCATTCACTCCGATAGAAGTACGCTTGCGCCATCATGTAGAGCGTGCCGTCCACAAAGTCACTCTGGCCATGAGTCGCTAAAATTTTCGATCCCTTGATAATGATTGAATCCACCTTAATGCGAACCGGTTGGAGCTTGTTGGTCTTGACGACCATTTGGTCAAGGTACGGTGGCAAAGCACCAGTCGCTGGAGTCTCGAGAACGATGTCAGGTTCTATCGGTACAACAACCCTCGGCTTTGGTGGTTTAGCGTACTCATCATGGTAGCGAAACTCATCGGTAATCTCCGTATGAAGACGCTGCATGTTGTAGTACGTGTTGAAGTACGTTGTTGTGTTGTCCCACACACGACAGCCACCAACAACAATTGCCGCACAGCAAAAAACGATAATCCACTTATTCATCGTCCCCTTGGAAATACGTGACCACACGCTGATCGAGCGTTGCCCGTGGTTGTGATGCGCGACGATGGATTTCCCGGTCGAGCTTTTCGGCTAACTGGCGGGCAGCGTTATACCCGTATGTCTTAAGAAGATAGTTGAGTGCAATCACTTCGGCAATGACAGTGATGTTTTTTCCGGGGAAGATTGGAAGTTTGACTAACGATACTTCGATGCCGAGTATCTCGACGACTGAGTCATCAAGACCAACGCGTTCATAGTCTTCCTGCGGGTTCCAATCTTGGAGTTCAACGACGATTTCAAGGCGCTTTTGGTACCGAATCGCTCGGATACCAAACATCTGACGAACATCAATAACCCCTAAGCCGCGCACCTCGACGATATGCTCGATGAGCGAGCTTCCAGTCCCCATCAGGATCGCATCGCGTTTGCGTGTCAATATCACCACGTCGTCAGCAACCAACCGATGACCACGTTCGACAAGGTCGAGCGCGATTTCACTCTTCCCAATGCCACTGCGACCAACAAAGAGCACCCCAACACCATAAACATCGACAAATGAACCGTGTACGACAACGTGTGGAGCAAATTGATCACCTAAAAACTCAGAGAGTATGTGCACAGTACGCGTCGTTTCGTATGGCGTCTGCAGCAACGCAACGTTGTATTCCGTTGCGATCGCACACAGCTCTGTATCGAGCGTGTGACCATTAGTTAGGATAATTGCTGGCACTCGCCGTTCAACGATTCCGCGAAACGCGCGAACGCGGTCGCTGATTTCTAATGAGCGCAGATAGTACACCTCTGTATTCCCCATCACTTGAAGCCGATGGCTTGTGAACAGCTCCATAAATCCTGCCAGTGCCAATTGCGGACGGTGTATGTTCTCATCGCTGATGAGGTTATCCCACCCCACTTGCTCATTTAGTGAAATGAGATTTAAGGGAGCTTCTAAGAGCGTGCGCACTGCGATCGCATCTTTCCGCATCGGCTGAAGGTCAGTGAGCATCATGAGTTAGCATGCTATTTTAACATAACAAAACTAGATTCTCGTGCACGCTGCAGACTCTCATTAGTGATACGAACAAGATGACACACTATTTTGAGTTTCGCTTTATGGCCGACTCAAGGCTTAGACGCCACGGCGTGTTGGCTCCCAAATGTATTTGTGAAGCTGCAATTGCAAGCGCACTGGCAAGCGATCTTCCAAAATCCATTCTGCCAACAGTTGGGGATTGAGCACCCCAAATGCTGGTGACATAAGTACAGACGCAACGTTTTCGGCAAGTTGATGCTCAGAGAGCATCCGACGTGCCCACTCGTAGTCATTGCGACTTGCAATGACGAACTTCACCTCATCCTGTGGACGGAGAAGTTGCAGATTCAGCAAATAATTGAGTGGTGACATTCGAGAATCTGGGCACTTGATATCCAGGATACAAATAGCACGGCGGTCAAGGTGCTCGATGCTGACGTGTCCGCCTGTTTCGACTGCAACGGTATATCCACGGTCACAAAGCCACTTGATGAGCAAAAAGCTTCCGAGCTGTTCGAGCGGCTCTCCCCCGGTGAGCTCAACAAATCGGGTCCCGAGCTGATCGACTCGTTCCAGTACCTCCGCTGCTGTCAGGATAAGTTCCGGCGTCCGATGATCGAGTGCATACGGAGTATCGCACCATACGCACCGTAGCGTACAGCCTTGAAAGCGTATGAACGTGCATGGCAAGCCAGCACGCGTCCCTTCGCCTTGAATTGAGTGGAATAGTTCACTGAGGCGCAAGGTAACAAGCGCAGGATCGTCTGGCAATGACGCTATTGCTTCCGCAGTTGGTTGAGTAACCTTTGCCATCGAATCAGCACATTAGAAGGAGAGCAAGCGTTCAACTGCGCGTGCGATGCGCTCTGGTGTTGGGACGATTGCTGCCATCATGCCCTTGTTGTAAGGGATTGGTATATCTGGTGGCGCAAGTCGCATCACCGGTGCATCGAGGAATGCGAATGCTTCCTCAGTAATTGTCGCGCTGATTTCTGCTCCAAAGCCGCATGTTAGCGTATCCTCATGAACAACGATACACCGACCGGTTTTGCGCACTGATTCGAGGACGCGCTCTTTATCCCAGGGACGCAGTGTTCGTAAGTCAAGTATCTCTACTGATCGACCAATCAGTCTGACAGCTTCAAGCGACTGATGCAACATGTCACCCCACGTGACAATCGTTGCTTCGTGTCCCTCAAGAACGCATTCAGCCGTTCCAAACGGAACGATGAAGTCATCACCGGGATAGGGCGTCCGCGCAGGCGCAGTATCGAGCAAGTTGCGATGCTCGAGAAAGACGACTGGGTCATTCGCATAGATAGCTGAGCGCAATAGTCCTGCTGCATCACGGGCGTTCGAGGGGAATGCAATGTACCAGCCAATTGTATGTGCAAAGATTGCCTCACCCGAAACGCTGTGCCATGGATCACCCGTTCGTTTGCTATAACCGACAGGGATGCGCACAACTATCGGTGCAGCGAATGCGTTATTCGTCCGCCATCGAATAGTGCCGCAATCGTTGAATTGCTCCATCGCTGGATCGAGATATTTCCGAAACTGGATTTCGGGCACCGGCACTAATCCAGCAAGTGCCATTCCGACCGCACGACCAATAATTCCCTCCTCCGACAGTGATGAATCGAATACACGCTCAGGACCAAACTGACGAGCAAGATCCATCGTCGCGCCGTGAACTCCACCTTTGACGCCAACATCTTCGCCGAACACGAGAACACGCTGATTACGCTCAAGCTCACACGCTAACGTCCGCCGGACGGCTTCGACCATGTTGATGCGTGGTCCATCAGTTTGTGGTTTGAGCGTGAATTGGCGATTCGGAGGGGAAACGCTCCATTGCCCGCCTACCTGTTGTATTGTGCTCCCATCGAAGAAGACGTAGCGTGTTGTTGTGCTCGGATCAGGCTCTGGTTCTGCTAATGCTGCTTCGCATGCAATGCGAACCTGTCCTTGAATCTGCTCTGCAAGATCCTTCCATTCGCCCACAGAAAGCACACCAATTCGCTGGAGATAGTTCCGCAAGCGAGGAAGTGGATCCCGGCGTTCTTCATCTGCTCGTTCTTCTGCAGTTTTATACGCTTGATTGTCTGCTCCCGAGTGCCCACACAGTCGTGGTACTCGCGCGCGGAGAAGAACAGGTTTCCGCTTGTTTCGAGCTGTCCGAACAGCTTCGGAGACTGCTGCCGACGCTTCAGCAGGATCAGAGCCATCACAGTCAAGTACAAGCAGATTCCTGAATGAACGGAGGTTGTTCGCAATATTTCCTCCAGGTGTCTGGAGCGATGACCGTACTGAGATCCCAAAGCCATTGTCCTCGATCGCAAACACCATTGGCAGCGACAGCGTCGTTGCCATGGTCAATGCTGACCAAAATCCATTCGTCGCAACAGACCCATCTCCACCGAGTGCAAGTGCAACAGCTCCATCCCAACGTGAGTCTCCTATTACGCGCGTGTAGTAATCAATAGCCTGTGCCCAGCCAGCAGCAGGTGTATACTGAGCACCGACATCGCCAGATGCAGGTAGAACTGTTACTGTTCGTCTGGGTACAAGGTTATGGACCACGCCGATATCACGGCCACCGTTGCGGCTCCCACGTTTTGCCAGTGGACCACTGAACGCTTCCTGGTAGGTCATGCCAGCATGAAGAACAAATGGACGCGATCGGTAATAAACCGTTGCAGCATCGTGCTCATGGTCCAAAAGTTCAGCAAGGAGCGCTTGGATGAGTTCGTGGCCTTTTGCAGAAAATTGGTACGTCACAAGCCCCTTAGGTGCAAGCTCACGTTCTTCGATTTCGTCAATCAAGCGTGATGCGATCACTGTTGAGGCAATCGCACGCCATTGCTCTATCGTAAGTGCCATCAAACTCTGCAAGAATAAGCTACAGACTGCAAATTACACCAAGTTGAACGCTAAGGAGCTTACCCCAAAGCCTATGGCATTTCGTAGTTTCACATTGAATCACCATATCGCTGGATTTCAGATGAGAACACATGTAGTGCTTGCTCTTGCACTGTGTACGTTGGGACTTCGTGCACAACTTCTTGCACCCTTCACTGCATCCGATGGAATCAGCACAGTCATTCGTACCGCAACACAGGCAGGAATTACAAACGCAGTAACTGATGCGATTTATACGAGCGGTGATACATCACTCCTGTCGAACCTTGGCGGTGCGATCGGTAGTGCAGTCACACTCTCATTCGATTTTCAGCGTGGGACAAACACACTTTGGCTTTACTCAATGCGGGGTAAAACCAACACCGGAAGAGATACTACTCTCATCTATGCCGTCATCAAGCTCGTTGCACTTTACCAAGCATTCCCACTCTTTGGGATCCCCGGACTTGACATGCTTGGGCAGCTCAGGGGCGAACAAGCACTCCCGGCAACATTTATGAACAGCAACATCATGGTTCGAAAACTTGCATCAGACTCGACGTTCCTTGCTTATCGCCAACGATATCCACGCTCGATTCTGCATGGCGCAAGTTTAGCAAGTGTGCGAACCTCACCTACAAGTCAGCCGTCACCACTGTGGTCAGTGCTAATCGCTGAAGGTTCCCTCTTCCAACCAGCCTCTCCCCTCTTGACATGCTTTGTGCCCGCTGATGATACCAGTGGTACAGCTCGCTGTATTACTGTACCATTTTCAAACACAGAACAGCTCACACAGCCTACACATCTTGAGCTCTACCCGAATCCCGCAAGTGATCTCGTTGCTGTTCGCCTGCCATATGAAGCGTTGCGCAACAACGCAGAGCTTGCGATTTATACATGCGACGGACGATGCGTTTTGGAATATCACCTCACCAACCCTGCAGCTGGGCAAGCGATTGCCGTGCCTGTGTCGTCTCTTGCTCAAGGTTTCTACATGCTTGTTTACCGAACAGCGAACGCTGTCCTTCGAACGCCACTTGCCATTGTACGATAAGTGAGTTCAAACGTATTCGCATGTACTCTATGTACGACATCGTCCGCACAGTTGACCCCGAACTCTATGCTGCACTGATCGGTGAGTACGAGCGCCAGCGTGATAAGCTGGAGCTCATTGCATCGGAGAATTTCACATCGCTTGCAGTCTTGCAAGCGCAAGGAAGCGTTCTGACAAATAAATACGCTGAAGGTTACCCTGGACGTCGCTACTATGGTGGATGCGAATGGGTGGATGTCGCGGAAACGCTCGCAATCGAACGAGCGAAAAAACTCTTTGGAGCAGAGTATGCAAACGTCCAGCCACATAGCGGATCAAGTGCGAACATGGCAGTATACTTTGCGTACCTCAGAGCTGGTGACACCGTTCTCGGTATGGATTTAGCTCACGGTGGGCACCTGACACACGGCTCACCGGTGAATTTCTCAGGGCGCATGTACCGATTTGTTTCTTACGGTGTCCACCCAGAGACGGGGCGCATAGACTATGACCAGGTTGAAGCGCTTGCGCTTGAGCATCGTCCACGCATGATTACTGTTGGTGCATCAGCGTACTCGCGTGAGATTGATTTCAGTGCGTTTCGCCAGATCGCAGATCGAGTGGGTGCATTCTTGATGGCAGACATTGCACACCCAGCTGGACTGATTGCAGCAGGACTGTTGCAATCTCCAATCCCCTACTGTGATGTTGTGACTTCAACAACGCACAAAACACTCCGAGGACCGCGCGGAGGATTGATACTCCTTGGCAGGGACACAGACAACCCTTTTGGTCACGTTGCACCTAAATCCGGCCGTGTCAAGAAAATGAGCGAGATTCTCGATTCGTGGGTAATGCCCGGAATCCAAGGTGGGCCGCTTATGCACGTCATCGCAGCAAAGGCAGTCGCCTTTGGTCAATGTCTCCACGATTCGTTCAAAGCGTATGCTCAACAAGTAATCCGCAATGCAAAAGCACTCGCTGAAGCGCTCATCGAGCGCGGTTACACAATCGTCAGTGGTGGCACAGATAATCACTTGATGCTCGTTGACCTTCGGTCGAAAGGAATCACAGGGAAAGAAGCAGAGCAAACGCTCGACAAAGCTGGCATCACGTGTAACAAGAATGCAGTGCCGTTCGATACACAACCTCCCCTTATCACCAGTGGTATTCGGCTGGGTACCCCCGCCATGACCACTCGCGGTATGAAAGAAACGGACATGCGGCAGATTGCAGCGTGGATTGACCGTGCTCTCACAGAGCGCAACAACAGTGAGGAACTCGAGCGCATCCGACTTGAGGTACGCGAATTCTGCCGTCAGTTTCCACTCTACCCCGAATTAGAGCACCAAGCACTTGACAAAACGATCGGTGAACTTAATAACCACGTCAATGAACATATAACTCAGGCTACTGCAACTGTCAATGCCGCCCAGGATACCGCATGTGATCATCTGAATGCATCCGAACGACTTTAGCATATAGCGATGGAACACTTCGATGCGTTTGAGGAAATGTTTGCACTCATCGAGCGCTATCGGCATGAGCACGGACACTTGCCGCATGCACTTGTTGTCTCGCCTTCTCTGTTCCAGTGGATTTGCGACTGCAGAAAGGAAATGCTCGGCGAAAACTTTACCCCAACTGACCGTGCATGGTTTCACACTCCATTGGGTAACGTGCGCCTGGTTATTGACGAACGGCTCGATCCATTCGAGATTCTCACCGAATAATTCGTCGCGCGATGGCGATTCCGATCGGTGCTCTCTCAATGAGCGGGGAATTACACTGAACTACTTCAAACTGAGTTACGGGTAGGTCGTTGCACCAAGCAAGAACGTCACGAGTTTCCTCTGCACCATGCACGTGCCCTCGATAGGCAACAATAGTCATCACACCTCCTGGCGCAAGAAGTTCGAGCGACTTTCTCAATGCTGCAATCGTCGTTTCTCGATTGGTGTGAATAGACTTCTCTCCACCTGGCAAGTAGCCAAGGTTGAACATAATCGCACGGAGTTGTGTAATACAAGTATCTGCACAGATTCTGTCGATATTCACATGGGACTCAACGTAGAGCCGTACTCGATCACTGAGGCCTTGCTGAGCAGCACGAGTCTTTGCACTCTCGATTGCATGTTCCTGCACATCACAACCAATCACGAGTCCTTGCTCACCGACGAGCGACGCCATCATCACCAAGTCGTTTCCATTACCGACTGTCGCATCGAATCCAACATCACCCGGTTGCAAGACTCGTTTGATGATCCAGTGTGACCACTCAACCATTGGAGGGAGAATCATTGCGTCCATTCCACTTGGTTGGAGCATTCGCGATGCCGAAGATAACCTATTCGCTTTGCCAAAAACGGCGGAGAGCAAACTGTGGTGGGATCAGTTCATCACTGTTGGCGTCGCTACTATCGAGTGCACGTGCCAGAACCTTTGCAAGGTAGGGTGCAAGGAAAAAACCGCGCGCACCAAGGCCATTGAAAATCCAACAGTGCGGATACTCTGGATGCTCACCAATAACAGGCTTGAGATCCGCCATGATTGGGCGCACACCCGCCCACGTCTGCTCGATATGAAATGGCACGTGTAGGTAACGTGAAAGTGTCATTCGAAGATGTTCAGTTGCTTCTTCAGTAACGACCGGTTCAGTGTTATCCCAATCGAAGGTTGAACCGAACGAAAAGCAGCTACCGTTGAGCAGTAAACTCTTCCCGCGGATGCTGAGCCAGAGTGGCTCAGAACGAAACTCTTCATTAAGCCTTCCCGCGATTAGCTGACCCCGTGCAAACATTCGTGGTAGCCACTGGAAACGAGATGATTCTGCAACAGATGCGCCCTGGCAGAACACTACGTGTTTGCAATCGACCCCAGCGACACGCCAGCCGTGTTCACGTTGAACTATCTCATCGTTCTCCACCCTACGGCGGAGGAGTCTTCTATCAGCATCGAGCTCCGCAGTAATGGTATCCAAGACTCGACTGGTATCTACCCGTGCTGCAGGGTGAATGGAAACAACTTCGACGGGCTTCTGAACATATCTCGTTAACATTGTCGGCAACTCACTTTTCTGCGCCAGCCCTTGTGAGAGAAGATGTGCGCTCTTCCGCTTCCAAAAGGAGTGTTCATCATCACCGTAGAGCAACCGGTAACACGTAATTGGTTCGATTGCACCCATCGCACTGTAAACGTCGTTTGCACAATCCCACCACGTTTGCCAGTGATCAAGGACACCGAACCGTAGCCCCGCTACAGGTGAAATCAACCCTGCTGCACCACGAGAAGCTGCATTTCGATTGGGATCATCGAATACCCAAACCTGCGCGCCACGACGTCGGAGCTCGTGGACCAACATCGCACCCGCGATACCAAGACCGACGATGACAACATCTGCAGTTGATCCCATGCGAAACATACACAAACGTTCTTGCACCGATGCAATATATTTGCGGCGTGATGAAGGTAATTCGATTTATCCTCGCACTGGTTGTTACGGTTTCGCTTGCTGTAGCTGTTGAAGTGAGTGTAGAATATCTCACAGCTCGCAGTGACGGACGTTCTATTACCATCGAATGGAAACCGACGACTGAACGGGATGTCAAGCGTTACGATCTCGAACGGTCGAACGACAACCGATCGTGGATGCCAATCGCGTCGTTCGATGCGAAAGGGAGCGGTACAGTATATCGCTACGTCGATAGTGACGTCCTCGGAAAAAGCTCTGACAACGATCCGAGAACCACCGCGAAAGTGTACTACTACCGCTTGCGCATTGTTGGGAGTGATAACTCGATTTCATACACATCCTCGACTGCTGTCTCCCACAACCTCAGTACGGTGCGCCGCACGTGGGGCATGATCAAAGAAATGTTCAAATAGCGCGACGAATTTACCCATTACCTCAGGTGCTCCTCGGTGTCATGCTATGGTGCGTGCCAGTACACGCAGATTATCCCCCTATTCAATCGTGCCTTGCCACAATGAGGAAGAAGGCATCACATTCACAAAGTCGCATTCGGCCACGCATGCAGTTTTCGGTACTCTCACCTTCGGGAAACTTTCGATTGCACTATGATACTCTCGGACTCAATGCAGTACCAACAAGTGATCGTGACCACAATGGCATACCAGACTATGTAGATTCTGCAGCGTACTACATGGATGCTGCGCAGCGCTTTGTGTGTGATACGCTTGGTTTTCGCCAACCACCGCCTGATGCTGTAGACAGTACTTCCTGGGATGTGTACCTTGTACAACTTGGACGCAGCCCCGGATTCTTTTTTGATGATCGCGATCTCGGACAGTTTGGATGGTATGGAGCAACATATGCCGAAGATGTCCTCCCGACACCATGTGGTGGTATTGCGTCCACAGGGTTTATCTTTCTCGACAATGATTATAGCAGCGGTGATTCCATCGGAACGACGTCAAAACGGCGTACATACAGCGACACAGGGATCATCGCGCTTGCGATCACGTGCTATCACGAGTTCCATCATCTCGTCCAATATGGTTATGCATACGGTTGGAGCCCATCGTACTATGAGATGACAAGCGTCTGGATCGAGCAACGCGCTTTTCCATCGATCATGAACTATACGCAATACGTCCGACGACTCTTTTCAAATCCTACGCTTTACTGCTTGAGTTGTGACCGCAGCATCGAGGGAAGTTATGGTTACTCGATTGTGCTTCGCTATTTCTCGTTACAGCTCGGAGACAGCATCATTCGTTTATGGTGGGAAGGTATTGGTCAATGCACCCCGCCACCGATTGCATTCGATAGTGTGATTACTGCACATGGACATGATTTTCGAACGCTCTGGTGCTCCATGCTGCCCTGGCTATACTGGACAGGTACACGTGCACGCAGTGACTTGTTCCCTGATGCCGCCTTGCTACCAGAGCTCCAACCAGAAAATGGACCGGACGATCAGCATGTTACTGAACCCTCTTGGATGCGGACAACGTCGCTCTACCCACTGCAGTTCAAGCTTCTCCGTGCACTATTACCCGCAGATAATCCTCGCGCAACTGATGATACGGTTGATTTCATCGCGACGAACCCCGCTATCCGTCAACTAGTCAACAACGGTCGCAACAGCATTGACTACAGCATCCGCATCGCACGGGGCGGCAATGGCAATCAACTCGGTAATTCCACCTATCGCTGCATCCGTATTACGGATGGCGCCTGCGATGAGATTGTCTTCCACAGTGGTCGTTCAACTCCTGCCCTCGAAGCACCCTACCCCAACCCGTTAGTGCATTCACAGCATCGCGAGCTCGTACTTCCCGTTCCATCGGATGCACGTGTTGGTGATGTGGCAACTGTTTCTTTCTTTGCCAGTGATGGTATTGTGATCTACCGTACGAATGCAACCATCGTGCTCAATGCAAATGGTCAGCGGAGCATTCGCATTTCAACGACCACACCAGATTTCCCCTTGCAGGGTGTGTATGTCGTCATAATTCAGTACGGTGAGTCCTCGCTCATCACTAAGCTTTCGATTATTCCATGATCACGTTGCGAGTTGAGCAAGTAGGGCATTCCTATGGCATGTGGCGCGTCTTTGAGAATGTTTCATTTTCAGTGGAACATGGTGCAGTGCTCGCTTGCACAGGGCGGAATGGCAGTGGTAAATCCACACTCCTTCGCATCATTGCCGGCCTCCTTATACCCCGTAGCGGAGTAGTTACGTTTACATGCAATGGTTCAACATCAAGCTATCCCGAATGGCGACGACGTAATTCAGGCTACAGTGCTCCTGGGTTTGCGCTCTACGATGAACTGACCGTCGAAGAACTCATTGCATTCCACTCTGACTGCCGTGGTATTGATCGTGCGAGTGTGGCTTCTTTACTCGAGGAAAGTGGCTTCGCTAAATATGCTGCTGTCCGCGTGGGAGCACTGTCGTCGGGGATGGTGCAACGACTCAAACTCATACTTGCCTTTGCAGGGGAGCCAGCGATGGTTATCCTCGATGAGCCAAGTACGAATCTCGACCAACATGGTATCGAAATGCTCCAACGCTGGGTCGCGCGTGCTCAGCAGCACGCCATCATCGTCATTGCAACGAATATGATGACGGAACTACCTTGGTGTACGCACTACTTCGACATCGAGGCACGAATGTTTTCCCATGCAGAAAGTAACGTTCGTGCACGAGCAGACCACGAGTGATGCTCAACAGCCTCTTTGCGAGCTGTTCGCCCAAGTTGTTCACGGAGCGTAGGATCATTCGCAAGGCGAACGATAACGTCTGCCAAGAAGTTCACATTACCTGGTTCAAACCAAAGACCAGACACACCATCGCGTATGATTGAGCGTACTTGGCCAAGCGGCGATGCGACGATCGCTTTACCCATTGCCATATACTCGAAGAGTTTTGTCGGTGACCCAAAGAACTCAGTGCCATCGGGATTCGGCACTGTCGGTACTGCAAGGATATCACATGCAGCCAGGTACGAGGGTACGTCAGCATGCGGACATCGTCCGAGCATCACGACACGATCTGCAACCTGCTCGCGGTGAATGATATCGATCACAGTACTAAATGTTGCTCCATCACCAACGAAGAGGCCGCAAAGAGTAGGTTGGCGACCAATTGCGCGTACAAGTGCTTGCGCAAGAAGATCTGCTCCATGCCAACTATCGAATGTCCCGACGAACCCAACGACAATTGCATCATTCCAACCACGTTCTTCACGGATGGGGTGTGGAGGTACGGCGGGAGAAAAACGCTCAACATCTACACCGTTGGGAACGATGACAACGCGGTTTGGCTCAGCGCCACACTCTATTGCCATTTGCCGCATCGGCTCTGAAACGACTGTTACCATTTGAGCACACCGCAGCGCAATTTTCTCGGCATTGCGGAGCATGCGCGGAAAGAATGTTTTGCTCCAGTGGGTTTTCATCCACACCTCAGAGCCATCGAATTGGAGGATGTAGGGGATACCATAACGCCGCCGTACCATCGCACCACTGATGTTGTGACTGCTGTGACGTTGGTATACCACGTCTGGATGAAACCGAGTAAGAATAGGCGAAAGCCGTCGGACGACACGACCATTGTGAAGGATGCTGAACGCTTCTGGCAGATTCATCGTAAAGCGATTGTATGGAATGACATGGACTGGAACTGTCCCATGATCAGGTGGTGGGCAACTTGTGACAATCTCCACCTCCACCCCTTCCTCAACAAGCCCTGAGACAATACCTTTCTGCATTGTAAAGGAGCCACCATCGGTAACTGCACCATAGAAGTCTGTCCGAAGGTAGAGTACCTTCATCGGCACCTCAATCGGTAGTATTGCAGACGAACCCATCCAATGATGAGACCGAACGAACTGAGTGCAACTTCGAGCGCAAGAGATGGCGTCTCCAAAATCAGGAGTTTCCACCACGAAAACCGATCGCATCGCCCTTCCTCATCAACGAACATCCAGTCCCTAAACCCTGCTACCGCACCGTAGATTTTCCAGATCGTGCGGAATCGCTGGTATGGAAGATCCTTTGTCACTATAACAACTGTCTTATCACGTAACGATCGAAGGAGCCCATAGAGTTCGGTCGGTTTAACAACGATAAAATCGTGAATTGCCCGTGTGCGGGGAACTTGAGACCAACCAATAGCTGCGAGCGCTCGCTGAACGTTACCAGAAAGTACAATAACTTCTGCCTCGTGCAATCGTGCTGTTAAATCGTTCGTCATCGCCTCTTGTTGTATCGTTAGAGGGTACGAAGTTATGACGGATGTGCAAAACCTATCACTTCCACAACGACTTCTTTACAAGTTACTCGACCGTCTGTTGAGTTCTGAGTACGACGACGAGGAAGTCCTCCTTCGCTCACTTATCCATGATTTAGTAGAGCGCGAGGAATTCGCAGTCGTTGGTGGTCGTCTCTGGAAGCTTCTTCCCGAGCGCGGGGTCTATCGGCTACTCTACCAATATGGCGATGTTGAGCACATACCTGACAACTATGAACTCGATATCGCTCATCAACCGGCGTTCAGAGAACTTGCCAAGCACCGCACTGTAACAGACATCGAAACCGACGAACTCTTGCGCCAACGTGGCATACGCATCTACTCTGCTACCGGTGTCGGTCGCTTACTCAAGGTTCACGGGAAGCGATTTTACGAGTACGTCATCGCTATCAATGCACCATCAGTTGGGCAGGATCTTTCTTCAATGCTCGCAATCATCGGGAGTGCTGCAACAGCTGCGCTTCAAAACGTACGTCATCAGCATGAACGCAATCTGTTGCAACGCGATCTCGACCAAGCTTCGCAAATCCAGCGTTCACTTCTTCCCGATCACTCCATCGAGTTCATGGATTACTGTGCGTTCGGAATCTCAATTCCTGACCGCATCGTTGGCGGTGATTACTTCGACTACCTTCGTCTGACTGACTCAGAAGAGGAAAAGCGGCTTGGAATTGTAGTTAGCGATGCAGCAAGCAAGGGCTTACCTGCAGCAATTCAAGCGCTGTTCGTTTCGGGAGCGCTCCGCATGGGCGTTACGTACCACACAAAAATTTCCTCGCTCATTGGACGCCTCAACACACTCATTTACGAGACGTTTCCTACAGAACGTTTCGTCACACTGTTCTACTGCGAGATCACACCATCAACGAGTGGCTTGGTTCTCTATGCGAACGCAGGGCATTGTCCCGCGCTACACTATTCCGCGCGCGATGGTACGGTGATACCTCTCGAGCCGACTGGTGGCATTCTCGGTATCGCACCTCATTAGCGGTGTTCAGTCGAAAATATCAACATGCACCATGGAGATATTCTTCTGATCGTGACCGACGGAGTTCTCGAAGCGCAGTCACGAAGCGGTGAGCACTACGGGATCGAACGGCTTGCCGATCACTTGCGCAAGACTCACACAGAATCTCCCCGCACAATAGCGATGCAAATCATCGAAGATGTCCAGCACTTTAGTGCTGGCGCAAGCTATAGTGATGACCGTACGATCGTCGTCCTCAAACGACAATAGAGCAGCGACGATTATGCCTTATAGAACTGCGCGATTGCTTCAACGATGTGTTCAATCTCGTCGTCGGTGAGTTCTGCAAACAGGGGAAGTGCCAAGCTTCGAGCAGCAGCATCATTAGCGACGGGGAAGCGATCGTCTGAGTATCCGAGATCTGCAAAACACTGCTGCCGATGGAACGGTACAGGGTAATATACTTCTGTTCCTATCTCGTGTGACTGCAAGAATGCACGTAGTTGGTCACGGTTGTTGGCACGGATGACAAATTGATGGTAAATATGGGATTGCGGCACATTCGGATATCGAACATCCAGGCATTCGATTACCGCGTACTGATTCGTTAAGCCCGTCGCTGCGAAAAGAGCTCGGTAATGTTCCGCATGGCTGACACGTCGAGCATTCCACTCATCGAGGAATTGCAATTTGACGTTGAGCACCGCTGCTTGAAACTCATCCATGCGAAAGTTCCCCCCTACTAGTGCATGGTAGTAGCGCGGCTCCATTCCGTGGTTACGTAAGATGCGCAGACGATGCCCAAGAGTATCGTCATTGGTCACGACTAATCCTGCATCACCATATGCACCGAGATTTTTTGTCGGGTAAAATGAATAGCAACCTATCGTTCCAAGAGTCCCCAACCGCCGACCATCGCGGTGGCGTGCTCCGAGCGCTTGCGCTGCATCTTCAATGATTGGTACACCCGACTTGGCCGAAAGCGCAAGAAGTTCATCCATTGCCGCTCCCTGTCCAAATAGGTGCACAGGTATAATCGCACGCGTTCTCGAATTGAGCATTGCTTCGACATGTGTAACATCGAGTGTCAGCGTGTGTGGTTCAACATCTACGAAAACTGGGACTGCATGGAGGCGCGCAACAACTCCTGCCGTAGCGAAGAACGAGTAGGTTGGAACGATGACTTCATCGCCAGGACCTATGCCGAGCGACATGAGGGCAACAAGGAGAGCATCTGTACCGCTCGAGACCGCGATTGCATGGCGAACACCGAGATAGTCTGACAGTGCTGCCTCAAGCTGTTCCGTTTCTGGACCAAGCACAAATCGCTGACTTCGTGCAACACGCAGCAGACGGTCTTCGATCAAGGGAGCAATTGTCTGATATTGGCGATGCAGGTCGATAAGAGGAATCATCAAGTGTCGCATCTGGTTATGGGCTGCGAAAGTACGTATCCTCAATGCAGCGCTCCCTAAATTGCACGTGTTATGCAGGGCAAGCTGATTGCACTTATTCTTATCCTTGCCGGGGTGGTAACATCCTGTGTTGACCACACGGGCACTCCATCTAATGCGACCGTCTCGGACTATCCAGTACCAGATGGATTTCCGCCCATTCCAACCCCGCTCGACAATCCTATTACGAGTGAGAAAATCGAGCTTGGACGACTGCTCTTCTATGATGCTCGCCTTTCACGCTCTGGTGATCTCTCCTGCTCAAGTTGTCATCGCCAAGCGAATGCATTTGCAGACAGCGTCGCGGTTAGTAGAGGAAACAATAACGAACGAGGCTTACGGAACGCACCAGCAATTATTAACGCAGCATACAGTGGTACATGGTTTTGGGATGGACGCGCTCGTACACTTGAAGAACAAGTTGCGGCTGCACTCACATCACCCATCGAAATGGCATCAGATACAGTGCTCGTGTCAGCAAGGCTTTCAAGCGATGATCACTATCGCCGCCTCTTTGCGAGTGTGTTCGGATCAGCGCCATCAGCACACAACGCCATTAAGGCTCTTGCTGCATTTTGCCGTGTACTGATCTCAGGTAATTCACGTTATGACAGGTTTCGTCGTGGTGAAGTAGCAGCACTAAGCGATGCGGAACAACGTGGAATGTCACTCTTTTTCAGTGAACGTACTGGTTGCGCTCATTGTCACAGCGGCATCAATTTTACCGACAACAGCTTCCACAGCATTGGCATCCACACGCACTACTACGACCGTGGTCGCTACTATGTCACCGGCAGTGAAGGCGACATTGGCAAATTCAAAACACCCACCCTCCGAAACATCGCACTTAGCGCTCCTTACATGAACGATGGAACCCTTGCTACTCTTGAGGATGTGCTCGAACACTATAACAGTGGCGGCAAACCATTTGTCAACAAAGACCCACGCATTCGTCCTCTGGGGCTCACAAAACAAGAGCTCGACGACCTCCGTGCATTTTTGCACGCATTGACCGACTCGACATTTATCACCACGAAAGCATTTGCACCACCGTAGCACAGAACGATGACAATTAAAAATTTCCTTTTCTGGATTGTCTTCTTGGCTGCTGCCACTGTTTTTGCCCGGAGCATCAGGAGATTGTGGCTGTATTTAACATTCGCACGTCCAGAGAACCGTTTCGACAATCCCGCAGTACGCTCCAAGCAGATGCTCACCATCGGACTTTTACAAACGAAGATACTCCGAGATCCAAAGGCGGGAATCATCCACGTGAGCATCTTTTGGGGTTTCCTCATCCTATTAGCTGCTGCTGCAGAATCAGTACTTGAAGGGCTGCATCCCACACTCAATCTCAATTGGCTTGGCCCCGTCTACTCGATATCCACAATACTAACCGATGTATTCTGTGTCCTGATCATCTGTGCAACGATAGTTGCACTATGGCGTCGTTATGTGCAGCGTGTTCCTCGACTTCAAGTCGAAGGAGATCGCATCGAAGCAGCCGTCATTCTAGTTACCATCTTCACCATTGTAACGTCGCTGCTGTTGCTCAATACAGCTCGTATCCACTTAGGAATCGATTACTCATGGGCAGTACGTCCAATTTCATCACTTTTGGCATCAGTCCTCCCGCTCAACCACACGGCATTCGAAATCTTCTGGTGGGTGCACATTGTCTTGATACTAGCATTCACCAATTACCTGCCTTACTCTAAGCATTTGCATGTCCTCACATCACTGCCGAACGTGTACTTCTCCCAGCGTGAGTTTCCGCGCCAGCTTCCTGCAGTTGATTTTATTGCAGAGGATGCTGCAACGTTCGGTGTGCGTGATGTCGAGAATTTTTCATGGAAAACGTTGCTCGATGGTTACACCTGTACACATTGCGGGCGATGTACAAGCGTCTGCCCTGCGAACCAAACTGGGAAGGTGCTCGATCCACGCCAAATCATCATTGCGATCAATAAGAGAACGATGGACAAGGGACCTCTCCTGTTGAAGCTCCGCGATTGGGCTGAGAACGCACTCAGAGAAGACATGAGAACAGCAGCTCGCGATCTCCTTCGCGGGAGATGTTACGATGAAATGACCGATCTCCAACGCAGCGTCTTCGAGACCGTCTTCACCGAACAAGAACGCGCCATTTGGAATCGCCGTCTTGTAGGCGATTATATTGATCCCGAAGCACTCTGGGCGTGCACTACCTGCGGTGCTTGCATGCAAGAGTGTCCGGTTAACATCGAACACGTCCCGGCAATCGTCGGAATGAGGCAAGCTCTGGTGATGATGGAAGCATCGTTCACAGAAGAAACTGCTTTGCTGCCAAACGTTTATTCAAACCTTGAAACAAATGCTGTGCCGTGGGGTGGTATGGCACATGCTGATCGTGCCTCATGGGCTGAGGGGTTAGGAATCAAAACCCTCGCAGAAGATTCCCAGATGGAAGTGCTCTTCTGGGTTGGATGTGCTGGCAGCTACGACGAACGTGCCAAGCAAATCGCACGATCATTTGCAACGCTGATGAACTATGCAGGCGTGGAATTCCGCATTCTTGGCACTGAAGAATGTTGCACAGGTGACCCTGCACGGCGAACAGGAAATGAATACCTCGCCGATTCACTGACACAGCAGAACATCGAAACGCTTGAACGCTACAACGTCCACACAATCGTAACGATATGCCCCCACTGTTTCAACACGCTCAAACATGATTATCCACGGTTTGGCGGGAACTACCAAGTTGTGCACCACACCCAATTTCTTCAGCAGTTGATCGAGCAAGGGCGACTCCGAATCAATCGAGTTGTGCTCGACCATCAAACAGTCGCTTACCATGACTCATGCTACCTTGGACGCTACAACAATGAGTACGACGCCCCTCGAGCGCTCCTTGAGCATGTACCTGGACTTGAAATACTCGAAGTCGAACGCTCACGCGATCGTGGTTTCTGTTGTGGTGCTGGTGGAGGGCGTATGTTCATGGAAGAGCACGTCGGTGAACGTGTCAACCATAATCGTACGCGGGAATTGCTCTCAACAGGGACAACCACAATCGCCGCAAACTGTCCGTTCTGCATGACCATGCTCACCGATGGCGTCAAAGCTGCCGACAAAGCCGATCACGTCCGTGTGCTTGACGTCAGCGAAGTACTCTTGCAAGCAATAAGTGACGGTAGCACCCGAACCACTGCGGAATAGCACGATGGTACTGAATCGTAGACAAAGGCGAGCATGGTTTGTCATTCTATTGATCCTTTTACTCCAGGGCTGTAAACATCGCAGCGTACCTGATCCTGAGCAACTTCGTGCGGCACATGGAGGACGTTGGTATGGCGGCACATACCGTGTCAACGAAACCGGCGAACTTCGCTCTCTTGACCCCGTTGCAATCAATGACGTAACAAGTGCCCATATCGCCGAGAACATCTATGATCAATTACTCTACTTCAACGAACATCTCAAGCTCACTTGTGAGCTTGCCGAACGATGGGAAATTTCATCTGATGGCCGGCGCTATACGTACTACCTTCGTCGTGGTGTTTACTTCCATGATGATCCATGCTTCCCCAACGGGAAAGGGCGTGAGTTGACAGCCGACGATGTCGCCTATTCCCTCACACGTTGCTGCGATGCACGGACGGGAACACTGTCAGCAGATTACTTCCGTGGTAAAGTTGTTGGAGCCGAAGAATATTATCATGCAACTCGACGTGCACTAGCCGAGGGAAGTGCTCCAGACGTTCCCTCAGTGAAGGGCTTTCAAGTGATTGACCGGTATACGTTCCGCATCGAGCTCATAGAACCATTCGGTCCGTTCGAGTACTACGTTGCGATGAATTTTACAGGGATCCATCCACGCGAAGCAGTCGAGTATTACGGTAAAGAATTTGCGTACCATCCTGTTGGAAGCGGACCGTTTCGCTTTGTGCGATGGATTCCCGACCAAGAATGCAAACTTGAGCGTAACAACCGCTACTGGAAATATGACAGCGTTGGGAACCAATTGCCCTACCTTGACAAGATCCGCTTCAGCTTTATCAAGGACGATAAAGTGCAGTTTCTCGAATTACTCGAGGGGAATCTTGAGGAATGCTACCGGATTCCTTCCGAGTTTTTTCCTCTCGTAGTGAATGAGCAGAAACTCTTACGCCAATCGTTTCAGAAGTTCCAGCTCCTGCGCGTGCCTGCGCTCTCGACACAGTACTACGGCATGCTCACGACACACCCAATCTTTCGAGATCGGCGCATTCGTCAAGCATTCAACTATGCTGTGGACCGCGAACGCATCTTGACTTTTGTGCTCAAGGGGCAAGGCGGTATGCCTGCCCACTTTGGATTGGTACCACCAGCGATGCCCGATTATCCTGCTGAACGTGTCCATGGCTGTCATTTCGACCCTCTTAGAGCACTCGACCTTCTCCATCAAGCTGGCTATACATCAGGAAGCAATTTCCCTCGTATCGAGCTTCAACTCAACAGTGGAGGTGGACGAAATCTCCTGGTTGCAGAGGCAGTCCAGCAGCAGCTCGGCGAATATTTAGGTATTCGGGTGGGGCTCAAGATTGTAGAATTTGCACGCCATCTGGACGAAATTGATCACGGGCGTGCTCCCTTTTTCCGCTTAGGTTGGGTCGCCGATTATCCTGACCCTGAATCGTTTCTCAACCTCTACTACGGAAAACTTATCCCCAGTGACTCAACTGCAGCATCACCGCTCAATAGCACTCGCTATCGCAATCCACAGTTTGACAAACTCTTCGAGACTGCACGTAGTCAGCTCGATCGCCACCACCGCAACGAACTTTTCGCGAAAGCAGAACAGATCGCCATTGCTGATGCACCGATGCTGCTACTGTTCTACGATGAAGACTACCGGCTCTTGCAGCCGTATGTCCAAGGCTATCGAAACAATGCAATGGACCGTCGGCAGTATGCATACGTTTGGTTTGATCGTACAAGGCTTCACAAGATGGCTACGTCAATATAGTGATGAGTGCAAGGATGAGCGCGACACCACCGAGTACAAGTGAAATCCTCACCGACAGCGACATTCTCCGCTCGAGTGCATCAGCGCGGCGTACAATTTCTTGTGCACGTGCATTTGCACGAGCAAGGTCACTGGCTAAATCTGTATTACCGAATAGTCGCAAGAGCGCTTGACCAATACGTTCGTCAACTTGAGCGCTGTAGTCATTAAGTTTATCGTTGAAGCGACGCTCTGCTTCGTCGAGCATTGACACGATGTACTTGCTCGTCTCATCAAGGATGTAGCGTGTTTCGGGGATTTTCTTTTTATAGCGTGCTAAATCTTCGCTCAGATCCGCAATCTCCTTCTTGAAAAACTCCTGCATCGCCTAGATGTGTGAATCGAGCGTACTGACATCTCCTTCGATTGTGCGAAGCTTGATTGCGATGTAATCTTCAAGCTTGCCAAATCGTTCGTCGGTGGCAGTCTCGACCATTTGGCGGATGCTCAAGAGAATGGCATCAAGTTCAATAGTCCTCTTGACAAATCACTCCTCGAGTTTGGAGAGGTTTTTCCCGAAGCTTCTCAATCGCCGCAAGCTCTCCGTAAATCCGTTCAACGTCTTGAACGTGGTCACGAAATTACGTCAACTCCGACTCGACAGCACTCTGCAGCGAATGTTGGAGCTGACGGACTGAATGCTTGAGCTGATCAAACTCATGGTATGCAGATGCTCGAAACTGGTCAAGCTCGTATGCTTTCCCGAGAAGAGTTTCATACACTGCTTTATACTGCTCCGCTTGCTGGCGAACAGTACCGAACAGCTCAAGCAAACTTTGGCTTATGGGACGCTGTTGTGCTGTGGCATTGCTCGACCATTGAGAGAAACACTCTGAGTGAGTCGCGCAGTTCTACTAAGAGCTCACATTCTACCTCAGGGAGAACGATGCTACTCCGCTGGAGAAGAATGCTCAGCATTTGGTAACGGAAGGCCCGATCATGCTCAAACCGTTCACGCATCGTTGTTTGCAAGAAGTCATAGAGTCCTCCCGCTTCGGCAAGCTGCTCATAGTACGTGATCGGATGGAAGGCGGTAGCATCGTCTCCGGTGGCGTTTGCTACAGTCATCGCTAATGTCATTGAAACGCAGGAACGATGAGGTAGGTAATTCACTCGGTGTATCGGCATAACTGGTTGCAACCTTAAACACACCCTAAAGCTTGTAGTTTCGTCTAAAGTGACGTACGAGAACCGATGGCAATGAAGCTCGGCTTTCTTTGGCGTAAATCAAAAGATCATCCGCATACGGTAGGCATCGATACCGATGCCGATTTAGAACTATTGCTCGATGAATGCCGACGCAACCTGGCGCGTTACGATGAAGCGCTCATCCGGAAAGCTTTTCAATTTTGTGTCGCGGCGCATAAAAACGACGTCCGTGAGTCCGGCGAACCTTATTACACTCACCCGCTCGAAGTTGCCCGCATCATTGTCAACGAGATACCTCTCGACGACGTAAGCGTGTGCGCAGCACTGTTGCATGACGTCGTCGAGGATACGACATATTCGCTTGAGGACATCCGCGCAGAGTTTGGGAGCACTGTTGCTGAGATTGTTGACGGTGCAACCAAGATTAGTGGCATCTTCCGCAGTACAGAACTTCGGCAAGCTGAAAACTACCGTAAGCTATTGCTTGCACTTGTCAAAGATGTCCGCGTCATTTTGATCAAATTTGCCGACCGGCTCCACAACATGCGGACGCTCGGGCACCTTCCACCAGAGCGCCAACAGAGTATCGCACGCGAGACACTCGAAATCTACGCTCCTTTTGCGCACCGCTTCGGGCTTGCCAATCTCAAATGGGAAATGGAAGACTTGGCATTTAAGTACCTCGCACAAAATGAATACAACGCCATCAAGCAAGCACTTGCTGAGTCACGCTCGGAACGGGAAGCGTACATCGCACGTTTTGCTGAACCAATCGCAGAGCGTCTCAAGAAGGAAGGGTTCCGCTTCGAAATCACTGGTCGCCCTAAGCATATCTACTCGATCTATCAGAAAATGCAGCGGCTTGGCGTTCCAATGAGTGAACTTTACGATCTTCTTGCTGTTCGCATTATCCTCGATACCTCCGAAAACAAGGATTGCTACACCGTTTACGGCATTGTTGCAGACATCTACGAACCGATCGCTGATCGCTTCAAAGATTACATTGCTCGTCCGAAGAAAAATTCCTACCAATCAATCCATGCAGCATTCATCGGACCGGAAGGGAAACGTGTCGAGGTGCAGATACGCACACGGGCTATGCATGAAATTGCTGAACGTGGCATTGCAGCACACTTCCGGTACAAAGAAAATCAGGGGAATGGACGCGTTCCATCGTGGTGGCACGATAAGGAACTCGAAGAATGGGCAAGCTGGGTTCGTGATATCTTCGAAAGTGCCGGCGACGAAGCACCGGAGCAACTCATCGAGTCATTTAAACTCAACCTTTACCAAGACGAGATTTACGTTTACACACCGCGCAACGATCTTATCATCTTGCCCAAGGGTGCAACTCCTCTTGACTTTGCCTACGCCATTCATAGTGAAATTGGCAACCATTGCATCGGTGCTAAAGTCAATGGTAAACTGGTACCTCTCGATTCGAAGCTTCAAACGGGTGACCAAGTAGAAATTCTCACCTCGAAAAACCAGCATCCAACCCCTGATTGGGAACGTATCTGCATCACGCATAAAGCAAAGTCAAACATCCGTAAGTACCTCAACGAAGAAAAACGGCGCCTCGTCGAACTTGGTAAGCAGCTTTGGGAAAAACATCTCCGAAAGTTAGAGAGCATACCCAGTCAGGAACAGTTCGACCGTATGCTTGGCAAACTTGGTCTGTCAAGTCCCAACGAGTTTTACTACAAACTCGGGCACGGGGTCCTCGATGTTGGAATGGCGATCAAGCTTCTTCGAGGCGAACCAGCCACAGTTACACTCCCCTCCACAGAAGAACAGACGGCAAGCGCCCTATCCGATCGACTCCGTTCCTCAAGTGCTGTCGTGCTCAGCGGTGATCATCCTGCAATTCCCAATATCCTTTACCACTACGCACGTTGCTGCAATCCTGTGCCTGGTGATGAGATTGTCGGAGTAGTTACTATTGGGAGCGGCATCAAAATTCACCGTCGAGATTGCCGGAACATCGCCGAGATGGGTACAGCGCTCCAAGCACGGTTGGTTAACCTAACGTGGGCACCACACTCTGCCGGTGTGTACCAAGCTACTATTCGCGTCACTGGAGAAGATCGCTCTGGCATGCTCCAAGACATTACCAATGCGATCACTGGCTATCGGAACACGAACATCCGTAGCGTCAACATTGATGCATTCGGCAGCCAGTTCGAGGGAATCATTACACTCTATGTTGAGAACCTCGACCATCTCAACGAAATTTTTACGCGCATCAAGCGCATTCGTGGCGTTCGTAGTGTGAGCCGTTTCAATGGGTGAATGATCCAATCTCCCACCGTAAGAGCAGTACGTTCAAAGTTCCCATGCGAAGAATCAAGCTCCTTTCCCAGTTGGATTGGTCGTTCGGCGCTAATCTCGTCCAATAGTCCTCTCCGGCACCTGGTGGGAGAGCACCTCGAGGCACTGCGTCAGATTGGGGACAATTGCATATGCTGCCGGTACATCTGCGTGTGTATAGGCGCCGACCAAGATTGCACGTACACCTGCCCGTGTAGCAGCCTCTACATCGCTCGGCATGTCCCCAATCATCCACGATTGTAAGGGATCGCCATTCCACTTCGCGAGTGCTTCCAACAGCATCGTCGGTAATGGCTTCCGACATCGTGCGGTAGGCGAGTCGAGCTCTGTGCAATAGAACACATCGTCGAACTTAGTCCCTGTTCTCTGTTCGATGGATGATTGCATCCATTCGGTCAAGGTCCAGAGTTCTTGCTCTGACATGATGCCCTTGGCGACTCCCTGCTGATTTGACACGATAATTGCTCGAAAACCCGAGCGCTTCACCCAATCAAATAGTTTGAAAAAGCCATCATTGAAAATGAATTCCTCCGGCGAACGGACGTAGCCATTCTCGATGCGACGGTTGACAATGCCATCGCGGTCAAAGAACACAATGCGGCACCTGCCCACTACGGTTCCTCAAACAGTGAGATTACGGGATGAGGTGGCACAAGACCGAGATGTTTATAGGCAAGCGGTGTAACCTCGCGCCCTCGCGGAGTACGGTTGAGAAAACCCTCTCGAATTAAGAATGGTTCGTACACCTCCTCGAGCGTACCGGGCTCCTCACCGACAGCGACAGCGAGCGCATTGAGGCCTACCGGTCCGCCGTTGAACTTTTCGATGATTGTGAGCAGAATGGTTTTATCCATCTCATCGAGTCCGTATTCATCCACGTCGAGAGCTTCGAGAGTCATCAACGCGATTTCCCGAGTGATGATACCTGCGCCATGGACGTCTGCAAAGTCGCGTGTACGGCGAAGGAGTCGGTTCGCAATTCGTGGTGTACCGCGCGAGCGACGGGCAATTTCCATCGCAGCTTCCTCTTCAATCGGTACTCCTAAGATCGAAGCCGATCGCAGGACGATGTGAATCAAATCCGTTGCATCGTAGTAATCGAGCCGGTTCACGATGCCGAATCGCGACCGGAGTGGACTACTGATAAGCCCTGCGCGGGTTGTTGCGCCAACGAGTGTAAAGCACGGGAGAGAAATTTGGATTGAGCGAGCGGCAGGACCACTCTCAATCATGATGTCTATGCGGAAATCCTCCATTGCAGAGTAGAGGTATTCTTCGATGACCCTCGTAAGAGAGTGGATTTCATCGATGAAAAGTATGTCTCCCTCGTTGAGATTCGTCAACAATCCTGCCAAGTCGCCCGGTTTTTCAAGGACTGGGCCACTGGTCGCTTTGATTTGGCTCCCCATTTCGTTGGCGATGATATAGCTCAGCGTCGTCTTCCCTAACCCTGGAGGACCGATGAGCAATACATGGTCGAGTGCCTCACCCCGTTTTCGTGCGGCCGCAATGTAAACTTTAAGATTGTCGAGAATCTTTTTTTGTCCACGGAATTCTGCAAACCGCGATGGCCGAAGTGAAGTGTCAAGCTCATCATCAGCGGTGCGTTCAGGAGTGCGGATAGGAGACTGTGATCGTGCCATGATGCATGGGTGCAACGATGTGGCACGCAAAGATAGCGTGCTTATGGGAGGACGTCCTCACCAACGAGAGCTGCACGGCGCAAGTCACGATTGAGTTGGGCAATGTACTCGATACTGATGCCTTTCGGACACGCCGCTTCGCATTCATAATGGTTGCTACAATGGCCAAAACCTTCCTGCTCCATTGCTTCCACCATACGCCGGACGCGGCGGTAGCGTTCTGGCTGACCCTGTGGCAACGAGCCTAAGTGTGCAACCTTCGCTGCGACAAAGAGCATCGCCGATGCATTCGGGCAGGCTGCAACACAAGCTCCACAGCCGATACACGCTGCAGCATCAAATGCGCGGTCTGCCGCTGGTTTAGGAATCGGAATCGCATTTGCGTCGGGAACACCTCCCGTGTGACAACTGATGTAACCACCGGCTTCGATGATACGATCGAATGCACTGCGGTCAACGATGAGATCTCGAAGGACAGGAAAGGCACGTGCCCTCCACGGCTCGATCCAAAGTTCATCGCCATCGTCGAACATTCGCATGTGGAGCTGGCATGCTGTTGTACGTCGTCGTGGGCCATGCGGACGGCCATTGATAACCATGCCACATGAACCACAAATTCCTTCACGACAATCATGCTCGAACGCTACTGGCTTTTTCCCCTCTGCAATGAGTCGTTCGTTGAGCACATCAAGCATTTCAAGAAAGCTCATATGTGGGCTTACATCGTCGAGCACGTACGTTTCAAACCGTCCGGATACGTTCGGACCTTCTTGCCGCCAAACGTGGAGTGTGAGTTTCATTACTTGTAGCTCCGAACTGTGAGTTTGACATTCTCAAATACCAGTGGCTCTTTATGCAGCCGTGGAGATGAGTCAGGACCAGTATACTCCCACACGGCAACGTACGCAAAATCGTTGTCGTTCCGAAGTGCTTCGCCGTCGGGTGTCTGGTATTCCTCGCGAAAATGTCCCCCACAAGATTCCTCGCGGTGGAGCGCATCACGGCAGATGAGCTCTGCAAATTCGAGAAAGTCTGCCACGCGTCCTGCGTACTCAAGGTTTTGGTTGAGTTCAGAACCAGTGCCAACAACGACAACGTTTTCCCAGAACTCCTCTCTCAATGCCGGAATGCGTTCCAGAGCAGTGCGGAGTCCGTCTGCGTGTCGGGACATTCCGCAGTAGTCCCACATCAATTTCCCAAGCTCACGGTGGAAGGACATCACCGTACGCTTGCCGTTTGCATTGAGTATTTTCTCGATACGTGCGCGCGCTTCATCCTCGATGCGCTGGAATTCGGGATGGTCGGTTGTGATTTCTCTTTTCGGGTACGATGCCAAGTAATGCCCAAGAGTGTACGGAATGATAAAGTATCCATCAGCTAACCCTTGCATGAGCGCTGATGCACCGAGGCGATTGGCTCCGTGATCAGAAAAGTTTGCTTCACCAAGCACGTGCAGCCCTGGTATCGTGCTCATGAGGTTGTAATCCACCCATAGTCCGCCCATCGTATAGTGCGGTGCTGGATAAATACGCATCGGTACTTCGTATGGGTTTTCGCCCGTGATGCGCTCGTACATCTCGAATAAATTCCCATATCGCTGTTCGATGACATCACGACCGAGTCGTTTGATTGCATCCGAAAAGTCAAGGTAAACTCCCAATCCACCTGGACCAACGCCACGACCTTCATCACAGACTCGCTTTGCTGCACGCGACGCAATATCGCGTGGGCTCAAGTTTCCATAGCTTGGGTAGAGGCGTTCCAAGTAATAATCGCGTTCATGCTCGGGAATTTCATTTGGTGGACGTCGGTCACCCGGTGTTTTCGGTACCCAGATGCGTCCGTCGTTGCGGAGCGATTCGCTCATGAGCGTCAATTTCGACTGGTAGTCTCCACTCGGCGGGATACACGTCGGGTGGATCTGAGTAAAACAAGGGTTAGCAAAGCCTGCACCACGTTTGAAGGCTCGGTAAATGGCAGTAACGTTTGAGTTCTTCGCGTTTGTGGAAAGGAAGAACACATTGCTGTAACCACCCGTGCACAGCAAAACCGCATCACCAGAGTGGCGACGTAGTTCTCCAGTGACCAAGTTGCGAGTGATAATTCCTTTCGGGTGTCCATCAATGACCACTAGATCGAGCATTTCTTCACGTGTCCAAAGCATCACACGCTTGGCATCAACCATGCGCATCAATGCTTGATAGGCTCCCAGCAAGAGTTGCTGACCTGTCTGTCCACGCGCATAGAACGTTCGCGATACTTGCGCCCCACCGAACGAACGATTATCCAAGTAACCACTGTACTCACGAGCGAAGGGGACGCCCTGCGCAACGCATTGATCAATGATATTGGCACTCACTTCCGCCAAGCGGAAGACATTGGCTTCACGCGACCGAAAGTCACCGCCCTTGATGGTGTCGTAGAACAGTCGCCAGACGCTATCTCCATCGTTGGGATAATTTTTCGCCGCGTTGATGCCACCTTGGGCAGCTATCGAATGTGCTCGACGTGGCGAATCGTGGTAGGTGAACACGTGGACATTGTATCCGAGCTCAGCCAGTGTCGCTGCCGCTGATGCACCAGCAAGTCCAGTGCCGACGACAAGGATCTTGAACTTCCGTTTATTCGCCGGACTGACGAGCTTCAACTCGTTTTTGTGCCGCTGCCACTTCTCTTCCAGTGGTCCGGCAGGAATCTTTGCATCAAGATTCATGACACCATGATATCGTATGTGTTACGAAAGTGGTTCGAGTACGTGCGCCATTGCTGCAAGCGGAATTGAGACATATCCAATCCAAAGCAGAATCGCAAGTACGATACTTGCCTGACGGATTAGACGGACATAATGTGGATGGTAGATACCCAACGTTTGGAGTGCACTCTGTATCGCATGAACAAGGTGTATTGATACGACCGTCACTGCAACGATGTAGAGTCCAGCGAGCCACCATTCTTGTAAACTCCGCACAACCATAGAGTAAACGTCGTGTACCGGGCCACGTCCATCGAGGAAGTATGTCGCAGCGTAGTACTGCGGGTAGATTTTTCCCCACGTAAAGTGAGCAAGATGAAAGGCGACGTAACTAACGATCAAAAGGCCTGAAAGGAGCATCGTCCGTCCGGCAACCGTAGAGGCTTGCCACTGCTGCTGGTGATAGGATAGTGGACGTGCCCGCTGCGAATTCCGACGTAAGCGAATGGTGTAGTACACATGGAGCACTAAACTTACCAACAGTGTGATCCGTGCCAACCAGAGCACGACAGGTATATCACGCAAGCCAGCAGCATAACTATTGATCGCTTCAGGACCAGCATAAACAAGCAAATTCCCGCTCATGTGCCCGATGAGAAAAAGAACCATCACTAACCCAGTGACCGCTACAATCGCTTTTTGCATAACTGTCGTCTGAAATAACGAACGATTCATACGTACTGTGTGCGTCGGTCTAACCACCTAAACAATAAGATGAACACATTACGTTCCAAATTTACGGTAGTTCATAAAGGGGTTTCGATATCTTATCCAAGTCAAAGGTCTCCACAACAATCTGAGCATTTCATGATGATACGATTTACAACTGCTTGCGCCACAGCATTGGTGATCACAATAGCGTATGGTAAGATCGAGCAGCGCACTCTTCGTCCAGCGCAGGATCATTCCACACAAGCTATTATTGAACAACCTGCAGCATACTCGCTCCACGTCGGAGTGTTTGTGGCAGCAAAAGTTGGTGTCAATACAACTGTAGCGAGAGGCAGAAAAACGGACCTCAACTTCAACACTCTACCGGACCTCGGGATTTCAATTTTTGCGCCTTTCCAATCTGGTAGTCGGATTGGAGCAGGGCTCGACATTGGCTATGCGACCTACTCATACGTTAACAAACCCGAAAGCGGAGTGACTGATGCAAATACCATCATCGAGCAGTACAGCTATATCAACATGTTCCCTCATGTGAATCTGAGTGGCATTGTGCTCGGTGTCAACCTCGGATTTGCACCAAACGGTCGAGCGAAGACGAAAAGCGGTAACACTGCAATCATTGTAACGGATGGTTCACAAGAAATTGGCAGCGAGCATCTAGGCACTCTCGTTGAATTACGCCTTGGGGGCAACTTTCCAATCTGGGATAATCCGAATGGGCAACTTAACCTGTACCTCTTGGCTGGCTATACACTCAGTGGTCTTTATAGCGATTATAGTACATACATCTATAGCCGCGATAATTACGCTCCTCCAAGCGCGGACAAAAACCCAAAACCTGCTTCAATAGCGGTAGGTTTAGCCTACTATTTCCGCATTCCGATTAAGCCGTGACTTGCGACTTCACGAGTTTCCGCCAAAGGTAGTACACTGGTACTCCTGTAAACACGATCACCAAACCAGGGTACGTATAGCTTGGCTTTTCGATAAGCAGGATGACACAGATGACAGCAGCAGCAAGGATATAAAGCGCTGGTAACACAGGATATCCTACAGCTTTTATTGGTCGCTCAAGATCAGGACGTCGCCATCGCAACTGGAAAATCCCAGCAACTGTCAACACATAAAAGAGCAGAACTGCGAAGACAACATAGTCGAGCAAATCTCCATAGCGGCCCGAAAGACAAAGAATGCTCGCCCAGAATGCTTGCACCCATAGTGCAGTCGAAGGCGCACCATTTCGATTAAGGCGTCCAACCGAGGCAAAGAATAATCCGTCGCGTGCCATTGCGTAGTAGCAACGTGCGCCAGCGAGAATCATGCCATTGTCGCATCCGAACGTTGAGATCATGATGAGAACCGCCATTAGCGCCGCGCCAATACCAGGGAACATCACTTCCGCCGCTGCTGCACCAACTCGATCGGCTGCAGCAAACTGAATCCCCTGCTCAAGTGGCGTCGCTCCATTGGGAATACCACGAACCGGTAACGTCACAATGTACGCAACATTTACCAGTACGTAGAGCACAGTCACAATCACCGTCCCCAGCGTGAGTGCCAGTGGGATTGTCCGCTGTGGACGGACTACCTCACCAGCGGCAAACGTGATGTTGTTCCACCCATCACTCGAAAACAGCGATCCAACTTGAGCAACTACTAACGCACCAACGAGTCCCACACCTGAAAGAGCTGTAACAATCACGCTACCGTCATTTGCCACTGTTACGCGCGAGGCATCCCAGAACGTCGCAAGATTTTGCTCGAATGAACTGCTGTTGTATCCGACAAATGCAAGCACAATGAGCACTATGAGCGACCCAATCTTGCCGAACGTAAAAATATTCTGCACCAGTGTACCAATTCGAATACCTCGCGTGTTAAGCCATGTGAGGGCTACGATGACTGCGATCGCAAGAAGTTGTGCCATGCTTATCGAGACCCCCCCGAAGAGGAATAGAACGTTCGCTTCACCAAACGGTGGAAAGAGCACCGCCGTAAACTTTGCGAACGCAACGCCCACCGCAGCTATAGAACCTGTTTGAATGACCAAGAAGAACGTCCACCCATAGAGAAACGCAATCAGTGGATTGTACGCTTCACGCAAGTACACATATTGCCCACCCGCTTGCGGGAACATTCCTGCCAGCTCCCCATAACTGAGCGCGCCGGTTAGGGTAATAATACCGGTAATGAGCCACACAACAAGCAACCACCCTGCTGAACCTACTGTGCGTGCAATTTCGGCACTCACAATAAAGATGCCCGAGCCGATCATGATACCCGTTACCACCATCGTTGCATCGAGCAACGTAACAGTACGACGGAACTCACCTTGGCCAGTGTGTTTCATTAGCTGGTTCCTACTCAACTACTGCATGCGCTGCTTTGCGAAGAAGACTCCTTTTTGCGCCATAGCCGAAATAGATCGCAAGTCCAACAGCCATCCAAAGGACAAGTCGAAGCCACGTATCCCAGGGCAAACTTGCCATCATTGCAGCACAGGTAATGATGCCCATGATCGGTACAAATGGTACCCACGGTGTTCGAAACGCACGTGGGGCATTCGGTTGAGTGTACCGCAGGACCAAGACGCCAAGGCTCACCAAGATGAATGCAAAGAGCGTCCCAATGCTCGTCATCTCTCCGACAATTGTGATAGGTAAAAAGCCCGCTAACACGCTGACAAATACTCCAAACAGTGCATTCGACTTACAAGGTGTCCGGAAGCGTGGATGAATTTCCGAAAAAACGCGCGGCAACAAGCCATCTTTTGATATGGAATAAAACACACGCGACTGCCCAAGGAGCATCACCAGCATCACAGACGTATATCCTGCCAGAATCGCAATAATGATCGCCTGTTGCAGCCAGACGTACGGTGTGTGGCTTATCGCCAGTGCAACGGGAGCAGCCTCACCCGTGAAGTTCTTGTAATGCTCAAGACCTGTCATGACATGCGCAAAGAGCACGTAGAGCACTGTGCAGATAGCCAGGGAACCAATGATCCCAATCGGCATATCTTTATGTGGTGCTCGTGCTTCTTGTGCTGCAGTGGATACTGCATCGAAACCGATGAAGGCAAAAAACACAATCGCCGCACCACGAACGATGCCTGACCACCCAAACTCGCCAAATACACCTGTGTTCGGGGGTATGTATGGTACGTAATTGTCAGGGTTTATGTATCCCCATCCAAGGACAATGAACGTTACGATCACCGCCACCTTGAGCACAACAATCAACCCGTTGACGGTAGCAGATTCTCTTGTTCCGCGCATAAGAAGTAGCGAGATGATCGTAATGATCAGGATTGCAGGAAGATTGACGACGCCGTGAACAATCGTGCCGTCAGGCATCGTCTGATGTTCAAATGGTGACATCATCATTGTCTCAGGAAGATGCACACCAAAACTTGCGAGCAGCTTTGAAAGGTATCGTGACCAGCTCACTGCAACTGTTGCTGCACCAACTGCATATTCGAGCACTAAGTCCCATCCGATGATCCACGCAATGAGCTCTCCCATCGTTGCATAGGAGTACGTGTAAGCACTCCCGGCAATCGGAATCATAGATGCAAACTCGGCGTAGCAAAGTGCAGCGAATGCGCAACCAATTGCTGCTAAGACAAATGACAGCGTCACTGCAGGACCAGCATGGTGCGCCGCAGCGATTCCAGTCAGTGAGAATAACCCTGCACCAATGATCGCACCGATGCCGAGCATAACAAGGTTGAACGGTCCAAGCGTTCGCTTGAGCGTGTGCGTTTCTCCAATACCTGCAGCTTCCGCCTGAAGCTGCTCGATACTCTTCTTTACGAAAAACAAGTTAGGCATGAACAACTCCGCTCCGATAAGTGAAACATTATTGCTTCCGCCGTGATGAGCGTCGGCGGTTCGCTGGTGTTGCTATTTCAAGACATTGTTTGAGAGAAAGGTGTGTGTAGTCAGTACCCTCCGGCAGCCAATAAATCTTTGTACCGATTTGTAGGTACGGCTTGGATTTTCCTTGTATAATGCGGGCGTTTGGGTTTTCCTCGAAGCGGCGAATGATACTCTGCTCTTGCTTCTGACGTTTGTCCTCAAGTAATGCCACTGCCTCATCGAGTGAGATCGTTTCGATTTGATCGCGGGTGATGGACACAAACTCATCACCAATGCGCACATAGGGACCATAACGACCGATTGCGACGCTAACTGCTTTTCCGTCGTTCGTAGTACCGAGCAGACGAGGGAGTTTCGTTTGTTTCCCATTGGTTGAGGCGTGTTCGAGTAGAGTGATTACATCTTCTAATCCGATCGAGCCTGGCTCCACACCATCGGGAATAGACACAAACCGCCGTGTTGCTTCGGTGCGCCACTCGATATAGGGTCCGCGATCGTTGATTGCAATGATGACGCTCCCACCTTCATAGCTGCCGAGTTCACGAGGGAACTGCAGGTAGTAGAGAGCGCGATCGAGCGTTAGCGCTTCGAGTTGCTCTGCGCTTGGTATGTTCGCAAAACGCTCCCCACGTTGGACGTACAACTTTTGGAAGCGATTGATGCCGACGTACACCTGCTCACCAGTCTCTGGATCTTGACCGAGCAGCCGTCGACCCACGCTGGGTGCAGTGGCAATCACATCGCTGAGTCGCTCCTCGAACGGCTTGTAAAAGCTGTCGAGCATGCGTTGCCATTGAAGTTCACCGCGTGCGATTTGATCGAATTGCTCTTCTACAGTTGCAGTGAACTGATAGTCCATAATGCCTGGGAAATACGCAACGAGGAAATCGGTCACCATTCTCCCAATAACGGTTGGGAAGAGCTTGTTACGCTCAGCTCCAACAATTTCCGTTTCCGTCTCCTCCACCAGAGCGTCATTTTTGAGACGAAGAACCTTAACTGAGCGGCTTGTGCCATCCATGCTTTTGCGTTCGACGTAACCACGTTCTTGAATTCGTCCAATAATTGTTGCATACGTCGAGGGTCTTCCAATACCAAGCTCTTCGAGTTTGCGCACAAGGCTTGCTTCTGTGTAGCGCGCCGGTGGTCGAGAAAAAGTTTCGCGCGCCCAAAGATCATCCGCGTGGAGTTGGTCACCTTCTGAAAGTGACGGTAAAGTCACTTCAGCAGCTCCATCACTATCGGCATCATCCTCACGCTGGTCAGAATAGAGCTTCAAGAATCCATCGAAGGTTATCACTTCCCCTTCTGCGATGAAGCGTTCCTCAATCGTTGACGGTGCGATGGTGACTATGGTACGCTCGAGTTTTGCATCACTCATTTGCGATGCGAGCGCTCGTTTCCAAATGAGCTCATAGAGCTGTTGAGCTTGTTGGCTTTCACCGTCGAGTACCACTCGTGAAAAATCCGTCGGTCGAATAGCTTCGTGTGCTTCTTGTGCGTTCGCAACTTTCGTTTGGTACTGCCGCCGTTTATGATAGCGTGCTCCAAAACGCTCGATGATGGTCGAGCCTGCAGCGTCGAGTGCTTCTTCACTGAGCGAGACTGAATCGGTACGCATGTACGTGATATAGCCAGACTCGTAGAGCTGCTGTGCGATTTGCATTGTTACACGAATCGGCATTCCGAACCGACGCGACGCCTCTTGCTGGAGTGTTGATGTTGTAAATGGCGGAGGAGGCGATTTTTTCCCCGGCTTCGTTTGGAGCGATTCGACGGAGAACGTCGCACCGATGAGCGCGGTCAAAAGAGCACGCGCTCGATCGGCTTCATCGAGCCGTCGGTCGAGTTCAGCACGGACTATCTGACCGTCGGTGGTGAGGAACCGACCACGGAGGCGATACTGCACCGTTGGCACAAAGGACTCAATCTCTCGTTCACGTTCTACGATGAGCCGTACAGCAACAGATTGGACACGTCCTGCAGACGGTGCACCTGCAACTTTTTTCCGTACAATCGGTGACAATTTGTACCCAACGAGCCGATCTAAAATTCGCCTTGCTTGCTGGGCGTTGACCAAATTGAAATCAATTCCACGTGGATTGGCAATCGCCCGCTCGATTGCAGAACGTGTGATTTCATGAAAGACAATGCGTTTGGTTTTCGATTCGTCGAGTTTGAGCACTTCAGCCAAGTGCCAGGCAATCGCTTCCCCTTCGCGATCCTCATCTGTTGCAAGGAGGATTGACTCTGCATCCGCTGCGAGTTTCCGGAGTCGCTCTATGATTTGTTTCCGTTCCGGGATGATAACGTAGGTCGGCTTATATCCTTGATCGATGCGAACGCCAAGTTTGTCTTCGGGCAAGTCGCGCACATGCCCTTGGGAAGATTCGATACTATAACCTTCACCCAGGAAGCGTCGTATTGTGCGTGCTTTCGTTGGCGATTCTACTATGAGAAGGGAACGACTGGGCATAGAGTGGTCAGTGGGTGGTGGATTCTTCCATTGAACGCCGATGGACGCAGGTAGCAGGTTCGCGGCACTCAGCAAAAATTTGGAGGGAATGCCGCAGCGCACGCATTCTATATCGGTCAGCAATGGTATCCTGCAATGCGAACAGTGCACTCTCCTCAAACTCAATCATGTGTCCACAGTCACGGCAAATGAGGTGATCGTGGTTCGGCTTTCGTGCAGCCAGTTCATACGTCGCGCTATCACCCTGGAAACGATGCTTGACAATAATGCTGCATCGCGTCAGGAGGTCAAGCGTCGAGTACACTGTGGCGCGCGAGATTTTGTCACCGTTAGTGTTCATGTACACGTAAAGCTCGTCTGCAGTAAAGTGCCGATCGAATTCAGCAGCACGCTCGAGTACTCGGAAGCGCTCTTGCGTGTTGCGGTACATTTTCGTCCGCAGAAAGGTGCGGAACTGCTCGCGGAGCTGTTCGATGTCGGGGGATATCTGCTTCATCAGCGCTCTGCGATTGATACGGAGCGAATATACAACACACTCTTTCTGAGACTTGATGTCGCGGCACCTAATTTCGCGCCTTGTGAACGTCGTCCATCGCGTTCGTGCGCTTGCACGTCGCCCAAGAGTGTGGCTCGCATTAGGAGCTATCGTGCTCTGCACGTGGCTGCTCCTGTCTCGTTATGGCATTATCACGCGCATTGAGCTCGAGCATACAGCAAGTGCGCTCGATGCTGCGATTGCTCAACGGCGACGAACGCTCGATTCACTTCGTCGTTTCTCTCAACGACTTGAGCGCGACACAGTACTCCTTGAGCAACTTGCGCGCGAACGACACGGCATGATACGTCCTGGTGAGCTTGTGCTCATCGTCACTGACACCACCCGATAGTATCATCCTCCGCTGTTGCCTTACGATGAAAGAACCGCTCATCCCGTCTGGTGCACCAACCCCGATTGGACCCTATTCTCCGATCGTCCGCGCAAGTGGACAGTGGTACTTCTTCTCCGGACAAATCGCACTCGGAGAAAATGGCACCATCGTCGGTAGCACAGTCGCCGAACAGACCGAGCAAATATGCCGTACCATCACACAGATGCTCGCCGCTGTCGGACTCACTGTCAACAATGTCGTCAAAACAACAGTGTTTCTCCGCTCGATGGATGCTTTTGCAGAGATGAATGCAGTCTATGAACGCTACTTCGGTAGCTCTAAACCTGCCCGATCAACCATTGAAGTTTCACGCCTCCCAAAGGATGCACTCATTGAAATTGAGCTTATCGCTGTTGAGTAGCTTACTTGTATCATGCTTCGTTGCTCGTGCATCGGTTGATTCGACCGTTACGCGTGATACAGTCACACCATTGGGTGCACTATGGCGTTCTGCTGTCCTTCCAGGATGGGGGCAACTTTACTACGGCTCGATACCGAAAGCAGTTCTTTTTGCTGGTGCCAGTATTGCGGTGGGTAGCGTTGTCGCATGGAATAACGCGCGCTATGCCGATGCTGATCGGCGCTACCAACATTACGATTCCACCGACGGTCGGAAAACTGCAGCGCTTCGCGAACGTGAGTTCTATCGCGATCAGCGCGATGTTGCGGCACTGTGGCTCCTTGCGATCTATGCGTTCAACCTCATGGATGCGTACGTAGGCGGCGAAATGTCTCGCTTCCCGATTAGCCCAAACGCAAACGTACAGCTTATCCCAATCGCTGGGGGTCTCGGTATCGCCGTCCATTGCGCTCTCCCTCGGCTCATTCATTTGCCGTAAGTTTGCACCCGAAGTCTCATCACCATCTGGTTCCATGAACGTTCACTATCAGGTCGCTTCCCCTTCGAAGGTGCGAAGCGAACTTTTGGTGTATTTTCTCCCAGAAACAGACCCTTTTCGTCAGGAGCAACGCTCTACAATCACTGAAGAATTTCCAGCCTCTGCTACTGCTCTTCAATCGAATGATTGCACAGGTAAGATTGGAAATGTCATCACCACCTACACTGCCGAGCGATCCCAGATTCGGAAGGTGATGATCGTCGGTGTTGGTGATGCCAATGCGTTGACCGCAGAACACTTTCGCCGTGCTGCTTCGACCGCCGCACGCAGGAGAGGCAACGGAACAACGCGCATTGCATTTGTTCTCCCGGAATGGTCACCACTGGGTGCTGAAGCAACTGCGGCCGCGATCGTCGAGGGTGCAATCCTCGGTAGTTACTCATTCACACGCTACAAAACCACTGAAAAGACGAAACCTCTCGACGATCTCGTCGTTGTTGGTTCGACGCGTTCCCGTGCAATCAATACTGCTATCGAGCAAGCGGCTATCGTGTGCGAAGGTGTGACGTTAGCACGTGACTTAGCAAATATGCCGGGCAATGATCTCTACCCTGAAACACTGGCAGACCATGCGCGACGTGCTGGCAAAACTGCAGGCTTCCGTGTTCAGGTGTTCGACAAACGCAAAATCGAAGCACTCAAGATGGGAGGACTAATAGCGGTAAACCAAGGAAGTGTGCGTCCCCCCGTGTTCATTGTGATGGAATGGAAAGGCGCAAGCGCAACGCAACCACCAATTGTCCTTGTTGGGAAAGGTATAACATTCGACACCGGTGGTATTTCAATCAAGCCTGCTGAACGTATGGGCGATATGAAAATGGACATGCACGGCGCTGCAACCGTCATCGGAACGATGTTCGCAGTTGCGAAGCTCCGGCTACCGATCAACGTCGTCGGGCTTGTCCCTGCAACGGAGAACATGCCGAGCGGTTCGGCATATCGTCCTGGTGACATCATTACGTTCATGAACGGTAAGACTGCTGAGATTGACAATACCGATGCCGAGGGGCGGCTCATCTTAGCTGACGCACTCACCTACGCCGAACGCTACAAGCCACAAGCAGTAGTGGACATTGCTACGTTAACAGGTGCGTGTGTCATTGCCTTAGGTCACGTTGCAAGTGGATTGATGGGGAATGACCGTGCACTTCTCGATCGCATCAAAACAGCAGCCGACGCTACAAGTGAATACGTCTGCGAGCTCCCACTCTACGAAGAGTACCTCGAGCAAATCAAGAGCGACGTCGCTGACGTCAAGAACACCGGAGGGCGGCCAGCCGGTGCGATAACTGCAGCTCTCTTCCTGAAGCACTTTATCGGCAACTACCCGTGGGCACACCTTGACATTGCAGGAACTGGCATGGCTCCCAAGGAAGGTGCATATTCACCGAAAGGTGCGACAGGTGTAGGCGTACGGCTCTTTGTCGAGATGCTCCGTCGCTGGTAGCGTATCAGCATTCAACACAGGCACCGTGCATGCAATGGAACGCTATATCAACGTTGCGGTGCCATTGCCAATCCGCAAACTTTTTACATACCGCGTTCCACGTGAGCTGCGTGTGCAGTGCGGCGCACGTGTCATTGTACCGTTAGGAACGAAGCTCTACACTGGAATCATCGTTGAGCTGGATGTTCCGCCACATCCTGACGCAAAACCGATCGCGGAGCTGCTCGATGATTACGAATCACCTGCAATCATTCCCACCGTCCTTGATCTGACGCGCTGGATTGCTGATTACTACCTTTGCTCATGGGGCGAAGCGCTTGCTGCTGCATTACCCCGACCGCTTTCCCCACATTCAGTCATCCGTGTCCAAATCCGCCGATATCCTACCGAGGATGAACAAGCTGAACTTGAACGTCGCGCCCCGAAGCGTGCGCGCTTGCTTGCGCTTCTGGCTTCTTACCAATCACCAGTGACAGTTGCTCACCTTGAGCGGAAACTTGAGACCGAGAGCGTTACCGCACAACTCGAAGCACTTGAAGAAGCTGGCTACATCGAGCTTCTCACAACTATTGAGGGTCCGCCAAAACCAAGGACTCACCGTACCCTTGCGATTCCCCAAGCGTTCATTGACTCACCAGACAAGCTTGAACGAGCGCTTGAGGAACTCGAGCACCGCGCACCAAAGCAAGCCCAAGCACTTGCAGCGATAGCACACCACTACGCCCACACAGCCATGCTCATCCCTTGGAAGGAAGCGCGCCGGTTCGCAAGCGATGCGGTGTTACGTCAACTAATCGCCCGTGGATTCCTCGAGCAACACTTGGTCGAAGCTAATCACCTGCTGGAGAGCGGAGAGCATTCACTTGCACCAACCATGAACGAACGTGAGCTTCCACTCACTGATGAACAAGAGTATGCAGTTCGTCACATTCGCGAAGCTTTAGAAGCTGGTAACGCAAAAACATTCTTGCTCCACGGCATCACCGGCAGCGGTAAAACTCTTGTGTACCTCCATGCAATAGCAACGGCACTCGACCAAAGGCGCACTGCACTAATCCTCGTCCCAGAAATTTCTCTCACACCACAACTTGTGGACCGCTTCCGTCAAGCGTTCGGTGATGGAGTTGTTGCGTTTCACAGCCGAATGAGTGCCACGGAGCGATATCATGCATGGCGTGCGATCCGTCGTGGGAATGCGCGCGTTGTCCTCGGACCACGGAGTGCAGTGTTCGTACCATTAGAGCGCATCGGCATCATCATAGTCGATGAAGAGCATGACCCCAGCTACAAGCAGCAGTCACCAGCACCCCGTTACAACGGTCGTGATGCAGCAATTGTTCGTGCACACTTGGAACATGCTGTTGTCGTGCTCGGTTCTGCGACACCTTCGCTCGAGAGCATGTACAATGCTGCGACCGCACGCTATCAGTTACTCAAACTTGTCAATCGCGCTGATGGTGCACAGCTTCCCACGATTCACATTGTAAATCTGATCGAGGAACGAAAGCGTGGGGGAATGTACGGGCGCATTTCCCACCGATTACTCAATGCCATCTTGGATCGGCTCTCGCGACGTGAAGGCATCATCGTGCTCCATAATCGGCGCGGTTATGCTCCACGGTTGGAGTGTCCTGAATGTGGATACGTACCTGAGTGTAGTAGCTGCAGCGTTGTGTTGACGTATCACAAGCGGACAATGCAGCTCCGATGTCACTACTGCGGACGAGTTTATCCCGTGCCTAATCATTGCCCCCAATGTGGCAATCCGGTGTTAGATGCAATTGGTGCGGGCACTCAACGTATCGAAGATGAACTTGATGCTCTTCTGAAACAGAATGGTGCATCTGCGGTTATTACGCGTGTTGACAGCGATACAGCATCCGCAACTGATTCATTGCGGAAGATTCTCCACGATTTCGCACACGGCAAGATCGACATTCTCATCGGAACCCAGATGATAGCAAAGGGTCTCGATATTGGGCGCGTCACGCTCGTTGGTGTCATCAACGCTGACATGCAGCTCTACATTCCTGATTTTCGAGCTTCGGAACGTACGTTCCAACTCCTCACGCAAGTTGCAGGGCGCGCCGGACGACGAGCCAATCGCGCTGGAGAAGTCATCATTCAAACTGCACACCCTGATCACTTCGCCATACGGTGCGCTGCGATGTACCGCTACGACCTCTTTTACAGTGATGAGCTTCAGGAACGCTTACAGGCGCATTATCCGCCGTTCGCTCGTGTCGTACTGGTAGAGTTTTCAGGCGCTGATGCGCAAAATGTAGAGCGACATGCGCAAGCATTTGCTCATTTTATGCCACGCGGCGTGGAAGCAATCAGAACATTTGGTCCTACACGACCGAGCATCGAACGTATCGAAGGGAAATACCGTCGTCTTGTTCTCGTCAAAGGTGATCGTCAACTCGATCCGAATGGCATCGAATTACGACGGTCGCTGCTGTCGGCATGGGCTGCGTACAACGAGCGGTATGGATCATCCTCCGTGCGCATGACTATTGATGTTGATACACAATCATCACTCTAACGATGCAGAGAACGGCGCTACAAGTAGTTGTGATCCTCCTTACGTGGTGGCAAAGTGGCTGCGACGTCATCACACCACCTTACACTCGTACCGTCCGACAGGATACGACGCGGCATGACACTGGTGTGGTAAAGTACCACAAGGTACTCATCGAAGAATTCACTGGCGCACAGTGCACCAACTGCCCTATCGGTCACCGCAAATTGGCAGAGCTGGCATCCGTGTACGGTGATAGCATCGTGGTCGTTTCGATTCACGCCGGTGAATTTGCACGCCCCAATGCGAATAAAGGCTATCCAACTGATTTCCGTACTGCTGCAGGAGAAGAGCTAAATACACGCTTTCGCGTCTTTGCCTATCCTGCGGCGGTCATCGACCGATCGAAGATTGACGGATCATCCTTCGTGGTCGGCGTGCAGAACTGGGGATCAGCAATAGCCCGTCAGTTAAAGCTCTCAACACCTATTGCAATCGAAACACACGCAGCGCTCGACACAGTATCGAATCGACTGGCCATCACCGTTCGCATCCAATGCACACAAGACATCGGATACCCTCTTAACATCGGTTACTACATTGTGGAAGATAGCGTCGTAGCTCCGCAGTTAGATAACGGTGTCTATATTCCCGATTACATCCACCGTCACGTCCTGCGCGATGCACCACTGGGTGCTTACGGTGAAGCATTGATAAGCTCTCAGGCGCCTGCAGGAACTCAGCTCACGCGTACTTTTACCTACAATCTCGGTGACCAACGTTGGAATCGTCAGCACTTGGAAGTTGTTGTGTTCATTACACGTCCAGAACCAGAGTTCAGCGTCGTCCAGTGCAACAAATCACATATTTCGTATGGACAACGGTGACGTCGACTGCATTTTTGCACCCAGATGGAGGGTTCGCCTAATTGGTATGGCAGCGGTCTTGAAAACCGCCGGGCGATGAGCCTGTGGGGGTTCGAGTCCCCCACCCTCCGCAAAGAACACGTGTACAAGCACGTGGATGTTTAGGATTGTTCCACTGTATTATGAGGTCTTCCAATGCGACATTACCATTTGATTCTCGCCATTTCCCTGCCATTAGCCGGACTTTGGCTTGCATCTTGTAAATCAGGGACAACATCGCCCGAACAGCCGGGGCAACTAATGCCTCTTGCTGAAGGGAATTACTGGGTATATGACAGTTACGAGTTAGACTCGAATTACAAGCGTACGGGAAATAAAGCGTACGACTCTCTCTACGTGGGGACCTCGATGGCACTTGCCGGCAGGACTGCATACCCAGTCTTTCATTACAACCGCGATGACACAGGTTATGAAAGTTTCGATACACTCTACTACTCGGTTGATGCCGACGGCTCGCTCTGGCAGTACATGTCACTTAGCGGTGAATTTCTAGATATTGAAGTACCCACAATCCCTGCACGTTGGGTAAAGGTCACCACATCGGGAAGTGAGTCCACATGGAACGTGCTGACTTATTCAGATACGATCACGTATTCAGGCATCCCATTGAAAATAAACTTGAAGGTAATTGGCTCCAAGGCAGGAACTGAGGAAATCACACTGCAAGGGAAAGCGTACACAGCTCAACGATTCAGCCTAACGCTCACAGCCGAAGCGGCTGGAGGATTTGCAAAATTCACAAGCACTGTTACAGAATCGTACATCCCAGGCATTGGTCGTGCAAAGAGTTACACAACAACTGTCATGGATATTCCTTTAGCGGGAATGAAAACAAAAGGTGGGTATGAGTCAGTACTCGCTCGTTATCGTGTCGCTGCAAAGTAAGATCGTACATTACGGTCACATTAGACGAGCGCTCTTTACCGAGAGCGCTCGTTCGTTTTACGGCGAGCATAGTAGATGTCAAGCGTTCCTGCACGGGCGCTGGCGAAGAGAAGATCGCCATTCGGCAGGATGCACACATCGCGATCATCCGAAAGCGAGTTGAGCTCTTCGACGGGAACTGGGGCACTCCATAGCCCCGCTTGTTCAATGGTCATGAAAATGTCAAATCCACCTTTCCCACCGAAACCATTCGATGCGAAAAGGAGTGTATCGCTTCCGGCAAAGCACGGTGTAATCTCACTTGCTAACGATTGCTCGAATCCATCGAGCCGGTAGGGCGCACTCCAGTGTGAACCCATCCAGTGACTCATCCACAAATCCGTTTCCGTATCTGATGCGCCATCAGTTGCAGCGAACACAAGTCGTCTTCCATCAGGAGAAAGCGCAGGGAACATGGCAAATTCGTCGGTTCGATTGAACTCTGCAATAGGTACCGCAGAGTGGTCCCGCACTGGTAACGCAGAGCTGACAAGCTGTGTATGGTACTGGCGTAGACCTCGCACGTAACGCTGACCGACCCAACGAGTCGGGGCAAATGAGGCATAGACAATCGAATCACGCAGTGTATCGAGTTTCGGTGGGTTTATGTGTAGAAGAGAGTTTACATCACAATGGCGCCATGCAAGGATGAATAGCCGTGTTCCATCGTAACGAGCAAAGTAGAGCGTTGAATCAGCAGAAGACCATGTTGGTGCAAATTCATCAGCATTAGTTGACAGCGTTGCGATGCGGATCGGCTCGTTCCACTGTGCATGCAATGGGAGCGAAAGAAGCAGTGCCACAGTCAGTGCGAGTATTTTTGGAAGCACAGTGATAGCACGTCGATCATGGTTTTGAAACTTCGCTCGATTGTCACCACTATTACCATCGCGTTTCTTTTGAGCGCGTGTTCTGAGCAATCGCGCGAGCCAATTCCGACGATTCCACTTGGTCGCGATACCCTCTTTGAACTTCCGCAGTATCTCAAGGGGAGCGAGGTTCAGCTCTACCGTACTGATCTCAACGGGGATGGATGGCAGGATGCAATCGTACTTGTTCGCCGCTCCTCCCCTGTCACAGGAGAAGGGAGCGACTCTCTCATTGTGTACTTGTTTGATCGCACGTCGGCGCACCATCGTCTGACTGCATCGTACACAGATTTTGGTATAGAGGATGTAACGGTTGCAAACTATCCCCCCTTGAAAGCTCCTGCTCTCATAGTGTCGCTTTACAGTGGCGGAAACGATGCTCTCTCCTATGGCAAAGCAATCCTTACCCGGCGCGATAGTACGCTTGCATCGATTGGCTATGCTCCCTGGGGCAACCCGAGCGTTGTAGTGCTTGATTCGATGCTGGTACTGGTCATACATGAGACGTTTTCTGGTGTGCTTCCACATGCAGATGCTGTCGAGTACGCTGATTCGCTGGTTGTTGTTGCTTTTGCAAACGCCGCACGGACGTACAATGATCTTATTGCGCGATACACAGCTCATCTGCGGGCACAACTTGACTCTCTTGCACTCCACCAGCGAAACATTCGGAGCAAGGACGAATGGTACAACGTCGTCCATCTGATTATGAGCATCGCCAACATGGAAGCGAAGCTCAGAACAGCTGCTGCTCGCCGTGCGACCGTCGAACAACAGTTGCGGCGATGGCGTTCGATGCCTCTCCACTATCGCGCCCTCTTACGAGATTTTTCACAATCGGGAGAAGATGAATTCTCTTTCATTCGGTAGCGCGGATGAATGTAAATACCTATTCGAGCAAGCAGATGCTGGAAAGACACACGTAACACCCCGAAACCATAGCGGACACTACGCCAGAAATTAATTGAGGAGGCTTCTTCAAAGTACCGTGTTGGACATGTGACTTCGGCGACTTCGTAGCCGGCATAGAGTATCTGTGAGAGAACTTCATTATCGAAGATGAAATCATCGCTATCGAGATCGAGGCGTATGGAGCGAAGCACTTCGCTACCAAATGCACGGTAGCCGGTGTGATATTCGGATAGCTTCGCTCCAATTGCGATATTCTGAACAAAGGTGAGAATCCGATTGGCGATATACTTGTAAAGAGGCATCCCTCCTTTCCGAGCACCATTACCGAGGATCCGCGATCCTAAGACAACGGGATAGATTCCAGCAGCGATGATGCCTGCCATTGGTAGAATGAGCTTCGGGGTGTACTGGTAATCCGGATGGAGCATGATGATGATATCCGCACCAAGTTCGAGTGCTCGGGCATAGCAGGTTTTTTGATTACCTCCATATCCCCGGTTGTGCTCATGGACAATGATATGCCGAATACCTAACCGTTCTGCTACTTTGACAGTACTATCTCGACTGGCATCATCAACTAAGATGACCTCGTCCACGATGTGATGTGGAATCTCTTTATACGTTCGTTCAAGAGTACGCTCTGCGTTATACGCCGGAAGGACGACCACTACTTTCTTGTTTTCGATCATTACGCATGTACGAATCACTGGTAGTTACTACAAAATTCACGAACGATGCAGCAATGAAGATGCTTTTGCATTTTTGCGTCTAACATCTTGTTAACATTCCATAGGTTTTGCATGATTGTCGGAGTTCCCAAGGAGATAAAAGCCAACGAGAACCGCGTCGCAATCACCCCGGGGGGTGTCGAGATGTTCGTTCAGCGTAGGCACACAGTGTTGATAGAGACGTCTGCAGGTATTGGGAGTGGTTTCAGCGATGATGAGTATGCGCAAGCAGGTGCTCAGATTGTATCAAGTGCAGCAGAGGTTTATTCCAACGCGGAAATGATCCTCAAGGTCAAAGAGCCAATCGCATCAGAATACCAGCTCATTCGGCGAGGACAAGTTGTCTTCACTTACTTTCACGCAGCTGCTTCACGCGAATTGACCGATGCGATGATTCATACGCAATGCATAGGTATCGCGTACGAAACAGTGCAAAAAGCTGATGGTTCGCTCCCGCTTCTTATTCCGATGAGTGAAGTTGCTGGACGTATGGCACCTCAGAATGGCGCGAAGTATCTCGAACGTACAATGGGTGGCCGTGGTGTTCTCCTCGGCGGGGTGCCAGGCACTCCACCTGGTACAGTGGTGATACTCGGTGGTGGCGTCGTTGGAACGAATGCAGCAAAAATTGCAGCAGGATTTGGTGCACAAGTTATTATCCTCGATAACAATCTCTACCGCTTACGCTACCTTGACGACGTCATGCCAAAGAATGTTCGGACGATGATGTCCACACCACAGAACATTCGCAGTGTGATCCGGCAGGCAGATATCGTCATCGGAGCTGTCCTAATCCCTGGTGCAAAAGCCCCTTACCTTGTCACACGGGATATGCTGCCAACGATGAAAGCGGGAGCGGTCATCGTGGACGTGTCGGTTGACCAAGGAGGGTGCATCGAAACAACCCGACCGACAACTCACGAGAACCCAACATACATTGTCGATGGCGTCGTCCATTACTGTGTCGCAAACATGCCGGGGGCTGTGCCTTTCACTTCGACAATCGCGCTGACAAATGCGACAATCCCATATGCGTTGGAACTTGCCGATAAAGGGTGGCAGCGTGCCGTTCGAGAAAATCGAGAGCTTTGGCACGGACTCAACTTCATTGAGGGTCACATCACTTATCGCGCTGTTGCTGAAGCGTTTGGGATGGACTATACTGATCCTGCTACGTTGCTGTAGCGTATTTACTCATCCTCATTTGGTGCACCAGGTGTAACCCGCTTCGTAGGAGCACTGCTGTGTTGCTCGGGTGCGGTTGGATGGCGTTGTACTTTCTTTGGGGCGTTTTCCTGTCGAAGAAGCCGTTGCTCAATACCAGAGTCGAGTTGCATTTCCACCGGTACAGGTTGTGGTGTAATTAGTTCTGGATGTGGAGGAGAATCGTCACTATTACGAGTTGCGAGATAGTATCCAATCGCTCCCGCAATCGCAGCACCCATGCCAGCAGCAAGCCACCGAGCAGACCGTGGCAGTCTGCGCAGTCGTAACTTTCGGCGCGACTGGTCATCTTCTCGGAGCCGTGCAAGGACATCATCCTCGAAAGATTGTGGCGCACGCGCACGTGGTAGTTGATCGAGCATCACGCGCACGAAGGTTTCCTGTTCGAAATCATCTGGTGCATGCACCGTCGGTAGCGCTTGGAGCAGTTGGTTCAACGATGAGTTGTGATTTTCAGCTTGTTGAGTCATTGTGATTTGCCAGTAAGTTCTTCGTACAAGTCGCGAAGTAATTGTTGGAGTATTGCACGTCCGCGGTTAATACGGGATTTAACCGTTCCAAGTTCCACATTGCAAACCTCTGCGATTTCCTCGTATGTTAACCCCTCGATATCACGCAATACTACTGCTTCGCGGAATACTGGTGGCACTTTCATCAGAGCTTCTTGAATTCGTTGTGCAACGATCGTTGAATCCACCGAACGATCGGGCACATAGTGAACATCTGGTATATCCAACTCTACATCCTCTCCCTCATCATCGGTATGTGTTAGGGGCACTGTACCACGCCGCTTACGGTCTTCGAGCATCGATAGTGCCACATTCCTGGCAATAGCGAAAAGCCACGTTCCGAAACGAGCACCACGTTGGAATGTCTCGATGAAACGATAGACTTTGATGAAGGTCTCCTGAGCAACATCCACTGCGTCGTCGTAGGAACCAAGGAAGCGATATGCATAGTTCACCAAATCATCCTTATAGAGTGTCATCAACTTGCGAAACCCTTCCTCCTTCCGCTGAAAGAGTAGTTCCACAAGCTCTTGTTCGTCAATCGGTGTGCGTGCCATTAACTGTGACTTGAATGTGAGCACCAAAAGTAAATTACTTCACCAACATCTCGATCGCTGTGCTGAGGTTGGGAACAGGTGTAATTTCAACCCCCTTTGCGTACAGTCCTTGTGAGGAGGTCGGGACAATTGCCAACCGAAACCCTAACTTTTCAGCTTCGTTCAACCGTACATCCATACCAGTGACGATGTGTAATTCACCAGTGAGACTAACCTCGCCAATGGTAATGACATCACTCGAAAGTGGGGTACCTCGTAGCGAACTTACGAGTGCAGCACACACTGCAAGATCGACGCCAGGATCACGGACGACAAGGCCACCTGCGACATTGAGGAACACATCTGTGTGTGCGAAGTCCAGGTGGAGCCGACGTTCCAATACAGCAAGAAGCATCTGCAAGCGCTTTGCATCGTATCCCGTCGTTATTCGTTGTGCTATTCCATACCCGCTTGGCACCACTAATGTCTGAATTTCCACAAGTAGTGCACGACTACCCTCGAGGAGAGCGGAGATTGCCGTACCTGGCTCTGGTTGCGTGCGTTGCGTTAAGAAGACCGCACTCGAATTAGGTACAGCAACAAGCCCCTTGCTACGCATTTCAAATACACCTATTTCGTTTGTCGAGCCGTACCGGTTTTTCGTTGCACGGAGAAGTCGATATGCATAGTTTCCTTCACCTTCGAATTGTATCACCACATCGACCATGTGTTCGAGAACCTTCGGACCAGCCAGCGCACCCTCTTTAGTAACATGTCCGATCAAAAAGATTGGTATGCCACTACGTTTGGCTACCTGTACAAGCTGCCCTGCACAATAGCGGACCTGTCCTATACTACCAGGAAGAGTCTCCATGTCACGAGCATAGAGCGTCTGAATCGAATCAACAATGACAAGTCCTGGACTGTAATTCTCTATCGCAGCAAGGATATTTTCTAAGCATTGTTCGCTGAGAACCGCGATTTCACGTCGTGCAAGCTCAAGACGCTCGGCTCGAAATCGAATCTGATCGAGCGATTCTTCACCAGTAATGTAGAGCGGCTTCCGATCTCGGAGCGCTCCACACAACGAAAGCATTAACGTTGATTTCCCAACACCAGGATCACCACCAACAACCGTTACAGAACCCGGAACTATACCACCACCCATCACGCGATCAAATTCTTCAATGCCACTTTCGATGCGATGGCGCGGCTGGACCGGAACATCTGTCAAGAGCACAGGCGATGCGTTACTTGCATTCGTCTGCGGGCATTCTGATTGGACATATTCCTCCACGAGCGCACCCCATGCTCCACAAGAAGGACATTTCCCCAACCACTTGACAGAGCGATAGCCGCACTCCTGGCAAACAAACACCGAACGAGATTTCATCAATACGTCACTTGGTCATTTGGTGGATCCATCGATGAGAGGGTAGATGGACTTGAAAGCTACCCATTACAAGCTGGAGCGCTAAATCGGGTTTTGATGGTGCCTGACGTATAGCCTGCTCTACGCAGATGATCGCAGAGCTTCCGCACCTCCGACGATTTCAAGCATTTCTTTAGTAATTGCTGCTTGGCGTGCTTTGTTGTATTCCAGTTGGAGTGAAGAGATCAAATCACGCGCATTCGTCGTTGCGTTGTCCATAGCCACCATTCGCGCTGCATGTTCGGCTGCGTGAGATTCAAGTAACGCGGACCAAATTTGCACATTAAGGTATCGCGGGAGCAACGCCTCAAGAATCTCTGCGCGCGACGGCTCGTAAATGTAATCACCCGCATCGCGATGGTGTTCTGATACAGATGGCTCAATAGGTAAGATTTGCCGGCGACGTACTTCTTGGCGAAGAATTGAGCGGAATTCGTTGTGGAGTAAGAAGACACGGTCGTACTGACCACTGATGAACCCTTCCCCAACGTGGGGTGCAATCTGGAGAACCGTTGAGAACTCCAACCGTCCGAATACATCAGGTAATGCTAACAGTAGCGAGTGCGTGCGCCGTTGGAAATGTTGCACCGCTCGTTTTCCAACGGCGATAACATGAACATTTGCCTTGGGAAATTCCTCAGGGAATTTTCGCTCGATATAGTATTGTGCTGCTTTGAGGACGTTCGCATTGAAAGCACCACAAAGCCCACGATCACTTGCAATGACGATGAAGAGGATGGAGCGGACGTCTGGGCGCTGTTCAAAGAATGGATGTACAAAGCTATACCGTTCTGCGAGTGCTAAGTTCTGCAGTATCTCCGCTATCTTCGATGCATATGGTCGTGCAGCGATGATTGCATTTTGTGCTTTCCGAAGCTTTGCTGCTGCAACCATTCGCATCGCTGATGTAATCTGCGATGTGTTCCGTACTGCAACGATTCGCCGACGTATGTCACGTAAAGTCGCCATAGATTCTGCTTACAAATATTGCCACTGCGAGAGGAGAAAACGACGGACGTAATGTTCGATAGCGTCTTCGAGCGATGTGACAGTTCGCCGTAGTCCTTTCGCTGCAAGTGCGTTATCAACAGCCGTCATGTCTGCACACGTGTAATTCTGGTATTGATGACGGAGTTCATCTGGCATGGGAATGTACACTATCACGGGCTCTCGCCGAAGTGCAGCAAACACAGAACGTGCAAGCTCATTCCACGAACGTGCGACACCGCTCCCAACGTTTAAAATTCCACTGATTGGCGAGCTCGTCCACTGCAGATTGAGGAGCTGCCACATAAGCTCGACTGCATCGAGGACATAAATGAAATCGCGTTTCTGCTCACCATCTGCATACTCGGGTGTTGTACTCTCAAACAGATGGACTTTCCCCGTTCGCTGGATCTGTAAAAAGGATTTGTACACCATACTCGCCATCGCCCCCTTGTGGTATTCGTTTGGTCCGAAGACATTAAAAAAACGCAAACCAACGACACGATCGAGCACTTGATGCTCCTCCACCCAGAGATCAAACAGGTACTTGCTCATCGCGTATGCATTGAGCGGGCGCAGGGCATGTGTCGATCCGACACTTGATGCCATCGGTATATTCCTGTCAGTGTCCAGATGTACCGGCTTTCCATCCCCATAAACTGATGCACTGCTGGCGTAAAGGAAGGGTATGCCGTGCTCGAGTGCATAATCAGCAAGGCGTACGCTGTAACGATAGTTGTTCTCGATGAGGAAATCGGCATCGCGCTCGGTCGTGTCTGTCCGAGCACCAAGGTGAATGATGGCGCGAATATCTCCGTACGCCTTTCGTTCAAGTCCTGTGAGGAATTCTTCCGGCGATGCAAGGTATGCGAATCGTTTCCCCACAAGATTCTTCCATTTCTGTTCGCTTCCCAAACGGTCAACGATGAGGACATCCCGAATGCCTTCTTGATTGAGACGCCAGAGCATGGCGCTCCCGATGAACCCTGCTCCGCCAGTAAGAACAATCATGGTGTCGCAGCAACGGTGCGACGGAACCCTTCGACGAACGTGCCGATGGCAGTGTTGAGTTGTTCTTTGATCTCTGGAGTCAATTCCTTTTTCGTCGCAATGGCATCGAGAAGGTGTGCGTACGCACTATCGAGGAACTCGTACAGTTCTTGCTCGAAGCGCTGGAGCGAATCCACAGGGAGATCGTCCACGTAGCCATTGGTGGCAGCGTAGATGAGCGCTACTTGCTTTTCAACAGGCACCGGGCTGTACTGCTTTTGCTTCATGAGTTCCACAAGACGTGCGCCTCGTCGGAGCTGTTGCTGGGTTGATTTATCAAGGTCTGAACCAAATTTGGCAAATGCTTCGAGCGCACGGTATTGTGCTAATTCCAGCTTAAGCGGCCCAGCTACAGTTTTCATTGCCTTTATCTGTGCGTTGCCACCAACACGAGAAACGGAGATTCCGATATTGAGTGCTGGGCGAATACCCGCGTTGAATAAGCTCGTCTCCAAATAAATCTGACCATCTGTGATGGAGATTACATTCGTCGGGATGTATGCAGAAACGTCGCCTGCTTGTGTTTCGATAACTGGCAACGCTGTAAGAGATCCGCCACCTCGTTCATCACTCAGCTTTGCCGCTCGTTCGAGCAAGCGACTATGGAGATAAAACACATCGCCCGGATACGCTTCACGACCTGGTGGGCGCCGCAGGAGCAACGACACCTGCCGGTACGCTGCCGCTTGCTTGGAGAGGTCATCGTAAACGATCAACGCATGGCGACCACTATCGCGGAAGTATTCTCCCATCGAAGCACCACAGTATGGTGCGATGAACTGCAGTGGCGCTGGATCAGAAGCATTTGCGACTACGACGATCGTATAGTCCAGCGCGCCAAATTGCTCGAGTGTAGCAACGACATTGGCAACGGTCGAAGCTTTTTGCCCAATTGCAACATAGATGCAATAGACTGGCTTGATACCTCGCCGCGCTGCTTCCTCTGTGTGTGTGTACTTTTGGTTGATAATCGTGTCGAGTGCAACGGCGGTCTTACCTGTCTGACGGTCACCGATGATGAGCTCCCGCTGACCACGACCAATTGGAATGAGTGCATCAATAGCTTTGATGCCGGTTTGGAGTGGCTCCTTCACTGGTTGGCGATAGACAACGCCAACTGCTTTCCGCTCAATTGGCAGCGAATGTGGCGTCTCGATGGGTCCTTTCCCATCGAGCGGCACACCCAGTGGATTAACCACCCGCCCCAGCAACGCTTCACCAACTGGAACTGAAGCGATCTGCCCAGTGCGACGGACAGTATCGCCTTCCTTAACCAAACGATCGTCTCCGAAGAGTACGACGCCAACGTTATCTTCCTCCAGGTTCAATGCGATGCCCATCACACCGTTGGGAAATTCCAGTAGCTCTGATGCCATGCACTTGGTCAAGCCATAGACACGCGCGACACCGTCGCCTACTTGGAGCACTGTGCCAATTTCTTCGATTTCAGCTTCCTGCTCGAAGCCAGAGAGTTGCTTCCGTAAAACAGCAGAAATCTCTTCAGGTCGCACTTCTATCATAGTCTTCTCCTTCAGTGTTCAGATGTTCTCAAAATGTCTCGCATGCTACGGAAGTCACTGAGCATGCCTTGAGCCCGCACCATCGGTTGAGAGATTGTGCAAACGTGTGGCATGGAGTAGTGTAGTGCGGAGACGCTGAATTTGGCCTACAAGACTTGCATCCAAACGTATGTCACCGCACGTGATAACTATCCCACCAAGAATTGCTGGGTTAACCGAAAACGTCAGTTCAGGCTTCCCGCCAAACCGTCGTGCAATAAACTCCTCGACGCGTGGCACTAAATGAGCCGACAATTCTACTGCTGTTGTAACATGGGCAGGAATAATGCCCGCATTCTCATTGTACAACACGATGAACTGATCGGCGATTTGGTCGAGAAGGTTTTCACGCCCTTTCATGCATACCAATTCTACAAACGCAGTGAAAAGCTGATGGGTACGCGTACTGAAGAGCTCACGGAGTATTGTTACTTTTCGTTCTGCAGCGATGACTGGGTTGCGAAGGAAAGCTCGCAGTGGTCCTGACTGCATGAACGTAACTCTGAAGAGCTCGACATCCGCTCGAATGGCATCAAGGCACTGATGCATCTGTGCGGCATCGAACAGCGAGCGTGCGTAACGTTTGGCGACTCGAATGTTTCGCATTAGCTGGGATTAGTTCGTGTGTTCGAGTTGCGCAAGTGTCCGTTCGATAATGTGCTGGTGGCGTTCGCGATCAAGTTGCTCAGCAAGCAACTTTTGCGCTGCAATAATCGCCAACTCAGCGATCTCTTGCTTAAGTGACGTGCGAGCTTCAGCGACCATTCGCTCGATTTCTCGCTGCGCTTGGTGCAACTTTTCAATTTTCACTTTTTCGCCTTCCTCTGCTGCGTTCGCGATGATGTGCTCGGCTTGGTGGCGTGCCTGACGAAGCAGTTCGACCATCTCTGCATGCGCACGCTTCCGTTGTTCCTCTGCATCGGAAAGCAAACGCTGTGCTTCCGCACGAGCCATTTCCGCAGAGCGGAGCGATTCAGCAATCGTCTGCTCGCGCTGCTCTAATGCCGTACGAAGTGGCTTGTACCCAAACTTCGCCAAGAGAAACAAGTAGAGACCAAAATTGACGAGTGTCCAGATTATCAATCCTGGACTTATGTGCAGCAACCCATCCATTGCATGAGAAGGGAGTTGTTCGACATTAGAGCGTACCAAAGCGGGTGTGCCGCTCTTCGCTTAGCCTTTGAGAGCAAGGAAAATGCAAACGACGAGCGCAAAGAGTGCAACCCCTTCGATGAGTGCAGCTCCGATGATCATCGTCGTCCGAACATCACCAGCAGCTTCAGGCTGCCGTGCACCTGCTTCGAGTGCTGCCGCAGCAAGGCGCCCAATACCATTGCCAACACCAAGTACTGTGATGCCACAGCCTATCCCTGCGGCGAGCCATGCAAGACCGTAACCGTCCATCGAACATTCTCCAATAAAAAGTTTAACAAACTATGCGGCGTGCTGTTCACAGTTGTCATGGACATGGTCGCCCAGCGCCAGTCCAGTGAACACTGCTGTCAACACAGTGAAAATGTATGTCTGCAGAAAGCAGACAAGAGTTTCCAACATGTAAATGAATATCGAAAAGCCGACAGACATCGGCGCGACAAAAATCGAGCGGAAATAGAAGATCAGACCGATAAGAGAGAGCAAAATGATATGCCCTGCAGACATATTTGCAAAAAGACGAACCGTTAACGCGAAGGGTTTTGTGAACAGTCCCAGAATCTCAATAGGCACCATTATTGGCGCAAGGTAGACAGGTGCACCACCCAGCAAGTGATGAAGCCAACCCTTGATGCCAATCTCACGGATCGCAAGACCGTTGATCACAAGAAATGCCGTGATTGCCAGTGCTGCTGTCGTGCCGATTGATCCCGTCGCTGTATGCATCCCGGGCAATAACCCCATCAAGTTCAGCACGAGGATAAAGAAAAACAACCCAACAAAATATGGCATAAACTGGCGCACTAAGCGTTCTGAGCGCAAGTTCGGACGCACGATTTCATCCCGAACATAGACGACAAGTGATTCGAGCACGTTCTGTAGTCCGCGAGGTGGCGCAAGTGGTCGCTGTCGGTAACGCCTGCCCGACCACCAGAACAAGGCAAGGACGATAAGCATGCCGATCCACTCGTATACCACAACGTTTGTAACGGAGAGGTCGAGTGTCGGTGAAGTGCCATCACTTGAGCGAACGATGTGACCTTTCTGAAGACGGTAGTACCCCTCGTGTTCCATCGTGCTAACATTCCGATAGAAATACCACTTGCCACCGTCGTACAGTATTACGGGGAGCACATCTACGGTTGTGAACGCGATGTTGAATTCATGATGATCACCAAGTTCTTGCAGCAGATGTGGAATGACTTGGCTTGGCGGGATCTCCGCGGAATGTCCATGCTGTGTTGTAAGAGTATCGTGTCTAGTCGAGCTCATTCGTTCCTACCACACGGTAAACGGTATTCGTGCTCGCCGATAGTGGCGTCGTCGTACTAACGGGTACTTAGCTCTTTCGTGATGGACGTGCAAAAAAAAAGCTTCCACAAGCACCATCACAAAGAACGAAACCATGAGCGTTAGCGCAAAAGCAAGCTGATTGACCTCTAAGGTTGAGAGCACCGTGACGATGAGGACAACCATTCCGATCAATCGCACCGCCATTGCTGTGAGCACAAGCACAATCGCACGATTAACAGGTAGCCGTTGCGCTCGACGCGCTACGAGATACCCTGCACTCACGTTCAATACACTCAAGAGTAAGCCGACCGCAATGCCCAGCACTGTTGGCGAAAGCTCCATTACCGCTCCGCCGTTTGACGTGACTGTGAGCCATTGGGCCCTGAACGGTGTTGCGGAGCCAGGCGCTTGATAGTGCGAACAAAGTGCATGATTGCCGCTGCAATTCCGAAGACAAATCCACCTATTGTCCACAGCGGCGACATACCACTCTCGCGGTCGGCAATCCATCCAAGTGCACCACCAACAAGAACTGTCATGGCAAGCTCAAGACCGAGGGAAAACAGCGGTGTAAGCTGGCCGATGACTTTGCTCCATGACGGTGGTTGCGATGGTGGTGTCACAGCAAACGCTCAAAGAACCTCGTTGCAAGCTGCAAAAATAGGGTGACGCGATATCATGTGCCAAAGTGTTCGCCCTTCCTATGCCTTTTCACCAAGCATTGCGATTGGTTGAACAGCGAGCTGCTGTTGGAGTCGAAAACGCTTGACTGCATATCGATCGAAATGCTCACACATGGCCTCGACTGAATTTGTAACGAGAAGAAGTTGCAAATCACTCCTGGAAATTGTCCCATCTTCTGCCATTTGCTCAAAGAGTTGCGCAACCGGTGACCAATACTCGCTACCCATGAGGACGACGGGAAATTGTTCAATCTTCCCTGTCTGAATGAGCGTCAAAGCTTCGAACATTTCATCGAGCGTTCCAACACCGCCGGGCAGGACAACAAAACCATAGGAGTATTTGACCAAGAGCACCTTCCGTACGAAGAAATACCGTACGGTAATCCATCGATCCAAGTACGCATTCGGTCGTTGTTCGCTGGGTAACTCGATGTTACACCCGATCGAGCGGCCACCAGCCTCTTTCGCTCCACGATTTGCTGCCTCCATCAAACCCGGGCCGCCGCCTGTCATCACTGTGAATCCCATCTCAGCGATTGCACGGCCAACAGAACGAGCAAGGTCATAATATGGGTGCCCTTCACCTATACGCGCTGAACCAAAGACCGTCACACATGGGCCAACAAAGTGGAGTGCACGGAATCCTCGAAGGAATTCCCATCCAACACGCGCGATGAAGCGTAGCTCATCCCACCGGCGATGCGGACCGGTGAGCACGTAGCGTTCATCTGTTCGATGATAGCGATTGGTAGTCACAGTTAAAATCCTCGCCTACGTAATTGTTCAACGATGCGGTCGAAAAAAACGTAGTCAACTCTACCCAAACGCTCGCCTACAGGCATCAGGAGCATTTCCCCCTCGGATGCTATCTCCCCTGCTTGGTACATTGCATTTGAGAAAATGGTCGTTTCTTCAGGACGGAACTCATTGTCAACGTCGAACACACGGACGATCATCCCCATCGTTGTTGGACGGTGAAATGGTGGCATGAACGGCTGCGCGAACAGGAGCCATGGGATGCGAAGTCGTAGTACATAGCCGTTGGCTGTTCTCTCAATGTGCGGATGAACATCTGCTGCAGCACGCATACGCACACGTGTTAGCAAACTGCTATCGTTAACCATCAACCGTATGCTGGGTGAGAGTGAATGAACATTCCCCAGATGCACACCTATCCCGATAAGCGGTGCATCAGGTTGATGACGCAGCGTAAGTCCTCTTTTTTCACGACGGAGCGCAATGCTAGGGAGAGACGTATCTGCACTGTAGAGATCAAACCACAACTCCAATCGATCGGCGATACAACTATCGCACGCGGCAAGGACGAGTTGGTCGTCACGTACTTCGAGTGCAAGGTAGAGGTACGCTGAATCGTATGCCCCTGCTAACGAAAGCGAGCAATCGGCTGGACCTTCCCAATAGAAGGATCCACGTTCGACATAGTCCACGCTCGTCATCGTTGCGCGACGTTGATATCCATGGCTGAGCAGAAATCCACGAGGGTAGATCGGTGTGACACTGCATCGACGCTCAAGCAAGGGATTACCAGTGCGAGTCTGCATCCAACGCTCATGTCGCTCAAGTCGCGGATAGGTGAATGTTTGTTCCAGAGTGTAACTTCCAACACGCCGCGTTCGAAACGAGGTCACCTCAATCAAAGCGACACCATCAAAACGATAACCGGTGATACTCCAATCGAACTGTTGTAGTTTTTGGGTGATATAGCAAACACCATAACGCACAACAACGCCAACTTCGAGTGGTAATTCGATGAAGCGATATTCTTTGATCGCAAGCTGAGTCAAGAAGCCATCAATGTCTACAAAGAGATACACGTACATCCGTTTCGATTTATCGCTCGTGCGACGAACCGTGCAGATAAGGTCATCGTTGCCATCCCCTGAATAATCACCTGCATCCCACGAGTAAAATTGATAGTCTTCTCTTGAAAAGCTTTTATCCAAATCTCCGATAAGTTCACGATCAAAGTAAGCCTCCAGCTTGCGATAAAATTCCGTGCGTGACATCCCGTGCTGTGCTACTACTTGGCAAAATGGTACCAAGACGAGCACCAGTACAATCCACCTAACCATTGGCAAGGTGTGCAATCGTTTCTTCGGACATGCGGTAGAGCTGCCATTGCGGTAGACGCTCTGCTCCCAATGTCGTATAAAAGTGATGCGCTGGTTCGTTCCAATCAAGGACAACCCATTCCATACGACCACAGCCACGTTCGAATGCTATCCGAGCAAGAGTTTTCATGAGTGCTGTCCCGATTCCATGGCCACGCCAGCTCGGTAGGACCAAAATGTCCTCGACGTATAGCGTTGGCTTCGCAAGGAACGAAGAGTAGGTCTCGAAATACAGACAGTAACCGCACATTTCATTTCCTTTGCATGCAAGCAATGCTTGGTATCGTGGCGGATTCTGTTCGAATGCATCGCTGTAAAGTCGTGCTCGTGCGGCTGCATCAGGAGGGGGAAGTTTTTCGTATTCCGCAAGTGCCACAATGAGGTCAACGAATGCATCGAAAAGGTCGGGTCGAAGTGGTTCGATAGAAAAACGGTTCATATCGTGCGTGCTATCTCATCGGGAACTTCGATTTCCATCATGAGCATCGCCGAAGCGATAGTCTTCCCTTGTGCATCCAGCTTGAGCGAGACAGTGCCTCCTCCACCAAGCGCATTATGCAGCAGAAAATTGAGCGCCCATAAATTTGGTAGTTCATAACGCTCAACAGGTCCAAGGCAAATACCCTCGAAATACGCCTTCACCCGCTCAGGAGTTAGATAGTCCCGTAAAAGCGGATACCATTCCTGGCGACGTGCGATGACACCACAATTGGCTGCATCACCTTTGTCACCGCTCCGTGCGTGGGCAAGCTTGTAGAGAGGAACTCGAGCCATTGCTTTTCAACGGAGAGCAGAAAGAACTTCCTATGTGCAAACCTACGATAATTTCAAGGTAGATCGGCGTAACAAAACATTGAGCACGATTGGAACAAGGAGCGTTGTTAGTAACACCATCATCATGATTGCAGAATACTCTTCCGCAGTCACCACACCAATGCTAAGTCCAACCGATGCGAAGATGAGTCCGACCTCTCCCCGTGGAACCATACCCCAGCCAACAACCCAGCGATGGACATCTCCTGCTGTAAATCCTGCAATGAGTTTCCCAAGCACCGCCACGACTGTGATGAGTAATCCCGCAATAATGACGTTGAACGAAGTAAACGTTCGTATGTCCACGCTGAAACCGGTCATTACAAAAAATATCGGAACAAAAAAGTAAGCCATTGGCTGGATTAGGTCTTCGACGTGGTTTAGGCGGTATTCCTCAGCAATGGAGCGCAATCGTTCCTTAGGTGTTCCATGAAGCTCAGGAAGGACATCTCTTTCAATCTTCTCGACAATCTCCGGTGCTTGGTACATCACAAAGTAAACACGATCAAGGATGATACCGGCTCCAAAAGCACCTATGATTGGTGCTAAATCATCAATGTAGGCAATATATGACGACAAAAAACAGAACGCCATTGGAACGGCGAATTTCATTGTCGTTGAGGAGCTTAACAATGCCATCCACCGTGTTAAAAGCGGAGCTATTCGTCCGCCAACGACAATCGCTCCAACAAGGAAGATCGCTGATTTTGCAATGATTACGATAACATTAGTAAGCTCAAACGTACCAGTCAGTACCAATCCGTGGACAACTGCTAGGATAATCACTCCCAGCACATCGTCAATGACAGCAGCACCAAGAATGATGTTCGCTTCACGACTCGATTGCACGCCAAGATCACGTAACACTCGTACAGAAATTCCTACTGATGTCGCTGTCAACGTCGCACCAAGGAATATGTGCGCATTGACGTTCTGCGTTGGGAACAAGAAATGCCCAAGAAAATATCCACCAAGAAATGGTAGAATTACACCTACTGTGCCAACGAGCATTGCCTGTACTCCGACGGAGCGGATTTGATCTACATTTGATTCTAATCCAATCTGGAACAGAAGGATGATCGTCCCCACTTCCGCCAAAAACTTCATGACAACACTCGTACGCATAGGCTCGAGCCAATGAAACCCAAGTGGGATCAACCCCGCAAGGAGGATACCTGCTAAAATCTCACCCAATACAGGTGGCTGCCCTAAGCGCTCGATGCTGCTCCCTATCCTTGCTGCGACTAAGACGATCGCAATCCATCCAAGCACAGTAAAGATTTCCACTGCTTCTCCACCACTGGCTGCGTATGCCTGAACTGTGCTCACTATCAAACACACAAAGAGCACTATCAGCCAAAGAATCTTGCGCATTCGTTGGAGTGGCATGTAACGACCTCTTAGTGCTTGGACAATCCAAGTTGAGTACGAAAGTACTCAACAGTGCGCAACAGTCCTTCGCTTCTCGAAACTACAGGCTCCCAGTCCAGTAGCTCGCGTGCACGACGAATATCTGGCCGGCGCACCTTCGGATCATCTTCTGGCAAGGATCGGAATTCAATCGAGCTGGATGATCCAACAAGGTCGCGAATCTGTGTTGCAAGTTCAAGGACACTGACTTCATCGGGATTGCCAAGATTGACTGGCTCAACCACCGATGAATGCAATAAGCGTACAATTCCTTCAACCATGTCACTAACGTAGCAAATCGACCGCGTCTGTGAACCATCACCGGAAACAGTAATTGGTTCATTACGGAGTGCTTGCGTCATAAACGCAGGAATCATGCGGCCATCGTTGATGCGCATGCGTTCGCCGTATGTGTTAAAGATGCGCGCTATGCGTGTATCAAGTCCATGGTACCGATGGTACGCCATTGTCATTGCTTCAGCAAAACGTTTCGCCTCGTCGTAAACACCCCGCACTCCAATAGGATTGACGTTCCCCCAATACTCTTCCGGTTGAGGATGGACGAGTGGATCACCGTAAACTTCACTTGTACTGGCAAGAAGGAAGCGTGCACCTTTGGATTTTGCAAAACCAAGTGCTTTGTGAGTACCGAGCGATCCAACTTTGAGTGTCTGGATAGGATAGCGCAGATAATCCATCGGAGAGGCTGGCGACGCAAAATGCAGGACGAAGTCAACGCGCCCTACTACGTACAGGAACGTAGTCACATCGTGGCATATGAAACGGAACCGTGGATGGCCAAATAAATGCGCAATGTTATCTGCCGAGCCAGTAATGAGATTATCGACACAGATTACCTCGTCGCCATCATATACGAACCGCTCGCACAGGTGCGACCCTAAAAATCCCGCCCCGCCAGTAATAACCACACGTGCCATCGGTGAGCTCAGGGTGATACAAGATTTCCAACCACAACGACAACTTGCCGTCCCAACCAGATGTATGCTGCAACGAGCAACCCCCATGTGAACACAAGAGGAAACCATGCTCGTGACTGTGGACGACGGCGTAACACATCAAAGCGGTCGACACACCCACACGTAGTGATATCATCCCACGTCACGATCATGGGATTCCGCTGATAGTTCAATGCGCATTGGAGCACACATTCGCTTCGTCCAAGTTCACGGCGATAGTGATAACCCCAAAGTGTAAGCAGCAGAAGGTATAGTTGGTACTGCCCAAGTGTGAACGATATGCGCGCGTGCCCATCGAGCTCAAGCACGAGAATCGGTAACCAGCTAAGTCCAGCAATTGCAAATGCTATCCTAATGAGCAAACCCAGCGCTCGACGTTCAGCGCGCCACGGTCCATCAAGGTGCTCGTACCACCGGCTTGTCGTTTGCTGATTCATTGGAGAGCGAACTGTTACTCAGATTGCTCGTTCTGCGGTTGCTCGGATGCAGCAGATTTACGACGCTTTCGCTCAGCACGTTTTTCTTTGTTACGCCAGTAGCGAGCCAGAACACGTTCGCGATGTTCGGCGATAAGACGCTCGATTTCCTCTGGCGAGCGTCCCTGCTGTTGCAAAGCTCGCCGCAGAAGTACGCCATCGTAGTGGAAAATATTACGGACGGTCTGACTCATCTGGGATCCTACACTGAGCCAATAAACTGCTCGTTCATGGTTGACGTTGATAGTTGACGGTTGAGTCATCGGATTATAGTACCCAAGTCGCTCAATGAATTTTCCATCGCGCTTGGTACGAGCATCAGTAGCAACAATGTCGTAGAACGGGTCATGCGTTCGTCCTCGGCGGCGCAAACGGATACGGACCATAGTAGAAAAGCACTGAATGTGAAACAAGACAATCGGTGCGATCTGCCGTAGCTCGTGTGTCCAACCAGACACACGCTTTTCAGCTACCGTAGCATTAGGCTGCTACGCTCTGATACCAACGACACTCACACCCATCATTATGAGCGTTTCCATGGCGTGCCCATCATCGCGGGAAGATTCCGAAGCTTAACGTTCCCAGACGTGACAGCACGCATCAACTTTTGCATTTCCTCAAACTGCTTGAGGAGACGATTGACATCTTGGATAGTGGTTCCACTGCCACGTGCAATACGTAACCGGCGGGAACCATTGATAATACGCGGATTCCGACGCTCTTGAGGAGTCATCGAAAGAATCATCGCCTCGATTTTCGTAAAAGCACGTTCGTCAATGTCGACGTTCCGAAGTGCTTTATCTATCCCAGGTAACATCCCGAGCAGCTCTCGGATCGAGCCCATTTTCCGCAGCATCCGGAGCTGATCGAGGAAATCCTCGAACGTAAACTCACGCTTACGAATTTTTTCTTCAAGCTCGGCAGCTTTCGCTTCGTCGAACTCTTGCTGTGCTCGTTCAACGAACGAGACAATGTCACCCATTCCTAAGATTCTCGATGCAATTCGATCAGGGTGGAACGATTCAAGCGCTTCGAGCTTCTCACCACTGCTGACAAACTTGATCGGTTTACCAACAACAAATCGAATTGAAAGCGCTGCTCCGCCCCGTGCATCACCATCGAGTTTGCTGAGCACCACACCAGTAAGACCAACACGCTCATCGAACGTTCGAGCAGTCGTAACGGCGTCCTGGCCAATCATCGCATCACAGACGAACAGCACTTCATGCGGGTGGATGTGATCGCAGATGCTCTCCACTTCGAGCATCATTGCCTCGTCGATTGCTAATCGTCCAGCGGTGTCCACAATGACGTGCGTCCGGGCGAATTTCTTTGCATAGTGCAGCGCTTCTCGGGCGATGTTAACTGGATCAGCTCCCTCCATCATAAAGACGGGGACGTTGACCGTCGCAGCTAACATCTTGAGCTGTTCAATCGCTGCAGGACGGTAAACGTCTGCCGCTACGAGCAAGGGCTGTTGTCCTTTCTTCCGTAAGTGTGAGGCAAGCTTTGCGGAAAAAGTCGTTTTTCCAGATCCTTGTAACCCAACGACAAGAATAACCGTCGGTGGGGTCGGCGCATGAGCAAGCTCACTTTTGGTTGTTCCCATGAGTGAGACCAACTCATCGTGAATGATCTTGACGATGAGTTGCTCCGGTAAGATTTTCCCCTTAACTTCCGTTCCGATTGCTTTTTCCTTCACATCCTGGATGAAGCGACGGACAACATCAACGTGCACATCTGCATCGAGCAGTGCACGTCGCACTTCAGCCAGGGCTTCAGCGATGTTATCTTTCGTAATTTGTGCGTGACCTCGGAGGCGTTTTATCGCTTCTTCGAGTCGCGCCTGAAGACTTTCAAACATGGAGTAATTGAATGCAATAGCAAATCAGCAAGGATGCAAAAATACGGGGGCGCTTACCTGGATTGGTGGTACGCGGCATCATAGAATAATGGATAGCGCCGCGGATCAGCCTCGTGCATCAATTCATACACCGCACGGAAAATGTGCTCTGCTTCAGGTTTGGACCAATAATTCCCATCCGTTCCATAAGCTGGGCGATGCTCTGATGCACTGAGTGTTCGGGGAGGTGAATCGAGGTAGAGATACCCGTGCTGTCGCTCGATTACGTGCTGAAGCATGTATGCCGTCGTTCCACCTGGGACATCCTCATCAACGAACAGGATGCGTCCTGTTTTCTTGAGCGATTCAACAATAATACCAGGTCTGTCGAAGGGAATGAGCGTCTGAACATCAATGACTTCCGCATTGACCCCACACGATGCGAGCTGTTCAGCAGCCGAAAGAGCAATGCGGCAGAGCGCACCATATGTGACGATCGTGGCATCTGTACCCTGCCGGAGAATTTCAGGTACTCCGAGTGGTACGGTGAACTCACCGATGTTATCTGGTAATCGCTCTTTGAGGCGATAGCCATTGAGCACTTCCACAACGAGAGCAGGCTCATCACTCCGAAGGAGTGTGTTGTAAAAACCCGCAGCACGTGTCATGTCCCGGGGTACGCAAACGTACATCCCCCGTACCAAGTTGATAATACCTGCCATCGGCGAGCCGCTATGCCAGATGCCTTCGAGCCGATGTCCACGGGTTCGGATGATTGCTGGTGCTTTTTGACCCCCTTTCGTTCGCCATTGGACGGTAGCAAGATCATCGCTCATGATTTGGAGTGCATAGAGGAAATAGTCGAGGTACTGTATCTCTGCGATCGGTCGCAGACCCCGCATTGCCATCCCAATTGCTTGACCGACGATGGTGCATTCTCGAATACCAGTATCGCTGACGCGGAGCGGGCCAAAAAGCTGCTGCAAACCTGCGAAGCCTTGGTTGACGTCACCAAGCCGACCGACATCTTCCCCAAATGCAATGATACGCGGATCTCGTTCGAGCCAGTAGCGAAAATTTGTGTTTAGTACTTCGTAACCGTTGACCAATGGCGAAGAATCAGAGTACCGTGGTTTCACTTCGGGGATACGTTCTGCTCGTTCCTCGGATTGGCTGTAAAGATGGGATCCATAACGCTCGCGCTGGAGCGATTCCTGTCGGTTGCGCCATTCGATAAGACGCACTGCGGATGGTAGCGGTTCATCAACGGTCGCGCAGAGTGCTTGATGAATTGCAGCAAAATAATCGGATCGGAATGGCTCGCGGAGAGATTGTAGCGTGTCGAGCACCGATTGGAATTTCTCCGGTCTTCGGCTTTCGCGCTGGAGTGCTTCAATCATCGTGATCACTTCCTGCAACTCAGCTCTAATCGGTGTGATGTACACATTCCACGCACGCTCTTTCGCATCCACTGCATCCGACTCCGCTTGCTGCTCACGTTGGGTCAGTTCGTCCTCACTAACAAGACCCTGCGCGAGTATCCACTCGCGCATCTTTCGGTTACAATCGTGTTCTGCTTCCCAGCGGAGCCGCTCCTTGCTCTTATACCTCTCATGAGAACCAGAAGTCGAATGACCCTGCGGTTGAGTCAGCTCCACGACATGAATGATTGCGGGGAATCCTTCTTCCCGGACACGGCGGGCAGCGTATGAATAGAGCGCCACAAGACGTGGATAATCCCACCCTGGAACCGTGTAGATATCGTAACCTTGGTCGTCACCTGGCTTCCGTTGAAATCCCTGCAGGAGTCGGCTGAGATTCCCACCGGTGATCTGATAATTATTTGGCACTGAAATACCATACTCATCATCCCATATCGAAATGATTGCAGGTGCTCGCAAAACCCCGATTGCGTTGATCGCTTCCCAGAACATTCCCTCGGCACAACTGGCGTTTCCAATGGTGCCCCACGCAATCTCACGTCCACCACGTGAAAACTCAACCATCCCTTGAAGTTCAGGTAATTCTCGGAAAAGTCGCGATGCATATGCCAACCCAACAAGGCGCGGCATCTGCGACCCAGTCGGTGATACGTCTGCTGATGAATTCTTGAGCTCTGCAATCGGTTTCCACCTGCCCGACTGGTCGAGCATGCGCGTTGCAAAGTGACCATTCATCGAACGTCCCGCGGATGCCGGCTCACGTTCGACATCGGCAATGGCATATAACTGTGCAAAAAAATCTTCTATGGTCGCCATTCCCGTTGCGAACATGAACGTTTGGTCACGATAGTACCCCGAGCGGATATCTCCTGGCTCAAACGCACGTGCCATTGCAACCTGCGGCACTTCCTTCCCGTCACCAAAGATGCCGAACTTTGCTTTGCCTGTCAATACTTCTCGCCGACCAAGCACACTTGCCTTCCGACTGGCAACACAGAGCGCATAATCGCGGAGAATTTCATGTGGCGGCGGTAAGTACTGCTCAAGTTCCAACTGCAGTGAGGCACCATTCGCAGTTCGAATGGTGACTACATCGCTGCCAGTTGCAATGGTTGTCCGCTGTTGCCGTGCCATACAGCCTGCACAATCACTTCAGTGGTTCAAACAAAGATACGGAGCGATTTCTGCGATGATGGTAATTTGCACAGAGCACGTACGCCTCTCTCATTTCTGCCCCCTATGCATACTGACGCAGTGGACGTGGTCATCATTCACCACAACACATTCGAATTGACACGCCAATGCATTGAATCGTTGTTGGAATCACCTCAACGCACACTCATTGCCTCCATTACACTCGTTGATAATGCCTCTACCGACGGTAGTGCCGCATCACTTGCCGCACTCTATCCGATAATTCATCTTCGACGACTCGAACAACCGCATAGCTACGCTGCTGCGTGCAACATTGGCGCTTCCGCTGGTTGTGCACCGAATATCTTGCTGTCGAATTCCGATGTAGTGTATGATCCTACTTCCCTAAACGCTTTCACCGATCACTTGAAACAATATCCACACGTTGGTGTTTGCGCTGCACATCAGCGTTATCCTGATCTGCGCTCTCAGAGGAGCTGGGGGTACGTTCCTGGCTGGGGCGATATTCTTTCAACGATGGTCGGTATCGAGTTCTGGCACAATCGTTCTGGTCACAGCGACCGTCGCTGGCGCGCCGTACCGTACTGTGACGGTGCAGCGCTCTTCTGCCGACGTTCCGCTTATGAACAGCTTGGAGGAATGGATGAACGTTTTTCATTTTTCGCCGAGGACGCTGACCTATGCTATCGCATGTGGCTCCATGGTTGGCACTGTCATTTCCTACCACACGTTCAAATCATCCATTACCGTGGGGCGACACGCCGCAGAACATTGGACCAGACGCTCGCATCAGAACGCATGATTATGGCTGCTAAGCTGCAGTTCGTTCGACATTACCATCCACACTGGGAACGCCTTTTGCGATGGGGATATTTGTTCGTAGCGCACCTTGGACGGATGCTCGATACAATACGATACAGATTGGGTGAGTTGTCAGATAGTGACTATGAACTTCGTCGTAGCATTCGACGTATGCTTGTGTCATTTCTTCGGGAATCCAACTAATGGACCAAGCACAAGTGGATGTCTCGCACCTCTACCTTGCGGGTATCAATCCAATTCTCGAAGCGCTCAAAAGTGATGACGCTGCACTCGAGAAGATATTCGTACGCCATGGCAGTAAGCACCCTGCATCATTGACATCCTTGGCACGCCAGCGGATGATCCCTCTTTCAACACTTTCCAACGAAAAGTTCGACCGCCTTGCCAAGCAAATTGGAGCACACAAGCACCATCAGAACGTCATTGCGCTTCGACGAGCCTATCGCACACTCTCATGGGATCATGTTCTCGCGCTCATCACCCGCATTCCGCCACCGATCGTGGTCGCATGTGACCAGATTACCGATCCACATAACTTCGGCGCCATCATTCGCAGTGCTGCTGCTGCCGGCGCCGACGCAGTCATCGCACCTGTCCACAATAGCGCACCGATGACGCCAGCAACAATGGCCGCCGCAAGTGGTGCGATTGAGCACATCCCAATCGTACGGGTACGCTCGCTTGTGACGGCATTAGCAGATGCTCGAGAACGTGGCTTTCAGATTATCGGTACAGCGGCCGACGGCGAACACCTCTACACGATGCAGCGTTACGATCAGCCTCTTATCGTTGTCATTGGCAGTGAAGGAAGCGGAATCCGGCGGAGCATTCGACGGCTCTGCCATACGTTCGTTCGTATTCCACTTGCACGACCAATCGAATCGTTGAACGCAAGCGTAGCTGCTGCAATTGTACTCTTCGAAATTCAGCGCCAACGCACTACGGCACGAAGCGATACGGCATGAGTAGTAACACTGGTTCCTTTCTAGCCAAGTGAACCGCTGCAAGCGCATGGTCGAGTTCAGTATGTGCATTCTGCCCCAATAGCTTTGAAAGCAATACCTTCCATCGAGGCAAACCTATCGCGTCCAACGTTGCATCACTATCATCATCACCAGTAATGCTCCGAATCATCCGTACGATCATCGTCGCGAGGTCTTCTTCTTCAGGAAAGAACTTGATGATAGGTCGCTTGGTTGGTTCAACACCAATACGTCGCTTGGCAAGCTCGATGGCATCCGTTAAGCCACCGATGACATCCACCAATCCACGTTCGGCTGCTGCTTGACCACTCCACACTCTCCCACGCGCAAGTGTGCGAATCTCGCTAATCGAACGCTTTCTGCTGGACGCGACACGTTCGAGAAATCGCATGTAGATTGTGTCAATCATCTGCTCGAGTGTTCGCCGTTCAGATGGCGTCATTGGTAAGACGCTATTCATGAAGGTCGCATTTGGATTGGTCGCTATCGTATCGAAGGTAACGCCAATCGAATTGAAGAGCTTGCTAAAGTTCGGCAGCGCTGCAATCACACCGATAGAACCAGTAATCGTTTCACGATCAGCGATGATCGTATCACATCCTGCGGCGATGTAGTATCCACCAGAAGCTGCAACCGCACTCATCGAAGCATAGACAGGCTTTTTGGCGCGCGCACGTTGGAGCTCGTTCCAAATTTCTTCACTTGCTTGTGCTGATCCACCACCGGAGTTGATTCTGAGGATGATCGCCTTGATTGTGGTATCATCTGCTGCTTTGCGAATGTCTTGACAAAGTGAAGCGGACGCAATTTCCGGCGACGTCCCACTCCGCTTTCCACTTCGAATTGGACCTTCGGCAGCGATGATCGCAATTGCTTTGCTTTCGTCAACACTCTTGCGCGTCTGCATACGCGCGTACACTGCATACGCTCGCGGGCGCACGGTCCGGAGTTTTGCAGTGGAATCCATCCGTGCTGTTCGACCACGAACGCGATCGGTGAACTGCTGCTCCGTTGCAATCACATCGGCAAGGCCGGTGCGAACAAAATCTTCTGCTTGGTAGACGCCTTGGTTTAGTAATTCCTCGATTCGAGCGGACGGCATGTGACGCGCAGCTGCAACATCTGAGACGAAGACCCGATAGATTTGCTGAAGAATTTCTCGGATTTCCTCCTTCGCAGGAGGACTAAATCGAGTACGACTGAACTGTTCCCCTGCGGATTTATATTCCTCACGTTGGATGACCGTCCAACTTATACCGAGTTTGTCGCTAAGGTTTTTGAAAAAGGGGATCGTTCCTCCAAGGCCGTTGAATTCAAGTGTCGCAAGCGGCGCAACGAAGATGGTATCTGCACATGACGCAAGGTAGTAATCACCCTCGTTGCCACCATCGAGAAATGCATAGATCCATTTGCCCGACTTTTTGTACTCGACAAGTTCGCGTCGTATTTCTCGTGATCGCGCAAACCCTATTCCTCGAGTTCGGCGGATGATGATGCCATCTATTTTGCTATCGGTAGCAGCATAACGAATAGCGGTGATGACGTCAAGCAAACTGGCACGCGGTGAACCACTGAAGAACGCTGCAGATTGGTGTTGTTCTTCGCGTATACCAGCAGGGAAATCAAGCACCAATACAGAATGGTCCCGAACGGTTGGGGCTTCTTCTGTGCTCGTCGCAAATGAACCAGCCGACGAAATGCCTACGAAGACAAGCCCGACCAGCGAGAGAATCCCGATGACCATTCCCAGAAGAAGTGCTGCGATGACTACGATGACAATCCACCAACGCGAACGATTCTGTCGTGGTGGGACCGGCACTGCCATCGGTGCTGTTGACATGAGAGCTCCTCAAAACTGTGGACATAATACGGCACAAATGTACGTCTGTAGGCAAAAGAAGTTTCACTCAAGCTGCATTGCACTGTGGAAAAAGCACCTCTGCTGACAATTGAATCGAGTGAGTACACATACGTCCTCCCTCCAGAGCGGATCGCCCAACATCCCCTCCCAGTGCGAGACGAAAGTAGACTGCTTGTCGCTGATGCATTATCACGAACGATCACTCACCATGTGTTTTACGAGCTACCTGCTCTGCTCCCTGATGGAACGTTCCTGGTGCGCAATACGACTCGTGTTATACCTGCACGCATCATCGCCCGTAAGCCGAGTGGTGGGCATGTTGAACTATTGCTTATTTCGCCCCACGACGGGTCTTCCCCAGCGGAAGCACTTGCCGCATCGCAAAGTGTGTGGGAATGCATGATTGGTGGACGCCGGATTCGGGAAGGCATGATGATTCATGCAATCCACAACCATTGTGGAATATCAGCACATGTCCGTACAGTATCAGGGATGTCAGCAACTGTCGAACTATCAGCAATTCCAAAAACTTCTACCCTTGCAGAGCAACTCGAACACTTGGGGACCATACCATTGCCACCCTACATCCGGCGCGAACCGACAGCAGAGGACCTTGAACGTTACCAAACGATTTATGCACAGATCGAAGGTTCCGTTGCAGCACCCACTGCAGGGTTACACATGACCGAACGTGTACTTGATGATCTCATCCAACGCGGCATTGAGATACTCGATGTTGTGTTACACGTCGGACCAGGTACCTTCCAACCTCTGCGCAGTGAGAATGCAGCTCTCCATACGATGCATGCCGAACGCCTAATCGTCCACCGAACAACCATCGAGCGGTTGCGGGATCTTAGCGCTGATCCGGAACGACAGTGTGTGTGTATTGGAACTACCTCCGTCCGCACTATCGAATCGCTCTATTGGTTCGGTGTGCGACTCCTCGCTGATAGCTCACACTTACCACCACTACTCGAGCAGTACGAACCATACAGCGCACCTCTCTGCGACAGTCATGTTCCAGCCTACGAAGCGCTCACAGCACTGCTCTCTTGGCTTGACAAAATCGGAGCTACTACATTTAAAGCATCCACGCAACTCTACATACTCCCCGGTTACCGTTACCGTATTGTGGATGCAATGGTCACGAATTTCCATCAACCACGAAGCACACTCCTTCTGTTAGTAGCTGCATTCATAGGGCCATTTTGGCGTGAGGTCTACTTGGAAGCATTACAGCAGAATTACCGCTTTCTCAGCTATGGTGATGCATCGCTCCTCATTGCCCCGCATGGTCGGTCATTGTCGTTCTAATACGTCGGGTGACTAAGAAACGAGGTGATACACTCGCTTGGATACCGGGTGGTACTACCACAATCGGCTCAAGGAGTTCATGATCGCGATTGCTTCGCTCATCAGGCAATGTGACGCGGATTGCCAGGTCATCACGTTCGAGCAGACGCTCAATCCGACTGAGGCCACCACGGAGAAGTACGGTTACGTACGGCGGCAGAACATACTCGTCAGAATTGAGCGACGATTGAACGGGAACGTCGTAGAGCGTCAACTCGCCGACAGGCTCGATTGCTGCCTTGACAAGAACATGCTCTGGTAAGACTCGGACGATTGGAGACTGCTCTAATGCAATGAGTTCGGTGAACGTCTGCCGTTGGTTACTACGGATGAGCTGCTGAGTTGGCCAACAGGAGAGAGAATCTACCACTCGCGCCGAACCCACCACTACAGCCGAGTCTGGTACAAGAACAAGTGGAGGTACGAACACATGCCCATCGGCTGCTGTCACTGCGATGCGTGGTAGAATAGGAACCTTTTTCTGCACGAGGACGCCGAGTTGATAGTCAATGGAGGATGGCTCGATCCGTAGGACACGAATCGGGACCGCAGATCGGAATCGTGAGCGCAACTCTGCTTCGGAAATTGTCCCTCCCCTACTCTGACTTGGTAGCTCAACAGCAATTCGAACAGATCGGTCAATGTAGAGCGCATTGAGCAAGTTCCATCCTCTACCTCGTAGTGTTACATATACCGATGACGGCGGCGCCACATCAAATGAGCGATTGGCAGGGAGTTGTAGCTCCAGTGGAACAGGCACTGTAACATCGTACTCACCCTGGAGCGTGATGTACAGCCAGAGGATTACGCTCAAGAAAATGGAAAACGCAGCTGCTCGAATAGAGATTCGTTCCATCACCGCACACGATGACGACGCACAAGGTACTCGCGCAGAGCACGATCGAAAGGTTGATCGGTGACTACTTGCAAGAAATCAACATTCGTGCGATAACACGTTGACTTGAGCTGCTCGACGAAAGTATGGACTGCCTCGACATAGGCATGGCGTAATTGCATCGGTTGGGTTATCATCTCTTGGCTTGTTTCCATGTCGCGGAACGTTGCTGCTAGCCCAAAACGAAAATCCAATTCGCGACGATCTAGCACTTGGATCGCGATGACCTCGTGCCGTTGATGGCGCAAGTGTTTGAGTGCCGTTGCCACACGCTCGAGATCATCGAAGAAATCACTTAGAACGATTAGTAAACTGCGGCGATGAATCCGCTCTGCAAGGACCTCAAGAGCACTAGCAGTATCCGTCGTCTGACTTGGCTGCACGCGATCGAGCGCTGTCAACAACTCGCCGAGGTACGATCGGTGTGCACGTGGTGGGTAGTATGTGGCAAGCTCATGATCGTATAGTGCGAGACCGACAGCATCCTTCTGCAACATCGCCAAGTATGCAAAGGCTGCCGCTAAGAACGTTGCATAGGTAAACTTCGAAATGTCACCATCGGAAGCGTACGCCATCGATGCACTCCTATCAACGGCAATAATTGCGCGGAGATTCGTTTCTTCCTCAAACTGCTTGACGTAATAGCGTCCTGTTCGTCCGAGTACTTTCCAATCGAGGTAGCGTAAATCATCACCGGGATGATATGCACGGTGCTCTGAAAACTCCGCACTAAACCCATGGAACGGTGAACGGTGAAGCCCAGTCAAAAAGCCCTCGACAATGAGCCGTGCACGTAGTTCCATCGTCGCAAGCTGCGACGCGACGCGAGGATCGAGGTATCTTGCTACAATATCCACTGGAATCTCTCGTAGTTAGGTACCAACAAAGATAGTCCACTATCGCACTACACGTACTTGAACCTGATGCATCATCCCACGTGGGATACTCTGAACGTCAACGATCCATCCTATTGGTCAGAGCGGTATCGTCGTGGTGATACTCCCTGGGACTTGGGCACTGAAACCCCAGCATTTATCGCACTTGTCGAGCGATTGGATTTTCCGAAGCCTACAGAACAGTGGCACCCAGCAGTCGTCGTCCCCGGATGTGGGTATGGTCATGACGCGCTCATGTTGGCGCGACGAGGTTACGACGTTACAGCCGTGGATTTTGCATCTGAGCCGCTCGATTATCTTCAGCAGACTGCACGCCTTGTTGGTTTGACGATCAACACCGTACAATGCGATGTCTTCAACCTACCATCCTTGTACCTATCTGCATTCGATATTGCACTTGAATACACGTGCTATTGTGCCATAGACCCTTCACGAAGACAAGAGTACGCCAATGTGTTAGCAGCTATCCTCAAGCCAAATGGCATCGTCGCTGGGCTGTTTTTTCCGTTCGATACGGTCGAGCGCAGCGGACCACCGTTCTCTGTGAACGAACAGGAGATTCGTACTCAGTTCGAGCGTGCCGGTTTTGTACTCCTCTCAAGTGAACTGCCCATCGAATCTCATCCTGCACGCGCGGGACGCGAACGATTGATGCTATTCCGCAAACCTCTGTGACAACGATGATGGAAGTTTCACTTACACTCATCGAAGGATTCCACCTACGCGCTGAAACCTCAAATGGCATTACGTTCAGCATTGATGCTCACAGCGATCATCCCCAGGGACCAGCACCAATGCAACTGCTTCTGACATCAGTTCCCGCATGTGCTATCATGGACATTGTGAGCATTCTCCGCAAACAGCGCGTTGAAATTACTTCTTTCAGTGCTCATGCACGAGCAGAGCGAGCTACGGAACATCCTCGGGTCTTTACGTCAGTGCATTTGCACTTTGTACTTGTAAGCCCCAACGGTCACGATGAACAACTGCGGCATGCCATTGAGCTAAGCGAAGAAAAGTACTGTAGCGCATGGGCGACACTTCGCTCAAGCGGTTGCACGATAACGTGGACATCCGAGATTCAGAGACCTGTCGAACATTCTGCACATGTGTAATGGCTCTCCTCATCCTTCTCCGTCATGGTGAATCTGTATGGAACAAGGAAAATCGCTTCACTGGCTGGATTGACGTCGATCTTTCTGAACGAGGCGAAGAAGAAGCACGACGGGCTGGTGAGCTTCTCCGCAACATTCCAATTGACATCGTCTTTACATCCGAGCTCCGTAGAGCCATACGCACTGCTGAGATTGCTCTCGAAACAGCAGAAAAGTCCTCGGTCCCAATCATTAAGAATGCTGCACTCAACGAACGCCACTATGGAGATCTCCAAGGGCTCAACAAAGACGAAGTCGCTCGCCAATATGGCGAGCAACAATTCAAGCTCTGGCGTCGAAGCTACGATGTACCACCACCGAATGGGGAATCACTTAAGATGACCCAAGAGCGAGTACTTCCGTATTTCCAGCAAGAAATTCTCCCAATCCTGCAGCAAGGAAAAAACGTCCTCATCGTCGCGCACGGTAATTCACTCCGTGCGTTGGTGATGGCGCTCGAGAATCTGAGTCCAATGCAAATCATCGAGACAAACATCCCCACCGGAGTACCATTTGCGTACATCATGGATGCCGACGGAACGGTCCGCAAGAAAATCGAGCAGCTCGAACAGTCTCACCACGTTGCATCGTAGCGTAAGAGATCTACGGTGCCAACCCACAGTGTATCCTTGCTTCTCACATGCAACGTGTACGATCCGTTCGGTAAGTGAGACACTGCAATGGTGACTGCGCACTCACCTGGTCGGATGGATTGCTCAACAACCCGACGTCCAAACACATCAATTAGCACGATTGAACTTTCATGACAGTGTTCTTGAATTGATCTCACCGTTAGCTGTCCTGTAGCAGGATTCGTCTAAAAGGTTATTGGAGTTTCAGCCTCACCGTTCGCAATAAGCTTAAGCTGTGTGTTGCGCATGTGTTCATGCTCTCTCAAAGCAGATACGGTGATGGGCACTACGGTGAATCTCTGCACTGGCGACCACTCCCCCATTGCTGTTCCACGCCTTGCGCGTACTCGCCAATAGTAATTCTTGCCCGAGGTACAGCGATGTTCGACAAACCTCGACTGAGCACAGTTTCCACTTCAATTACATCGTCATCGAAGCGCGGCGACTGGGCAAGTTGTAAACAGTAAGTTGTAGCTTTTTCGCATGGACTCCAGCTTAATCGAACACCACCGAATGCAAGCGTAGCACCATCGGAAGGAAGGAGTTCTTCGGGTACACCAACGCTCCAGCGTTCCATTTGGATACGGACAGGTGAACTCCAGGCACTTTCGATAGCATCAGCGATGGATTGCACTCGCCACCAGTACTCTCGATCCGGATAAAGACCTGCAACTGTTGCACGCACCCATGAACGCGCTTGCAGAATCATTGCATCAGTCCGTACAACTGAAAAGTCACGCACCTCGGATATCTGAAAGCGATAGTAGCGTGCCTTTGGCACTGCTTGCCAACGGAGTGTAACACTCTGATCATCGTTGTACGATACGACAAGTTGAGATGGAGGTGCAAGAGACGGTTGCTCTAAGGCAGAAAATGCAGAGACAATACAACAGCAGAATGCACTGAGCAAGTGCGCCGCTCTGAAGAGCATCACCATCATGATAATTGAACGAGCTTACTCACTCCCTGAGTTGTAAATTCCGCCTGCGCTCCATGCCCAGCGGGGCTGCGTAATTTATCGTAGTTAATCATGCAGAACTTGAATCACTCACGACTCTATGGCACGCTCGAATAAACCACGTCCAACGCGTGATCGCACGATAATGGTCGCTATACTTGACCGCTTAGCTGCTGAGTATCCAGGAGCTTTTGAAGGTTTGAACTTTGAGACACCATTCCAACTTCTGATTGCAACGATTCTTTCGGCACAGTGCACCGACGAACGTGTCAACAGAATTACTCCCGGTCTTTTTGCGAAGTACCCTACCCCCGAGGCATATGTACAGGTACCATTGGAAGAACTCGCACATGATATTCGATCTACAGGCTACTTCAACTCAAAGGCGCGGAACATCCAAGCATGTTGCCGAACGCTTGTCGATCGATTCGGCGGACGCGTTCCTCAAACAAGGGAGGAACTTGTCGAGCTGCCTGGAGTCGGTCGTAAGACGGCAAACGTTATCCTCAGTCAAGCATATGGCCAGCAGGCAATCACAGTGGATACACATGTGGCGCGACTGTCAAACCGGCTTGGATTTGTAGAGACAAAGGACCCACTTGCAATTGAAGAACGACTGATGGAAATTACCCCCCTGGAGCGGTGGAATGACATCGGACGGCTCTTTATAACACATGGTCGGAAAATTTGCACAGCGCGAAAACCACACTGCCGCCGGTGTGTCATTGCCTCGCTCTGCCCTTCAGCAATCATACCAACGGAGAGCTGATCACATTCCCATATCAGCTCAAATGCTCTCACTGTAACGCATCCTACCGCTCTTGGCTCGGTGAACCATTGACCTGACGTGCTGAAAAGCGAGGCTTTAATCCTTGCCAGCACTCGTAATAGTCCCGCTGCAGTCGGGCGGTCTCCATCGCAAACTTTGTTGTTCGAATGGCAAAGCGCGATTCGAACATGAACGCAAGTGTGTTCTGCTGCTTCGTTGGCTTAAGTTCTGCCGTCGAAGCTTTCTCATAGGTTGCTGCATCAGGACCGTGACCGCTCATGCAATTGTGGAGACTGCATCCACCCGGGACAAATCCCTCTTCCTTTGCATCATAAACGCCCCAAATCAGCCCCATGAACTCACTCATGAAGTTACGGTGGAACCATGGTGGACGGAAGGTCTCTTCGGCGACCATCCACCGATCGGGGAATATCACAAAGTCGCAGTTCGCTGTGCCTGGAATTTCACTCGGAGCAGTCAGCACGCAGTAGATACTCGGGTCTGGATGGTCAAACGTCACAGTGTTGATGCATTGGAATTTCGTCAGATCATATTTGTAAGGCACATAGTTGCCATGCCACGCAACGACGTTGAGCGGCGAATGATCAATTTCAGAAGCCCAAAGGTGTCCCTGGAATTTGGCGATAACTTCGAAGGTGCCTTCGCTGTCTTCGAAGGCTGCCACCGGTGCTAAAAAGTGCCGTGGGTATGCCAAACCATTAGCGCCGATTGGTCCTAAGTCGGGCAATCGGAAATATGGACCGTAGTTCTCGCAGATGTAGCCGCGTGCTTTACCCTCCGGCAAGACAACTCGAAATTTGATGCCGCGTGGGATGATGAGAATCTCACCTGGCTGTAGTACGAGGATTCCAAGCTCTGTGTGAACACGTAACGTTCCCAATTGCGGGACGATGAGCATCTCACCATCAGCGTTGTAAAAGAAGCGATCGACCATGTCTGCCGTGCACGCATACAAGTGCACAGCCAAACCACTGTGCATAGCAAGATTACCACATCCGCCAATCGTAACGATACCTTGAACAAAATCTCGTGGCTCGTCAGGTATTGGCAGTGGGCTCCACCGTAGCTGATTCGGTGTTGCTGGCACTTCATCGAACGGGGTCGAGCGAAGAAGCCCGTCATCAATAAGGTGGAAAGGCTTATGCACGACTGACGGACGGATCCGATGCATCCATGTCCGGCGGTTGACGACACGCGGAGCGGTAAATGGTGTTCCGCTAACTTGCTCGACGTAGAGCCCATATGGGGCTTTCTGTGGTGAATTCATCTTCGGATGAATCGCTCCTGGCAGTGCTTCACTGATGAATTCATTACCGAAGCCGGCCATGTAAGCAACATCGCGTTCGGTGATGGTTTCAGAGACGACGTGCTGGTCCATGGAAACCTCCCGGAGTGTTTGACAAACGAAGCGGTGCGCGCCCAGCAGGACTCGAACCTGCGACCCACAGCTTAGAAGGCTGTTGCTCTATCCAGCTGAGCTATGAGCGCGGGCGCCAGCAAAAATAGGACGCCAGACTTGATATTATCCTAGACGTACCCGTGACGATGGAGATTGTGCACCTTATCTTGCATTTACAATGTGCAGCGACATACTTTTCACCATTCCACTTCTATGAGCTACCGTGTAGCCATCATAGGTGCAACAGGGCTTGTCGGTCGAACGATGCTCGAGGTACTTGCCGAACGTCAGTTTCCAATCGAGGAACTTACGCTCTATGCATCAGCCCGTTCGGCAGGCACTGCCATTGAATGGCAAGGGACCCCACTGCGCGTACGTGAACTTACAGATGACTCACCAGCGAAGAGGTACGACATGGCGCTTTTTTCGGCAGGAGCTGCTGTGAGCCTCACATGGGCTCCCATTTTCGCTCAGCATGGCACAGTCGTCATTGACAATTCTAGTGCATGGCGCTCATCACCTCAGGTGCCACTGGTCGTCCCAGAAGTTAATCCACACCGCGCATTGGAGCATCACGGCATCATCGCCAATCCCAATTGTTCGACTATCCAGTTAGCGGTCGCACTGAGGCCGATCGCCGAGCTCTATGGTCTCGAGCGCGTTGTAGTTGCTACATACCAATCTATCAGTGGTGCAGGATATCGTGGTCTTGAACAGTTGACTGCAGAGCTCGAAGGTAGAGAGCCCCATACTCACATTAGCCACCATCCACTGGCGCATAATGCTGTATTCCATCCGATTTCTACCGATGGGTGGAGCGAGGAAGAGCGAAAAGTGATGAGTGAACTTCCGCGCATTCTCGAGATGCCATCCCTTGCTGTAGTTGCTACATGTGTGCGTCTTCCGTTTTTCCGTTCCCATGCCGAAGCAGTGTGGGTCGAGTGCAGTCGTAGTCGTACGGTGAATCTCGATGAGCTCACCGATACACTTGCAGCATCACCGGGTATTCGCGTCATCACCGATGATTACCCAACACCACGGAGTGTGAGCGGGAGCGATTACGTCTGGGTTAGCCGCATTCGTCATGATCCCACAAATGAACGTGCTATGATGCTCTGGATAGTCGCTGACAACGTTCGGAAAGGTGCTGCAACCAATGCTGTACAAATCGCAGAGTTGCTAACATCCCACACCATGCAACACGCATCGTCTAACTCAATCTCAGTTGCCCAACAGTGAACCGCTACGCAGTCATCATGGCAGGAGGCAGTGGAGAACGATTTTACCCACTCAGCCGCCAACATCGACCCAAACAACTTCTCCCATTGCTCGGTGATGGTGTGACCTTGCTTGAGCATGCACTCCGACGCTGCCTGACTGTTGTACCTTCAGAGCACATTCTCATCGTCACAAGTTCTACGTTACAGCAACCAATAGCAGAGCTTGTCGGTAGGCTAATACCACGTGACAACATCATTGCAGAACCCGCTAAACGAAATACAGCGGGGTGTCTTACGCTCGCAGCAGCACTCATTGGTCTCGTCGAGCACAGCGCAACGATTGCTGCAATACCTGCTGATCATTACGTCGGTGATCCCCAACGATTTACTCAGCAACTCACCAATGCATTTGAGTTTGCGGCACAGAACGACGTAATCGTCACGTTCGGAATGCGTCCAACGAGACCTGAAACTGGGTACGGCTATATTGAACTCGGTGAGCCTCTCGGTAATGGTTTCTACCGTGTCGCTTCCTTCCGCGAAAAGCCTGATCGTGCAACAGCAGAGATGTTCATCAATCAAGGTACATTCCGATGGAATAGCGGCATGTTCGTCTTTGATCTCGAAGTGTTCGAACGTGAGCTCGCCATGCATGCTCCACCTTTTGGTGCAGCGATCAGCATGCTGCGCCATGCATACGCCGAGGGGATTACGTCACTCCAAGCAGAAACGTTCGACTCTCTCCCAAACGTTTCGATTGACTATGCACTCATGGAGCGAACGAATGCGATCGCTGTCGTCGAAGCTGACTTTCCGTGGGATGATCTCGGTGCGTGGGATGCTGTACGGCGAATTACCTCTCCCGATTCGAGCGGAACTGTCGCAATCGGTCAGGTGATTTCACTTGAGTCAAGCAACGCCACACTTGCAAACTATGCTGACCGTTCGATACTCCTTTGTGCACTCGGCGTGCATGATATTGTCGCCGTGGTTACTGATGATGTCGTGATGCTCTGCCCTAGAGACCGAGTACAGGATGTGCGCCGACTCGTCGAGCACCTCCGATCAAGTGGTATGGAAGAGTGGTTATGAGCATACTGCTAACAAACATTTCAGAGCTTGCAACTGTCCGCGCTCCAACGTCTGGGCGAAAGCCTGGTGCAGAGATGAACAACCTCGGCATCATTCGTGACGCAGCACTTCTTGTTGAGGAACGTATCCTCTGGGTCGGTACGCGAACCGAAGCAGAGAAGCGTTTCGGTTCCTATCAAGCGCTCGAGCGCTATGACTGTAAGGGACGAGCTGTCCTTCCAGGCTTTGTTGATTCACACACGCATATCGTCTTTGCAGGCTCCCGCGCCAATGAATATGCACTTCGGCTGCGCGGTGTGAGTTACCACGAGATCGCAGCACGTGGCGGAGGGATCATGGCTACAGTGCGTGCAACGCGCGCAGCAAGTGAGGACGAGCTACTCGAATCAGCACGTCAGCGTGTTCTCGAAGCATTGAGGCACGGTACTACGACGGTTGAAATCAAATCTGGCTATGGACTTTCACTCGAATACGAGCTTAAGTTGCTCAACGTGATTGAGCGATTGAAGCATGAAGTTCCTGTGCGAATCGTTGCGACACTCCTCGGTGCCCATGCAATACCACCTGATGCTCCATCGAGAGAGCACTACATTGACATGCTCTGCACTGAGCTCATCCCTGAAGTAGCACGGAGTGGTCGTGCGACATTCTGTGATGTATTCGCAGACGTTGGATATTTCACCATTGCAGAAGCAGAGAAAATTCTTGTCAGCGGGCTGGACTGGGGATTGCAGCCTAAACTTCACGCTGATGAGTTTGCCGACGTCGGCGCTGCACGGCTTGCAATTGCAGTTGGTGCTGCAAGTGCTGATCATCTTCTGAACATCGCACCCGAGTCAATCCCAGAGTTTGCTCGCTGGCGTACCGTGGCGACACTTCTTCCCGGCACTGCTTACACGCTTCGCATGCCGATGGCACCAGCTCGTGGGCTCATTGATGCTGGTGCCACTGTAGCTTTGGCGACCGACTGCAATCCAGGTTCATGCCGAACCGAGAACATGCAAACAGTTATCTCACTTGCAATCCACCTTGCAGGAATGACAGTTGAAGAGGCAATTACTGCAGCGACGCTCCACGGTGCAGCAGCGCTGCTGCGTGAACATGAAATCGGTAGTCTCGACGTTGGGAAATATGCAGACTTCATCGTGCTTGATTCACCGTCGGTGGTAGATCTTGCATACCACTTTGGAACCAACCGCGTTGCCGAAGTTTGGATCGGTGGTAAGCGCTATGTGCAAAACCCACCACATCTTTGTTCATGAACAATCATCCATCTACGCAGAACACAGCTATGCCACATCGTGACATTTCTCATTACCATGAGTTTGTACCGAAGGAGACTCGACCCATCCCCGGTAGCACCTATCGGTGGTACTTTGCGGATCGTTATGTGTATACAGCTCGCGTCGTTGAATTTCGTGGCGGGTGCTGGGCTACCGTTGAAATAATCGCGGTGGCGCCTGAGTATGAGGCGATGTACTCTCCCGGAACTACGTTCGAAATCAAAGTTGCCCACTACAAATTCGAACCCGCTGAACAATCACACTCGTAATCATTAAGCCTAAAGCGAGTGGCCCCGAGAGGACTCGAACCTCCGACACCAGGTTTAGGAAACCTGTGTTCTATCCAGCTGAACTACGGGGCCGTTCCGATGTGATATCACACGAGGAGAAAAGTGTTCATGTCGCCCCACAAGAATTTGTTCAAGATACAATTCCTGTCGCGAATGCATCAGCAGCCGATTAGTCTCTGTGGTGTCATCGTATCCAAGCAAGTGGAGCGTCCCATGCACAGCCAATCGAATAAGTTCGGTGCGCGTTGAAATGCCATATTCAACCGCTTGACGAGCTGCTGTTTCGACGCTGATGTAGATCTCGCCTTCGAGCGGACACTCACGGAGCGGAAATGTAATCACATCCGTTGCCCAGTCATGCTTGAGAAATTCCACATTAATCTGACGAATTAGTGCATCATCACAGAAGACTATAGTTATCATTGCATCGCATATTCCTTCGGCAGCCAGAACGTGGTCAACCGCGTTGGCAATCACCTTTCGTGGTATACGCGCTGAGCTGCACGCTCGTTCAATGAGCACACGTCTGCCACGAACCACATGCGTTGGCGGAACGATGAATATCTGATCATTGACCATTCGTCTCTGCGATGAGATACTGTTCTGCAAGGGAAAGCTGCATGACTGCGAGCAATGCTGCAGGATCAAGCTCATCGAGCTTTTGCTGTAAGAGACTCATTGGGACATTCGCGTAGAGTGAACAAACACGTTGAGCACCTATGAGAAGACACGATGCTGTCTTACCCTCGCGGGCGATAAAGAGTATCTCGTCAGGCTCAATCACCAATGCCGCTTCACACCCAAATAGCTGGTGGAATCCAGTGCGGGATTGTACCGTCACCAACGTTCGTTCACCATCTGGTGTCGCAAGAGATGGATAAATGGTCACCTGTTGCTCAAGTGTTCCACTACTCGAGCGCTGTTCGAAACTCCATGTATTGCCGTCTCTGGTGAGCGTAGCGCCGAGTATCTGGGCTAACCGCTCAATGTCTTGTGGATCGAATGGACACATCATCGCTCGCAGCCTGGTCGGACGAAACTGCACGTACAAAAGTACGGTTCGATGAATGCTGGAATTGATGACCAGATGTTCTCAATGTTATTCACTGAAACGATCGATCAGGGGCTGCAATTTTTCTCTCAAGCAACATCCTGTAAAGACGTGGTTCCAATCGGAGTGCAACGACAGCAAATGCAGCTCCAGCGATAAGGTCCACCACGTAGTGGTAGCGGAGATAAACCGTCGCAACGATGAGACTGAGACCGACAATTGTTATTGGTATTCGAAACGCACTCCGACATTGCCAAGCAAGGATAATCGTGAGCAATGTCATCATTGTGTGCCCACTCGGAAAACAATCACGGTTGACGACACGCTCTGGGTGCAGTTCGCCAGGCTCAATCCCACCGCCTTCATTAACCAACGATCGCAAGATGGGCGTCAGCAACAATCCTGGCAATTCCTCATCCATCCGTGAAAAATCATGGAGCGTAAAGCGAGGTCCAATTGCAGGTAATGCAAAGTATGCCAGATAGGAAAGGTAAAACCCAAAGACGATCATCCGACCGAAGCGCAACATTGTCGGTATACGACGTTGGAGGTAGAAACTCAGCGCAACAGCGATCGGAAGGAGGTAGAACGATACGTAGCACACTTGCAGGTATTCCGTCAGGAACGGATGTGCAAACTGTGCCATCCAGTGAGTAGGGTCAGTACCAAATATGATCCGATCAATCTCAATGAGCAGCCAATCATAATCGTGTGGGTGAAGTGCAGGTACGAGCTGCTGGCTCTGCTGATACATCGGATACACCATTGGGATGACGTAGAAAAATCGCAGCAAACGAACTGTACGGTTCGATGTCAATTGTCCAAGCCAAGCAATCGCAACAATGGCGATTGCAAAGAGTGCATCCGTAACAAGAATTGTCGTCGCTCGAGGTACGAGTGGATAAAACGCAAGTGCAAGTGTCGAATAGATTCCCATGATCCCGAGTGTGTACCAGTCGAGCGCAGTAAGGACACCACGGAGACGGAGCTGTTCCTCAGCAGCACGTGTTCGCCAATGCTCAAGCCGGTTCATCGATCGTTGTTCCTGTATGTGTTGAGCAGTGCTGAGAGCATCACGTAATCATTTGGACTAAGTTCTTCAGCTCGTTTGTCCAAGAGTGATAGCTTCGAAAGTTCTTCCCATCCTGTTTCGCAGGTCGAGCGGAGATACCGCTCGAGCGCATTACGGAGTTTCTTCCGACGCTGGTTGAACGCAGCGTGTACCAGCTCCATCACTTCCTTATGTTCACGAAGCGATCGTCCGTTACTATCGAGGAGAATAACAGACGATGTGACCTTTGGAGGGGGGACAAATGCACCAGGTAAAACATCGAAAAGGATTTGTGCGCGAGTGGTGACAAGTTGTGTGGCTACTGAAGTGATCCCATACACCTTCGAGCCGGGCATCGCAATTAAACGCTGTGCAACTTCCTTCTGAACCATGAGAACGATACGTCGGATGCGATCGGTTTGCTCGAAGAGCCAGAACAGGATTGGCCCTGTCAAATTATACGGGATATTGCCTAGTACCAACGCAGGTTCTTGCGGGGTGAAACCAAACGACGAAAGCTGCAGACATAGTACATCTGCTTCGACAATTTCAAGCCGCGGTTCCGAAGCAAGCTCAGCTTGAAGGTACGAGACCATACGGCTATCATACTCTATAACGATAACTTGCTTTACATTCGATTCGAGGAGAGCACGGGTTAATGCACCTGTGCCAGGTCCAATCTCAACCACCGTTTTTTCTGGCACGAGTCCAAGTGCATTCACAATACGCCGAGCAATGCGTGGATTTGCAAGGAAATGCTGACCTAACCGCCGGCGTGGACTAACCGAGGCTGCCCCGCTCGACCGCATGCGCGAATGCTGCTGTAAGTTTCCGCTGCTCCTCAGTGAGGAACTCTGAAATCACTTTTGTCTCTGCAAGTACTGGCATAAAGTTCGTATCACCATTCCATCGCGGTACAATGTGCACGTGGACGTGATCGGGTAATCCAGCGCCCGCAGTGCGTCCAAGATTTGTACCGATGTTGAAACCATGGGGTGCATGAGTACGGTGTAATACACGAATCGCTTCTTGCACCGTTTCAATCAATCCATGCGCTTCATGGACTGCAAGCTCAGTAAGGTCACTCACATGACGATACGGTGCAACCAACAGATGTCCACTATTGTAAGGATACCGATTCATGATCACAAAAGATAGCGGTCCTCGATAGACAACAAGATTGTCTGCATCCTTCTCTGGCGGCGCCTGTGCCGCCGCACACAGAAAGCAGCCAACCCCAAGACCGTCATGGGTAAGCGATGCGATATACTGCGATCGCCAGGGAGACCAGAGTTGCTTCATTGATTCACCGAAGGATGTCCGACCGTCTGCTGCAAGCTTTGCTGAGCAATGCGCCGATCGCGTCGTTGTTGGGCAAGCTGGCGAAGATCTACGACGCGGTCAGCTTCGTCAACGATTTCCGCTCCAAGGATCGTTTCCAAAACGTCTTCTAACGTGAGTAGTCCTTCGACGCCACCGTATTCATCCACCACGATAAAGAGATGTTGCCGCCGTTGCAAGAATTCTTCCAATGCTCTATCCAAACTGACATTTTCAGGGATAAACACTACTGGGCGCAGAAGGCTGCGAACTGGGTGATTGCCATCCCCACGGAGTGCTGCGACGAGTACATCCCGTGAGAGAACATAGCCTATGATGTTATCTATGCTGGATCCTTCCCAAACAGGCAAGCGCGAATAGGTCTGTAGTTCCATCATGTTAGCGGCTTGGCTGATTGGCATCTCTGCTGGCAGTCCTGCGATGACATGCCTCGGCGTCATTACATCTTCGACGTGCACTTCGCGTACACGCATGATATTCTGGAGAATGCGTACTTCCCCTGCCTCGAGTGTACCCTCTTCAACGGCTTCCTCCATGATTGCACTGAGTTCCTCCGCAACCTGTTCACGGGCGTCATCGTGACTGCGATGTATGTGGAGGCGCTCAAGCAGAAAACTGATAAACTGCACAAGTGGACGTGCAACCTGAAGAGCAGCACGAAGCCATCGCGCCACTATCAGGATCGAGCTATCTGCAACGACGTCACCGAGTACATGAATGAGAGCCTTCCCCACTACCACAGATGCAACGACTACTGCAATCATCAAAAAAATTCGTGTATCATTCAAATCCCACCAAACCATCCCGAGTACGGAGAGCATTGCTGCGAATGTCGCTACTAATGCTACATCGGCAATGAGTAGCAGTATCCGTTCAAGTGAACCTAAGCGACGGGCGTCGTATATAGTATCGAGCAACTCAGGGTATTGGGAATGAAGTTCTTCGAGTCGTGCCGCAGATACAGCAGCGATGACGGCATGAATGAATGAGACTACTGCTACCAACGCGCCGCTTATCCATGCTGCAATTAGAAGCAAAAGTTCAGTCGCACTCTCGTCATTCATTGCTGGTGAACATGATCAATTGCGAAACTCGCGGTCCACAATGGTAATGCGACCGGGATAGGTCAACAGCCCGAATTTTGTCCGTACGGAGGGTTTTGCATCGAGTTTGAGTCGGCTTGAGGAACCGTTCTTCCCGCCCAGAGCGAGGGCAAGGTTGATCACTTGGTCGTACCCTCGATTCCCGAAGAACTCATAGAGATCGAGCGAGATCCGGATTGGTACTATCGTGATCTTCCCTGTTGCGGGTATTTCAACTTCCCGGTCAAGCTGACCACTAACCGTCGGTTGATCATCAATGAGAAGCCGAAATTCAAGCCCAGCCAATGTCGCAGGAACTGATCTGCTGCCTTGTGTCCCATCGTTTGGATTACGCACTTCTAACTCGAGGATGAACTCCGAAGGGAGTTTTTTAGAGCGGAAGGCATCGAGCAACTTAAGTCCATCCCCTACAGGACTAAAATCGCTTACTGATGCTTTCGTTGAAAGATCAACTCCTGCTAAGCGAAAGTCATGGACTCTGCCAAGCCTGAACTGTAGTCTTTGGAGATTTGTTAGAGCTTCGGAGATTTGCTTAACCTGTGCGCATCCAAAGAGCATGAACACAAGGCTGAGCATGCAGGCGCGATAAGGTTGCACGTACTGCGTGATGCGTCGTTGTGTTTTTGTAGTGCAATTTGCTCATTGCTGCATTACCTCGTACAGGAGGCAAACAGCTACTGAAAGCAAATTACGATTTTTCCCTTTGATCATCCTGTTGTGCAGTACGTTCGATAGCATGGTAACGTCAGAAACGCTTACGAGGCAGCATGCGCTGTATGGGCGAGCTGTCGCTCGAGCTCTTCTGCCCGGCGGCGCTGCATATTCAATGTGGTGAGCAGTCGCACTTTCGCAATGAGGAGCTTTTCTTCAATTGGTTTGCTCAAGAAATCGTCCGCGCCGCTTTCAATTGCTTTCAACTGGTTGGCGACATCGTTGAGTGCAGTTACAATAACAACCGGGATATTCACAGTAGCATGATTATCACGCAACCGACGTACAGTCTCGTAGCCATCCAAGCGGGGCATCATCACGTCCAACACTAATGCATCTGGTTTGCGTTGGGAAACTTTTTCTAAGCATTCAACGCCATCGTATGCTTCGGCTGCTTCGAAGCCATTCGATTCGAGATAACGCCGGAGCAACTTCGTTGTAATCCGGTTGTCATCAACGACGAGAACAAAAGGTTTTTCCATAACTCATTCCAAGTTAGTTTACGTTACATTCCGCTCTTGTTTATTTGCAAGTAGTGTGCCATTGTTGCTGAGCAATTCATCGGGGTGCACAACATAATGAGCGACAGCATCGTATGTAGCAATGCGTAGAACTGCACTCCGCCATTGATCAATGCCCAGCTTGCACAACCAATGTATCGGCGCAATGCTTCGTTCCTGTAGTCCATTGTAGGGGAAAAGATGAACACGTGCCCTGTGATATTGCTCAACCACCTGACTTTTTCGTCGCATGACGCTACGACGAATTTTCCGCTCGAGTGATGTGAGCCGATCGAAAATGACATGCTGCGTCGAAGCAATGCTTCGAGCGAGCATGCGATCGAATCGTGCTACATGGTCGTGGAATTCCGCCATCTGTTGGTTTACAGAATGGTGCAACTGCGCAGCATACCCAATGAGCCGATCTTCGTCAAGTCGTTGTGCAAGCCACGCGCGAAAGGTCTGTTCTGGTTCAAAGAATCGTTCAACAGCTTCAGCATTGTTCATAAGCAATCGCATCACCCGTTGTGGCACCACTGTCGCGGATGGACGAGGAATCAACGATGGTTTCGGAATACTCCACTCATCGTAAGTGCTCCTCAATTGGAGGTGGTAGCTCAGCTCAGCCGGGCCCAGCACAGTTACAATCGGTCGAAAGAGCCAGTCCTGAACGAGTGGGCGCAATGCAGCACTTGGGGAAAACTGTTCTGGTTGCGATTCGATGAGCTCTTTAAGTTCATTTCGTGAAAAGCGCCAACGATAGGCACGGTAGCTCTCGTCATCAGACGCATGGATACGGTAGCGTCGCCCATCACGGTGGTAGAACATTGGTAAATTCGAAACAACCATTTGCGCTGTGTAACCACGGCGTTCTAACTCTGCCGTTTGTTGCTTCACAGTGTGGAGGAACTGTTCGCTCTCTTCGAGTGCGCGTACGATGAGTGGTTGCATCAGACCGCATTTCCGAAGTATCGATGAACGTATAAACAGCACACCTATATCACCCCAACACCACTGGAGCCAGCAGAGAAATGCTTCGGACCACAAGCGCCCGGTCGTGTAGCATTCTGCAAGCGCAGTGAGCACTTCCTCAGTAAACGGCTGCGCTCGATACACCGCCCACAACCTCTCGAATAGGTTGGCGATCTCCAGACTAACCGTACATGTTGCCACTATCATTTGCCGATCAAGTCGCTCGCCCGGCGGGCACTCGAGCGTTAGAAGATGGTCCTCGTTGTCAATCAAACTAATGCGTTGAGCTTCCTTGATGTCATGGTCGTTGTCTTCAATCCAAAAGATCGGTACTGCACCACTTCGGCGTGCATGCTCAACTGTGCCAGCAATTTTGAGCCATGTGTAGAAAGGACCACCGAGGAAACCTACCTGTTGTCCACTGATGACCACAGGCGCACCTTCCATGAGCTGTTCAAGCAAGCGATGTTGCTCTGCACTCATTGAAAGTGGCGCCATCGTATGTTCAATCGCCTCGATTGCTGGAGGGTAAACGGGTACAGATGAAGGTGTTCCTCTGCACTCAGAATGCAGCCACTTGTTTCCTTGTGAATAATCGCAGAGCACTTGCACCGGTGTCGGTAGCCGACACCACGAAAGTTGGATCATGATTGGTAACAAAGGTGAACAGCTCCCTTGACGCATGCATACGAAGGCTATTTTCACTATGATTCTGCAGCTGCACACACTTCTAATTTTGTGCACTACTACTCATTGCTGTTCAACACTCACCGTGCCAAACTCCATGCGTTTTTTCAATTACATCGGTGGCCAATGGCTGCCCTCGGAAAGTGACCGATGGTTTTCAAAGCTTAACCCTGCTGATACACGTGACGTCATCGGTGACTTTCCCCGCTCTACTGCCAATGACATCGAGAAGGCGTGTCGCACCGCTCACGAAGCATTCCGTTTCTGGAGCCGATTGCCTGCACCACGTCGTGGCGAAATTATCCGACGAGCCGGTGATTTATTCACTCGCCGAAAAAATGAACTTGCAGCCATCATGACGCGTGAGATGGGCAAGCCACTCTTCGAAACTCGTGGCGATATCCAAGAAGCAATTGACACCGCGTACTACAGTGCTACCGAAACACGGCGATTGTTTGGATACAACACTCCAAGCGAACTACCCAACAAGATGAACCTTTCCTTCCGCATGCCCATTGGATTGTGCGGTATCATCACGGCATGGAATTTCCCCATTGCTGTGCCCTCATGGAAAATCTTCCCAGCTCTCGCCGCTGGGAATACCATCGTCTGGAAACCATCCGACGATGCACCTCATTCTGCAGTCATTTTCGCTGAAATACTGCGTGAAGCAGGCATCCCTGATGGAGTGTTCAACGTCGTTCATGGTGACGCGGAAGCGGGAGCCGCCCTTGTTGAGCATCCCCTCGTTCGCGTAATCGCGTTCACAGGTTCAACTACAACGGGAACTCACATTGCTGCTCGCTGCGGAATGCTCAACAAGAAAGTCTCCCTCGAGATGGGCGGCAAGAATGCCGTCATCATCATGGATGATGCAGATCTTGCGCTGGCAATCGAGGGTGTGATTTGGGGAGCGTTTGGCACAACAGGACAGCGATGTACAGCCACATCCCGCCTCATCTTGCATGCCCCAATCTACGATACCTTCCTCGGCATGCTCATTGAGCGTGCCACTGCATTACGATTAGGTTCCGGTCTCGACCCGAACACTCAAGTCGGACCGGTCATCAATGAGCGGCAGTGTAGAAAAATCCTGGATTATATCCAGATTGGGAAAAGCGAAGGCGCCCGACTGGTACTCGGTGGCAACCGTCGCACTGATGGCGACAAAGGATATGGATACTTCATCGAACCAACAATCTTCACAGAGGTGCAGCCGACAATGCGTATTTGGCGCGAGGAAATTTTTGGCCCCGTGCTTTCGGTTACAAAAGCTGATTCCTTTGAACATGCTCTTGCTCTGGCGAATGACTCTGATTATGGACTGTCGTCATCAGTCTACACTCGCTCGGTGGAATATGCATTTGCTGCGATGCGTGATATTGAGGCGGGAATTACCTACATCAACGCTCCGACAATCGGTGCCGAGGCTCACATGCCATTTGGCGGAATCAAGAACACCGGAAATGGTCACCGTGAAGGTGGATGGACTGTCTTCGATATTTTCACTGAGTGGAAGACCGTGTACGTTGATTTCAGTGGACGACTGCAACGCGCTCAGATTGATACGGAACAGTAGGCACGACTGGATTGCTATCAGCACGCACTTTTCCAAGAGCGCTGAGTTTTGTTTTCATCGCAGCTACTGTTTCATCTGAACTTTGCTGGCGATAGAGAAACAGTGTAAGTTGCTCTTCAACAATGCGCTCAGCTTCGAGAAACGATATAGCTCTTGGCAGTAACACTGAATTGCGTGTTTGTGCATATGCTGCACGCCAGTGGGATGCTCGATCGAGCAAACGATCACGTGCTCTTTCGGATGGCGGTCGGAACGCCGGAAATCCTGCATCGGGAACAGTAGTGCAAAAAACTTCCGCCTGATTCCAGGTAGCAAGGTGTTTGACAAACGCGAAGGCGTCCTCACGATTGCTCGCCCCACGTGCAATCGCATAGCAGTCTCCACTGAGGATACTCGCTCCAGTAGTTCCAGGGAGGTGCGGGATGGTGGGAAGAACACGATACTGCGAGCACACTGCCGAATCTGCAAGCAGCCAAACTCCTGAGAGCACCGCACCGAGCTGGCCACGTCGCACACGTGCATCGAGTTGCCGTGATTGCTCGTTGATCGAAGCAGGAAGAAGCATCTCAATCTGTGCGAGCGCTGCAACAAGTGTGCTATCTGCAGCTGCGCTCCATGGAACAGTGGCAAAAAGATGTCCTCCTGCAGCCCACACCCATGGTAGTACACGCTTGAGGACGTTATGTGGATCACTGACACAGAAGCCAATGCCGTAACGATTCGGTGGTGAATGGAACGCTCGAATTCGTGCAAGAAATTCGCCCCAAGACACCGTTGAATCAATGCCAAGCGCGGTGTGGACAAAGAGCACGCGTGCATTGACCGTCCAAGGGATAGCATAGCGTATGCCATCGTCACAAACGCCAAGCGATGCGAATGCTGAATCAAGAAATGGATCAAACTGCGCGCGCTTGATCGGTAGGAGTGCTGGCGCAAAGTCTGCCACCCATTCTGCTCCTATGTGAACAACGTCAGGGGGAGCATTACTTGCAAGCGCTATCTGAAGCTTTGCTTTCCCATCGCTCCACAGGAGAGGCACAAGTTCGATTCGAACGTTCGGGTGCTTCCGCTCAAACGAATCAACGAGTGAGCGAAAGGCTCGCTCTTGCGCTGGTTCACTCCAAAAGTGCCATACTCGCACGACGCGTTGTTCACGCTCTGAGGTACAGCTTCCCAGACTACTTGCAATGACAATGCTGACAAGTAACTCCCATCGGGCAATCATTGTGGACGATGGTTCGGTTGAGGGCTCGTCGTTGCCAGAGTGCTGGTTATGGTCGAATCACGGTACCGCTCTGGATGGAAGTACGCCTCGAGGATCGTTCGCGCAATTGGCGCAGCACGTGTAGCACCAAACCCAGCGTTTTCGACCATAACGCACATTGCTATTGTTGGATGCTCTGCAGGTGCATAGCAGATAAACCACGAATGATCCTTACCGTGTGGATTCTGTGCTGTTCCTGTTTTCCCACACACTGCAACACTATCTACGCGGACATTCGTTGCTGTACCGCCGGGGATGTTACACACAGCGTACATGCCTTCTTGGACGATACGCACTAGCCGTGGGTTGAGTGGTAGTTTGACGTTACCATAAGCGACTTTTTCAAGCCGTCCAGTTTCCTTATTGTAAATCGCTAGAACGACATGCGGTTGATAGAGTGTACCGCCGTTGGCGATCGCTGCTGCATAGACAGCCATTTGCAATGGTGTCACTCCGAGTTCTCCTTGCCCAATTCCTAAGTTGACCATTCTGCCATCGAGCAAGCTACCGGTGATCCCGCGGCGCGCAAACCACGCACGTGACGGAAGAAGTCCCGGACGTTCACCAGCGATGTCAATCCCAGTGAGCTGACCGAAACCGAACATTGTGCCGTATTTGTAAAAGTTGTCAATCCCAATTCGCTGCCCAAGCCGATAGAAAAACACGTTACAGGAGACCTGAATTGCTCTACGCACATCCACGGTACCGTGAGCGCCGTGGCATTTGAAACTTCGCCCGCCGTACGTAAAACTACCGGGACAGTGGATAGTTGTGCGCTCATCAAGGAGACCTTCGTGCAGTGCAGCTATTGCAATGAGCATTTTCCACGTCGATCCGGGTGGATACTGCGTTTGCATGGCACGGTTGAACAGTGGCTTTGCTGGATCGCGTGCAAGGAACGCGAAATACTCTCCCGCCGCCGGTGTCTCCATCGGGTGGAGATCGTAGTCGGGCTTGCTCACAAATGCGAGCACTTCACCATTACGTGGGTCGAGTACTACCACCGCGCCATGGTCGTTGCCCATCTGCTGTTCTGCGATCTCCTGCAAGCGAGCATCAATGCTCAAATAGAGGTCGGCACCTTCAATTGCAGCGATGTCGCTCCGCCCGTTGTTGAACCGTTCGATTGGTTGACCAGCAGCATTGACTGCAACGAACTGCACACCCTTTCTGCCACGGAGGAATGTTTCGTACGCTGCTTCAATGCCGGTTTTGCCAATGTAGTCGTTGAGCGTGTAATAATCTCCTTTCGTGGAAAGATCGCGTTCATCCACCATCGCTCGGTAACCAAACAGGTGGCTGGCATGAGCGTTAAGGAGGTATCTCCGTTTGACATCTGTCCGGATTTCGATGCCAGGAAGCTCAGCGTAGTGCTCCTCAATTGCCGCAACAGTCGCCAATGGTGCATCGCGGATGATCGGCACTTCCTGAAAACGATATGGTAAGGCTCTGGTATAAATCGCTTTGAGCTGTTCGACCGGCATGCGGAGCAGACGTGCCAGAAATGGAAAGGTATTAGTATCAACATCGCTCGGAGTGAGCGTAATGGTAAATGCCGGTTCATTGCGTACGATCATGGTACCATTTCGATCGTACATACAGCCACGCGATGGGATTCTTGCTCGCTGTTTTATTGCTTGCGTTTCGCTCCGCTGCAAGTATTCCGCACCACGAATCACTTGCAAATACACCAATCGCAGTACAAAGACACCAAGGACAACAACAATAGCAATGCGAAGGATATTACCTGCGCGCTCAAATCGTTCGATGGGCTCTCGAGACATTGATTATAAGCTACAACCGTTGTGCATAGTCCTGGAGGAACTGGCGTTCCTGCTCAGTCAAGGACGCAACACCATGCTGGTGAATTTTCTCAAGTAACGCATCAGCGTACTCTTCCTCCGTGGAGAACGACAGTGGTATCCGTTGCTCTTCAACGCGGTGTGCTGGTTGATACACGTTCGCAGTATGGAGTATGGGATGGCGCATTTGGCTCTGTTGAAATGCAGCAAATTGTCGCAGAAGTGCTCGATGATGTAGGACACCAGCGGCAACCAGAGCAACAGCTGCTGCAAGACACAACAGGCTGACCAGAATGAATGCATCGAATGGTCGGAACGAAAAAGACCCGATCCAACCAACGAGCACTGCACAGACGATCGTTGCAGCTCCAAAGAGTTGGGAACGAATACGCAGACCTCCAATTCTGAGCACATTCGATGGTAGGAACAGATTCGCAAAACCAACCATCAAAACCAGTGGTGGGAGTGGAAATTGAAAGCGTGAGTATCCTGCAGCGACAAGTGCCATGAGTACCGCGACTGCGCTGGCTAACGTCAAAAGAACAAGCAGGAACCAGAAAAGTCCTCGCCCACAGACTCTGACAAGACGAGGGATACTGGTAACGGTGACCGCCAGCGAGAAGAGCGCACTCACGTTGTTCGGAACAATCCACTGAGCAGTTGCAATACGCCAGAACTCCCCACCAAGGATTGCTGGAACATCAAAATCTGCCCACCGAGTCGCCCCAATCGTGGTAAGATACCAACCGCTTCCTATTGCTATCGCAATCACGCTTGCGTCGAGCAGCCCGTTATGGGAGCGTTTCCAGTATTCGTTCAACATCTTCAATGGTGACGTTTTCGTAATACTCTTCGTTGATTGCGATCATTGGCGCACCACCGCATGCGCCCATACACTCGACTTCCTCGATCGAGAAGCGACCATCCGGTGTACGTTCACCGTGACCGATACCGAGCTTGTTACACAAGCGTTCGAAGAGCTCATCACCCCCGCGGAGCATACACGAAACGTTCGTACAAACCTGGATGTGATATGTGCCCATTGGTTTTTTAAAGTACATCGTGTAGAAACGTGCAACGCCGAGCACGTGCGCATAAGGCAAGTCCATAACATCTGCCACCGTGCGCATGACATCGTCTGAGAGCCAGCCCCACTTTTTCTGCGCCATCCACAAAACTGGCATCAGTGCTGCCTTTGGATGCGGATAACGCTGTTTGAGGCGCTCAATCTCGGCGCGTTCCTCTGGACTAAACGTCAGTGTCTGTTCCATCTGCTCACAGTTTTTACGATTGACACGTACAAAACTACTAGCGTCGGCGACTGAAGAGCATTGCATAGAGCCAAATCTTTCCTGCAAGCCAAAGCTTGTGAACCGCATGGACTGAGAAGCGACGATGGAAAACATCGAAGTTACCCAGCTCGATTTTCTCCAAAAGGCGGTAATAGATTGCATCCATGATCTCGGCTGGATAAAGCGTTCGGCGTTCATCTGGGTGGAGAGCGGCACGAGCACGGTTGTAGTATAAACGTGATCGCTGTGCCTGAAAGCGCATGAGCTCGATAAAACGTTCGTTATACACTTCGGCGATCAAGTCGTGCTCGCTATAATGAAACCGCTCCAAATCCTCTAACGGAAGGTAAATGTAGCCGCGGTCTTTGTCCTCCTTAACGTCACGAATGATGTTCGTAAGTTGTAATGCATAGCCGAGATTGATAGCATACTGTTCAGTCTCGTCATAGCGATAACCGAACACGTGAATGCTCATCAGCCCTACGACGCTTGCGACACTGTAGCAGTAGCTCTTGAGCTCTTCGAACGTGTGATACCGACGTTGGACAAGGTCACGCTCACATCCATCGATGAGGGTCAACAGGTATTGCGGAGGGATTGCAAAGCGTTCGACGACAAGTGCCAATGGACGTACCAGTGGCGAGAGAGTTCCGTGCCCACTTATTGCCTCGACTTGTTGGCGCCACCATTGGAGTTGTTTTCGCCGCATGAGGAGGTCATCACCGACCAACACTGGTGAGCGATCAACGATGTGGTCAATCGTCCGGCAGAATGCGTACAGCGTCGTAATCGCTTGCCGTATCTCGCGTGGCAGCAGCGAAAACGAGTAGTAAAAGCTCGTCATCGAACTGGACACAAGCGCTTCCATCGCTAACGGCAAAGCTACGACGACGTTTGTGCCGCAATGACTCCCCACACGAGCGACGGCGCGTGCCACCATCGAAGACGTGGTCGGTGCTCAATACGGATCCCGCGACGCTGACACGCACGCCAAACGCACGATGCAGCAGCCCACGTCGTACGGACTTGGAGCACCAGCCGCACGCTTCGAAGATGGGAGCTGAGTGTCAATCCTGCTGGTAATAATCGAGCAACTAAACGATCGTAGCGCGTAACAACTAATTGGAGCAATTGTGGCGATGCGATTAGTGTTTCCCACGACGCGGCTGTATCACCGAGCCACTCCTGTGGAATTGTCGAGCGCCCTCGACGAAGGTCGTGCGCAATGTCTTGCCAAAAGTTGAGCACCTGGAGCCCTGAACAAAACGCATCAGAATGTACTGATGTACGTTCGTTCCATTCACCAGCCAAACGTAAGAGGAGTTCACCAATCGGAGCTGCAGAATTGAGACAATACGCAAGGATGGAATCTTCAGTCACAAATGGGCTTCTTGCTGCATCAAAGCGGAAGGCAGTCAGTAAGCGGTGGAAGGGTTCCAGCGGTAAGCGATTCCGTTCGATTGTACGCCAGAGAGCTCGGAAAACAGGATGCTCCGACGGAGGTTGTTCAAGCCATTGTGTAAGCGTGTCAAGGATAGAGAGCTTCTGATCTACAGGAACAGGCAACTCATCGGCGATGTCGTCAGCCAAGCGAGCAAAGGCATAGATTGCCGCAATGTCATCACGCACACTACCAAGTGCAAGCTGCGCGACGGGGAAATTTTCGTAGTGCCCAAACGCAACTGTGCGGCAGAGACGATATGCATCCTGATCTGAGTCAACTGCAAGAGACTGAGCATCTCGATAGATGAGTGCATCCCGAAGTGAGGAAGAAAGTGCCACGGGAATGCACGGAGCAATTATCGGCTGAATATCTCTGCGCGGTAATCTTCAATCTCCGCTTGCTGGCGAAGATTGCTCAACCAAGTAAAGAAGGCATTCTGCATTGCTTCCTGTCGCTTCCGACGAGCAATCGATTCCATTCCAGCCTGGCGGTTCTTGGGATCTGCATCGTGCTTTTCACGCACCAAAACGATGTAGTAACCTGCCTCTCCACGGAGCGCAGGGGATATCTTACCAACAGGTTGTTTGAATGCCTCAACAGCAAGGACAACGTCTGCCCCTGTAGGAAGCTGACCTTGCTCGGTGACGCGCGCAGCTGTAACGACACGGAGTGTCGAATCAATCGAACGCACCGCTTCGAGAGACCCTGCTTGCTGCAACTGCTGAGCAAGTTTCTCTGCGCGATCCTTGAGTTGTGCCACGCGTTTCCAGCTCATCAAACGCTGCCGAATGTCATCGCGGACATCCTCCAAAGGCTTAATCCCTTTTTCACGAATTGCCGAGACTTGAACGATCGTGTAACCGTAGAACCTCAATTCGAATGGACGGGACACTTCTCCGAGCTTGTGTCCAAATGCAAACTGTGTTACCTCCATCGAGCCTAAGAATGGCTGTGTATTGTCGAAAAAGACCGACTCAATGGCTCGTTTCCCCATGCGTTTTGCCAGTGAATCAATATTCTCACCGTTTTGGAGCTGTTGTGTTACGCTGTATGCTTGACGGAGGAGTGCTTTCTTCGTTTGAGGGGATACTGTGTAGGCAAGTTCAAGTTCACTGTACTCGAGTGACTCAGTTTTCTTGTCAGTGACTTTAATGATGTGGTAACCAAACTGTGATTCGACCGGACCAACGATAGTCCCAACCGTCGTAGCGAATGCCGCATCTTCAAACGGCTTGACCATTCTCCCTCTTGTGAAGTAGTCTAAATCGCCACCACGTAACGCAGAGCCTTTGTCTTCAGAGACTTCCTGAGCAACCTTCGCAAAATCTTCTCCGCCACGAACACGGGCAAGAACTTGTTCTGCCACTTTTCGTGCACTATCCTTGTTATTTCCAAAACCGATGAGAATATGGCTCGCACGAACGGCAGTGTCCGCAGACGGACCTCGATTGTCTAAACGGAAAAAGTATGTTTTGTTGTTGAGTGTAATAGGTCCTGCAATGCCCCGAACAGGAAGCCCAGTGATGAACGCCTGCTTGGCTGGATCAAGTTCTGATGGTTTCGTCACTTTCTGCGTGTGGCCACCGAGTGTAGCAAAGTAATGGGAGAAAACCGAATCGCTTTTGGCGGGATCTGCGTGAGCAGCAAGATCAGCCGAAATTTGCTCGATGAGTTTCCGCGTACGAGCGGTATCAGTGCTCGATGGTGTGATTGGGAAATTAATGTACTTAATTTTCCGCATCGCGCGCGTTTTGTAATACTGCTTATGCGTTTCGTAGTACGACCGCACTTCCTCATCGGTAACAGCGTTCGGCGGTAAGCTAACCGAGAGCGCATTCAGGAACACATAGTCCATCGTAAGATAGGCATTTTCTGCTACGTATCGGCGTTCTAAGTATGCAGGCGAAACGATCGCAGCCGACCAGCCTGCTAGGTTCTGCAGCTTCTGCTGCATTTTTTGGAGCAAGATGGAATTTTCAATTTCTATGAGGTTGCGCTTCCATTTGGCAACCTCCGCCTCCTTGTCAATACTGGGGTCGTCAGGAAGGAGATCGGCGTAACTGTCAGGATTGGTAACAAGCTGGATGTAACGGTCACGATAGAAAACCCCCGCAGAATCGGTAAACGCCTGCTTAAGATAGCTCGGTGGGTCAACCAGTAATGCATCGGCAATTTCACCAGCAGTTACGAAGACACCTGCACGCTCGGCTTCCTTGCGCATCAGGATTTCGTTGACGTACTGGTTCCATACCTGTTCGCGGATCAGATTTTCATCAATATCCTGTTCGATCCCTTGCTGCTGCATTTGCTTGCGCTGTTGCTCCGCAGTTTGGCGTACGCGTTCTTCGAAATCTTTGTAGAGGATCTCCTCCCCTTCAACAACACCGACGACTGTTGTAGGACGGACTGTTCCGCCGATATTGAATATCTCCGGCAGATTCACATCGCCTAAAACCATCAACAGCAAAAACGTCACGATCACACCCCCAATTAACCATGGGGAAAGCGATCGCATGCGCTCCATCATACCCATAGACTTAGTCTGCAAGAAAAACGTACAGGTAGCAAAATTACGTTGCAGTGCTTAGCATAGACGTTGGGTGCAACTACTCCCGTAGTTTTGCCTGCGGTAAAAGAACAGATTCGCATTTGATGAAGCTCGGCAAGTATTCAGTCAAGGTGCTCGAAGCAGGACGATTTGGTCTGGATGGTGGTGCAATGTTCGGTGTTGTGCCTAAACCACTGTGGAGCAAAGCATATCACCCAGGCGACGAGGTCAACCGTATCCCAATGTCAACGCGTCTGCTCATCATCGAGTGGGATGATCGCTGCATGCTTGTTGATACCGGCAATGGTACAAAGCTCTCACCGAAGTTACAGGAAATCTACGCAATTGATCCGAGCTATCCTCCGTTACATGTTGCTCTCGCTGGTGTCGGAATCACTCCCGATGCAATTACTGACGTTGTGTTAACTCATCTCCACTTTGACCATGCCGGTGGTGCAACGATGCTCGATGGTTCAACCGTTGTCCCAACATTTCCTAATGCTCGTTACTACGTTCAAGCTGACCAGCTTGCGTGGGCACGAAATCCCACCGAGAAGGATCGAGCATCATTTATGCCAGAGAACTTCGAGCCATTGGTGGAGGCTGGTGTACTCGATCTTGTCGAGGGAAGCGTTCACCTTTCGACTGAGCTTAGTCTTCATCCACTGTTTGGCCACACACAAGCAATGCAGGCACTTCTTCTCCAAACAGATGAGGGGACACTCTTCTATCCAGCCGATCTAATACCAACACATGCGCATATCCCGATTCCATACGTGATGGGGTATGATAACTACCCACTGACGACAATCACCGAGAAAAAAAGGTGGCTCGAGCGTGCAGCACGAGAGGAATGGATTGTCGTCTTTGAGCACGACACTTTCGTTGCTGCAGGAACCGTTGTTCAAACTGAAAAAGGCTATGCACTTGGCAAACGCGTTGAACTGGTGACGGCGGAACAAGATGTCCTCTGATGAAATCAACGAAAGCTCTTTTCTCCCTGCGTGTACCCTTGCGGAACTCCAACGCCAGGGACGAATGGTTTTGACAATCGAAGATCGCCAGCTGTTGCTGATTTGGACCGATGAGGGTGTCGTTGCACTCGATCCACAGTGCCCGCATCAACACGTCCAGTCACTCGATCGCGGTACAGTTGCATGTGGTGAGATCACCTGTCCCAATCACGGCTGGACGTTCTCACTTCGTACCGGCCGTGCACGAATCGGTTCAGGACGCATTAAGCTCTACCCCACTCGAATCACGGACGAGACAATCGAAGTTGCAATTCCGAAGCAGCGTCCACAATGGATGCAGGATTAAACATATCCACACTCACTAAACGGCTCAAAGATTACTGCCTCTCGGTGGGATTTGATGCGGTCGGCATCGCTCGTGCTGAGCCACTCGAGGACGAACGTCCTCACCTCGATACATGGCTTGCGCGTGGATACGCTGCGACAATGCACTACATGGAACGAACTCGTGACAAACGACTTAACCCACAGCTTGTGTTGCCGTCGGTCCGCAGCATCATCGTCGTAGCACTGAGCTACGATACACCGCACCGTCATACAGAGGATACAAGTGTTGGTAAAGTGAGTCGTTACGCGTGGGGCGATGACTATCACGACGTATTGCACCCGAAGCTCAGCGCCATTCAAACATGGCTTACCACCTGCGTTCCAAACGCAGAATGTAAACTCTACGTTGATACTGGACCGGTGATGGAGAAACAATGGGCACGGCGCGCTGGGATCGGTTGGCAGGGTAAGAACACAAACATCATTTCACGTTCGATGGGGTCGTTCTTCTTTCTTGGGGTGATTCTTACCAGCATCGAACTCGAACCAGATAGCCCCATCCCGGATTATTGCGGTAGCTGTACTGCATGTCTGGATGCATGCCCAACAGGAGCACTTGTTGAACCGTACGTCCTCGATGCTTCGCGGTGCATCTCCTATTGGACAATCGAGACAAAACCAGACGTCGAATTTCCTCAATCAATCCGTCAGAACCTCGACGGATGGCTCTTTGGATGCGACACATGCCAGGATGTTTGCCCGTGGAATCGTTTTCGAAAAGTAACTCACGATGCCGCATTCTTCCCTCGTGATGGAGTGACCGCACTCGCGCTCGAGTATGTCCTGACGATGACTACTGAAGAATTCCGCCAACGTTTTCGCCACAGCCCATTGAAACGCGCTAAACTCAGTGGTTTGCAGAGGAATGCACGGATGCTCTTAACCGCTGCCGAATGCTCGCAAGAATCGGCCGCGCATGCGCACGACCATTCTCAATGAAAATGTTCCATGTTTCGCATCCACACATCACTGAACCTGCGACGTAGAGGCCAGCTACATTCGTTTCAAAGGTTGTCGGATCATAGTTCGGTATCAAAGTCCGATCGTCCACTTCGATCCCGCAACGGCGCAAAAATGATTCATTGGGGCGGTAGCCGATCTGAAGCAAGACGAAATCACACTCATGCCACCACTGCATGCCATCGGTCGTCCGCTCCAGAAGCACAGCTCCTGGAATGATTTTGCGGATTTCCGTTGAAAAGAATGCATGGATCTCACCATTGCGTATACGATTTTCTATGTCGGGTTTGAGCCAGTACTTCACACTCTCCCCAAGGGAAGGACGACGGTGGACGAGCGTGACATCTACCCCATGACGCCACAAGTCGAGAGCAGTTTCCACTGCTGAGTTTTTCCCACCAACGACGAGCACCCGCGTGCCGCAGTACTCATACGGCTCGGTGTAGTAGTGCCGGACATGAGGGAGATGTTCACCCTCGACTCCGAGTTGATTTGTGTGGTCAAAGTAGCCGGTTGCGATGATTACTGTCCGTGCCCACCATTGGCCGCGGTCACTTTCGATGAGGAACACCTCATTGTGTTTGACAACGCGGTCAACATTTGTGTATAGTTGGAGAGGAATCGAAAGCCGTTGCGCGACGGTGCGATAGTATTGAAGTGCTTCCACTCGAGTGGGACGAATGTTCGGTGTAGTAAATGGAATGCCTCCCAATTCGAGTTGCTCCGGCGTTGAAAAAAATGTCATGTTCACCGGGAACCGTCGGATTGAATCACAGATGCTTCCTTTATCGAAGACACAGCACGTGAACCCATTCTGCATCGCTTCGATTGCACATGCAAGGCCAGTCGGGCCAGCACCAATAATTGCGACATCGAGCATCGTCGTGTGTATACCATGTTCAACAGCGCACAAAAACGCCGTAGTGTGTCAATTAGTGCGTGTAGGTGTAGTTTCGTTCTACGTTTACCGTCGCTCCCAACTGCTGATTTGAGAACTTGGGTATGCACTGTCGTTTGCGTGGTCGCGTATCTGACTCCACTGGTCACCTCAGCCCAGACGCTCTGGGCAAATGGCACACAGCATGGCATCGAACTAATGTGGTTTCCACCACGTGACGGCACATTGCCAGAGCGATACACCATTGCACGTACCGCAGCATCAAGCAATCGCTGGACAGTCATCGGCTCAGCCATCCGCAAGACGACCACCAATCCTACAATCGAAGAGCTCATCCGCAACGTGATTGGAGCAGACTCATCCCAGCGTGCCAAGCACATTGAGCGCCTTGAATCTGCGTTCATAACCTCACCTCGGATGGTGAGTCAAGCGCTCGGAACCTACTTCCATGACACAACCACGATACCACTTGCGGAATACAACTACCAAGTGTGGTCAGGCTCAACGTTGGTGGGAACAATCTATGGCGTGGTCTCGCACGAGCGCACACTACCGCCAGAACCATCATGGATACGAGCGCGGCAACGCGACCATTGCATTGAACTCTGGTGGCAGACTGATTCGGCTTGGCAACGTGGCATTGTCGGCTACGCGCTGTACCGTGCCCGCGAACGTCAAAGCCCACTCCGTATCATCAAACAACCAATGAGCATCTCAACATTGCAGCAGGATACACTCGTCAGTGCGTTTGTGCGTGATTGCGAAGGTGGAAATCCCGGTCGCATACGTTACCTTGTTGCCTCGATCGATGTTTTCGGTAACGAGGGGCGTCCCAACACTTGCGAGCTTGTGTGGAACTTTCCATCGCTCCCTTCACCGACAATCGAACGGGTCACGCACGGTAATTCTCTTGTGGTGCACCTCAGAAATGTCAGCACTGTTGTTCGCCCATATATCCGACCAAGTAACGGTACGCGATGGCTTCAGACGCAATGGAAACGCGAGGATTCCGCACTAGTGGTCGCTCTTCCAGAATGCACTGCAGACATGGTCGCAATTGCTCTAGTCCAAGGAAGCGATTCTTCGGTAAGCTGGATGAGTATCCCTCTCACCCTTCCGCTGTATGATACCACTGCACCGGAACGACCCACGTTCATTGAATATTCACATGATGGTCAACGAGTAACGATCCGCCTAATTGGTACGAATGATGCAGATGTTGTCGGCTACGCACTCGAACAGTTACACGGCATGGATACAACAATACACGTTATGCCAGCAGGAATGACGATTGAGGATACCAGCACCAAAAGCGCTCGCTACCGTGTGCGTGCAATTGATGCCCATGGGAATATCAGCCCACCCTCACCATGGATAACCGGTTCATCACAAACGACCGATGCGCCGGCGTTGGTTTCAGTATCTCCTACACCTGATGGCACCGTGCTCATGTGGGAAACACCACCAATGACTGCATACGTTGCTATCAATCGGTTCGATGACGATACTGTTACTATGCCCCGGACAATTGCACTCATCTCTGGTACAGCCCGCCGATACGTTGATCGGTCGCGTGGTGCTCAGCATGCATCCTATCAAATTGTCGCAGTTGATAGTAGTGGCAGATGGAGCAGACCTTCCGAACGTCGTTCCACGCGAAGTGACAAAGGACGATGCAGAGCACCGGCATTCGATTCAACGGTGTACCGCAATGGTGCGGTTATCCTCTACTGGTCGGAACCACAGCAGTGTGACCTTTTACTCGAACGCAGCTCGATGAATGGTGATGAAATCATCGTTCTTGCTCGCGTAGATTCCACCACGCACCACTATGTGGATGACTCGATCCAGCCGGGTGGAGAGTACGTGTACCGACTGCGGTGCATTGGTTGCACCGATACAGAAGCTTCACGCTTCACAATCACAGTTCCACCATAGCGTCAAGGGTGCCCACAGTATGCTCATGGACTCTAACATGCGAATCACCATCACGTTCATTCTGATTTTCCTCTGTCCCTTGATTGTGGTAGGACAGATCTACCGTCTCGACGAAAGGAATTTCCCCACAGTACGCGTTTGGTACCTACCGCGTGACAATGCTGAGCGTGTACCACCAACTCGCATTGATGATAATCGCCTACCTGTTCACGTCCTCGAGCACACGTGCAGACGCAGCTCTTGGTCACTACCAGCCGATATCGTCGTCTGTGTGGACATCAGTATCAGCAATCACGTTTGGCGAGAAAATCGTTTCCTTCTCGATACCATCGCTGCTACAATCGCACAGAACCTTCGCTCAAGCGATGTGCGTTTATTTCTGGTGCCCTTCGCGAATACCGCTACCATGCAGCCTCTCGGTGATGTAAGCGAGCTTCCCATCGCAGTGAAGAAATTGCAGTTTCAGGGTGGAACTAACTACACTGCTGCGTTTGACGCATCTGCAGCGCTCTGGGAAGGACCCGTTGACCGGGAGCGATGGATCATCTTCGTCACCGATGGACTCGATACGCTCAACCTTGACCGCATTCGCTCACGCTTTGCAGGAAAAGTACCACATGTAGCAGTCATTATGATTCGCAACGAGGCGCCGCCGTCACTTCGTACACTTGCAGTCGAAAGTGATGGTGGTTGGTTTGAGTTGATTAGCTCTGCCGATGCAGCCGCTCAAGCAGCTGAGCATATTTCGCGCATCATTCGTGGTGATGCTCTTCTCTGTAGTGTCCGTTACAACGCCATTGCGACATGCACAGAGCGGCATGACATACAGATGCATTTTCCACGAGCTACGTACGGCATACGATACCAAGCACCTCGCACAGCAAGCCTTGAACTTTCCACCTCCCATGTGTACTTCGGAGTTCCCTTGATTGGAACCACACGAGATGCCTCCATCACACTTACAGCGCGAGGGCTCCCCGTCCGACTCGATACTGCCTGGATGAGCGGCTCGCCTGGGTTTTCGATCGCTACACCAATATCGACAACGCTTCTACCCGACCAACCTGCAGTACTGACCGTACGATACCGTGCACGTGATACAAACGCAGCGTGGGGTGAACTCCATATTCGCACATCGTGTGGTGAGCACATCGTTACGTTCAGCGTCGGACGACGATTGACTCTGGTTATGCCTTCACCATTTCGAATCGTTACCCCTGTCGGAGGCGAACGCTATTGGAGCGGAAGCGACGTTCCAATTTCATGGCTCGGCATCCCTCCGGATGATAGTTGCAGCATCGCCATTTCGTACGACGATGGACGAAGCTGGCAGCAAATCACGGATGCCGCAAGCAACTATCGCTGGCGCTGGAAGGTACCACCGCTCGATTTACCTCGACAAGTACTCATAGAGCTACGTCGCAGAATGACAAATCGTGTGCAAGACGTTGCGCGCCTGTCGAAGCCTATCACAATTGAACCAACGAGCGGTGTTATCCACCCAGTGGATGTTGGTCAATCGCCGGTCGGGATGCGGAAAGACACGGTGCTCCGTGGGTACATCCGCAATGTATCCCCTGTCGCACCACTAATCATCGAGCGAATCGAATTCCTCGGCGATGCAGCCGGTGATTTCGGCATATCGAGTGGTACCTTCCCAGCGACGATACCGCCTGGCGGCACACTCGATGTGGAGCTATTCTTCCGCCCATCATCCCATGGACGTCGAACTGCGGAGTTGCTCATCGTCTCCCCAAGCGGTTACGTACGCGATGTTCTCTGGGGACATGGGATCGGTTCAAGACCGATTCAGATGATTGTGGATTTTGGCTCGGTTGAAATCCATTCCTCAAGAGATGAATCCATCTTCCATTCATTCGGTGATGCATTACCAGCAATCGAATGGAATGGAGATAGCAGTGCCTTTCAGATTACCGTAAGCCGTGGATCGAGAGTGATGGTAACCTTCCGTCCCGACAGTGTTCGTTCTTACCACGCAGCGGCACGGTTTCGCGATCGTTCCTCTTCGCTGACGCTTGAGCTGAACGGTCGCGGTATCCCTCCAGCACCTGCAGTGCAAGATCCAACGCACTTTCGAACACTCATACTGCCAACTGCACAATCGCTGCGTAGCGGTACATTCGGTGTTGGCAGCTATGATGGCGTCGGTCTCTTAGGGTTCTATGCACCAACGGATGCCATTGCGTTGTTTGCGGGTGGTTTACTCCCCATTCACGTTGGCGGACAACGTTCAACTGCCATCGGGATTGGTGGACGCTTTGCATACCGCATGAGCGACCAATGGAGCATTGCTGCTGGCGTAGCAATCGCTTCAACACGGACTCTAAAGCAAGCTGACTCAACCGAGATTCTCCTTGCAGCACCCTTTGCGCTTGCGACGATTCAGCTTGGAAGCATCCGTATCAATGGCGGTATTGGTTACGCTTTCAAAGAACATCAGACTCCACGTATGCGTTTTCGAGCCGACGTTCCTCTTATTGCGGTTGGAGGTGACGTCCAGATTGCGTCACACTGGAAAGTTGCGCTCGATATGCTCCATGCCAGTACAGTCGAATCACTACCTATCGCGACAAGTGTGCGCTACTTTGGGCAGCAATTTGCTCTCGACGGTGGGATTATGCTTAGCATTCCGACAACTTCTCGGGAGAAGTTTTTTGTGTTACCGGTCGTGAGCGCCTTTTGGATCTTCCGCTGACCAAACAGTGAAGATGGAACGCCGCGTCATTTGGGCTTGGTGCATGTACGATTGGGCTAATTCCGCCTATCCGCTTGTTATTTCTACCGCACTGTTCCCGGTCTACTTCAACCTTGTTGCACGTGACCATCCACAAACGACGCTCGTTACGTTCGGAGGATTGCGTTGGGAATCTGCTTCACTCTACTCGGCGGTCATTGGAACATCGTATGCAATCAATGCACTGCTCGTCCCAGTTCTTTCGGGAATTGCAGACTCAAGCGGACGAAAGAAGCTGTTCTTGCAGTTGTTCTGTACACTCGGCGCTGCAAGTTGTTTAGGACTGGCGTTGTTCGACCGCGAGCGATTGATCATCGGTCTTGGTTGCACGATGCTGGCAAGTGTTGGCTTCAATGGTTCGTTCGTGTTCTACAACGCGTTCTTACCTGATATTGCCCCACCACATCTGCACAACCGTATCAGTGCGCGAGGTTACATCTACGGCTATCTCGGTTCATCCCTTCTCCTGGCAAGTGCATTTGCCGTACTAATTCATCCCAGTGCACTAGGCATCAACGGAAACGGTGGTGCAGCATTTCTTCAGATTGCTCCGTGGGTGTTTGTCGCAGTTGGGCTTTGGTGGCGAGGTTTCGCACAGATTACATTCAGCATCTTACCAGAGCATCATCGACGCAGCGATAGCACGCTACCTATGGCGATCGCAAACGGATGGAGGAGCCTCCGATCAGCTCTTGGCACGCTCAGAGCGCATCCATCGATTGCACTGTTCCTGGCAAGTTACATGGCTGCTTCAATAGGCGTACAGACGGTCATTCTTCTTGCGAGCATGTTTGGTGCTCAGGAGTTGGCTCTGCCAGAATCCTACCTTGTAGGAATCATTTTGCTGGTGCAATTCGTTGCATCAATCGGTTCGTGGTTGTGTGCACGGCTTGCGGAACGATGGGGGAGCCTCCGTGCGTTGCTGATCATAGCAGCAGTGTGGGCTGGTGCATGTAGTGCAGCATTTTGGGTACGCACATCGCTCGACTTCGGTGTGCTCTCGGCAGCGATTGGACTTGTTCTCGGTGGTCTGCAGTCGCAAATGCGTGCAGCATTTTCAAAGTTCATCACACCACTACCATATCACGCTTCGCTGTTTAGCCTCTACGACATCGCAGAAAAGGTAGGAACGACAATCGGGATGGGTGTATTCAGTGTCGTCGTTGCACTATCTGGTTCTCTCCGGATAGGTGCTCTGGTGCTCAGTGGTGGATTTGTACTCACGATCGTTCTCCTTAACGCAGTACGAAGAGCGTTGCAATCGGAGCATCATCACATCGTAGCTACTGCGCCACCACACGTCCAATAACGCAGCTTTGTTCCTCTTGGGTCATGGCAAGCACCGTTGGTACATGCGCTGGACGCACAACGAGCACCATACCAATTCCAAGATTGAACACTCGACGCATTTCCTCATCACTTACGTTTCCGCACCTCTGAATTAAGCCGAAAATGGGCGGTATCTCCCAGGAGCCCCACTCGATCGCAAGAGCTAATCCCTTGGGGAGGATGCGCCGCGTATTGCCTACGATACCTCCACCAGTGATATGTGCGATGCCGCACAGTAGCTTTCGTTCTACAAGTGGGAGGACGCTCTTCAAATACGAGCGATGAATTTCTAAGAGTGCAGATCCTAACGGTGCATCAAGCTCCGGAAGGTATTCATCGAGACGAAAACGTTCGAGCAGTACTTTACGGGCAAGCGAATACCCATTCGTGTGCAATCCACTCGAGCGAAGTCCGATAAGGACATCACCATCACTGATGTTCCGTCCATCGAGCAGAGCATCTTTTTCGACAATGCCCACGATTGTACCCGCTAAGTCGTAGTCACCATCCGCATAGAGGCTGGGCAATTCTGCAGTCTCACCACCGATCAGCGCACAACCGTTTTCGCGACATGCAGCGACAATACCAACAATCACCTGCTCGGCAATTTCAACATCGAGCCGTCCTGTTGCGAAATAGTCAAGAAAAAACAACGGTCGTGCTCCACAAGCGAGGATGTCGTTCACACAGTGATTGACCAGGTCTCGCCCTACAGTTGAGTGCACATTCATCGCATTCGCGACCTTGACTTTTGTACCGACGCCATCAGTACTACTTACAAGTACCGGATGGTTCATCTCATCGAACCGTGCATCATAGACTGCGCCGAAGTGCCCAACATCGGTGAGGACGCGCTGATCGAACGTCGATCGGACAAGGGGTTTTATACGAGCGACAAGCTCATCACCAGCAACAATGTTGACGCCGGCAGTTGAATAGTCCATCATCGGTCAATTAGCGGTGTTGCTACAAAGATACCGTTACTGTGTTCGTGGAGCAGCCGTTGTGGATTCCTGAAATATCACATTTGCCTACTGGCAGAACATTCTTGTTTGCGTGAAGCCGTTATCAAAGTAGCGTGTGCATCCTAATCCCGCACTGGGGTCCACTCCGCAGAATGGCTCCGCCGAGCAATGAGTGCACTTATCCAATTGAGAAACCACTGCGACAGAATACGTAGGTAGCCCAATCGGCGATATCGTCGTGGAGATTCATAAACGCAGAGCTCATGAGGAATAGCAACATGAGTCCATTTCCGAGCACGGTGCAGGAATTCGAAATCTTCTCCCGCAGCAAGAGATGATTTGTACCCACCTGTACATTCGAAGAGCCAGCGCCGCACAGCATGACATTCCCCACGCCCAACCCCAAGCCCCATCCGAGCAGCAAGCTGGAGATATGCATTAAAGCACGCATGAACAATACGGTCACTCCACTGACGTTCCAGAGGATGGACCAGTACAGGTGCAGCTAACACAGCATACGATGCATAAGGACCGCGTTCGGCTGCCCATTCTGCAATCGTTTGCCAGAATTGCTCCCACTGGGCAGGAATGCAATCAGCATTGAGAAACACGAGCGTCTGTCCTTGTGCAATCTGTGCACCGACATTCCGACCTTCTGCAATGGTCTGACGCCGTTGCGAGGAATGCACGATAACGACGTCAGCAAACACACGAGCAATATCAACAGTCGAATCGGTACTCCCACCATCCGAAACGATGAGTTCGATCCCATAGCAGTTGATGCTTGCATCATCGAAGAGTGATAGCAAGCGTGGAAGAGATTTTTCTTCCTGTAGTGTAGGGATTATGACACTAATGCGAATCTGTTCCGGAGAAAGCCTTCCAGGCACACGCCTCCACACAGTGGTGGAGTGTTGAGGGTCGTACGTTGTCACAAGCGCAGTCCTCCAAGCTGCAGCTTCAAAGGGTAGAACAAGTATACACGGGGGGATGAGTGCTCGCTCCATTCGACTGCTGGTGTGGGCAGTTTAAAATAATTGAACGATTGCACAAGCCAGTTGAGCACCGATCCAACTGGTTTACCTAGCAATGGTTCAAAGTTCGGCAGAAGTTCAACCAAATCAACATCCAGACTTAGCACAATGCGCCGATCGGAATGACCGTTGTCACCTCCCAATCCACGCACACCATACCCTATCCCTAAAGCCACCCAACGCGGTACAACTTTGCGGAGCGATTCGGGGAGCAGCGGATGAAGTTTTGCCGAGAGGAAGAATGTCGAACTGCTGTAATCATCAATGAACGTGCGACCTTCAGAACGTTCTGCTTCGCCGTACCAATGTGCAGGTACATAGATCCACTTCGGCGATATGCATTGCAGCAGTGGCACTGACTGCTGGAGGAGAAAGTAACTTGTGCCAATGATGTTGAACGCGAAATCACTCGGACTGAACCCCCAGTTTTTCCCTACACCATCCTCAAATTCAACATAGCTTTGATATGCAATCCCCATCAAGGCACCATAGAGCATTGCACTCCGATGGTCAACACCTGCACCTTGCAACAGTTCACCGGAGTAGTATGACATGATGTAAGCACCATAAATGTGCCCGAGCTTATCCACACCCCGCGCGTATGATCCATCTTCGATTACGCGGAATAGAGCACGTTCATTCCAAATTGTCGCTTTTTGGTAAAAGTGTAACCCCACCATGATGCCGAGGTAAATCGAGCCTGCAGCACTCAACGTGTAGGGATTGATGCTACTTTCATGGAGTGGTGGTTGACCGTCAATTGTGTAACGCTGGTGTCCAGCCCACGTAAATCCATCCCACGGTATCACTTTCAAAGATGGATCCGTCATCATCGTACCCGACGAGTCCACATGGGAATAAACAGCAGAGCTACTCTCACGCGGAACAATGCTCACTCGTACGTCAGTCGCTCTGATGCCCGCAAGCAAAGATTGATGATCGGTGTATTGATGTGCTCCGTAAGTATGTAAACAAAGAACACAGAGCATGAATGCATGCCAAAGGGGGTGATAATCAAAGCTCAAGGATGGTGACCTCCGCAGTGACCACATCTTTGGGGATGAGCGTGGGGAAATACGCGATGACTTCACTCGGCTTGGGACGACCGCCAGAAAAGCCCGTCACACCTGGTGGACCGGTCAAAATCAGTGGTGCAATCTCTTTGCTGAATCGTTCGACTGCAGCATAGTCGTGCGAACGCACACCAATGCGTAACATCACTTCCGGTGGATCGACTGGTGGTGCAAGCGGTCCATGGCAGGCGTTGTACCCAACAAATTCTGTCCGAATTTCTTCGAACTCCAGACCAAGCAACTCTAAACGTTTACGAAGGATGGCATCGGCTGCTCGGGCTCGTTCTAAGGCGTTCGGCGCTGAGTACACAAGTGTTCCAACTGCACTGTATCCATCAGCATAGCTTGCACTGACCTTATATGTCTCTGTCGCATTGCGACCACGAATTCCGAAAACGGCTACACGATCATTACCATCCTCGCGGAGTTGGATAGTGGTAAAATCCGCAATGCAATCGGGGGTGATATACTCCTGAGGATTCCCGATTTCGTAAAGTAGTTGTTCAGATACCGTTTCCCGAGTAACAGCGCCACCGGTGCCTTCATGCTTAGTTACGATGAACGTTCCATCGGGGTATGCTTCGATTATCGGGAATCCGATTTCGGCAAGGTTTGGGAGCAAATGCCAATCCCCAAGAAAATTGCCTCCCGTTGCTTGTGCTCCACATTCGTTAATGTGTCCTGCGACAACGCCTGCTGCAAGCTTATCCCAATCATCCCATGACCAACCGAACTCAAAGACCATCGGTGCCAGCGTTAAACCGGTATCGGTCACTCGTCCGGTGATGACAATGTGCGCACCACGAGCGAGCGCCTCAACAACAGGACGTGCACCCAAATAGACGTTCGCGCTCAGCAGTCGATCACGGACTTGGGCGATGGGGACGCCAGTATCCATGTGCAAAAGTGGATAGCCGGCAGCAATGAGATCGTCAATACGATGGAGAATATCATCGCCCGTTACGATACCAATCCGAAGTCCGCTGATACCATGACTCCGCGCAATCGCGAGCACTGTCTCTGCTGCTGCCTGAGGATTGACACCACCAGCATTCGTGATGATTCGGATACCCTTGCGAACGACATCCTCAATAATCGCATCCATCGTCTCGATAAAGTCTCGGGCATAACCTAAGGATGGATTGCGAAGCTTTTGTTTTTGGAGGATGGACATTGTTACCTCTGCCAAGTAGTCCATCACGAGGTAGTCAATCGGTCCACGGCGAACTTGTATCATTGGTGCAGTGAGTAAATCACCCCAAAAGCCTTGGCCCGACGCAATGCGAATGGAATGCATCATACTGTGATGAAGGAATTTGAAAGAAACACCACGTGCGGTGGCAATACGTCTTGCACAATTGCAAATTTGCAATTGCTCACGTCTTGCTGATTCAGTTATTCCGCTCCTTGATGATGGAAGACGATTCTTTGCATATCGGAACTATTCTCCGTTCGAAACGAGCTGAGCTCGGCTTGAGCATCAGCGACATCAGTCGACTAACAGGCATCCGTACAGCGATCATCGAAGCAATTGAGACAGGGTCACTCGATGTGATGCCAAGGGTGTACATGCAATCGTTCATCCGACGCTATGCACGTGCTCTCGGAATAGATGAGCGATCCTTACCACCGCTTGAACCGCAGCACCCTCCGGCAGTCCGAACATCAACACAATCGTCCACCGTAACCACCAAGCCAAGGGTTGCAGTCGTTGTGGCAATCGCCATCGCAGTGATTGGCTCAGCGGCTTATTTCATTCAACTTGGTTCTCACGATAGCAGTCAGCACCCCACATCAATCAGTCATGACGATCAACCAGCAGAGACAATACGCACACAACCGCGTGGCGGATTACTTGAATATCTTGGTGGATCAACCTCCGATAGTATGCGGCTTGAGGTGATTGCAACTGACACAGTGTGGCTCAGTGTTACACTTGACGGCAGAAGGAGCGAGCAAGTGACCCTCCGCCCTGGCGACGAGCGGCGGTGGTTTGCTCACCAAACCGTCATTCTTTCAATCGGGAATGCAGGCGGAGTCGAGATTTATCGGAATGGGGAACGTCTCCCACCCCTTGGTCAACGTGGTGAAGCAGTTCGATATGTCAAGATAACACCGACCGAACTTATTCCAAGCACCAGCAGCTGGTCGCGAAAACGTGATTCCGTCCTCCAAACGATTCGAAGCAGTAAAGCACCTTCCGAACAACAGTCTTCAGTTGCACCACATACACAGCGATCGCAGCATCAAAGCTCTCAGGTAGTGAGTCGGAAGCAACAGACGAATTCCACGCAACAACAACGCCGTCAGCAGATGCTCATCCGAGCACGGGCGCAGCAGGAAATTACCCCTGTTACTCCGAAGGCACCATTACCAGCATCTGGCAAGCCAAACGCACCGTAATACCTTCAGAGCGTTGAACGTACAATATCGTGGATACGGACGACACCAAGGCACTCGCCCGTCGTACTAACCACAGGAAGCACACCGATTTGTCGTTCACGTCTTTCCATTGTCGCCAGTGCTTCGCCTAACAGTGCATCCGGGTGAATTGTAATCGGATTGAACGTCATCACATCACGCACTCGAATGGTGCGAATATCCTCGAACTGTTCGAGAGTTCTGCGTACATCGCCATCGGTAATAATCCCAACGAGTTTATTACTACCATCCAACACACAAACACACCCGAGCCCCTTGCGGCTAATCTCGATGATGGCTTCACGAAAGGATGCTGAAGGTGGCACGCGTGGGAGCGCATCACCTTGCGCCATGACATCAGCTACTCGAAGTGTTACATTACGACCAAGTTGTCCCATTGGATGGGAGCGTGCATAGTCACGGATAGTAAAACCTTTCACTTGCATGAGAACGAGTGCAAGTGCATCCCCCAGCGCAAGAGCAGCAGTCGTGCTCGCACTCGGGACAGCATCCCACGGACATGCTTCTTGAGCAACTTGTGCGTCGAGAACAATATCGGCTGCTTGTGCGATATAACCATTGATACTGCCGACAATTGCAATAATGGGCACCCTACGCTGCTTGAGGTATGGCACAAGTGCTACTACTTCAGCAGTTGTACAACTGCGCGACAGGAGGATGGCAACGTCTTGCTCAGTGAGGACACCAATGTCGCCATGTAATGCTTCAACAGGATGGAGAAAGAGCGCAGGGGATCCGACGCTCGAGAGTGTCGAAGCGATCTTCTTGGCGATGATGCCCGATTTCCCGATACCGCTGACAGCGATGAGCCGTGCACGAGCAAGCAGGTTGATCGCTCGTACAAAGGAATCATCAAGCCGTTTAGCAATCTCAGATAGTGACTGCGCTTCCGTATAGATAACATGCCGCGCAGCTTCGATGATTGCTTCGTCGGTCATCGAGACATGTGGGCGATTCATCCGGGAGGCCAGTTCAGCGGACGACCACCAAGTAAATGGCAGTGGAGATGGAATACCGTCTGCCCTGCTTCTGCATTGGTGTTAATGACAAGTCGGTATCCTCGATCAGCGATATGTTCTTGCTCTGCGATCTGCCGCGCAACAAGGAGTATGTGGCCAAGGAGCTCGCGATCATCGGTGGTTGCATCATTGAGTGTAGGTATCTGTTTTTTTGGCACGATGAGGATGTGCACTGGCGCTTGAGGTGTGATGTCGCGAAACGCGATGACAAGATCATCTTCAAAAACTACAGTTGCAGGAATCTCCCGGCGGATAATTTTAGTGAACACACTATCGCTCATTCCACGTAACTGTAGTATCGATAACGCTGATGCAAAAATAGGATGGGCAATATCGTAAGACACTGCCCATCCTACATCTGTTTGATGACCGCGTTAGCGCACGAGCGACATTCTCATGACCTCGATGCGATCGCCTGCTTTGAGGCGACAGATGTACGTACCGTTTGACACTGGTTTACCCAAATTATCAGTACCATCCCAGCGGACTGATTTGTAGCCAGATTGCACCTCTCCGTGGACAAGCGTCTTGACGACGTTACCCAGTACATCAACCACCTCAAGCTCGACCAATGTATTCACCGGAACCGTATAGGCGATCATCGTTGAGCTACTGAATGGGTTCGGTGCATTTTGCTCGAGCACGATGTCACCTTGGTCAGTGAAGTCAAAGAGGAGTGTGCCACTGTAACCGACCGAACCATCACGGCTGACTTGACGGAGACGATACTCATAAATCTTGCCTCCGCTAACACTACGATCGGTAAATGAGTAGCTGAGAGGCTTCGACGAAGTTCCGTTGGATGCTTGGGTTGGAACGAAGCCGAGTTCCATCCATTCTTCCGCACCAAGCGTGCGGCGTTCAACAAAGAATCCGTGATTATCCGTTTCGGATGATGTTTCCCACCACAGATCAACCGCTGCAGGGCGCTTCGCACCTTCGAAGAGTGTGATTTCTACCGGTGTGATGCGTACATACTTTCGTGGACCATAGGTGCGATTGCCGATGAACGGTCGAATCATTGGTAACCAACTACCGCGGGTGAAGCTGAAACCATTACCAATTTGTCCACTAAAGGTGAGGTGATTATAGGCAACATTCCCGATTGTCGGAACAAATTGCGCCCACTGGCCACTTCCGACTGAATTCTCGAAGACAAACTTGTTATCATTGATAAGCGCACCGGTACGGGTCTTAATGCGGAACGACTTATCAATGAGCAGGTTGTAGTTATTCGCACCTGGAACAGGAGCAGCATTGTAATTCCCAAGCTGGATACCCATCCGCTGTGATGTTGCACCGAGCTCAAATCCAACAGAACTCAACTGTGCAACAGATGCCCAGTATGTACCTGGCGGGAGTACAAGTGGTTGTGGTAACACATACGTTGTGTATTCATTGTACTTGACATCACCGGAGACATCCATCCCACGATATGTACGCAGAACACTTGCCTGAATCGGGTTGCCTGCAGGTACGCCGCCTTGGTCTTGGTAGATCGCAAATCGGATATTGTCAGTGTTCGAGTTGAGCGAACCGAACCACGCTTGATAACCAAAGACGGTGTCTTGCGTGGTCAATTCGAACTTCATTGCGATCTGTCCGGAACCATTACCGCCGTCAGCTCCAAATGCGGTTGCAACTGTATAAGCCGCTGATTGAAAACCAAGGAGGTTTAAGCCTTTTCCAAAAAGCGGTGGTAAGAGGAAATTCGGTACATCATTTTGAGCATTTTGATCATGGTACGAAAATGCTGAACCGAATTGCATGCGGAACGTGCTGTATGTCGAATCATTACGTGGTTCGAGATCTCCGCCAGGGTATTTCACTGTCGCGGCAATGATGTATCGGTCATCAGTCGAACGGGCAGATGTGCGAGCATTCCACGCCGGCATCGTCATTTCGCGGTCCTGATTACCTGAAATGAAGGGAATCACAACAGTACGGTCGTAGACATACCGTTGATCGAGGTTCGGGTTTTCTGCTTCGTTGGGATCTGCGATCATGACCCGAACGGGGAATGCTTGACCTGCAAGACCTGTGTTATTGCTGATCTTGACACGAATAGGTATTCGCTGTGCTTGACTTGCAGGCGTGACACGGTAGGGCCATGTCGCGAGCACGCTCACTACTTCCAAGTCAGTAACCTCGGTTGGGAAGAGGATACGGATATTCTTAATGAAGAACGGATCTTCATCATCATCGGGTCCGCCCAGCCACGTATGTGGACGCGCCATGACTCGGAAGCGGAAGCGGAAGTTTTTCGCACCTTCATTCGGTGCATTGATGAATGTATCGGGAATAGGGATATATACTTTCCGCCATTCGAAGTCTTTTCCATCATCGTAGGGATCTACGACAATGCCTTGTGCACGTGTAAGTGGAGTATCCTTATCCACTGGATGGAACCCGCGCCGGTATCCGCCTCCACCCCATACACTCCAGGCTGGGTTATCGGTGATTGCAGATTGGTTGCAGCATCGCGGGTGCCAGTTCCACTCGAAAGGTGGTGCTCCTGGTACTTGGGATACGACGATATTGTTGATTTGATCACGGCTTGGTCGTGCAAATTCAACACGAAGCACATCTTGAAAATCATCAGCTGTATTTCCTGGTATTGGTGCTGCAACGATGCCTCCCGTTGGACCTGCATCAAAGTATGCAACGCGTGGCTCAGGACCTAACATTCGTGAATCTGCCCATCCGCGTGGATAATCGTCTTGTTTCACTGCACGGTGGAATGCAAAGGAAAGCACTGCTCCTTTCCGGTCACGGAGGTCAATTGGGAACGTGCGAAGCTCATCACCACCAGGTGGAGATGGTTCAACTCCATCGATGATTCGATCCAACCGTATAACTGGTGTATTCAGGCGGAAGAATTGATTGTTCGCAGCAGCGAATTCCCCCCGTGGTGGAGGTGGATTGTTCGTGGACTCGTTGCCATCAACAACTTCACCTCCAATGTTGACAAATTTGAGCACAGAGGGGATCGCATTTCCACCGACGACGTGATATTCACGAACATCCTCATTGAGCTGCGCAAGACGACGCATCACGAAGAGTCGGAACTTCACTGTGTCATCGAATGGCCACATGTCCTTGTAGCCAAGGCCATTGGAGTCAATCGGCACAGCAATGACGTAGGCTGTGAATCGGCCAATTTGGTCATCAATGAACTCATTTGGTTCAAAAGGTGGGAACTGCACCTGTACATACGCATACGGAGGAACACCGTTGAGCGAGGGCGCCGGCGATGTTGGAGTAAAGACAGGAGGCTGATTGGCCCCAGCTGATTGAATTGTTCCCAAGCGATATCCACCAACTGTCCAGTTGGAATTGTCGCTGAAGAACGAATTGATGCGTACAAGTCGGTTGTACACCACCCGTCCTGTAGCATCATTGACGATACGGAATCTGACGCTGAACTTAATATTCTGCGGCTGATAGTTAACGCCTCGTGGTCCTTGGATATCGTTGCTCAAGTTTTGGAAGATTGCAATTGGCTGAATCCCACCGAGACGTTCATCCCCGGCGAGGAGTTCAAAGTTGTTCACGTTTTGTGAAGGTACCACAACCGTGTAATCAGCTGGTTGGTTGGGATCACGTGGTTTTACACGATACTCTGTAGTAACTGCACGGACGGTATTCTTCCACTGCTTAAACTGGACAACAACACCCACCGCTGGTGTGCTATTATCCTCCAGCCCGGTCCCTGAAACGTAAACCTTCGGATTAAAACCAGTAGCCGTTTGGGTGTAATACACGGTGTACTGGAGGTAGCGTGTTGGTATTGGGCTGGAGCTACCATCAAGTGAATTGTACGTGTTGTGTCGGGCTTGCCCGCGCACAGCCATCGTGGTGTTGTTTCGAAACATATCCCGTGCGGTGTATGGCCGATTGAACGCGTCAAACGCCACGCCTTGAAGATTGGTAAAGACGATGTGAATGGAAGAATCTGAGCGGTTGAGAACGACTGCAACACTGGCGGAAATAAAGTTTCGATCACCAGGACGAATATCAGCGTTATATGTGAATGTTCCTTGCAACGAACCACCACGGAAGAAGTTCCACGTACCGCGTGGTGTTAGGTTATGGTACCAAATGATGAGCCGGTCACCGCTAATCGAGCGTTTGTAATACACTTTCCCATAGTCGTCCACATAATTGCCCTGTGGATTGTACACTGAAAGCTGTAGATTACCCCAACATGGCAGGATAAGCGGTGGATTATTGGTAAAGTTTGCAATACTGTTGATCCCATCGTTTCCTGACCACCGATTGTTACCATTCCGAATACCATCTTGAGCATTTGCACTACTTTCTGAGATGGGGCCTGTTCCTGGTGTCTTGCCAAGAGCGATGCACCGATAGCCGTAATCATCCGGGGTTGGATCAGTAGCACCACTAGATCCTTGGGGAGCACGGGTATCTTCACGCTCTGGGTCATAGTAGGAGAAGACACCTGGCGCAATCTCCCGTTCCACTCGCTGACCATTCTCGTCATAGAAATACCGCCGATTGCTCAGCGCTATAATGCCATTGGTCGAAACATAGAAGCTGTCGTAGCGCACCCCATTGAAATAGAATGGAAATCCAATTGGAATAGGACCCGCAAACGCATTGTCCGTTGAGTCAGTGCCATACGGCAACTGAGAAGTCTTCGTCGCAGGATTTTGAAAGTATGGGCGACCCTCAGGATGTCCGATCCAATAATTATCTGGAAATTGATGTGGACCACTTACGATACTGCGCCACGTTGTCGGTTGATAGTTTAAGTCAATCTCATTGACAGGAAAGAGGAATGGATACGTTTTCCATACAGGATCGGCGTTGTCATTCCCGTCAACGATGTAGTATCCGGTGGAAACTGTTGGTGCCACCGTGTTCTTAACTGCAGGGTTCGGATTCGGATTATCTGTAGGCCCTAACGGGAAAGGGCGCGGATACGAGGCGTTGTTATCGAACTTACCAATGACACTTCGCCTCTGATCTTCATTCCCTTTGCCGCCATCGTTGGCGAAGGCAATACCTGAGATTGTGAATAAAACCACTCCGAAGAGAAGAACGTTGTACCGCATGGTACCCTCGAAGAAATTGTGGAACATATTGCCGATTGTCGCTTGCGAAATATTTATGGTACGGTTGCGCAAAAGTAATGCACTCGATAGCATTTCTGTTTCACTATCATCGGTTGTGGTTGGCGTAGCGTCTTGGCTCCTCTTTCGCTCGAGAGGGCGGAACGCTCTGCGAACCATCAATCGTAAAAATGCAAAAAAATGTTGTTAAACCAAAAAAAATTTTACGAACGCCGCACAAGTAGATTCCTGCTGTAGCGCTCAATAACTCGTGGATAGAGGAAATGCTCCGCCGCTCGTACACGCTCCATCAGTGATTCAGGCGTATCCGACAGATTAATCGGTACACGCATCTGCTCGACGATTGGCCCTGCATCATACTCATCCGTTACTATGTGGATAGTTGCACCGCTACATCGTTCGCCAGCAGCAAGGACTGCGCGGTGGACATGCATGCCATACATTCCTTTGCCCCCATACTTTGGAAGTAAGGCTGGATGTACGTTGAGTATTCGATTGGGGAATAAGCGCACAACAGCGCTCGGAACCTTGAGCAAATAACCTGCAAGCACCACAAGATCGATACCATCAAGGCACTCTTTCATCGCTTGTGCAAATTCATCGTCACTCGGGAATGCGCGCGGAGCGAGCACTTCTGAGCGTATGCCGAACTCTTGTGCAACTCCTAAGATTCCTGCCTCCGGTCGGTTGCTCACAATGAGCTGTACGTTGAATGAACAATCCACAGAGCGCTGGTATTCGAGGATTGCTCGCGCATTAGAGCCAGCACCAGAGCCCATGATTGCTACCGCAACCTTATCGTTTCGTTCGCCCACCACCCTCCTCTGCATAAAGGATGTACGCCGCAAGTTTCCCTTCATTGATACTCTCGAAGTGCTCCCAATATTCAGCGGTGAATTCTGCACGCGAACTCGTGTCGTCATTACTGACAGAGCAATGCTCGATGATTCGTCGGCACCGTTCGATCCACTGTGCCCAGTTCGATGGACGCATGTCCAACCAACCGTCGTGACACCAGCGATCGATGTTCTCTGGTGTCAGCGTCAAATTCCCTGTGGAGGGAGATGGGACAAGTACCGTCGCGCCTCGCAGGTAGCGGCTCCCATCACTGAGTAAGATAGGTAAGCCCACAGAGAGGATCGTCGAACGAACTTCTGAGTTGGTCGCAATGAACCCATCTGCTGCATGTGCAAGCTCGTATGGGTCTTTCGATGCCACCTGGCGCATCGAACCAGCAATCGCACGAAGGATTGATGCCTCGTAGAGCAACTTCGTCAGACGTGGTGGTCCAAGGAGCTCGAAACCAATACTCGTACTATGATGCTCCTGTTCAAGACGCCGTAGCGTTGCAAGCGCTCTCTCGCGAAGTGCACCCGCGCGATACGTGGGCCCCATGACACTTGCATCGAGTGCTTGTATGATCTCACGACCTGTTGCAGCCCCGCGAAGCTCTTCGACGACAACGTGGGCGATTTCTTCAGGTGTGACCATCTCCATCAACCCAACCGTCGTGACTGTCTCGAATTCAGCTCGGCCAAATATCCCATTTTCACCGGTATCAATGAACACAGACTCCAGTGGTATTCCCAAGCGTTCAACTCCACTGGTGTCGTTGTGGTGAAACTCGCCTTGGATGGGCAATGCGTGCTCGACCACCATGTCACTCCGCTCAATGAGCTGCCCTCGGCGGACGATCGGACCATATCCAATTTGCTTCCAACCGATAGCTGCACTCGGCTTGACTTCCTTGACGACAGGACCACCAGCTGTGCGTGCCATCAGAAACAGTAAGAGTGACTGGGCACCTGCAACGGCAGATTTCGAAAGCAACACACGCGAAGGGCGTTCTTCACTGTGGGTAAATGGAATGTTGAGACCCATGCCACCAGTTCCGCTTGTACCAACTTTCAGGTAGACTTGCACCTTGGCTTCCCGCAACGAATGGTGGAGTATTTGAATGTGTCGTACAAGCTGTGGGATGTAAAGACTGGCAAGAAGGAGTTCAACATCTTCTGCATCAACGCAATCGCGTGTGCTTGCTTGCTGCGCAAGCCGCATACCCGTCGAATAAACGTCCTGGTAAGCGATTGCTGTTGCAGTGTTGACACAATCAATAACTGCGTCGGGCTGGTGCGTCATGAGCAAATCGTAGAGAGCTTGGCGTCGGAGTAGTTGTTCACTTAACTCGCCAAGTGTGTCTTCAATTAACTCTCGTCGCCGTCCTGGATCAGAAAGCAGCTCTTGACGTGTCAGGTCTTTCCATTCGGTCCGAACAAAGATGTTACCCCACCATGGAACAAACGTTTCTGGTGGTAGCAGAGGAAATTGCCGCCGCAACTGTTCAACTGCTTGCTCTGCTTCTTCGCTGCGAAGTGATGTCACAATCACTCGTGCTGGTTCGTGGCGCATCAAGCGTTGGATGATTGCTGAGCCGACTAATCCCCAACCGCCAAGCACAAGTATTGTCGAGCCTTTGATTTGCATCGAGGGGTAACGGATGGTTTGAAATAAACGGCTGCGAAATTACGCCAGCAGTTTTAGCGAACACTGAAATAACGCGCCTCAGGATGGTGGCAGATGATCGCACTGGTGCTCTGCTCGGGGACAAGTTCGTACTCCTCCGTGAGTGTGACGCCAATACGCTCCGGGCGAAGTAATTCCATGATGAGCGCTTGATCTTCAAGATTCGGGCATGCCGGATAACCGAACGAATATCGCGACCCCTGATACCCTTGCGCAAAGAGAAGTTTGAGATCTGCAGCGTCGCTCTGAGCAATGCCCAGCTCGGTCCGCACGATTTTGTGCCAATACTCCGCAAGTCCTTCGGCGCTTTCAACGCTTAAACCATGGAAGAATAAGTAATCTCGGTAATGCCCTTCCTCGAACAATTTGCGGGCATGGTGCGTTGCACGATCGCCAATCATGACTACCTGAACAGCGATGACATCATATTCACCAGATTCTCGCGTTCGGAAAAAATCAGCGATGCATAGGTACTTTCCTTCCCGCTGCCTTGGGAAGTGAAACCGTATCCATTCGACCAGGTTGAGATGAGTCGCATGGAGTTGCCCCAATGGCAACTCTTTCCAGACATCATAGAGTGATTCGTCGCTCCGTTCGAAGGGACGATAGACGATGACATCATCACCATCGCTCTGACAGGGGAAGTAGCCAAAGACGACCTTCGGCTCGAGGAGTCGCTCACGCTTACAGAGTAGCTTGAAATTCTCATATATAGGTCGCGCCTGCTGCTCAATGATCGCGTTGAACTCTTCCTCGCTGCGGCGACCACGACGAAATTGCCACTGACCTCTAAAGAGTGCGTTTTCGTTTATGTATGCAAACACTCGCTCGAGTGGTACATCCATGACGACGCGCGACCCCCAGAATGGAGGAACAGGGACAGGCACATCACGACGTACAGACGACACGCGACGTAGTATCGGCTGACCATACTCCTGCCGTTCGGTACGAACATTTCTGGACGGCGATGATGCCAATTCTTGTTGAGATTGTTGTAGTGCTATAGAGACTTCTAGGGACGTCGTGGGCTGCTGCGGGTGAATCGAGTGACGTTCCTGTGTGATTGTTTCCATAAAATGAAGTCCATCGAACGCATCTTGGGCATAGGCAAGCTTGCCACTATAGATTTTCCGCAAGTCCTGCTCGACAAATCGTCGCGTGAGTGCGGCACCACCAAGAACCACTGCAATACGGATACCACGTGCTTCCATCGTTTCGAGATTTTCCTTCATCACAGCCGTGGACTTGACAAGTAGCCCACTCATTCCGAGCGCATCTGCCTTGTGTTCCTCGACAGCTTGGAGCATCTGTTCAAGGGGGACTTTAATTCCAAGATTGATGACTCGATAGCCATTGTTGCTCAGAATGATGTCAACAAGATTCTTCCCGATATCATGGACGTCGCCTTTCACTGTTGCAAGGACAATCGTGCCCTTCGGTGTTGCATCTTCGATGCATTCCATGTGTGGTTCTAAGTACGCCACTGCAGCTTTCATCGTCTCAGCAGCCTGGAGCACAAAAGGAAGCTGCATTTGTCCGCTACCGAATAACTCTCCTACGCACCGCATTCCTTCGAGCAGAAATTGATTGATGATCTCCTACGCTGTATAGTGCTGGAGTGCTTCATCAAGAACCCGCTCCAACCCAAGCCGATCACCGCGAACGATGCGTTCTTTGAGCCGTTCCTCAACAGGTGCTGCTGCTTCAATGCCAGTGGGTTTTACTACGAACTCCTGTTGCCCGTAGTAAGCAATGAGTTCCGCCAGCGGATCATAAACGCATCGTCGCTCGCGTGGCATCGTTCATCACGTATGGTGATGGAAGAACTCCGCACCGAACGCCCATGGCAAAAGCTCTTCCGGCGTGCACCAGCGTTCGATGCCTTCGTTGCCGAGCATGCCGATTAGTGCATGAGGTGCCAGTTCGACGATCCATTGCCGGCATGCCCCACATGGAGTAATCAGCTCGTCGGTCTTTGACAATGCACACGAGCATAAGTGCCGAACCTTCATGTAGCCGTGCAGAGGCTAATGCCACACGCTCCGCACAGAGTGTGAGCCCATAACAACTGTTTTCAATGTTTGCGCCAACCCAAATGCCACCCGTGCTCGCCAGGACACTCGCTCCAACGTGGTAGTGGCTGTAGGGTGCATATGCAGACAACCGTGCGTTCCATGCGGCTCTAATCGCTCGTTCGATAGGCTCTGTATCAGCGTGTGTAAGTCCCCAATTGCGAATAAGTTGTTCACGCTTGCTTGAAAGAGACTGTCCCTTGAACGACTGATTGCCAAGCGCTGCTCGTGCTGCAATCATTTGTACCAACGACTCATTGCTATGTGGGGCAAGATGCTGTTGAAAAATGGTGAAAGTCGTAATGAGGATCGTTCATCACTCGAGGGCAACTGGTGGCGCATGCAAAATTGCACATGATGCATTGTCAATCCCTCCGAGTCGTTATTTTGCCTAAGCTAATAACTACATGGTATCTTGCAATGAAGCGTTCATGCCTTTTTGGAGCATCGCTGGCACTCTCCGTTCTGCTGGCATGGGCTGACAGCGACATCGTTCCCGGCAGGCTCATCATCAAGTTCCGGGAGAATAGTGATGCATTGAACAACTGGCTTGCACACGGTCGTAGTGGTAGCATCGCGATTGTCGAACCATTGGTTGGACCGCACCGCTCGCACCCATACCTCCGCGATGCAGTGCTCAAAGCTCTTGAAAAGCGGCTAGAGCGCTTCAACGCACGTTCGAGCAACGACCCCATTCGTTCGCTTGAGCGCATAGCGATTGTAGAATACGACCGCACGTTCGACCCAATCCCGTTAGCCCGCAAGCTCGCTCGCCATCCTGAGATCGAGTATGCTGAACCGATGCCTGTGCGGCGAGTGCTTTACCAACCGAACGATAGCCTCTTTTCGCTCCAGTATCACATCACGAAAATTCGCGCCAACGACGCCTGGGATTCGATACCCACCAACACATCACCTGTAACCATTGGCATTGTTGACACCGGCGTTGATTATCTACACGAAGACCTTGCACCAGTCATCTTCATCAACCCAGGTGAGACAGGAACTGATGCACAAGGTCGAGATAAACGATCAAATGGGATTGATGACGATGGTAATGGGTTCGTTGACGATTGGCATGGATGGGACATGGTAGGAAACGATAACGATCCAATGCCAGGAAACTCCCACGGTACACACGTTGCTGGTATCACCGCTGCGCAGGTCAACAATCGCATTGGAGTCGCGGGTGTGTGCAACTATGCACGCATCCTGCCGATCAAGTGTGCAACCGATTCTCCCGTCGCACCGAGTATCCTCAATGGATACGAAGGGATAGCCTACGCCGCAGCGATGGGTGCAGCCGTCATCAATTGTTCATGGGGAGGTGGTACTGCGTCACAAGCCGAACAGGAAGTCATTAACACTGCTGTTAGCCTCGGGAGCGTCGTCGTTGCTGCCGCAGGCAACAGTGGCGTCGAAGAACAGCTCTATCCAGGTAGTTATGCTGGTGTGCTTTCTGTTGCAGCTGTCGGCAGCAATGACGTACGTGCAACATTTAGCAGCTACCACTCAAGCGTCGGTATTAGTGCTCCCGGCGTATCTATTCTCTCCACTTACCCGAGGAATTCGTACGGTTATGCAGATGGCACTTCGATGGCATCGCCTGTTGTCGCAGGAGCTGCTGCATTGGTACGCTTGAAGTATCCCACACTGCGCCCCAGCCAAGTCATCGCACGGCTGAAGGCTACCGCTGATCCGATTGACCAAATCACTGGTAATCGCAATCGGAACTGGATGGGTAAACTCGGCACTGGTCGTGTCAACGCATACCGTGCAGTAACGCAAGCCAATCCCAAGTACGTCGAACTTGTCACCGCAACAATCACTGATGAAGATGGAGATGGTGTATTCGAACCCGGCGACCGCGTATCAATCGTACCGACGTTTCGTAACCTCCTCTCACCAACCACTGCAACCCGTGCTCTCATTCGTCCAATTGGTCTTGGATCATCGGCGTTTGTGTTCACCGACTCTCTCCTCGACCTTGGTCCATTAGGGCAAGATGCAATTTTAACTGCATCGTACCCCTTCCGATTAACGATACCTCAAAATGCACCGCAGAACTACGTCCTCACTTGCCAAGTGATTGTCACTGAGCAAACCGTAGAAATTGGGCGAGGAACACTTTCATTTGTCATCCATCCAACCTACCGGACACTCCGCAACAGCGACTTAGTACTCACGGTCAATAGCATCGGCAACTTTGCCTACAACGACTACCCAACAAACCTCCAAGGTGAGGGTTTTCGCTACAAGGGAAGTCCAAGTATCCTGTTTGAGGCAGGACTGCTTATTGGATACGATGCAGATCACCTTTCCGATGTTGCTCGCGGTGAATCAGGAAGAGTACAGAGCGCTGATTTTACAATCGGCATTCCCGCTGTGCTGCAAGCGATCGCATCCAATAACGCTCAAATGCTAACGACAAGCTTTGCCGATGGTGGATCGACAACGCAAGCGAACGTTGCTGTGGATCAACGCGTGTTGGTCTTTGATGACGACGGCAAGCGAGACTTTGCACTGAGTATCTACCGCATCACAAACCGCAACCCGCAACCAATTCATACCATGTACTGTGGCATCTATGCAGATTGGGACATCGGTCCCACTGGCCAAAATGACGTTGCGATATGGAGCGATCCGGATGGTTTTTACTACTGCTATAACACGCGTGATCAATCGCTCCCGTACGTGGGGATGCAAATTGTCTCAGACCACAGCCCAAACGCATTCATGATAGATAACGATGGCACTACACCAGATAATCCAGGCGTCTATGATGGCTACACCAAGGCTGAAAAATGGAGAACGATATCGAGCAGAATTGGACGCGCTCGCAGTAATGTCACCGATGCATCTGCCGTGATCGCAGCTGGTCCCCTTACCATCGGTGCTGGTGAAAGCGAACAAGTCGTCATAAGCATCTTCGCCGGCAGGTCTCTCGATGAGCTTCGTTCGGCTGCTCTCCGTGCTCGCACGACAGCTCAACAAGTGCTCGGCATCACACCGAGTGTACCTGGCGCAACTACACTCATTGCGCAGGTTCTTCCCAATCCAGTCACTGGCGATGAACTCACAATTGAGTATTCGCTGCCTGAAAGTAGCACTGGAAACATCGAGATCACCGATGCACTCGGACGAACCATCGTGCCATCGGTAAAACACGAGTTATCATCACCGGCAGGACGCGTCACTATTCGCTTGCCACACGTCGGAAGCGGGGCGTATTTTGCAATCGTGCACAGCACAACGATGAGACTTGCTGTTCCGTTCACAATCATCCGTTAGTTGTTTCACCCCTTTTTGAGGCTTAATGCCATGAATACAGACCGCTACCAAGAGCTCCTTCATCACATCGAAGCAATGAAGGAGGATTTTGAAAAGTTCTACACCAAAGGCAAGAACGCAGCAGGGACACGTCTTCGCAAGCAACTTCAAGAATTGCGCCGTCTTGCACAAGAAATCCGTACTGAAATCCAAGCCATCCGCGTCGCACGCAAATCTGGTGAGTAACGCTCCTGGGCGCTCTATGAACGCAACGTCAGCACCGCGATGTTTTCGACGTGGTACGTCTGTGGAAACATGTCAATTGGTTGGACGAAAGCGATCCGATACCTATCACCGAAAAGCGCAAGATCTCGTGCTTGTGTTGTTGGATTGCAGGAAACGTAAACTATTCGTGACGGGTTGCGGGAGCGCACATACTCAACAAGGCGAGGATGCATTCCCGCACGAGGCGGATCAAGTACGACGATATCCGGGTTCGGTAGCTCATTAAGCACTGACAATCCGCTGCGGTCGTGGAGGTCGGCTGTGATGAACTGAGCATTCGAGATACCGTTGCGTTCCGCATTTGAACAAGCATCTACTGTCGACTGAGCATTGCTCTCTACGCCATAGACATCAGCACACTGTCTGGCAAGAGGAAGAGTGAGCGTTCCTGCCCCAGCGTAGAGATCCCAAACCACATCACCAGCGTGCGCATTTGCAGCATCGAGCACTGCCCTAATAAACCGTTCAAGGTTCGGCACATTCGCTTGGAAAAAAGACTGTGCCGAAATGCGGTATTCCAACCCAGCAACGTACTCACGGATGAAGTCTTTACCATAGATGACTGTGAACGGTCCCAGGGGAACAGGTGACCGCGTATCGTTAATTCCCCAGACGATACTCTGCACATCCCCAGCCTGCTGGCACCGCTCCACACAGCGATCGAGGAATGAGCGTTCATGTTCACTGCTCGGCGTGCGAGTAATCAATACCAACATCGTTTCCCCGAAGCCACTGCGGCGAATGATTACGTTCCGGAGAAAACCACTCTGAGTGTGATGATCATCACAGCTGATATGGTGAGCAAACGCGATCTCCCGCACTACTTGCAGAAGAGTATTCGCGTGTTCATCTTGAAGGAGACACCGATCGATATCGAGCACCGCATCATACCGGTTGCGTACGTGGAGCCCAATGGCTGGGTGCTTGCGTTCGATGGCGACTGGTTCCAAGCTCTTCCAGAGTTTATTTGGGATCCACCGCCGAGACGAACAGGCGAACTCCATCTTCGCTCGATAGCCAAACTCCACTTGCGATGGAAGAATGGGACGATAGTCATCTGCTTTAAGGTGCCCTATCCGTTCAAACGCATCGCGGACGTGCTGCTCTTTCCATCGCAATTGTTCATTGTAAGCAAGGTGCTGCCAGCTGCAGCCACCACATTCACCAGCATAAGGGCACGGCGGCGTGCGTCGGTGGAGTGATGGTTCGAGCACCTGCACGAGCTCAGCCTCCAGATATGAGCGTTTGCGGCGCCGAATCATTGCTCGGACACGTTCACCAGGCAAACCTCCTCGGAGCTGCACGACTGGTCCTTCACCCCCATTGAGTCGTGCGATGCTTATACCGTTGAAACCGAGCGAGTCAATCATCAGCTCAACAATGTCTCCATTCTTCATAGCCGCACCCCTTCGACCTGTAGGGTGTAGAGCGTTGCGTACATCCCGTCGCGGGCAAGCAACTCGGCATGAGTGCCGTATTCGAGAATTCGCCCGCGATCGAGAACGTAAATCATATCAGCGTCACGCACCGTCGAGAGCCGATGAGCAATGACAAGTGCTGTACGGTCACGGAGGACTTCCGCGATCGCCTGCTGAACAAGAAGTTCTGACTCACTGTCGAGCGCAGAGGTGGCTTCATCGAAAATCAACACATCGGGATTGGCGAGCAGTGCGCGAGCGATTGCAATACGTTGCCGCTGGCCACCGGAGAGTTGGATTCCCCGATCACCAATCAATGTTTCGTACCCCTGTGGCAGTTGCATGATGAACTCATGTGCATGTGCCAAGCGTGCGACATGTTCGATTTCTTTTTCACTCGCCTCTGGCTTGGCAAGCGCGATGTTAGAAGCAACTGTGTCGTTGAAGAGCATTGTATCCTGTGCTACTACGCCGAATCGTTGTCGGTAACGCTCAAGCTGAAAGGTACGTATGTCCGTTCCGTCGTACAGTATTTGCCCCTGCTGTGGATCATAGAAGCGCACAAGTAAATCCGCTATCGTGGATTTTCCACTCCCGCTCAAACCAACAAGGGCAACTGTCTTTCCTCTCGGTAGCTCAAAAGTTATATCCTCCAAGACTGGACGACGCCCATCGTAACTGAAGTAAACATGGTCGAACCGTATTGCATGCTCCAGTGGAGGGCACTCATTGGATCCATCGGAACACCGATCGGCAGAATCCACGATTAAGAAGACACGCTCGGCAGCGACAATGCCACGCTGGATTTGCCCTGGAATGCCGACAAGCGATGCAACAGGTGCCATAATCGCAAACAGCGCAAAGAGGAATGTCATCAAGTCGGCACCGCGCAACGTGCCATTGAACACTTGGTGTCCACCGACGACGAGCACGACCGCCAGCGCAGTAATCGCGAGTGTCTCTCCGATGGCGGGCACAAGATCGCTGACCGCCGTAAGCTTGACTGCTGAACGGACATAGTGATCAAGATCTCGCACGAATCGCTGACTAAGACGGCGTTCCGCACCAAATGCTTTGACGATGCGGATCCCTGTGATGCTTTCTTGCAAGGTGCTCGTGTACTGAGCAGCAGCATGTTGCATCCGTTGGGAATACCGCCGAAGGTAGTGCCGAGCTGTCCGAATCACCAAGAGCGTCCCCACGCTGGTGCTGAGCGCAACCAGTGTCAGCATCGGAGAAATTGTCACCAGGAGAGCCACCAGGAGTACGATTTCAACAGGAGCGCGAACGAGCGTAGCAATAAACGGTACCAGTGCACTGTGCATCGTCCCTACTTCACTGGTGACAAGCGCGATATGCTCACCTGCTCTTGAGCGATTGAAAAAACTCACCGGCATTGCAAGCAGACGTGAAAAGACGAGCTGCCGCATATCACGGATGACCCACTCACTCAACCGAACATTGAGCTGACCCGTTCCGTATTTAACGAGGTTCTTAATCACGAAGAGCCCCACGATGAACCAAGCCAAATGGAAAAGGGTCTCTGATGGATCAGGCGCAACCAGCCATCCAAATAGGAGTGTAAAGACGCGTTCCTTCAATGTCGCTGCAGGTACAGTAGATGTTGCTGCGGTGGTTTGACCAAAAAGTGTTCTGAGTACTGGCTCGACTACAGCCATCGTTAGTGCGCCGATGGCTCCGAGAACAATGCTGCCAATAACGGAGAGTAAAAAAAGACCCCAGTACGGACGCAAAAAGCTAACGACGCGAAGGAATGTTCTCATCCTGAACCATTTGAGCAATCAATTCAACCGATGCCGTTGTAGAACAGGTCGGACCGTCAGCACATCCAGTGGTGCACTCGACCACGCAGTCACAGGAGGAACAAGTGCGAAGATCTGCGAACGAACCTCCGTCAACCGCGCATGGCGAGCACTGTGCGTCAATCGACGATAGGTTATGCCAGCACGCGTAAAAAGTGCACGTTCATCCATCCACGAATGTTCTGACTTTAGCAGCAGGAGCTTCTCGATTGCCGATCGAGTAATTGCTACAGCACTGCTGGAGAGCACAGGACGAACATAGAGCCGATCGAATACTCGACCTGTGTGACCAAGTGGAGCGATGCGCAATGCAGCACGTGATTGACCAAACACACTATCACGAAGAACGCGACCCCACGAACGAAATGGTTCACCCTGACTAATCGCGCGTTCATCGAGTGACTCCGAAATCGAAGGCGAAAGCACTGAGGGAAAGCTTGTCGCAAGGACTGAAGTGTGTACAACTTGAGTGAGCGAATCCCCAAACTCTCGATGGAGCAGAACGTCGCTTTCCGTGATGATCGCTACTGGAGTCTCGAGGGTGTTCATGAGCATTTCAAATAGCCGCCAGTTCACGTGAGCATCATCGCCAGAGTGCGGGCACCAGAGGAACTGTTGCTGTACATCGAGCGGAAGTGGTGTTCGCATTGCATGCTGTGCCAGCGCTGAGCCAGTTGTCGGCAAACCAACGTAGTGTACCACCGTAGGTAAGCGGTGCTGCTGTTGCACCGTCCGTAGCATGAGCTGGAAATGCCGAAGGTTCGTGCTACGTAGAATTACAACGAGTGTATACGAATCGTCAGGCATCGCTGCAATGAAGGGTACGTTGTAGTTTCGCGCCGTTGTCAATTAACCAGGAGGATGGGACGTATGCTACGCCCTTTTCTTTTGACATTTGCATTACTTGTTACATCTCTCCAAGCTGATGAGGATGTCCTTCGTCCCCAGGGTAGGCCAGAACCGTTGAGTGCCCCACCACCCCTTAGCATCGTTCACAGCCCATGGGCTCTTGGAATCGAGCTCGGAGGAATGCTTAGCTTCTTCGGTCAAAATATTACCCAACACCAGGCACCAACCTATCAATCGAACCTCACCAACGGCTCAGGGATTGGACCATTTTTCACCATTGCGATCGACTACACCCTCACCGATGCACTCGGCATACAAGCTCAACTTGGCTATGAACAGGTGCATTACACCATGAGTGGATTCTATGATGCACCATGTGAGACACTACCAGGCAGTGGATTTTTCATCCCGACACGAATCGAGCGCTCCAGCTCCCAAACGATAGCATATTGGACTGGTGGCTTCGCCCTTCGCTATCGTACTGAGAGCGAATGGATACTTCAGGGGGGCATCGCATACCATAGCCGAAGTAACGCATCCGTTTCGACCACAGACACTATCACAAACGGCACGTGTCAGTTTTTCGATGACGTTGGCACTCCAATCGGCCAGCGTCGTACAACGTCAGGCTCAAATACAAATGACTTCGCTGCTGACCGCTGGTCTCTGAACGTTAGTGTCGGGTATCGTGTTCCGCTCAGCGAAAACGTCGTGCTAATCCCACGTCTTGGAGGACAACTCTTCTTGAATCCACTCGCAGGTGATGACGCAACATCAGGTTTCCATCCAGTGCTTGGTCAGATATACACATTCACCAATCGGCAATTGCATGCACTGCAACTTGCGCTTAGTTTGTGGTTCAACATCTAATGGTGAATACTGCTATGAAATGGTGGATGCTGATTTGGGCAGCGCTCGTACTCAATGCATCAGCGCAAATTGAAGTGCGTAAACTCAAACCAACCGTCGAGCTATTTCCGTTTGAGTTCAATAGCTCGAGTGATGATTTCTGTCCTGCAATCACACATAACGGAGCAACGCTATACTTTACATCGGACCGATCCGGTGAGCAACGGATTTATGTATGCCGTTCCCGTGCTGGACAATGGCATAGCCACGATCGCATCCGCACGCTCGGCGATGCCAAGCAACTTGGCTGCCCGACACTCACCCCCGATGGACAAACGATGATCTTTGCAGCATACCAGCACGAAGCTGGCGGCATCGGACGGACAGACCTCTACGTGAGTAAACGGAGCGATGGCTATTGGAGTAAAGGCACCAATCTCGGTTCAACAATCAATTCAAGTGCATGGGATTCTCAAGGATCCATTTCCAGCGATGGCCGTACACTCTACTTTGCAAGCGATCGCCCCGGCGGAAAAGGCGGAACAGATCTTTATCGTTGCCGTTGGCTTGGTGACCGATGGTCAGAACCAGAACCTCTCTCAGAACTCAACACCGAGTACGACGAGAGCACACCCTCGATTGCACCAGATAACAAAACACTCTACTTTGCCAGTAATCGGCCTGGTGGCTTAGGTGGTTTCGATATCTACGTCGCTCGCTTGCAAGGAAACCGTTTCGGTCAAGCGTCCAACATCGGCGAACCAATCAATAGCAGCGCCAACGACATCAGCTACATCGCGTTACCGAATTCGACGACGGCATACTTCGCCAGCGACCGTAGCGGTGGTCTTGGCGGTTATGACATATACCGAGCAGTGCCAAACCCAGAGATGCCCGAGCCTGTTGTCACGATGAATGGTACTGTCCGCAACAGCACAACTCAGATACCCGTAGGCGCAGATATCATCATCACCGATTTGAAAACGCGACAAAAAATTGCAACTTTCCGAAGCGATGATGAAACAGGAGAATACTACGTTACGCTTACGGCAGGTCGGACGTACGCGATAACAGCCTATCACCCTGACTATTTGTTCTACTCAGAGCAAATCGATGTCCCTGCCGATGAACGTGGCCGCAACATCGAAAAGAACATCGACCTTGCACCAATAGCGAACGAGAATGTTACGCGGCTGTTGGTTTTTTTCGACTTCGATAAAGCAGATTTGAAAGAAGAATCACTGCCAGAGCTCGATTTAGCCGCCAGTTTCCTCCGTGACCATCCAGAGATCAAAGTGCGCATCGAAGGACATACCGACGATGTGGGGAGCGACGATTACAACTTGCAGCTCTCACGGCGCCGGGCTGATGCTGTCAAGAAGTACCTTGTCAGCAAAGGGATTGACGAAAAGCGCATCACAACTGTCGGATACGGTAAATCACAGCCAAAAGTCAAGGACACAACCCCTGAAGCTCGCGCTCAGAACCGACGCGTAGAGATGAAAATCGTCGCTAAATAGCGTGCACCGAAAACGGTACAAGCTCACACTCGAGTACGACGGCTCCCGCTACCGGGGCTGGCAGCAACAACCGAACGCACGAACAATTCAGGGTGTACTCATTACAGCATTGCGAACCGCAACAGGGGATCAAACTGCCACGTGCGTTGGTGCAGGTCGCACCGACGCTGGTGTCCACGCCCTTGGCCAGGTCGCACACGCAGACCTTGTGACCGAGCTAGATCCTCCATCGCTGTGTGCTGCTATCAATGATCACTTGCCCTCTGATATTCATGTGCTCGAAATTCTCCCCGTTTCACATACCTTTCACGCACGACATAGTGCAGTCGCACGGAGTTACCTCTACCAAATTGCGCTCCGGCGCGGAGCATTCATCAAAGACTACGCATGGTGGGTGTCAGAGCCTCTCAATGTTGTGCGCATGCGATCAGCTGGGGAGCTACTCGAAGGTTCTCACGATTTCCAATCGTTTGCAAAGCCAGCTCCAGAGATCCGCTCCACTCGCGTCCTTCTTGAAGAGATCCGCATTGAACGCATAGAACAGCTCCTGCTTGTCCGTCTGACTGCATCCCACTTCCTCTGGCACATGGCACGCATAATCACCGGTGTCCTCGTCCAAATCGGTATGGGGCGTCTTGATGAGCAAACGCTCGTAGAATACCTTGAGCGATTTTCTCCTAAACCACTTTCCTTCATTGCACCAGCATCAGGTCTTTACCTTGAACGTGTGTACTACCGTGGCGAATCTCGCGTCGGTGAACTGGTGCCTACAATTCACCTGAGGTAGTCCATCCAACTGATGAAATGTTGCAACTGGCATCCACTCGTCGTCCATAGTGCTGCTGCTTGCGATCTACTTTCCCTGACCATTTTGCTTCAGCAACACCCCGGGTACCAACATGCATGCAAGGATTGCTTACCGCTCTAAACAAGCGCGTATTCTCTCAGAAGCTCTCGTGCAATGACGATGTGTTGAATCTCGCTAGTACCTTCGTAAATCTCGGTGATTTTGGCATCGCGTAAGTATCGCTCGACTAAGTATTCGCGCACATAACCATAGCCACCGTGGATCTGGATAGCATCAAGTGCATTCTCGACCGCCACCCGCGAAGCGAAGAGCTTCGCTTGTGCAGCTTCTTTGATATACCGTTGGTGCTGGTCCTTGAGCCATGCAGCCTTATACGTGAGCAATCGTGCTGCCTCGAGTTTTGTTGTCATGTCAGCAAGTTTGAATTGGATTGCTTGGAGCTCAGCAATCGGACGCCCAAATGCATGGCGCTGTTGTGAATAAGTCAACGCAGCATCCAAGGACGCTGCTGCAATCCCAAGCGCCTGCGCAGCAATCCCAATCCGGCCGCCATTGAGAGTCTCCATCGCGATTTTGAATCCTTGACCAACCTCTCCAAGACGATTGCTATCGTGGACCCGCACGTTATCAAAACCAAGGGAGCAGGTGTCGCTCGAACGAATGCCAAGCTTGTCTTCCTTAGCTCCCTGCGTAAAGCCAGGGGTTCCTTTCTCTACGATGAAGCATGTAATCCCGCGATGGCGTAGTTCTCGGTTCGTTTGGGCGTACACAAGGTACACACTCGCCGTCGTGCCGTTCGTGATCCAGTTTTTCGTACCATTGAGGATCCATTCATCGCCATCACGTGTTGCCGTCGTATGCTGCGAGGTAGCATCCGAACCAGCCTCTGGCTCCGAAAGGCAGAATGCACCAATGATTTCACCACGCGCAAGACGACGCAAGTAGCGTTCCTTCTGGTCGTCGGTACCGAATGTTTCAATCGCCCAGCAAACAAGTGAGTTGTTGACTGACATGATGACACCGACACTGGCATCAACTTTCGAGATTTCCTCCATTGCCAGGACATAGCTGAGAGAATCGAGTCCACTGCCATCCCACTCGGGCGAAACCATCATGCCGAGGAAGCCGAGTTCGCCGAGCTTACGAACGATATCCGTCGGAAATTCGCCTGTTTTGTCGCGCTCGACTGCCGATGGAGCAATCTCCGCAAGCGCAAACTCACGTGCTGTTTGTCGAATCATTTCATGGGTCTCAGTCCAGGCGAGCGAAAACATTGATGTTGATGGATTTAGTGATACGAACAAAATCGCCACCAGTGAATCTTGTTCGGTAGCGCTGTGAGCAAAAATGCGAATTTTGCGTTCAACAGTTCCGCCACTTCGCTCTTCTGATGGCACAATGCATGTTGCGTGCACGGCTCAGCGAGGTCCGACCAATCGTTGCAGTCGGCTCGCTTGAACAAGCACTTGGTGATCACTCACGTGAGCGCATCGAGTTGCTTGCGCTCCACGCACCGCATGTACTCGAAGAAACTGCCGCTGCATTCGTCGAAGCCGGCGCTGAACTTCTCATGACACAGACTGAACGCGCAGGTCATCTATGGCTTGCCAGACTTAACCGCGAAGACAAAGTCTATGAGTTGAACCGTAAGGCTGTCTGGATTGCCCGGAAAGCTGCCCGCAAACGCGCCTTCGTGGCGGGTGTCATTGGGCCTCCACCGACGATGCTCAAACCCATTGGTCCGCTCAGTGCAGAGCGCTTACGACGTGTAGTAGCTGAGCAAGTAATTGCACTGCTCGATGGCGGCTGCGATGCTGTCGTCCTCAAATCGTTTGTGGAGCTCGAGGAGCTGCTCATCGATCTTGAAACAGTGCTCCCCCTTGCCAATGGGATACCTGTGATAGCACTGAAGGCATTTCCCGAAGACGGTGCAGTGCTCGCAACGTCGTTCCCATCGGACGTCGCTCGCATCCTCACCCAATACAACCTTGCAGCAATCGGCGCAAGTGGAACTGTTGGCCCACAACGGATGCGCAGCATTATCAGTGCCATGCGCAAGGGAAGCACACTACCGCTGGTTGCGTTGCCCGATTTAGGCATTCCAACGATGGTCAACGGTCGCGCATACTATCACGCTGAGCCAGATTACATCGCACGTTCCCTTAGAACGCTGGTCGAATCTGGCGCTCTAATCGTAGGCACCGACCGTGGTACGACAGTCGCTCATACTGCTGCAGCAGTTGTATCGGTAGCCAGTATGACGGTTGCAAAACAACGTGCAAGCGACACACCCCGCGAACAACACCTCTCGCCTCGACCAGTCGAACCGCCACCTTCTCGGTTCGCCCAGGCACTCCGTGAACGCTTCGTGGTCACAGTGGAGCTTGACATCCCTCGTGGGCTGGACATGACAAGTGTCCTCGATGCAGCACGCTTCCTTCGTAACTGTGGAGTAGATGCTGTCAATATCAGCGATGGCGCACGAGCACGGCTACGAATTAACCCAGTGATGTTAAGTGCACACATCCAACAGGAAACAGGCATTGAATGCATTGCACACCTTGCCTGCCGCGATCGCAACATGGTGGGTCTCCAGAGTGACCTCATCGGCGCTGCACTGCTTGGTGTACAGAACATTTTGGCAGTCAGTGGTGATCCAACACACATCGGAGATTACCCTCGTGCGACAACAGTGGGAGATCTCGACTCGATTGGTCTGATTCGCGCATTGCGGATGATGAATTGCGGTCGTGACCTTGCTGGTAATCCACTCGGCGGCGCAACGAATTTCTGCATTGCATGTGCCTGCAATCCTTGTGCAGAAGACCGTGAGCGAGAGCTCGATCGCTTAGCTCAGAAAGCTGCCGAAGGAGCAGAGGTTGTCTTCACACAACCGATTTTCGACGTTGAACGCTGGTTTGCATTCCTCGAACGCGCAAGCACGCTCGCAGTACGCTTCATTGTAGGCATCCTCCCGCTGCGAACCATACGCCACGCAGAATTTCTGCACTACGAAGTACCGGGGATGACAATTCCGTCGTGGGTACGGAACCGCCTGGCACATGCGCACGACCCTGCAGATGAGGGTATCACAATTGCAGCAGAGATGCTTGCCGCTCTAAGAACTAGTTGCCACGGTGTATACTTGATGCCACCGTTCAAGAAGTATAGCAGCGCCATCGAGGTCCTCCACCGCGCCGGAATTGTAGCCACCAAAACCTAAACGTATATTCGCAGCGCTCGCTCTTGGCGCGGGCAGGTCCAATGAAATGTCTTACGACTATTGGGAGTGTACCATGGCCGAGGAATATTCCGTGAACGTTCCGATAACAGAGTTACGCATTGGGTTCGGTCGGCGATTCGGTGCCATTCTGATCGATGCGATCATCATCACTCTGCTTTCCGCGTTGATTTACTTTCTTACTCATGACACATTTGAGAACATATTGGAGCCATATCTCGCGCATCAACTTTCGGAGCAGACGCAATCACTCTCTGAGTTGAGCGATGAGCAGGTTGATTCTATCATGGGATTTGCACGAGCAGGTATTATTGGGGGATTTACCGTAGCACTGGTTGCCTTACTCTACTCACTGATGGAAATTGCGTACGCCGCGACTCCTGGCAAGATGATGCTCGGCATCAAAATCGCAAATGCCGATGGAACAGAAGCACCAACAAGGAGGCTCACCACGCGGTGGTTTGTAAAGACAGGTCTTTCCACCTCCCTGAGTCTACTCGGAATGCTTACCGTCTCGTCACTACTCAGCTCACTGTCAACAGTTATCAGTATTGTGATTGGCCTCGGCTGCTTCATGGCATTAAGTGCAACTCGTCAAGCGCTCCACGATCGGATCGCACAGACGGCTGTCTACCGTCGTGAAGACATTCAAAGTTCTTCGGAACAACAAGCGTAATTTCCATGCAGCGGCTTTACTATAGCGACTACCTCCAACTCGACAAGATTCTCACTGCACAACAGCTACGGAGTGTACAAGCCGGTGCTACCGCACACGACGAGATGCTCTTCATCATCATTCATCAAGCATTCGAGTTGTGGTTCAAGCAGTTACTCTGGGAGCTGCGGGATGTCATTGCTCGCCTTGGACGTGACTATGTCCCCGAATCAGATGTTGGCATTGCACTCGACCGCTTGCGGCGGATGCTCGCAATCATGGATCTGCTTGAGCACCAGTTCGATGTGCTTGAAACAATGACCCCCCAACAATTCATGGAATTCCGCGACTTACTCTACCCTGCCAGTGGTTTCGAATCCGTACAATTCCGGATGCTCGAAGTCATGCTCGGTATGGATGACTCTCACCGCGTTCAGATTGATGCTGCAGGCTATCGTACGCGCTTACGCTCCGAAGATCAGCTCCTGCTTGAACGCATTGCAAACCAGCCGTCACTGTTCCGTACCATCGAACAATGGCTGGAAAAAATGCCATTCATGGAATACGGTACATACCGATTCCTGGATGCCTACCGACAAGCGGTTGAACGCATCTTCGAGCACGACCGTAAAGAACTCGATAACATCGAGACACTTTCAGATTCCGAACGCCAACAGCAGCGAGAGCAGATTGCTCGATTAGAACGCCATTTTCACGCACTCTTCGATGCTGACGCGTATGCACAGCTTGTCGAGCGTGGGGAAAAGCGACTGTCACAACGAGCTACGCTTGCAGCTCTCTTCATCGCCGTTTATTCCCACTACCCACTCTTGCAGCAACCTTATCGCGTTCTGGACACAGTATTGGAGTTGGATAAACGGACAAGCCTCTTTCGATTTCGGCATGCATTGATGGTCAGTCGTATGATCGGCTCAAGGACGGGGACTGGTGGATCGAGCGGATTCGACTATCTCATGACGACGGTACAGAGACACCGGGTGTTCTCCGACTTGGCTGCACTTTCGAGCTATATCCTCCCAACGTCGAAAGTACCTCCCCTTCCAGAGGATATATCCCGCCAGCTTCACTTTGTTGCAGAAGTGTGAGGGAAGACCGCAGGGTAACTGTAGCTACGCAGCCTCCACAGTTGCGTCCCGTTCATCGTACTCGTAGGTCGCTGGCGCTTCGCCTCGAACAACTTGCGCTGTAATCCGAACGCGACGAACACCGCGCAGCTCTGGCAGCTCGTACATGATTGGTAGCATGACCTCCTCAAGAATCGAACGGAGACCCCGCGCACCCGTACGTCGCTCTTTAGCACGTCGCACTACTTCCAACAGTGCGTCACGCTCAACGTGCAGTTCCACACCCTCCATTGCAAACAGTTTTTGGTACTGTTTGACGAGAGCGTTCTTGGGTTGCGTCAAAATCTCTAGCATGGCTTCGTCATCGAGCGGATGGAGCGCCACAATGACAGGTAACCGCCCGATGAACTCAGGTATGAAGCCATATTTGAGCAAGTCGTCTGGTTCGACGTGACGCAAGAGCTCGTACGTCTCTTCAACAGACGATGTCCCAGGATTGTGAAATCCGATCGCTGTCGAACGCATCCGCCGAGCAATTATCTTTTCCAGACCATCGAATGCTCCACCGCAGATGAACAGGATATTTCTCGTGTTCACGTGGAGCAATGGCTGCTCGGGATGTTTCCGACCTCCTCGTGGTGGTACTCCTGCGATGGTTCCTTCCAGAAGTTTGAGCAGTGCTTGCTGAACGCCTTCGCCCGAGACGTCACGCGTAATACTTGGGGAATCACTCTTACGGGTGATCTTGTCAATCTCATCAATGTAAATGATTCCCATCTCGGCTCGAGCGACGTTGTAGTCAGCGTTTTGAAGCAGCGCTGCAATAACCGACTCGACATCATCGCCGACATATCCTGCTTCCGTTAGCGTCGTTGCATCGGCGATCGCGAATGGAACGTCGAGTATCTTCGGCAGGGTTCGTGCCAGTAGCGTTTTGCCCGTGCCTGTTGGACCGACGAGCAGAATATTGCTCTTCTCCACTTCAACATCCTCGAACGCTCCAAGGATACTGCCGCCGAGTACGCGCTTGTAGTGATTGTAGACAGCGACAGAGAGCGCACGCTTGGCTTCATCCTGCCCAACCACGTAGTTATCAAGTTCCGCCTTGATTTCGGAAGGTTTGGGCAGCTTCAACGCGGGGATGGGCGTGGAAGCCTGTCGCTCGCGATGGCGGCTCTGGAGCATGATGAGCGAATTGACGACGCAGATGTCACAGATGTTTGCGTTGTTGCCCGTAATGAGCGTCGTCACCTCATGCGCTGAACGTCCGCAGAATGAGCAGGTGTATTCGCCGGTCATGCAAGGCTTGAATTCGTGTTACAAACCAACTCCCACGACCATTGACACAACTTGTGCTTATGCTTTCGTGCTTTCGAGGACATGGTCAACAATCCCATACTCGAGTGCTTCTTGTGCCGACATGTAGTTGTCACGATCGGCATCGCGCTTGATATCCTCGTACGTCTTGCCAGTGTGCTTTGCGATGACGTGGTAGAGCATATCACGGATTCGAAGCATCTCTTTGGTGAATATTTCAATATCGGTTGCTTGACCTTGCGTTCGCCCAAGCGGTTGGTGCATCAAGATTCGGGAATGCGGCAATGCAAAGCGTTTGCCATGTGTGCCGGCGCAGAGCAGTACCTGCGCCATCGATGCTGCAACGCCGACGCAGTAGGTCGCAATGTCGGGTTTGATGTACTGCATCGTGTCGTAGATCGCCATCCCAGCAGTAACGCTTCCGCCGGGTGAGTTGATATACATGAAAATGTCCTTCGATGGATCTTCGCTCGCAAGAAAGAGAAGCTGCGCTATGGCCAAGGATGCTACGTAATCATCAATCGGAGAGCCGATAAAGATGATGCGCTCTTTGAGGAGTCGTGAATAGATATCATACGACCGTTCACCGCGACTGGTCTGCTCAATCACTATCGGGACGAGTTGACTCCGTGGATCAAACGAGACAAGCTCCATACACACACAGATTCAGAGTGATAGTAAATGCGGCACCATTGACGGAAGGTCGCCTGTTTTATTAGCCTTCGCCCTCTGATGATTGAGTGAGCTCGTCATAGGGTCGCTCGATGATGCGAACGCGCTCGAGCAAAAATTCGAAGAGTACGTCGGTCAACAGACGATTGCGAAGGCTGGGATTTTGCTCAAGTGCCATCCGCAACTGCGATACATCAACACCATAGCGTTCGGCGAGCCTCTGAAGTCGCTCTGGTTCAAGTTCGAGTTTCTCGGTGCGGAGAATGGTATCTGCGATAAGTTGCCATCGTGCTGCATGCTCTGCTCGGGGCATGAAGTACTCGATAAGCTGCTCGCGGGGGATCTGTTGGAGTCGCTTGTCGTCCTTGTTCTTCTCTAACGTACTCTCGGCAAACTCTTCTGCCATTGCTCGAACAAAGCCTTCAGGTACGTCGAAGTCGTGTGCTTCGACGAGAGCGTCCACCACACGCTCGCGGAGATAGTTTGCAATTTCTTTCTCCCAATATTCTTGAAGCGATCGAGCAATCTCGTTACGTAACTGTTCCTCTCCCGTCAATCGGCCGCCAGTAAGTTTACTGATAAAATCCTCGTCCAACGTTGGCAGGACGACTTTCTTAATCTCACGGACAGTCACATGGTAGGCATGCTGATGGGGCTCCTCGTTATGCTCATCGGCTGCATGTTCGGTGCGATAGACAAAGCTATCACTAACGCGCAAATTGATGAGTTCGCTCCGGAGGAGGGGATCCATGCGATCATCATCGAGGAAGAACTCTTGCTCTTTCCCACCAACAAGCGGTGCACCGGTTTGGGGATCGATTGGTGCAAACGAAAGCTTAACAACATACATCGAATCTGTGATCTGTTCGGCAGGCTCAAGCTGTGCAGACCGCAATTGAACGTTGTAGAGCTCTTCATCTACATCCGTTTCGCTGATGGTGCGGATTGGTTTGACGACTTCGATTGTCTCATATGGCACTAGTGAAATCTCCGGCATCACTTCGCACTCGATGACAAAGTGTGCACCACGCTCTACGGTACGATTCATCTCGACCAGGACCGGTGTGCCCACGACATCGAGCGCATGTTCGACAGCAGCAGAACGAAATGCTTCGGTTGCAACATCGCTGAGCGCGTCACGTTCGATTTGCTCTCCATATCGCCTCTTGATGATATCAAGTGGTACTTTCCCCTTACGGAATCCTCTCATTTGCAAGTTCTGCTGGACATCAGCATAGGAACGCTCAAAATGCGGAGATAGCTCATCGTAGCTCAACGTTATCTCAACGCGTCGGCGCAGCCCCCCGATCTGATCAATCGTCGTTTGCACGGGAAAACCTCATTGAGTTGTGAAGAAAGCTGGCAGCGTGTGCGGACGGAGAGACTCGAACTCTCACGGGTTACCCCGCCAGATCCTAAGTCTGGTGCGTCTGCCAATTCCGCCACGTCCGCTTGCGACATGCATGCAGTGCGAAATTACAGCAGCATGTGTTAGCGCGTCCGAACAAAAAGGCGTTGCCACCGTTGCAGCCTGCTTTCTGCGACGATGATGAAGACTCCGTCGGGTAACGCACTTCCATCCACTGAATATTTCGAAGGAGTAGCATTCCACGTCGTCTGCCAAAGCGTACGTCCATCGAGAGTCATCACACGCCAGTGTGAATACTTCCCGACAACTTCCTCTGGGGAAACAATTGTTGCTTCATTGGTATTCAGCGGCAGTGGAAGGATCTGGATACCCTCTCGATGAAGTGGCTCCGCAACAGACAGGAGCATCTCTGTACGCTGTCGGAGCTCTTGGCGATTTCGCCCAAAGAGGAGAAACAGCTCGTAGCGTCGCTGCTCACCTGGCATCAATTGCCCGGTATACCGTGCACCAATTGCAATGGACTTATCTCCTAAGCCTCCTCGTTGAAGCGTGGTGCCACTGCGGAGCGTTTCCATCTTCCGCTCGGGCAGAAAGTTGTGCACGCTTGCATAGGCAGCATCCAGCCCAGCACACTGTAGCTGCACATCACCTTCTGCCGACCGTACAAGCGCGACAACTATCGGATCGCCTGGCATGCGTTCCATGATCTCTGCACATGCATCGCGTTGACTGACAATGAGCCCCACACTCGAACTATCGCCTGTCGGTGTCAAATCAACATCAAAGTAGTAGCCAACAGCCACATCCGATTGCACCTGTTCGGAACGATTCGTAAGTACCCCACTAATTCGCACCGTCTGGCGATTGAGTATCTCAACATCTTCATGGAGTTCGAACTCTATGGGAGTGCTCCCTCGATCAATTTTTAAGACGCGGCGTGTCGATCTCCCTTGACGGGGTGGCTCAATTGGCAGAAACGCATTATCAGAGCGCAGTCCATCACCTTCGATGCCACTCCACACTTGCTCAGAGGGAAAATGCACGATGTACACGCCACCACCGTAGAGGAGCGACCCCATGGACGGAACGGCAAGACCCTCACCTTTGTGCTCTTGACGAGAACCACTGTTCCGCCCTATCCATCCATAGTCACCGAGTGAGAGCGCTAAACTATCATGCCGAATCGTTGCCCAGTCTGGTGTCGGGTAGAAAGGCACAAGAGCGACATCGTGGTACTCTGCACCACCGCTGCCACGCCCAGTTACATCGAGTCGGAAAAAGTGCAAGCTTGGTGCCTCTTGAGTAATCGCCAGCGAAAACGGTCCAACGGTGAATTCTTCCTGCGTTGCCACACTTACCCGCTCGTAGACACCATCGAGCACATGCACAGCATCTGTCGAACCTCCCCACGATTGTATCACCTGGAGTCGCCACTGAAGCTGCGTGCCATTCCCTAACCGATTGACCGCTCGGAAAAACACAAGGACTGTATCACCGAGGTATGTCCGTTCAACCACCCTACCATCGAGTCGCTGATACGAGACACTCGTCGGAACAATTGCTGGTGTTGACATTGGATCGCGCTCGAGTGCTCGACGTGCGTTGACCATACCAGGCAGGAGCATTGCGACGTCAGGATTGACGTCCGAAACATCACGCGCTGTAAGACGCACGTGTTCGATTGCTTGCAGTGCATCTAACTGTGGGAAACGTGATCGAACGAGAGCAAGCACGCCGCTCACCATCGGCGTCGCTGATGATGTTCCCGAAAAGGTTGTGTAGTCCCCATCCGTAGTATTGCCAGTCGTTCGAGCATTGCTCCCAGGTGCAAGAATTCGGCAGTGCGATCCTATCCCTGTACCAGGGACGATGCGCCCATCTACTTCTGTTTCACCAACTCCGAGGACACCAGGGTACGCAGCCGGATACATTGGTTGTGTGCCCGTTCCATTGCCGGACGCAGCCACTATTGCTACATCACGAGCAATCGCAAATGCGATGATGCTTTCCTCAACAGGACTGGGTGCCTGATCTTCGTTACCCCAACTGCAGTTGACGACTTTACATCCGCGAAGCGCTGCATAGAGAAGCGACTCGTACCCGAAAAGAATAAACCCATCGGTGCTATTCGGCGTTGCTTTGATTGGTACAAAACGGCATCCTGGCGCAATACCACTGATGCCTTTACGGTTGTTTTGGGTTGCCACAACAATCCCCGTCACATTCGTTCCGTGGCCGTTTGTTGGATGGAAGACGTTGTCAGGTGCAGTAGCATCGGCACGCCAGGTGATGTTATAGCCGCGGTAGTCATCCACATAGCCATTGCCATCGTCGTCAACACCGTTGTTGGGAATTTCACCTTGATTGAGAGCAATGGCACCACTGATGTCCTCGTGCGAGGTACGGACACCGCTGTCACTGATGCCAATGAGCACCGAAGGCGATCCAGTAGTGACATCCCATGCCGTCGGCGCTTCTATGGCTTGCAGGTAGGTTTGTTCTGGAAACAGTGGGTCGTTCGGCGTGAGCAATAATCGTTGTCGTCGCACTGGCTCCGCATATTCAACTAACGGGTGTGATGCCATGAGCATCGCACAGAATTTCTCCGCGGGAAGGTCGCCACTATACTGCACACAGACGGTTCGCAGAAGGGGTTCTTCAGCTCGCTCTATTGCTGCAACTCGGCTTGACGACAGAGGCACTGCCTTCCCTACTCTCCGCTGCCACGCGAGCGTCTGCTCTGGCAACAGAAGCGCTCGCTCGACCGTGACATCCTTGCCAAGCTCAAGCGTGTGACTCTGCAAAAATGGAAGCGCCTGCGGACGTAGCTGTACGTAGAGCCAACGCGGCTCACTGCTGAGTGCTGCGCAGACACTGAGCACCAAGAGAATGCAACGATTCAACCTCATAGCAGCTTCAAACGAGTATGTGCTACATTTGTGGTGGCAAGTTACGGCATATCGCACACCCTCTACCATGACTACATCGCCGGAGTATCTCGTTACTGCACGCAAATGGCGACCGCAACAGTTTGGTGAAGTCGTCGGGCAAGATCACATCACGACTACACTCCGCAATGCTCTCCTGAGCGGTTGTATCCACCATGCGTACTTGTTCTGCGGACCACGCGGAGTTGGCAAAACCACGACTGCACGGCTTCTTGCACGAGCGGTCAACTGCCAATCACCCCATGATGGCATTGAACCGTGCAACCAGTGCGAATCCTGCCGCGACATCATTAGTGGACGTTCAATTGATGTCGTGGAAATTGATGGTGCATCCACCAACAGCGTCGAGGATATCCGCCGCTTGCGAGAGAATGCGAAGTATCCACCAACAACTGGTCGCTCCAAGATTTACATCATAGATGAAGTGCACATGCTAACAACGAGCGCATTCAATGCACTTCTAAAGATTCTTGAGGAACCACCAGCTCACGTGCTCTTCATCTTTGCGACGACTGAACCACACAAAGTACCGCCAACGATTCGCAGTCGCTGCCAGCGTTTTGATTTCCACCGCATCAGTACGCGGACGATCGCAGATCATCTACGGACAATTGCAAACGCTGAACACGTACCGATTGATGACGACGCCCTCTTTAGCATCGCACGGTTCGCCGATGGCTCGATGAGAGACGCACAATCACTTTTTGATCAAGTGCGTGCATTTTCGGCAGGAACCATCACGGGAGCTGATGTACGGCGTAGCCTACACATCCTTGGCGACGACGTATACTTTGCTATCACCGATGCGATCGTCGAACGGAATCTTGCTCGCGCATTCGACCTTGCACGTCTCATTGTCGGACAAGGATATGACGTCCACCAAACACTGGTGGGATTGCTTGAGCACCTGCGCAATGCACTGACAGTCCGAGCAACAGGCAACACCGAGCTCATCGAAGCGTCCGATGAAACACGTTCGCAATACACCAAGCTTGCCGAATGCTTTTCAGAGGAGGATCTCGTCCACATGATGACACTCGTTGCCACTGCTGAGCAGCAGTTGCGCTATGCCTCCCAACCGGAAATTCGGCTTGAACTCCTCTTGGCGCAACTTGTCCACTTACCAACGGCGTACGACATTGGGCGCCTGATCGCAGCATTAGAGCAACTTGGCACACAACCAGAGCACAAACACTCTCCCGAGATTCCACCACCACGTACGATGGTACAATCTACACACACGGTATCATCCTCACTACAAGCACCAGCTACGCCAACCCAGAATCAAACTCAAATGTCATCCTCGCCATCTGCCGAGACTACGTTCGGGTGGAAGGCATTCGTCGATTCATTACCACCGACACTTAGAGTTCTCCGACCAATCCTCGAACGGCTCCCTTCGCCCATCATTACCAATGACAACCTCATCATCGAGTGTTCCGACGTTAACGATGCAAAGACAATCGAAGAGCGGCGCCCGATGCTTGAAAAGCACCTTGCGAAAAAACTCAACCACAGCGTGAGGATCACTATCATTGAAACGCAAGCAAGCACTATCCAGCAGGCAGCCGTAACTAAGAAGGCAGCAACACCTTCCGATCAGCAGCTTTACCCGATCGAACGTGTACTCATCGAGAAGTTCAATGCTCAACGTATACCTGTCGTTCGATGACTTCGAGCGCACGGTACAGAACAACTCCCACACTCACAGCGACGTTGAGCGAGTGCTTTTGCCCGAACATCGGAATGACAAGTACATCATCACAGAGAGCAAGGATTTCCTCGCTAATCCCGACAAGCTCGTTGCCGAAGATTAACGTTGCCGGCAGATCGCGTGCATCCACCATCCAATGCGGACGTGCACCATGTGCAAGCTCTACTGCGAGAATGCGATGTCCGCGCTGGCGTTGCTCGGCGATTGCTTCGTGCGCTGATGCATAGTACTGCCACGGTACACTCTGCTCAGCACCGAGTGCCGTTTTATGAATTCCGTGCCGTTCAGGCGTCGGTGTAAAACCGCACAGGAGTAGCTTCTCTGCGCGGATAGCATCGCACGTCCGAAAGATCGAACCGACGTTGTAGGCACTCCGCACGTTCCAGAGCAGCACAGCGATTGGATGCCGCTTGCTGCCGTACGCGCGATCGGTCTCCGCACGGTGTGCCTCTAGTTCGTCGTAACTGAGTCGCCGTGGCGAATCCATTGCTCGATGATGTTGGCAAGGTGTTCGTATTCCCATTCCTCGTTGTATACCTGCGATGCAGTGCGGAGAATGAGCCGACCGTCCCAGTGCATGATGGGTACCTCAATGCGGTGTTTGTCAAAGAGCCACTGGGAGAGCCGTTCCGCAGCAGCGATTGACGGATCGCGGACTGGCAATGGCACTGATGCAAGGAACGCTATCATCGTTGCCGGTGCAGGGGGTTCGATGTCGAGCGCACGCACCAGTACACGTTGTGCATGCAATGCAAGTGCACGGTTGTACGTGTACAGAGACTCTCCTCCAAGCTGCTCATAGAACGCACGCCCTGCAGGTGCACTCAGGTACGTTGACCAATCTTTGGTACCTGTAAAATCGAACTCTGCCAGGTAGCCGGCTTGATAGCCATGGGAGATGACCACCGGATGCGTCAGTTTCTGGCGTTCTGGCGTTGTCCAGAGAAATGCACACCCTTTCGGCGCAAAGAGCCATTTATGGAAGTTCCCTGTGTACCAATCAGCACCGAGAGCTTGTAAGTGTAGTGGCAGCATTCCAGGCGCATGCGCACCATCAACCATCACCCAGATACCTCGCTCTTTGCAGATGCATACAAGCTCTTCGATCGGGAATATAGTCCCGGTCGGGGATGTTACGTGATCGAAAAGTGCAAAGCGTGTCCGATTGGTCAACGCGGAATGAACAGCTTCAACGACCTCTCCAGCGTCACCAAGAGGGAATGGTACTGGCACTTCCACGTAGGTACATCCACTGACGTCGGCTGCATAGCGCAACGTCTGCCGCACAGCGTTATACACGTGCGATGTCGTCAGCAGCTCGTCTCCTGGTTTGAGGTGCGGAAGAATCGAGCGAACAACAGCGTTGACTCCAGTAGTTGCATTCTCGACGAAGACAAGGTCCTCACCACGCGCTCCTACAAACGCCGCCATTGTCGCTGCCGCTTCTCGTAGCTCGCGGTGAAGATGTCGTCGAACGAATTCGACCGGCTCACGCTCAAAGCGTTGTTGCCATTCGTGTTGGACATCGAGCACTTGGCGTGGTGTTGCTCCAAATGATCCGTTGTTGAGGAAGATGATGTCAGGATCGAGGAGCCATTTCGATCGGATTGCTCTGCCGAAAGTGTGGTGCACGTTAGCGCTCTCCACAGAGACTGAGTGCTTCATGATAGGTGCGAACATATCGCTCGACGTAGTAGTCGAGCTGTTTCCGCCGGTACTGAGCCACAAACCGGGGATGTTCTAAAAAAAGAAGCGTGTCGAAAAATGCGTGTTCGGCATTGAGTCGCTCAGCGATGGTTCGGAGCTGTCCATTCCCTAAGATGATCGCAACCTCTCGACGGAGGGGGAATGACATTTGCTGATGGATCGAATGCACAATGAACGGCAATGCCATTTCTTTCAACTCAGGGTCATCATAAAAGTTGAAGTTTTTTCCATCCTGAACAAAACCGAGCAGCGATAGTGCCGATAGATAAAACTGCGAGTAGAATACCGCTGGTCCTCCAAACGCAGCAATTGTTCGGTAGACGAACGTAGCCGAAAGCTCCCGGCGCATCCCTAAATCATTCGGTATGGCACAATCTTCTCTGAGTGCTACTGGATCGGTGAACATCAGACCTGTCACACCCGCGCCGAAACGACCAGGATTAATGCCGAACACACCAATTCGCGGACGATGATCGGCATAGTACCGCTGTGCAAATGCACGGACGACACGACGCACCCGTTCATCTCGATATGGATTGAGAACTTCTACACGATGAGGGATTGGCTCCGGGAAACCCAGCGAGTCAATCCACTCAAGGAACGCTTGCGCAAATGTTCGCATCACAATTTTTACGAAGTACTGTTGGGCACAAATATTGCTCTCATAGCAAGGAGCATCAAAAACTGCTGGTTATTGCATCATGGAGAATAATTTTCGGATAAGACGGACAATTTTCCATGAGGTACACGAAGATGAACCGTCGTGAATTTCTCTGGCGAATCGTGCGGCACAAGCCAGGATAGCCACTTGCCACAAGTAGCGGACTCGACCCCTACCGTCCTGATCAACCCTTAAGCCAAGAGGATGCGTTGCACTTGCTCCGTCGCACAACATTCGGAGTCTCACGTGCTGACCTTGATCGTGCCGTTCGCATGACACCTGGCCAAGCAGTGGCAGCATTGTTTTCGAATACATCAGCGCCAACGCCTCCGCGCTGGGCAACGGTTGACCCTACTACTGAATCGTTCCCCTCTGCGGATGCGCGATTGCAAGAACATAACCGGCGTTATGCAGAACTGCAGCAGTGGTGGCTTCAGCTCATGATCAGCGATGGCTTCTCTATCCGTGAAAAGCTCGTCTTCTTTTGGCATAACCACTATTGCTCGGATTACCTCAAAGTGTACTACCCACAGTACATGTACCTCCAAAACCAGACGTTTCGCCAAATGGCGTGGGGGAATGTCCGTGAGCTTGCGCGTACAATGGTCGCCGACCCTGCGATGCTCATCTACCTCGACAACGTCGTCAGCATCAAAGGAAATCCAATGAGAATTTTGCTCGGGAACTCCTCGAGCTTTTCACGCTGGGGGTCAACAACTATACTGAGCACGACATCGTCGAAGCTGCACGAGCACTCACCGGATGGCGCATCCAAGGAATGCGTGGAGTATTCAACCCTCAGTTATGGGACCCTGGTATCAAGGAATTTTTAGGTCAACGCGGTGCATTCAATGCCGACGATATCATCCGCATCATCTTCGAGCAGGAGCAAGCAGCACGGTTCATTGCTACCAAAATTTATCGCACGTTCGTGTACGACGTCCCCAACCCCGACATCGTCGAGCAACTGGCTCAAATTCTCCGATCGAACAACTTTGAGTTGCGCCCGATGTTGGAAGTCCTGCTCACAAGCGAGCATTTCTTCGACCAACAACTTCGCGGAGCCGTCATTAAGAGTCCGATTGACTTCATGGTGGGAATGTGTCGCCAATTGAACTTTACGCAACTTCCCCTGAGCTACGGCGTCGAGCGCATGGCGAAGTTGACGCTTGAACTGCTCTTTCCACCGACCGTCGAAGGCTGGAAAGGTCATCACCTCTGGATCAACACGAACACATACCCGCTCCGCGAGCGGATTGCAGAGTACTTCATCGAGGGTAAGCGGAATGACAACTTCCAGAACTTCCCCGCCGCACCGGATGTCCGCGCGTTTGCTCAGAGCTTTGAGTCAAGCTCATCAGCGCGGGACTTTGTTCGTGACGTTGCGCGATTTCTCTTACCTCTTGAGCCAGGACAAAAAACACAACAATACCTGCTCGATGCACTACTGCTTGGCGCCCCGGAGTACAAATGGAGCCTCTCGATGCCGAACGTTGAGCTACGCATTTGCTCCTTGCTCAAAGCAATTATGACGTTGCCTGAGTATCAACCTCTCTGAACGGTGATGCAATGAAACGACGTGAATTCCTCGAGCGGTCTGCCCAAGGGCTGGCGTTAACATCGTTGGCAACCGGACTCGGATCAATTCGCATGAAGGCGCTGGCGATGTCCCCCACGCTGCGTGCACTCGAACGCTTGACGAGTGCAAGCGACAGGGTGTTTGTCCTCATTCAGCTTACCGGCGGCAACGATGGACTCAACACGATCATCCCTGTTGAAAATCCTCTTTACTACCAGGCACGACCCACGCTTGCCATTCCGAAACAACAAACGCTACCTTTGACATCAACATTGGGCTGGCATCCGTCGCTGCGCGGCTTTCGGGAACTGTTTGCTGACGGACGGCTCGCCATCGTGCAGAACGTAACCTATCCCAATCCTGACCGATCCCACTTTCGAGGGACCGACATTTGGCTCACCGCAACCGATAGCGATGTATTCAAAAGCAGTGGTTGGGTCGGACGATTCTTGGAGACGCTCGCACCTTCGTTCCCAGAACAATTACCCGATGAACCACTTGCGGTGCAGATAGGAACGACACTCTCGCTCAGCTTGCAAGGTAACCGTGGATCACTTGGGATTACATTCCGCGACCCCGAATCGTTTTACGCACTCGTTGACCAGCGGAGTGGGAGTTCACTCTACGATGATGCTCCTCAAACACTTGGTGGTAGCGAGCTTGAATTTGTGCGCACAGTTGAGCGTGCTTCTCAGATCTATTCCCAAGCGGTCAAACGTGCTGCAGATCGTCAGAAGACCAATGCTGTAACGTACCCCAGTGATAATCCACTAGCTCAGAGCCTCCGGATCGTTGCACGCCTCATCGCTGGTGGACTTACAACGAAATTCTACTTGGTCAGCATCGATGGCAACATCTTCGACACACACATTAACCAAGGGGCGCTTACGGGAATCCATCCTCAGTTACTCCAGCAACTCGGCGATGCAGTCAAACTCTTTCTCGATGACTGTCGAGCACTCGGTATCGGAGAACGAGTAGTCGGCATGACGTTCTCTGAATTTGGGCGGCGCGTGATGGAAAACGGTAGTCGCGGTACCGATCACGGTACAGCCGCGCCGCTCTTCGTCTTTGGAGAGCGGGTCCTCGGTGGTCAAATCCTCGGACGCGATCCTGACCTTTCGAATCTTGACTCACGTGGTGATCTGCTCATGGAGTTCGACTATCGCCAGGTGTACGCTGCCGCACTCCTCCAGTGGTTTGCCGCCCCGATGACGACACTCCAGTCTGTACTCTTCCGTGAGTTCAGCCCACTGCCGCTGTTCCAACAGCCAAGTGCTGTCGAACCGTGGGAGGATGCAGCGCTTGTCCAATCGCTCTCAATCACGCCGAATCCGTGCACATCCCGTGCGGTGCTCTCTTTCGGACTACTCGAGCCAACCCGTGTTACTCTCACCATTCTCGATAGCAACGGCCGCCGAGTGAGTGCGTTCGACGCCGGTGATTTCCCAAGTGGAACAAGTACGATAACGATTCCTGCTGAACAATTGGCCTCAGGGACGTAGTTTGTACGACTGAACGCTGGCAGGCGGCATGCGATGAAGGCATTCTTCGTTGTGCGGTAACAATAATTGAAAGTGTGTCAACAGCCCTTATCTTTGCGCCGCACCCTGAAGAGTGTTGAGTTTGTTTCACCAATCCATAGGGTTCTCCTATGAAAAAGTTGTTCTTCGTTGTTTTAGTTGCAATAACTGCAGCAATAGTAGGCCCGCTCCATGCACAGACAGCACCCAATGGGCAATTCGGTGTGGGATTAACGCTCGTAAGCGGTAGTGGCGCTCAATTCACATACGCGATCAACACCAACTTCCATGTTGGCGCACGATTGGGTTTTGCAAGTCTAAGTCAAAGTGGGGAATCAGCGTCAGAGTTTTCATTTGCTCCGTTCTTCCGTTATCTCTTTAGTGCATCTGGTGGCGTTATGCCCTACCTGCTTGGAGAATTCGATTACACCAGTGTAAGCTCTGGTAGATCTACCACCGCACTTTACCTTGGTGGGGGTGTTGCTCACTACTGGAATGCAACGTTCGGCGTACGTGCGGAGATCTTTCTGTTAGAGTTAGGGCTTGACCCATCCTATACTCAGTTCGCTATTGTTCCTGTGCGCGTTGGCGTTGATTGGTTCTTTGGACGATAATCGCAACAGCAGTACCAACGCACTAAGTTTTGTTACTAAGCGCCACAGAGGTATCTCTGTGGCGCTTGCGTTTTCGGTTACGGCTCTTGGAAGATGAAGTAGTTATAGCCGTACATCTCGGTACCGAAGAACACAACTGTGTACGCCTTCCCAAGCGTGAAACTGACCGATCCATCGGGACGAAGGAGTTCCTTCGGGGGACTGTCGGCACTCCCAAAGACGAGATTGATACGCTGCAATCGGTTGAGTTCTACAGGTCGCGAAGCGAAGCCATACGCAATGCGATCGGCGAAGATGTTTGAATCCCACTGGTCGAACGATGCAAGTTGATCACGGGCCATCCGGAGTGATGGCACATCCGGTGCTGCATTGACACATCGCACGCGCGCGACGAACGTCGTCGGTTGGAGCGATGCACTATCGAGCACGATGAGGTACGGACTCCGCGCAGTTCCCGCAGCGATCACAGTCACGACGTTACCAGACGCGAGTTCTAATTCTTGGAGCATTCCATTGATGCTGACAATATGATGACCCGACGGCAGTACTGTCGCAACAAGATTAGATGGGGAAACACCGCTCCGCTTCAACCCACCGGAGAAAGAACAGTTCATGAGCGCACGATCGGCAAAGGCATTGACGACTTGGACAAACACACCCGCGTCGAGCGGAGCAATGATCCCACTTGCTTCATCATCGGCGATAGTGTAGAGTTCCGTCATTCCACTTTCTGATGCAAGCACTGCGAGTGTGTACTGGTGACCACCGCGAACTGTGTCATATGCGACAGTGGTGATGCGCTCAGGTATTCCGCTTCGCAGGATGAGCGGCACTTGTCCAGCAGCAAGTCGCACTGCTCTGCTGAGGGAGCCATCACCGAGCGCAGATACAAGATACTCCCCGTTATGAACGTTTCCGCGCTGATCCATCCGTGCTCCAAGCAATGCTGTCAATGGTTGCCCTCGCCCTGATGCATTGAGTACCCGCCACTCTGTAGAATCACTCGGTATAGTGCTCCGATCACGCTCGATGATCGCCAACTGTGCAGCCGGAGCACCAAAGTTCGGCGCATCAGCGATGATGATGGTATAGCGAGACCCTACCTCGATCGAAATTGGTTGTGCATCTATGAGCACACCATTCGAATAGAGCTTGATCGTATCACTCAAGACATCGCTGCACGCAGGAATGCGCTGATACTCACTCAACCATCGAGCCTGACCACGCGTGATGACGGTCCCGAGCGACGCAATCGCGATGCTATCAAAGGTGTAGTGCGAAACATTCATCCATCGGATCTCTGCTGTGCGTTCAGCCTCAGGCACTATTGCGAGTTCTACCAGTGCGTTGGGTGAGGAGTTCAGCTCATCGAGCAGAAAAACACGTGGCACAAGAGGCGTTCCACCGATAATGAGCGTCGCAAATCGTTGGCTGGGCAACACGCCGCGTACGATCGCTACTGGTCGAGAGCCCTTGAGGATCGAGACAACGAATGGTCCTGACGCGAGGTCACGAAACGTACCGATCCCTCTGTATGGTTGACGATCGAAAAACTCTCCACTGGGGCAACCGAGTCGCACCTCATAGCTTTCGATTGTATCCGGCACGGCATTCAAGACACGCAGTTGTGTGCGCCCCGGTGCAGGAAGAGGTGTTGGGTTTGTCACAAGTCGCACAAGCGAATCGGCATCAGGCTGTCCTCGCGGTGAGGAAAGTAGCACGTGTGTTTCGTAAGTCCTCTTTGTAAATCGCGTCCGCCTTGCTTGGTCACGAACAATCGTACCAGCAGCATTCAGAACACGCACGTAGGCTGAATCACCCGGTGTTACGATCAATGGACTTGAGGACAAGGGGGCAACAAGGGGTGACTGACTCTCCGCTATGATTGCATCGAGTTGGAGTGCATAGGAGGAGCCCCCGGTGGTCATGTTGACCAGACGCACCATGATGCTGTCGGAGCTTGGAGGCGGCGAGACTAAATCCCACGACTCCCGTTCGCATCCAGCAAGGACAACAAGTGCAAGTGACCAGAAAAGACGCAGCATAAAATGGTGTCTGTTCATACAGCTTCCTTTGACGAATGAAGGCATCGTCGCCGTGCACGACCGCTAATTTTGCAGTCCACCATTCCCTTTCCAATGCATGAACGAGAGCATCCGCAGTATCATCGAGCGCTTTCACCGACTCCAACATGACATGAGCGATCCAGCGGTCGTGAGCAATCAGGAGCGCTATCGTGCCCTTGGACGAGAATACAAAATGCTTCAACCCATTGCAGAGGAGGGCGAGCGTTACCTTGTGCTACGCGATCAGCTTGCCCAGGCAGAGAGCTTGGCAGATGATCCAACAATCGAGCCAGACTTGCGCCAGTTGGCGTATGATGACATTCGGCGTCTCCAACACGAGATAGCTCAATCCGAAGAACGACTTAAAATCCTGTTGCTGCCCAACGATCCGATTGACATGAAAAGCTGCACTCTCGAGATTCGCGCGGGCACAGGAGGTGAAGAAGCGGCACTATTTGCAGCCGACTTGCTCCGTATGTACTCACGCTTTGCCGAACGGAAGGGTTGGAAGGCTGAACTTGTCGATTATACCGAAAGTGACTTAGGTGGCTTCAAAGAAGTGAGCATTGCGATCAGCGGCGAGGGAGCATACGGATTCCTCAAGTATGAAAGCGGCGTGCACCGCGTTCAACGAGTACCAGCTACGGAAGCAAGTGGACGGATCCACACCTCTGCAGCGACGGTTGCGGTCTTCCCCGAATATGACGATGACATTCACATTGACATCCACCCCGAAGATATTGAGATAGAAACGTTTCGTTCTGGAGGAAAAGGTGGGCAGAACGTCAATAAGGTGGAAACTGCTGTTCGACTCCGCCATATCCCATCAGGGATCGTCGTGGCATGCCAGCAGGAACGATCGCAGCACGCTAACCGAGAGCGCGCTCTAAAAATGCTCAAGGCGAAACTCTACCAGCTCGAACGTCAGCGTCAGCAGGAATCACTCTCCCAAGCACGTCGCCAAATGGTCAAAAGTGGCGATCGCTCAGATAAAATCCGCACTTACAACTTTCCCCAGAATCGCGTGACCGATCATCGTCTCGAGGGTGAGGCAAAAAACTATTCACTCCAACAAATCATTGACGGTGAGCTCGACGAGCTCATCGAGCAACACCGTCTGCAAGAGCAAGCACTGCTACTGCAAGAATCCTCCGCCACACCACCAACGCTCAATCTATGAACGAATCCCCACAGCGCAACGTTCTCTTCAGTGGTATTCAACCATCGGGGATGCTTACCCTTGGACACATCGCAGGAGCGCTTCGGAATTGGGTTGCACTCCAGCATGAATATGAATGCTATTTCTGTGTCGTTGACTTGCACGCACTGACTGTCCGCCAAGTACCGGCGAACTTGCGTCGTTGGACGCTCGACTGTGCGGCGATGTACATAGCAGCAGGGATCGACCCAGCACATGCGACAATTTTTGTCCAGTCGCACGTTCCAGCGCACGCAGAGTTAGCATGGATACTCAGCACGTTTACCGGCTTTGGGGAGGCAAGCCGCATGACACAGTTTAAGGAGAAGTCGACTCAGCATCCCGATAACATCAACGTCGGTCTGTTTTCATACCCAATTTTGATGGCAGCAGATATCTTGCTCTATCAGACGAATCTGGTCCCAGTCGGAGACGATCAAAAGCAGCACCTCGAACTCACACGAGACCTTGCACAGCGTTTCAACAATACCTACTCACCAACATTCACGATCCCAGAACCATTCATCCCGACCTATGGTGCGCGCTTGATGAGCTTGCAGGACCCGAGGAAGAAAATGTCGAAGTCAGATCCAAATCAGAATGCGACAATCTTCCTCGTGGACGATAACGATGCTATTCGCCGAAAAATAGGGCGTGCAGTCACCGACTCAGGAACAGCTATCACGTACGATCCTGATAACCGACCGGGGATATCGAATTTGGTCGAGATTTACCATCTCGCAACGGGTGAATCCATCGAGTCAATCGTCGAACGCTTCCGTGAAGCATCCTATGCTGCGTTCAAAGCTGCTATTGCTGATGCTCTCATTGCATACCTTGAGCCAGTTCGCTCGCGGTTCCATGCGATTCGGTCTGACGAAGCCTCGTTGAGTAAGCTTCTCCTCGAGGGTGCAACACGTGCAGCCCGCGTCGCGACGGGCACCTTACGGAAAGTGTATCGCAAAGTCGGCTTATGGCGTCCGCAAGACTGAGCCACTTGCTTTCCCCCACCGATCGTCGGTTCTGGTTTCTCGCCGCTCTCGTTGCGATTGCTGCGGCTGGGATTATCATCGCAATGCCGATGTACCATGACCACGCCATTTATTGGCGCGGTGGAGAGCGGCTCCGCACAGGGCACCTGCTCAGTGATGACTACTTGGTCAAGCAACCGGGAATCTATGTGCTTTTCGCTGCTTCAGCCTCACTGTTTGGTGAGCACGAGTGGAGCTACCGCGCACTCGATGCAATCGTGCAACTCTGCGGTGCTGCACTGCTCTCACTTGTTGCATTTCGTATCGGTGGTCATCGGGTTGCGGCATTCACAAGTATGCTCTACCTTACGACGTATAGTGCAAACGCTTACGTCTTAGGGGCACACCCTGAGTCATACGTCGGTATTCTGCTTGCTGCTCTCCTCCTCCTGCGAATGTCAACGACGAAGAGTCTGTGGGAACGACTTGCTGAAGGCGGAATCTACAGCTTGCTTGTGATGTTCAAAGTCACGTTCGGAATCATCCCACTTTCAACCTTCTTCTGGGATATTGTTTCTGGCTGGAGCCAACGTCGTGCACTCGTTCGCCACTGGCTAGCGATAGCCGTCAGTATGCTTGGGACGTGCGCGATTATCGTGGCGATGCTCTCCCGCGCAATAGCATGGGAGACTATTCCAGATGTGGTAGAATACCTTCGCTTTTACGCGAGTCTTCCTCCGATTCACATCTCCTCAGCGTTGCACGCTTGGCATGCTCTGCTTAGAGTTGTGTCCGAACAGTTTACAATTCTTGCTGTTGCAACTGCGCTTGCCGGATGGTTGTGGATGTCACAACGCACAAGCCAGGCGCTGAACGTGTGGGCTCTTTGGACGGTGGCACTTGCAGTCAGCATCGTGATTGAACGAAAATTTGGCATTGTCCATCTCTGGCGGATGCTGCCGATGCTTGTGCTCCCTGCTGCGATTGGACTCAACGATGCATGGAGGTCACTTCAAGACGTGTGGAAACGCGGTTCATTCGGCATCCGTACAGGCTATCTCATTCCACTTCTTTTTTTAGCAGTCGTCTGCAGTCCGTTGCCACGATTTGTGTACTCATTACGCATCCCTGTGCTCGCAGCATCGAATCCTGATGCTTACACGCGCACATTCGAACAACCTGCTCACAACGTGCTCCATCGGATGACGCTGTGGCGTATTGCAGGATTCATCCATGCACACCGTAAGCCAGGTGATCGGGTGCTCGTAGTTTCTGCTTGTATGGCACAGCTACCGGTGTTTCTCGGCGAGCCAGAGTGGTATCACTTTGCGACGTCGTTGCCAATCTTGGGCACCTCCGTACCGACGCGCTGGCGCACACTTTTCGAACAAGACGTGCGTCGCGCTGATTGGCTTGTGGTCAGCACACTTGACCGATCAGAGGTCCTCTTTGGACATCGCTACAGTTCATGGGAAGCGCTTCAGCAGAATACAGAGAGAATGCGTTACATCAATGAGCATTTCACATTGGTATTGGAAACGCCCATTGCTATTGTCCTCCATCGAAGAACTTCGCATGTGTCACTCTCAGAATTATCGCAATGATTTTTGCTACATACCTCTCCGGACAACAGTCTCGGATCGCGTTGGTCCGTGGTGAGCATCTCCTCGACCTTGCAACGGCACACAAGATCGCGCGCCAAGCAACGACGCACTTGGTGCTTGGCTACCTCCCGTGTGATCCATTGGAATTTCTGCGATTGGGCCAGGCAGCGATGGATGATGCTCGCATGCTCGCTGAGCTTACTGCTGCAATCGATTTTTCACCAGCTCTGCTGAAGCTCGAGGAGGTTCAACTCCAAGCGCCAATTCCGCGCCCTACCTCATTACGCGATGGATATGCATTCCGCCAACATGTGGAAGCTGCACGGCGCAACCGAGGATTACCGATGATACCTGAATTCGACGAAATCCCAATCTTCTACTTTTCCAACCACACCGCTATCACGGGACCAGGTGACGTCTATGTTCTCGAACGTCACTGCGACATGTTAGACTTCGAGCTTGAGTGCGCGATCGTCATCGGTAAGGAAGGGCGTACAATCCCTGCTGAGCGTGCTGATGAACATATCGCTGGCTACATGGTGATGAATGACTGGAGCGCACGCGCCCTCCAAATGCACGAGATGAAACTCAATCTCGGACCAGCAAAAGGTAAAGACTTCGCCACTTCCCTAGGACCATTCCTTGTCACTCGGGATGAACTTGCAGGGCGTCGCATCACAACCCCTGTTGGCGAGCGCTACGATTTGACGATGACAGCACGGATCAATGGACAGGAAATCTCGCGCGGGAACCTGAGCGACATGCATTGGACATTCGCTCAAATCATCGAGCGTGCAAGCTATGGAGTGACGCTTTATCCTGGCGATGTGATTGGCTCCGGCACGTGTGGGACTGGTTGCTTGCTTGAGCTCAATGGGAGTAAGGTCTTCGATCCACCACGGTGGTTACAGCCTGGGGATGTTGTCGAATGCGAGATTGAACTGCTCGGTACGCTTACAAACCGTATCGTCCTCACCGATCGCTAATTCCCAATGCGCACCACTGCTGTTGCCTGAGGATCACCGATAAAAAGACGTACATAATAGATACCAGCAGCAAGGTGCGCTACGCCAAGCTCACCGACGAATGTACGTGCTCCATACCGTCGAAGGGAAGCGCTTGCAATGCGCTGCCCAAGCACGTTGTAGATGTCCGCTCTTGCTTCGACGCCAGGTGGCGCGTCCGCATCATCGCCAACAATGCGGAGAATACCCGGCGATGGCTGCGTCACAATGAGCTTCTCCCGTTCGATGGGTGGAAGTGGTTCATCGCTTGCAAGGTCGAGTGCATAGAACCCTGCATCCGAAGCAAAGTAAAGGCAATCACGGGTACCATCCAGGGCGTAGCGAAATGCAAAAGCATTGCCCGGTAGTTCGTTCCTCCAAGGGATTGCATCATCGTAGCGCTGCCAATGATTTCCTTCGTCCACACTTCGACGCACAATGCGTGCACCCGGCACAACGGTATCAGAATCGAAAAACTCTGTAAATCCACCCACGACCAGCTCATCACGATCACCACGGTTGCGAATGCCGATTGCCCACAGTGATGTGTCCTGAAATGCAAATGGATGCCAGGATGCACCACCATCTGTCGTGCGCCAAAGCCCACCGTTGGGACGAAGAGAAGAGAAAAAGTACGTCATTACGGCATAGCCTACGTTTGGTCGCAGTGTACTGAACCGAATCTGGGGAATTTCCGTATCACGGAGGGTGTTGTTCGGGTAGAAACGCTGCACAAGATTCCACGTTCTGCCACTATCATCCGAACGATAGATAGCGCTCCCTTGACATCCTGCATAAAGTATCCCTGTGGAATCTGGACGTAACGCGATACAGCACAACCTCGGGATCACAGGTGGTACAAGGAGACTATCGGCGGGGATTTGACCCATTGCACGCCACGAACGACCGCGGTCGGTACTCCGGAACACGGTTGACGTCAAAAATTCTGCGGCATACATAATCTGGGGATTGTTGGGATCAACGACAAGCGCTTCACCAGAGAACACATAGTTCTGGGTTCCGGAGAGAACCGTCTCCCACGTTTGGCCATTGTTCGTCGAGCGCCGGAGCGTTCCAAATCGAATACCGCCAATAAAAACCACGTTGGTATCAATAGGATGGACAAGCACGTTTGTAAACTCAGTCGTCGCTGAGCGAAACTCAACTGTGAGTGTATCCCATGTCAATCCATAGTCGTAACTACGGTAGAGCACTCGCCCTTCACCACCAACGTAGAGCGTCCTCGGATTTTGGGGATTGATCGCTACTCCATAGCACGGTTCACTGATGAGCTGTTTCCACTGTTGCGCTGCAAGGGTAACACACACAAAGCAAATCGTAAGTACAGAAGCACCCCTCATGGGAAAACCTCTACTGCATCATGGCACATAGCATCGTGGAGCGCGCGAAAAAAGCGCTTTCTCTCACTACGGTTGACTTCAATCAGGAGAACATTCGACCCCGCTGCGACAAGAGTGGGTGTTATTCCAGTACTGGTAGATGCTCCTCCAATTTGTTCCAGAGCACGATTGCTACGATGGATACCTTCCCCAATGCAACAGATGAGTGTGACCGGCTGATCACGTTCGCTTGTGCGATGCTGCATAAAAAAGTAGGATTCACCTTTGAGCTGCACACTGGCAACAAGCTCACTACCCTCGTGGGGATGATTACTTCGATACACATCGATCAACGTTAATGCTCGGATACCTTCCGTTGGAACATCCAATGTCGATACGATCGTTGTTCCGGGGTGGGTTGGCTCAAAGGTATTGCGGACACGGACAGGTATTCCGTGCTTGATCGCAGGCTCAATTGTAAGGGGATGAAGCACTTTCGCACCATAGGCTGAAAGAGTCCGTACTTCGTTGATTGTTACTGCAGGTAAACTTCGAGCTTCAGGTATTACACGGGGATCAGCTGTGTAGACACCCGAAACGTCAGTCCAAATTTCAACGCAATCGGCTCCAAGAGCGGCACCAAAGAGTGACGCTGAGTAGTCAGACCCTCCGCGACCAAGTGTTGTCGTGATACCATTCGTTGTAGACGCAATGAACCCTTGCGTAACGACAATGCGATAGCGCTCAAACAGTGGCAGTACAGTAGTTCTGGTAGCAGCGTATGTTCGTTCCCAATTGATGCGAGCGTTGGTAAAGCGAGCGTCTGTATGAAGTGACGTACGTGCATCGTGCCATACAACAGAATCAGTTAAGGCTAAAAGCTGCGCAAGCAACTGTGAGCTGAAAAGTTCACCGTAGGCTGCAATAGCATCGCGCATGCGTGGAGTGCATTCACCGAGTAGCGCAATACCAGTCGCTAGATCATAGAGCTCTTGAGCGTAGCGTTCAATCTCGGAGCAGGGAGCAAGACCAAGTTCCTCAGCAGCATGTCGGTGACGCTCGACGACATGCTGCCAGGTCGTTTCCCAAGAAACTCCATTGGAAGCTGCGTTGGCAATCGAAAGGAGAGCATCGGTGACTCCACGAAATGCTGATACTACAATCAGAACAGGGTGGTAATACACTGCAGATCGGATAAGGGGGAGGATGCGTCGGAGACGTTCGCTTCCGTCAACCGATGTACCACCGAATTTCATCACACGGATTGCCACAGACCTTCACGCAAACGTTGTATGAACAAAATTACTGCTGCATACGAACAGTATTTTGCACTCGATTTCATTGCTGTTAAGCATGCATGACAGGTACAGAACCTCTTTGGATGTGGCTCGTCTTCAGTGCGGCGATCGTGTTTTTTCTCTGGTTGGATTTAGCACTGTTCAATCGCCAACCGCATGCAATAACTATCCGTGAATCACTTGTCTGGACGGGAATATGGATTGTGCTCGCGCTCGGTTTTTCTGTCTTCCTCTATGGATACTATGATTTTTCCAAGCTTGGAGGTGAGAAAGCGTTAGCATTCCTGACAGGCTTTCTCATCGAGAAATCGCTCAGTGTGGACAATCTTTTCGTCATTCTGCTCATCTTCCGATATTTCCATGTCGAAACGCGGTATCAGTATCGCGTCCTATTCTGGGGTATCTTCGGTGCGCTCGTTATGCGCTTCATCCTCATAGTGCTCGGTGTACACCTGATTGCACGCTTTCATATGGTAGTGTACATCTTTGGTGGTTTCCTGGTGTTTACTGCTCTGCGCGTCGCATTTGGTGCTGAGCATGAGATTCGCCCCGACAGGAATATCTTCGTTCGCATATTTCGCCGTTTATTCCCGGTCACAAGCCAGTATCATGGGCATCATTTCTTCGTTCGTAGCGATCTAGGATGGGTGGCGACACCGATGTTCGTTGTGTTACTGGTCATCGAGGGTACTGACCTCATTTTCGCAGTAGACTCCATCCCTGCGGTCCTTGCAATTACCAATGATCCGTTTGTCGTTTTCACCTCGAATGCGTTCGCAGTTCTCGGGTTACGGTCGCTCTACTTTGCATTATCTGGAGTAATGCAACTGTTTGTGTACCTTCGCTACGGTTTGGCTGTAATCCTCGCATTCATCGGTTTCAAAATGCTCTTGAGCGATATCATACGAATTTCAACTAGATTTTCTCTTTCGGTCGTAGCGACAATATTGACTGTTACTGTGGTAGCATCGGTCGTCAAGTCACGGCGAGACGCCGTAAGAACACCAGTACAGCAAGTGCCGCAAAGCTCCTTTAGCGAATGACACGTTCGAACGGACGGAGGAACGTTTCAAGCACATATGCAGCCAATGGACGTTCTTCAACAAGTGCGGTGAGTGTCCCATCCATGCCTTCTTGGAGCATCCCATCAAGTTGTGGAGAGTGTTCGAGTATTGCTTCGAGAGTGTAGCGGCCACGTTCTCCAGGCGTTATGCTCAGCAAACTGATGCTCCCTCGGAGAACGCCCCAGCGCAAAGGAGGGAATGCTGAGAGTCTTACAACGACAGGTTGCCCACGTCAGAGTGAACCAATGTCTTTCGGTGGAACCTCTGCACTTGCGATGAACATTGTCGGTCGCTGACTGAGTTTGATGAGAATTGATCCTTTCGGCACTTGTCGTTCTGCGTCGCTAAGGTACGTCACAACAAGTCCATCAGCGGGTGATTTGATTACAACTGCACCACTGTCAACGTCGAAGTCTCCGTAGAGCGTTTGGAGTCGTTGGTATGCAGCAAGTCGAACTGCCTGGAGCTGTGCTCGGCGGTGTTGTAGTTCGAGGCGGACCTTCTGACTCGACTGTCCAGCAATCGTTCGATCAAGTGCGAGTTCACGAGCTTGGGATTCGAGCGATGGGATCTCGCGGCGGTACTGCTCACGAGCACGGTTGAGTGCTTCCTCCGCTGTCGCTTTCTGCAATTCAGCTTGCTGAATTTCTGTCTCAGAGACATAACCGTTCGCGCGAAGACTCATGAGGTTGTCAAGCTGTTCACGCGCGGTGCGAACAGCTAATTCGAGTTTGCGTATCTCAGCTTGTTGTGTTGCCAGTGCAAAGCGACGCGTCTGCTATGTGCGTTCGAGCTGTCGTAACACTTTCTCTTTTTGTAATCGAAGCTCGGTCTGGGTTTTTGCGTGGGTTGTAAGCTCGGTATTCTCGAAATCTTCCTCTTGCAACCGTGCGAGTGTATATTCCATCACAAGTGCAGCAATCTGCGGAGAACTGATACGGACAAGTGGTTGACCACGCCTGACAAGCTCCCCAGTACGGACATAGTATTGCTCAACGAACACATCCTCGGCGAAACGATGGACACGTTCAGTAGCATTGCTCCTCAAGATACACTGAAGCTCCACGTGACGTGGAACACGTAGCACTGCACTTACAACACCAAGTGCAAGTACACCGATTGCAATGCTGTACAGTACTAACCGTATTGCTCGCGGTCGTGAAGAGTAGAGCACTAAATCGCGCTCACCATTCGAGTCACCAGCAGAGAGCATCTGGATACCTATTGACGATCATCTTAGGTGCTCCCCCGTGGAGGGGAGTACACAAAAATGCGCACCGTAAGAATGATTACCGTCGACTCTTAATGCTGTACGGTGAAACGCTCTGTACAGATGAATGTTGCGCCTTAACTAGAAGGAAATTAACGCCCGATGGGAGAGCACTGACGTCGAGAATTAGCTTCGAATGTCTTGTAAGGTTACTGTCATCAATGAGTCGAGTTTACTACGAATCTTCTTGTGAGCATACACCATGCTTTGTATCGGTTAGCTCCAAATGAGGTGCGTCCATTGCAAATATTGACACACAGATTGGCGTACATTCCGATTAGATACGATTTGACCATTGTTCACAAACATTCATCAACGACATTTCCACACTCCAAGCTACTCGTTACTTTGCTGACAAATTATCACATGGGGCTCACTATCTTCGCTCCGCACAACTAATATTGGTAACACTTGGGAGTGTAGAATTATGTCGACGTGTATCCAGTCGTTTCATGCTTTGCTGGTGGCATGCCAAGAGCTACTGCCACGCCTTCAATCACGATTTGCATCGTATCAACAGGAGAATTTCCCCGAACGAGTGCCAGAATTTTTCTGCTTAGAGCTCTGCGGCGAAGCAGGTGAATTAGCTAACCTCGAGAAGAAGAGATGGAAAGGAATTGAGGTTCCACACGATAAACTTGCTGATGAAGCTGCCGATGTCCTCATCGCGATAATTAACTATGCGAACGCCAGCCGTATTGATCTTGGAATTGCAGTACAGCGGAAGCTCGGCATCATCGAGAAGTCACGCGAGGAGCGTGATGCTTATCTCAAATGAAGTGGCGCTTGTTCAGCCAAAGAACAAGCGCCGTCAGCGTGTATGTGATACCATGAGAACGGACTACACGCTACCATCAAGTTGAAGCGTACCTGCATAGTCGGAGTGCAACCGTATCGCCCATTCAAGCATCGTACGTGCTTTTACAACATTACCAATTCCTTTGAAACACAGCGCAGCACCATAACAAGCGTCGGGATTATTGGGGTTCTGTTCGAGTGCCTTTTCGTATAGCTGACGAGCGTCGTCGGGAAAGCCCAAGTTCAAGAGGGCACGGGCACTGTCGCACAGCAAACGGTCGAGCGTAAGTTGAAATGTCTCATACTTTGCGCTCTGCCATTCATTCAAAATTGTGGTCAGCTCGCTGAGGGATTCGTGCCATTGGTCCTGAGCTGCGAAGTACACTGAGCGAATGTATCGGATGTCAGGGTGATTGGGATGATATTCTTCGGCTTTTTCCAAGTATCTCTTGCAGAGATCGTATTCTTCTTCGAGTAGACAGAACGATGCCATCCGCCCGAGTGCATGAACCATGAACCGATGAGGTACATCTTTGCGCTCGAAGCAGCGGTGGTAAAATTCAATCGCATCATCAATCGCACCTCGAGTATGTGCCTCTTCCGCAAGTGCAAACAGAACCATAGTATCCTCTGAGCGTTGAAGTACCGATCGCGCTTGCTCTGCATTGGACGTACCAAATCGCATGTCGAACCGCTCAAGCATTTTCATCGTCGAGCGACTCCACGTCCAGTCCGTACGCGCTCGCAGTGCGGAAGCAATCCCCTTACGTCGGCATTCCTGAGGTTGCGCCACACAATAGCGAAGCGTTTCGACCAACACATCAACGTCTGTCTCGAGAATGGACACTTCTCCTGGGAACTGCATTCCCTCCACTACTGAACCAAGCAAACGTTGCTCTGCAGGAAGTAGCCACCCAACTGATTCATCCACAAAATCATCAGTACCACCGCCTTCCGTGACAACCACAGGGATGCCACATGCCATTGCCTCGAGTGCCGGCATGCAAAATCCTTCCCCTCGATAAGGGGCAACAAACACATCGCAGGCACGGTAGAGCTGCGCCATTTGCTCATCGGACAAATCTGCATCAGTGTAGAGTATCTCCGGTGCATTTGGCCTTGAACGGATAGAAGCGATCTGCTCTTCGGCAGTTTGCCCGCGGTAGTACGTCCGCGTGCCACAATCTTTGACGACAAGACAAACATCGTCATCAGCTGTAAACGCACGCACATATGCATCGAGCAAAAGATCAAAACCTTTCCGATACGTAGTGCCACCGACGTAGAGAAACTTGAATCGTTTCGTCGTCGGCAACGCGGGAATATCACCAGCTGGTGTAAACACGCTCGGGTTAACACCGTTCGGAATGACCTGCACCTTTTCTGGATCAACGCCAGAATCGATAAACACACGGCGACAGAACGTGGACGGCGTCCATACTTCATCAGCACGGTTGAATATTTCGACGAATTCAACTGGCAACAGGCTCATCTCCCACGGTTGCATGATGATCCACGTTGCTCCTTGCGGACGTTCACCGAACGGCGGCCATTGGTGACGGACCCACACGACGGGTGCAGAAATGGGCTCTGGCTCAGAAGTGCGAACGTCCACTTGTTTGAGCAACTCAAGTTTTGATGAGACCACAACGTTCCCTTCAGAGCTGACGAGGGAACCATCACTAAGCGTATTGCACCGGACCGTAGAAGATTCCACCCCTGCTCACGGTTGATTGTTGCCAGCGAGCTAGCATGGTAGAGCGGTCCTTCCCACACAACGTTCAATTGAGGCATTGTGCAATCGTCCATGACTGCCGTCCTCCTTATTGGAGCGAAAGTTTAACATGTTTTCTTCCTATTCCGCAACAACAATGCCAAATGCATCTGAATGGAGCATCCGATGAACATTCCACGTAGGAAACCTCCACGTCTTTCTCCAGGAGGAACGATTGCAGTAACTGCTCCCGCATCACCAGTTCGTGATCCAAAACGCCTTCGCCGCGGGCTTCAATACGTGGAATCGCACGGTTATCATCTTCGGCTCGGCGAGAGCCTCAACACTGCCGATGGTTATCTAGCCGGACCAGACAGAGCACGCGCAGACGAGCTCAACAGATTTTTCGCCGACCCGGAGGTTGAAGCAATTTTCTGTGTTCGGGGTGGTTATGGAACGATGCGGCTCTTGGAGCTACTCGACTGGGATACAATTCGACGTAACCCCAAAATTGTCGTCGGTTTCTCAGACATCACTGCTCTGCAATGGGCACTCATTCAATATGCTGGCCTGCCAAGCATCAGCGGACCGATGGTCAGCGTTGATTTCGCAGAACCAGAACCACAACAATTTTGCCTTTTCTGGTCACTCCTTAGTGAACCGGATGTCAAAGGCATACTGTGGAATGGTAAACCTGGCGATCAACTGACTTCTGGCTTTGCAGAAGGACTTCTCCTTCCAGGTACGTTGTCACTTGCTGCGGCATTGTGCGGGACACCATACCAACCAATGTCAGATGAACCGTACATCCTCCTCCTCGAGGATATTGGCGAGGAACCATATCGTATCGACTGCATGCTGTGCCAGCTCTTGTTGAGTGGTGTACTCCGGAATGCTGCTGGTATCGCATTCGGTGCCTTCACCACTGATACCACTCGTTCATCAAATACCCCAACACGCCCTCTGGAAATCATCTTCATGGAGTACGTCACCAAAGCAGGGGATATACCATCCGTGATGAATGTGCCTTACGGTCATATGCGAGAAAAGCTGTGCATGCCAGTTGGGCTCAGAGTGCAGCTCGATGCGGATCATCAAAACCTTGTGCTGGCTGAGTCGTTTGTCGAATGAGCCAACGCTCATAGTTCACAAGGAGCTCCGCAAGGATCATCGCTGTTGCTCCCCACAGTGGAACTCGTGGGTGTACACGCCAATGGGGCACGATCATTCGACCGTAATTGAGCTCCCACTCTTCCTCGATTGCGCTATTGGATAAGTCTGCCAATGACACCCAGAAAGCCTCTTCCACTTCCGTAGGATCAATTGTGAGCTCGATAGGTTCAGTGCACCACATGACAATCGGTGCAATTGCAGAATTCGATGGCGGTGTATAGAGTGACGAAAGAGAACCAAGAATTTGCACTCGCATGGATGGAAGACCAACTTCTTCACTCAGCTCACGGAGAGCAGCATCTACAGGAGTTTCTTCAGGTTCTATTCCTCCACCAGGGAAGCTGATTTGCCCTCGATGATATCGCAGTTTCGAGCTTCGGAGCGTCAGGAGCACACACGGTCGCTCGTGCTCGTTCCGGAGGACAACTGCAACCGCACTCTGCCGTGCATCAGGTAACGGTGTAAACGAGCGCCGACCGCCTCTGGTAGAGCGAGGCATCATCGTTTCCTGCGCACTTTCACCTGGCAGAGTTTCAGACAACGCAACGAGTAACCACTGACGAAAATCGTGGGTGACATCAAACATTCGCTTGTGTACAAAATTTCCGTCGAAGCGCTTCAGCAACTGGGGGTGGTACAAACTGCTCGGGCACAACACCGAACCGTGCAAGCTCACGAACAATGCTGGCGTTGAGAAAGGTGTACCGCTCGTGAGGCATCATGAAGATAGTCGTCACTGACGGTTCGAGCGTTCGATTCATCAGTGCCATCTGAAATTCATACTCGAAATCGGAGATCGCGCGCACCCCGCGAATGATCGCGTTGACATGATGCTGACGAACGTACTCAACCGTTAAACCGTGAAAGAGATCCACCGCAACGTTCGGAAGGTGCTCAAGCGAAAGTCGAGCAAGATCAAGTCTTTCGTGCTCGCTCAGCAACGGCACTTTCTGTGTATTGACCGCGATGACCACCGTCACGCGGTCAAAGAGTGCCGCTGCACGCTCTATGACATCCACGTGACCATTCGTAATCGGGTCAAAGGAACCAGGATAAATCGCGTGTGTACTCAATGTCTGGGCGTGAAGTTATGGAGCAATCCAGCACAAAGATAGATGCACACTTTCTAATTACACCCTTGCGCTTTTCACTTCCAAGTGCTGCTAAGTGTAGTTTTGAAGGGAGGTTTTCTAATGGTTTTACCCTACTCATTACGCCATGACGACAACACCATCGAAGGTTGCAATCGTTACTGGAGCAAGTCGTGGAATAGGTCGCGCGATTGCCATTGCACTGGCTCACCATGGCTATCGCGTCGTTGCAGTAGCGCGTTCTGAAGAAGCTCTTCGCGAACTTGAACGTACACTCAACGCACACGATCGCCGCGTGCTCTCTCTTCCTGCCGATATCACCGATGATACATTTATCGAGCACGTCGTTCGCACTACCCTTGAGTGGGCCGGTCGCATTGACGTGTTGGTCAACAACGCGGGTATTGGAATCTTCAAACCTGCTATCGAACTCTCATCAGAAGAATTCGATGCAATGTGGCGACTCAACGTTCGAGCGCCAGTGATACTCACGCGTGCGGTGCTTCCAACGATGATCGCAGCTCAACAGGGTGCAATCGTCAACATTGCCTCACTTGCAGCAAAGAATAGCTTTGTCAATGGAACAGGCTACGCTGCAACCAAATGGGCGCTCCGTGGCTGGGCAAGCTCTCTCATGCTCGAGGTTCGTCAGTACAACATCCGCGTCATCACACTCTTTCCGGGTTCGGTGGACACAAGTTTTTCCACGATGAATAAAAGAGGTGAGCACATCACTCAACCCGAGGATGTTGCAGCAGCGGTTCTCTTTGCCCTCGATGCCCCTGAACGTACGATGATTAGCGAGATCGATATCCGTCCGACACAGCCAGCTCGGTGATTAGCGATTGTACGGCAATGAGAACGTGCTCAGCTGTCACACCATGCATGCATCCAAAATGCCGTTGTGGACATTCAGCGCGTCCTATATGCGTGCACGGTCGGCACGGTAGTTCAACTTCAACAATCCGGTGCGGTACGCGATAGGGTGTGAAACCGAATGCAGGAACTGTTGAACCATACACAACCACGACTGGAACCCGGCGAGCCGCTGCAAGGTGAACTGCTGCACTGTCGTTACAAACCAAGAGACTGCATCGATCGAGAAATCGCGCAGTCATGGAGAGATCGTTCCCAACCACAAGCTGCGTTGAACGTGGGTCGAGCGTACGCGCGATCTTCTCGCAGAGGTCACGTTCGCGTGAACTACCGAAGAGAACAACGTTCCATCCCTGCTCCTGCAGTGTTTGTGCAAGACGTGCAAATCCACTCGGCAACCACTGCTTAGTGTTGTGTCGTGCACCCGGTGCAAGACCAATCGTTTGCTCAGACTGCTTAGCCCGCGCGGTCGGAGGATACACAGCAGACGACCGTTCTTCGGGAAGCCATAGTTCCAATCCTCCGCCATCATCGGTAATCCCAAGCTGCTCAAGTGGTCCACAGTAACGCTCGACAACATGAGGCAAATAAATTGTCGTGCGTTTCCTCCAGACAATGCGAAGTTTACCAATGCGCTCTTTTGAAACACGGAGGACACGTCGAGCCAATCCTAACCAGAGTGCGCAACTGCGGATATTCCGTTGTAGGTCAATGACAAGATCGTACCATTTCGCAAGGTGCCTCCGGGCAGCATGCGCCATCGCCAAAACGTCGCGTGTACGATCAACGCTAATAACACGACTGATGTATGGATTGTGCTCCCAAACTGCCGCGAACTCTTGGGCAACGGCAATGTCGAGTTCTGCATCAGGAAACGCTCTCTTGAGCAAGCGCACAACTGGTGTTGCAAGGAGCACGTCCCCAAGCGAGCTCAGTCGTATGACTAATATTCGCATGGATCCCCTTCCCGCTTATGGCACAGCATGACTACGAGTGCTCGGGGAGTTGCGTAACCAATCGCGTTCGTCGTGTACGGTCACTGATACGTGTAAAAGCCTCGACCGGATTTCCGTCCAAGGTATCCTGCAGCAACCATTCGACGCAAGAGAGGGCACGGACGGTATTTATCATCGCCGAAGCCATCGTGAAGCACCTCCATAATCGCAAGGCATACATCGAGGCCAATGAAGTCAGCAAGCTGTAGCGGTCCCATTGGATGATTCATCCCCAATTTCATGACCGTGTCAATGTCCTCGGCCGAGGCAATACCTTCCATCAGGCAATAAATCGCCTCGTTTATCATTGGCATGAGAATACGGTTGGAGACGAAACCTGGGTAATCTTGCACCGTCACTGGTGTTTTCCCCAATGCGAGTGCTAACGCATACGTTGTACGATACGTTTCCTCCCCTGTTGCCTGGCCACGCACAATTTCACAGAGCTTCATGACCGGCACAGGGTTGAAAAAGTGCATGCCGATGACCCTGTCGGAGCGTTTGGTTGTTGCTGCGATCGTTGTAATCGATATTGAAGAAGTGTTCGAAGCCAGAACGCAATGCTCAGGTGCAGCGCGATCGAGTGTTTCAAAAATCGAACGTTTGATGTCGAAGCGCTCGCTTGCAGCCTCGATAGCGAAATCAGCAGTACTTGCAGCCTGCACAAGGTCAGTGGTGTGCGTGATCCGGGCAAGGATTGATGGGATGTCACTTTCGGCAAGGGTGCCCTTTTTCGCTTGTCGAGTTAAGTTATTCTCGATCGTACGAAGAGCACTCTGGAGCTGGTCGGTACTGATATCAACCAGAGTAACTGCATATCCGCACTGCGCAGCAACGTGAGCAATCCCATTACCCATGGTTCCTGCTCCAACAACGAGAATTGACCGTATCTCGGGCATTAGTGAACGTCTGATGGTGAGACTTGCTGTACCATTCGTTTGCGATTCGATGCAAGATACAGAGCCATACAGATTGCTTCAAGGAAACTCCGATAATCCGCACGACACTGACCAGCGATATCATATGCGGTACCGTGGTCGGGCGATGTACGCACAAACGGAAGTCCTGCTGTAATGTTGACACCTCGTCCTCGAGCAATCATCTTCAGTGGAATAAGTCCTTGGTCGTGATACTGCGCGATGACACCATCGTATCTCTTCCAAGCTCCACGCGCAAAAATACTATCGGCGGGGAACGGTCCTTCGACATGGATGCCGCAGTCTCGCGCGTGTTCGAGTGCTGGACGAATGACCGTTTCTTCCTCACAACCGATCATGCCGTGCTCCCCTGCATGAGGGTTGAGACCAAGCACCGCAATGGTAGGTTTTTCTCTTGCGAAGTCAGTGGTAAGCGCACGATGGAAGTTCTCTATCGTTTCTCGTACACGCTCGATCGTTACTAATGACGCAACGTGAGCAATCGGCTCGTGGATTGTCACAAGCGCTACACGAAGCTCATTGCATGCAAGAATCATCAGCGGCGTTGCATTCGCAACGCTTCCCAAATATTCCGTTTGGCCTGGAAACTGAAAGCCAGCAGCACGCAGCGCTTCTTTCGACACAGGGAGTGTGACAACGGCATCATACTCACCACGCATCACAGCATGGGAAGCATATTTGAGCGCTTCCAGTGCTACTGCACCGGATGCACAAGTAGGCTCGCCAAGACGGAATGCGTCCGCTACACCATTGATTGGAACAAGGGGAAGCGTAAAGTCGCCGATGATCAGTCTATCGTGTTCAAGAGTGTACGATTGAATGCATCCTGACCGTACCAATACAGTTGCATACGCTCTCACGATATCCGGGGGTGCACAGAGAAGAACACTTTGAGCATCTCCAAATGCGAGCCGCCCCTCAGCGAGTGCGCGGAGCACAAGCTCAAGTCCAATACCATTGGGATCACCGCACGTGATGATAATTCGCATGGTGAGTTACTGCATCCGTTCGATGTATCGCTGACGGCGGTAAAAATTCAGAATCAATCCGATGGTCGTCATTGTCGCCACGAGCGCAGTTCCACCTGCACTCATCAACGGAAGTGGTATGCCCATCACAGGAACTAAGCCAAGCGTCATTCCAATATTGACAAACACGTGGTAAAGCATCATGGCGGTAAAGCTAAACGTTAACACTGACGCTACTGGGTCTCGCACGACGCGATAGATACGTACCAACCGCAGGAGTAAGAAACCGTAAAGTGAAAGCACAATCGCTGCACCGATGAAACCGAATTCTTCGGCCGGAACACAGAAAATGAAATCTGTCCACTGCTCTGGGATATACCGAAGCTGCGTCTGGGTACCATGCAAGTAACCTTTACCGGTAATGCCCCCACTGCCGATAGCTATGAGCGATTGCAGAACGTGATACCCTTCCTCTTTCGGATACTTTTCTGGCTCGAAGAACGTGCGAATTCGTCCACGCTGATATTCAGGGAGGTGCTCAAAAACTGTGGTGCTTCCGTAGCTAATCACGAGTGCAGTTACGAGCATCACAACGGGCGCCCACCAGCGACGTTGGATAACATATGCTATAACTGCTGCCAAGCATGCGACGGCAACGAGGATACCAATCGTGCCGTACATCGCCGCGTGGACGGCGGTAACGGCGATAATCGGTGCTAAGACGAGTAGATAAATGATGAGTAACGGCACACCGATCCACAGGAGCACCCCTAAGAGCATCGCCGCATAGACAGAGGCTGTGCCCGCATCTTTTTCGAGCAGAACCAACATCATTGGTAGTACAACTATTCCGATCACCTTAAGCAAATCACCAATACCTCTGAATGCTCTCTTGCGCTGAGCAATATAAAAGCCCACCATTAAAAGCGTCGCAAGTTTTGCAAACTCTGATGGCTGAAATTGAAATCCTCCTATGGAGATCCAGCAGCGTTGACCGTGAATTTTGACACCGATCCCCGGAATGAGGACTGCAACGAGCAAAACAAGCGCGATACCGTACATCAACGGAATACTTGCTCGGAGCAGATGAATCGGTACGTACATCGAAATCAAGAAGAGCGCGCTGCCCACTGCCGCGTACACGAGCTGCTTGGTAAAATAGGTCGCCATCGGCGTCTGGTACGTTGCACTGTAGATCGAAATCAAGCCCACACTGATGAGTGCCACCATCGCCATTATCGTAGGCAGTTCGTACGCCTCGAGTCTTGCCAACCCGATTGGTTCGCTTCGTTCGTGGTAGAGTACGTCAGTGTTCATTCGAACTGGGATAGGTTCTTTCCCGTAAGACGGATATATGCCTCGTAGTAGCGCATTGCTGTTTGCTCAATAATGGAGCGCGACAACGGTGGTGGCGGTGGAGTATGATTCCACCCGGTGGCATCGAGCCAATCGCGGAGCAACTGCTTATCAAACTCTACTTGTGGTTTGCCTGGTTGATAAGTTTCTGCAAGCCAGTACCGAGAGGAATCTGGCGTCAAGAGTTCATCGATTACAAGCAGCTGGCCATTGGGGAGTATGCCAAACTCAAATTTGGTGTCTGCAAGAATCAATCCGCGTTCGAGTGCGTAATGGTGGGCGTATCGGTATAGTTTGAGCGAAGTATGTCGCAGGTTCGTAGCGAGCTCGTATCCAATTCGCTCTGCCATTTCTGCGAAGGTAATATTCTCATCGTGTCCGTAGTCGGCTTTGGTTGCTGGAGTAAAGAGGGGCTCCGGTAACTGTTCTGAGCGCCGCAATCCTGCTGGGAGAGAGAACCCAGCAACTGTCCCGCGCTCGGAGTACTCACGCCATGCTGAGCCAGCTAAGTAACCACGCACGACACATTCTATGCGAATTGGTTCTGTTCTTTGTACAACCATCGCTCGACCGTTGAGTTCTGGGTGAATCTGAGCAAAATCAGGTATGAACTCGCTGAGGTCGAGACCAACCATGTGGTTTGGCACGATATGACGCGACCATTCGAACCAGAACGCAGAAAGTTGCGTGAGTACTATGCCTTTTCCCGGAATGGGGTCAGCCATAACGACATCGTATGCAGAGACGCGATCGGTAGCAACGATGAGCAAGCGATCAGCACCGAGCGCAAATACATCACGTACTTTCCCACGATGGACAAGCGGCATTGGAAGAATGCAATGCTCAAGTGGATCGGGGAACTTCATCACCAAAGTACCTGGGAAAGCTGTGCAATCATTTCAATACCAACCGTGCGAATAGGTCGTGCTGCAGTCTGTGCTAATACATCACGGACATAGAGTTCAAGCGTTGCTCCCCGGAGTGCGGACCACCGAAGCACTGTATTCAAGAGCATGGGAAGATGCGTTTCGATGGAGCGCGGATTGAGCTCGATACTGACCGCTACTGATCGCCCAAGCATCTGCTCGAGCCCTGCCCATGCATTGAGTGTCCTCCCGTTGAAACGGAGATCAAACCCGTAACCGAAGCCACCATGCAACGCTACACCGCCCAGTGCCCAGCGATACTGTTTGCTCACAGCTAAATAAGCACCTGGTGCTGGAGTGGTAAACTGAGAAGCGAGAGTGCTTCCACGCCCAAGCGTTTCCAAACCGATTGCGAGAGCAGGAACTCGTAGCGATTCCTCAATAACCCTCCACCGGAGAAGCACTGCTGGAGGTCCTTGCCACCGTGGTGGCTGTGTACCGATGATAGCAGTTCCGCTATAGCCAAGACCAAGCTGCAGTCGAGGCAGAGGCGAGACAAGTGCTTCGAGCAAAATACCACCTTCCTCAAAAGCAAGGAGACGGAACAACACACAACCCCGTGGTAGCACACCAGCCGTTGGCATATCCACAATCCGCTGAGATTCATAAACTGCAAACTCTCCAGCGCTCCCTTGAGCAATGAGGATGCAACGACCAAGCACAAGTAGTGCGAGAACAAACCGTTTGTTCATGGGAGCGCAGCGCCGGGGGCCTCTGCTGTCATGGCATCGAGCGATAACACACGATCGGGTTTCATCACGATGCGCACTGCAAGCAGCAGGTAGATAGCATCTTCTGCAATTTTCCCCCACCCGACCGTTTCACTACGTGCTGAGCATCCACAATTTATTTCTAATCCGCGTGCCATCGCTGAACCTATCGCACCGATAAATAATACCAGCATCACTGCCGCAAACACTGCATTCAAGCGGAGTCGCACACCCAAGAGGATACATACCCCAACTACGAGTTCAACCCATGGCAGCACGATAGCGACCAGATTAACAAATCCAAACGGCAGAAGCTCGTATCGCTCAATGTTGAGTGCAAAATCTGCAGGTGCTGCTATTTTATCGATAGCATACATGACAAACACTCCACCGACAATCGCTCGTGCAAGAAGTCCAAGACTTGGATGGAACAACACTGCGCGCATGCGAGACCAGCGATTCATTACAACCTCGCTCAAAAATACGCCTCCTCCAACATCGAGTTTTTTACAATCAACATAGAGAGTGGAAAAAGTTCCATGAGCGATGTCTTTCACCCGGAGGTATGGTAGCGTCGGATATTTGTGATATCACTTGCCGAGCAAGCAATGAATGAGCGTTGCGTGTTGGTCGTTGATGATAGCAGTGATTTTTTAGCATTAGTCGAGTTAGCGCTCGGACCTATTGCACAGCAGTACCACCTTCGTCTTTTCCATGCGACAAGCGGCGAAGGGGCGCTCGCATTGTTAGAGCACGAGCCAAACGTGGCCATCATGCTCACCGATTTAGCCATGCCTACCATGGATGGCTTGGAGTTAATTCGACGATGCAGGATGCATTACCCACTGTTGCAAATAGTAGTTCTATCTGGCAGGAGCGAGAGCAGTGCAATCATCGAAGCAATCAGAGCCGGGGCAAGTGACTATATCATCAAACCGCCATCGCTTGATGAGCTCGAAGCATCATTGATTTCAGCATTGGAACGCTACAATCAGTTAGATCGTCAGCTTGAGATACGCAATAAGCTCGAGCACTATGAACGCGAACTTGCCATCGCTGCTGATATTCAGCGGCAGATGCTACCGCCTCCGCTCACCTCCGATCGAAGTCATAAGACACACGTTGCTGCGTTACTGATGCCAGCCCGGCACGTTGCAGGAGATTTCTACGACCACTGGCAAAGACCCGATGGCCGTTTAGCGCTTTGTATCGGTGATGTTTCGGGGAAAGGTATTAGTGCTGCATTGCTGATGGCAACGACTAAGACGCTGTTTCGATCTCACATAGAGCATGGGAGTTCCATCACGGAAGCGTTGGAAGCTACCAACCGTGTTCTTGCATCAAGTAACCCACAAGCTTACTTTGTCACAGCAATTGGTGCATTATTTGACCCTCATAGCGGCATTATCGAACTGTGCAATGCAGCTCATACCGATCCCTTTTGTATTCATGTAGATGGGAGCATCACCGAGCTTTCCATACCGCATGGTATGCCTCTCGGTGCGCTGGAATCCAGCACTTACCAATCCGTTACAACGCAATTAGTCCCAGGCGATCGCTTGCTTTTCTATACCGACGGCATTCTCGATGCACTTTCGAACGACTTGGGAGAACAACAACGCGCTTGGCAGGACATCATCAAGCGTGCGCTGGCACGCTCTACGCCCAACCTTCCACCAGCAATCATTGCAGAGTTATCGTCTGTATGGGTTTCTGAGCACATCCCCGACGATATTACGCTCCTTTGCCTGGAATACCTCCGTTCCACATCATCGTGTGAACAGCAGCTGAGCTATTCAACTGTTCTCGCCCAAGGCAATTAGGATCCTCCCCTTTACTCGGTTTTCAGCGTTCTACCTGACTTTACCCATGCCTCAATGCCACCGTGCAAGTACCACACACGATCGATCTTTTCCCGATGTAGTCGCTTGAGGATTGTATAAGCATCCTTCCCATCACGCGAGATTAAGACCATGTTACGTTGCGCCTTCTGCATTGTCCGGAATTCGGAAATACGTGTGGGAACCTCCGTAGAGTGTATGTTCCGTGAACCTGCAAGGTGACCCTCGGAAAATTCTGTCGGGCTACGCACATCAATCATCACAAGGGAGGTATCAAGAGCGATGAGTTGTTCAAGTTCGCTCGGGAGGAAAGCGTGTTCAGGAACGTCTTCAGAATCGGGGAAATGGTAGACGATTTTCGGTGATTTCTTGCTCTGCTTCGCCTGGGGGGGCATCTCCGCACTATAACTCTGCGGCAGTGCCCCCAACATAGCGAGCAATATCAGCATGTACGTAAGCTTATGCGTCATTATTGGTCGTTCGTCTCGAGCAGTTCAACTTCGAAAATCAACGTTGAGCCAGGGGGTATCACACCGCCTCCCACTTCGAGATCACCATAGGCGAGGTCTGGTGGGATGTAAAACTTGTACTTGGACCCAACGGACATAAGTTGCAATGCTTCACTCCACCCCTTGATGACCTGATCGAGCTCGAACTCAGCCGGCTGGCCGCGCTTGTATGAGCTATCAAACTCTTTCCCATCGAGCAACATTCCGCGATAATGCACCTTCACTTTCGATTTCGGTCCTGAGGGCTTCGGGCCTTTTCCTTCTTGGAGTACTTCGTACTGGAGCCCACTCGGTGTTGTTTTCACCCCAGGTCGTTTGGCATTCGCTTCGAGGAATGTTAGTCCATCCGAACGGTTTTTTGCAGCCTGCTGAGCAATTTTCGCTTGCTGCTCATCCTGTTTTTGTTGCTGGTACCGTTGGAAGACTGCTGCAACATCTTGTTTATTGAGTAAAGTGTGATTCCCGTCGAGAGCATCGGCAATTGCTTGGTGGAGAATTTCGGGACGGAGCGGGAATTGTTGTTCCTTGAGCATCTGTATCATGTTCATCCCAAGTGCATAGCTCAAGCTATCAGCAAAATCAGTGAGCTGTACACCTGTCGGAGCTGGTTGCGGCGCTGTACCCTTTTTCTGAACTTGTATAGGAGGCGAAGTCGTACCCTTCTTCTGAACCGATTGAGCATGCGCCGCAAGTGCTCCAACTACCAACATCGCAATCCATTTCGAGCGAATCATAGCAAAAACCTTTTTAAAAAAGTTGAGAAATAAAAAACACTGTCGCATTTGCGAACGCGCAGTCTTGAATGCACGCACTTTGCACACACTCCGAATGCTTCGACGAGCATCAAGATTAGTGTGGCAACCGCAGCACGTGTAAACGGATGACTATTCGTTTTGTTTGACCTTACACGTGCTTGTACCTAAGAGGGCATAGAGTGGACACATGCCGATGAGAGACGTTACAAGAAATACCACTGCAACAATTCCCAACACAATCGCCCACGTTCCGGAAAGCGTACCGGTCCCGATAAGCAATGCTACCACAACAGCAAGGACGATTCGTAGTCCACGATCGAGTCCACCCATGTTCACTTTCATGGCATCTCCGAAATAGATGAAACTTATTCCATCAAGAGCGGTATGGTCGCTCCGACGGTTGGAAGCCTTAACGTGAAGCCTCGTGCAGCAAAAGATGCTATCGCTGCATCATGATCAATACGAATCAAATCGAAGGTATCGAAGTGAACGCCGATGATGTTCGAACATGCCACAAACTCAGCAGCGACAATTGCGTCTTCAACTCCCATCGTAAAGTTATCACCAATTGGGAAGATTGCTGCATCGAGCCTATACCGACGCGGAATGAGCTGCATATCGAGCGTCAAAGCAGTATCACCTGCATAGTAACATGTACCTGTGGACGTTGCCACGACAAAACCCATCGGATTACCGCCGTACGTGCCATCAGGAAGACCACTGGAATGCTGCGCTACAACGCATTGTACAGTCCCGAACGGTGCCCGCCATGTTCCGCCTGTGTTCATCGGACGCACGTTGGTGACACCCTGCTTTTCCAACCACTGGTAAACTTCCCATGCACAGATGACGAGCGCACCTGTTCGCTTTGCCAGCGGAACTGCATCGGCGACGTGGTCAGCGTGTCCATGCGATAGCAGGATGTAATCGGCGGTAATGTCATCGAGCGCTATGCCTACTGCCAATGGATTTGGTGTAATGAATGGATCGAACAGAAGTCGTTCGCCACTTGGAAGTGTGATGGCAAAGCAGGAATGACCGTAATATGTGAACGTCATGGCATTCAGATCGCGATGGTCGCTCCAAAATTAGCGTACTGGCCAGTCACGTGGAAGCGTGACTTGCTCCATGCATGCAAGAATGGTAGCTTGTCGCTTCTTGATGTACGCCGTCGGATTCCAAAAGCGCCAACCCCGTGGATTGGGTAGCACTGCAGCCATCAATGTTGCTTCCGACTCTGTCAGTTGTGAAGCTGTCTTCTTCCAGTCCCGATTTGCGGCAGCTTCGACCCCATACACCCCTGGCGCACACTCAACGACGTTGAGATATACTTCCATGATACGTCTCTTTCCCCATACCGCTTCGATGAGCACCGTAAAATAGGCTTCAAGTGCCTTACGGATGTATGTGCGACCATGCCTGAGAAATACATTCTTTGCTGTCTGCATTGAAATTGTGCTTGCACCGAAGAGTTTGCGCCCCCGGGAGCGTTCATTTCGCTCTCTCGCTTTTTCGATTGCATCCCAGTCAAATCCATTGTGTTCAAAGAATCGAGTATCCTCTGCTGCAATCACAGCTCGAACCATTGCGAGTGAGATAGTGTCAAGCGGAACCCATCGCTTGTCGATACCATGCCACTGACCACCATCGAGCAGATCGTGAATAACGTCTGCTACCATGACTGTTGTGATTGGTGGTCGTACCAGTGCATACAGTAACACCCACAGCCCTGTTACAATGAGCCACCCAAGGGAAATTTTGACTAACCAAAGAACAACAGTACGCATACTTAAAATTTATCGTATTTTTGCCGCAACTTATTGATGTTTTCAAGCCAAATTACCTCGTGGGTAAAAATCATCAACTTTCTGAGACCGACATCCTCCTGTGTCGGCTACTCGAAAACAATGCAAGACTCAGTGTCACTGAGCTCGCCGAACACATCGGGTTATCGGTTACGGCAACAAGTGAACACATCCGCAAGTTAGAACAGCTCGGGATAATTACAGGATACCATGCTCATCTTACACCGAATGCATTTGGACTCAGCATAACTGCATTCATTTTCGTATGGGTTGAAGGGAGTGCGAACTATCCAACCTTTCTCGAGCGATGTAAGTCTGTCCCTTCCATATTGGAGTGCCACGCGATCACTGGTGATGCATCGCATGTCCTCAAAGTCCGCGTTACGAGTACAGCTGCCTTGGAGGAATTACTCTCGACAATTCAGCGGTGGCGTGGCGTCCAACGCACACAGACAAGTATTGTGCTTTCCACCTCTATCGAGACATCGCAACTGCTCCGTCATGTATCACTATCACCGAAACAACGATGACTACCCACCCTGCCTCCCCCGTCGTTGCATGGCGCCCGAACGGCGTACCTATTGAAGCGTCCGACGTGCTGCACGAGTCGTTTGCGTGCGATGTGTTCACCATCGAGCAAATGCGCGAGCGACTATCGAAGCCGGTCTTTACCTCACTGCGCGAAACGATTGAGCGAGGTCGTCCACTCGACCCAGCAATCGCTGATACGGTTGCGTTAGCGATGAAGGAATGGGCAACCGAACGTGGCGCAACTCACTACACACACTGGTTTCAGCCTCTTACTGGTTCAACTGCGGAGAAGCACGAAAGCTTCGTGACTCCATTACCGGGAGGTGGTGCTGTAACCGAATTCTCCGGCAAAGACCTTATCCAAGGTGAGCCAGATGCTTCTTCGTTCCCCAGTGGCGGTCTGCGCGCAACATTTGAGGCGCGTGGCTATACGGCGTGGGATCCCAGCTCTCCTGCATTTATCATGCGCCATTCGAATGGAGCGACGCTTTGCATCCCAACGGTCTTCGCTTCATGGACGGGGGAAGCACTCGATACCAAGCTTCCGTTACTCCGCTCACTCGAAGCGCTCGATCGGAGCGTTGTCAGAGCGCTCGCACTGCTGGGCGTTCACGTGAGCAGTGCCTACGCCACGATGGGCTGTGAGCAAGAGTACTTCCTTGTGGATGAATCATTCTACTACCGTCGGCCAGACCTCTATCTTACTGGTCGCACACTCTTTGGTGCAAAACCACCACGTGGCCAAGAATTGGAAGATCACTACTTTGGCACGATCCCCGACCGCGTGCTCTCCTACATGACCGAAGTAGAGCATGCCCTCTATCGGCTCGGGGTTCCGATCAAAACGCGGCACAATGAGGTTGCCCCCGCCCAGTATGAGATTGCTCCCATCTTCGAGCATGCGAATGTTGCAGCCGATCACCAACACCTGGTGATGACTCTCCTCCGCTCGACAGCCAGGCGATTCGGTTTGGTTTGCTTACTACATGAAAAACCCTTCGCTGGTGTGAACGGTAGTGGGAAGCATCTCAACTGGTCCATCGCAACGAATACTGGATTGAACGTCCTCGATCCAGGAAGTGAGCCTCAACAGAACATGGTATTCTTGTTCTTCTGCGCTGCTCTGATAAAGGCTATCCATCGTCACCAGGATTTGCTCCGGCTGAGTGTAGCGTCTGCCGCAAACGACCACCGATTGGGGGCACACGAAGCGCCACCGGCTATCATCTCTATGTACTTAGGCGATTCACTAACGGAAATGTTCGAACGCATTGCTGTTGGTCAGCCACATACTTCATCATCGGATGGTGATATTCTGCAACTGGGGGCACGGGTTCTTCCGCACCTTCCACGCCATGCTACCGACCGAAACCGAACATCACCGTTTGCCTTCACCGGTGCCAAGTTTGAATTTCGTGCCGTCGGTGCCTCGCAGAGCGTCTCACTTCCAGCGACCATCCTCAACACAATTGCAGCAGAGGCTATTGATGAACTTGCAGCAATGCTCGAAGGATCTCTTGTCAGTGGTAAATCTCTCCCAGATGCACTCGAGGAGATCATCCGGCATGTGTTCGTAGAACATCGTGCAATCATTTACAACGACGACGGCTATTCCACTGTATGGCACCAAGAAGCTGCCAAGCGTGGCTTGCTCAACATTCAAACAACGATCGAGGCTATTCCAATTTGGACCTCGCCCAAAAACATTGAACTCTTCGGTCGCTACGGCGTTTTTAGTGAACGAGAACTAACCGCCCGCCAGGAGATTGCCTATACCCAGTACTTCAAAACCATCAACATCGAGGCAGAGACAACCGAGCGCATCGCGATGACGCAGCTGCTACCTGCATGCTTCTCTTATCTTGAATTACTCAACCGTACAACTATCGCCCATGCTGCCGAACCCATCGCTCTCGAAGTTGTACACGTAACCAAACAATTCACTGATGCACTCACTGAGCTGCGACATCAAAACCGTGAACTTGGGGGTGATACTCCTGCACAGAAAGCAAAACACATGGCAACGAATGTCCTCCCAGCGATGGAACGTGTCCGCTCACTTGCTGACGAGCTTGAGCGCATCATCCCAGAGCATCATTGGCAGCTTCCAAGCTACCAACAAATGCTCTGGCTGAAGTAACTGGTTCATTCCACATCATTACGTCACTTCCACCATGGAAACTACGCCTCCAATCAAACGTGCATTACTGAGTGTCTGGGACAAACGCGAGATAGTGGACATCGCACGAATGCTTCACGAGTGTGGTATCGAACTACTCTCCACGGGTGGAACAGCGGTCACGCTTCGCCAAGCTGGGTTACCAGTAACGCTCGTTGAAACGTGCACAGGCTTCCCTGAGATTCTCGACGGTCGTGTCAAGACTCTGCATCCTGCAATTCATGCTGCAATCTTGGCACGCCGAGATGATCCATCACACTGTGAACAGCTTCGCACCCATCGCATCGAGCCAATTGATTTGGTGTACGTCAATCTCTATCCATTCCCTGAGGCGACTGAGAGCACTAACGACGAGCAGACATTGCTCGAGATGATTGACATCGGTGGTCCTACGCTCGTTAGAGCCGCTGCAAAAAATTACCAGTGGGTTGTGCCGATCGTGCATCCCGAAGACTGCAGAAAGGTCATTGAACAACTTCGCGCCAGCGGTTCAATTACACTCGAAGAGCGACGACATCTTGCCGCACGTGCCTTTCAATACACTGCCTGGTACGATTCGCAGATTGCCCATTACTTTGCGCCTTCACCAACCGAACATGAGTATCTCACACTCGGACAAGCACCAAAGCTCCCTCTGCGGTATGGAGAGAACCCTCACCAGGATGCAGCGCTCTTCGGACCATTCAAGACATGCTTTACACACCTTCACGGGAAGGAACTCTCGTTCAATAATCTCCTCGATCTCGATGCCGCCGTTCGGCTTATGATGGAATTTACCGATCCAACAGTTGCTATCGTCAAGCACACCAACCCCTGTGGAGTTGGGTCAGACGCATCGCTCCATAACGCATGGGAAAAAGCATATGCAACCGACACAGTCTCTCCATTCGGAGGTATCGTGGCAGTCAATCGGCCAATTGACGAGGTTTTCGCCACGCACATCCACCCCCTCTTTACGGAGGTAATTGTTGCGCCCGCGTTCAGTGATGCTGCTCTCTCAATACTCACAAAAAAGCGAGATCGACGTTTGGTCACATACGATCGAACTGCGATCGAAATACATCTCCGAAGCACTGTTCTACGTTCGGTCCTTGGTGGCATCCTCGTGCAGACTGCAGATAGCGAACTATTCCATTCAGACCGCTTACGCATCGTTACCGAACGTGAACCGAATGATCAGGAGCTTCAAGCAATGATGTTCGCATGGAAAGTCGCCAAGCACGCAAAGTCAAACGCCATTGTTTTCGCCGCTCCCGATCGCACGCTGGCGATCGGTGCGGGCCAACCCTCACGCGTTGATAGTGCACGGATTGCATCATGGAAAGCAGCACAGTTCGGTATCAACCTTCACGGATCGGCTGTTGCAAGTGATGCATTCTTCCCCTTCGCCGATGGTGTTATCCAATGCGCTGAAGCTGGTGCAACGGCAATCATTCAACCTGGAGGCTCGATTCGCGACGAGGATGTCATACGCGCTGCCAACGAGCGAAATCTCGCGATGATTTTCACCGATATGCGGCACTTCCGACACTAAAGTCTCAAACTGCTGGATGCATATCTCTCTGCTTGGAGGGCTCAGAGAAGAATGTTTCTGGGAAATGGAACATGCACACAGAACTTATCGAACGATGTGCACAGGCAACACGAACATCTGACCTCCTCCACGATAGCGGCACCAATAAATGCCAGCAGGAAGATCGCTAAGGTGTGTGTTGAGCTCATAAGCACCAGCACGCTGGACTCCCTCAAACAATCGCCGCACGGTTCGCCCTACCCCATCAAGTAGCTCAATCGTAAGAGGAGTTTCAAAGCCAACTTCATATACGACTGTGAGCTCATCATCTGCCGGATTGGGAGCAACAGTGCGGATTCGAAATGTCGACTGGCCAATCGTCACAAAACGAAGCTCCCTAACGCAAGTCTGCATGATGAGTTCTACCGCCGAGGTCTCTGCATTCACACAGGGGGCAACTGTTTCCGGTACAGTCATGACAAGACTCGGTTGAATGCGATACGTCGTACCAAGTAACGTCCCCATCCCAACGTATACGATGACACCATTTTGAGCGATTGGCGTACGACCAGTTCCACGGACTGTCAACACACGTTCACCGCTAACTCCTGGTGATTCATTCGCATCGAACGACCAACCACCATAGATGAGATCGTCACGGTCCTCCATGCGAAAAGTCCCAGCGTAAAAGAGCAAATCCGCAGGATAATGAATCTCCCACAGAAGTTGCCGAAGATTAAGAATTGGCCATTGCTCAGCCTCGAGCCGTATCGCGTACTCAATTGACGCACCTGGGATAAGAGGGTGTTGAGCTTCGACAGCCGGAGTGAGCTGAGCACGCAACCGTTGTACACTCGTGCCGATCTCAACAACAACTGTCGTGTCACCAGCTTCAGAGCGGATATGGATTTCGACGGTAACATCTCCACTCTTTGGTCGAAATGAATACACATAGAGCCACCTCGATCCTACACTGATCGAGCGAGGAAGCTTCGAGATGAAGTCGTCCGAAGGTTGAGCACCCTGCTCGGTGAGCATTTGACTGAGTATAGAAACCTCCCCTCGAATGATGCGCGCCTGAATGCTTTCAATCCGAACATCGCGATCACTTTCGGCTGTTGGATTCTCAATCGTTGCGACAATCGCAACTGAGTCACAGCGATAGTTGGATGAAACAAGTGCTTGAGCTCGTACACGGAGCGCAACACGGCATGGAATCACTTCAATCGAAACAGTATCCACATCCACGCACCCATTCGATGTCGTCGTTGTCAGCACATAGGTCGTTGTCGTACGAGGAGAGGCGACTGGCTCCGCACAATCTGTGCATGAAAGTCCATCCGCAGGTGACCACTTGTACTGATACTCCGGTTGCAGTCCATTTGGTCGCAATCGTTGCGACGTTCCCATGCACAGTTGTAGCACTCGAGGGAGCGAGATCGTGGGTTGTGGGTACACCGTCACACTGACTGCTCTTTCTTGTGCACAGCCCTCAGGAGAGTAGCTTCGGACGGTTATGCGCTGGGAACGAGTCGCAGTGAGGATAGTTTCAGAGCAATCATAGCAACTGAGCGATGCAGCCGAATCCCATTGGACAGTGCCGTTGCTGATGGCAGCAATCCGGACTCTGCTTCCTTCGCACACTGCTGTATCGCTCGTCAGTAGTTCAAGCATCGGACGTTTGTAAACTGTGACATTGAGTGTGGATCGTGTGACACATCCCTGCTTGGTTGCAGCGTTTAACGTAAAGACACCGTTCTGCGTCGCAATGATCGCGGTTGTGTCACACGTAGGACACACCACACCGTCTGTAGGCTCCCACCAAATCGTATCTGCACCGCGTACCTGTGCGATAACCCTTGCAGTATCACCCTCACACACCGCTCGATGTTCCTCGAGCCTAATCGTAGGGCGAGGCAGGACTGTTATCGTCAACGAATCAGTGACGCTACAGCCGGAGGCACCTGTTCCACTCTGTACTGTAATCGCATACGTCCTCGTCCTGCTCGGCGAAAAGATCGGCTGGAAGCAGTTCGAGCAGGAAACGTCCTCGACTGGACTAATCGTGACGCGTTCAGCCCCTTGCGCAGTGATTTGAACAACTAAGCGTTCCCCTTCGCAGAGAGTTGTGTCTTGAGGTAATGCAAGCGTTGGTTTGGGCACAACGCGCACCTCTACGATCGCCTGCGTTGTACAGCCTGCCGAATCGCCCGTGACGGTGTAGCGGGTCGTTCGAGCAGGGCGGATAGTAACAACCTTGCAATCAGAGCAACTGAGGCCTTGGGAAGGTGACCAGCGCACTGTCCCACCATAATCGAGTGTAAGCGTGATGCTATCACCTTGACAGAGGTAAAGAAGCGGTGGTACTTTCCCGAAGATGCCAGGTGCATAGCGAACACGGATGCTATCGCGTGCTTCACAGTGGCCGGATCCGACGTTGCGGGCAATCGCTGTGTAAACCACCTCCTTCCCAGGCTGAGGTGTTACCATTGTTTGTGGGCAATTACTGCAGCTGAGTCCCTCTGTCGGCAGCCATTGAATCGTTTGGAAACTACCTTCTGCAACGATCGTGATTGGAGCATCACTACAGACGACTGTATCAGGACGAACGCGAAGTTGAGGTTTACCATAAACGGTGATGTTGACTTCATCGCTCACCGAGCAGCCGAGTGAATCAAATCCCGTTAAGCGCAGTCGAGTTGTCGCACGAGGCACAAGTGTGATCGTGAGGCATGTATCGCATGGTATCTGCACTGCTGGATATCCCGGCGCTACTGTCCATCGAATAGATGCTGCATTCCCGAGCACTATGAGGGTGACACTATCACCAAGGCACACGGCTCTATCTGGTCCAGCATTCACGCTGACGTCCGGAAGGTCTGGTAAAAATGCCATACCTCCAACGTACCCGTACGAATCGGCATAGCCATAACCATAGACATAGAGCCCGAAGAGTCTGGGACTGTTGATTGTATGGGCACCGTCACTTACTGGAACGTTCGCATACACGTAGCATGTGTTCGGAACAGGCTTGAACTCTGCTGTCAGTGTATCACCATCGAGCAGAATGCTCCTGGTATTGTTCGGCGTCGTGACAACGGTGATGTAGTGTTCATAGTAGGTATTCCCACCTTGTGGATGCTGCACCTGACAGGACTGGAAACGATAGTGCGATAGATACTGCCGCCGTGGTGGAATGATCATCATGAACGGATCTCCCAGCTGCAGATTAGACGTGCTGGTAAATGAACGTTTGAATTGTGCGACAAGGACAGGCTGGGATGTTTCAATCAATGATGCTTGTTGCAAGGGTGCTTCGTAGAACTGTCCACGCTGGAGCAACGCAACAACACGTCCATTGACTTTAACCTCCGTACCATTCTCTGCTGCCAAGACGCGATAGAGATCACTTGCACCCTGCGGTTGTGTGGTGACACCTTGTGGTTCTGCAAACGGAGTGACGATGTAGGTAGTTCCCCAAACTGAACGTGGAATCATTTGCTCATAGAGATGATCACGTGAGACAAGAGTGCCTCGCATCTGCACTGGCACAAGAGCACGCTGGTGACCTGCAAAGACAGCGACTTTCTTCGTGGCCACGATACGAGTGCCTGTCAAATCGTAGTTGAGATTCGTCCGTGAAAATTCTGCCTGATAGAGCACAGCTTGCCCACGGTCGAGGCGAAGCGATTTCGTTTGTAATCCACTTTCAGTGGTTGGAGCACTTGGGTAGATCGTTACATCTGTTCCGTCCTCAATGCCGACGACAACAAACTGCGATGGGGTGTACTGCCCATTGAGTGTACCATTGGAGTTGAGGACACCATCACTTGGATAGCTCATAATGTAGTACTCGGTTCCAAGTGCGGTAACAGGCAAGACCAGCGTCGCGTCGCTTGTCGTGAGCGCTTGGTTGAGTGCATAGACTGCGACATCTTTGTCCGTTGTCACACGAAAAACGCGCGGGCTACGCTGTTCATTCTCATTCGGCGTTGTGAACTGGCCATTGTTATTGTAGCCAAAGAGTTCATACAAGCGGTAGTGCACACGGTGGATGAAAGTCTGCTGTGGGTTTGTTATTGAAAACGAACGTGTTTGGGTTTGTCCGAGATTATTCGTGTACGTGATCGTGCCGGTGGTCGGTTCATCGGCAACGATGAACAAATAGAGACTATCTGGAGCGTAGTCTCCTCCGTTATGGTAGTTGGGAAGGAACGCAACATAGAACTCGCGTCCGCGCGTACTTAGCTGACCCCACATCTCACCCCAACTAGTAAGCAGGAGTGCTATCACCAGACTAACAATACTGCAACTACGCATCATAACATCCCAAGTGTGTAACCGTGCTCTATAAAATACGATAGTCATTTGTCTTCACACACAGCCATTAAATCAGCGGCAGTATCTTTGTATCTACACCGATTTTTTCAAGTAGTAACACGGTACACACCATCCACAGTTTCACTATTAGGAAATTCTATGTTCGCAGAACTTGAGCTCTACGGCCATGAACAAGTAGTTTTCTGCAGTGATCCAGAGGTAGGACTGAAAGCAATCATAGCCATCCACGATACGACGCTTGGCCCTGCATTAGGGGGAACGCGAATGTGGAACTATCCAAGCGATGCAGAGGCGATCACCGATGTGCTTCGACTTTCACGCGGAATGACCTACAAAGCAGCTGTTGCTGGGCTCAACCTTGGTGGTGGGAAAGCGGTCATCATTGGTGACCCTTACACGCAAAAGAACGAGATGCTCTTCCGTAGCTATGGTCGTTACATCGAAACGTTGCGCGGACGGTACATTACTGCTGAGGACGTCGGCACGACAGTCCGAGATATGGAATGGATACGAATGGAAACAAGCTATGTTACTGGTGTTGGAGGAGAACACGGCAGTGGTGATCCTTCGCCATACACCGCACTCGGTGTCTTCGTTGGTATCAAGGCTGCTGCACAGTTCGCCTACGGCTCCGATAGCTTAGCTGGAAAACGTATTGCTGTCCAAGGTGCGGGCAACGTTGCACGGAATCTCGTCGCACAGTTAGTAAAGGATGGCGCACGGGTAGTCGTCACCGATATCTTCGAAGAAAAAGCCCTTCAGATCTGCAGCCACTATGGTGCTGAGTACGTACCACCAGATGAAATCTACAACGTCGCATGCGACATCTTTTCACCGAACGCTCTTGGAGCAATACTCAACGATACAACAATTCCAAAGCTGCGATGCAGTATCGTTGCCGGCGGTGCGAACAATCAACTTGCCGACGAAGAACGCCATGCTCGTATGCTGAGCGAACGAGGAATTCTCTATGCCCCAGACTATGTCATCAACGCTGGCGGGCTTATCAATGTCACCAGCGAAATCGAGCACTGGAGTCGTGAACAAGTCACCCGAAAGGTTGAGAGTATCTACGACACACTTCTCCGGATTTTTCGGACTGCTCAACGTGAGGGCATTCTCACCAACGAGGCATCGAACCGCATTGCTGAAGAACGCATCGCACAAGTACGACATATTCATCGAACGTATATCGGCAGCCCTACTATCCGTAACGGTTAAACAACGAGCGGTAACTATTTTCGCGCCTGACGATGCGCTCTTTGCAACATGAAACGGACGCTCGAACACACGCTGGAGCCTTTTCCCCTTCGAAAGCATCATAGCATCGAAGGCAATCGGCGTTTAGCCCGCGAGAAGGTCTTCCAGATACTCTGTGCCTATGACATCGCACAGGTGCACCGCCAACTCCACTTCGAGCACATCTTCTCCCGCGTCTTCGCCGATGAACACACCGACGAGCCGGTGCAGCGACCCTCCCGGCTCCTCCGCCCGGAGGAAATTGCCGAACTCGAAAGCGATATCCCGATTCGCTGGCGACAAAACGACGTCACTTACGCCTATCGGCTCTTCGAGGAAGTGCTTAACCATCGCTTGCAGTGCGATGAACACATCGAACGTCACGCGCTCAACTGGGAATTCGAGCGCATCGCACATCTGGATCGCCAGATCATGCGCATCGCGATCACCGAGATGCTCTGCTTTGCCGATATCCCCATCAAAGTGAGCATTAACGAAGCGCTCGAACTTGCCAAGCGCTACTCAACCGAGAAAAGCCACGCCTTCATCAATGGCATCCTCGATGCAACCGCACACGACCTGAGCACCAGCGGTGCAATTGCCAAGCCGCTCGACCATCTCTCACCATCCGCCTGATGCTGGCACGATGATTGCACCCTCGGAACAAACCACCGCAGGATGCGACCGATGATGCAAATATGGAGCGGGCTGTGCCTTGCAGCACTTGTGACCATGGCATCCAGTGCCCAAGTACTGCGCTTTGTCAGGACAGACCCCGCAGCGAATCCTACCGTGATTACAGCGACAAAACTTTTCGGATTCGATGTCATCGCCGATAGTATCGCCGGTGTAACTGCCGTAAGCTTTGAACTTCGCTATACCGGTGCCCAGTACGTGCGCCTTGCTGCATGGAAGCCACGCTCGCTCAGCCGCCAGAGCGTCTATGTCATTGACCTCTCGGATACCACAAGCGGCAATGGCAGCATCCACATTGGCGTTCTTTCCGGACAACCATCCTCGCAGCCAGGAATGGATTCGCCAACGGTGCTTCACCTGGATTTCGTCGTTCTCCCAACAGCACCGCACGGAGCGCTCATCCAATTCAATGCTCGAAGCGCTGAAGCCGTCGTTGGAGGCGCAAGACCAGTGGTCGTCCCACTCCAACCGACACCGCTAGTACTGCGTATCCACAGCTACGTTGCGGTGTATCCTGGCGATGCCAACAACGACGGCCGCGTTGACCAACGCGATTTCAGCACCGTTGCACTCTACTTAGGGCAAGGCGCCGGTGGCGGAGCGCTCCGCGGTTACCGTCGCCAGCCTGCAAGCACGCTCTGGGAACCGCAGCTGGCACTTGCCTGGGACGATGAGCAAGCAACCTACGCCGACTGCGATGGCAGTGGCGACATCACGCTCGCCGATGCACTCGTCGTGAAGGTGAACTACGACAGCTTGCGCACTGCGACCGAGCTGGTGCACGGCAGCCAAGGAGCGTTTGTCCAATCACCTCCCGTCGGTCGTCCCTCGATCACGATCACTCTCCCTGCGCAACGTATCCAAACGATCGCACTCGAACTGGCACTCCCAGCCTATCTGGGATCCCTTGCGATCACTGCTGCTGGATGGACGATGGACTTTGTCCACTACGACACATCCAGCGGTCGTGCACTCTGTCTCGCAAGTAGTGCAGCACCGCACGATATCCCGATCATCCCCTTCCACATCGAAGCGGGCAGCCAGAAGGTTGAGAGTGCAGCGGTCCTTGCAGCGTATGCGTTGCTGGCTGATAGCAGAACAATCGATCCCGTATCGGCGATGATTTCAAGCATCACGCAAGCCTCCGAGCCGACGTGCCCGAAGATCTATCCCCAACCAGCATGCAGCGACGATCTCATCATCGAATCCAGCCAGGCGACCGTTGCAACGATCTACGCCTGCGATGGGCGGATGCTCGCCTACCTTCCACTCAACGCAGGGTCGAACCGCTACCCACGCGTGGCGCTTCTGCCCAGTGGCGCATACTGGCTCCATACCGATAGCTGCACTGTTGCCTTCACCATTGCTCGCTAATGGATGCGCATAGCGGTCATCAGCGATATTCACGCCAACTTGCCCGCGCTCGAAGCATGTCTGACCGATATTGAGCGCGAGCGTCCGGATGCCATCTACTGCTTGGGTGACCTGGTCGGCTACAACGTCTGGCCGAACGAGGTTATCGAATGTATCCGCTCCCACCGCATCCCGACGATCGCTGGCAACTATGACGTTGGCATCGGCTCGGCAAGTGACGACTGCGGCTGCGCGTACAAAACGGAGCACGAACGCCAACTCGGTAAACAATCTATCGCGTACACCAACGCAACGATCACCGATACCAATCGCGCCTACCTCCGAGGACTCCCTGCGCATATCTCCATCGAGTATCGGCTCCGTAGCGGTGGCCTCTACCGCGCTCTCCTGGTGCACGGGAGCCCGCGCCGCGTCAACGAGTACCTCTTTGCCGATCGCAGTGATGAGAGCCTCCAGCGCATCCTCGAAGCAGCAGGCGCCGATATCCTCCTGTGCGGTCATACGCACGTCCCGTACCATCGCACGCTCCGTTCGGCGGACGGTTCGATCCGTCATGTCATCAACACGGGCTCGGTCGGTAAACCCCATGATGGGGATCCTCGCGCTTGCTACGTGCTACTGTCGTTCGGCGAACGCGCTGATGGTACGCTCGAGCTGTCCGTGGAGATTCGCCGCACCCACTACGACGTCGAGCGCGCAGCACGTGCAATCGAAAAAAGTCCCCTCCCTGATGCCTACGCCCAGATGCTGCGCCGTGCGGGGTAATAGACACCGCAGCGTTGTCTCGGCGATCGCCGAGCAAGAAGCATCGCTCTGCCTACACAGAGGCGCAAGGGGCTGAACCCTCTCACCGCTGCACCACGACCAGGCGCTGCACAACGTTCCCGCTGCCATCATCAGCACGGACGATGTACACTCCTGGCGGCATGGTCAAGGTCGAAAACGTAAGTTCCTGCCCTGCACGGCAACTCCCTTCAGCAACCGCAACTCCGACGACTGTGTACAGCCGCACACGGTACCACCGCCCTTCTGATGACCAAATCCGGACACTGACATGCTCATCGGCAGGGATGGGATATGCATCCAAAGAGAATGAACCTCCTTCTGCTCGGTGACCTAAATCAATCACCAAGCGTTCGTACGAAGGCACGCTGTTTCGCCCGAGAATACGCCGATCAGGCGCAGTATCGTTCACCACAGGAATTGGCCCGACATAGTACGTCTCCGTAAGCGCGCCACCCCCAACGATGAGCTCGAGTCGATACTGATCACCTCCTCCATTGACGAGGACCCGCTCCAACAGCAACCCCGCCGTGTCTGGTGCTGGGCTCAACGGCACCGTCCTCCGCAGCCCATCCGACGCCCGTACAATCTCCATCCGTACCTTTGATGTATCACTGCCCAGGACCAGCAACCCGATATCGAGGGTGTCTATCACCGTAAACCACTGCGTCCGTGCAGTGTCGAGCGATTCGATTCGAAGCGGTGGCGCCGGTTCGATCTCCAAGTCCAAGCACGGGATGCATGGCGGCGCAATGATAACGTCATACCGAGTGCAATGCGGGGGTGGCCCCGGCATCGCCGTCACTGCTTGTGTGATTTCGTCCTCGGCACCGTAGTACCCCAACGCCGTCACTTCCGCAGGGGTGCTGCGCCACAAAAACTGCGAAGTGGTGACGATTCGGCTCGTGGTATCGCCCGTCTGCTGCACCCGCCGCGTCTGGTGCAAACGCGTTCCTGTCCCGATGCCAGGGATTGCACTCAAGTGCCCGAGCTGCCCCACTACCTCCAGCCGACGGCGGCGCGAGATGGGAATCGTCGTTTCATCAGGTTGCATCCATAAGTGGAGCGGAACATGCCACAACCAACACCGATTGGTCGCTTGAGTTGGCGCTTGGGTAAACCCCAGCACCACCGCAGAATCACTGAGATTCCTCCACATCGATCCTCTCCGATTGTCCACCCACGCCCGTCCCTGCGCGAGGTTTGGCTGCAGGAGATTATTCCCCAGGGACACGAACGTGCTCAACGGATAGAGCTCATACTCTCTCGGCTGTTTCCGCTGGAGCGTATCTCCACCTGGAAATTCGTCTATCAGGTTTAGCATCCGGTAAAAAATCCGCCGACGGCGATTGGGATTATCGGACATGCGCCAGAGCCCCTCCCACGCTATCCGATCCTGCGCCCGTCGCATAAGTTCAACTCGAGCACTCTCGATGTTACCGAAGTCCTCGACCCCGCGATACACCACAGGAAAACGGTTGCTATCGGCACACACCTCCCTATTATCCTGACTAATGCAGATCGGTGCTTGCAAAGCGTAGAGCGGAGGGCTATCGTAAAACTCCCCACTTGCTGTATCGGCACGGAGACGGGTGTAATAAATCTGACCGTTCTGCTCCCAGACCAGCGCACAATCCCGTTCCCGCTGCCCAAGGCGCGAATAGGTATTCAGCGATGGATGCAGCGGTACACCCGCTTGGTTCGCTCTCGCCCATGATACAACCCGCAAGTACCGATTCCCCGGTGGTTTGAACCCTACGAGCAGGTGATTCTCCACTCGATTCGGCCAGCTGTAGTAATTCCCTTCCCATGAGGCATTCACCACTGGTGTACCCCAGTGCCCCAGGGTACTATCCGACGACGGCTGCACGCGGTAGCCATCGAGAACGACCGCAGCCAGGACTTCTTGCTGCCCGGTTGCAGGAAACACTGTTTCAGCAATGACGACTACGTCCAAGTTCGACGTCGCATCCGGCATGCGACATCCAAATACGACGTACACGTACTGCTGATCTCCGATCGGTCGAACCACCAATGATGGATACCCACAGTCGGCACAGCGGCTCAAGTGCCAAAAGCCCGTGCTGTCTCCGAAATGCGAATACTGCAGCGAATCGGGAGCTACCACCAACCGGTCGCTGAGCACGCGCTCCGCCTCCCACGCGATGTTCGCCGTCATCCCACCGCCGACCCAGACCGGATAACTTCGGCGGTAGAACACCTTGCGGCGCTCACACCCACACGCTGTATCGAGTACCCGCCGATGGTATACTAGGTGATACACCATCACCTGCCCCTTCGCATCGACAGGGACACCCACGAGCTTCCGCTGATTCGAATGCGCAAGCTCCCCGAGCGGCGGACTATCGTAGAGCACCTGCACACGGAAGAGCTTCCCCTCCCCTGGCAAGAACTTCACCGCAAGCGGCTGCGAACCACCAATCACCGTATCCACACCTCCACCAAGCTCCCGTACATGGAGCCGACATGCGTAATCCTTTGTCGGTCGTACGTGGAACGGTATCGTAATCTCCCGGGCACCGAGTTGCGCATAGCGATCCACATACCCTCCTGCCACGAGCGTATCAAATTCGTACGTGCTGTAGAACCGTACCACACCTGTATCCCAATCCCCCAACCGGTACGGCTGGCGTGTCCGCGGATCGCGAACTGAATCGGCAGGCACATGCGGCGAAGTCCGACTGTTGAGAACTCCGAGGTAGAAGAGCGTATCCGGTGACCGACCTTCCTCGTAGTGCAATACTACGTGGTAAAAGGACGAGTCCACCCCTACCCAGCTCGTTGGGTTTAACGAATCCTTGTAATACCCCCCATCGTTCTCGTAAGTCTTCGCGCCGATCTTTCGTACCCGCAAGCCGCTGGTGTCGATAAATTTCCACAAATCCCCCACCCCGAATCCAACCCGCGAGACCGCAAACTTTCGATACCCCTTCATCATGGCTGCCTGCAAGCGCAACTTCCAGAGCGTATCCTCCACTCCATAAGCCCAGTCCGCGATCCGGCCTACCTCCCGACGCATGCTCCGGCGACCGACATAGAATCGGTGCGGTGGAAGATGGAGGAGCTTTGTCGTCTCGGTCAAATTTAGATAGCGCGTAATGATTCGATCATGCGGTGATTGCGTTGTATCTAAAAAATCTCCTCCAAACAGGATTGTATCCCGTAGCTGTTGTGAACCTAATCGCTTTACAATGTCCATGAACTGTGCAGAATCCGTCGTATGTTTGCGCCAAAAGTGGTGACTGGTCATAAGCCTGGTTGTGACGAAGTACGTGTTTTCCCCTGGCTTGAGTACCCCCGGTATTTGGCTTTCGTCCTCTGGTCCATCGAAGATCATCCCCTTGGCGCCGTAAAGTACGATTCGCCAAAGGTGGCTACGGAGCTCTTCCCCTACCCGCATCCGTGCATCACTCGGTGCCAGGCGTAAGAGTCTGGTAGTATCACCCGAATTTGGAAATGCTTCATGATAGTAAAAGTATGGATCGAACCATAGCTGCCCCCACCACGGCACAGTGTCGAATAAGAAGTGTGGTGAGTGCCACGGCAGAATCTCCGAGTAGAGGTATGCATAATCCATACGCTCGACTCCCACTGCGTGCGATCGTCCATGTTCCGGATACTGCACGTACGGATTGAGCTTCGCATCGCTGAACAGGTTGAACGTATCCGCTGGTGTCTGCTTGAAGATCGCCGTCTCGTAGTGCGCATCCAGCAGTCGCTTCCGTCGCTCCGTCGCAGAGAGATCTGCCAAAATATAATCCAAGTCGTACCCCTCCCCCATATACACCCTCTTGCGTTGGTAATCCAACACTGCTTGCTGACAGCGAACGGGAACGACTGAAAAGTCCGTTACGAACTCAGGATAACAGCAAAAATATCGCCGCCAATCGTTGCATGTATCACACCCGCCCCGACAGGAGTCCGGTTTCGGGAACCACGCAGCATAGCCAATTGCCGACGGCATCGGCGTCCAGTACTCCCTCGGCTTGAGGTAGTGCTTGAACTGCGGCGTCATCGCTCCATCCTCGGCTATGAAGATGTACCCGAGCAGACGTGATAGGTACCAGCGCACCAGCCAAGTGGACGCCGATCCTTCATCGGCTGCGTAGAACCGGTACGGCCGCAACCCCTTCCGCGTGTAAATACTGTCCGATAGCCCTGTGCACGCCCGCTGCATCCGCACGATCATGATGCTGTCGTAGTACCCCGCAAGGATCTTCCACGTCTCGGGCGTGACCATCGCCACCCAATCTATCCCCACCGTGCACTGCGCCGACGGCCGGTACCACACCTCGAGCCCCAACCGATCGATCATCGTCGTATCCCCGTACCCGATGAGCGACGCTCGATCCAGACTGTCCACCGCTCGAACCGGTTCGAACATGTTCTTGTGGTACTTCAATATCGGATTGTGGTAGGGAAGGTTTGGACCGGGTAAGGTATCTCCATCGAACACCATTTCCGCCATGATCGTGATATCCGGCTCGGCGCTATCTCCCCGCGGCAGCATGGAACGCGTGATCGCAAATTCGGTCACACTTGGAGAAACCGAGCGCATCATCCGCACCAACCCTCGCGAGCGTCCGGTCCCGTGGATCGGGGGGAGCCAGTACGTCGAATCCGGTGCACGGCTCGGCACCTGGGAAAACCGCACGTACCCTGTCTGTCGCGTCCCATCCGGCCGCGCCCACATCGCGTACGGCACCCGCACCCGCAGCACCGGTTCGTCCGAGCTCGCGGTGTCGCTCCCCCCGATCCGCCGAAGGTTGAGCAGCAAGAAGAACCGTACCCCGTAGTGATCCCTCCGCTGCGTCCTGTACGCCGGAAGCGTGGTATCCTGTGTCATCCACTGCTGGTCCCCCCGCGAGAGTGTGTCGTATCCATCCCAATAATTCCGAGCATTCGTATCCACATTTATATCCTGAGGGAGAAAGCGATCCGTCGTTCGTCCGAGCATGTTATCGAGCCAGGGACGCGCGAGCACGAGGGCGTCGCTATCGGGGGAGAACTGCGCCGGTAGCAGGACGAGCCGATCGTAGTTCGGGTCGCTCGGACTCATCGGTCGCCACCCCCGCACATGCGCAAAGCCGAAGGCGTAGCCGAGTGTGTCCGACCGTGGTCGGAAGCTACCGTACGGATTGATCGTATCCACCAGGTATGTCGGCTCCCACATCATTCCGATGTTGTTGGGGTAACTCGTTCCAGGACTTCCCTGAAACGGATAGAGATTCATGATGAGTCGCGCGCTATCGGCGCACCATGCGGCCTGGGGACCGACCCATCCTTCGTTGAGCGTACCGTTCGCGTATAAGGTCAGATGGAGCTGCCTCGCCTTTACTGCTTTCGATGCATGCGGGACCATCCCCCAATGCCAACCTACGATGAAGCGCTTCTCCACTTGGAAATCCGCATGGTGATCCAGACGGGTCGTACCGCCCTTGTAGGTAAAGTGCCAAGGGCTCGGCCACCGCGTCTGTGCATTGAGCGCTACCGCAACCGCAAGCGCTACTCCTACTCCGATCCACCGCATGGCTACTCCTTCACCATCGTGTACCACCGTACCACCCTTCCCTGGACCACCCGCACTATGTACACCCCTGCACTGAGACCTCCTACCCACAACCGCACCTCCTCCCCCATCACTACACCATCGTACATGCGCCCTACGAACCGCCCTCCTCCATCGTACACCTCCACCACCGCTCGCATCCCACTCTCCACCGGCCCAATCGTCACCTCCCCGCTCACCGGCGATGGATATATCACCCCCACCGAACTCCATCTCTCGGCAACCCCACTCAACGGCATCGCACGGTACATTGTGATATACGAAGGTTCTAAACCATAGTCAACGATATACTTCCCACTCGGGGAGTAGCTCACATTCCCTATCCCCCACGGTCTTGAGTATTGATAGACCCTCTCCCCGGTCTCTACATCCCATATGCTCGGCGCAACCTGATAGCTCGCCCTTGTCCCCCCCATCACATACCGCCCGTCCGGCGAAAGCGCAAACGAGAGCACCCCGCCGTTCGGAAAACTACGCACAAGCACCATATTACTATCGTACACCATAAATTCATTCCCACTACCCTTGCTCCTATCCTTGCTCCCAATACCAACGTACAACCGACCATCCGACGTACCACTGAGACTCCCTATCCAATACGGAAATTGTCGCTCTATCCGTCGCCCCTGGATGTCCACTAACCATGGATTCGTTACGATCGACGTATCCTCATACCCACCCCACTTGGGATACGATAACTTGTACCAATGCTCTAACAAAAAAAGGTGCAGGTACTTCCCCGAACCCGGCCAACTCCACCCACCAAACTCCAAATAATGCTGCTCCCACACCGGTACCCCTGCTTGCAGCCCGTACGGCAAATGCCGCGGGATCGGGATCGTGTCCACCAACCGCATCGAGTCCAACGAGTACAACAACAACCTCGCCGCACCCGAACTGCTCACACCATTGCCTACTACCTCCTCCCACCCCAACAACTGACGACGCACCACGTTCACCAACACCGCGCGAAACCCCTGCGGCGGCACATCCCGCAGCGTGTCCAACAACCGACCCGTCCGATAGTCCGCCTTCCCAAAGTACGGCACTCGCGTGTACACGATCGGCGTGTCCGGCAACACCGCCAGCACTCCCTTCCCCCGCAGCTCCTCCACCTCCCGCACCGCTACTCCTCGCCGCACATCAATCTCAAACACCCGATGCTCCCACCGCACAAGGTCCGATACGATCAACACCGAATCGCTCCAGTGCCAGTACACCCCAAGCTGCTTGAAATATCCGTCATCGTCCGGTGCAAGATAGGCCCACACCGGCTCGTACGCATACTTCGCCCACAGCACATCGCTGCTGTCTTGCGCCTGCACCGCGCCACCTGCCAGCAGCACACACAAGAAAAGGCACATGCTCCGCATCATCGGTCAACCTCCGACAGTGAAACCTCGCTCCTGCAAATTTACAACACTCGAGTCCATCCTCCATCTACCTACTCCTACGACGTGCATCGCTCACTCCACAATAACCGTGTACCACCGTACCACCCTTCCCTGGACCACCCGAAGGACGTACATCCCTCGCACGCCCCGACCCACCGTCACCATCACCTCCCCCTCCGACGGTACACCACGGTAGAGAACCTCCTGGAAGCGCCCATGGACGTCGTATAACTCCACCTGCGTCGGCACGCCCACTTCGATACCCCCTACCACGACTACCCCACTCGATGGATTCGGATACAGGATCCCTGCACGCTCCGATCCCTCCATCATCCCACTGACCGGCTGCGCAAGAAATAAGATCAACTCCTCCAGATTATAGTTTACTATATACTTCCCACTCGGGGAGTAGCTCACATTCGTTGTCCCCCACGGTCTTGAGTATTGATAGACCCTCTCCCCGGTCTCTACATCCCATATGCTCGGCGCAACGTGATAGATCGCCTTTGTCCCCCCCATCACATACCGCCCGTCCGGCGAAAGCGCAAACGAGAGCACCCCGCCGTTCGGAAATATCCGCACGATCCGCATGCTACTGTCGAACACAAAATACGTACTACCAGTGTTCCCCACATACCCTCGCGCTCCTCCTCCCCCACGAATATCACGAAGACTATACTCCATCTGCCCCACGACGCGCCGCCCCGCTACATCGATCAACCACAAACGCAACCGATACGTATCCTGCGTGATTCCCTGCGGACCAATGTACTGCCAATGCTCCTCCAAAACCAAATGAAGGTATCTCCCATCGTCGGTCCACAGCAAACCCGGTGACCTCGCCTCCCCATAATTCGCATAACGATACCAATACAACTCCAAATAATGCTGCTCCCCCCGCGGTACCCCCGCTTGCAGCCCGTACGGCAAATGCCGCGGGATCGGGATCGTGTCCACCAACCGCATCGAGTCCAACGAGTACAACAACAACCTCGCCGCACCCGAACTGCTCACACCATTGCCTACTACCTCCTCCCACCCCAACAACTGACGACGCACCACGTTCACCAACACCGCGCGAAACCCCTGCGGCGGCACATCCCGCAGCGTGTCCAACAACCGACCCGTCCGATAGTCCGCCTTCCCAAAGTACGGCACTCGCGTGTACACGATCGGCGTGTCCGGCAACACCGCCAGCACTCCCTTCCCCCGCAGCTCCTCCACCTCCCGAACCGCTACCCCTCGCCGCACATCAATCTCGAACACCCGATGCTCCCCCTGCACAAGGTCCGATACGATCAACACCGAATCGCTCCAGTGCCAGTACACCCCAAGCTGCTGGACGTATCCGATGTGATAGGTCCGCAACGGCTCGTACGCATACTTCGCCCACAGCACATCGCTGCTGTCTTGCGCCTGCACCGCGCCAACTGCCAGCAGCACACACAAGAAAAGGCACATGCTCCGCATGGGAGAGCCTCCACTGTTACAATGTTCCTCCGTAAAATACGAAGGTGGGCGATGATTTGTGTGCCTGGTAGCTCTCTGCGCTACTCCGAAACTTTCTAACGCACTGGTGAACGGTCATCGAGCGACAATGCCATCGGCCTTGTTGCAGCTCCGCCGGTTCGAAAGCAGAGCGCCTTGCACCGGTGAGTACAAGGCGCCCGACAAGTGGGACCGTTCGAACGATTGCTACACCAGCAGCATTAGGAAGGCGTAGCTCGTCGGACCTGGACTCCATTGACGGTTTCGCGCGCTGCAGGCTGTGGTGGCGGTGGGAGCGCATCCTCGCCGAAGATGTTCCCAACCTCACTTTCGACGAGCAGTTCGTTGTAAACGCGCAATCCTGTACCTGCTGGGATCGCTTGTCCGAGGATGATGTTCTCTTTGAGTCCGCGGAGATAGTCAATCTTGGCTTGTGCTGCAGCATCGGAAAGCACACGTGTTGTTTCCTGGAAGGATGCTGCCGATAGCCACGACTCCGTCTCCAGCGCTTGGTCAGTAATGCCTTTTAGGATAGGCCGTGCAGTAGCTGGTTCGGTTCGACGTGCACGGACAGGCTCTTTCCCTTTCCGTTTGAGCTCGGCGTTGATTTCTTTCAACCGCGCGCGTGGAATGACTTCGCCCACTTTAACAGCTCGTGAATCACCTCGATCGGTAACAACCACACATCCTTTCAGACGATTGTTCTCTGCAAGGAACGTAGTGCGATCGATGTGATCACCCTCAAGGAAGTCACTATCACCGGGGTCAACGATCTCCACTTTTTGGAGCATTTGCCGCACGATAATCTCAATGTGCTTATCGCTGATCTTGACACCTTGCATGCGATAAACTTCTTGGATTTCGTTGACCAGATACTCTGCAACGGCTGTTATTCCTCTGATCGCCAAGATACTGTGCGGATCAACTGAGCCATCGGTCAGCCGGTCTCCTGCACGGACAAGATCGCCATTCTGCACGAGAATATACCGTCCGACAGGAACAGCGTACTCTTTACGCGTTGAACCATCGAGGCTCGTCACGTAGAGGATAATGTTCCCACGCTTCGGCTTTGGATCTTTGGTGACGATACCATCAATTTCTGAAACGATCGCTGCGTTTCGTGGCGTACGTGCTTCGAAGAGTTCCGTCACACGTGGTAATCCACCCGTGATGTCACCAGTTGTGCGCCCAAGGTCACGTGGCATCTTTACAAGGCGTGTGCCGATGCTCACTTCTTCACCATCGTCAACCAAAATTTGAGCACGGACAGGCACATCGTAACGCGCCAGGACATTGCCATCGCGGTCAAGAATTTCGAGTGCAGGGAATTTGGTTTTGTCCGACGACTGGATTGCAATCTTGGTGATATGACCTGTCTGCTCATCGTTCTCCTCTTTGTAGGTCACATTCAAAATCAGGTCGGAATAACGTACGTAACCTGCCTTTTCCGTGAGGATCACTGCATTGTAGGGATCCCATTCGAACAAGAGTTGCCCCTTTTCGACACGATCACCGTCGTGTACACGGAGCACTGCACCGTAAGTGACGTCGTGGTAGGCTAACTCACGGTTCTCCAGCGGCTCGATAATCTTAATAATGCCCGCACGGCTTGTAACGATTTCGACATCGTTCTCCTCTTCATCGAGGTGTCGAATAGTCCGGATGTTTTCGAACTTGACGATACCGCTTGCTTTCGCTCCAACTGTAGACTGCGACGTGACCAGCGATGCAGTTCCACCAGTGTGGAACGTCCGCAGTGTAAGCTGCGTGCCTGGTTCGCCAATGGATTGCGAGGCGATTGTACCGACAGCTTCACCAACGTCCACAAGCTGTCCTGTGGCGAGGTTGCGGCCGTAGCATTTGGCGCAGACACCATGTGGAGCTTCGCACGTAAGAACTGTGCGGATGTGCACTGATTCGATGGAAGCTTCTTCCACAGCTGCTGCTTTGTTCTCGTCAATGAGCTCACCTTTGGAGATAATGATCGCCCCCGTAATCGGGTGGACGACATCTTGCAGAGCGACACGACCCAAGATACGTTCGCTAAGCGGTTCTTTTATGTCTTCACCATCTTTGAGTGCACGCATTTCAATGCCACGGATCGTACCGCAGTCGTCCATCGTTACGACGACATCTTGAGCGACATCATGGAGGCGGCGAGTGAGATAGCCAGCATCGGCTGTCTTGAGCGCGGTATCGGCAAGTCCTTTTCGTGCCCCGTGCGTAGAAATGAAGTACTCCAAGATCGTTAAGCCATCGCGGAAGTTCGAGATGATTGGAGTTTCAATGAGCTCACCTGTTGAGCCAGTTAGCGAGCGCTGAGGTTTTGCCATGAGACCACGCATGCCGGCAAGCTGACGAATTTGCTCTTTCGATCCACGTGCCTGTGAATCGAGCATCATCCAGAATGTATTGAAGCCATCTTGATCTTGTGCAAGCTCTTGGTAGAGCCGATCGGCAATGCGGTTGGTAGCGTTGCTCCATTGGTCAATGGTTTTGTTGTAGCGCTCACCGTTTGAAATGATACCGTTATCATAGTACCAGCGGATTTTGTCCACTTCTTCTTGCGTCTTGGCTACGATCTCTTCCTTGATGGAAGGAACGACCAAGTCCGCAATCGAGACCGACAGACCGCCTTGCATCGCGTAATAGAAGCCGAGGTCCTTGAGTTTGTCGAGGAATTCAGTGGTCCGCGCAAGTCCAACGGTGCGGAAACATTGACCGATGAGCTGTTTGAGTCGCTTTTTCGTGAGTAACTCGTTGATGAATCCAAGCTCTGATGGCACAATTTGGTTAAAGATTACCCGACCGGTTGAGGTTTCGATCAGCTCTGTACCGATGCGCACTTTAATCAGCGCGTGCAAATCAATCCGCTTGGTATTGTATGCGATGAGCACTTCGTCAGGGGAAGAAAAGATCTTTCCTTCACCTCGAGCGCCACGACGAATTTTGGTCAAGTAATACACCCCGAGCACCATGTCTTGCGATGGCACAGCTATCGGTTCACCATTCTGCGTATGCATGATGTTATGCGGTGCGAGCATCAGCAGTAATGCCTCGAGCTGAGCTTCATGGCTGAGCGGAACATGGACTGCCATCTGATCACCGTCGAAGTCGGCATTAAATGCCGTGCACACCAGCGGGTGGAGCTGGATTGCTTTCCCCTCGACTAATCGCGGTTGGAACGCTTGGATACCAAGCCGGTGGAGTGTTGGTGCACGGTTGAGCAGGACGGGATGGCCGTCAATTGCTTTTTCGAGAATATCCCAGACAAAATCTTCCTTTCGATCAACGATTTTCTTGCCAGTCTTGACAGTCTTCGTGTAGCCACGTTCGATGAGCTTCCGAATGATAAACGGTTTGAACAGTTCGACTGCCATGTCTTTCGGGAGTCCGCATTCCCAGAGCTTGAGCTCAGGACCAACGACAATTACTGAGCGACCTGAGTAATCGACACGCTTGCCAAGCAAGTTTTGACGGAAACGACCTGTTTTTCCACGCAGTGAATCGGCAAGCGATTTGAGTGGACGTTGAGCATCGGTTCGTGCGGTGCGGCGCGAATTATCGAAGAGCGAATCAATGGCCTCTTGCATCATCCGCTTTTCGTTGCGGAGAATGACATCCGGCGCATGCATGTCCACCAGTTTCTTGAGCCGGTTGTTGCGGATGATGATCCTGCGATAGAGGTCGTTGAGATCGCTGGATGCAAAGCGACCACCATCGAGTGGCAGCAGTGGCCGCAATTCAGGTGGTATCACGGGAAGGATGTCGATGACCATCCATTCCGGGCGATTCGCCTCACGGTCTGGTTTGGTGCGGAACATATCCAGTACTCGAAGCCGCTTACTAAGCTCCTTGCGACGCTGCTGAGAGGTCTCCTCCCTCAATTCATTACGCAGCCGGATGTACTCTTTATCAGGATTGACTCGTCGGAGCAATTCCTTGATAGCTTCTCCCCCTGTGAGCGCAATGAACTTGCGGGGGTCACTGTCGTCGAGCTCGAGTTCGTTTCTCGGTATTCTCTCTTTGATCTCGATGAGCTGATCTTCCGTCAAGAGCGAATTTGGTTCTAACCCTGTGCTACCCGGCTGAACAACAACGTAGGATTCGTAGTATATGATGCGCTCCAAGTCCTTCATGGGCAAGCCGAGCAGCCCACCAATTTTCGATGGATGCGATCGGAAAAACCAGACGTGTACGATTGGTACCGTCAACGTAATATGACCAAAGCGTTCACGCCGAACAGTCTTTTCTGTTACCTCGACGCCACAGCGATCACAAACGATCCCTTTGTACCGAATGCGCTTGTATTTGCCACAGGCGCATTCCCAATCACGAATGGGCCCAAAAATCTTTTCACAGAAGAGACCATCACGTTCGGGTCGAAAGGAACGATAGTTGATGGTTTCAGGCTTGAGAACTTCGCCGTGCGACCGGCGAAGGATATCATCCGGTGAACCCAGCCGAATTTCGAGTGTGCGGAAACCACCGCGTGGTATTTGGATTGTTTGGACTCTTGCCATTGAAAAACCTCCGAAAGTTAGTTGCTACTGATTCGTTCATCAACGCGTTGCCCGTCGAGCCGTACATCTAAGCACAGGCCTTGAAGCTCTCGTACCAGCACCATGAATGCCTCGGGAAGGTTCGGTTGCGGTGCGTTAAAGTTTTTCACGATTGCTTCATAGACTCGTGCACGGCCATTGACGTCGTCGGATTTGACGGTGAGCATTTCTTGGAGTGTCGCAGAAGCACCGTATGCTTCGAGCGCCCAAACTTCCATTTCGCCCAATCGTTGGCCACCGAATTGCGCCTTCCCGCCGAGCGGTTGTTGAGTAATGAGTGAATATGGTCCGACCGAGCGGGCATGAATTTTATCTTCGACCATGTGCGAGAGCTTCATCATGTAAATGATGCCAACAGTGACCTTGTGCTCGAATGGCTCACCGCTCCGTCCGTCATAGAGCACAGTTTTCCCGTCTGGTGGCAAGCCTGCTTTTTCCAAATACTCAGAAACTTGTTCCCACTTGAAGCCATCAAAGACTGGTGATGCAAAGTGGATCCCAAGCTTGGATGCCGCCCAACCGAGCGCAGTTTCGTAAAGCTGGCCAAGATTCATCCGCGATGGCACACCCAGTGGGTTCAAGATGATGTCTACCGGTGTTCCATCAGGCAAAAACGGCATGTCTTCGATGGGAACGATTTTCGATACGATGCCTTTGTTACCGTGGCGGCCAGCCATTTTATCGCCAACTTGGAGCTTGCGCTTTTTAGCGATGAAGACTTTCGCCATTGAAAGGATTCCGGATTGAAGTTCATCGCCAAGGCTGGCGCGATTTCGCAGCATGCGTGCATGGGCTTGGATATCGTTTCGACGTGTACGATAGTTAGCCAATAAACGGCGTACAAGAGCCATTTTTTTAGAATCGGCAATCCAATCTTGTTCGACATTGAGCTCGGGGAGTGGGAGATCGCCCTTGTCGTATTTATCCTGTAAGTTCTGTGCAGTGATGCGTGAACCGCTCATGTACACGCGCTTGCCATCAATCGTCGTAATACCGATACTTTGTTCTCCATCGAGTAGCTTCGCCAGTCGTTTCAGGCATTCTTGATCGAGTGCAAGTAATTGCTCCTGCTCATCGCGGTCGATAGCGTCACGACGTCGTTTCTCTTCAGCACGGTATTCTGCATCGCTGATAATGAACCGACGTTGAAAGAGCTTGGCATTGATGACCGTCCCCCGCAGACCCGGTGGTGCTTTGAGCGAGGCATCTTTGACCTCACCGGCACGATCACCGAAGATTGCGCGAAGGAGTTTCTCCTCTGGTGTTGGATCTACCTCGCCCTTTGGTGTGACCTTCCCGATGAGGATATCACCTTCCTTGACCTTTGTGCCAACACGAACGATACCGTGCTCGTCGAGATCCTTGACTTGTTCTTCGCTCATGCTCGGGATGTCACGAGTAAATTCTTCTTCACCACGCTTGGTATCGCGGACGACGGCAGTGAATTCTTCGATGTGAACCGACGTAAAGACATCCTCTGCAACAAGACGCTCGCTAACGATAATGGCGTCTTCGAAATTGTAACCGCGCCACGGCATGAATGCCACCAGGACATTTCGACCCAATGCCAGTTCACCACGGTCGGTACACGCACCATCAACGATCGGCATTCCTTTTGTAACGCGATCGCCGACACGGACGATCGGGCGTTGGCAAATACATGTATCTTGATTTGTGCGGAAAAAGCTCATCAGTGGGTAGGTTACGACTCGATCCCCTTCAAATGAAACGAGCTTTTCTTCCTCAGTACGCGGGTCATCATATCGAATTCTAATGCATTCAGCCGAGACGTATTCGACGACACCGTCGTCTTCAGCCACAAGGAGCGCACGGGCATCCTGAGCCACACGTGCTTCCATCCCAGTTCCGACATACGGTGCTTCAGGGCGAAGCAAGGGTACTGCTTGACGTTGCATGTTCGACCCCATCAATGCACGGTTCGCATCGTCGTGTTCGAGGAACGGGATTAACGATGCTGCCGGCGAAATGATCTGATCGGTCGAGACATCCATATACTGGACGTCGTCTGGATTGACAGTGATGTAATCACCGCTTCTCCGTGCACGAACACGAGGTCCTATGATTTTTCCGTTGCTATCAACTGACGTCGAAGCCGGAGCGATAACTTTCCCTTCCTCTTCTTCTGCCGAGAGGTATTCGATCTCGTTGGTCACTTTCCCAGCGACAACCTTGCGGTACGGCGTTTCGATGAACCCGAATTGATTGACGCGAGCATGCATTGCGAGCGAGGAGATCAAGCCAATGTTCGGACCTTCGGGAGTCTCAATCGGGCAGAGACGGCCGTAGTGTGTGTAATGGACGTCGCGAACCTCGAAGCCCGCTCGTTCGCGGGTGAGCCCTCCAGGACCAAGCGCTGATACTCGACGCTTGTGTGTGAGCTCTGCCAGTGGATTCGTCTGATCCATGTACTGGGAGAGCTGGTTGGTGCCGAAAAATTGGTTGACAACACTTGTAACGGCACGCGCATTCGTCAGTGATGCGGGCGATAGCTCATCGAGGTCTTGCACTGTGAGTTTATCCTTCATTCCACGTGCCAGACGGCTAATGCCCGTCATGTAGATGGTCGAAAGCTGTTCCCCGACAGTACGAACCCGACGATTCGACAAGTGGTCAACATCGTCCGTTGGATACCTTCCAGATTGGACGCCTAACAGGTATCGCACAACTGCAACAATGTCAGCGTTTGTAAGAACTGTCTTATCAATTGGTGGTGGCTCGACCCCGAGCTGCTCATACATTTCAGCAAGTTTCCGATTGATACGGAACCGGCCGACATCTCCGATATCGTAGCGTTTATCGTCGAAGCAAATGCGGAAGACTACATGCCAAGCAGCTTCCATATCCGGAGGTTCACTTGCACGAATTTGGCGGTAGATTAGTTCGAGTGCGTCTTCATGCGTGCGTGTAGTGTCTTTGTCGAGTGTTCGTTTGATAAGTGGTTCATCATTTGGATCGGTGTATGTGTAGAGCACGACTTGTTGTACGTTCGAACGCTGCAAGGTCTCGAGCAACTCGCTGTCGAGCACTGTATTCCGTACAGCGATGACTTCACCCGTGGTAAAATCAATCGTGTCAGTTGCGACGATGCGTCCCAGATGCGATTCGTCAAGTTGGGATGGAACATAGGTATCGGTGACATTGAATAGCGCGAGAATTTCTTCATCGGTCGAGCAGAATGGCGTTCCGTCATCGTTCCGCAATGCACGGAGGAAAGTCGTCGCCAAAAATTTCTTCTTGCGGTCGATGTAGGCATAGAGGAGGTTGTTGATATCCGTGGTGAATTCGACCCACGATCCTTTAAATGGAATGATGCGTGCCGAGTAGAGCTTCATCCCGTTGGCATGGATCGTCTCATCGAAGAAGACACCAGGTGAGCGATGAATCTGCGATACGATGACACGTTCGGCACCATTAATAATGAACGTACCGCGCGAAGTCATCGCTGGGATTGTCCCCATGTAAACTTCTTGCTCAATCGCTTCGATATAATCATCACTGGAAGGGTCAGCTTTACTCGATAGACGAAGTTTTGCCTTCAGCGTTTTTGCGTACGTCAGCTCGCGGTGCCGACATTCTTCCTCGGTGTATCGAGGGTTTTCAATGGTATAGCCTAAAAACTCAACTTGCAAGATTCCTTGGTTATCCTCGACTGGAAAATTCGCAAGGAATGCTTTCTGCAAGCCTACTGGTTTCCGTTGGTCTGGTGGGACGTCTTCTTGAAGGAACTCAAGGTAGGAGCGAATCTGCACGTCGAGTAGATCGTCGTAGTGCAACGTACTCGGAAAGTGCTGGTCTGGGAATGTTCTCACAATCTTGGATTGTGGTGGATGAACAGCACCGTTGCTCTTCGCCTGCTGGCGACGTTGAGCGGAGTGACCGTTTTCTTGAGAGTGGTTTGTCGTTCCTGCCAATTTTTTCTTGCTCATGGCAGTAAGAATGATATATGGTACATCAAAAGGCAAAGGGTTTCTTGATTGCCCTACCTGCGGTGAACGCATAGTAGGTTCAATCGAGAAACCCTCGGATGAGATGGTGCGTGTGTAACAGTATCGGATAGAGCACTGCGCTGGTGCGAACCATCCAACCGAGTGGTGGCTATAAGCGACCCTACGTATCGTCGAGATGAGGTCACCGACGTACGCAAGAGTAAATTCGGTTGTTGACGGTTTCGCGCGATTGAAACCCACCGCAGCGAAACCCACCAACAGGCGGTGCGCATGGGTGCACCATGCGCACCGCACTCGTGGGTATTACTTAAGGGTAACTTTAGCGCCAGCTTCTTCGAGCTTTTTCTTGATCGTTTCGGCTTCTTCTTTCGTAACGCCTTCTTTAACGATCTTTGGTGCACCTTCGACCAGGTCCTTGGCTTCTTTGAGACCCAGACCGGTCAGCTCGCGGACAACTTTGATGACGTTGAGCTTTTGGCCTCCAGCTTCGGTCAATTCAACGTCAAAACTGGTCTTTTCCTCTTCTGCTGGTGCTGCAGCAGCACCAGCAGCAGCAGGCATAGCCGCCATCATCATTGGAGCTGCGGCTGTGACGCCAAATTTCTCTTCGAGTGCCTTTTTCAGCTCAGCCGCTTCCGCAAGCGTTAATGCGCTGATTTTCTCAACAAGTTCTTCGACAATTGCAGACATCGATTGTCTCCAGTGAAGTAGTGAAACAAAAAGTTATGCAGCTTTCTTTTTGGCGACTTCCTCAATGACCGAGGCTAAGCCACCGATTACTGAGTTGATTGTACCGACAATGCCAGAAACTGGTGCAGTCAAATTACCCATAATCGCAGCGATGAGTTCTGTGCGTGTCGGCAGCGCAGCGATATAAGCCAACTGGGAGCCATCGAACACCGAACCATCCACGATTGCAACCTTGAGGCGCGGTTTGCCATCGTGTTTGGCGGCATACTCCTTGAGCACCTTCGCTGGCGTAATGGGATCATCTTTCGGTGCAAAGACTACCGCGGTTTGTCCGAAGAGCATTCGCTCTTCAAATTGCGGCAGCGGAGATTCACCGAGCGCGCGGAGCAAGAGTGTGTTTTTTACGACGCGGTATCGTGCTCCGCTTCGCTTCAATGCCCGTCGCAATTCCCAATCTTCTGCGACGGTCATCGTGGCAAAATCCACAAAGTACAGCGCGGATGAGTCTGCGATTCTGACTGCTAAGTCGGCAACGACTAATGCTTTCTGTTCGCGTGTTGCCATCGAAGCGTTCCTACAGTGGTTAAGCGTTTGCGCTCAGCAAGTGAGCGCTACTCGAACTGGTCGCAATGGTCGGTGCACGGTCCACATCCATGCATCCATCGCTAAAAAATGAGTGCGTAATAGCCAACATCAGTGAGCAGCGGCTGTTTGTGGCATCGTTGCTTCGCTAACGCAGACACTCGGTCCCATCGTTGCGCTGAAGGCGATGCTTCTGACGTACTTGCCTTTTGCCGTCACAGGCTTCGCACGAAGGACACTCTGATACAGCGTTGCAATGTTTTCGACTAACTTTTCCGTCGGGAACGAACATTTCCCAACTGAAGCATGAATGATACCGGCCTTATCGACACGGTACTCAATCTTGCCTGCCTTGACGTCAGCAACAGCTTTTGCCACATCGAAGGTTACTGTACCACTCTTCGGATTCGGCATCAATCCGCGAGGACCGAGGATGCGACCGAGTTTGCCGATTTCACCCATGACGTCGGGTGTGGCGATGATGACATCGACATCGGTCCAACCGCTCTGAATTTTCTCGATGTATTCCGCAAGACCTGCGTAATCAGCACCTGCATCGAGTGCTTCTTGGTCTTTCGGTGGTTTCGCAAGGACTAATACACGGACCGTCTTCCCTGTCCCATGGGGTAATGAGACGCTTCCACGGACCAATTGATCAGCCTTACGTGGGTCGACGCCAAGGCGAATCGCTACGTCGAACGATTCGTCGAACTTCGCCGTAGCAGTCTTTTTGACTAACTCCACCGCTTCGTGGAGCGAATACTCGGTAGCGGGTTTTATTACCGCTGCAAGCGCACGGTAGCGTTTACCATGTTTATGAGCCATTGATTACCTCCATGTGCTCGTGGCGATACTCGTTAGTGCGAGCATCTGGCACAACGTGGTGAAACAAACGATTAGTCTTCAACGATGATACCCATGTTGCGGGCAGTACCTGCGATCATCGAAACAGCAGATTCGAGTGAATCACAGTTGAGATCATTCATTTTGATTTTGGCTATTTCTTCGAGTTGTGCACGTGTCACTTTGCCAACTTTAGTGCGGTTGGGTTGGCCGGAACCTTTCTCGACCCCAGCAGCTTTCGCAAGTAGTATTGAGGCTGGGGGAGATTTCACCTCGAAGGTAAATGATTTATCAGCATAGAAAGTCACAACAACCGGTACAATCGTGCCTTGTTGTTTTGCGGTACGTGCGTTGAATTGCTTGACGAATTCAGCACCGTTGAGACCACGTTGGCCGAACGCAGGTCCCACCGGCGGTGCCATCGTTGCTTCGCCAGCTTTCAATTGAAGCTTGAAACTTCCAACGACTTTTTTTGCCATCGCTAGCGTAAATGAGCGTGATACTATTCAGGACGTTCGATTTCCACTTGGGCAAAGTCGAGCTCGACGGGGGTCTTACGCCCTAAGATCGCTACTTCGACTTTGAGTTTTTGCTTATCATTGTTGACGTCGGTCACCGTCCCGGAAAAACCTTTGAACGGACCGTCGATGATGCGTACCGGATCGCTCACTTGATAGGCGTTCTCGATGGTTGCGATGTCTTTGCGTTCCTCAATCCGAGCGAGAATACGCTCGACCTCTTCCACTTTGAGCGGTTCAGGTGGGCGTTGCTGAGTTGCACCCAGAAAGCCCATAACTCCCGTAATGCTCAGGATGACGTCTTGAAGCTTCTTGTCGAGCACTGCCTCAATGAGGACATAACCGGGGAGGAAATTGCGTCGCTTTTCCCGGCGCTTGCCACGACGAACTTCGAAGACCGTCTCCTCAGGGATGACTATACGCAAAATCCGCTCGTGGAGGTGACGGTGTTTAATTTCCTGTTCAATTGCCTTTTGCACTCGTCGCTCTTGTCCAGTATAGGTGCGGAGTACGTACCAGCGTGGCGTCGAATCGGTAATCTGCTGAACCATATGCGTCAAATTTCGACTGCCAATGAGTTAGTAGAGTTGTTGCATGATAAAGCTCATCACGATGTCTACCAACCAGACAAATCCAGTGATGATCAGACACGCGACCGTGACGACTACGGTGGATTCGCGCAGTTGCTGTCGAGTTGGCCAGGAGACTTTGCGCATCTCCTTGGCAACGTCATTGAAGTAATTCTTGATGCGTGCGATCATTGGCAGTGCTCGGTCATGAACGTTATCAATGCAGGGGTGGCAGGACTCGAACCCACAACCCGCGGTTTTGGAGACCGCTGCTCTACCATTTGAGCTACACCCCTGTCGTGAGCTGACGAGCGGGATTGAACCGCCGACCTCTTCCTTACCAAGGAAGTGCTCTACCAACTGAGCTACGTCAGCACACGGCAGATGACGTACGCGTGAGCTTTCTCAAAGCATCCGTGAGCGGGAGACGGGGATCGAACCCGCGGCCCTCAGTTTGGGAAACTGATGCTCTACCACTGAGCTACTCCCGCGCAACAGGCGCGAAGGTCAGAGCGGGAGACGGGACTCGAACCCGCGACTAACAGCTTGGAAGGCTGTCACTCTACCAACTGAGTTACTCCCGCCTCGAAAGCGTGGGCGGGGAAGGATTCGAACCTCCGAAGGCATCACGCCAGCAGATTTACAGTCTGCCCCATTTGACCGCTCTGGAACCCGCCCAGCTTTTGAGCCTGCAAATATACTATGAGCATATGCAAATGCCAAAAGTGCACCCTCAAGCTTCCGTTGCAACCGAAGACACTCTTCGTGTTGTGTAGGCCTCAACGTTGGAAAGAAACTCTGCGAAAATGTAACGGCTATCGTGAGGACCTGGCGCTGCTTCTGGATGGTATTGAACCGACATCACAGGTAATCGCCGGTGTCGTAATCCAGCAACTGTACCGTCGTTAAGGTTGATATGCGTGACTTCCAATTCGCTCGGGAGATCGTCGGCACAGACGGCAAATCCATGGTTTTGCGATGTAATCTCTACTGCACCTGTACGAAGATTTTTGATTGGGTGATTGTCTGCGTGATGTCCGAAACGCAATTTGAACGTCCGGCCACCAAACGCCAGAGCGATGATTTGGTGTCCCAAGCAAATACCGAGCATTGGAATTCCTCGCTCAGCAAGGATCCGTGCAGTTACGATCCCATACTCAACAGCTGCTGGATCACCAGGTCCGTTCGAAAGCACAACGCCATCTGGCTCGAGCGACATAATTGTATCAGCTTCAGTCATTGCAGGAACGACTGTTACGTTGCATCGGTGCTGAGCAAGCAATCGCAGAATATTTCGCTTTACGCCAAAGTCCACGACAACAATATGATACCGTGGCTCCGGAAATCGCTCGAGCATATCCCCTTCGGAATGGATAGGCACGAAGGTATAGATTTCGCGTGTGGTCACAAGTGGACACAAATCCAACCCTTCCATCGAAGGAAGCGCACGAACACGTGCAAGGGTCGCTTCAATTGGTTCCTCGCTTGTCGTTACGATGCCTCGCATTGCTCCTTGACTTCGCAAGATTCGTACGAGCCGTCGCGTGTCAACACCTTCAATTCCAATTTTTTTCTGCGTTTGCAGATATTCTGCCAGTGTCCAATGCGCTCTCCAATTTGAGCTCACACGGCTGCATTCATGAACGACAATTCCCTCGACGTGCAGCCAATCCGATTCACTATCCCATGGATTGATACCATAGTTTCCAATGTGTGGTGCGGTGAACACCACTATCTGGCCTCTGTAACTGGGATCAGTCATCACTTCTTGGTACCCACTCATCGCTGTATTGAACACCACCTCTCCTGCAGCTTCCGCGGTCACGTCACCAAATGCATACCCAGTGAAGACTTCACCATTTTCGAGGACAAGCCGTGCTCCGACCATGAAAGAACAGTGATCATGTAATTCAACGACGCGTGCTAAATTAACGCATTGACTGGCAGCATGGCCATTGCTCCATAGTGCGTAGGTTGATGATCACATATAGCATGAACAGCAACCGAAGGGTGTACCAGATGGAAGTGACTACAGCCGTATAGCAAAAGATTCAGACATCGCACGCTTGAACGTTACTTATGCTCGGAACCTTCTTATCAACGCACTACACACTCATCTTCAGCACAATCTTCCCGAATTGCTCCCGATGTCGCATTCGTTCAAATGCACGAGCATACGCATCCAAGGGTAGGACCATATCAATCACAGGATGAATGTTGTGTTGTGTCACAAAAGAGACCATCGCAGCGAAATCCCGATCGCTCCCCATCGTGGTACCAATAATGTGGAGTTGGCGCCAAAACAACCGATGTAAATCAAGCATCGGTGCTGGTCCAAGTGTTGCACCATACACAACAATCCGTGCCCCTGGCATTGTCAATAGAAGGAGCTGACCGAACGGTTCTCCTCCAGTTCCATCCACGATCAGATCAAATCCAGTACTTTGCGCCCGAAGTTCATCCGCCCAGTTCGGTGCGGTATAGAGCACTCCGTAATCAGCTCCTAACTGGCAGGCGAGGTAAATTTTCCACGCAGCGCCGCTGGTCACTGCAATATGCTGTGCACCCGCAGCACGCGCGAATTGCAGCGCAAACAGTGCAACACCTCCACCGATGCCAGTAACCAGAACAGCCTCTCCAGGCTGCATATTCCCTTGAACACACACAGCTCGATATGCAGTCAACCCTGCAAGCGGCAGTGCGGCAGCTTCTTCGTCATTCAAATAGGAAGGAGCAGGATAGAGTCGGTCAAGCGGCACCGTGATGTATTCCGCAAATGTTCCCGCCGATGGCATCCCTAAGATCGTGTACGATGAGCTTTGAACACGCTCATTGTCGCCCCATTTCTGATTCGGATTGATGATGACGCGCTGCCCTACGAGGCTACGGTCATCGCTATTGACTTCCTCAACAATTCCACATCCGTCGGACCCTAAGATAGATGGATATTGAATCTTTGCGTATTTGCCGTCGAGTATCCACAGATCGCGGTGATTGAGCGCAGCAGCAAGTAAGCGCACACGAGCCCAACCCTCAGGCAATGGGTTACGCGGTACATCTTCAAGCGATAACGTACCGGGAGATGTAAGGACAAGTGCTTTCACCGTTCGAATTGGCGGTAGTATTCCTCAATGTGTTCGACTATTGCTTCTGGCTGTATCGGTTGGACAAAGTATCCATTGGCACCGCATTCAAGGCAATACCGTTGAACGTCAACTGAATCTACTACAGTTACAATTGCAACATAAGGGGGTGGATTGCCATGCTGTTGGCGAATGGCATGGAGGATGTCTATGCCATCATACCGTGGCAAGATCCAATCAACCAACACTGCATCAAATCGTTGCTGCTCGATAAGCTGGAGAGCACGCTCCCCATCAAGCGCAATCTCGACGTTCCATTCTCTCTGCTCCATCACGGTTCGCATGTAAGTGGCAGAGACTGGATTATCCTCTACAACAAGAATTCGCATCGCGCTCCTTTGCTATGCTATCCGAAAACGCAGTACTACTATGTTGGACGCTTTCGCTTGGGACGCCCAATAGCGTAATACTCGAATCCACGACGCACCATCTCCATAGGGTCCCAGAAGTTACGCCCATCAAAAATAATGCGTTGGCGTAATGCTCTTCCTACCTGTTCCCAATCCGGCGAGCAAAACTCTGCCCACTCCGTTGCCAGCACGAGTGCATCTGCCCCAACTACCGCTGCGTATATGTCCGGTGCATAGTCAATTTCATCTCCGAGGACGTGCCGTGATGTAGGTATTGCTTCCGGATCATATGCAACGACGATCGCACCATCGGCAAGGAGCAATCGTATGAGTGCATGAGCGGGTGATTCTCGTACATCATCAGTGTTCGGTTTAAATGCCAATCCCCAGATGGCGATCCTCACACCTGTAATTGTGCCGCCAAATCGCTGCTTGATCGTTTGCACAAATCGCTCCAATTGCTCTCGGTTAATCACTGCCGTCAGCTCAACCAAGCGAAGTGGTGCACCAACCTCTTGAGCCGAGTGTGCAAGTGCTCGGATATCTTTCGGTAAGCAACTCCCACCAAAACCAATCCCTGGATGCAAGTAACGTCGTCCAATTCGCGGATCGAAACCCATACCGATCCGCACATGCTCAACATCAGCTCCGACCGCCTCGCAATAACGACTAAGCTCGTTCATGAACGAAATCCGAAGCGCAAGGAAAGCATTAGCAGCGTACTTTGCGACTTCTGCACTCCGTTCATCCATTACCAATAGCGGGCGATCGAAATCGTTGACAAATGGACGATAGAGCTCCTTGAGCACTGCTATAACGTCCGGGTCTGTACTGCCAACGATAACACGATCGGGGTGAAGCGTTTCGTTGACTGCATTTCCTTCGCTCAAGAATTCTGGGTTACTCGCGACGCGGATGTCTGCATGTGGTGCTACCCCTCGAACGACGTTCCGCACTTTTTCCGCAGTTCCTACAGGGACTGTGCTCCGTGTCACAAGAATCTTTCGTTCACCGATGCTTTCCTCGACAATAATCGTCGCAATCTGGCGTGACGTTTCGAGCACATACCGGAGATCAGCGGAACCATCCTCATCAGGTGGAGTCGGTAAACACAGGAAAATTGTCGTTGCATGGCGAACCGCGCTCCGAAGATCATCAGTAAAATGCAATCGCCCTTCATGGAGATTGCGCTGGAGCATCGGCTCCAAGCCAGGCTCGTAGATTGTGCTCTCCCCTCGTTGGAGACGCGCAAGTTTATCGGGATCTACATCTACACACCAAACAGTATTCCCCTGTTCAGCAAAGCAAACACCTGAAACAAGACCTACATACCCGGTACCGATAACTGCAACGTTCTGAGGCATGCATGCGCTCCTGGTTGTAACTGGACTTCAACGACTGCGATTACGGTTTCTGTACTGATGTCCGAGATGTGGAATTCCTCGCTATCGGGCTTGGGATGACTGGCGGTTTGGGAATGCCATCCTCGATAGGACGAAGTTCAAGATCTTCGATGAGCAAATCTGGCGTTGCAACCGTCGCAATGACGTATTGTGCACCACCGGTACGATATGGCGAAATCACCGCTGGTGCTAAGAGATTGTGAACGTACATGGACCGTCCAACTGCTACAACATCTCGGAACACTTGGTATCCACCACTTGCGATGAGCACACCGCGAACGACTTCACGTCTCCCGTCTCGCCAAATGCGCTCGACTACTAACGCTGGAATCTGTCCATCACCACCCGTTGGGAACGTTCCATTCGTCTGTTGATAAACAGCTGTAAAGAGCAGGTTTTGATTGAGGACTTCGCGGACGATGTATCCGTACGGCAGATCACGACGTTTGAGGATACGCAATAGTTGATCTGTCAAGTCACGCTGCTCAAGGCTACGCCGACGAACATCGGAACGGAGGATGAGTACGTCAAACATCGCTCCACCACCTCGCGAGCGCCCGTTCGACTGTCGAATTCGGCGTGTCGGTATACGCCCACTGAGCAACGTTTCCAAGTATCCGTTGCGAACAAGTACAAGTGGCGACGGCTCGACACATTCGTCATCGATGCGGTAAGCTGCTGCTACCGGGGTACCATTGATAACCGTTCGCTGTGGAGCGCTTTCGACTGTGAGGAATTCAGCCATTACTCGAGCACCAATCTTGTTCTGCAGAGCTCCGAACCGATTCTGTTCTTGCACTCCTTGTTCGGCAAGTTGCTGTCGCTGGGCAATAAGCTGTGGCGCGAAGACTTGGGCAAAGAGTTCCGCAGCCGCCTGCCCAACAAAAAGCACCGGACCCGAATATGGCTCTCGAACCGACGACGCTGCCGAGACTTGTCGCAACCGATCGAGTGTACCTCGCATTGCTCGCGCAAGTGAGTCCCATGGAGGAAGCTCTTCGAGTGTGCGGGCATAGACAGCATACGTCTGTGCTACGGGCATCCCGTCGGGTGATTGTGTCGTAGCAACGATTTCAATGCCTACTTGGCGATGGAGCTTTGTCATTTGGCGCCCTTCACTGTTGACGTAGACAAGCAGCTCCGGGATATGCTCGAAGGTAATCGTCGCTGTTTGAAGTTCAGGATAATCTCGAGCGATCATGGAAATTCGACGGAGCTGCTCACTGACCGAAGCAAGATTAACCTGTGGGATGGTAGCGGACGTGTCGGAAAGTACTGCTGGCGGCATCAACACAAAATCTGGTGTTGTATCTTGCTGCACTCGATTTTTGAGTACCGCTTCTTTTTTTGCGTATTGCTCGACAGCTACCTTATACGCAGCATCGGTCGCAAGCCACGCTTGGAACCGCATCCGTGCATAGTTGAGCTCAAATGGCACTGGACGATTCCGGTATTGCTCCTCGTCATCGCCACCGAAGAAGAGTAGTGCAGCGTCAAAAAAATTTGTGTTATCTCGTTCGGGAGAACCAACGCGGATACCGACTGTCAAGCGCGCAGATTCGGAGCTGCCACTATCGAGCAATCCGCCGAAGGATACCTTCGCGCGCGTTGACCAACGATAGCGGAGCGTGTACTCAAGGTAGTATGGTCGCTTGAGTGATTCAATCGAGAGGCTATCCATTGAGCGACGGAGTTCATCTTCGAGTGCGCGCCGCACCTGGCCAAGCCACGGAGGCATTAGTGCAAGACTCTGGGAAGCTATCCCAAGTGCTGATAGTATGGCAAGAAAACGCACCGTCTGCACTATTCTCATTGCGATTCGAGCTCCGACGTGCTCACAGGTGGCACAAGCAAGGGTGGTTTCGATTGTGACTTCGCCTTCTTCTGCAGCTCGATTTTCGAAACAAGGAGTGCGGGTGAACAGGCGGAAACAGGAACACTACCTGATTCCGCACCACAGATTCCGTTAAATACGCCGATCTCATCCGATGCTGCAATGATGTTCGCAAACGTCGCCAGTGGGGTGCCAATAAAATCTACTCCTCGAACAAGTTCATCAGGCCGGCCATCTACGAACACTTTGTACACAACCAACGGCTGAACAGTGAACGCGTTCGGAATTCCACGGCTGGTAAAGGTAAAGCCACCAGCAATGTCTTCGAAGTAAAGTCCAAACAGTTTCCCTTGATTACGGCACTCTGCGCGAAGGAGCTGGCGGAGAGAATCGTATGGAACATGTTCATGAGCTTGGACGATCAAGTTCGATTGGCGTGCAACAGGTGCAAAGCCTGCTTGTTTCCGTCCGTGTCCATTCGACCGAGGAAATCCCTCGATAGGCGATCGGCACATGAGGAATTGGCGAAATATACCGCGTTCGACACTTACAACACGTTCTGCCGGAATCCCCTCGTCATCGTAGCGATAACTTCCAGCAAGTTCCACGCCCGCATACGAGTTGAGCGTCGGATCGAAGATAACGTCAAGGAAGGGTGGAAGGAGCTGTTTACCGACAAACGGCTTGAGCGTTTGGCTCGAGTTCGGATCTTTGATACGATGACCTTCTGCACGGTGACCAAAGATTTCGTGGAAGAACACTCCTGCTGCTCTCCCAGAGAGTATCGCAGGACCGACGTACGATTCGAGAACAGGTGCAGTTCGTAGCTGTTCAAGGAGAGCTACGGTCTGGCGGACATCTCGTTCGAGCGAATCGAGAGTTGGAAGTCCTTCTGCATTTCGTGCAAGGTAGGTCCGATACAGTGGCAGTGCCATTCCATCGTCCGCTTTCGCCCGCGCGACAATCGTAATGCGCCAGAGCGGTTCGTTGGTCACAAGCCGTGTGCCATCGTTTGCAGCAAGATATTTCCGTAGCATCACTGCTTGCATGTTCACTTGGCTTGACACCACGTGAGGCGAGCTCGAAAGCAGTGCTGAAAGCTTCCGTATGCGCTGTGCCCAAATCGCAGTATCACAACGGAAAGGCTCTCGAGGTGCGATGAATTGTTGTGGAGGGTACGGAGTAAAATCTGCTGACGTGTCTTCTTCCCGCACTTTGACGGCACGATTTGTCACGACCTTATCGTAGCGCTCCAACGCTGCTTTGTATGTTCGATCAGTTGCTTGCCAGATCACTTGACGGAGAGCGAGCGTATCTCCATCGAACGGTAGCTCTACAGAAAGTTGTCCCCGTCCAAATTGGATACCACTTGAGCCACGAAGGACATGCGTGTTGTCGAGCGTGTAATCTCCGACGCGGACGCTGACATCGAGCAATCGCTGTTTCCCGAAAGTCGCACTCACAAGTCCCCCATTGGTTGCAGTCAGGGTAACGCCCTGTTGATCGTACACCCAATAGGCGATGTAGTATGCAGGTGGGGATGTTGACCGTAATGATGCTGTCCAGCGTGCAAGCTCTTGCTCAAGCGCCTCCAGTACAGCGTCCGTCGTATCGGCGGATGCTCTGACCGAACTTGTTACCACACCTACGAGGACGAGACTCGCAACAGCTCTGAGTGCTCGACCCAGCAATGATCGAGTGAAGTGGTAAGCTTTAGATGCAACGATTAAGGTACGGACTGCGACTGTGCGGCTCACTCTTGACTGATGACCCAAATTTTAAGTGTGCCTACGATGTCCTGAAAGAGCCGCACTTTGACTTCGTAGATGCCCAACGTCTTGATAGGTTCTTCGATGATGATTGAGCGCCGATCGATCGAAAAACCACGAAGCGCAAGTTCATCTGCAATCATCTGTGGAGTAACGGAGCCGAAGAGTTTCCCTTCCTCGCCAACGCGCATGGGGATTGAAATCTGCAACTCAGCAAGTTGTGCTGCGGTGAGCTCTGCTTGCTCGCGTAACCGTTGTTGTTTACGCTCATAATGCTTTCGCTCGCTTTCAATACGCTTGAGCGCAGATGGTGATGCATAGTACGCCAGTTGCCGCGGAATGAGGTAGTTGCGCGCATACCCGTCGCTTACTTCAACGACGTCACCAATTGTACCGAGCTGCGCGATGTTCTCGCGGAGAATTACTTTCATGTTATGCCTCGCTATGATGGTTGCTCACTGGTTGGTATCTCATCCGGAACGACAGCGTTCTCGACAGATGCCTCTGTTGGAGGCTGGATAGCTGTTCCCGTACGCTGCTTTCGAAGCTCAATCAATCGTTCAGAAAGTTGTATCGTTAAATGCCGAAGGACACTGTCGTCTAAGATGAGGTAACGCTCGATGACCGGAATCGAGCTCGGGGGTGCATCGAAAATGCAGTGGACATAGTAGCCATTGTACTTCTTCTTGATCGGATACGCCATGCGCCGTCGTCCCCAACGATTAATCTCATGAATAGTGCCCCCGTGTTGGACAATGTACTCACTGATGCGGGCGACAGCTTCTTCAATCTCGGCATCCTCTAGTGCCGCGTTGATGATGTATGTGGTTTCGTATAACCGACGTGTGCTCATGAAAGCTCCTGTGGATAGTAGAACGAATGTTCAACTATTCAACGCCTCATCCGGGTGTTGACAGGATGGAGTGCAAAAATACAGCGCGCCCACCGTGCAGGCATGCAATACCCATGAGAAGCTACCGTAGTTTTGCACCGCGTAAGCCCCATCCCTAAACGTGACAATGAGCACATCTGCGACTCAAACTATTGAAACGTTCCCGAACCCAGCTCCGAATCGTCGCTACGTGATTACCCACGTGAACCCAGAGTTTACATCCGTATGCCCGAAGACTGGACTACCAGACTTTGGGACCGTTACAGTTCGTTACGTTCCTCGCCAGTGGTGTATCGAGCTCAAATCGCTCAAATATTACTTTCTCACTTACCGAAACGAGGGTATTTTCTACGAAGCAGTCACGAACAAGATTCTCGACGACTTAGTAGCTGCGTGCGCTCCGGAGGAAATGACAGTGATAACCGAATGGCGCACCCGCGGCGGAATTCACTCGATCATCGAAGCCAGTTACCGTCGTCCTGACCAAGCATGAACGCTCTCCGCATTGCTAAGGAATTTCACTGGGAGATGGGACATCGTCTTCCACTGCATTTAGGCCAATGTAGCAACATTCACGGTCATTCCTACCGTCTCCGCGTTGCTCTCGATGGTATCCCAGATGAACGTGGAATGGTTATGGACTTTTACGACGTAGCAACAATGGTTGAGCCCATTGTTGCGATGCTCGACCATGCATTCCTCTGTTCTGACGACGATGATACGATGCTCCGCTTGTTCCGCGATCACCCAGAGTTCAAAGTGGTCATCGTACCATTCCAGACGACGGTCGAGAATATTTGCCGCTGGATCGCTGAGCAGTTAGCACACCAGCTCCGTGGCAAGCCGAATATTTCTCGTCTGCACGTGCGACTTCACGAGACCACCACCGCATTTGCAGAATGCACGATAACTCTTGCCACTTCTGATCGTGACTCATGAGCGTCCGCGTTCGTTTTGCCCCATCGCCGACAGGGTACTTGCACATCGGCGGTCTTCGAACAGCTCTTTACAACTTCCTCTTTGCACGCCACCACGGTGGGCGATACATCCTCCGCATTGAGGACACCGACAGAACACGCTACGTTCCAGGATCGGTCGAAGACATCCTTGATTCACTTCGCTGGGCAGGGATTGAGCCTGATGAATCACCTGTCCACGGTGGTGATTATGGACCCTACGTCCAAAGTCAACGGACAGAACTGTACCGTCAGCATGCATTGCAGCTTCTTGAACGGGGGACGGCGTACTATGCATTTGACACTCCAGAGGAACTTGAGCGTATGCGACAGCGACAGCAAGCAGCTGGAATCGCACCCCACTATGACCGCAGCACGATGCGCAATCAGTTCACCCTTGGAGAAGAGGAAACCCGCCGCCTCCTCGCCTCAGGCGAGCAAGCGACCATCCGACTAAAAGTTCCTCTCCATGGCGAAGTCAAATTTGACGATCGCATCCGTGGTACCATCATTGTACCATGCAAGGACGTAGACGACCAAGTACTGCTCAAGAGCGATGGGTACCCGACATACCACTTGGCAAATGTCGTGGACGACCACCTCATGGGGATCACCCACGTCATCCGCGGTGAAGAATGGCTACCATCAACACCGAAGCACATCCTCCTCTACCAAGCGTTCGGTTGGGAACCGCCCGAGTTCGCACACCTCCCACTTCTCCTCAACCCAGATCGCTCCAAGCTCAGTAAACGGCATGGAGATGTCGCTGTCCGTGATTACATCGCAAAGGGTTACTTCCCAGAAGCTATCGTAAACTTCATCGCACTTTTGGGATGGAATCCTAGTGGAGACCGAGAGCTCTACACCATTGAGGAGCTCATCGAAGCATTCTCACTCGACCGCGTCAACAAGGCAGGAGCAGTTTTCGATTTATCAAAGCTCGACTGGTTGAATGCCCAGTATTTCAAGCAACGCGTTGAACGCGACCTGGCGGGACTCGTTGCACAGCTTCGACCTCATCTTGCAGAGCGCGGCTGGCATGCCGACGACGAGTATATCGGTCACGTGATCGTACTCCTCCATGAACGTGTCCATCGGCTCCCAGAGATTGTCGAATTCGGTGCATACATGTTCTCATCGCCAAGCTACGATGAAGAGTTCTTCCGTAGCACGTGGAATGAATCGTTTAGAAGCCTGCTTGAAGAACTCCGCGATTCCCTTGCGACAACAGAGCCATTTACTTCAGCCGCACTCCATGAACAACTCAACCGATATGCACAGGAGCATAACATCCCTTTCCGCCAAATCGGAACTCTACTTCGGTTAGCATTAACGGGGAAACGTGTTGGTGCAGGCATGATGGACACGATGGCAACACTCGGGAAAGCAGAAGTCCTCCGCCGAATCGAGATGTTCCTTGCATGGAGTAACGAACATGCGTCTGGTGATTAGCGCAGCCATCGTGCTCTTCTGTGCATGTGCACGCACGATTCCTCCACCACCATGCACACTGCCTACTGACCTTGTCATTCGCTGGGGAACGTGGTTTGACACGCTCGGTGTCATTCGCGGTTACCAACTCCAGTGGAGCGGTATAATTTCGTCGTATGAACAAAACATCCGCACCGGTGACATCCACGTACTCGATACGATTACAATCAGCATCGAACGGAAGACGCACTGTGACGTCGCAACCGATCTTCGGAACGCTTTTGTGCAGAACCAAGCGTACGTCGTCATCGGGCCGGTTTCACACTTTGTCGAACTCAGCACATCGAGCACGACTGCTCGTGCCGTCTGGGATGCACGCTACGAAACGTATGGAAGTCGGCACTTTCGTGCTATATTTCGGTGGTTGAACCATCTGATCGGTCGACATGAAACTGCTGATCGCTGACGACCACGAAGACTACTGTGCCTCATTGAGTGAGTGGTTTGCGCAGCAAGGCTGGCACTCGATAGTAGCACACACGACCGACGAGGCGCTCTCAGCAGTTGCGCAGCATGCACAGTCGCTCGATCTTGTTCTTCTCGACATCGAATTCCAGGGAGAGCAACGGACAGGGATGGAAGTTCTTGAGCTCATACGGCGTCGATACCCACACCTCCCTGTCGTTATGATCAGCGGAAAAGGTACGTTCGAAAGCGCGGTACGTGCAACCAAGCTTGGTGCGGAAAACTTCATTGATAAGGCGACACTCAGCAACGAACGATTGCTCGAGGTCGTTCACCAGGCTGCGCGATCCACGTCAACCAACGGTTCCGATGCTGAAGCATGCTTAAGTTTCCTCCGAGCACACGGGATTATCGCTCAGACGCCAATCATGGTGGAGCTTGCACAGAAAATACTCCGCATTGCACGCTCGCAATTGAACGTCCTTATAACAGGCGAAACAGGAACTGGAAAACGGTTAGTAGCGCAGGCAATCCATGCTGCCAGCCCACGGAAGAACTACCCCTTCATCACGGTGGATATTCCGAACATTCCGCGTGAGCTCTTCCAGAGCGAAATGTTTGGACATGTCCGTGGAGCCTTCACTGGCGCCGCACAGGATAAGCGTGGATTCTTCCATGCTGCCAATCGCGGGACACTCTTTCTCGACGAGATCGGCGATCTCGCGCGCGATCTACAATCGAGTTTGCTCATTCCAATCGAGGAGAAAACATTCCACAGGGTCGGAAGTAACGAGAATGAAACGGTAGATATCCGATTCATCTCCGCGACTGACCACGATCTGGCTGAAGCTGTCCGCCAGGGGCTCTTCCGCGAGCAGCTCTACTACCGACTACGGGAAACGGAAATCACCATCCCACCACTGCGTGAGCGTCGCGATGATATTCCGCTCATTGCTCAACATACTCTTGCCAAGCTCAACGAAGGCGCTTACCAACAAAAGGTTCTGACACCAGCCGCAATCAATATGCTCACGGCACAGCAGTGGCCTGGAAATGTACGTCAGCTTCTCAGCGTCGTCAAAGAAAGTTTCATGCTCGCCGGTGATAATGCCTATATCGAAGAGCGCCACATCGCCAGTGCACTCCAATCAGGATATCGCATCAACTCATCTATCGCAGTTGATTCTCTCGAAGCAATCAAAGCGAATGCTGAGAAGACAGCAATTGAGGAGGCACTTGCGACAACGAATGGTAACGTGACCAAAGCCGCAGCACTGCTCGGGGTTAGCAGAGAGACTGTGTACAACCATTGCCGACGATTCAACATCGATCCCCACAGCTATCGGCAGCGGCAGTCGTCAGGCTGAATGCCGCGACCATGCAACATCCGGTCTACCAAGATTCTTGTTGATAACCCGAGCTGCGACGAAGAGAAAGTCCGAGCAACGATTCAAGAACGGCACGACAACATCACCGATCGGCTCATGTTCGGCCAGCTCGGTAGCTCGACGTTCGGCGCGACGGCAGATCGTCCGTGCGTGGTGCAGAAGTGCTGCGGGCATACTCCCCGTTGGCAAGATGAAGGTGTTGAGGGGAGGAAGCTCAGCTTCCCAGCGGTCAATCCACTGTTCGAGCCATGTAACGTGTTGCTCCGTGATGCGCGGTATCTCCCAGCGAGGTGGAGGATCGAGCGGTGTTGCTAAATCACTCCCGAGCGTAAAGAGAAGGTTGCTCAGCTCAAGCAAGATGGAATGCATCTGGTCTGGCATCTGCTCGTGCGCAAGAGCAACACCGAGAACGCTATTGAGCTCATCAACTGTTCCGTAGCATTCAATGCGGAGGGCATGCTTCGGAACGCGCTGCCCCCCAAACAACGCCGTCGTTCCACGGTCACCAGTTTTTGTGTAGATGCGTGTTGCCATCGCTCATGCACGTTCGTAGGGTGCGACAAACCGTTCGATGAACTCTTGCACAACACTGTCCGGTGATTGACGGAATGAATCTACGCTCCCAGTGAACCACACTACGCCCTCATGAAGCATCGCCACACGGTCGGCAACGTTAAACACTGAAAACATGTCGTGCGTGATGACAACACTGGTCACGCCAAGACGATGCTGTAAATCCTTGATTAGGTGATCAATCTGCTCAGAGGTCACTGGGTCAAGACCTGTCGATGGCTCGTCGTAGAGAATGTATTCTGGGCTTCCTACGAGCGCACGTGCAACCCCAACTCGCTTGCGCATACCACCAGAAAGGTCCGATGGTTTTTTCGAGCACAGAAGGGCGTATTCCCGTTCGAATGCTTGAGCACCGACTTCCTCTGGCGATGGTACCAGATGAACAGCTTGGAGGACACGACGTGCTTCGGCATCGAGAATCTCGAATCGGCGCTCCCCGTGCTCGTAGAGGCTGATGACGAGATTTTCCCACACAGTTAGCGAATCGAACAGTGCCGCCCCTTGAAAGACGTACCCGATTCTACGACGCACTGCATACAAATCCTTCGTAGGAAGTTCTCCAATTGGGATGTCATCTATCCGAACCGTACCGCGATCTGGTCGGAGCAAACCAACGATAATCTTGAGCAGGACACTCTTTCCACAGCCGGACTTTCCGATGATGCAGGTGGTTTGCCCATCAGGGATGTCGAGCGTGACGCCGCTGAGTACTTGCTTAGTGCCAAATCCTTTGTACACATTCTCGATAGCGATCATTCCTTAGGCTGCAAAGAGTCGGTGGCGAATGGATGCTACAGTCGGCACAGGAATGGCAGAAATGAGCTGGCGTGTGTACTCTTGCTGTGGTGCCCGGTAGAGCTCGTCGGCATCCTGAAGCTCGACAATGCGCCCTGCATGCATGACAGCTATGCGATCGCTGATGAATTTGACAACGCTCAGGTCGTGCGAGATGAAGATGTACGTAAGGCCAAGCTCTTGGCGAAGCTTGACGAGTAAGTTGAGCACTTGTGCTTGAATACTGACATCAAGTGCCGAAACGGATTCATCGCAAATGATGAGCTTCGGTTCGAGTGCCAATGCACGTGCAATGCAAATGCGTTGGCGCTGCCCACCGCTGAACTCGTGTGGGTAGTTGTGGTAATGCTCCGGCTCGAGACCAACTTTGACAAGCAGTTCTTCGATGTACTCTCTCCGTTCAGCATCGTTGGCAAAGCGTCCATGCACCTTGAGCACTTCCATGATCGCACTGCCGACGGTGAGCCGTGGATTAAGTGATGAGTAAGGATCCTGGAAGATAATCTGCATGTGCCGCCGCAACGCTTTGAGGTCGGAACGGCTGAGCGAGGTAACATCATGACCATCGAAGAGAACACGCCCAGCCGTTGGCTCCACCAAGCGGAGGATGGCACGTCCAGTGGTCGTCTTGCCGCATCCACTCTCACCGACAAGGCCGAGCGTTTCCCCTTGTCGTACGGTGAAGCTGACTCCATCAACTGCTTTGACCCATCCGGAGATACGACTGAAGACGCCAGTCCGAATCGGGAAATGCACCTGCAAGTCCTCGACCGTAAGCAACACGGGGTGCGTGTCGAGTGTCGCTTTTCGCTGAGCGCGCTGCTGGGGAGTTTCTGCTCGCATCGCGATGATTTCCTCCACACCGCCACTTGAGCGCTCCACGATACTTCCATCAGGACGCTCATCCATGAAATCGTGCACTGTCGGCAGAACACTCATCCGTACATCGAGTCGAGGGCGGCACGCAAGCAACCCTTTCGTGTATGGATGCTTTGGCTGCTCAAATAGTTCGAGGACACTGCCGGACTCGACGATACGCCCGCGGTACATGACGATGACGTAATCGGCAAGTTCTGCAACGACGCCTAAATCATGCGTAATGAAGAGCACACTCATGTGGTGCTGACGCTGCAAGTTGCGCAGCAGGTCCAGTATTGCTGCTTGAACTGTGACATCGAGCGCTGTTGTGGGTTCATCGGCGATGAGCAAATCGGGATTGCACGCCATCGCCATGGCTATCATCACGCGCTGCTTTTGCCCGCCCGAAAGTTGGTGAGGATATTGGTCAATGATTACTTCAGGGCGCGGAAGTTGTACTTCGCGGAATAGTTGGAGCACTCGCTGACGAGCTTCGTCACGGCTCATTCCGAGGTGGAACTGGAGTGCCTCGGCAACTTGATCGCCACAGCGGAACACTGGATTGAGGGAGGTCATCGGCTCCTGGAAGATCATCCCAATCCGATTGCCACGGTAATGGCGCATCTGCTCTTCGTCGAGCGCAAGCAAGTCAACCTCTTTCCCATCGGGTTCTGTAAAGAGTACTTTCCCGTGAACAATCCTCCCGGGAGGGCTGGGTACTAGTCGCATGATCGAAAGCGCTGTGACAGATTTGCCCGACCCAGACTCACCAACGATACCTACTGTCTTACCTCGTGGGATTTCGAATGTGATGCCGTCAACCGCGCGAATCGTCCGCTCATCAGTGCGGAACTCCGTCACTAAGTGTTCGATGCGTACAAGTGGTGTCATTCGATAGTGCGTGTTGGTGCTCACAGTGCTGCCAAAATACACCGCTAACGGTACGAACGGCGATTGCGGATGTAATCAACGACGAGGAGCTTTCCTAACTGGTCAAGGTCACTGTAAAACGCACGGCCGCGGCACACTTTTGTAAGCTCCTCGACAAAGCTGCGGAGCACAGGGTCATGCGCGATCATAAACGTGCTGATCGTAATACCATCACGTCGGCAGGCGAGAGCTTCGTCAAGCGTTTTATTGACAATGCGTGGATCGAGTCCGAATGGATTCTTGTAGAGCCTCCCCTGTTCATCGAAGATTGCTGACGGCTTCCCATCGGTGACTAAGAAGAGCTGCTTGTTAGCACTCCGTGAACGACGAAGGAGCTGCCGGCCAAGTCGAAGTGCATCGCGGGTATTTGTGTGGAAAGGACCAACACTGATGTAGGGAACAAGCCGGCGCTCGATACGATGTGCCTCGTCGCCGAAGACGATGACTTCAAGCTGATCGTTCGGGTACTTGGTGTTGATAAGCTCGATGAGCGCAAGCGCAACTTGCTTTGCAGGTGTGATGCGATCCTCGCCGTAGAGCACCATCGAGTGCGAGATGTCAATTGCTAACACAGTCGAACACGACGTCATGTGCTCGGTTTCATGGACGCTAATGTCGTCCTCCCGCAGCGGAAACTCTTCGAGTGTGCTATCACGGAGAAGGACGTTGTGGAACGTCTCTCGTAGATCGATGAGTGTGGTCGGATCTCCAAACATGTACGATCGAGTTTCCGGAAGCGGCTCGTGTCCTTCGCCTGAATGTGGTACATCGTGGTTCCCAGCTTCTCCGCGCTTGAGAGAGCGGAAGATTTCGCTCAGTGCATCGGTGCGAATGAGCCGTTCTGTCTTCCGTGTCGGCCGGAGTTGTCCATCACGCTCCTGGAGCAATCCCTCGGCGATGAGGAGTTGAATGTACTCTTCCATCGTCATGTCGCCGAGAACGCCGTAACGTTCATCGAGAAGCTCAATTAGCCGCAGCGCGTCCTCTGCATCCATATCGACTTTGAGAAGCACAAATCGAAACAGACGTAAGAGGCGTTCAAGCGCCTGTTCAGCAGTTTCGGCCTGGTCATTCCAGCGCAGATATCGAACGGCAAGCATTAGAGCATGTACTTGCTAAGGTCCACATCATGCATGATACGCTCAAGCTTCGTGCGAACATACGCTGCGTCAATTGTGATACGCCGCCCGGCTAATGAATCGGGAGCATCATAGAGGAAATCATCGAGAAGCGTCGTCAAAATTGTATGCAAGCGACGCGCACCAATGTTCGATACAGTCTCGTTGACTTTGGCGGCAATGGCAGCAATTTCTGTAATTGCATCGGGCTCGATTACCAACTCGACACCTTCTGTAGCGAGAAGCGCTTGGTACTGCTTAATCAGCGCATTCTCAGGAATGGTGAGAATCTGTACAAAATCCTGCTCAGTGAGCGAGTGCAGTTCGACACGAATCGGGAAACGCCCCTGGAGCTCCGGAATCAAATCCGATGGTTTGCTGACGTGAAATGCTCCCGACGCTATAAACAGCACGTGATCAGTGCGGAGCGGTCCATACTTGGTGTTGACCGTTGAGCCCTCGACGATTGGAAGTAGATCGCGCTGGACGCCTTCACGAGAAACATCTGGACCGACCGATTGTCCACGCGAAGCCACTTTGTCAATTTCGTCAATGAAGACGATACCCATCGTTTCGGCGCGCTCGATTGCCTCACGGACCACGGCGTCCATATCGAGCAGTTTCTCTGCTTCCTCTTGCTCGAAGAGTGCACGTGCTTGCGCAACGGTGACTTTCCGTCGCTTGGACGATTTCGGCAGAAACTTCCCGAGCATGTCCTGGATGTTTATGCCTAAGTCATCAAGCCCAATAGGTCCCATCACCTGCATCACAGGCAGTTGTGGTGAGGTCACCTCGATCTCAATGAGTTGGCTGTCGAGCTCGCCAGTGTTGAGACGATAGCGCATCTGAGCGCGATGATCAGCGTAACTGTCAGCGCTTGCACCAGAGCCAAGCTCGAACGAAAGGCCACTTGCTGGTGGCGGAACTAATATGTCGAGTAACCGTTCTTCGGCAGCAGCGGCAGCCTCTCGACGTTTTTCGGAAGTCTTCTCTTGTCGTACCATTGCGACCGCAGTCTCTGCAAGATCCCGAATCATGCTCTCGACATCGCGACCGACGTAGCCAACTTCGGTGAACTTCGTAGCCTCAACTTTTACGAACGGCGCACCCGCAAGTCGAGCAAGACGGCGTGCAAGCTCGGTTTTCCCGACACCAGTAGGGCCAATCAAGATGATGTTGTTTGGCATAATCTCATCACGCAGCGGCTGTGGTACTTGCTGCCGCCTCCAGCGATTACGCAATGCGATTGCAAGTGCACGCTTGGCTTCCTGCTGACCGATGATGTACTTATCGAGTTCAGCGACAATCTCTCTCGGGGCAAACATGTTAGTGCGCATCATCATGTCAACTCTTCGATCGTAAAGAAATCATTCGTGTAGATGCATATCTCTGAAGCGATGCGGAGCGATTCTTCCACAATCCCACGGGCATCAAGCGTTGTATGACGAATGAGTGCACGGGCTGCTGCACGTGCGAAGTTGCCGCCCGATCCAATCGCTGCGATGTTATCCTCCGGGACAATGACATCACCGTTTCCACTGATGAGTACAATTTCCGTTCGCGTTGATGCAACGAGCAATGCCTCAAGTCGCCGTAGGTAACGATCGGTGCGCCACGCTTTGGCAAGCTCGACGGCACTTCGGACCAAGTTGCCGCGTTGGGCTTCGAGTTGCTCTTCGAAGCGATCGACAAGTGTAAAGGCATCTGCCGTGGCACCGGCAAAACCAACGAGGACTGAATCGTTGTACAGACGACGCACTTTGCGTGCAGTACTCTTGAGAATGGTCGTGTCGAGTGACACTTGACCATCACTCCCGATACAGGCTTTCCCATCTCGAATGACGGCAATGACCGTCGTTCCATGCATCACATGTTTCATCGGTTCCACATTCGAAGGAGTAACACAAAGACTGGAAGGGATAATACGCCAAGGGTTGCGAGCAGAAGAGCTGTATGACGCTGGCCAGAAGCGAAAGCTTCGATTGATCGCCACACAAACGAAAGTGTAAACACACCCACCGCTGTCACAAGCGCTGGACGACTCCAGAACACGCGCCGACGGTAAAGCATGCTTAATACGAACACAAGTACACCACCACCAACACCGCCTACCAGTGCAATGGGAGCATGCTGTGCCCCTTCAGTGTACGAAGCAATTCCAACGACAAGCAGCACTAATGCGTAACTACGCAGTATCCATTGCAGTACACTGGGGTTCACCTGCGTTCCTCAGCGACAATTGCACCATCACGCAGAACGAGGATGCGATCAGCGGCAGCAGCAATCTCTCGACTGTGCGTTGCCACAAGAAGCGTCAGCTGATATTCACGTCGCAAAGAGGCGATGAGCTCAAGAAGCCGCTCGGTGTTCTGTGAATCGAGATTACCAGTCGGTTCATCAGCCAGCAACAGGCGCGGTTTGATTACGAGTGCACGTGCGAGTGCGACACGTTGCTGCTCTCCACCAGAAAGCTCTGCAGGCAAGTGTGACTTGCGATGCCCTAACCCGACTGCATCGAGCATTGCGCTTGCACTTCGTCGCGCCTGACTTTGCTTTTCGCCCCGCAACAGGAGCGGCAGCATAACGTTTTCCAATGCGCTGAACTCTGGGAGCAAGTGATGAAATTGAAAGACGAACCCTATCTCGAACGAACGAAGCCGTGTACGGGCAGCTTCGTCCAAATGCGATAGTGTAAGTTGTTGTCTGCCGTCGAACCAGTAGTACACGTGGCCTCGATCTGGCAAATCAAGACCACCGAGCAAATGGAGAAGAGTACTTTTGCCAGCCCCGGATGGACCAACGAGCGCAACATACTCTCCGCACGTAATCTCCAATGAAACACCTCGTAGTACAACTGTGTCGTTGGTCGATCGCAGCGAATACGTCTTGTGAAGGTTTTCTGCCGACAGAATAGTCACGATCGTTCGAGAGCACGTCTTGTGGTAAAAATATCGTTCAGCCAACGATGAATCCTGTTTCGCTCCTTGGCCATTGCATGGAGCTGCTTTCGCAGATTGAACGCTCGCGCTCCACACCAGCGGATACTCTTACTCGCGAGTATGTACGGAGTCGGAAGTATCTCGGCGCCAAAGAACGGCGTGCAATCTCTGAAATTGTCTTCGCCACACTCCGCACAAAGAATACAGCGGAAATACTCACACGCAGATACCTCGACACGGTTTGCCTTACGCAGCCGACGTCAGCACTTGCCTCACTCATGGGCTCAGTGGCGGCTGTTGCACCTGCGTGGACATCATTTGAACCGACGCAGGTACTCGACGTCGCAGCTGGAGAGCAAACGGAGCCAGCACGCGCATTGACAGCACTTTATAACCGCACGACAGGAAGTGATCTGCCAACGAACTGGGCGACTGAACTTCGAACGTTGCTTGGACAGCTCGATTGGAGAGATGGTAGCATTACGCAAGTCTCCCTTGCCGCTTGTCTGCCTGAGTGGATGGTTGAGTCACTCCATGCTGGAGGGATGGAGAGCAAGGACATTGTCGCCTTAGGACGGGCATTCATGCATGCTGCACCACTTGTAATCCGTAGCGCACACAACGACCAATCGAGAGAGGCTCTTTTAGCAAAACTTACACATGACGGCATCGTTGCCCATCCGGCAACGCTTTCACCATCGGGGTTGGTGATCGAACAGCGAACATATTTGCTCGACCATCCACTCTATCGAAACGGCGCAATTGAAGTGCAAGATGAAGGCAGCCAACTTGTAGCGTTTGCACTTGCCCCAGAGGAACATTGGCGCATCCTCGATGCCTGCGCTGGTGCAGGAGGAAAAACTCTCCACCTTGCTCAGCTCCAGCGTGACAGGGGTTTGATTGTCGCAACCGATGGTGATCCAAAGCGTCTTCGACTCTTGGCGCGTCGGCTACGGCGGCACCAGTTCCGCTCAATCCACATAACACACCACGGTACACACTCAGCTCGACTTTTACGGGAGGAATCGTACGATGCTGTGCTGCTTGACGTCCCGTGTTCTGGAACTGGCACCCTTCGCCGTGCACCGGAAATTAAATGGCGACTTAGCCGACGTCAGCTCGATCGCATCGTCGCCAAACAACGGCAGATTTTGGAAGAGAATTACCGTTACGTACGACCAGGTGGTGTTCTTCTCTACGTGACGTGCTCAATCCTTCCAGAAGAAAATCACGAAGTCGTTGCGGATTTTCTCAAGCACCATCCGGAGTTCGTGCCTGATCCAATCGCGCATGCATTCGCGAGATATCACATTCCGCTTTCACTGTTGCCTGACCAATGGCAATTGCAACTTATGCCCCACCTCCATGGCACTGATGGGTTCTACATCGCACGGTTACGACGAAGGTAATGCTGCCATGCGAGCGATGAGCAATATGCCACCACTTACAATGATGCTACGCACGACAAACGCAACCAGACCACCTGCGACAACGTCTCTCCATCCGCAACCAGGTACCGCAAGGCATACCATTGTTCCGGCGTGCAGCAATGCTCCAAGATCGAGTTTTGCTGCAATCGTGTAGAGCCGTATGTCCGTAGCTGTGGGATCGAGGAACGCGGCAAGCGACGGAACAAAACCAATAGGCATCCCCAATGAATGCGCCACCGTTGTCAAAAGCTGCACAAGACTTCCCAAGGGGAGCGGTACAACTGCGCTTGCGAAAATTCCACTCAACGGTACTATCCGACCAAGCACACCTCGAATGGCAACATAACCAGCCGATCCCCATAGCAGCGCAGCACCAGCTCCTCCCACAAAGAACGTCGTCGTGAAGACAGCAAGGGCAGAAAACTGTTCAGATGCAGGTGCTTCGTAACCCATGCGTTGCGCGATTAGCCTGTTGAGCTCGACATACTGCGCGTATAATGACGCATTAGACCAGCTCAGCCATGCCGTTACTACGTCCAATATTGCTGCGATGAAGAGTGCAAGCACTACAAGCTGGAGTCGCTCGATGATTGGCCGTTCGCTGAGCGACTGGATATTCCCTCGCAGCATCTGGTGAATCCACTGCATCCACGCACTACGTTCCATTGGGTGCTTCCTCGGATGGTGATTGTGCAGAAGGTTCTCGACTGTCAGTCCGTCCTCGTAACAGGAGCTCGTAGCTTTGGCATTCGAAGAGGAATCGTTCCCCAATACCACGTGCGAACGGCGAATCCTGAGCTACCATTCGTTCTGGATGCCATTGCACTGCGATGAGGAATCCATGCGACTGTGGGTCAGCCCATTCAACCGCTTCGATGATGCTGTCGGGCGCATGGGCGGACACTGCAAGTCCCTGGCCAATTTTCTCAATCGCTTGATGATGGGCACTGTTTACCGTACCATCCCATACGCGGAGCATGCGACCAAGTATCGTTCCTGCTTGAATACTCACAGAGTGAGTGCTATCACCTTCCGGTGTTTTCCCGTGGAGGATGTGTGTGTTGCACTGGTGCGGAATATCTGCCACGAGCGTCCCGCCGAGTGCAACGTTCAGAAGCTGGGCACCCCTACAGATACCGAGGATCGGCATCGTCGCTGCTCGTGCTTGTTCAAAAAGTGAAAGTTCAAAATCATCTCGTTCTCGATCAATCCGATGACAAAGTGCACGCGCATGCTCAGCGTTGTAAAGCGCAGGATCAACATCTTCTCCACCGGTGAAAACGATCCCAGCACAGGCTCGAAGCTCCTCGCGTGCACGAACAATGTCGTACCCGTCGCGTGCGAGATCGAGCACCTCAACACCTGGCATGATCTGCTCCAGCCACGAACGGTAGAATGCGTACTTTGGACTACCACTACCTTTCGTGAGTGCAATCTTCATTAGTACCGCCTCTTGAAATTGTACAACATACATTTGAGCCACTGGTCATCATGATCATCGAAGCAGAGCGACATACGCGCTACACCGACTGAAAAGCCCGAACGATCAAAGTCTCCAGCGAACGTGCGAAGTTTGACGGCATCTTTTTCAGTTATCAGAATCCACTGCGCTGTGTGAAGGCGAGCAAGTGCGATGATGTGCTTGATGTCTTCGTGCGTGTACCAGTGGTGGTCGTTCTTGCAATACATGGCGGCAAGGTGTAGATTTTCTGTCTGTTCGATTGTTGCCCGGAAGCGCTCAGGATGTGCAATAGCACACACAGCAATTGCACGCCCCTGTGGCTGGGCTGTCGTCCCGCTATCGAGCAGCATCCATCCATCGAGTGATAGTCGAGCGCAAATGACTAACGCACCCCGTGCTGCATAGCGCTGGACATCCGCTCGCTTGACACCAACCGCACAGAGTACATGAGCTCGACGTAACTCGTCTCGTGGTTCACGGAGAGTCCCGCAAGGGAGCAGCCTGTTTTTACGATCGAGCGTTGCTGCATCCACCATGACGATATCAAGCCGGCGAGCCAACTGCCGATGTTGGAATCCATCATCGAGAATCACCACGCTTGCTCCAAACCGACGAATTGCCAATTGTGCACCGACACAGCGCCGTCGTGATACGATGACTATCGCTTCGGGCACTCGCTCAGCGATGAGAGCAGGTTCATCACCGCTCATCGTCACTGGTGCGCGTTCACCTGCACCATTGGACACAACGACGACACCCCGGCTTTGACGTCGATAGCCTCTGCTGATGATGGCGACGCGCCATCCCCATCCAATCAGCAACTGTGCAAGAGTGATGACCATCGGTGTTTTGCCGGTACCACCCGTTGTAATGTTACCTACACTCAGCACAGGGACATCGAGTTGACATACTCCGATATCACGATCAAAGAGCCTATTTCGCATCCGCACAAATGGTGCGATGAGCATCGTGTCAGTCCTCCACTGCAAAGTGTCGTTGCAACTGGCCGCAGAGCGTGCTGACTCCTTCGGTATCGAGCGAAGCTGATACAACAATTGGTGCAGAAAGTGTTATCTCAATTCGTGCGAATGGCAACGGTAGAATGAACTGGTCCCATGATCGGCGAAATCGCCAAGCCCACCGGCAGCGAACACGACACCAATAGAGCGGCACTTGTGCTTGCTGTGCACAGAGAACTGCACCACGCTTTGCTACACCACGTGGTCCTCGCGGTCCATCTGGTGTAATGAGCACAAGCGCTCCCTGTCGAGCCAGCGTCACAAGCTCGTCGAGCGCTTCTCTTCCTCCACGAGATGATGATCCACGGATGCAACGATACCCCCACTGTTCGAGAAGTTGTGCGAGCAACGCACCATCTCGACTCTGACTGACTAAGGCTACACCGTCCTGTCCTGCAAAGAATGCCCATACCGGTAGCATTTCCCCATGCCAAAACGCAACAACTCCATGCTGTGGTACGCTGCCACTTGGATGGATTCTCCACGTCCATCGAAGCAGTGAAAGGAGTGCAATACCGATACGCCACATCATAGTCTACCGATAAGCGTCAGCATGCGATCGGCGATGCGCTGGCTCACACCTGGCTGCCCAAGCGCAGCGCGAAGTTCATGGGATGCTTCCCGCTGACGCGCGGCTTCGTCGGGATCAGTGAGAACACGACTGAAAATGCTCAGCAACGTACGAACGCTTGTGCTCGTTTGCACAACTTCTGGGACAACACGACGACCGATCACGATGTTCGGGAGCGCGATCGAGGGAATTGTGACAAGGGTACGCCCCACAAGATAGGTGCCGAGCGAAGCCCGATAAACGACAACTTGGACGACACCTGCAAGCATCGCTTCCAACGTGGATGTGCCAGCTTTGATGATTCCATAGCTCGATCGTCGTAAAACTTCTTGAGCATTGTGTTCAATCTGAACATAAGCAGGAAGAGAGTTGCTTGGCGTTGGAATTGCAACCGTGAATTCAAAATCGGGACATCTGCGACGGAGCTGTTCGACAAGTCGGAGCATCAGCGGGATATTGAGTCGTTGCTCATGTGTGCGACTACCGGGTAGTAGAGCGATACCCTTTGGATTCTTTGATTCAGTTGAGGGAGGCACAGCGTATGCAGGGTCATCGAGGAACGGATGCCCTTCATACTCAGTTTGAATTCCAAGCTGGTGGAAGAATGGTACCTCAAACGGAAGGATAACGAATAATCGGTCAACTACTTCCGTCAGTTGCTTGGCACGCCAGCGCCCCCATGCCCAAAGCTGTGGTGCAATGTACCAGAACACAGGCACACCGCGGCGCCGCACGTGGCGTGCAAGACGTAGATTAAAGCCAGGGTAATCAACAGGAATAAACAGGTCGTACTCACGTGCCTCAACATGGCGGAGCGTCAATTCAAAGATTCTGCGGAGCGATCGAAACTGCCGCACAACTTCCCAAAAGCCGTTGACATTCATCGTCGCAAATGGTGCAATCGGCTCTAATCCCACAGCCTCCATCGCTGGACCGCCGATCCCATAGAATTCTACAGTTGGCTCGCGGTGCTTGATTGCGCTCATCAATCGAGCTGCATGGCGATCACCGCTCCGTTCCCCAGCAACAATGAAGATTCGTAGTGCCATCGTTTCTCTTACTGCGAGGTGTCTTCAATTGGCATGACAAGGCTCGGATCGTCGTTGGCAACGTTACCAACACGTGGTGATACGGGATACCAGTGCCATGTCTGATGCTCTGCAGTAAGGACGCGTGATAACATCGTCTCACCGCTACTTTGCGGTGAGAGCCATTCGTGGTAGAGCGCACGGGGAATCACGACAGGCATTCGCTCGTGGAGGTGCATAATCGAGGGATCCGCTGCACGCGTCAAGATGGATGTGCGCAGGACATGCTTCGCTGACGATGAATCGTACTCCCGGATGACGATGCCAGCAAAGCCGATCAAAGGTGTATCGGTGTGGAGAAAGAATGGGCGCCCACGTTCTGCCCATTCGTAGAACCCGCTGGCAGGAATGATACATCGGGCACTGTCGAGCAGACGCCGGATATGGGGTCGCTCCAGTGCTGTTTCACTGCGTACGTTAATGAGCAAACCTCCATCGTGACGACGAAATCCCCATACACCTTCTCGTACGAACCGTTGGTCTCCATCTTGTGCGATGAGGATGATCTCTTGATTAGGAGCAATGTTGTACCGTGCTACCGAGCTGATGCCCGATACACCAAATTCTTCTTCCAGTTCATTGCTCGTAGCAACAAGTGCAAAGCGCCCGCACATACGATGGGTGATAGAGTACGCGGCTCTGCGCTACTCAGTCATGATTTCGTTTTCTTTTCGCGAAGCGATCTGGTCAATCTCTTTGACGAAACGGTCCGTCATGCGTTGAATATCTTCTTCAGCGCGGCGGCGATCATCCTCGGAGAAACCTTCGTCTTTTTCTGCTTTCTTAAGGTGATCGAGTGCATCGCGACGGACTTGTCGGACAGCCACTTTGGCTTCCTCAGCCATCTTCCAACAGCTTTTGACGATTTCTTTCCGTCGCTCTTCTGTCAGGGGAGGGATTGGTATACGGATGACAGCGCCGTCGTTCGTTGGATTGAGTCCCAGATCACTGGCTTTGATTGCCTTTTCAATCTCTACGAGCATCGAGCGTTCCCAGGGCTGAATCACGATTAAGCGGGGTTCGGGGATAGAAACGCTCCCAACCTGTTGTAGTGGTGTCGGCGTGCCGTAGTGGTTCACCCGAATACCATCGAGCATTGCAACGGACGCGCGTCCAGTCCGCACGCGTGCAAGTTGATGTTGGAGGTGCTCAACTGCTTTGCTCATTCGATGCTGTGCATCACTGAGAATTTGGCTTATTGGCATAGGTTGGCTCTGCATAGAGTGAAACGTGAGTTTCAATCAACATTAGCACATACAGTGTCGACAATCGATGGGTCAGGCGGCGCAAAACTACTGTGGTGTCGATGTTGCTGAACCATTGCTAACGACGGTTGCTATCGGCTCTCCAAGTAGAAGACGTTTGAGGTTACCGGGCGTCTGTGCATCGAAGACCAAAATGGGGAGGCTATTTTCCTGGCACAGCGTGATTGCAGTGAGATCCATCACCTTCAGGTCGCGCTCGAGGACCTCACGGTACGTCAGACGGTCGAACCGTTGTGCGGTTGGTACATGCTCTGGGTCAGCATCATAGATGCCATCAACGCGGGTGCCTTTGATGATGCACTCCGCTTCAATTTCAATTGCGCGTAACGCAGCGGCTGTATCTGTTGTAAAGTACGGACTGCCTGTCCCTGCACCGAATATCACAACACGTCCTTTTTCCAAATGACGAATCGCACGTCGGCGAATAAACGGCTCAGCAATTTGCGCCATGTGAATCGCAGTTTGCAAACGTGTTTGGAGGCCGAGCGCTTCGAGAGCATTCTGTAAACCGAGAGCATTGATAACCGTAGCGAGCATCCCCATGTAATCCGCTGAGACTTTGTCAATTCCGGCTGCCGCTGCTTGTGATCCTCGGAAAATGTTCCCGCCACCAATGACAATACCAATCTGTACACCGAGAGCATGGACATCAGCGATATCGCGCGCAAATTGGCGCAGCATCTCAGGATCAATTCCGTAGTGTTGGCTCCCCATGAGGGATTCCCCACTCAACTTCAGTAGGATGCGGCGGTAGAGAGGGGTTGCCATCGAAAACGTTCCTCACGTGGTCTCGTTCAGGCAGATTCACCGAGCGCGTAGCGGCGGAATCCGACGACAGCAACACTGTCACCGAGTGTTGCCAACACTTCGCGTACGGTTTTCCCCGCATCCTTGACAAAAGTTTGCTCAAGCAAGCACTGTTCTTGGAAGAATTTTTCCAACCGATTGGTCGCGATGCGCTCTGCAATTTCAGGCTTTTTCCCTTCGCGAAGTGCTTGTTCTCGGCTGATCTCAAGTTCTTTAGCGATGGTGTCCTGCGACACGAGTTCCCGCCGAACGTAAAGTGGACTCATCGCTGCTACTTGCATTGCAATGTCGCGAAGCGTTTGATTGTCGGGCGAAAGTGCTGCACTGACTTCAAGAATAACGGCCAACCGATTCCCTGCGTGGTTATATGCGGTGAGTGTACCGCTCGACTGGAAAAACTCAGCTCGCCGGAGTTCGATACGCTCGTTAAACTTGGCAAGCACTTCATCCCGCAAGTTGCCGAGCGTTTTCTCGCCAAGCGAGTAGTTCCACAGCGCTTCGCCTTCGGTTGCGCCTGTTGCAACAATTGCTTGCGCAACTGCACGGGCAAACGACCCAAACTCTTCGTTCCGGGCGACAAAATCTGTTTCGCAGTTAACTTCGACGATGGCTGCACGTTTTCCATCGGGGGTAACAGTAGCATAAACGATACCTTCCTTTGCGACTCTATCTGCGCGTTTTGCAGCCGAGGCAGCACCCTTCTTCCGGAGGTACTCGATTGCGGCTTGCATATCACCGCCAGATTCTTCGAGTGCTTTTTTACAGTCACCCATTCCCGCGCCAGTTTTCTCGCGGAGTTGCTTGACAAGTTCAAGTGTGATCATTTTGTATTCGATAGCAATTGGTTCAACTGTATTATTCCTCAGTGGATGGTTCCGCAGGGGACGACGCGCTTGGTGTGCGTTCCGGTGCTACACGTCCGCCACGCTGACGTTGACGCATGCGGCGACGTGCGGTCGTCTCAACCTGCGGAGCTTCCTGTTTGACCTCACGCTCTCCTGCGGCGGCAAGATCAGCAGCGCGAGTGCGGGCAATTTGTTTACCTTCTATCACCGCTTCTGCAATGACAGTGGCAATAAGTTCAATCGTCTTGTTTGAATCATCATTGGCAGGAATAGGATAATCCACCTGGCTCGGATCGCTGTTGGTGTCCACGATGGCTATCACGGGAATTCCGAGGATGTGAGCCTCTTGGACTGCGATGTCTTCCTTTTTGATGTCCACTACAAAGAGCGCACCTGGCAAACGTGTCATATCCTCGATACCACCGAAGACAAGCCGCAAACGGTCCCGTTCACGAGAAAGGAGCAGCCGCTCCTTCTTGGTGAGCTTGTCGAAGGTACCGTCGCTTTCCATCTTGTCAATTGTCGCCAGTCGCTTAATACTGCGGCGAATTGTGGAGAAATTGGTGAGCATTCCACCGAGCCAACGCTCGATGACATACGGCATTCCACATCGTTGCGCCGCTGCTTTGATCGCATCTTTCGCTTGTGGCTTTGTGCCCACAAAAAGGATGGTTTTCCCTTCAGATGCTATCTCGAGTGCAGCTTGGCGTGCAAGCTCGAGCAAAACTACAGTCTTGCGAAGGTCGATGATATGAATACCGTCCCGTTCACCGTAAATGAACGGTCGCATTTTCGGATTCCACCGGCGCCGCAAGTGACCAAAATGAGCACCGGCTTCGAGGAGCTGTTCGAGTGTAACCATTGCACTTGATAGAAGTTGGTGTTCAACATCTGCTCTGGCTGGCTTTGCGCCACATTTCTGCTCCGTGAGGGACGCAGAAACACACCACGCCCAGAGCATGGTAGCGATATGCGTGTGCAGTGGATTCGCCCACTGCACATACTTGTGTTAGCGTTTGGAAAACTGAAAGCGTTTCCGAGCTTTCTTTTGCCCGTACTTTTTCCGTTCAACCATGCGTGGATCGCGTGTGAGCAGGCCGTGTTGTCGCAAGACTGCCCGAAACGATGCATCGTATTCGAGAAGTGCTCGCGCAATTCCATGGCTGACTGCTCCAGCTTGGCCACTTTTGCCTCCACCATCAGCGAGGACGTAAACATCGAACTTTCCTTCCGTCCCCGTCACGTGGAATGGCTTGAGTGCGGTAATACGGGTTGTTACGACGGGAAAGTAGTCCTCGAGCGGTTGGCCATTGATGATAATGCGTCCACTACCAGGACGTAAGCGGATTCGTGCAACCGCTTCTTTCCGTCGCCCAGTGCCGTAAAAATCTTTCATAGACGTGCAATTATTCGACTGATGAACGTGAGGATCTCGCGATTACGTAAGGCTCGGGCTTTTGCGCTTGATGAGGATGGCTTGCACCAGCATACACTTTCAACTTCAGTCGCATCCGACGCCCAAGCCGATTTTTGGGGAGCATGCCGTACACAGCATGCTCAATGACTTTCGCAGGATTCCGTGCTAAAAGGTCAGCAACTTTTTCGAATCGCGCACCTCCAGGGTAACCGGTATAGCGGAAATACTGTTTCTGCTCGGCACGTTTCCCTTTGAGAACGACTTTGTCTGCATTAACGACGATGACAAAATCGCCACAATCCACATGTGGTGTAAACGATGGCTTATGCTTGCCACGGATGAGTGCAGCCACGCGCGACGCAAGCCGCCCTAATGTTTGTCCACTCGCATCAACAACCCACCATCGGCGTTCGACTTCATTGGCGCGTACCGAGCGGGTAATTGTATCGGTCGGTTTCACGATTGAGGTGTGCAAGAGTTATTCACATGATTTTGAGGCTGCAAAAATACGATGGGGGTTCCAATTAGCACCTACGCCCGCATCGAACCATACGTGTGCTTGAAAAACTCATCCTGAAAGACATCGTTGGATATTGCGTCCGCACTGGCGGTGTGGAGTAATTCTTCCCAGTTGTGAGCGCCCATGCGGAGAAGTTCCGCAGCAGCAAGTTCCGCCGTCCTTCGTTGGCGCTCAATTTCTCTTGCAAGTTTCGCGTGCTGAGTGGCTCTCCACGTTGGGTCATCAATCACTGTGGCAAACGTAAATGGTTCTTCGTGAAGCATCCGTTCAATGCGACGCTGCTCATAGTCACGCCGGTAAAGCAGTCGTCGATAAGTTCGACTCAAGGACTCGAGTGAATCACATGCTTCGATACGATAGTGTCCTTCGATGCAGAGGATACCATGAATCGTGCGAAGCCGTTCCATATCACCACGTTCATACGCATCTTGCACGACGTTCCAATAGAGCGCAAAAAGGTGCACATCGCCTTCACGATCAGGGTGCAGCTTTTTGACCAACTCTCGGTAAAGCTGGATGCACTGCTGAGTCCTTACCGTCGAAAGGCTGTCACTTCCTGCATCGGGACGCGAGGGTGATTTCGTTCGAGGGGACTCAGCTTGAAATCGGCGATATTCCCGTTCCACGTATTGACAGATACGCTCAAGCAGAGAAGGCGTGAGATGTTGACCTCGTCGCACAAAAAGGTTGACCAATTCACAGACTCGCTGGACTTTCCATGTACGTAACGTCTCTCGTTGCAATGCTCGCTCTAAGTCACCAAACAGGGCATTATAACGTTCCAACAACTTGGGACGCTCTTGGCATGTGAGAATGAACCAGCGATAGAGGAGCTCATGTAACTCCCGAAGAATCGACGCTATCGCTGCTCGGAGAAACTGTACACGTGGGTGGAGCGTAATCGCTCGCTCAGGCTCTACCATGAATGAGCTACGGATGGAATAAGTAACCGCCGTTGATCCTATTAACGAACGATGAGCAAACTTACTGCGGTTATCTCCGAAGGACTTTTGATTACGAGGCGATAGGCACCTGACGCAAATGCTCCAACGTTTAGCTCGATGCGATGCAACCCTGGTTCGAGCAGTGCATCTACAATGTCTCTCTGTCGGCTACGATCAATACCATGCACCAAACTGTTGGTAAACTAGAGAAGGTGTACTCTAACTCTGGCAAACCATCCCCTTTCGCACAAGTGCAGTGACAGCTAAACCTTCTCCGGACCACCACGCTGACCGAATTGAATCAGGTAGTTCAAGTGTTGCTAACGGACGCGGAGCCCTTGTAGCTGTCAGTTGCACTTGAAGGAGAACTGCGAGTATATCGAGCATCGGCACCTTCCACTCAATGCTCTCAAGGGAAAGTGCGGTTGCAATTGGTATCCACGAGCTACCACGGTCCGTTGAATAACGTACATCAACTGGTAACGACGTTGCATTGTCCCATTCGATCCGAACAACACGTGTGGGGAATAATACTTGACCCTGACTCGGAGATCGCAGACGGACCTGTGCATCGAGGGAACACACAAGCGCCACTGTCAGAAGAAAGAATGGTACACGCGTGGACATGCGCAACGTTGGCTGTGGATTCGTTGATTTTATCGTCCATCAACCCAAAAACTTTTTCTGCCTCATGCGGATTGTCGCGCAATACGTGCTGCAACGAGCATTTCCGCTGCGGCTGCAAGAATTGCCGCACCAACCAACCATGGCCAGATCTCTGCACGTTGGCGTTGGCGTGCGACGAGCGTACCGATTGCAATTGATGGATCAGCGATCTCAACATCCTCCTTATCAACCATCGTTGCAACAGAGGCTGCAGCGCGGCGCTCGTCTGCAAACTGGAGGAGTGCTTCCTGCGGCGGAACATTAACTGCTGCCGCAGCGACAGCTTCTTGCCGCGTGGCCAACTCAACAGCATATGTTCCTGGTACTATTGGTCGTCCAAGGTCAATGATCGTGCGTCCAGCCACGCGGATCGGCTCAACAGTGCCAATCGTGCCCGATGGGTCTTGCACACGGAACACTGATTCGTGGGAGTATCGTGGGGGTATCTCAACCTGGCAACGCTGGCCAACGGTAGCAGCAATGCCACTTACACCTTGAGCAGCTAAGTACAGTATTGACCGCCCAACTAAGACCGGGAAGAGTCCGGTCGTCGGAAGTGCACTCCATTCCAGCGTCGGCGGTACTGCGCAGTAAAGCATGCGGCCATTGCCGAGCGTGTGCTCGCTCAAGAATGCTCCACGGTCCATGCTGATGAGTGCAAGTCCACCTGTGCTCGGCAATGCTTGCGAAATCCCTGGCGACTCAAGCTGAGCAAGCGTTCCCTGCTTTGAACGAAACACACCTGCAAACAGAGGATGCTGCTCATCGAAAGTGCGGAGTTCCCATGAAGCTCCACTCTTGCGTGGCAATTGTTCAATGAGACCGATGCCAAGTGCATTCGCAATACGCTGATGTTCCTCCAATGGTGCATTCGCATCCGCAAAGATGAGTGCATTTATCCGCCCACTGCTCATTGATGCACGGAGTTGCTCAAGTTCACGTGACCGAAGCATTGTCGTGACTATCACAACATCAAATGCATCGAGTTGAACCTGTCCAAGCCGATCAGCCTCAACACGCTCAACGATCGGTTTGAGTCGCTCACCGAGTGCGGATAGTACTGCTTCAACGTACATCGTTTTCTGCGGTGTTCCTACAACAAGCACACGTGGCATCGGTGGAACGACCACTGCTGCATAGCGTACGTTATTACTCTCGCAAGCATCAGGTTCGAGTTCTGCACGCGCTGCAACAACGCCGCTCGGGGGTGCTGGAGCGATGAGCGACAGTGTTCGCACTTGATGTGCTGGTATATCGAACGTACGTTGTGCGACTTGTTCGTTACCGAACCGCAGTCGGAGGACGCTTCCCTGGATATCGCGTTCGGAGTTATTGCGGACAACAACTGTGAATTCGAGTGATTTCCCGGGTTCGATGATCCGTGTAACAAGTCCCACAGAGTCAATCCCTACATCGAGCTGGGCAACTCTTCCTCCAGAGGCGACGGGAACAATCACCACGCGTTCAACGGGAAGGGTAAGGCGTGACGTATCACCTCCATCGAGCATACTTGTTTGAAAGTCGCTGATGATGTAGAGTTCACGGTGTGCATTCTGCGCTGTAGATAACACACTCTGCGCAGCATCGAGGAGATCACGGAGACGAATGCTGCCATACGCTAATGGTAAGGAGGAAAGCTCTTCCCGTACCGCTCCAAGCGCAGTAGTAAAGCTAAGCGACTTTGACTGTAACAAAGCACTCGCCGAAATGAGTGCAACTTCATCCCCGCTTTTGAGCGAGGAGAGAATTTGATCAGCCTGACGGATCGCCCAACGATAGCGGTTACTACGCTCATCACGTGTATCCATACTCGGAGTATTATCTAACACGATAACGACACTGCTTTTTACCTGCTCCCCAAGAACCGGCAGCGTCGTACGCACAACTGGTCGCGCAAAAGCGAGCACTGCAACGATGACCAAGAGCGTCCGGAGTACGAGCAACAACCATTGTTGCAGCTTCAACCGACGGACTTGGGTTCGCTCGATTTGATAGAGAAAACGGAGCGTGCTAAACTCAATCGTTCGTAGCTTCCGGAGGTTGAGTAAGTGCAGCAGAATCGGTATTGCAGCTGCAACAAGGCCAAGGAGCATGAGGGGATTGAAAAACTGCATTGCGCCGTGTTCACCTGGTTATCATCGTTTGGGATGCACAAACGGACGATACACTGCTTTCGTGTCCGAGCTCTGGACACATGCCCTTGCGAAACATCGTAGTTTCGCATGGAACAGTTCGGAAGATGCAGCGATGACCATCGGCTCTCTCCACATCGACAATGGCGTGCTTTTAGCACCGATGGAGGATATCAGCGACTCGCCTTTTCGACGTATCTGCCGTCGGTATGGCGCCGGCATTGTCTATACCGAATTCATCTCAAGCGATGGACTTGTACGGAATGCATCACGGTCCTTTCAAAAGCTTCGAATTGAGCCTGATGAGCATCCAATCGCTGTCCAAATCTTTGGCGGTGATATACCGACAATGGTTGAGGCTGCACATGTAGCGGTGGAGAGCAACCCAGATTTTCTGGACATCAACTGTGGCTGTTGGGTCAGGAACGTTGTCGCGCGGAATGCAGGGGCTGCGCTTCTCAAAGATCCACTGCGAATGGTTGCAATGGCACGTGCAATCATCGAAGCTGTCGATGTTCCCGTCACTGTCAAAACGCGACTCGGGTGGGATCGCTCCTCCATCGTGATTTGCGATGTTGCCCGTATGCTTGAGGATGCAGGCGTTGCCGCATTGGCTATTCATTGTCGCACTCGGGACATGGGGCATAGCGGGTCTGCTGACTGGTCATGGATTCCTCGCGTCAAAGAGCTCGTCTCGATACCTGTCATTCTGAACGGTGACGTTACAAGCGCACTCGATGTCAAGCGTGCATTCGAGGAAACCGGCTGTGATGCGGTGATGATCGGTCGTGCAGCAATTGGGAACCCTTTCATTTTTCGTCAAGCAAAGTCTTTACTTCATCGAGGAATCGTAGAGCCACCACCAAATCCCGATGAGCGTATCACTGTCTGTTTAGAGCACCTTCGCCTACTCATTGAACACCGTGGCGACGAACGGCGCGCATGCATTGAATTTCGGAAGTTTTACGGTGGATATCTCAAGTCATTGCCACACGCGGTAACTGTTCGCCGTACCCTTATGATGCTCGATGCGTACGAAATGATCGAAGAACACTTACTCAAGTACGCAGAATCGTTGCGTAACCATGAGTTCACCACCCTTAACGATGCTCCACTTAACAAGATGGCGGAGCTCGATGTGCTGAGCATGCCACAACCGACAGAGTGCATGGAGTAAATGGAACTCTCAGTTGTCATCATCACGTACAACGAAGAACGGAGACTTGCCCCTACCTTAAGAGCAATCACCACCCTTGCCGATGAAATAGTCATCGTTGATGGTGGCTCAACCGATCGAACAAAAGAGATCGCATGCTCATTTCCAAACGTAGTCTGGTTGGAGCGACCATTCGATACCTACGGCAGACAAAAAAATTTTGGGAATGACCATGCCCGTGGGAAGTACATCTTTTCGCTCGATGCAGACGAAGTGCCCACCCCGATGCTGGCGAGCGAAATCGCCGCAGAAAAAGGGCATTGGCGCGCCGATGTCTATGCTCTCCCACGTGTGCCAGTGTATGTTGACAAGGAAATCCGCTGCAGTGATTGGTATCCCGATATCAAATGGCGCATCTATCGACGTGGGATTGCCACATGGAGCAACGATCTCGTTCATGAGCATCTACTCTTCCAGAAGGATGTACGGCGGCATGTGTTCAGCGGAGAGCTCCTGCATTATAGTTACGAGTCAATCGTCGAACATCTCCAACGGAATATCCACTACAGCGCACTTGCTGCCAGGCAGCTTTTTGCCATTCATCAGCGCCCTTCAATGGGCAGAGCATTTATCCGTGCGGGATTGCGATTCCTCAAAAGCTTGGTGTTCAAGCGTGGATACCGAGCTGGATGGCGTGGCTGGGCGATTGCAGCGTTGGGTGCGTCTGTTTACATCAAGCGGGAGTTGCTCCTTGCTGAACGGTGGGAGCGTCACGATTCACAGCACTAAGGTTGCCACCATCGAACTATCGTAGTAATGCCTACGTCGCGATCAAAACAACCATCGAATGCACCGAAGAGCGCGACAACACCGAAGCGTTCTTCCGAACGAAAACGACGTTCGACAAACACTGCACCAGCTGTCGAAGAGTCTGTTGCACGTCCACCTGTTGAAAGCAGCCGTGACGTATCGCTCACTACGGTACCGTCCGATGAGGAGCTCAGCGCATTCCTTACGCAGCTTAAACAATCGCACCGATTTTCTCTGGCTACGGCGACGCATCCATCGGATGAGCACGATCATACCAATGGAGATACAGTACGCACATCAACGGCCAATTCTGAAAGTACTCCACTTACTGCCACAACCCAACGATCTCGACGCTCGAAGCGATCTGCTCCTGCCACTCGGCAAACCCAGCGGCACCAAGCAAGTCCATTGACTTCCGGACTCGAGTCTCAACCACTATCTGAGGCACCCCAAGCAGTTGAAGTCACCAAGAGTGAATCCGTAGCGTCTGGCACCCCCGATGATGATCCTTCTGTTCATTCGCGACGCCGACGAAATCGCCGTCGCAATATGAGCGAGCCGTCACAGCACGCTGCAAGAGCTCAGCGCAATGCAGATACTCCAGACAAGCAACGACCAGCGAAAGCACACCATAAAGCGGAACACACGGTAGAACACTTGCAGACATCTCGTTCTGCATCTCGAAAGCACACGCGATGGACGTTTGTTGTCCGCGACCTTTATTCGATGCCTGAAATCCCTGATGACTGCATTCCAATCATCGAACACGTCGAACACGTACTCACGACTGAGTTGAGCGTCGAGCCCGGTTCAACAATACTCATCGCTATCAGTGGCGGCGTTGATTCGGTGGTCTTGCTCGATATCCTGTTCATCCTCTCCTTCGAACATGGCTATCAACTCCACCTTGCTCACATCAATCACAAACTTCGCGACGCAGAGGCTGATCGAGATGAAGCATTCGTCCGTAGACTAGCCAAACGCTACGATCTTCCCTGCCATGTAACGCACGTCGAGACTCGTCCCTTCGCACGGAAGCATCATCTAAGCATTGAAGAAGCCGCGCGCGAGCTGCGCTATCGGTTCCTCCGTCAGATGTGTGGTACGATCCATGCTCAGTATTGTGCAGTAGCCCATACAGCCGACGATACTGCCGAAACGCTGCTTCTCAACTTAGTCCGTGGCTCGGGACTGACTGGTTTAGCAGCCATCCCACCAAAACGTCCCTTAACGAAGAAAGCAATGCTCATTCGACCACTGCTCGGTAACACGCGCCAAGAAATCGTCCGATACGCAACCGCGCGTACGCTCGAGTGGGAGGAGGATAGCACGAATGCAGATCCATCATACACACGTAACCGTATTCGTCACCAAGTGCTCCCAATTCTCAAAGAACAGCTCAATCCACGCATCGTTGAGACTCTCGCACGTACTGCAGAATTGCTCCGACAAGCAGACGGATTCATTGAGTCGTTCATTGAGAGTACGTTTCTCGAGATTGCCACAATTCGTGATGGGAGAGTTGAGATTAACAGAAACGCCCTCTTACAGATGCACCAGTTCTTGCAAGGTGAACTCATCGAACGTGCCTTGAGTGAACTGACCGATCGGCGGACACTGCCCCAAGCTGCCGTTGAGCGAGTCCGAAGGTTGCTGACCGCAGAAACAGGCACGCGACAATCAGTCGCCGGCACAATCACTGCAATTGCCGATCGCACACATCTTGTGTTGAGCGATGAGAGCACTCTTCACACGGTGTATCTCCCCTTGTTCAAGCTCGGGACGTACCAAATTGGCCGCGTCACCATTACACTGGAGGAAATCGATCGAAACGATGTACGGCTCGGTGCAAATCCAAACATCGAGTATTTCGACTATGACAAGTTGCCCTACCGTCTTTTTCTACGTACATGGCAAGCAGGCGACCGCTTTGCGCCAATTGGTATGGATGGTCGCCAAGTGCTCGTCGCTGATTTCCTGACGAACGCAAAACTGAGCGACTACGACCGTCGAACGGCGGTTGTCCTTGCAACTGCAACCGACATCGTCTGGCTGTGCGGCTATCGCATGAGTGAACACTACAAATTGAGCAATGACACCCGACGCATCATCCGAGCTACATTCCAGCGCACCTGAGCGCATTACCCTCCATGGCAGAACGTTCATCCGATATATCGAGCGCCACATTATCGCAGAAGCGATCCGCACAATAGCGGCAACGATTAATCGAGACTATGCTGGACGGGAGATTGTGCTCCTTGTGATCCTCAAAGGTGCAATGATGTTTGCCGCCGATTTAGCGCGTGCACTCAACATTACTGTGCAGCTTGAGTTTCTCCGTGCATCTAGCTACGGAAGCGCTCTCTCAAGCAGTGGCACGGTTACACTCGAGAGTAACTCCCCGCTCGAAATCGTTCGTGGGCGTGATGTGATTATCATCGAAGATATCGCCGACAGTGGGGTGACTATTCGTGCACTTTGCAATCGTATCCACCAATTCGGACCCCGCTCATTGGCAGTCGCAGCGCTCCTTTCGAAGCCTTCCGTACACAAAGGAACAATCCAGCTCGATTATGTTGGAATCGAAATCGAGCCAGTTTTTGTCGTCGGCTACGGGCTCGATTACAATGAGTTGGGGCGGAACCTTCCCGATATCTACCGTCTTGCCGACCATGACTGACGTTTGGGAAGTCCCAATCGTATACCTGTAGTAGTACACCTTGATAGCTTCCATACAAGCTGGCCGACGTCACATACGGTTGTTCATTTTGCATTCATGGTGAAGTTCGTACCTTTGACCCCCCGAATGGGGGCTTTTTTCCATTACGAAGGAGAGCGCCATGCACGGACGATTGCAGTGGCAGAGGCTTTATGCCCGCCTTGTAAGCATACCTGCAGTGACGCTCCTTGCAGTAGCTGCTGCTGTCGCAATACTATCCAAACTGAGCATCGCTGCTGCCAGCGAAGAGTCACACGATGCACTCCCACATGTACGTATTGAGCGGGCAAGTTTTACACTAGTGTTCGAAGGGATCGCATCGTACTATGCGCACGCATTCCATGGGCGGCGTACTGCACATGGTAAGCGCTTCAATATGTACGAATTCACTGCTGCCCATCGCTCATTACCCTTCGGTACTATCTTGCGTGTGTCGAACCCGTCAACCGGTGAATGCCTTCTTGTGCAAATCAACGATCGTGGACCATATGTGCGACGGCGGGTACTCGACCTTTCGCTCGCTGCAGCGAATGCTATTGGAGTGCGCCTCGGTAAGGTCAAAGCAGAGGGTTTTACTCCCCAGGATTTAGCGAAGGACTCCCTGACATTGCTCTTTGTCGGGTCGAAATATGAACCTTACCGTGCCGAGCAAGACTCGTATACTGTGCTAGCGGAATTTACCAATTTCAGCCATGCGCTGCGAGACCACCGTCTCCGCCTTTCCGATCCTGATATTGCGCTTGCCGTAATTCCCTTGAGCGGTGAGTACGGGCAAGTAGAATTCCGTTACTCAGTGGTCAGACTATCCCCATTAGTCCATTTTGACGATTCGCTTGCAGCAGTTTTGCCACCGCCGTAATTACTCTCATTTAACCTAAGGAATTCGAACGCATTTTTCCAAAGGATGCGTTCTTTCGTTTCATTCGGTAGATCCATCGCTTCGATGAACCTTCCATGTTCCAGATCCCCAAGTGGAAACGGATAGTCGCTTCCCATCACGATACGTTCGGTGCCCACGATGTCAAGCAAATACCTTAACGCACGTTCATCGTGTGTAATGCTATCCACCCAAAAACGCCCTACATATTCGCGTGGGTCTCGAATGTCATTAACATTGCAAAGGTCTGGTCGTGCGCGCCATCCATGGGAGATACGTCCGAGCGTAAAGGGGAATGCCCCACCTGCATGAACAAAGAGCATGCGTAATCGTGGGAACCGATCGAAGACTCCACCGCAGATACAGGAATGGATTGCAAGAGCAGTTTCAGCAGGCATACCGACGAGCCATTCTCCCCAGTAGCGCTTCATACGATCAGCACCGACCATGTTCCATGGATGAACGAGCAGGACAGCGCCAATTGCTTCTGCAGCTTCGTAAAAGGGGAAAAATCGCTCATCATCGAGATTGATACCGTTGACGTTCGTCCCGATCTCTACGCCCGGCATGCCGAGTGTTCGTACGCAGCGTTCCAACTCCTCGATTGCCAGAGCTGTATCCTGTAGTGGCACAGTCCCAAGCGCAATGAAGCGGCGTGGAAACGTTGCTACTACATTTGCTAAATGGTCGTTAAGAAATTGCGCCCACTCGAGCGTATGCTCAGGTTTGGCCCAGTAGTAGAAGAGCACCGGTACAGTACAGAGTACCATGACATCCACTCCATGGCAATCCATGTCGCATAAGATCGCCTCTGGATCCCACGCATTACGAGTAACTTCTCGAAAGAAAGCCCCATCATCTCGCACCATCCGCGCAGCTCCCTTGCGATAATGGTCCATCGTAATGAAGCCGCCATACCCGAAGCGCTCACGGAGGGGCTCCCATCGCTCTGGGATGATATGCGCATGGATATCAATCTTCATCATCAATTACGCTTTCGGAGGCGATGGTGGCTCCATGACCGCTCCACACTTCTTACAAGTGCGATGCTCCAGACTTCCGTAAAATCGCTCGAAAATCGGTGGAAGCTGTTTTACGATGTCTGTGATGTGGAGATACTCCTCGTAAAGCTTTTCTCCACACTGCTCACAGTACCAGAGGAATCCATCGAGCTCATCACTATGGCGTTTCCGTTCAATGACAAGTCCAACGGTATTTGGACCACGTTGTGGAGAGTGCGGTACTCGTGCTGGCAGCAGAAACATTTCTCCCTCTCGAATGTGGATATCCCTCGGCGTGCCTTCGTCAATAATCTTGACTGTGATATCACCTTCGAGTTGGTAAAAGAGCTCCTCGCCTTCGTCGTAGTGATAGTCTTTGCGTGAATTCGGACCCCCGACAACCATCACGATAAAATCACCACTATCGTAGATGCATTGGTTACCGACCGGTGGTTTGAGCAAGTGTCGATGCTCTTCAATCCACTGTTGAAAGTTGATTGGCGATGCAACTGCCATACTGCTCTCCAAACATTGTGAGACGGGCGACTTTCTCTTGCAATTTATAATAGTAAGCCGTAACTTTCTATGCAATGAGCCAAGCAATTGCGATCATCCAAACAGCGTACTTAGGCGATGCAGCACTTGCAATGATTTTTGCTGAGCAAGTCCACCGAATGTTCCCGGATTCGAAGGTACTATTCGTTTGCCGCCCAGAAGCACGTCACCTTGCGGAGGCACTTCCAGCAATCTCGCGCACCTTTGTTTTTGATAAACACCGGCAGGACAGTGGTATCCGTGGAATTGTACGGATAGCATCCGACATCCGTGCAGAACAGCCACGTGTTGTCTTTTGCCTCCAGCGCAGCATCCGGACGGCACTTGTAGCACTTGCAAGTGGTGCACCAACCCGCATTGGATTTGACACTGCTGCAGGTTCATGGCTCTTTACGCATCGATCGAAATATCTAACTACTGTCCACGAGATCGAACGTAACGCTGCACTACTCTCTGTGTTTCATCGTGAGCCGCCGCAGCCGGAATTACCACTTCCGCTCGTTTTAAGTCCATCGCAACAAGCAAATGTCGACGCTGCTCTTGAGCGTACCAGTCCTGGGCCGCGTGTGGCGATTGCACCTGCCACAAAGTGGGCTACGAAACAATGGTTGCCTGAACGGTTTGAGGAAGTAGCGAAAACCTTGCACCGTTGTGGCATCTCAGTCGCATTCCTTGGGGGTGCACATGATCGTAAGCTCTGCACAGCAATTGCACAACGGAGCGGCGGCACTGTTCTTGCTGGTGAGCTTGACCCCGCAGAAACTGTAGTGTACCTCCAATCATGTGCAGTCCTTCTTGCCAATGACAGTGCACCAACTCACCTTGCAACACTTGCATCCTGCCCGACAGTAACAATCTTCGGCTCTACGATTCCCGCATTCGGTTTTGGGCCACGCGCACCTGGATCGGTGATTGTCGAACCTCCCCCGCTTCACTGCCGCCCATGCGGTGTCCATGGACGTAAGCGATGTCCACGTGGCACATTAGAGTGCATGCACTCGATCACAACTGCGGACGTCTTAGAATGCGTTCGCACCATTCTTGAGCAGACCCACCCATGAACAAAACCGCTCACACTCAAATACCAGACGATCAGCATATCCGACTCAACAAGTTTCTCGCCAATGCAGGCATAACATCCCGACGAAAGGCTGATGAGCTCATCGCCCGTGGTGTCGTCAAGGTTAACGGTCGAGTTGTTACCGAACTGGGAACGAAGATTCACCCCAGCGATCTTGTCACCGTCGAGGGGAAGCCAGTTTCTCCCTATAAACATCTGACGTATATCGTGCTCAACAAACCAAAAGACTACATCACTACAATGCGTGATGAATACGGACGCAAGACCGTCCTCGACTTGGTACCGCTGAAAACGAGAATTTACCCCGTCGGACGTCTCGATCGGAATACGACTGGTGTGTTGCTCATGACCAACGATGGGGAGTTGGCAACACGTCTAATGCATCCACGATACGGAGTTGAACGTGAATATATCGTAGGGTTGGATAAACCTCTTGCCTCACACCATGCAGAGCATATCGCAAAGGGTGTTGAGCTTGACGGTGAAATCACTGGACCAGCAGAGGTCATCATTTCACCGCACGATGAGCGCCAGGTGTGCATCATCGTCCGAGAGGGTAAAAATCGCGAAGTGCGAAGACTCTTCGAACATTTTGGCTATGAAGTTGTCAAGCTACACCGCCGTCGCTATAGTGTCATTACCGTCCAAGGATTAGCACGAGGCGAATACCGACATCTTACCCGCCAAGAAGTGCACGCACTCCGGCGGCTTGTTGGGTTGACATGATGTTTAACAAAGATGGACTCTCCGTATGGACCGTCGCCAATTTGTCGAGCTAAGTCTTGCTGCGGGTGCAGCATTTGCGATACCAACACAACGTCTATCACCTTCGGATGCTGAGCCTGCTTGGCATACCCTTCCACCACTGCCCTATGCCTACGATGCGCTTGAGCCGTACATTGATGCAAAAACAATGGAACTCCACCACTCGAAACATCACCAAGCGTACGTGGATGGACTCAACAAAGCAGAAGCAGAACTCGCCAAAGCACGTCAATCGGGTGATTACGCACTCATTGAGTATTGGTCAAAGAAAGCGGCATTCAATGGTGGAGGTCACTACTTACACTCAATGTTTTGGGAAATCATGGCCCCTCCATCCAAAGGTGGTGGAGGCACAATTCCAGCTCGACTTGCTGCTGCACTTAGGGAGAGCTTCGGTTCAGTTGAGGCATTCCGCGCTCAGATGAGCGCCGCTGCTGTTGCGGTCGAGGGCAGTGGCTGGGCGTTGCTCCACATACGCCCATCCGATGGTAGGTTAATCATCTTGCAAGCAGAAAATCAACACAAACTCACTCCATGGGGAGTGGTACCTATCATGGGTATTGACGTTTGGGAACATGCTTACTACCTTAAGTACCAGAATCGTCGTGCGGACTACATCAAAGCTTGGTGGAATATTGTCAACTGGGAAAAGGTTGAAGACAATTACCTCCGAGTTGTTGGACGATAAGGCCCCGAACGTGCCGACAGTTGTCCAGCAACTCTGGGAGCATTTCGTGACACTGAGTGAACGACTGGGGTCGCGCCATGTGTTCCTCTTGGCTTCAGGCATTGCCTTTAACGTCATTTTGTGTGTTCTTCCGCTCATGGGGCTGGTCATCGTCGTTGCCTCGTTGATTGTCCCGTTCGAGCTTGCTCGACAGAGTATCACTGATACTATTGCAGGGGCTCTCCCTCCAACTGCACAAGTTCAGCACTTACTCAACATTCTCCTTCGCGAAGTAGAACGCGTCCGTGGCTATGCGCTCACAGCATCTATTGTTGCAGGTGCCGTACTGCTCTGGACTTCATCAGCTCTTCTGAGCTCTCTTCGGATTGCCCTCGATGCAATATTCAACATCTCCTCACCACGCTCGTTTGTGTGGCATAAGCTCCGCGATCTCGTGCTGACGCTCGTGCTCATTGCACTCGTGGTCGTTATGCTGCTGGTGACACCGATGCTGTCCCTGTTGAGTGCAAACCTCGGCCAAATCACTCCGATTCTGGAAACGTTCCACATATCAGGATGGCTGAGTTTTGCTGTCAATCTTGCGAGCACGTTTGTGATAATGTTCCTCCTCTATCGGATTGTGCCAAGCAAGCCACAACCCGTCTTCATCATCGTTCGTGCAAGCATCGTTGCACTCTTTCTCTGGGAGCTTGCAAGACTTGTCTTTACATTCTACATCGAGCATGCACGCTCGCTTGGTGCGATCTACGGTACATTTTCGCTTCTTGTCGTTGCTGCGCTATGGATCTTCTACACGGCTCTGATCGTTCTTGTCTCAGCCGAAACAGCTCAATATTGGTGGGAGCATCGCTAAAACTTCAAGTAGCGCTCCCAGACTTGATAGAGCTCCCATGTTGCAACGACGTCCGCTAAGCAATACTCCGCAATTTCCCGATACCGTCGTTCTGCGTACAATTCTGCGACGTTGCTGCCATCGACTCCATGACTTTTCGGTGAGACGATACCAAACGACTTGGTGAGAAAGTCGAGATTGTACCGACGGGTAGCTCCGATGCTTTGCGGCATGTAGAACGTGAATTCGTCGAGCAAATCTGTGTGGTGTTCGTAGCTATACCGAGTTCCACGGAGAAGATTTTCCGAGGGTCGCACACCAAGAACGGCAGAGCGAAGCATGAGGAAAGGAAAATCAAACATGCGTCCATTGAAGGTGATGTAGTGTGCGCCTCGACATTCATCGCTTCGGAGGAACGTCCAAAAATCACGGAGGATGGCGCGCTCACTGTAACAGTAGAGTTTCCCACCATTGGTGAGATCGTCCATCGCACTGGGGCGTTCTGCATCGCTCTGGTCGTTCATCAGGCATACTCGCTTCCGCTCACTGTGACCATCGGTTGTACGTTCCACCAGGTATAGTCCGATACACACGACAAATCCTGTCAACGGTGCAAGCGCCATCTGCTTTCGTCGTTCTTCCTGTTCCTCAGGTGTTTCCGCTCGTGAGAGCAAATAGGCTTGTTGTGCTTCGTCAAAACTCTCCCATGGTAAAGGGGACGTTTCGATATCAATGACGAGAAATCGCTCCACTGTTGGAATCACTCAAAGTGACTGTCCGGTACGCTCTCGAGACGCGTGGTGATATCGCCAATAATTGAGGTGAAGCTGCGCTCGTTAAACGGCGATTCAAGATGTGCCATCGCAACTAGCTCTGTGAACGGACGTGTACCACCAGCACGGCAAAGTTCAACGTAATCATGCCATGCGCCACTGCGATCGCGCTTTGCTCTAACCCAGAATTGCAATGCACACACCTGTGCCAGTGCGTAGTCTATGTAGTAGAACGGCGATTCGTAGATATGCCGCTGCTGCTGCCAGACGCTCCCAGCTTCGAGAAATGCATTTCCGTCGTAATCGCGATGGGGTAGGTACAGTTGTTCTAATGTTCGCCAGCACTGCTTCCGCTCTGCGGGTGTCATGGTGGGGTTGTCGTAGACTTCGTGCTGGAAATGATCCACCAACACCGCATAAGGAAGAAAAAGCAGCGCTCCACTTAGATGTTGGAATTGGTACTTGTCTTCATCTTCGCCAAAGAAGCGCTTGATCCACGGCCAAGCGAAGAACTCCATGCTCATCGAATGAATTTCGCATGCTTCGTAAGTCGGAAACCAATATTCAGGCGCACGGTGGTTACGGCTCGAGTAACATTGGAATGCGTGACCAAATTCATGAGTGAGGACATCCACATCGTGTGATGTGCCATTGAAGTTTGCGAAAATGAATGGCACTCCATACGCGGCAAGGAATGTGCAGTACCCACCCGTTGCTTTCTTTGGACGGGTGACCAAATCCATTAAGCGTCGGTGCTCCAAGAGTCGGAAAAATGCATCAGTTTCGGGGGACATCTCGGCATACATCGCTCGCGCTTGAGCAATAATCCAATCTGGGTCACCTTTCGGAGTTGGATTGCCGCTTCGGTAGTAGAGCGGCTCGTCATAGTACGTCAGCTTCTCCACTCCTAACCGCTGCGCTTGCCGACAGCGGAGCGTCCGAGCAATCGGTACAATGTGTCGCAACACGTACTTGCGGTAGCGCGCAACATCGGCAGCAGTGTAATCGGAACGGAGCATCCGCATGTAGCCAAGCTCTGTAAATGATCGAAAGCCTAACCGTTGCGCAATCTCCGTTCGGACTCGAACGAGCTCATCATAGAGCCGATCAAGTTCTTCAGCATGCGTCTGGAAGAATTCCCACTTTGCTTCCGATGCCGCACGGCGTATCGATCGATCGGTGTGTTGCAGGTATGGGACAATACTCGATAAGTTCAGCACATTACCATCAAATGGGATTTCTGCTGATGCAAGCAGCTTCTGGTATTCCGTTGCGAGCTGATTTTCACGCTGCAACTGAGGTATAACCTCCGGCGATTGACAACGAATCGATAATTCGGCTATGCGGAAAAGCTGAGGTCCCCATTCCTGCTCCAACTCCCCTCGATAGGGCGAGCTGATGAGGGCACGATATAAATTGTTGACATGCTCAGCGATGAGGGGACGGACGGTATCCATGTAACGCTGCTCTTCAGCATAGAATTGGTCACTGGTGTCACATGAATGACGTATTGAAACGATTGTCGCAGCTGTATCAAGCTCAATCCGGAGCCGGTTCATTGTCTCAAGGAGCAGCGACTGTTCTTCAGCACTGGTTGCCGTGCGGAACTGAACGAGAAGCTTATCCCATTCGGTCACAAATGCGTCGTAGTCAGGGCGTTGGTATGTGATCTGATCAAACCTCTCAAATGTGCGTTGGGTGGTCATTCTTCACCTTGTGCTTTAGAGTACATCGAGGTTATTTCATCATGGTAGAGGTGCTCAATGTGCATCCATCGAATACCTGTCTGCTCAATCTCTGATGCAAGCATGCGGATGTGTTCAGACGAAATTGTTGTTTTCGCAATGTATCGACAGCGGAACCAATTAACCATTGTGATTTGAGGAATAGGCGGGGGATAAACTCGCGTACCCCGATTAGATATCATCGTCAACTCGAGCGGTCCACTACGCTTAGGGATTGGTGGCAATTGTTCTGTGGCGTTCCACTCGACAAAGACATCCGCACCGACAAGAGTCCAGTTCGTCGAAGGTACTGGTGGCGGTGGAGGTGGAATTACGATCGAAGTCGGTCCAACCCGGTACTCTTGGGATGGGATATCCTCAAGGCGAGCGATGATCGCATCACAGAACTGACGTGTTGTTGCGGTCCCACCTAAATCGCGAGTGCGAATGTCCGCTTTCAACGTTGCATAGAGTGCAAGCTCGATACTTCGCGCGTAGTTGCCAAGGCCGATGTGCTCGAGCATCTGCAGCGCTGAGAGCAAAATCGCCGTCGGATTGGCAATTCCTTTCCCTGCGATATCGGGAGCTGAACCATGAACCGCTTCGAAGACGGCGTGGTTACGGCCAATGTTACCGCCCGGAGCTACACCTAAACCACCAACTAACCCTGCACACAAATCACTGACAATGTCGCCAAAGAGATTTGGTAAGACGAGAACATCGAACGTCTCCGGTCGAGTCACCAGTTGCATACATGTGTTGTCCACAATGAGGTCATCAGCAACGATATCGGGATAGTCACTGGCAACCTCGCGGAAGCATTCGAGAAATAGCCCGTCGCTCTGCTTGTGGATGTTCGCCTTGTGGACACAGGTAACTCTCCGCCGCTTGAGCCGACGCGCAAGCTCGAACGCATAGCGATGGACAAGCATGCTTCCCTGCCGTGTGATTATCCGCAGGGTTTGCACGACATCAGGAGTCTGGCGATGCTCGATCGAGCCGTAGGTATCCTCAATGTTTTCCCGGACAACAATGAGGTCAACATTTCCAAATCGAGTGAGGATGCCTGGGAGCGACTTTGCCGGTCGGACGTTCGCAAACAGGTCAAGTGCCTTGCGAATGGTAACATTGACGCTCTTGAAGCCTTCACCAACTGGCGTCGTGGTCGGACCTTTGAGAGCCACTCCATTGCGTCGGATGGAATTGAGCGTCTCGTTCGGTAGTGGCGTCCCATACCGTTCGAAGCATGCAAGCCCTGCATACGCTTCTTCCCATTCGATCGGTACAACGGCTGCATCGAATATCCGAATGACTGCATCGGTGATTTCGGGACCAATACCATCACCGCGAATGAGCGTTACACGACGAGGAGACATCATCGGCGTAAGGAAAAAGCGATTACTGAATGCTCTCAATCAAGACGGCTGTTGCCTCCCCACCGCCTATGCAGAGGGCAGCGACGCCGTAGCGCTTTCCGTAGCGACGAAGTGCATAGAGAAGCGTTGTAAGAATACGTGCTCCACTTGCACCGATTGGATGTCCAAGCGCGACTGCTCCCCCGTGCACGTTGAGTTTCTCACGTGGTATGCCGAGGTGCTGACTTGCAGCCAGTGCTGTGACAGCGAACGCTTCGTTGATTTCGAAAAGGTCAACATCGTCTATAGTCATCCCTGCTTTCGCAAGCAAGCGCTCGATACTGTAGATTGGAGCAGTGTTGAAATCCGAAGGGTTGTGAGCATAAGTCGCTTGAGCCACAATACGAGCAAGTGGTGAGCGACCGTGCTGCTGCGCCCACTCGTGACTTGCCAGGACAAGTGCAGCAGCGCCATCATCGATCGAACTTGCGTTTGCCGCAGTAACAGTACCATCCTTCGTGAATACCGGCTTGAGCTCAGGTATTTTCTCGAATTTTACTTTCTGTGGCTCTTCGTCAAGTTTGACGACAATCTCGGATTTCCCGCTCCGAACAGTGACAGGAACTATTTCATCGTCAAAGTACCCCTGTTCTTGGGCATAAAGTGCACGTCGGTAGCTTTCTATTGCATAGTCGTCCTGCTGCTGGCGAGTGATACCACAGGTAGCTGCACAACGATCAGCGAAGACGCCCATCGGTTCTGGCTCGTACGCATCAGTCAGACCATCAAGCAACATTGAATCGATCACTTGGCCATGCCCGTAGCGATATCCAGTTCGACCCTTGGGGAGAAGGTACGGTGCATTGCTCATAGACTCTTGACCACCGGCGACAACGACGTCGGCGTCGCCACAGCGAATTGCTTGATCAGCCAGCATTACAGCCTTTAGACCACTACCGCAAACTTTGTTGATCGTCATGCACGGTGTCGTTGTCGGGAGTCCAGCCTTCAGAGCTGCTTGTCGTGCAGGCGCTTGGCCCACGCCAGCGGTCAGCACATTGCCCATAATCACCTGGCTGACTTGGTCGGGTGTTACACCAGCCCGATCAAGTGCCGCTTTGATTGCGAGAGCACCAAGCTCCGGAGCATTGAGCGACGCAAGTGAACCCATAAACGCACCAATCGGCGTTCGCGCTGCAGAGAGGATTACAGTCGTAGGCATTCTCGTTCTGTCTCATCGTGTCCATTAACCAAGCAAAAATAGGGCAGTGGACGTCGGTCGAATTACACACGAGTATCTACCACTTATGCTACCGCGAGCATGTTGAATGTTAGTCTTGGCGCATCGTTGCTTCTAATTTCGCATACATGCATCAAATACGTGTCTTGTCATACTCATTGTTACTGCATTCCACGATGATAAGCTACAATCCTGCAGAGATTCCACACCCACAGATGCACGGCATTTTGCTCAGTGGCGTTTCTCCGCGACCGATTGCATTCGTCGCGTCTCGATCATCGGAGGGGAACATCAATCTTGCACCATTTAGCTTTTTCAATGCATTTGCTTCCAAACCGCCCGTTGTTGCAATAGGACCAGCGATGAGTGTTCGTTCAGGGAAAGTGAAGGATACCTGGCGCAACATCCTCGAAACAGGAGAATGCACCATCAGTGCTGTCACATACGGCATGTTGCACCAAATGAACATTGCTGCTGCGGAATATCCACATGGCACTGATGAATTTGTGAAAGCAGGGCTAACGAAAGTTCCTGCCGACACCGTCAACGTTCCTTACGTGGGGGAATCACCCTTTGCGATGGAATGCAGGTTGATTGAGAACATCGAGCTCTTCCGACAAGAAGGGGGCAATGGGAATATCATGCTTCTCCGCATTCACCGCATCCATGTCAAAGAATCTGTTTTATCCGAAGGGAAAATTGACCCGCGCAAGATGGATCTCATTGCTCGGATGGGCTACCATTGGTATGCTCGAGTTACACCAGACGTCTGCTTTGAACTACCCCAGCCAGGCGAAAAATGCGGCATCGGATTTGATGCACTCCCAGAACCAATACGGCGTTCCCCAATCTTGACAGGCAACGATCTTGGGCAGCTTGCATCGGTTCTTTCACTACCTGAACGCGATCCCAGTTTTGCAGAGATTCGCTCTTCGTCAGATTCCATTGAACACGAGCTCATCGCTCGGAATCCTCGCGGTGCACTCGAGGCAGCACTTCGCACCAGTAGTGCAGATCAGTGGACATTGCATCGTATCGCACATGCGTTCCTTGCCAATGGCGATATACTCAGTGCATGGCAAACACTCTATCTTGCGCATCCAGACATCGCACCGTAACATTCGACGTCGTGTTCCGTATAGTCTCCCTAAACGTTCGTATCTACACAATCGGACATGAACCGTAGCCTTTGGGTCGGACTTGCGCTCATCATCATCGGCATTCTATTACTGCTCGAGGCTATTGGGATTATCCCCTCGTTGGAGTGGATACTTCAATGGTGGCCCATGGTGCTCATCGCTGCAGGGATTCGACTCGTTCTAAGAAGGCCTGAACGGTTGCCGAGTGGACTGTTCATTATCGCCATCGGTTGTCTGATCCTCGCTGATAATATCATTGCGGGCTTCGACTTCTGGGTTGCTGCACTCCCAGTCCTTCTGATTGTGCTCGGAATTGGGCTCATCGTCCGTCCCGTACGGAATAGCGCGACGCAACATGCTACGAGTATTGCATTCGCGCGGAGTGAAGAATCGCTCGAGAGTGAGCTCATCAACGTCGTCGCTGTCTTCGGTGGTGCATCCCACACAGTCATCTCACAGCAGTTCCGTGGGGGTACCATTCAAGCAGTATTCGGTGGTGTAGAGCTTGACTTGAGAAGAGCCGCTATGGCTACCTCCGAAGCTTCTCTTGATATCGAAGCGTTCTTTGCCGGTGTCACAATCAAAGTTCCTTCGACGTGGAGAGTCACAATCGAGGGGACACCGATCTTCGGTGGTATTGAAAATCGTGCAATGACGTCTCCTGGAGGAAATGAACACCCTGTCCTCCGTATCCGTGCAACGGTAGTGTTTGCCGGAATCGAAATCGAGTGAATCAAAAATTTCTCTGCGCCGTTCTTACCATCGGTCTCACGGAACGTACAACGCGATGGCTCAATTATACGCCCATCTAAGTGATGCCGAGCTCTACCGCTACCTTTCCCTTCCAGAGCATCGGGAGCGAGCATTCGAGGAAATTTACCGCCGCTACGGGCAGCGGGTATATGTTTACTGCCGGAAGATTCTTTTCAACACACACGATGCTGAGGACGCCTTCCAGGATACCTTCCTGAAGTTTCTCAACAGTGTTTCTCCCAATCGTGAAATGACGAACTTGGCTGCCTACCTTCTGACGATTGCCCGTACAACGTGTATGGACATGTTCGCTAAGCGCCGCGAGCATGTAGAAGTGCTCGATGAACTCCATGGCAAATGGGACAATACGGTTGAATCCAATGAGATCAATGAGCTCATCGAGATGGCGCTCCAACTCCTTCCTGCAGAATGGCGTGAAGCAGTCATTCTGCAACTATATGCAGGCTTTAGCTACGAGGAAATCGCTGACTCTCTCGGCGTACCAGTAACCACGGTACGCAACTGGCTTTGTCGTGGGAAGCAGCGACTTCGAGAGATACTCCAGCCCTACTTCGAAGAACGAAACGTCGAACATCCAACTCAAAGCTGATGGATCAGTACTTGTATCGCGACATGATTGATACGTTTCTCGATGGTCAGCTGCCAGCAGAGGATCGCTCATTGTTCTTCACTGCACTTGCTACCAACGAGGAACTCCAGAAAGAATTCCACCACGCTGTCATCATCCGCACAGCAACTTATCGCAATGGTCAAGCGTTACAACCTCCACAAGCACTGACGTCTGCGATTCTCTCTGCTGCTGCAACGAAACCAACACCTAACCACCAGCGGCCGCGATGGCTCGATGCGAAGCTGCTCCGCATTGCTGCTTTGACAGCAAGTGCCGCTGTCGTAGGCTTTGTGATCGGACGCATCAGTGGACCGCACTACCACTTGCCATCGAGTACGCAACTAGCATCGGTAACCACCGTTGAAAGTGAACCGCCTCAACCACCACTGCTTTCGGAGCGATCGAGGGCAACGACTATTCCAACGACCTCCAGAATTCACGCACCACTTGTGGACATAAGGCACACAGTACCTCTTCAGAACGCCACCACCAACGAGGACATTGCGACAGACACACTGTTTAGTCCACCGATGGATTTGCCTAATATCAATTATGAATCTCAACAGATTCATCCTCACCCCGTTGCCTTGACGAATCACGCGATGGAGCAACCGAAAGCAATCCAGAAGTCTCCAGAATCTACCGTCACCCAAACGGAGTGGATTGTGAGCCTGCGCCAAACAATGCCTATAACCATGCGACAACAGCGGCTGGTGGCACCGCTAAGCAGTTCCCCACTAAACAACACCATCGTGGCTGTGGAATTCCGCCAGCAGAACGTTAGCATCCTCGCTCAGACAGGATACGAACAATTTCCCATTTACGAAGTGACGACCGCTGGCGATGGGGCACCACGCTACACACTCCGCCAAGTGCTTTGGTGGATCGGCGGCGGGATGCGCGTCTATACGCCACCTGCTGACGAAGGGCTTTTCAGAACCCTTCGTCCGATGGCGGGGATTGTGCTCGGCACAAGTCAGTATGGTATGCTTGGTCGCGCTGAGCTTGGTTTTGTTTGGGAACCGATGCAACACATCGGTGTGCACTGTCTCCTCGAAGGGATGGTGCACTCCCATGGTATCAGTACCAATTGGGAACACGCTGAAAAGCTTAGCGCCAGCGTGGGATTAGCTCTCCGCTTCTGAACGCAGGAACGGGTTGAGTGGTTCGACAAACACAACCCATTCTCGGAGCAGGTCCACCACACCTGCTCCACTCTTTTTTGGCTTGCGGAGGTACTTACGCTGCGTCCACGAAACAGGCACATAGCGTGAACCACGCGCTGCAGAGTAATATGCCACGATTGCTGCCGCCTGTTCGATAACCGAGTGTGGGGGTAATTGTCGTGAAGAAAGTGGGATGATTCCATGTGCACCCTCGACGCCACGAGCATGCAACCAAACATCGTGGGGTTTTGCAGCATGAAACGTCAACTCATCGTTGCTCCGAGCATCCTTCCCAACGAGCAAGACGTAGCCCTGCAAGAGACTGAAGCGCCGATAGCGTCCCGAGGGCAGAGAGCGAACCGTGCGCTCAGATGTCTGCTCCGTCGGTGGTAAGCATGCATTATTGATAGCTTCGATTTGTGATAGTGACGTGGCAACGATTGCAGCTTGGAGTGCATTCTGAAGATGTTCTCGCCGCTCCTCGAGATGGGGGAGTCGTTGCTCTGCTATAGCTCTTGCTCGCCGCAGCTTGCGGGCTTCAGTAAAGTAGCGCTCAGCATTTTCTAACACCGAGCGTGTTGGATCGAGCTGTACACGGTAGGTCGCACCATCCCAGTCGGTACATTCGAGTGTGTCGAGTCCCCTACGGTTTCTGTCCGGGTGAAGAACGAGTAAGTTCCCCCATTGCTCGAGCAATTCCGCAGCTTCACTACGCTTGACATCTTCTTTGAGAGCCACACATGCACGCTCGAGCCGTCCAAGTTCAGTCTGCAGGTGGCGCACTGTCCGGTGTTTTGCTCGCTCGAATGCCCACGTTCGGTACAGCGTCTGCACCCGACGGCGGACTCCCTCTTCTACACTTGATACTGTTTCCCACTGCCAATGCTCAGGCACGCAGCCGAGAAGAAAGAGCTCTTGTCCACCCGGTGAACGTGCAAGGACGGGATGCGGTGTACGCACAAGCTGATCGCGGAATACTTGTGCGGCATCGATGATGCTACACCGCTCATTGGATGATATTTCTCCCCACCGTCGGTTGCAGTCTTTCTGGTGCATTTGGCACCACGCCATAGAATACGGTTCCGCAAGTAAGAGTGTGCTCGTCCTAAGCACTTCGAGGATCGTCATGTTCTCAGGGCATACCAAGGGGTTCAGCAAATGTTGAGGTGGAGGCTGCCACTGCATCGATCGTTGCACGGTCGGATCGGATTTCGCTGTATCAAGGACTATTTGCGTTTCTCTTTCGAGAAGGATGCAATTCGATTTCGCACCAGGAATCGCAACAACAACTAACTCCCATCTGCCGAGGACGAACGATATGATCCGCTCAGACGGGATGATTGATATGTTCTCCAGTGGGCTGGATGAAATCTGGTGGAAGATGCGGTGACGTTGATGTGGTGGGTTGGCCCGGAGTACATACACACTTTGGATGGGCTGCTCCAGTGCATGCACAAACTGCATCGTTGCATGAGGCGTTTCGATACAGATGCCGATCTCACCGTTCGCTGTGCGATAGCAGTGCTCCACAATAGCATCCGCAAGCTGCGGTCGCAACTCCTCAACAAGTGCAGCAAGAGTCGTCCAATGCCGAATCATCGAAGTGACCGTGATCCTTTACGCCGAGGATATGGTGGCAACGCCTCTGGGCATGGTTCAATGGCTAAGCTGCGGGAAAGCTCTGCTCGAAGTTCCTCATTTGGCTCTCGGATCAACAGCCCATCAAGAGTGCACCGCAGTGGTGATGTGAGAATCGTTCGATAGAATGCGGCGCGAACTGCGGGAGATTGCTGCGCCACAACGTTCGCGAATTGCATCCAATGTTCCCAAAACTGGTTCGCTGTCGAGTCGAGCATGCCTGCGCAGAGGACGACGGCAATTTTCCCGCGTTCGGTGGGCGCACTACGTAAAAGAGATGCAAGCGTGGCAGGATTCCAGCTCGTATTCTCACGATAGCCAAGTACTGCACTCGTTCGTACAATCGCTGCAGTATCGCCAAGCGCAGTGAGTGTCACCTTGTGTGCTTCAGTACCCAGTGTAGCTGCCACCGCATATGCGGCTCGTGCTCGGACCCATGGATGGTTATCACTGAGCAACCGAACGATGTGATGCACAACGGTGCGAAATTTTCCTTCGCCGACTTGCTGGGCTACCGCTGCTCGAACACGCCAATCGTTGTGACGTGCAAAGCGGATCATGGAATCAGCAAGTGCAGCAATCCGGCATTTCCCGATTGCCCAAAGACTAAACAGCAGCGTCGCCGTATTTGTGGAATGGAGCGAATCGGCAAGGAGTTGTGTCACTGCAAGCGAATCAGCTCGATAGAGCCGTGGCAGCATTTCCTCCAATGCGAGCCGCTCACGCGGAAAGCGCGTCCCGAGCTTCGTCGCAAGAAATGGAACAGTGCTTATCCCTTGAGCAACAATCGCAGAGCGGGCACGCCCAACGAGGTGTTGGTACTTGAGCAGCGGCGTCGAGGCGAGCACAAAGAGACTATCAAGTGATGCTGGAAGGAGCGTATCCACACTGCTTGGTTCTGCCGACCGATGGGACGATGTTTCGATATTCTCAAGCTCTGCATCCCACGCGATGCCAAAGGTAGATTTGATCTGTGCTGTTTGATTTCCACGGTGGAGTGCGTAGCGATCACTCCCACGAGCATCCACAAAGACGCCAAGCATTGGCAGACCTCGACGCAAATCCGAAAAACCACGTGTGTTGCTCTCATTACGCGCGGCGTACGCATCATCGCCACGTTCGTCGAGAAAGAGACTGACGGCATTTGCATTGCCACCCCCAAGTGAGAGGGATTCCACGGTGAACGTGTCATCGCCTACTTCATCGAGCAGCATCCCAACCCCAACATCATGCCCGCAGCCTTGCGAGACACCGCGAGCGAAGTAGAGGTCGTTCCCACCATGATCCCAAAGCAAGCCATGAGCGAAGTGAATGCCTGCTCCCTGTGCATACTGGTAAGCAATGAATCGATCCTCTCCACTCCGATCCTCAAGCATGCCCAAGCCAAACCAATAGGCTGTTCCCTGTCCGTAAATGTCTGTAGTGTAAACGTCGTTCCCACCACGATCGCTGAGCAGAGCGATACCACCACTCGCAATAGGACGATACCCAAGTGCCGCTCCCTGCGTGAAGGTCAGGTAGTGCGATTCATAACGCAGAACATCGAGAAACGGACTTGCACTCATGTATGAGTCATTCCCTTGAAAATCAACCAAAAGGCCAACACCTCGCGTTCCAGCAAACGCCTGCCCGTGCGCTGCAACAGTGTAGTGATCATTACCGCCCCCGTCGAGCAAGATACCTATCCCGAATGCACCGGATCCTTGACTGAACGTACCACCACGATAGTTATCGTTGCCTGCGATGTCATAGAGAATCCCAACACCCCAGAGTCCGCTCCCTAACGAATAGTTGCCAGCGCGATAGCTATCATCGCCCGCACCATCAATGAGGATACCACAGCCTGCAATTCCTGCTCCGAGCGAATAGTCACTTCCAACGTACGTATCATTTCCGTTCAAATCAATGATAACCTGTACACCACGTTCGAATGCTCGTTCCTTCGTGGATTCAAGGAAATATGCATCGTTACCCCCCACGTCGAAAATGAGCACATAATCTCCGCGATAGACATCATCACCAGGACCACCAATTGCGCAACGTCCGAGCGGTGTATCCCAAACGATTGTCCGAATGCTATCGAGCAGAAGTTGCTGTGCTTCGCCGGTACGATGAAGCACTCCGAGAAGCTGACTGTAAAGCTGAAGAGCACCGGAAAGGAGCGAACCGATTTCGGGTGTGAGCGCTGCATCGAAGTATTCACGAGCAATGGAATCGCCCCGTAGTTCAGCAGCTTTGTGGAGGTACGGATCGGCTTTCTCGTCATCGGAACTGAGCAGCCAAAGCGAATCACTCATGGCAAGAAGGAGTTCATTTGTGCGAATGAGTCTTCGCACTTCCCGAGTCGCAATGCGATAAGCAAGCAATGGCGTAAGGTACTGTTGGATGATGCTCTGGTATACAAGCGATGAGCGAAGGAGCATCGAGTCGAGTTGGTTTGTGGGATAGTACTCCCAATCGACCCGGGACGATAGTTGTGGTGTTCCACTCGAATATCCGCAAAGAGTAGAAAGACTATCAGCAACCATCTGGAGGGAACCTGATCGGAGATGATCTGCAAAACGAGAAAGCTGCTCGCAGCGCCGAAGCATTGCAAGTGGATCGGTGAACACCTCATCGACTGCGTCAATCCGGTGCCGATCCCGTCCAGCAAGGTCGCTCGGAAGTTGCACATCGCTCCACTCCATCCCGAGATGTTCCAAGGCACGTTCGATCATTGCTCGTGGCGACTGTGCAACGGTAACAGATGCACATACGAGGAGAAGAAAAAACCTGTTCATTACTCATGCGCGCGAATGGTGCGCAAGCAAGATAAGGTGTGCATCAACCCCTGAACGAGCAACCGCATGATATCGCATGCGTGGGGCTTGTTCGAGCGACTGCTCGCTGAGTGCTCCAGTAAACGATTGCCCTCGTCCAAGCGTCATCGGTGCAACAAAAAGGTGGAGTTCATCGAGGTACCCTCGTTCGATACACCACGAGAGTAGAGTTCCCCCTCCTTCGATGAGAATAGATGCTACCATCATTTCCTTCCCAAGATGCGCAAACAATTCGCCAAGCGCAAGCCGTCCGTCTTGTTCTCTGCTCACACCAACGACGGTAATGCCTTCACTACGGAGTGCGTCTGCCTTGGGTGAATCCGCATGCTCGCGTGAGGTTACTACAATCGTACGTGTCCTATAGTCATCACTGAGCACCCGAGCGTGTTTCGGAATGCGGAGAGCCGAATCAAGGACGATGCGACGTGGCATCGTGCCTCGGACAAGCCGTGGACCAAGCTGTGGATTATCACGTTCAATGGTACCTCGACCGACGAGCACTGCGTCAACTTCTGCACGGAGTGCATGGGCACGCCTTCGGGATTCCTCGCAGCTAATCCACTGTGACGTGCCATTCGGCGTCGCAAGAAACCCATCGAGCGAGATTGCTGCTTTCCCCAGGATGTAGGGCATTCCCGTCGTTACGTGCTTGACGAAAAAACGATTCACCCACCGACATTCCGTTTCTAATACCCCAACAGTTACCTCGATCCCTAATTGTCGCAAGCGCTCGATACCTCCTTGTGCTTGGGGATTGGGATCGCGCATGCCAATGACAACTCTCTTGATCCCACGTTCAGGATCGAACGCGCCATCGGGTCGCTGTTTTGTTGCAATAATTGCATCCGTACACGGTGGCTGTTTGCCATGATGAGCGCATGGTTCAAGGTTCACAACCATCGTCACATCCTCCCCTACGAGTGGCTCTGTCACACTACGCAATGCGTGGACTTCTGCATGAAGTCCACCATAGTGGTCATGCCACCCTTCAGCGATGATCTGGCCATTGCGTAGAATAACGCATCCCACACGCGGATTCGGGCTGACCTTCCCTGTACCACGGAGTGCTAAGTGGAGCGCTCTCCGCATTGCATCAGCATCAGTCATCGCTTCACTCCCTTCCAATCAAACGGAATGCTTGCAGTGTACGGATAGGGCTTTGCGACAAGCGAAAGCACAGCTATGTATCGGCCCGGTGGGAGGAGATTTCCTTCGTTGTCAAAACCTGGCCACTCGAAGGTATAGCGTTTGAGTTCGCCACGCCGACGAGGCTCGACTGGCATCACTTGTTGGAGAAAGCTCATTCCTGCATTACTTGCAAATCGGAGTGTACCATGTTCATCGAAAATTTCGAGTCGTAAGCGCTCGCTCGTAGGGTGGTAATCTTCCCCCACACCGCGATTTCGCTGCGCAAGGAGCGCGAACGTAATGTTGGAGTCCGTTTGCAGATCGATAAACGGTGTTACACTCATAAATGGAGGCGTTGAATCCGCAGGCAGTGCCATGACGGTATCAAACTGTATGGTGTAGCGATCGCGCATGAGAGTGTGAACCGTGATACTCCAACGGAGTGTATCGATCGCCAATCCGAGAGGATTCGTCCATGATGCAAGTCCAGCCGTGCCGATACTATCTACTTTTTCACGTAACCCTGAGGTACCATTGATGAGCGCAAGGTAGAGTGTCGTATCGAATTGCGAGCGCCCTCGCAACTGGAGGTGCGCGATGATCGAGTCAATACCAAACACGAAGTGATGCGCCCGAGATGTCGAATCGCGGAGCGTTGTAAAGCGCACATCGAGCGTGATAACACCTCGAGCAAATTCCACCTTGATCTGTGGACGGACGGGTGGATCCGCTGAACGCAAGAGCTCTGTGGAGGACTGCATAGTGCGGCAGCTTACAAGCACGAGGAACACTGACCACAGCCATCGCATCGTGAGCTCCGAGTAATAGTGAACGAGCAGCTCTACGAAAGCACTATCAGATACTGCACATTTCATCGGGCAACGGAAGGTTTACTCTTCCGCCTTCTTTCCCTTTTGCGCAACTAATTCGGGTTCACTTGGCGATGGTTCAGATGGAAGTTCTTCAGAGACGCGCTTAGCAATCACCGCAGCAATTGCAACTTCCGGTGCATGTCGAAATGTCAACCCTGGTATCGAGAGATCCCCAACGTGCACCGATTGGCCTATCCGCAGCGAAGACACATCCACCTCAATGTGCTCCGGGAGATCGCCTGGTTTGCACACGACGGTAAGCTTATGCACCAACTGTTCTAACAATCCACCCTGCTCATGGACACCAACTGGGATACCGACAAGTTGGACGGGGACCTCAAACTCCGAAGCTCTGTCAGCACTGATGCCATAGAGGTCCACGTGTGTGATCGCATCAGTGATTGGATCGAAAGAAACATCTTTCACAATGCACTCATACGTTGATTGAGTGTCTTCGATGAATAACTGAACCACATGGGTTTCACGGGTGTAAACTAGTGGACGCAGAGCCAATGGCTTTAGCGCCACGGGGATGGGCTGTATCCCTGGCGAATAGTAGATCCCAGGTACCAAGCCCTGCTTACGAAGCCGCTTTGCAGCTTGCTTACCAGTCGGACGTAGCGTCGCATTGAGAACAAAAGCACTCATTACAGTCGGCACAACATAGTGGTGATACTTACCGGATGATATCGAATAGTGACGAGATGGATTCGTTTCGATGGGTACGCACAATCGCTTCTGCGAGCATTTCTGCAACCGAAACTACTCGGATCTTCGGCGATGGACGACGTAAGGGAATCGTATCGGTAACGTAGACACGCTCAATGTCCGAGCATGCTTCAATTGCATCGAGCGCATGTCCAGAAAAGACCGCGTGTGTGCATGCTCCAATGATCGTACGAGCCCCGTAAGTCTTCAGTGTCCGTGCACAACTTACGAACGTACCACCAGTGTCAACCAAGTCATCGACGATGATGACATCTTTCCCGTCTACGTCGCCGATGACTGTCATTACCTCGCTTACGTTGGGCGCAGGACGGCGTTTATCCACTAAGACCAAGTCCGCATGCAGACGCTTCGCATACGCGCGCGCTGTCTTTGCTCCACCAACATCGGGCGAGGCGACCGCAATTCGATCGAGATTCTCGTGCTCGAGTACCGGAAGCAGGACCCGCGATGCATAGAGGTGATCGAGTGGAATGTCGAAAAAGCCCTGCAGTTGCGGTGTATGCAAATCAATTGTGATAACGCGATCTGCACCTGCAACGGTAAGAATGTTCGCCACAAGCTTTGCGGTGATTGAGACACGGGGCTGATCTTTCCGATCTTGTCGTGCATAGCCGAAGTACGGGATTACTGCTGTAATTCGAGACGCGGAAGCCCGACGTGCTGCATCAATTAAGATCAGAAGTTCCAGTAAGTTGTCTGCCGGCGCATAGGTGGACTGAATGATGAAAAGGTCAACCCCGCGAATGTTCTCCTCATATTTGACCCAAATTTCGCTATCACTGAAATTGCGGATTGTCACGCTACTCAGTTCCAACCCCGCCGCTTTTGCGACACTGGCTGCAAGCTCAGGATGCGAGCGACCGGCGACAATCTTGATTTCAGCTGGTGAGATGCCTTCGGTCAACGGATGTAATCCCGCAAGCGGCGATGACTCGATCATTGGCGTAGGAATATACTCGTGGGGAGAACCACTCGTGCTCCTGGCATGCCATGCATTGGCATTCCACGCTGGAACTGCCAGCTCAGTGCTGGGGCGGCTGGATTCGAACCAACGAATGGCGGATCCAAAGTCCGCTGCCTTGCCACTTGGCGACGCCCCAACCAAACATGGATTCCGATTATTCGGGTCGCAAATATACGGCATTTTGAGGGCACCGACTGCCGCCGTTGCATTGACTATGCTACGGCGACGACTGGCCAAAGTGACGACAGAGTGGGCAGTACCGCTGAAGAAGGGATTGAACTTCCGGCTTCAAATACTTCCGTTCGCTGAGCATCGCAATAAGATATCCACAATACTGCTGTAGCAGTGAAGGATACGATGCGAGTGCAAGTAAGTGACGCTCGATGGATTCCATATCGCCACGTTCGAGTGGGCCGGTCCGTGGAATCGTGCCACCCCGACGGATTGCATTGATCGCGTTTTCAATCGTCGCCCGCAAGATCGGCGGCAGAAAGAGATCTGCAGGCACTGCTGCTCCTTCCGCACTAGCGATTGCTGCTGCAATGGCCGAGGTCGTAACATTTGAGGCAAGAACTGCTGTAAGGTGATAGAGCGCCTTCCGTTCGGGAGAAACGTCACCCAAATGATAGGCGGTACCACCCAGCACTCCTACAACTTGTTCAATTCGTTCCATCGCAGCCTTCTCTCCCTCAATTCCCCAGACTGCACCGTAAAGCCATGTAGGATCTGGCTCCGGAATCATCGTGAACGGGTGAGCAGTTCCTGTCAGAGCTCCGAACGTTTCCACGGGTGCAAGAATAGAGCGCGTCTGTACACCTGAACAGTGGCACACAAGAATGTCCTTCAGTCGTCGTTCGTAACGTCGAGCTAAAGTGAGAGCAACGTCATGGAGCGCGCTATCGGGAACTGCAAGGATGACAACTTCCGGCAGTGTTGCAATGTCTGAAAGTGTTCCCACAAGTGGGATATGCTCAAGCCACTGTCGAAGCTGATGCCGTCGTTCGGTTGAACGGGCGACTACCCACGCCACCTGTGGTGCAAGACCACGCGCAAGAGCTCCACCGACGCGCCCACCACCAACGATACCAACGCGGAAGGGTAGCGCTCTAATGCTCGGCAGGCTCTGGAACAATTCGAGGGAAGACATTGCCTTAGTCCTCCACAGGGACGATGTCGTAACCGTCGCTACGGTCTCGTACTTCAAAGCCTCGTCGTGCAATTTCAAGCCGCAGCTCATCAGCACGCCCAAACTCTCGACGCTTCCGTGCGTTCCATCGCTCGATGGCAAGCTGTTCGACCTCAGGAGGAATTACGAGCGGAGGTCGCTCGCGTATCTCCCAAACGCCAATCACCTCGTTGAGCACCGTAAAGAAGTCGAGCAGTGCGCTCTGAGACATCCGATTAAGTTCCCTCGCAGGATGTTCTCCCATGAATGTAAACAGCGCAGCGAATGCTTTCGGTGTATGGAGATTGTCCGCAAGGTGACCAAAGACCTCTCTCTGGAGCGCTTCCGTATCACACGCCTTCGATCCACTACGCTCGAAGAGTTGGTAGATGTACTCCTGCACGCGCCGTCGTGCTCTACGTGCTGCCGCGACGCCCTCAAATGTGAAGTTGTACACCGATTGATAGTGCGCGCTGAGCATCGCAAATCGTACATCAAGCGGATCCAACCCCCGTCCAACGAGATCATCGAGCGTGTATATGTTACCTAAAGACTTGCTCATCTTCTGCCCTTCGACTTCGAGGAATTCGTTGTGCACCCAAATCCGTGCTGTTTGCTGACCATAACCCGCAGCACTCTGGGCGATTTCATCTTCGTGGTGAGGGAAGCGTAAGTCCACACCCCCGGTATGGATGTCGAACGGTAGCCCAAGCAATTGGTGTCCCATTGCTGAACACTCGATATGCCAACCAGGACGTCCGGGGAGTATCGTGCCGTCATCAAGGACAAGATCCCACGACGGTTCCCCTACTTTCCGGCCTTTCCACAGGACAAAGTCAGAAACCTCCTCGCGTTCGTATTGATCCGCATCGATGCGCGCACCAGCCATGAAATGCTCAAGATCAACTGAAAAGAGCAAGCCGTACGGATGTTCTTTGATCCATGCTGAAAGGTCGAAGTACACACTCCCACCAGCAACGTATGCATAGCCATTGCGCCAGATTCGTCGGATGAGTTCCATCATCGCAGGAATGTACTCCGTCGCACGTGGCATTGCATAGAGGTCCTGGCGTCGTATTCCAACCAATGCAATGTCCCGCACGAACACATCCTCATAGTAGCGTGTCAAACGGCGAAGATTTTCCAACGGGTCGTCTGTTTGCTCTCCCATGCGGTCGGGAATCCACGCCGGACTTCCTGGTTGGCTATCGCGGATTGTTTTATCGTCAATGTCCGTGATGTTCATCACCCAACGGACAGACCACCCACCAACATAACGCAAGACTCGTTGGAGCAAATCCGCGCAGAGGAACGCCCGGAGATTCCCAATATGCACGTGATTGTACACTGTCGGACCACATGAATAGATGCGAACCAATCCTGGCATAAGTGGTTCGACCCGCTCAACACTACGAGTGAGCGTGTTGTAAAGCCGAATCTCCATCTCGTGCTGCATTGTCATGGTATGGCGTTACCAATGTAGCGAAAATCAATCTGTCGGCGGCCAAGGTTTACCTGTTCGAGTCGAACACGAATACGACTGCCGAGTTGGAATGTTGTATGAGTATGTCGCCCGATGAGTGCATAGCGACGCTGATCGAAAATGTACTGATCACGTGGCAACCAACGAACAGGGCAGAGTCCTTCGGCATAAATCTCATCGCAGAGGACAAAGACCCCGAATTCAGCGACACCAGTTATGGTTGCATTGAACTCGGAACCCTCGTAGCGGCGTGCTAATAGCACCTGAGCGACTTTCTGGGATGCACGTTCCGCTTCAACTGCATGCCGTTCGCGTTCTGAGGTATGCTCGGCTATTGGTTCGAGGCGCTCGCGTAATTGCTCAATTCGCTGTGGTGTGGGCTTCCCACAGGCATATTCTTTGAGCAACCGATGCACGACCAAATCTGGATATCGCCGAATCGGCGATGTAAAATGCGTATAATCGGTAAAACCTAAGCCATAATGCCCAATGTTTGTCGTCGAGTAATGTGCCTTCGCCATCGAACGGAGGAGCACCATATTGACAACGACTGCCTCCGGACGATCGGCTACTGCTGCGAGCACTCGATTGAGATCGTTCGAGCGCAATCCTCCACGTTCGATGGGAACATCGAAGCCAAGTGAACGAACAAACGCAACCGCCATGCGGAGCTTTTCAGCATCTGGTTCATCATGGACACGATAGAGGAACGGCAGCCCACCACGGATACGCCATCGCCGACTGAGCGCGCTCACGTGCTCCGTCACGCAGCGGTTCGCTGCAAGCATGCATTCCTCAACCAATCGCGTTGCGCGCGTTGATCCTTTCAGATATGCCTTTTCGGGTTCTCCGTCTTGGTTGAGTTCAAATCGGAGTTCGAGAGTCGAAAAATCAATTCCACCTTGAGCAAAACGGCGGCGGCGAAGTGTCTGCGCAAGTGTATCGATTGCTCCGAGCAATGCAGCATAGTCTCCATCCGCTGTGTCAAGAATTGCGTCCGCTTCTTCGTATGTAAAACGACGTTTGCTCTCGATAGTGCTCTCTGTAATGCGGTAGCTCACGCGTTCGCCGTTGGGTTGGAACTCCATGAGTACAGAATATGCGTACCGCTGTTTCCCTGGAACGAGTGAACATGCATCGGTCGAAAGGATGTCTGGTAACATCGGCACAACACCATCGACCAAATACACGCTCGTTGCTCGCTCAAGCGCTTCGCGGTCTAAAGGCGAATCTTCGGGGACGAAGGCACTGACATCGGCAATGTGAACGCCGAGGAGAACATTCCCGTTTGGGAGAATGTCAAGTGAAAGTGCATCGTCGAAATCTTTCGCATCGGGTGGATCGATCGTCACAACATCCCATGAGCGGAAATCGGCGCGTTCACTGACAGTCTGATGGTTGCGTACAGTAGCTTCTGCAACAACAATCGCAGGTAATGGGAACGACCGTGGCAACCGAAACTCGCGGTATATGCTCTCGAACTCCGAATGTGCCTGTCCGGTCCTACCAAGTACTTCGATAATTTCAGCTTCAGGATTATGCTGCGGCGATGTCCATCGAAGGAATCGTGCAAGAACTTTATCGCCGGGCTTGGCTGAATGGAGTCGGTCGGGGGCTACTAAGAAATCGAACGGATAAATCGGGTCATCAGGCACAACGAACATGAAGCTTCCGTCCGACTCGAGAGTACCAGTGATGGGTTGCTCACTCCGCTCGAGGACTCTGACGACCTCACCTCGTCGAATTTTCCGTGGTGGAGTCGGCAGCAGCCGCACTTCAACGTAGTCGCCATGGAGCGCTGTCCCCGCATATCGCCGACGAATCAAAATGCGCGGAACCATTGCATCCGACGTTTCCACATAGCTGGCCCCATTTGCATCAACAACAAAGCGCCCACGGAAAAGCACCTGATTTGTTCCAGGAAGTGCGAAGCGGCGGCGTGATCGTTCGAGCGAACCTTCTTCAACAAGCTCTAAGACAACATCACGGAGCGTTTCATACTCTGGTGAATCAGAGCTGATACTGAACGCTCGCGCAAGGTCGTGAAGTAACAGCGGTTCATCACGTTCAGCAAAGAGTTGTAAGATTTTCCGTCGCAGTTCTGCACGGTCAGACCATGGAAGCGAATTCTCCATGCTCAATTGTAGAGAATGACCGTGTTACTCCGCCGCACAGCCTGCTTGAGAGCTATGAACGCATGCTCCAGTGCCGCATCGGGAGTATCATTTCCATTGAGATGTGCAACCCCTACACTGACGGTCACAACGACGGTCCTACCTTCGATACTTTGAGGTGTGCCAGCAATTTTCTTGCGTATGTGCTCAACAAGGAAATGTGCGTTTTCCTGCGTCATCCCAGGGAGCAGTATCCCAAGCACAGCGTGATCAATGCGTCCGATGATGTGGTATGGTCGCACAAGCGAGCGGATAATCTCAACGACACGCTCGACTAGAAGCTCATAAGCCATTGGTTGCTGTTCGAGTGCCTTATATCGGTCCAACTGAACGACCGCAATGGAAAGGTCTGCATTCATATCGCGCGCCCGCTCGACTTCTTCAGCAAGACGCTGGTGGAAGGCAGCAACATTGTAAACTCTCGTGTGATCATCGAGCAGTGATTGCCCCTCGATCCGTTCGTGGAGTACCATCTGGGCTATCAACATACCCGCATGTTCCCCGATAATTTCGAGTGCAGTGATGTCCTGCTGACTAAGGCGTCCGCGTGTAGATTCGATGAAGAGCGCACCGTAATTATCTCTGAGCGCCCGGAGCGGAACAGAAACAAAGTACCCTTCCTCTACGGTCTGCTCACCTGCGGCGTAGCGGCGCTCAAACACGTGGCAGTGTTGGCATTGAACGACACTCCCCTCAAGGAGCGTTTTTGCAATTGCAGTCTCGTCAAGGTCAATCGCTGTGCCGGGAGTCGGTACGCCCTGACCAGAGGTTGCTACAAGCTCCCAACGGTCACGATCTGGTACATAAAGGACAACACCTGTTCCGTGGCATTCCACCAGTGACGCTGATGCTTGGACAAGCGCTTGAGCAATGTCGTTGATTGTGCAATCACGCCGTTGCAAGAGGTTACGGAAGTGCACTATCGTCTCCAGTGTTCGTGCACTCTGCTGCAAGTCATACTTGGCTGTATAACTTTGGACGAGCATTGAAATAAGTCGCCCACATTGGCCGAGGATTCCGATTGTTTGCTCGTCGTAGGCATCGTTTTCTGCAGAATCCACTGCGAGCACACCCACGATCGACTTCTGCAAATAGACCGGTACGCCGGCGAAGGACTTCGTTCCTGTCGCTTGCTGGTAATAAGGGAGAACGTCGCACTCAGCACTTGAGTGGATATCACAGACAATTTGGGCTTGCCCTTCGAGAGCAATGTGCGAGATGATGTCCTCGCCCACTGCATATTTCCGCTGGTTGCGTAGTGACTCCGACACGTCGCTTACAGATGCTTCGAGGACTAACTCGGAGCGTTCTGGATTGTACCAAAAGAATGTCGTCGTGCGGGCGTTCATCGTTGAACGCAGAATGGTCATTACCCCTTTGAGAATATGGGAGAATTCACGGCGTGGTTCGGTTGCAGCAGCATCCTCGAAACTATCCTCGATGAGTGTCGCCAGGGAGAGAGGGACGTGCTTGATCCTCGGCGATGACGGTTCTGTGGAGTGTCCTACTGGCTTCAGTTCAGGGGAGGTTGCGGCTGTTACTTTCCGCTTTATCCGTACCGATGAAATTTCATCACCGTCGCCTACAGATATTCCCTCACTATTCCGATTGTTCGACATGTCATCTTGAAGCGGTGGGACAGTACCTTGCTGTTGTTGTTTCGCTACCGTTGCAGTGCGACGTACTGTGTTGGAACCATCATCTGATTCATCGCTACTGAACGTTGTGGCAAAATCGTCGAACACAATGCGTTTTGTGCCATCATCAGTAGAGTGAACATGACGCCCTGACAACTCAACCTTCTGCGAAACTGTTGGACGTGACCACGCAACTTTTTCTCGCATGCGTGCGGACACATTGATTGAAAGAAAAACCCCTGAGAGGAGAACAATGCATGCGCCGATTAACCGCACCGGTACCTCTTCGAGAAAGACAAGTGCGAATAATCCTCCCACGATGCTGACGATGAAGACAGCATCGCTGGGTGCAAGGTAGCGCGTCCAAGACGTGATCGAGCGCGGATTCATGCGATCTGAAGGGGCGACATTCGTGCGAAGGCACTGGACTGCTGCTGTACAAATATACACTTGATGCGTCGAGGATCTACCAAAGGATAGCCAACTTATCGCACGATTAATGAACGCAGACGGAAGGTAGATTTCGAATGACGAACTTGGGTGAGGCGCTCCCCTGAGGTACCTGGCTTGCGTACTTCTGCTGCGATAGCGTAGTCTATTGTATTCCATCGTCGCACTGGGAGAGCATAACGAGTAGTAATCTCACCGTCTGATCTCCCTCGCAGTGTTCCTTTCCGAAGAATGATTCCTGCGTTCTCCGCAGCCGGCGCGAGTCGAATTGTACCACCCAGTGATGCAGATACAAGCAGGAGTGAATCATTACCACGACGCTTGAGACTATCGAGTCGATAGACTGCTGTTGCGTGTGAAACGAACAGTGGTGAGATGTCCTGTGGAATAGTCCGTGACCATGTGCGTGTCGAGTCAAGTGGTTTCTCAGGAAGGAGGAGGAACTGTTGAGCAAGCACTGGCGCATAGAGTTCTGCAGCGAATTGTTGATCGATACGATGGCGCTGCTCCTTGGTTAACGAGTCCAGTCGCGCTCCGAGTAACGTACGCACAATCTCATCAGTACCCGTGATACTCTCGATGCCACCGAGTGGAGTGAGCACAACACGGATGTTCTTCCCAAGTGCAGCAGTAAACAGACTGAAGCGCTCATCCTGCCGATCAGGTTGGTGGGTTGAGTTGTAACGAACAGTTTGAACAGAGGATGAATCCGTTTGCCAGTACCGCTGCTTGAGCCGAATCGAATCGTAGTGCATTTCAGAATAATTTGGCCATCCGATTGAAGCGTGTCAACAACCTGTGTGTAGAACCATTCTGTCCGCGCACGGATGTGAAGCGAATCTTGGTCGAACGCTTCACTCTGCACAAGCCAGCAATGCAGCTCGGTACCGCTCCGCGGTGTATAGCGCAACCGAAGTGAGTCATGGATACGCAACGGTTCAACACGCTCAGAGCTAGAGGAAATACTGGCTGAATCGAGTTGCTCTTTGGGTTTTGTGTGCTCGCCTGTGTTGCATCCTAAGAGCCCAATGATGAGGGCAAGTGCTACGTGTGATTTCATGCAATTGTGACTGTTAGTATCCGTATTGTCCCCGTAACTTCCACTGGTATCGAGAGCGAATGTGCTGGCGAAAGTTTTCCCTCCGAACGTTGCATTCGACGTCTGCCTCCAGTTCAGTATGCGCAGATTCCACAAATCCGGCTTTGTGGAGTTCGACCGTATGCCGCACTGTTCCACTCCCTCCCATCACTTCGACAAAGCGCTGGATGTTATAGAGTTTGAGCCGTTCTCGTGTCGGTTGTAAGCTATCAGCGTGCGTTTCAAGTACGATAGTCGGTCCACGCCGCTCAACGATACGTGTCCGCGCAGTTGGGTCTCGGAACTCGATGCCATCGGCAACGAGAGCGAATGGCTTTCGCCAGACAGAATCAAGCGCGACTCGTCCGTTTGGCAGAGCACCTTTCTGCGGGTCGGCATAGTGTGCGAGCACAGGTAAACTGATGTTTCGCAGCCAAACAAATTGCTGGAGTGAATCAAATGTGGAGACCTGACTCGAACCTTCAGCAACGTAGGTGCGAAGCCAATCGAGCATTTCACCCTCGACTTTGGCAACTTCCCAATACGGGGAATAGTACATCACGAACTGCCGATTAAGCGGCACCACTGCAGCAATGAAATCCGGGAACTGCAGCGGCATTTGATCTCGCGGTTTGTAGCGTAGTGTGCTTCCACCGCTGGTAAAGCTATACTCAAGGGAGTCTATCGTCACTTGGACGCCGACGAGACCATCACGTGCCTCTTCGGTTGCTTCGAGCGAGAGGTAATACGTCACCGTTCGTGTGTATTCCAGCGTGGAGCTATCGCTATAAGTGCGGAGGACGATTGTCGTGTCAGTGTACACGTAATCAAACAGGCGCCCAGCAGGAAACCGTAGGTAGAGTGAGATCGTTTCTGCTTTCTGTTCTGCTGTCGGTGTCGCTTCGCCACGCACTCCCTCCTGTGCTATCGCAAACGATAGTGCGACAATCAACGACACAAGAATTCGAACTGTCATCGGTGCGGGAATGGTCATGCGATGTTGTACAAATATGCAGCAGATGGGTTCATCGTCGTGCGCAACGATCATTGTCGCTGTGCTTGGTAGAGTGCCCAGGCGGCAAGCGTTCTACCATCCCAAATATCACCACGTGCAATGCACGCGCGAAGCTATGATACGTCGAGAATTTCGACAACGATTTCTTCTGTCGGATCGGTGTTGCGACTTGACGGACATAAGTCATGTGCACTGAATACTTCGCACCACTCATCAGTGACACCATTCATCGGGTTGAACGACCCGATATGCTCGAGTTTTGCTGCACTGAAGCCTGCTTCTTCAGACAATTCCCGGAGAGCTTGCTCTTGGGCACTGACTCCACCAGGAATGCCGCCTCCTGGGAACTCGAGACTCTCGCGTTGCCCAAGGTAACGGAATTGACGCACCATGACGATCCGCCCATCACCGACAAATGGAATAACCATCACTGACCCACGCGTGTGAACGTAGTAGTATGGATGTTCCCTTCCATCGCGGGTAGTGTAGTGATCAAGCCGATACTCCCAGTACGGATTTTGCTCGATGCACATCGAGCGAGTACTACGAAGCGGATAGAGTTCCATTAGCCGACAAGTTCGGACTCAGCAAAGAAGAACGCAATCTCCGCACGCGCGTTCTCGGGGGTATCAGAGCCGTGGATCGCATTTTCACCTTTAGAACGACCAAAACGCTTGCGGATGGTACCTTCGGCAGCTTCGGCTGGATCGGTTGCGCCAATGAGCGTACGGAAATCTGCAACTGCATTAACTTTTTCTAGTGCCATCGGGACAACAGGACCGCTACTCATGTAGCGTACAAGCTCCCTATAAAATGGACGCTCGCGGTGAACAGCATAGAAAGCGCCGGATTGATCTTCGTTCAACCGAATGAGCTTCATGCCTAGAATACGGAACCCAGCCTGTTGGATCTGCGCGATGATCTCACCGGCAACACCTGCGCGAACAGCATCTGGTTTGATGATGGCAAGTGTACGTTCTACCATAGCTACTTCTTTGGTTTGGATGGTTTCGACTTGGAGGTTTTTCGCTTAGTTGCTTTTGCTTGCGAGGAATCCTTCTTTGCCACGGGGCGTTTTGCTGTTGACGACTTCGGACGGCGACCAAGTACGTCTGCGACTGTTTTGCCGATGTATGCGGGTGACTCGACGACGTGGACGCCCGCGCGACGAAGTGCGGCGACTTTCGCTTCCGCGGTCCCTTTGCCACCGCTGATGATTGCCCCCGCATGTCCCATACGACGTCCGGGAGGTGCTGTTTGACCAGCGATGTATGCCACGACAGGCTTACGAACATGCGCTGCGATGTATTCGGCAGCTTCCTCTTCCGCTGTACCGCCAATCTCACCAATGAGGACAATTGCTTCTGTCCCTGGGTCTTCGTTGAACAGTTGAACCGCATCAATGAACCGCGTTCCCACGATGGGATCTCCTCCAATTCCGATGCACGTGCTCTGTCCAATTCCAAGCGATGTCAATTGCCAGACAGCTTCGTAAGTCAACGTACCCGAGCGAGAGACGATCCCAACCGAACCAGGAGACGCAATGAAGCCCGGCATGATGCCAATCTTGCATTCGCCCGGTGTGAGTAATCCCGGGCAGTTGGGCCCAACAAGACGAGATGAGGACGTTCGCAACGCCGCCCACACTGTCCGCATGTCGCGTACTGGGATGCCTTCTGTGATACAGACGATGAGCGGTATCTCTGCTTCGATTGCTTCGAGGATCGCATCAGCAGCCATGGGTGCGGGTACAAAGATGCACGTTGCATTGGCTCCTGTCTCTGCTACTGCTTGACGGACAGTGTCATATACAGGCACTTCATACGCGAAGCGATCATCGTTTTTACCCGCGTAATGGCTACCACCTTTGCCAGGCGTGACTCCAGCGACGACGTTCGTCCCGTAAGCAATCATCTGCGCTGTGTGGAACGTTCCTTCCGAACCAGTGATACCCTGCACAAGCAGCTTCGTTTGGCGATTGCAAAGGATACTCATGAAAGTTTGTGGTAGTGGTAATGGTCACAAGTGGCTGCAAAGTTACTGCAACCTCCACGCAATGAACTTCCCAGCGTGCATGTGCAGTGGCCTTGCTCTCATGCTCACTACGCTGTGAACGAGTCCCACGATGGTGGACAGACTGAACGTACCTTATGGCTCGATAATCACCGCTTGACTTGTGCTGATCCCTCGAGCACGGAATTGCAGCAGATACACACCCGCTGGCAACGATAGAAGAGCAATGCAGTGCGTACCAGCGTCGTGCCAACCACCTGCGAGCGTGGCTATAAGCCTTCCTCGAAGGTCAAAGAGTGTTAGCTGTGCTGGGCCAGACGAGGCTGTACGATAGTGCACAGTACCTGCAGCAATCGAGAGTGGTGAACCTTCGCTCGCATCAGGAACCCATGAGGTTGTCGTATCGCGCAACCATGCTGCGATGTAGTTGACTCGTATGCCACCTGCAGTGGGGAATCCTCCGCCTACATAGAGCCGCTGCGGTGTCAGCGTGAGCGAGAGTACTCGACCGCGTGTCCCCGATTCCAACGCCTCCCACTGCTTCTTCGAGAAATCGTAGTGTGCAATGTTCGAAGCGAGTATCGTACCAGCTTGGTCGAAGCTTCCACCCACGTAGAGATGACCACCATCGTAGACAAGCGCAAACACTGCGTAGTACTTGATCGAGGACGTCGAGGTATCTCGCCAGACACCGCCAGCAAACTCGCTCCACTGTTGAGTTCGTGTGTCGTAGACCAACAGCCCACGCGCTTGCATCGTACCAAACCACTCGAATTTGCCTCCGATGATGAGCGAATCGCCAACGCTCACCGCAGCATATGGTAGAACGGCATTGTGATCATTCAGAACGAAATGACTGCCCGGCACGCTATCCCATTTCCCTGTGGCTAAATCGTACCGCGCGATGCCCACAGAGCGAATCGAATTCACGTGTGTGAAAAATCCAACAGCATAGAGAGAGTTTCCAATGCGCACAACGCTCTGCACGTGAGGTGGTCCAAACGTTGTATCCTCTCGTTGCTCGAACGCGCCGAGTGCAGCCAGTTGACCACTCTGGAGGTCATACCGCACAAGTCCACTTGCACTAATTCCTCCGATGCTGCTGAACGTCCCACAGATGTAGAGGAAGTTGCCATCCTTGAGGAAATTGACGACGCGTTTTTCCATCCCGCCACCGAGCGAATCAATCAGGCATTCCCACCGTGCTTGTCTCGGATTCCACATTGCCACACCTTGGCATAGTACTGTGCCCACTTGTTCGAAACTGCCGCCTACGAGTAAAACGGTATCACCACCTCGAACGATCGGCAGCGTTGCATACACATTACTGTTCGCTCCTTCACCGAGTGCATACCAGTTTCCATCTGCCCAACTCCATCGGGCGATATTTCTGACCGGCTTCCCTCCAGCTTGCTGAATAATGCCTCCGACGTACACATCAGTTCCAATTACCGAAATCGTGTAGATGTACGGGAGTGCAGAGTACAGCCCCGTACCCAAGGCTTGCCAGCGAGTGTTCTGCTGTGCAGAACAGGTGACAAGTATCATTGCGTACAAAGTGAGCAAAACCAAAAAACGCACGTTCATGGTCACCTCGACGATTGTTTGAGATGAGGAAGTCCGTAGTATGCAAGTGTTGTTTTCCATGTGCCCTGATAGAGTCCTGCTATTTGATTCTGCGCTTGATCGTAGGCAATCCCAATAAGTGACTGCTCATTGTATTGAGCGGGTAGTTGCCATTCACCAGTGAACCTGCCACGCTCACGGTCGTACTCTTGGAGCACGTAGAATCCATGCTCACGATCTTCGAGCGGATATCCGTATTCCTTAACTTTCCACAAGACAAAAACACTCGATGGCGTCAACACCACTCGCTCTACCTTCGCACCAGCGGAATCAAGGATGTAGCTCACTTCCCGAGCCTTTGGTACAGCGCTCCGTCGCTTCATCTCCATTGAATCGAGCATGGAGGCGTTCCAGTAATGGCGTAGTGGGATCGTACGCCCATCGCTCATCTCTATCGTTTGGGAAAGCCACTGCACCCATGCACAGATGCCCGTCTGTTGATCACAACTCAAATGCCATGGTTCGTGAAGAGAAAGCCCTAAGCCATATCGCTTACTGACACGCTCATCAAGAGCACCAATCGTGCTATCGAGGAAGTCTCCAGTATTGGCATCGAATGCACCGTAGAGCGGTGCATAAGTATAGAACGTATCACGGAGCGGATTTTCGTAAGCATTGATAACCATGCTCGAATCGGAACCCATCGCTAAGTATCCACGACGGAATGGAAGGTAAAACCGCCCTTGAGATAATACAAACCCTCCTCCAGTATGAAACGTACCCTCCGCACAGTACTCACCTGTGCAGAATGTTTTAGTCATTGGCTTAAACTCTGCACCACAACATATTTTCCACTCAGGAGGCGAAAAGCCAACCACATAGTACTTCTTATCTATTACCTTACTCTCGGGACTAAATGATTTGACGTACGAATGAATCATGATAGTCTTGAGCACAGTATCAGACCATCCAGGATAGTTGAGCGTTGCTATCATGAAACGTGAGAGTCTCTTATAAATTGAATCAGGGACCAACCAAGAGCTATAGCGACTCCCTGCAGAATCTGCCTGTAATTCGGTGACTTGGTCTCCACTCGGCAATTGATAGACGCGTATTGAGTACCGGTAAAAGTCAAACGCAGCAAGCCAAAGCCCGTTCGAAGATATCACGGGACCATAGAGAGGTCCTACAGCATTAGTACTATCATCCTTAAGAGATATTACCCGTGATATTTGCGCTTGGGGAGAGGAAAGTTTCTGCCACCCAACTGTTGCTGCTGCAAACGATTGCGACACTGTCCGTCGGTACGATTCTGACACCATTGGGGAGGTGCTTTTCTTGAGTGTATCGAGAAAGCGTTTTAAGGCATCTCCAGTTGGCACATCTTCAACCGGCGACCACCACCAGAGCGTCCCAGTCGAGTCCCAAATCGTCAGCATCACTGTAAGAGTGTTCCATGCATTGATGGGTTTGAGAATGATACCTCCGGTATCAATAACCGCCGGAATATTCCACTGATTCTGACGTACATATGAGCGATCTGCCCACAACCTCCTCCCACGTAAGATGATGCTCAGCGACCCTTCGAATTTGTTTTGTTTTAACTGCTCGGCGAGTACCTGAACAAGTGCTTCACCAAAGACGTAGCTACGAGGGGAAGGGATGAGAAAGATACCGTGAAAGCGTGCTTTGATTGGCTGCTGCTGTAAATAGTGATAGATAGCCTCAGACCGACCTTGAAAACGGAACACATAGATACTCTCGCCGTATTCATCTTCTTGGCAATAGAGCTCTCCCGCAAGCAGCGCGAAGAACCATAGAACAAATGCCATCATCGAACCTCACAAATTGTTGTCAAGTTCACACCTTCGATACAAAAAGAACGTAGGTGGTGCCGCCGGCACTGCACCACCTACACCACAACTTATGGAAGTAAAACGTATGCTTCCGTGCCCTCTGGATTGGTGCCGAGCAATAAGCATGGAGATTGGTATGTAGGTACGCCATCGTAGATCGTCAAATCATCGGGATAAGCACTAAAAGGGTACTCCTCTCTGACGACCTTAGCACAAGTGCGGTTACAATTACCCTCGCACTTAACTACCCCACCCTCTATAACACCGCGACATCCCATGAGATAAATCGTCTCTTTCTGACCAGCAATGCTTTGACTCGGCATGCACAGAGCTAGCACGAACGCTGCCAATGCGAAGATGCGTGCCATAGGAGACTCATATGGTTGTGGAAGAAAAATATAGAATACTTCCCATGTTGGTGCGGCTGGCAACGTCTCATCACGCACAGCATCACTGAGTAATGCCGCACAAATTACCCACTGATCGTGCGCATGAGGCATCGCCACAACATGGGAGAATCTTCTATGGATACAACGATCTTTCCGTACGTGCACCATGGAAGCATTACTACCTATGTATGAGAACCTATTCCAATGGATTTGAACATGGCAGGTTGGGACATGCACGAGAATAATTTTTTTCGTTCTGCACGCAAGGGTTTGCATGTAGCGGTGGGCTGAGTATTTTCGCTCTGAACGTTATCAGTGGGGGTCACTCCTCATGGCTCCTAATGAACAAACCAAGACGCGGTGGGAATTGCTCTACCGCATCGCATCATCGCCGCCGCACTGGTGGAGGATCTACCGCAATGTGCATACAGTATGGCGGCGGATGTGGTACCACACTCTACCGGAGGACCTGCTCCGTCATGCTGTTACCATCGGCATTGAGAATGCTACCTACTCGCTTGCGAGTGGTGACCGAACCCTTTGCCCGAATCAATGCCCGCCCCTCGACTGCAGATCGTGCGCCACCGTGAAGTGTCCCCTGCTTGAGTGCCTGCTATGCGAGTGTACAAAGGCTGCGCTGTCGTACCTTTCGAACGAGCTCCTTCCTCACTACCGTCGCACTCACTACGACGTGGACATTCAGTGCTCATTGACCTGCCTTCCAACAGCGGAACACGATGTGGACAACAGCATAGTACGAGAGGCACTGCGCACGATTGGGAAGCTCGATGAGTACATCGTCGTGGAATATTGTAGCGGCGCAAGTTTTCGCGAGATTTCCCTTTCGGTTGGGATGAGTCTCGAAGCTGTTCGCAAACGCTATTACCGTTCGATTGCAAGACTCCGTCGGCTGCTCGGTGTTCGCCCCCCCCCCCCCGCATGGCAATGCTCCGAACCTCGATGAAAATGCCACCGCTTGACATGCTACAGCATTCGCATCCTCTACTGGGATGCCTCTAAGATTTAATTCGGATTTATCGTGACTCTGAGCGGAGAGCCAGTTGCTGCAGATCACCTGGTGTTAAGCGGCGCCCTCCGATAAAACGCTTTCGGTAGTAGGTGCTCTCCAGTGAGGAGATCGTCACCCCATAACGTGAGCTTGCATGCGCGAAGAGTTTATCGCCTAAGTAAATTCCCACGTGCGATACCCATGCATGATTCCGCGTGTGGAAGAAGACGAGGTCTCCGAACTGGAGATCATTCATCTGGTGTAGCTCCTGTCCGAAGGCGAATTGCTCGTGGGCAGTTCGCGGGAGGATAGCGCCTGCACAGGCGCGAAAGAGCGATTGGATGAATGCCGAGCAATCGACACCATCGGGGCTACTCCCTCCGAACCGATAAGGCCGACCGAGCCAATCCATGATAAACTCCATCACTTGCCGCTGGGAAAGACCCGACGGCGGCTGCTCTCCCTCGACGTATGCCATCCAAAACATACGGATGGTGGTAATGTCAACGGGGACGTCGTCCTCGCGGGCGACTTCGTCTGGATCCTCTCCATCGAGAAGCTCACCCTCTTGAAGCCCAGCAAGTTGTTGAAGTGATTGGGAAGCCTGTGTCGTGAGCAAATCGAGCGCAATTCGTTTACCAGCAAGAGAATGGTGTGATCGCATTGCAGCTCGACGTTTAACGCTCGACTTTTTCCCATGCCCGGCACACACCGGTTCCACCGCAACGAGAACAATTGCGATGGTGATCAAGAACGGTACAATAGCTCGCATGTGCAAGCCCTCCGACCCAAAAGTGAAACATACTCTGTTCTTGGTCGCGACATAAGCAGTTCTGCTTTTTGTCACGTGTTACCGGCAGCACCGCGCCATCTTCTGCATGTGAGCAGTAACGCTACGGTAGCCGTAACAACAGGTGGTTAGTTGCTGGACCGAATACGCACACGTTCCAACACTAACCGGTCGAGAGGGTCAACAGTCAACCCTTCGACATACGAATGCATCAAGCGGACGACCCGTCCGTGGAAGAGGAACACCCACGGAGCATCCCGCACAACGTGCCGCTCCAATTGCGCGATGAGCTGCTTCCGAAGCGAAGTATCGAATGTGATAGCAACTTTTCGGTACAGATCATCTGCAACAGTGTCGCGGTACCGCGTTGTGTTCGGTCCGCGTGGTGCTGCATTCGCACTATGGAAAAGAGCAAGAAAATTTTCTGCATCGGGATAGTCCGCAATCCAGCTCGTACGCCAGAGAGCAAGCTCACCAGACCGGACCATCGAGAGCAGGCGTGGGAAATCCACCTGCTGTAGCTCGATTCGAATCCCAAGTTCTGCCCATTGCTCTTGCAGAGCTTCTGCGATCGAGCGCGTCCGTGCAGTCGGGCTTATGACTAACCGAAGGTGCGCTAACCCACGACCGTTGGGAACGCCAGCTTCTGCCAGCAGTGCTTGTGCTTGTCGCCGATCGAACCGGTACCATATACTGGTATCCTCCGCTAATGGTGTCGACAGTACTCCGCGTGCTGGATATGCCATCCCACGGAGGACAAACCGCACAATTTGCTCACGATCGATTGCGACGTTCAGCGCTTGGCGTAATGAGCGTGACCTCGCAAAGGGACTTTCTCGTCCCGCTGGGAGCGTTGTATCGAGCAGGATACCAATGTATTCTGTGCTCAGTGCCGGCGCGGATTGCAACCGGTATATCCCAGCGTAGCGAGTAGAAAGTTGACCCTCAGGGGTCAAGAGCACTGTAGCAAATGCTGGATCGAGACTTGAGATCATGCAGTAATGACCACGCCGAAACTCGGCAAATTCGGTCCGCTGATCTCGGACGAACTCGATGCGAACGGCGCGAAGATACGGAAGAGGATGCCCTTTGTCATCCTTGCGCCAATAGCGTTCATTCCGTTCGAGGTAAAGTTCACGATCAGGTAACCAACGAACCATACGAAACGGACCCGTCCCTACAGGATGCTCACCAACGTTGTCGCCATAGTACTCGACTGCCTCCTTCGGCAAGATCCATGCATACGGCATTGCCAACAAACCGAGAAACGGTGCAAATGGCTCTATAAGCTCAATCTCAATCACCGTGTCACTGAGCACTCGAATCCCCTCACAGTGCGGCGGGCGCTCACCGCGTCGCGTCGCGTCGTGATATGCTCGTGCTCCTTTCACCCGATCGAGAAAGACCCACAGTCCTGGTGACCGCGTTCGGGCATCGAGGATACGTTCGAACGAATATCGGACATCTTCTGCCACCATGCGCCGTGTGCCATGAGAACCAAAACAAGGGTCGGAATGGTACCAAACATCAGAACGCAGGTAGAAGCGCCATCGGCAGAACGTCGAGTCGTGCTCCCAGGACTTCGCCAGTGCAGGAATGACTCGCAACGCGGAATCAAAGTCTACCAAACCATTGAATAGTTGCTGACCTGCCCACCACGCCGCCTGGTAACTTGCTTGCGCTGGATCGAGCGATGCGATCCCACTTGGTTCATTGTAACAGAAAACGTCTGTCTCCTGGAGACTATGGTGTGTGCAACTGGCCAATAAGCCAATCACCAGACTCCAGAGCACCAGGCACCCGTACCACGCACGCAAGGTTTAGAGAGCTGCAGCGACCTTTAGCACATCTCGGACTTCTGGCTCGACGTACGAAGCGAACTGTTCGAAGTTTTGTTCAAATAATCCAACGAGGTAGCGAGCCTTGTCATCATATGCGGCTGGATCGGACCATGTCGTTCGAGGATTGAGTATCTCGCTGGAGACTCCCTCACACTCTGTTGGGATCGAGAGCCCGAAAAATGGTTCCGTGACAAAAGGTACATCATCGAGGGCGCCACTGAGTGCGGCACGGAGGAGGGCGCGCGTGTAGCCAATTTTCATTCGACTACCGACTCCGTAGGGTCCACCACTCCAGCCAGTGTTGATGAGCCAGACGGTTACGTTGTGCATGAGCATTCGGTCACGGAGCATGTTTGCATAGACGGAAGGATGATGCACCATAAATGGTGCCCCAAAGCATGTCGAGAACGTTGCCGACGGTTCTTTGACGCCTGCTTCCGTTCCAGCAACACGCGCCGTGTATCCAGACAGGAAATGGTACATCGCCTGTTCAGGGGTAAGTCGTGCAATCGGTGGCATCACCCCGAACGAATCACACGTGAGAAAGAAGATATTACGTGGGTGGCCTGCCATGTTTTCGGGCACGATATTGGGGAGCATATCCCGTTTGTATGAAGCGCGAGTGTTTTCTGTAATGCTTTGATCGGCAAGGTCAACACGGCGCGTTTCTGGGTCGTAAACAACGTTTTCGAGAATCGTACCGAACGTGCGTGTCATCTGGAAGATGAGCGGTTCGGCTTCTGCACTCAAATTGATGACTTTTGCGTAGCAACCGCCCTCGAAGTTAAACACGCCATCGTCGCTCCATCCATGTTCGTCGTCACCAATAAGTGGGCGCTCAGGATCTGTCGAAAGCGTTGTTTTACCTGTTCCCGAAAGACCAAAAAAAAGTGCAACGTCGCCACTAATTCCAACGTTGGCTGAGCAGTGCATCGGAAATACCCCGCGGAGAGGGAGGAGGTAGTTGAGAATGGTGAAGACAGATTTCTTGATTTCTCCTGCGTAGTGGGTTCCACCGATGAGGACAAGCCGTTGTTCAAAACTGAGGAGGATGAACTTGTGCGAGGCTGTACCATCAACGGCAGGCTGCGCTGTAAAGTTGGGGACGTGCACGATCGTGAAGTCTGGTGAAAAGGTACGGAGCTCCTCTGCCGTCGGCTCGATGAACATGTTCTTCGCAAACAGGCTATGCCAGGCATGTTCCGTAATGACACGAACCGCATAGCGATATCGCTGGTCAGCGCCTACCCAGCAATCGTGCACGTACACATCTCGACCTTGAAGGTACGCAAAGACGCGGTGTTTAAGCCTCTCGAATGCTTCCATGGGGAATGGTCGGTTGACTTTTCCCCACCAGACGTGATCTTTGCTCGATGGCTCTTCGACGATGAACTTGTCGTTTGCACTTCGCCCTGTATTCGGAGCAGTCATGCAGAGCAACGCCCCATGCTCGGACAGTTCTGATTCCCCCAAAATCACTGCATGCTCGTAAAGCTCCGCTGTCGAACAGTTGTGATTAATCTCGCCCAGACCGACTAACCCACCACTGGCAAGCTCGGACCGAAGCGTTTCTGTGGCAATCATACCGTAGTGCGAAAAAGTGATACTCTTGACGTACAAACTTACAGCATTTTTGTAGCACACATCCACACCATCAGTGATGTCCACACACAACAGCCAGCCCACGAGGAAGGAAGAACACATCCGAGTTTGCACGGAAGAGAACGTCCGTTTCCGCTCGAAAACAACCGGTCTGGAGAACTACGACTTCGACTACGTTGCGCTTCCGGAGCTGGACTTCGAGGAGGTGACACCTGGAACGTCATTCCTCGGTGGAACGCTCCGGCTGCCACTCATCGTCTCCTCCATGACGGGTGGCTATCACGGTGCTATTGCGATCAATGCTGCGTTAGCACGCATCTGTCAGCGATGGCAACTTGCGCTTGGCTTAGGCTCGATGCGATCGCTACTCGATAGGAGCGACCTACTCGAGAGCTTCCGCATCTCACGAGAGGAGGCACCTTCGATACCGATTATTGCCAACATCGGCGCATCGCAATTAGTTCGCGATGCGAGCCCGTCCGACTTGGAATCACTCGTGCGTCTGGTCGGTGCAGATGCACTTGCCATTCATCTAAACCCATTACAGGAGCTTCTGCAACCCGAAGGTACACCCCATTTCCGCGGTGTCCTCGCAGCGATTGAACAACTTGTTGCGTCTCTTCCTCTCCCCATCATCGTCAAAGAAGTCGGTGCAGGGATTTCGGGACGGGTCGCTGAAGCGCTTCTTGGTCGCGGAGTTCGCTTCATCGACGTTGCAGGTGCTGGAGGAACCAGTTGGGCGGGCGTAGAAATTACCCGTAGTCGTTCACAGAGTGACCCTCATCCGCTCGATCCTCTTTGGGACTGCGGCATACCAACGGCAGAGTGCATCGTCGAAGTTGCGCAGCTTAGGCAACAATATGATTTCACCCTCATCGCTTCAGGTGGCATTGCGAATGGATTCGACGCTGCCAAATCGATAGCATTGGGTGCAGACCTTGTCGGTGTTGCACGTCCTATCCTGCAACTACTCCAGCACGGTGGCGAAACAGCAGTCGATCGATACCTCAAAGAGTGGGAACTCCAGCTCCGTGCGGCAATGTTTATCTCAGGTGCTCGAACACTTTCTGACCTCCAAAGGGTACGCCTGCGCTCTCGTATATCGTTCCACGACCGACTCTGATTGGATGGATCAACGCTATCTCGATGCCATTGAACATGCGCTTCAACAATCTCTCGACCATGCAAACCTGCCCCCCCTCCTCGACAAGCCCATACGCTATGCACTGGGAAGTGGTGGCAAACGCCTTCGTCCATTGATCACCGTATTTGCTGCCGAAGCATGTGGAGCGACGCTCGAGGATGCTACACCTGCGGCAGCTGCGATCGAAATCCTCCACAACTTTACCTTGATTCACGACGACATCATGGATCGCTCACCCTTGCGTCGTGGGCAGCCGACTGTACACCAAAAATGGAACGTATCCACCGCGATCATAGCAGGCGACGCAATGATGGGCATAGCTTACGGACTCATAAGTGAGTCCTATCCTGCCTCGGTTTGCCAGAAGCTTGTTGCTGAGTGTTCTTCAGCATTCGTGGAGATTTGCATCGGTCAAGCTGAAGATGTCGCCTACTCCACACCACACGACAATCCTAATGGTAATCGCTTTTCACACGAGAGCACTGTCACGGTCACGCTCGATGACTACCTCACTATGATCGGAAGGAAGACTGCACGACTGTTTGCAACAGCGGCAGTAACAGGAGGGATCGTTGCGCATGCTCCAGCACAAACGTTAAGTGCTCTCCACACATTTGGCTTCTCGTTGGGGATGGCATTCCAGATTCGTGATGATATGCTCGATTTATTTGGTACTGCCGAGTTCGGGAAACGACAAGGTCAGGACTTACGCGAAGGCAAGAAAACATTCCCCATATTGAGCGCTGCTTCCCGTGTTACCGAACCAGATGACAAGGCCTTGTTAAGCAAGTACCTTGCAGGGTCTTCCCCAACAAGTGAGGAAGAAATTAATTCCATCGCTGAGTGCTGCAGACGGCTTGGTGTACTCGATCACGCTAATTCGCTCGTGGAGGATTATCTTTTGCGTGCACGTTCTGCACTCGAGGAGCACCTATCTGACACAGCCGCACGTTCATCGCTTACCGCTATTGCCGAAACGACACGTAGTCGCAGCCGATAATCATCTTATCTGTCAAAAAAAACGCGGCTCCCGAGATTCATGGAGCCGCATGGATTCGCCGATAGTCACAGCTCAGTCAAGATTCGATTTCTGTTTCCACGTCTTCGACGTTGTCGGGGAGATTTTCACTGTTGTTGAGCATTTCGTAGAGATACCCCAGTTTCTTCCGAAGATGCAAGACGGCATAGCGCTTCCGTGCCAACAACGTATTGATGTTGACACCCGACGCCTCACTCATTTCTCGGAATGAAACTCCTTCGAATTCATTTTTTTCGAAGACCTCTCGCTGTTCTGGTGGGAGCTCAGCGAGACCTTTTTGGATTTCATCCCAGATCGTCCTGCGCAATAGTTCAGTATCCGGTGAATAGCTTTCATCGGCGATGAAGTTCTCAAATGACTCAATGCCTTCATCAACTTGCGCTGGGGTCAACATATCCGAGAACGCATCCGTCTTTTTCTTACGGTACGAGTCGATGATACGATTCCGCACAGCGGTAAACACCCACGACGCGACGTTCTCGATCGGTTTGTCCACTGTTTGCGCAGCTGCAAGAACATTTGCGAAGACATCGTGGAGGATGTCCTCAGCTTCTTCTTGCGTCTTAACCCGTTGACGGATGAAGCCTAAGAGTTTCTTCCGGTCAGTCCGGTAGAGTTGCTCGAGTTGCTTGGTTAGGTCCATTGCTGGCTCCAGTTGTATAGTAGTGGCACTTCCAAGGGCGCGCTCCAATGAGCGCAATGAAGTCACGGTTTGGTCATGCCACTCATCTCCATCATGGAATGGAACATTATCAAAGTTAGTAACACGTTTGTGCACCATTTTGTTTCGACACGTTTGTGTGTGCTCTTGAGCACCAGAACATTCTATGCCAACAACGAAATAGCAAGTATGCGCGGAATGTTAGACGCAACAATATGCCAAGAGTTGACATGTAATGATAGCATTTTGTCACCTACGACATCGGAATGCGGATACCAAAACGCGCGGCATTTGTTCGAGCGCGAGAATACCCTGCATCGGCGTGGCGTAAAATACCTACCAATGGATCGTAGGTGAGCACTTTCTCTAACCGTTGAGCTGCTTGTTCAGTTCCATCGGCAACCACGACCATACCAGAGTGTAACGAAAGCCCTATCCCTACTCCTCCACCATGGTGGAAGGACACCCACGTCGCGCCACCAATTGCGTTCAATGCAAAATTGAAATAAACCCAATCAGCGATTGCATCTGAGCCATCGAGCATCGCCTCGGTCTCACGATAGGGTGAAGCAACCGAGCCACAGTCTAAGTGATCGCGCCCTATGACAATCGGTGCGGAAACATCACCTGAGCGTACAAGTTCATTGAACAGGAGCCCTGCTTTCGCACGTTCACCATAGCCGAGCCAACATATCCGTGCTGGGAGTCCTTGATATCGGATATTCTGTTGCGCACTCCGTATCCATCGGTGGAGGTGCGTATCGTCAGGGAATAAATCCATGATCGCCTCGTCGGTGCGTTTGATATCAGCCGGATCACCACTGAGTGCCACCCATCGGAAAGGACCACGACCATCGCAAAACTGCGGACGGATGAACTCTGGAACAAAACCAGCAATATCAAACGCATGTTCGACTCCTCCGTACTGCTTTGCAACACCACGTATGTTGTTGCCATAATCGAAGACGACTGCACCTCGTTCGCGAAAGGTGAGCATTGCACGCACGTGCTCTGCAATTGATGCATAGGCACGTCGGAGATATTCATCGGGATTGCTGTGCCGTAGCGCATCTGCTTCGCTCTTGGTCAATCCTGCGGGGTAGTAACCATTCAGTGGATCATGCGCAGCCGTCTGGTCAGTCACAATGTCCGGTGTTATGCCCCGTCGGACAAGCTCCGGATGGATTTCCGCTGCATTACCGACAAGACCAATCGAGACCGGTGTACCCGCAACACGGTGTTCCTCGATAAGCTCTAGTGCACGGTCGAGATCGTCAATCAGGTATTGGCAGTAACCATCGCGAATCCGACGCTCTATGCGATCGCGATCGATCTCCACACAGAGAATCGCTCCTCCGTTGATTGTCGCTGCAAGTGGTTGTGCGCCTCCCATTCCTCCCATTCCAGCCGTCAGAACGAATCGCCCAGCGAGCGTGCCCCCGAAATATTTCCGCGCGCATTCAGCGAATGTCTCATACGTGCCCTGTACGATGCCTTGTGTACCAATGTATATCCAGCTTCCAGCAGTCATCTGACCGTACATCGTCAATCCGAGAGCCTCAAGTCGCCGGAACTCATCCCACGTTGCCCATTTGGGCACTAAGTTCGCGTTGGCAATAATTACGCGCGGTGCATCGCGATATGAGCGAATAACGCCGACTGGTTTACCCGATTGGACAAGGAGAGTCTCATCTTCATCCATGGAGAGGAGCGTGTTACAGATTGCATCGAAGCATTCCCAATTCCTGGCAGCTTTGCCACTGCCACCATAGACGATGAGTTCACCAGGTCGCTCTGCGTTCTCCGGGTCAAGATTGTTCTGGATCATCCGGTACGCTGCCTCGAGCTGCCAATTCTTGCAATGGAGCGTGTTGCCTCGAGGCGCTCGAACTATACGAATACTTCCAGTCATTGGTTCATCCTTGTTTCAGGTTTTTCAGCATGCATAAGACGTTCCGCAATCTGCCGTAGAAGACTCCATGGATAAATGCCTGTGTCGTGCCCATCTGCCCAGCGGATGCGAATACCGTAATTGCCAACCGGTTCTAACCCACTAAGCTCATACATGCCTGGTGCAAACTGAACAAGCGGCATGATGACGGTCGTCCCGAATACCCGCTCGCCCTTGCAATACGCACAGGGACACTCACGACGGAGCAATTCCAATGGAACTGCAACTTCGAACCCATCTCCCCACACGATGCGGAGGGTAGCTTCGTCGCGTCGTTCGATGCGTATTGGGCGGTCTGAATTCATTGCCATCATCAGTTGTTACAAAAATCGTAAATTTCACAGAAATAAAGCATCGTCCCAATGACCATCATCCAACGCAGTGTTACACTTGGTCCGTTTCCGCGCGGTGTGCATTGCATCACCGATGCAGTCGTCGAACGCTTGCCAGAATTACACCAATTCACCATGGGTGTTGCACAACTTTTTTTGCAGCACACGAGTGCAGCACTAACGCTGGGCGAGAATACCGATCCAGATGTCCGTTCCGATCTCGATGAGCATCTTGAGCGTCTCGTGCCCGACGATTTACGATTCTACCGACACCGTATCGAAGGCGCAGACGATGCCTCATCACACATAAAAAGCGTTCTAGTAGGATCAACCCTCTCGATACCCATTCGCAATGGAAACTTCATGCTGGGACGCTGGCAAGGCATCTATTTATGCGAATTCCGTGCACATGCATCGGCACGCACAATTGTTGTGACTCTCATCGGGGAGCGACAATGAGTGCGCTTGCATCGATCGTTCGCATTGCCCAATCGTTGAGCAGTTCAATTCTCGATTATTTTGCGCCGTGGCGATGCATGCTCTGTGGTGCATTCCTTCCCACCGATGCACAATGGCATTACCTGTGCAGACGATGCTTTGACAGTTTAGAACCCGCTCCTCCTCCCCATGAACTCTTAGCAATTGCAGAAGCACAGAGCGGCGATCCTGACCTTTGCCCATTATCTTGTGTGATGGCACGATGGAGTGCCCATCCAAGCGATGAGCACGGCTTGTTTCGGCTCATCTACGCGCTGAAGTATTACGGTTATTGGCGAATCGGTGTAGAACTTGGTATTGAACTGGGGGCGATGGTACAGCTCCTTGCACCAACGTGTTACGATACAATCGTTCCTGTACCGATTCACCGAGCGCGTCGGCGCGAACGTGGTTACAATCAAGCCGATGCAATCGCAGAAGGGATGCAACGTGTCTTGCGCATACCGGTTCTCCATGATGCTATTCGCCGTACACGCTACACACAAAGCCAATCAAAGCTTGGCGCACTCGAACGCCGCACTAATACCGAAGGTGCATTTGGTGGTGGTTCGCAAGCAGCGCGTCTGCGCGGCTGCACAATTTTGCTTGTCGACGACGTCTTCACCACCGGCTCCACACTCCGCAGCGTTGCTACCTGCGCTCTCGAACTCGGAGCCCGCCGCACCGATGCTGCAACGTTGGTCGCTACTCGGCTTTAGTTCATCGCGAGAGTAATTCACATGAACGCTATCATTGCTCTTATCACTGCGTTGGTCATCACGACCGCGACTGCGCAGGTTATACTCCCCTATGAACGGTATGACAACGATGGTATCCCACCGGAAGTGTATCGTGCTCGACGTCAGAAATTAGTTGCTGCACACACGAACCGTTCAGTAATACTCTTGCTCAGTGCAGACGTCCGCAATCGCCAAAACGACGTAGACTATGAATACCGACAGAATTCCAACTTGCTCTACTTAACCGGAGCAACTGACCCTCGCTGTGCTCTGCTTTTAGTACCTGGAGAATTTACTTGGAATGGCTCTTCCTCAACGGAATTTTTCTTTATCGAGCCACGCAATCCCGACCGCGAAACATGGCAAGGCATTCGTATGGGACCAGAAGAAGCCGAACGTATGCTCGAACTCCGTCCTACGCTCGAATACGGTGCTCTTCGCGCTGTACTTGACTCCGTTCTCCACGGGAAAGATACGTTGTACATTGCCTCAGGATTACCGACGCCATCTATTGAACTACCAATAGCAGGCATACGCGTTGATGTAGAACAGTTGGTACGCGAAAGACTCCAGTCGCGCTTTCCATCGTTGGTTGTTCGAACAATTCCTCGCACACTATCTGTCATGCGGGAAGTCAAAGATGACCACGAACTCAGATTGCTCCGGAAAGCGATTGACATTACGCTCGATGCATTCGAATCCACTCTTCGTAGCGCGAAGACAGGCATGGCTGAATATGAGCTTGAGGCACTGATGGAATATCATATCCGAAGAGCTGGAGCCGAAGATGTCGGATATCCCAGTATTGTCGGCAGTGGTAGAAACAGCTGCATTCTTCACTACCAGACGAATCGGCGCATCACCCGTGCCGGGGACTTAGTTCTCGCCGATTGCGGAGCCGAGTATCACGGCTACACTGCCGATATCACCCGCACATTCCCCATCAACGGCCGATTTACACCAGAGCAACGACAGCTTTACCTGCTCGTCCTCGAAGCACAAGACTCCGCAATTGCAAGCGTTAGCGTCGGTGCACCTTTCCGCGCAACCCATCGAGCTGCAAGTTCGGTGCTTGCTCGCGGCTTGATTGAACTTGGTATTATCACCACCGAAGCGGATCTGAAACGCTACTTCATGCATGGAACATCGCACTACCTTGGGCTCGACGTCCACGATGCTGGAACATATGGTCCACTCCGCGCTGGCACGGTCATTACTGTTGAACCAGGTATTTACATTCCTCCGGGAAGTCCTTGCGATGAGAAGTGGTGGAATATCGGCATCCGAATCGAAGATGACATCCTGGTGACCGAGAACGGTCCAATCAACCTATCAGCACGACTTCCACGCCACCCTGATGCAATCGAAGCTCTGATGCAGGCGAATGCCTCATCACGATAGATGCGCTCCCTTCGATTTCGGAAGGGATTCCCTTTCCGCCATAATGGTGGTGTTACTGATTGCTTGTTGAGTGGAGTCTCGCACGGTAAAGACGCCATACATGCTCAAGAATGTACTCTGCACACACTGGCTTTGGTGCAGGTTCGTAGTGATGCATCACTGCGCGGTCAGCTTCGAATGTGACGATAGTCATCGTGTTACGATCACCTTCGAAGCCGCTATCGGGGGCATCGAGTGCGTTGAGTACAGCGATGTCACAGCCACGAGCGCGCAGCTTACCAATTCCTCCCGAAAGTTGCTCTCGTTCTTCAAGTGCAAAGCCTACCAGGACTGAATCAGGCGATTTCATTATTCCAAGTTCTGCAAGAATATCGGGTGTTCGAACAAGTTCGATTGTCACGCGATCGCCGAGCTCCTGTCGTTTGAGTTTCCCTGGATGGATAGTCGCTGGCATGTAATCTGCAACTGCTGCAGTTGCTATAGCAATATCCCAGGTTCCTACACACCGTACGGCAGCGAGCATCTCAGAAGCTGACTCAACGCGAATACACTCGACACCACTCGGTGGCTCATGTATAACCGGGCCGGACACTAACACGACACGAGCACCTCGATCGCGCGCTGCTGATGCAAGAGCATACCCCATCTTCCCAGACGAACGGTTCGTGATGAAGCGCACAGCATCGAGTGCTTCTCGTGTTGGACCCGCCGTGATAAGGACTTTTGCACCATCGAGTCGCCCGTGATCGCTGTGCTTGAGTTGCGCAAGTGCTATCTCTGCGTTTAGACGGTCTGCTTCAATTGTGTCCGTGAACGTGGATACTGATTCACTTGTTCGTGTGTTGGTTTCCGACCGTAAGAAAACAGCAGCTAAATGTTCGAGGAGCGTTTGAGGTTCGGGCATGCGCCCAGTACCCCAGAGTCCACTGGCTAATTCACCCTCTTCAGGTGGGATAATGATTGCGCCGTCGCGTTGCAGTTGTTCTATGTTACGCTGTGTTGCTGGATGCTCCCACATCGTCGTGTCCATCGCAGGCGCGATGAGCAAGGGAGTAGCGCGAGGTAACGCCAGCGCCAAACATGCGACCGTAGAATCACACAGACCATGCGCAAGCGAGGCAACCAGATGTGCACTACACGGTGCAATCAGCATTGCATCCGCCCAATGCGACCAAGAGATATGCCATGAGCCGATGTGTTGTATCTGCTCGTCGAATAAATCGAGTGCCACAGGCTCCCGTGCCAAATTGCTCAATACTAACGGCGACACGAAGTGCTGCGCCGATGGTGTCATTGCAACACGAACGTGAGCCCCGTTTTGCTGCAGAAGTCTCACGACATATGGTGCCTTGTACGCAGCGATACTACCGCCAATACCTAACACTATCCGTTTACCACGAAGCAGGCCCATGAGGGAAAAATGGTGTATGTCCATCGTGATTTTCATTCCCAAAATAAATGTCCGCTGCTACCGGTGCAGTAGCCAGCGGACATATTTGTCACTATTTACTGAATGATAGTTGACGCTGCAGAGTTTAGTTGAGGGTTACCTCTCCGTTACGGAAGACAACCTTCACTCACGACTTACTCTCTACCGGGATTCTGTCGTGGGATTGTCAGAACTTGGGTGCCACCAGTGGAGTTTCTCGTCAAAAAACTCTCGCATCGCCAGAAATGTTGGTTTCGGAATGCGATCGAATTCCTTACTTACTTCAAGCTTGTACGCCCGTGTCTCGTTATCGTCATCTCGGTCGCCAATATGGTAAGTACGGGCAAGGTACTGGTTCCGGATTTGGTCGTTAATTTGACGTGAACGCAATCCAATCGCCACAATTGCTTCGTACAGCGAACCGTGCGCCGAGGCTTTCATTTTAACCTCGATTGGATTGACCAAATTCATGTGATTGATCACCATGGTAACCTGGGAACATGTGGTGACACATGTGCAAAATTACGGCACCGACGGTACGCTTTCTCCATATGATGTCCAACGTGGTCACAGAATGATTGCTAAGTTTGCTCGCAGCAACACGTTCGGTATTCATCGTGCATACGATCATGCGGCACATTCTCGGCAACGTTCTTTTGATGAGCACGTCATTGATTTTTACTGCTTGGTCGCGACCTTGTTTCGACCATGAGGGCTGCGGCTCGAGCATACTCTGTCGACGAGCCGACAAGCCTTTTCAACCGACCGCTATCCAGCGACGACCCTACGATGTACTCCGTTATGCTCTGCTCCTTGACTGGCGACGTCCACTTACTGATAGCAGCCAATCAGCTCGTGGATATCACGGTATCCAACGCATTGAGCTTCGCTGCGATACAACCCAACTCGACGTGATTGAACTCGATGCAAGCTCGACATTGATCATTGACTCAGTAAGTATCCAGCGGAGCACAAACAGCGCAAGCGAACATCCGCAGATCGCACGCAATGGTAACCTCTTATGGCTCCGTCTTGGATCACCAGTGCAGGGTGGAGACACCATCACTGCTATCATCCATTACCGTAAGTCATCAACTGATGCACAGCGGCAAGAATTCTATGGTGGATACAACTGCTATTGGCGAGATGAACAAGATAGCGAGCTTCCCGCTCCTTTGGCGTACACAATGAGCCAACCCAACAACGCTCGCCGATGGATGCCGTGCAACGACCGTCCCTCCGATAAGGCGCAAGCAACAGTGACTATCCTCGTGCCTGATGGATTTACTCCCCTCTCAAATGGTCAGGCTCTGCCAGATACGGTGTCCTCCCATGGAGAGCGCATTTCAGCGGTGACGTATGATAGTCAAGAACCAATCGCACCGTATTTGATGGTTGCCATCGCATCTCGCTTTGCGACGATGGAGCAATCGTACCGATCGAGCGATTCGCTCCGTGCGATACCGCTTCGCCTCTACCTATGGCACAGCGACTCACTTGCCTATGCAGACAATGCTCAATGGATGCTCAACGCAACAGCAGCGATGATGCGCTCTTTTGAGCACTACTATGTTCCATACCCCTTCCAAAGCTATTCGCAAGTCCTCCTCTATCCGTATTTCAAAGGTGCTATGGAACACCAGACCATGACAACGCTCCATCGCGACGCACTTGTGCAGCGCTGGGAAACGGTCATCGCGCACGAGCTTGCACACCATTGGCTGGGCGACTTGGTAACATGCGCAACGTGGAATGATCTATGGCTCAACGAAGGTGGTGCGACGTACAGTGAACGGCTCTGGATTGAGGACACCTACGGTGATTCTGCCGCGCGGAGGTACTTCGCTGCGCGGCGCGACCGTGACTACTTGCGGCGCGATGGAGCTCGCTCACAGCCGCCGATTTACAATACGAGTGGGACAAATCTATTCAACACGGGCACGACGTACGTCAAAGCTGCCTGGGTGTACCACATGATGCGCACAATGCTTGGAGATAGCGCTTTTTTCAGCTTCCTACGGAGCTACTTCAAGCACTATGCGTACAAATCACTCACTACCGAAGAGCTCCGAGACTTCTGCGAGCAACACATACCAACTCCTGCAGTGCCATGGGCGACATTTTTCAACCAATGGGTTTATGCGACTGGGCACCCGGTATTCCACGCCGATCTTGTCTTGCTCGAACAGCGAGGATCGACTTACCGTGTACGATTGCGAATTGCTCAAGAACAGGATAGCTCAGTGTTTCTGCCTGTCTACATCGTGCCACTGCCACTTCGATTCCGACACTATTGGTCTGCAGGCACATTCGATACAACACTTATCATCACCGCCCGCCAGCAAATGGTCACGCTGGATATTCCATTTTTGCCACGCACAGTGGAGCTTGATCCGGATGATACCATTCTGTGTGAGAAAGATTCCTCATCGCTCGTGCTCAGCGTTGAGGCACCAGCTGATGGAGAGAGTGTTCGAATTCTTCCCCACCCTGCGCGTCGTGGTGAACAAATACACGTCTGGCTGCCAGATTCATACCGAACTGCAAGCGTCCGCCTTTGGAGCTGCAATGGTCGGCTCATGTTTCAGGGTATCGCTCACGATGAACTGTTTCAACTTGAAAGCGCGCAGCTTCTACCGGGACTATACATACTTGAGTTGATGAGACACGGCAGCATCAATCGACAAAGCATCATCATCCTACCGTAGAAACAATGCGGCGACTTTCCTCTCGCGTCCTTGCAGCAAGCGAATCTCAAACACTCGCCATTGCTGCACGTGCCAATGAACTTGCACGCGCTGGCCATGATGTGATTTCCCTCGCATTGGGAGAACCCGATTTCCCTACACCACTGTGCGTCCGACAAGCAGCATGTCGAGCAATCGAAGAAGGAAAAACACGCTACACTGCGTCGTCCGGTATCCCGGAGCTACGCAGCGCTGTTGCGGAAAAGTTTCGCCGTGACAATTGCCTCCCGTTTGCAACCGAGGCGAATGTCCTTATTTCCTGTGGCGCTAAGCACAGTATCATGAACGCTCTCCATGCAATTTGCAATCCTGGAGACCATGTGCTCATTGTCGCACCTTACTGGGTGAGCTACCCCGCCATGGTTCGACTTGCTGGTGCAGAACCTGTGATCATCGAGACGTCGTCAGATGACGGATTTAAGCTTACTCCGGATCGCTTGGCTGCTCATTTGGGACCAACGGTAGCGTGTGTAATACTCAATTCTCCGTGTAATCCTACTGGGACAATGTACACCCGCGAGGAATTGGTCGCACTGGCTGCAGTTCTCGCTGAGTATGACTGTTACATCATCAGCGATGAGATCTACGAAAAGCTCACCTACACATGCTCGCATGTGAGCATCGGCTCCATTGAGACAATTGCTGAGCGTACAATCACCGTCAATGGCTGCTCAAAAGCGTACGCAATGACAGGGTGGCGGATTGGCTTTATGACAGGACCTGAGCATGTGATTAGACAAGCTGCAAAAGTCCAAAGTCAAGATACATCGAATCCAACATCAATTGCACAGTACGCTGCGTTGGCGGCGCTCGACTGTGCAGGCGATGATGTCGTCCTCATGCGGAATCAGTTTGCAGAACGGAGAGCTCTGCTCCTTGCACTGGTGAACCAGTTGCCACTGGTACATGCTCATCCTCCCGATGGTGCATTCTATGTCTGGCTTGAAGTACGCCCGCTCTGCAGAAAGGCGCAGATGGACTCAATGGCATTAGCCAGCTACCTCCTTGAGCAGTACCACGTGGCGACAATCCCTGGTGATGCATTCGGTATGAATGGGTACTTGCGTCTATCCTTTGCAACGCGTGCAGACGAACTTGAGCGCGCGATTGAGCGATTTTCCAGATGTATTGATGTTCTTTGTACCGTTCAGTAGGAGCACTACAATGATGAATAATCTATCGGTCCAGAAACTCATTGCGTCAGCGATCGTTCGGTCATTTGCTCCTGGGCAAATAATCGTGCGCCCTCATGAGCAAGCTCGGAGTGTACCACTTGTTCTCCAAGGCGCGAACAAGGTGTACTTCAGTCCGGCAAACGCTGATGATGAATTTGTCCTTTACTATCTTGAAGCCGATCAGTACTGTGTCCTATCCCTGCTCTCAGCCGTCAATCGAACACAAGCCCGCATCTATGGTGTGGCGGAGACACCCTGCACCATCGCCTTTATTCCAGCCGAGCATTTCATCGCAACAATTGCGACCGATCACATTCTCTTCGAGCAGCTTCTGTGTCAGTATCACCAACGAATGGAGGAGATTTTAGAGCTTGTGTCGACACTTCGACATGAGGGGCTTATTGGACGCTTAAAAGAATTACTCTCTCGCAAAGCACACGTCTGCGGTTCTCATACGTTTCGCATAACACATGAAGAGGTAGCGCACGAACTTGGAACATCGCGTGTCGTCGTTTCCCGGTTACTGAAGGAACTTGAACGATGCGGCGCCGTCAAACTCCACCGCGGAAGTATCGAATGGAATGGTAATGCGTAACATTTGTTACGCGATGCAGGCGAGATACATGATAGATTTGCTGTGGTACTAACCTTCATACGGTCATCCCATGGCGCGCACGCACTACCAAGTCCTCATCATTGGCGGTGGAAACGCAGGTATTTCAGTCGCTGCGCATCTTCTTCGCCGGAAGCCTAATCTTGTGTTAGGCATCATCGAACCTAATGACAAGCATTACTATCAACCCGCGTGGACGTTGGTTGGTGGAGGTGCATACGATATTCAAAAGACTGTGCAACCTGAGGCAAAGTACATCCCAAAAGGAGCTGATTGGATCAAGGAATATGCTGAGGAAATCCTCCCCGATACCAATACGATCGTCACACGTTCTGAAAAACAGATATACGTACGACTACCTTGTTGTGTGCCCTGGCATTCAACTTGATTGGAACAAGATCGAAGGTGCTCAGCAGTGGCTTGGCAAGAGAGGAGTCACAAGTAACTACATGTTTACAACTGCACCTTACACATACAAGTGTATCGCATCGTTCACAGGAAAAGGGAACGCTCTCTTTACTGCTCCGAACACTCCCATCAAATGTGGTGGCGCTCCTCAAAAGATCATGTACCTTGCTGCAGATAACTTCCGCCGGAGAGGACTTTTGCGGGAGGGCACAGTGCATTTTTACTCGGGTGGGTCGGTCATCTTTGCAGTGCAGAAGTACGCTGAATCACTCAAGAAAATCTGCCAGCGGTATCATATTGGATTACACTTTCTCCATAACTGTGTGGCAGTTGACGGGGAAAACAAAGTTGCCTACTTCGAAGCCAAACATGGTGAGACCACCGAACGTGTCGCTGTCGAGTTCGAGATGATTCATTTGACGCCGCCTCAGAGTGCACCGGATTTCATCAAACGCAGTCCGCTTGCTGTACCCACCGATTCTCTCGGCTGGATGGAGGTAGATAAGTACACACTCCAACATCCACGCTTCCCAAATGTCTTTGGGATTGGTGATGTCACTAATACACCGAATGCAAAGACTGGTGCAGCTATTCGGAAACAAAACCCGGTACTAGTCGAGAACCTCCTTTCCTGTATCGAACGAAAAACGACAACGTTAGAAAACCCGAAGCAGTACAACGGCTACGGATCATGTCCACTGATTACCGGCTACGGAAAGCTCATTTTGGCAGAATTCGATTACTATAACAACCCGCAAGAGAGCTTCCCGTTCGACCAGAGCAAAGAACGTTACAGTATGTGGTTACTCAAGAAAGAAATCCTCCCACGACTCTATTGGCATGCGATTCTTCGAGGCAGGATGCAAGGTTAACAACACTTCACACACACGTTAAGATGCCCTTTCTACGAGTAGATACTGGTTAAGCGACGGTGCGTAGCCGCAAGCTATTTGTAACAACCGAGACTGAACTTGCTGCCATAGCAATACTTGCAAGCATCGGATGCAGCATAATACCAGCAAATGGATAGAGGATACCTGCTGCAATAGGGATCAGCACGAGGTTATACACGAACGCCCACCCCAAATTTTGGCGGACGATACGCACAAAGACGTGAGCGATTCGGTGGAGCGCAATCAGCGGCTTGAGCCGCTCCCCAATGAGTGTGATATCCGCAACTTGAATTGCGACATCACTTCCGCTACCGAGGGCAATGCTTACATCAGCCTGTGAGAGTGCCTGTGCGTCGTTGATGCCATCGCCGATCATCACAACCGTTCCTCTTTCTTGCTGGCGTAGTTTACGGATATACTCCTCCTTCTCATGGGGTAAAAGCGGTGCAGCTACATGTTCAATCCCGAGCGTTTGAGCAAGGTTAGCAGCTACATGGTATCGATCGCCACTGATAAGATGTAATGAGTATCCAAACGCTCGAAGTGTGCTGACTACTTCGATTGCATCCGAGCGTACCCGATCGTCAAATATCGCTTTAAGGAGAAGGCGACCGTTCGCTGCGACAAGCACTTCTGTTAACTCACCTTCTGGAGGAAGTTGTGATATCCCATGTTCTGCAAGGAATGCACGATTACCAACGATAAATTCTATTCCCTGACCGCGAGCAAAAAAACCTTTCCCGCGTATTTGCTCCATATCGAAGCTACCCTCTGCCGGTGAACCAAGCCATTTGCTCAAGGATTTCGACAGTGGATGTGTCGAGTGTTGGAGTGCGGCAGAAATCAATGGGAGCAGTTCGCTTCGTTCCTCCTCTGGAATGTACCAGGTTACTCCAACAACGTACGGTTCGCCGAGAGTAAGCGTACCGGTTTTATCGAACACTACATGTGTTGCATTAGCAAGTAACTCTAACGCCTGTCCATTCCGAATGAGAATCCCAAGCTCTGCTGCACGTCCAAGTGCGACGGCTATCGCTGTCGGTGTAGCAAGCCCTAATGCACATGGACAAGCAACGATCAATACCGATACTGTCGCGAGGATTGCTCGACTGGAAGTGTTGTCGGGATCGACAACAATCCAGATAATGAACGTGAGAATTGCTATACCAAGAACGATCGGTACAAAGATTGCTGCTATGCGATCCGCAAGCTGTTGCGTCGGCGATTTACTCAACTGTGCACGTTCAACAGCACGAATGATCCCACCGAGCACCGTCGCTTGTCCGATTGCACGTGCTTCAATCGTGAGGACACTATCACTATTGAGCGTACCAGCATAGACCCGGTCTCCACTTTGCTTGGCAACTGGTATTGATTCGCCGGTGAGCAGTTGCTCATCAACCCACGATGAACCACTCAGTACAATACCATCAACTGGAATGCGCTCACCAGGTAGTACAACAAGCTGCTCGCCGCGATGGACATCTGAGAGGGGAATATCTTCACGAGCACCGTTGCGTAAATGATGGGCTATCGATGGTTGGAGTGCTGCGAGTTGTGTAAGCGCTTGGTTTGTTTTCAATCGTGCGGACTGTTCCAACGTTTTTCCCAAGAGCATGAATGTCAAAATAGTCGCAGCCGATTCAAAGTATGCGTGCGCCTCAATACCAAACGACCGGAGGAGCTCAGGTGCAAACAGCGCGAGCAAACTCCATCCCCATGCGATACCCGTACTGAGTGCAACGAGTGTATCCATTGCAAGTGCTCGAGTTCGCACTTGTCCCCACGCACGGGCGAAGAACCCTCGTCCGAAGACAACGACGAGGATCGTTGTAAGAAAGGCACTGAGGATATTCGCACCTGGTGATGTGTGCAGTGGACTCATCGCAATCACAATAACTGGTATCGTGATGAGTGCTGCAACAATCGTGGAACGCTTCATCGCTCGGAGTTCATCGTACTGACGCTCGGCTTGCGCTGCGAGCGCTACCGATGGCTCCCTCTCAAGAATGAGCTCGTATCCATATTGCCGAAGTACCTGATCAATATCCTCCGGTTGTACAAGGACTGGATCGTACTCAAGCGTAACGGTTGCGCTTGCGATATTGACTTCTGCACGATGGACTCCTTGCCGCGAGCAAGAGAGTGTTTCAACTGATCGCGCACACGCCGCACAAGTCATCCCCATCACAGGATAAGTTTCTATAATCGTCGGAACGCGGTCAAGAACTGGATCACGTACCCGTTGTTGATGCTGGGTTGCCGAACCAGTCATCATTGAGCAACTAATTCAAATCCAACCTGTGCAACCGCGTCCTGAAGCATTTCCAGTGTCACAGCGGAAGCATCATACTCGACGCTCACACTCTTTTTGTCGAGATCGACATTGACGCCCATAACACCACTAAGAGACGCCAAAGCACGTTCAACCGATTCAGCGCACTTCTCACAGTGCATTCCACGTACTGCGAAGCTCTTCTGCAAAGCAGTTCCCATAACAACCTCCACAAATGGTGAGTAAACGAATGGCAATGCAAAACTATTCTGCCATTTCAAGCCTATTCGTACAAAATCAAACGATCGAGGTACACATTATTGTGAGACAGTTCTGTTCATAGCATGCGCAGTAAATGAACGGTAGGTGTTTGAACTGTTCCTCGCATACGCGTTGCCCCGTGACTATCTTTGCGTGTTCTAAGACTAACTGACCTGATGCAATCCCTGTGCACACCATTGTCGTTGATGGCAATACACTAAGCCTTGAGGATGTCGTTCGTGCAGCACGAGAGCAATGCAGACTCACTTTATCGTCCGCAGCATCAGAGCGTATCGCTGCTAGCCGAGCACTCGTTGAGCAGTGGAGCTCAAGCGGAGAGGTAGTCTATGGCATCACAACGGGATTTGGGGAACTTGCAGGAGTAACGATATCACCCGAGGACGTTGTGCAGTTGCAAGAGAACCTCATTCTCTCACACAGCGCTGGTGCTGGGGATTTTCTACCCGCTGAAGTTGTCCGTGCAATGATGCTTCTCCGAATCAATGCGTTAGCAAAAGGTTACTCAGGTGTTCGACGCGACGTTATTGAGCATCTCATCGAAGTATTCAACGCAGGAATTATCCCCGCAGTGCCAGAACAAGGATCGGTAGGGTCAAGTGGTGACCTTGTCCAACTGGCACACATTGCACTTGCACTGATCGGAAAGGGTCGTTGTCTTACCGAACGAGGCATCGAACCGAGTGCATTGGTCTTAGCGCTCAAGGGAATTAAACCTCTTCGATTGTACTCCAAAGAAGGATTAGCGCTCATCAACGGTACACAGTACCAGTGCGCCGTCGGTGCATTAGCACTAGCCGATGCTCTCGTGCTTGCTGATTGTGCCGACATCGCTGGCGGATTCTCTGCGGATGTTCTCCGAAGTACAGACCGTGCATTCGACGAGCGAATCCACCGCCTTCGAGGTATGCGAGGGCAGCAGATCGTCGCCGCTCATCTGCGCGCACTGATGAATGGTAGTCAAATTCGTGAATCCCATCGCACAGGTGATCCACGCATCCAAGATGCGTACTCAATCCGCTGCATACCGCAAGTTCATGGCGCAAGTCGTGATGCGCTCGACTATGTTCGCTCGGTCATCGAAGCCGAACTCAATGCATCAAACGACAACCCACTCATCTTCCCCGACACGGGAGAGCATCTTGAAGGTGGAAACTTTCACGGGCAGCCCCTTGCCCTTGCACTTGATATGCTCGCCATTGCTGTCGCCGAGCTTGCTAATATCAGCGAACGGCGCATTGAACGTATGGTGAACGGAGCACTGAACAATGGACTCCCGCGGTTCCTTGCCTTTAATCCAGGGCTTGAAAGCGGAATGATGATCGCCCAATACACCGCAGCATCACTGGTGAGCGAAAACAAAGTGTTAGCACACCCCGCAAGCGTTGATTCAATTCCCACAAGTGCAAACCAGGAAGACCACAATTCGATGGGAAGTATAGCTGCTTGGAAGGCTCGACGCATCATTCGCAATACAGCAAACGTATTGGCAATCGAACTCCTTTGCGCAGCCAGAGCATTGGAATTTCTGCGGCCGCTGCGAACCTCAGAACCTCTCGAGCACGTGTACGCCGAGATTCGACATGCCGTCCCCTTCAGTAAAGGTGAACGAATCCTCTACTGGGATATCGAAGCGGTCCGACAGCTTATCGTAAACCAAACGATCACAGCCATCGGCAGAGCTGCCTGGGAACACGTCTAACGAGTAGTGGCCTACTGAACACGGTGAAATATTTTCTCCCATTTGCCGTATTTTTATAGCGACGTATATACTACCGGTTGTCAATGCTCGATCAAGAGTTTGACATATCACGGGTCGTCCTTTTACAAGCGAGAGCCGCTGTGACCTTCATTAGCGTGTGTCAGCACACAAACGCAGGTGAGGCGCTGATACACACACACACACACACACTCTCTCTCTCTCTCTCTTACGCTGGCCCCTTTCTGAACGACCACCACCGCAAGAGTGTAGATAGCGCCCTGTAGCACTGAGTGATTCAGCTATTCTGATTTTGTTTTATCAATTATTTCTGAAAATTTTGTTCAACCATATTATATTCCACCCATGAAAACTAACATTAATCTTGTGCAAAAGATGTTCACTGCTGCATCGTTGTTGCTGTTATTCTCAACTACACTATCTGCTGAAACCGATTGCTGGGTACACAGGAGAGTTACGCCAGGTACGGGGACACACGAATGGAAGCAGAGATATCAATGTTGTTTAGATGGTGGAGTTGATTGCATCAAAGAGCCGTGCACTACTCTTGTCAAGGGAAAGATCACCCCTGTTCCATCATACGGCTACGCACTTGAACTTCAGCTCGACGAAGTCACGCTCTCCGTAAAGGATGATCAAGGAAACTGGAACACGTTCATCCGGGATGGTAGGAATTATTTCTTCACATCAAGTGACGAGATCGAGATCGTCACTTGTGATGATTATCCACAGCTTGTCGGGATTTGTATCAATCTTAATGGGATTGTAACCGACAGCGATGGTAAGTACATGGTCTTCATACCCTCACCGTAAGAGTCCTCGACGTAAGAGGGGAGGAGTTGCTCCTCCCCTCCATTGTTTTCTGCAATCTATTACTTGTGGGATAACACTCATGAAGTACATAGCAATTTTTCTATTCATCAGTGTTTCAATTCTGCACTCGCACGAGGCGAACCAATCAGGATATCTCCGCATCGGAGATACCGTCCGACCGCTCAAACCACAAAGCAAATATCCCATGCGCGTATATGTGTTCACCGATCGTTCCAACTGTGCCCTGTGTATGCACAATATCGAACGATTCTATGAGAAACTACGGGAGTACCCCATTGAATATCTCGTGTTCCTCAATGGGTACTCCCAAGCCGACGCTGAACAATTTCGAAAGGAGGAGAATATTGAATTCCCAATTGTCGGTGACGAATTCCAGATCTACCGCAACTATTACAGAATTCGAAATATTCCGCTTCTCGTCGTGCTTGATAACGTTGGCAAAGTATTAGCGATCGAATCTCCGACATCGAGGACCGTTAGTATAGTTCTCGATTCGCTCCGTGTGGTAATGATGAAACATTCTGTACAGGAAACAACAGACCTTGACACCTATTTTCAACTCCTTTGGACACTTCCAGTTCGAGATACATCTGAACGCCAACTTAAGTCCGGATGGGCTCGTCAAATGCTTGTTGCCCCCGATCGAAAATCTTACATACTCGTCAATGGAATGCAGTGCATGTTCTATGTACTGGATAGCACAGGCAGAATTCGCAAACGACAGCCAATTCATTTGGACTCTCTCGATTGTATGGGCATCGGTTCAATTAATTGGCTCTTGCCGGGTAAACGTGTGTTAATCTTTGGAGGAACTTATCAATATCCACGTTTTATGGCTCAATACTCACTTGATAGCACTTTACCCTTCAGAATTACCTACATCCCACAATTTGTGCCACTTAATATCGAATGTTATTATTGCTATGGTAATGTCTATTTTGCTCGCAATTCGTTATCATCAAATCGTCTTCTGGTCCCTAATGACACATCTGTGATAATTATTGATAATTATGGTCATATCACCGCAGTCAGCTCTATCATCGACAGCATCTATTACGTACATCACGTATCTAATTGGTTGGGTGCAATATTTGGATGCTACCGTGATAGCCTCGCTGCTTCCCTGTTTCAATTTGGACGTATGCTCAGGATATGGGACAAGAATGCAAATCTTGTGAAAACTATTCCGCTGAATTTTTCTGACACGTATCGAGTCCCAACATGGGACATTCCCTCTCATCCACAGAAGCCCACAAACAGCGACGAACCACCGACTGATGGGCGTGTCTCGAACCTTGCATTCCGGAATATCTACTTTGATAGTTCGAACGGTTTGTTTTTAGTTCCGTACAGGAATACAGAATATCCTCCCGGTATCGTTGACAATACTGATGCGAGGGTTCAGCATCGGGAGTATCTTCACTTTTGTCGGGAGGATGGTAGTCCAGTTTTTGATCACGATTTATTTGCTGGGAATCACTTCATCCCCCATGATTTTCGTGATGGGATCCTTGTCGGGACCGTACTCGATGCGAACGGATACTTAACCATCGTTGCCTATGCGCTCAAAGGCGGTGGGAAGAAGTAGGAACGTTGAGCATGTGTAGTATCAAAAACACGTGTGGGCTATTGCGTGGCAGCGATAGCCCACAGAACAAAGGAGCTTGGCAACGACCTACTCTCCCACACGGTTACCCGTGCAGTACCATCGGCCCTGCGGGGCTTAACTTCTCTGTTCGGAATGGGAAGAGGTGTTTCCCCCGCGGTATAGTCACCAAGCATAGCATCCGATGGTTTTGTTGTGGCGATTGAGCGCGTGAAACTAACCTGTAGAAAGGCAGCAAGAAAAAACAATGGTAAGCCCTCGGACGATTAGTACACCTCCGCTGAGCACGTCGCCGTGCGTACACGTGGTGCCTATCAACCAGGTAGTCTTCCTGGGTCCTTACTGGCTTCGTGCCATGGGATACCTCATCTTGGGGCAGGTTTCGCGCTTGAGATGCTTTCAGCGCTTATCCTTTCTGGACATGGCTACCCTGCGCTGCCGCTGGCGCGACAACAGGTACACCGTTGGTCCAGTCACTCCGGTCCTCTCGTACTAAGAGCGAGACCCCTCAGGTATCCTACGCCCGCACAGGATAGGGACCGACCTGTCTCACGACGGTCTGAACCCAGTTCACGTACCGCTTTAATGGGCGAACAGCCCAACCCTTGGGACCTTCTCCAGCCCCAGGATGCGATGAACCGACATCGAGGTGCCAAACCTTGCCGTCGATGTGGACTCTTGGGCAAGATCAGCCTGTTATCCCTGGCGTACCTTTTATCCTTTGAGCGACGGCCCTTCCACGCGGAACCGCCGGATCACTAAGGCCTGCTTTCGCACCTGCTCGGCATGTCTGCCTCGCAGTCAAGCCCCCTTATGCCTTTGCACTCTACGCACGATTACCGACCGTGCTGAGGGGACCTTTGCGAGCCTCCGTTACTCTTTAGGAGGCGACCGCCCCAGTCAAACTACCCACCTACCACTGTCCCCGCGGATCCACTCCGCCGGGTTAGAATCCAGCTGCAACAAGGGTGGTATTTCACCGTCGGCTCTGCGGGACCCGCAAGCCCCGCTTCGTCGCCTCCCACCTATCCTACGCATGTTGCAGTCAGACCCAATAGTAGGCTGTAGTAAAGGTGCACAGGGTCTTTCCGTCCATGTGCGGGAAACCGGCGTCTTCACCGGTACCACAAGTTCGCCGAGCCCGTGGCCGAGACAGTGCCCAAGTCGTTACACCATTCGTGCAGGTCGGAACTTACCCGACAAGGAATTTCGCTACCTTAGGACCGTTATAGTTACGGCCGCCGTTTACCGGGGCTTCAGTTCGGAGCTTCGCCTTGCGGCTAACCCCTCCCTTTAACCTTCCGGCACCGGGCAGGTGTCACACCCTATACGTCCTCTTGACGAGTTAGCAGAGTGCTGTGTTTTTGTTAAACAGTCGCTTGGGCCCTTTCACTGCGGCTCCCTTGCGGGAGCGCCCCTTCTCCCGAAGTTACGGGGCTAATTTGCCGAGTTCCTTAGCCACGGCTCACACGCGCGCCTGAGTATACTCAACCCGTCTACCTGTGTCGGTTTGCGGTACGGTCACCGCGGCGATTCACACGGCTCTTTCTCGGCAGCATGCTACGCCCAGCGGAGATTGCCAGGAGCTCCACTGGACCTCGC